>Ga0180219_1000001_pt1 | contig 1087514 bp, 1075 predicted proteins | sample eDN3rd30CBELigMG_FD_151338 | JGI IMG/M metagenome (GOLD analysis project Ga0180219, IMG submission 151338) | Enriched Miracle-Growth compost microbial communities from Emeryville, California, USA - eDNA 3rd pass 30_C BE-Lig MG (version 2)... ... | reverse complement strand
CGGGCGACAACATCTCGATGCAGGTGAACCTACTGACCCCGATCGCGATGGATCAGGGCCTGCGCTTCGCGATCCGCGAAGGCGGCCGCACCGTCGGTGCCGGCGTCGTCGCTAGCATCATCGAGTAGGAAATCAAAATGGGTGCCGGCCTTCGGGCCGGCACCGAGTTTTTGAGACGAATAATTTTTGAGTGACGATATGGTGGACAGTCAAAACATTCGCATCCGACTTAAAGCGTTCGATCATCGAGTGCTCGATCAGTCGACGCAGGAAATCGTGAATACCGCGAAGCGGACGGGTGCGCAGGTTCGCGGGCCTATCCCGCTGCCCACGCGTATCGAACGCTTCACGGTGAACCGCTCGCCGCACGTCGATAAGAAGTCGCGTGAGCAATTCGAAATCCGCACCCACAAGCGGGTGCTCGATATCCTCGATCCGACTCCGGAAACGGTGGACGCGCTGATGAAGCTCGACCTCGCCTCCGGCGTGGACGTGGAAATCAAACTGTAGGCATGGCGCAATGAGAACTGGTCTCATAGCTCAGAAACTCGGCATGAGCGCCGTCTTTCAGGAAGACGGAACCCAGATCCCGGTGACGGTTCTGAAGGTCGATGATTGCCGCGTTGTCGCGCAGCGCACGCAGGAGAAGGACGGCTACACAGCCCTCCAGCTCGGCGTCGGTACCGCGAAGGTGAAGAACGTTTCCAAGCAGATGCGCGGTCACTTCGCGAAGGCGAAGGTGGAGCCGAAGCGTAAGCTCGTGGAATTCGTCGTCGAGGCAGATGGCCTGGTCGATGTGGGCGCCCAGATTACGGCGGACCACTTCATTGCCGGTCAGTATGTCGACATCGTCGGCACGACCAAGGGTAAGGGCTTCGCCGGTGTCATGAAGCGCTGGAACTTCGGTGGTTTGCGCGCCTCGCACGGCGTGTCGATCAGCCACCGCAGCCACGGTTCGACCGGTCAGCACCAGGATCCGGGTCGCGTGTTCAAGGGCAAGAAGATGGCCGGCCACATGGGCGACCGTCGGGTGACCACGCAGAACCTGCAGGTGGTGTCCACCGACGCCGAAGCCGGCCTGATCTTCGTGAAGGGCTCCGTGCCGGGCGCGAAGGGCGGCTATCTGCTGGTCAAGGATGCGGTGAAGGTAAAGGCCCAGGAAGGCCTGCCGATGCCGGCCGCCGTGAAGAAGGAAGGCTAAGCTTATGAAAGCCCCCGTCATCAATTTCGACAACAAATCCGCCGGCGACATCGAGCTCGACGACGAGATTTTCGGCTTGCCGGTGCGCCGCGACCTTCTGTCACGTGCGATCAACTGGCAGCTCGCCAAGCGCCAGGCTGGCACGCATGCCTCGAAGGAGCGTTGGGAAGTCAGCGGCACCGGCAAGAAGCCGTTCCGTCAGAAGGGCACCGGCGGCGCCCGTCAGGGTACGCTGCGGGCACCTCAGATGCGTGGCGGCGGCATCGTATTCGGGCCGCGTCCGCATTCGCACGCCTTCAGTCTGCCGAAGAAGGTCCGCAAGCTCGCGCTGCGCACCGCGCTGTCTGCGAAGCAGGCCGACGGCAAGCTCATCATCGTCGATGGTACCTCGCTGAAGGAGCCCAAGACGGGTGCGCTCGCGAAGCAGATCGGCAAGCTCGGCTGGGGTACCACGCTGGTGATCGACGGTGCGCAGGTGGATGTGAACTTCGCCCGTGCCGCGCGCAACATCGCCGGCCTCGATGTTCTGCCGCAGATCGGCGCCAACGTTTACGACATCCTGCGCCGCGATACCCTGGTCCTCACCAAGGATGCGGTCCAGCAACTCCAGGAGCGCCTGAAATGACGGCCCCTCTCAAGCTGACCAAGGAGCGGATGTATCAGCTCATCCGTTCGCCGATCATCACCGAAAAGGCGACGATCATCACCGAGAACAATCAGGTGAGCTTCCGCGTGCCGCTGGACGCCACGAAGCCTGAGATCAAGGCCGCTATCGAAGGTCTGTTCAAGGTGAAGGTCACGGGCGTCAACACGCTCGTGAACAAGGGCAAAGTGAAGAGCTTCCGTGGCCGCCGTGGCCGCCGGGGCGATGTCAAGAAAGCGATCGTGACGCTCAAGGACGGCGACTCGATCGATATCACCACGGGGGTCTGACGATGGCGCTCAAAACTTACAAGCCGACCTCGCCTGGACGCCGCGGGCTCGTTCTGGTCGATCGCTCCAGCCTGTGGAAGGGCAAGCCGGAGAAGAGCCTCGTCGAGGGCCTCACCGGCAACAAGTCGGGCCGCAACAACCTGGGCCGCGTGACTATGCGTCGCCGCGGCGGTGGCCACAAGAAGCGCTATCGGGTTGTCGACTTCAAGCGTCAGAAGCACGACATGGCCGCGAAGGTCGAGCGTCTGGAATACGATCCGAACCGCTCTGCGTTCATCGCGCTGATCAAGTACGAGGACGGCGAGCTCGCCTACATCCTGGCGCCGCAGCGTCTGCAGGTCGGCGACAGCGTGATCTCGGGCCAGCGCGTCGACATCAAGCCGGGCAACGCGCTTCCGATGGCGAACATCCCCGTCGGCACCATCATCCACAATGTGGAGCTGAAGGTGGGCGGCGGCGGCCAGATCGCGCGTTCGGCCGGCACCTATGTGCAGCTGATCGGTAAGGACCAGGGTTATGCCCAGCTCCGCCTGTCGTCCGGCGAAGTGCGCGTCGTGCGCGCCGAATGCATGGCGACGATCGGTGCGGTCTCCAACCCGGACCAGGCGAACAAGAAGATCGGCAAGGCCGGTCGCTCGCGTTGGATGGGCATCCGTCCGTCGGTGCGCGGCGTCGCGATGAACCCGGTCGACCATCCGCACGGCGGCGGCGAAGGCCGCACCTCGGGCGGCCGTCATCCGGTCACCCCGTGGGGCAAGTCCACCAAGGGCAAGAAGACGCGCAGCAACAAGAAAACCGACCGGCTGATCGTTCGCCGGCGCAAGAAGTAAGAGAGGAAGACCGTGGCACGCTCTGTTTGGAAAGGCCCGTTCATCGACGAGTATCTGCTGAAGAAGGCAGAGAAAGTCCGTGCGTCCGGCCGTAACGAAGTGGTCAAGATCTGGTCGCGTCGATCCACGATCCTGCCGCAGTTCGTCGGCATCACGTTCGGCGTCTACAACGGCCAGAAGCACGTTCCGGTTCTCGTGACCGAGAACATGGTGGGGCACAAGTTCGGTGAATTTTCGCCGACCCGCCAGTTCCATGGTCACGCGGCCGACCGCAAGGCGTCGAGGTCCTGATCATGAGCAAGAAAGCAGCTCCCCGTCGCTACGCCGACAATGAAGCCGCCGCGATCGGTAACTCGATCCGCACGAGCCCGCAGAAGCTGAACCTGGTCGCCGAGACGATCCGTGGGCGCAACTGCCAGGAAGCGCTCTCGATGCTGACCTTCTCGCGCCGGCGTATCGCGCTCGCGGTCAAGAAGGTCCTGCAGTCGGCGATCGCGAATGCTGAGAACAATCAGCAGCTGGATATCGACCGCCTGTATGTCGCCGAAGCGACGACGGGCAAGCAAATGGTGATGAAGCGTTGGCACGCGCGTGCGCGCGGTCGTGTGGGACGGATCGAGAAGCCGTTCAGCAACCTAACCATCGTGGTCCGCGAGCGCGAGGAGAAGGCTTAATATGGGTCAAAAGGTCAATCCGATCGGCTTCCGTCTCGGGATCAACCGGACGTGGGATTCGCGCTGGTTCGCCAACAAGGGCGACTATGCGAACCTGCTCCATGAAGATCTCGAGCTGCGCAAGATGCTGCGTTCGCGCCTCCAGCAGGCCGGCCTCAGCCGCGTCGTGATCGAGCGCCCGGCGAAGCGTGCGCGCATCACCATCCACACCGCGCGCCCGGGCGTCGTCATCGGCAAGAAGGGCGCCGACATCGAAGGCCTGCGCGGCGAGCTCGCGAAGAAGACCGGCGGCGACGTCAGCCTGAACATCGTCGAGATCCGCAAGCCGGAGCTGGACGCCACGCTGATCGCTGACAACATCGCACAGCAGCTGATGCGTCGTATCGCCTTCCGCCGCGCCATGAAGCGTGCGGTGCAGTCGGCCATGCGCCTCGGCGCCGAGGGCATCAAGATCACCTGCTCGGGCCGTCTGGGCGGCGCGGAAATCGCGCGCACGGAATGGTACCGCGAAGGTCAGGTTCCGCTTCATACGCTGCGCGCCGATATCGATTACGGCACGGCGACGGCGATGACCACGTATGGCACGTGCGGCGTCAAGGTTTGGGTCTATCGCGGCGAGATTCTCGCACACGATCCCATGGCCCAGGACAAGCGCGCGCTCGAACAACAGCCGCAGCGTTAAGCGAGTAGGATCATGCTGCAACCAAAACGCACCAAATATCGTAAGGCCCACAAAGGCCGCATCCACGGGATCGCGACCTCGGGCACCACGCTGAGCTTCGGTACCTACGGGCTCAAGGCCGTCGAGCCGGCGCGCATCACCGCGCGTCAGATCGAAGCCGCGCGCCGCACCATCACCCGCGCCATGAAGCGTGCGGGCCGTGTGTGGATCCGCGTCTTCCCGGACGTGCCGGTTTCGCAGAAGCCCGCCGAAGTCCGCCAGGGTAAGGGTAAGGGCAACCCGGAATTCTGGGTCTGCCGCGTCAAGCCGGGCCGCGTGATGTTCGAATTGGACGGTGTCCCGCCGGCAGTCGCGCGCGAAGCCTTCACGCTCGCCGCGGCGAAGCTGCCGATCAAGACCCGTTTCGTCGCACGTCTGGGTGCGGAGGTTTGATCATGAAAGCCGAAGACATTCGTACCAAGACGGTCGATCAGCTCAACGAAGAGCTCGAGAATCTCTGCAAGGAAGCCTTCAACCTGCGTTTCCAGCGGGTGTCGGGTCAGCTTGAGAACACGGCGCGCGTGCGCACGGTGCGGCGCGACATCGCGCGTATCAAAACCATCTTGGGCGAAAAGACCGCCCGGGCCGCGGGTTAGGAGTAGGGTATGCCGAAGCGAGTCATGCAGGGCGTCGTCGTCAGCGACAAAATGGACAAGACAATCGTCGTGCAGGTCGAGCGCCGTTATCAGCACCCGATCTATAAGAAGTACATCCGTCGTTCGAAGAAGTACCACGCGCACGACGAAAACAACCAGTTCAAGATCGGCGATACGGTGACGATCCGTGAGAGCCGTCCGTTGTCGAAGTTGAAGCGCTGGGAAGTTGTGGTCGGCGAATAGGCCGATACCCCGCATCCCTAAGTAAAGGAAAAGAACCATGATTCAGGTCGAGAGCAATTTGGACGTCGCCGATAATTCCGGCGCTCGCCGCGTCCAATGCATCAAGGTTCTCGGCGGCTCGAAGCGGAGGTTTGCCTCCGTGGGCGACGTCATCGTCGTCTCGGTTAAGGAAGCCATTCCGCGCGGCCGCGTGAAGAAAGGTGAAGTTCACAAGGCTGTCATCGTGCGCACGGCGAAGGAGATCCGCCGCCGCGACGGCAGCGCGATCCGCTTCGACCGCAATGCGGCCGTGCTGATCAACAACGCGCAGGAGCCGATCGGTACTCGTATCTTCGGACCGGTCACCCGTGAACTGCGCTCGAAGAACTTCATGAAGATCGTCTCGCTCGCTCCCGAGGTGCTTTAATGGCTGCGAAAATCAAGAAAGGCGACCGCGTCATTATTCTTGCCGGCCGCGACAAGGGAAAAACGGGCGAAGTCCTGAAGATGCTGCCGTCGGAGAACCGTGCGGTGGTGCAGGGCGTCAACGTGGTGAAGCGTCATACGCGTCCGTCACAGGCGGGTGCCGGCGGCATCATCGAAAAGGAAGCCTCGATCGATCTGTCGAACGTTGCGCACATCGATCCGAAGGACAATAAGCCGACCCGCATCGGGTTCCGCGTGGAGAATGGTCGCAAGATCCGCTTCGCCAAGCGGTCCGGCGAGCCTATCGACCGTTAAGGATTATTGAAATGTCTCGCCTCCGCGACCATTACGAGTCCAACATCCGCAAGTCACTTGCGGACAAGTTCCAGTACAAGAACGGCATGCAAGTGCCGCGCTTGGAGAAGATCGTCATCAACATGGGTGTTGGCGAAGCTTCGCAGGACCGCAAGAAGATCGATGCGCCTCTGAAAGAGATGACGCAGATCTCCGGCCAGAAGCCGGTCATCACGCGCGCACGCAAGTCGATCGCCGGCTTCAAGCTGCGCGAAGAGATGATCGTCGGCTGCAAGGTGACGCTGCGCGGCGAACGCATGTACGAGTTCCTCGATCGCTTCATCAACATCGCGTTGCCGCGCGTGCGCGATTTCCGCGGTGTGAACCCGAAGAGCTTTGACGGGCGCGGCAATTTTGCGATCGGCGTCAAGGAACAGATCATTTTCCCCGAGATCAACTACGACCAGATCGAACAGATCCGAGGGATGGACATCATTATCTGCACGACGGCAAAGACGAACGACGAGGCGCGCGAGCTGCTTCGCCAGTTCAACATGCCGTTCGCAAGCTGAATTCGACTGGAGTCCGAGAGATATGGCAAAGACCAGCGTCGTCGAGCGGAATAAGAAGCGCGAGAAGATGGCCGCACGCTATCGTGCGAAACGCGAGCGCCTCAAGGAGCAGGCTCGCGATCAGAAGCTGTCGCCGGAAGAGCGTTTCGCCGCCCAGCTCAAGCTTGCGCAGCTGCCGCGTAATTCGTCGCCGAACCGTGTTCGTTTGCGTTGCGAGCTGACGGGACGTCCCCGCGGCAACTACCGCAAGTTCAAATTGTGCCGCACTCAGCTGCGTGACCTGGCCTCGCTCGGGCAGATCCCGGGCATGGTGAAGTCGAGCTGGTAAGCGGAGGAGAGCGAAGAAGATGTCTATGACCGATCCTATCGCCGATCTGCTCACACGGATCCGCAACGGCCAGGTGGCCAACAAGTCGAGCATTTCGGCGCCCGCGTCCGCGTTCCGCGAGGCGGTGCTGTCGGTGCTCAAGCGCGAAGGCTACATCCGCGACTTCAGTCGCGTGAACCTGCGCGCCGGCGTCGATGAACTGAAGATCGAGCTCAAATATTTCGACGGCGAACCGGTGATCAAGGAGATCAGCCGCGTGTCGCGTCCGGGCCGTCGTGTCTATTCGAAGATCAAGGAACTGCCGCGCGTCTATAACGGCCTCGGCATCGCCATCCTGTCGACCCCGCGTGGTGTCATGTCCGACACTGAGGCGCGCGAGGCGAATGTCGGCGGCGAAGTCCTGTGCCACGTGTTCTGATCGCGGCAGGGAAGGAGAGGAAGATATGTCACGCGTAGGACAAGCCCCGGTCGAGATCCCGTCGGGCGTCACCGTCGAATTCGCCGGTAAGATCATGACCGCGAAGGGCAAGCTCGGCACGCTCAGCATGCCGCTGACCGACGATGTCGAGACCAAGATCGAAGACGGCGAACTGACCTTCAAGCTGGTTAACGATACGATCCGTGCCCGCAAGCTGTGGGGCACCTATCGCGCGCTCGCCCAGAACATGGTGAAGGGCGTCAGCGAAGGCTTCAAGCGCGAGTTGCAGATCAACGGCGTCGGCTACCGCGCCGCGATGCAGGGCAAGGAGCTTGTCCTCCAGCTCGGCTACAGCCATGAAGTGCGCTTTCCGGTCCCCGAAGGCATCAAGATCGAGACGCCGACGCAGACCGAAATCAACATCTCGGGCGCCGACAAGCAGCAGGTCGGTGCGGTCGCCGCGGTGATCCGCTCGTACCGTGGGCCGGAGCCTTACAAGGGCAAGGGCATCAAGTACAAGGACGAGACGATCCTGCGCAAAGAAGGAAAGAAGAAGTAGGCCATGAAGTCGAGCAAGGAACTCTTTGTCCGGCGCCGCAATCGTACGCGCGGCCGCCTCAAGGACAGCAATCCGGGCCATCTGCGCCTGTCGATCTTCCGCTCGGGCAAGCATATCTATGCCCAAGTCATCGACGACCGGAATGGCACCACCCTCGCGTCGGCCTCCAGCATGGACAAGGGTGCGGGTCTCAAGTCCGGCGCCAACGTCGCTGCCGCGACCGCAGTCGGCAAGCTGGTCGCCGAACGGGCGAAGAAGGCGGGCGTCGAACAGGTCGTGTTCGACCGCGGCGGTCATCTCTATCACGGGCGCATCAAGGCGCTGGCTGAAGGGGCGCGCGAAGGCGGCCTCAAGTTCTAGGAGTTTCGGGTATGGCACAGGCACCTTCTGGTCGCGGCGAGCGGCAACCCCGCGAGGGTCAACGCGGTCGCGGTAATCGCGGCGGCGAACGCGGCGAACGAGCCCCGCGCGAGGGTCGCGGCGGCGAGCGCGGCGAGCGTCAATCGCGCGAAGACCAGGAACTGGTCGATAAGCTGGTCAGCATCAACCGCGTTGCCAAGGTCGTGAAGGGCGGCCGGCGTTTCGGTTTCGCGGCTCTCGTGGTCGTCGGCGACGGGCGCGGCCGCGTCGGCTACGGCTCGGGCAAGGCACGCGAAGTTCCGGAAGCCATCCGCAAGGCGACCGACTCGGCCAAGCAGAAGATGATCCGCGTTCCGCTGCGCGAAGGCCGCACGCTGCATCACGACGTGAAGGGCCATTTCGGCGCCGGCTTCGTGACGCTGCGCGCCGCTCCTCCGGGCACCGGTGTCATCGCGGGCGGCCCGATGCGCGCCGTGTTTGAAACGCTGGGCATCCAGGACGTCGTCGCCAAGTCGACCGGCAGCCAGAACCCGCACAACATGGTGAAGGCGACGTTCGAGGCGCTGAAGGGCCTGACGTCTCCTCGCAACATCGCGACCAAGCGCGGCAAGAAGGTTGGCGACATCCTCGGCCGGGGTGGCCGTGGCGCCGCCGCCGCGACCGCTGAATAAGGTGTGTCATGGCTGAGAAGAAAAAGACCATCAAAGTAACGCAGACAGGCAGCGCGAACAGCCGTCCAGCGTATCAGCGCAAGAACCTGATCGGGCTCGGCCTGAACAAGATCGGCCGTACGCGCGAGTTGGAGGATACTCCGGCGATCCGCGGCATGATCGCGCAGGTTCATCACCTGGTGAAGGTTGAAGACTGACGCATTTCGCGTGCTACGAACTCGGGTTAACGGGCGCGCAGAGGAAGGACTTAGTTATGCAGTTGAACGACATTCGCGACAACAAGGGCGCGCGCAAGAGCGGCAAGCGTTTGGGCCGCGGTCATTCGTCGGGCAAGGGTAAGACCTCGGGCCGCGGTGTGAAGGGCCAGACGGCTCGTTCCGGCGTGGCGCTCGCGGGCTTCGAAGGCGGCCAGATGCCGCTCTACCGCCGCATGCCGAAGCGCGGTTTCAACAACCTGTTCGCGAAGAATTTCGAGATCGTCAATCTCGATCGTCTGCAGAAGGCGATCGATGAGAAGAAGATCGACACCAGCGCCACCATCGATGCGGCCGCTCTGGCGGCTGCGGGCCTCGTTCGCAATGAGGGCGATGGCGTACGTCTGCTCGGCAAGGGTAAGCTCACCGCGAAGGTGAAGCTTGATCTCGCCGGCGCCTCCAAGTCGGCGATCGCGGCCGTCGAAGCGGCGGGTGGTTCGATCACCCTGCCGGCGCCTGCGACCGAAACGTCGGCCTAACGTCCATTCGGGTTCCGGCTGTGCCGGAACCCATAACAAGGTTGAAGCATGGCTTCCGCTGCTGAACAACTGGCTGCGAATTTGAATTTCGGCGCCTTCTCCAAGGCGACGGAGCTGAAAAAGCGCCTGTGGTTCACCCTGGGCGCTTTGATCGTCTATCGTCTGGGCACGTATATCCCGCTGCCCGGCATCGACCCGGTTGTGCTGTCGGACATCTTCCGTCAGCAGCAGGGTGGCATCCTCGGCATGTTCAACATGTTCGCGGGTGGCGCCTTGGGGCGTATGACCATCTTCGCGCTCAACATCATGCCGTACATTTCGGCCTCGATCATTCTGCAGCTCATGACCTCGGTCTCGCCGACTCTCGGCGCGCTGAAGAAGGAAGGCGAGACGGGCCGTAAGAAGATCAATCAGTACACCCGCTACCTGACTGTCCTGATTGCTGCGCTCCAGGCTTACGGCGTCGCCGTTGGTATCGAGGGCATGACCAGCAGCGCCGGCCCCGCGGTCGCGGATCCGGGCTGGTTTTTCCGCTTCACTGCCGTCGTGTCGCTGGTTGGCGGCACTGTGTTCCTGATGTGGCTCGGCGAACAGATCACCGCGCGTGGGGTCGGCAACGGCATCTCGCTGATCATCTTCGCGGGTATCGTGGCAGGCCTGCCGCACGCCCTGGTCGGGACCTTGGAATTGGGCCGTACCGGCGCGCTTTCGACCGCATTCATTGCGATCCTGCTGATCGGCGCGATCGCGGTGGTCTACGGCATTGTGTTCGTCGAGCGTGCCCAACGCCGCATCATCGTTCAATATCCGAAGCGCCAGGTCGGCAATAAGATGTTCGGTGGCGAATCTTCCCACCTGCCGCTCAAGATCAATACCTCGGGTGTCATCCCGCTGATCTTCGCCTCGTCGATTCTGCTGATGCCGATCACGCTGATCAACATTACGGCAGGCCAGGGCGGTGGGATCATGAGCGAGCTAGCTGCCTGGCTGGGTCGCGGTTCGCCGTCCTATCTGGCACTTTATGGTGCCCTGATCGCGTTTTTCGCCTTCTTTTACACCGCCGTTGTGTTTAATCCGGTGGAGACCGCCGACAATCTCAAGAAGTACGGTGGGTTCGTGCCCGGCATCCGCCCCGGCAAGAATACGGCCGATTACCTCGATCACGTGCTGACGCGCTTGACCGTTCTGGGCGCCGTCTACTTGATCGCCGTTGCGATCCTGCCGGAAATCCTGATCTCGGAATATGCTGTGCCGTTCTTCTTCGGCGGCACCAGCCTGCTGATCGTGGTGTCGGTGACACTCGATACGGTCGCGCAGATCCAATCGCACCTGTTGGCCCATCAGTACGAAGGGCTCATCAAAAAATCGCGCCTCAAAGGGCGCCGTTAAGGGGGCTAGGGCAATGATCGTCATTCTGTTGGGCCCACCGGGCGCCGGCAAGGGAACGCAGGCTGAACGCCTAGCCAAGACCTTCGGTCTGGTTCAGTTGTCGACCGGCGACATGCTGCGTGAGGAAGTCCGCGGGGGAACCGAACTGGGCAAGGCCGCCAAGAAGATCATGGATGCCGGCGGACTGGTTTCGGACGACATCATCATTTCGATGATCTCGGGCCGGATTGACGCCCTGAAGGACAAAGGCGTGATCCTCGATGGCTTCCCGCGCACCACGGCGCAGGCCGAAACCCTGGATAAAATGTTGGCTGACAAGGGCTTAAAGCTCGATCATGTCATTCAGCTTAAAGTTGATGAAGATGCCATCGTGGAGCGCCTCGGCGGCCGTTTCGCCTGCGCCAAGTGCGGGGCGGGCTATCATGACAAATTCTCGCCGACCAAGGTGGCCGGTGTATGCGACCGTTGCGGGTCGACTGAGTTCACCCGCCGGTCCGACGATAATCCCGACACCGTCCGGGCGCGTCTGGTTGCCTATCGCGAACAAACCGCGCCCATCCTGCCCTACTACGAAAAGAAGGGCGCACTGAAGGCGATCGACGGTATGGGTGAAATGGACGAGGTTTTCCGCCGGATTCGGGGGATCGTAGAAGGATCGCGGGTGAGTTGACTTGGAGGCTTCGGTGCCTATAATCGCCGCCTTCCAACTTCCCAGGTAAGTTATTGTTTTTTTTAGGCTGAGGAGACCAGGCTTTGGCTCGTATTGCTGGCGTCAACATTCCGACCCAAAAAAGGGTGGAAATCGGGCTGACCTATATTTACGGAATTGGGCGCGAAACCGCCCAGCATATCTGTAAGGAAGTTGGGATTCCGACCGAGCGTCGCGTCCATCAACTGACCGACGATGAAGTGCTGCGGATCCGCGAGATGATCGACCGCGATTATCAGGTCGAAGGCGATCTGCGCCGCAAGGTTTCGATGGACATCAAGCGCCTGATGGATCTCGGCTGCTATCGCGGTCTGCGCCATCGTAAAGGGCTGCCGGTGCATGGCCAGCGTACGCACACCAACGCACGCACGCGTAAGGGGCCGGCCAAGGCCATCGCGGGCAAGAAGAAAGTCACGAAATAAGTTTTGGTCGTACGGCAGTCCCCGTCGCGATCTCAGAAGGTCTGAAGGAAGAAAATGGCAAAACCCGCTACAGCAGCTCGTCCGCGCCGCCGCGAACGCAAGAACATCACGTCGGGCGTGGCTCACGTGAATGCGACGTTCAACAACACCATGATTACCATTACGGACGCGCAGGGCAATGCGATCGCGTGGTCGTCGTCGGGCAGCCAGGGCTTCAAGGGCTCGCGCAAGTCGACCCCGTATGCTGCGCAGGTTGCTGCCGAAGCGGCTGGCCGCAAGGCCATGGAACACGGCATGAAGACGCTGGAGATCGAAGTGAAGGGGCCAGGTTCGGGACGCGAATCCGCTCTTCGCGCGCTGCAGGCGACCGGTTTCGTGATTACGTCCATTCGGGACGTGACCCCCATCCCGCACAACGGTTGCCGTCCTCGGAAGCGCCGCCGAGTGTAACGCTGGTTGAATGCACACCGCGGGGCCCGGCCGTCTGGCTGCCCGCGCGAATGGTACTAATTGCTTGCGAGAGTGAGGCTCACTCGTGATTCAGAAAAACTGGCAAAATTTGATCAAACCGAACAAGCTCGAAGTCGTTCAGGGCTCCGTCCCGCAGCGCCGCGCGACCATCGTCGCGGAGCCGCTCGAGCGTGGATTCGGTCTCACGCTGGGCAACGCGCTGCGTCGCGTTCTGCTCTCGTCGCTGCAGGGTTCCGCGGTCACCGCCATCCAGATCGACGGCGTGCTGCATGAATTCTCGTCGATCCCCGGCGTGCACGAGGACGTCACCGACATCGTGCTCAACATCAAGACGCTCGGCCTGCGCATGCATTCCGAGGGTCCGAAGCGCGTCATCCTCCAGGCCAAGGGCCCGGGCGAGGTGAAGGCCGGCCAGATCGAAGCCGGCCACGACATCGAGATCATGGATCCGGATCTCGTCATCTGCACGCTCGACGATAACGCCTCCATCCGCATGGAACTGACTGTCGAGAACGGCAAGGGTTATGTGCCGGCCGGTCAGAACCGTCCTGAGGAATCGCCGATCGGCCTGATTCCGATCGATGCCGTGTTCTCGCCGGTGCGCAAGGTCGCTTACAAGGTCGACAATGCCCGCGTCGGCCAGGTGACCGACTTCGATCGCCTGTCGATCGATCTCACCACCAACGGCACGGTCACGCCCGAGGATGCAGTGGCGCTCGCCGCGCGCATCCTGCAGGACCAACTGCAGCTGTTCATCAACTTCGATGAGCCGCAGCTCGCGAAGGCCGATGAGGCGCGCGAGGAGCTGCCGTTCAACCGCAATCTGCTGCGCAAGGTCGATGAGCTCGAGCTCAGCGTTCGTTCCGCGAACTGCCTGAAGAACGACAACATCATCTATATCGGCGATCTGGTCCAGAAGACCGAGGCCGAGATGCTGCGCACGCCGAACTTCGGCCGCAAGTCGCTGAACGAGATCAAGGAAGTTCTCGCTCAGATGGGTTTGCACTTGGGAATGGATATCCCGAACTGGCCGCCGGAAAACATTGAGGAATTGGCCAAACGTCTCGAAGAGCCGTTTTAAGTCGGCCAAGGAAGAAAGGTAAGAAACCATGCGTCACGGTATGTCGGGCCGTAAACTGGGCCGTCCCACCGCTCATCGTTCGGCGATGTTCGCGAACCTCGCGGCGTCCCTGTTGCTGCATGAGCAGATCAAGACGACCAAGCCCAAGGCGAAGGATCTTCGCAAATTCGCCGAGAAGATGATCACGCTCGGCAAGCGCGGCGATCTGCACGCCCGCCGCCAGGCCTTCGCGTTCCTGCGCGACGATGCCGTAGTCGCCAAGCTGTTCGACACGCTGGGCCCGCGCTACAAGGACCGCCAGGGCGGTTATACCCGCGTACTGGGCGCAGGCTTCCGCCATGGCGATGCCGCCGAGATGGCCGTGATTGAACTGGTCGATCGCGATCCGGCAGCCAAGGGTGCCGCCGACAAGGCCCGCCACGAGGCGCAAATGGCTGAACAGGAAGAGAAGGTCGCTGCTACCGCTTAAGTCGCGCTGAACCGAACCGAAATCATTGAGAAGTTTGGGCGCCCGAACAATCGGGCGCCCAAACTTTTTGTGGCGGTCTATCGCGGCACCTGGCTGCGATAATCGAGGATCTGTTTGGACAGGTTCTGGTCGTTGCGGGCCGCGAGCACGATCGAATTATATTTCTCGACCGACAGGCCCTTCTGCTCGACGGATTGCATCATCTGTTCTTGCGCCTCGGCCGCGATGTTCTGCTGTTCATCGGGATTGGCTGCTTCTTGCAACTTCATCTGGTATTGGTCGTTAATCCGCTCGACGTCCAGCGAGGCCACGGCAAAGGTCTTGATCTCTTCCGGGCTGAAGGACTGGCTGGGTTGGGATGTCGAATCGGCGGGTGGGGCGGCGCCTGATGCTTGCGCCAACGCCGGCTGGGCCCAAGCGGATCCGAGGGCTAGCGCGCTCAACGTGGCAAACGTGTAATAGATTGATTTCATGCATCCTTCCTTTCATACGGATGATCGGGAGTTGCGCTCGCGGATCGATGGTGAGCCCCTGGATAACGCATCCGGGGACCGGCGGTTCCCATGAAGCACGGTGCTGTGTTGAGTGCGTCTAGATGCTACGATTTCAAAATGTTGCGACATTCGACTTGGGGCGTCGTGGCCCTGGCGGCTTGGGCCGCGCTCGTATTCCCCGGATCTGCGACAGCACAGCAGCGTGTTCCGCCGACCTCACGCGCCGACGTGCAGCTGTCTTTCGCGCCCTTGGTAAAAAAGGCAGCTCCTGCGGTTGTGAATATCTTCACAAGCAAGACCATCGCTGCGCCCCGGCAATTCTCGCTCTTCGACGATCCGTTCTTTCGCCGCTTCGCGCGCCGCGAATCCTCGCTTGGGTCGGGTGTTATCGTGCGCTCTGACGGTACGGTGGTGACCAATCATCACGTCATCGAAGGCGCCGACGAGATCAAGGTCGTGCTCGCCGACCGGCGTGAATTCGCCGCCACCATCCTGGGTAGCGACTCAGGCACCGATCTCGCGATCCTCAAGATTGACGCGAAAGGCGAGAGGTTCCCGTTCCTTGAATTCCATGATTCCGACGATATCGAGGTGGGCGATCTGGTGCTCGCCATCGGTAATCCGTTCGGCGTCGGCCAGACGGTGACCAGCGGCATTGTTTCCGCGCTCGCGCGCACGCAGGTCGGCATCAACGATCTCAACTTCTTCATCCAGACCGATGCCGCGATCAATCCCGGCAATTCGGGCGGCGCACTCATCTCGCTGGACGGCAAGCTGATCGGCATCAACACCGCGATCTATTCGCAGAGCGGTGGTTCGGTCGGTATCGGCTTTGCCATTCCGTCGAACATGGTCTCCAACGTGGTCGCGAGCGTTGCCGCCGGCGGAAAGCTGATGCGCCCATGGCTCGGCATGGCGGGCCAGCCCGTGACCAACGAGATCGCGCAGCAATTGGGGTTGCGCATCCCGTCCGGTGTGCTGGTCGAATCCATCTATCCCACAGGACCAGCTGAGCGTGCGGGCGTACGGCCGGGTGATGTCGTGCGCGCGGTCAACGGCCGCGACGTGACCGACATCGATGCGCTGAAATATCGCGTCGCGACCCATAGCATCGGTGAAAGCGTGGTGTTCGATATCGTGCGCCGGGGTCAGCCGCAGAATTTGAATTTTCCGGTCGAAGCGCCGCCCGAGATCCCGCCGCGCAACGCGACCGAACTGAGCGGCAACCATCCGCTCGAGGGCGCTACGGTCGGCAACCTGTCGCCGGCGGTCGCCGAAGAATTGGGGATCGATCTCGCCGTGCGGGGTGTGGCGGTCCTGCAGACGCGGCGTGGAAGCGCTGCACAGCGTTTCGGATTCCGCGTCGGCGACATCGTCGACGACGTGAACGGAAAACACATCGCGGACCTGTCGCAATTGCAGCGTAGTATGGCGCAAACGCCGCAGCGCTGGCGCTTCACCGTCTTGCGCGGCGGGAAAAAACTCTCTTTCCAGATTAGCCGGTGATGGCGACGCTGTTTGAATCCCAGGCGCCGCGTCCTCTGGCCGACCGGTTGCGTCCGCAGACGCTGGCCGATGTGGTCGGGCAGGATCATCTACTCAGGGATGGCGGCGCCTTGGCACGCCTGCTGGCGGCTGGCCGCATGGCCTCCATCATCCTTTGGGGACCGCCCGGCACCGGAAAGACGACGATCGCGCGCCTGCTGGCGGTGCACACCAAGCTGCATTTCGAACCACTGTCGGCGGTGTTCTCTGGCGTTGCAGACCTGCGCAAGGTATTCGATGCCGCACGCGGGCGGCGCGAAGCAGGGCAGGGCACGCTGCTGTTCGTCGACGAAATCCATCGCTTCAACCGTTCACAGCAGGATTCTTTCCTGCCATATGTCGAGGACGGTACCGTGACGTTGGTGGGGGCCACCACGGAGAATCCGTCCTTTGAACTGAACGGCGCGCTGCTGTCGCGCTGTCAGGTTCTGGTGCTCCGCCGCCTCGACGACGAGGCCCTGGAGGCGCTGTTGCGCCGCGCCGAACAGGTGGAAAAGAAGTCGCTGCCGTTGGAGGATGATGCCCGCGCCGCATTGCGCGCCATGGCCGACGGCGACGGGCGCGCCATCCTTAATATGGCCGAGCAGTTACTGAACCTGCCCGGCGACAAAATGGTGGATACGGCCGAACTCGCCGATATCGTGGCACGGCGTGCGCCGCTTTACGATAAATCGCAGGAGGGGCACTACAACCTGATCAGCGCGCTGCACAAATCGCTGCGCGGATCGGATACCGATGCCGCGCTCTATTGGCTGGCACGCATGCTGACCGGTGGGGAAGATCCCCATTATATCTGCCGCCGCCTGGTGCGGTTCGCCTCCGAGGATGTCGGCCTTGCCGAACCCGACGCGCTGTCGCACGCCATCGCGGCCTGGCAGGCCTATGAACGCCTGGGCTCGCCCGAGGGCGAATTGATGATCGCCCAACTCGTCATCTATCTGGCATCCGCGCCCAAATCGAATGCGAGTTATGTGGCTCTCGGCGCGGCCATGCGATCGGCCCGCACTTACGGCTCGCTCATGCCGCCCAAGCATATCCTCAACGCGCCGACACGCCTGATGAAGGAATTGGGCTACGGCGAGGGCTATGAATACGACCACGACGCAGAGGAAGGATTCTCCGGTCAGAATTATTTCCCTGAGGACATGCGCCGCGAACGGTTCTACCGGCCGGGCGAGCGCGGTTTCGAGCGTGAGATCGCCAAGCGAATCGAATATTGGGATAAGCTGCGTGTGAAGCGGCGAGGCCGGGAGGATTGAACCCTTGCGTATTGTCCGGTCAGGTCTGCCTTGCTAATCTTCAATCGCAAATTTACGGGGATGGGGTTCCCTATAACCGCCCTCGTGGCTGATAACTCCTACTGTGTGAAAGCACGGTGGGACTCTGTCCAAGTTTCCCGCCGGTTGGCGGTTTTTTTTGGCCTGCGCGTGCCGACGGCCAGAGACTGGAGGGAAATTCGATGAATCTTATATTGTCCGTAGCAGTCGGCGGGGCTGTCGGCTCGGTCGCGCGTCATCTGCTCAGCGCGCGCATCGTCGCCTGGTTCGGATCGGGTTTCCCCTGGGGTATCTTCGCCGTGAATATCGTCGGCGGCCTGGTGATGGGGCTGCTGGTAGAACTCATGGCACTGCGCTGGTCGGTCTCAGTGGAATGGCGGGCCTTTCTGACGGTCGGCGTCCTGGGCGGGTTCACCACATTCTCGTCCTTTTCGCTTGATACGGTTTTCCTGCTGCAGCGTGGCGATTACGCACTGGCGGCTTTGTATGTTGTCGGTTCCGTGGCGCTATCGGTCGGTGCGCTGTTCGGCGCCATGATGATGGTGAGGGTCCTGTTGGCGTGAGTCAGGTCGAGATTCGCGAAGTCGCCGAAGCCGAAGACGGAATCCGGCTGGACCGGTGGTTCAAACGCCACTTCCCGGCACTCGCACATGGGCGGCTGGAGAAATTGCTGCGCACCGGCCAGATCCGCCTCGATGGTCACCGTGCCAAGGCCAATACGCGCCTGGAAGCGGGGCAAAGCCTCCGCATCCCGCCGATCTCCGGCGATGCGCCCGCCACGCAGGTGCAACGCACTCCGCCTAAGATCAGCGAGGCCGATATCGATGCCTTGCAGGAATCGATCCTCTACATGGACGACGACATCATCGCCATCAACAAGGCCCCGGGCCTCGCCGTGCAGGGCGGCACGGGCACGCACCGTCATATCGACGGCATGCTGGATGCGCTGCGCTTCGATGCACAGGATCGCCCGCGTCTCGTACACCGGCTTGATCGCGACACCTCCGGCGTGCTGCTGATCGCGCGCAATGTGCGTGCGGCCGCCGAGCTGGCTGCCGCCTTCAAGGCAAAGACGGCGCGCAAGGTCTATTGGGCGGCGGTCGCCGGACAGCCGAAGCCGGCAAGCGGCGTCATTGATCTCGCGCTCGACAAGCAAAGCGGTCCGCGCGGCGAACGCGTCGTTGCAGATGCCGAAGACGGGCAGGCCGCAATCACCAATTATCGCACGGTCGATCACGCCGGCGGCAAGGTGAGTTGGCTGGTGATGGAACCGTTGACCGGGCGCACGCACCAGCTTCGCGTCCATGCCGAAGCGCTGGGCACGCCGATCCTGGGCGATCCGAAGTACGGCGAGCGCACAGCTAGCCCGCGCGGAGAGGGCATCGCGAAGAAACTGCATCTGCATGCGCGCGCCATCCGCCTGCCGCGCCCAGGGGGAGAGATGCTGGAAGTCGTCGCGCCTTTGCCTGCGCATATGGCCGCGACCTGGCGCCTGTTCGGTTTCGACGAGCGCGCGGAATCGAATCCGTTCGGCTTCTCCGGGACGACATGAGCGCATCTGTCCCGTTCCCGCTGGTCATTCTCGATTGTGACGGTACGCTGGTCGATTCTCAGCTCGCCATCCACGCTGTCATGACCGAATGCTTCACCATGCATGGGCTGACGCCGCCCGATCTCGCTCAGGTGCGCGCCATCGTCGGTTTGAGCCTCGATGATGCCATTGCGCGCCTTCAGGTCCAGCCATGCGCGGTCCATCCGTCGCTGATGTCCAAGACCTATTCGAGCATCTCGTCGCGCATCCGCGCGGGCGGTGGATTCGAGGAACCCTTGTTCGCAGGCGCGCGCGCCGCGATCGAGGAACTGAGCGAATCAGGCTGCGTGCTCGGCATCGCTACGGGTAAATCATTGCGTGGTTTGCGCAGCACATTGGTTTCGCACGGCCTCGATCGCTTCTTCACGACGCTGCAGACCGCTGATCTCGCGCCCGGGAAGCCAGATCCGACCATGCTGAAACAAGCCATGCGCGAGGTCGGCAGCGAGCCTCACGCTACGGTGATGATCGGTGATACGACCTACGATATGGAGATGGCGCGCGCTGCCGGAACACATGCTATAGGGGTCAGTTGGGGGTATCATGACGCGGCAGCATTGCACGCGGCGGGCGCCCATCGCATTATCGACAGTTACGCTGATTTGACGTTTGCGGTCCGCGATCTGTTCGCCTGGGCCAAGGAGGTGCGGTCGAATGACCGCTCCGTCGACACTCAAGGGAGGCCCTTATGAAAATCATCATGCGCGTTTTGGCGGGTATTTTCGTACTCGTGGTTGCCGTCGCTGTCGCGGGTGTGGCGATTGTGATGTCGATCGATCCCAACGAGTATCGCGATCGCCTGACCACGGAGGTGAAGAACCTCACCGGGCGCGATCTGGTGATCAAGGGCGATCTCAACGTCGGCATTTCGTTGATTCCGACCATTGTCGCCAACGACGTCACGTTCTCGAACGCATCGTGGGGATCGCGCCCCGAGATGGCCTCGATCAAGCGGTTGGAGGCCTCGCTCGCCATCCTTCCGTTGCTGTCAGGCAACATCAAGATCGGCGACGTTGTCCTGGTCGAACCCGATATCCTGCTTGAGGTTGCCTCCGATGGGCGTACCAACTGGGATTTCTCCAACGGCGCCGCTCAGAAACCGGCGCAGTCCGCACCTTCCGCCCCGGCTGAATCCTCGGGTAGCTCGCCGACTATTCCGAGCATCGAATCCATCACGATCGACAAGGGGCGTTTCCGCTTCAACGACATGAAGGGGAAGCAGGACCTGAACCTGGCGCTCGACAAGGTCCGTATCGGCGACGTCACCAGCGGCAATAAGCTGAGCATCGAGATTGCAGGCAATTACAACAACACGCCGTTCGGGCTCAAGGGAACGACCGATCCGATCGACAATCTGGTCGGCGACGGCAATTTCGCGCTCGATCTGGAAGCGAATGCGCTGGCGGCGGTCGTCAAGCTCAAGGGGACGGTGGCCAAGCCGATGAGCGCGCCGCGCCTCGGTATCGACTTTTCGCTCGCCGGCAAGGATGTCGTGGCGACATTAGACGCAGCCAAGGCGCTTGCTCCGCAGTTGAAGGACGTCAGCGTTCCGGCCATCGGCTCTTATGACGTCTCTGGGCGCGCGACCGGGCCGACCGATAAGCCGGCCGTCGAGAACTTGAAGTTCAATATCGGCAACACGGATGCGCTGAAACTTTCCGGAACCGGGAAGGGCGGCGGCAATACCTATTCGATCGACAAGTTCACAGGCGAGGTCTACGGCTCCGATATCGCAGGGTCCGTCGTCGCCACGGTCGGCGGCAAAGTGCCCGAGATCAAAGCGAACCTGACGTCGCACAAGATCGATCTCGCCGATTTCGAGAAACTGATGAACGGGGGCAAGGAGCCGTCGGACGAGGCTTCGGCACCGCCGGCCTCCAGCCAGGCAGCGAAGGGCAAGGCGGCCGCCAACGAGGGCCGCGTGTTCCCGGCCGACAAATTGCCGCTGGACGGCCTCAAGGCCGTCAACGCCACCGTCTCGTTCAAGGGTGACCGCGTGATCGCCCAAGGCACCACCGTTTCTGCCATCGACACGGTGGCCGTGCTCAACAACGGAAAGTTGACGCTGGAGCCGCTCGGTGCCACCGTTTCGGAAGGACGGTTGTCCGGCAAGGTCGTGCTTGATGCCTCGGCCGCAACGCCGACGGTCGAGACCAACCTCAACATGGATAAGCTCAATCTGGGCGGCATGCTGAAGGAGCGCGGCGTCACCGACATAGTGACCGGCAAGATCAGCAGCAAGATCAACACCAAGGGCTCGGGCGATTCCGTGCGCGCCATCATGGCGAGCCTGAACGGCGAAACCGAAGTGGTGATGGACGAAGGCCGTATCGCCAGCCGCTACATCGATATGCTGGCGGCGGATCTGACCAAGCAGCTCATTCAGGGCGGCGGCTCGGGTGAAGCCAAGATCAACTGTGTCGTCAGCCGCTTCGATGTGAAGCAGGGCATCGCCACGTCGAAGGCATTGTTGTTCGACACGGACAAGATGACCATTACCGGCGGCGGTACCATCGATCTACGCACCGAGCAGCTTAATCTCAGCATCGAACCGCAACCCAAGGAGGCGAGCATCGTGAGCCTCGCCGTGCCGCTTCAGATCTCGGGCACGCTTGCTTCGCCGCGCGTGGCACCGACTACGGCGGCCATCGCGAAGGGTGTCGCGGGTCTCGCCGCCAGTGGGCTCACGCCGCTCGGCATCATCGGCGCGCTGGCCAGCAGCAAGGGCACGGGCGAGCAGAACCCGTGTGTCGCCGCCCTGAACAAGGCCGCCCAGCCGGGCGCGGAGCCGGCCAACCAGAAGGGGCAGACCAAAGGCGAGCCCGCCAGTCAGCAGCAGCACCAGAACAGCAATCCCATCGACCGGCTGCGCGGTCTCTTCGGCAAATGAGCGTTATTTCGGCCAAGCGTTTCTATAAGGCTGTCTCGGTCGCGCAAGGCGACGACGGCTGGACGGTGCTGCTCGATGCCCGCCCGCTGAAGACGCCGGGCGGGAAGCCGCTGGCGATCGGCGCCCAGGCGCTGGCCGAAGCGATCGCGGTGGAATGGGACGAACAGGTCGAGAAGATTGCGCCTGAAACCATGCCGATCTTCCGCCTGTTGGCGACCGGCATCGACCGTGTCGCCGCCCGGCGCGACGAGGTGATCGCGGCCACGCTCAAATATGCTGAAACCGATCTTCTGTGTTATCGCGCGGACCAGCCGCCCGATCTGGCCGAACTGCAGGAAAGACGCTGGCAGCCCATGGTCGATTGGGCGCAGCAAAATTTCGGCGCCGATCTGAAGGTAACGGCGGGGATTCTGCCGATCGACCAGCCACCGGCCGCACTGGCTGCGCTGCGGAACGCAGTGGCGGACTTTGATGATCTCGGGCTCACAGGGCTCTCGATGCTGGCGGGCGCGACGAGTTCGCTCGTCCTGGCGCTGGCCATGGCGCATGCGCGTATCGATGCGGAGGAGGGCGGCGCACTTGCGCTGCTCGATGAGCAGTTTCAGGCCGATCATTGGGGCGAGGATGATGAGGCGCGCGAACGGCGCGATCGCACCCGCGCCGAGATCGCCGTTACCATGCGTTTTCTAAACCTGATAGGCTGATCTTATGGCCCACGAAATCATTCGCCAATTGGAAGAACGGCGCGCCCGGGCACGTGCGGGCGGCGGCAAGCGTCGTGTCGATGCCCAGCATGCGCGCGGCAAATTGACGGCGCGTGAGCGTATCGAGTTGTTGCTCGATCCTGGCTCGTTCGAGGAATGGGACATGTTCGTCGAACACCGGTCGACCGATTTCGGCATGGACAAGACATCGGTTCCGGGTGACGGGGTGGTCACCGGCCACGGCACAATCAACGGGCGCACAGTTTTCGTCTTCAGCCAGGATTTCACCGTGTTCGGTGGTTCGCTGTCCGAGACGCATGCGGAAAAGATCTGCAAGGTGATGGACCAGGCGATGAAGGTGGGGGCACCGGTCATCGGGATCAACGATTCCGGCGGCGCGCGCATCCAGGAAGGCGTGTCTTCCCTTGCCGGATATGCCGAGGTGTTCAGCCGCAACGTGCTCGCCTCGGGCTATGTGCCGCAGATATCGATGATCATGGGACCGTGCGCGGGCGGGGCGGTCTATTCGCCTGCCATTACCGACTTCGTCTTCATGGTGCGCGACACGTCCTACATGTTCGTCACCGGCCCCGACGTGGTGAAGACCGTAACGCACGAGGAAGTAACGCAGGAGGATTTGGGCGGCGCGGTGACGCATACGACCAAATCCGGCGTTGCCGACCTCGCCTTTGATAATGATGTCGACCTGATCGAACAGACCCGTCGCTTCATGGACTTCCTGCCGTTCAGCAACCGCGAGGCACCGCCGGTTCTGGTAACCGACGATCCGCCGGGCCGGGTGGAACCGTCGCTCGACACCATCATCCCGGCCAACCCGAACGAACCCTATGACGTGATGGGCATCGTGAGGAAGATCGTGGATGAGGGTGAATTCTTCGAGATCAAACCCGAATTCGCGCGCAACATCGTGGTCGGCTTTGGCCGCATGGATGGATCGACCGTCGGCATCGTCGCCAACCAGCCCCTGGCTCTCGCGGGATGCCTGGACATCGATGCGTCCGTGAAGGCCGCTCGCTTCATCCGCTTCTGCGATTGTTTCAACATCCCGATCGTCCTTCTGGTGGATGTGCCGGGCTTCCTCCCGGGCACCGCGCAGGAATATGGCGGGCTGATCCGCCACGGCGCGAAATTGCTCTATGCCTTCGCCGAGGCTACCGTGCCGAAGGTCACGGTGATCACGCGCAAGGCCTATGGCGGCGCGTATATCGTCATGGGTTCCAAACACCTGCGTGGCGATGTGAACTATGCCTGGCCCTCCGCCGAAATCGCGGTCATGGGGTCGAAGGGTGCGGTGGAAATCATCTTCCGCAGCGATCTCGACGATGAGGAAAAGATCGCCAAGCGCGAGTTGGAATATACAGAGCAGTTCGCCAACCCGTTCCGCGTCGGCGCACGCGGCTATATCGATGATGTGATCGCACCAGCCAGCACGCGCTGGCGAGTCATCCGCGCGCTGCGTATGTTGAGGAACAAGCAACAGGACGCACCGCCCAAGAAACACGGTAATATGCCTCTATGAGCCGGCTCCGCCATCATCGGCTGACGTGAGTCACGCATTCCTGCGTGCCAAGTACGCTGGTGATCCGGGAATGTCCCGCTAAAAGCGGAGGGGCCGAGGCATGATCAAGTAAAGGAGGAGCGATATGAAAATCAGTCCCGATTTCCGCCCAGCCTCGATGATCCGCGCGTATCATGCGCATCTCTATTATCACGGCGGCAACAAGCAATGGGCAGGGCATCTGCGCCGCGAAGTCGCGCGCCTGTTCCCGGCGGCCGAGATCGGCCGTTGGCGCGACAAGGCACCGCAGGGTCCGCATCCCGTGTCGCATTACCAGATCGCCTTCAAGCCCGATCTGTTTGCGGAATTGGTCCCTTGGCTTGCGATGAACCGCAAGGATATCGATATCCTGATTCATCCCAACACGGGTGATGGCTACGAGGACCATGTGCAGAACCGCATGTGGCTCGGCAACAGCCGCGATCTGATGTACGACGAGCTGCGTCGTATCGAACGCGAGATGAAAAAGCGCGGCGAGGCTGCTGCTGCTGCTGCCCAGGCCGCGTCCGATCAAGCAGTGGCCGCGCTATGAGTTCCTTGCCGGACAAGGATCCGTACGTTCCGCCGGTGGACAAGCCCGACTGGATCGATATCGAACTGGTGCCGCGCGCGCGCGACATCGGCGACTTCGAGGTGCGGCGTCTGCTGCCGTACGCCAAGCGGCGCATGGTCGGCCCGTTCGTCTTCTTCGATCACATGGGGCCGGCGACGTTCAGCGCCGATCACGCGATGGATGTCCGGCCGCATCCGCATATCGGGCTTGCCACGGTCACCTATCTGTTCGAGGGCGAGATCATGCACCGCGACTCATTGGGTTCGGAGCAGGTGATCAAGCCGGGCGAGGTGAACTGGATGACGGCCGGCAAGGGTATCGTCCATTCCGAACGCACGCCTGCTTATCTGCGCGGCCAAGGATCGCACCTCCACGGCATCCAGACCTGGGTGGCGTTACCCAGGACGCACGAGGAGACCGAACCGGCCTTCTTTAACTTCGCGGCCAACCGCCTGCCCAAGATCGACGGGCCGGGGACCCGAGTTACCGTGATCGCAGGCGAAGCCTGGGGCGAGACGTCGCCGGTCAATGTCTTCACCGAAACGCTGTATGCCGATATCCATCTTTCGGCGGGCGCACGTATCGAATTGCCGCGTGTCGATGAGCGCGCGATCTACGTTCTGGAGGGACACGTGCGGGTGCGCGAGCGCGACTTCGAGTCCACCGCTTTTGTTGTCTTGGCCAAGGGGGCGGAGATCGTCATTGAGGCGCTGGCCGACAGTCACCTGCTTGTGGTCGGCGGCGAAACCATGGACGGGCCGCGCCACATCTGGTGGAACCTGGTCTCCAGTTCGCAGGACCGCATCGAGCAGGCAAAGGCCGACTGGAAGGGTGGTCGCTTCCCGAAGGTTCCCGGTGACGACAAGGAATTCATTCCGCTGCCCGAATGAGCGGCGAGACGCCCAACCAACGAGTTAAGCCGCCTTCTTGCCCTGCATCGCGCGCCAGATGCGCTCAGGGCTCGCCGGCATATCGAGATTGGTAACGCCGTAAGGCGACAGCGCATCCACGATCGCATTCATGATCGCGGGCATGGCGCCTACCGTGCCCGCTTCACCCGCGCCCTTGCTGCCGATGGGGTTGTTCTGCGTCGGCACCGAGGCGTCATAGGAATGCATCTCGCACAGATCGCTCGCTCGCGGCATGGCGTAATCCATGAAGGAACCGGCGACGAGCTGTCCGCTGTCGGCGTCGTAGGAGACGTCTTCCATCAGGATCTGGCCGGCACCTTGCGCGATGCCGCCACGGATCTGGCCTTCCAGCAGCAGAGGATTGAGCACGACGCCGACATCGTCGACGACGGTGTAACGCTGCAATTCGACCCGGCCGGTATCGGGATCGACCTCGAGCTCGCAGATATGGCAGCCGTTGGGATAGGACGGCATCAGGTTCGGCGTGGTAGCGCCCTCGGCCAAATGCGGCTCCATATCCTTCGGGATCGTGTTGGCGTTGAAGGCCTTCTGCACCACTTCGGTTATGGTCATGCGGCGGTCGGTACCTGCGATGGTGAAAGCGCCGTTTTCGAACACGATATCGGCGGCCGCGGCTTCCAGGTTATGCGCCGCGATCAATTTGGCCTTCTCGATGATCTTGTCCGCGGCCAGCTTCACTGCCGACATGCCGACGGAGGAGACACGGCTGCCGCCGGTACCGCCGCCGGTCGGCGTCATCGCGGTGTCGCCCTCGACAACGCGCACTTGCTCGGGGCTCACGCCCAGCATGCCGCAAACCAACTGCGTGTAGATGGTCGCATGGCCCGTGCCCATGCCGGTGGTGCCCGCGAGGATCGTCACGGCGCCCGATGGGTCGAAGCGCAACTCGGCATGTTCGACGGCGGCCGCCGCACGTTCGAGCGTGGCCGCGATACCGAGCCCGCGCAACTTGCCGTGCGCCTTGGAGTCGGCTGCGCGCTTGGCATAGCCGGTGTAATCGGCATGGGCGATCGCGCTTTCCAGGACCGTCTTGAAATCGCCGCTGTCGTATTTGAACTGGATCGGCGTCTGATAGGGCATGGCTTCAGCGGGGATCAGGTTCTTCATACGCAGCGCCACCGGATCCATTTTGAGTTCGCGCGCAGCGCTATCGACCAGACGTTCTATGACATAAGCCGCCTCGGGCCGGCCCGCACCGCGATAGGCACCGGTCGGCGTCGTGTTGGTATAGACACCTTTGACCTGCACATGGGCGGTGGGCGTCTTGTATACGCCGATGAGGCCACCCAAAGCCGCCGTCGGCGGGCCGGACGGCGTAGTGGAGGGAAAGGCGCCGAGGTTGGCGAGCGTGCGCACGCGCAAGCCTAGGAAGTTTCCGTCCTTGTCGAGCGCCAGTTCGCCGAAGGTCAGGTTGTCGCGGCCGTGATTGTCGGACACGAAGGATTCCGCGCGGTCGCTGTACCATTTGACCGGCATGTTGAGTTTCTTGGATGCCCATGCGGTCAGCGCGTATTCGGCGTAGAAGGAACCCTTCATGCCGAATCCGCCGCCCATGTCGCCAGGAATGATGCGAAAGGCGTTTTCGGGTTCGTTGAAGATCACGGTCGCGAAGATACGCCGCGCATTGAAGCTCTGCTGGGCGCCGACATGGATGGTACAGGTCTTGGAGTTGGTTTCGTAATTGGCGACACACCCCCGGCATTCCATCGGAACGGCGGCGACGCGGTTGATATGGATGCGGCGCGTCACCACATGGGCGGCGTGCTCGAAGGCGGCGTCGGTGGCGGCGGCATCGCCGATCTCGTAGGTGAAGGCGAGATTGCTGGGGCGATTGTCGTAGAGCGCGGGCGCGCCGTCGGCCAATGCGGCTTCCATGTCCATCACAGCGGGCAGGGGCTCGTATTCGACCTCGACCTTTTCGCCGGCATCGCGCGCTTCCAGATAGGTCTTGGCGACAACGAACGCGACCGCTTCGCCGACATGACGCACGCGATCCTCGGCCATCGGCACACGGCGCGGCGCGAACATGGTGGTCATGTCGAAGGCGGGGTTGGGCGGCGGGTTTACCGGCATGCGGCCGAGCCCGTCGGCCAGATAATCCTTCGCGGTCAGGACGGCGAGCACGCCCGGTGCTTCGCCGGCAGCCTCGGTGTCGATCTTGACGATGCGGGCATGTGAATGGGGCGAACGAACGACATAACCATAGACCTGGCCGGGGAAATTGATGTCGTCCAGATAGCGTCCGCCGCCACGCAGCAGGCGCGGGTCTTCGGTCCGCGGAACCGGTTGGCCGACGCTGTACTCACCCGCCATGGAAATGCTCTCCTGCCCTGATTGCCGGGTGATCTTAGCGTTCGTAAGCCGGGGAACAAGCCTTGGCGATCCGGGTGAATTCATCCTCCCGGATTCATCCCCCAATTCACCCCCAGGGGCCGCCGCGCCGCGAGCGTGGATTGACCGTGTTGGGGAAGATCGAGCGCGCGTGCCTATGTTCCTGGCGTTGCACGACCACCGGGTCGTCGGGAAGGCGGTCGAACAGGGGAACGCCTCTGCGTCGGAACGGTACGATCAGGATCGCACCTGCGATGAAGCCGCCGACATGCGCCCACCAGGCGACATCGCTTCCGGCGCTACTGTTGAGGTTCAGGAATTGCAGGCCAATCCACGAGCCGAGCACGATCCAGGCCGGCAGGCGGAGCGGGATGATGCTCATGAACAGGACCAGCAGGCGTGCGCGGGGGTGGAGGATCAGATAGGCGCCCAACACGCCGGAGATCGCGCCGCTCGCGCCGATCAACGGCGTTTGCGCCGTCGGAGCGACGACGGCATGCATCAGCGTCGCGAGCACGCCGCATAGCAGGTAGAAGACGAGATAGCGCGGATGCCCCATCGAATCCTCGACATTGTCGCCGAAGATCCAGAGGAACAGCATGTTGCCGAGCAGGTGCATCCAGCCGCCGTGCAGGAACAGCGAGGTGACCAGCGTCATCCAGCCCGGAACGGCGGCAAGATGCGGCGGTAGTTCCGCGAGGCCGAAGATGACAGCTGGAATGGCGCCGAAGCTATAAACCATCCGGTCGACCTCAACGCCGGGGGCCAATTCCCACAGGAACACGATCACGTTGATGGCGATCAGTGTGACCGTCACATATTGGAACGAGATGGATCGGAGCGGCGTGTCGTCTTTGAGAGGGAACAGCGCCATGGGCGATCAGGTCGGATAACAGCCGGCGAGCCGCGCGCGCAGCTTTATGAGCGACAGCACACTATCGATGGTCGGGCAGGGCACGCAGGTGAGGTGACCCATTTCCGCGACCGCACCGACAAGGGCATCGATCTCCATCGGGCGGCCGCGCTCCAGGTCCTGTAACATGGATGTCTTGTGCGCGCCGACCGCGACGCCGCCTTCGATCCGCTTGTCGACATCGATGGCGAATTTGACGCCGAGTTTCTCGGCGATGGTTTGCGCCTCGACCATCATGGCGCGGATGGTCGCGCGCGTCGCGGGATCTGTGCCCATCTGTTCGAGCGTGGCGCCGGTGAGCGCGCTGATCGGATTGAAGGAGAGGTTGCCCCAAAGCTTCACCCACAATTCGTCGCGAATGCGTGGGCGTACAGGGGCGCGCAAACCGGCGCCGACGAGTGCGCTGGCAAGCGCGCTGGTCCGCTCGCTCTTGGCGCCATCGGGTTCGCCCAGGCTGAAGCGGTCTCCTTCCACATGCTGCACGACGCCGGGCTCGATCACTTCGGCGGCGGGATAAACGATGCAGCCGATGATGCGCTGAGGCCCGATGCCGTCCCATTGCACGCCACCGGGATCGACCGTTTCCAGTCGCTTGTCGCGCCACGGTCCATCCAGGCCGTGGAAGTACCACCACGGCACGCCGTTGACGCCCCACACCACGGCGGTATCCGGCCCCATGAGGGGCTGGAGCAGCGGCACGATGGGCGGCACCGAGGGCGCCTTGAGCGTGATCAGGATGTAATCCTGCGGGCCCGCCTCCTTCGGATCGGCAAAGGCGCGCACCTTGGCGGTGCGGCGTTCGTCGTCGCGGATGAGGGTCAGGCCGTTCGCCTGCATCGCCGCGAGATGCGGTCCACGCGCGATGAGGGTGACGTCGGCCCCGGCCAAGGCCAACTCGGCACCCAGGAAGCCGCCGATCGCGCCCGCGCCGTAGATGCAGATCTTCATGTTTTCCCTCTGCCGCTGTCATGGCCCGGCCCACGTCGGTGTCGTGGCCGGCCGTCCACCGTAGTTGGGCAGGCGTCGTAAAGATGCATGCCCCGTCCCAAAAACAGAGTGGGCCGGGGCACGGCGATCTTTGGCATTTAGAGTCCGAGCTTCTCGGCGAGGCCGATGCGCTGCAGCTTGCCGGTGGCGCCCTTCGGGATCTCCTTCAGGAACAGGACCTTGCGCGGCACCTTGAAGTCGGCAACGCGCTCGCCGACGAACTTGCGAAGATCGGCCTCGTTCACCTCTTGGCCGTCACGCAGCACGACAGCGGCCGCCACATCTTCGCCCAGCATGTCGTGCTTCATGGCAAAGGTGACGACCTGCGCGACCGCAGGATGATCCATGATCACTTCGTCGACCTCGCGCGGAGAGATTTTTTCACCGCCACGGTTGATGATCTCCTTCAATCGACCGGTGAGCGAAAGGTAACCGTCGGCATCCTTCGTGCCCTGATCACCGGTGCGGAACCAGCCGTTGGTGAAGGCTTCGGCATTGGCTTTCGGGTTGGCTTCGTAGCCCGAGAAAACGTTTGGCCCCTTGATGACGACTTCGCCAACCTGACCGTTCGGCAGAAGCTTGCCGGCTTCGTCCATGATGGCGATCTCGGGGCCGGCGGGTAGGCCGACGCTGCCGGCTTTGTGTGCCTTGGGCGGCAGCGGGTTCGACGCCATCTGGTGAGAGGCTTCCGTCATGCCGTACGCCTCGATGACCGGTGCGCCGAAAACTTCTTCGAGTTTGGTCATGACCTGCGGCGGCAGGGACGATGACGAGGAGCGGATGAAGCGGAGCTTGTTCGCCTCGATGACTTCCTTGTTGCGCTCGGCGCGCGCCAGGATCGCCTGATGCATGGTGGGCACGGCTGTGTACCAGGTCGGATGGGCCTCGCTGACCCAACCGAAGAACTGCAGTGCGTTGAAGCCCGGCGAGCAGATGACGCTGGCGCCGGCGCGAAGCGATGAGAGTACCGCCGCGATCAGGCCGTGGATATGGAACAGCGGCATGATGTTGAGGCAGACGTCGTTCGGCGTCAGCGCGAGGGTCTCCATGATGTGCTTGGCCGAGGCGCAGACGTTGGCCTGCTTCAGCGGAACGATCTTGGGCCGCGACGTGGTGCCCGAGGTGTGGAGCACGAGCGCGCAGTCGTCAGGCTGCGCCATACCGCCGTTGGTAGCGGCTGGCCCTTCGACCTTGCCGCGCAGGCGGAAATCGCCGGCTGCACCATAGAGCGAACCTTCGATCTCGATCACCGGGATGCCGCGCTTCTGGGCGACCTCGATGGCGGGGGACGTGCTGCCGTAGGAGACGACAAGCGCTTTGGCGTTGAGGTCCGAGAGGTAGAAATCAAACTCGTCCGCGCGGTAGGCCGGGTTCAAGGGCGCGGTCGTGGCGCCGGCGCCAATGCACAGGAAGGCGGTCGCCATTTCCGGGCCGTTCTCCAGCACGATGGCGACGCGGTCGTTGCGGCCGATGCCGCGCTCGTTCAGCGCGTTGACGGTCCGTTCGACCAGCACCTTGAGCCCAGCATAGGTCTGCGGGTTCATGCCCGGTGCGCCGATGGCGGGTGCGGCGGGTGTTCCGGCGGAGATGATGTCGTAAATGGTGGTGGTCATGAAGCGCGGTCCCCTGAAATCAACTTGGATGTAGGCGGGAAATGAGGCCGAAGGCTAACGAAAAAGCTCCGCCCGGGCAAACCGAACGCGGTTCCAAAAATGCTTGCTTGCCAAGAGGTTCTGAGTCGGACACACGCGCCGTGGGTGGTGTGAGTATGTTTGCGTAAGGTGCTAAATGGGGTATCCTCACATCGGTAGGGGTAGGGCCGATTCAATGCGTGTTTTGGGTAGTGTTCAGGGGGCGGCTCTGGCGCTGTGCGTCGCGTCCGCAATATCGTTCGCGTCTGACGTCCAGGCGGCGAACAAGCTGTATGACATGGACCAGATGATGAACCAGGGGAACCCTCTGGATGTCCGTCAGGTGCCCCAATCCGTTCCGCGGCCGGCGTTGCCGCCCCAATCAGGCCAGCAGCACGATAACCGCTTCGGTGGCCAGCTCTACGACATGGATCGCCTGCTCAACGAGGGCAATCCGTTCGATTCGTCCGCACCGTCCCAGCCGCCGATCCGCGGCGGCCAGTCGTCAGCCCCAGCGTCGATCCAGGCGGCACCCGTGCAGCTTTCCCAGGCGTCCACCGCCAAGCCGGCGGCGGGTAGCGATCCGGCCTTCCCGGATCTGGATGAGGAATACGATCCGGGTGCGATCGGCGGCGTTGATGTCGACGGGCGCGATCCGCTGGAACCGGTCAACCGTGCGATCTTTGGCTTCAACGAATTCGTCTATCAATACCTGATGACCCCCGCCGCGCGCTTCTACAACGCCAATGTTCCGGAACTCGCGCGTGACAGCCTGTCGAATACGATCTCGAACCTCAAAGGCCCGGTGATATTGGCCAACGATGTGCTGCAGCTCGAGGGCTCGCGCGCCGGCAACACCTTCGCCCGCTTCGTGATCAACTCGACGCTGGGTTTCTTCGGCCTGTTCGATCCGGCGAGCGAACTGGGCTTCCCGTCGCACAGCGAGGATTTCGGCCAGACCATGGGTGCGTGGGGTGTCGGCGAAGGTCTCTACCTCGTGTTGCCCCTGTTGGGCCCATCCAACCCGCGCGACGCGGTGGGCAGGCTCCTGGTGGACAGCTATTTCGATCCGCTCGGTTATTACCTCGACAATGTCGACGAAGAGGAATGGAGCTATGTCCGCGCCGGCGTCAGCGGCTTCGATGAATATGCCGGTATTGTCGACGATCTCGACAACTTGCGGCAGACCTCGGTCGATTTCTACGGCGCGCTGCGCAGCCTCTATCGACAGCGCCGTGCGGCCGAGATCAGCAATCGCGAGCAGGGTGCCATCCCGGCATTAGGCGGCAGGTGAGCGATGAGGGGATCGGCGTTCGCGGCTATCGCGCTCTGCCTGTCCCTCGCAACGCCTGCGCTCGCGGCCGATATCCCGGTCGATCTCGAACTCGTTTTCGCCGTTGACGTTTCCGGTAGCGTCGACTGGGAAGAGGCTACGTTGCAACGCCGCGGCTATATCGACGCGCTGCGCTCCGACGAAGTCATCAGCGCCATCAAATCCGGCCCCTACGGCAAGATCGCCGTCGCCTATGTAGAATGGGCGGGGACTTACCTCCAACGCACGGTGATCGACTGGACCGTGCTGGACGGGCGTGAAAGTGCCGACGCCTTCACCGACATCCTGTCCAAGGCGGACATCGAGAGCGGACCCTGGACCTCGATCAGTTCAGCGATCCAATACGCTGTGCCCATGTTCGCCAGGAACGAGTTCCAGGGCACACGCCGCGTCATCGATATCTCGGGCGATGGGCCGAACAATCTGGGCGCGCCGGTGACCGAGGCGCGTGCCAACGCGATCGCGGCGGGAATCACGATCAACGGCTTGCCGATCGTCAACGATCGCATGGGGCCGGGCAATACGCGCAACATTCGCGATCTCGACAAGTATTACCGCGATTGCGTGATCGGCGGGCCGGGCGCTTTCATGGTCGTCGCCAACAATTTCGGCGACTTCGCACTGGCCATCAAACGCAAGTTGATCTTCGAGATCGCGGGCCTGTTCCCGTCCGGAATGCCGAGCCTGCTTCCGGCCCAGGGCGAAGATGCGGCTTATTGCATGATTGGAGAACGCCAGTTCCGCGGCGGAGGCCAATACTGAAATCAACCTGCACGAAAAGATAAACCGAAGGGAGACGAAACATGACAGAGCAAGCGTATCCACGCGTCGTTCCTCGTATCGTCCATGTCGGCTTCTACTGCCGCGATTTGAAAGCCTCCGCCGCCTGGTACCGGGACGTGCTCGGCATGGAGGAGCAGTTCGGTTCTCCGGGCCGCACCCAGGCGCTGGGCTTCGGCGGCGACAAGCACGATCATGACATCTTCCTGGTGCAGGCGCCGGACCATTATGCCGAGCCGTCTCCCATGCATTTCGATCGTGAAACCCTGACGCCGATCAAGGGCCGCACCGGCTTCTATCATGTCGCCATCGACTTTCAGAGTTTCGATGCCGCCATGCAGGCGTATGGCCGCGCGCTCGCACGCAATACGCAACTGGCCAAGGGCGTACAGCACGGCGATGGGCGCGGCATTTATGTGCACGATCCGGACGGCAATCTGGTCGAGTTGTTCTCGTTCAATGGCTGTATCGACGATGCCGATGCGTTGCGGTTCATGGTGGCCTATCCGAACTCGGACGGGCGCGGCGGCGGCTTCTCGATGGACGTCGCGGCGACTTACGAGAAATGGCGCACAGCCAAGCAGGCCAAAGAACCAGCGCACGCCTGACGGGCAGGGAATACGGCAGAAGGCGGGGTAGGGCCCTGCCCAGCAGCCAATCCATTCAGCGGGAGTTGCCAACTTTCGCCGCGCTATGCTCTAACCCTGGGTCCAAGTCGTCGCGTAACCAAGGGAGGAAAGTCATGGCGCGGTATCTGATTGGGGAAGCGGTTCCCCGCGAGGAGGATGCGCGCCTGCTGCGCGGCCATGGCCGTTACGTTGACGATGTGAAAAGTGCAGGCGAGGCGCGCGCCTATGTGCTGCGTTCGCCCTATGGCTCGGCCAAGATCCTATCCATCGATACCAGCGCAGCCAAGGAAATGGACGGGGTGCTCTGCATCCTGACCGGCGAGGACGCGAAGGCGCGCGGTCTCGGTGCATTCTTTCCGGTGTTCCCGCGCAAGCGCAAGGACGGCAGCAACCAGTTCTTCCGCAGCCAGCCGATTCTGGCGCAAGGCGCTGTGCGCTATGTCGGCGATCCGGTCGCCTTCGTCGTCGCTGAGACGCTCGATCAGGCAAAGGACGCCGCCGAACAGATCGTGGTGGAATACGAGGCGCTGGAAGCGGTCGTTTCGGTCGAGGATGCGGTGAAGCCGGGTGCGCCCGCCGTGTGGCCGGAGAACCCATCCAACGAAGCCTTCTATCATACGCTCGGTGACAAGGCGGCGGCCGAAGCCGCCTTCGCCAAGGCCGACCTTGTGGTCGAGGCTAGGATGCCGATCAACCGCGTCACCGCGAACACGATGGAAGTGCGCGGCTGCCTCGCCGAATACGATCCGGCGGATGGCGCCTACACGATGCGTGCCAGCATTTCCGGCGTGCACGGCGCGCGCCAGGCGATCGCGGACCAGGTCTTCAAGGTTCCGCAATGGAAGGTCCGCATCATCGCCGAAAATGTCGGCGGCGGCTTCGGCATGAAGGCCGGCACTTATCCGGAATATTGCTGCGCCATGTGGGCGGCCGAGGTGACGGGGCGCCCGGTGCGCTGGATCGCCGAACGTAGTGAAGGCCTGCTCAGCGACGATCAGGCGCGCGATGTCGTCTTTTTCGTCGAAATGGCGCTAAGCAAGGACGGCAAGATCCTCGGCCTGCGTTCCAAGACGCTGGCCACCATCGGGGCATACTTCACCTGCGAACGCCAATCGATGCCGTCCACCGCGGCGCTCGGCTGCCTTTCCAGCACCTACACCACGCCCGCGATCTTCGCCGAGGTGACGGCGTTGTTCACCAACACGATGATGATGTCGTTCTATCGTGGCGGCGGGCGGCCCGAGCCGCTGTATGTGATCGAGACGCTGATGGACAAGGCCGCGCGCAAGCTCGGCATGGACGGCGTGGAACTGCGCCGCTTGAACACGGTCCCGTCCGAGGCGATGCCGTACAAGACGGCGGTGGGTCAGGTCTACGATTGCGGCGACTTCCCGAAGAACTTGGAAGATGCACTGGAGATCGCCGACTACAACGGGCTCAAGGCGCGCAAGGCTGAGGCCGTGAAGCGCGGCAAGATCGTGGGCTTCGGCGTCTCCAACACCGTAGCACCGGCCGGCGGCGCAGGTTTCGAGCACGCCGAGGTGCGCTTTGATCCGTCGGGTGCGGTCACCATGCTGATGGGTAGCAAGGACCAGGGCCAGGGTCACATGACGGCCTTCAAGCAGGTGTTGTCCGACAAACTCGGCATCGACGCCGAGCGTGTCAAATATATCGATGGCGACACCGAGGCGGTGACCATCGGCGTCGGCTCCTTCGGCTCGCGCACGGCGCAGCTTGCAGGCTCGGCCGTGTTCACGGCTGCCGAGAAACTGATCGCCAAGGGCAAGAAGATCGCCGCGCATGTGTTCGAAGCGGCCGAGGGCGATATCGAATTCGCCAACGGCAAGTTTCTGGTCGCGGGTACCGACAGGACCATCGGTATCGCAGATTTGGCTAAACTCACCTTCCGGCCCGGCGCGCTGCCGAAGGGCATGGAGCCGGGCTTCACCGAATCGGCGAATTTCGAATCGCCCACCGGCGGCACCTGGCCGACCGGTGCACATATCTGCGAGGTCGAGATCGATCCGGACACAGGCCATGTGAAGATGATCCGCTATTCGGCGGTGGATGACGTCGGCGTTGTGCTCAATCCGTTGTTGTTCCATGGCCAGATCTATGGCGGCATCGCACAAGGAGCCGGCCAGGCGATGATGGAGCATGTGATCTACGAGCCGGGCACGGGCCAGGTGCTCACCGGATCGTTCATGGATTACGCCATGCCGCGCGCGGACGATTTCTGCCACTTTGAGATCGCTAACAACGTGGTCCCGACCAAGCGCAATCCGCTGGGCGTGAAGGGGGCAGGCGAATCGGGCACCTGCGGTGCGCTGCCGGCCTATATGAATGCGGTGAACGACGCGCTTGCCTCGGTCGGTGCGCCCGAGATCGAAATGCCCGCCACCGCTGAAAAAGTCTGGCAAGCGCTGCGTCAGGCGAAAAAACAGGCGGCTTAATCTGGCGACGTGGGTTAGCATCCGCGGATGTTTGACTCCGTCCTGATAGCCAACCGCGGCGAGATCGCCTGCCGCATCATCCGGTCCGCGCGCGCGCTCGGCATGCGCACGATCGCGGTCTATTCCGAGGCCGACAAGAACGCATTGCACGTCGATATGGCGTCCGATGCGATTCTGCTCGGACCCGCGCCCGCGATCCAAAGCTATCTCAATGTCGATGCGCTGATTCGCGCAGTCGAGGAATCGGGCGCGGAGTGCGTCCATCCCGGCTACGGCTTTTTGTCGGAAAATTCGGCCTTTGCGGAGCGGCTGGCGGCGGCCGGCGTGGCCTTCGTCGGCCCGACCATCGAAGCCATCCACAAGATGGGCGACAAGATCGAATCCAAGAAGATCGCCATCGCTGCGGGTGTGCCGACCGTGCCGGGCGTCGCCGATGCCATCGAGGACGCGGCCGAGGCAAAACGCATCGCGAAGGAGATCGGCTATCCGGTGATGCTCAAGGCCTCCGCCGGCGGCGGCGGCAAGGGCATGCGCGTGGTGGCCGACGAATCGCAGATCGAGGATTCCCTGCGCGCTTGCCGCAATGAAGCCAAGGGTGCCTTCGGTGACGATCGCGTGTTCGTCGAAAAGTTCATCGTTCGCCCGCGCCATATCGAAATCCAGGTGCTCGCCGACCAGCACGGCAACGTGCTGCATCTGGGTGAGCGCGAATGCTCGATCCAGCGCCGCCACCAGAAGGTGATCGAGGAATGCCCGAGCCCGTTTGTCACGCTCGAGATGCGCGAACGCATGGGGTCGGCGGCCGTCGCCCTGGCGCGCGAGGTCGGCTATACCTCGGCCGGCACGGTCGAATTCGTGGTCGACGTGGATCGCAATTTCTACTTCCTCGAAATGAACACGCGCCTCCAGGTCGAACATCCGGTGACCGAGATGGTGACCGGCGTCGATATCGTCGAGCAGATGTTCCGCGTCGCGGCGGGCGAGAAACTATCGTTCAGCCAAAGCGACATTTCGTGGAAGGGCAGCGCCATCGAGGCGCGCTTGTATGCCGAAGATCCGACACGCGGCTTCCTTCCCGCCATCGGCCGCCTCGTGCGCTATCGCGAACCGACCAGCGGCGTGTTCGGCACGCAGAAGACGGTGCGCATCGATGCCGGCGTCGCCGAGGGTGACGAGATCACGCGCTTCTACGATCCGATGATCTCCAAGCTGATCGCCAATGGTGCGACCCGCGACGAGGCGATCAGATCCATGCGCCGCGCGTTGGACGAATTCGAGGTGCGCGGGCTCGCCACCAATATCGAGTTCCTGTCGGCCATCATGGCGCATCCGCGCTTCCACGCGGCCGAACTGGATACCGGTTTTATCGGCAAGGAATTCGGCGACCGCTACATCCCGACACAAGGCAGCTATCCCGATGTCGGGCGCCTGGTCGCGGTCGCGGCGACCATGAGCCGTATCCTCGCGGCGCGCCGCACCAACCTGCAGCCGCGCCTGAAGGACGGCACTGCGACAGACGCGGAATCGCGCCCGCGCATTGACGACGACGGCTGGGTGGTGGTGCTGAACAACGCGCACCACGCCGTGCGCATGGCCATCGCCGAAGATGGTTACGAGGTCCGCACGGCGACGCATACCTATCTCGTGCGTACCGATTGGACGCCATCCAAGAGCTTGTTCCAGGCGAATATCGACGGCGAGGATGTGACCGTCCAGTGCGAACGCGCGGGCGATACGATCACGCTGCGTCATGCGGGCTTCCGCGCGGTTGCGCGCGTCATGACGCCGCGCGCCGCCGACATGCTGTCGCGCATGCCGGAAAAGTCCAACGCGCGTACGCAGAAGGCGCTCACCTCGCCCATGCCCGGACTGGTGAAATCCATTGCGGTGGCGGCAGGCGCCGAGGTGCGCATCGGCGATCCCCTGATCTCGGTCGAGGCGATGAAGATGGAAAACCAGCTCACCGCCGAAACCGACGGCACGGTGAAGACGGTGCTGGTGACGTCGGGCCAGAGTGTCGAGGTCGGCCAGACTCTGATCGAGTTCGCGTAGAGGAAGATCGATGGGCAGTGACATCGTTGCCGTGCATGCGCGCATCGAAGGCAAGGTGCAGCGCGTGTGGTATCGCAATTGGACGGTGGAGAACGCGACCAAACGCGGGCTCACCGGCTGGGTGCGCAACCGCACCGACGGCAGCGTCGAGGCCGTGTTCGCTGGTCCCAAGGATCAGGTGGACGATATGGTGAAGGTGTGCTGGCAGGGTTCGCCCAAGTCGCAGGTGACCAACGTGATCACCGAGGCGTGCGACGTGCCGACGGAACCGGGATTCAGAGAGATCGATACGCTCTAACCGTCATGCTGGCGGATGCGGGCATCCAGAAGCAGGGATCGCCCGATTTCTGCTTCTGCGGGAATGACGGTTCTGGTTTAGACCTCGTCCACCACCGTATTCTCGAGCACGCCGATCTTGTCGATCTCCATCTCGATCCTGTCGCCGGGGACGTAGTAGAGGCCCTTGTCGCGGCGTGGGCGGATGCCGCCGGGCGAGCCGGTGGTGATGACGTCGCCGGGCTCCAACTCGCAGAATTCGGATAGATAGGCGAGGATCGCCGGGATTGAGAAGATCATCTCGGAGGTCGAGCCGCGCTGCACTTCTTCGCCGTTGATACGGTGCAGGATGGTGAGCTCGGTCGGATCACCGATCTCATCGGCCGTCACCATCCACGGGCCGAATGCGCCGGAGGCGAAGAAGTTCTTGCCGGGTGTCACATTGCGCGCGGTGTGGTCGCCCCAATCGACCAGCGTACCGTCGTTGAAGATGGAATAGCCGACGATGTGATCGAAGGCATCCGCTTCCTTGATGTGGCGGCCGCGCTTGTTTCCATTGGGGCCGATGACGAGGGCCAATTCCGCTTCGCCGTCGAACAGGTGCGAAGCCTTGGGCCTCACCAGGTTGCCGCGATGTCCGGCCTGCGCCTCGTAACGCCGCATGAAGATGCTGGGGTGCCCAGGGAACTTGGTGCCCATGTCCTCATAGGCGCTGCCGTAATTGCGTCCCACCGCGAGCACCGCGTTGGGCCCGCGCACCGGCGGCAGGAATTGGACATTGTCGAGCTTATGATCGAGGATGCGGCCGGCGGCGAATTCGGCGATGCGGTTCAGCGCGCCCGCGCGCAGCACATCGACCACGTCGGCATAGGTGCCGCTCATCTTGGCGCCGACATCGACGATGCCGTCACCAATGACGACGCCGTAACTGGTTTTGTCCTTGATCTTGAAACGCGCGATTTTCATGGATGAAGTCTGCCCGCCCGGATGGGCGGCTTCAAGGGAGCTAACCCCGTGCCCTTGGATGCGTGTCCTTGTAGACGTCGATCAGGCGCTTGGCGTCGACCTCGGTATAACGCTGTGTGGTCGAGAGCGAGGCGTGGCCGAGCAATTCCTGGATGGTACGCAGATCGCCGCCGCCTGCCAGCAGGTGCGTGGCGAAGGAATGGCGGAGCGCATGCGGCGTCGCCGTTTCGGGCAGGCCGAGGTAAGCGCGCACCTTGCGCATCTGGCGCTGGACCACACCGGGATTGAGCTTCTGGCCGCGCGCGCCGACGAACAGTGCGTCACCTTTGCCGAGCGTGTACGGGCAAAGCGCCAGATAATGCGCGATGCGTTCCTTGACGATGGGTAGCAGCGGCACGACGCGCTGCTTGTTGCCTTTCCCGAGGATGGTGATGACGTCGCCGTTCTTTTCAGGTGGCGGGACATCGCCGACACGCAGGCCCAGCGCTTCGCTGATGCGTAGCCCGCAGCCATAGATGAGGGTGAACAGCGCATGATCGCGCGCCGCCTGCCATGGATCGTCGTGCAGCTCGACCACGATGTCGAGCGCGCCCTTGGCGTCCTCCACCGACAACGGCTTGGGCACGCCGCGCGGCAGCTTGGGCGTGCGCACGGCGCCGATGGCCGCGTTGGCGGCAAGCCCGCGCCGCTCCAGGAAGCGGAAGAAATTGCGCAAACTGGAAAGCCCGCGCGCGGTGGACGATTTGGTGAGCCCGTCACCCGCGCGCCGGGCGAGATAGGCGCGGAAGTCCGCCGCCGTCAGGCTTTCGAGATCGCTGAGGCCCACGCGATGGCCGGCATGTCCGGTGAGGAAGTCGAGGAAGGCGGCAAGGTCGCGTCCATAGGCATCCAGCGTATGCGCCGAACAATTGCGTTCGACCGCGAGCCATTGGCGCCAGTCCTCGATGGCGCGGATCAGCGCTGGCTCGGCCGGGATGACGATCCCGGCCTCGGCGAGATCAGTGCTTAGCTGAGTGCTTCGGGCAGCCATCGATGCACGCACATCTCGGTGACGCGCGCGAGGAAGGTGAGCAGGTCGGACGATTGCCCCGCGTGGAAGGCGCCGCGGTCGCGCGCGCCTAGCGCCAGCAAGGCGGCGGGGATGCCCGAGCCCGGCTGTACGCGCACCAGGGCGGCCGATTTCACCAGGCCGGCGGCTTCGCCGAAGACTTGTCCGTCATCCTGCACATCTTCGAGCAGGCGATGGTACGGTTCGCTCGTCCCGCCCATGACCTCCGCGATGCTGCCGAGCGGCAGCCAGCGCACATCGGCGAAATCGGGCGGTGTGGCGGACGCGCTTTCGAAGCACAGCGACACCGTGTCAACATCAAGCAGCAGCGGCAGGTCGTGGCGGACGATATGGGCCAGCCGTTCGAAGCCGTCGGCACCCAGGAGCGCCATTACCGCGGCATGGGTGCGCGTCTGCACGATCATGTTGGAGCGCGTCGTGCTGATCAGCAGATTGGCGGCATCGCGCAGGTCGCGCGATTCCTCGCGCAGCCGCTGCACCATCACGCTTTGCAGGTCGACCACCGCGCCGCCATCCCAGCGTGACGGCGGCGTGAGGATCGAGATCAGATCGGGGCGTTCGGCAAGGAAGCCCGGATTGGCGCGCAGGAATGCCTCGACCTGTTCGCAGGACGGCGATGCATCGAAATCGTCGGTTTGTTTGGCGGGTTCGGTGGTCATCGGTCCTCCAGGTACGGGCCTTTTGTCTCGTGTGGTTTACGGTATGCCCGTTACAAAATGCCTAATTACAAAATACTCTGGCCGGTCTTCGCCCAATCGGCGAGGAAGGCGGCCAAGCCCTTGTCGGTCAGCGGGTGGTTATAAAGCTGGCGCAGGATGGCGGGCGGCACGGTCGCGACATGCGCGCCCATCTTTGCGGCGGCCACCACATGCACCGGATGACGAACCGAGGCGACCAGCACTTCGGTCTCGAACTCCGGATATTGCGCATAGATCGTGCAGATGTCGGCAATCAGGTCCATGCCGTCCTGGCCGATATCGTCGAGCCGTCCGACGAAGGGCGAGATGAAGGTCGCTCCCGCCTTGGCGGCGAGCAGGGCCTGGGCAGGCGAGAAACACAACGTGACGTTCACCATCGTGCCTTCGTCGCGCAACGCGCGGCAGGCGGTGAGGCCGTCGACGGTGAGCGGCAGCTTGACCGCGACGTTCTTGGCGATGGCGGCGAGCTTGCGGCCTTCCTTCAGCATCGCCTCGGTTTCGGTGGCGGTGACTTCCGCGCTGATCGGGCCGGGGACGATGTCGCAGATCTCGGCAATCACATCCATGATCTTGCGGCCTGATTTTGCGATCAGCGTCGGGTTGGTGGTAACGCCATCGACCATGCCGGTCTTGGCCAGTTTGCGAATCTCGTCGACGTCGGCGGTATCGATAAAGAATTTCATGTGTGCCGTTTTTCCTTACTGGCTTCGTTCGTGATCACTCGCCACGTCAAACGTTCCAGGTCAAACGTCCTTGCGCACGTACACTGCGGTTCCGGCCGGTGAGGGCCGCTTTCGATCCTGGCGGTGAGCGGGGTCTCGTTGCCCCAATTTTGCACCAGGACGCCAATGAATTGCCTGACAATTTGCAGGCTCCCCGGTTGCGGCTAGAGTGTAGCCCATGCCCGCAGCCGAAACCACACAATCGATCTCAGATTCGCTTGAGGTCGGCCACAAGAATTTGATGCCCAGGCTCATGCGCGTCCTGCTGCCGTTGCCGCTGGGACGCGGCTACAGTTATCTTGTGCCCGACGGATTGCGAATCGCCCCAGGCGATTTTGTGTCGGTGCCGCTCGGCACGCGCAAGGTGATCGGCGTGGCGTGGGACGGCGAAGCGGAAGACGTGCCCGCCGACAAGCTCAAGGCGATCGCGGGCAAGCTCGATTGTCCGCCGATGCAGGAGGCAACGCGTCGCTTCGTCGAATGGGTTGCCACTTATGCCATGGCCTCGCCGGGCTCAGTGCTCAAGATGGCGATGAGCGTACCCGAGGCACTGGCGCCGCCTGCATCGATACGCGCGTACGCTGCGCTGAATCCGCAATCGAAGATTCAAGAGCTTGGCATCAGACTGACACCGGAGCGCCAGCGCGTGCTCAAGGTTCTGGCGGACGGTCCACCGCGCCCGGCGAGCGAGCTTGCGCGTGAGGCAGGGGTCGGCGTTTCCGTCATCAAAACCCTCGCCGATGCGGGTGCGTTGGTGAGTGTCGATCTGCCGCCACCGGCCGGTTTCACGGCGCCCGACATCGATGCGCCCGGTCCAATGCTGTCGGACGATCAACAAGCCGCGGCTGACGATCTCGCATCCAAAGCCACGAACGGCGGTTATTCCGTCACCGTGCTGGAAGGTGTGCCGGGTTCGGGTAAGACCGAAGTCTATCTCGAAGCGGTGCGCGCGACGATCGCCGCCGGCAAGCAGGCTCTCGTGCTATTGCCCGAGATTGCGTTGGGTGCGCAATGGCTCGAACGTTTCCGCGCGCGCTTCGGCGTGTCGCCTGCCGTGTGGCATTCCGAAGTGCCGATGGGTCAGCGGCGCGCGACGTGGCGTGCGGTAGCGACGGGCGAGGCGAAGATCGTGGTCGGCGCGCGCTCGGCCTTGTTCCTGCCGTACCGGGCGCTCGGCCTCATCGTCGTGGACGAAGAACACGACGCGTCCTTCAAGCAGGACGAAGGTGTCATCTACAACGCGCGCGACATGGCGGTGGTGCGCGCGCATCTGGGTGAGATCCCGACCGTGCTGGTCTCGGCGACGCCGTCGCTGGAGACCGCGAACAATGTCGAGATCGGGCGTTACGGTCGCCACGTGTTGTCTGACCGTCACGGCGGCGCATCGCTGCCCGACATCCGCGTCATCGACATGCGCGCCGAGAAGATGGACAGCGGTAATTGGCTGTCGCCGCAGCTTGTGAAGGCGCTGGGTGAGACGTTCGGTGCGAACGAGCAGGCGTTGCTCTATCTCAACCGGCGCGGCTACGCACCGCTGACGCTGTGCCGTGCGTGCGGCCATCGTCTCAAGTGTCCCAATTGCAGCGCATGGCTGGTCGAACACCGTCTGATCGAACGTCTGCAATGTCATCATTGCGGTTATTCCATGGGCCGGCCGAAGGCCTGTCCGGACTGTCAGGTTGAGGACAAGTTGTTCGCCTGCGGTCCCGGCGTCGAACGCCTGGCAGAGGAAGTGACGCAGTTGTTCCCGGGGATCACCTTCACCATTGCCGCCAGCGACACCGTGCGCTCGGCGAGCGAAGCACAAGAGCTGGTGCGCCGAATCGAGACGCGCGAGATCGATCTGATCATCGGTACCCAGATCGTCGCCAAGGGTTATCACTTCCCATATCTGACGCTGGTCGGTGTGGTCGATGCGGATCTGGGGCTGGAGGGTGGCGATCTGCGCGCCGCCGAGCGCACGTTCCAGCTCCTCTATCAGGTGGCGGGCCGCGCGGGCCGCGCCGAGCGGCCGGGTCGCGTGCTGGTGCAGACCTTCATGCCGGAGAACAAGGTGATGCAGGCGCTCGCTGCGGGCGACCGGGCAGGGTTCGTAGCTGCCGAGGCCGAAGAGCGGCGCGACCACGGCATGCCGCCCTTCGGCAGGTTGGCGGGCGTGATCCTTTCGAGCGCGGATGCGCGCGCGGTGGACGATGCCGCGAACGCGCTCAACCGCACAGCACCACGCGGGCAGGGGATGGAAATCCTGGGCCCGGCCCAGGCGCCTTTGGCCGTGCTTCGGGGCCGTCACCGACGCCGTTTCCTGGTCAAGGCCGGGCGGAATGTAAACCTGCAGCGCCGTCTGGCCGAGTGGATTTCACGCACCCGTGTGCCCGACCGTGTGAAGGTCCAGCTCGATATCGATCCCTACAGCTTTTTGTGACGCCGAAACACCGGCTAAGTCTTTGATCGGAAAGTGGCTATTAGAGCTCCCGATCGGCGTGGGAGGTTCGCTTGCGTGCCCGTTATCGGTATGGTAGACAACCCGCGCGTTTGGCGGAAAACCGCGCCAAATGCGCCTTTTCCACGGCTCGGGGATCGGACGTGGAATCATCGACAGGTAACTAGTACGAGGGAAGGTGCAGGTGGCATCCGACACAACAGGCGCCACAGGTTTGGCCGGTCGTTACGCGACCGCCCTGTATGAACTGGCCGACGAGGCCAAGGCGCTCGATCAAGTTGCCGAGGACTTACGCTCCCTCGCGCGGATGATCGCCGAATCGCCCGATTTCAATCGCATGATTCGTTCGCCCGTGATCTCACGGCGCGATCAGGGCAAAGCCATCAACGAAATTCTGGCCAAGGCCGGCGCGTCCGAGCTGACCCGCAAGTTCGGGGGCGTGCTCGCCGACAATCGCCGCCTGTTTGCGCTGCCTGATATCATCGACGGCTATCTCGCGATTCTCGCGGGCCGCCGCGGCGAGGTGACGGCGCACGTCACCAGCGCCCAGGCGCTCACGGAACGTCAGCTCGCCGATCTCGAAGCCACGCTTCGCAAGTCGGTTGGCGGCAAGGTCTCGGTTGAATCTCGCGTCGATGCCGGCCTGTTGGGCGGCCTCGTCGTACGGATTGGGTCGCGGATGGTCGATTCGTCGCTCCGCACCAAATTGCAACATATGCGTCTCGCCATGAGAGGGATTGGTTAAATGGAAATCCGCGCCGCGGAAATCTCCGCGATTCTCAAAAATCAGATTCAGAACTTCGGCACCGAAGCGGAAATTGCCGAAGTCGGCCAGGTTCTCTCGGTCGGTGACGGTATCGCCCGCGTCTATGGCCTCGAAAAGGTCCAGGCCGGCGAGATGGTCGAATTCCCGGGCGGCATCAAGGGCATGGCGCTCAACCTCGAAGAGGACAACGTCGGCGTCGTCATCTTCGGCAGCGACCGCACCATCAAAGAGGGCGACACGGTCAAGCGCACGGGCGCGATCGTCGACGTTCCGGTCGGTAAGGAGCTGCTCGGCCGCGTGGTCGATGGCCTCGGCGAGCCGATCGACGGCAAGGGCCCGCTGAACGCGAAGCAGCGTTCGCTCATGGAAATCAAGGCGCCGGGCATCATCCCGCGTAAGTCGGTGCACGAGCCGATGCAGACCGGCCTCAAGGCGATTGACAGCCTGATCCCGGTCGGCCGCGGCCAGCGCGAGCTGATCATCGGCGACCGTCAGACCGGCAAGACCGCGATCATTCTGGACACCATCATCAACCAGAAGAAGGTCAACGACGCGGCGAAGAACGATAGCGAGAAGCTGCACTGCATCTATGTCGCCGTCGGTCAGAAGCGCTCCTCGGTCGCGCAGATCGTGAAGATCCTCGAAGAAAACGGTGCGATGGAATACACCACCATCGTTGCCGCGACGGCGTCCGAATCCGCGCCGATGCAGTTCCTGGCGCCGTACACCGGCTGCTCGATGGGCGAATACTTCCGCGATAACGGCATGCACGCGGTCATCTTCTACGACGACTTGACCAAGCAGGCCGTCGCGTATCGCCAGGTGTCGCTGCTGCTGCGTCGTCCGCCGGGACGCGAAGCCTATCCAGGCGACGTCTTCTATCTCCATTCGCGCCTGCTCGAGCGCGCAGCGAAGATGGGCCAGGCTGCCGGCCTCGGTTCGCTCACCGCTCTGCCGGTCATCGAAACCCAGGCGAACGACGTATCGGCCTACATCCCGACCAACGTCATCTCCATCACCGACGGCCAGATCTTCCTCGAAACCGATCTGTTCTATAAGGGTATCCGCCCGGCGGTGAACGTCGGTCTGTCGGTCAGCCGCGTCGGTTCCGCCGCGCAGATCAAGGCGATGAAGCAGGTCGCCGGCTCGATCAAGCTGGAGCTCGCGCAGTACCGCGAAATGGAAGCATTCTCGCAGTTCGCCTCCGACCTCGACGCCTCGACCCAGCGCCTGCTGGCGCGCGGCGCGCGTCTGACGGAAGTGCTGAAGCAGAGCCAGTTCAACCCGTATCCGGTCGAAGAGCAGGTTGTTGCTCTCTTCTCCGGCGTGAAGGGCTATCTGGATGCCATCCCGACCAACCGGGTGGTCGATTACGAACGCGCCCTGATGGCTGCGGTCCGCGACAAGGGCCAGGACATCCTGGTTGCGATCCGCACCGACAAGGAAATCAAGCCGGAGACCGAGACGAAGCTGAAGGCTTTCCTCGACGATTTCGGCAAAGCTTTCCAATAAGTCGTGTTCCTTTTGACCTCGAAGTGAAATAGGGGCCAATGGCCAGCCTTAAATCCCTCAAGACGCGCATCAAAAGCGTCCGCTCGACGCAGAAGATCACGTCCGCCATGAAGATGGTGGCCGCGAGCCGCCTGCGTCGTGCCCAGGACGCCGCCGAAGCCGCGCGTCCTTATGCCCAGCGCATGGAACGCATGGTCGCCTCGGTTCTGTCGAACCCGGCCGTTGCCGAAAACGGTCCGCGCCTTCTGGCCGGCACCGGCAAGGACAACGTCCAGCTTCTGATTCCGGTCACGTCCGATCGCGGCCTCGCCGGTGGCTTCAATGCGACGATCGCCCGTGAAACGCGCCGCCGCATTGCGCTGCTCGAAGGCCAGGGCAAGACGGTGAAGCTGTTCTGCATCGGCCGTAAGGGTGCTCAGTCGCTCCGGCGCGATCACGCTTCGAAGATCGTCGGTGCCGTCGAGGATATCGGTCGCACCGGCGTCAAGTTCAGCGACGCGCAGGACATCGCGGCGAAGGTCGTCGCCATGTTCGACGCGAACGAGTTCGACGTCGCGACCGTGATCTTCAACCGCTTCGTCTCCGCGATCTCGCAGGTCGTGACGCCGCAGCAGATCATCCCGGTTCCGGCGCCCAAGGTCGAAGCGGCTTCCGCCGACGCTCACGCCGGGCACGGCGCGGCTGCCGGTGCGGTCTACGAATACGAACCCTCGGAAGAGGAAATCCTCGAATCCCTGCTGCCCGGTAACCTGCGGGTTCAGGTGTTCCGTGCGTTACTCGAAAGCTCGGCCTCCGAGCATGGCGCGCGCATGACGGCGATGGACAATGCGACCCGCAACGCGGGCGACATGATCGGCAAGCTGACGCTCACCTACAACCGGACGCGTCAGGCGCAGATCACCAAGGAACTGATCGAAATCATCTCCGGCGCGGAAGCGCTCTAGAGAGACCAGGAGAGTAAGATGGCGAAGAATAATGTGGGTGCGATTTCCCAGGTCATGGGCGCGGTCGTCGACGTCAAGTTCGAAGGCGAGCTGCCCGAGATTTTGAACGCGCTTGAGGTCGACAATCAGGGCCGTCGTCTGGTTCTCGAGGTCGCGCAGCATCTGGGCGAGTCGCAGGTCCGTGCGATCGCGATGGACACCACGGACGGTCTGGTCCGCGGCGCGAAAGTCGTCGACACGGGTGAGCCGATCCTGATGCCGGTCGGCCCCGAGACGCTCGGCCGCATCCTGAACGTCATCGGCGAGCCGGTGGACGAGCGTGGCCCGGTCACCACGAAGGGCAAGCTGCCGATCCATCGCCTCGCACCGGAATTCGTCGATCAGGCGACCGAAACCGAAGTTCTCGTCACCGGCATCAAGGTCGTCGACCTGATCGCGCCGTACGCCAAGGGCGGTAAGATCGGCCTGTTCGGCGGCGCGGGCGTCGGCAAGACCGTGCTGATCATGGAACTGATCAACAACGTCGCGAAGGCACACGGTGGTTTCTCGGTGTTCGCGGGCGTCGGCGAACGTACCCGCGAAGGCAACGACCTCTATCACGAAATGATCGAGTCGGGCGTTATCAAGCTCGACGGTCCGGGCTCCAAGGCCGCACTGGTCTACGGCCAGATGAACGAGCCGCCGGGTGCGCGTGCGCGCGTCGCCCTGTCGGGTCTGACGCTTGCCGAATACTTCCGCGACCAGGAAGGCCAGGACGTGTTGCTGTTCGTCGACAACATCTTCCGTTTCACCCAGGCGGGTTCGGAAGTGTCGGCGCTTCTCGGCCGTATCCCCTCGGCGGTGGGTTATCAGCCAACGCTGGCGACCGACATGGGCGCCTTGCAGGAACGCATCACCTCGACCAACAAGGGTTCGATCACCTCGGTGCAGGCCATTTACGTGCCCGCCGACGACTTGACCGACCCGGCGCCGGCAACGTCCTTCGCGCACTTGGATGCGACCACCGTGTTGTCGCGTCAGATCGCGGAATTGGGCATCTACCCGGCCGTCGATCCGCTCGACTCCACCAGCCGCATTCTCGACCCGAAGGTCGTCGGCCAGGATCACTACGAAACCGCCCGTGCGGTGCAGAAAACCCTGCAGACCTACAAGTCGCTGCAGGACATCATCGCGATCCTGGGCATGGACGAACTCTCCGAAGACGACAAGCTCACGGTTGCTCGCGCGCGTAAGATCCAGCGCTTCCTGTCGCAGCCGTTCCACGTGGCCGAAGTCTTCACCGGCACGCCGGGCGTGCTCGTTTCCCTCGAAGACACCATCAAGGGCTTCAAGGGCATCGTATCGGGCGAATACGACCATCTGCCGGAAGCGGCCTTCTATATGGTCGGTACGATCGAAGAAGCCGTCGCTAAGGCCCAGAAGCTCGCAGCGCAGGCGGCCTAACCCATGGCTGACGCCGGTTCCCAGAAGATCCAGTTCGATCTGGTCACCCCGACCGCGCTTGCGATCTCGGAACCGGTCGACATGGTCGTCGTGCCGGGCGCCGAGGGCGACCTCGGCGCGTTGCCGGGCCACACCCCGTTGATCACGACGCTGCGCCCGGGAGTGGTCGATGTCCACACGGGCGGGCAGGTGACTCAAAGCCTGTTCGTCAGCGGCGGCTTCGCCGAGGTGACGCCGGAACGCTGCACGGTTCTGGCCGAGTCGGTCGAACGCCTTGCCGATGTGACGGCCCAGGACGCCCAGGCGCGTCTGACGGCCGCGCGGGAGGCCCTGGCGGCTGCGCAGGGGGCTGACATCGCCGCGGCTCACGCCCGGGTCACCGCCGCCGAGGCGCTCGTCCAGGCCATCGGCATGCGCCGCGCCGCCTAATCCTGCCCGTGCCTGGCACGGTTTCGGTTCGGGTCGGGGTTCTGTCCCTGATTGTTTGGTTGGCCGCCATGGGCTCCGCCGCGGCGGGCGATATTTCCGTCACCATCACCGGGGTACGTTCGGCGCATGGGCAGATGCGTCTCGCGCTATTCAACAATCCGGTCGATTTCCCGAATGGGCGCAGCATCTTCGCGCGCAACGTCCCGGCACGCGAGGGCGAGATGACGGTCATCCTGGAAGGGGTGGAAGCGGGCACCTACGCGCTCGCCATCCATCATGACGAAAACGCCAACGGCAAGATGGACACCAGCCTGATCGGCTTCCCGCTGGAGGGCTATGGCTTCTCCAATGACGCGCCGGTGTTCTTGGGCGCGCCGCCATTCTCGGACGCAGCTTTCACCGTGCCCGCAGAAGGGCGCGCCATCACACTTAAAGTCGTTTATTAGCAGGCCCGGGCGGCTCCGCCGCCGAGACGTTGCGTTGCGCTCATGCAACGCCTTAAGTGATTTAAATAATCTATTCTATTACAGATACTTAATTAATATTTCTTAGATTTAACTTTAGTGCGTTCTGAGCGGCGTGCTGTTGCCTCTGCATTGCCGCGAGGGGTAGTCTCGGCCCATATCATAGCAAGCAAATTCGAACAGGAGGGCCCGATGCCCGATACCTCGCTTCCCGCCGCCGGCCTCCAGGCCGCGTTGCGCTACAACATCAATACCGGGGTGAAGCCGGTCAACGAGACCTTTGGTCCGTCCAACATGACGCGCCGCGTCTTCGGCAAGGCCGAAGAGATGCCTGTCACCGTCCATGACGGCCGCGCGATCCGGGGCGAGCTCGACCTCGACGTGCAGGGTTTCGAATTCGTCGATCATCTGACCAGGATGAAGAACTTCCTCGACCCTGCGGAGCTCACGTCGGTCTACTACCCGGAATGCGTCGAGCTGATCAAAAAGGTCTCGGGCGCCACCCGGGTCCATGTGTTCGACCACACGCTCCGTTCGGGTGACGAGGGCGAGCGGACCACCAAGTTCCTGCGCGAGCCGGTTCTGTCCGTGCATAACGATTATACCGAATGGTCAGGGCCGCAGCGCGTGCGCGACCTCTTGCCGGCCGAGGCAGAGGGGCTGATCAAGCGGCGCTTCGCCATTATCCAGGTCTGGCGTTCCATCGATACCAAGCCGCTGCTGTCCAATCCGCTGGCCATCGCCGATGCTCGTTCGCTGGACATGAAGGATCTGATTGCGGCCGAGCGCCGCTACCCGGATCGGGTCGGGGAGACCTATCAGATCAGCTACAACCCCAACCACGAATGGTACTATTTCCCGAAGATGCTCCGCGACGAGGCCATCGTGTTCAAAGTCTATGATTCCAAGAAGGACGGCCGGGCGCGCTTCACCGCGCACACCGCCTTCGCCGATCCGACCACGCCGGCCGATGCACCGCCGCGCCAGTCGATTGAGATCCGCACACTCGCCTTCTTCGACGAGGATAACTGATCCCAGCCAATTCCCTCATGCCGAGCCTGTAGAGGTATGAGGAGGCGCTTATGGCTTAGCGGTTTTACCCGATCTGCCGCTCGATGGCGCGCAGCACGGTCGCGATGTCGATCGGCTTGGTGATGTATTCCTTGAAGCCGGCCGACAGCCCGCGTTCGACTTCCGCCGGCATGGCCGCCGCTGTCACGGCGATCACCGGGATCTCCCTGGTGTCGGCATCGTTTTGCAGCCGTTGCAGCACCTCGAAGCCGTCCATCTCGGGCAGGTTGATGTCGAGCAGGATCAGGTCGGGCCGGTCCTCCTTCACCATCTGAAGGGCGAGCGGGCCATTGGCCGCGCTGGTCATGGCGAAATTGCCGATGGTGCCGAGCAATTCCTCCATGAGCTGCAGGTTGGACGGATTGTCCTCGACGTAAAGGATGCGCTTGCGTTGCTCGTCGGGGCCGCGCGGTGGCGTGGCGCGATCGACGTGGAGGTGCTCACTTGCCACCGGAGGCTCGCCCGGCGCGATCGGCAGGTCGACCCAGAATGTACTGCCGATGCCGTGCTGGCTCTTGAAACCGATGGAACCGCCCAGGATTTCGACGATCTGCTTGGTGATGGCCAAGCCGATGCCGGTGCCCTCGCTGCCGTCGGCCTCGCGGCCCAGCCGGTTGAAGGGCTCGAATACCTGCGACTGGTATTCGTCCGCGATGCCGCTGCCCGTATCCTCGACCTGGATGCGGATCTTGGTCTCGTCGAGCGGCATGGCCGAAACCGTCACCGTGCCGCCCTTCTTGTTGTATTTGATCGCATTGGACAGGAAGTTGAGCAGGATCTGGCGCACGCGCGAGCGGTCGGCCCACAGATGCGGCAGCGCCAGGTCGTCGGCACGATTGATGATGGTGACGCCGGCCCGCTTGGCGCGGCTCGCCACCATGAACAGGCTGTGCGCGATCACGTCGGCAAGCTCGACCCTTTCGTAGACCAGCGACAGCTTGCCCGCTTCGATCTTGGACAGTTCCAGAACCTGGTCGATCAGTTCGAGCAGGTAATTACCCGCATTCAGCACATGGCGCGCGTATTGGCGCTGGCGTTCGGGGTCGGGCAGGCGCGCGCCGCGCTCCAGAAGTTGGGCGAAGCCGAGGATCGCATTCATCGGCGTACGCAGTTCGTGGCTCATGGACGACAGGAAGGTCGACTTCGCTTGGTTGGCGGCATCGGCCATGATGCGGGCATGTTCGAGTTCGACCTCGCGCCGCTTCAGTTCGGTGATGTCGACGGCGGAACACACCATCGAGCCATCGCTCATGCGCCGCTCGGTGACGCGGATCCAGGCGCCGGTGGTCAGTTCCTGTTCGGTGGTCTGATCGCCCGAGCGGAAGGAGGCGAGGCGTTCGGCGACGTATTCTTCCTCGCGCCCGATGGCGGACCGATACATGCCCGCCGTGGTGGCCGTGCGCATAATCTCCTCGTAGGTCGTCTGACCGGGGATCACCGGTGCGCCGATGGATTTGAAGAAGTGGAAGTAGCTGCTGTTGGCCGTCACCAGGCGGTCGTCCTTGTCGAATAGGACGAAACCGTCGTTCACGGTCTCGATGGCGTTGCGCAGCCGGCGCTGCGCGGCGTCGGCTTCCTCCTGCGCCTCGCGGCTCTGGCGCTCGGCCAGCTTGCGCTGGGTAATGTCCTCGACCAGCGTGAGGATGTACCGCGTATTCTCGATGGCGAAGAGCTGGCTGTAGACCTGTGCGTCGATGGTCTGGCCATTCTTTATGATGGAGTTGGTCTCCATGCCAACGACTTGGCCTTGCTCCATCATCATCTTCTGGAATTGGTCGCGCTGCTCGTCGTTGAACAGTCCGATCTCGGCACTGTCTTTGCCGATCGCCTCGTAGCGTTCGTAACCGGTCACCTGCAGGAAGGCATTATTGACGTCGAGGATCGCGCCGGTGTCGAGGCGCGAAATGGTGGCGACCAATGGCGAATGTTCGAACGCGGCGGCGAACTTGGCTTCCGATACTTCGGCCGCGCGCGTTTTCTCCTGCAGGTCTTCCATGGCGCGCACCAGGCTTTCCTCGGCGCGGCGGCGTTGGCCGAGCAGCGTGCCCACCGCGATCAGCGGCATGACGATCAGGATGCCGGCGATCCAAAACGCGGTTTGCAACAGGCGCTGGTTCGATGGGATGGCCGGCCAGCCGCCGCGCGGGATCGCCGCCATCTGCCACGTGCCGTAGGGCAGGATGACATCGGCGAGTACGGGCGAATTCTCGAAGACTTCGGGCCGGCCGTAGAAGATGGGGCCGTCGGGGCCGGTCGAGTCCTTGCCGCGGATGGCGATCTCGACCTCAAGTTCGGGATCGGTGAGGCCGGCAGCTTCGTAGACCTTGTCGAGGTCGAGCACCGCGGAGACCATGCCCCAGAAACGGCTCGGCCGTCCGGGCATCTCGGCCGTGTTGACCGGGATGCGGGCGATGAAGCCACGCCCGCCTTGGATGAGGTCGACCGGCCCGGCCAGGATAAGTTCGCCTTGTTCCTTCGCGCGATGGACGACATCGCGCTGTGTCAGCGAGGTGTTGTAGTCGAGCCCTAGGGCGGCTTCGTTGCCTTCCCGGGGATAGAGGTAGCGAACCACCATGTCGGGCGCGGCGGCGACGTCCCGGAGCTGGGACTGGCTACGCATGATCTGCGCGGCGAGTTCGTTGAAGTCGGCTTGCGACAGATCGGGGTTGGTTGCGATCACGGCGGTCATGCCACGGATCAGGCTGGCATTGGCCGCGATGACGCCTTCGAGGCGCGCCCGCACGATGCCGATGTCGCCGGCGACCTCGAAGCGCAGGACCTGCTGGAACGAGCGGGTGTTGAGATTTTCCGCGATGATGCCCAGCAGCACGATGCCGATGGCGGCGACCGCGGCAGGCAGATAGTCGAGCAGGGTGCGCACGTGCGGCTTCTGAACTGCCCAGCCGGCACTATTCGCCGAAGCTATGGTGCCGATCGCGCGCATATTGTGGACTGCTCTCCGACTTGCGTAACCCGCCTGCCGTCCGGGGGCCCCGGATATTCGGACGGAACGGGCCTATCGTTTACGCCGTCGTCCCACCCTTCTCAAGAATGCCCTTAAAGACTTGCCTTTGGGCGGAACGCATCAGCTAGGACCAGGTCGCGAACGCCATGCCCGAACCGGTGCCTGCATCGGTCCGGTAGCACGGCACGTAATCGAGCAGGTCCATCTTGAGGCCGCTGCTGTCCAGAATGCCCGCGACGCAGATCCAATTCTTGGTTTCCGAGGTGCCCGAACGGAACATGATGTTCGGCTCGTTGATCAGGGTCTCGACATCGCCCTTCAGGAAGGCGCCGAGCATCTTGTAGTCCCATTCCTCGTCGACGACGAAGTGGCTGATGCCGCCGGATGCAACCACCGCTATGCGCGCGTCGGACTTCCACGACCGGATGGCGCGGCCGATCGATTTGCCGAATTCGTAACAGCGCTTTGGCGTCGGCTGGTTGGGCGGATAGAAGGTGTTGAGCAGCACCGGCACGACCGGCACCGGCTTGTCGCGCAGCAGGCGGCGATAGATGAAGCCGATGGCGTGGCCGACCGAGCGCAGCGTGCCGTCCGGATCGGCCGGCTGCTGCATGCAGGCGGCGACGTCGAATTCGTCTTCGACCGCCTGGGCGTGGACGTGCAGCGCCAGATCCTTGGCGACCGGGTAGGACTGGTCGGCAAGCGGGCGGTAGGCGTACAGGTCGCTGCCGCGGCCTCTGGCGATCTTGTCGGCCTTCTCGTCCTCGGTCAGCGTCAGGTTCTTGATCTCGTCGCCGCAATAGACGGAGAAGGAGGGCTGCTTGTCCTCCATGAACCACTCGTGCTGGTCGTCGCCGACGACGACCATGATGTCGGGGTCGGCGGCGAGCAGCTTGTCGCCCAACTGGTCGAGGCCCTGTTGGCAGCGCGTGTGGCGTGCGACGCGTTCGTCAAGCGTCGCGAGCTTGGCGAAATGGGGACCGCCTCGGTGCGCATGCAGTTCGGCGAAGGTATAGGTGCCGTCGCGCAGCGCGAGATCAGTCTGAGCGCGATCGAAGGAGGCGCGAACTTCCCATTCGGCCGGCGGAAGGTTCAACAGCGGCCCGTGCGAGGTGCCGACGCCGTACGCGATCTGAGCCATGAAGGGTCTCCCGAATTGCCTCGATATCCGCCCCGAATATGTGCCGTGGGCGAGCTTAAGCCAATCGAACCTAAAAACGCACCCGGCGTCAATGCGTTAGAACCGTTCCAAGCTAGGAAATCCGCCGTCTTTCGCGGGTTTCGATGCGCAGCAAAAGGATCGCACCGGTGATGATGATGCCGCCGCCGACCCAGGTGGCCCAGCCCGGGATGTTGCCGAACAGGATGATCCCGAAAAAGGCTGCCCACACCAACCGCGTGTAGTTCATCGGCTCGATCGCGGTGACGTCGCCGTGTTTGAGCGCCTCGGTCATGAGCCAATGACAGGCGCTGCCGGACGCGCCGATGGCGATGAACAGCACCCATTGCCAGAAGGTCGGCCAGACCCATACGAACAGCGACGGGATGAAGGTGAAGATGGTCACCGTGACAGACAGGTAGATCACGATGGTGGAGGCGCTGTCGGTGCGGATCAGGTTCTTGGTGAGCAGGCGTACCGCCGCGCCGACGAGTGTCGCGGCGATGACTAGGAGCGTACCCAGATTCATCTCGCCCGACAGTCCCGGCGACAGCAGGATCAGCATGCCGACCACGCCGATCGCAATGCAGAACCAGCGGATCAGACGCGAGCGTTCGCCCATGAACAGGATCGCACCGATCGAGGAAAAGATCGGCTGCATGAAACCCAAGGCAGCCGCATCGGCGAGACTGATCAGACCAAGCGCCCAGAAATAGGCGGCGATGCTCGCCGTCTGCAGGACGTTCTTGAACAGATGAAAGCCGAACCGTTTGGTGCGCAGGGACGCAAGCCCGAGCCGCCAGTAGAACGGCAGGAAGGCGAGGACGCCGAAGAAGTTGCGGAAGAACACGACCTCCAGCGAATGGAAGCCCTCGTTGATCAGAACCTTGATGCCGGCATCGTTGGCCGAGATCAGCGCGGACGCCGCGATCATGTACAGGATGCCGCGCGTCACCGGCTTCATGCCAGCGCCGATGTTCATTTAATTTCTGATCTGAAAACTCTGCCGCCATTCCGGCCGAGCGCAGCGAAGAGCCGGAATCCACGGGTGCCAGGCACACACAAAGGCCACCCTGGATTCCCGCTTGCGCGGGAATGACGGGAAGAGAAAGACACCGTCTGCTTTCGGCTATTTCTTGGGTTCGAGTTTCAGCGAGGCCGAATTGATGCAGTAGCGCATGCCGGTGGGTGCCGGGCCATCGGGGAACAGATGGCCGAGATGCGCGCCGCACTTTTTGCAGTGGACCTCGGTGCGCACCATCATGTGGCTGGTGTCGCGCTGCTCCTCGACCACGCCGTCTGACGCCGCCCGCGTGTAGGACGGCCAGCCGGTGCCGGAATCGAACTTGTCGTCGGAGGAGAAGAGATCCGTTCCGCAGCCGATGCATTTGTACATGCCCGGCGTCTTGGTCTTGTAGTACTCGCCGGTGAAGGCCGGTTCGGTGCCGTGTTCGCGGGTCACGTGATACTGTTCGGGCGTGAGCTGGGTGCGCCATTCGGCTTCGGATTTCTTGATCTTGTCGGTCACGGCGCTCACACTCCTCCCATCGGAACGATCGTTCCAAGTTTAACCCCCAGGAGGGGCGCCGCCAACCTCGGCCGCCGTCCAGGCCCGATGCGGCGCCAGGAGGAACCGCACCATGATCGAATTGCATTCGTCGCCGACGCCCAATGGGCAGAAGGTCATGATCATGCTCGAGGAGTTGGGCGTCGAATGGAAGCACATCGACGTCAACATCCGTCTGGGCGACCAGTTCAAGCCGGACTACCTGAAGCTGTCGCCCAACAACAAGATCCCGACCATCGTCGATCCCGACGGTCCCGGCGGCAAGCCCTACACCATGATGGAATCCGGCGCGATCCTGATCTACCTCGCCGAAAAGTACGGCAAGTTCCTGCCCAAGGATGCGCGCAAGCGGTACGACACGCTGCAATGGCTGATCTTCCAGATGGCGCATGTCGGCCCGATGTTCGGCCAAGCCAATCACTTTAACAATTACACCAAGGAAAACATCCAGTACGCCAAGGACCGCTACAACAACGAGTCGGTCCGTCTCTACCGCGTGCTCGATAATCGCTTGAAGGACAGCGAATGGCTCGGCTGCGACGAATACACCATTGCCGACATGGCGACCTATGGCTGGGCCAAGGGTCATAAGGATCGGGGTATCACCGAAGCCGACTTCCCGAACTTCCACCGTTGGTTCAAGGCGATGGCCGCGCGTCCCGCGGTGCAGCGCAACGACAAGATGACGACCGAGATCCGCGAACGCATGGCCAAGGCGGCCGAGGGTAAGGAAGCCATCAATATCTATGACACCAAGGATAACCAGCAGCGCCTGACGGCTGCGACGCGTTAAGCGTCGTGCGGCTTTAAAACGCTTGTGACTGCGGCCACGCGGTAAGCTTCCGCGCCGCATTATTAGGCTTTTAGGGCTCTTCCAGCGATTGGTCGGAGGAGCCCTAAAATTGTCACAGCCGTTGCGGTAGGCGACAATTGCGCACGCCCGGCCAGCGGCTAAAGTCGGGCGCACGACGAGGCAATTGGGGCAGGGAATATGGATCGGGTTGTGGGAGGCGTACCCGCTGCTGGACCGATTCCTCCAGCCGACGACAACCCGGCTAAACGCGATCCCGCAACCGCGATCCGCGACGACCTTCCGCGCATGGCCGCGGCGCTTGCCCACACAACACCGCGCGGCTGGCTGCCGACCCAGGCGATCATCCTGGCTCTTGTCGCCGTGCTGGTGATACCCGGCATCCTTTTTGCCGGCTATCTGCTGACCGAATACGCGAGGTCCGAGCGCGCGCGCTACACGCTCGAAGGCATCGGCGTGGCGCGTGGTGCCGCGACCGTGCTCGACCGCGACCTGCAGGGCTTGCAGACGACGCTGCAGACGCTTGCCACCTCCACCTTCCTTGCCGCCGGAGATATCGAGCATCTCTACGCTCAGGCGCGGCGTGTGAAGTCCTTTAGCGGCGTCGACATCGCGCTGCGTACCATCGAAGGCCAGCAGATCTTCAACACACGGCGCGAATACGGCACAGTCTTGCCGGTCACACCCTACAGCGTCGACCACCGCGCGATCGAGACGGGCGAGCCGGTCGTCACCAACGTCGTCAGTTCGGTGACCTCGGGCCGGCCCATCATCGCCATCGTGCTCGCGGTCGCGTCGAACGACGGCACGCGATATCTGATGCATGTCAGCACGCTCACCGATCATTTCTTCGACGTGATCAAGGATGCGGCGCCGTCGCATTGGACGATCGGCGTGGGCGATGCCAACGGGGTCTATGTCACGCGTTCGGAGAACCACGCTGAATTCACCGGCAAGCCGGGCGTGCCGTCCTACATCGCCATGGCCGACCAGCACGAAGGCAGTTTCATCGGATCGGACGCCTTCGGCGATCCGGTGCTGGTCAGCTATACCCATACCGCCATCGGCAATTGGCTGGTCGCCGCCAACATCAAACAATCCATCGTCGCGGCGAGCCTGCGCACCGCGCTCCTCAATCTCGCGACGTTCGGTGCGGTGATCCTGCTGCTCTCCTCGCTGGTGGCGCTGTGGCTGTGGCGCTTTGTCGCCCGCCCGCTCGAAAGCCTGGCGGCGGCCAGCCGCGCCGTCGGCACGCGCCATCCGCCGGCGCGCGTCGAAACGCATCTGCGCGAATTCGCGGAAGTGCAGGATGCGCTGTCGTTCGCCGCCGAACAGGTGCGCGCGCAGAACGAGCTGCTCGAGGCCAAGGTCGAGGAACGCACCCAGGAATTGGCTCAGGTGAATAAGGAACTCATCGCGCAGATGACGGCGCGCGAACGTGCCGAGGGTGAACTGCGTCAATTTCAGAGGATAGAGGCGGTCGGCCAGCTCACCGGCGGCATCGCGCACGACTTCAACAACATGCTGTCGATCGTGCTGTCCAGCCTCAGCCTGATCCAGCGTCGTCTTGATCGCGGCGACACCGACATCCAGCGCTTCGTCAATTCCGCGCTCGAAGGCGTCAACCGCGCCAAGACGCTGACCTCGCGTCTGCTTGCCTTTTCGCGTCTCCAGCCGCTGGCGCCCGACGTTCTCGATGCCAATCGTCTGGTATCGGGCATGAGCGAGCTGTTGCGCCGCACGCTGGGCGAGGCGATCCACATCGAAACCGTGCTGGGCGGCGGCTTGTGGAAGACCTTTGCCGATGCGCCGCAGCTCGAGAACGCCATCGTCAATCTGTGCATCAACGCGCGCGATGCGATGCCGGACGGCGGGCGTCTTACCATTGAGACGGCGAATGCCTTCCTCGACGAGGAATATTGCCGTGCCAATGAAGGAACCACGCCCGGCCAATATGTGCTGCTCGCGGTGACCGATACCGGCATCGGCATGGATGCCGAAACGGTGGAGCACGCGTTCGATCCGTTCTTCACCACCAAGAAGACCGGCATGGGCACAGGCCTCGGCCTGTCGCAGGTCTATGGCTTCGTCAAACAATCGAAGGGACACATCAAGATCTATTCCGAGCGCGGACATGGCACGACGATCAAGATCTACCTGCCGCGCTACTACGGTGAAGACAGTGCGCTCGCGGCGGATCCGATGGCCGGACGGCGCGACGCACGGCTGCCTGCCGGATCGCTCAGCGAAGTGATCCTCGTGGTCGAGGACGAGGAACGTCTGCGCCAGCTCACCTCCGACTCGCTGCGCGAGCTCGGCTACACGGTTTACCAGGCGGGCCATGCGCGCGAAGCCCTCGAACTGCTTCATCAGCATCCCGAGATCTGCCTGTTGTTCACCGACATCGTCATGCCTGACGTCAACGGACGGAAGCTCGCCGATGAGGTACAGGCGCGCCGCCCCGACATCCGCGTGCTTTACACTACCGGCTTCACGCGCAACGCCGTGGTGCATAACGGCATCCTCGACACCGGCGTGAACTTCATCGCCAAACCCTTCACCATGGAAGACCTGGCTGCCAAGGTGCGCGCCATCCTGGCCGATGTGCGCACGTCGGACGGCGCGGGAGGGTGGAACTAGCGACGCGACTTCTCCCCGTCTTTCCCCGCCGGCGCGGGAACAACGTGAATTGCGAGGCGAGTTGGCAGAGAGGTGCGGCGCCATTATTTTCGCGCCATGGCCCACACCGTTCATAAGCCGTCGCTCAAGGTCGCACCGCGCGGCTCCGGACTCCTCGGGCCTTTTGCGCTCACCGCCGACAGCATCGCCGCACATGTGGAACCGCTGTCCATCGGCGCTTATGCCGCAGGCCGGATGCGTGACGGCAAGTTCTTCGTGCGGGCGGTCGGGCGCGACGACCGCGACCTTGCGGCGGCGCTTGGTGAATTGGCGGGCCGGTACGACGCGTTCAAGTTCCGCACCTATGTCTCGACCCGCCGTGCGTTCGAGAAAGAGTGCCAGCTCTTCCACGATTTCGCGCCGCCCGATACCAAGGCCCATCCGCAGCGCCCGCCCGGCACGCGCTTCGTCTGCCCGGTGCAGGGCTGTGAATATGGCGGCGAGCCCTGGGGCTCCGCCCCATCGAAAGAAGAGAGCTCTGCCCCATCGAAAGAAGAGGGCGGTGGGGCCAAAGACCGAAGGCGCGATCCGTGATCGTCTTTTGTCTCGACATCTTTCGACATCACGTGCGCTGAAGCGTGGATTTGCGGGGTTTTGTGCGGGTCGTAATGTCGAGACATCTCGACATTGTCTCTACATCCACTCGACATCGTCTCGACATTTTCTCGACACTCCCTCGACAGGGGTTCGACGTGATCTCGACGTCACGACGAGGCCCGCGATCGACGCCGTGCCGAGGCACGCGCCACGGCGGCCAGCGCCGCCCGGGTGGTTTCCTCCGACGGCACCGATGACTGGGCGAAGCGCGTCTCATCCGCGACGTTGGTGCCGGTGATGGCATCAGTGTCGTCGTGCGCAGCCGCAGCCGCAGCCGTACCGGGCGTGCGCGCGGCGCCGGCCATGTCGCGCTGCTTCATCACGCAGAGGCGGGCCTGCGCCTCGACCACGCGCACGGCCGCCAGCGGGTTCTTAGTCGATAGTGCCTGCGCTAGGACGCTTCGAGTTTGGCGAGCAGGGCATCGAGCTCCATGCATTCGCGCCGCGCCAATTCCTCGCGCAGTTCGCCGATGCGACGCGTCACTTCAGGGCGGCGAAGCAGGCGGTAGCCCTGCTGGTGGCGGCCTTCATAGGAATAGCCGACATGGTGCGCGGCTTCGCCTGCGTTGGGGTAACGGGTATAGAACTGGCAGAAATCCTCATGCTGCTCCTTGCGCAGCTTGGCCATCATAAGCCTCCTTCATTTCAGGTATTGGAAATAAAAGATAATCTAGCTGATTAAACCAAGCAAAATCAAGAATTAAATTCTAATTCCAGGACAGTTGTTCGGGACAGTTGTTTATGTGCGAGCGAGGCGCTGGGGGAGACATCGTGCAATGGTAGCGGGCGGCGGAGTTGAACCTCCCACTTTATCTATCGACCTCGGCCTTCATCCATGCCTCACCTTCGCCGCGATGATCGAGAGTGCGATGGCGGTAGAGATCGAATTGGCGACCATGATCGGGATATCGTCGTTGAGGGCGCCGTAGATCACCCAGGTTGAAAGGCCGAGCGCCAGCAGGCTGAAGGCCCTTAACGAAATGTCGTGCGTCTCGCCGGTACGCCAGCACTTGATGGCCTGGGGCAGGTTCGCCGCCGACGTCAAAGCGGCCGCGAGATACCCGACGAGCGACACGGTCTCCATGGTTGGGTAAGCAGAGACGCGGGTTCGGGGTTCCCGTCCATTGTCGCCGATACATATTTGCGCCTGAATTTTGTTCCAGCGAAGTCTTCATTATTGCGGTACGCGTGACTCGCAACATCTGCCGTTGTATTGCCCTCATGTGGGAGCGGAGCTGCACTTCAACAGGACATCGCGCCATGCCCAGATTCAGAATCCTCTTCGGGATCTTCTCGGTTTCCGCAGTCGTGTGGTCTGGCGTGTTGCTTGGCGCCGCGATGCCTGCCCGTGCCGGAGATCTCGACAGTCCGCTGCTATTGCAGCCGCGTTACAACATCGACAGCAACTCGGCGCCCGCGCGCGACACATCCGAGCGCACGGCACAGACCGACACGGGGATAATCGAACGGCTCACCGCGATCGGGCTCGGCCATTGCGTGCCCATCGTATCGTCGCATGAGCGCCAGGAATGCGTGACGCGCGGAACTTCCGAGACGGATTCTCATTTCTCAACGGCTTCGCTCGCCGAAGTATCGGGTGAAGGCGTGATCGTCATGCTCGGCGAAGACGCGCAATAGAATCTTCAGGACACCGGGTTGCCGGCGAACTGCCGGCCAAAGGCGCCTAGCGCAATCGTGCCCAACGTAGCGCAATCGTGTGAACGCACAGCCGGAACGGAGCACGCGCGCCCGGGTTGCCCTCGCATCGTCGCCGCATTTCGCGGGGCGAGTCATCACAGTGCGAGGAGAATCTCATGGATCATTTGAAATCCTTGGCCATCGCCGTGGCCGCAGCCGTTGCAATCTTCGGCTTCAGCGGACAGGTGAGTGCGCAATATTCGGGCAGCGGTTCCTCCAGCGGCTCGGGCGCCAGTCCCACTGCTCCTGGTGGTTCCAGCGGCACGATGCAGGACAAGAGCAGCCCAGGCGCGGGTTCAGGCTCGAGTTCGGGAATGGGGTCGAGTCCGGGTTCCGGGTCGTCGAGCGGCAGTACCTCGATGGGTGCGGATCAATGTGCGCAACTTACCGATCCGCGCGCGCGCCAGGATTGCATGCAACGTCAAAGCGGTGGCAGTTCAGGCTCGATGGACAAGAACAGCGGCTCCAGCTCCGGCGCGAGCGGCAACCGCACGGGCGCGCAGTAGTGTTCGTTCCCATGCGTGGTATGGAAAACCGCCGGTCGCAGGAACGCGACCGGCGGTTTCTTTATGTCTGCGACGCGGCGAAGCGGCCTCGCGTAGCAAAAAAAGAATGCCGCTTTGCGTTTATCTGCGACGCAGCAAAGCGACCTCGCGTAGCAACTGCGCAGTGACCTCGCGTAAGCAAATAAATAGTAGCGTTTTGTTATCGGCTCGGAGTGCCGGGCGCGCCGGTACCGCCGCTGCTGCTGCCGGCGCCACCGCCGCCGATGCCACTGCTGCCGCCCATTGTTCCCGTGCCGCCGGTGCTGCCGCCGCCGAGACCGGGGTCGCTTGGTCTGGGTGAGGGGGTCGGTGTGCCGACCGCGCCGCCGCGATCGATCGTCGTCCCCATCGTGCCGCTACCCGGTGTGCCCGGTGCCGGTGCGCCGGTGGCGCTGCCCGTGCCTGGAGCGATCGGATTGCTGAGCGATCCGCCGGCGCCATTGGGGCTGGTGCGATCGGGGCTTAGCGTACCTGGCGAACTGTTGAGGGGGCCGGTGTTGATCGATCCGCTTCCGGGCGAACTGCCAGTCGTGCCGCCGCTCGTTGTGCCGGGCGAACTGCCGGACAAGCCACCTGATCCGCTTCCGGTCGCGCCGCCGCTTGTGCTGCCGTTCATACCGCCGGACGAGCCGCCGGATAGACCGCCCGATCCGCTTCCTGTCGCGCCACCACTCGTGCCGCCGGATAGGCCCGATCCGCCGGGGGCACTGCCGCCCGATCCGCCGGAAACTCCGCCCGTCGTTCCCGCGCCGCCGCCGACACTGCCTTGCGCGTGGGCCGCGCTCGGGACGGCAAGGCTCGCAATCGCGACAACGCTTGCTGCTGCCATCAGCAGTTTCTTGCTTGCGTTCATGTCTCATCCCCTTCGCTGGTGAGCGTTAAGGAATAAGAACCCGCAGCAGGCGCGGCTTGTTTCCCGTTTAGCGGCGCTTCGTGTTCACGAAGGTGTGGTCACATTGCCGCGATGCGAGGTGGCACTGTTTCGCGACGCGAGGTCGCTTTGCATCGCTACGCTACGGCTTCACGAATTTGACGACGAACTCGTCCTTGGGCTGCGGCGGCTCGGGTGTGTTTCTGTCTCGTGGATCGTTCGGGTTGTGCAGGAAATCGCCCGTGGCGACGAGTTCGAAGCCGGCCGCCTCGACCTCATGCACGAGGAAGGCTTCCTCGATACGGTGCAGCGTGCCGCTTTCCGAAATGCCGGTGCCGGGCCGGCCCGCATGGTCGGCGATCACGTAGTGGCCGCCGCTTTTGAGCGCGTCGAAAATCGCGTGATTCATCTTGTCGCGGTCGACACCCATATGGCCGAAGTCGTGATAGTTGAACATCAAGGTGACAAGATCGAGCCGCGCGTCCTCCGGGTTCGCCGGAACGAGATCGGGCGGAATGGGATTGTCGAACGGCTGGACGACAGGGACGATGGCAGCGGCGGGCACGCCCGCATCGCGCATCGCATGGGCGCGCGCCTTCAGCGACTCGGGCGAGGAGCGGCGGACAGGTGGGGCCGCAACGGGTGCCGCGGACGCCGCGGCGGCTGAAGCGGATTGTGTTGCCGCAACAGGTGTTGCGGGCCGCATCATGCCGCTTGCGTTGCCTTCGGGCTGGGCGGGACGGCGCGCGTTCTCGCGCGGCGGCGCGCTCTGACCGTAGACCGCGCCGTTGGGTCCGATGGCGCGGGCCAGCAATTCGGTGGTGTAGCCACCCGCCGCGCTGATATCGAGTGCGACGATGCCGGGCTCGATGCCGATGAAGGACAGCATCTCTTCCGGCTTGCGGCGCTGGTCGTTCTGGCGGTCGGCGGCACTGCGATCCGGGCTCGCGACGATCTCGGCGATTTCTTTTTGCGTCAGCGTCGGCGCCGCCGGTTCGCGAAAGGCGCACGCGGCCAGCAAGCCCATGGTCAGTACAATGATGGTCGCACGTGAACGCATCGATGCCTCTCCCTGTAGGTACTTATAGGGCAACGATGAATAAGAAGGATGGCCGGATCAAGTCCGGCCCGCTCCTAAATCAGGTTCTCAATAATGCCGGTAGACCGCGATCAGGCCGGGCTCGGCGCCGGTCTTGGCCTCATCAAGCGCGGAATAGGCATTCTCGATCACGCTGTCGACGGTGTCGTTGGGCTCGATGGACGCGAGGCCGAAGTGGGTATCGAGATCGATCGGCGTGTCGTCGATCAGCTTCAGCCGTCCGCCGGTGAGCGCGCCGTGGATGCGTTTGAGCACGGCCTCGGCCACGTCGGTTTCGGTATAGGGCAGTACCATCATGAAGAAGCCGGCGCCCGTGCGGAACAGTTGGTCGTAGGGGCGCAGCTTGCTCGACAAGGCGCTCGCGAAGGCGGCCATGACCTCGTTGATGTTGATGGCGTAGGCGCTGGTTCCGTCACCGCCGGCGAGGCGGAAGTTGGAGATCTCGACAAGCGCCACGCAGCAGCGTTGATTGATGCGGCGAACGCGTTCCAGCTCGGCCGCGATATGCCGTTTCATGCCGTTCTCGTTGCCGATGCCGGTCAAGTCGTCGATGAAGGCGATCTCGCTTACCGCTTCGCGGGTCAGCTTGAACACGCCGTCGTTGAACTTGCGCACCGCGTCCATGAACTGGGCGTAGTCGGCGGCGGGCAGCTTGCCTCCAGAAGGGCCTTGCGCACGCACGCTCGCGGCCAGTTGCTCGGCCAGCGTCTGCATGGTCTCGAGGCTCATGCCCAACATGGCGAAGGCCATACTTTCGGCGAACAGGTCGGACGGCAGGCCGTAATACCAGGCGCGGAACGGGGACGGCGGGATCGGCGTCGCCGCCGCAAGATTTCCCTGGGCGTCGGGGGAAGGGGCGAGCACGGAGATGTGCCAGTCCTTCAGCCATTCCATCTGCGCGCTCATCGCCGCTTCCATCCGCGACAATTCGCGGCGGAACACCTCCGGCGTCTTGAATTCGTCTGCCATGTTTGAGTCCCGCCCGTATGCCCCGCGCGGACCATACAAAAAAGGGCCGGTCCGGGAAATATCGGAAACGCTTCGGCGCGGCCTTAGGCGCCGAAGACCTTATGCACCGAAAACCTGGGCGAAGCTGCGTTTGAGCGCGGCGTCCATGTCGGTCATCGAAACGTCATGACCAAGCGCCTTGAGCGAGGTAACGCCGAACCCGGCAAGGCCGCAGGGCACGATGCCCTCGAAATGGCTGAGGTCGGGGGCGACATTGATGGCGACACCGTGGAAGGCAACCCAGCGACGTACGCGTACGCCGATGGCGGCGATTTTTTCCTCAACCGGGCCAAGGAGACCGCCCTCGCGGACGACCCAGATGCCGATGCGGCCGTCGCGCCGTTCCCCGGTCACGCCGAATTCGGCAAGGGCGCGGATCACCCATTCCTCCAGGTTGTGGACATAGGCGCGCACGTCCTGACCGTGGCGGCGCAGATCCATCATGACGTAGCCGACGCGCTGGCCGGGCCCGTGATAGGTGTAGCGCCCGCCGCGCCCGGTGCGATGGACGGGGAATCGGGCCGGCGCCAGCAACTCGTCCGGGTTCGCGCTGACGCCCGCGGTATAAAGTGCGGGATGTTCAAGCAGCCAGACGAGATCGCCCGCGCTGCCGTCGTGGATCGCCGCGACGCGCGCCTCCATCTCGGTGAGCGCGTCTTCATAGCCGACCGGAGCTGCGGTTATACGCCATTCGGGCCCGGTTTCGATGTGGGTAGAATCCATGGGCTGACTTTAGCCCGGTTCGTGCCCCGGTGCACGGGCGGGCGCATCGGTTCGGATGTGGAAAAAAAACATATGCGAATTGCGCGACGACCGGCTTGTGGCGGCCGTACGGTCCTGGTAAGGAACGCCCCACTTGCGGTCGTGGCGGAACTGGCAGACGCGCTACTTTGAGGTGGTAGTGGGGTTACCCGTGGAGGTTCGAGTCCTCTCGACCGCACCAAACATTCGGGACAATATTGTTCTGTGGCGGAATAAATAGCGACTAGGGCCGGCATCGGCCGCGGAGGCCAGGATGGCCGACAAGCTGCACGACGAGGCCCTGGACTATCACCGCCACCCGACGCCGGGAAAGCTGGCGGTTGTCGCCACCAAACCACTCACCAATCAGCACGACCTGTCGCTCGCCTATTCGCCGGGCGTCGCCGCGGCGAGCAACCTGATCGTCAAGGATGCGACCGCGGCGTCCGAGGTCACCGCGCGCGGCAACCTGGTCGGCGTCATCACCAACGGCACGGCAGTGCTGGGCCTCGGCAATATCGGTGCACTTGCGGCCAAGCCGGTGATGGAAGGCAAGGCGAACCTGTTCAAGAAGTTCGCCGGCATCGACGTCTTCGACATCGAGATCAACGAAACCGACCCGCAGAAGTTCATCGATATCGTCGCCTCGCTGGAGCCGACCTTTGGCGGCATCAACCTGGAAGACATCAAGGCGCCCGAATGCTTCGAGATCGAGGCGAAGCTCAAGAAGCGCATGAACATCCCGGTCATGCACGACGATCAGCACGGCACCGCCATCATCGTCGGCGCCGCGGTCGTCAACGCGCTCAAGATCGTCAAGAAGGATATCGCGTCGCTGAAGCTCGTCTGCTCCGGCGCGGGCGCGGCCGCGCTCTCCTGTCTCGATCTGTTGTGCAAGCTGGGCCTGAAGAAAGAGAACATCTTCGTCGCCGATATCGGCGGCGTGATCTATGAGGGCCGCGTCGATACCAACCCGTACAACGTCCGCTACGCGCGCCCGACCAACGCACGCACCCTGGACGATGTCATCGGCGGCGCCGATATCTTCCTGGGGCTTTCCGCGCCCGGGGTACTGACGGCCGACATGGTCAAGAAGATGGGCGAACGGCCGCTCATTTTCGCACTCGCGAATCCGGAACCGGAAATCCGCCCCGAAGTTGCACGGGAGGCGCGCCCCGATGCGATCCTCGCCACGGGACGTACGGATTACCCGAACCAGGTCAACAACGTGCTGTGCTTCCCGTATCTGTTCCGTGGTGCGCTCGATGTCGGCGCGACTGCGATCAACGACGAGATGAAGATGGCCTGCGTGCATGCGCTCGCCCGCCTAGCCGAACATGGCATAGACGAAGCGGTGATCCAGGCCTACGGCCCGCAGGATCTGATCTTCGGGCCCGATTATCTGATCCCCAAGCCGTTCGATCCGCGCCTGCTGGTGGAACTCGCCCCGGCCATCGCCAAGGCCGCGATGGATACGGGTGTGGCGACCCGCCCCATCGCCGATTTCGAGGCCTATCGCCGTCGTCTCAATGAATTCGTGTTCCGCTCGGGCACGGTGATGAAGCCAGTGTTCGATCGCGCCAAGGCCGATCCCAAGCGCGTCGTTTATGCCGAGGGCGAATCCTATCGCGTGCTGCGCGCGGTGCAGGCCTCGCTCGACGAAGGCATCGTGAAGCCGATCCTGGTCGGGCGGCGCAGCGTGGTGGAGCAGCGCATCGAGCGGCTCAGCTTGCGCATGCGCGTCGGCGTCGATTGCGAATTGGTCGATCCGGACAAGGACGACCGCTACCGCGAATATTATTCGCTATATCATTCGATCATGCGCCGGCGTGGTGTGTCGCGCAACGAAGCCCGCATGGTGGTGCGCACCAATACGACCGTGATCGCCGCCCTCATGGTGCATCGCGGCGAGGCCGATGCCATGATCGCGGGCGTGCGCGGGCGCTATGTCGAGCATCTGTCGCCCATCTTCCAGATCATCGGCCTGAAGCAGGACGTCAATCGTGCCGCCGCGCTCGGCATGATGATCCTGCCCAAGGGCACTATCTTCATCTGCGATCCGTTCGTGAATTCATCGCCGACGCCTGAAGCGATCGCCGATTATACGATCCTCGCGGCCGAGGAAATCCGCCGCTTCGGCATCGAGCCGCGCGCCGCACTCCTGTCGCATTCCAATTTCGGCTCTTCCTCGTCGGAGAACGCGCGCACCATGCGCCGCGCACTGCGCATGATCCGCGAACGCGTACCCGAACTGCAGGTGGACGGCGAGATGCATGCCGATACCGCGCTGGCCGAGGTGCTGCGCGAACCGCTGATCGGTGAGGGCGGGCCGCTCAAGGGTGCGGCCAACCTGTTGATCATGCCGTCGCTCGAATCCGCCAATATTGCTTACAACCTGCTGAAGGCTTTGGCCGACGGTGTCGCCGTCGGCCCGATGCTGCTGGGCGTGCGGCTGCCGTGCCACGTCGTGCAGGAAACCATCAACGCGCGCGGCATCACCGACATGACCGCGCTCGCCGTGGTCGAGGCGCAGGCAACCGTAGGTTCCACCATCGCACAAACGGAACTGCCATTGTGAATGAGCTGTTGACAGACAACACTGCGCGCGAAGGGGAAACCAAGGCGGGCAGCGGACACGGCCTGTCGGCACAGTTCATCGAGGCGATCACCCGCGCCTTGGAGCGCAACGATCTGGCGACCGCGAAGTCGCTTGCCGTGCCGCTGCATTATTCCGATCTGGGCGATCTGATCGAAACGCTGGATTTTGAACAGCGCGCCAAGCTGATCGAATTGATCCGCGATGATTTCGATCCGGTCGTGCTGACCGAACTCGACGATACAGTGCGCGAGCAGGTCATCGAACAGCTCGGCGTGAAGGAAGTCGCCGAAGCCGTCGCGGAGATGGATTCGGACGACGCGATCTTCGTCGTCGGCGAACTGGACGAGCACGAGCAGGACGCGCTGCTTGCCTCGCTGCCGGCCGAGGAACGCACCGTCATCCGCGAAGGCCTGGCCTTCCCCGAAGGGACCGCCGGCCGCCTGATGCAGCGCGAAGTGGTCGCACTGCCCGAAGCCATGACGGTCGGCGAGGCGATCGACTTCCTGCGCGACAGCGAAGACCTGCCGTCCGATTTCTACGACGTCATCCTGGTCGATCCGCGCCATTACCCGGTGGGCGTGGTGGCGCTGTCGCGCGTCTTGTCGGCACGCCGCCCAGTTGCGCTCAACACGCTGCTTGCCAAGGGCATGAAGACCGTCCCGGTCAACATGGACCAGGAGGACGTCGCCTTCCTGTTCCGTCAGCGCGACCTGATCTCGGCGCCGGTGGTGGACGAGGCCGGCCGGCTGGTCGGCGTGATCACCATCGACGACATCGTCGACGTCATCGACGAGGAACACCAGGAAGACATCATGCGCCTGGCCGGCGTGGGCGAGGGCGACAATCTGTTCACGGCCGTGATGGGCACGGTGCGCTCGCGCTTCCTGTGGCTGCTCACCTATGTCGTGTGTGCCTTTGGCGCGGCCACGGTGATCCACATGTTCCAGGGGTCGATCAGCGAGATGGTGGCGCTTGCCATCGTCATGCCCATCGTCGCGGCCATGGGCGGTACGGCCAGCGTGCAGACGCTTACCGTTGCGGTGCGCGCCATCGCCATGAAGGAACTGACGCCGTCAAACGCGCTGCGCAACATCAGCAAGGAGCTCGTGGTGGCGCTCCTGAACGGGATGGTGTTCGCAGTCCTCGTCGGCATCGTCGTCTCGTTCTGGTTCGGCGATTGGAGGCTGGGCGGGGTGATCGGGCTCGCCATCATCCTCAATCTGATGGTCGCGGGACTCTACGGCAGCACCATGCCCGTGATCCTGTTGCGCCTTGGCCTTGATCCGGCGGTGGCCTCCAGCGCGTTCGCCACCGCACTCACGGACATCTTCGGCTTCTTTATCTTCCTGGGCCTGGCGACGCTACTGTTGCTTTGAAGAATCAGGGCGTTATTCCCGCGCCACGCGTGCGGGCTGGCGAAAACGTCCGACACCCTCAACCTTCGACAGGCTGGTTTGGCGGCCTTGTTTTCCCCATCTGGCGGGTGCAAAGCTGCATCCGTAACGGTTACTAACTATCGGGGATCGGGGGGCATATGAACACTCTTGCATTGAAATTCATTCGTTGTGCCGTGGTTTACGCGATCATCGGCATGGCGATCGGCATCTTCATGGCCGCGAGCGAGGATCATTCGCAGGCGCCGACGCACGCACATCTCAATCTGCTGGGCTGGGTGTCGATGGCGATCTTCGGTCTGGTCTATCGCGCATTCCCGGCATTCGCGGAAGGCGTGCTGCCGAAGGCGCAGTTCTGGATCATGAATATCGGCATCGTCGGGATGATCGGAGGGCTGTTCCTGATGTTCTCCGGTCATATGGAATTCGTTCCGCTCACCGCGATTTCATCCATCGTCATTTTCGGGGGCATGTTGCTGTTCGCGATCATCGTCTACCGTAAAGCAGCCAGTTAAGCGGAGGGGGGCGCCCGATGAGTGAGGAGACGCCGGAAAGTGTTGTTCTGAGCGAGGTCGATGCGCGCGGTATCGCCACCGTCACGCTCAACCGGCCGCAGGTCTTCAACAGCTACAATCCGGCGCTGCTCACGGGGCTCACCCAGACCTTGATCGCGCTGGAAGCCGACGCGCGCGTGCGTGCCGTCGTGCTGCGCGGCGCGGGCAAGCATTTCTCGGCGGGCGCCGACGTCAACTGGTTCAAGGTGCTGGCGACGGCAAGCGAGGAGGAACGGCTGGCGGCGGCCCGGATGTCGACCGGTGCCATGCGCAAGCTGGCCCAGATCGCCAAGCCGACCATCGCGCTGATCCACAATGCCTGTTTCGGCGGCGGGGCGGGTTATGCGGCGGCCTGCGACATCGTCGTCGCGTCCGAGGATGCGCGCTTCGCGATCACCGAAGTGAAGATCGGCATCACGCCAGCACCGATCCTGCGTCAGTTGATCGACGCCATCGGCGTGCGTAATGCGCGGCGCTACGCGCTGACCGCCGAGACGTTCGACGTGCACGCGGCGCAGCGCATCGGCCTGGTGCAGACCATCTGCCCGGTGGGCGGGCTGGATGTGGCAGCCGCACCGATCATCGATGCGATCCTGCGGTGCGGGCCCATCGCCATCGCCGATACCAAGCGGCTGATCCCCAAGGCAGCCGAAGGCGAATACGGCGACGCCATGGCCGAGATGCTGGCGGGCATCAGCGCGGCGGGCCGCATCACCGACGAGGCGCGCGAAGGCTTCTCCTCCTTCCTGGAGAAGCGCACACCTTCGTGGTATCCCGGCGAATGACCATCCATCTCATCCGCATGGCGGCCGGGCTCGAGACCGTCGAAGCCCTGCGCGAGCGCCAGAAGGATCGGCTCAAGAACTACAAGAAATACGGCGGCAAGCGCGGGATCTTACGCACCTACACACGCAATGTGCCCAAGCGCGAGGAAGAGCTGCTCGACGGCGGTTCGATCTATTGGGTGCTCAAGAACCACGTGCGTGTGCGCCAGCGCGTGCTCGGCATCGACCGCGAAAGCGATGACGAGGGGCGGGGATATTGCATGATCCGCCTCGATCCCGAACTGGTGCTGGTCGAGCCGCGCCATCACAAGGCGTTCCAGGGCTGGCGCTATCTCCGGCCCGAGGATGCGCCGCCCGATCTCGGCAAGAACGCTGCCCTCGAAATCCCTGACCTGCCGGCTGCCATGGCCGACGAACTGCGTGCGCTAGGTCTTCTGTAAGCGCCGTGATATAAGATCACGTCATCGAACCGGAGCCTGGGTTCGGACGGGGGTCGGGCAGGGGAATGTCGGATCAGTCCTACAATATCGAGAAGGTCAATTTCCTCATTGTCGAGGACAGCGACCATATGCGCTCGCTGGTGCGCAATATCCTCAACGCGCTGGGCGCGCATGACATCCGCGAGGCGCGCGACGTTGCCGGCGCCTTCGAGACGCTGAAAACCTATCCCATCGATATCGTGATCTGCGATTGGCAGATGAGCCCGGTCTCGGGCCTCGATTTCGTCAGGCGGCTCCGCGCCGAGGACAACCCGTACCGCTTCATGCCGATCATCATGCTGACCGCGCATTCGGAGATAACCCGCGTGACCGAGGCGCGTGACGCCGGCGTCAACGAGTTCGTCATCAAACCGATCTCGGCCAGAACGATTTACGCCCGCATCCGCGAGATCATCCGCCATCCGCGTCCGTTCGTCGAAACCGAGACCTATTTCGGGCCGGACCGGCGGCGTCATCAGATCGCCTTTCAGGGCAAGGAAAAGCGGGCCAAACCGGCTGAATCCGGCGAGGCGACGGCGAGTGCGGGATCGGCGGCAGTAGACGACTGATTTGGACGGAAGACCGGGCCCGTTAGTATTGTGCCCAAGTTGCATTGGAGTGGCGGTCACAATAAGAACCTTGCGAATCTGAGGACCAGGATCTGAGAGATGAGCGATAGCGCGCGGATCATCCGCCCGAATTTGACGCTGAATTCCAAGGTGACCGTCGGCGGGCCGGGTGCGGTGGACGAAGCCATGCTCGAAAAGGCGGAGCAGGTCATCCAGAGCATGTCCGAGGATTACCTGAAATGGGTGAAGGACGATCTCGCCCGTCTCGCCAAGGCTTTCGCCGTGCTCAAGAGCGCGGGCGGGCAGGGTCCTGATACGGCGGTGCAGCTCGATGCCATCTTCGCCGTCTCGCACGACATCAAGGGCCAAGGCGGCAGCTTCGATTATCAGCTCATGACGACCGTCGGCAACCAGCTCTGCCGCTTCATCGAGGCACTGAACGGTAAGGCCGATGCCGCCGCCATCGAGGTAATCGAACTGCATGTCAACGCGTTGCAGGCGGTGATGGCGCAGAAGCTGAAAGGCGACGGCGGCGCCATCGGCAAGAAGTTCCTGGCCGGCCTCGAACAGGTCATCGCCAAGCGCATGAAGCCGGGCGCTTAGGCGCTGGTCAGTTTCAATCCCGCGATCCCGGCGACGATCAGGCCGATGCAGGCGAGCCTGACGAGTGCCGTCGATTCCCCGAACAGGATCATGCCCGCAATCACCGCCCCGATGGTGCCGATGCCGGTCCACACCGCGTAGGCGGTGCCGAGCGGGATCGATTTGAGCGCCAAGCCGAGCAGCACGACGCTGAGCGTCATGCTGATGAGGGTGAGGGCGGAGGGAACGAAGCGCGTGAAGCCGTCGGAATATTTGAGGCCGACAGCCCAGCCGATCTCAGCCGCGCCCGCGAGCGCAAGAATGATCCATGCCATGACAGATCTCCAATCTGCGGCGGGGCCGTCCCCACATGTTTCGGGAAAAATCGAGGTCGTCCTCGATCAGGTAAGAATAGTTCGGGGAGCGAGAGAGTCAACGTCGGCAGACAGGCATCGGCCGCATGGCTTCCATGCGGATGGAAATGCCGCTGCTTATTGTTGCTCGCCTTCGAAGACACGGAAGGCTTCGACGCCGTCGAGCACCACGCCGTCGAATCCCTGCTGGATGATGCCGTAGATGTACGAGTTGGGATTGCCGTAGATGATTCCGCGCCACGCCGGATCCCAATACTGTACGGTGTACTTGTCGGGGTTGGCGTTGGTCGGCGCGGCGATGAAGGGTGGTGAACCCTCGCGCCAGCCCTGTTTCCAATAATAGCGCGACGAATCCGCGTGCCCGATATCGACATAGGCGAGCACCAGACGGCGTGCACCGAGCTTCTTGTATTTGAGCTCGTCAACGGTGTGCGCGGTCAGTGGCGTGCGTCCGCGATGGAAGACGTCGACAACGATGGCATCGTAATTGGTGTTCGATGACGCCAGGCTGAATTCTTCCTGCGTGTCCCATGCGGTCGTGTCGGTGAGGAACAGGATGTTCTTCACATGATTGATGCCGGTGATGGCGTTCGGGTTCTCGTTGATCGGCCGTCCCGCAGGGATGCGGTTGAAGCGATAGTCGGCATCCATCGAGATGAAGGGAACGAAGGACTTCGACAGGGAGAAGCGGATCGCTTCGGAGGCCATGGCGCGATCCTTGGCGTAATCGAGCGTCCAGACGCGCAATCCGCGCTTCTGTCCCATGCCGATCAGGCGCAGCATCTCGTCGCGCACCTTGTCCTCGGTCTTGATGTCGCCGCGATCGTTGGGTGGATGGAAGCTGAGTTCGGGCGCGATCACGCCGTCGATGTTATGCAGGTACGTTGCGGCCGGTGCCCGCTTCTTGGGATCGACCGGATCGACGCGTTCGAGGAGATCGAGCCCGTCGAAGGTCACGACGACGAAGTTGCTGTTGGCCGAGCGCGCATAGGCGCTGATGCCGCCGATCAGGTTACGCATGTGCTGGCGCGGATCGATCGAGGCGTCGTCTTCCCCGAGCAGGTTATCTTGTCCCGCCTGATCGAGCGGCACGTCCTGGCCTTGCTGACGCACGCCGGGAGCGAGCTGCTGACCGCCGCCGGATCCCTTTGGGGCGGCCTTGGGCCCGGCTTTTTGTGCGGTCTTGGGGGCGCCTTTCTGCTGGGCTTGCACGTCGGTGGGCATCGCCACGGCCGTGCCCAGCGCAAGGGCCAGAAGGCAGGCCCAAATACATGTTTGGGCTCGTGTTTTGGCACGCGGGCGACGGAAAGACGCAGGCTTCATCTCGAGACTTTCGCGAGGACGGCGTCCGCGATGGCGAGAGAGGCCGTCAAACCCGGTGATTCTATGGCGAAAAGGTTAATCAGACCTTCTATGCCATGCTCCGCTGGGCCGCTGATCGTGAAGTCCGGATTGGCGCCGGGCGTGCCGGGGCCGCCGAGCTTTGGCCGGATGCCGGTATAGCCGGGCGACAGCGCATTGTCGGCGAGCGCCGGCCAATAGGTGCGGATCGCGGCATAGAACTTGTCGCCGCGCCGGGGATCGACGCGGTAATCGATTTCGTCCACCCATTCGACGTCAGGGCCGAAGCGCGCCTGGCCCGCGAGATCGAGCGTGAGGTGCACGCCGAGCCCGCCTTCTTCGGGGCAGGGATAAACGAGATGGGTGAAGGGCGAGCGGCCGGCCAGTGTGAAATAGGTACCCTTGGCGTAGCGCGTCGGCGGAATGTGTTCGGCCGGGATGCCCTTGATCGTTCCTGCGACCTTCTGCGCGAACAGGCCGGCCGAGTTCATCACCGTGTTGCAGAGCAGCGTCATCGGCTCCGGTCCGCCGATCTGCAGCACGATGCCGTCGCCCTGGCTGTCGCCTTGCACGTCGCCGCTGATGACGGGCGCGTTGAGCGCGAGCACCGCGCCATTCGCCTCGGCATCGCCGAGATAGGCGAGCATCAGGCTATGACTGTCGATCAATCCGGTGGTCGGCGAGAACAGCGCCGCGACGGCGTTGAGGTTCGGTTCCAGTGCGCGCGCCTGATGGCCGTCGAGGTAGTCGAGCGCGACGCCGTTGGCCGCCGCCTTTGCCTGGAGGGCGACGATGTTGGGGATCTCGGCCTCGGTGGTCGCGACGATCAATTTGCCCGCGCGGCGATGCGGTACGCCGTGGCTCGCGCAGAAGTCATAAAGCATCTCCTTGCCGGTGACGCAGAGCTTCGCCTTGAGGCTGCCTTGGGGATAATAGATGCCGGCGTGGATCACTTCGCTATTGCGTGACGAGGTGCCGGTGCCGATGGCGTTTTCGGATTCGAGGATGATGACCTCGCGGCCCGCCAGGGCCAATGCACGGGCGATGGCCAATCCGACCACTCCCGCTCCAATTACCGCGCAATCGATCTTATCCACGGGGCGAGTCTCTACCCGGAATCGGATGGTTTTTCCAGATTAGGCCATAATTTGTCATAATCGACGCCAAGCCTATCACCTATGCGCTGGTTGTGGTCGGGCGCAGACGGTTCAATATTCGGGAAATATGCTCTAGACTTCACCCAGTTGCTTAAGGTGGCCTTTCCACCAAATGACAGCGTGATGGCACGCAACGACAAGCTTCCCGCCAATACGTCCTCGCCGACCGAATTGCAGGCGTTCCTGCGCAAGGTCGCGGCAACCCCGGTGCGCGTCGCGCCGGGTGAACGCGGGCGGCTGATCTTCGCGTTGGATGCCACTGCGAGCCGCCAGCCGACCTGGGACCAGGCCTGCCATCTCCAGGCCGAAATGTTCGCCGAGACCGAAGCGCTCGGCGGGCTCGACGTCCAGCTCGCATATTATCGCGGCTTCATGGATTTCCAGGCGAGCGATTGGACCTCGCGTGCGCATGACCTGACGCGCCGCATGTCCGGTGTGCAATGCATGGCGGGCGAAACCCAGATCGCAAAGGTCCTGCGCCACGCGGTGAACGAGACCAAGCGTAAGCGCGTCAACGCGGTCGTCTTTGTCGGCGACTGCATGGAAGAGGACGTGGACGGCCTGGGCAAGATCGCGGGCGAGCTTGGCTTGCTCGGTGTGCCGGTCTTCCTGTTTCAGGAAGGCCAGGACGTGCTTGCCGAATTCGCCTTCACGCAGATCGCGCGGCTTACCGGCGGTGCGCATTGCCGCTTCAATGCGGGCAGCGCCAAGATGCTGCGCGAATTGCTGGGTGCGGTCGCGGTGTTCGCCGCCGGCGGGCGCAAGGCGCTCGAGGATTTCGCAACTGCGCGTGGCGGTGCGGTCTTGCAGATCGCCCATCAGATGAAGCGGGGCTGAGCATGGGGCTTTATGTTCTCCTCGGCATCCTGCTCCTGATCTTCGCCATGTATGCCGGGCGCTGGTACGCCAACTCCAATCCGACGACGCTGGTGCAGGTCCTGAAGTGGAGCGCGGTCGGGCTGGTCGGTGTGGCAGGCGGATACCTCGCACTCACCGGGCGGATGGGCTGGGCCCTATTCGCAGCCCCCATGCTGGTGCCGCTGTTCCGGCGTGCGCGCGATCTGTTCCGCGGCGGGAATTGGGGTACGGCCGGCACGTCGGACCCGTTTGAAGGGATCGGCAGTCCGGGCCAGACATCGGAGGTGCGCACGCACTTTGTGCGCATGGTGCTCGATCACGACAGCGGCGAAATGAACGGCGAGGTGCTGACAGGCCAATTCAAGGGACGTATGTTGCGCACCCTCTCGCTCGGCGATCTGTTGATCCTGCTGGGCGAGGCGCGCGGCGACGAGGACAGCGAGCAGGTGCTGACGGCCTATCTGGAGCGTTATCATGGCGACACGTGGCGTGACGCGGCGTCGACGCAGCAGGGCGGAACGCGCGGCGATGGGCAGAAGAGCGGGGCCATGAGCCGCGAGGAGGCGTTGGAGATATTGGGGCTTGCATCCGGCGCCGATGCGGTGGCGATCAAGGCGGCGCATCATCGTTTGATGAGCAAGATCCATCCCGATCTCGGCGGATCGACCTATCTGGCGGCCAAGATCAATCAAGCAAAGGACGTGTTGCTGGGGACATGAAAATACGGGGGGCTTTGGGGGGCGTGCTGCTCGCCGCGTTTGGCGTTCTTGGGGGAACGGTCATGGCGGCACCGGATGCGACGGCGGCCGAGGCCGGCCGCTGCACGCTCGAACAGATCGTCAATTCCTATAAGGAAGGATTGGTGCGGCTCGACGCGAAGGATTACGCGCGCGCGCTGATCTCGTTTTCGCCGCTCGCCGACGCGGGCCTTGGGCCGGCGCAGCGCCAGATCGCCAACATGTACGCAGCCGGGCAGGGCGTGACCAAATCCCTGGCCGATGCGGCGTTATGGTCGGAACTGGCCTTCCGCTCCGGCGACAAGACCGCGCGCCGCCACGCCAACCAATATCGCCAGGAAATGGATGGCGCCGCGCGTGGCGCGCTCGACCAGCGCCTTAGTGTATGGCGTGCGGGCGGACTGGTGTGCGACGGCGCCCGCATCCGTTTCGATGCCAAGGCGGCGGACGCGCCGCTCGAATTCGCCATCGAGTTCCAACGCCGCGTCAGCGACGAGAACCAAGCGACGGCGCGGCGCCTGCTGCCGGCCATCATCCAGTCAGCGCTCGACCAGGATCCGATGGCACGGATCTATCTGTCGGTGATCGAGGGGTTCGAGTTCCACACCGGCGGGCAATATCACCGCTATATCGGCTGGCATCCGAAGAAGCCCGGCATACTACGCATCTCCACCAACGTGGCGATGGACGATTCCGTGCAATACGCGGCCAAGTGGGTCCTGCTCGAAGCCAAACGCAAACTTTACGGAAGTCTGCCCGACTCGCCGTTCCTCGACGCCTACATGCGGGTGATGAACGGCAAGAAGGTCTATGGCTCGATTTATCCCGACGTGAACAACGGCACCTATTTCCGCCTGATGCGTCAGGCGTTCGACATGGCGGCCAAGCTGCCGCCCGAGGTGCGCAAATATTTCGACATTGTCGACGAGATCCAATACGGCCCGATATCCAAGCACTACAAAGCCGAAGGCACGATTGACGCGCAGGGCGCCTATTACAACAAGGCGTTGAGCGATGTCGGCCACCGCATCATCTTCGCGCGCCGTGACATGCTCTATTCGTCGCCGCTTTATCTGCTTCAGACATTCGTGCATGAGGGCACGCACGCGGCGCAGGACCAGAAGGCGTACGAAGCCCTCGTCGAGATCGAGAAGCTCAAGCGCCAAGGCAATAACGTGGCGGGCTCGGAGCAGAAGATCGCCCAACTCATGGATTACCCCAGGCGCTGGTACCAGGGGATCGAAACGGCGAGCGGACGGGTGCAGGACATCACCTTCGAATGCGAGGCGACCCGGAGCGAGATCATCGCCGTGAAGGCGGTGGGTGGACTGCCCGATGCGATGGATGCATCCGGCTATGTCGATCTGTGTCCGGAGCAGCAGCGCATGCTGGTGCGCTGGCGCGAGGAGCTGGCCAAAGGGCGGGTGGCGGCGACCAAAGCCCAGGATAGGAACAAGGGCGGGAAATAGTCCGCAACGCGGGATTTGCGATTCCCGTGGCCGTGCGGACGGCATTTCTGCTCACGCGCAGGCGGCTCTGAAGCGGCCGGGTTCGGGTCCCGGTTTTGGGACAAAAAGGGCTTGAAACGGCCCTTTTCGGGCACACGTCGTGATATCCTTGTGGCATTGCAAAAAGACCGAGGTCGGCGGCTTGCGGCTATCACGGTTTCCATGGCAGAAGGATCGGGCGTGCGGCCATTCACGGCTGCGCGATCTAGTGAACGGCGTCTGATCTTTATGAAAAAACGGGTACGCAAGGCGGTTTTCCCCGTCGCCGGCCAAGGCACACGTTTCCTCCCCGCAACCAAAGCTCTTCCCAAGGAAATGCTGCCGATCGTCGATCGGCCCCTTATCCAATACGCGGTCGATGAGGCGCGCGAGGCGGGGATCGAGGAATTCATCTTCGTCACCGGACGCAACAAGAGCGCGATTGAAGATCATTTCGACCGCTCCTTCGAGCTTGAACGGTCGTTGCAGGACAAGGGTAACACGGAGACGCTGAACGCGATCCGTGACCTCGTGCTTGAACCCGGCCAGATCACCTATACGCGTCAGCAATCGCCGCTCGGTCTCGGCCATGCGGTGTGGTGCGCACGCAATCAGGTGGGCAACGAGCCGTTCGCCATCCTGCTGGCAGATGATCTGATCCTGGCACGTCCCGGCTGCCTCAAGCAGATGGTCGAAGTTTATAACGAGATCGGCGGCAATCTTGTCGCGGTGGAAGACGTGCCGCGCGAACAGACCGATCGCTACGGTATTCTCGACGTCACCGAAGACGACGGCAAACTTGCCGGCGCCAAAGGTTTGGTCGAGAAGCCGAAGCCGGCGGACGCGCCGTCGACGCTGTCCATCATCGGCCGCTACATCCTGCAGCCCGAGGTCTTCGACATGTTGTCGACCGCCAAGCCGGGCGCAGGGGGCGAGATTCAATTGACCGACGCAATGGCACGCACGATCCCGACGATCCCGTTCCACGGCCTGCGTTTCGACGGCAAGCGTTACGATTGCGGCAACCGCGCGGGCTTCCTCGAAGCCTCAGTCGCCTTCGCGCTTGATCGGCCCGATATGACGGATCGGGTGAAGGCCATGCTCAGGAAGTACGTCTAGGCAACAGTAGGATAGGACAGCCAGCCCATGCGTATTGCGATGATCGGGACGGGATATGTCGGATTGGTGTCCGGTGCATGCTTTTCCGAATTCGGTTGGGATGTCTGCTGCGTCGACAAGGACGCATCGAAGATCGAACGTCTGAAGGCGGGCGAGATCCCGATCTTCGAGCCGGGTCTCGACGATCTGGTGGAACGTAACGTGAAGGACGGCCGCCTCAGCTTCACGACCAACCTGGCCGAAGCCGTGAAGGATGCCGACGCGGTCTTCATCGCGGTCGGCACGCCGTCGCGCCGTGGTGACGGTCATGCGGACCTGTCCTACGTGTTCGGTGCGGCGAAGGAGATCGCCGCTGCGATGGAGGGCTATACCGTCATCGTCACCAAATCGACCGTGCCGGTCGGCACCGGCGACGAGGTGGAGAGGATTATTCGCGCCGAGCGCCCCGATGCGAAGTTCGACGTCGTCTCGAACCCTGAATTCCTGCGCGAAGGGGCGGCCATCAGCGATTTCATGCGGCCTGATCGTGTCGTCATCGGTGGCGACAGCGATGAAGCGCGCAAGCTGATGGGCCAGCTTTATCGCCCGTTGTATCTGAACGAGACGCCGATCATTTACACCGCGCGGCGCACGGCCGAACTGATCAAATACGCGGCCAACACCTTCCTCGCGACCAAGATCACGTTCATCAACGAGATCGCCGATCTGTGCGAGACGCTGGGCGCCGACGTGCAGGATGTCGCCAAAGGCATCGGCCTCGACGGGCGTATCGGATCGAAGTTCCTGCATCCCGGTCCGGGCTACGGCGGATCGTGCTTCCCCAAGGATACGCTGGCGCTGGTGCGCACTGCCCAGGATTCGGGCAGCCCGATCCGCATCGTCGAAACCGTCGTCGCGGTGAACGACGAACGCAAGAAGAAGATGGCCGACAAGATCGCGGCCGCGCTCGGCGGCGATCTCAAAGGCAAGACGGTTGCCATACTCGGCATCACCTTCAAGCCCAATACCGACGATATGCGGGACTCGCCCTCGCTCGCCATCGTGCCCGCCCTGGTCGCGGGCGGTGCGACCGTGAAAGTGTTCGACCCGCAGGGCATGAAGGAAGCCAAGCATCTGGCCGAGTTCAAGAACGTCACCTGGTGCAGCAACGCCTATGAGGCTGCCGCCGATGCGGATGTCCTGTCCATCGTCACCGAATGGAACGAATTCCGTGCGCTCGATCTTGAAAGGATCAAGGCGCGCATGAAGCAGCCGATCCTTGTGGACCTGCGCAACATCTACCGGCCGGACGAGGTTGCGCGCGCAGGCTTCCGCTATACGGGCCTCGGGCGTGGCCATCTGGCTTACGACAAGGCGGAACGCAACTAGGCTAGGGATGGGGATTCGACGGGGAGGGGATGACTATTTCTCGGCCCAAAGGATTATTGGCACATGGCAGGACGTAATCTTCACCCAAGCATCCTCCGCGAATACGACATCCGCGGCATCGTCAACAAGACCCTGAACGCGGACGATTTCGAGGCCATCGGCCGCGGTTTCGCGAGCGAGGTGGGCGAGCGCGCCGGGCATGCGCCGACCATCTGCGTCGGGCGCGACGGCCGTCTGTCCTCGCCCGAGCTTGAGGCGGCGCTGGTGAAGGGGCTCACCGCCGCGGGCGCCAAGGTGGTGCGTACCGGCCTGGGCCCGACGCCGATGCTGTATTTCGCGACCAACATCATCGCCTGCGACGGCGGCATGATGGTGACCGGTTCGCACAACCCGTCCGACCAGAACGGCCTGAAGATGGTCGTGCAGGGTCATTCCTTTTTCGGCGCCGACATCCAGGCGCTCGGCAAGCGCGTCGCCGAGGGGCGCTTCGCTACCGGCCCAAAAGGCGAGGTGACGGAAGACCTGGTGCTGGACCGCTACGTCGTGCGCCTGTTGCAGGATTCCAAGAGCGGCAAGAAGCTCAAGATCGCATGGGATCCGGGCAATGGCGCCGCGGGTGAGGCGCTGCAACTCCTGATCAAGAAGCTGCCGGGCACGCACGTGGTCATCAATGGCGAGATCGACGGCACTTTCCCGGCGCATCATCCCGACCCGACGGTCGAGGAGAACCTGGAACAGATCAAGGAACTGGTGATCCGCGAAAAGGCCGATATCGGCGTCGCCTTCGACGGTGACGGCGACCGTATCGGCGTGGTCGATTCCAAGGGCCGTGTGTTGTGGGGCGATCAGATCCTGGTGGTATTGGCGCGCGAAATCCTGGCGCGCCGCCCGGGCCTGCCGATCGTTGCGGACGTCAAGGCGAGCAAGGTCCTGTTCGACGAGGTCGCCAAGGCGGGCGGCCAGCCGGTGATGTGGAAGACCGGCCATTCGCTGATCAAGACCAAGATGAAGGAAATCCACGCCCCGATCGCGGGCGAGATGAGCGGCCATATCTTCTTCGCCGACGGCTATTACGGCTACGACGACGCGCTTTATGCCGCCGTCCGTCTGCTGGCGATCCTGGAGACGGCCGACCAATCGCTCGCCGAGATGCGCGACGGCCTGCCGCAGATGTACAACACGCCGGAAATCCGCTTCGACTGCCCCGAGGAACGCAAGTTCGACGTGGTCAAGGAAGTGAAACAGCGCCTGGGATCGAAGCCTGACATCAAGGTACAGGATACCGACGGCGTGCGCGTCGATTCCAACGACGGCTGGTGGCTGCTGCGTGCTTCCAACACGCAGGCCGTGCTGGTCGCACGCTGCGAGTCCGAAACCAAGGACGGGCTGAAGCGCCTGGCGGCGGCGCTGGCCGGCGAATTGCGGGCCTCGCAGATCGAACCGCCGGCCGATTTCGTCTAGGGCAAGTCTCGGGCGGATTTCGTTCAGCCCGCGTTCGGTGCAAGATGCGCTCCATGAACACGGAGCGCGTCACCTTCTTCTTCTACGGCACCTTGATGGATGCGGCGATCTGCGCACGTGTCACCGGCATGGCCGTGACCGCGGCCAAGCTCCGGCCCGCCACGCTGGAAGGCCACCGGCGTGTACGTGTCGCCGATCGGCATTATCCCGCCATCACGCCCGTGCCGGGATCACGCGTAACCGGCTGTCTGTTCCGTCAGGTACCGCCCAAGGCGCAGCGGCGTCTCGCCCTTTATGAGGACGACACCTATGAGGCCAAATGGGTGCGCGTCAGCGGCATCGGCGGCATCAAGACGATGGCATTGGCATTCGTCGCCGGGCCCCGCATGCAACTCACGGATGAAGAGTGGGACTACGAAGACTGGCGCCGACGTCATCGCCGGCCATTCCTGATGGGATTGGACCGCTGGGTGCGCGAGGCCGACAAGGTCGGCACGGCAGCGGATATTCGCAGATAGGTGCGGACAATAAAAAAGGCGGGCCCAAAAGCGACATATGGGCGCCCGCCTGATTTCTGGACGTATTGCTGGTCTAGCGACGGATCGAAGTCGAGGCGCGTTCCGCTACTTCCTGCTCGTCGCTGCCGCGCAGTTCCATGCAGGCCTGCTTGGCGCGCTTGAGCATCTTGCAGGCCTCGTGCGCCGCGTCACGGTCGATGCCCATGATGCGGGCGCGATAGAGCGTGCGGCCCTTCTTGCTGGCCAGCGGAGCCACGTTGACGTGGCCGCCCTTGAGCACCTTCGCGTATTTGCGTGACACGCTGCGTGCGGTGGTTTCCGCCGGGGTCTTGGTGGCGAACGCGCCGACCTGAATGCCCCAATCCGCGCGATCGTTCGAACTGCTGACGGATGCGACCGTGTCGTCGCCGTCATCATCGCCTTCTGCGACAACGGCTTTCTTCTTGGCCTTGGTCTTCGACTTGGCAGTCTCGCTCCGGACCACGGCGGCCTTCTGGACGCGCGCCTTAGTATTGTGCGCCACGAGCGTGCCGCCGCCTTTGGCGAAGGCGGCATCGAGCAGGCGGGTCATCTGCTGGTCGCGTGCCGCGGCAGTGTTGCCGCCGAAGACCACGCCGATCAGGCGGCGGCCGTCATGCACCGCAGAGGTGACGAGATTGAAGCCCGAGGCATGCGTGTAGCCGGTCTTGAGACCGTCGGCGCCGGCGTAATTCAGCGTCACACGATTGTGACTGCGATAGACGCGGCCTTTCCAGACGAGGCTGGATTCCGAGAACATCGGATAATATTGCGGGAAACGGTCCATCAGCGCCTGGGCGAGGATCGCCATGTCGCGCGCGGTGGAGAACTGGCCGGCGTGGGGCAGGCCCGATGCGTTGCGGAAGGTGGTCCGCGTCATGCCGATCTTGCGCGCCTTCGAGGTCATCTTCAGCGCGAACTTTTCTTCGGTATCGCCCAGTGCTTCGGCAATCACGACAGCGACATCGTTGGCGGAATGGATGATGACGGCGAGTGCTGCTTCCTTCGCGGTGATCTTATCGCCCGGCGACAGCGCCAGATGGGTTGGCGGCTGGTTTGCGGCATGGCGCGACACGCTGAGCGGGGTGCTCCAGGAGAGCCTCTTGTTTTCGATCGCCTCGAACAACAAATAGAGGGTCATCAATTTGGTGAGCGAAGCAGGTGAATTGCGGTCGTCGGCGTGAGCCTCATGGCGAACCACGCCGGTACCGGCATCAACGACGATGGCGGCATATTTGGCGTGTGCGATTCGCGGGCTGAGCAGTGTTAACGCGAGGGCAACAACTGTGACGGCAAGGGCGAGGGAGTCGCGGAAAGCGGCAAAGCGTTGAGTTTGTTGAGATTTTCCCCAGGCGCACAACTGTGCCATCTAATCCATTTCCCCCAATTGGACTGTGCGGCGGCCGCCCGATCGCCTGCGGTACTATAATAACACTCTGATAACCTGGGCGGAATCAAGAGCTTATGGGATTATCATTTAACCTCCAATAAAGTAGCGTCCTGAACAATTGGTTAATACCCTTACTCATGTCACACCACACCGCGATCGGAATCGTTCGATGATGCCCCATAGGGATCTGAAAACGATGGGGATTCGTGGCCTCGCCCATATGCGCTTCCTGGTGGCGGCCGGCATCTCGGCGGCGGTGCTCGGCGGCTGTGCGGCGGGCGGTCAGGGCAACCAGGACAATCCGGTCGCGCGCAAATTGACGTGGTTCTCCTATATCAAGGGGGAGGATCTGCAATCCAGATGTGCGCCCGGTGCGCCGGACCGCTATCGCTTTGTCTACAATGCGGTCTATGTAGAGCAGGTACGGACCTACGACATCGAACCATCGCCGCTGCCGGGGCATATGCGCGTCACGGCGCGGGTGACCGACAAGCCGAACCTGACGACCATCGAGATCGATCCGCACGACCCGGACCTGTTCGAGCCGTGGCGCGCCAAGAGGGCAGAGATCGACGTGCCCAGCGCCGAAACGGATCGGCTGAAGCATGCGGTGCTGGCGGATGGATTGCTGACCAAGGCCGCGCCGAATCGAGCCGTCAGTTCGATCGAATTCTATTGGGCGGTGTCGGCGTGCATCGATGGACAGTTCCATCTGAACGCCTGGGTCTGGCCCGACGACGATTTCAACAAGGCATCTTTTCCCAAGATGCTGCTGTCGTGGGACATGACCGGGGTCGAAGTGAATCAGCCGCGTAAGACGGACGAGTTTGAAGTCTATGGTGCCATGCAGCCTGATAAGGGCCCTGAATTCGCCAATTTCTTCCGGCTGCGGTTCGATAAATCGTGATGCGTGGGAGTACCCAAACTTTGGCGGAAAACCGGCACGAAATTGACATTTTCGTATGGGATCAGAGGTGTTAATCTTTAATGTCGAATGCCGATATCGGGCTAATAGGAGCGGCACGTTAATGCCTGCCAGATGGACTCCAGTACGATGAAACGCAACGACGACAAGAAGAACGGCGGCGGACGCGACAATATTGAGCATGGCGTCGCCGTCAAAAGCAGGACCAAGACGAAAAAACCGTCGATGTATAAGGTCCTGATGCTCAACGACGACTACACCCCGATGGAATTCGTGGTGCATGTACTTGAGCAGTTCTTCGCGAAGAACCATGAAGAAGCGACCCGTATTATGTTGCATGTCCACCAGAAGGGGGTCGGGGTATGCGGCGTTTATACCTATGAAGTCGCCGAAACAAAGGTCAACCAGACGATGGACCTTGCACAGCAGCATCAACATCCGCTGCAATGCACCATCGAGAAAGATTGAAAGAGAGCCGGTTAATGCTGTCTCGTAATCTTGAACAATCCCTTCACCGCGCTCTGACGCTCGCTACCGAGCGCAACCATGAATACGCGACGCTGGAGCATCTCCTGCTCGCGCTGACCGACGACCAGGATTCGGTCGCGGTGATGCGCGCGTGCGGCGTTCAGGTCGATCAGCTCAAAAAGGATCTGACCGAGTTCGTCGATGTCGAGCTGCAGAACCTCGTCACGCCGCGCATGACCGAGCCGAAGCCGACCGCGAGCTTCCAGCGCGTCGTGCAGCGTGCTGCCATCCATGTGCAGTCGTCAGGCCGCGAAGAGGTGACCGGCGCCAACGTGCTGGTCGCGATCTTCTCCGAGCGCGAGGCGCATGCGGTCTATTTCCTGCAGATGCACGACATGTCGCGTCTCGATGCGGTGAACTACATCTCGCACGGCATTGCCAAGGTGCCCGGTTATTCGCAGACCAAGGCGGCCGACGGCGTCGATCAGGATTCGCAGGAGGAAAAGGTCGTGCGCAAGGGATCCGACGCGCTCGATGCCTATTGCGTGAACCTCAACAAGAAAGCGAAGGACGGCAAGATCGATCCGCTGATCGGCCGCGAGAGCGAGATCGAACGCACCATCCAGGTGCTGTGCCGCCGCACCAAGAACAACCCGCTCTATGTGGGCGATCCGGGCGTCGGCAAGACCGCCATCGCCGAGGGGTTGGCGCGCCGCATCGTCGACAACGAGGTGCCGGAAGTGCTGCAAGGCGCGACGATCTTCTCGCTCGACATGGGCGCGCTGCTCGCCGGTACCCGCTATCGCGGCGATTTCGAGGAACGCCTCAAGGCCGTGCTCACCGAGCTCGAAGAACACGACGATGCGATCCTGTTCATCGACGAGATCCACACGGTGATCGGCGCGGGTGCGACCTCGGGCGGTTCGCTCGATGCATCGAACCTTTTGAAGCCGTCGCTGCAATCGGGCTCGCTGCGCTGCATCGGCTCGACCACCTACAAGGAATACCGCAGCTACTTTGAGAAGGATCGCGCCTTGGTGCGCCGCTTCCAGAAGATCGACGTGAACGAGCCGTCGGTTGAGGATGCGGTGAAGATCCTGCGCGGCCTCAAGCCGTATTACGAAGAGCACCATCGCGTGCGCTACACCTCCGAAGCGATCCGCCAGGCGGTGGAGCTTGCGGCCAAGTACATCAACGACCGCAAGTTGCCCGATAAGGCGATCGACGTGCTGGACGAGGTGGGTGCCTCGCGCATGCTTCTGCCCGCCAACAAGCGGCGCAAGACCATCACGGTGAAGGACGTCGAGGCCGTGGTCGCCAAGATCGCGCGCATCCCGCCCAAATCCGTCTCGCGCGACGACAAGAAGCTGCTCGCCAACCTCGAACGCGATCTCAAGACGATGGTGTTCGGCCAGGACAAGGCGATCGATGCACTGTCGTCGGCGATCAAGCTGGCGCGCGCCGGCCTGCGCGAAAGCGAAAAGCCGATCGGCTCCTACCTGTTCGCGGGTCCCACCGGCGTCGGCAAGACCGAGGTCGCGCGTCAGTTGGCGCGTTCGATGGGGATCGAGTTGATCCGCTTCGACATGTCGGAATACATGGAGCGCCATACGGTCTCGCGCCTGATCGGTGCGCCGCCGGGTTATGTCGGCTTCGACCAAGGCGGTCTGCTGACGGATGCCATCGACCAGCACCCGCACGCGGTCCTGCTGTTGGATGAAATCGAAAAGGCCCATCCGGACCTGTTCAACATCCTGTTGCAGGTGATGGACCATGGCAAACTGACCGACCATAACGGCAAGAGCGTCGATTTCCGCAACGTGGTGCTGATCATGACCACGAACGCGGGCGCAGCCGAGCTTGCCAAGCCCGCCATCGGCTTCGAGCGCGAGGAACGCAGCGGCGACGACCAGGAAGCGATCGAGCGTATGTTCTCGCCCGAATTCCGCAACCGTCTCGACGCCACCGTGTCCTTCGCCAACCTGACGCCGGACATCATGGGTCGCGTGGTCGACAAGTTCATCATGGAGCTGGAAGCCCAGCTCACCGATCGCGACGTGGTCATTACGCTCGCCGACGAGGCACGCGAATGGCTGGCGGTGAAGGGCTACGACAAGAGGTTCGGTGCCCGTCCGCTCTCCCGCGTGATCCAGGAGCACATCAAGAAGCCGCTCTCCGAAGAGTTGCTGTTCGGTGCGCTCGCCGGCGGCGGCAGCGTGGGTGTCACGGTGGGCGAGGACAACAAGCTCAAGTTCGAATTCGCCAAGCTCGATGCCGCGCATCCGCGCAAGCGCAAGGATGAGGAGGATTACGACGGCGACGGCGGCGACCAGAAGGAAAAGGAACTCGCCTAAGCCCGTTCGAAGATTTCTATCGGAAAAGGCCGGCCCTTGGGTCGGCCTTTTTCATTTGGCCTCTTGTTTTGGTCTTTTGTTCAGGCGGCTTGCCAGGAGCCGCTCTGTGCCGCACAACCCAACGCGATGGTGAAGCATCCCTCCAAGGTGGCGCGTCCGGCGCCCAGCCCAAATGACAAGCCTGCCCGTGCCTGGCAGCGCATGTTGTCAGGGCGCAGGCTCAACCTGGTTGAGCCGTCGCCGCTGGACATCGAGATCGACGACGTGGCCCTCGGCCTGTCGCGTGTCGCGCGCTGGAACGGGCAGACCAAGGGTGATCATGCCTTTTCGGTGGCGCAGCATTCGGTCCTGGTACTGGATCTGCTATGCGAGCGCGAACAGCGCGCGAATGACCGGCTGCGGCTCGCCGCGCTGCTGCATGATTCGAGCGAGTTCGTGACGGCCGATCTGATCACACCATTCAAGGCAGTCATCGGTGAATCCTACAAAACGATCGAACATGCGGTGCAGGCGGCGGTGAACGTGCGCTTCGGATTGCCTGCCGAACTGCCTGCCGAATGGCGCATCGCCATCAAGCGTGCCGACCGAGACGCGGCCTTCCTGGAAGCGATCCAGCTTGCAGGCTTCGAAGAGGCTGAAGCACGGCGCGTGTTCGCCTATCGCCGGCCGCGCCCGGCGCGCAGGCTGCGTCCGCTGCCGCCCGAAGACGCGCGCCGCATGTTCCTCGACAAATTCAATTTCTTGACGCTGGGCGCGGGCCGCTAGGCGCGCCTCGTGCTGATGAGGTCAGTCTTCGCCCGCTTTGCGGTAGGGCGAATATTCCATCAGCATCTCGATCTCGCGTTCGGTCTGGCGTCGCTCCTGCGCCAGGAAGCGGGCCACCGCCTCGCGGAAGCGATCGTCGGCGATCCAATGTGCCGAGTAGGTATTGCGCGGAAGGTAACCGCGCTGGATCTTGTGTTCGCCTTGCGCGCCGGCCTCGACCCATCTCAGCTTGTGTTCGATGGCGTGATCGATGGCCTGGTAGTAGCAGGCCTCGAAATGGAGGAACTTCACCTCCATCGTGCAGCCCCAGTTGCGGCCGAACAGCGTGTCCTCGCCGATGAGGTTGATCGCGCCGCCAATGCGCTTTCCGCCGTATTCGGCGAACACGAGCAACGCCATCTCCGACATCGACGCACCGAGGCGGGAGAAGAATTCACGGTTGAGGTAGGCGCGGCTCCAGTGCCGCTGGTCGATGGTCGAACGATAGTATTTGTAGAACGAATCCCAATGCGCTTCGGTGATCTCCGCGCCCGAGATGCGTTTGAGCGTCACACCCGCATCCACGACCTCGCGCCGCTCTCTGCGGATCTGCTTGCGCTTGCGCGAGCTCAACTCGCCAAGGAAATCGTCGAACGTGTTATAGCCTTTGTTCTCCCAATGGTACTGCTTGCCTTCGCGCATCAGGAAGCCTGACGCGCCGAGCCGTTCCCATTCGGCCCGCGTCGGGAAGGTGACGTGGACGGAGGAAACCTCGTGTGCCTCGGCGAGGCGCACGGAGGCCGCGATCAGAATATCCGCGCTGTTGGTGGGCGCGCCGTCGCGCACGAGAAGGCGCGGGCCCGTCGCCGGCGTGAAGGGCACGGCGCATTGCAGTTTGGGGTAGTAGGAACCGCCCGCGCGCTCATAGGCATCGGCCCAGCCCCAATCGAACACATATTCGCCGTTGGAGTGGGTCTTGAGATACATCGGCATACAGGCATCCAGCGTGCCGTCCACGCCACGCACCACGAGATGCTGCGGCGCCCAGCCGGTGCGTTCGCACACCGAGCGTGATTCCTCCAGCGCGTTCAGGAAGGCATGGCTGACAAAGGGGTTGGTGGTGCCTGCGCAGGCATCCCATTCGGCGGCCGGCACCTCGTTGATGCGGGAGACGACCTCGACCCTGATTTCCTCACGACCGTCGGGCATGCAACGAGGGTAGGACCGCCGGGCGGCAAGCCGCAAGCCGACAATCACATCTCTGGCACATCTCTGGCGCACCTCTGACGTACCTCTGGCGCTTGGTCGCCGAAATCAGTATGTTCCTTATTTGTTCTATTGATTATTTGGGGCTTTGGGGAGGGGTGATCATGCTGGATATCGCTCAATTCCGACAGAACATCGTGCGGCCTGTCTTGACCGATCTCGGCCTGCACTCCTTGGCGGCAGAGAATTTGGTTGTCGGCACGGCCGTGCAGGAAAGCAACCTGCATTACCTGCGCCAGCTGGGCCAAGGGCCGGCGCGCGGGCTCTATCAGATGGAGCCTAGGACGCACGACGATCTGTGGGCGTCTTACATCGTGTACCGCGCGGAGCTGCGCCGCCGTATCGAAGCCTTCCTGGTAAAGGATCAGGATCGCCATGCGCAGCTTGCGTGGAATCTCGCTTATGCGACCGCGATGTGCCGCGTTCATTACGCGCGGGTTCCCGAACGGCTGCCCGAGGCGAGCGACGTGCAGGGCCTCGCGCGCTATTGGAAGCAGTACTACAACACGCCGCGGGGCAGAGGGACCGTCGCCGAGTTCGCGGACAAATACGAACGCTTCATCGTGCCGAGCGGCAACAGTCTGGGCGCGATGGTCTAGCCCCTGATCTCGACCGGCTCACCGTCCGGGCCGGAGAAGACGACGCGGCGCCATGTCGCCTCGCGGGGCGCCCGAGCGGAGGTCTTGTGCGGCGGCGTGGCGATGGGAACACCGGCCTTCTCGAGTGCCGCGACCGCGCCGTCGAAATCGTCGGTCTCCAGGCAGAAGTGGAACCCGCCGGTTTGCGCGTCCGCATGACCGGTCAGTTCCAGCACCGTATCGCCGAGCTTGAGATAGGCGATGTCGAGGTTGGGGCGCGGGCTGTCGCGGAAATAGGTCTCGAAGCCGAAATGGCGTTCGTAGAATGCGACCGACGCGTTGACGTCCTTCACATGCAGCGCCACGTGGTCGATGCGGTGGAACTTGGCCATGGTCTGCCTCCCGTCTGGTTGTGTGTTCAGTTCTCGATCTCGAACACGGCGTCGATCTCCACCGCTGCATTCAGCGGCAGCGTCGGGGAGGAGACGGCGGCACGTGCGTGTTTGCCGGCCTCGCCGAAGACCTGGACCATCAGATCGGAGGCGCCGTTGATCACATTGGCCTGCTGGGTGAAATCGGCGTTCGAATTGACGAAGCCGCCGAGCTTTATCACGCGGCGCACGCGATCGAGGCTGCCGTCGCAGGCCGCGCGCACTTGCGCGATCAGGTTCATGGCGCAGGCACGCGCCGCCGCCTGGCCGTCTTCGAGGCTGACGTCCACGCCGACCTTGCCCTTGTATTTGAGTTCGCCGTTCACCAGCGGCAATTGGCCGGAAACGAACACCAAGTTGCCGGTGACCACGTAGGCCACGTAATTGCCGACAGGGCTCGCCGCCTTCGGCAGATCGAGGGATAGTTCGACGAGACGTGTTTCGATTTTTCCGGCCATGCGATCCTCACGCGATTAGGGCCAGCAGGATGGCACCGCGCGTGCGCCAAATCACGCCCAAAGACATCGTCAGTCCGGGCTGTAGATCCTGAGGCCGTTGCCAAAGCGGTTGTTCGGGCTGTCCTTGTTGTAGCGGCTGCCTGCGCCGTATGGGTTGTTGATGCTGTCTTCCGAATATTTGCTGCCGTAGCGGCCGTAAGGATTGGCGACGCTGTCGGGATCATACTGGTTCGTGTTGAGGTTGCCGCGGAACCGACCGTGGCTGTCGTAGAGACGCGGGCTGTTGGAACTGTTCCCATAGGGATTGGTGAAGGTGCCGCGCGGCTGTGGTTCGATCTCGGGTGCGTAAGGGTTGGCCGAATAATTGCCGATATAGCGGCCCGGCGGCTTGGGAACCTGAGCGCGGACATCCAAGGCTATGGCGAGGGTGAGGACAGTGGCGAGCATTGCGACAGACAGGGTCCGCATGGCGAGGATCCCCTTAAGATCAGGTTGCTCCACGATGCTAGACGATCGCCATGGTTGCGTCGATGGGAGAAGCGAACAGCGGCGTGCCGCGGAAAATGCGATGGGCCGAAAAAGGTGGCCGAAAAAGGTGGCCAAAAAAGTGGGGTGCGTTCGGTTCGGAAGTAGGCTGGCAGGCCCTGACCGTACCGCACCCCGAGTTTCACCAGGGAGGAACTCGTGAACTGAATTACCGACCCGCGCTACGCTGCGGGGAAAGGCGATACAGCGCTATGTTCGCGCACCCCATTGTGGCGGCTGTCTAAGTGCCGCTTGTTGAACCGCAGGTGACGCACTTCAAGCCGGCGCCGTTCTGCACCAGCGTGAAGTTGCCGCATTCGCCGCACGCATCGCCTTCGTAACCTTTCATGCGGGCTTCGCGGATGTCGTTCATCCGCGAGTCCGTTTTCGCAATCATGTCCGTGCTGATGGAGACTGCTTCCTGCGTCGTCGCCGACAGCGAGAGACCGCCGTCGTTCGCGCCCGCACTGGCCATCGTAACCGTGGACGTCGCCTGGTTGTTGTTGCTGCTGCGCCCGCCGTTGACAACCATCAGGTTGTTGCGGCCGCGAATGAAGCCTTTGCTCGCGACCTGCGCGATCACCGGCGAGAGCTCGCCCTGGGCTTCGCCGCGCCCAACCGAGTCGGGTGCCAGGTCCTCGGGCTGCACGTGCGCAAGATCGTTGCGGCCTAGATAGGAGACCGCGAGCTCGCGGAAGATGTAATCGAGCAGCGAGGTCGCCATCTTGATCGAGTCGTTGCCTTCGACCATGCCGGCCGGCTCAAAACGCGTGAAGGTATAAGCCTCCACGAATTCTTCGAGCGGCACGCCGTATTGCAGCGCAATCGAGATGGCAATGGCGAAATTGTTCATCAGGCTGCGGAAGGCGGAGCCTTCCTTGTGCATGTCGACAAAGATCTCCGCGACGCGGCCATCTTCGTATTCGCCGGTGCGCAGATAGACCTTGTGCCCACCCACGGTCGCCTTCTGGGTATAGCCCTTGCGGCGTTCCGGCAGGCGCGTGCGTTTGGCCACCACGCGTTCGATGACGCGTTCGACCATTTGCGTGCGCGGAGCTGCGGGCGCCTCGGCCACTTGCTCCTCGAACGTTTCGTCCGCGTCGTCGAGGATCTCGGCGATCAGCGGTTGCGACAGTTTGGAGCCGTCACGGGACAGCGCGCTCGACTTGAGGCCGAGCTGCCAGGACAACATGTGCGCGTCCTTGCAGTCCTGTACCGTGGCGGTGTTCGTCAGATGGATGGTCTTGGCGATACCGCCCGAAAGGAAAGTCTGGGCGCTTGCGGCCATGCGGATATGCGCTTCCGGCGTCACGAAGCGCCTGCCGTCGTGGCCGACTACGTTGGCGCAATCGAACACTGCAAGGTGTTCGTCCTTGAGACCCGGCGCGCCTTCGAGCGTCATGGCACCGCAGACATACGTATTGGCCGCGCGCACCTGGCCCTTCGTGAAGTTGAGCGCGGCGAGCATGTCGAACGACACATCGTCGAGTTTGTCGGCCGCGATGCCGAGCACCTTGGTGCAGAATTCGGTGCCCAGCGTCCACTTGTTGAAGACGTATTTGAGATCGAGCGCATCGGCGAGCGCCGCCTCGATCTTCGCGATGGTGGCATCGTCGAAGCCGCGCGCCGTCAGGTCCTCGTGGTTCAGGGCGGGTGCGCCGTCGAGCGTGCCATGGCCCAGCGCATAGCTGATCATCGCCTCGATCTGCGTTTCGTTATAGCCGAGCCGCTTGAGCGCGACGGGAACGGTGCGATTGATGGCCTTGAGATAACCGCCGCCCGCGAGCTTCTTGAACTTCACCAGTGCCGTGTCGGGTTCGATGTCGGCGGTGTCGCAATCCATCGCGAGACCGATCGTGCCGGTCTGGGCGATGAGCGAGACCTGGGCGTTGCGATAACCGTGCTCGGTCCCCATGGCGAGCGCATCGTCCCAGGACATGCGCGCTGCTGCGATGATCTCGGCCGCGACCGGGTCCTTGGAATCCTTCAGCGCGACCGGCAGGACCGAAAGTGCTTCGTAGCTTTTGGTTTCACCGTACGCGGCAAGGCGATGGTTGCGGATGACGCGCAGCATGCTTTCTGCGTTGCGCATGTAATCGGGGAAAGTGCCGAGCTCTTCGGCCATCTCGGCCGAGGTACGGTAGGCAACGCCCGTCATCAGCGCGGTGATGGCGGCACAGATCGCGCGGCCTTCGTCGCTGTCATAGGCGCGGCCCAGCGCCATCAACAGGCCGCCGAGATTGCTATAGCCGAGGCCGAGCGTGCGATAGGCGTAGGATTGTTGCGCGACCGCGGCGGACGGGAACTGCGCCATCAGCACAGCGAGCTCCAGCGTGACGGTCGCGAGCTGTGCGGCATGTTCGAAGGCGGCGACATCGAAACCGCCATCCGCGCGTTCGAAGGCGCGCAGGTTGAGTGAGGCGAGGGGGCTCGCGGTATTGTCGAGGAACAGGTGGTCCGAGCCCGGCGTGGAGCCGGTGACGCGACCCGCCGTCTGGCAGGTGTTCCAGTCGTTGATGGTGGTGTCGAACTGGGCGGCCGGATCGGCGTTCGACCATGCGGCCTCCGCGATCTGATCCCACAGCGCGCGGGCCTTCAGCGTCTTGTGCACGGCACCGTCGGTGCGGCGTGTCAGGGTCCAGTCGCTTCCGGCCTGGACCGCCTTCAGGAAATCGTCGCCGACGCGGATTGCGGTGTTGGTGTTCTGCCCCGACACGGTGAGATAGGCATCCGAATCCCAATCTGTGTCATAGGTCTCCACCGTCATCTCGGTGTAGCCCTGCTTGGCGTAATCGATCGCCTTCCGGATCGCGCTTTCCGGCAGCATCGCCTTGCGTGCGGCGTTCACTTCCTTCCTGAGGTCGGGATTCTGCTTGGCGTCGAACTTGTCGCCGTTCGCGTCGGCATGGGCCGCCTTGATAATGGCATTGAGGTGACGCTCCAGCAGCTTGGAGCCGGCGACCATGGCGGCAACCTTCTGCTCCTCACGTACCTTCCAGTTCACGAAGGTTTCGATGTCGGGGTGATCGACGTCGAGGATCGCCACATTCGCCGCGCGGCGCGCAGTGCCGGCCAGCCTGATGGCACCTGCGGCATGATCGGCGATGCGCAATGCGCTCATCGCGCCCGGCGCTCGCTCATCGCCGGATAAGGGTTCGTTTTCACCACGCAGCGCCGAGATGTTGGCGCTGGGCTGGATGACGCACGTCTGAAGCTGCGGATGCTCGGTAGCCGAGCTGGAGCGCACCAGTTTGCCGGTCTGGAGGTCGACGTAATGTGGCTGGCCCTGGTTATCATGATCCTGGGCCGCGCCGTCGATGCCGTAAGCCCAGTGCAGGCCGGTATTGAGCCATTGCGCAGCGTCCGGCGCGCACACCTGCGCCGCCAGCATGTAGGTCATTTCGTCGTAATAGGCCTTCGCATCGTCCTCGGAATCGAAATAGCCGCCTTTCCAGCCCCAATAGGCCCAGGTGCCGGCGAGGCGATGGAACGCCTCCTTGGCCGAGGTTTCACCACGGAACCGCTCGTGCGCGGGCAGCGTGTCGAGCTTTTCGTCGTTGGGGATGGAACGCCACAGCCAGGCCGGGACGTCGTTCTCTTCGATCTTATTGGAATGAACGGGCACGCCGGTTTTGAGGAGGCAGGTCTGCGTCAGTACGTCACACGCCTCTTGCGACCAGGCCGAAGGCACTTCGATATCCTGGCGCGAAAACACCACGGATCCGTCGGGATTACGGATCTCGCTGGATACAGCGCGGAATTGGACGGCGCCGTAAGCCCCCGCATCTGCGGTGGTGTAGTGACGTGTGATACGCATGTAGTCCCCCGACTAAAACCGGCCGCAACCAATCAGGACGCTCCCGCTAAACGGCGGGATTAAGGCCCTATTCCCCAGTAATGGTTGTGGTTTTGATACTCCCAGCCTGCCACTAACTGTGGTGGCCAGGAAGGAAACGTTAACTCCAGAAGCGGGGGGCGGGCAACTAGATTTTGTGGGCGAATGGCCCTTTATTACCCAAATATGGTGAATTAACGTCTTCTTAATAATTTTTTCAGGGATATCAACAGCTTGTGGATAAAAATTATCTCAATTTTTCAGATCGTTATACGCTTCATCCACAGCTACCTAACGCGGATAAGTATTGCCCACTACATGTTGTGACAATTGTTGGACAAGCCGTTCGAAACTGTCGGCCCAGTCGCCGGGTGTGGTCTGGCGGATCGCCCGCGTTTGCGGATACCAAGGCTGGCTGCCGTCGGGCAGCGGGGTCCAGCGCCAATCGGCGGTGTAGGGCGCCAGTACCCAGCATGGCTTGGCGAGTGCGCCCGCGATATGCGCGAGCGCGGTATCGATGGTCACCACCAGGTCCAGCGCCGCAACGATACGGGCGGTGTCGCGGAAGCTGTCGATTTGCGGCCCGAGATCGATCGCGCCAGCCTGGATGACTTCGCCGGGTTCGGGGCGGAACTGCAGGCTGAACACGGTCGCGCCCAACTTGTCGCGCAACAAGGAGAAGAAATGCGGCGGACAGGACCGGTTGCGGTGCGGATCGTCTGCATACAGCCTTCGTCCCGTCCAATTGATGCCGATCTTCAGGCCGGGGTAAGCGGCGATTTCGTGATCGGGCTCGGCGCGGATATAGGGAACGAGATTCGGCACATTGCCGATTCGTGTGCCGAGCAGGCGCCGCACGGTGACGATCGGCGCATGGCAGTCGAATCGCGGCAGCTCGGCGCCGAGGCAATAGACCTCGTCGACACCGGGCACGGTGGAGAGAAGGGGCTCGAGCGCTTCCTGGCAGGCGAGCAGGATGCGGCCTTTCCGCTCGGCGCCACCTTTGTCGATCAGGCTGGCGTAGCGCGCGAATTGGACGACGTCGCCGTGTCCTTGCTCCCCATGCAGCAACAGCGTGCGTCCGGCGAGTGGCTTGCCATCCCACAAGGGCTCTTCGAAGATTCGCTTGGTCAGCTTGTTGGACGGGTTGCGCCAACGCCAATCGTTCTCGATCCAGGCCGTCTCGTAGTCGCCGAGATGCAGCAGGCATTGGGCGAGATTCTCGTGCGCTTCGGCAAACGATGAGTCAGCCGCGATGGCCGCGCGAAACGCGTCGCCTGCGGCTTCGAAGTCGCGCTGGACGTAGTGCGCGATCCCCAGCGAGTTGTGTGCCTGGGCAGGCGCGTTACCGGCGCGCACGACGGCGCTGAGACGTTGCTCAGCCTCGGCGACGCGGCCGATACCCATCAGCGCATTGGCGTAATTGACGACGAGCGCGACATCGAAGGGTGCCGCGGCAGAGATCGGCTCGAGCAGCCGTACAGCCTCACGCGGCTCATCACAGGCCACCAAAAGGCGGGCGAGATTCGCCGCTGCCGGACGGAACAGGGGATCGAGGAGCAATGCTCCCCGATAGGCTTGCATCGCGCTGTCGGCCTTGCCGGCTGCTTCCAACTGGCGTCCGAGTGCGTTGAAATCGGCTGGAGTGGGGCCTGGATCGGCACCTGGTACAGCGGGCGAGGTCATATCGAGCCGATTATATCACGATTGTCTAACGGCTTGGCCGGTCTGGATTTTACGCCGCACAAATGCGATAAACGCGGCCATGAGTTTTGGAACCTGGATCTATACGCTGCTGAACGGAACCCTGGTCGGTCAGGACGAGTTCGGCAACCGTTACTACAAGGGCCGTGGGCGCAAGCTGAACAATCGCGAGCGCCGTTGGGTCGTCTATAACGGCATCGCCGAAGCCTCCAAGGTGCCGCCGGAATGGCACGCCTGGCTGCATCACACGACCGACGCGCCGCTGACCGAGGCCGCCGCCAAGCCGCGCCCCTGGCAGAAATCCCATCTCCCCAACCTGACGGGCACCGCCTATGCCTATCGGCCGCGCGGACATGTGCTGTCGGGCGGGCGGCGCGCGCCGGCGACCGGCGACTACGAGGCCTGGAGCCCCGAATAGGGACCCGGCCCCCGCGCCAAACTGAGCTTTCGGGGATTCCATGAGCGAAGACGGCAGAAACATCCTTGTCGGCGTCCTCGCGCTGATCGTGTTGGGCGTCTTGAGTTCCGTCACCTTCGGCGGCAAGTCGGTGGGCGCCGTGACGAGCGGTGGCTATATCGTGCATGCGAGCTTCAACCGCATCGATGGTCTCAATCTTGGCGACGAGGTCCGCTTGAGCGGCATCAAGATCGGCGAAGTCACCGGTATGCGGCTCGGCAAGAACTTCGAAGCCATTCTCGATCTCAGGATCAATTCGCCGGTCGGCCTGCCGACCGACACCTCGGCCGCCATCCATACCGACGGTCTGTTCGGCTCCAAGCATGTCGTGCTGGTGCCGGGCGCCGACGAAACCGAATTGAAGCCGGGCGGCCGCATCTTTCTCACCCAGGATTCGGTGGTCGTCACCGATCTGCTCGACCTGATCATCGGCCAGGCCAAGGCCAACGCGGCCAAGCGTGAGGACGAACTGAACAAGGCGAAAGCCGCGGCTCAAAATAATGGGCAAAATACTGATCAGGCGCCGGCCAATGACAATCCGCTGACCGCACCGGGTGGCCTGCTCGCGCCGTTGCTCAGCGATCCGCCACCGGCGAGCACGCCTGGCGACAAGAAGGGAGACGAGTGATGAGACGGAACTTGGCCGAAACCGTGATGGGCGCGGTCGTCCTCGTCGTCGCCGGGACGTTCCTCTATTTCTTCGCGACCACCGCGCAGATCAAGTCGCGGGACGGCTATCAGGTGAGCGTGACCTTCAGCAAGGTGGGCGGCATCCTCGCGGGCAGCGACGTGCGCATCAGTGGCATTAATGTCGGCACCGTGTCCGATGTGCATCTCGATCCCAAGACGTTCCTTGCCATCGTCACCATGAATCTGAAGTCGGACGTGCGTCTGCCCACGGATTCGGTCGCGACCATCGCATCGGCCGGTCTGATCGGCGGCAATTATGTCCGTATCAAGCCGGGCCGCGAGACGAATTTCATCGCGAGCGGTGGCAAGTTGGAAAAGTCCGAGGATTTCAAGACCCTGGAAGACCAGGTGGGTGAAATCATCTTCCTCGCGACCGGCGGTAGCGGTGGCGACACGGGATCGCAATAACACTGCCCGCATATTGCCTTAAATTGCGCCTATGACCTCGACGGCCGGGCAATCCGGCGCCGCGCGGGATGGGTTTAGTCAGGACGGCCGGCACGTGACACAGTTTCAAGCCTTGGAAATCTCCGAAACCAAGTGGGACCCCGCCGATTACGATCGGACGGCACGATTCGTCTCCGATCTGGGCGAACCGGTGGTGCGCCTGTTGGGGCCGCAAGCCGGCGAGCGCATCCTCGATCTGGGCTGTGGCGACGGCGCGCTGACCAAGCGCCTGGTCGAAACCGGCGCCTCGGTGGTCGGCGTCGATCCGAGCGCGGAATTCGTCGCCGTGACCCGCGCCAAGGGGATCGAGGCGCAGGTCATGCAGGCCGAAGAACTCACCTTCCGTGAAGAGTTCGACGCGGTCTTCTCCAACGCCGTGCTGCATTGGGTGCGCGGTCAGGATGACATGCTCGACGGCGTGCAGCGCGCGCTGAAGCCGGGCGGACGTTTCGTCGCCGAGTTCGGCGGCAGGGGCAACGTGGAACGTGTGCGCGCGGCCATCGTTACCGTGCTGGCGCGGCGCGGCATAGACGCGCTGCGGCTCGATCCCTGGTATTTCCCATCCGATCACGAATACCGTTCGCGCCTGGAAGCGCACGGTTTCCGCGTCGCCGACATCCGCCTGATCGAACGGCCGACGGTGCTGCCGCGCGGCCTCGGCGCTTGGCTCGGCACTTTCGCGCAGAGTTTCCTGGCACCGTTGGAGGAAGACGAACGCGCCGAGGTGAAGGAGGAGGTGGAGCGCGATCTCGCGCCGATCCTCAAGAACAAGGACGGGGTGTGGTCGGTCGATTACGTGCGGCTGCGCTTTTTCGCGACGAGGACTGCATGAGAACTCTACTTGCCGGCGCCGCTCAAGTGTTCGCCTTGGCGCTGGGTCTGACTTTGGCGCCGACGGCTCCGGCCGGAGCCGATCCTTACGGCGTCGCCGTGTTGCAGGCACTCGACAAGGTGACGGCACGCGTGACCACGCTCGAAGCTCCGCTAGGCGAAACCATCAAATACAATACGCTCGAGATCACCGCGCGGGCCTGTGACAAGAAGCCGCCCGAAGAAACGCCGGAGAGCACCGCCTTCCTCGATATCTGGGAAGTGCGCCCGGACGAACCGATGCAGAGTGTGTTCCGCGGATGGATGTTCGCGTCCTCGCCGGCCGTCTCGGCGATGGAGCATCCGGTCTACGACGTCTGGGTGCTGGACTGCAAAAATCCCATCACCAGCGGGTCCAAGCAGCCGGACGCCCCGTCCGACAACTGACTGCGCCGTCCCGGGAAGATGGCGTCATGCGACAGCGCCTTGTCCAGATAATCGTGATAGCGCTTGCGCGGGATCTCGAAGGCGCCGAACTGACGCAGATGATCGGTCACGAACTGCGCATCCAGCAGGCTGTAGCCGCCGTAGTTCAGTAATGCCACGAGGTAGACGAGTGCCACCTTGCTGGCGTCGCGCACGCGGCTGAACATGCTTTCGCCGAAGAACGCGCCTTTCATGGAAACGCCGTAGAGCCCGCCGACGAGTTGGTCGTTTTGCCAGCATTCGACGCTGTGGGCATGCCCCATGCGGTGCAGCCCGGTGTAGAGCCGGACGATCTCGTCATTGATCCAGGTCTCGCTGCGGCCTTCGCCCGAAGCGGCGCAGGCTTGCATGACGCCGACGAAGTCGCGGTCGAGATGGATCTCGAACGGGCGTGAACGGATGGTCTTCTTCAGCTTGCGCGGGATGTGGAAGCCCGCATCGAGCGGGATGATGCCGCGATATTCCGGATCGACCCAGAACAGCTCGTGCGCATCACGCGTTTCCGACATCGGAAAAATACCGGCAGCGTAGGCGCGCAGCAGGATTTCCGGCGTCAGGGCGAGGTCGTGCGATCGTTCGTTGGTTCCGCTCATGGGCGCCAATTTAGAATGGTCGCCCGCCGATTTAAATTGGGACTGTTACCGATATCACGAATTTGAGAGTGAATAAGTCTAGGCGTCTGGGGCCGTCACCGAACTTGTCTAGGGGTGTCACTCAAAAGAACTGATTCTTTGGGCGCGGCAGGCCGAGATTTTCGCGCAGCGTGTGCCCTTCGTATTCGGTGCGGAACAATCCGCGGCGCTGCAGTTCGGGCACGACGCGATCGCAGAAATCGTGCAGCCCGATCGGCTGATAGGGGAACATGACGGTGAAGCCGTCGCTCGCGCGCGTCTCCAGCCATTCCTCCATCTCGTCGGCGATGGTTTCGGGCGTGCCGACCATGGCGAGGCCGGAATAGCCGCCGAGCCGTTGGGCGAGTTGGCGCACCGTCAGATTCTCGTCGGCCGCCATCCTGATCGCTTTTTCGCGGCCGCTTTTGCTTGCATTGCTTTCAGGGATTTCCGGGAGCGGTCCGTCGGGGTCGAATTTGGACGCATCGGTGCCGAGCGCGATGGACAGCGACGCGATGGCGCTGTCGTAATGCACCAGACTGTCGACTTTGAGCCGCTTGGCGCGCGCTTCCTCCACGCTGTCGCCGACGACCACGAGGCAGGCGGGCAGTATTTTCATGTGTTCGGGATCGCGCCCGATCTTTTGCATGCGGCCTTTCACGTCGGCATAGAAGCCTTGGCCGGTCTTCAGATCGGCCTGGGAGGTGAAGACCGCTTCGGCGGTTTCGGCGGCAAGTTGACGGCCCGCATCCGACGCACCGGCCTGCACGATCACCGGCCAGCCCTGCACCGGGCGGCCGATATTGAGCGGACCGCGCACCGACAGGAATTTCCCCTTGTGGCCGAGCACGTGCATCTTGGCGGGATCGGAATAGATGCCGTTATCCACGTCGCGGATGAAGGCGTCATCGGCCCAACTATCCCACAGGCCGGTGACCACGTCGTAGAATTCGCGCGCGCGTTTGTAGCGCTCGTCGTGTTCCATGTGGTCCTCGCGCCCGAAATTCATCGAGGCGTTGGGGTTCGACGTAGTGACGACGTTCCAGCCGGCGCGCCCATTGCTGATGTGATCGAGCGAGGAGAAACGCCGCGCCACATGATAGGGCTCGTCGTAGGTGGTGGAGCCCGTGGCGACCAGACCGATGCGCTCGGTGACGGCGGCGAGCGCGCTCAACAAAGTCATGGGCTCGAACGAGGTGACCGTTGCGCTGCGCTTGAGCGCATCGGTCCCCATGTTCAGCACCGCCAGGTGGTCGGCCATGAAAAAGGCGTCGAACTTGGCGCGCTCCAGCCTTTGGCAGAGCTCCTTGATCAGCGGGAAGTTGAAGTTGGCGTCAGGTTGGGCACCCGGATAGCGCCACGCGCCGGTATGGATGCTGATGGGGCGCATGAAGGCGCCGAGATGAAGTTTGCGATCGCTCATGACATGAGCTTCCCGCCGCGCGCAATCGCCGTCAACGCAGACATTTGCAACACTGCGTCCTGTGGACGCAACGGCGTTATTTCTTGAACCACGCCTCGAACGCGGCCCACAGCTTGTCGGTCACACCCGTATAGGAATGGTCGGCGCCGTCGATCAGATTGTAGGACAGGGTGCCCGCCTTCATGGCGTTGAGCCGCTCGCCCAAGCCCTCGAAGGCGAAGCGGTCGGGGTTCTTGGGTTGGCCTTCGAGCCCACCCACGGTGACCAGCAGCGGGATCGGGCCCTTGCTCTGAACCGCGGGCAGCAGCTTCAGGATGTCGAAGCGCTCCTCGGGGCCGTATTTATCGAAGAAGGTCTTGGGCGTCATGATCGCCGAGGTCGGGATTTCGATGGCGATGACGGCGTTGGACTTCTTGGCATCGACCAGTGCCTGGGCTTCCTTCACGCTCGCGTCGAACATCTTGCCGTCGCGGTGCGACTGGTACGCGCTGTAGGAGAAGCGGGGCGGCGAGGTGGAGATGGCGCGTGCGATACGCGCATCGTCCTCCTGGGCCAGGAAATAGATGTTCTTCACAGCACCCAGGCTGTGGCCCCACGAGCAGATTTTCTTGTAGCCGCGTTGTTCCGCGCAATCGAGCCAGGCTTTCCAGTCGAGACGGCATTCGTCGACATTCTCGAAGGCCGCGCCCAGGCGGCGGTGCGGCGGCGGCGCGTTGTAGGCGAGGTCGTGGCCGCGATTGTTGACGCGCAGCACCGCGCAGCCGCGCTCCAGGAATTTCTGCGCAAGCAGGTCCTGGAAGGAGTCGCGATAGAAATTGCCGCCGACACCGTGATGCATGATGACGATATCGACCGGCAGCGAGAGCGAGGTACCGGCAGCGGGCGTGCGCAGCACGCCGTCGAGCTGGACGCCGTCGGAGGCCTTTATGGTGATGAGGTCGACGTTCATTGGATCCTCCCTGTTGCATGTTATGTGCGACGCGAGGTCGCTTTGCCGTTTATATGCGACGCGAGGTCGCTTTGCGGTGTCGACGGGCAGATTTGTAAGGGCCTTTATTCGATCAATTTGGCCGCAGCATCCAGCCCGAGGATATAGCCGTTCGAACCGAAGCCGGAGATGATGCCGGTCGCGGCCTCGGACACATAGGAATGTTTACGGTAATCCTCGCGCCGGAAGATGTTCGACAGGTGCACCTCGATCACCGGTTTATCGAAGGCGCGCAGCGCATCGAGGATGGCGATGGAGGTATGCGTATAGGCACCCGCGTTGAGCAGCAGGGCATCGGCCTTGGTGCGTGCCTCCTGGATCCAGCCCACCAACTCGCCTTCAATGTTCGACTGGCGGAAATCGATGGCGAGGCCGTGCGTCTTGGCATGCGCGACGCAGGCCTTTTCGATGTCGGCCAGCGTTTCGGCGCCGTAGATGCCGGGTTCGCGCGTGCCGAGCAGATTGAGGTTCGGCCCGTTCAGGATGACGATGGTTTTACTCATGAAGGCGTGGCGTCCGGCAGGTGGGTGATTTGCGGGCCGCATCATATACCCTGGATGCGGGCGCTGTTAACCATGTTGCAGAAGGGGCCCTGGCCGCACATACTTAGTCCATGAATCTGACCATAAACGGCGAACAACGCAGCGTTTCCGCGCCCATCACGCTCCTGCAATTGCTGGGCGAGTTGGGACTCGACGGACGCAAGGTGGCGATCGAGCGCAACCGCGAGATCGTGCCGAAATCGACCTATGACCGGGTGTCGCTGACGGACGGCGACAAGCTGGAGATCGTGCATTTCATCGGTGGCGGTGCACCCGAAGGCCTTACGCCGAGTGAGGATACTTTCATGGTCGCGGGCCACGTCTTCCGCTCGCGCCTGATTGTCGGCACCGGCAAATACAAGGATTTCGAGGAGACCGCGCGCGCCATCGAGGCCTCGGGCGCGGAAATGGTCACCGTCGCAGTGCGGCGCGTGAACATCGCGGACCCGAGCAAGCCGATGTTGGTCGATTTCGTCGATCCCAAGAAATACATCTATCTGCCGAACACCGCCGGCTGCTATACGGCGGACGAGGCGGTGCGCACGCTGCGCCTCGCGCGCGAGGCGGGCGGATGGGATTTGGTGAAGCTCGAAGTGCTGGGCGACCAGAAGACCCTCTATCCGAACATGATCGAGACGCTGGCGGCGGCGGAAGCCCTCATCAAAGAGAACTTTCAGGTCATGGTCTATTGCAGCGACGATCCGATCATGGCGAAACGCCTGGAGGATCTCGGCTGCTGTGCGATCATGCCGCTGGCGGCACCCATCGGCTCCGGTCTTGGCGTTCAGAATCCGGTCGGCATCCGCCTGATCATCGAACAGTCCCAGGTGCCCGTCATCGTCGATGCCGGTGTCGGCACCGCGTCGGACGCCACCGTGGCGATGGAGCTCGGCTGTGACGGTGTGCTGATGAACACGGCGATCGCCGAAGCCAAGGACCCGATCAAGATGGCACGGGCCATGAAGCTCGCGGTCGAGGCGGGGCGGCTCGCCTATCAGGCCGGGCGCATGAAGCGCAAGATGTACGCCGATCCGTCCTCGCCGCTCGCCGGACTGATTTGATCCGAAGACGTCTGAAGACATCCGGAGTGAGGCCATCCTGATGGCCGATCTCCGTCGGCTATTCGCCGAAGCCCAAGCCCATCATCACGCCGGACGTCTCGCTGAGGCGCAGGAATTGTATGCCGAGATCATCGGCCATGATTCCACGCACGCCGATGCGCTGAACCTGTTGGGCGCCGTGATGGCGCAGCGCGGCCAAGCCGAGCAGGCGGTCTACTTCATGCGCCGCGCGACCCAGGCCCAGCCCGTGCGCGCCCCGTACCACACGAACCTTGGCGTCGTGCTGACCGCGCTTGGCCGCTACGATGAAGCGAAGGGCAGTTTCGATCGCGCGATCAAGGCCGAGCCCGGCTTCGCCGATGCCTATTACAATCTCGGCAATCTGCTGAAGCAGATGGAATTGCCCGACGCCGCGCTTCTGGCCTACGAGCAGGCGCGCACGCTGGCCCCCAAACGTGCCGACATCCTGATCAACATGGGCAATCTGCTCTACGATGCAGGCCGGCTGGAGCAGGCGATCGAAATCTTCAATGCCGCTATCGATCTCGATCCCGCATCGCTGCGCGCCACTCGTGCATTGATCAATCTCGGCAATGTCTATCGCCGCATGGGTGATGCCGTCCGCGCCAAGCAGGTTTATGGTCGGGCGCTGGCGCGGGAGGACAACGACGGGCTTGCCATCAAGCGCGCATTGACCCTGCCGGTGGTGACGAATTCGTGGGACGAGATCCACGCGCTGCGCGATCGCGTGGAGATGGATCTGCGCGAGTTGCTGGCGCGTGATGTCGTGGTGAATGATCCGACGTTCGAGACATCCACGACGAATTTTTTCCTCGCCTATCATGGGCTCGACGACAAGCGACTGCAGCAGCTTGCAGTCGAATTGCATCTCAAATCCTGTCCCGATCTCGCCTGGACCGCGCCGCACATCGACAAGAAGCGCAACGGAAAAATCCGCGTCGGATTCGTGTCAGCCTTCTTCCGTCTTCATTCCGTGGGCCGCTTGATGGAAGGCCTGATCGAGAACCTGCCCAAGGACGAGTTCGAGATCGTCGTCGTCACCCAGCCCGGCTCGCGCGATCCGGTGGCGCGCAGGATCGAGGCGGCGGCCGACACGCTGATCAAATTGCCCGAAGGTTTCTGGCCCGCACGCGAGGCCATCGCTGCCGCCGAATGCGACATCCTGATCTATCCCGAGATCGGCATGGATGTGCGTTCCTATTTCCTAGCCTTCGCGCGGCTCGCACGTGTGCAGGCTGTGATGTGGGGCCATCCCGACACTACGGGTATTCCCAATATCGATTGGTTCATCTCCAGCGACTTGATCGAAGGCGAGGAGGCGGACGCGCATTACAGCGAGCGTCTCTATCGCATGAAGACCCTGCCGACGCGGTATGGAGGCCCGGAGATCCCGCAATCGATGAAACCCCGCGAGGGGTTCGGCCTTGATGCCGGCAAGCGCCTCTATCTCTGTCAGCAGAGTGTTATCAAACATCATCCAGATCTCGATCTCATGATCGCGGAAATTCTGCGCGGCGATGCGCAGGGCGAGGTGGTCCTGCTCGAAGGTGTGATGACCCATTGGTCGGATCAGGTGAAGATGCGGATGCGCGCAAGCATTCCGGATGTGGTTGATCGCGTGCGTGTGATTCCGCGCATGGGGCCGGAGGATTTCATCGCGCTCACAGCCTGCGCCGATATCGTGTTCGACGCGCCGCACTGGTCGGGCGGCAACACCTCGTTCGAGGCCTTCGCCTTGGGCAAGGCGGTGGCGACCCATGCCGGTCCTTTCATGCGCGGGCGCGTTACACTCGGCCAATATCGCGCGATGACGATGGGAGATGAATTGGCCCGCGCCGATGTGATCGAGGCTGCGCGTCTCGCCCTTCGCCTTGGCTTGGACACGGAGTACCGCGCCGAGTGCGAGCGCCGTATCCGCGAGAATGCCCCGAAACTCTGGGATGACCCGGCCGCGAGCACGGAATTCGCCACATTTCTGCGGTTTGCCCACTGGGATGCGATCGGTTAACGTTTGCCGTCATAAGATCCAGGAAAAGGGACGGCCGTGACTTCCGAACGACGCGACAAATTCCGTGAACTCAGCGTGATTGCGCTGGTGTCGTGTGCACATTTCTGGAGCCACTTCTTCGTCCTGGTCATTCCGTCATCGCTGCCGCTGATCCGCACCGAATTCGGCGTGAGCAACCTGTCGGTTGGCATGGTCATCGCGGCCTATGCCCTTATGTCGGCGACGTGGCAGTTCCCGGCTGGCATCTTCTCCGATCGTTATGGCGCGCCGTGGTTCATGATCGGTGGGCTCACCATCATGTCGATCGCGATGTTCAGCCAATCCCTGGCGCCCGCGGTTTATGTGATGGTGGCAATCGCTGCGGTCATCGGCACGGCTGACAGCGTATTCCATCCGGCCGATTACACCATCATCACCGCCAAGGTGCGCAGCGACTGGTTGGGCAAGGCCTATGCCGTCCATACCTTCTCCGGATTCCTGGGTTTTGCCGTAGCACCCATGGCGATGAGCTTCCTGCTTGCCGATGGCGGTTGGCGTCACGCCATCGCGGTCGTGGGCTCGTGTGCCTTTGCCACGGCCATCGTGCTGTTCGTGTGCCGCAAGCTATTCATGGGCACCACCTATCCGCAGGCGCGCCAGCCGGGAACGGCGGGCGGCAGCGGCAGCGTGATCTCCTTCCTGCTGTCACCGCCCTTGTTGCTGATGTTCCTGTTCTATGTGTCGGCGACGCTGTCAGGCAACGGTATCCAGACCTTCTCCAACTCCGCGCTGATGGAGATCTACAAGATCGACCTGGTGCAGGCGAATACCGCGCTGTCGCTCTATCTGTGGGGCAATGCCATCGGCGTGCTGGTGGGCGGCATCGTGTCCGACCGCATGAAGCGTTTCGATTTCGTAGCCTCGCTCGGCTATCTCGTGGCCGCCGCCATGCTTTGTCTTGTCGGGCTCGCGACCCTGCCGTTCTTCAGCGTGATCGCCGCTCTGTTCTTCGCGGGCTTCATGATCGGCTCGATCATGCCGGCGCGTGACCTCGCGGTGCGCGCCATCGCGCCGCCGGGCGGCATTGGCAAGGCGTTCGGTTACGTCTCCACTGGTTTCAGCGTCGGCGGCACTGTGGGGCCGCTGTTCTTCGGCACGGTGATGGACCTGCACCTGCCGCAGCTCGTCTTCTTCGTTTCGGCGGGCATGATGATCGTCACCATCGGCATGGCGCTGGTAGCGTCTTGGGTGGCCCGGCGCCAGATCGCGCGCAACGCGACCCTCGCCGCCGGCGCGCAGCCGGCGGAATAGGGCCGCTTCCAGCCAGCCTTACCAGTCGTTTCTGAGTTCGCGCAGTTTCAGGAATACGGTGCGCGCATCGGGATTCTCGGGAAGGTCCGGGAAACGTTCGCGCAGTTGGGCGATGACGCTCGCGCTGTGTAGGCGGAAGAAGGTGTTGACCTGTTTCTCCTGACCTAGCGTGGTCACCAGCGCGTCGTGCGTATCCTGGTTCTCGACCTTTTTCTTGAGCTCGATGGCCGCTTTGTTGTCGGGCTCGCGGTTCAGCGTGAAGTTCAGGTTGTTCACGATGTAATCGTGACCGGGATAGACCAGCGTCTCGTCGGGCAGCTTGAAGATCTGCCCCGCGAAGGTGGTGTAGAGGGATTCCGGATTGCCGCTGCGGCAATGGCCGACGCCCGCGTTGAACAGGGTATCGCCGCAGAACAATGCCGGCGTATCGGTATGCGACAGCATGCAGATGTGGCTCATGGTGTGGCCGGGGGTATCGAGCGCTTCCAGTTCCACCGTGCGGCCGACCTTCACGACATCACCTGCCTTGATACCCACATTCATGTCGGGGATGTCGTTCTTTGCCTGGGCGTGTGCGATCACCTTGGCGCCGGTGGCGGCGACCACGCCTGCATTGCCGCCCGTATGGTCCCTGTGGTGGTGGGTATTGAGTACCTGGCGGATGGTCCAGCCCTTCTGTTTGGCGCGGTCGAGACAGAGTTGGTACTCAAGCGGGTCGATGGCGATGGCCTCGCCGGTCTCAGGGCAGGCGATCAGGTAGTTGAAATTGCGGTAATTGTTCTCGGTCCAGATCTGTTCGACGAGCATCGGCCTATCCTCTCCTTTGCGCCTGGTTCTTTTGTGGAGCCGCTCGTCCGACTATAACGGCCTTCGCAGGGGCTCGAAAGGCGCGCACGGAAACGTCATGAACGGTCACATCACATTGAAAACGATGGTGGAGGGGGCCAAGGCACTGGCCAAGGTGGACCCCGATTTCGCACGTATCTTCAAGGCCTACGGCCTGCCGGGGTTGCGTTCTCGCCCGACCGGCTACGGCACCGTGCTCAAAATCATCTCGGCACAGCAGGTCTCGACCTATTCGGCGATGGCGATCTCGCGCCGTCTCGATGCCATCGCCAAGCCGATGACGCCGGAAATCTTCATCAAGCTGACGGATGCTGAATTGCGTGCGGTCGGCTTTTCCGGCCAGAAGATGAATTACGGGCGCGCGATCGCTGAAGCCTGCCTCGACGGATCGTTCAGCTTCCGTCGTATCGCCCGTATGGAGGACGAGGCTGCCATCGAGGAGATGGTGAAACTGAAAGGCATCGGACGCTGGAGCGCGGAGATCTATTTGCTGTTCGCGCTCAAGCGGCCGGACTTGTGGCCGGTGGATGATCTCGGCGTCATGCTCGGTTATGCCGCCCTCAAGAACCTGCCGACGCCGGTGCCCAAGAAGGTGATGATCGCGGCGGGTGAAAATCTGCGTCCGTGGCGCAGCGTTGCCGCGCGACTCCTGTGGCATTACTACGGGCTCAGGCGCCAAGGCCTAGCTGAATAGAATTCGTAAATAGGGACGAAGTGACGAATGGTTGGCGTAGCAGGTGACGGAACCAACATCCGGATCGATCTGGGCAGCGACACCAAGACCAAGCCAAGCGCGGCCATGCGCAAGGCGATGGTTGCTGCTGAGGTCGGCGACGAACAGGCAGGCGAAGATCCGGCCACCCGCGCGCTCGAGGAACGCGTCGCCGCCTTGCTCGGCAAGGAAGAGGGGTTGTTCGTGCCGTCGGGCACCATGTGCAACCAGATCGCGCTCGCGGTGCATTGCGGCGCGGGCGAGGAGGTGATTTGCGACAGAACCTCGCACATCATGGGGTTCGAATCCGGTGGCGCGGCGGCGGTGGCGCGCGCGCAGATCCTGCCGATGGCGGGTGAGCGCGGCATCTTCAACGCGATCCAACTGAGGGGTGCGCTGCGCCACCCAGCCCGTCACGCACCGGTGCAGCGCCTCGTCTGCATCGAACAGACCAGCAATATCGGCGGCGGCAGCATCTGGCCGCTCGCGGAAATCAACGACGTCGCCGAAACCGCGCGCGCGGCGGGCCTGAGCCTGCATATGGATGGCGCACGCCTGCTGAACGCCGTGGTCGAATCCGGCGTTTCAGCCGCCGACTATGCCGCACCGATGGACAGCGCGTGGATCGATCTATCCAAGGGATTGGGATGCCCGGTCGGTGCGGTGATGGTGGGAAGCCGTGACTTCATTGAAGAATGCTGGCGCTGGAAGCAGCGGCTCGGCGGCGCGATGCGCCAATCGGGCATCCTCGCCGCGGCCGGCCTCTATGCGCTCGACAACAACGTCGAACGGATGAAGGAAGACCACAACAACGCGCGTGCCTTCGCTGGTGTGCTGGCGCAGGTCAATGGCATCGCCGTCGATCCCGGCAAGGTCGAGACGAACATCATCGTCTTCGACGTGACGCGCACGGGATGGCAGGCCCCTTATCTGTCGGACAAGCTTCTGGCGCAGGGAATTCGTGTCGGCGCGCTGAGCGGTACGACCATGCGTGCAGTCACGCACCTGGACGTGACACGCGATCAGGTGATGGAAGCGGCGAACGCGTTGGCCGCGCTCGCCAGCAAGCGTCCAGCCTAAATCTTTAGCCCGCGTAGTAGGGATTGGTACCGGCCGCGTGGTCGGTGACGTCGAGTACGCGCGTGATCGACGGCACAGCCGCCAGGATTTCGCTCTCGACACCCTGTTTCAGCGTGACGTCCGCGGCACCGCAGCCCTGGCAGCCGCCTTCGAGACGCAGATAGGCGGTGTGATCGCGCACATCGATCAGCGAGATGCGCCCGCCATGGCCGGCGACAGCCGGGTTGATGCGCTCCTCCAAGATGTGGAGCACGGCGCGACCTTCGACGGTATCGAGGCCGGGCTTCGGAATCGCATCGCGCCAATCCTTCACCGCCGTCACGTCCGGCACGAAGTGGGCGAACAGGTTCGTCATGCCGCCGGCGAGCGCGGTGGTCGGCCCTTCGAACTTCACGTAGAGCGTGCCTTCGTGGAAGCCGATATAGATGACGTCGCCGCCCATCTGCTGCGCGGCGGGGCGGATGCGGCTTTCCATCACCTCCTGCACCTGTTCGATAGTGCCGGCATCGCGCGGATCGTCTTCGAACGGATATTCCATGATCTCGGCGGCGGCAGCGGCGGTCGGCGTCGAGCGGCCGTCATCCAGAACCGGCGCACCGGAGGTGTAATGGTCCATGATCGCGCCCAGAATCATCGGCTTGAGGATCTGCCAGTCGTAGCCGTCCTCGCGCGTCACGGTGAGGAAGGTGTCGTAGAGCGTGATTGCGTCGACACCATCGATCTCGAACAGGCGGCTCGCCAGCGGCGAGCGCTCGGCAGCTTCCTCATCGGGGAATTCCGCAATGCCTGAGGGCAGCACTTGTTCGCCCGGATAGAATTTCATGCGGGTCGGATCGGGCATCACTTCTGTTTGAATAAACATCTAACGTGGATCCTCGTTACGCCGTCTGGCACCCGGAAAGGCCGCTCCAGAAGCAGTTCTGTTGTTTTGAATGTAGGCTTGGGGCCGCCTTTTTTCCACTGTTTCCGAAATTCCCTATTTTGTTCAAGGGCATTGGCCCCAGTTCGCGGGGATCTGGCCGCCGGCCTGATCCGGCGTGATGTTTTCGTGACGCGTGCGGGCTCGGCGTACGGGCGCGTTGACGCGCCGGGGTCTGTTCACAATAATTCTAAACAGGCTGCCGCGCGTCGGCGGCAACGCAGGGCCAAAATGAAGGGCCAGAGGAGCGCATTCATGGACATCGATATCGGCATTGGCGAAAAGGATCGGAAGAAGATCACGGACGGTTTGTCGCGTGTGATGGCCGATACCTATACGCTGTATCTCAAGACGCACAATTATCATTGGAACGTCACGGGTCCGATGTTCCAGACTCTGCATCTGATGTTCGAGACACAGTACAACGAGCTTTGGACTGCGGTCGATCTCGTTGCTGAGCGCATCCGCTCCCTCGGTTATCCGGCGCCGGGCACCTATAAGCAGTTCGCCAATCTCACCAGCATCGAGGGCGAAGAGGGTGTTCCCGAAGCTACCCAGATGATCCGCGATCTGGTCAAAGGGCATGAACGCGTCGCCAAGACCGCGCGCGAGGTGTTCCCGTCTGCTGACAAGGTCAGCGACGAATCGACGACCGATCTTCTGACCCAGCGCCTGCAGATCCATGAAAAGACAGCTTGGATGTTGCGCAGCCTGCTCGAGGATCAGGGCGGGATAAGTGAAAAGGATGCTGTGCGGGCCAACGGCAAGAAGGCCAAAGCGAGGTAGCCCGCCGGCGGAAAGAAACACATATGAAACGCGCGACAGGCCCTGTCGCGCGTTTTTCGTAGGTAGCTTGTTATCGAATGGTCTTGTTGTCGAATGAACTTGGAAAATCTCGAGGGATGCCATAATTTAGAATTATTCTAAAATATCCAGAGGAGAAGCGACATGCCTGATGAAGCGAAGTGTCCGTTCGACCATGGCGCGCCCGGTGGCCCCCAAGGAACTCCCCGTGGACGCTCGAACCGCGAGTGGTGGCCCGATGCGCTGGATATCCAACTGCTCCATCGAAATTCCGATCTGTCAGATCCGATGGACAAGGATTTCGACTACGCCAAGGAATTCAAAACTCTCGACCTCAACGCGGTGATCAAGGACCTGCACGCCTTGATGACGGACTCGCAGGATTGGTGGCCGGCCGACTTCGGCCACTATGGCGGTCTGCTCATCCGCATGGCGTGGCATAGCGCGGGCACGTACCGCGTCGCCGACGGCCGCGGTGGCGCCGGTGCCGGTCAACAGCGGTTCGCCCCGCTCAACAGCTGGCCGGACAATGCGAACCTCGACAAGGCTCGCCGTCTCTTGTGGCCGGTCAAGCAGAAGTACGGCCGTAAGATTTCCTGGGCCGATCTGATGGTTCTTGCCGGCAACGTTGCGCTGGAATCGATGGGCTTCAAGACGTTCGGGTTCGGCGGTGGCCGTGCCGATGTATGGGAGCCGGAAGAGCTCTATTGGGGTCCTGAAGGTACATGGCTCGGCGACGAACGCTATAGCGGCGAGCGCCAGCTCCAGAAGCCGCTGGGCGCAGTGCAAATGGGGCTGATCTACGTCAATCCGGAAGGCCCGAACGGCAAGCCGGACCCGATCGCCGCAGCGCACGACATCCGCGAGACGTTCGCGCGCATGGCGATGAACGACGAAGAGACGGTGGCGCTGATCGCCGGCGGTCATAGCTTCGGCAAGACCCACGGTGCGGGCGATCCGTCGCTTGTCGGACCTGAGCCGGAAAGCGGCGCGCTCGAGGATCAGGGCCTCGGCTGGAAGAGCAAACACGGCACCGGCATCGGCACCGATGCCATCACCGGTGGGCCGGAAGTCACCTGGACGCAGACTCCGACGAAGTGGAGCAACAATTTCTTCAAGAACCTGTTCGAAAACGAATGGGAGCTGACGAAGAGTCCGGCCGGCGCGCATCAGTGGAGGGCGAAGAACGCCGAAGCCACGATCCCCGACGCGTTCGATCCGAAGAAGAAGCATGTGCCGACGATGCTGGTCACGGATCTCTCGCTGCGGCTCGATCCCGCCTACGAGAAGATCTCGCGGCGCTTCTACGAGAATCCTGACCTGTTCGCCGATGCATTCGCGCGCGCGTGGTTCAAGCTCACGCACCGCGACATGGGACCGATCGCGCGTTATCTCGGCCCCCTCGTGCCGAAGGAGATACTGATCTGGCAGGACCCGGTCCCGCCCGTGGATCACCCGCTGATCGGCGAAGAGGATATCGCTGCGTTGAAGGCGAAGATCCTGGCCTCCGGTCTTACGGTTTCCCAGCTTGTCTCGACGGCGTGGGCGTCGGCTTCGACCTTCCGCGGCTCCGACAAACGCGGCGGTGCGAACGGGGCCCGCATTCGTCTAGCGCCTCAGAAGGACTGGGAGGTCAACCAGCCGGCCCAGCTCAAGACCGTCCTTCAGAAGCTCGAAGCGATCCAGAAGGACTTCGGCAAGAAGGTTTCGCTCGCCGATCTCATCGTCCTCGGCGGTGCGGCCGCGATCGAAAAGGCGGCGAAGGATGGCGGCGTTGACGTGCAGGTTCCGTTCACGCCGGGCCGCACGGATGCGTCGCAGGATCAGACGGATGTCGATTCGTTCGAACCGCTCGAACCGTTGGCCGATGGGTTCCGCAACTATCTCAGCGGCCGGCAGTTGATGAAGCCGGAAGAGGCTTTGGTGGATCGCGCGCAACTGCTGCGGTTGACGGGGCCGGAGATGACCGTGCTCGTCGGCGGCCTGCGCGTACTCGGTGCGAATGTCGGCGGGACCAAGCACGGCGTCTTCACCGACAAGCCGGAGACGCTGAGCAACGACTTCTTCGTCAACCTGCTCGACATGAAAACCGAATGGCAGCCGGCCAATGGTGCCGACGGTATCTATGAAAGCCGTGATCGTAAGACGAAGGCTCCGAAGTGGACCGGCACGCGTATCGATCTGATCTTCGGATCGCATTCGCAGCTACGTGCGATCGCGGAAGTCTATGCGAGCGCGGATGCGAAGCAGAAATTCGCGAAGGATTTCGTAGCGGCGTGGGCCAAGGTCATGGACGCCGACCGCTTCGATCTCAAATAACCCCAAGAACGTCCGAAGGGGTAGGGAACGCGCCGGAGCGATCCGGCGCGTTTTCTTATGCTCCTTAGGCTTTCCGAGGGCGGCGCAGTTTGTCCGCCAGATGCCGTTGTCCTGATATTCTGTATTTTGTAACGTATTTCGAAATACGAGATATTGGGAGGCGAGATGATCTACGACGTCGCAATCGCGGGATACGGACCTACCGGCATGCTGGCTGCGATCCTGCTGGGCCGCGCCGGTCACCGCGTCGTCGTGCTTGAGCGTTACCGCACGCTCTACAATCTGCCGCGCGTCGGCATCGTCCATGACGATGTGTTGCGCATGTTCCAGGAGATCGGCTGTCTGGAGCGTATCCGTCCGGCGACGTTTTTCCTGCCGATCTACGAACTGGCCAACAAGGGGACGGTACTGCTGTCCAACCAGGTCGCGGAGAACGCGACGCACGGCCATCCCGAGATGACTTCGATTTATCAGCCCGCCTTCGAGGCCGAGCTGGATGTCATGGCGAAAGGCCTCGCCAATGTCGATGTGCGACAGGGCGAAACGGTGGTGGCGCTGAAGCAGGACGCGGATCGGGTGACGATCACGTGCGACAGCGCGGGAACCACGCGTAAAGTCGAGGCGCGCTATCTGATCGGCGCCGATGGCGGCAACAGCTTCGTTCGAGAGGCGCTGGGCATTACGTACGAAGACCTCGGCTTTGATCAGAACTGGCTTGTGATCGACGCGCGCGCCAAGCGCCGTCCGCGCGCCGATCTCCCGCTGCTGCGCCAGTTCTGCGAACCGGAACAGCCCGGCATGACGATGCAGATGGGGCCCAGCCATCGCCGCTGGTCGTTCATGATTTTCCCGGGTGAATCGCCGGATGAGGCCGTGAAGCCGGCGAACGTATGGCGACGTTTGCAGCGACCGGAGGGCGCGAGCCCGGATGAGTTCGAACTGATCCGCAGTGTCGCCTACAAGTTCCGCTCGCTGATGGCGCACTCATGGCGACAGGGCCGCATCTTTCTTGCCGGCGATGCCGCGCACCAGATGCCGCCATTCCTGGCGCAAGGCATGTGTTCCGGATTCCGCGACGCGCACAACATCGCCTGGAAGCTCGATCTGGTGCTGAAGGGGCTCGCCGCCCCGGAATTGCTGGCAAGCTACGAAGCCGAGCGCGAACCGAATGCGCGCGCGACCATCGTCGAAAGCATGAAGGTGGGGCAGAACGTCAATGAACGCGATCCTGAAAAGGTGCGCGCGCGCGACGCACAATTGATGGCGTTGCAGGAAGCGCGCCGCAACGGAACCGCACCGGCGCAGCTCATCGCGTTTCGCGTCCCCGGCCTGAGGGAGGGCTTCATCGCACCCACGTCGCGTGGCGCGGGCGATGCATTCCCGCAGGCGTGCGTGTACCGCGACGGCGAGAGCGGCCTGTTCGACGACATGGCAGGGCGCGGCTTCGTCATTGTATCGCGCGCGGGCGATCCGCTCTCCGCTCTGTCGTCCGTGGATCGCCAGTTCTGGACTTTGATCGGCGGCACCACGGCTGTTCTGGGCGCGCCCGGACTGACCGAGGAGAGTGGCGACTACACGCGGCTCATGGATGCGTTGGGGTGCGATGTGGTGGTGAAGCGGCCGGACAATTACATCTATGGGACTTGCGCGCGATTGGCCGAATTGCCGGACCTCATCGCGCAGATGCGTGCGCAGCTCGGATAGCAAAAAGCCCTCGTTCGGTGGACGAGGGCCTTGTTGCTTGGAAAGTGGATCGCTTTAGACCGGTGGCCTAGACCGGCGGCTTGAGGCCGTCGAGGCCGACGCCGAAGCGTACGGCGGTGAGGCCCTTGTCCGTCTCGTTGGCGAAGAAGGTGATATTCGCGCCGGGCTTCAACATGTCCTTGTTGCCCGGAACGGCGCGCATCAGCGGCACATGCTCCGGGATCATGACGGTGTGCTCGCCGCCCTTGCCCTTGACCTTAAACGTCCGCTTCCTCGGATCGGTGGAGACGATCTCCTCGACGATCGCGTTGGTCATGGTGCTGTTGGCGCCACCTTCGCCGGGATAGGGTGCGTGCACCTCCGAGATGCGGCCCTTGGCGTTCTCGGGGAAGATGCGTACTTCACGCGCGACCAGCGTGCCGTCGGCCTGCGTAACCGCTGCCGTGGCGATGAAGTCGCTCACCTTCAGTTCGCTGAATGGAATCTCGCGCAGCCCGGAGACGCTCGGATTCTCCACTACGTTGAGGGTGACGTTCGAGCCGTCCTTCAGCTTGACGACCATCTTGCCGGCATCGAACGAGACGATTTCGCCCGCACCGACGGCGGGTTTGCCGGCCGGCGGCGCGCCTTGGGCCCACGCGGTCGTGACGATACCGGCGGCGACGAGCATGGAAATAGCCGCGAGCGTGAGCGTTCGCACTGCGAATTGAATCATCGGGATCTCCCTGGGTTTGCGGTGCCAAAACGACACTCTGAGCAAACAACGCGGGATGCAGACTTATTCCGGCGCCCGGTAGCGGCAGATTCCCAGCTTCACCAGCCAGCCGGCCGTGCGCGCCAACTTCGCGGTGTCGCTTATATTCAACATCCCTGCGAGGTCCGCGATGCTGGCGCCGCCCATCGATTCCAGTTGGCCGATCAGAAGCGGCAGGTCTTCCAGGGCCATCAGGGAGTGCGGATAGACATAGCCGATCTCGAGGCGGATGCGGGCGATGGCGTCATTCCATCCGAGCCCTGCGGGTTCGAGGCGCCCGGTAAGTTCGATGCGCGCCGTGGCGAAGTCGGCGAACATGGCGAAGGGGTCGGGGTGTGACGGATGGAAGGCTGCGGTGTCGTCGTCGCGCGCGGCGATTTCGGGGGCCGAGGCACGCCGTTCGGCAAGGTCCGTCCATAGATCGGCATACGCACGGATGATACGCGACCATTCGAACACGTCGCGCGCATGCCGGCGCGCCGAGGCCCCCATCTCGCGCCGCAGGGCGGGATTTTCGCACAGCGTGAATAGTGCGCCCCCCAAAGCCCCGGCATCGACCAGACTGGATTGCGCCGCCGCGGCGAGATAGTCGCCGTAATGAATCCGGCCCGCAAAATGGTCGTAGGCGATCTGAACGCCGCTGCCCGGCGGGGGCGTCAGGGTCGGGATCAGGAAACCGTCGATCTGATGACGCACGGTGTCGCGATAGCCATCCCAATCGCTGATCACCGACGGCAGGCCTGCCGCCATGGCCTCGACGGGGCTGAGACCGAAGCTTTCCTGGATATTGTCGACAGGCGAGCAGAACACGTCGGCCGCCGCCCATAGCCCGTCGGGGAAATCCGGGTCACCGTGAAGCACTATGCGTACCTGCGCGAGCTTGCAGATTTGCGCGATCGCCTCGTTGAAGGCGCGCTCGTTGGCCTCGTCGGTGAAATAGCCGTTGAACACCAGATGGACCGGGGCGGGGGAGCGGCGCCGCGCGACATCCTCGACGGCGAGCAGTAGGGGCAGGGGGTTGGCCTTGGCGATGTAATTGAGCCGCCCGACATAGAGCACGCAGACGGCATCGTCGCCTAAGCCCAGGGCTACGCGCTGCTGTGCGCGCTTTTCGGCACCCGTGATCTTGTCGAACCGGATGGTATCGACGCCCAGGGGGATCACCGGCAACTGCAATGGCGCGCGCACGGCGGCCGCACGATCCATGCCCAGGCGGTCGGCCAAGTAATGGCGCCAGCCATCCAGCACGGCTTCGACCGCGCTTTTGATCGATCGGGACGGACAGATCAGCGCGTCCCAGCTTTGCAACGGTGCGGTGGCCAACGCGCCGAAAGCCTCGCGTGCGGCTGTGCTGGCGCTGGCATGGACGAGGCCGGCCAGCGAATAACGCCGCTGACCGTGCCGCCGCCGCCGCCACGCATAGGTCGCGATGGCTGGGTCGTAGCGGAACAGCAGCCCGGCCGCTGCCAGTGCCGGGTCGTCGAGCCCGGCGATCGTGGCACACCGTTCGGGTACCACGTTCTCCTCGGCCGCCAGGTCGCGGAAGGTGGCGAACGCGGATGCGTCCGGCACCAGTGTGGTGAAACTCGATTGGTCGGCGAAGCGGAAAAAGGCGCGTAGGAATTCCCGTGTGGCGACATCAATGCCGAGCGGCTTGGCGCCATCCGGCACGCTTCCGTCGAAATCGATGACGGTCATAGCCAGGCCATCATGCTTGGGGCGCTTGCGCCGGACGGCAGATGCCGGCGCCGCTCAGGCGAAGGCCTTGAAGGCGATCAGGGTGAAGGTGTCCTTGATGCCGGGAAGGGTCTGGATCTTCTCGGTGACGAAGTGCCCGACGTCGTCTTCATCTTCAAGGTAACACTTCAAGAGAAGGTCGTACTGTCCTGAAATAGAATGAACTTCCGAGACTTGCTCGATCGTCTCTACGGCGTCCTCGGCGACCTTGTAGGCTTGGCCGAGTTCACATTTCACTTGAATGAAAATAGTACGCAAGGGGCCCTCCGTTGGAGGGACTTTAACGTAAGACAGGAGCGTAAGACAGGCCTGGTCTTAAAGCTTGAAGGTCTGGAGCAGGAAGGCAGGAACGTGGTCGCCCATGCCGACGATGGCAGGCTCCGGCTCGCGCTGACGGCCGCTGCGGCGCTCGTCGCGACGATTTTCGCGGCGGTCGTTCTGTCGATCGTTCTGTCGGTCGTTGTTCTGGCGATCACTCTGGCGCTGTTCGTGGTGTCGCGGCTCGGGGCGGCGTTCGGGGCGTGCCTCGTTCCGCTCCTGGGCGGCAACCGGTTCCGGCGCGCGTTCGCCATGATCTTCGGCGGTCTCGGCCTGGACCTGGTCACGTTCGCGTCCCCGACGACCGCGATTGCGGTCACGCTCGCGGCCCCGGCCGCGTTCGCGCGGCGCCATTTCGGGCGAATCCTCGGTGATCGTGGCGGTAGCGCCGGTTTCGGCGCGCGGGATCGGCTTGCCGGTCAGCTTTTCGATGGCATCGACGAACTTCTGGTCTTCGGGCGCGGACAGCGTAAAGGCGCGGCCCATGCGCCCCGCGCGGCCCGTGCGGCCGATGCGGTGGATGTAGTCGTCAGCGTGCATCGGCACGTCGAAATTGAACACGTGAGAGAGATCGTCGATGTCGAGGCCGCGCGCCGCGACGTCGGAGCAGATCAGGTACTGGTATTCGCCTGCCTTGAACTTCTCCATCGTCTCCGTGCGCGCCGATTGTACCATGTCGCCGTGGAGCTGGCCGGAATTGAAGCCGTGGCGGCGGAAGCTCTTGTTGACGATATCGACGTCGCGCTTGCGGTTGCAGAAGACGATGGCGTTCTTGGGCTGCTCTTCGGCGATCAGGCGGCGCAGCACTTCGCGCTTCTTCTTGGCCAGGCCTTCGTGGTCGCGCTTGTTGCGGTGCGGCACCTGGACCAGGAACTGGGAGATGGTGGAGGCTGCCGTCGCGGGACGGGCGACGGTGATCTCCTTCGGGTTCATCAGGAAGGCGTCGGCCAGGCGCTTGATCTCGGGCGGCATGGTGGCCGAGAAGAACAGCGTCTGGCGGATTTTCGGCAGCAGCGTGACGATGCGTTCGACGTCGGGGATAAAGCCCATGTCGAGCATGCGGTCGGCTTCGTCGATCACCAGGATCTTCACGTCGCTCAACAGCACGCGGCCGCGATCGAAGATGTCGAGCAGGCGGCCCGGCGTGGCGATCAGCACGTCGACGCCGCGATCAAGCACGCGGGCCTGATCGTCCATCGATTCGCCGCCGATGATGAGCGCCTTGGTAAGATTGTTGTATTTGCCATAGATGTCGAAGTTTTCGGCGACCTGGGCGGCCAGTTCGCGGGTCGGCTCCAGGATCAGCGTGCGCGGCATGCGGGCACGCGCTCGGCCGTGGGCCAGGATGTCGATCATCGGCAGGGTGAACGAAGCCGTCTTGCCGGTGCCCGTCTGGGCACATCCCAAAATATCGCGTCCCATCAAGACGTAGGGGATCGCCTGTTTTTGGATCGGGGTGGGTTCCGTATAGCCGGCATCCCCAACAGCCCGTAGCACCTCGTCGCTAAGACCGAGGTCAGTAAAACTCATCCATTATTCTTTCTAAAACAGGACGCTGACATGTTCTTTCATGCTTATGCGTCCAGGGCGGGTACAGCCCGCATCATTAAAACTGGCGCTGACATAGGCAAATTTGCCTGGAAAGTCAATTGAAGGCTGGAAATTCGCGGCCTTGGGACGATCTGAAGGGACGGCTGGGAGGGACGATTTCGTGGCAACGACTACTTGTCCTCCACCATCGGGTTCGACGGCGCGATGCAGCCGAAGGAATTTCCCACCAATTTCGGCCATGCCTCGACCCAGCCGTCCTTGTGATTGGCGTCCACGCTCCGGATCCGGAGGCAGGCCTGATGGCCGACCGCTTTGGCATAAGTTTCCGCAATCATGGGCGGTACGATCTTATCGGTGCGGCCGACGTAATGAACCTGACTCAGGAGCGGCGGCAGCCGCCGCGCGGTCGCGAGGATGTCGGGAACCACCAGGTTCTCGCTCGCACCGTGCAGGCGGTTCACGCCGACTGGATCGAGGTTGCCCGCCACCGTGCGCAGCGAAATGACGCCGTGGCGCCTGGCCGCGATCACGACGGCCAATGCCGCGCCGCCGGAATAACCGACGAGGTTGATCGCCTGGTCGGGGCGCACCAGATGCCCGATCGCCTGATCGACCGCGACGATCATCGGTTCGGAGAAACGCCGGGTGGTCCAATCGTCCGGTTGACAGTCGCTATGGATGAACTGGCAGGCGCGCGCGATGTAGACGACGTTGGGCGACGGGTCGAGCGTGGCCAGGTACAGGCCGAGTGCCTTGCGCGGCGTGGGATCGCCTGTCGGGTCGCCGGATGCCGTGTAAACCTCGCCGTCGCCTTCGATATAGACGCTCACGGGTGCGCGCCGGTCGATGATGCGGCTCCAGGTCGCGATCGTGTAGTGCGCGGTGGGAATGGCCTGCGGGGAAAGGCCGGCATCCGTTGCCATGCGGTTGGCGCTATCGAGGCGGTCGGCCGCGCATCCGGCGAGGATAGCGGACAGCAGACCAGCCAGCAGAAAAGTCGCCAGCATGCGGCCGTGTGGTTGTCGTGCCGGGTTCACGCTCCGTCTCCCAATGAGATCACCTGAGCGATGCGGTTCCCACCGCATTCCGCTATCCAACTAATTCTTGGCCCATCAGGCGCCATGGGCTAGGACTTTTGGAGCAATTTGTGGAGTTTGCCGAAACATGAGCGGCCTGATCGTACCTTTTCGCGGCGTTGTGCCGACCATCGCCCAGGATGCTTTCATCGCCCCCAATGCGGCGTTGATCGGCAATGTGAAGGTCGCCAGCAAGGCGAGCATCTGGTTCAACTGCGTGCTGCGCGGCGATGTGGGCGAGATCACGGTCGGCGCCAACACCAATCTGCAGGACGGCTCCATCGTCCACGTCACCGAAGGCGAAGCGGATACGCATATCGGCGCGAACATCGTGATCGGCCATCGCGTCGTGTTGCATGGCTGTACGCTGCATGATTGGTGCTTCATCGGCATGGATGCGGTGCTGCTGGACGGCGTGGTCGTCGAGACCGGCGCCATGGTTGCGGCCGGTGCGCTGGTGACGCCGGGCAAGCGCGTGCCCTCGGGCGAATTATGGGCGGGGCGGCCGGCGAAGTTCTGGCGCCCGGTGAAGACCGAGGAGCGCGAACATTGGGTGCCGCACGTGCAGCATTATGTCGATCTCGGTCAGGAATATGTGAGCGAGGCACACAAACGCGTGATGGCTTAGTGCCGGACCGGCAACACGCATTTATTTTTGCTTAACCGACGCCGAATCATTTTATAGTCGCATTGAGAAGATCGGGGCCGGTATTGAGGGACGAGGGGATTATGCAGACGCCGAACGTGGCGCCGAAACTGATGAGCTGGGCGCGTATGGCGGCCTGTGTTGTCGCGCTCGCGATGCTCGCAGGTTGCTCGAGCGTCCCCGACGCTATGAATCCCGTCGAATGGTACAAGGGTACCCGCGACGCCATCGTGGGAGGCGATGAGCCGGCTGAGAGCGAGGCCGCCAAGACTCCGCCGCCAGGTGCCGATGAACCGATCCCGAATCTGTCCACCGTTCCGGAACGTCCGCAGACGACGCCGAGCGCCGATCGTGCGGCCATTGCCTCGGGTCTCATCTCCGACCAGCAGAATGCGCGTAAATATTCGAACGATGTGATCCAGCGCCAAGGCGACGTGCCGCAACCGCCGCCACCGTCGCGTCCGGCGCCGGCACAGCAAGAGCCGCAATCGAGCGTGCCCGCATCGAACATGTCGGCATCTGCTGCGCCCGCCGCTGTCGCGCCGTCGACCGAGCAGGTGAAGGCCGCAGCGCCACCTCCGCCTCCACCACCACCGACGCCGGTTCCGGTGACTGTCGCACCGGCACCCGCGCCGCAATCAGTCGCGGCTTCAGCGCCGACGCCGGCTCCGGTGATTACCGCAACGCCGACACCGCCGCCGGCAGTGACCGCGCCGCAATCCGTTGAGACGCAAACCACCGAGCCTGCTCAACCGGCCGAGCCTGCCCAGAAGGCGGAGCCCACCCAGCAGGCCCAGCAGGCGGAGACTGCACCTGTCCCGCCGGGTGCGCCGCGCACGCCGCCGCAGATGCGCGAGGTGACAGCCGCCAATATCGCGCCGGGCACAGCCCAGCCGATCGAGCCGTCTAACATCGTGGTGCCGCGCGAGAATCCGGAAGCGCCGCAACTCGAACCCGTCACCGTTCCGCCGGCGAGCGCGGACCAGACCGAGACCGTCTATATCGGCGGCTCCGGCACGACCGAAGGTTCGGGCACTCCCTCGCAGACTTCGGCGCAGACGAACTTCCGCAGCCTGCCGCCTTCGGGCTCCGTTTCCGCCGAGGTGCCGGGCACGCGGCCGCTGTCGGCTTATAGCGGCGGTGCGAAAAATTCGTATCAGCTTGCCTCGATCCAGTTTGCCGACGGTTCGTCCCGGCTGTCGGATCGCGATCGTGACGTGCTGCGCGGCGTGGTCGATCAGGCCAAGCGGGCAGGCGGTACGCTGCGCATCATCGGGCATGCGTCGAGCCGCACGGAGGCCAAGAACGTCGCCCGCCACCGCGAGGCCAACGCCCGGATATCGGCCGAACGGGCTGAAGCCGTCGCACGCGAGTTAATCCGTTTGGGGATGCCGGCCAGCTCGATGTATGTGGGGGCGGTCTCGGACGCCGATCCGCGCTATTTCGAATTCATGCCGACCGGCGAGGCCGGCAACCGCAGGGCGGAAATTTTCATCGATTTTTAGGCCCGCCAGGAGTATTTCAAGCGGGTCAAATCGGCATTTTCGGCGGCGAATCCCAGATGTTTATGGGTGCCGAGCCTTCGTCGCCCCCCACAGATTGGACCCGTCATGGAGCAGCAGTTTCACCGCATCAAGCGTTTGCCGCCTTACGTCTTCAACGAAGTGAACGACATGAAGGCCAAGGCGCGAGCTGCCGGTGAAGACATCATCGACTTCGGGATGGGCAACCCCGACCAGCCGACGCCGCCCCATATCGTGGCCAAGCTCGTCGAGACGATCGCCGATCCGCGCAGCCATCGTTATTCGGCGTCGCGTGGCATCTCGGGCCTGCGCAAGGCACTCGCGGGCTATTATCAGCGCCGTTTCAACGTCAGCCTCGATCCCAATAGCGAAGTGATCGCCACGCTCGGCTCGAAGGAAGGCTTGGCGAACCTCGCGTCCGCCATCACCTCGCCGGGCGATGTGATCCTGGTGCCGAACCCGAGCTATCCGATCCACCAGTTCGGCTTCATCATCGCCGACGGTGCGGTACGCAACGTACCCGTCGTGCCCGACCAGGATTTTTTCAAGGCGGTCGAGTCGGCGATCATGCACAGTGTGCCGAAGCCGAAGGCGCTGGTGCTCAACTATCCGAACAACCCGACCGGATATACCTGCACGCTCGATTTCTATGAGCAGGCGGTTGATTTCTGCCGCCACCACGAGATCTATATCCTGTCGGACATCGCCTATGCCGAGCTGTATTTCAACGGCGTTGCCCCGCCGTCGATTCTGCAGATACCGCGCGCGCGGGAGATCGCCGTCGAGTTCTCGTCGATGAGCAAGACCTACTCGATGCCGGGTTGGCGCATCGGCTTCGCGGCGGGCAACAAGCATCTCATTTCCGCGCTGACGCGCATCAAGTCGTATCTCGATTACGGTGCCTTCACGCCGATCCAGGTCGCTGCGACGGCGGCACTCAACGGGCCGCAGGACTGCGTCGAGGAAATCCGCCAGCTCTACAAGGGCCGTCGCGATACGCTGATCGACAGCATGGCGCAGGCGGGTTGGCATATCCCCGCTCCAGAGGCGACGATGTTCGCCTGGGCGCCGCTGCCGCCGGCCTTCAAGCATCTCGGTTCCAACGAATTCGCCAAGCTGCTGCTGACCGAGGCGCAGGTCGCGGTTTCGCCCGGCGTTGCCTTCGGCGAGCATGGCGATGGGCATGTGCGCATCGGTCTGGTGGAGAACCGCCAGCGCATCCGCCAGGCGGCGCGCAACGTCAAAGCGTTCCTGTCGCGCTACGACAAGGTGCTTGAGGAATCCGAACGCCGTCGCGCCGTCGCTGGGGAATAATCCGGCGCACAGGCCATCGAGTTCGATCTCATCGAAAAGCCCTCGTCCGGTTCCGGGCGAGGGCTTTGGTCTGTATCCGCGAGACCGGTCTGTCGGTGTCGGAGATCACCTTCGATGATCTCGATGTCTATAGCGACATCGTTTTAAAGCGGCCGGAAAGCGTTTTTACGAATTTATTGTGCTTCCCGAGCGAGGCGTTCTATCAGGATGCCAAAAGCCGGCTTGCGGGATAGATGGCTTTCGCCGTCGCAAAACAAAAAAGCCCTCTCCGGAAGGAGAGGGCTTTCGCATTACGCATATGTTCTTTTGGGGATGTTTTTGCTCTTTGAATCTTTTAGGCCGCCATCGGCACGATCGTGCCTTGCGCGCCGGTGAGCGAACCCTCCACCAACTCGTTGGCGAGGAAGCGCTTGCGGTCCACCGGACCGGGCAGGTAGAGGCCTTTCGTCGCATCGGCGGTGAAGCCGAAGCGGCTGTAGTAGTCCTCATCGCCGACCAGGATCACGGCCTTTTCGCCCATGCCCTTCGCGCGGCGCAGAGCTTCCTTCATCAGCGCAGCGCCGACGCCGTGGTCGCGCCACGCCTGATCGACGGCCAAGGGGCCGAGAAGGAGCGCACGGCGGCGCCCAGCGTTCACCGACCAAAGACGGACGGTGCCCACGAGCGCGCCCCGGCCGAGTGCGACGAGGCTCAGGTCCCGAACAGGGCTCTGGCCATCACGCAAGCGCTGGCACGTCTTGTGCCAACGGCTCTCGCCGAAAGAGGCATCGAGCAGACGCTCGATCGCCGGCGCATGTTCATCGCGCTCAGTCTTGAGCGTGATCATCTCGGTTACTCCAACCCTTGGATCAGATGACGTAGGTCTTCAACGGCTCGAACCCGTTGAAGGCCACGGAAGCGTAGGTGGTCGTATAAGCACCCGCGGCTTTGATCTCAAGCTTGTCACCGATCTGGAGATCGGACGGCAGCTTGTAGTCGGCCTTCTCGTACAGGATGTCGGCCGAGTCGCAGGTGGGACCCGCGATCGCTACCGATACCGGCGCGCCCGTGCGATGAGCGGGTGCGGTGATCGGGTACTGGATCGCTTCGTCCATGGTTTCAGCGAGGCCGCCGAACTTGCCGATGTCGAGGTAGACCCACTGCTTGGAATCGTCCTCGGACTTCTTGGAGATCAGCACAACCTCGGTCTGGATCATGCCGGCGCTGCCCACCATCTGGCGGCCGGGCTCGACAATGATGTCCGGGATGCGGTTGCCGAAATGCTTGCGCAGGCTCTCTTCGATCGAGACGCCATAGGCCTGCATGCCAGGCACGGTGCGGCGATAACGGGTCGGGAAGCCACCGCCGAGATTGAGCATCGAGAGCGTGACGCCGTTCTCTTCGCATTCACGGAACAGCCAGGCGGCCTCAGCCACCGCGGCATCCCACTGGGCGGGATCGCGCTGCTGCGAGCCCACGTGGAAGGACACGCCGTGCGGCACGACGTTACGCTTGGCGGCTTCGAGCAGCAGCTTCTTGGCCATCCCGACGTCGCAGCCGAACTTGCGCGACAGCGGCCAGTCGGCGTTGGCACCCGAGGTGAGGATGCGGCAGAACACGCGGCTGCCCGGGGCGACTTCGGCGATCTTGCCGAGTTCGGCCTCGGAATCGAAGGCATAGAGACGCACGCCGCGGGCAAAGGCGGCCGCGATGTCGTCCTTCTTCTTAATGGTGTTGCCGTACGAGATCTTGTCGGCGCTGATACCGGTGGCGAGCGCCATGTCGATCTCGGCGACGGACGCCGTATCGAAGGAGGAGCCCAGCTTGGCCAGCACGTTCAGGACATCCGGATGCGGATTGGCCTTCACGGCATAGTAGATGCCCGCGCGCGGCACGGCGGTGCGCAGGCGGCGGTAGTTGTCCGCCACCACGTCGAGGTCCATGACCAGGCACGGGGTCGCCGGCTTGTGCTCGGCGAGGAACCGCTCAATTTTCTTCGTCATACCCGTTGCTCCTCTCGCGACTGTGCGATGGTGCAGATGCGTGAAATCCTTACCGGGATAATCCTGGCCCGGAGGAATGGCGCTTGGTTTCAAGTAAAAAGCGCGTAACTGATCTCACCCCGGACCCGGCCCAAACAGGGACCGGCGGGAAGTTCGTTTACCGCTCGATATGACGGAGTGCGACGTCGTGCTCAGAGAACATCGTATCCACTATCCCTAAGGGTACCGGCCCACTGTCGACCGGCTCGACCACAAAAGGACGCGTACACGTCGTTGCTTAGCTCCATTAGTTAAGGCCCGGAGCACTCGGCACGTGCGATTGGCGTCTAGGGCCGGTACATAAGACCAACTGGTCAGCGCTGCAATAGGTAATTTTGCCTAAAGAAGCAAAATTTCACATTTCCTGCCCACCCGGCATCCCACCCAGGGAGACCGCGGGTTTGGCGGGGGATTTCAAGGGGCCGCGAGAGGGCGAATCAGCTTCCTCATCGCTTGCCTCCGGACACGGACTCGCGCACAAACAGGACAGTCAAGAAAGGCTGTTTTACGTGGGTAATCCTCTGAAGGTTGGGGTCGCTGGCCTCGGCACCGTTGGCGCGGGAACCGTCCATTTGCTTCAGGCTCAGGTGGGCCTGTTGGCCGCACGCGCAGGCCGTGAGATCAAGGTGACCGCCGTTGCCGCACGCGACAAGGGCAAGGACCGGGGCATCAAGCTCGATGGCATCGCATGGCACGACGATGCGCGCGCGCTGGCGGGGCTCAAGGACATCGATGTCGTGGTCGAACTGATCGGCGGTTCCGACGGCATCGCCAAGGATGTGGTCGAGACGGCCATCGCCGCGGGAAAGCATGTGGTGACCGCCAACAAGGCGTTGATCGCACGCCACGGGACCGAGCTTGCCCGCAAGGCGGAGCAGGCGGGTGTGAGCCTCGCCTTCGAAGCGTCCGTCGCGGGCGGCATCCCGATCGTGAAGGCGCTGCGCGAAGGCCTTGCCGCGAACAGCATCAGCCGCATCTACGGCATCCTCAACGGCACCTGCAATTATATCCTGACCAACATGCGCGAGACCGGTAAATCGTTCGCCGACGTGCTCGCCGAGGCGCAGAAGCTGGGCTATGCCGAAGCCGATCCTGCCTTCGACGTGGATGGGATCGATGCGGCGCATAAGCTCGCCATCCTGGCGAGCCTCGCCTTCGGGTGTGAGGTCGATTTCGAATCGGTCCATACCGAGGGCATCCGCGATATCTCCGCCGTCGATATCCAATTCGCCGACCAACTCGGCTACCGAATCAAGCTGCTCGGAATCGCGCGCCGCACCGAATACGGCATCGAGCAGCGCGTCCATCCCTGCATGGTGCCCGAGAAGCTGCCGATCGCGCATATCGACGGCGTATTCAATGCGGTCGTGGCGGATGGTGATTTCGTGGATACCACGTTGTACGAAGGGCGCGGCGCGGGCGCCGGCCCGACCGCATCCGCCGTGGTTGCCGACCTTGTCGATGTCGCGCGCGGGCATCGCATCCCTGCCTTCGGCGTGCCGTCATCGGCGTTGAGCAAATTGCCGCCGTCGCCGTTGTCGCGTCATCGTGGCGCCTATTACGTGCGTTTCATGGTGCTTGACCGGCCCGGTGTCTTCGCCGAAATCGCCGCCGCCCTCAGAGATCACTCGGTTTCCATGGAGTCGATCCTGCAACATAGCCGCGCGCCGGGCGAGAAGGTTCCTGTGGTGCTGACCACCCATGAAGCCGAGGAGGGCGCTATGCAGGCGACCCTGCAGGCGATCCGGAAGTCGGGCGCGGTCATGGAACCGCCAACGATGATTAGAATTGAAGCATTCTGAATTACAGTGGCGAACGAATTGGAGACTGAAACAATGAGCGACACACCCGCCAAAATGGACCGCAATCTGGCCCTCGAAGCCGTTCGCATCACTGAAGCCGCGGCGCTTGCCGCGTCCCGCCTGATGGGGCGCGGCGACGAGAAGGCCGCCGACCAGGCCGCCGTCGACGCCATGCGTCGCGCGCTCAACGGCCTCTACATCAAGGGCACGGTCCGTATCGGCGAAGGCGAACGCGACGAGGCCCCGATGCTCTATATCGGCGAAGAGGTCGGAACCGGCGACGGCCCGAAGATCGATATCGCGCTCGATCCGCTGGAAGGCACCACCATCACGGCCAAGGGCGGCGGCAACGCGCTCGCGGTCATCGCGATGGCCGAAGAGGGCGGCTTCCTCAATGCGCCCGATACCTACATGGAAAAGATCGCCGTCGGCGGCGGTCTGCCCGAAAACCTCGTCGATCTTGACGCGACGCCGGGTGAGAACCTGAAGGCGCTGGCCAAGGCCAAGGGTGTGGAGATCGGCGATCTGGTTGCCTGCATCCTCGATCGCCCGCGTCACGAGGAACTGATCGCGAAAACGCGCGAGGCCGGTGCACGCATCATGCTGATCGGCGACGGCGACGTTTCCGGCGTGATCGCGACCGCGACACCCGAAACCGGTGTCGACATCTATATGGGTGTCGGTGGTGCGCCGGAAGGTGTGCTGGCGGCCGCCGCGCTGCGTTGCATCGGCGGGCAGATGCAGGGCCGCCTGGTGTTCCGCAACGCCGATGAAAAGGCGCGCGCGACCCGTCTCGGCGTCAAGGAATTCAATCGCAAATATTCGTTGCTCGAACTCGCCCATGGCGAGGTCATGTTCGCCGCGACCGGTGTAACCAACGGAACCATGCTGAAAGGCGTGCGCCGTTTCCGTCACGGTGCATCCACGCATTCGCTGGTCATGCGCTCGAAGTCCGGCACCGTGCGTTACATCGAGGCGACGCACAACTTCGATCGCAAGACGATCGTCGAACCCTGACGGTGATATGAGCGCGCCCGCCGCCGAACGCATCGTTCTCGGCATCGAACGGTCACTTTCCGGTCGACGCTGGATCGACGGCGCGGGCGATGCGCGCATGGGCCTTGCGATGGCGCAAGCCCATGGTCTGCCGGAGATCGTCGGGCGCCTGCTCGCCGCGCGCGGGTTGGCGCTCGAGGATGTCAGCGGTTATCTGGAGCCGCGTCTCGCGGCGCTGCTGCCCGATCCCAGCCATCTGCTCGACATGGACCGGGCGGTCGCCGCCATTGTCGCCGCCATAGAGGCAAAGAAGAAGATCGCCGTGTTCGGCGATTACGATGTGGACGGCGCGACATCATCGGCGCTGTTGTCGCGTTTTTTCGGCGCCGCCGGTGTGCCGTTGCGTATCTATATCCCCGATCGCATGAAGGAGGGGTATGGGCCGAACGCAGCGGCACTCGCCAAGCTCAAAGACGAAGGCTGCCAGGTCGTCATCACGGTCGATTGCGGCATCACGGCGTATGAGCCTTTGAAGTTCGCGCGCGCCAATGGCCTCGACGTTGTCGTCATCGATCATCATGTCGCCGAAGCAGGCCTTCCCGAGGCGGTCGCGGTGGTCAATCCGAACCGCATCGACGAGACGAGCCCGCATCGCCAACTGGCCGCCGTGGGTGTCGCGTTTTTGCTGGTCGTGGCACTTAACCGGGCACTCCGGCAATCGGGCTATTACAAACGCTTGAACATCGCCGAGCCGAACCTGCTCGGCTGGCTCGACATCGTGGCACTCGGCACGGTCGCCGACGTTGTGCCGCTCACCGGGCTCAACCGCGCGCTCGTCGCCCAAGGGCTGAAGGTTCTGGCCAAGCGCGAGAATGCGGGTCTTCGTGCGCTCGCCGACGTAGCGCGCATCGACGAGGCGCCGGAAGCCTATCATTTGGGCTTTCTCATGGGCCCACGCGTCAATGCAGGCGGGCGGGTGGGCGAGTCCGAACTCGGCGCGCGTCTGCTCGCCACTGACGACGAGGCCGAGGCGCGTACCATCGCGGCCAGGCTCGACGCCTACAACAAGGACCGCCAGACCATCGAGGAAGGCATCCTCAACGATGCCATGGCGCGCGCTGAGGCCGAGGTCGTCGCGGGTGGCGGTTCGCTCGCTTTCGTGGCGGGCGAGGGATGGCATCCCGGCGTGATCGGCATTGTCGCCTCGCGCCTCAAGGACCGTTTCAATCGCGTTGCCTGCGTCGCGGCGGTGAACGACGGCATCGCCACCGGATCGGGCCGTTCCATGCCGGGCTTCGATCTCGGCGCTGCGGTGATCGCCGCGCGCCATTCCGGCCTGCTGCTGACCGGTGGCGGACATGCCATGGCGGCGGGCTTTTCGTGCGGTATCGACAAGCTTGCCGAGTTCCGTGCCTTTCTCGACGAACGCATCGCGCGCCATGTCGCGGCGAGCGGGGATCTGCGTCCCAGCCTGCATATCGACGGCATGCTGGAGGCGGGCGGCTGTACGCTCGATCTGGTACAGCAGATCAGCCGCCTGGGGCCGTTCGGCAGTGGCAATTCCGAACCGCGCTTCGTGCTGTCGGGCGTGCGTGTCGCCAAGGCCGATCCCGTGGGCACCAACCATGTGCGCTGCATCCTCACATCCGCCGCGGGTGGCAGACTCGCCAGTATCGCATTCCGCTGTCTCGACACGCCGCTCGGCCAGGCCTTGATGGACCGTGCCGGAATGCCGCTCCACATCGCTGGACGGCTCAATGAGAACAACTGGCAGGGCCGCTCGAGCGTGCAGTTGATGATCGACGATGCGGCGCCCGCCAGTTGACGCGGTGACGTGACACCGCAACGGCCGGCCCTTCTGATCGCGCGCGTTTGCGGCGCGCATATGCTCACCCTTACCGGACTGTTCGCCTTTCCGGCACTGCTGCCGACGTTCCTAAATGATTGGTCGCTCTCCAACGCGGAAGCGGGATGGATCTCGGGCATTCCGCTGCTTGCCAATGCGCTGTGCGTCTCGATCCTGGTCAGCCTCACCGACAAGATCGACGCACGCTTGATCTTCGGCGCGGGCGCGGTGCTGGGCGCGGTCTCGCTTGCGGGATTCGCTTTGTTCGCGGACGGGTTCTGGAGCGCGATGATCCTGCGCATCCTGTCGGGGGTCGCCATGGCCGCAACCTATATGCCGGGGCTGCGCGTACTCGTGGATCGCTACAAAGGCGATACGCAAAGCCGTGCCGTCGCGCTTTATACGGCAAGCTTCAGCCTGGGTACGGCGCTGTCGTATTTCGTGGCGGGCGAAATCGGCAGCGAATTCGGCTGGCAGGCCGCGTTCTGGGTCTCGGCCGCGGCCTCGCTTGCGAGTGCGGCGCTGGTGCTGCCGCTTGGCGCGATCGTGCCGCAGAGGCCGCAAGACCCTGGATCGGTACTCGATATCCGCCCGGTGCTGCGCAACCGCGCGGCGATGGCTTATGTCATCGCCTACGCCGCGCATGGCTGGGAATTGTTCGGACTGCGCGGCTGGGTGGTGGCGTTCCTCGCCTTCAGTGTCACGCTGCAACCCGAGAGCGCAGTCTGGCCGTCACCAACCTTGGTGGCGACGCTCGGCGCCATCGTCGCCATGATCTGCAGCATCAGCGGTAACGAATGGGCGGAGCGCTACGGCCGCCGCCGCATGGTGGTGATCTATATGTTGAGCGCGGCGGTGCTCGCCATGGTGCTGGGCTTCCTGCCGGGCTTGCCATACCTCGTCGTGGTCGCGCTCATCCTCGTCTATTCCGGCCTGGTGCAGCTCGATTCCGCATCGCTGACGGCGGGCGCGGTGCAGGCCGCCGAACCGGGACGGCGTGGTGCGACGCTCGGTGTGCATTCCTTCATCGGGTTTGCCGGCGGTGCCATGGGACCGCTGTTCGTCGGTATCGTTTTGGACGCGACCGGGGGCGGGCAGAGTATTGCATCCTGGGGGGCGGGCTTCATCGCCATGGGGGCCATCTGTCTCGTGGCGCCGCTCGCCTTCCTGATGGGGCCGCGCCCAGAAAAGGGCTGAAAACCGCCATCCGCCTCGCAAAATGCGCCGTCTTCGGGGCAAGGTTCGCTCACCGAATGGTGCGCGCTCAGAATCAGCCAACATTAAATCTTGGTAACAAACCGCGGATTCCGGCCCTTTGTGGGACGGAAAGAGGATGCGGCCGCGTTCTGTAGACGAAGCAAAAAAGCGAGTGCGCATATATGACGATGCCTCGAACTTGGGGTTCAGCACGGCAGCCATTCAGGACGCCGCGTCATCTTGTCGGGAAATTTGTAACGGCATGTAACCAGGGCCGTTTCTGACAAATTCTGTGACTAAGCTGACAAAAATCCGAACACAAATGGGCGCAAAACTGCCCGTACCTTATCGTTAGGCGGAAAGTACCGATGACACGTCGTGGTTTGATGGTAGTGGGTTTGGCGGTGGCGCTGTTAGTGGGCCTCGGGTGGCATTACCTGCAGCCGTCGTTCGCGGAGGTCACTACCGGACCGTCCCAGACCAAGCGTGGCCAAGGGGCGGGTGCCACCGGTCCTGCCGTTTCGGTGACTACGCAGCTTGCCGAAAAGACTGATTTTCCGGTCAAGAAGCGCTCCATCGGCTGGGTCGAGACGCCGGCCAGCGTGGTCGTGCGCCCGCGCATTGACAGCCAGATCATCAGCCAGCGCGTCGTCGACGGTCAGGTGGTGAAAAAGGGCGATCTGCTGTTCGAACTGGACGACCGCGAACAGCAAGCCCAGCTCGCCAAGGATCAGGCCCAACTCGCCAAGGACCAGGCGCTTTACGACCGCATCAAGCGCGACCTTGCGCGGGCGACCCAGCTGCGTGCCTCCGGCGCCGGTACGCAGCAGGCGGTCGATCAGGCGGTATCGGACGAACAATCGACGCTCGCGGCCATCAAGGCCGACCAGGCGGCGATCCAGGCCTCCACCATCAAGCTGTCCTATACCAAGATCTACGCACCCATCGACGGGCGCGTCGGCGCGGTGCAGGTCACGCCGGGCAATCTGGTGAACGCAAGTACCACCACCGGGCTTGTCACCATCACCCAGATCGATCCGGTGCGCGTCACCTTCTCCATGCCGGAGCGGGAACTGTCCACCATCCGCGCCGCCGTCGCCGCCGGCACGCCGCCCGAAGTGCGGGTTATCCCCAGCGGAGCCAAGACGGCGAGCGCCTCGGGGCTGCTCAACTTCTTCGATTCCACCGTCGACATCGCGTCCGGTACGGTGACGTTGAAGGCGCCGATCCCGAACGCCGACCTCGCGCTGTGGCCGGGGCAATATGTCGATGTCGTGGTCTATTACGCGCCGCTGCGCGACATGACCGTGGTTCCCTCCGTCTCGGTCGAGACGGGGCAGGACAGCCCGTATCTCTACGTCGTGAAGCCGGACCAGACGGTGGAGCTGCGCAAGGTGACGGTCGCCTCGGTCGATGGAGAGCGCACCGCGATCTCGGCGGGCCTTCAGCCGGGTGAACGTGTTGTGGTGGACGGCCAGGCGGGCCTCACCGCAGGTGCGCGCGTGCGCGATACGTCGACACAGAGTGTCGCGAAGGATGTGCCGCAAAGCGCCACTGTGAAGTGAGCAGACCCCGATGAACGTCTCGCATTTCTGCATCCGCCACCCGGTCGCCACGATCCTGATGTCGTTGGCGCTGACCTTCGCGGGACTCTTCGCCTACAAGTTCCTGCCGGTTGCCGCGCTGCCCAGCGTCGAATTTCCGGTGATCAACGTGTCGGCGCAATTGCCGGGCGCCTCGCCCGATACGATGGCGACCTCGGTCGCCACGCCGCTGATCAAGCAGTTCGCGACCATCGCCGGCATCGACACCATGTCGGCGACCAGTTCCAACGGCAACACGTCGATCACCATCCAGTTCGCGCTGGGCCGCGATATCGACGCGGCGGCCAACGACGTGCAATCCGCCATCGCGCGCACCATGCGCCGCCTGCCGGCCGACATGGTGGACCCGCCGAGCTATCGCAAGGTGAACCCGGCGGATGCGCCGATCCTGCTGATGAACCTGACCAGTGACACGCTACAACTCTCCAAGCTCGATGAGTTCGCCGAATCCGTCGTTTCGCCCGTGCTCGCCACCATCGATGGCGTCGCCCAGGTGCAGGTGCTGGGCGGACAGAAATTCGCCGTGCGCATCCAGATCGATCCGACCGCGCTGGCCGCGCGCGGTATCGGGGTGGACGAATTGCAGGACGCGGTGAACGCCGCCAACGCCAACACACCTGTGGGTACGCTGCAGAACGACTCGCAGTCCATGACCATCGAGGCGCGTACCCAGCTCCAGACAGCCGAGCAGTTCGCCAACATCATCATCTCCACCAAGAACGGCCGCCCGGTGCGTCTGGGCGACGTCGCCAAGGTGATCAACTCGGTCGAGAACACAAAAACGGCATCCTGGTACGACAGTTCGCGCACCATCCTGCTCGCCGTGCAGCGCCAGCCCGACGCCAACACGGTCGCCGTGGTCGATCGCATCAAATCGATGCTGCCGACGCTGCAAAAGCAGATGCCGCAGCCCGCGACCCTGACGCTGCTCAACGACCGTTCGCGCTCGATCCGCGCGGCCGTGGATGATGTCCAGTTCACCCTCGGCCTGATCGTGGCCCTCGTGATCCTGGTGATCTTCCTGTTCCTGCGCCGCGTGACCGCGACGGCCATTGCCGCGGTCGCCGTGCCGATCTCGTTGATCGCGACGCTCGGCGCCATGTATCTGATGGATTATTCCATCGACAACATTTCGCTCCTAGGCCTCACCCTCGCGGTCGGCCTGGTGGTCGATGATGCCATCGTCATGCTGGAAAACATCGTCCGCCACATGGAGGAGGAGGGCAGAGGAGCCTTCGAAGCGGCGCTGATTGGGGCCAAGGAGATCGGCTTCACCATTGTCGCCATCTCGCTTTCGCTCGTCGCGGTCTTCATCCCGCTGCTGCTGATGGGTGGCACGGTCGGTCTGATCTTCCGCGAATTCGCGGTCGTGGTGACAGTCTCGATCCTGGCCTCGGCGTTCGTTTCGCTCACGCTGACGCCCATGATGTGCGCGCGGCTGCTCAAGGTCATCCCGCACGGTGCGGCAACTGGGCCGGTGGATCGCACCCTGGAAAAAGGATTCGACTACATCCAGAACGGCTACGGGCGCGCTCTCACCTGGGCCTTGGCGCGCCGGCCGCTGATGCTGGGCGTGTTCTTCGCCACCGTCGCCGGCACGATCTGGCTGGTTTATGCCTCGCCCAAGGGCTTCTTCCCGCAGGAAGACATCGGTCAGATGACCGTTTCCACTCAGGCGCGTCAGGATATCTCCTTCGAGGCGATGTCGGATCTGCAGAACCAGGTGGCCGAGATCTTCCGCAAGTCGCCCTATGTGAGCCACCTGGCGTGGTCGGTGGGCTCCGGCTCGGGCGGGCTCAACAGCGGACAGATGTTCGTGGAGCTGAAGCCCAAGAGCGAACGGCCGGATCTGCAGAAGGTGCTGTCGGACCTCAGACGCGAGACGGCGCAGGTGCCGGGCATCCGCACCTTCATGACGCCGATCCAGAACCTGCGCCTCGGCGGGCGTTCGTCCAAGAGCCAATACCAGTTCGTCATGCAGGACCTGGACCAGAAGGAGCTGTTCGACTGGTCGGTCAGGATGGGCGACGCCATGAGCAAGGACAGCGCCTATTTCGCCGACATCTCGTCGGATTTGCAGAACAATGCGACCCAGGCGACCTTGGTGGTCGATCGCGACAAGGCGAACATGCTCGGCGTGTCCGCGGATGTGTTGCGCTCGACACTGTATTCCGGCTTCGGTGCACGTCAGGTTTCGACCATTTATTCGACCGGCGACAATTACTCCGTGCTGATCGAGTTCGATCCTGACATCGCCTGGACCGCCGACCGGCTCGACCTGATCCGTGTGCGCGCGAAAAACGGCGCACTGATCCCGGTGAGCTCCTTCGCGCGCATCGAGACGACGACCGGGCCGCTGACGGTCAACCAGTTGGGCCAGATCGCGGCCGTCACCATCTCCTTCAACCTGCCGCGCGGCGTAGCGCTGGGTGACTCGGTGAAGCGGCTCGATGAACTGAAGCAGCAGATCAAGCTGCCCTCGAGCATCACGACGACCTTCACCGGCACGGCCAAGACATTCGAGGATTCCCTCGCCAACCAGGGCCTGCTGATCATCGCGGCCATCGTGACGATCTATATCGTGCTGGGCATCCTGTACGAGAGCTTTATCCACCCGCTGACGATCCTGTCCGGCCTGCCGTCCGCCGTGTTCGGCGCGTTGCTGGCGCTGAGGGTGTTTCATCTCGACCTGTCGGTCATCGCCCTCATCGGCGTGCTGATGCTGATCGGCCTGGTGAAGAAGAACGCGATCATGATGATCGACGTGGCGTTGGACTTGCAGCGCAAGGGCATGGAAGCGGCCGATGCGGCCTACAAGGCCTGCACGATGCGTTTCCGGCCCATCATGATGACGACCTGCGCCGCACTGATCGGCACCTTACCCATCGCGGTCGGCGCGGGCGCAAGCTCCGAACTGCGCCAGCCCTTGGGCGTTGCCGTGGTGGGCGGGCTTTTGGTCTCGCAGGTCATCACGCTGTTCATCACGCCGGTGCTTTTCCTCTACATGGATCGCCTATCCAGCCGTGCGTCGAATATGTTCAGAAGCAAGACAGTGCCGGAGCGCGAGCCGGCGGCGGACGGATTCCCGGCGGAATAAGCGCGCGCGGCGCTTCGTTTTCGATCCTCAAACTTTTGTGCATGCGGTGGGCGGAACCCTCATGGGACCTGCGTGTTCGCACCACTTACGGCGACCGCTAAACGCCAGAGGAGGAGAGAATGAGAATCAGCGACTGCATGAGCCGCAATGTCTGCATCACCCATCCCGATACGAGCTTGCAGGCCGCCGCACGCGCCATGAGCGAAATCGACGCCGGCATCTTGCCGGTGAGCGATGGCGACCGCCTCGTGGGCATGGTGACCGACCGCGATATCGCGCTGCGCGGTCTCGGCAAGGGCATGGGCCCGAGTGCGACGGTCCGCGACGTGATGTCCTCTCAGGTGCTGTATTGCTTCGAGGACCAGGACAGTTCTCAGGTACTCGAGAATATGGGCGAGATCCAGGTGCGCCGTCTGGCGGTGCTCGACCACGACAAACGCCTGGTCGGCATCGTGTCCTTGAGCGATCTCGCCTGTGACCGAACCGAGTGGGTCGGCCGTACGCTGAACGAGATCACCCGGCCGAGCGGACTGCATTCCCAGCTCTCGGCCGCGGACGGCCGCTTCGCCAGCGCGGATTCGATTCCGATGCCAGGAACGTAAGAAGGAACATAAGAAGGAACGTAGGAAGGAACATCGGAAGGGGCGTGGGGAGCGGCGTAGGCGGCTCGCGTTAAAAGCGCGCCGCTTTCGGACCGCGAAGGTCGAAAGTCACCCGAAGTTCGCGGGCGGGGAGGCACGCCTTTAGTTCATGACGCGAGCGAGGTGCCGACCGGTAGGGAGGCGAGGCGGGTATTCAGTACGTCCTCGTTGACATACCAATCATCGAATGTCGAATGGTCCGCCAACACATTGCGGAATCCGTTTTTGGTGAGCAATTCGGACAGGTTCTGCCGGCTGGACTTCACGAAGTTATGTTCGACCGTGATGATGCCGATCTCGAAGGCGTTGAAATCGAAATTCTTGAGGATCGTGGGCTCCGACCCTTCCGTGTCGATCGACATATAATCGATTGTGTGCGGTGCCTTGTTGCTGACCAGCAGATCCATCAGGGAGACGGTTTCCACCTGATAGGGGCGCGCCACCACGCGATCTTTCGATTTATGATCGCTGCCGACGAAATCGACGATGGTCGAAAGCTCGGCCTCTTCCGTCTCGTTGAACTGCAACGTCTCTCCGGATTGCGACCAGACGCAGCGTGTATCGATGCGGCATTCCCGGTTCTTCATCAGTGATTTGTGCCAATGCTGCGCCGGTTCGGCGAGGATGCCGGACCAGTCATAGTGTTTTTCGAGAAGCCAGGAGTTGCTGAGGCTGACACCATCCGTTGCACCGAACTCGACGAAAAAACCGCCTCGCTTTTCCTGCATCAGGAACAGGACGAACAAATCCTGGAAAATCTGCGATCGCGACCGTTCGTGATGGCGTACACAGAAATCGACGAAGCCTTCCTCGAGGGACGATAGGTCACGTTCGCTCTTCGACCACGCGCGCTGCAGCACCTTCGAGTAATACATCCAGTTATTGAACGGGGCGTCGGTCGATGGCGCGTAACGTCGAACCTCCGCGCCGAACTTGCGCAATAGACGGTTGGTCCGTAACACCAATTTCCTGCTGAGCGCGGCCATGGTCTCTATCCGTGAACGTCCAATCCCCCGACAGGCTATCGTCGGAGGCGAAGCCAACGCTGTGACCAATGGGTGGTCAGATTCCGTTATGGGTTGTAGGTAGGGCGCGAGGGGCGGATTCGATCCCGATGCCCCCCTGAGCTGAGATTGCGCGGGCGCGAGCAGCCGGGCGGCCGTGCAATGGCGGGCCTGGAAGGGGCCCGAAAGTAGGGCATATGCGCGTTTTCGGCGGATTTTCGGAGGCATCAACTAGTTCTTGATTTCCGCGACCCCAACCATTAATCAGCGCGCCACGCGACCCCATCGTCTAGAGGCCTAGGACACCACCCTTTCAAGGTAGTAACACGGGTTCGAATCCCGTTGGGGTCGCCAATTATTCCCTAAACTATTGATTTTAATAGTTATTTTCGATTATCGAAAATGGCGTGTGACACACGTTTTAGGGCCGATTCTTCCCAATATTCCTACGTCATCCCGGCGCGGCGGCTGAAAAACGCAAAGCGGCCCCATCGGAGATCCCGGTTTTCGAGGATGACGCAATTTAGTTTTTAGCGACGGTGATCGTGTCGCTGACGGTTGTGACGACGTCTGTAATCGTCGTTGCCAGCACGTACATCCCCGTGGCCGCGATGGCGACAATACCGATAACGACCACAGTTTGGATCAACGGACTCAGATGCTGGGTCTCTATCCGCGTTTCGGACCATTCGAGGACGTGGGAGAGGATTTGAAACGTAACCGTCGCGATGATCAGAAAACCGAGGGCGTCGGAAACCCAACCAAGCGCGGCTATTCCCGTCTTTGCGTGAAGCACGGCAAACAAGGCCGCAGCGGCTATCCAGAACAGAACCTTGAATAGCCGGTCGGAAAAATTCCAAAGGAGGTCTGCCATCCTCCTGACGGCGTGTTCTTTCTGCCAATCGACCATGGTCGCCCATCTCTCAGGGGAGCATATAGCCGATGTAGGGTGCTTCTGTTGAGCGATCCAGGTCTGGACATGGTCACGACGATTTGACGAGATCGCCTCGTGCGCCCCGCAGGGTCAATCAGGTGCCGGTCACGGGACATCGGGTAGCATCGGCGCGCCGCGCCGTCAGCCTATCGCGAGTTTGGCGAGGTCGCGCAGCATATGGCGCGCCCCCTCGAACAGGCTGGCCGTTTCGAAGGCAAGCAGGAAGATGCCGGCACTGACGGCTTTGGGCCATGCGCGCTGCGTCGTCTCGAATAATCGAGGCAAGCGTTCGCGGACGGGTACACGCAGCGCGAACAGCATGATTGCAATGCCAATGACGATGCCGGCGAGAATATCGCTCGGATAGTGGTATCCGAAATAGATGCGCGGCAGACACACCATGAATAGCGACCAGGCATAAGCGAAGAGCCCAAGCATACGGTTGGCCGAGAAGATCGCCGTTGAAAGGGCAAAGAACAGGATGGTCGTATCGCTCGGGAAGGAACTCCACCCCGCCAATGTGCTCGAATCCAGCCCGTTGGCGACAACGACGTCGAGGCCGGGATGTTGGAGCGGGCGGGGGCGTTCAGGCATAAGGTTTTGCATGCCGCGCCCCAAGCCGATGGCGATAAGCGCACCCAGAAGGGCACGTACCGCGAAGAAGCGGATTTTTCCGTCGGACGAGGTCCAGCACCACCATAACAGGCCCATGATCAAACCGCCGCGCAGCAAGTGGTTGCGCGCGATGTCGAGCATGATGCTGTCGAAGGTTTCGTTGATGCCAACGAATTGGTTGAGGGCGAGCACACCCTCCAGGTCCCAGTGCAAGATGGCCTGCATATCGATCGTTCCCCGCAGTAAGTCTGCGGAAACGTTAGGTTGCCTTTGCAACCCGCCCCCAGTGACAATTTGGGGACGATGCGGCGGAGACCCGCCCGATGTTCAACGCACTACATCAATCCTGCGAGACCCATCGAGATATCCGGCGTCGAGCCGTCGGCATTGGCGAGCATGACGCTGAGGCCCAGCATGTTTGCGTTCATCATGCCGCTGCCGCCGCCCATGAAGGCGTTCTGTATGGATTGAAGGCTCTGGAAATTCTGGATCAGGCGGTCGGTCACCGCGTCGGTGACGCCGAGCACCTGTTTCTCCTCGTCGCTCATATTCTCATAGGTGCGGATCAGACCGAGATTCATGTCGGCACCACTGGCGCTGCCCGACGACGGGTTGAGGATGCCCAGCATCTGGTCACGCGTACGCACGTTAAGCTCGCTTCTGGCGGCAAAGGCTTCTTCGTCGGAGAAGGTGCCGTCCGTGTTGAGCGCTATGACCGCGAGCGTACGATTGTCGAAGTTGGAGAAGTCGGCCATGCGGCCCGAGCTGGAGGCACCGAAGACGAGGTACGTGCCGTCGTCCTTCGCCGCGTTGGCCTGATCGTCCAGCATGGCGCGCGCGTTGGCCGCCACGGTCTCGGCGCTTGCACCGGCATCCGCAGAGCCGGTGCCTTCGCGCTTGTCGAGCAGCGCACGGACCGGATCGTTGTCGTTGCCCGTGTCGGGCGCCCTGCCGGCGGAGGCCTTGGCGGCGGCGAGCCCGTCGACCACGGCCTTCTTCGTGTCCTGCCAGGATTTGGTTGCGCGCTCGTCGGAGCCGGCCTTGTCGAGATAATCGGATGCCGCCTGATAGAGCTGGATGTAATTGCCGGTCTTGCGCGCGATGGCGATGTAAGGTGTAAGCTCGTTTTCGAAGCGCGATTGCAGTTCGTCCACCGCGGCCTGCTGTTCTTCCTCGCTGAACAGATTCTGCGCGTTGGAGGCGGCCGCGACCAGGCTCGCGCGATCCTGTTTGCTGAGATCGATCTGCAGCTTGCCGTCCTTGTCGTACGGCGAGGTGATGGTCCTGTCCTTGTATTGATCGTCGAACCACTGCCGCAAGTTCGCCGCGACGGTGGCCAGGGATTGGGCGGGTGCAGTCGTGTCGGCGGCGGAGGTGTCCGTGGTCGTCCCGGCAAGATAGGCCTTGGCCGCATCCGACAAGGTGACGTTGGTGGCTGTGCTCTGCGTGCCTGAATTCGTATCGCCGGTAAGTGCGGACAGGGCCGAGGGTGTCGTCGCGGCGGGTGTCGTATAGGGGTTGGACGCGGCGTTCAGATAGGGCGAGAGGTAGGACGAAGAGATGGTGTTGGACACGGGCGGACTCCCAACGGCGTAGTCTGCCCGGTGGCCAGCATAAATCATGCCGTTGCGATATGCGGCTGAAAGCCTGGGGATTCCGTACGCAGCCAGGGGAGCGCGAAGGGCGCACCCGGCAAATTTTGCTCAGTCGAGATTGCCGGGGCGCGGCTTCGAACGCGTCAGGCGCGATCCCAGTCGGCCAGCAGGTCGCCCACGCCCGCCTTCTTCGCCCAATAGCGCCAGCCGCGCCGCGCGGCGGGGGCCATCGGATCGCTATCGAAGCGCGCGGCGGATTCCTCGTCCGACATGTAGCGTACATGGCCGAGGCGCAGCGATTCGAGCAGCACGCGGGCATTGGCCGGCAGGTACACCGCCATGGTGACCAGACCGACCAGATGCTGATGGACGGCGGTAAAGCCATGACCGCGCATCAGCACGACCTTGTTGCGTCCGAGCTTGTCGGCCAGGTCGAGGCCCTGGTCGCGGTTGGTGACCAGCAGGTTGGTGCCGTTGCCGAACTTGTCGGCGATATCCCACACCGGAACCTCGGTGCCCATCGAGCCCGACATATGGGTGACGGGTTTCAGGGGCGTCGCGGTCAGGCCGAACGGCAGCAAAGCCTCGGCATGCGCGTGGACGACGTTGTTCACGTCCGCGCGCTTCTCATACAGGGCGCCGTGGATGAAGCGTTCGAGATAGGGCGGGCGGGTGTCGTTGATCGGCTTGCCGTCGAGCGTGTATTCGACGATGTCGTCCGCGGTCACCAGTTCGGGCGACAGCGAGCGGGCGAGGAAGAAGCGCCCGGCATCTTCGGGATGGCGGATGCTGGCATGGCCATAGGCGTCGACCACGTGTTCCATGGCGAGGATGCGGTTGGCGATGACCAGATCGCGCTTGGCCTGTTCGACCTTGCTGACGAGCTTCGCGACCTTTTTGCTGGATGCGGCCTTTTTTGCCGGTGCCTTTTTTGCGCTCGCCTTCGCGGCTTTCTTCACGCCCGTTTTCTTTGCACTTGTTTTCGTTGCTGCCTGCTTCTTGGCTTTCTGGGCCATTCCTGCCTCCCTTGAGTTGCGTCCGGCTTGCCCGTGTTACTTCCCCCTGTTACTCCCAAGGTCATATCCGGCGCAATATCATAGGGCGGAGCGGACATGGCTCGAAAAGCCAAGAAGCAGGCAACGAAGACGGTAGCGAACAAGACAGCGAGCGCGGGTAAGCCGGCTTTGTGGCCGAAGGGCTTCGTGTGGGGAACGTCGTCGTCGAGCTATCAGATCGAAGGTGCGGTCAATGAGGACGGGCGGGGCCAGAGCATCTGGGACGCCCAGTGCAAGCGCATCGGCGGCGTCGCCTACGGCCATACCGGCGACGTGGCGTGCGATCATTACCACCGCTACAAGGACGATATCGCGCTGATGAAGGAGCTGGGCGTCGGCGCCTATCGCTTCTCCACCGCGTGGCCGCGCATCCAGCCCACGGGCACTGGACCGGTCAACCAGAAGGGCCTCGACTTCTACGACCGCATCACCGACTCGGTGCTCGAGAACGGCATCGAGCCCTGGGTCTGCCTCTATCACTGGGATCTGCCGCTGGCGCTCGACGATCGCGGCGGATGGATCAACCGCGACAGCGCGGGCTGGTTCGCCGACTATACGGCCATCGTCGCCAAGCGGCTCGGCGATCGCGTGAAGAACTTCGCGACCTTCAACGAACTCTCGGTCTTCACGCTGTTCGGCTACGCCTACGGCTGGCACGCGCCGTGCCTGAAGGACGAACAAGCGCATTTCAAGGCGATCCATCATGTGAACCTGGCGCATGGCGCGGGTATCGATGTGCTGCGCTCGCTCGTGCCCGACGCGGAACTGGGGGCGGTGCACAATTTCACGCCGGCGATCCCTGAGAAGCCGACGCCCCGCAACATCAAGGCGGCGCGCGATCTGCACGAACACTGGAACCTCGCGTTTCCCGAGCCGCAATTCCTCGGCTATTACCCGCCGGGCCTCGCCAAGGCGTTGGAACCTTACGTGCAGCCGGGCGACATGGCGAAGATCTGTCGCCCGGTCGATTGGTTCGGCCTCAATCACTATGGGCCGATCTTCTGCAAGGCGAGCACTGAATACATGCACGGCTTCGCCTGGGGTGACTCGCCCTCGAACGCGCCGAACGCCAAGGTCGGCTGGGCGATCTATCCGGAGACTTTCGTCGAGGTGCTGCTGGAGCTGACCAGGCGCTACAAGGTTCCGATCATCATCGCCGAGAATGGCTGCGGCATGGGGTCCGGCAACGACATCCCTGACGAAAACGGCGTGGCCAACGATTCACACCGCGTCGATTTCCTCACGCAATATACCGCGGCCATGCACGAAGCGATCGAGAAGGGCGCCGACGTGAAGGGCTATTTCGTGTGGTCGCTCATGGACAACTTCGAATGGGGCCTCGGCTATTCGCAGCGCTACGGCATGGTGCATGTGGATTTCGACACGCAGAAGCGCACGCCGAAGGAATCCTATCACTGGTTCAGGCGCCTGATCGCCGGCGGCCCCGTCGGCACGTATAAGAACGGCCGCCTGCCGAAGGAGCTGCGCGCGGCCTATGAGAAAGCGCGCGAGGGAATCTGAATAAGCGCAGGCCGCGCGGCCGACTTTGTTTTATCCCGTTGTCAGGACTAAGCCCGGCTAAGTGCTGACGTTGGCGGGATTTACCGCCACGCAGCGCAGCGGTGTTGCCCGGCCGGCGGTCCACATGATCTCGTTGCCTTTGCCCTGCAATTCGTGCTGGTCGCCTGTGTAGCGGAATCCCGATCCTGAGGGCGCCGGAGATAGACTGACCAGCTCATTCACGATCGCGATCTCGGCCGTGCGGTCGAAGGAGACTCGCAAGGGGAGCCCGTTGTCGCATTGGTAGACGATGTTTAACGTGTCGTGCGGCGTACTCTGCGCCGACATGACGTTCGAGCATCCCGCGAGGATGCCCAGCGACAGCGATATGCAGACTAGGGGGATCGTTCGCATCAGTAAGGCACCTTGTTCGCTAGGGTGAGCCATTCCGCGAAGACCGCTTTGGCCTCCGCGTTCGGGAGATGCAGTGTCGGGATCGTGCGGTCGGCCAAAGGCTTGGGCACTTCCCGATAGAGCCAGTCGTCGTCGAAACCGATCTCGGCCGCGTCCCAGCGACTGTTGGCGAAGACGAGCCGGTCGATGCCGGCCCAATAGATCGCACCCAGGCACATGGGACAGGGTTCGCAACTCGCATAGATCGTCGCACCCCGCAGCGACGAACTGCCGCTTGCCTTGCAGGCGCGCCGGATCGCGATGATCTCGCCATGCGCGGTCGGATCGAAATCCGGCGAGGTTTCGTTCCAGCCTTCGCCGATCACCGTGCCGTTCTTCACCACGACGGCGCCGAACGGCCCGGCCCGGCGATCTTTCATGGCCCGGCGCGACAGGCCCGCCGCGAGGCTGAGGAATTTCTCGTCGTTGTTCATGTCCGCTATCGCTGCTCCGCAGGTTCTCAATATAGGCGAACGCCGATACCGGGGTGGCGCAATCATTGTGGGACGAAAGGCCGAACGCGGCAACGATGGACCGTGGACCAAGGCCGGCCGGCCACAGCTCCGAAGATGGTCCCCGAAGAGCGGAACGGGCGGAAAATCAGCTTCCCTTTGGCGGTTTGGCCTGCGAAAAGGATGCATCCGTCAATGAAAACATCGGAGGATCTGTACATGGCAGCCAAACGCGAACGCATCCAGGGCAAGGGCATCACCGAACATCCGCAGCCGTTCCCGGCCGTGGTCAAGATCGGCAACATGGTCTTCACCGCCGGCATCAGCGGCGATGACCCGGAAACCCACAAGGTCCCGGATGACATCGACGGCCAGTCCAAGAACTGCTTCACCAACATGAAGGCGATCATCGAGGCGGCGGGCGGCACGGTCGACAACATCGCGAAGGTGACCGTCTATATGAAGGACCGCACCGCCGATCGTGATGCGTTCAACAAGCGCTGGACCGAGGTCTTCCCGAGCGTCGACAACTGCCCGGTCCGCCATGTGATCCCCAACGATCTGCAGGGCAACCGCCGCATCCAGATCGAGTTCATCGCGGTCCTGTGATCCTGCGTCCCATTGGGACACCAGGAGACAACAATCCGGCGGCCGGCCTCCCTAGCGATGATCTAGGGGGGCCGGCCGTTCGCGTTTTCGGCAGCGTTTCCGCCGGTTTTACAGGGGCCGGCCCCCGATTGAGAAATCGGTCCCGATGACCTAAAGTTGCCCCAATTAACGATTTTGTGGCCCAAGCAACGAATAGGGAGTCGCTCCATGAACGAGATCAAGGCCAGCCCGCGCCCAAGCAGCGCATCTGGTAACAAGCTGAGCGTGCTCAACCCGGTCGGTTATCCGCCCAAGGTCGCGAAGAAGCAGGCGGCGGCCCGCCTCGGCGCGTTGGACGGCAAAACGATCTATCTCGTCGATTGTCGCTTCGACGACTCCATCGAACTGCTGAAGCAGGTCCAGGCTTGGTTCGCCGACAACATGCCGAGCGTGAAGACCAAGATCGTCTCGCTCTCCAACATGTATCAGAAGGACGACCCGAAGCTCTGGGAACAGATCAAGGCGGAGGGCGATGCCGCTATCTTCGGCGTCGGTCATTGCAGCACCTGCGCGCCGGCCGTCGCCACCCACGCCATCACGGTCGATAGCAAATACGGCGTGCCCACGGTCGCCATGCACACCCATGTGTTCGAAAAGGTCGTGCGATCGGTCACCAAGATGGGCGGTCTGCCGGAACTGCCGTGCGTGTTCGTGCCGCAGCCGGTGATGGGCAAATCGGCCGCCGAGCTGCGCGCCTATGTGGACGGCAAGAACCCGAACACCGACCGCCCGGTGATGCAGGAAGTGATCGAGGGCCTGACCAGAGGGCTCGCAGGTGATCTTGCGGTCGGCGCCGATCATTCCCAGACGCCGCGCCATGTCGAACCCGACACCGAGGAGAACTTGCACGAGCTGTTCCTCCTCAACAACTGGACCGACAAGCTGCCGATCGTGCTGCCGACGGATGAGCGCGTGCAGGCGATGCTCGCCGGCACCAGCCGCAAGCCGGACGAGGTCGTCGGGCGCATGCAGCCGACGCACAATCGCGGCCGCTGGGAATACACGGTCGAGAAGGTCGCGGTGAACGCGGTAATGGCGGGCGCGAAGCCGGAATATTTCCCGGTCATCCTGGCACTCGCGGCGTCCGAGGTTTCCGCGCGCGGTTCCACCTCATCGTCGTCCGCTGCGATGGTCGTCGTCAATGGCCCGATCCGCAAGGAGATCAACATGAATTGGGGCATCGGTGCGATGGGCCCCTACAACCATGCCAACGCCACCATCGGCCGCGCCTACGGCCTGTTGTCGCAGAACGGGCAGGGCGGTTCGGTCCCGGGCGAGAGCTATATGGGCTCGCAGGGTCACAACATGGCCTATAACAGCTGCACCTTCGCCGAGAACGAAGAACGCAGCCCGTGGGAGCCGTTGCATGTGCAGAAGGGCTTCAAGCCGGACGACAGCACGGTCAGCATCTTTTGGGGCATGCGCTCGTCGTCGTTCTGCCTGGGCCTACGCGAAGGCCATTGGCGCGAGCATGTGAAGGACATGCTGATCGGCCTCGATCCGAACAATCCGCCATGCTTCCTGCTCGATCCGATCACTGCGCGCCAGTTCGTCGAACGCGGTGGTTTCGATACGAAAGAGAAGCTGATCCATTGGGCGTGGGATACCGCGCGCATTCCCGCCGCACGTTATTGGGATCTGCAGCTCATCCAGAACTACATCTATCCGCGCGCCACGTTCGGCGAGGAGCCCTATGCCTCGAAGCTGAAGGCCGCGCCCGACGAGCTGATCCCGCAATTCGTCGAGAACGAAGTCAACGTCGTTTGCGTCGGCGGCGAGACCAACGGCTACTGGTCGATCCAGGGCGCACGCTACAGCAAGACGATCTCCGTCGACGAGTGGCGCTGATCGGCTGATCGATCCATCCCATCGCGAAAAGGCCGCTCCGGTGGAGCGGCTTTTTTTTATGCGCACATTTTATGCGCGGGATGGTTCGTCGAGGATATGGTGTGGGAGCCCCCCCGAAACTCTATTACAGATAAAGGAACGGTTTGGGATGCTGGGATAAAGCGCGCGTGATGAATAGCGCTGATGATGCAATCTCATCCCACAAAGGCCGTCCGAAAGGACGGTCTTTTTGTTTGCCGGTTGAACGTCTTTTTTGTCATGCGGAATGGCAGTTTTCCCAAGTTCTCGCGACCATCATTCCGGTTGGCGGGAGGTATGCCCACCACTATGCTGACATCGTCTTGAAACAAAGCCGTCCGGCTAGGGAGGCCGCGATGCTGAAAATCCGCCATATCGCATTGGCCAGCCAACATCCCGGCAAGGCCGCCGATTTCTACAAGAACGCCTTCGGCTGGCGCGAAGTTTCGCGCATGGGCAAGGACATGAGCGATCCGGCCGGCGTCGTTCTCAGCGACGGATCAATCAACATAACCATCCTGCGCTTTGCCACCGACCAGATCGGCAAGGGCCTGGCGTATGAAGGCTTCCATCACATGGGCGTCCTGGTGGACGATGTGAAAGCCGAGCGCGCACGTCTTGAAGCCATGGGCGTTCCCTGCATCGTCGATGCCGACGAGATCCCCAACAACGCGCAGTTCGAGATCAAATTCCAAGGGCCGAGCGACATCGTGTTCGACATCACCGATGTTGCCTGGCCGGGCAGCACCGATCTTGACGGCGATCCGGCACCCGACGTTCAGCCGACCGCCGCCGAGCAAGGCCGCAACCGCAAGGCGGCCGCCGAATAACCGTATCAAAAAGGAAAAGAGAGGACAGATATGAAGGATATTCCATTCCGCGCGGACCAAGTGGGCAGCCTGTTGCGCCCGGCCGAACTCAAGGAAGCGCGAGAGAAGCGCCGCCAGGGCCAGATCACGGCGGCCCAGTTGAAGGAGGTCGAAGATCGCCTGATCCGCGAAGCGGTGAAGATGCAGGAAGGCGCCGGCCTTCATTCCATCACTGACGGCGACTTCCGTCGTCAATCCTGGTCGGGCGACTTCCTGGGCGCGATCCAGGGCGTGCAGACCGGCGGTAACGTCAGTGCCAGCGCGGAGGCTCAGAATGAGCAGCAGAAATCGACCCCGGTTGGCGGCGTGGTGCAGAACTGGCAGCCGCCGACGCCCAAGACGGTCGGCAAGCTGAAGTGGCCGGAAGGCGGCATCCAGCGCGAGAGCTTCAACTTCCTGAAAAGCGTCACCAAGGAGACGCCGAAGGTGATGATCCCGTCGCCCAGCATGCTGCATTTCCGCGGCGGACGCGGCGGCGTGGATGCCAAGGCCTATCCGGACATGGATGAGTTCTTCGCCGATCTTGCCAAGGTCTGGGCGGCCGAGATCAAGGATCTGGCGGCACAGGGCTGCAAATACGTCCAGCTCGACGACACCAACCTTGCCTATCTTTGCGATCCCGAGCTGCGCGATCGCGTCAAGGGCATGGGCGAGGATCCGGACAAGCTGCCGTCGCTTTATGCCAAGCTGATCAACGAAGCGATCAAGGATCGCCCGAAGGATATGGCGATCTCGGTGCATCTGTGCCGCGGCAACTCGCTGTCGCGTGGCCATGCCAAGGGCGGCTACGAGCCGGTCGCGGAGAAGATGTTCAACGAGACCAAGATCGACGGCTTCTTCCTCGAATACGACGATGCGCGTTCGGGCGACTTCAAGCCGCTGCGTTTCGTCCCCAAGGGCCTGAAGATCGTGCTCGGCATCATCACGACCAAGTTCGGTGAGCTCGAGAAGAAGGACGATCTCAAGCGCCGTCTGGACGAAGCGTCCAAATACATGCCGCTCGACCAGATCTGCATCAGCGGTCAGTGCGGTTTCGCTTCGCACACCGGCGGCAACCTGCTGACCGAGGACGATCAGAAGCGCAAGCTGGAACTGGTCGTCCAGATGGCCCAGGAGGTCTGGGGCCACGCATAAAGACGCAGGCCGCGTAGCCAACACTCTGCCGTCATTCCGGCCGAGCGAAGCGAGAGCCGGAATCCAGTAACAAGAGTTGATCTGGATTCCCGCTTGCGCGGGAATGACGGGTTAGAGGACTAAACGAGAAAGCCCACCCTGTGTGGGCTTTCTTTATTTGGGCGTCCTGCAAGTAACCGCCTGAAATCTCTGTCTTTCCAACCAGCTCGCCAACTAGCTCAAAAGCGTCGGTGAAAAAGCGCCTCCGGCATGTCACATTTGGCTCTGCCGTCTCGTCTTGCTTGCATCGGACCGTCGCGCGGGCGCGCTACGGTATCCCTGAACATGAGAGGAGGGCTTCATCATGAGGATCGTGGTTATCGGCGGTACTGGTCGTATCGGAACCAAGCTGGTCGGGATTCTGCGCGCCAGAGGGCATGACGCCGTTCCGGCCTCTCCCGGCACCGGCGTGAACGCGGTGACCGGCGAAGGATTGGAGACTGCGCTGCGCGGCGCCGATATCGTCGTCGATGTGGCGAATTCGCCGTCCTTCGAGGATCGGGCGGTGCTCGATTTCTTCACGGCATCAAGCCGCAACCTGCTGGCCGCCGATGCATCCGCGGGGGTCAAACATCATGTCGCGCTGTCGGTGGTGGGCACCGAGAGGCTCCTGAAGAGCGGTTATTTCCGTGGGAAGATGGCACAGGAAGAACTGATCAAGGCCTCGCCGATCCCCTACACCATCCTGCATGCGACGCAATTCTTCGAATTCATGGGCGGTATCGCCCAGGCCGGCACGGAAGAGGGGCAGGTTCGCCTGTCGTCGGCGTTGTTCCAGCCGATGGCATCCGATGACGTCGCCGAAGCCTTGGCGGATGTCGTCCTGGCCAAGCCGGTGAACGGCATGGTCGAGGTGGCGGGACCGGAAAAACACGCCATCAACACGCTGGTTGAATCCTGGATGCGTGCGACGGGCGATCAGCGGCCGGTGATCGCCGATCCGAAAGCGCCCTATTTCGGCGTGGAGTTGGACGACGGATCGCTGACGCCGGCAAGCGGCGCGCGCCTCATGCCGACGCGGTTTGCGGACTGGCTTAAGCAGTCGGGCGTCAAGCTGTCGGCGTGAGCAACAAGACCGCCATTCCGGCCGAGCGAAGCGAGAGCCAGGCATCCGGTAGTAAGAGTTGACCCGGCGTCCCGTTGCGCGGTCGGCCGCCCCATATACGCGGGCGCGGGAATGACGATTAAGAAGGGCTTCTTTACTTCGGTCCCGGCCAGACGCCGGCATCGAGCATGCGCACGGCCGCTTCGTCCTTCCATTGCTGGTAGGGTTTGTACCCCTGCCGTTGCTTCACTGCGTCGCGTATGTTGGCGAAGATCTCTTCGTCGGTCATGGAGAAGTCGAACGGCACGGCCGATGGGGCGGGCACGTACCACGGCGAGGAGACGAAGGTCTCCACGATGTTCTCCTCCGGGTCCTTGAAATACATGCTCCAGGCGATGCCGTGCGCGCGCGTCTGGATGTCGGTCACCTCGTTGTCGGCGCGCAGGATCTCATGCATGGCGCGCAGATCGGCGAGGCTTTGAAGTTCGAGCGAAAGCTGCACGATCTGCGACGGCACACCCTCGGGTCGGCCGGTGCGCAGCACGATTTGGTGATGCTCGTCGGGATCACGCGACAGAAAGGCGTATTCGCCGTCGCCACGCGGCGCATGGCCCCGGTCCGACACCATGAAGCCAAGGACGCGGCGATAGAACGCGATCATGCGGTCGAGGTCGCGCACCGTGATGCCGACATGGCTCAGGCGGGTATAGGGGATATAGGGCATCTGCGCCTCCGATCTTATGGTCCGGAGTGTTGCGCCCGATCAGAAGCAGTGCAAGCTCCTGAAGCGTGGGCCCCAGGGGTCGCAGAACATCATGCGGTTATTGAGTTCGGTGGCGACCCGCTGGCGCTCGTCGGCCTCGCGCAACCGTGCGTTCATCTCGGCAAGGGCGTTGGCGCGCCTGCGGTTGAAATCGCCGTAGGTGCTTTGGCCGCCGTAAAGCTCGGCCAAGGCGGAGCTGACAGTGGCGCGCGCCTGCTGGATGTAGGGGGAGGTGCCGGCCTGGTCCCAGGCGTCCCAGCACCGGCGGTTGGCGACGTCGAATTGCTGCAGGGCGGCGCGTTCGATGTTGTTCGGTTTGTCCGGGTCGGAGAGTTGCGCCATCGAGGCCATTGTGGCTGTGCTGTCGTTGAACGGGATGCGGTTGCGGATGGGGTTGAGCGCGGGATCGGCATAGACCGAGGCGCAGACATTGCGCGCCGCTGTGGCGGCCGGGCTTTCGCCCGCGGCGCAGCCGCCGAGCATTAGGAGGGCAGCCGAAAGAACCAGCAGTTTACGCATCATATTGGAATCAACACCACCAAATCGGAAATGTTCCTAAATGTTGCAGGCTGCGCGGGGATGGTGGGGCCGGCCGCGCAGCCGTCTTTTCCACCAAGTAGCTTCGCATGTCTCAGCGCAGAGACCACGCAGGCAATCCACTCCTCAACTGTTCTGCGCCTTATCGCGCTCGCGGCGCAACACGGCGAACACCATGTCGTCGATATCGACCATGCACTTGGAGCAGTACACGATCTCGTTGCAGCGCTCGAACACCTCTTCGGTGGAGCGTGCGCCGTCGGCGATGGCCTTTTCGGCCTGGCGGATGGTGATGCCCGTGCATGGACAGATCGCCATCGACCATTCTTCTTCGGTCCGGATGACCTCGCCCGCCTTTGATGTATCGGTTGTCATGATGCGAGTTCGCCGGTTTCAGGGTCTATGGGTCGCACCTTCATTTCGGCGCCTGGAGGCGCGAACGTCTCGCACGTTCAGGACGATGTGCGAGACGTTCCACGTTCACCATATTAGGCCAACTACCTTATCTCAGGCCGTCTATTTTGCCCAACTGAAGTCGCGCATGGTCAACCCGATGGTCGGGCGGTCCTCGCGCGCCACAACATCCTTCTGGAACACCCAGCTGATCGGAACGCTGGTGATCGGGATGATGTAGGATCGCTCGTTGATGCGGTTGAAGATGTTACGGAAGTATTCCGTGCGCTTGGCAACGTCATGCGTGCGCTCGGTCGCGTCCATCCAGTTGTTGATGTCCTGATCGCGCCAGTAATCGCGCAACTCGACGCCGAACCAGCGGTCCAGGATGGTGCCGGCATCGGGGATGTCGCCGTAGGGCGATTCACCGATACGGGCGACGACTTTGCCTTCATCGCGCAGCTTGCGATAGACGCTCAGCGGCATGTCGGCGACTTCGGCCTTGATGCCGACCTGACGAAGCATGCCGGCCACCGCGATGGTCACGTCGGTCATCGGCGGGCGGGTAAAGATCTTGAGCGGGAAACCATCCTTCCAACCCGCTTCGGCGAGCAGCTTGCGCGCACCTTCCGGATCATAGCCGGGCGCGGGCACGGTGTAGTCGCAGCCGACCATCTCGCGGAAGCACAGGCCGTCGTCGGCGGTCGCGCCCTTGACCATGAATTCCTTGACCAGCCCCTTGCGATCGATGGCCATGGCGATGGCGCGGCGCACGCGCGGGTCCTTGAGGAATTCCGCTTCGCCCGAACGGTTGATGGAATCGAGCGTGAAGCTCGCCATCGTGAGGTCGTTGGTGGCGAGCGTCTTGAATTTCGGATTGGCCTGCAGCTCCTTCAACTGGTCGGGCTGCGGGGCGCGCATCACATCGACGCCGTCCGTCAGCATCTGGGCGATCTGCGTCTGGGCTTCCGGGATCGGCAGCATGCGCAGCGTCTTGATGCTTTCCTTTTCCCCGACATTGTAGCCATCGAACCGGTCGACGACGACGTTGCCGTCAGCTCCGAAGCTCGTCAGCTTCATGGCGCCCGTGCCGATCGGTGTACGGCGGCCGTAAAGCTGCTTGTCCTCGAGCGGCTTGTGGACCGCGCTGTCGAGGATCCACATGTTGAGCGAAATGAACGCGAGATCGAGCGCGTAGACCTGCTTGGAGGTGAAGCGCACGGTGTAGGGGCCGGTCTTCTCCACCGATTTCAGGAAGCGGAAGCGCGACGGGAAGGGCAGTTTGGTGTTCGGGTCGAGCAGCCAGTTCGCGATATAGACCACATCGTCTGCGCTGAATTTGTCGCCGTTGTGGAACTTGACGTCGTCACGCAACTCGAATTCGAGCGTGGTGTCGTCTATGCGTTTCCAGGATTTGGCGAGCCCCGGGGTGAAGGCGCGCTTGCGCACATCGTACCCGATCAACGAGTCATAAACCTCGTCGGTGACGAAGCGGCCTTCCGGCGTCGGGAAGTAATATCCATCGACGAATTTGAAGGGTTCGGTGGTGGCGACGCGGAGCGTGTCCTTGGCCTTCTGCGCGGCGGCGTCGGGGATCTGGCTGAAAAGGGCGATCGCGGCGGCGGCGATCGTGAATGGGCGCATTATATTTCCAAAACGCATGAAGTCCTCCTGCTGCGACCATTATTAGGGCGGTCCCGTGGCGGGACAAGCGGTGATGGAAGAGCGTTCCGGTGCGCGGAAAGCTATGGCACTCTCGCCTTTCTCGTGCGGCATTTTTCTTGACCCAGGCCCCCTAAATCTGGACAATGTTCCTTGTTTGTTCTCATCATCGTGAATATCGAAAACGATCCGTCCGCAGACGGCAGGCGATGAGTCGTGCAAGCTTTCATTAGAGGGGCGCCATTATGAACGGCGGGCAGGGCATGAGATCGTGCACGTTTCATGCAGGTAAATGCGGAGAGGTATGCATGAAAGATGCACAGATGATGCGGAGAGGATGCACAGATCGTGCACAGATGCCGTGCATCGAGGTGGCGGAAATCCGCGCCATGTCCGGCACGATGCGGAGAAATGCACAGATTTGACGCGAATTTGGTTCGGCGTGGTTGGAGACGGAGGGGCGTGGGAAAGCCAGCCAACCGCCAGTCATCTCACGCTCCGCCCTCATCCAATGCACAGGAGCGGCGCGGGAACGGCAGTATCGATCAGGCGGCCGACTTGATCGCGGCCGACAGGATCTCGAACAATGTGTCGATCTGATCCTTCTCGATGATCAGCGGCGGCGACAGGGCGATGATGTCGCCGGTCACGCGCACCAGGGCGCCGGTCTCGAAACATTTGACCAAGATGTCGTAGGCGCGGGCACCTATGGCGTTCGGCCTCGATGCCAACTCGATGCCTGCCACCAGGCCGATGGTGCGGATGTCGATGACGTTGGGCAAAGCGCGCAGCTTATGCGCAGCTTCGGTCCAATAGGATTCCAGACTGAGCGCTCGATTGAACAGATCGTCGCGGCGATAGAGGTCGAGCGTGGCGAGGCCGGCCGCGCACGCGAGTGGGTGGGCGGAATAGGTATAGCCGTGGAACAGTTCGATGCCGTCCGGCCCATTCATGAAGGTATCGAAGATGAACTTGCGTACGACGGCGGCGCCCATCGGCACGGCGGCGTTGGTGATGCCCTTGGCGAGCGTGATGATGTCGGGCGTCACGCCGAAGCGCTCGGCGGCGGTGGCCGCACCCAGGCGACCGAAGCCGGTGATGACTTCATCGAAGATCAGCAGGATGCCGTACTTGTCGCAAATGGCGCGGAGCCGTTCGAGATAACCTTTGGGCGGCACCAGCACGCCGGTCGATCCCGCCATCGGCTCGACGATGACGGCGGCGATGGTGTCCGCGCCGTGCAGGGCGACGATGTCTTCGAGCGCATCGGCGAGGTGCGCGCCCCATTCGGGTTGGCCTTTGACGAAGGCGTTCTTCTCCAGGTTATGGGTGTGGGGCAGGTGGTCGACCTCGCCCAGCAAGCCGCCGAACGCCTTGCGGTTCGGGCTGATGCCGCCGACCGAGATGCCGCCGAAGCCGACACCGTGATAGCCACGCGCGCGGCCGATCAGCTTGCGCCGTCCGGCTTCGCCGCGTCGTGCGTGATAGTTGAGCGCGATCTTGAGCGCGGTATCGACCGCTTCGGAGCCCGAATTGGCGAAGAAGACATGATCGAGATCGCCGGGCATGAGGGCGGCGACCCGGCTCGCCAGTTCGAACGCCTTGGGATGACCCATCTGGAAGGGTGGTGCGTAATCCATCTCGCCCGCCTGGGCGGCGATCGCCGAGACGATCTCGGGCCGCGCATGGCCTGCGTTGACGCACCACAGCCCGGCGGTACCGTCGATCAAGGTACGGCCGTCATGGGTCGTGTAATACATGCCCTTGGCGCCGACCAGCAGGCGCGGCTTCGCCTTGTACTGGCGGTTCGCCGTGAACGGCATCCAAAAGGAATTCAGATCGTTGGGAAGGGGAGTGTCCATGGCCCAAGTCTAGCGCCATAGGCAGGCACCAAAAAGGTGCCAAAAGGAACACATGGCGGAAGCGCTTTTTTCGGCTAGCTATCGTGACAGCAGACTTGTGCGAGACGAGGTTTTTCTACCGTGAGCATGTATCGGTTGGGCCGATTCGCACAAAGCCAGTGAATTTTGTGGGAAATTATAAGGAACCCGGCAGGGATTGCTCTGTCGGTACGCGCCCAAAAATGACCCTAATCCACCACTGGAAACAAATCCGTCACATTCATATCTTTTTGTTTAGGAAATCCTAAGAGATCGCGGATAGCCTGCGATCATCGTGGTAAGTGGAGTCCGTTATAAAATGCGGTACTGCGTCCGGTATCGGGTCGAAGAGAAAAACTGGGTCGTCGCCGATACTGCCAATGACAATCAGGTTTTGGGCGTTTATGCGACCAAAGCCGAAGCCTACGCCCACGCTCTCAAAGCCCAACAGAACTGGTCCGATCCCGAGGCCGATCACCTGAAGCGGGTGCGCGAGACGATGCGCCATACCCTGGTGGTCGAGCGCAAGGATCCACGCGACCAGGGCGCCAAGTCGTCGCGATAGCGTTCGCACCGCGCTCTTAGGGCTCTCTTCTCGGGCTGTCTTTCGAAACGCAAATGGCCGGACATCGGTCCGGCCATTCGGTGTTTCGTATTGCTTGTGGGCTTACTGCATCGGCGAGAAGGATGCCGGGTACATCAGCTTGTTTTCCTGGTTCCACACCGTGACCGGCGCATCCGGCGTGTCGGCCTTGGGCGGCCAGACGCCATCGTGTTCGGTCTTGGAACGGATCTCGTAACGCTGGTTCGGATCCTTGTACGGCCAGATGTGGACGAACTTGTTGCCGGTGCCGAGATCGCATTCCATCGCGACCGAGAGGTTCGAATATTCGAGCCGCTTGGGCAGCGCCTTTTCCCAGCGCTTGCGATTCTCCATCACCAGGCCCGGCGTCAGGATGTAGCTGCGCATCTCGTAGCACGGGCCCCATTTGCCGGGCTTGAGCTCGGGCGAGAACGGGCAGGGCTCGTAGATCTCAAGCGTCATGTTCTTGATGAACTTGGAGATGTCGGGCGGCCACACGCCGGACTTGGCGGCCTCGGTGCGGATGCGGGCGCGCTCTGCCAGGTCCTTGTAGGGCCAGATATGGATGATCTGATTGAGCGGGCCGACGTCGGTATAGAAGAAGCCCGCGAGTTCGGAGAACTGCTTGCGCTTCTCATACGCCTCACCGAAGCGCTTGATGGTTTCCGGCTGGGTGCGCGGATAGAGGTCGTAGGTGCGGACTTCGTAGATCATACCGTCTCTCCCCGTTCGTCTGATCAATCAGGAATATCGTCGCCGGGGCCGTTTGAAAAGGCGGATTGCCGCCCTTACACTCCGCGCCCGTGAACGAACAATCTTTTAGGGATCTTCCCCATATGGCTCGCATACCCGAGAATCTTAAGAAGCACATCAACGAGGCCTATCCCGGCCCGAACCCGACCTTGATCGCTTCCGTTCAGCCGGACGGCTATGCCCAGGTCACCCCGCGCGGCAGCGTGGTCGTGGTCGACGACAACACGATCGGCTATTGGAATCGCGGCGGCGGCAAGACTGCGAAGAACATGTCGGATGGCGGCAAGGTCACTATCTTCTTCCGCAACACCGATATCCGCGACATCCTGCCGGGCGGCGGCATCGCGCGCTTCTATGGTACGGCGACCATCCACACCTCGGGTGCGATGTACGAACAGGTGTGGAGCACGATGATCCAGCAGGAACGCGACAAGGACCCGGAAAAGAAAGGCCATGCCGTTCTGGTGAAGATCGAACGCGCCGAAGACCTTGGCAGCCGGCCGCTCGCCGGTTCGGAGTAATCCCCAAAGCGGCCTGTCCTTGCGTCTCGCGAGACCGCTCGATTCACCGCAGATCAAACAGCCCGCGCGAGTCCTCGGTAGAGATAACCGAGGCTCGCCGCGCGCGCGGCCATGAAGATCATCAGGGCCGCCCAGAGCCCGTGGTTGCCATAGGCGGGCTGCAGCACGCTCATCGCGATCAGGAAAACCACGAATGACGCCATCATGGCGTTGCGCATGTCGCGCGTGCGCGTGGCGCCGATGAAGATGCCGTCGAGCATGAAGGACCAGACCGAGATCAGCGGCGAAATCGCGAGCCAGATGAAATATTCGCCGGCGGTTGCGCGCACATCGGGGATGTCGGTGAGCAGCGCGATGATCAAAGGCGCCGCCAGGGCGTAGGCGAGCGTGTAGCCGCCCGCGACGATCAGTGCCCATTGCCCGGTGATGTGCACCGATTTTTGGAAGGCGGCCTTGTCGCGTGCGCCGATGGAGCCGCCGACCATCGCTTCGGCCGCATGCGCGAACCCATCCAATCCGAATGAGAGGAAGTTCTGGAGCTGCATCAGCACCGCGTTGGCGGCGAGCAGTGCGTCGCCCATGGTGGCGCCCTGACGGGTGAACAGCGCGAAGGTCGCGATCAGGCAGAGCGTGCGCACGAAAATGTCGAAGTTGAGCCCGAACAGCCGCTTGAGCCGGGTCGGATCGAAGATCGCGGCGAGCCCAATGGGCGTGCCCGCACGGCTGCGCCATAAGAAAAGCGCCAGGGCGACGGCGGCGTATTCGGCGAGTGCGGTGGCCGCCGCAACACCCTCGACGCCCCAGCCGAAGCCCACCACGAACGACAGCGACAGCACGATGTTCAGCCCGTTCATCCAGAGCTGCAGCACGAGTGCCGCCCGCGTGTTGCGCATGCCGATGAACCAGCCGATCAGGCAATAATTGGCGAGGGTCGCCGGCGCGCTCCAGATGCGGATGCGGAAGTAGTCATGCGCGAAGCCTTCGACCTGGGCGCTCGCGTCGAACAGTTCGCGCGCGACGACGAAGATCGGTACCTGCAGGATCCAAAGTATCAGTCCGGCCACGCCCGCGATCGCCAGGCTGCGCAGCAGGATGGCGCGGATCTCGCTTTCGTCGTTCGCACCATAGGCCTGAGCGACCAGACCGGTGGTGCCCATGCGCAGAAACCCGAAGCCCCAATAGATGAACTGGAATACCACCGCGCCGACCGCGACCCCGCCGAGATAGGCGGGATCTGGCAGGTGGCCCATGACGGCGGTATCGACCGCGCCCAGCATCGGCACCGACAGGTTGGCAAGGATGATGGGGCCCGCCAGCCGCCACGCCAGCGCGTGCGACGGGGCTTCGTTGCGTGCGTTCATGCCTTAGAGGTCGGCGAAATAGGATGCCATGCGGATACGCAAGGCAGCATCGGGCAAGCGGCCTGCGACCGATTTCAGATTGTCGAGCATGTGATGCGGCTTGCTGGTCGCCGGGATGATGCAGGTGACGCGTGGATCGGCGATCAGGTATTTGAGCGCGACCTGCGCCCAGCTCGTGCAGTCGATCTCGTTTGCCCAATCGGGGAGCGGGCGATTGCCGATCCTTGCGAACAATTCGTCCTGGCCGTACGGGCGGTTGATCAGGGTCGCCACGCCGTTGTCGGCGCAGAAGGCGAGCAGATCTTTTTCCGCCGCACGGTCGATCAGCGAATAGGGGAACTGGCAGAAATCGATATCGCCATGCGTGGCGATGGTCTTCTTCAGCGCGTCGAACGCGGTCGCGGTGTAATGGGTGATGCCGATATAGCGGATACGGCCTTGGGCCTTCCAGTCGCGCAAGGTCGCGAGGTGCGTATCGGTATCGACCAGGTTGTGGACCTGCATCAGTGCGATGGAGGTACGGCGGAGCAGGCGCAGTGACGTCTCCATGGCGGCGATGCCGTCGCGTTTGCCGCGCGTCCAGACCTTGGTCGCGATGAAGACCTTGTCGTGTGCCGTCTCGCCGTCGAGCAGCTCGCCAAGGACCTCTTCGGCGCGGCCGTACATGGGCGAGGAATCGATCATGGTCCCGCCGGCCAGGATCATCTGACGGATCACCTGGGCCAGCGCCTCGCGGATGGGGGCGGCCGTCAGCGAAGTGTCGAAGGCGCGGAACGTGCCGAGACCGAGAACGGGCAGGGCTTCGCCGCTGCGGGGGATTTGGCGGGTGAGCATGGGGTAACGGTACCCAGCGCCTTCCCTTGCCGCAATCCTTTCACACCTCTAAGAAGAGATGTGAACTCCACGAGCGGCCTCGGATTATGGGTTGAACGTGCGCGGCGTGCATCGAATCGCTCGCCCGACCAAATCCTGCGCCGCGTCGCTTTCGAAGCCCGTGCATTGCTCGACCGCACCGCCATGGCCGCCGATGTGGCCATTGATGAGCGCACGCTGGCCCGTTTGCCGTATCCCGTTCCGAGTGACGTTTCCGCCGAAGATCGCGCGCGAATCCGTGCCGGCGCTCAGCGCGCCCGTGCGCTCGAGGTCGATCTGCTGGGGTCCGGCCTGGTAACGCTGCCATGGCCGATCGACTGGCATGTGGATTTCAAGTCCGGCCACCGCTGGAAGCAGGGCGCCTATTTCCGCGATCTCGATCTCAACGATCTGGGGCATGACAGCGACGTGAAGGTTCCGTGGGAGTTGTCGCGCCTGCAATGGCTGATCCCGGTGGGCCAGGATTACGCGCTGGGCGGCGATCCCACGCATGCCGAGTTCGCGCGCGACATCGTGGTGAGCTGGATCGAAGCGAATCCTTTCGCGCGCAGCGTCAATTGGGGCATCGCCATGGAACCGGCGATCCGCATTTTCACCTGGACGTGGTTGTTCCAGACCTTCGGCGACAGTCCGGCGTGGCGTGAGCCCATCTTTCGCCGTCAATTCCTGGCGATGCTTTATCGGCATGGCGAATTCGTGTCCCGCTACATCGAGAATTTCGGCATGGGCGGCAATCACCTGACCGCCGAGGCGGCAGGCCTTGTCGTGCTCGGGCTGTTCCTGGGCGAGACCAAGAACGTGCGCCGGTGGATGGAGCGGGGCTGGGCGATCCTGACGCACGAGATCATGCGGCAGGTAGGATCCGACGGCGTCGATTACGAAGCCTCGATGGCCTATCACACCTTCGTCGCTGAGATGTTCACCTGGCCTGCGCACGCGCGCGAAGCCTGCGGCCTGGATGTGCCCGAAGCCTATCGCGCACGTCTTGCCGCGATGGAGGCGTTCACCGTGGCCGCGACCGGACCCGACGGCGCGCGGCCGTTCTGGGGCGACAACGATGACGGCCGCGTCCTGCCGGTCGAGATCGCAACCTGCCGGCAGCCGCAGGTGCCGTCCTCACAGGCGTTCCACGATGCCGGCGTCTACATCATGGCCGATGGCCTCGATCACGTGTTCATCGATTGCGGGCCGGTCGGCCAAGGCGGGCTCGGTGGGCACGGCCACAATGATGCCCTGTCGTTCGAGGCGGTGCTGAACGGTGTCCGCCTGCTCACGGATTCAGGCAGCTATATCTACACGGCGGCGCCTGTTTGGCGCGATCGCTTCCGTTCGGCATTGGCGCACAACGCACCCATCATCGACGGGGAGGAGCCCAACCGGTTCGTCGGTCCCAACGAACTGTTCCGCCTGCACGACGATGCCAAGGCGAAGCTCGTGTCGTGGCGGTGCAGCGACGACAAGGATAGCTTCGTCGGGACGCATTTCGGTTACGACCGTCTGATCCGCCCCGTGCGGCCCGTCCGTACCATCGAACTCGACAAGCGCGCCCACCGCTTGATGATGCGCGATGAGTTCGAGGGCGGCGGCGATCACAAGGTCGTCACCGTCCTGCATTTTGCCTTTGGCTGTCTGATCGTCGGTATCGGTGCGGGGCATTGGCGCATTGAAAAGGATGGCGCCCAGTTTGATCTGCATGTCGGAGGCGACGAGTGGCATGTCCGCACGATCACGACATACGAATCGCCGAGCTACGGCGTGCGGCGCGAACGCCCGGCGTTGGAATTCAGCCGCAGCGGCCATTTGGCGCCGCTCGAGGTCACCATCGCGCCGGTCTAGGTGGCGTCTCGTTAGGGCAGGATTTGGCGTATGCGGAGCGGCTGCATCGGATCGATGCCATGCTCTTCGCAGAAGGTGACCAGAAGGTCTTCACGGCCCAGCAGATAGTCCATCACGCCGCCAAGGAACGCGGGCTGGCTCACGCCGGCGCGCAGATCGTCCGCCGACAGGCCGGTTGTACCGAAAAAGCCGTCGGCGCGGTCTTCGTCGCTCATCAGGAACGTGATCATGTTGAGCGCCATGGTTTCGGCGCGCTCGCGCTCGTGCTGGCGCGACGTCTCGGGCTGGTTACGTTCGCGGATCGGCACGTCTAGCGGCGTCCCGGATTGTAATAATCGAGTTGGCGCTGCCAGGCGCGTTCGCCGATGTCGCAGCCGGGTTCATAGACGAAGCCGGAGCCGAATTTCTGCGGATCACTCGAGGCGATGGGAACGATGCCGCGATTGTTCACGGGCACGACCGGCGGTGTCGCAGGTGGTGTTTCGCCCGCGATTTCGATGATCAGCTTACGCCGGATGGCATTGGCGAAGTCCTCGAAATTCTTGGCGACGATGATGAACGCGCCCTGGCCGCCGATGACGCAGCCGCGGTAATAATCGTCGAGATCCTTGAGGAACATGCCGGGGCCATATTGGTCGCGCATGTTGATGATGGGCAGGCCGTTGATCGTGACGCCTTTGGATACGATCTCGTCGCGCGCCTCGGTCACCAGGCGACCGCGATTGTTCGGCCCGTCGCCGGAGACGTCGATCACCTGCCGCGTCGCCTGCATGGTGCCGTCCGACAGCAGCTTATAGGCGAGTGCAAGCCCGTCGCTGATGGACGTGCGCTGGCCGAGCGTGATGCGCCCCTCGTTGAGGATGCGGGCGTATTCCTCGGCGCTCGCTGCGCTGTCGATGATGCGCCAGGGAACGACGACGGTGGTGTAGAGATCGCTTGACCAGTCGATATAGGCAACGCCGATGCGGCGATGATAGCCGGATTGGATCGCCTGGATGACCTGCGGATCGCGGAGCGCGGCCGACACGCCGTCGCGCTGCAGCCGCGCCTCGGCTTCGTCGATGGAGCGCGAGGTATCGGTGGCGATGACGAGTGCGAGGTCGACGGCCTCCCCGCCCTGCGCGCTGTCCGGATCGAGAAATCCGGCGGCGGCTACGGCCAATGCGAAGAGGAGTGCGCGAAGCGTCGTCTTATTTTTCTGAATGCGGCCCTTCATGGGGGAAAATCTTAGACCTGAAATCGGGACCACCCAAGCCGCTTGTGGGCACCGTTCCGGGCAGGCACCTGGACGAGGTTTTAGTGAGTGGACCCCGGCTTTTTCGCCGCAAACCGGGCAATCACCGGCCGTGCTTAGCTTTGTGTGATCGGATGGAGCGGAGTGAACGGCGCTCCCAGATCGCGACGATGACGAGAACCGTCGTCGTCGCGATACTGTAGGTGAGGGGTGTGGCGCTGCTCGCAAACGGGATGAGAGCCGCCAGCAGGCCGAGCCCGATCATATGCGACAGCATCGGCCGCCCGGTTACGGTGCGTTTGAACAGGATATTGCCCGCGAGGTAGAGCGCTGGGCCGCCTATCAGTGCAATGGCGGTTTTGCTGTCCATGTGTCCATGTGGATGCGCAAGGACAAGCTCATCGCCGACGGCGACGACGATAATACCTGCCACGATCGGCAGGTGCATGTAGGTATAGGCGAGGCGGGCGAGGCGACCGGGATCGCTCGATTGCACGATCCGTTTCGATCCGTGCTCGGCGCCCATGTCGAAATAAAGCCACCACATGACGACACTGCCGATGAAGGCCACGCCGAGGGCTGCGAAGTCTGCGCCCGACCAGTCCAATCCAGCGAAGGTCGCGCCCATCACCACGATCGACTCGCCCAGTGCGATGATGATGAACAGGCCGCATCGTTCGGCGAAGTGGTGGCCTTCGACGTCCCAGTCCTGCGTGGTCGAGCGGCCGAGGCCGGGCGTCCAGAAACCGAGCGACGGCCCCAGTGTCTCGATAAACAGGGCAACCGCCCAGATTGCGAAACGCTCCGCATCTTGCAGGAAGGCGCCCGTTATCCAGAAGACACCGGATACAACCAGCCAGCAGGTGATGCGCTGGAAGTTGAGGTAATTGCCGGGGCTATGCGGCCGAAGCGACCACAGCGTGAATAGGCTGCGCGATATCTGAATGAAGACGTAGGCGCCGGCGAAAACCAAGCCGCGGTCCTCGAATGCGCGCGGCAGCGAGGTCGACATGAGCAATCCGGCGAGCATCAGGACGAGCAGAACGACACGGACGGGCGTCTGGTCGGGATCGATCCAATTGGTGAACCAACTCGTGTCGATCCAGATCCACCAGACGGCCAGCAGCAGGAGCGCGGTCTGGGCCACGCCGATAGGGGTGAAATGCTCGAGCAGTCCGTGGGACAGTTGGGTGATCGCGAAAACGAAGACGAGGTCGAAGAACAACTCGACGGACGTTACTTGGGCATGGTCGTGTTCGCTGCGGACGCGAAGATAATTGGCGCGTTGTGCTCTTTCTGGCTGCTTATCGGGCAAGCTGGAAGGCCTCGGCCAATAGCTCGTAGGAGCGCCGCCGCGCCGCCGGATCGTGAGTGATGGTGAGGATCACCAGTTCATCCACGCGATATTGGTTGGCGAGCGCGATGAGCTTTGCCTTGCAGGTCTCGGGATCGCCGAAGATGCCGCGCCGGTGTGAACGCGCGATGATGGCACGGTCCTGCTCGGTATAAGGATAGGCTTCGGCTTCCTCGATTGAAGGAAAGGGTCCGAATTCACCGCGCTCGCGCCGCAACAAGGACAGTTCGCGGCTTTTGAGCAGGCGCTCCGCCTCAGCTTGTGTCTCCGCACAGATGACGAAGGTGCAGATGTTGGCTTCCGGCGCCGGATAAAGTTCCGAGGGCTGGAAGCGCTGGCGATAGGCGTCGATCACGTAATCGCCGCCTTCGGGGGTGATGAACTGCGCGAAGGAAAAGGCGAGGCCGAGCTGGGCCGCGAGCAGTGCGCTCTGGTCCGAAGAGCCGAGCAGCCACATCTCCGGCGGATGATCCGGCCTGGGCGACATCTTGATGCGTTTGAAGAGCTCGGTCGGCGGTTCGCCCACGCCCAGGAACCCCATCAGGTCGGCGATCCGGGTCGGAAAATATTCGATGCCGATCTGCGAGCCGTAGGCGAGCGCCAGCGCGGTCAATTGATCGCTGCCCGGTGCGCGTCCGATGCCGAGATCGATCCGCCCCGGATGCAGGGTTTCGAGGATGGCGAAATTCTCGGCGACCTTGAGCGGACTGTAATGGCTGAGCATGACACCGCCCGAGCCGACGCGGATGGTTTTGGTGGCCGCCGCGACCTGGCCGATCATGATCTCGGGTGCCGGGCCGGCCAGCGAATGCGACGCATGATGTTCGGCGAGCCAGTAGCGGTGATATCCCGCCGCTTCGCAGGCCTGGGCGAGCGCGATGGTCTCGCGCAGCGCGTCGGCGGCGGTGCCGCCCGAACGGATCGGCGATTGGTCCAACGCCGACAGCTTCAGTTGCTTGCTGGTCATATCCATGGAGCGCAGTATAGCCATGAAAAATCGTCTCCTTCATGCGGAAAAGACAGGCATGGCCCAGCCCAACCAACAGCTTCGCGCGGTGATCCACGCCGCCCATCGTGCCGACGAAGAGACAATTGTTCGCCGTCTGCTGGATGAGGCGGCGTTCGATGCCGCGGCCGAAGCCCGAATCGCGGCACGTGCCCGCGATCTGGTCGAGACGATCCGCGCCGGGCGCAAGATCCAGGGCGGCATCGATATCTTCCTTCAGGAATACGATTTGTCGACCGAGGAGGGCATTACCTTGATGTGCCTCGCCGAGGCACTGCTGCGCGTGCCCGACGCGGCAACGGCCGATGCGCTGATCCGCGATCGGATCGGCGGGCGCGACTGGACCCGCCATCTCGGCAGATCGGATTCGCTGTTCGTCAATGCCTCCACATGGGCGCTGATGTTGACAGGGCGCGTGGTCGATCTGGGCGAGAATGCGCGCACGGATCTCGACGGATTCCTGGACCGTCTGGTCGCGCGTACCGGCGAGCCGGTGATCCGCACGGCGCTCACCCATGCCATGCATGTGGTCGGGCGGCAGTTCGTGATGGGCGAGACGATCGACGAGGCGCTGACGCGTTCGCAGGAAGATGCCGCGGCGCGCATCTATCGCTACTCCTTCGACATGCTGGGTGAGGGGGCGCGTACCGCGGATCAGGCCGAAACCTATTTCCGCTCCTATCGTGCGGCGATCGCTGCTGTCGGCGCGTCGTCAACGGAAACGGACGTGCACGAGCGTCCAGGGATCTCGGTCAAGCTGTCGGCGTTGCATCCGCGCTTCGAGACCGCACAAAGGCCGCGCGTGATGAGTGAACTGGTCCCGCGTCTGGCTGCGCTGTGCGAGGATGCGGCCCGACACAATATCGGCCTCACTGTCGACGCCGAAGAGGCCGCCCGGCTCGATCTGTCCCTCGATGTGATCGAGGCGATATCGCAGAGCGCCGGGCTCGGCACGTGGGCGGGCTTTGGTCTCGCCGTGCAGGCCTATCAGAAACGAGCGCCCTTCGTGATCGATTGGGCGGCTGATCTCGCGCGTCGCTCCGCGCGGCTTCTCAATGTGCGCCTGGTGAAGGGGGCTTATTGGGACAGCGAGATCAAGATCAGTCAGGTTGGCGGTTTTTCGTCCTACCCAGTCTTCACACGCAAGGAGGCGACGGACGTCTCGTATCTCGCCTGCGCGCGGCGTCTGTTCGCGGCCGGCGATGCGATCTATCCGCAATTCGCGACCCACAACGCACACAGCGTGGCGGCGATCATCGAATTGGCGGGCGATGGCGCATTCGAATTCCAACGCCTGCACGGCATGGGACGCGTTCTGTATGATCATCTGCTGGATTCCGATACACGGCTCGCCTGCCGCGTCTATGCGCCGGTCGGCGGCCATCGCGATCTGCTCGCCTATCTCGTGCGCCGCCTGCTGGAGAACGGTGCCAATTCGTCTTTCGTCAACCGTCTCGCGCATGATGAGTTGCCGATCGATACGGTGATCTCACCGCCGGATCGGATATTGCGCTGCCACGCCGCGGTCTCGAATCCGGTGATCCCGTTGCCGCCCGATCTGTATGGGGCGGAGCGGCGCAATTCGACGGGCGTCGATCTCGACGATCCGATCGTGTTGGCGAGAACGCAGGCCGAGATCAACGCTATCCGCTCGTGGCCGAACATCAGGGATGCGAATGAGCATGACCTGAGTGCGGCACTCGACGTGGCGAAGCAGGCACAGGCCGCATGGGACGAACGCGGTGCGGAAGCGCGCGCACGGATCCTGGAGCGCGCCGCCGAGCTTTACGAGGCGAACCGTGCCGAGTTCATGGCCTTGTGCGTGCGCGAGGCGAAGAAGACATTGGTCGATGCGGTGTCCGAGGTACGCGAGGCCGTCGATTATCTCCGCTACTATGCGAACTGCGCGCGCGCTCAATTCGCTACGCCACGCGAACTCACGGGCCCGACGGGGGAACGCAACACATACGTTCTGCGGGGGCGGGGGACTTTCGCCTGCATCAGCCCATGGAACTTCCCGCTCGCCATTTTCACTGGGCAGGTGGCAGGCGCGCTGGCGGCGGGCAATTGTGTTCTCGCCAAACCTGCCGAACAGACTCCGCGCATCGCGGCGCGTGCGATCGACCTGCTGCATGAGGCAGGCGTGCCGCGCGATGTGCTGCATCTGACGCCGGGCGACGGGCCTAATGTCGGGGCCAGGCTGGTCGCCGATCCGCGCATCGATGGCGTGGTCTTCACCGGCGGTATCGATACGGCGCAGTCGATCAACCGCGCGCTGGCCGAACGCGACGGCCCTATCATTCCGCTGATCGCCGAGACAGGCGGCATCAACGCGATGATCGTGGATTCGACCGCACTGGCCGAGCAGGTCGTCGATGATGTGGTGGTCTCCGCGTTCCGCAGCGCGGGCCAGCGCTGTTCCGCGCTGCGCCTGCTGATCGTTCAGGACGACATCGCCGATGGCGTGATCCGGATGCTGGTGGGCAAGGCGCGTGAACTGGTGGTCGGCGATCCTGCCGATCCCGCCACCGATGTAGGGCCGGTCATTGATCGCGAGGCTTTGGATGCGCTTCAAGCACATGCCGAGCGGATGGATGCGGAAGCACGGCTGCTGTTCCGCGCTGAGCTGGGGCTTGCCTGCGCCGGCGGGACGTTCTTCGCGCCTCGTATCTACGAGATCCAGCGTATCGGACAATTGTCGCGCGAAACCTTCGGTCCGATCCTCCACGTGGTCCGCTATGCGGCGGATGCCATTGATGACGTAATCGACGCACTCAACGGCCTTGGCTACGGCCTGACATTCGGCATCCAAAGCCGGGTCGAGACCTTCGCGGCGATGCTTCATAGCCGGCTGCGCGTCGGCAATACCTACGTGAACCGCAATATCATCGGCGCGGTCGTGGGCGTTCAACCGTTCGGCGGAGAGGGATTGTCCGGCACCGGACCCAAGGCGGGCGGGCCGCATTATGTCGCGCGCTTCGCCGTGGAACGCAGCCTGTCGGTCAATACGGCGGCCATCGGTGGAAACGCGAGCTTGCTGTCCAATACGTCGGGACCATGACCGGGCAGCCGAAGCGTCGTTGTGAAAAGCAGGCCAGGCCGGTATAGATCGGGCATGAAATCGACGCTCGTCATCCTGGTTGCCTGCATCGGCCTGTCCGCCTGCCAGCCCTATATCTTCATTCCGGATGAGTTCAATCGCGAGCGGCCGGGCTTCGGCCAGGAGCCCAAGGATCGCACCTCGGTTGATATCTGCTATTTCAGGCACAACACCACGCCGCAGGATATCCTGGCCATGGCGGAGGCGGAATGTGCGAAATTCGGCAAGACGGCTGAGTATCAGCATAGCAGTCTGGGCGACTGTCCCCTGACGACGCCGACACTTGGCCATTTTACCTGCGTTGCGCCTGAGCGGCCGGCAACGCCATCCACACAAAATTAGGGAAGTTTGGGCTAAGCTAAATTCCTCGTTCGGAGGAACGGTCATGAAAAAAGCCCTGATTCTGACGATGGCCGTATCGTTGCCGGCCTGCAGCGTGCAGAAACCTCAGACCCAGGATCAGTTCGTCGCCAGCGCGGTCAGTGCCATCGGGGGCGCGGCGATCGGCTATTCGGTCGGTGCCGAGCTTGGCAGCGGTACGGGCAATATCCTGATGATGATCTTTGGCGGAACCCTCGGAGCCATGGGCGGCTGGGCCTATGGTGGCACCCTCATGCCGTCCGATCGCGAAGCCTTCCGCGAGAATGCCCAAAACGCCATGCAGCATGCATCCAACGGCCAGGTTGTCCCTTGGGCCAATCCGCAAACCCGGACGGCGGGATCGATCACGCCTACCAGCAATTTCGTCGGAAAGGGTGGCAAGCTGTGCCGCAATTTCGATGCGACGATATCGGCCAAGGATGGGATCGGGCGTGGCAGTGGGGTTGCCTGCAAGGACGATAACGGGGACTGGGTTGTCTACGGCTTGACCGACAGCAACGTCTGATCGTCCTAATACATTGAATTAAAGCGCCTTTTTTTCCTGTGGTCCTCCGCAGTTGACCCGGCGCGCTGCTCCGCTAGATAGTTCAGGTACCGGGCATATAAGCCCGGATCATAAAGAACGGGAATATAATGGCGTTATCGCCAAGCATTTCGCGGGTCGCCAGCGGAGCGACGGCCCATGCGTCCGGCTATCCGGTCGCGGGACCGGTTGCCGACGTCATGGAGACGCCGGCAACGGGGCTCAACCCACGCGAGATGTTCGGGCGTGACTCGTTTGGCTATTTCGATTTCGTTCCCGAACAGACGCGTTCGCACTCGGATCAGGCGTCGGCGGACTCCGATCGCCCGCGCCGCCGCATCACCACCGGCCTGCTGTCGACTTCGACCGAAAGTTTTTCGATCGCCTTCGCGCCGTATCCGCAGTTCAACGTATTGCCGAGTTCGCCGGGTGGGCCCGATACTAAGGCGGCGATGCAGCACGGCATCGAGACCTACGAACTGATCGCCGCGGTCATCTACGGCCAACTCGCCCCGCGCGGTGAAAACCTCAGTATCACGCTTTAGCTTTAGACGCGTGCCATAGCTTTAGACGCGTGCTCTGACGTCGACCAGCTTGTCCGGCGTATCGACGTCGAACAACACGCTTTCGTCGTCGATTTGAACTTCGCTCACGTCGTCGGCGTGGAGATCGAGAAGCTTGCGTGCGCCCTGATCGCCGCCGATGGATTTCATCTCGGCGAGATATTGCGTGCTCCAGATCACCGGATTGCCGCGCTTGCCGTCATGCACCGGGACCACGATGGCCCGGCCTTCCAGCGGATTGAACGCAGCAATCAGTTTGTCGAGTGTGCGGGCGTTCACCAGCGGCATATCGCCCAGGCAGACCATGACACCATCGATGTCGCCGCTTTCTATGCCGGGCGTCAGTGCCGCGATGCCGGCCTTCAGCGAGGTGGAGAGGCCCTGGGCGAAATCCGGATTATGCACGAATGTCGCCTCGATGCCGTTCATGGCCTGTTTGACTTTGTCGGCCTGATTGCCGGTTACGACGGTGATCGGCTGCGCCTTGGACCTGGCGACCGATTGCGCCACGCGCGCGACCATCGGCGTGCCGCCGATATCCTCGATCAGCTTGTTCGATCCCATGCGTGTCGCAGTGCCGGCCGCGAGGATCAGTGCGGCGATGCGAGGGCCGTTGCTCTTGGGCTCCTTCGCCTTGTCCTTCTTCGGCTTGGGCGCACGGGGAAGGCCTCGCTCGGCGATCTCCACCAGCAGGCCACCCGAGCCCATCAGCATGATGTCGCGCTTGGTGACTTCCAGGTCCGCGAGCAGGCGCCACAACACCCAATCGAAGCCGTTGAGCTTCGGCGAGCGCGCGCAGCCCGGCATGCCGACGACGGGTTTGGCATCGTGCGCGTCTCCAAGAGTCCCCCCAAGAGTCCCTATGAAGAGAAGATTGCCGGGATCAACCGGCATGCCGAAGTGGTGCACCGTGCCGCCCGCCGCGACGACAGCGGCCGGCAGCACGTCGTTGCGGTCGACAACCGCCGATGCGCCGAAGATCAAGATGATGTCGCAATTCTGCGCTTGCGTGCGTGCGATGGCGGCGACCACCTCGCTACGGTCATGCCCGGTGCGTTCGACATGGATGATCTGGCTGCCATAGGCTTCGACGCGCGCCTTGGCTGTATTGACCGTCTTGTCGAGGATGCTTTCCTTCATACCGGGTAGGCGCGTGAGGATCAGGCCGATCTTTTTCGGCGTGAAGGGCGCGATGGACAGAAGCGGCTTGCCGGTTTCCCGCGCGACCGCCAGCGTGGCGTCCAGAACGGCGCGCGAAACGGCGAAGGGAATGATCTTCACGGTCGCGACCATCTGGCTTTCTTCCACCGGCTCGAATGGGGCAAGCGTGGCGACGGTCACTGCTTCGTCCACGAGGTTGAGACGGTCGAGCGCGGCGCGGTCGAAAACCAACAAGCCGGCTTTTTCGGCGAATAGATTCGTGCGTCCGGTGAAGGCATCGTCGATCCGCACACCGGAGCCGCCGAGCACTGCGGCGATTTCGGCCGCGGCTGCATCCTCGTTGACGTCCTTCGGATCGAGCCTGAGCGCAGTTACTTCGTCTACGCCCGCTTCCACGAAGGCGGTGATGTCGTCGGCCGTAAGTGGCGTACCCTTTTTGACGACGCGGCCGGGCAGGCGCGCGCTGTGGGCGAGGATCGCGCCCTTGGCCTCTTTAATCGGGACCGGCCCGAACTTCATCTACTTAACCTTTGCTTTTCCATGTTTGGCGGCGACGACCTCGGCAAGGATCGAGATCGCGATCTCGGCCGGTGATTTTGCGCCGATGTCGAGCCCGACTGGCGAGCCGATGCGTGCGATCTGATCGTCCGTCAGACCTGCTTCCTTGAGCCGCGCGACCCGTTTGCCATGCGTGCGCGAGGAGCCGAGCGCACCGACATAAAAGGCATTCGATTTGAGCGCGACCAGGAGCGCCGGATCGTCCAGTTTCGGATCGTGGGTGAGGGTCACAACGGCGGTCCGTGCATCGGGTTTGAGCGCGTTCAACGCATCGTCGGTCCAATCCTCGCTGAGCGTCACACCGGGAAAGCGTTCCTTGGTCGCGAACGCGCCGCGCGGATCAACCACCGTGCAGGCATATCCGGCAAGTTGCGCCATGGGCACGAGGGCCTGGGCGATGTGTACCGCGCCGACGACGATCAGGCGCAGCGAGGTATTGTGCACGCGGATGAAGTATTCGGTGCCGTCCTCTTCCTTGTGCGTGCGGCTGACATCGTCGCGGATGGTTTGGCGCGCGCGCGCCACGACCGCATCGGGCAGTTTCAATGCGCCTGCGACCTCGCTGGGTGTGACGATCGCGTGGATGCCGGTCTTGAGATCGGTCACCTGGGCGATGGGGCGTTCGGTCTGCAACCGCTTCATGGTGGCTGCATCCGTGGCCTGTTCGACGAATATCTTGATGTTGCCGCCGCAGGCGAGGCCGACTTCCCAGGCCTGTTCGTCGCTGACGCCGAAATCGAGCGTGCGGATTTTGCCGTCCTTGATGGTTTCGAGGGCTTCGCCGATCACCGCGCCCTCGATGCAGCCGCCGGAGACGGAACCGACGAACGCTCCGTCGGAATCGATGGCAAGCTGGCTGCCGACGGGGCGGGGAGACGAGCCCCAGGTCCCGATCACGGTTGCAAGTGCTACGCCTTTGCCGGCCTTGGCCCAATCGCTGGCCTGACCCAGGACGTCGTCTGTATCCACATCCGTCATGATCGCCTCGAATTGCTACCGTTATATTCGGCTGAATATTTTCAGATAGAATATAGTAAGGCTGTGCGCATAAAAAAACACCCTCCGTTGGGAGGGTGTTTTTCCGGTCTTAAACCTTAGAAAAACTTATCTTATCGGGTGGCGTTAGCCGCCTACGGCGCTTTGCGCCGTATCATTCAATGATGGGTGGCGTTAGCCGCCCATCGCGCGGCGCGCCATGACATTGATCAGATGCGCGCGGTATTCGGCCGATGCATGGATATCGGTGTTCAGCCCGTCGGCCGAGACCTTGATGTCCTTGATCTTGTTGGGGTCGAGCCCGCCGGCCAGCGCTTTTTCGAACTCCGGCACGCGGAACGCGCAAGGACCCGCACCGGTGATCGCCACGCGCACGCCGTCCTTGGTCTGGGCGACGAAGGCGCCGACGATCGGGAAGCGTGAGGCCGGGTTCGGGAAATGCTTGTAGCCAGCCGTCTGCGGGATGGGGAACGACACCTTGGTGATCAGTTCGCCCGGTTCCAGCGCCGTGGTGAACATGCCCTGGAAGAAATCATCCGCCGCGATGGTCCGCTTGTCGGTGTGGATGGTCGCATTCAGCGCCAACACGGCTGACGGGTAGGAGGCGGCCGGGTCGGAGTTGGCGAGCGAGCCGCCGATGGTGCCGCGGTTGCGCACCATGGGATCGCCGATGGTGCCGGCAAGTTCGGCGAGTGCCGGGATCTTGCTCTTCACCAGTTCGGAATTCTCGACGTCACTATGTTTGGTCATCGCCTTGATGACGATGGCGCCGTTTTCCTCCGAGATGCCGACCAGATCCTTCACATCGGCCAGATCGACGAGGTCGGACGGCTGATCGAGGCGCTGCTTGAGCACCGGGATCAGGGTCATGCCGCCGGCGAGATAACGGGCGTCCGAAGCAGCCTTGTGCTTGGAGGAGGCGTCGTCGACGGAGGCAGCGCGTTGATAATTGAAATCGTACATGGCTCTTACCCCCGCATCACTTTATGTGCCGCGGCGATCGCCTCGACGATGTTGTGATAGCCGGTGCAGCGGCAGATGTTGCCTTCGAGCTGATGACGGATGGTCTTCTCGTCCAGCTCCTTATGGTCGTTCACGATGCCGATCGCGCTCATGACCATGCCGGGTGTGCAGAAGCCGCACTGCAGCGCATGATGTTCGCGAAAGGCTTCCTGCATCGGATGCAGCTTGTCGCCCTGGGCGAGGCCTTCGATGGTGGTGATCTCGGCGCCCTCGACATGCAGCGCCAGGATCGAGCACGACTTCATGGCGCGGCCGTTCACATGAACGGTGCAGGCGCCGCACTGCGACGTGTCGCAGCCGACATGGGTTCCGGTGAGCCCGAGGTGCTCGCGCAGGAATTGCACGAGAAGCGTGCGGCCTTCGACATTGCCGCTTACCTTCTTCCCGTTGACGGTCATCTTTACGGCTGGCATGGACCCTCCCTAGGCGCGTCCCCAGAACCATTCTTCGAGCATCGGTTTTGCTCCGGGCGACGACGAAATCGTGTGTAATGCGTGCGTTAACGCATAGCATCCGCAAGGGGGCCGGTGCAATGCCGACTTGTGTGGATGAGCACCCTGCAAAGCCCAAGTTTCCGGGCCTTTCCAGACCTCATCGAGGAGCGGCTGATCCCTTGATCGGCACGGCGACGCGGCCTAGGCTTTGCGAATGCCCTCTGCCGTCGATTCAGTCTTTGAAGTTGCGTTCTGGTTCAACGACAGGGCCTTGAACGACAACGAATATCTGCAGCCGACCAAGCTGCAATGTCTGTTGTTCCTGGCGCAGGCCTATTACGCCGTCGCCTACGACGGAAAGCGACTGGTTCCGGCGATCTTCGTCGCGGACGAGATGGGCCCCATCGAACCCTCGATCTATGCGGCCTATATGCGCGGGCGGCCCAACCTGATCGTCGACACGCGGTTCGACGAGGACACGGCGGCGTTTATCGATTCCATCTGGCGTCGCTTCGGCCATCATTCGACCGAATACCTGACCAAGCTGTGCCTGCGTAATCCCGCCTATCGCCTGGCGCTCAAGCGGGGGCGGCGGGCGGAAATTCCCCTCGATGACATTCGCAAAAGCTTCATGGCCGCCGTCGCGAAATCGGAAGCGCCCGAATTGACCCAGGTGGTGAAGCCGAAAGTGATGCGGACCCAGGATGGCCGCGCCGTGACCGCGGCGGCATGGAAGCCGCGCGAGGTGAAGAACAAGTGAGCGTGCCGATCGGATGTGCGTCTAAGAGGATGTACGCCTAAGTCGCCTCAGCCGACCATTCCGATGATCCAGTTCGCCACGTCGGCGGAATACCAGACGATGATCCCGAAGGCGATGGCGATCAGACCAAGCCACAACAGAGCGCTGATAAGGGTGCGGTCGAGACGCTTGAATTCCTGGCTCGTGAAAGTCTGCAGAAATTCGATGCGGCGGAGCTTCTGCTGAAGCTTACGCCGGGCGACTGCACGCTTCACGGCTTCGCGGGCACGATGTCGCGCCAAGCCTTCGTGAGGTCTGATCTCAGTGTGGGACATATCGGGCCCGGTCGTTAATGCGAGCTACGATCGCGCAGTCGTTGAATACGTTCTCGAACTTGTGGCCCATTATAGCGCAAATGGCGCTGCCTGACACGTCGCTTGAAACGTCTCAATCCGGTGGTGCAAAGGTCATCCTCACGAAATCACGATAGAGCAGGATCTGGCCGGGCAGGATCGCGGGATCGCTTAAGGCCCGCCCCATGATCAGGCCGCCTTCGACGAGAGTTGCGGCCATGTCGGCGAGCGCGTCGCGATCGACCGCGATGCGTGAGGGATGGGTCTCGGCGATGGCATCGAACCGGGCGCGGAAGCGGTGGCGCCAGACCAGCAGCCCCTCGGCGTTCAGCGCCCTGATCTCGCGGTCGAACAACTGGTCCTGATAGGCGAAGGAGGCGGTGAGACAGCCGGGATGAGCTTCCTTCAACTGGGCCATTGCTTCGGCGAACAGCGTCAGCCCGGCCAGGAAGCCGTTCAATGGGTCGGGATCGGCCGCATCGCCACGCGCGAAGATGTCGTTCAGGACCTCGCGGTCGCGATCCAGATACCGCAGCATCAGTCCGCGCGCGAGTTCGGCCTTGTCCCTGAAATGATAGAAGAAGCCGCTTTTGGTGATGCCGACCGCGGCGATCAATTCGTCGATTGAGGTCGACGCGAAACCCTTCGCCAGCACGGCGGCTTCGGCAGCTTCCAGCAGGCGCTCGCGCGTATCGCGTGGAACAGACTTGCGCGCATCGCGCGGAATGGATTTCCGCGTGTCGCGTTGCGATGATCCGGGCGCGCTTGCCGCCTTTGCCATGCCCAACTGTACCATGAGTCCAGTGCCGACTGTACCACGGGTAGAGTGGCGCGCGGCCGCCCGCCGGGTATGGTGCGTGTTGTCCGGCTTTGCCGTGACCAACACCTCAAATTTCTGGGAGCATCACGATGGTCAACGAGAAGATCGACCTGCCGCATCAAGGCGGCCGCCTATTCCTTACCGATAGCGGGCTCGAGACGAGCCTGATCTTCCACGACGGCATGGACCTGCCGCATTTCGCATCGTTCACCCTGCTGAAGACCGCCGAAGGGCGCGCGCGATTGTCGCGTTATTTTGCCCGCCACGCGGAGATCGCCGCCGCGCACGGCACGGGCTTCGTGTGGGAAAGTGCGACCTGGCGCGCGAGTTCCGATTGGGGCGACAAACTCGGCTATTCCGCCCGCCTGTTGGCCGATGCCAATCGCGACTCGATCGAACTGATGCGCGAAGTCGCCGCCGACTTTCGTATGCCGCAAGTGTTCAGCGGCAATATCGGTCCGCGCGGCGACGGCTATATCGCGGATGGTGCGATGAGCGTGCGCGAGGCCACCGATTATCATGCACCTCAGGTCGCGACTTTCGCGAAAGCCGGCTGCGATATGGTTTCGGCCTTCACGATGACGAACACGCACGAAGCGATCGGTGTGGTGCGCGCGGCGACGGCGCACGACATTTGTTGCGTGATTTCTTTCACGGTGGAGACGGACGGTCGTCTTCCGTCGGGTGAGGGATTGCGAGACGCGATCCAGCGCACCGATGCGGAAACCGATGCTTATCCCGCCTATTACATGATCAACTGCGCACACACGTCGCATTTCATGAATGTCTTGGAGCCGGAGGCGGCGTGGCTGGACCGCATTTCGGGTCTGCGCGCCAATGCGTCGGCCCGTAGCCACGAGGAGTTGAACGAGTCGAGCGATCTCGACGCAGGCGATCCGGTCGCACTCAGCGGTGATTATGCGGCCCTACTGACGAAGCTCGCCAAGCTGCGTGTGCTCGGCGGATGCTGCGGGACCGACACGCACCATGTGGCGGAGATCGCCAAGGCCTGCGTGTCGCCGGACGGACGAAAAAGCGTCGCGGCTTAAAAGAAGTAAGGATTGCCTAACCAGCGAAAACGCTCGCCCTGTAGCCCGCGCGCAGAATGCGAACCGTGGGCTCGGGCGTAAGCACCAGGGCTTCGCCGCCTGCCGGGCGGGCAATGGCCGGCCCGTAACCGCCGGGGCTGTAGGGCCGCAATTCCGACCCCTGGACGAGATAGGCTGTGTCGTCGATGGCGACGAAGGCTCCATCGGGCAACGTCTTGAACGGGGCGAAGAAGCGCTGCTGGCTGCGTGTATGCGCATCGATACGGGCGCGATGCAGGGCACGGTCGACCGTTTTTGGCGTTGCAGGCCCCAGATCGGCGCACTGCGTGGCCCACAGGTCCATATAGGCGCGATAACGTTCGCGCTGGCATTCGCCGCACGGCCGATGACCGGCAGCCAGTGCGACGGCCTCGTCCAGGAAGAACAGTTCGGTATAACGGCCGGGCGTCATCACGACGCGGCGGCGGTCGTGGAACGACAATACGCAATTGACCCAATTGGCGTGGCGCCAACGCGCGCGGCCGAGCTGCTTGTGTTCATCGTGCAGGATGCCGCGATTGCCCATCATGGTGCCGCGTTCTGGGGTCGCGACGATCTCGCCGAATGGAGTGACGCGGTTCTGCAGCGGCATGGCGGTGCATTCCCTAAATGAAAAAGATCCAGCTCAGGAGTGCGAAGAGTGGGATCAGGATGAGTGTCGACCAGGCGATATAGCCGAAGAAGCTCGGCATATTGATGCCGCGCTCCTCGCAGATCGACTTCACCATGAAATTGGGCGCATTGCCAATATAGGTGTTCGCACCCATGAAGACCGCGCCCATCGAGATCGCAAGCAGCGTGGTGGACATCGGGCCCATGAGATCGCCCGCATCGCCGCCCGCGAGGTTGAAGAACACGAGATAAGTCGGTGCATTGTCGAGGAAGCTCGACAGTACGCCGGTCAGCCAGAAATAGGCGACGTGCACAGGCTGTCCGTCGGGGGTCGAGACAAAGGTGAGCAGCGGCGCGAAAGCGCCGGATGGGCCTGCGCGCAACTCGGCCAGCACGGGGATCATGGTGATGAAGATGGCAAGGAACAGGATTGCCACTTCCTGAATCGGCAGCCAGGTGAAGGCGTTCTCGATCCGGGTCGCTTTCTTGGTCGTCATGAGTGATAGGACGGCTATGGCAAGCAGGGCGATATTGCGAACGACATCTTGCAGACCGATATCGATCCCGTAGCCCAGATGGAACACGATTTCGGATTTCCATAGGCCGCTGAGCAGGACGGCGACGATAATCCCCGCAAGATAGATAAGATTGTGTCCACCCTCGAGGCGCAGCCGCCGTGGAACGTGGCTCTCCGTTGTCACCTCGCGCGTCTCACGGCGCCAATAAAAGGAATCGAGCAGGTAGAAAGCGACGAGCAAAATCGTGCTTGCGAGCAGCATGGGCGCGAGCATGTGCTCCGTCGTCCACAGGAAATCGACGCCTTTGAGGAAACCCAGGAACAATGGCGGATCGCCGAGCGGCGTGAGCGAGCCGCCGATGTTGGCGACGAGAAAGATGAAGAAAACGAAGACATGGACCTTGTGACGCCGGTCTGAATTGGCAGCGATCATCGGCCGGATCAGCAGCATGGAGGCGCCGGTGGTGCCGAGAAAACTCGCCAGTCCGGTTCCGACAGCCAGCATGCCGGTGTTCGTCGCGGGCGTCCCGACCAAGTTGCCGATCAGCCGGATACCGCCTGCCACAACGAACAGCGCGAACAGCAGGTCGATGAAGGGAATATATTCGAGCGCCACGGTATGCAGCGTCTCCGCGACCGTTGTTTCGAAGCCGAAGGCGATCGTGCACGGGATCAGGAAGGCGAGAGTCCAGGCTGCGGATATCTTTCCGAAGTGATGTTCCCAGGCTTTGGCGGCGAAGATCGGAAACAGCGCGATCGACAGCAGGGTACCGACGAACGGCAGAGACCAGGCGAGGGAGAGGGTCTCTCCATCGAGATGTGTTACGTCCATGTTGTCTTCCGTCCGCGTCGTCTTGGCGGACGGCAGTTTGCAGGGAGCGCCGGGCTAGGGCAACTCCACCGCCACGTCGGATGCCTTCTGCGCCCGCTTGATCAATCCTTCCTTGAGCAGGAACGCGGCGAAGCGGTTGTAGCGCTGCGTATCGAGCGCGGCCGGCGAATGGGTGAAACGCGGCAGCGTATCGCGCCAGGCGCGCCGGTTCAGCTCATCGTCCAGTTCCTTGTGCGCACCAACGAACAGCTTCCACGATTCGTCGGGATGGTTGAGCAGGAATTGCGTGCCGCGCTCCAGCGCATCGAGGAAGGGACGGAAGCGCTTGTCGTTCACCTTTGCCTTGTTGGTCACCAGGATCAGTTCGTCATAGGGCGGCACGCCTTCCTCTTCGGGATAGAAGGCACGGCCGGGATGGCCGACGATATCCATCTGGTTGAGCTCGAAATTGCGGAAGGCGCCGATCACCGCATCGACCTGCCCGGTTACCAGAGATGGCGACAGCGAGAAGTTGACGTTGACCAGCGTCACGTCCTTCACGCTCAGACCCTGTCTCTGAAGCATCGCGTTCAGGAGCGCGCTTTCGAAGCCGCCGACCGAAAAGCCGACCTTCTTGCCCTTGAGATCCTTGATCGACTGGATCGGTCCGTTCTTGAGCACGACCAGCGAATTGAGCGGGGTCGAGACCAGCGTGCCGATACGCACCAACGGCAAGCCTTCGCCGACCTGCACGTGGGTCTGTGGCTGATATCCGACCGCGAGGTCGGCCTTGCCGGCGGCGACCAGCTTGGGCGGATCATTGGGATCGGCGGGCGCGATCAGTTCGACATCGAGGCCGGCTTCCGTGAAATAGCCTTTCTCCTTGGTCACGACGAGCGTCGCATGGTCCGGATTCACGAACCAGTCGAGCATCACGGTGAGCTTCTCGGCGGCATGGGCTGGTTGCGCGATCAGCGCGAGGCTGAGAATGGACAGGGATGCCAAGTATGTCATTTGGCGTTTCATGATGCCTCCGTCATGGACTTAGTCGGAACTGGGGTTGGTGTCGGGCAGCCAATAGAGCGCGCGTTTGAGCGCGATATCGACGAGGAAATAGAGCGCGATGGCAAGTGTCGCGAGCACGACGAGTGCGGCGAACAATAGATCGATCTGCATGCGGCCGTTGGCGTGCAGCATCAGATAGCCGAGCCCGGCGGACGATCCGACCCATTCGCCGATAATGGCGCCGATGGGCGCCACCGCCGCGGCAACGCGCAGGCCCGAGGCGAAGGCGGGCATCGCGGCCGGGATTCGGATGCGCGTCAGCATCGCCCAGCGAGATGCGTTCATGGTGCGCGCGAGGTCGAGATAACCGGTCTCGGTCCGTCGCAGTCCATCGAAGAACGAGGAGGTGACGGGGAAATAGATGATCAGTGTCGCCATTGCGATCTTGGAGGTGAGACCGTAGCCGAGCCACAATACGAGCAACGGAGCCAGGGCAAAGACGGGTATCGCCTGGCTGATCACCAGGATGGGGAGCAGCCAGCGCCGCGCCGGTGCGTAATAGGCCATGATGAGCGCGCTGATCGTGCCGATGAGCGTTCCGCAGATGATGCCGAGAACGATTTCCAGCGCGGTGATCTGCGCGTGCGGCCAGATGATGTCGAAGCGTTCGGCCAATGTGCGGGCGACCTGCATCGGGGCAGGCAGAATGAAGGGCGGCGCACCGGTGGCCCACACCACGATCTGCCAGATCGCGATCAGGCCGGCGAGAACGATGAACGGGCGCAGCGTCTTCATGGGGTGATTCTTTCGGGCGCGCTTCCGGCCAGCCGGACCAGAAGGTCGGCCTGACTGCTGAGCACGGTCGCATCGTGCAGCGCGCGCGGCGTCGCTCCCGTCATCTCCATGGGTGCGGCAAGGCGCGCGGGCCGGCCGAGCAGGACGTGGATGCGGTCACCCAGCCGCAAGGCTTCCAGCGGATCGTGGGTAACCAACAGGACGGTGCGGTCGCGCAACAGCTCGGCGGCGAGCTCCTGCAACCGCACGCGGGTGATGGCATCGAGCGCCGAAAACGGCTCGTCCATCAGCACGACGGGTCTGTCCTCCATCAGTGTGCGCACAAGGGCAACGCGTTGACGCATGCCGCCCGACAAGGTGGCGGGCAGGGCATCGGCGGCATCGCCGAGGCCGACGCGGTCGAGCAGAACGCGCGCCCGTTCACGGCTATTCCCGCTGGCGCGCCCCACCCGGAGCCGTTCGCCGAGCGTCACGTTGTCCAACACGCTCGACCACGGCAGCAGCAGGTCCTGCTGTGCCATGTAGGCGCAACGCCCCGCGAGCGGGCGACCGTCGTCGCAGGTGACCTTTACGTCCGCGCCGGGCGGCAGGAGACCCGCGACGAGGCGCAGCAGAGTCGATTTGCCGACGCCGCTTTCGCCCAAGAGGCAGGTCCAGCGTCCGGCCTGCAGGGTCAGGTGCAGATCCTCGAACAGCGAAACGCCGTCGTAGGCCACGCGCGCGGCGTCGATCGAAACCGAGAACGGGGTAAGCGTGGAACGGGAGGCGATCTCGACCATAAGCGCACTGTTCCTACGCCGGCATAATCCGGATCAGGTTCTTGGGGTCGTTTCGCGAAGAAACCTCTCAGCCGGATGATCCGGCTCCCCCCAGTGAATGATAGCGACTATGACCGGGTCGCGATGGGCCCGCAAGGCCCGGCCGGGGCAATCCGGCTCTTGGCAGGGCGGGAAAAACGCGCCTAAATGTACGCATGTACCCGCATCTGTCCCGCCGTACTCTGCTTGGAACCCTCGTAGCCCTGGTGGCCGCCGCACCCAGCCTGGTGCGCGCCCAGGGTATGGAGAAATTCACGACCGGCACGTTGTCGATCATGAGCAACGGCAAGCGTCACGACTTCAATATCGAACTCGCGCTCACCGACCGCCAGCAAGAGCAGGGGCTGATGTTCCGCCGCTCGCTGGCACCTGACGCGGGCATGCTGTTCGACTACAAAACGCCCACGCGCATCACCATGTGGATGAGGAATACCTTCATCCCGCTCGACATGATCTTCATCGGCGCGGACGGCAAGGTGGTCGACATCGCCGAACGGGCGGTGCCGCAATCCGAAGCCATCATCCCGTCCAGGGTGCCCGCGCGCGCCGTGCTCGAGGTGAATGGCGGCACGGTGCAGCGCCTCGGCATCAAGGTCGGTGATACGGTCGAAAGCGACGCGCTTCAGGTCTAAGGACGTTTCCAGGCGAGGGTAAGGCCGTCGCTGATCGGCACCAGCGCCATGCTCACGCGGTTATCGACGTGCAGCTTCTGGTTCAGCGCGCGCAATGCGACGGTCGATTTCTCGCGTGAGGCAGGATCCGCCACCGCGCCGCCCCATAACATATTGTCGAGTGCGATGACCCCGCCTGAGCGAACGAGCGTCAGGCAGCGTTCGTAATAGGCGTCGTAATCCTTCTTGTTGCAGTCGATATAGGCCATGTCGAAGCTGGCCGGGCCCGGCGAGTCGATCAGCGCATCGAGCGAGGCGACAGCTTCGCCGAGCTTCAGCTCGATCCGGTCGATCATGCCGGCCTCGAGCCAGAACGGACGGCCGATGGCCGGGAAGCTCGGTTCGAGATCGAGGGTGACGACGCGCCCGTCCTTCGGCAGCGCGAAGGCGAAGGCGAGGCTCGTATAGCCGGTGAAGGTTCCGACCTCGAGCACGCATCTCGCGCCGATCATCTGCGCGACGAGTGTCAGGAGTTGCGTCTGTTCGGGATCGCTCGCCCATCCGGCATGCGGATGGGCCTCGGTCGCCTCGCGCAGCCGGCGCAACACGTCCGGCTCGCGCAAGCTCACCTGGTGCACATAATCCGCAAGTTTGCGTGTCATCTGCACCATGGCTGGACCTCCTAGGATTTCAGTTTGGAATAGGAATTGACCACGGAATGGAGATTCTTCGCGAAGGCCAGCATGACGTCGTTGGAGAGCCCCATGCCGTTCATCGTGAATTCCTTGACCGCGAGCACGGCGGGCTTCGGGATCTTCTTCATCTTCTCGATGAAGGCATTGGCCGCCTCGTCAAGCTTCGCCGCAGGAACGACCTGGCTGACGATGCCGAACATGCGCGCATCCTCGGCGGAGTATTCGGTTGCGGTGTAGGCCATGTTCATCAGCGCCTTGCGTCCGATGCGATCGATCAGCGCTGACATGGCCGCCGTCGGCATGATGCCGTGCGAGGTTTCGGGCAGCGCGAATGTCGCGGTGTCGGCGGCGATGGTGACGTCGCACAGCGAGGCGAGCGAGCAGCCGAAGCCGAGGGCCTTGCCCTGGACGATGCCGACGATGGGTGCCTTGCAGCGGCGGAACGAGTTATAGCAGCTGAAGACCGGGTCGAAGTTGTCGCGGAACTCGTAGGCTTCGGCTGGGGCCATGCCGCCGGTGCGCCCGGTGCAGAAGTTGGGGCCTGCGGTCTTGAACACGATCATGCGTGCCTTGGAGGATTCCGCATCCAGCAGGCTCGCCATCTCGATCGCCATGGCGTCGGAGAAGCGGTTCCCGTCGTCGGGCTTGTTGGCCACGATGGTGATGACGTCGCCGTCGCGGGTGACGATGAAATTGTCGGACACGAAGTGTTCCTCCTGCAGATGAATTGAAGTGTTTGCGGCACTTTATAGAGCATGCCCCATTGGGGCGGTAAAGCGTCCTGGCCTGATCTCCGGGCCGTCGGTTGCCATCGCGTCTCGGCGACCTTAGATAACCGGTATTCGCATTCGGCGACCGGGAGAGCGGCACCATGACATATTGTCTGGGCATTTATCTCAAGGACGGTCTCGTCTTCGCCTCCGACTCCCGCACCAACGCCGGGGTCGATCACATCGCGACCTTCCGCAAGATGTCGATCTTCGACAACCCCGGACAGCGCTGTCTGTTCCTCCTGTCGGCCGGCAATCTCGGTACCAGTCAGGCCGTGATCAACAAGTTGACGCGCAACCTCGGCGACAAGGGCAGCGACATCAATCTGTTCGATACCAAGAACATGTTCGACTCCGCCGAATTGATCGGCGGCGTGTTGCGCGACGTGATCGCGAAACATGGCGATCATGTGCGCGCCGCGAAGGCCGACCCGGGCGCCGATTTCCTGTTCGGCGGGCAGATCAAGGGCGGCAAGCACCGCCTGTTCCATATCTACTCGGCGGGGAATTTCATCGAGGCCGCGCCGGAGACGCCTTACCTGCAAATCGGCGAGACCAAATATGGCAAGCCCATCCTGGATCGCGTCATCACTTATGACGTGGCGATCGAGAACGCCGTGAAGGTGGCGTTCTTGTCGTTCGACGCCACCATGCGCTCCAACCTGTCGGTGGGACCGCCCCTCGATATCGCGACCTACCGCGCGGATAAGCTCCAGGTCGACCGCCATGTGGTGGTGACCGAGACGGACCAATTCCATGCCGATCTGCGCCGGCGCTACAATTCGGGCCTGCTCGAATTGTTCAAGACTCTACCGAATCCGTCCTGGCTGGACTGAAAAAACCTCTATTTCCGCCGTTTTCGGCCTGTTTGTTGCTTGGGACAGGGTTTGCGCGGCGGCTTCGATCTACCTACATTTAAGGGTGTGGGTTCGGATCGTTCTTTCTGATTAACCGGAGAGATTGATGGACATCGACGCCCTGAAACAGCGCCTGGAGACCCGTCTGGCCGTTTTAGCCCATGAGGCCCGCGCCATCGACGCGGAACTGCACGAACCGGGCAATCCCGACTTCGAGGAACGCGCCATCGAGATCGAGGGCGAGGAAATCCTCGAAGGACTGGGAAAGGTCGCGCTTGACGAGATCGGGCAGATCAAATCGGCGCTGCACCGCATCAACCTGGGCACCTACGGCATCTGTGTCGTTTGCGGCGACGATATCTCCGATGCCCGTCTTAATGCCGTGCCGTATGCCGCCAAGTGCATCAAGTGCGCCGGCTGAGCATTGCCGTACCTGTTGCCGTCTCCTGCCAAAACGCCTAGTAATCGTGCCACCGGGGAGTAGCTCAGCCTGGTAGAGCACCTGCTTTGGGAGCAGGGGGTCGTTGGTTCGAATCCAGTCTCCCCGACCATTCTTTAAACGCACATACGACTATTCCTTTCACGCACATAAATGTCCAATCCCATGCATCGTCATAAAACACGTGTTGGCATTGTCGGCGCCGGCCCAGCGGGTCTCACGCTCGCGCATCTCCTCCATCTCGAAGGCATCGACTCGATCGTCATCGAGTCGCGTAACCGCCACTACATCGAAACGCGCTTGCGCGCGGGTCTGCTCGAGCAGGGCACCGCGGATCTTCTCATCGAAACCGGTGTCGGCGAACGGCTGTTGCGCGAGCGCATGCTGCACGACGGCTGCTACATCAAGTTCCGTGGCGAGCTGCACCGCATCGATTTCCGGGACCTGGTCGGCCAATCGGTCATGATCTACGCGCAGCAGGAGGTCGTGAAGGATCTGGTTGCGGCTCGGCTCGGCTATAACGAGCCTTTGATGTTCGAGGTCGGCGATGTGAAGCTCGATGGGCTCAAGGCCGGCAATCCGTCGATCCAATTCACCGCGGACGGCCAGGACCATGCCATCGACTGCGACTTCATCGCGGGATGCGACGGGTTCCACGGGGTCAGCCGCGCGAGCGTCCCAGCCGGCAATATCCAAGTTTTCGAGCGCGAATATCCGTTCGCATGGCTCGGCATCCTGGCCGATGCCAAACCGACCGAGGACGAACTGGTCTATACGCACAACGAACGCGGCTTCGCGCTTCTGACCATGCGCTCGCCCACCGTCACGCGGGCCTATCTGCAGGTCGCGCACAATGAGGACATCGCGAAGTGGCCGGACGAGCGCATCTGGGAAGAATTCCGGCTGCGCACCAAAGGCGACGGCAACACGCTCTGCGAAGGGCCGATCACGCAGAAAAGCGTCACCGACATGCGCAGTTTCGTGGTCGAGCCGATGCAATACGGCCGCCTGTTCCTGGCAGGCGATGCCGCGCACATCGTGCCGCCGACCGGCGCCAAGGGGCTGAACCTCGCCGTCAGCGACGTGCGCATCCTGGCGCGCGCCATGGCGGCCTATTACAAGTCGGGACGCACCGATCTGCTGGAGGCCTATTCACGCACCTGCCTCAAGCGGGTGTGGAAGGTGCAGCGCTTCTCGTGGTGGGTGACGCAACTCCTGCACCGCAATGAGCAGGACAACGACTTCGACCTGCGCCGCCAGATCGCGGACATCGATTACGTCACCGGTTCGCGCGCCGGCCGCAAGACCTGGGCGGAGAACTATGTCGGCCTTCCCATGGAGTGGGAGTAGGGAGTAGGCCGCCCGGCTTTTAGCTTTAGGCTGTTGCCCTAGGCCGCCGAGACGAGTCGTGCGGCTGCGCGTTCAGCGGCGCCCACGGTGTTGTCGAGCAGCATGGTGACCGTCATCGGACCGACGCCGCCCGGCACGGGCGTGATGTGCGAGGCCTTCTGCGCGACACCTTCGAAATCGACATCACCGACCAGACGGCCGTCTGGCAGGCGGTTGATGCCGACATCGATGACCACCGCACCGGTCTTCACCATCTGAGGCACGATCAGATGCGGCTTGCCCGCCGCGACCACCAGGATGTCGGCCAGGATGGTGTATTCGGCGAGATTGCGCGTCTTCACGTGGCACACCGCGACGGTGGCTTCCTTCTGCATGAGCATCAGGGCCATCGGCTTGCCGACGATGTTGCTCGCGCCGACCACGGTGACGTTCTTGCCTTCGACCGTGATGTTCTCGTGTTCCAGGATCTTCTGCACGCCATAGGGGGTGCAGGGCGGGAAGACGGTGTCACCGATGACCAGGCCGCCGACGTTATAGAGGTGGAAGCCGTCGACGTCCTTTTCGACCGAGATGGCCTCCAGGATGCGGCGCACCGAAATGGTCTTGGGTAGCGGAAGCTGGACCAGGATGCCGTGGACGGCCGGGTTGGCGTTCAGTTTCTCGATCTGGCGGACCAGTTCGGCCTCAGTGACCGTTTCCTCGAATCGCATGACCTCGGAATTGATGCCGACCTCGGCGCAGGCACGCGCCTTGTTGCGGACATAGACGGCCGAAGCCGGATCATTGCCGACGACGATGACGGCCAGACCCGGGACGATCTTGTGCTGGTTCAAGAGGTTCTGCGCCCGGCGGCTGATGTCCTCCCTGACCTTACGTGCGATCGCTACACCGTCGATGATTACCGCTGTCATCTGTGATCCTCGTGATACCCAACTGCCGGCGGCAGCCCCGGGCTGGGGAACGGGCGCCGGCCGGAGATGTCAAACACTTCATTTGCGATCTTGGCAACCTCTTTAAGGGTGGGATTTTGCATTAATAGATGCGGAAAAATTCCCACCAAAATCCCTTCCGATTTGACATCTCGAGGCCAACTCAGCAGGTTTTGTCCCAACCAGAGCCCAACAAGCCCCAACAAAAGCCTATGGGAGGCACACCGTGAAAATCGATATCTTCAATCACGTCATGCCGCCGGCCTACCTGGACCTCATGAAGGAGCATTCCAAGGAGCCCGGGATCGTCAAGCGCATGACCAACCTACGCGTGTTGTGGGATATGGATGCACGCGTTGAAATGCTCAAGCAATGGCCTGACGTGCAACAGGTGCTGACCCTGGGCGTGCCGCCGCCAGAGGTGCTCTGCGGGCCGGATTTGTCGCCCCACGCCGCGCGCCTCGCCAATGACGGCATGTACGAGATCGTGCGCAAATATCCGGACAAGTTCCCGGCTTTCGTCGCCTCGGTCCCGATGAACAACGTGCCCGCCGCCCTGGAGGAGATGGACCGCGCCATCACCAAGCTCGGCGCCAAGGGAATCCAGATCGGAACCAACGTGGTGGGCCAGCCGCTCGACGATCCCGAATTCTTTCCGGTGTTCGAGCGCGTCACCAACCACCATGACCTGCCGATCTGGATGCACCCGGTGCGTCCGGCGACGTTTGCGGACTACAAGACTGAGCAGAAGTCGCAATACGAGATCTGGCAGGTGCTGGGCTGGCCCTTCGAGACCAGTGCGGCCATGGCGCGCATGGTGTTTTCGGGCATGTTGGACAAACTGCCGAACATGCGCCTGATCACACATCATTGCGGCGGCATGCTGCCGTATTTCTCGGGCCGTGCCGAGACGCTTTGGGCGCAGCTCGGCTCGCGCTCCGAAGGCGACGATTACGGTGCGATCTTCAAGCGCATGTCCAAGCCGCTGATCGAGTACTTCAAGATGTTCTACGGCGACACGGTGCTGGGTGGATCGGCTTCCGCATTGCGCTGCGGGCTTGATTTCTTCGGGCCCGATCACGTGGTCTTCGCCAGCGACTGTCCGTTCGATCCGGAAGGCGGGCCCATGTTCATCCGCGAGGGCATCCGCTCAGTCGAAGATCTGAACCTGCCGGCGGACGTGAAGGAAAAGATCTACTTCCGCAATGCCCAGCGCCTGATGAAGCTGAAATCGAAGTAGGCGGAGGGCCCGCGAGATTCGGCGGGCCGTTTCATTAGAGAACTAGACATGTACCCGGATTCTTAGCGGAATCCGGGTCATTTCTTCCGATAAACGGAACAAATGGCGTCGCGTACGGCGTCGCCGATGCGCCGAGTTCTTCTGTCACATATCCGTAACAACGGGTCCATATAACGGCCCGCAAAGGGGAAGGGTGCATGGCCTTGCAGGCGATCCACGGCAATAGCGTGGAGATTTCGCGACTATCCAAAGTCTTCAAAGTCACAAAGGTACTCAACGATGTGAGCCTTCACATCGCGGCCGGTGAGTTTGTCACACTCCTGGGGCCGTCCGGCTGCGGCAAGACGACTCTTCTGCGGATCGTCGCCGGGCTCGAAGCGCCGAGTGGCGGCAGCATCGCGTTCGACGGCACGCCGATCGCGGATGCGGCCCAGCGCCGTTTCATGCCGGCCGAGCAGCGCAATGTCGGCATGGTGTTCCAGGATTACGCGCTGTGGCCCCACATGCGGGTGCACGACAATGTGGCTTTCCCGTTGCGTGCGCGCCGCGTGCCGAAGGATCGCCATGCGGCGATGATCGAGGCGGCGCTGAAGCGCGTCGGGCTCGCGCATCTGGCCGATCGTTTTCCGGGTGAATTGTCGGGTGGTCAGCAGCAGCGCGTGGCGTTGGCGCGTGCGACGGTCGACGAGCCGTGCCTGTTGTTGTTCGACGAACCGCTATCCAATCTCGATGCGGCGCTGCGCGAAAGCCTGGGGCACGAGATCAAGGAACTGGTGCACAGCCTGGGTGCCACCGCGCTGTATGTGACCCATGACCAGAACGAAGCGCTGAGCCTTGCCGATCGCGTTGCGGTCATGCGCGACGGTAATATCGTGCAACTCGGCGTGCCGCTCGAACTGTATCAGAAGCCAGCCGATCTCTGGATGGCGCGCTTCCTCAAATCCGGCAACCTCATCCCGGGCGTCATCTCCAATGGCGCGTTCCAGCCCAAGGGACTGGAGCAGACATTGCGCCTGCCGCATCTGCTGAACGGATATTCCGGTCCGATGACGCTCATGCTGCCCGGCAACGCGCTGCGCATCGGTGGCGATCCGGCCGATCTGCGCCTCAGCGTGATCGCGACCCACTTCCGCGGCGACCGTTACGAGATCGCCGCCCATATCGGCGAACCGCATGTGAGCCCCGTCGTCCATTTCTGGCACGACCGGGCGATCCAGCCGGGCGAACGTGTTCCGGCCGCCATCGAACATGCGCGGCTCAGGATTTTCGAAGAGGAGTTGTTTTGATGAAGAAATACTTGGGTGATGTGATGGATGTTGCTGTCGTGGCCGCAATGGCTGTCGCCGGCGTGTTGTTCTGGCAGGGCGTGGCCGCGGCGCAGCAGGTGACCGTCTACACAGCCGGTCCGCAAGGTCTGGCCAATGCGCTGTCGAAGGGCTTCACCGCCAAGACAAAGGCGAAGGTGAACCTGTTCCAGGGCACGACCGGTCAGGTCATGGCCAAGATCGCGGCCGAAGCGGCCAACCCGCAGGTGGACGTACTGATCTCCGCCTCATGGGATACGGCACCGGATATGAAGGAGAAGGGGCTGCTGCTCTCCTACATGTCGCCGAACGCGAAGAACGTGCCGGACAGCCTGAAGGATGAATTCTACGTCGCCCAGGGTGCGGCCGCGCTGTCGATCGTGTGGAACAGCAAGACGGGCAAGCCGAAGCCGACCGATTGGGCGGATCTCGCGAAGCCCGAATACCAGGGCCAGGTGACCATGCCGGATCCGGCGGCGTCCGGCTCGGCCTACGGCCTTGTGAGCGGCCTGGTCGCCAATCCGAAGCTCGGCTGGAAGTTCTTCGAGACGATGAAAGCCAACGGCACGGCGGTCGTCGGCGCGAACGCCGCGGCGCTCAACCCGGTCATGCAGGGTGCGAAGTCCGCCGTGTTCGGCGCGGTCGATTACATCCCGATCGGCGCCAAGGCGAAGGGCGAGGCGATCGAGATCATCTATCCGGCCACCGGCACCGTGCTTGAAGCGCGTCCGATGATGATCATGAAGTCGACGGAGAACCCCGAGCAGGCGAAGCAGTTCATCGACTACGTTCTGTCCGAGGAAGGCCAGAAGCTGGTTGCCGACGTCTACCTGTTGCCGGCGCGCACCGACATCGCGGCGAAGCGCGCGGGTTGGAAGGACATCAAGCTGCTGCCCGCCGATGCGAACGCGACGATGCAGAAGCGCAACGAGACCCTGGCGAAGTTCAAGACCACCATGGGCCTGAAGTAATCGAACCAAGTATCCTGTTAAATAAGAACTGGTACACACAATGGAAACGCGCGGCGGGGCGGCGATACTCGGACTGTCGGTGACAGCTCTTGCGATCGTCGTCGCCCTGCCGATCGTTTTCGTCATTCTTCAAAGCATTTTCCCTCATCTCGCCGAAGGCTCGCTCGCCGCGCCGTTCGCCGAAGTCGGTCGCGCGCTGACCGATCATCGCCTGCCCGAGATGTTCGTGAGCACCATCACGCTCGGCGTTTGCGTGGCGCTCGGCTGTTTCGTGCTGGCGACGCCGCTCGCCGTGCTGCGCGGCATGACCGATCTGCCCGCGGCCAAATTCTGGGACGTCCTGTTCCTCATTCCATTCATGATCCCGCCCTACGTCGCCGCTTTCGGCTGGGTGATGGCGTTGCAGCCGGGCGGCTTCACGACCCAGTTGTGGGGCATCAATTTCGGCGAGTTCCTGTTCTCGCTCGGCGGTGTCGCGACCGTGATGGTGCTGCACCTGTTCCCGGTCGTCTATTTCGCCATGTCGCGCACGCTGTCGGTGGTGGGATCGCGCTTCGCCGATGTCGGCCGCGTCTGTGGCGCGAGGCCGCTCTATGCCTTCTTCCGCATCACGTTGCCGCTGTCGATCCCGGCGATCGCCGGCAGCCTGCTGCTCGTCTTCGCACTTACTATCGAGGAATACGGCACACCCGCGACGCTGGGCCGCCAGAGTGGCCTGATCGTGCTGGTGACCGGCATCGAGGAACGTTTCGCCGAATGGCCCATCGACCTGCCGGGCGCCGCGCTCACCGCGACCATCCTGATGGCACTGGCGCTTGCGGCGTTCTTCCTGCAGCGCTGGCTGGTCGAACGGCGTTCCTATGTCGTCGTTTCCGGTAAACATACGCGGGTTGCGACCATCGAACTCGGCAAGTGGAAGCTGCCGGCGATCGTGTTCTTCGTGTTGGTGGGGCTGCTTGCCGTCGGCGGGCCGATCGCCAGCATCGTGCTCACTTCGGTCAGTCGGACCCTCTCGGGCGGGCTGACCTGGTCCAATTTCGGCTGGCAGCATTACCAGGCCGTGTTCGGTAATCAGGACGGTGCGATGGATGCATTGACCACCAGTCTGTGGCTCGCCGCCGCCGCCGCCATCGGCGCAGGCCTCTTGGGCGCGCTCGCGTCCTACGTCGCGGTGCGCTCGCAGATGAAGGGCCGCTCGGTGGTCGATGCGCTCTCCGTGTTGCCCAACGCCGTGCCGGGCATGGTGCTTGCCGTCGGTCTGATCCTCGCCTGGAACCGTAGCTGGTGGCCATTCCCGGTCTACAATACGCCGTTCGTTCTGATCCTCGCCTATATCTGCATCCTGTTGCCCTATCCGGTGCGCTATGTCGGCGCGGCGCTGCGTCAGATCGGAGCGAACCTGGATGCCGCCGCGCGCGTCAGCGGGGCGGGGATGGGTCTCACATTGTGGCGCATCCTGCTGCCGTTGATCGCACCCAACCTGCTGGTTGCCACGTTGCTGGTTTTCGCCATCGCGTCACGCGAGCTTGTCGCTTCGGTGATGCTGGCGCCGTCGGGCATGAAGACGGTGGCGACCTTCGTCTTCAATCAGTTCGCGCAGGGCTCGCCCGGTCTGGGCATGGCGCTGAGCGTCATCGCGATCTTTTCCTCGACTGCCATCCTGGTGATCCTGGCCCGCTTCACGCAGGCGTCCTTGGATCACTGAGGATCGCCGGCCCACGGCTAAAGCTCTATCGGATTATTCTCTATCACGACGCGGGCAGGCGCGAAGGCGGCCTGCCACGTGCCGAGATCGCTTGCGCCGCCGCCGAAGCAGGGCAGCACGGTCCGCGCACCAACCTCGCGCACAATCTGGGCGTTTTCAGAGAGCGAAGGGTGGATCTTCCAGCGCACGACTTGGGCGCGTCCGTCCTTGATCAATTGCGCGGCAGGCAATGTCGGGTCCATGAAACCGGTGAAAACGATCTGAACGCGCGGATCGTTCACCCATTTCTCGACCAGCATCTTCGAGCTGCCTTTGTCGGCATTGCCGGGGCTCGCGATCATCACGCCCGATGGGGTCTCAGGGATCGATGGCGCCTCGCGCAGTTTCGCGAATCCGGCGCGGACCTCGGGCCTCAGGCATTCGTCGCGCATGCCGATGATGGCGGCGCGGAGCGTGTCGTCGAGATGGGGCATAATGCCGTTCTGCAGGAAATGCAGCGCCATCTCCGGGCCGCGGCCCTGCGGCACAACGGGCAGGAGCAGGGGGCCTGCGGAGGCAAGATCGTGCAGCGTCTCTTGCCCTTGGGCCAGCGGTTTGTCGTCCACGCCGTAGGAGCAATCGAGGATCAGGGTCGTAGCGCTGGGTGGTGCGTCATGGGCATAGATCAGCGACGAGGCGCAATTGTCGCCCATATAGATCAGCCCGTCGCCGATGCCGAAATGGATCCAGATGCCGCCCGGCGCATGACCGGAGCGCCCCGTCCGAACGGGGATGCCCAGGATGCTCGCGGCGCCAACCATCGGCAGGAAGGAAACGGAGATGTCGGAGGGCAACGCACGGGCCACCACCTCGGTGGTGAAAACCTGTGGCGCGCCGATATCCTCGAGATGGCCGACGGCACCGATATGGTCGGCATGCTGATGCGAGAAGATGAGCGCATCCACCTCGCCGATCTGCTTGCGATCGGGAACGCGGCCGGGCGGCGGACCTTCGCCGAAATCGAGCAGCAGGCGCGCGTTGTCGGCTTCCACCAGGAAGCAGGCGGGGGCTTTTTCGATCAGACCGGAAATGGGGATCAGGCGAGGCATATATCCTAGATACGTGAGCGATATTCTCGGTTAAAGGCGTGTCGTGGCCGAGGCAGAACGGTCCATGACTGATCGCAACAATTTTAAGCGGTGACGCCGTAATTCGCACTGTCTCAGTTTGAAATCACGCCGCCTAGATTTACGTCGTGCATCGACACATCTCCATAGTATGTTTACCGCAAAGCAAGCGGGAGCGCTCGAACTATGGGTTCGCTGACGTGATCGGCAACGCGGTCTATGTCATGCGGATGGCGAGGGGGAGATTGTTGATAGAAGCGCCCAAGAGCGCCGCCCCCAGCTATGATGATGCTATTTACTGTCAAGGGCAGGGGAGACAAATATGAGGTTCATTGCCATTGATCTTGAAACGTCCAATCCCCGGATGAGCAGTATATGTCAGATCGGGGGTGTGACCTTCGAAGATGGCAAAGAAGTTGAAGCCGAAGTTCACTTTGTAGACCCCCAGGACTATTTCGATCCCTACAACATCGCGGTGCATGGCATCACCGAAGATCGGGTTCGAGGCGCTCCGCGCTTCCCCGATTTGCATCCGTGGCTCTGCGAACGCGCATCGGGTGAGGTGGTCGCCTGCCATACTCACTTCGACAGGGTCGCGTTGGCGCAGGCATGCGGACGACACGCGCTGGACCCGCTTCCATGCAACTGGCTTGACACAGCACGGGTAGCACGGCGAGCGTGGTCGCAGTTCGCGCAATCAGGCTACGGCCTCGCCAATCTCGCGCAGCACTTCGGCATCACCTTCCAACATCACGACGCGCTGCATGACGCCCGCGCGGCAGGGTTGATCCTTCTCCGGGCGATGGAAGAAACCGGATACGACCCGCTCGAATGGATCAAGCGGTGCAACGGTTCGATTAGCCTCAGCTCTGGCACGAATATTCGCCGCGAGGGTGACGGCGACGGGCCGCTGGTGGGCGAAAGCATCGTGTTCACCGGGGCACTGCTAATCCCTCGCCGGGAAGCTGCCGACATGGCGCACGAGGCAGGCGCAGCGGTTGAACCGAACGTCACCAAGACTACCACACTGCTCGTCGTGGGCGATCAGGATCTTGATCGGCTTGCCGGTCACAGCAAGAGCAGTAAGCACCGCAAGGCTGAACAGTTGATTGAGGCAGGTCAGCCGCTGCGCATCCTTGGGGAAGCCGATTTCATGAGGTTGTGCCGGCTCTAACGCCATTCGCGTCGCGACGCATGGAATTTATTTCTAGATTCAGCTCGCCGAAATCCGTATCGTGAATCGAGGACCTAAGCGGCGGTTTGCGAACCCGTTAGACGCCCAGTGCCTCGCTCTTCCACATTGTCGATCTGATTTAGTCGTCGGGGCAGACTTATACGGCGGAGCGGAAAATCGTGGGCGTGGTGAGGCTGCGTCTCGACATCAATGTCGAGTTTTGTCGATACGAATGTCTATTTCGGCCTAGTTTTTGCCGAGAAATGTCGATGGATTTGTCCTTACATCCGGGCATGACGGCTTCGCCTAGGCTAGCGTCCCGGCACGTCGATGAAATTCAGCCGTTCGGAATCGAACTTGTCGTCAATGTCGGTGCCGCGCCATTTCATGTCGATGGGGTGCGACATCTCGATACAGGTCGCGGCGAGGTAATAGAGGTTACGATCCGCCGGCGCGAGCTGCTTGGGATCGATGGTGTTGAGCGTGTTGAGATAGGCGATGATCTCGTCCATGCGCGGGTTCACCGCATCGAAGAAACCTTTGACGGTCTCGATGTCGCTATAGACGCGCTTGAAGTGGCGTGCGCGCTCCGTGTCCAGACTCCACTCCGCACCCCAATGGGCGAGGTCCTTGAATTTCATGGGCAGATCGAGCGCAGCCATCACGCGATCCCCAGCATTTCGTTCATGACCCTGTAGTGGTGCTGCAGGCTCATCTCCTGCTGCGAGAGCTGCACATGCGTCAGCGCGCCGGACGACAACATCTCCTGCTGTGCTTCCAGCGTGTTGAGGTCTTCCAGGATCACCGAGCGGCCGCGCGACAGCGACCATTCCTGCGATAGTTTCTCGCCCAGGTTCTTCGCCTTGTAGTGATGCACGGCCATGACGATGTCGCACTGGCTCTCGTTGAGCGGCCAGAAATGCATCTCGACATACCAGGAATTACCGAACAGCAGCAGCATGTTGGGGAAGAACTGCACCACATCGAACGCCCAGTTTGCATGACGCGATGGGTTCACGCCGGGCGGCATGCCGGTCATGTCGTCGTCGAACGCGGGGATCAGCTTGCGGCCGTATTTCCAGGCGAGCGCTTCGGTGTCGCGCACGTTGTGGTCCGGATTGGCCGGCGCCGAATAGCGGTGATGGCGCTTGAGCAGTTCCAGGAACGGGCGATGGCGTTGCGGATTGATCTTGCCGCCCTGGTAATCCGGCATGGTGTTCCGGTGGATGTAGAGCGTGTGGTAACCCTCGGTGAAGGAATTGACCGCGAGGTTCCAGTTGCAGTTCACCGTGAGCTTGTAGCCGGCGACCTGCTGGTAGTTGGCGAAATAGCCGGCATAGCCATCCCAGAATTCGGCGAGCCATTCCTTCAGCGACTCGTTCGGATCGGGATCGAGATGGACGAAGACGAGATCCTCCCACACGTCGGTATTCACCGCGCGCAGGCCCAGCTTCGTCTTGTCCATGTCGAGGAAGGAATGTTCGTCGGTGACGGTCTGCAGATCGCCGTTGGGCGAGAAGATCCAGCCGTGGAAGCCGCAGGCGAAGCGCTGGCGGCAGCCGTCGCCGCCGCGCACCAGCTTGTTTCCACGATGGGTGCAGACGTTGTAGAAGGCGCGCACCTTGTCGTCCGTGCCGCGGATGACGATGAGCGAGGTCTTGAAGGTCGGCAGATCCTTCACGACGTAGCTGCCTTTCCGCGGCACCTCGGAGGCGCGCGCGATGGCGAGCCAGGATTTGCGGAAGACGCGATCGCGTTCGAGCGCGAAGAATTCGGGCGTCAGCCGTTCAGGCACCGCGACGCGGCGCGGATTGCTCTCCACGTCGCCTTTGAAGACGGATTGGGTGATGTCATCCATGTGAGCCTCCCGTGCCGTTGACCGGCATCATGGGTAGGCGACGACTCTAACCCGAACCCGGCTCGGCGGCCAAATCAAAAGGGTTCGTAATCCCTGAGCTTGGGCATGACCTCGGTGCCGAACAGGCGGATCGAGCGCATCAGGTCGGTTTCGGCCAGGTTGCCGAAATTGAACTCGCCGAAGAATGTGTTGAAATGGCCTTCCTCGGCGAAGGCGCGGAGCTTCCTGGTTACGGTGTCGGGTGAACCCAGGATCACTAGGTCGTTGGCGATCAGGTAATCGGGATCGCACAGATAGCGCATGATCTCCGCGCCCGCGTGCTCGCCGCGCTCCTCGAAGAATTGCGCGCGTTTTTCCTGTTCGGCCTTCAACGCGGCCGGATCGTCGAACGAGCCGAAGAACCCGGCATAGGCTTTGCCCGCGTCGGCGAGCGCGGTCTTGAGCGCCTTGTTGTCGCTCTCATCCACATAAACGACGGTGGAGTAGGCGATGTTGGGTTTGCCCTTCCAGCCGGCGGCTTTCCAGTCGGCCAGATATTTGCGATAGCGCGGCGCGGCATCTTTTCGCGGGAACAGGATGAAATAGCCGACATTGATGCCTTCCTTGGCGCAGAAGGCGAGCGTCGCGGGATCGCGCGTTTCGATCCACAAAGGCGGGTGCGGTTTCTGGATCGGATTGACGGCGAGCGTCACGTCCTTGAACTGATGATACTTGCTGTCGAAGTTGAACGGATGAGGCGCGCTATAGGCGGTCTTCAGGAAGCCGACGAAATCGAGCGTCACTTCGCGCCTGGATTGGAAATCGACCTTGAAGGGGTGGAAGTAGACATCTGTGATGCCGGGCACCAGGCCGACATCGAGCCGGCCGCCCAGCATCTGGTCGGCCACCGCGATCTCCTCGATCAGGCGGAGCGGGTTGTGCAGCGGCACCACATGGCCCATGCCGCCGAGGCGGATGTTCTTGGTCCGGGCCCCGGCCGAAACGGCATACAGATTGGGCGCCGACATCAGGCTTTCGTCGGGCCGGAAGTGATGCTCGACGCAGAAGCCGTAATCGAATCCCAGCTCGTCGCAGGCCTGAATCTCGCGCCAGAGCTGGGCGTAGCGTTGCGCCGGAGTCATGCCGGGCTTGGCCCAAACATGGGCGAAATGGGCGAATTTCACGAAGCACCTCCCGGATCGGTTTAGGGCGTTTATGGAGACATTATTTTGTAACCATGCTGGCGGTATCGAGGGGATGGGGCAAGAGGCTGCCGACGGGGCCTGAACGGGCCGGAATTTGATTTTTACGTCCTTTTGGCGTACTCCGGGCCCCAGATCGGGTCGCTTTTACGAGTTGAACGGAATGGACGCGCGCATCTACCAGCCGACCAAGACGGCCATGCAATCGGGCCAGGGCAACACCAAGAAATGGGTGCTCGAATACGCACCGGCGGAAAAGAAGGTGACCGAGCCGCTGATGGGATGGATCGGCTCCGGCGATATGAAGGGCCAGTTGAAGCTCAGATTCGAGACCAAGGAAGAGGCGATCGCCTACGCCCAGCGGCGCGGCATCTCGTTCCGGGTGATCGAGCCGCATATCCGCGCGATCAAACCGAAATCCTACGCCGACAATTTCCGTTTCGACCGGATCGAATAATCCGATCCGGCCAAGTCTTAGCCGGCTAAGTCTAGGTTAGTGGCGCAGACCGGTCCCGTAGCTCAGCTGGATAGAGCATCTGCCTTCTAAGCAGAGGGTCGCAGGTTCGAATCCTGCCGGGATCGCCAGCGTTTCTAGGCCGCGGGTTTGAGTTCGATCTTGATCCAGCCCGCTTCACGTCGATCGAAGGATTCGTAGGCCGGGATCACACCGGTCATCGGTTCGACGTGGCTCAGGATCTGGGTCGGATCGATCGCTCCTGTGCGCACCAGATCGACCAGATGAGGCGCATATCGACGATGATTGCAATTGCCCATCTTGACGGTGAGGTTCTTGTTCATCGCTTCGCCCATCGGAAATGTCGTCATGCTTTCCGAATAGACCCCGATGATCGACAGCGTACCCGCCTTGGCGAGTGAGGACACCGCCCATTGCAGCGCCTGGCTCGGTGCGTCGCCGGGCTTCCAAAGGTCGCCCTGGACGTTGGTTTGCGGCGCCACCTTTTTCACCTCGTCGCGGAATTGCGTTTTCTTCTGTTCGGCCTTTTGAGCCGCGGGACCATGATGGGCATGTTCCGCGTCCACGCCGACCGCATCAATCGCGCGGTCCACGCCGATGCCGCCCGTCATGCTGCGGATCGTCTCGACCGGGTCTTCCTCGTCGAAATTAATGCATTCCGCGCCTTGGTGTCGCGCCATGGCGAGCCGGTCCTCGCGGTGATCGACGGCGATGATGCGTCCTGCATTCATCAGCTTGGCTGAGGCGATCGCGAATTGGCCGACAGGGCCGCAACCGAAGACCGCGACCGTATCTCCGTCCACGATCTCGGCCAACTCCGCGCCGAACCATCCGGTCGGGAAGATGTCGGAGATCATGATCGCCTGATCGTCGCTGACCTCGTCGGGCAGTTTAATCATGCCGACATTGGCGAATGGAATGCGTGCCTTTTCGGCCTGCAATCCGTGGATGGAGCCGGTGTCACTCGGCCCGCCGAAGAACGCGGTCGATCCGGTGCCTTTCGGATTCGCGTTGTCGCACTGCGCGAAATAGCCCGCGCGGCAGTACGAGCAGTATCCGCAGGCGATGGTCGAAACGATGAGCACACGATCGCCCACCTCGAAGTTGCGCACCATCGGTCCCAACTCTTCGACAATGCCGACCGCCTCATGGCCGAGGATGGTGCCAGGTTCCATGCCGTTCATCGTGCCCCGCACCATGTGCAGATCGGTGCCGCAGATCGCGGAGCTTGTGATGCGCACGATCGCATCCGTCGGATCTTGAATCTTCGGTTCGGGCACGTCGTCCAATCGGATGTCGCCGATGCCGTGGAAGACGACCGCTTTCATGATGACCTCCAAATAACGGCTCTCCCGAACTCGCGTCCGGTCGGCTAAAGGGATGAGGATTCGGGTAATCCGGTTGGACCCGGCGTTCCATATCGGGAACCGTCGCGGTCGCGCTTAGTTCCTCGTCCAGCCTTTCCGACGATCAACTTCGAGCGATCACGTGCGGCACATGCTTCGAAACAACGGCCTCTCACTGGCACTGCTTGTTGTTTTCATGCTGTTTTGGCTTGGACAAGCAATTGCCGGGTGGAGTGTTTTCAATGACGATCAGATCGATCATGGCAGGCCCGTTCTCGGGTTTGCCGCCTATCTGGCGTCGCCGCATTTCTGGGAGTCCACGGCGGAGAACTGGGAAAGCGAGTTCCTGCAGATGGCCGCCTATGTCGCGTTGACGGCAGTCCTGTTTCAGAGGGGATCGGCCGAGTCCAAGAATCCGGACAAGCCGCATCCGACGGATCGCCCAATCCCGGCAAACCTTCCGCCGGATGCCCCTTGGGCGTTGCGAAAAGGCGGCCGTCTGATCCGATGGCTTTATAGTTATTCGTTGAGTCTGGCTTTCGTCATCCTGTTCCTTGGATCGCTTATCGCCCATGCATTGAGCGGATATGCGATGCATAACGAGGAGCAGCTTGCACACGGCGCTACCCCTGACACGATGATGGACTATCTCACCGGCGCTCAATTCTGGTTCCAGGCGCTGCAGAATTGGCAAAGCGAGTTCCTCGCCGTGTTTGCCATCGCCGTCTTGTCCATCTTCCTGCGGCACAAAGGTTCACCCGAATCCAAGCCGCTGGATATGCCGAACCGAGACAATCCCGAGTAGGATCCATATCGTGTCGGACCAGGCTCGCAATGAACATCGCGCGGCGCTCCTGCTGATCGACGTCATGAACGATTTCAATTTTGACGATGCGGAGGCATTGGCCGTCCAGATGGAGGCGCCATCCCACGCGATATCGGCATTATGTGGCCAGGTTCGCGCGCTTGGGATTCCCGTCGTGTATGTGAACGACAACTTCGGACTTTGGCGTTCGGAGAAATCCGCGATCGTTGAGCATTGTCGGCGCAAAGCGGGCCGGCACTGGAAGATCGTTGAGAATCTTGTGCCGCAGCCGGACGACTATTTCGTCGTCAAACCGCGTCATTCCGGTTTTTTCGCCTCGAGCCTGCCAGTTCTGTTGCCGGATTTGCGGGCGCGAAAGCTGATCTTGACCGGCGTTGCCGCCGATATCTGCGTCCTGTTCACAGCCAATGATGCTTATATGCGCGACTACACGCTGTGGATTCCGTCCAATTGTGTGGCCTCGACCTCGCGGGAACGCAGGGAGCGGGCCTTGGATTATATGGGCAGGATCCTGAAAGCGGAGATTCGCCCGACCACCGAACTTGCGGTAGAGACCTGGCTTAAATCGGCGGACGTCTCTGACCGGTTCTCGGGCTGATATGTCGGGTCTCGGCGTTGGTGTTCACTGAGCTTCGCGCCTGTAAATCCCGCCGCCGCATGTTAGCGTTCGCCCAACAACCGGGAGGAGGCGAACATGTCCGTGGAACCTAACCGCACCATTCCGTCGGGGCCGCTGCTGGCGGGCCGGCGCGCCATCATCACCGGTGGTGCAGGCGCCATCGGACGCGGCACCGCACGCGTCTTTGCCGAACATGGGGCGCGTCTCGCGCTTCTTGATGTGAATGACGCGGCGCTCGCGGCGGCCCAGGCCGAACTGGGCGAGTCGCATCTCTATCTGAACGTGGATGTCAGCGATCACGCTGCGTGTGAACGTTCGGTGGCTGAGGTGACCAGTGCATTCGGTGGGCTCGACATCCTGATCACCATGGCGGGCACCGTTCCGCCCGGCGGCATCGCGGAGATCACGCACGAGGATTACGACGCGGTGATGGAAAATCACATGCGCGGCACTTTCAATATCTGTCAGGCGGCCGTGCCGGTTCTGCGCACGCAGAAGAAGGGCGCGATCGTCTGCATGTCGTCGATCGCGGCCGAACGTGGCGGTGGCTTACGCGGTGGTGCCCATTACGCTGCCGCGAAGGGCGGCATCCTGGGCTTCGCCCGCGCACTCGCGCGTGAGCTTGGGCCGGACAACATCCGGGTCAATGCGGTCTGTCCCGGTCCGATCTGGATCGGCCGCCAGACCCTTGAGGAACAGAATGCGCGTTTCAGCCCGCAGATCCCGATAGGGCGCGTCGGCATGCCGGAAGAGGTCGGCGGATGCTTCTTGTTCCTCGCTTCAGATCTTGCCGGGTTTGTCACCGGAGCGACGCTCGATGTGAACGGCGGTATGCATATCGCTTGAAGTCACGAACCAAGCGTGGTGCCAGCAAAAGCCGCAAATGAGCGGGATGCCGTGACGTGACAATTTTGGGTCACAGTGCTGAACATTGGTCACGTCAAACGAGGCGAATGTTACCCTAGGCTGGCTTGTCGAGGCCAAGACAAGGACATCGCCATGTCATCGAAGATCGCAACATGGTCCGCGCGCGCCGCGATACTTCTGCTCCTCGGTCTAAGCTTCGTGCCCGTCGAGGTTATGGCGCAGGCCGCCCAACAGAAGATCGATCCGGCGCAGACCGAAAGACTCAAGAACGTGATGCTTCCGCTGCTGGCGAAGATGGATAATCCGCTGTCGCCGGGCGAGGTGAAGGTCGCGCTCGTTGACGACGACAGCATCAACGCGGGTAACGCCGGTGGCGGTAATTTCCTGATAACGACCGGCCTGCTCAAGCAGGCCAACGACGAACAGCTCCGTGCCATCATGGCGCATGAGATGGCACATGCCGATCTAGGGCATGTCGCCGACCAGCAATTGTATTCGGTTATTTCCCAACTCGGCGTGGCGCTCGCCGATCAACTCTTCCCGAGTTTGAGCTCGGTAACTCCCTTGGTCGGCCAGGCTTTCATGGCGCGTTATAGTCAGAAGGACGAGTTGGAAGCCGATGCGCATGGCGTGGAGATCCTCAGGCGCGCCGGCTACGACGGCAAACAGCTGATGGGCGATACGTTGTCGTGGCTGCAAAAACAGGAAGGTGCCAGCGATCAACGCGGGCTCGCGGGTTTCTTCGCAACGCATCCCGCGACTGGAGATCGCGTTGAGGCGGTCCGCAACCTGCCTTGAGCGTGGTGGTGTGAGCGCGCGGGGCTTATTCAGCGAAGACGTTGACCGGCGCGAAAATGACGACAGCTTATTTGCTGTCGAGTGTCCAAATACCGTTCCAATAGACAGGCGGCGCGGCACGCAGACGATGGCAACGTTCGATGTAATGCGCGGTCACCTTGTCGGCGGGATCAATCGCGAGCACGTTCTGGAAAGCCATCGTTGCGGCGGGCCAGTTACCCGACAGGTAGTGCGCGCGTGCGAGGGCGAACAGTTCCATCGCCGTGTCAGTCATCGGATTGGTGCGATGGTCGAGTACTTCATAGATCTTCACCGGCTGCGTACGGCCGACCACGACGACCTCATCGATCTCGCGGATCTTGTAGTCGCCTTGAAGCTTCTGGAAGGTCGATTCCGCGATCAGGAAGGTGGAGCCATATTGCTTGCACGCGTTTTCGAGCCGGGAGGCGAGGTTCACGCCATCGCCGATCAGGGTGTAATCCATCCGCTTGGGCGAACCGATATTGCCGGACACGACCAGATCGGTCGCCATGCCGATACCCATCTGCATGGGCTTGCGGCCTTCGGAGATGCGCTGCGTGTTCCAGGTATCGAGCGCCTTCAGCATGGCGATGCCGGCGCGAACGGCACGGTCTTCTTCGTCGCCCTTGTGGCGGGTGATGCCGAAACCGGCCATGATCGAGTCGCCCGCGAACTTGTCGACCGCACCGTTCTCGGCGGAGATGCAGTCGACCATTAGGGTAAAATACTTGTTGAGCAGGCGGACGGTCTTCTGCGCGCCGATCTCCTCGGTGATCGTGGTGAAGCCGCGCAGGTCGGCGAACAGGATGGTCGCGACCGTGTCCTTGCTTTTGCAGGTCTCACCTTCGCCCGCGCGGATACGGTCGATCAGGTCGGGATTGATGTAGTGGGCCATGGTCGCCGCGATCTGGCGGCCGGCGCCGATCTCCTTCAGAACGACGAGTATGCCGATCGGGTCGGATGCGACCTGTGGCATCAGCGGGCAGAAGGTCGCGTTTACGTTCCGCCGTTTGCCATTGAAGACGATTTCCGCGCCTTCGACGCTTTTCTCCATGCGGCTCGCGCGGACCTGGGCGACGCACTCCGCGACCCAAGCATTTTCAGCGCAGAAGATTTTAGCGAAAGGCCGCTCGACCAGGGCAGACGCGGGTTGACCGATGAGGGCGCTGCCGGCCGCGTTGCAGGTCTTGATGCGGCCCGCGCGATTGATCCCGATCACCGGGTCGGGAATGCCGTTCAGGATGCCCTCGGCGCACTCGGCAACGAACTGACTGTCGTTCAGCGGATCGACCGCCGAGGCAGCGCTGAAGGGTAGGCCAGGAGAGAATGTCGAGGTTGTAGAACTGCGCCGGCCACTCTCGGATTTGGAGGGGGCAGCGTGAGTGGTGGGGTTGGGATAGGAGAAGTGAGAATGGGCCGACGCACGCCGAGCGAAGCGTCGATTGTGGATTATTGTGCCTGCGGACCGTTCTAGTCTCATTGGCGTACCTCCGTGTACTAGGAGGCTAGTCTCACCTGTCTGTGATCGTCAACGGCAAACACGTATTTTTGTATCGGTTTCTACGTACAAATTGTTAGTGTAGTAACGACTCATTAATCAATTAAACGGTCGGGCTGAATAATTTCGGCCAGAAAGCCGCCAGAAAGCCGGATCTGATCTCGATTTTCAGCCATCTCCCTGTCTACTCCGCGGCCAGGCGGGCGCGGGCATCCTCCTTGATCATGTCAGCGGCCTTTTCGCCGATCATGATGGTGGGCGCATTGGTATTGCCGCCGACGATGGTCGGCATGATCGAGGCGTCGACGACGCGCAGTGCGTCGATCCCCGTCACCCGCAGGCGACTGTCGACCACGGCCATCGCATCGCTGCCCATTTTGCAGGTCCCGACCGGGTGATAGATCGTGCTGCCGCTGTTGCGGATGTAGTCGACCAGATCGGCATCGCTCTGCACTGTCGCACCGGGCGCGAATTCGTTCGGGCCGTATTTGCGGAAGCTCTCGGCATGGACGATGCGCCGGGCTTCCTTGAGGCCTTTCAGCATGACCTCCAGATCGTCGCCCTGCGAATAGAAGCGGTGATCGATGACCGGCGCAGATGCCGCATCCGGGCCGGAGAGTGAAATGCTGCCCCGGCTTTGGGGCCGCAGCAGTACCGAATAGAGGCCATAGCCATGCCCGCTTTCGATGATGGCGGGCGGCGTAGCGCGCCAGCCCGGCACGAAAACGAATTGGATATCCGGCCGGTCGAGATCGTGGCGGGTGCGGATGAAGCCGCCGGACTCGACCAAATTGGAAGCGAAGAAGCCAGTGCGGCCGAAGATATATTCCAGTGCGTTCCAGGCAAGCCGGGGTGCCACCGGCCAGGAGAAGCCGTAGGTCGCGCGCGACGTCGTACGCATCATCACGCCGATGGCGGCATGGTCCTGCAGGTTCTTACCCACGCCCGGCAGATGGTGGAGCGACGTGATCCCCTTCGCCTTGAGTTCGTTCACATCGCCGATGCCCGACAGCATCAGGATCTTGGGCGAAATGATGGCACCCGCCGACAGGATCACCTCGCGCCGCGCCAGGAGACGACGCTCCGCACTGAGCAGCACGCCGACGGCGCGGTTCTTATCGATGACGATGCGCATCACCGGCGCGTCCGTCATGACGGTCAGGTTCGCGCGTTTGAGGGCCGGGCGCAGATACCCCATGGCGGTCGACCAGCGTCGCCCGTTCTTCTGCGTCACCTGATGCAGGCCGAAGCCGTCCTGCGCCTCACCGTTGAAGTCCTTGTTCTCGCGGTATTGCAGCGACTCCGCTGCCGCGACGAAATCGCGCTCCAGGCGGGCAGGGCGTCTGACGAAGGTGACGTTGAGCGGGCCGCCTTTGCCATGATGGCCGTCGCCGCCGAACTGCTCGTTGTTCTCGGACTTGAGGAAATAGGGCTTCACGTCGCGCCACGACCAGCCGTTGTTCCCGGCCTCGGCCCATTCATCGTAATCGAGCGGATTGCCGCGGATATAGACCATGCCGTTGATCGACGAGGTTCCGCCCAGCGTGCGGCCGCGCGGCACGAAAATCTCGCGCCCGTTCATGGTTGGCTGCGGCGCGCTGTTGTAACGCCAGTTCACCTTGGCATGGTAGGGCAGCTTCAAGAGGCCTGCCGGAACATGGATATAGGGGCTGCGGTCGGGCGGGCCCGCTTCGAGCAGACAGACCGTAACGCCGGGATCCTCGCTCAGCCGGTTGGCGAGTACGCAGCCCGCCGATCCGGCGCCGACGATGATGTAATCGTAGGTCGCGTCGTTGATCATTGCCTTCCCCGCCGGCAAACCGAGCGTTCATGCGCGCTTCTTATGCCGGACCCGCCGAGTGTGGGTTCGGCCTGGGCAGGGGTCAAGATATTTGCCTGCCTCGCGGCCGCAGGGATATTTGGATGCGGCGTCGGTTACGGACGACGGTGGTGACGGGTGCGCCGCTCGAGGACCGATTTCAGGATCATCGTCACGATGGCGAGCAAAGTGAGCACGCTCGCCGCCGCGAAGGCGCCGGTCGCGTTGTAATCGTGATAGAGGAGCTGGACTTGGAGCGGCAGGGTCAGCGTCTCGCCGCGCAGGTTGCCCGAAACGACCGAGACCGCACCGAATTCGCCCATCACGCGTGCGTTGCACAGGATCACGCCGTAGAGCAGCGCCCATTTGACGTTGGGCAAGGTCACGCGCCTGAACATCTGCCAGCCGGATGCGCCGAGCGTGGCCGCGACCTCTTCGCGCTCACGCCCCTGGGCCTGCATCAGGGTGATCAGTTCGCGCGCCACGAACGGGCTGGTGACGAACATGGTCACCAGGAAGATCGCGGGCACCGAGAACATGATGCGGATGTCGTGTTCGATCAGTAGCGGACCCACGAGGCCGAGTGCGCCGTAGAGCAACAGGTAGGAGACACCGGCAACGATCGGCGAGATCGAGAACGGGATGTCGATGGCCGTCAGCAGCAGCCGTTTGCCCGGGAATTCGAACTTGGTGATCGTCCAGGCGGCGGCGAGGCCGAACAGGATGTTGATCGGCAGCACGACCAGCGCCGTCAGGACGGTGAGCCAGATGGCATGCAGCGTTTCGGGGTGCAGGATGTTGTCGCGATAGACCGCGAAGCCCTTGGCGAAGGCCTGATCGAAGATCATGAGCAGCGGTGCCGCGATGAACAGCAGGGTCAATACGACGCCGATGGCGATCAGCAGGATCGCGGTCCCATTGAGGCGCTGGCGGGATGCAACGGCCATCGCGTTAATCCTTCACCACGCGGCGGAGCCGCCAGCTTTGGATCGCGTTGGTCGTCATCAACGTGATGAACGCGACGGCCAGCAGGACGATCGCGATCGCGGCAGCTGCGGGATAATCGTATTCCTCCAACCGGATGAAGATCAAAAGCGCTGAGATTTCGGTCTCGTACGGCAGGTTGCCGGCGATGAAGATGACCGCGCCGAATTCGCCCAGCGAACGTGCGAAGGCCATGGTGCAGCCGGCCAGATGCGCGGGGAAGATCGCGGGATAGATGATGCGGCGAAAGGTCTGCCACTGTCCGGCGCCGAGTGTGGATGCGCTTTCTTCGACCTCGGTGCGCAATTCCTCGATCACCGGCTGCACCGTGCGCACGACGAACGGCACGCTGGTGAACGACATGGCGACCGCGACACCGATGATCGTGTAGGCGATGGGGAAACCGGCCGCCTCGAAATATTGTCCGAACCAGCCATTGCCGGCGAACAAGGCGGTGAGCGCGATGCCGGCGACCGCGGTCGGCAGCGCGAAGGGCAAATCCATCAGCGCGTCCAGAAGTGCCCGGCCGGGAAAGCGGTAACGCGTCAGGATCCAGGCCATGAGCAGGCCGTAGACCGAACTGAAGGCCGTCGCCATGAGCGCCGCACCGATGGTGACGCGGAACGAGGCCAGCGTGCGCGGCATGGTGATGACGTCCCAGAAGCCCGCAAGCCCGGCATCCGTCGTCTTCAATATGAGCGCGGCGATCGGCAGCAGCACGATCAGCGTCAGGTAGAACAGCGTCGTGCCCATCGTCAGCCCGAAGCCAGGCAAAACGCGCCGGCGCGTCCGATGGGGACGCGCCGGGCTGGACGCAACGGTAGGTGCGGTATTGGTCACGAGAGGGTCTTCTGGTCGACGACTAACGTCTCGCGAGGAGCTTGTCGAGGATGCCGCCCGAGGAGAAGTGGTCCTTGTTGGCCTTCTCCCAGCCGCCGAACACGTCCTCGACAGTGACCAGCTTCACCGGCGGGTAATCCGCCTTGTGTCTCTCGAGAACCTTGGGGTTCTGAACGCGATTGGCAAAGCCGGCGATGATCTCTTGGGCTTCCTCGGTATAGAGGAAGTCGAGATAGGCCGAGGCTACTTCGCGCGTACCCCTGCGATCGACATTCTTGTCGATCAGTGCGACGGGGAATTCCGCAAGCAGGCTCTGCGACGGGATAACGATCTCGAAGCCTTTGTCGCCGTACTCCTTCTTGGCTGCGTTCACTTCGGCCTCGAAGGTGATCAGCACGTCGCCGATGTTGCGATCGACGAATGTGGTGGTTGAGGCGCGCCCGCCGGTGTCGAACACCGGAACGTTGGACAGGAACTTCTTCATGAACTCCTGCGTCTTGGCGTGGTCGCCGTTGAACTTGGACAGGCCGTAAGCATAAGCCGCGAGGTAGGTGTAGCGCGCATTGCCCGAGGTCTTGGGATTCGGGAAGACGGACTTCACGTCGTCACGCGCCAGATCGTCCCAATCCTTGACGTTCTTCGGGTTGCCCTTGCGCACCAGGAAGGCGGGCAAGGAGTAATAGGGCGAGCTCGAATTCGGCAGGCGCTTCTGCCAATCCTGCGGGATCAGCTTGCCCCTGTCGGCGAGTATCTGGACGTCGATCACCTGGTTGAAGGTCACGACGTCAGCCGGCAGCCCTTCGAGGATCGCACGAGCCTGCGCGCCGGTACCGTTGTGCGACTGCGAGATCTTCACATCCTGACCGGTCTTCGCCTTCCACATGGGAATGAACGCTTCGTTGATCTTGATGAACAGTTCGCGGCCGATGTCGTAGGAGACGTTCATGATCTCCACCGGCTTAGGCGCTTGCGCCTGGACGGGCGCGACCGTTCCGGCGAGAGCGAGAGCTCCGACCATCGCGGCGACGATTTTACGAGACAGGGACATGGGACTAACTCTCTTGGTGATTTCGTAACGGGAAGATGGCTTAGGGGCGCGCGGCATTGTCGTACAGACGGCCCTGGCGTGCCTTGAGCTGGACGCGTTGTCCGCGGCCGAGTTTGTCGCTGCGCAATTGATCGCGGCGCAGTTCCGCCTCGATCAGCATCGGATTGCCGTCGATGGCAAGTTCGAGGCGCGCCTGATCGCCGAGAAAGCTGACCGCCTGGATGGTCGCGATCCCGTTGGGATTGGGCGCCACGTCGATATCCTGCGGCCGGATGAACACGGTCGCGTTGTTGTTGGCGCTGGCGATGCGGTTGAGTACGCCGGCTTCGATGCCGCCGACCTCGATCCGCCCGGCGAGCAGTCGGATCGGCACCTCGTTGACGCCGCCCAGGAAGCGCTGGACGAAGGGCGAGGCGGGATGATCGTAGATCTCTTCGGCCGACCCCATCTGTTCGATGCGGCCTTCATTGAGGATCACGATGCGGTCGGCGATCTCGAGCGCTTCTTCCTGATCATGGGTGACGAACACCGTTGTCATCCCGAGTTGGTCATGCAGGCTGCGCAGCCAGCGACGCAGATCGCGACGCACGCGCGCATCCAGCGCGCCGAACGGTTCGTCCAGCAGCAGCACCTTTGGCTCGATGGCGAGTGCGCGGGCCAAGGCCACGCGCTGGCGTTGCCCGCCGGACAATTGCGCCGGATAGCGTTTGCCGAGCCCGCCGAGCTCCATCAGGTTCAGCAGTTCCTCGACCTTGGCGACGATCACATCGTTGGCGGGGCGGTTCTTGCGTTCACGCACGCGCAGACCGAAGGCGACGTTTTCGGCGATCGTCATGTGTTCGAACAGCGCGTAATGCTGGAACACCAAGCCGACGCCGCGCTTCTGCGGGGGCAGGTCGAGCCAGTCCTGGCCGTTGAGCAGCACGTTGCCGCTGTCGGGCCATTCGAGGCCGGCGAGGATGCGCAGCAGTGTGGTCTTGCCCGAGCCGGAGGGCCCGAGGAGTGCGACCAGCTCGCGATCCCCGATGGTAAGGTCGATGCCGCGCAACACGGGTTGCGCGCCGAAGGCCTTGCCCAGTTTCTGAATGTCTATACCCATAACCCCAATGCCTATGGCCAGGACGCGAAGATAGGGATGGGCTGTGCCATAATCAACTAGAAAAAAGTGTTTTTATTTTATTATTAACTGTAGAAATATGTATAATCTAGTCGAGAGCGAATAAAATTCAGGAAATTCAAGAGGTTCGGTTAAATTCAGCGGCGGTAAAGCTGCTCAGGATCGATCTCGACCTCGGCGATGGTCTCGATCTTACCGTTGCGGACTGCCTGGAAGAAGCAGTTGCGCCGTCCGGTATGGCACGCGACGCCTTTCTGGTCGACCTGTAAAAGTATGCAGTCACTGTCGCAGTCCCAGCGGAATTCGACCAGAGTCTGAACCTGGCCGGATTCCTCGCCCTTGCGCCACAGGCCCTTGCGCGAACGCGAATAATAGACAGCGCGGCCTTCCTCGAGCGTGGCGCGCACCGCGTCGCGGTTCATCCAGGCCATCATGAGAATCTCGCCTGTATCGTGCTGCTGGGCGATGGCCGGCATGAGCCCGTCGGTCCCGAACGTGAGCTGGGCGATGACGTCGTCGGCGATACTCATACGAACTTCTCTCCAATGGTGCCGGCCAGGAAGCTCACGCCGACCGCCAGGATCAGCAGGGCAGCGGCATAGTCCAGCGCGGTGGCAACAATATAGCCACGGCGCGAGCCTTCGCCAGTCACCAGGATCATGACCCGGCGCACCAGGATGGCGGCGATGCCGATGGCGGCCATGGTCAGCGCCATCCCGGCACTGATGGCGATGACCATCAGCACGCCGGCGACGATGATCCCGTTGGCGAGCGCGAACAGCATCACCAGGATTGCACCGGTGCAGGGTACAAGCCCGGCCAGAACCGCGAGCGCGCGGCCGGAGTGTTTTTCATGGCCGTGCCGGTGATGATGGCTGTGATCGTGATCGTGGTCATGATCGTGAGAGTGGCCGTGATGGTGATGATGATCGTGGCCGTGCCCGGTCTTGCCGAGTGAGGAGCGGATAGCGCCATAGAGCATGTAGGCGCCGATGATCGCGATCAGCCCGAAACTGAAGAGCCGGATCCACCACGATTCCGCCGGCTCGCCGCCGAGCATGGAACGGAAGGTGATGTCGAACAGCAGCACGAGTACGATCGCCGAGATCACGTGCGTGACCGCGATCTGCACCCCCATCCACAGGCCGCGCAGGACCTGCGCCTCGCGCCCGACGAAATAGGAGGCGACGATCATCTTGCCGTGGCCGGGGCCGAGCGTATGGATGACGCCATAGGCGAATGCGAAGCCGATGCCCGCGAGCAGCGCGGTTGAACTGGTGCCGTCGCGGATCGCTGCCATGTAGCGGCCGATATCGCGCACCATCGTGCGCTGGAAATCGACGGCCCAGATGAGCGCTCGGGCGTAAAACGATTGTTCTGTGGGCGCGGGCGCGGACGGCGGGGTTTGCCGCTGCTGGGATGGCGCGCTCGGCGCGGGGCGGAACGGGTTCGGCGACTGCTGCGCCCATGTGGCGGTCGACAGGATCAACACGAAGACGACGAGGATCGAGGCGAAGACCTGGCGGATCAGGGCGGCGGGCATTGCAGTGTGGCTTTCTTGGGATAGACGACACCACCATAGATCGGATTGTTACGGTCTTCGTCGATATCGATGGAACATGCGGCCGCGCCGTCACCGCTCAGTTTGATCGGCTCGGGGCCTTGGAAAGCGATATCGACGAAATAGGTTTGATCATAGACGCTGATGGTCAACGGCTTTTGCGCGGGATCGAAGGGCTCGGGAAGCGGTACGGTGAACTCGTAAACCGCGATGCCTTTTTCGATACGCGGCGCGAAATCGGTTGTGGTCTGGATGGCGAATTTTTCGCCGTTGATCTGGAGATCGGTGAAGAAGCCGACCTCCTTCGTGCCTTCGAACGCGCCGACGCGAAGCGGTTCGATCTCATCCGCATCGAACTGTTTGTTGTTGTTCTTATCAAACTCGCCGATCACGCCCGCGCTGAAGAATTCGTCGAAGATCCATTGGAAGCGGATAGCACTCACCTTGCCCTGATCGAACAGGATGGTCCCCGTCGTATCGATCCACAGATGCGGATGCGCGGCAGCCTCGCGGCCCGGAACGGCGAGCAGGGCAAGCGTGGCCAACATCAGCGATCTGTGGAACATGGATCATTTTCGCAAAGGTTTGCCCCCGCTGGAACGGAAAAGATCATGCTCTAGGTCACGAACCCTGGGTCAGGCAATTGGCGAGCGAATCACCGATGCGATCCATCAGGGTGAGATAAGCATCCGGCCCGGGCGTAAGGTCCGCGCCTTCCGGATCGAGCACGCCGACCTTCACGTTGCTTCCGTCGACCAGGGTATCGACGACGGGGGCAGGGAATTGCGGCTCGCGGAACACGCAGACCGCTTGCAAGGTGCGGATGCGTTCGCGCAACTCGGCGAGGCGCCTGGCCCCTGGCGCCTGATCGGGCGAAACGGTGATCGAACCGACGATGCGCGTTCCGAAATGGCGCTCGAAATATTGATAGGCGTCGTGGAAGACGATGTAGGGTCGATCCTGCACAGCGGCGAGGCGGCTCTTGATGCCGGCATCGACGGTCTCGATCCGTTGCTGCATCGCGCGGGCGTTGTCCTGATAGCGTGTGGCGTTTACCGGATCGATCGTGCCGAGCTCGGCCGCGACACGCGCGACGATCAGCTTGGCATTGTCGGGATCGAGCCACAGATGCATGTCGTCTTCGTGGTCAGCATGGTCATGCTTATGGCCTGCGTGATCGTCATGGTCGCCATGATCATGAGTATCGAACGCGCCGCCCTCGCGCACATGGTAGAATGTAAGGCCATCGATGTCGGCGACTTCGATGATACGCGACTTGCCGGCGAGTGAAGCCAGCGGCTTGTCGAGGTAGTTTTCCAACTGTTCGCCGACCCAGACGATCAGATCGGCCGATTGCAGTGCCCGCGCATCCGACGGTTTGAGCGCGTAGGTATGGGGCGATGTGCCGACAGGAACAAGCAGCGTCGGCTCGCTTACACCTTGCGTGACGCCGGCCACCAGGGAATGGATCGGCACGATGCTGACCACTACCTTCGGGGCGGCGGACAGGGGGGGCGCCCAAGCGAGATTGCCGGCAAGACAGCCGGCCAATGCGATGCCCAAGGAGAGGAGCCGCTTTCGTTTCATGATCTACCGTCGATATTTGTAATATTATAACGTTGTGAGAATATGTTATATTGTAACGTCTGTCGAAGGTCCAGTGAAAAATGCCGAGGAATGCGATGACCGAAACCGAATCCGGCTGGTCAGGCCGCCACGACCATAATTCCTGCGTCGCCGAAGCGATGGAGACCGCTGAGAACCTGTGCCGCGAGCGTGGAACGCGCCTGACGCCGCTGCGCCGCAAGGTCCTCGAACTCATCTGGAGCAGCCACCGGCCCGTCGGCGCCTATGCGGTGCTCGGCCAGCTGCGCGACGAACGCGACAATGCGGCGCCGCCCACGGTCTATCGCGCGTTGGATTTCCTGATGGAGGAGGGTCTCGTCCACCGCATCCAGAGCCTCAATGCCTTTGTCGGCTGCAGCGAGCCCGACCATGCCCATTCAGGCATGTTCCTGATCTGCGGCTCGTGCGGCGACGCACTGGAAATCGAGGACGACAAACTCGACGAAGCAATCCATAACGCCGCCGGGGCACACGGCTTCGCCGTGAAGAGCCGGATGGTCGAAGCGACCGGAACTTGCCCCGGTTGCGTAAACAAGGCCGCTTGAAAAGAGGCCGGTTGAATTCTGTCTGACTAGCACGTCACCAGGGAACTTGAATGAATCATATTCGTAACGTCGCGGCTGGTGCGCTGGTCGAAGTCACCGGTCTCGAGGTCCGCGCCAAGAATCGCGTGCTTGTCACTGGCATCGAATTGTCTGTGATGGCGGGCGAGATCGTCTCCATCATCGGCCCGAACGGCGCTGGTAAGACCACGCTGATCCGCGCAGTACTCGGTCTTGTACCGCCGAGCCGCGGCGCGGTGCGCTTGCGTCCCGGTGCGCGCATCGGGTACGTGCCGCAGCGTCTCACGCTTAATCCCAACCTGCCACTGACCACGCGGCGCTTTGTCGGCCTGTCCGGCGCGGTCGAGAAAGGCCTCCGCCAAGCGGTGTTGGAGGAGGTCGGTATCGGCCATGTCGCCGACAGTTCGATCCATGATCTATCGGGCGGCGAGTTTCAGCGCGCACTTCTCGCGCGCGCATTGTTGCGCGATCCCGACCTGCTGGTACTGGACGAACCGGCGCAGGCGGTCGACATCACTGGACAGACCGAACTGTACGGACTGATCGAACGCATCCGCAATGAACGCGGCTGCGGCGTATTGATGGTTTCGCATGATCTTCACCTTGTCATGTCGGCAACCGACAAGGTCGTGTGCATCAATGGGCATCTGTGCTGCGCCGGCCGACCCGATACGGTGAGCCAGCATCCGGAATATGTCGCGTTGTTCGGATCGGAGGCGGCGCGGGCGCTGGCGCTTTATCATCACCATCACGATCATACGCATGACGTGGACGGTCATGTCCATGAAGAACATGACCATCACGGTCATGGGCATGATCACGCGCACGACCATCATCATCCGCACGGCGGGCATTCCCATGGATGATTTCCTGCTCCGTGCCTTGGCTGCCGGATTTGGCGTCGCGGCGGTGACCGGCCCCCTCGGCGCGTTCGTGGTGTGGCGCCGCATGGCGTTCTTCGGCGATGCGCTAGCCCATTCCGGCCTGCTGGGCATCGCACTTGGACTGCTGCTGCACATCAATCCCTTCATCGGTGTCGCGGTCGTGGTGTTGAGTGTCGCCATCGTGCTCGTCCTGCTGCGACGCAAGCGCGAACTCGCCGCCGATACGATCCTGGGCATCCTGTCGCACGGCACATTGGCGCTTGGCCTTGTCGCTGTTTCCTTCATGCCCGGCGTACGCGTCGACCTGATGGGTTTTCTGTTCGGCGATATCCTGGCGGTCGGAACCACCGACCTGATCTGGATCTACGGTGTCGGCGCGGTTGTGCTGGCGAGCCTGCTGGTCTTCTGGCGGCCGCTGCTCGCCGTTACGGTACACGAGGATCTGGCAGCCGTCGAAGGCGTACCGGTGCAGCGTGTCGAGCTTCTGTTCATGCTGCTGATGGCGATCGTGGTCGCTGCCGCGATGAAGGTGGTCGGCATCGTGCTGGTGGCGGCCATGCTGGTGATCCCGGCTGCCGCCGCGCGCCGCTTCTCCCAGACTGCCGAACAGATGGCCATCGTCGCGGCCGTCGTCGGCGCGGTGGCGGTCGCGGGCGGGCTCGGCACCTCCTGGGTGCTGGATACGCCGGCGGGGCCGTCCATCGTTGTCGCGGCCTTGGTGCTGTTCGGTGTCAGCGCGCTGCGGCCGGTCGGACGCGCGCGTTAAAGTTAGCGCTAAAGCTTGGCGTTGAAGGCCGCGAGGCCTTCGGTCAGGTCGTCGATCAGGTCGTCCGGGTTTTCCAATCCGACATGGAAACGCACGCAGCGTCCATCGCCCGCGAATGGCGTTGCGCTGCGCACCACCTGTGTCGGCAGGACCAGGCTTTCGAAGCCGCCCCAACTGCCGCCGAGCGCGAAAAGCTCGAGCCTGTCGACCAATGCCTCGATCGCTGCCGGGGTCGCTTTCTTGAAGACGACGCTGAACAGGCCGGACGAACCCGTGAAATCGCGTTTCCAGATTTCATGGCCGGGGCAGGATGGGAAGGCGGGATGCAGCACGGTCTCGACCTCGGGCCGGCCCGCGAACCACTCGGCAACTTTCAGCGCATTGGCCTCATGGCGCTTGATGCGCACAGCCAGCGTACGCATGCCGCGGATTCCGAGATAGGCATCATCAGGTGCGACATTGTAGCCGAGCACGCTGACTGATTCATAAAGCGCATCCTTCACTTCGTCGGTACCGGTGATGGAGCCCAGCATGGCATCGGAATGGCCGACGAAATATTTGGTCGCGGCGTGAACGGAAACATCGACACCGTGCGCGAACGGTTTGAAGAACACGCCCGCCGACCAGGTATTGTCCATCATCACTTTGACGCCGCGCTTATGGGCGGCCTCGCAGATGGCCGGAATATCCTGTACCTCGAAGGTGTGCGAGCCCGGTGATTCGGTATAGATGACCTTGGTGTTTTGCTGGATCAGCGCGGTGATCTCGTTGGCGCCTGCCAGCGGATCATAATAGGTCGTGGTGACGCCGAAGCGCTTGAGGAAGCTTTCGCAGAGATTGCGCGTCGGCCGGTAGGCGCTGTCGCACACCAACACATGATCGCCCTGTTTCACGAAAGCCAGCATCGCGCCGGCGATGGCCGCGAGGCCGGAGCCGACTGCGATGGTGCGCGCACCACCTTCGAGCGCCGCAACGGCATCCTCGAAGGCAAAGGAGGTGGGTGATCCGTGCCGACCGTAGGTGAACGCATTGGGCGTGCGGCGAGCTTCGGCCTGCGCGGCCATTGTCGGGAAAGCGACGGTGGAGGCGTGATAGACCGGCGGATTGATCACGCCGAACTCGTTCGCGGGATCGCTGCCGGCATGGCCGAGCTTGGTATCTTCGCGGAAGGTCTTTTTCATGCCGCACCCGAGGAACCGCCATTGAGCCGCGCGAAGCCTGCTTCCAGATCGGCGATCAGATCGTCCGGGTCTTCCTGTCCCGCGTGAAGCCGCAGCAAAGGCCCGACGGCCTGCCATTTCGTCGCGGTGCGGATCGAGGTCGGGTTCGCCGGGATGATCAGGCTTTCGAAGCCGCCCCAACTGAACCCCATGGCGAAGATATCCATGCCATCGAGCATGGCTTCGACGCGCTTCATCGGCACATTGTTGAGGATGATGCTGAACAGACCGGACGCGCCGGTGAAATCGCGTTTCCAGATATCATGGCCGGGACATGAGGGCAGAGCCGGGTGCAGCACGCGCGCGACCTCGGGCCGCGCCGCGAGCCAGTTGGCAAGTATCAGGCCGGTTTCCTGGTGGCGCTGCATGCGCACATCGAGCGTCTTGAGCCCGCGCAGCGTCAGGTAACATTCATCGGGTCCGGCGCAATAGCCCATGATGGCGCTTTGCGTCTTCACCGCGCGCCAATCGCTTTCGGTCTTGGCGGTCACGAGGCCGATCATCACGTCGGCATGGCCGGCGATATATTTGGTCGCCGCCTGGATCGAGACATCGACGCCATGGTCGAACGGCTTGAAGAAATGTCCCGCCGCCCAGGTGTTATCCAACAGAACCTTGGCGCCGCGCGCATGTGCGACCTTGGCGATGGCGGGGATGTCCTGCACCTCGAAGGTGAGCGAGCCCGGCGATTCCGTGAACACGGCCTTGGTGTCGGGCCGGAACAGCGTCTCGATCGCGGCGCCGATGGTCGGATCGTAGAACGTCGTCTCGACACCGCAGCCTTCAAGGAATTGCGCGACGCGGCGGGTCGGATCGTAGACCGTGTCGGCCATCAGCACGTGATCGCCCGATTTGACGAAAGCCATCAGCGCGACGGTGATCGCGGCGAGCCCCGAACAGACCGCGACCGAGCGGTATCCGTTCTCCAGGTCCGCCATGGCTTCTTCGAGCGCGAAGGACGTCGGCGTGCCGTGGCGGCCGTAATAGGTGGTGTCGAAGCGGTTCTTGGAGGCTTCGCGCATTGCTTCCACGGTCGGGAAGACCACGGTGGAGGCACGATAGACCGGCGGATTCATGGCGCCCCGGAATTTCTCCGGATGGCTGCCCACATGCACGATGCGGGTCTCGCGGCGCCGATCTTTCATTATTGAGCTTTCATCGTCGGTTGCGTCTCATGCCGGCTCGATCGGCGTATCGCTGCGTCCGCCCCACTCGGTCCACGATCCGTCATAGACGGCGGCATCGCTTCCAATCAGATGCAGTGCGAAGGCAAGCACGCACGCCGTCACGCCGGATCCGCAGGAGGTGACGATCGGACGATCGCGTTCGATGCCGGCATCATTGAGCGCTTTTGCAATTTCCTCGGCGGAGCGCGGCACGTTATGGTTCGCGGGATCGAGCAGCAGCGGGAAGGGCAGGTTGATGCTGCCGGGGATATGCCCGCCGCGCAGGCCCTCGCGCGGTTCCGGCTCCGTCGCGTTGAAACGGCCGGCCGAGCGTACGTCGACCACCTGTTCGCGCGCTGCGCCGATATTCGCCTGCACGTCGCTGATGCCGCGGATGAGGCGGGGCTCGAACCGCGCGCTGAAGGTCGTCGGCTGGATATCAGGGGCGCCGCTTTGCGTGGGGCGGTTCTCGGCCAGCCATTTGCCGAAACCGCCAGCCAGCACCGAAACGCGGCTGTGGCCGAACAGCCGGAACAGCCACCACGCGCGCATGGCGGCGCCCGCGCCGGCGTTGGAATCGTAGCAGATGACGTGATGGCGATTGGCGATGCCGAGTGCGCCCACTTCGCGCGCGAACACATCTTCGCTCGGCGCCATGTGCGGCAGGTTCACACTGGTGTCGGCGATCTTGTCGATATCGAAATAGCGTGCGCCCGGGATGTGGCGCGCGCGGAATTCACCCCAGGCGTCACGTCCGGTGGCAGGCATGTGCCAGGACGCATCGACAATGGCGATGTCGGGGTCGTTCAGGCGCCCGGCCAGCCAATCCGTAGTGACAAGAGCCTCGGGGCGGGCGTAAGGCACGAGTGTTGGGTCCTAATCAGGCAGCCAGTCGGGATAGGGCAGGCCGCGTTCTTTCAGGAACTTCGGATTGAACAGCTTGCTTTGATAGCGCGTGCCGTAATCCGCGAGGATGGTCACGATCGTGTGGCCGGGACCAAGCTCCTTGGCCAGGCGCACCGCGCCCGCGACGTTGATGCCGGTCGAGCCGCCGAGGCACAGCCCTTCGTACTTCAAAAGATCGAAGATGTAAGGCAGGGCCTCTTCGTCGGTGATCTGATAGGCGATGTCGATGGGCGCGCCTTCCAGGTTCTTGGTGATACGGCCCTGGCCGATACCTTCGGTGATCGAGGTGCCTTCGGACTTCAGCGTCCCGCTCGTGTAATAGCTATAGAGCGCCGCACCCATAGGATCGGCGAGCGCGATCTTGATGTCGGGATTGCGCTCCTTCAACGCGATGGCGCAGCCGGCGAGCGTGCCTCCGGTTCCGACGGACGCGACGAAGCCGTCCACCTTGCCGTCGAGCTGTTCCCAAATCTCGGGCCCGGTGCCGTGGATGTGGGCGTCGCGATTGGCGGTATTGTCGAACTGGTTCGCCCAGATCGCGCCGTGGGGATGGCTCGCCGCCATCTCTTCGGCGATGCGCTGCGAGACATGCACGTAATTGCCCGGATCGCGGTAGGGTACGGCAGGTACTTCGCGCAGATCTGCGCCGGCAAGGCGCAGCATGTCCTTCTTTTCCTGGGCCTGGGTCTCCGGGATCACGATGATGGTCCGATAGCCCGATGCGCAGCCGACGAGTGCCAGGCCGATGCCGGTATTGCCGGCCGTGCCTTCGACGATGACGCCGCCGGCCTTGAGCAGGCCTTTGTCCTCCGCATCCTGGATGATGTAGAGCGCGGCGCGATCCTTCACCGAGCCGCCTGGATTCAGAAACTCGGCCTTGCCGTAGATGTCGCAACCGGTGTTTTCGGAAGCTTCACGAAGGCGAATCAGGGGCGTATTGCCGATGGCATCCCGAAATCCGTCGCGCACGCCGCTCATGAAGAACTCTCTGCTTATGAAGGGAGATGAATTGTAGACTGGGGAAAGACTAACGGCCCGGTCCGGGGCGATCAAGCGGCGTGGGCAATTAGGAATCGGACCAGTTGTCCCGCAGGCGTGCGCGATGGTGACGCAGCCATTGGAGCGCGATGATGGTCGTTCCGTTCTCGATCCGCCCCGAATCGAGCAGCCGGAAGGCCTCATCCGCGGAAACCGTGAATACGCGCATATATTCTCCCTCGTGGGCGAGGCCGAATACGCCGCCGAGCCCGTCGGCATTGATGCGTCCGCAATACATCGTGATGGTTTCCGACGTACATCCCGGACTAGTCAGATAGGTGTGGACGGGTTCGAGATCGAGCACCACGGCACCGGCTTCTTCTTCCGTTTCGCGGTGCGCGGCATCTTCGGTCGTCTGATGCGGTTCGATCATGCCGGCGACGCATTCGATCTGCCAGGGCGACATGCCCGGTGCGGCATAGGCACCGACGCGAAATTGCTCAAGCAGAACCACTTCGTCACGCTGCGGATCATATGGGATGACCGCGACGGCGTGACCGCGTTCAAGCAGTTCGCGCGAGATCTCGTCACTCCAACCGCGGTCGAAGACCTGATGGCGCAGCTTGTAGATATCGATCCGCATGAAGCCGCGATAGGGCGTCGTGCGCGTCAGGACTTGAACGGTGTCTTGGACGGTATCGTTGTCGTCATTCATCGCAAAGCATGCCTCTTGCCCGGGTCTTATCAGGGTGTAGGTTACTTGGCGAGCTTTCCAAGGAGATGACATATGGATATCAGCGTTCAGGATCTTCAGGCCATGCGGACGGCGAAGGAGCCGCACATGCTGCTCGATGTCCGCGAACCGCAGGAAGTGGCGATCTGCGCCATCGATGGCAGCGTCCATATTCCGATGAACACAATTCCCGCCAATCTGAACAAGCTGCCCAAAGACAAGCCGCTGGTGGTGATGTGCCATCTGGGCGGCCGCAGCGCGCAGGTGACCCATTGGCTGCGCGCACAGGGATATGACAATGCAGTGAATCTCGAGGGCGGCATCGCTGCCTGGGCGGCCGAGATCGATCCCAAGATGGCGAGCTACTGACCCAGGTTACGGGCCCAGTTATCGGCGTTTCCTTTTCTTCGATCTGGGAGGTGCGAAGATGTCGGGTGAAAAATTCATGTTCCCGGGCGCCTCGGGTGCGCAGCTGGCGGCACGGCTAGATCGGCCGAGCGGCAAGGTTCGAGCTTATGCCTTGTTTGCGCATTGCTTCGCCTGTTCGAAGGATATCTTCGCCGCGTCGCGCATCGCGGCCCGCCTGGTTGAACAAGGCATCGCCGTTCTGCGTTTCGATTTCACCGGTCTCGGTCATTCCGAAGGCGAGTTCGCCAATACGAATTTCACCTCCAACATCGCGGATTTGATCGCTGCCGCTGATCATCTGCGCGAGACACACCAGGCGCCCACGATCCTGATCGGCCATTCGCTGGGTGGCGCGGCGGTGCTCGCGGCGGCCGCACGCATTCCGGAATCGGTTGCGGTCGCAACTATCGGTGCGCCGTTCGATCCGGCGCATACGTCCCACAATTTCTCCGAATCCGTCGCCGAGATCGAGGCGAAGGGCGAGGCCGAGGTGCGGCTGGGCGGCCGTCCGTTCGTCATCCGCAAGCAGTTTCTGGACGATATATCGGCGCAGAACCAGGCGGAGCGTATCGCGCACCTGCGGCGTGCGCTGATCGTGTTCCATGCGCCGCTGGACCAAATGGTCGCCGTCGAGAATGCGTCGAAAATATTCCTGGCGGCCAAACATCCACGCAGCTTCGTCTCGCTCGACGACGCGGATCATCTGCTGACGCGACGCGCTGATGCGCGTTACGTAGCGGATGTCATCGCCGCCTGGGCAAGCCGCTATGTCGATGGCGATGAGATTGAGGAATTTCCGGCACCTCACGCACAGCCCGGCAGTGTCGTGGTAGCCGAAGCCGCACCCGGCAGCATGGCTCAAATGATCGATGTGGGCGGGCGCGTTTCACTACGTGCGGACGAAGTGATCGGGGGAAGCGGCACGAATACAGGCCCGACACCGCACGAGCTTGTCCTGGCGGGGCTGGGTGCCTGCACCTCTCTGACAATGCGTCTTTATGCCAATCACAAGAAGATCCCGCTGAAGCGCGGGCGCGTTACCCTGACGCGACGCAAGATCACCCCGGCGGAATGTCCTGATTGTTATACGAAGGAGGGTGAGATCGAGCGGATCGAGTGTACGATCTCGCTCGAAGGCGATCTGACGCAAGACCAGCGCGAGGGGTTGCTGCGGATCGCCGAAAGATGCCCGGTCCACCGCACGTTGAGCGGCGAAATCTCGATCGTTACGAAACTCGTCGGCTAGAGCATATTTCTCCAAAGCCCCCAAAGTGGGAGAGGCGCTTTGGGCGATGCGCCTAAACCACGATCAACTGATCGACGAACAGCGTCCAATTATCGCTGGGCGGCGGGTTTTTCGTGTCGAGCCACTTGGCCGTTTCGGTGCCATCGGCGAATTCCGGCGGCAGGATCATGCCGCGCATGAAGCGCGTCCGCATGGTCGGTGCAGCGCGCGCGACCACTTCATCGGGGCCGACTTCCCACCACGGATCGCCGGGCAGGCGCTGCGTGATCGTCTCGCTCTTCTGATCGGCGCTGAACGTGCCTTCAAGCAGGCAGCGGATGCCCGGGCCTGGATGGATGTGCGGATCCGTGATGCGGCCCGCCGCCATCTTGATGCGATCGAGACGGAACAGCCATTGGCTGCCTGGTGCCATGTCGATGAGCGTGATCTCGCGCGCCAAGCGCTGGATCGAATAGATCTCCTGGCCGCCCAACAGATAAGGTGCGGAGCCGGTCGTCTCGACCTCCCACCGCCACACCATCGACCATTCGGCTTCGCCTTCGATGATTGTCTCGTCGCCGGCATAGACGGCTTCCATCTCGCCCAGGCGCTTGCCGTTGACGAGAATTGCACCGTGGCGCACCAGCAGCATGCGCGGGCTCGGTGCCAGCGGCGCGGACTTCGCACCCTGCAGGATCTGGTCCTGATAGAAGAACAGCGACTGGGTCATCGGAAATCGCTTTTGAACAGTTTCTCGATCTTGTCCATCGCGGGCTTCGGCAGTTTGCCGAGCGTGGTCGCACGCAACCCTTCGGATAGATGCTCCGGCTCACCTATGGCGAAATCGACGCAGGAGATTCCGGGTACGGTGAGCGCGTAGCGTAGCGCGAGTTGCGCGCGTGTACCGTATTCGCTGCCCATCGCCGCGTAAAGGGCGTCCGCCTTGCGGACCTCGTCGGCCGGATCGGTGTTCTGGGTCAGGATCGCGCGCGCATTGGACGAGGGGGCACCGGCGAGCGCGCCGGCCGCCAGAGTGCGGATGGCGATGACGCCCATGTCTTTCTGTTTCGCTGCGTCGATCACGCCGGCGAAATCCTGCCCGGTCTTTGGCGCGGGCCTGCGTCCCTTTTTATGTGCGGCGGTCGGATTGATGGCGTTGATATAGACCTGACAGGCATCGAGCCGGCCGGACGACAATACCTCGATGATGGCGTCGGCTTCACCCAGACAGGTGACGCCGATCCACTTGTATTTCCCATCGTCCCGCAGCTTCTCCATGGCAGCGAGGATGCCGTTGGGACGCAGGATTTGTTCGGGCGTCAACGAGCGCGGGGCGCCGTCGGTTGCGATGCGGCCGTGAAGCTGGAAAAGATCGATGCCGTAGTCGAGGCGCGCGAGGCTTCCGTCGCACGTGCGTGCCATCTGGTCGTAATAAGATCCCGAACTGTTCGGATCGGTGGTGCCCTTGGTGGAAACGTGGACGTGCGCGTCGAGATCGCGCAGCACGCGGCCGAGATTTTCCTCGGACTTTCCGTCACCATACATCGCGGCTGTGTCGAACCAATTGATGCCGGCCGAGATGGCGTCGGCGGCGGCCTTTTTCATCATCTCGTAGGGCTGGCGGATCATCATGCTGCCGACATTGCCGCAGCCGAAGATGAATTCGGAGACATCCACGCCGGTGCGTCCGAACTGACGGTATTCCATGCCTTTTCCCTGTCTTCGCTCCGGCCTCTTGGAGAGCCGTTATTGGACTTGTTTGGCGCCGAAATCGCTTTTGTACAACTGATCCAATTCGGCGAGGATCGCGGGCTCAAGTGGCCCCATCTCGACCGCCGCCAACCCTTCCTCCAGATGCGGCATCATATTCGCCGTATAGTCGATGGTGTGGATGCCGGGGAAGGAAAGTGCGAAGCGCACGGCTGCTTGCGCATAGTTGCCGCATCGCTCGCCCAGCAGTTTGCGCACTTCGTTCGCCTTGCGGGTCACGTCATTGACATCGGTGTCTTTGGTGACGATGCGAGACGCATAATTGGTCATGTCGCCGACGATGGCGCCGGCCGCGAGTGTGCGGATGGTGATGACGCCGACATTCTTCTCGATGCAGGATTCGAGCAGGCCGGTGAAATCCTGGCCGCGCGTTGGTGCCTTCTGGGTTTGCAGCAGCGTGCGCCGCGGCACGGGATGGGCGGCGCTCGGATTGATCATGTTGAAGAAGACCTGGGCCGTGTCGATGCGGCCCGATTCGATCAGGCGTCGGCACAACCCGGTGTCACCGAGCGCGGTGATGCCGATCCATTTGGCGAGTCCCTGATCGCGCATCTTCTCGATACTGGAGATGGCGCCGACACGGCCCAGCACATCCTCGGTCTTGAGTGCATGATCGGTTGAAGCACCCTCGATCCAGTTGCCGAGCTGATAAAGCTCGATCCTGTCGACCTGAAGGCGTTCGAGGCTGTCATGCAGCGCGCGTTCGATCTGACCGGGAATGTCCTTGGTGTTGGTGGGATCGATGTGCACCTTGGTCGAGATCATCGGCTTGTGGCCGAGCGACTTCAGTATCCTGCCGAGATTGGCCTCGGCCTTGCCGTTGGCGGCACGCGCGGCGGTGTCGAACCAGTTTACGCCGGCCTTGATGGCACGGTCGACCAGCGTGGTCATGAGTTCGATATCGTCGCCGGACATCAGGCCCGGCGTTTCGCCGCAAGCGAATAGGATTTCGGAGACCTGGGCGCCGGTCCGGCCAAGAGTGCGGTATTTCATGCCCTCGCGAGACTCTTAATTGATACCGTTCTTATTGATACCGTTGAATGAGATCGTCCGGATCGAGACTGTCCAACCGGCGCATAACGGGAAATATCATAGCAGAAAGGAGAACGACGCTAACAGTGCCGATTCCCCCGACCACTACGGCGGGAACGACACCGAGCAGGGTCGCCATGATGCCCGACTGGAATTCGCCCATTTGGTTGGACGCCCCGATGAAGACGGAATTGACCGCATTGACCCGGCCGCGCATCTCGTCGGGTGTCACCAGGCCGATGACGTTGTTGCGGATGAAGATCGAGACCGAATCGGTGAAGCCGAGAATGGCGAGCGCCGTGCACGAAAGCCAATAATCCCTGGACAGCGCAAACACGATGGTCGCGGTTCCATAGACGGCCATGGCGATCAGCAGTTGATGGCCCGCGCGCTTGTGGATCGGAAGCTGAGTAAACAGCATCGAGCCGGAGAACGATCCGACCGTGATTGAGGCGCGCAGGAAGCCGTAGCCGGCGGGGCCGACCTCGAGGATGTCCTTGGCGAAGATCGGCAGCAGTGCCGTCGCGCTCGCCAGAAGCACCGCGAACAGATCGAGCGTGATCAAGCCCAGGATGAGTTGGCGGTTGAAGATGAACTTCATGCCGGCGAAGACGCTGGCGAAGGTGATGCGCTCGCGGCTGACGACTTGCGTATTGGCCCGGATCATCAAGGCGAAGATGAGGGCCACGAGCATGATCGCAACGACGGCGGCATAAACCACTTGTTCGCCGAGGATGAGCAGTAGGCCCGACAGGCCCGGTCCGCCGACGCGTGCGAAGTGATTGCCGGCGGTCGTCCAGGCCGAGGCGTTGGCGAAATCATTGCGATCGATCAGGAGCGGGATGATGGCCTGTTCGGCCGGAAGCTGGAACGAGCGCAGAAATCCTGCGACGCCCAGAATGACCATGATGACCGGGAAGTTGATGTTCCCGCTGAAGGTCAGCGCCATCAGGCCCAGCGAACAGATCACCTGGCCCGAGATGCAGCACGCGATGACCCTTGCGCGGCGGAAGCGGTCGGCGGCAAGACCGGCCAGCGGAAACAGCACCATGAAGGGAAGAAATTGCACGAGGCCGATGAGGCCGAGATCGAGTGCGCTACCGGTGAGGTTATAGACCTGCCAGCCGACGGCGGTGGCCTGCATCTCGAAGGCGAAGCGCGCGAGTGAGCGGGCGCCAAAATAGTTGCGGAAATCAGTATAACGGAACGCCGCTATGCCCCGTCCCGGGCCCTCCGCGGTATCCGAGGCGGCATTGCTCACGCGCTGTCTGTCCCTGAGATGATTATGATCACGGTGAAATTATTGCGGGCATTGTGCCGCTTAATCGTCGCTTGTCCAGGCTATTCACGGCCGTGGGTCGTCAATGCCAGACGTCAATGAAAGTCGCGTGAGCTTGGAATCAGGCGGGCGTGTCCGCGCGGATCGTCCGGATGATTGCCCCTAGGATCACCTTCGATCGGTTCGCGGTCCGACGGCGAACGCGATGTTAAATAACCGAGCCGGCCTGTCATATTGACCAATCGCTCGGCGATGATGTGGGTGACGATTCCCTCGCGCTGCAACTTGCCTTCGACGTAGAGGAGCGATGAGGTCAGTATTTCCTTGCGGAAGCGTTCCATCATGTGGCTCCACACGATGATGTTGGCGATGCCGCTTTCATCCTCGATGGTGACGAAGATGACGGTGCCTTCGCCCGGCCGCTGACGGATGAGCACGAGCCCGGCGGCGCGCACGAAGGTTCCGTCCGGCGTCGACAGCAGGCTGCCGCACGACAGGACGCCATCCCGATCGAAATTGTCGCGCAGCAGCTTCATGGGATGCGCTTTCAAGGACAGTTTGAGCGCGCGGTAATCGTCGGCCACCTGTTCGCCGAGGCTCATCTCGGGCAGGGTCACGTCGGCTTCGGGATGGATGTCGCGATCCGACAGGGATTCGAACAACGGCAGCGGCGCCATATTGTCGATGCCCTTGACGGTCCAGAGCGCACGGCGCCGGTCGAGGTTGAGGCTGGTGAAGGCATCGGCGCGTGCGAGCTTTTCCAGCGTGCCGGCTTTCGGCGCCACGCGGCTCAAGATCTCGCTCATATGGCTGTAACCGTCGCGGCGTTCTCTGGCGATGGCATTGGCGGTGTCTTCATCGACACCTTTGACCGAGCGCATGCCGAGCCGCACGGCCATCCGCGCATCGTCCGGATAGCGCCAGGCAGGATCGCCGATCTGCTGGGCGTCCTCGATCGGGGCGGCTGGTCCATGTGCTGTTTCCAGCGTGCAATCCCAGTCGGAATGATTGATATCGACCGGAAGCACCGCGACGCTGTGCTGGCGCGCATCGCGTACAAGCTGCGCCGGCGCGTAGAAACCCATCGGCTGGCTGTTGAGGATGGCGGCGGCAAAGGCGGCCGGGTAATGGCATTTGAGCCAGGCCGAAACATAGACCAGCTTGGCGAAACTTGCCGCATGCGCTTCGGGGAAGCCGTAATCGGCAAACCCCTTGATCTGCTCGAAGCAACGTTCGGCGAAGACCTGCGTATAGCCGTTGCGGCGCATCCCGTTGATGAACTTCGCATGGAACTTGTCGATGTCGCCATTGCGACGGAAGGCGGCCATGGACCGGCGCAGCCTGTCGGCTTCTTCCGCGCTGAAGCCGGCGCCCACCATGGCGATCTTCATCGCCTGTTCCTGAAATAGCGGAACGCCAAGCGTTTTTTCGAGAACTTCTTCCAATTCCTTCGATGGGTAATCGACCTTTTCCAGCCCCTGCTTGCGGCGCAGATAGGGATGCACCATGCCGCCCTGGATCGGACCCGGTCGCACGATCGCGACCTCGACGACGAGATGGTAGAACTCACGAGGTCGAAGGCGCGGCAGCATGTTGATCTGGGCGCGACTCTCGACCTGGAATACGCCGATCGAGTCCGCCTCGCACAACATATCGTAAGTTTGTTCGTCGCCGGACGGTATGGTGTCGATCTCCAACCGTGGGCCGCCGTGGTGATGTTGGATTAGATCAAAGGCCTTGCGGATGCAGGTCAACATGCCGAGCGCCAGGATATCGATCTTGAAGATGCCGACGGCGTCGAGATCATCCTTGTCCCATTCGATGACGGTGCGGTCCTCCATCGCGGCGTTCTCGATGGGGACGACGGAATCGAGCGGCGCGCGGGTGATGACGAAGCCGCCGGTGTGCTGGCTCAGATGGCGGGGCGCACCGATGAGCTGGCGCACGAGTATCAATGTCTGACGGACGGTTTTGTCGCCGGGATCGATACCGGCCTCCCGCAGGCGCTTGCGCTCTTCCGCATCCGCCTTGCGGCGCTCGTCCTCCGTCTCGGCCGTTTTGCCCCAGCCGCGGCCCCAGGCCGATTTCTGCAACGCGACGATGGTGTCCTCGGACAGGCCCATGACCTTGCCGACGTCGCGCAGCGCGCTTTTGGTGCGATAGGTGATGACGGTGGCGGTCAGGCCCGCGCGGTCACGGCCGTATTTGCGGTAGATGTATTGGATGACCTCTTCGCGGCGTTCATGTTCGAAATCCACGTCGATGTCGGGTGGTTCGACCCGCTGGGTGGACATGAAACGCGCGAACAGCAGCTTGTTGGCGATCGGGTCCACCTCGGTGATGTGCAGCACGTAGCACACGGTCGAATTGGCCGCCGAGCCGCGACCTTGGCACAGGATCTCCTGTTCGCGTGCCCAGTGGACGATGTTGTGGATGGTCAGGAAGTAGGGGGCGTATCCCTGTTCCGCGATCAGCTTCAGCTCATTGGCGATCTGGGTTTTGACCTCATCGGAGGCATTGCCGGAATAACGCTCGGCGACCCCGGCCCAGGTCAGCCGTTCCAGTTCTTCCTGAGGTGTCGTTCCCTTGGGCACCTGGTCGACCAGATATTCGGTCTTCATCTGGTCGAGATTGAATCGGCATTTCTCGATGACCTTCATGGTGTTTTCGATGGCCTCGGGATAGTCGCGGAACAGCCGCGCCATCTCGGCCGGGGACTTCAAATGACGCTCGGCATTGGCGAACAGCCGGAAGCCCGCATTCTTGATGGTGCAGCCCTCGCGGATGCAGGTCAGCACGTCCTGCAGGGCGCGGCGCTCGGGAGAATGGGCATGGACGTCGTTGGTGACGATGAGCGGGACGCCGATTTGTTCGCCGAGCTGGGCAAGTTGCGCAAGGCGGCACCTATCATCGCCATAATATAGATAATTAACAGATAGATAGAGATCATTCTTAATCTTGTTTCGAGCTCGCGAGAGGGCGTTTGCAAAGGTGGGATCAAGTATGTCGGGTGCGAGGGCGATCATCACCTGGCCGGCGCCCAGTTCGAAAATGCTGTTCTCCAGGATGTCATTCAGGAAGAGTTGGCACTTCCCTTTCTGCGTTCGCTTCTTGCCGCGCGTCAGCAGCCGGGTCAGACGTCCGTAGGCATCGCGATCGGTGGGATAGCAGAGGAAACTGGGACCATCCTCGAAGTCGAGACGCGCGCCGACCAGCAGGCGCAGTCCGACCGTTTTGGCTGCCACATGGGCGCGCACCACACCGGCGAGCGTATTGCGGTCGGCAATGCCGATGGCCTTATGACCGAGGAGTGCCGCGGTCGCGACCAGATCCTCGGGGCGGGAGGCGCCGCGCAGGAAGCTGAAATTGCTGGCGACCTGAAGTTCGGCATAGGCCACGTCGGGTGGGGTGGCCTCGTGCGCCGAAGACTTGGTCGAAGATTGGGCCGAAGGTTTAACGGGGATGACGTCGGCACTCATCTTGGCGCACTCATGGGAAAAAGCCGTGCAGGTACCAGCGCGGCAGGATGCCCGGCAGGAACAGGCCCTCGCGGTAGACCCAATAGCGCCGGCCATCCTCGTCCTCGATGCGGTAATAGTCGCGCACGTCGCGGCTGAGCTGGCGGCCTTCCTCCACCCACCATTCCGGCGCGATGCGTTCCGGCCCCTCGGCCGAGACGACACGGTGATTCTGGCGTCGCCATTTGAACGAGGCCGGCGGACCGTCCGGCACCGAGGCGAGCACGTCGATCGGCAGGGGCTGGCCGAGCAGCTTGACTGGGCGCGGCGGCCGGCGGACCGGCTGATCCCAGGCAACCTTGTTCGCCTTTGGGTGGGCGGTCATGGCGGGACGTTCACGGCAGGCGCGCTCAGGCAGGTGGCTTTCGACAGCGGTGAGGCGGGTGACGTTGTTGCTGCCGAGGCGGTTGGCCAGCCGGTCGACCAGAGGCGCGGCACCGGATAGGTCATCCTCGGTGGTCTGTCCGTTGGCATCGAGGGCGGCTTGGCGGGGGCTCAGGGGGGCGACGACGCGCGCGGCCAGGACCGCGACCTCGATGCCGAAGCTGGGATCGACCTCGGCAAGCTTCTCGCGGAACAGGCGAGCGAGGTGGCTGGGATCGCGCACCGGCCGGCTGGTGCCGACCTCGACGACCGCGCGGCTGTTGTCGACACGATGCAGGATATAGTCGAGCCGTCGGACACCCTGGCCGTGGATTTCCAGATCCGCCGCAAGCGGAGGCAGGAGTTCGGCAAGTGCGCGTTCGATATCCTCCGTCCGGCCGATGGGTTCGGCGAAGACGCGACGCATGACATGGACCGGCGGCGCCTGATAAGGCGAGATCGGTTCTTCCAGGTCGCCGAACATCTGATCGATGCGATCGAGCACGATGCGGCCGTAGCGCCGCGCCAAGGGCGCACGCGGCAGATGGACGAGATCGCCGACCTGGCGCAGGCCCATGCGGTCGAGCCCTTCGACCAGATCGGTCTCGAGACGCAGCGCCGCGACGGGCAGGGATTTGAGCAGAGCCCGCGCCTCGTCGGAGGGCGCACGGAGCGTCTCCGTGGCGCCATACCGGGCGAGGGCCCAGGCCGCCCCGGGGGTGGCGGCGAGAGCAGCGCGAGTGCGGAACCCCGCGCGGGCAAAACGGGCGGTGAGGTCGGCTAGGAGCGCGTCTTCACCGCCGAACAGATGTGTGCAGCCGGTGACGTCGAGCCACAGCCCGGCGCCGTTGCCTGTGGGTGCGTTGGCAGATTTGTTCTGGCGCGCACCCAGCGGATCGATGGCCGCCCATGGTGTGTAGCGTTCGCAGGCCGCGCACAGCTTTTCGAGCATTGCGCCGTCCGCATCGGGATCGACCGGTACGATGCGCACATCGGGGACCACCGCACGCGCATCGGCGAGCGGCATACCGGGCCGGAGCCCGCGTTGTTCCGCGATCTCGTCGACTGCCGCAAGCCGCTGTCCGCCATGGACCGCGGCAACGGTCGCAAGGGGGAGCGATGCGAGCGCACGGTCAGGATGCGGCGCGCCAGCGTTCGGCCGGTTCAACCGATCCGTCGCGAAGCGCGGCAACCACAGAGAGATCACCTGTTTCATCACGCCATTCCACCTGCCAGGTCTTGGGATGACCGGCATAGGTCGTGTTCTGGTTGAAGGTGCTGAGGCGGCAGCGTTGCAGTTCGAGCTGCCAGCGTGCGTGTCCCATACCCGCCTCGCGTCCGCCGATCAGCAACGGCTCGCTGGGTGCCGCGCTCGCCCGCCAGCGTGTCAGCGCCATGCTGGTGGCGGCGAGGTCGGCGGCGGCGCGGTTGCGCACAAGGGGATCGAGCGGGCGGAGCAGCAGACCGAAGCGGCCGCGTTCCTCGGCGGCGAGCTGCAGGCGCCGTCCGGCGATGGGCGGCACCTTGTGCAGCACGCCGACGATGCCCGCGAGACCGGGGGCCGCCAAACCCTCTTCCATGGCCCACAACAGGTCGGTGTCGTTACGGCCATGGACGAGGATCAGGCGGTTCGGATCGAGCCCGTAGGCTGCGATCCCGGGGCCGTAAAGTTCACGGCCCGTCTGGCACCACAGAATGGGGGCGCCGGATTTCACATTGTCCAAGCGCGCGAGCAGGCTGGCGGCGAAACCGGTGGCGGCGGCATCGCCGAAGATTTCATGCAGGCCGCCCACCGGCAGGCCGCCCCAGGGCAGCGCCGCGTCGATGTCGGCGGCACCAACGCTGATCACTGCCTCGCGCGGAGCCGCTTTCGCACCGGACGCGGCGCATTCGAGGCGCGCGATCTGCTTGCGGAGTTCAGCCGTGATGGACATGTATAGGGTACCTTGTTCCCATCAAATGTTCTTATTTTGTTCTAGTCCAAGTTCGTCTTCGCGTCAACTGCTGGGACAGACCGGAAAATCGGCCAAAACCGCCCACAAAGCCGCACCGAAGCGCACATTTGTGTTATTGAAACCGCATGGATCTGCTGGAAATTTTCGAACAGGCAATGCGGCTCGACGAGCGGGGCGAGGTGGATGACGCCGTCGCCTGCCTGGATGAGGTTTTTGATCGTATCCCCGAGACGGCGCCTTATCTGAAGTTCGCGGGCCAGCTTTATCAGCGCCTGGGGGTGGATAAGCGCAGCCTGTCCCTTTTGCGGCGGGCCGAAGCGTTGACGCCGGATGATCCCGAACTGCTCCTCAGTCTCGGGTATCATTTTGCCGACAACAGCCGGCCCGACATCGCGCTCGATTATTTCCACCGTCATCTCGCGCTGGAACCGGACTCGGTCGCCGGCCTGACATATCTCGGTCATGTCTTCGATTGGCTGGGACGGTTGGAGGAGGCCGAGATTGCGTTGGCCAAGGCGCTGGCGCTCGCGCCGACTGAGGTTGGGACGCACCTCCTGCTTGGCCGCGTGCGTCTGCGCCGTGGTCATCTTGGCGAGGCGCGCCAAGCCTTCGCCGCTGTCGGCACGCTGGCGCCCGACAATGTCCTGGCCGAGATCGGCCTGCGCCGGGTCGAGGCCCTGTCGCGTCCAAGGCCGTCACGCTCGTCGGCACCGGCAGGGACGATCGCCCAAACGATCGTCTGTGTGAAGGCGGGGACGAAATACGGTCCCGACTACGTCAATCGGTTGGCCGCGACGGTGCGGCGTTACAGCACGCGCGACCTTCGCGTCGTGTGCTTCACCGACGACCCGACGGGCCTCAACAATAATGTCGAAGCGCAGCCCTTGCCGGTCGCCGGATTGACCGGATGGTGGAACAAGGTCGCCCTGTTCGGCGAAACCTTGCCCGGCGTGACGGGGCGGGTCCTCTATCTCGACCTCGATGTCGTCATCACGAGCTCGATTGATCCGCTGCTCGATCATCCGGGCGGCTTCGTCATCATGGACAATGATTATGTGCCGGGCTTCAACAGTTCGGTCATGTTATTCGATGTCGGTGCGCAGCCGCATGTGTGGACGGACTTCACGCCCCAGATCGCCGAGAGTCTGAAGGGCGATCAGGATTGGATGGCGCTCCAGATTCCGGAAGCCGATCTGTGGCCGGACGATTGGTGCGTGGTGTATCGCCTGCGTGCGGTGGAAGCGCCGCCCGCCGATACGAAGGTCGTCGTTTTCTCCGGCCGGCCCAATCCGCACGAATATCCGGCGGAATGGATCCGCGACTATTGGCGCTGACCGGCGGTACTAGGTGCGTGCAGCGTGATCCATGCGGAAAAGGCTTGAAGGAATTTCTCCAGGAACTTCTTCGTGTCGTCGTTGGTGATGTTGTCCTGTTCGTCGAACAGCTTGGCGGCATTGCCGACATAGGCTTCGGGCTGCTGCATCATCACGACATTGAGGAACACCATAGACTGACGCAGGTGATGATTGGCGCCGAAGCCGCCGATCGCGCTGGGTGAGACGCTGATGACCGCGCCGGGTTTGCCGTCCCACACGCTTTTGCCGTAAGGGCGCGAGCCAACATCGATGGCATTCTTCAAGACGGCGGGAACGGAGCGATTGTATTCCGGCGTGACGAACAGGATCGCATCGGCGGCTTTGATGCGGCCGCGAAAGGCGAGCCAAGTGGCCGGCGCATTGGCTTCGGCATCCTCATTGTAGAACGGCAGATCACCGATCTCGATGATCTCCATCTTCATTCCGTTCGGCGTGAGCTTGGCGAGTGCGTTCGCCATCTTCCGGTTGAAGGACTCCTTCCTCAAACTTCCGACGAGGACGGCGACGGTGTATTGATCGGCCATGCGGCTCTCCCATCTTGAGATGGGAGTAGAACGATCCGCGCCGTCCAGGGTTCCCGCTGTCAGCGCCAGTTCAGAGTTAGTTCAGCGCCAGTAACGGCGCCCGCGATCCCAGTGGCGATGACCGTAATAGGGGCGCCCGTAATAAGGACGGCCGCCGTAGGAATCATACTGTACGATGACACCGCTACCGCTGTAGCAGCCGTAGGCGCAATTGTCGTAATAGCCGACCGGCACACATCCAACGATCACGAGCAATCCAAATGCGGCGATCAGCAGCTTGCTACGATGGCCGACCTTCAAGCCAGACACAGCGGTCACTCCTCTGCCTGCGCGCGAGTTCCTGTCGGCGCGCGTCATCTACCCGTCCATATCAATGAGTGGCGGAGACAAAAATTCCGCTGGACTTCAAGAATGTGACCGGACGCGTAAAGCGGTTTGGCTAGGCGGTCTGCCGGTAGACGACGTGTCCGCCGACCACGGTGATCTCGGCGCTCAGATCCTTGAGGTCGTCTTCCGCGCAGCTCAACGGATCGGCCGACAGTACGGCGAAATCGCCGAGCTTGCCGACCTCGATGGAGCCCTTGTTCGCCTCGTTCATGGAAAGATACGCGCCGTCGATGGTCGCGTTGCGCAATGCGTCCATCCGGCTCACGCGCTGTTCAGGTGCGATGACGGCACCGGTGTCGCGATCCTTGCGCGCGACCGCCTGCCAGACGGGATGGAACAGCGAGGTCGGCACATTGTCGGTGGCAAGCGAGACCTTGATCCCGGCATCGCGCAGTTTGGCCATCGGCATGATTTCATCTGCGCGCGCTTCGCCCACCTGTTTCAGGAAGTTGGACCCGCTGCGATAGATGTAGCGATTGCTGTTGGTGGAAGTGACGAGGCCGAGATCGCGTACGCGCGCGATCTGGTCGTCATTCATGATCCCGATGTGGCTCAATACCCAGCGCTTGTCGCGGATCGGCTCGATCCTGTTGGCGGCTTCGATATGGGGCATCATCTCCATCGTCAGGGTGACGACGCGGATGTCGTTGCGCGCACACGCGACCATGGCTTCGATCAGGCGGTCGGGCGGCAATTGCTGGTCGTAATGGAAGCCGGCCCATCCGGTGTAAGGATGCGCGCTTGCGCGCAGCCGGTTCTCCTCGGCGTTCGCGGTGACTTCGCAGAACATGCCGGCCATGCGTAGCATGTCGTCGCCGAGGCCACGCCCGGCGATCCAACCCGCCCACCTATCCAGCATGGTTGCGATCGGCACATCGGGCACCAGGCTCCAACTCGGGCTGAAGACAAGGTCCGAGCGCATGGTGAGTTCGCCTCTGGCATGAAGTTGCTGATAGGCGGCGAGGACTTCCGGCGCGACGCCATGGCCTTCATAAACCGAGGTCGTGCCGGTGGCGTGATAGACCTCGATGCTCCGGCGCAGACCCTGGAGGCGGTCTTCGTGCGTGAAGCCGCCGATGCAGCGCATCAGCGTCAGTTCCACGATGGGCTGAAGCGTGCGCTCGGCAAAAACGCCGGTGGGCTCGCCGCTCGCATCCCTTTCGATGGTGATCGCGGGAACGGGCGGCTCCGTGTTGCGGTCAATGCCGGCGATTTCGAGGGCGCGTGTGTTGGCGATGGAGACGAGGGGCGAGAAATCGTGGCGCCAGAACCCCCAGACAGGTCGGATGAAGACCGGATTGTTCGGCGAAACCTTGTCGAGGTCGTAGCGCGTCGGCCAGCGTTTCTCGGCGAGGCCCGCCGGCATGTTCCAATAGGATGGCGGCTCGCCGATAGGCATGGTGACGATCCACGCACCAGGTTTCGAAGTGCGCACGAGCGCTTCGATGCGCTGTAGGATGTCGTCGATGGACGCCGCACCTGCGAGGCTGGGATAAACCTCGCGCAAGCCTTCGCGGTCGAGATGGGCATGGCCGTCGATCAGACCGGGAACGACGGCGCGGCCCTTCAGGTCGATGATTGTCGTCTGTGCATCGGCAGCGGCGAGCAGGGCGGGGCCGCCGCCCACTGCGATGAAGCGGCCGTCCTTGATGGCGAATGCGTCGGCGATGCGTGCAGAGGCATCGATCGTAATGACCCTGCCGTTATGGGCAATGAGATCGGGCGCTAATCTCATCGCCGCATCCCGTTAGAAGCGATCCACGCCGTAGCGTGCTACGTCGAGGATGGGTGTTTTGCCGTCGATCAGATCGGCCAGCACCTGGCCCGAACCGGCGGCGAGAGTCCAGCCGAGTGTGCCGTGTCCGGTGTTGAGATAAAGATTGGGATAACGCGTGCGGCCAAGCACCGGAACGCCGTCCGGCGTCAGTGGACGCAGGCCGGTCCACAATTGGGCCTTGGCGAAATCGCCGCCGTTGGGGAACTGCTTTTGCGCATGTTCCAGAATGACGCGCGCGCGATCCTGCGTCAGGCTCGAATCGTAGCCGGCGAATTCGGCCGTGCCGGCGACGCGCAGGCGCTCGCCCAGGCGCGAATAGACGATCTTGTGGTCGACGTCGGTGACGCTGACGGTCGGCGCGCCGTTGCGTCCCGCGGTGGGCACGGTGACCGAATACCCCTTGGTCGGGAAAATGTGCGGGTCGATGCCCAACGGACGGAGCAGCAATTGGCTGTAGCTGCCGAGTGCCATGACATAGGCATCGGCGGTGAGCGGGCCTCGCGTCGTTACCACGCGATTGATCGCGCCACGCTCCGTGTCGAGGCGAAGGATAGTCACGTCATAATTGAAGCTGACGCCGCGTTCGGCGAGTACGCGGGCAAGCTCGCGTGTGAAGATATGGGCATCGCCGGTTTCGTCGCCCGGCGCATGAACGCCGCCGATGATCGCCTCACCGGTATCGCGCAGCGCCGGTTCGAGGGCGAGGCAGCCCTCGCGATCGAGCACCGTTTCAGCGCAGCCGAGCCGGGTCATCATCTCGGCATCCTTCGCGGCGGCGTCGAATTGGATCCGGTTGCGGAAGATTTGCAGGATGCCCAGCGTGCGTTCGTCGTAATGGAGCCCCGCCTCGGTGCGTATCTCGCGCAGCAAATCGCGGCTGTGCAGGCCGAGCGCCAGGTTCTTTTCCATATTGTCGTGCGAGCGGCCGGGCGTGCAGTTGGCAAGGAAGCGCAGGCCCCACAACCATTGCGCGGGATCGGCCCGCAACCGCCACAGCAGCGGCGCGTCGCGCTGGCCCAGCCATTTCAGCATCAGGAATGGCGCGGATGGCGACGACCACGGCATGGCATGGGATGGAGAGATCTGGCCGCCGTTGGCGAAACTGGTCTCTAGGCCCGCACCAGGCTGGCGGTCGATAACGACGACCTCATGGCCCGCACGATTGAGGAAATAAGCCGCAGCAACGCCGATGACACCGGCACCGAGGACGAGAACTTTCATGATGCCAACCTTATCGTCCTCGAAGTCTTCCGACCAGACTTGTTCCTGTTGGTCTTGTCCCTGTTGCCTTGGGAGATGGTATGATCGCCGTCATGACGAAACTCATCGGCTTCTCGGGAAGTTTGCGCAAGGGCTCGTTCAACGCAGCCCTGTTGCGCGCCGCGGCCCAAGCGATGCCCGACGGCGCAAGCCTAGGCATCGGCACCATCCAGGGCATTCCGCTCTACAATTTCGATGATGAAGAGGCGACAGGCGTCCCACCCGCCGTGGCTACGCTCAAGGACGCCATCGCGGCGAGCGACGGGCTGCTGATCGTCACGCCGGAATACAACAATTCGATCCCGGGCGTGACCAAGAACGCCATCGATTGGCTGTCGCGCCCACCGGCCGATGCCGCGCGTATCTTCGCCAACCGGCCGGTCGCGATCATGGGGGCGTCGCCCGGCGGCTTCGGCACCATTCTCAGCCAGAACGCGTGGCTGCCCGTGCTGTCCACATTAGGTGCGTGTCATTGGACGGGCGGCCGATTGATGGTCTCGCGCGCGCATACCCTGATCGATGCGAACGGCGACCTGATCGACGAAGCGATGAAGGCCCAGATCAAGAAGTTCATGGCGGGTTTCGTCGAGTTCGTGCGGTTGGCCAAAAAGACGGTCTAGGGATTTATGGCCGATGCCCCGATCGAACTGCTGACCGTCCGCGAGATGGCGCGGGCGGACGCGCTCGCCGTCGAGGCAGGCATCGCCTCGCTCGATCTGATGGAAGCGGCGGGCAGGGCGATCGCCGATGCCGTGGTGACGCGTTGGTCGCCGCGCAAGGTGTCCATCCTGTGTGGTCCCGGCAACAATGGCGGCGACGGTTTCGTCGTGGCGCGATTGCTCAACGCGAACGGATGGCCGGTACGTGTCGGCCTGCTGGGCGATGCACCCAAAGGCGATGCCAAGATCAATGCGGATCGATGGAATGGCCCGATCGAAGCGCTTTCCCTCGATCTCCTGGAAGGTGCGGAACTGGTCGTTGATGCGCTGTTCGGTGCGGGGCTTGCACGTCCGCTCGACGGCATCGCGCGTCAGGTGATCGAGGCGATCAACGCGGCACGTGTTCCGTGCGTCGGCGTCGACGTCCCATCTGGGGTATTCGGCGATACCGGTGCGGTGCTGGGTGCGGCGCCACGCTGTGCGTTGACCGTCACGTTCTTTCGCAAGAAGCCGGGGCACCTGATGCTGCCCGGGTGCGATCTGTGCGGCGAGACGGTGCTTGCCGACATCGGTATCCCACCGCGCGTGCTGTCCGATATCCAGCCGATGGCTTTTGACAACGGTCCGGGCTTGTGGCGTCACGAATTGCGCGCGCCGGGCACCGATAGCCACAAATACACCCGTGGGCACGCGCTGATCGTCGGTGGCGCGCAGATGACCGGCGCGGCGCGTCTGGCCGCACGTGCCGCGCGCCGTGTCGGAGCGGGTTTGGTGACGGTGGCGGCACCGGCCAGTGCCGTGCCCATCCACCGTGCCGGCGATCCGGGTCAACTCGTAATCGAACTGGACGACAAGACAGCTATCGACATCCTAATGGACGAGAAGAAACGCTCCGCCGTTCTGGTCGGGCCGGGCAACGGCGTCTCCATGACGACACAACGTCACACTATCGAGGCGCTGCGGTCGAAGGCGCCCTGCGTGATCGATGCCGATGCGTTGAGCGCTTTTCAGGATTCGCCCAAGGACCTGTTCAGTTGGGTAAGGGGGGCGTGCGTATTGACGCCGCACGACGGCGAATTCGCGCGCCTGTTCGAAACCGGCGGCGATCGATTGATCCGCACGCGCCGGGCCGCCGAGACGAGCGGGGCGGTCGTGCTGCTCAAGGGGGCCGCCACAATCATCGCGGCACCCGATGGACGGGCTGCGATCAATACGGCAACGCCCTGGCTTGCCACCGCGGGGACGGGGGATGTACTGGCGGGGCTGATCGTCGGATTGCTCGCCCAAGGTGTGGCGCCGTTCGAGGCCGCATGTCTCGGCGCCTGGCTGCATAGCGAAGCAGGGGCTCAGGTCGGCCCGGGCCTTATCGCCGAGGATATTTCGGAGGAGCTCCCGGGAATTTTGGCGAGTCTCTTCGGGTCTCTATAGCAAAGCCCAATAAGGGCGGCGTAACGTAAAGTGCTTTTGAGACGTCTCTTGAGGGGTTCCAATGAACGAAACGTCACGTCATAAATATTTTGCGCGAAATTGCCTACCGCCGATGCGTGGGGGCGCTTATATATGATGGATCTTCTCGTTAGGTCCAACACCCCCATGAACGAACAAAAATCCTCAAGCTTTTGGGATCGCGCTCTCTCCAACCTGCGCGGCATCTGGGGCAAGATCGCGTCCAACAACGAAGACGTTTTCGCAATCAAAGCGTCTTGGTCGCCCGATCTCGACGATAGCGATCAGGAACGTCTGATCGAACAGATGCGCGCCTGCCTCGAGGCGCGTGGCGGCGAGGTTTCCGCGCGCGGCCGTGCGGCCGCCCTGGGTCATGCCTATCTCGCGCTCAACGAGACGGGCCGCAAACGCTTCCTGAGAGTGCTTGCCGATACATTCGACATCGATCGCCGCCAGGTGGATGAGGCTGTCATCGCGTTGCAGGCCGCCAAGGATCCTTCCAAGCGCCGCGCGGCGGAGGCGAAGCTGCGCCGTACGCTGCTGGCGCCGCGTGTGAAGCTGGTCACTCAATTCAACGCGCTGCCCGAGGGTGTGAAATTCCTGGTCGATCTGCGCAACGAACTGCTCGGCTGGTCGAAGGGCGATCCGAGCTTGTCCGATCTTGAAGGCGATCTCAAAACGCTGCTCGGTACGTGGTTCGATGTGGGATTCCTGGAGTTGCGCCAGATCACGTGGTCGGCCCCCGCGAGCCTGCTCGAGAAGCTGTTCGAATATGAGAAGGTGCAGGAGATTCAGAGCTGGGATGATCTCAAGAACCGTCTGGCTGCCGACCGGCGCTGCTTCGCCTTCTTCCATCCACGCATGCCGGACGAGCCCTTGATCTTCGTTTGGGTGGCGCTGGTGCGCGGCATGGCGACCAATGTGCAGGTGCTGCTGGATGAGGACGCGCCGCAGGATGACGCGAACCTCGCCGATACTGCGATCTTCTATTCCATCTCCAACGCCCAGGAAGGTCTGCGCGGCATCAATTTCGGCAATTTCCTGATCAAGCGCGTGCTCGATCAGTTATCGACCGAGTTGAAGGGATTGAAGACCTTCGCCACGCTCTCGCCGATCCCCGGACTTATGGGATGGGTGAAGAAGGGTATGACCGCGGATCACGTCTTCGAGATCGTTCCCGAGGCGGAACGCAAGGCGCTGACTGCGCTGGCGGGGACCGAGGCGCCGGACGGAGCTTTGAGGGCGCTCTTGGCCCGACCCAATTGGCACCTGGACGACGAAGTGGCCGAAACCTTGAAAACTCCGTTGTTGCGTCTGGCAGCCCATTACCTGATCGACGAGAAGCGTCCGGGCGGCACGGCCTGGGATTCTGTGGCCCATTTCCACCTGAATAATGGGGCCCGGATCGAGCAGCTCAACTGGCTGGCCAATACCAGCCCGCGTGGCTTCGAGGAATCGGCGGGCATCATGCTGAATTACCGCTACGAGCCCGAGCAGATCGAGGCCAATCACGAGTTTTACCGCGGCGGGCATGCCATTATGGCCTCGCCCAAGGTCCGCGAGCTGTTGATCAATAAGCAGCGCGCGAATGGCGGGCGGGCGCCGGCGCGCCAAGCCCAGCCGCAGGCCCAAGCTGCCAATTGACAGACCGGCCTTTTTCCTAGAGTTTCGCGCCTCCGCTGCGGGCGTGGCGGAACTGGTAGACGCACTGGTTTTAGGTACCAGCGGCTTCGGCCGTGGGGGTTCGAGTCCCTTCGCCCGCACCAGATCCAAGGACGGCAAACGTCCATTCAAGGTAGAGATAGAGAGATGCAGGTCACGGAAGTCACCAACGAGGGCTTGAAGCGCGGCTACAAGATTGTGGTCCCGGCCGACGATATCGAACGCAGGCTCACCACCCGACTGTCCGAGATCGCCAAGACCGCCCGCCTGCCGGGCTTCCGCCCCGGCAAGGTGCCGGCCGGTCTGCTTCGCAAGCAGTACGGCACCGCACTGCGCGGCGAAATCCTTGAAAGCACGGTGAACGAAGCGACCCAACAGGCGATCACCGAAAAGGACATCCGTCCGGTCGGTCAGCCCAAGGTGGAGATCCAGAGCTTCGACGAAGGCAAGGACCTCGAATATTCGGTCGAGTTCGAACTCTTCCCGAAGATCGATCTCGGCAACCTGTCGGATATCCAGCTTGAACGCCTGCGTATTAAGCCCGATGAGGCCCAGGTCGACCGCTTCCTGCAGCAGATGGCCGAAGGCCAGCGTGAATCGCAGCCGATCACGGAGAACCGTCCGGCTGAGAAGGGCGATATCGTCGTGATCGATTTCGTCGGCCGTGTTGACGGCACCGAATTCCCCGGCGGCAAGGCGGACGGCTATCAACTGGAGCTTGGCTCGAATTCTTTCGTGCCGGGCTTCGAGGATCAGCTGATCGGCAAGTCGGTTGGCGAGGAAGTCCTGGTGAAGGTGACCTTCCCGGAGAACTACGCTGAGACGTTGGCCGGCAAGGATGCCGAGTTCACCTGCAAGATCCACGAGATCCGCACGCCGATGCCTGTCGTGATCGACGACGAACTCGCCAAGAAGATGGGCGCGGAGAGCCTTGAGGACATCAAGAAGACGCTGCGCGGCAGCCAGGAGAAGGAGCTGGCCGGTCATGCGCGTCAGCGCCTGAAGCGCGATCTGCTCGACCAACTCGACAAGACGCACAAGTTCGAATTGCCGCAGGGCATGGTGGGCGCCGAGTTCGACGCGATCTGGCAGCAGATCGAACATGCGCGCGAACATCATCCGGATCAGATCGATCCAGAGGACCAGGGCAAGAGCGACGACGAGCTGAAGGCTCAGTACCGCGAGATCGCCGAGCGCCGCGTGCGCCTCGGTCTGCTGCTTGCCGAGATCGGCCGCATCAACGAGATCAAGGTGACGCCGGAAGAGATCAGCCGCGCCATCATCCAGGAAGCGCAGAAATATCGCGGCCAGGAGAAGCAGGTGCTCGATTATTATCGCAGCAACCCGCAGGCCGCCGCCGCGCTGCAATCGCCGATCCTCGAAGACAAGGTGGTCGATTTCATCCTTGAAATCGCTCAGTTATCCGACAAGGACATTACGATCGAGGAACTGGTTGCGCTTGAGAAGTCGGAGCGTCCGGACGATCTGACGCGCGACTTCAGCGGCCACGACCATGGCGCGCATGATCATCATGATCACGACCACGGGCACGACCATGATCATGATCACGACCATGATCATGCTGCCGAAGCCGAGTCGGCCGATAAGCCGAAGACCAAAGGCGGCGCCAAGAAGAAAAAGTAGAGAAAAGCCCGGCAATCGGGCGGTTAGGCTGGTTCGCCGGCCACGCCCGACGCCGTGCTTGACCACGCCCGTCCGGCATGGTCGCGTAAGCGAACCGACGTGCCTATATAGCAGTAATGCCGCCGCCGGGGGTTCCTTCGGCGGGGGGATTTCCTACCGTTTTTCGTTCGCGAGAGCCCGTTCATGATCCGAGATAGAGACCCAATCGAAGTCTACAACAATACCCTTGTGCCCATGGTGGTCGAGACGACCAACCGTGGCGAGCGGGCCTACGACATTTATTCGCGCCTGTTGAAGGAGCGGATCATTTTCGTGACCGGCCCGATCGAGGATTACGGCTCCAGCCTGATCTGCGCCCAGCTTTTGTTCCTGGAATCGGAAAACCCGAAGAAGGACATTGCCTTCTATATCAATTCGCCGGGCGGCGTCGTCACGTCGGGCTTGGCGATCTACGACACCATGCAATATATCCGTCCCGACGTTTCGACGGTGTGCATCGGCCAGGCGTCCTCGATGGGTTCGCTGCTGCTGGCGGCCGGCCAGAAGAACAAGCGCTACGCGCTGCCCAACGCACGAATCATGATCCATCAGCCGTCGGGCGGGGCTCAGGGCCAGGCGACGGATATCGAGATCCAGGCACGCGAGATTTTGTCGCTGCGCGCCCGGCTCAACCAAATTTACGTTACCCATACGGGGCGTGACCTGAAGGAAATCGAGACCTCCATGGAGCGCGACCGCTTCATGACGCCCCAGGAAGCCCGGGAATTTGGGCTTATCGACGAGGTCGTCACCCACCGTCCGATCCCGGCGGGCGAGGATAGCGAAGCGCACGGAGGTAAGGATTGAGACACCTTTGCGGGTGTTTACTGACCTATCTTGGGTCTTTTAACGATTGTGCTGTTGCCTGACCGGTGCCTAGAATTGTTTACGTTACAGTTTGATGGCCGGATAGGCGTACTGGAGGGCCAATGAATAAGTCCAGCGGCGGCGATTCCAAGAACACGCTGTATTGCTCTTTTTGCGGAAAGAGCCAGCACGAGGTTCGGAAGCTCATCGCCGGCCCCACCGTTTTCATCTGCGACGAATGTGTCGAACTCTGCATGGATATCATCCGTGAGGAGAACAAGACGCATATCGTGAAGTCGGGTGACGGTGTTCCGACTCCGCGCGAGATTTGCACCGTTCTGGACGATTATGTCATCGGTCAGGAGCATGCCAAGCGCGTCCTCTCGGTCGCGGTGCACAACCACTACAAACGTCTGTCGCACAGCACCAAGAACAACGACGTCGAACTGGCGAAATCGAACATCCTGCTGATCGGCCCGACGGGCTGCGGCAAGACGCTGCTCGCCCAGACGCTGGCGCGCATCCTCGACGTGCCGTTCACCATGGCGGATGCGACGACGCTGACCGAAGCGGGCTATGTCGGTGAGGATGTCGAGAACATCATCCTGAAGCTGTTGCAGGCGGCCGACTATAACGTCGAGCGTGCGCAGCGCGGCATCGTCTACATCGACGAGGTCGATAAGATCAGCCGCAAGTCCGACAACCCGTCGATCACGCGCGATGTATCGGGCGAGGGCGTGCAGCAGGCGTTGCTGAAGATCATGGAAGGCACCGTTGCCTCTGTGCCGCCGCAGGGCGGGCGCAAGCATCCGCAGCAGGAATTCCTGCAGGTGGACACGACCAACATCCTGTTCATTTGCGGCGGTGCCTTCTCGGGTCTGCAGAAGATCATCTCGTCGCGCGGCGCGGGTTCGTCCATCGGCTTCGGCGCCGAGGTGCGTGGCCCTGATGAACGCGGTGTCGGCGAAATCCTGCGCGAGGTGGAGCCGGAAGATTTGCTGAAGTTCGGCTTGATCCCCGAATTCGTCGGCCGTCTGCCGGTGATCGCAACGCTGGAAGATCTGAACAAGGAAGCGCTGATCAAGATTCTGACCCAGCCGAAGAATGCGCTGGTGAAGCAGTATCAGCGCCTGTTCGAGATGGAAGACACCAAGCTGACGATCCGCGACAATGCGTTGAGCGCGATCGCCGAAAAGGCGGTCGAACGCAAGACGGGTGCGCGTGGTCTGCGCTCGATCATGGAAGATATCCTGCTGGAGACCATGTTCGAACTGCCCGACCTCGAAAACGTCGAAGAGGTCGTCATCAACCGCGAGGTGGCGGTGGAGGGCGCACGGCCGCTCTACATCTATGCCGAGCGCGGCGGACAGATGGATTCGTCCGCTTAGTGGATGACAGTTACAACGATATGGCTGGATTGGCTGGGCGTATTCCGGCGCGCCGGCTGATCATGGAACGAAAAGGTGCTGCGCGGGCTGAGTCCCGCGCACACTTTTTTTGGGGTTATTCTGTTGACCAGCGGAATTGTGACACGATCACAAAACGGGTGGGTGTTACATTCCTGCCTGTCGGCCGGGCTTAATTCGGGCGGAGGCAAACCCGGTCTTGATCTACTCGGAATCGGATATAACTGTTGTGAGGAAAGTCGGGGGCTTTAGCCGTTTGCTTCCGAGAAGAAACGGCAAATGCCAGCCGCAATTATAGGAGAAGCCGAAGTTGGATAGTAAGTCTAGCCACGCTTACCCGGTGCTGCCTCTTCGCGACATCGTGGTGTTCCCGCACATGATCGTCCCGCTCTTCGTCGGGCGCGAGAAATCCGTTCGCGCGCTTGAAGACGTCATGAAGGACGACAAGCAAATTCTGCTCGTGGCGCAGAAGAATGCGGCTGAGGATGATCCCTCTGCCGAAGATATCTACAACGTCGGCACCGTATCGACCGTGCTCCAGCTCTTGAAGCTGCCGGACGGCACCGTGAAGGTGTTGGTTGAGGGCGGATCGCGCGCACGCGTGGTCAAGTTCGTCGAGAACGAGAATTTCTTCGAGGTCGAAGCCGTTGCGCTTCCGGAAAGCGACACGGAATCCGAAGACCTCGAGGCACTGTCGCGTTCGGTGGTCTCTCAGTTCGAGCAGTACATCAAGCTCAACAAGAAGATCCCGCCGGAAGCGTTGGTCTCGGTCAATCAGATCGATGAATACGGCAAGCTCGCCGATACGATCGCTTCGCATCTCGCGCTGAAGATCGCGGAGAAGCAGGAACTGCTGGAGATCGACTCCATCGCCAAGCGCATGGAGCGGATCATCTCCTTCATGGAAGGCGAGATCGGTGTCCTGCAGGTCGAGAAGAAGATCCGCTCGCGCGTGAAGCGCCAGATGGAGAAGACCCAGCGCGAGTATTATCTGAACGAGCAGCTCAAGGCCATTCAGAAGGAGTTGGGCGAGACCGAGGAAGGCAAGGACGAAGCCGCCGAGATCGAGGAGCGCATCAAGAAGACGAAGCTCTCCAAGGAAGCGCGCGACAAGGCTCATGCCGAGCTCAAGAAGCTCCGCACCATGAGCCCGATGTCCGCCGAGGCGACCGTCGTGCGCAACTACCTGGATTGGATGCTGTCCATCCCCTGGAAGAAGCGCTCGAAGGTGTCGACCGATATCAAGCGTGCCGAACAGGTGCTGGACGAGGATCACTACGGCCTCGAGAAGGTGAAGGAGCGCATCGTCGAATATCTGGCGGTGCAGCAGCGCACCAAGAAGCTGAAGGGGCCGATTCTGTGCCTCGTCGGCCCTCCGGGTGTCGGCAAGACCTCGCTCGGCAAATCGATCGCGCGGGCGACGGGCCGGCAGTTCCTCCGCATGTCGCTGGGCGGCGTGCGCGATGAAGCCGAGATCCGCGGCCATCGCCGGACCTATATCGGCTCCATGCCCGGCAAGATCATCCAGGGCATGAAGAAGGCGAAGACGTCGAACCCGCTCATGCTGCTCGATGAAATCGACAAGATGGGCGCTGACTGGCGGGGCGACCCGGCATCAGCCCTGCTCGAGGTGTTGGACCCGGAACAGAACGATACGTTCCAGGACCATTACCTGGAGGTCGATTATGACCTGTCGGACGTCATGTTCGTGACGACGGCGAACTCGCTGCGCATCCCGGGCCCGTTGATGGACCGTATGGAGATCATTCGCATCCAGGGTTACACCGAGGATGAGAAGGTCGAAATCGCGCGCCGTCACTTGATCGGCAAGCAGCTTGAAGCCCACGGCTTGAAGGAAGAGGAGTGGACGATCTCCGACTCGGCCCTTCGCGACCTGATCCGCTACTACACGCGGGAAGCCGGCGTACGTAACCTGGAACGCGAGATCGCGGGCCTGGCGCGTAAGGCGATCAAGGAAATCCTGTCATCGTCGAACAAGAAGGTGAACGTCACCAGCAAGAACCTCGACAAGTATGCCGGCGTGCGGAAGTTCCGCTACGGCGAAACCGAGTCCGAGGATATCGTTGGTATCGTCAACGGCCTCGCTTGGACGGAAGTCGGCGGCGAGATCCTGACGATCGAAGCGGTCATGCTGCCGGGTAAGGGTAAGATGACCATCACCGGCAAGCTCGGTGACGTGATGCAGGAGTCGATCCAGGCGGCACGGTCCTTCGTGCAGTCCAAGAGCATCGCCTTCGGCGTGAAGCCGACCATGTTCGAACGCAAGGACATTCACGTCCACGTGCCTGAGGGGGCGACCCCGAAGGACGGCCCGTCGGCCGGCGTGGCGATGGTGACCTCGATCGTCTCGGTGCTGACCTCCAACCCGGTGCGCCGCGACGTGGCGATGACCGGTGAAGTAACGTTGCGTGGACGCGTGCTACCGATCGGCGGCTTGAAGGAAAAGCTGCTGGCGGCACTGCGCGGCGGCCTGACCACCGTTCTCATTCCCAAGGACAATGAGAAGGATCTGGCCGATATCCCCGAGAACGTGAAGAAGAAGTTGGAGATCGTGCCGGTCAGCAAGGTCGAAGAGGTGCTTGAACGCGCTTTGACGAAGCCGCTCGTTCCGATCGAATGGGACGAAGAGGAAGAGGAGAAGCTGCGTCGCAAGCCGAACTCCGACGAGGACGATCGCAGCGGCGTCGTGCACTGATTGCACGCACCTAGGAAAACAGAACGCGCGCGTGGGCATATCCCACGCGCGCGTCTCGTTTATCGGAAGCCTTGTGACATTTATAGGGCAGGAGCCGCGCTAACGGTCTGAAATAGCGCGAAAAGGCGCAGAAATCCGCCAAAATTAAGGAAAAATATGTGGAAAAGGACGCCTCTTTCGTTGACGCACAAAGCGACTCATACCTAAACTGCCCGCGAATTTGAGACGCTGCGCGCGCCTGAGATTCGAGGAAAATTTCCTTCTCACTTTATAGGGGGCCCCAAAGTGAACAAGAACGATCTCGTTGCCGCAGTTGCGGATAATGCCGGTTTGACGAAGGCCGATGCAAGCAAGGCGGTTGACGGTGTGTTCGATGCCATTACGGACGCGCTGAAGCAGGGCACCGAGGTCCGCATTGTCGGGTTCGGCACCTTCGCGGTCGCGAAGCGTAAGGCGACGACGGGCCGCAATCCGCGCACCGGCGAAACCATCAACATCGCTGCTTCGAAGCAGCCGAAATTCAAGGCCGGCAAGGGCCTGAAGGACGCGATCAACTAAGTTATCGCGCCCATAGCATTCAAAGGTGCCGGTCGCGCGGATGCGTGATCGGCATTTTGCTTTTAGGGGTGGGGAAACGGAGCTGACGCGTCAGGGCGCCAAACCGTAATCGCGCCGGAGCGCAATCACCTTGGTTTCGGAGATCCGGAAATAGCGCGCGATCTGCCCGTCTGACAGCCCGAGATCGACGAAGGTTTCCAGGGCCCGCGGGCTGAACCACACGTCTCCATCACCGGATTTCGGCTCAGATCCCGCGCGGTTCTGTACGGGGTACGAAGTAGTGCGGAATTTGTCTTCCATTTCGTCCTCCCCTGGTCTCATTCTTCGTCTATGCAAGTCAGAGATGTAACAGCTGATCCAACTGTACGGTTTCTAATTAAGCGTAGAAATGGGGCTGAAATATGGATCACCTGTGACATGTCAATGGCGCGATAGTGCCGTGCGCCAGCTACCATAGCTTGATCCAGGCAGCGATCTTCCGTATTCAACGGGTCGGTACGAGCCCTGCGCGGGCGGTTAGCTCAGTTGGTAGAGCGCCACGTTTACACCGTGGATGTCGGCGGTTCGAGCCCGTCACCGCCCACCATTTAAATCAATGGGTTAGCTGGAAACGGCTAACCTATTTCTGCCATCATGTAAGCACTATGTAAGCAAGTGGCGCCAGCGTCACGGTGGCATGCGCGCGGGTGCACTTCATATCGTCGGTAGTCCCCAATTAGTTCCTCGACGAAAATAGAAGCTAAAGGCTAGCGGTGTAGGGCGTTCTTCCGCATCATCTCGATCAGTTCAGCGGAGAGTGCGTACGGTAAGCGGAGCGCCTTCTCGGCTCCATAACGGTGTCCTGCCCGCGAGTAGTCTGGGGCCGTCAGTGTATTCGAATACCCAATGAGACTGTCACCAGCTTGCTCTGGACCGTACTTAAACCGTTCCAAATAATACTTAGTGAATGGAGTAGCTGAACTGGCCACAGCATGTAGCTGTGCGGCGAGCCTACGCAAATCTCTTTGAGCCTTTTCCAGGCGCTCCTGCCATTCGGGATCATCTCCTATATTGCCCCCGACATTGGCGGTGTAGATCAATTCCTCATGGACCTTTCTTCTGAGATCATAAAAGCGGATGACCTGCTTTCCAAAAAACTCGGTCGCCAACCATCCGGCACCGCCCAATAGTATTGTACCGATAACGCTTAAGACAGATTGCATGGTAAGACCCCTCCCGAAACCACGCCTAGTGCACACTCATCTCTCGACACGGCCACGGTTCAGCCGTCGCAGGCACCGGCACGTCCTGCTTGAGATCCCACGTTACCGGCGTGTCGTCCGCGTCGATCAGCGCGCACGCCCATTCAAGATCGTCATCGGCAAACGTCAGGTCGCGCAGCGTCTTTTCTTTCGTCACGGTTAAATCTCCATGTAGCTGTGTGGCCACAGTCTGGGCCAACTAACGCGCGGATTTGAAGCGTTTTTACGCGGTAACGAGCGTTTTTCTTGCGATAACTATGGATTATTCAGATCGCATGTGTTCGGCAGAGATCGCATAGTCGATTGCCGATCCACTCACTGTCGAAGGATCCGCCGCACCCCAGGCAGGTCCGACAGCACCCGACGACCAAGGCGACTCATCCGCGCCCCGTCAAGGTTCGGCGCGCACCGAACACATTGGTCATCGCACGACCCGTACGCGAGCCCGGCGTACCCACAAGCTTACCCACAGCTTCGTCCAGCCACACCTCGATCGTCTTACCCCCAGGGCCGGAGGATTGCTCGGCGCGCGCGTTGGTGCCCTCCGGCGCGCCGTTAATGATGACCGTCACGTCCCCATCGTTTCCGCCGCGTAGCCACGGTTGTGAGTTGTCGTTGCTCACCACCGTGCCGGCGACATCCGGCACGAACAGTTCCGGGCCTTTCTCACCGACGATGGAGATCGCGCCCGGATCGGGACGTCCGCCGCTCGCAAAGCCAAACAGGCTGTTATCTTGTGTGAACCCCGACGTCAGGCCGTTTGCGACGCCAATATTATGTTGGTTGGTGAAGAAATCGCCGACCCCGTTGCCAAGGAACTGCAGACCCGCCATACCGACTTTCTTGAGCGGTTCGACGGCGAGCAATTTCAACATGTCGGCCATAACGCTGGCGATGGCTGATTGCCAAATGTTCTGCCACGTGATCGCGTCACCTTGACCGCTCAAAATCGCGTTGCTCGATGCGTCCGCGATGCGATCGAACGCATTCGTTCCGATATTGCCGATATCGTCGTATAATTTCTGACTTCGCTTTAATTCGGTGCCGACGCGCTGTTGTTCGCGCGTAAGATCATCCGCAGCCGCAACGTTCGCCTCGGCAAGTTTGCGCGCGTTCTCATAACCAACAGCCCAGTCTCCGTTTAGAATACGCTGTGTTTCTTGAACCGTACGCAGTTCTTTATCATTGATCCGATATGATTCGGTGAGTGCATCCCATTCGACGGTGGACTGTTTCACCGCATCCGCTTGTTCGCGAAACGCCTGCGCGGCGTCCGATTCGCGTTTAAGGATAGCATCGCGTCGCACGTCGAGATCGAGCATTTCCAGCTTGATCGCCTGCATCTGCTCATAAGCCGTCTGTTCGGCTTGCAGTTGTTCGGTGAGTCGCTTACGCGCGTCGGTTTCCGCTTTGACAGATGCCGCAGCGGCCTTCTTGGTCGCAGCATCATCTACAGGCGGCTTTGCGTTGACAGCCTTATCGATCGCTTCATTAGTTGTCGCCAGCGCATCTCGTGCTGCACCGAGTCGTAACGTCAGTTGTTCGACGCTCGCCGCTGCATCCTCGGCAAAAAATCGTTGTGTCGGATTAGTCGCCGCGATGGCTTTGAATCTTTCCATCTGCTCGGTGGCGTTGACTAGATCCGCTTCGAGCTTTTCGACGGCCTCCCGTTGTTCAGTCGCGCTCGTCGTAAGCGTTTGGACGAGATCAGCCATTTCTTTGGAGAAATCCAAAGCGGCTTTTTGTGCCTTGGCCATGCCGATCGCATTGACCTTTTCAAGCGCAGCAGCGACCGCTTTGACCTGCTCGGCCGTCTGGCCCGCGGCCTTGCCATAACCCGTCCACGCAGCGATGCCGGCGCCCAGGACCGCGGTAATACCGCCGATGACCGCACCGATCGCACCGAAGCCACCCAGCACCTGGGGAGCCTGTTGGGTAAACGCACGCAACGCGCTGGTGCCACTCGCGAGCTGAACAGCAAAGTCGCCAACTTGGTTGCCCAGGTTACCGATCATCCAGGTACGGTTATTAAAACCCGGACCCCTGGCAACGGTCTGTTGAACGCTCTTGATCGCTGTGTTCATCCGAAATGATTCGGTTGCCACAGCATCGCCCGCTTTCTTGACGGCGGACGTAAATTTGGCGTCGTTTAGTTCGAGATCGACCGCAAGGGTACCGGCGAGCGCGTCTGCCATCATGAGGCTCCAAAAGGGCGACGGCGCCCGCGTGATGATCACACGGGCGCCATCGATGTTTTAGGCTTGAGTCAGGTTTCCGTAGATGACCGCTTCGGAGCGGACAACGGCCAACATGCCTCGCACTTCGGCGAGCAAGGTGACGAGATTTTTCGTGAAATCGTCGTTGACATAGCCGACATCAACGGTCGCATCCTGGCGGAGATAAAATTCGCCGAGTTGCGTCGTATCAAGCGCGAGAAATTTTCCGGCAGTCACTGCGTTGGTCGGCAGGACGTTGCAATTCCACACCCGTTCGGAATTGCTGCCCGACGGGGCGCCAAACAGGTACTCGCCGCTGGTAGACGCCTTCAATCGCTGCAGAGCCCGGTAATTGGTCGGATTCAACAGCAGAAGGTTTCCGCTCGCCTCGTTCGTTTCCAACACACCGAGCGCGCGGTTCAACGAGTCGAGGCCCGTTTCTCCCGTCGACGGTGTGAACGCGGTATAGTTGCCTGATTTCGTCAATCCGCCGGCCGGCGCCGTGCCGATACCGTTGATGATCTCAGCATCCAGCTTGACCGAGAGCCCATAACGGAGCCGATTGTCGACGTAGGCGCGCAACGTCGCAACGTCGCTCAAGACCTGGCGGGAAGCCTTAACGAAGTGCGCGACAGTCGGTACAGTGAGCGATTTAAGATCGAAATCAATCACGCTTTCGGCCTTCGCGGCGCCTTCGGTCGGCGTCGAGGGGCTACCGGACGCCTGGACAGCGGCATTGTTGGTGAACGTGGTTTCCTTGCTGAACTGCACACTCCCGCCGGACACCGGAACGATATTGAGATAATCGAGCAAAAACCGGCGGCGCTGCAGCCCGCCAAATATACCCCGGTCGGTGGCGGTCGCGAAGTCGCCGGCGTTGTTGGTGATTGTGTTTTTCGTCTCGATCCCGAGCAGGTCAAAGGTCTTTACCTCAACCGACGTTCGAGTCGATTTCTTATCGAGAACATCTTTGAACAGCGCGTTCTCGCTGAGTGTGCTGACGACAGTGGGAGCGCCGTGCCCGGGAATGAAATCCAGTCGGTCGGCAGATTTCTGTTCCAGTTCCAGCAGGTTGTTTTTCACGCCGTCGAGTTCGGCGGTAAGAGCGGCGATCGTCGCGGCGCTTGCCTGGGTGTAGCCTTCGATAGCCGCGCGAATTTCTTCGGGTGTCATTGTCAATTTCCTTTTGTGAGGCGCGCCGTCGCGGCGGCCAATGTTGCGATGATGGATTTTTGCGCCTCGTCGTCAGCCTCACGCCGATCGTCGTTTGCGTCGCGCCAACCTTTGGTGATCACACCGGCGGCTAGCGCCTTGGGAACGCCCGCGTCGCGCAGGATCGTTTCCAAATCTCGGGGGGTATATGCGGATTTCACGCTCGTGATCTTCGCGCGCGAATTGGCGGGCACACTCACCAGCGATATTTCGACCAGATCCACGGCGTGTAAGAGCCGGTGACCGGCCGCGTCATAGTCGAATTGGCGGGCCTTGTACCCGATGCTCAAGCCCAACGCGCCGTCCGCGGCGAGGGTGTGCGCGTCGCGACCGCGCGGCACGTCGGACAGGCGTCCGCGAACCTCAAGGCCGCGGGGCGTCTCGCGAAGCTCGATCCAGCGGCCGACGGGTTCGGAAGGATTGTGAGCCCATAGCATGGCGGGCAGGGTGCCGGCCGATTTATGTTCGGCCAGCGACGTGGCAAAGGCGCCGGCGGTAACAATATCGCCCATGACGTCGACATTGCCGAACGCCGCGGCAATACCCGCGATCTCGCCGGTATCCTTAGCCGCGAGGGGCGCGAATTTGATTTCGAGAATAGGGGAACGTTCGATCAAAGCGGACATACCTCGGGCAAGAGTTGGAAACCATTCCACTCGGTGCCCAGCGTCACGCCGGATGCATCTAGGATTTTTCGCCCGGTCAGCATCGCGCCAAATCCGAACATGACGAATCTACGCGTGGTTCGCTCGGTGCGCAAGTGGTCACGGGAGCTCTCCGGTTTTGCGCAGCTTTTCGATCTGGCGTTTTGCGCCTTCGGCCGCTGCGTTCCGTTCGCGTTGCGACTGTTCGTAGTCGTCCGCCTGCTCGGTCACGGCGGCGATCTCCGATTCCAGATCGGGGGATATTTTTCGTTTCATCTCGTTACGCCTGCCCAGCAGGCGTAACGGCGGCGAGCCGCAAGTCACGAGCGGCAGTTTCCATCCATGCGGCGCACGCGAGCGGACCGCCAGTTGCCGCTTGCATGAGATTGAACGTCGAGATTACGAGCGTCTTTAGGATCATTTCGTCAGCGATCCCGTTCTTGCGCATCATCCCGAGCATTTCGACGAATATATATTCGGCTAAACGCTGCTGTTCGTCGGACAGGGCGTTTTGTGTATCGTCAGTCGTCATTTTATCGCTCCATAATTATGAATTGGGCATGCCCTAAAGTTTCAAAACATGCGGACAAAATATTTTGGGATCGCCCGCCGGTCCTTCGTCGATGCTTCGCCGACTTTTCCTCGTACCCCCGGTAACCACAGGTATGGCCTCGTCGCCTTTGGTCACTGTGGTCAGGGCGAACGAGCATTACGTCTCTATATGGCTTTATATTTTTATGTAATTTTATGGACATGATTTTCGTTCGTTCTTTGAAGTTACCTTGACCAGGCTGACCATCGGCAGAAATCAGTACGTTTCCCATTGACCCTTAGTTTGACCTTGTGTTGACCACAGGGTGACCAAATGGCGCGTTGTGGTGCGTCGACGATGGCGGATGCTGCGTTTGGTCAGGGTTCGTGGTCAGGGTTAGGCCAGCCCAAGATGTCGGGCGCGCACCGTCTGTGAGGCGGGGTCGATAATCCTTAACTACGCCGGCGAATGCCGTCTTAAGAGCGCGGCTGAACATCTCTTTCGACAACGGCTGTCCCACGATGCCGGATTGGAGATGCCAGAGACGATATGCAGCCCACAGGTCATCCTTCTTGACTGTGAGATCAGTGCTGCCGAAGGTGCATCGCTCCGTGACGAACGCCTTAACAGGCGATCCGAGAGCGTCAATCTCTTCGAGTAGGTCACGAGCCATTGCCGGCGTGGTTATCCGTTCGCCAGCTGCTAGCCGCTGCAGTCCATCGAGCGCCCAATTTAAAATGCCTGGAAGCTCGGTTAAGAGCTTGTCCGTTAGGCCGTGATCTTCCCGGCCGAAGAAACTGACCGGCGTGTGGAACACAATGTAGCGTCCCGCAAGCGCGCCGGAGGGATCCGGAAGGGCGGGTAGTTCGTTCGATAGGATGACGATTCTGGCGTCGAGCTTGCCGCACCAGTCTGTTCGCCTTTTACGGCGAACGTTGATCGAATCTTCGCCGCTGACATTCAACAGTACTTCGGAGACAGCCACACGGTCGGCTCGCGTGCCGAGCCGTGCATCGGCGATGATGGCAGCACGTTTGCCAATCAATCCCTCCAGACCAAAGTCACTGCCGAGGTTGCTGAACGTTGGTGAGGCGATATTTTCGGCGCCAAGCAATCCCTGCAGCGCTCGGCCAATCGTTCCTTTGCCGCTCCGTTTCGGACCTATGATTGTGAATATTTTTTGAAGACGAGTGTCGGCCGTCAGCAAATAGCCGAACACTTTCTGTAATTCTCCGATCGACTCCCGATCGTTGTCGAATGTTTCGCCCAAGAACTGATGCCAGCGAGGTGCAGTGGCGGTTGGGTCGTAGCCGAATGGCAACGCATTAAGCGTGAATAATCGTTCATCATGGTCATAAAGAGTGCGCGGTTGCGGATCGAGAATTCCGTTGCGGCAAGAAATTAGATGCGGAACGGATGGGGTTCCGGGAACGTCCATGACAAATGGGGCAGTCACGCTGTGATGATCGACGATACATACCGATTTTATTTCGTCGATTGCGGCGTTTACGGCTGAGGGCGTGAGTTTGTACTCTTTGCTCGCTTTTCGAATTCCGGCGCGTAGCAATTCTTCGGATTCTTCACGGTAATAGCCACACCCGCGAACGTAGCCGAAGAATTCGCCTTGAAACCGCACTAAGCGTGATTGCCGTGAGCCGATATAGGCGCTCGCCTCTGTGGAAATCGCAAAACTCAAATCCACGATGCGGCCTCACGTTCGTCCTGTTCCGCACGGTTGAGCGCGTTCCACGCGCTTTCCCATGTTGGGTCGTCATGGAGCCAGCAAAACAATACGCAGAGGTGAGCCTCCATAGCGCGGATTCGTGCGGCGTTGGTGCGACGGTATCTATCGAGCGCGCGTTGGATCGTGGCCACACTAGGCGGGGCCGGTCGTCCGGGAACGATGGGTCCGTCGTGCCGTCTGATCTTAAGCAGCCGATTGGCATCGTTTGCGGCGTCGTCGGCGACACTCGTCCAGTACTGCCGGCCGCTCGCTCCCGCCGATAGTTTCGCCGCGTTGCGCGCCCGTTCGATGGTGGCGAGACTAGTCTCCACGTCCTCCGCTACTTCGGCAGATACTTCGCGTTCGACCGTGAGCGAATTCTGTACGGCCTGCATCTCTTTCGTCAGTTCCGCCCGCCACTGGGCGAGCCCCCACGCGGGCAGAGAGTGCGCGTACGCTTGAGGGGTGGGCGATTGCAGCGCGGGCGAGGCGGGGCTATAAGGGGCGGCAATCGAAATATTACCGTGACCTTCCGCCCCGATGATGCCTGGCCGCGTCATCGGGGTAATTTGCATGATTAGGCCGCCTCGCTCGTCGAACGCCGCGGCGCGCTCAATTTTTCAGCGATCCAGGCGTCCAGGTCGGCCGGATCGTAGAACGCCCGATTTCCGAAAATGCGATAAACCGGTCCGCCTCCAACGGTTGCGAATTTTGCGAGCGTTTTAGGACTCGTGGGGTAGCCACGCTCGGTAATGTAGCGCGCAGCACCGGAGCGAGTTTCGGGTTTTCCATTCATCGCTTTAACCTCCGTTCAATCGCGATGGACGGAAAGTAAGCGGAATCAAATCGGACAGTGGCGGGACTGTCCTAACTTTTTGTGGCGATCCTTTTTACAGCGCGTTGAACAGTCTTTGTCGAAATGCCGTGTTGTTCGGCAACCACGGAATACGCACCGGTTTTGTTGTGTCCATTCGACAGGGCGGCTAGATAGTCGGAATAGATTGCCTGCCAGTTCTCGGCTTTTTCTTCGTCGGTGCCGTACACTGCCTCGTGGCCACGCTCGGCGCTGTCTAGTATCTTCGCGCTGCGATTGAGGTGAGGTCCTAAAATTTTCCAATTAGCGGCCTCCGTAAGCCGGCGAAGTTGTTCCATCTGTGCGGTTATGGTCCGACCACGCTTCCGGGCGCGGCGAATTTGGGCAATCGTTTCTAAAATCTTTTCAGCATCGTCACGGCGAGGATCGTCGGGATAATTTAAAATTCCATCCGCGATTTCTCTGCAATGCGCTAATCGTGCTTGAACCACGATCCAATCTAAATTTCCGATTATCTTGTCGATCATCGCCCATCCTTCCTGCGAAGCGGAACTACGTCAGCGTGGTTTTTGCCGGCCGCTGCCGCTAATCCGGCAAGGGCAGGAGCGGCAGCACGCTCCGCTAGGGCCGCACGGGCGTTCTGTGCGAAATGTAGATAACGTGCCGTGGTAGACATTTGGTGATGACCGACCGCAACCATGATCTCGGCGGCTTGCGCGCCGCTCACGGCGAGCATCGTCGCCAAAGAATGACGGAGACCGTGGATTCCGAGCGCGGGTGGTAGCTTTGCCGCTGTGCGCACCAGGACCCAAGGACGCTGCAGGGCTATCGGATTACTGCCGCGTGCGGCTTTAAACACGAGCTCATCGGGCTGACCTTCGGTTTGACGGGCAATGATCTCCTGTGCAGCGGCGGGAAGGGTGATCACGCGGGGTTTTCCCGTTGCTCGACCCGTTTTATGGGCGTCGGGCGGCAGGATGATCTCACCTTTTTCAAGATCAACGTGGCGCCAACGGCACGCGGCGATCTCTGACTTCCGAGCGCCCGTCATCGCTAACATGCGGAACACGTCGGCCGTTGGGCCACTGATGGTCAGTTCCGATTCCAGCTTATTGAGCGCTTCAAATAGGCGCTGATATTCCTCCGGCTCGGTGATCACAGTTTCGCGTTGACGGGACGCACCCAACTTCACGTCCGCAGCCGGGTTTTTGGTGATCAGATTTTCGGCGCGCGCCCAGTTCAAGGCTGTTCGTAATAGGCCGATCGAGTCGCGCGCGGCCATCTCGCCGCCCCGTACACGCGAGCGACCACGGGGTTTATCCGTTTTGACGGTGATGGCGGTTTTTCCGTCGCGGATCGATCGCATCACGCGTCGGATATCCTCGACGGTGAGCGTGTGGATATGCTGACGGCCAAGCAGGGGCTTTAGGTGCCGGTTAATTCGCGCACGGTCATTAGATTGTGTGGCCGGAGCCTTTTCCTTGAACTTCTCCGAAGCCACATACAGATCCAAAATCTCGCCAACCGTAGGCGCCTCTCGGGCTGTGCGCTTGTCCGCCAAGGGATCCCCGCCAATTCTCACCGTGGCGGCGTGATCCTCCGCAATGTCGCGCGCCTGCTCAGGCGTTACGGCCCCGACCTTGGCGATCGTAATCCGACGCGAGCGCCCCTGGGCTGTGCGATACTGAAAAATGTAGGACTTAATGCCGGTTGGCAGAATTTGCAGACCAAAGCCCTTAAGCGTTTCGTCCCAAAGGAACGTCGGATTAGCTTTCGGCTTTGCCTGTTTCGGGTTGGGTTTCCAATGAGCTGCGTCAACGGTGCGTTTCGATATCTTCCCGACGTTCTTCGCCATGTAAGCACCATGTAAGCAGATGAGAGTAAATCAGGGTAAAAACGGCCCCGACATCCACGAAGATGGTAACCGATATTTTGGCGGAATTGTAGGAAAAAGATAATGATAGAGACTTCATGTAAGCAGCGGTAAAAACCACGTCACGATATTTACACCGTGGATGTCGGCGGTTCGAGCCCGTCACCGCCCACCAGATTTCCTCTCGTTGCCTCCGTATCGCCACAGAATCATCGGAACTTAGCGGCTGCCAGAAGCCTTGTCGTCTTTAAGGACGAACAACGCATGGAGCCGTCCGATGGCAACGATCCTTGAGTTCCCGATGTCCAGGCCGACACCGGCGCGCAATCGCTGGTCTGCGGATGAGGATTTGCACGCTGAGATTATCATACTGTCCGATTATCGTCCGAGCCCGATCCAGCGGGCACGAGACTGGCAGGCCATGCGGCTATTCAACGCCAATCTTTGTTTGGACTGATCCTTTCCGGTTGAGGCGCCGGCAGGAAAAGGCCCGGCGCTCCTGTCGGAGCGTCGGGCCGTTTTGCGCCTGCAAATGGGCTGGAAAGACGGACTAGACGACCATCTTGCGATAGAGATGCCAGGTCGTATGACCCAGGATGGGGATGACCACCGCGAGGCCGATGAAGGCCGGCAGCGCACCCAGCAACAACAGGCCGGCGACCATGAAGCCCCACACCGTCATCGGGCCGGGGTTCTGCACGAGCGCATCGACCGAGGTGAGGATGGCGGCGCGCAATGTCGCGTGGCGATGGATGATCAGCGGGAACGCGACGACGCTGATCGCGAAGACGATCAGGGCAAAGACGAAACCGGTCAGGTTACCCAGGAAGATCAGCGTCCAGCCTTTCTCCGTGGTGAACAGCGCGCTCAGGAAGGTGCCGACCGATTCGGGCGCATCGCCGAGTGTCAGGCGATAGAGGATCGAGGCCGTGGTGAGCCACGCGAAGAAGATGCAGGCGAGGATCGCGCCCATCAACAACAACGTCCCACGCATCGGATATTTGAAGACATTGAATGCCTCGGCGTGCGAGATCGATCTGCCATCCTCGCGATGCATGCTGATCCGGTTCAAGGCGAGGCCAAGGAAGGGACCGACCAGGGCGACGCCCGAGACGATCGGGAACAGGATCGGCAGCACGCTGCGCTCCGATGCTGCCCAGAGAAGTATCAACCCGACGATCGGATAGATCAGCCAGGCAAAGACCTTCTGTGTGGGGTGGGCCGAGAAATCCTCGACGCCGGCATGCCAAGCATCCCATAGGTCGTGGAGTTCGATGTGGCGAACGTCGAAGCCTATCCGATCAACGGTCCGGGCTTCGGTCGCGTCGATGTACATATGCTCTGCCATGAGAAAAAGCGTACTCTCGTGGCATTTCGAGGCGAGTCACATATGGGTGAGACGTATTAAGCCGTGCGACGGTTTTTGGCGCCGACTTATTCCATGATCATCAAAACCCATGCCCGCAGGGCAGAACTCATTATCCTGATGCCCGTTCCGCTATCCGACCACCAGGGCCGCGTGCTCGCTGGCGCCGTCGCTCAGACCGCGTGCCTTCATCCAATCGTAGGCGCGGCCGAACAGGCTCGGATCGTAATAGTCGACGTGCTTGTAGCGCACGAAGGCGCGCAGCAATTCGTTGGGTTTCAGGGTGCCCTTGGCGTGCGCTGTCACATGATGGGCGTATTTGTAGAAGTCGGCATTGATGAGGTCGACCGCCGCATTCTCGGCCTCGTAATAGGCGCGGCGCTCCTCGGGCGCCAGATCGGGCGCCACCACTTCGCCGCCGCGATAGAAGCTGGCCGCCACGATGTGCGCGCCATCCTTGAGGCCGAGGCTGATGAAAGGCTCCATCACCGCGATGGCGCGATGCTGACCGCTTTTGAGCCCGGCATAGCGCATCTGCGGCAGGCCGCCATTGTCGATTTTCACATGATCCGTGCCGACCGCGCTCTCGAGCATCTGGATCGTGGTGTAGTGCGAGCCGGTCAGTTCCTGCACCGTGACCGGAACGTCGGCCATATCGCGCGGCGTCTGTAGGGTTTCGTCGAAGGTCAGGATCGCTTGTGCCGCGACGGCAGCGCGAAGGGCCGCGATGGCGCCACCACGCGCACCGCGTTCCAGGCGGTCGATGCTCGCCCATTCGCAGACGTTGTAGCTGTCGGCGCTGCCGGTCTCGAACTGCATCTCCTTGAGGCGCGTCAGGATCGGCTTTTCCGCGCTGTCCTTTTCACGGTCCGCGTAGGTGGCGGAGAAGGAGACGTCGAGCCCGGCCTTTGCGAACAAGCCTTCTTCGATGCCGACGATCACCGGCAGATCGAACACGGGATTATTGGGCGCGATGCGCACGACCTTCATGGCAGCCTCCTATTGGTGTTGCCAGAAAGCATAACCGAGGCGATCCGGCGAGAACAGCTATTCGGCAGCTTTGCGCGGAACGTCCGTCTCGAGCTCGTGAGTATCGCCGAAATCCGTGTTGGCGGGCGAGCGATGCACCTTGGGCGCAACGTAGGTATAGACGGCGGGGATCACGAACAAGGTGAACAGGGTGCCGACCAGCAATCCGCCGACGATGACCAGGCCGATATCCTGGCGGCTTTCCGCACCGGCGCCCGTGGCGAAGGCGAGCGGCAGCGCGCCGAACACCATGGCGCCCGTAGTCATCAGGATGGGGCGCAGGCGCAGCATGCAAGCGTCGAGCACCGCATCGCGCGCCGACAAGCCGTGTTCGCGGTTCTGGTTGGCGAATTCGACAATCAGGATGCCGTGCTTGGAGATCAGTCCGATCAAGGTCACCAGGCCGACCTGGCTGTAGATGTTGAGTGTCGAGCCGTCGAGCCACAGCGCCAGCAGGCCGCCCGCGATGGAGAGGGGTACTGTCAGCATGATGATGAAGGGGCTGCGGAAGCTTTCGAACTGGGCGGCCAGCACGAGATAGATAAAGGCGAGCGCCAGGACGAAGGTGAGCGCGATGCCGCTGCTTGCTTTCAGGAATTCGCGGCTCTGGCCCTTGTAATCGTATTGCACGACTCCGCCGGCGACCTCGTCGGTGGCTTGCCGGAGGAAGCTGAGCGCGTCGCCCAGGCTCGTGCCGTCGGTGAGGTTCGCGGTAATCGACGCCGAGCGAAGCTGGTTGAAGTGGTTGAGATCGCGTGGTGCCACCGTTTCTTCCACGCGTATGAGGTTCGAAACCTGAACGAGCTGGCCGGTCGCGTTGCGGACATAGACACGGGGCAGGTCGGACGGGCTGGTGCGGAAGGGCTCCGCGACACGCACGATGACGTCGAACTGTTTGCCGTCCTGCTTGAAACGCGTGACCTGGCGGCCGCCGAAGAGCGTCTCGAGCGTACGGCCAAGTACTTCGGCCGAGATGCCGAGATCGGCGGCCTTTTCGCGGTCGACGACGACGCGGACCTGCGGCTTGTTGAGCAGAAGGTCGGTATCGAGGTTGACGAAGCCGCCATGGGCTTCCGCCTTGGCCATGACCTTGTTGACGATCTCTTGCAGCTCGGCATAGGGCCGCGTGGTCTGCAGGATGAATTGGATCGGGCGGTCACGCACGCTCTGGCCAAGCGGGGGCGGATTGATCGCGAATGCGTTGATGCCCGCGATATTGGAATATTGCGCCTGGACCGCCTGGGTGATCTTGGCCTGGACGCGTTCGCGGTCGGCCCACGGCTTCAGCACGGCAAAGGCGTTGCCCTGTGACGCGACCGGCGTGCCGGAGATGACGAAGAACTGATCGACCTCGGGCAGGCTTGCGATTACGCGCTCGACCTCGCGCATGTAGTGGTCGGTATATTCGACGGTCGATCCTTCCGGTCCGCGCGTTGTGGTGAAGATCGTGCCCTGATCCTCGTAGGGGGCAAGTTCGTTCGGCAATTGGGTGAACAGCAGGCCACCCAGCATCGCCACGCAGAGGCCGATCACCAGCACGACGGGACGCATAGTCAGCGCGCGGGCGAGCAGCGTCCGGTAGCCGTTGGCGAGGCCGTTGAGCGCGTCCTCCATGATTTTGTAGATACGGCCATGCTTTTCGTGACCGCGCAGCAGCTTGGAGCACATCATGGGCGAGGCGGTCAGTGCGACGAAGCCGGACACGAGCACCGAGCCGGCCAGCGTGAGCGCGAATTCGGTGAAGAGGCGGCCCGTGGCACCGGTCATGAAGCCGATGGGCACGTAAACTGCAGCTAGCGTGATCGACATGGCGAGAACGGCGAAGCCAATTTCCTTCGATCCGACCATGGCCGCGCGCATCGGCGACATGCCGTCCTCAACGTGACGGTAGATGTTCTCCAGCATGACGATGGCGTCGTCGACGACCAGGCCGATGGCCAGCACCATCGCGAGCAACGTCAGACTGTTGATGGAGAAGCCGAAGAGCTGCATAAGCGTGCAGGTGCCGATCAGCGAGATCGGAATAGTGACGAGCGGCACAAGGGTGGCACGCAAGGAACGCAGGAACAGGAAGATGATCGCAACGACCAGCACGATAGCCTCGCCAATCGTGTGATAGACGTTGTTGATCGACTCCTCGATGAACTGGGATTTGTCGTAGGCGACCTCGATTTTCATGCCTTCGGGCAGGCTTTTGGAGATCTGCGGCAGGCTCTCGCGCACCGCCTTGGAGATATCGAGCGGATTCGCTGTCGATTGGCGTACCACGCCGACGGCCACGGCGGAATTGCCGCTGATGCGCACGATGCGATTTTCATCGAGCGCGCCGAGTTCGGCGTGGCCCACGTCGCTCAGTCGTACGAGATAACCGTCGTTCGACTTGCGGATGACCATGTCGTTGAATTCTTTCGGCGTCGAGAGGTCGGTCTGCGACAGCACGGTGAATTCGCGCGCATTGCTTTCGATAATGCCGGCCGGGATTTCGACGTTTTCACGCTGCAATGCAGCTTCGACGTCGGCGGGCGTCATCCTGTAGGCGGCAAGGCGGTCGGGATCGAGCTGGATACGCATCGAATAGATGCGTTCACCGAAATCGGTGACCTGCGCTACGCCCGGCAGGGTCTGGAGCTGGTTTTTGACGTAACGCTGTTCGACGTCGGTGATCTCGAGCGCGGAATGGCGATCCGACGACAGCGCCAGGTAAATGGTCGGCTGCGCGTCGGCTTCGACCTTGTTGATGATGGGCTCGTCGATTTCCTCGGGCAGGCGGCCGCGTGCACGGCCCACGAGGTCACGCACGTCGGCGGCAGCATCCGACTGATCGCGGTCCAACGCGAAGGTGAGCGAGATCTGGCTGCGCTCCTGCCGGCTGACCGAGGACATGAATTCCAGACCCTCGATGCCGGCGAGCATTTCTTCCAGGCGCTGGGTCACGGTGGTTTCGATGATTTCCGCGCTGGCGCCGCGATAGGTCGTGGTCACGCTGACGACCGGCGAGTCGATCTTCGGATATTCGCGCACCGACAGACGGGAATAGGAAACAAGCCCAACCAGCACGATGACGAGGCTCATCACCGTGGCGAATACAGGGCGCCGGATGCTGGTTTCGGACAGCTTCATATCGGTCGTCCGTTTCTCAGCCGCCGGCCGCGGTCGGTAGTATGCGGACGGTACTGCCGTCCTGCACCTTCAGCTGTCCGGCGGTCACGATGGTTTCGCCGACCTTCAGTCCGTCAACCACCTCGACCTTCCCGAAACTGCGCAAGCCGATCTTAATCGGCGTCATCACCGACTTCCCATCGATGACGCGGAACACGGTCATGTGATCTCCAATGGGAACGATCGCCTGTTCAGGGATGACGATGGCGTTCTCACGCTGCTCGACGATGACGTTGACCCGCACGAACATGCCGGGCTTGAGGATGCCGTCGGGGTTGGGCACCTGTGCACGGATGGCGAGGCTGCGTCCATCCGGATCGATACGCGGGCTGAGTGCGGTGATCTTGCCGTCGAACGTCCGGCCGGGCAGGGCGTCGGCCTCGATCTGGATGTGGCTTTCAGGTCCCAGGAAACGCAGGTAACGCTCGGGCACGGTGAAATCGACGCTCACGACATCGATGTCATCGAGGCTCACGAGATCCTGGCCGACTGTGATGTAGGCGCCGAGATCAACCTTGCGCAACCCGACCAGTCCGGCGAACGGCGCGTTGATCGTCGTCTTCTCCAATCGTGCGCGTGCCAGCGCAAGGACTGCGCGTGCATTGTCATAGTCCGCCTGGGCTTCGTCGCGTGCGCGCGCTGCGCCGGCGCCGGTGCGAGCCAGTTCGACCGCGCGATCATAATTGCGCTTCGCGAGGTTGAGGGCGGCTTCGGCCTGCTGCACTTCAGCGCGCGCGATGGTGTCGTCCAGCTTGATCAGTAATTGGCCGCGCGTGACCGGAGTCGATTCCGTGAATCCCATCTTCACGATCACACCGGCGACCTCGGGTCGCACGATGATCGATTGATCGGCGCGGAGGCTGCCGACAGCATGCAAGGCATCGACGATCGGCGCGGTGCCGACGGCCTGAGCCTCGACCGGTACCGCCGGGTTGGCGGGCGGGTTTTGCGCAACAGCAATCGACGCCGTGGCCAAAAAAACCACCGGCGCCGCGAAGATTAGGGAACGCATAGTCTACCCGAAACTTAATTGAAAAACTAAACTATACCGTTTAGTTTAGAGGAAATAGCAGGCCTTGGGAATTATATTTCCATGACGGCAGTCAGAAAATCCCACGACGAGTCCGAGCGGGGATCGCTCCACGAACCCAAACCGGACACCCTGTCCGCCGCCAAGCGGCGCGACATCCTGCGCGCGGCGAACGAGGTTTTTCTCGCCCAGGGCTACCTTGCAGCCAATATGGACGAAATCGCGACTGCGGCCGGGGTATCGAAGGCAACCGTCTACAAACATTTCGGCAATAAAAAGGCACTGTTCGAGGACATCATCCGCGGCCGGGTCGATGGATTGTTCTCGCCGCTTTACGTGGCGCTGTCGGCGGGCGGCAGCGTGACGGAGGTGCTCACGGCGTTTGCCCGTGAATATGTCGATCTTTTCCTGCAAGCATCCTCATTGGCGCTCTACCGCGTGGTGATCTTCGAGGCCGGGCACAATGATGAATTGGGCCCCAATTCCTATCGCGTCGGCGGCGCGGTCACGATCCAGCGTATAGCTGAATTTCTTGAAAACCAGATGAAGGAGGGCCGGCTCGCGATTCCCGATCCGATCATCGCGGCCGAGCATTTCATCGGGTTGCTGACGGGGCATCTGCAATTACGGGCATTGCTTGGTGTCGATCCCGATCCGTCGCCGAAGGATCGCGAGGCACATATCGATGCTGCCGTTTCGATGTTCCTGCGCGCTTATGCCCCACGCGCTGTATCGGGCGCGGCCTGATCGCGAACGCATTGCTGCGTAAACGTTGATTCGGTCCACATGCGGGTTATGATGCCCGCGAGAGATAAAGACCGAACAAGGGAATGTTTCATGCCTGTGGCGCGTATCGCCGCCTTCGCGCGGTAATCCGACATGTCCGTATTCAAAGTCGATGGCGTCGAACTGACCGGTTCGCGCGCCGGCACGGGGGCGCCGATCCTCATGCTGCATGGTGCGGGTGGGCCGCGTTCGATCCTGGCTGCAGGCGACCGGCTGTCCAAATCCTTCGATGTGCTCCAGCCGACCCATCCGGGCTTCGCCGATTGTCCCGTGGTCGAGCGTTTCGACACGATCGATGATCTGGCTTACCTCTATCTCGATCTGCTGGACGATTTGAAGCTCAACGACGTCACCGTCATCGGCTTCTCGCTCGGCGGTTGGATCACGGCCGAGATGGCGGTGAAATCCACCGCGCGGATCGGCCGCATCATCCTAGTCGATGCCGTCGGTGTGAAATTCGGCGGGCCCGATTCGACCGAACTTGCGGATCTGTTTTCCATCCATCCGTCGCAGGCGCCGAAATATACCTATCATGATCAAAAGTACGCGCCCGATCCCGCGACCTTTTCCGATCAGGACAAGCTGAATAAGCAGCGCTCCTTCGAGGCTTTCGCGCGCTATGCCTGGGAGCCGTATCTGCACAATCCCAAGCTGAAGCAGCGGCTGCATCGTATCGACAAGCCCGCGCTCCTGATCTGGGGCGAACACGACAAGATCGTCGATGTTGAATACGGACGGAAATTCTGTGCCGCCATTCCGGGGGCGCGGATGGTGGTCATTCCCGGCGTCGGCCATGTGCCGCAGGTCGAAGCGCCGGAGAAATTCGATACGCTCGTTGCCGATTTCATCGGCGGACGTCAAGAATCACTAGTGGGCGCGGCGGAGTAGGGATCATGAGGTTCTTCCATTTCAGCGAAACGCCGTATCCTTACCTGCCGGACCTCGACACGCTGGCCGGCTTGCGCGTCGATCTGCCCAACAGCCATTACGATCCGGTACGGGGCGCGGATCTGTTCCATCAGCGCCTCGATGAATGGTGCCTGTGCGACGATCTCGGCATCAACATCATGCTGAACGAGCATCACCAGACGCCGACCTGCCTGGTGCCCAACATCGTTGTGACGGCGAGCGCGCTGGCGCGTCAGACCAAGAACGTGCGCATCCTCGAACTCGGCAATCCGATCGCCAACCGGCGCGATCCGGTGCGCGTGGCGGAAGAGACCGCGATGGTGGACGTGCTGTCGCGCGGCCGGCTTGAATGCGGCTTCGTGCGCGGTGTGCCGATGGAGATCGCGCCGTCCAACAACAATCCGACACAATCGCAATCGCGCTTTTGGGAAGCGCATGACCTGATCAAAAAGACGTGGGTCAGCCACGACGGTCCGTTCCGCTGGGAAGGGAAGTATTTCCATTATCGCGCGGTGAACATCTGGCCGCGTCCGTATCAGCAGCCGCATCCGCCGATCTGGATCACCACCAGCACGCTCGGCAACGCGACCGAGATCGGACGGTTGGGTTATATCTGCGCGACCTTCTTGGTGGGCACCGAAAAGGCCAAGCAGATCTTCGATGCTTACCGCAAAGGATATCGCGAAAGCTTCGGGCGCGATCCGGCGCCGGACCGTTTTGCCTTTCTGGGCTTTGCCCACGTGGCTGAGACCGACGAGGCTGCGCGCGAGCCAGCGAAGAAGCTCTTATGGTACATGGAGGCCGGCAAGCAGGCGCCGCAATGGAACGCCCCGCCGGGCTACATGCCGGCGGAAGCCATGGTGGCCTTGCAGGGCGCCGCGCGCACCGCGAGCTTCCGCAAGCTCGATGTCGATTTCCAGATCGGCTTCGGCAATTTCTTCACGGGCAATCCGGATACGGTGGCCAAGCAGATCCGCAAGTTCCACGACGAAGTGGGCGGCATCGGCAATCTTCTGCTGATGGGGCAGGCGGGTCATATGAGCCATGCCGAGACGGAAAGCCATCTGAAGCTGTTCGCCAGGGACGTGATGCCGCAGGTGCGTGACCTCAGCCTGCCGCAGACCAAGGCCGCCGAATAACCGCGGACGTGTGCGGCTTTAACGTCGGACGTCGTTGACCAATGGTCGCGCGCGGATGGCGTCTTCGTTGGGATCGCAGCCCCAGCCCGGCGCGTCGGGCAGCACAAGATAGCCGTTCTCGAACCTGGGCGGGTGAGGGAAGATTTCCGCATCCGCGTCGATGCGGTCGATATCGATCTCCATGATGCGCAGGTTTGGCACGCACGCCGCGAAATGCGCGTTCATCATGTTGGCGAGATGGCCGTAGAAATTGTGCGGCGCGATGTTCACCTCATGCGCCTCCGCGGCGGCGGCGATCTTCATGCCTTGCCAGATGCCGTTCCAGATCGCGTCGATGATCGCGACATCGAGCGCCTGGGCGCGCAGGAAAGGCAGGAACTGGCGCACACCGAACAGCGTCTCGCCGCCGGAAATGGGATGCGGGCTCTGGCTGCGGATATGGGCGAGCGCATTGGGATCGTTCATGTCGATCTCGATCCAGAACATGTCCAGATCGGCGATGGCGCGCAGAATCTTCAAATATCCTTCGGTGCGGCAGTTGAAGTTGAGATCGATCATCATGTCGATGTCGGGGCCGGCACCTTCGCGCATCAGTTCGAGCGTGCGGCGGATGTCGCGCAGCACCTTGCGCTCGACGTTGAGGTCCGGTTGGAACGGCCGCCCGAAGCCCGGCGAGGATAGCGCCAGGCCGGTCTCGTTGTGCAGGATCACGTTGGTCTTGAGCGCGGTGAAGCCCTTGGCCTTCACCTCTGCGCCCATCGCCTTGAGGCCGGCCGCATCGGTGATGGCGGGCGGGTAATATTGCGGGCGGCTTACCCGATACATCGCGCAGTGGGACCAGTAGACGCGCACCTTGTCGCGGACCTTGCCGCCCAGCAGGTCGTAGCATGGCACGCCGAGCGTTTTGGCCTTGGCGTCGAGTAGGGCGTTTTCGATGGCGCCCGCCGCCATGCCCACCGTGCCTGCGAAGGACATGCGCTTGGTCGCGAACAGATCGGCGAAGATCTTCTCGTGTTCGAAGATCGATTTGCCGACGATGCGTTCGGCAAATTTGTTGATGGTTAGCGAGACACCGGCCGGGCCGAACGATTCGTCGAATTCCGACCACCCGATGACACCGTCGCTGGTGGTCAGTTTGACGAAGTAATAGCCACGCCAGCCAGCGTCACAGCTGAGCGTTTCGATCTTCGCGACGGTTGAAGCTTTTCCCATGGTTTTTCGCTCTTTTTGCGTGAGGGCGAGGGGTTTTCACACCCTATTCCATTATTAATTTGCCAGGCAAACGTGCTACCGTGCCGCCGCGAACCGGTGTCATCCATCTCTCGCATGACCAGAAGATATTGGGCTTCGGACAGGCGGAGGGCGATTCGGCTGGAACCGTCGTAACGAATGATCCGTTCGTCAAGATCATCGTCTGAAAAATCATGGGATAACTTGTTGAAACTACAAGATAAGAAGGCCCTGTTTTAGCCGGTGGTATTGCTTGACACCCCTAGGGGGGTGATTTACACAGCGCTCGCAACGGAACGTGTTCGGGGGCGTAGCTCAGTTGGTTAGAGCGCCGGCCTGTCACGCCGGAGGCCGCGGGTTCGAGTCCCGTCGCTCCCGCCACCTCGATGCTCCGTTGTGCGCCGCCCTAGGTCCTCGGACGGTGATTAGGGAGCTGCCAGAAAGAAATCTATGGAAAGTCTGCTCCTAGAATATCTGCCCATCCTTATTTTCATGGCCATCGCCGTCGGTCTGTCGCTGGTCATGGCCATCGGCTCCATGCTCGTGGCGCGCCAGCGCCCCGATGCGGAGAAGCTTTCCGCCTACGAATGCGGTTTCGAGGCGTTCGAGGATGCGCGCATCAAATTCGACGTTCGCTTCTATCTCGTCGCGATCCTGTTCATCATCTTCGACCTCGAAGTTGCCTTTTTGTTCCCATGGGCGGTATCGCTCGGACAAATCGGCGTGTTCGGCTTCTGGTCCATGATGATTTTCCTCGGCGTGCTGACGATCGGCTTCATATATGAATGGCGGAAAGGAGCTCTCGAATGGGAATAGAGCAATCTCCGCTGATCGGTCTGCCGGGCGCGGCCTCCGGTCCTGACCAGGATGCGATCCTCAAAAGCGTCACCGACACGCTGAGCGACAAGGGCTTTGTGGTCGCGCAGCTCGACAAGCTCGTCAATTGGGCGCGTACAGGCTCGATGTTCCCGATGACCTTCGGCCTCGCCTGCTGCGCGGTCGAGATGATGCACGCCTATGTGAGCCGCTACGATCTCGACCGGTTCGGCGTGGTGCCGCGTCCGAGCCCGCGCCAATCGGACGTGATCATCGTCGCTGGCACGCTGACCAATAAGATGGCGCCGGCCTTCCGCAAGGTCTACGACCAGATGGCCGAGCCGCGCTACGTGATCTCCATGGGATCGTGTGCGAACGGCGGCGGCTATTATCATTATTCCTATTCCGTCGTCCGGGGCTGCGACCGCGTCGTCCCGGTCGACATTTATGTTCCGGGGTGCCCACCGACGGCCGAAGCGCTGGTCTACGGCGTCCTGCAGTTGCAACGAAAAATCCGGAGGACCGGCACACTCTGGCGCTAAGCGGCGGGGGTGGGTGTCCATTGGGGTAGTATGGCGGACGTCGATTCGATCGGAGATCTGCTCGAGTACGTAACCGATAGAATCGGTCCGGCACTCGTTGAAGCCACGGTGAAAAACGGCGAACTGACGCTTCGCGTCGATCGCGATCAGATCGTCAAGGTGCTGGCGCTTCTGCGCGATGATCCGAACTGCCAGTTCAAGCAGCTCATGGATATCTGCGGTGTCGATTATCCGGAGCGCGAGCGCCGTTTCGATGTCGTCTACAATCTGCTCAGCCTGACCGGCAATATGCGCGTCTGCGTCATCGTCGAAACCGACGAAGAGACGCCGGTCCCGTCCGTAACCGATCTCTACAGCGCAGCCGGTTGGTTCGAGCGCGAAGCGTGGGACCTTTACGGCATCTTCTTCTCGAACCATCCCGATCTGCGCCGCATTCTCACGGACTACGGTTTCGAGGGGCATCCGTTGCGCAAGGATTTCCCGCTGACCGGCTATGTCGAGGTGCGTTACGACGACGAACAGAAGCGCGTCGTTTATGAACCTGTGAAACTCACGCAGGAATTCCGCTCCTTCGACTTCCTGTCGCCATGGGAAGGCATGACGCAACAACTGCCGGGCGACGAGAAGGCGAACGTCGTCCCGCCGGCCGCGCCGACCACACCGGTGCCGGGAGGCAAGCCGTGAGCGAACAGCAGCAGATCAAGAATTTCACGCTGAACTTCGGGCCGCAGCATCCGGCGGCGCACGGTGTTCTGCGTCTCGTGCTCGAGCTGGATGGTGAAACCGTCGATCGCGCCGATCCGCATATCGGCCTGCTGCATCGTGGCACCGAGAAGCTGATCGAATACAAGAACTACCTGCAGGCGGTCCCGTATTTCGACCGTCTCGACTACGTGGCGCCGCAGAACCAGGAACACGCTTTCGCGCTCGCGGTCGAGCGCCTTGCCGGCCTTAAGGTACCGCCGCGCGGCAAATACCTGCGGGTGCTCTATGCCGAGATCGGCCGCATCCTGAATCACATCCTGAACCTCACGGCTTATGCGATGGACGTCGGCGCGATGACGCCGATGCTGTGGGGCTTCGAACACCGCGAACTGTTGATGGAATTCTGCGAGCGTGCATCGGGCGCGCGCTTGCACATGGCTTATTTCCGTCCGGGCGGTGTCTCGGCGGATGTGCCGCAGAAGCTGCTCGATGATATCGGCGCATGGGCGGACACTTACGGCCAGTTCATCGACGATATGGAAGTGTTGCTGAACGATAATCGTATCTTCAAGCAGCGCACCGTCGATATCGGCGTCGTATCGAAGGAGCAGGCGCTGGATTGGGGCTTCTCGGGCCCGAACCTGCGCGCGTCGGGCTTCGCGTGGGATCTGCGCAAGTCGCAGCCCTACGACGCCTATGACGAGATGGATTTCGATATTCCGATCGGCAAGAACGGCGACTGCTACGACCGCTATCTCGTGCGCGTCTACGAGATGCGGGAATCGCTCAAGATCATCAAGCAGTGCCTGGCCAAGATGCCGTCGGGCGCGGTGACCGTCGATGACAACAAGTTCGCGCCGCCCAAGCGCCGCGAGATGAAGCATTCGATGGAAGCGTTGATCCATCACTTCAAGCTCTATACCGAGGGCTATCACGTGCCCGCCGGTAGCACCTATACCGTGGTCGAGGCGCCGAAGGGCGAGTTCGGCGTCTATCTGATCGCCGACGGGACCAACAAGCCGTATCGCTGCAAGATCCGCGCTCCGGGCTTCGCCCATCTGCAGGCGCTCGACATGATGTCGAAGGGCCACATGCTGGCCGACGTGGTCGCCAATATCGGCTCGCTCGACATCGTTTTCGGAGAGATCGACCGATGAGCACCAATACCGGAGCCATCCCCGAGGTCGCTTCCTTCGCCTTCACGCCGGAATACATGGAGAAGGCCAAGGCGATCATCGCGAAATATCCCGCCGGCCGTCAGGCGAGTGCTGTGATGCCGCTGCTCGATCTCGCGCAGCGCCAAATGGCGTCGGACAAGACCGAAGGCTGGCTGCCGCGCGTGGCGATGGATTACATCGCCGACATGCTCGATATGCCGCCGATCCGCGTCTACGAGGTCGCGACCTTCTACACCATGTACAACACGCGTCCGGTGGGCCGGCACCATGTGCAGGTTTGCACGAACCTACCGTGCTGGCTGCGTGGATCGGACAAGGTCGTCGAAGCCTGCGAGAAGGCGACCGGCGCGCATATGGGCGAAACCAGCGCCGACGGCCTGTTCACGCTGTCGCATGCCGAATGCCTGGGCGCCTGCGTCAACGCGCCGATGATGCAGATCGGCGACGACTATTACGAAGACTTGGACGAAACGAGCACCGTTTCGATCCTCAGCGAACTGAAGCTCGGCCATAAGCCGAAGCCGGGCTCGCAGATCGGCCGCAAGACGTGCGAGCCGGCGACGGGGCTCACGTCGCTCACCGAACCCACCAAGGGAAGGGGTGCGTGATGCTCAAGGATAAAGATCGTATCTTCACCAACATCTACGGTTTCCACGATCCGTTCCTGGCGGGCGCGAAGGCGCGCGGCGATTGGGACGGCACGAAGGAGATCCTGGCGCGCGGTCGCGACAAGATCATCGAAGAGATGAAAGCCTCCGGCCTGCGCGGCCGCGGGGGCGCGGGCTTCGGCACCGGCCTCAAATGGTCCTTCATGCCGAAGGAAGTGGGCGCGCGTCCGCATTACCTCGTCGTCAATGCCGACGAAGGCGAGCCCGGTACCTGCAAGGACCGGGAGATCCTGCGCCATGAGCCGCATAAGCTGATCGAAGGCTGTCTGGTCGCGAGCTTCGCCATGGGCGCGCATGCCGCCTATATCTATGTGCGCGGCGAGTTCTATCGCGAGACCGAAGCGCTGCAAAAGGCGATCGACGAGGCCTATGCCGCCGGCTTGATCGGCAAGAATGCCTGTGGTTCGGGCTGGGATTTCGACCTCTACGTCCATCGCGGTGCCGGCGCCTATATCTGCGGTGAAGAAACCGCGCTGATCGAAAGCCTGGAAGGCAAAAAGGGTCAACCGCGTCTGAAGCCGCCGTTCCCGGCGAACTCCGGTCTCTATGGCTGCCCGACGACGGTGAACAACGTCGAATCCATCGCGGTGGCGCCCGAGATCCTGCGTCGTGGTGCCGCTTGGTTTGCCGGGATCGGCCGCCCCAACAACACGGGCACCAAGCTCTTCAATATCTCCGGTCACGTGAACACGCCGTGCACCGTCGAAGAAGAGATGAGCATCCCGCTGAAGGAACTGATCGAGAAACACGCCGGCGGCGTGCGTGGCGGCTGGGACAACCTGCTTGCCATCATCCCGGGCGGCGCGTCGGTTCCGGTGTTGCCGAAGTCGATCTGCGACACCGTGTTGATGGATTTCGACGCGCTGCGCGAAGTGCGCTCCGGCCTTGGTACCGCGGCCGTCATGGTGATGGACAAGTCGACCGATATCGTCGCGGCGATCTCGTGTCTGTCGGCGTTCTACAAGCATGAAAGCTGCGGCCAATGCACGCCGTGCCGTGAGGGTACCGGCTGGATGGCGCGTATGATGGCGCGCATGGTCGCAGGCAATGCCACCTCGCGCGAGATCGATCTGCTCGAACAGGTGACGCGTCAGGTCGAAGGCCACACCATCTGCGCGCTCGGCGATGCGGCGGCCTGGCCCATCCAGGGCTTGATCCGTCATTTCCGGCCCGAACTCGAACGTCGCATCGAAGCGGCGAAGTCCCGTCCGTTGGCCGCTGCCGAGTAAGACGCATGCCGAAAATCACAATCGACGATATCGAACTGGAGGTCGAAGCCGGCCTGACTGTGCTTCAGGCTTGCGAGATCGCCGGCAAGGAAATCCCGCGCTTCTGCTACCACGAACGCCTGTCGGTGGCGGGCAACTGCCGCATGTGCCTGGTCGAGATGGAAAAGGCGCCGAAGCCGATCGCGTCCTGCGCGATGCCGGTGAGCGACGGCATGAAGATCAAGACCGACTCCGAGATGGTGAAGAAGGCGCGTCACGGGGTCATGGAATTCCTGCTGATCAACCATCCGCTCGATTGCCCGATCTGCGACCAGGGCGGCGAGTGCGACCTGCAGGACCAGGCGATGGGTTACGGCTTCGACCGCTCGCGTTTCCTCGAAATGAAGCGCGCGGTCGACGACAAATATCTCGGCCCTCTCGTCAAAACCGAAATGACGCGTTGCATCCATTGCACGCGCTGCATCCGCTTTGCGACCGAGGTCGCGGGCGTGCCCGAACTGGGCGCCACGGGCCGCGGCGAGACGATGGAAATCACGACCTATGTCGAAAAGGCGCTGTCGTCGGAACTGTCCGGCAACATCATCGATCTTTGCCCGGTCGGTGCGCTGACCTCGAAGCCCTATGCCTTCGTTGCGCGTCCGTGGGAATTGAAGAAGACGGAATCCATCGACGTCACCGACGCGGTGGGATCGAACGTCCGCGTCGATGCACGCGGGCCTGAGATCCTGCGCGTGCTGCCGCGCGTCAACGAGGACGTCAACGAGGAATGGATCTCGGACAAGACACGCTTCTCCTATGACGGATTGCTGCGCCAACGTCTGGATAAGCCTTATGTGCGTCGCGACGGCAAGCTGCGCCCCGCCACCTGGAACGAGGCGTTCGAGGCGATCGCGGTGAAGCTCGCAGGCGTAAGCGGCGCGAAGATTGCCGCCATCGCGGGCGATCTTGTCGATTGTGAATCCATGTATGCGCTCAAGGGTCTGATGAGCGCGCTCGGCTCCGCCAATATCGACTGCCGTCAGGACGGCTCGGCCGTGGGCGAGGGATCGCGCAGCGGCTATCTGTTCAATACGACCATCGCCGGCATCGAGCAGGCGGACGCGATCCTGCTGGTCGGCACCAATCCGCGTACCGAGGCGGCCGTGCTCAATGCGCGCATCCGCAAGCGCTTCCTCACCGGCAAGTGCAAGATCGCGGTCATCGGCCCCGATGCGGAACTGACCTACAAATACCAGAGCCTCGGCGCCAACGCCGCGGTCCTGTCCGAAATCGCATCCGGCAGCCATGCCTTCGCCGATGTGCTGAAGAAGGCCGCGAAACCCATGATCATCGTCGGCTCCGGCGCGCTCGCGCGCGCCGACGGTGCGGCGATCCTGGCGGCGGCGCGTGGCGTCGCCGATAGCTGCGGCCTGATCAAGGACGGCTGGAACGGCTTCAACGTGCTGCATCGCGCGGCGTCGCGCGTCGGCGGTCTCGATGTGGGCTTCATCCCGGGTGCAGGCGGCAAGGGCACCAAGGCGATCCTCGACGGGGCGTCGTCGGGCGAGATCGACGTAGTCTACCTGCTGGGCGCCGACGAGATTGACATGAAGCGCCTGGGCAAGGCCTTCGTCATCTATCAGGGCCATCACGGCGATGCGGGTGCGGCGCGCGCCGACGTCATCCTGCCGGGTGCCGCCTACACCGAAAAGGACGGCACCTACGTGAACACGGAAGGCCGTGTGCAGCGCGCCGTTCGCGCCGTCTTCCCGTTGGGCGATGCGCGCGACGATTGGGCGATCCTGCGGGCATTGTCCGAACGTCTCGGCAAGAAGCTGCCGTTCGATACGCTTAACGCGCTCCAGGCAGCGATGGTGAAGGATGTGCCGCATCTCGGCCGTGTGGACGAGGTGGCGCCGGCCCAGTGGGGCCCATTCGGTACAACTGGCGGCACGGCGGGCACCATCTCGGACGAGGCGCTGTCTTATCCTGTCGAGAATTTCTACATGACCGATCCGATCGGGCGCGCTTCGATCACCATGGCGAAGTGCATCGCCGAGATCCTCGGCCAAGGAGCACCTTTGGGCACCGCGAGGACGGGCACGCATGGCTAGTTTTCCCGAACTCTGGGCCGTTTACATTTGGCCGATCCTTTGGATCGTCATCAAGATCCTGGCGATCGTCGTGCCGCTGCTGCTATGCGTCGCGTATCTGACCTATTTCGAACGCAAGGTGATTGCCGCGATGCAGCTGCGCCGGGGGCCCAACGTGGTCGGCCCCTACGGCCTGTTGCAGCCGATGGCTGACGGCCTGAAGCTGTTCTTCAAGGAAACCATCATCCCGACGGGCGCGAACAAGGTCGTGTTCGTTATCGCGCCGGTGCTGACCTTCACGCTGGCGCTGATCGCCTGGGCGGTGATCCCGCTGGGCGACGGATTGGTTCTGTCCGACATCAATGTCGGCGTCCTGTATCTGTTCGCGATTTCCTCGCTCGGCGTCTACGGCATCTTGATGTCGGGCTGGGCGTCGAATTCCAAATACGCCTTCCTTGGCGGTCTGCGGTCTGCCGCGCAGATGGTGTCCTATGAAGTCTCGATGGGCTTCATCATCATCACCGTGCTGCTGGTCTCGGGTTCGCTGAACCTCAGCGATATCGTGCGCGCACAGCAGAACGTGTGGTTCGTCATCCCGCTGTTCCCGATGGCGGTGATCTTCTTCGTCTCGACGCTCGCGGAAACCAACCGCCATCCGTTCGACCTGCCGGAAGCCGAAGCGGAACTCGTGTCGGGCTACAACGTTGAATATTCGGCGATGACGTTCGCGCTGTTCTTCCTCGGCGAATACGCGAACATGATCCTGATGTCGGCCATGACCACGATCTTGTTCCTGGGCGGCTGGCTGCCGCCGTTCGACATCGCGCCGTTCAACTGGATTCCGGGGCCGATCTGGTTCGCGATCAAGATCGCCTTCTGCCTGTTCGTCTTTGTCTGGGTGCGCGCGACATTTCCGCGTTATCGCTACGACCAGCTCATGCGGCTGGGTTGGAAGGTTTTCCTGCCGCTGTCGCTGGCGGCTGTTGTGATTGTCGCGGGCATGGTCGTCGCCTTCGATATCCATCCTCTGGGGAAGCTGTCATGAGTTCACTCGATCGCAGCGCCCGTTCGATGTTCCTGTCCGAGCTGGTCTCGGGCATGGCGCTGACGCTGAAATATTTCTTCAAGCCCAAGGTGACGCTGAACTATCCGTTCGAGAAGGGGCCGCTCAGCCCGCGTTTCCGTGGCGAGCATGCGCTGCGCCGCTATCCGAACGGCGAGGAACGCTGCATTGCCTGCAAGCTGTGTGAAGCGATCTGCCCGGCCCAGGCCATTACCATCGAGGCCGAGCCGCGCGACGACGGCAGCCGCCGCACGACGCGCTATGACATCGACATGGTGAAGTGCATCTATTGCGGCCTGTGCGAGGAAGCCTGCCCGGTGGATGCCATCGTCGAAGGGCCGAATTTCGAATTCGCGACCGAAACCCGCGAAGAACTGCTCTACGACAAGGAAAAACTGCTGGCGAACGGCGATCGCTGGGAAACCGAGATCGCGTCCCGGCTTGAAGCGAAGGCACCATACCGATGAGAGTTGGCCGATGATCCTCGCCTCGCTCGCCTTTTATCTGTTTTCGGCCGTTCTGATCGCCTCCGCCGTGATGGTGATCTCGGCTCGGAACCCCGTCCATTCGGTCCTGTTCCTGATCTTGGCCTTCTTCAACGCCGCCGGCCTGTTCGTGCTGCTGGGGGCCGAATTCATCGCCATGATCCTGGTCGTCGTTTATGTTGGCGCCGTGGCGGTGCTGTTCCTGTTCGTCGTCATGATGCTCGACATCTCGTTCGCCGAGCTGCGCCAGGGCTTCCTGCAATATCTGCCGATCGGCGCGACCGTCGCCATCGTGCTGCTGGCCGAGCTTATCCTCGTGCTCGGCGGCTTCGCCATATCGCCGGATGTCGAAGGCCGCTTGGCGGCCCCGATGCCGACGCCTGAGGCGGTGACCAACACCCATGCGCTCGGTCAGATCATCTACACGCACTACATTTACTTCTTCCAGGCGGCGGGCATGGTGCTGCTGGTCGCGATGATCGGCGCCATCGTGCTGACGCATCGCCAGCGCAGCGGCGTGCGCCGCCAGAAGATCGCCAATCAGGTGGCGCGCCGCCCGGCCGACGCGGTTGAAGTGGTTAAGGTGCCGACGGGGAGGGGGATTTGATGCTGGAGATCGGGCTCGCCCATTACCTCACGCTTGCCGCGATCCTGTTCACGCTCGGCGTGTTCGGCATCTTCATCAACCGCAAGAACGTCATCATCATCCTGATGTCGATCGAACTGCTGCTGCTGGCGGTCAACATCAACCTCGTGGCCTTCTCGGCCAACCTGGGCGATCTGGTCGGGCAGGTATTCTCGCTGTTCATCTTGACCGTCGCCGCCGCCGAGGCTGCCATCGGCCTCGCCATCCTCGTCGTCTATTTCCGCAACCGCGGATCGATCTATGTCGACGACATCAACGTCATGAAGGGCTGAGATGTACGCCGCCGCTGTCTTCCTACCGCTTATCGGCAGCCTCATTGCGGGCGCGCTCATCTTTTTCCGCACCGGCGATCACCACCACGATCACAAGATCGACCAGGCAGCGCAGTACGTCACCTGCGGCGCGATGCTGCTCGCGGCCGTTTCGGCTTTCGTTGCCTTCATCGATGTCGTCGTAAACGGCAATACCGGTGCGGTCGAGATCTTCACCTGGATCGATTCCGGCACGCTGGAGCTGTCCTGGGCGCTGCGCGGCGACACGCTGTCGCTGACCATGGTCCTCATGGTCACGGTCGTGTCGTCCATGATCCATATCTACAGCGTCGGCTACATGCACCATGATGCGTCGGTGCCGCGCTTCATGTCTTATCTGTCGCTGTTCACCTTCATGATGCTGATGCTGGTGACGGCGAACAACCTGCTGCAGCTGTTCTTCGGCTGGGAAGGGGTGGGCCTGGCGTCCTACCTGCTGATCGGTTTCTGGTTCGATCGTCCGTCGGCGAACGCGGCCGCGATCAAGGCCTTCGTCGTCAACCGCATCGGCGATTTCGGTTTCGCGCTCGGCATCTTCGCCACCTACATGCTGTTCGACTCGATCAGCTTCGACACGATCTTCGCGCTGGCACCGCAGAAGGCCGATACCGTGATGTATGTCTTCGGTCATGACTTTCACGCGCTGACGGTCATTTGCCTCCTGCTGTTCATGGGCGCCATGGGCAAGTCGGCCCAGCTCGGTCTGCACACCTGGCTGCCGGACGCGATGGAAGGTCCGACACCGGTCTCGGCGCTGATCCATGCCGCGACCATGGTGACTGCGGGCGTATTCATGGTGGCGCGCTGCTCGCCGCTATTCGAATTCTCCGAGACGGCGCTCACGGTCGTCACCATCGTCGGCGCCTCGACCGCGATCTTCGCCGCGACCATCGGCTGCGTGCAGAACGACATCAAGCGCGTCATTGCCTATTCGACCTGCTCGCAGCTCGGCTATATGTTCTTCGCGCTCGGTGTATCGGCCTATTCCGCAGGCATCTTCCACCTGATCACGCACGCCTTCTTCAAGGCATTGCTGTTCCTGAGCGCGGGCTCGGTGATCCACGCCATGTCCGACGAGCAGGACATGCGCAAGATGGGCGGGCTCTACAAGCTGATCCCGGTCACCTACGTCATGATGTGGATCGGTTCGCTGGCATTGGCCGGGGTGTGGCCGTTTGCCGGATATTTCTCCAAGGACATGATCATCGAGGTTGCTTACGCCGTTCATACCGGCGTGGGGCAATATGCATTCTGGGTGGGCGTGACGGCCGCCTTCCTGACGGCGTTCTATTCCTGGCGCCTGATCATCATGACGTTCCATGGCACCTCGCGCGCCGACGAACACACGTTGGCGCATGTGCATGAATCGCCCAAGGTGATGCTGATCCCGCTGGGCGTGCTGGCGCTCGGTGCGGTCTTCGCCGGTTTCACGCTGTACGAATATTTCGTGGGCGAACATTACGATGCGTTCTGGGGCGGGGCTCTGTTCACGCTGCCGGTGCACGCGGCATTGGAAAACGCCCACCACGTGCCGGCCTGGGTGAAGTTCTCGCCGCTGGTTGCGGGCGCCACCGGTATCGCGCTCGCTTATTTCCTCTACATGTTTCGCCCCGACCTGCCGCCCAAGATCGCGGGCGCATTCCCGGCGGTATACCGCTTCCTGCTCAACAAGTGGTACTTCGACGAGCTGTATAACGTTCTCTTCGTCCAGCCGGCTTTCAAGATCGGCCGGTTCTTCTGGAAGAAGGGTGACGGCGCGATTATCGACGGGCTCGGCCCGGACGGGCTGTCCTACGTCATCCGCGAGGCGTCGAAGAGAGCAGGGGTCCTGCAAAGCGGATACCTGTACCACTACGCGTTCGCCATGCTGCTCGGCGTGGCGGCTCTCATCACCTGGTTCCTGGTTGCGGGGAAATAGGCTGTGACTGACTTTCCCTGGCTCTCCGTCGTCACCTTCCTGCCGTTGGTCGGCGCGCTCTTCATCCTGCTGTTCAGCCGCGGTACGCCCGAACAGGTCGCCCGCGATGCGCGCGCGGTCGCCCTTTGGGTGTCCACCATCACCTTCCTGGTGTCGCTCGGCCTGTGGGCCAATTTCGATCCGCGGACGTCGGACTTCCAGTTCGTCGAGAAAGTGGTCTGGGTGCCGGGCCTCGATCTTGCCTATCACGTCGGCATCGACGGCATCTCGTTGTTCTTCGTGCTGCTGTCGACGCTGTTGACGGTGCTGTGCGTCCTGGCGAGTTGGGAATCGATCCACGAACGCGTCAAGGAATACATGGTCGCGTTCCTGGTCCTCGAGACCCTGATGGTCGGCATGTTCGCCGCACTCGATCTCGTGCTCTTCTACGTCTTCTTCGAAGGCGTGCTGATCCCGATGTATCTGATCATCGGTGTGTGGGGCGGCCCGCGGCGCAATTACGCGGCCTTCAAGTTCTTCCTCTATACCCTCGCGGGCTCGGTCCTGATGCTGCTCGCGATCCTGACCATGATCTATGAGGCCGGCACGTCCGACATGACGCAGCTCCTGGCGTTCGACTTCGATCCATCGCTGCAGAAATGGCTGTGGCTGGCGTTCTTCGCCTCCTTCGCTGTCAAGGTGCCGATGTGGCCGGTCCACACATGGCTGCCCGACGCGCACGTCGAGGCGCCGACGGCGGGCTCGGTCATCCTGGCAGGCGTGCTGCTGAAATTCGGCGGATACGGCTTCCTACGTTTCTCGTTGCCGATGTTCCCGATCGCGTCGCTCGAATTCACGCCGCTGATCTACACGCTCAGCGTCGTGGCCGTGATCTATACCTCCCTGGTCGCGCTCGCGCAGGAGGACATGAAGAAGCTGATCGCCTATTCGTCGGTCGCGCACATGGCCTTCGTCACGCTCGGTGCGTTCGCGGCGAACACCCAGGCGGTGGAGGGCGCAGTCATCCACATGCTGTCGCACGGCTTCGTCTCGGCCGCGCTGTTCCTTGTGGTCGGCGTTGTCTACGACCGCATGCACAGCCGCGAGATCGCGACCTACGGCGGGCTTGCGCACCGCATGCCGAAATACGCGCTGATCTTCATGATCTTCATGATGGCCTCGGTCGGTCTGCCGGGTACCAGCGGCTTCGTCGGTGAGGTGCTGGTCCTGATCGGTCTGTTCAAGGCGAACAGCTGGGTCGCGGCGTTCGCGGCGACCGGCCTGATCCTGGGCGCAGCCTACATGCTGTATCTCTATCGCCGCGTGATCTTCGGGCAGCTCACCAAGGAGAACCTGAAGAACATCGCCGATCTGACCCCGCGCGAGGTTGTCGTCTTCGCGCCGCTGCTGATCCTGGTCTTCTGGATGGGCATCTATCCGGAGACGTTCCTGAACGTCATGCATGCGTCCGTCGACAATCTGCTTGAACGTTACCATTCGGCGATCGCCGCGCATGGCGCAGCGACGGCCATAGCAGCCCGTTAGGAAGCGAGACATGCCGATCGCCGCCGTCCCCAATTTCGCCCTGGCCGCGCCGGAGATTTTCCTGGCCGTAGCCGCCATGGCGCTGCTCGTGACCGGTGCCTTCATGCAGGAGAAGGAGGCCGCGCGCGTCACCAGTTACGGCGGTATCGCCGCGCTCATCGTGACAGCGGGCATCGTGCTGACCATGGACGACGGCAGCCGGATGGCTTTTGGCGAAACCTTCATCTTCGACGGCTTCGCTGCCTTCCTGAAGGTGCTGGTCCTGGTTTCGGCCGCAGCGGTCGTCTTCATGTCCAAGGATTACCTGGTCCGGCACGAGATCGACCGGTTCGAATTCCCGGTCCTGATCCTGCTCGCCTCGCTCGGCATGATCATGATGGTGTCGGCCAACGACTTCATCGCGCTCTATCTCGGCCTCGAACTGCAGAGCCTCGCGCTCTACGTCATCGCATCGTTCCAGCGCGACGGGACGCGCTCGGCCGAGGCGGGTCTCAAATATTTCGTCCTGGGTGCGCTCGCCTCGGGCATGCTGCTCTATGGCATCTCGCTGGTCTACGGCTTCGCCGGCACCACGGGCTTCGTAGCGCTCGCCGATCTGTTCGCCCATGGCGATGCGCCGGTCGGTGTGATCGTCGGCATCGTCTTCATCCTGGCGGGCTTGGCCTTCAAGGTCTCGGCCGTGCCGTTCCACATGTGGACGCCGGACGTCTACGAAGGTGCACCGACACCTGTGACCGCCTTGTTCGCCGTGGCGCCCAAGATCGCGGCCATGGGGCTCCTGATCCGCGTGATGGTGGGGCCGTTCGGCGATCTCGGCGCCCAATGGCAGCAGATTGTCATCTTCATCTCGATCGCTTCGATGATCCTGGGGGCGGTCGCCGCCATCAACCAGCGCAATATCAAGCGCCTGATGGCTTATTCGTCCATCGGCAACATGGGTTACGCCTTGATCGGCCTCGCGGTCGCCGCCCAAGCCGCCGACCCGGTGGTGCGCGCCGACGGCGTGAGCAACATGCTCATCTTTCTCGCCATCTACGTCTTCATGAATGTCGGCACCTTCGCGGTGATCCTGACCATGCGGCGCGGCGGACGGATGATCGAAGAGATCGACGGTCTTGCAGGCCTTTCCAAGACCAATCCCATGATGGCTCTTGCCCTGGGGGTCTTCATGTTCTCGATGGCGGGCATTCCGCCGTTCGCGGGCTTCCTGGGCAAGCTGTACATCTTCCAGTCGGCTGTGCAGGCGGGCCTGTTCCCGCTCGCTATCATCGGCGTGCTGGCGAGCGTCGTGGCGGCCTTCTATTACATCCGCATCGTGAAGGTGATGTATTTCGATACCCCCGATGACGCATTCGACGGCCCGATCGGGATGGAGATGAAGAGCGTCCTGGTGGTCTCCTTCATCTTCGTGACCTTCTTCATCGTCTTCCCGGTGCCGCTGATCGCCGGCGCGGCACGAGCCACAGCCTCCCTGCTGGGTGGCTGATGACGGGGGTAAGCCTGCCGTCGGGATACCGGCTGGCGGCCTTCGAAACCATCGGCAGCACCAATGACGAAGCCAAGCGCCTGGCCGCCGAGGGCGCGCCTGAAGGTACAGTTGTGTGGGCGCGCCGCCAGACCCAGGGGCGGGGACGGCAGGACCGCACCTGGATGTCGCCACTCGGCAATCTTTATTGTTCGTTGATCCTGCGCCCCGGAAAGCCGGCGGCCCAGATCGCACAGCTTGGCTTCGCAGCGGCACTTGCCGCCATCGAGGCGATCGAGCCCGTGGCACCCTCGACACGCGCCATGCTCAAATGGCCGAACGATGTGCTGATGGACGACCGCAAGGTGGCAGGGATCCTGCTTGAAGCCGGCGACAACGGGGCCTGGCTGGTCATCGGCTGCGGCATCAACATCGCGCATTTCCCCGAGAACGTGCCGTTCCCCGCGATCTCAATCGTAACGGCGACCGGGTTCCAGATCGCGGTCGAAGACGTGCTCTCCGGATTCTGCGCGCACTTCGATCTGTGGTACCGCCATTGGAAAGCCGAAGGCTTCGCGCCCGTGAGGGAAGCCTGGCTCGCGCGTGCCTATCCGGTCGGCACGGCACTGAACGTGCGTTTGCCCACTGCCAGCTTGACGGGCACGTTCCGCGATCTGGACGGCGACGGCGCATTGGTTCTTGAGGGCAGCGATGGGGCGTTGCAACGGATCGCGGCCGGTGATGTATATTTTGCGGACCCCGCGTCACCGACTGACGGGGGCAGGGTGTAACGCCATGATGCTGACCATCGATTCCGGCAATACGAATATCGTATTTGCCGTCTTCAACGACGAGGGCACGATCGCCGGTCAGTGGCGCGCGGCGACCAACGTCAATCGCACGGCCGACGAATTCGGCATCTGGCTGCGCCAATTGATGGATGTGGATGGCGTCGACCGCACCAAGATCGACAGTGCCATCATCGCGACCGTCGTGCCCGCGAACCTGATCAATCTCAAAGGTCTGTGCAGCAAGTATTTCGAGTGCGATCCGCTGGTCGTGGGCGATCCGTCGCTCGATCTCGGCATCAAGGTCCTGCTCGACAATCCGCGCGAGGTCGGTGCGGACCGTATCTGCAATGCGGTCGCGGCGCACCAGTCCTACAAGGGTGCGCTGCTTGTGTTGGATTTCGGCACGGCGACAACGTTCGACGTGGTGGACGGCGAGGGCAATTACCGCGGCGGCGTGATCTATCCGGGCCTCAACCTGTCGCTGGAGGCACTGCACATGGGGGCTGCACAATTGCCGCGCGTCGCGGTCGAAAAGCCCGAGAAGGTGATCGGCACCAGCACCGTCGGCGCGATGAAGTCCGGCATCTTCTGGGGGCATGTCAGCATCATCGAAGGGATCACAGCACGCATCTCCAAGGAATTCGGCGGCAAATTCACGGTGATCGCGACCGGTGGTCTGGCACCTTTGTTCAATGAGACGACCGATGTGATCGACCATTGCGATCTCGATCTCACCTTGCGCGGGCTTTACGCGATTCACCGCCGCAACCGGCCCATCGCCGGCGCGATCGCGGCCAACGCCTGATGGCCCGCAACGAGAGGGCAGAGCCGCAGCTTCTGTTCCTGCCGCTCGGCGGGACCGAAGAGATCGGCATGAACGTCAATTGCTATGGCTTCGGTACGCCCGACGATGCCGATTGGCTGGTCATCGATCTCGGCATTACGTTTGGCGACGACACCACGCCATCGATCGACGTGATCGTGCCCGATATCGATTTCCTGGAACAGAACCGTGACCGCCTGCTTGGCATCGTGTTGACCCATGGGCACGAAGATCATCTGGGCGCCGTGCCGTACCTGTGGGACAAGTTGAAATGTCCTGTTTATGCCTCGCCCTTCACGGCGGCGCTTCTGCGGCGTAAGCTCGCTTACGGCGACGATATGCCGAAAGTAGAGATCATCGAGCTGCCGATGAACGCGAAGTTCGATATTGGCCCGTTCGCACTTGAATTCCTGACGCTCACCCATTCCATGCCGGAACCCAATGCCGTGGTGCTGCGCACGCCGCACGGCGTCGTGTTCCATACCGGCGATTGGAAGTTCGATCCCGATCCCGTGGTTGGTCCCACCGCCGATTTCGATGCGCTGCGCGCCGTCGGGGACGAAGGCGTGCTCGCTTTGGTGGGGGATTCGACCAACGTGTTCGTGCCGGGCACATCGGGCTCGGAGGCTTCGCTGCTGAAGAACCTCACAGATCTGATCGCGGACTGTCAGGGGCGCGTTGCAGTGACCTGCTTTGCGTCAAATGTCGCGCGCCTCAAGACGATCTATCTCGCCGCCACCGCCAACGGCCGCGCGGTCAGCATGGTCGGGAGCTCCTTGTGGCGCATTGATTCCGCGGCGCGCGAGACCGGGTATCTCTCCGATCTTCCGCGTTTCATCGAACCCGAACGCGCGCACCATATCCCCGATGACGAGGTGCTTTACATCGTCACCGGCAGTCAGGGCGAGCCGCGCGCTGCGCTCGCGCGCATCGCAGCGGGCGACCATAGGATGGTGAGCCTGGAGGAGGGCGATACCGTCATCTTCTCGTCGCGTATCATTCCGGGCAATGAGTTGGCCATCGGGCGCATCCATAACCGGCTGGTGCAGCGTGGCGTGCGCGTCGTCACCACTGACGACGACGAGATACACGTCTCGGGCCATCCGGCGCAGGACGAACTGGTGCGCATGTATCAACTCGTGCGCCCACGCATCGCGGTCCCGGTCCATGGCGAGCCGCGCCATTTGGCCAAGCACCTCGAAATCGCGCGCGAATGCCAAGTGCCCGAAGGGTTGCTGATGCACAACGGCGCCATGGCGCGCCTAGCGCCCGGCACGCCTCAATTGATCGATGAAGTCCCGGTCGGGCGCCTCGCGGTCGACGGACACAGGCTGGTACCGCTCGGCGGCCAGGTGCTGAAGGAGCGCAACAGGATCCTCTATGGCGGATCGGCCGTGGTGACCCTGGTGGTCGACAAGAACGGCAAGATGGTGGACGAGCCTCAGGTGACGTTTCATGGCCTGATCGACGACGACGAGGCCGAATTCGTCCGCGAGCAGCTCGCCGACGATATCGAAGATGCTTTGGATGAATTGTCCAAGGCGGACCGGCGCGACAATGATGCGGTGCGCGAGGTCGCGCGGCGAGCCGTGCGGCGCTCGCTTAAGGATTCGCACGGCAAACAACCGGTCGCCAGTATTCACGTCGTGCGTATATAATCGGAATTGAACGAGGAACCCGATGGGCTGGATAACGCATCTCGCGGTTTATTTCATAATCTGGTGGGTTACGCTGTTTACGGTCCTGCCGTTCGGCGTGCAGCGTGAGGATACGGTCACCGAGGGCAACGATCCGGGTGCTCCGAAGAACTCGCGTATTGTGATGAAATTGGTGATCAACACCTTCGTAGCACTGGCGGTTTGGTTCGTGGTCTTCTTGATCGACCGCTACGATCTCATCACATTCCAGTCCTAATCGCCGTAGGCTGCGGAGCCCGCCCGTTTGCGCACGCGAGGGTCGCAAATTTTGCATTGTCCAAGGCCGATTTGATTGGCTAACTCCGTTCCACAAGGGGAAAGAAACCTCTAGGGGTGTAGGAGACGGAATGACGTCTTATTGCGAAACCGCGCCGGGTCACCCGGTTCACGGGCCGTACCACGAATTCGAATATGGCTTTCCCATTGAAGACGAACCGCGGCTGTTCGAGCGATTGACGCTTGAGATTTTCCAGGCGGGTTTATCTTGGCTGATCATTCTCAAGAAGCGCGAAGCCTTCCGGGTCGCCTTTGAGAACTACAATGTCGACCGGGTCGCGGCCTTCGACCAGGACGATATAGACCGGCTCATGAACGAGCCTTCGATCATCCGCAACCGGCGCAAGATCGAGGCGACCATCCAAAATGCAAAAGTGGTCCAGGAATTGCGTGACTCCCATGGCGGGTTTGCCCGGTGGATCGAGGCGCACCATCCCATGTCGCGCGTGGATTGGTGTAAACTGTTCCGGGCGACCTTCTCGTTCATGGGTAAGGAAGTCGTTGGAGAATTCCTGATGAGCATCGGTTACCTCCCGGGTGCGCACACGGACCAATGCCCCGTTCATCAGCGGATCGCTGAGAAGGGGCCGGCATGGATGCGGGCCGGGGGAGCCGGCACCGACGGCTGAGGCCGGCCGATCTACGATGAGCCCTCGTCACATCCGCCGTTCGCTGCTGTTGGCCTCGGCAATCCTTGCCGGGGGGCTCGTCGTGTTAGCCCCACGCGTCTACGCGGGCGACGCCCCGCTGATCATCCAGCCGCCGCCCATGGGTGAGGTGCAGGTCAATCCGCCGCCCCAGAACGCGACTCCGGCCCCTCAAATCATTCCGCCGCCCCAAATCATTCCGCCACCTCAGAACAAACCGACCCAAGTCAGCATGTCGGCTGCCGATTGCCGTCGCGCGGTTGCCTATCAACCGGCGCCCAACGTCGAATACCAGCCGGGTGTCGATGCGCGCGGACGCAGGGTCGCACCCGCCGATCTTCCCGGCACGCCTCAGATCAGGCTGCCGGACGTCATCACCTTCGACGTGAAGATCGATTTCGCCAAATACATGGGCGCCATGGCGACCCCGGGTTATTATCTCGAAGGCAGCGCCGGGCTGGTCAAATTCGACCTCCGGACGGGCAAGATGACCTTCAATGACCAGCCGCTCGACAACGATACAAGCCTGGAAGTGCAGGCCCAGTGCCGTCGGGTCTTGAGCGGCCGCTAGGCGCCCCGTACTCTCGCCCGCCCCGGGCTCGCCTGGGTAAATCAGGCCCATCTCACAGAAACGGAATTGTATGCAAAGAGCGCTGAAAACATCCCGAGCCGCTAATTTCAGCGCCTGGTACCAGGAGGTCGTGCGCGAAGCCGACCTCGCCGAAACGTCCGCCGTGCGCGGCTGCATGGTGATCCGGCCATGGGGCTACGGCATCTGGGAATTGATCCAGCAGGGTCTCGACCGCCGCTTCAAGGAAACCGGCCACGAGAACTGCTATTTCCCGCTATTCATCCCGATGTCCTTCATCGCCAAGGAAGCCGAGCATGTCGAAGGCTTCGCCAAGGAGATGGCGGTCGTCACGCATCACCGTCTGAAGAACATCAACGGCGAACTGGTGCCCGATCCCGAGGCCGCGCTCGCCGAACCGCTGATCGTGCGTCCGACGTCGGAAACCATCATCGGCGATTCCTTCCGCAACTGGATCAGCTCCTATCGCGACCTGCCGGTGCTGATCAACCAGTGGGCGAACGTCGTGCGCTGGGAGATGCGCACGCGTCTGTTCCTGCGCACCGCCGAATTCCTCTGGCAGGAAGGCCATACCGCGCACGTCGACCGCGATGATGCCTTCGCCGAGACCATGCGCATGGTCGAGGTCTATCGCGAATTCGTCGAAACCGTGATGGCGATGCCGGTGATCGTGGGCGAGAAGACGGCGAACGAACGTTTCCCCGGCGCCGACAATACCTATTCCATCGAAGCGATGATGCAGGACGGCAAAGCGTTGCAGGCCGGCACCTCGCATTATCTCGGTACACATTTCGCTGAGGCGCAGAACATCAAGTTCCAGGCGGCCGACGGCACCGAGAAGCACGCCCATACGACAAGCTGGGGCGTTTCGACGCGCCTGATCGGCGGTTTGATCATGACGCATGGCGACGACGACGGCTTGCGCCTGCCGCCCGCCTTGGCACCCAAGCAGATCATCATCGTGCCGCGCCTGCGCAACGAACCGGGCGATGCCGAGCTGTTGAAATATTGCAACGAGCTGCAGTCGGCGTTGCGCGCGCAATCGGCCCTCGGCGCACCGGTGCGCGTCGGTATCGATGCCAAGGACAAGAATGCCAGCGCCAAGCGATGGGACCTCGTGCGTCGCGGCGTGCCGCTGATCGTCGAGATCGGCGGACGCGAGGCAAGCGGCGGGCAGGTGAGCTATCTGCGTCGCGACAATCTCTATAACGGCGAGAAAGCCCAGAGCCACGTGGTGACGAAGGATGAATTCATCAATCAGGTTGGCGGGCTTTTGGATTCCATCCAGAGCGGCATGCTGGCCGAGGCGCGCGAGCGCATGGCCGAACACATCACCGACAGGATCAACACCTGGGATGACCTGAAGGCCCATTTCGGCGCAAGCGTGGCCACGGCCGACGATGAGGACGGGGCTTCGGGTGACAATCCGGGTTGGGTGCGGGCGTCGTGGTGTCGCCCCGAAGGCGCGGAGATGGAAAAGGTGGAGGCACAGCTAGCGGAACTCAAGATCACCATCCGTAACGCACCTTTGACACAGCCGAAGTCCTATAAGCCGTGTATCTTCACCGGCAAACCGGGCGTCGAAGAAATTCTGATCGCTCGGTCTTATTGATTCTTGGCCCACTGATGTCTGGCAAAGCAACGATGCGGAGGGTGTAGCCCGGTGTTTTCGACATTCGAACGCATGGTGGCGATGCGATATCTGCGCTCGCGCCGCCAGGAAGGATTCATTTCCGTCATCGCGTGGTTCTCGCTGCTCGGTATCGGGCTCGGCGTCGCCACTCTGATCATCGTGATGTCGGTGATGAACGGCTTCCGTTACGAACTGCTGAGCCGTATCCTCGGCGTCAACGGCCATCTCAGCATCTATAGCGATGCCGGCTCCGGCCAGCCGCTCGTGAACTTCGACGAGCTGGCCAAACGCGTGCAAGCAGTGCCGGGCGTCGTCGCGGTCACGCCGACCATCGAAGGTCAGGTGATGGCAACCGCCAACAACCAGGCGACCGGCGTGTTGGTGCGCGGCCTCAGGGCGGAAGATTTCGCCAAGCGACCGATCCTCGCCAACAACATCCTTACCGGCAACATGGCCGATTTTCAGGGCACCAATGCCATCGTGATCGGCGACAAGCTGGCCCGCAGCCTCGGCGTGCGGGTCGGTGATCAGGTCACGCTGATTTCGCCCAAGGGCAATGTCACCGCCTTTGGCACGGTGCCGCGCATGAAGGCCTACACGGTCGTCGCCCTGTTCAGCGTCGGCATGTACGAATACGATTCACGCTTCATCTACATGCCGCTCGAAGCAGCCCAGGTCTATTTCCAGGTGGATAACGCGGTCAATTACCTCGATGTGATGGTCGACCATCCGGACAATGCGCGCTTGCGCGGTGAGGCGATCCGTGCGGCGACGGGTGCGCGCAACATCTACGATTGGCAGCAATCCAATTCGAGCTTCTTCACCGCGATCCAGGTCGAACGCAACGTGATGTTCCTGATCCTTACGCTGATCATCGTGGTTGCGGCCTTCAACATCATCTCCAGCCTGATCATGCTGGTGAAGGACAAGGGCAGGGATATCGCCATCCTGCGCACCATGGGGGCGACGCGCGGCATGATCATGCGCATCTTCCTGCTGTCGGGCGCCAGTGTCGGCGTGATCGGTACCATCTTTGGCTTCCTGCTGGGGCTCACGTTTTCGCTCAACATCGAAACCATCCGTCAATGGGTGGAGCGCTTGAGCGGCACGAACGTCTTCAACGCCGAAATCTATTTCCTGTCGACATTGCCGGCCATCGTCGATCCGATGGAGGTGGCGATCGTCGTCGGCATGGGATTGAGCCTGTCGTTTCTGGCCACCATCTATCCGTCGTGGCGCGCCGCACGCCTCGATCCGGTCGAGGCTCTGCGTTACGAATGAACGACGCGACACCCCGCTTGCGCCTCACCGGAGTGCGCCAAACCTTCCATCAGGGCGAAACCAGCCTCGAGGTGCTGCGCGGTATCGACCTCGCCATCCATGCGGGCGAGATCGTGGCACTGGTCGGCCCGTCCGGCTCGGGCAAATCGACGCTTTTGCAGATCGCGGGTCTGCTTGAGCGCGCGCAGGAAGGCGAGGTGGAGATCGCGGGTGTTTCGGCGGGCAAGCTGTCGGACGATGCGCGTACCCAGGTGCGGCGCGAACGTCTCGGCTTCGTCTATCAATACCACCACCTGCTGCCGGAATTCTCGGCGCGCGAGAACATCGTCATCCCGCAGATGATCGCGGGCAAGAAACGCTCGGTCGCCGGCGTGTACGCCGACGAACTGCTCGCCAAGATGGGCCTCAGTGCGCGCGCGGATCATCGCCCGGCGCGCCTGTCGGGTGGCGAGCAGCAGCGTGTCGCCATCGCGCGCGCGCTCGCCAATTCGCCCTCGGTCCTGCTGGCCGACGAGCCTACCGGCAACCTCGATCCATCCACGGCCGAAGGGGTGTTCAACCTTCTGGTCGATCTTGTGCGCACCCAGGGCGTCGGCGCGCTGATCGCCACGCACAATCCGGATCTCGCCCAACGCATGGACCGGGTGCTTCGCCTCGACGGGGGTAAGCTCTCGGGCGTATGATCGTCTCCAATAAAAGGCCGATAGGTCATGGAGGCGATCATGAAGTCTGGAGCGTATTTCGGGGGAAGTGCGTTCGCACTTCTTCTAGCCGTATTGCCGTCCGGCGCGTTCGCGGCAGGCATGTCCTGCGAAGATCTCGCCAAGCCCGGTCTGTTGACCGACACGACCGTCACATCCGCGACGCTGTTGCCTGCTCAAGGCGCGATGCCGGCCAATTGCAAGGTGGTTGCGACCATCAAGCCGACGCCCGGTTCCAACATCGGCGTTGAATACCGCCTGCCAGTTCCCGAGAAATGGAACGGGAAGTTCCTCGGGCTCGGCGGCGGCGGTTTCGGCGGTGTGATCCGTGAGCCGCAATTCACTGACGGCCTAGTGAAGGGCTACGCCTCGGCACAGACCGATATCGGGCACAAGCTAACCAAGGGCCCGCTTGATGCCAGTTGGGCGATGAAGGCGAAGGGCGTGCCCGATGCCGATACGGTCACCGATTATGCCTGGCGTTCGGTGAAGCTCATGACCAGCGTCGGCAAGGAGATCGTCGGGAGGTTTTACGGCAGCAAGCCGAAGCTTTCCTACTGGAACGGCTGCTCGACCGGCGGTCGCCAGGGCCTGTTGTTCGCGCAGCGCTTTCCCGACGATTACGACGGCATCATCGCTGGTGCGCCGGTCTACACCTCGCGCCTGCAATTGGGTGGCGTCATACGGACCAACGAATTGCTGAAGCGTCCGGGCAGCGCGTTCACGAAAGAAGCGTTGCCGGTCGTCAACAATGCGGTGCTCGGCGCGTGCGACGCGCGGGACGGCCTGAAGGACGGCTATCTCACCGATCCGACCACATGCAAATTCGATCCGGCGAAGCTGGTCTGCCAGTCGGGCCAGACACAGGGTTGCCTGACCGAACCTCAGGCTGACGCGGTGAAGCGGATTTATGCGGGTTCCAGCGTCTATCCCGGTACGATGCCGGGTGGCGAGCTGAACTGGGCCGACCGCTACGCCAAGATCGAGCATCGCAGCATTGGTGCCGATATGGCGAAATACATGGTCTTCCTCGATCCTGGTTACGATCCGAAGTCGTTCATGACCGAACGGGATCTGGAGGCGTGGGACACCGCGCCGGTCTCGATCGAAGGCAACGCCGGCAATCCGGAGATCAGCGCCTTTATGAAGCGCGGCGGCAAATTGTTGCTGTGGCACGGTTTCAACGATCCGGGGCCGAGTCCGCTGTCAACGGTCGACTATTACGAAAGGGCCAAGAAATTCATCGGCGCCAAGTCGATGGACAGCATGCGGCTGTTCATGGTGCCGGGCATGTATCATTGCCGCGGCGGGCCGGGGCCGACGCAATTCGATCCGATCGCGGCCATGGAGAATTGGGTGGAGAAGGGGATCGCGCCCCAGACCATCCGCGCCGAGAACAAGGAGCTCGGTTTCTCGCGCCCGCTGTGCCCCTATCCGACGGTCGCCAAATACACCGGCAAGGGCGATTCGAAGGACGCGGCCAATTTCACCTGCGTCGGGAACGATTCGGGTGAAACCGCGCAGACGAGATAGGTCTGCACGATTATAGCCGTCACCCCCCGCGAAAGCGGGGGCCAGAAAAATGCCTGGATTCCCGCTTTCGCGGGAATGACGGGCAAGTCCGGCGGCCTAGGGCGCAGGACAGGTGACAAGCGGCGGACTATATGGAATCGTCGACCATGCCCTTTGCCGATTTCGTTCATCTACGCGTCCATACGGCCTATTCGCTCCTTGAAGGCGCGATCAAGGTCAAGGACGTGGTCAAGCTGTGCGAGAAGATGGAGATGCCCGCGGTCGCCATGACCGATACGGGCAATCTGTTCGGCGCGCTCGAATTCTCCGATTACTGCGCCAAGGCGGGTATCCAGCCAATCATCGGTTGCCAGTTGTCGGTCGAGCCGTTCCGCTGGCGCGGCGAGGAGAATGCGAAGATCTCCAACGGACCGGCGGCGAAGCCCGATCAGCTCGTCGTGCTGGCGCAGAATAAGGCGGGCTACGCGACCCTGATGCGGCTCGTGAGCCAGATGCACGTGAATGCGGGCGAAACCGGCATTCCCATCCTGCCGCTCGAAGCCATCGAGACGGACAATGAGGGGCTGATCGCGCTGACCGGTGGCCCGGCAGGTGGTCTCGGCCGATTGCTCGCCGACGGACAGATGGAGCATGCCGAGGAATTGCTGAGCCGTCTCAAGGCCGCGTTCCCCGAGCGTCTTTATATCGAGATCATGCGCCACAATCTGAACACGGAACGCGCGATCGAGAACAAGTTCATTGATCTCGCCTACAAGTTCGACGTCCCGTTGGTCGCGACCAACGAATGTTTCTTCTCCGACGAAGGCATGTACGAAGCGCACGATGCGCTGATCTGCATCGCCGAGGGTGCGTATGTCGGCCAGACCGGACGCCGTCGCCTGACCGTGGACCATCGGTTCAAATCGGCGCAGGAGATGCGTGCGTTGTTCGCCGACCTGCCCGAGGCGGTCGACAATACCTTGGTGATCGCACGTCGCTGCACCGGCATCGCGGAGACGCGTAAACCCTTGCTGCCGCCGGCGCCGAAGGAAGAGGGCGAGACCCGCAGCGATCCTGAAGCACTCGCCGAGCTGGCGCGCAACGGTCTTGAACAGCGCCTGACTGATCTGGTCTTCACGCCGGAGATGAGCGAGGAGGAGCGCGAGCACGCCGCAAAACCTTATCGCGATCGCCTGGCCTTCGAACTTGGCGTCATCGAGCAGATGGGCTTTCCGGGTTACTTCCTGATCGTGTCGGACTTCATTCGCTGGGCGAAGGCGCACGGCATTCCGGTGGGACCGGGGCGCGGTTCGGGCGCGGGCTCGGTCGTCGCCTGGGCGACCGCCATCACCGATCTCGATCCGTTGCGCTGGGGTCTGCTGTTCGAGCGCTTCCTGAACCCCGAACGCGTGTCCATGCCCGACTTCGACGTCGACTTCTGTCAGGACCGCCGCGATGAGGTGATCAGCTATGTCCAGGACAAATACGGCGAAGGACGCGTCGCGCAGATCATCACCTTCGGAACGCTGCAGCCGCGCGCGGCGCTGCGCGACGTCGGGCGCGTGCTCCAGATGCCGTATCCGCAGGTCGACCGTATCTGCAAGCTGGTGCCCAACAACCCGGCCGCACCGGTCACGTTGAAGCAGGCGATCGACGGCGAGCCGCTGTTGCGCGAGGAAATCGCCCGCGACGAGCAGGTCGCGCACTTGGTCGAGATCGCGGGCAAGATCGAGGGGCTTTATCGCCATGCCTCGACCCATGCGGCGGGCGTCGTCATCGGCGATCGCGATTTGACCGAACTCGTGCCGCTCTATCGCGATCCGCGTTCGGGCACGCCGGTCACGCAATTCTCGATGAAATATGTCGAGCAGGCGGGTCTCGTGAAGTTCGACTTCCTCGGCCTCAAGACGCTGACCGTTCTCAAGGTCGCGGTCGATCTGTTGCGCCTACGCGGCATCGAACTCGATCTCGGCAAGCTGCCGCTGGATGACGCCAAATCATACGAGCTGATGGCGAGCGGCGATACGACCGGCATTTTCCAGCTTGAAAGTTCGGGCATGCGCGACATGTTGCGCGGCCTCAAGCCCGACAAGTTCGAAGACATCATCGCGATCGTGTCGCTTTATCGCCCGGGGCCGATGGACAACATCCCGTCCTACATCCGGCGCAAGCACGGCCAGGAAGAGCCCGATTATCTGTATCCGACCCTGGAGCAGATCCTGAAGGAAACCTACGGGATCATGATCTACCAGGAACAGGTCATGCAGATCGCGCAGGAGATGGCGGGCTATACGCTCGGCGGCGCCGACCTGTTGCGCCGCGCGATGGGCAAGAAGATCAAGGCCGAGATGGACGCGCAGCGCAAAACCTTCGTCGAAGGTGCGGTGGCGCGTGCGGTGCCGGAGGCAAAGGCATCGGAAGTTTTCGACCAGATGGCGAAGTTCGCGGGCTACGGCTTCAACAAGTCGCACGCTGCCGCTTATGCGCTGGTCGCCTACCAGACGGCGTATCTGAAGGCCAATTATCCGGTCGAGTTCATGGCGGCGACCATGACGCTCGATATGCACAACACTGACAAGCTCGGCCAGATGCGCCAGGAATTGAAGCATCTGGAAATCGACCTGCTGCCGCCGGACATCAACAAGTCGGGCGTGGCGTTCACGGTCGAAGATGGTGCGATCCGCTATGCGCTGGCCGCCATCAAGAATGTCGGTGCCGGCGCCATGCAGGCGGTGGTGGAAGAGCGCGAGGCTAGGGGCCCGTTCAAGGACGTCACCGACTTCGCGCATCGCATCGATTCCAAATCGATCAACAAGCGGCAGCTTGAAAACCTCGCGCGCGCCGGTGCACTCGACGCGATCGCGCCCAACCGCAAGCAGGCCTTCGACGGCATTGAAGCTCTGCTCAAGCATGCGACGCTGGCGCGTGAGGAGCGCGAAAGTGCGCAGATCGGTCTGTTCGGTGGCCCGGCCGGTGACACCAAGAAGATCGTTCTACCGCAGGTTCCCGATTGGGCGCCGTTCGACAAGCTGAATGAGCAGGCTGCTGCGCTTGGCTTGCACCTCGATCACCCGCTTGATGCCTATCAGCATGAGTTGGAGCGGTTGCGCGTCAAACACTCCTCCGAAGTTGCCGAGATGCGGTCCGACGCGGCCGTTCGTCTGGCGGGCATCGTCATCTCGAAGCGCGAGCGCACGTCGCAGAAGGGCAACAAATATGCCTTCGTCCAGTTCACCGACACGAGCGGTGCGTTCGAAGTCACCTTGTTCTCCGAAGTGCTGGCGCAGGCGCGCGAACTGCTTGTGCCGAACAACAAGGTCCTGATCAAAGCCTCACTGCAGGTGCAGGGTGAACAGAAGCGTCTGACTGCTATCGGCATTGAATCGCTCGATAAGGCGACGGCCAACACGGCCGCGTTGCTCAAGATCTTCATCGACGATGCCCAGCCGCTGACCTCGCTGCAGCAGCTTCTATCGCGCGAGAAGAGGGGCAAGGGTGAAGTGATCCTGGTGAGCCGCGTCGATGCGCAAACCGAGATCGAGATGCGCCTGCCGCAGAAATACGAGGTCTCGCCCGCCATGGCGCAAGCGGTGAAGGCGCTGCCCGGCATCGTGGACGTGCGGCGGGTCTGATTAGCTCTCCGTCATTCCGGCCGAGCGTAGCGAGAGCCGGAATCCAGATACATCGGTTGATCTGGATTCCCGCTTGCGCGGGAATGACGAGTTTAGCGTTTCTTTCTGAAATCCTTCAGCACCTCGCGCGCGGCATTATGCCCGGGCGCACCGGTCACGCCGCCGCCCGGATGCGTACCCGATCCGCACATGTAGAGGCCGCGAAGAGGCCCGCGATAATCGGCATGGCCGAGCATCGGGCGCGCGGAAAAGATCTGCCCGAGATCGAGCTGGCCATGGAAGATATCGCCGTCGATCAGGCCGAAGGTGCGTTCGAGATCGAGCGGGCTCAGGACCTGTCGTCCCAGCACCGACGCTTTGAAGTTTGGCGCGTATTTATCAACCGTCTCGATCATCAGATCGGCGACGTGGTCCTTATGGCGGTCCCATGAACTGCCGTCCGGCAGATGTGGCGCGACATGCTGACAGAACAGGCTTGCCACATGTTGTCCGCTCGGCGCCAACGTGTCGTCGAGCGTGGACGAGATCACCATCTCGACGATGGGGTGGCGCGACCAGCCGAAGCTTCTTGCGTCGAAATAGGCCTGCTCCATGTAATCGAGGCTGGGCGCCAGGATGATGCCCGCGGTGTGATGCTCGGCCTTCTCGCGCCCCGGCAGTGCGGTGAAGTCGGGCAGTTCCGACAGGGCGACATTCATGCGGAAGGTGCCCGAGCCGCCGCGCCAGTTCTCAATACGAGATCGGAAATCTTCAATGAGGTCGGCGGGGTTTATCAATTGTGTAAACAGCAATTTTGGATTGAGATTCGAGACGATTGCCTCGGCGCGGAAGCGTTCGCCGCTTTCTGTCACGACACCGACGGCACGGCCTTTTTGCACAATGACTTCGCGCACGCCGCTGTCGGTACGGATGTCAACGCCGCGCGCCTGTGCTGCCTTCGCCATGGCCTGGGTGATCGCGCCCATGCCGCCGATGGCGTGCGACCATACGCCCTTCTTGCCATTGATTTCGCCGAAACAGTGATGGAGCAGGACATAGGCGGTGCCGGGCGAATAGGGGCTCGCGTAATTGCCGACGATGCCGTCAAAGCCGAGCACGGCCTTGATCGGGTCGCTCTCGAACCACGCATCCAAGTAGTCGCCGGCCGAGGCAGTAAAAAGCTCCAACAGATCGCGCTGGCCTTCGAGGCCGAGCTTGCGCGTCCGGTTGGCGAGCTTACCCGCTTTGAGCATTTCACTGACGGCGGCGAGCTGGCTGGCCTGGGTGACGTTCGGCGGTGTTTCGAGAAGGACCGAGCGCAGCAGGTCAGCGATACGGTCCAGCCGGTCGTAATAGGCATCGAGCCGTTCGGCATCGTGGGACGAGAACTTGGCGACCTCTTGCTGCGTCCGTCCGGCGCCGATCTTCAGGTAACGGCCGTCGGGCAGGGGAAGGAAGTTCTGGAGCGTCCGGTCGACGATCCGCAGCCCATGCCCCGCCAGGTCGAGATCCTTGACGACCTTCGGATTTAACAAAGAAACAGTGTAAGATGCGACGGAATTCTTGAACCCAGGCCAGAATTCCTCGGTTACGGCGGCCCCACCGACGACGGGCCTCCGCTCCAGGACAAGGGTCTTCAGCCCGCCAGCGGCCAAATAGGCGGCACAGACAAGGCCGTTATGCCCCCCGCCGATGATAATTGCGTCATATTCGGGGAAATCCGCCATGGAACGGTTTTATCGCGCCCTGGAATGCCTTGCTATTCCCATATTTTCTACGTACATAAGCGCCTCGTTTAATCCCACACGCGGGCTATGCGGTTGCGGCGTAAATCCGCCGAAATCGCTCCGGTGTTCCCAGAGGGGAACTCACGTCCGCGGAGGTTCAACCGGAGAAAGGACACCCAATGGCTCTGCCAACCTTTACCATGCGCCAACTGCTCGAGTCGGGCGCGCATTTCGGACACGTCACCCGTCGCTGGAACCCGAAGATGGAGCAATACATCTTTGGCGTCCGCCAAGGCGTTCACATCATCGACCTGCAGCAAACCGTGCCGATGCTCTATCGCGCGATGCAGGCCGTGCACGACATCGTCGCCGGTGGCGGTCGCGTGTTGTGGGTCGGCACCAAGCGCCAGGCCAGCCAGCCGATCGCCGAATATGCGAAGAAGTGCGGCCAGTACTACGTCAACCATCGCTGGCTCGGCGGCATGCTGACCAACTGGAAGACGATCTCCAATTCGATCCGCCGCCTGCACACGCTTGAGGAACAACTCGCGCAGAGCGACATCGGCCTGACCAAGAAGGAACTGCTCAACCTGACCCGCGAGCGCGACAAGCTTGAACGTGCGCTCGGCGGCATCAAGGAGATGGGCGGCCTGCCGGACGTGATCTTCGTGATCGACACCAACAAGGAATCGATCGCGGTCGCCGAAGCCAACAAGCTCGGTATCCCGGTTGTTGCGGTCATCGATTCCAATTCCAGCCCCGACGGCATCAACTATCCGATCCCGGGCAACGACGACTCGATCCGCGCGATCAACCTGTACTGCGACATGCTCGCGGGTTCGGTACTCGCCGGTATCCAGTCCGAGATCGCGGTGTCGGGCGGCGACTTGGGTGCGCAGGAAGACGCACATGAGGAACTGCCGGCGGCCGACGCCCAGCTCATCGAGCAGGCCGCGACCGAAGGCGCTACGGCCTAAGTTCTCATTTCGACCAAGCGGAGAGTTAAGAAAAATGGCTGAAATCACAGCAGCGCTGGTCAAGGATCTGCGCGAAAAAACCGGCGCCGGCATGATGGATTGCAAGAAGGCGTTGGCGAACACCGACGGCGACCTCGAAGCTGCCGTCGACTGGCTGCGCAAGCAGGGGCTCGCCTCGGCGGCCAAGAAGTCCGGCCGCGTCGCATCCGAAGGCCTGGTCGGCGTTGCGACCAAGGGCACCAAGGGTGCGGTGGTCGAAGTGAACGCCGAAACCGACTTCGTCGCGCGTAACGAGCAGTTCCAGGATTTCGTCCAGAACGTGACCGATCTCGCGATCGCCACCGGTGACGACGTCGAGGCGCTGAAGAACGCGAAGCTCGGTGGTGCGTCGGTCGGTGAGACGCTTACTAACCTGATCTCCACCATCGGCGAGAACATGAACCTGCGCCGCGCGGCCGTGCTGTCGGTCAATTCGGGCGTGGTCGTGTCCTACATGCACAATGCGCTGAAGCCGGGCCTCGGCAAGATCGGCGTGCTGGTCGCCCTGGAATCCACAGGCGATGCGGCGAAGCTGGAAGCCTTCGGTAAGCAACTCGCCATGCATGTCGCGGCAGCCAGCCCGAGCGCGTTGAAGCGTGAAGAGGTGAGCGCGGCCGACCTGGAACGCGAAAAGGCGATCCTGGTGGAACAGGCACGCGCGTCGGGCCGTCCCGAGAACATCATCGAAAAGATGGTCGAAGGGCGCCTGCGTAAGTATTACGAGGACGTCTGTCTTCTCGAGCAGACCTATGTCATCGACGGCGAAAGCAAGGTCGAGGACGCGGTCAAGAAGGCGGGGAAGGATATCGGCGCGGACGTGACCGTCGTCGGCTTCCGCCGCTTTGCGCTCGGCGAGGGCATCGAGAAGAAGCAGGAAGACTTCGCGGCCGAGGTTGCGGCTGCGATGGGGGCCTAGTTTACGGCCGATCCGGCGAAGCTTTTATGGCGGAAAAGAGGTTTTAGACGCCGATTTTCCGCCATTTCGCTGGCTCGACGGCAGACGAATCCGTGTACAATAGCCCGTTGACGGTGCCGGAGCGGGCTGGCCGGGGTGGTTTGCTCGCTCGACACTTAGTGCCCGTTCGGGGCCCGGCAGGGACGACAATTGAAGTGGACGGCATGGCCAAAAAACCCATTTATCGCCGCGTTCTGCTGAAATTGTCGGGCGAAGGCCTGATGGGCTCCCAGCAATTCGGCTTCGAATCCGCTGCGATGGAGCGGATCGCCGAAGAAATCAAAGTGGTGCGCGATCTCGGCGTCGAGATCTGCCTGGTCATCGGCGGGGGGAATATCTTCCGCGGCCTGTCGGGCGTCGCAACCGGGATCGAGCGCGCCAGTGCTGACCACATGGGCATGCTGGCGACCGTCATCAACGCGCTCGGCGTGCAATCGGTCCTCGAACGCATCGATGTCGAAACCCGCGTCATGTCGGCCATCCCGATGGCGGCTGTGTGCGAGCCCTATATCCGTCGGCGCGCGGCGCGCCATTTGCAGAAGGGCCGGGTGGTGATCTTCGCCGCCGGCACCGGCAATCCTTATTTCACGACCGACACGGCTGCCGCCTTGCGCGCGGCCGAAATGGAATGCGACGCCCTGATGAAGGGGACGCAGGTCGACGGCGTCTACAGCGCCGATCCGAAGAAGGTCAAAGATGCGACGCGCTATGACGAGCTGTCGTACAAGCACGTCCTCACGCATGATCTCGGGGTGATGGATGCCTCGGCGATCTCACTGGCACGCGAAAACGCGATTCCCATTCTGGTCTTTTCGATCCACACGCCGGGCGCCTTCGCCGATGTGGTGGCAGGCCGTGGGAAATACACGATCGTTCGCGAATTGGAAGAGGCTTAGGTATGGCGGAATTCGACGCAACCCAGAACGACATGAAGCGCCGTATGGATGGCGCGACGGAAGTCCTTCATCGTGAATTCGCCGGTCTGCGTACTGGCCGTGCGTCGGCCAATCTGCTGGAGCCCATCGTGGTCGAGGCCTATGGCCAGAAGATGCCGATCACCCAGGTCGGCACCGTCGGTGTTCCGGAACCGCGCATGTTGACCGTCCAGGTGTGGGACCGTGCGCTGGTATCCTTTGTCGAGAAGGCGATCCGTGAGTCGAACTTGGGCCTCAATCCGCAATCCGACGGACAGCTCGTGCGCGTGCCGATCCCGCCGCTGACCGAGGATCGTCGTAAGGAAATAACCAAGATCGCAAGTCGTTATACCGAAGAGGCGAAGGTCGCGGTGCGCAACGTGCGCCGCCACGGCCTGGACGAACTGAAGCGCTTGGAAAAAGAAGGCAAGGTCTCCCAGGACGAGTCCAAGAAGCTCACGAAAGAAATTCAGGACATGACGGATCAGTACGTCAAAAAGCTGGATGACGCTTTCGCCCACAAGGAGAAAGAAATCCTTCAGGTGTGATGTAAATGGCGCTGGTTCCCTCTCATGCCAACGATGGGCCGACGGCCCCGGTTCACATCGCCGTCATCATGGACGGCAATGGCCGCTGGGCAAAATCGCGCGGTCTTCCCCGCATCGAGGGACATCGCCGCGGCGCCGATTCCGTGCGCACGGCCATCACCTGCTGCATCAAATACGGCGTCCGTTACCTGACCCTCTACAGCTTCTCGTCGGAGAACTGGAAGCGCCCGGTGCAGGAGGTCGACGACCTCATGGGGTTATTGCGCCGCTATCTGAAGAGCGAGATCGTGGAGCTTCATAAGAACGGGGTCCGCCTGCGCGTGATCGGCGAGCGCGCGCTGCTCAGCAAGGATATCACCAAGCTGATCGAGGATGCGGAGGCCATGACGTCGGGCAACCGTCGTCTCGATCTGATTGTGGCCTTGAGCTACGGCGGGCGCGCGGAAATCGTCAAGGCAGCCCGTCGCGTCGCCGCCGATGTCGCCGCCGGCAGGATGACGCTCGATGCGATCGACGAGGATGCGGTTGCGGCGCGGCTCGAGACCGTAGGCATTCCCGATCCGGATATCCTGGTGCGCACCAGCGGTGAGCAGCGCATCAGCAATTTCCTGCTCTGGCAGATGGCGTATACGGAGTTCGTGTTCCTCGATACGCTGTGGCCGGATTTCTCGGAGAAGGACTTCGTTCAGGTCATTTCCGAATTCCAACGCCGCGAACGCCGCTTCGGCGGAACCTAGGGCCGCGCGATGCTGCTGCGCTTCATATCGACAATCGTGCTGGCTCCGATCGCGATCGCCGCGATCTGGTTCGGCCGGCCCTATTTCGATGTGATGGTCCTGCTGGTCGGCGTACTTGCCATCGTCGAATGGTTCCGCGTCAGCCGCACGCGACAGAACCACAACACCGTCGCCGATCGCCTGGCTTGGCCGGTGATCGGTGTGCTCTACATCGGACTTTCGTCTTTCTGCCTCGTGATCATGCGCGCCGATCCGGTGCGGGGCCTCGGCCTTGTGCTGGCCTTCTTCGCAGTCATCTGGGCGACCGATATCGGCGCTTACCTCGTCGGTCGTACCTTGGGCGGGCCCAAGCTTGCGCCTGCCATCAGCCCCAACAAGACCTGGTCGGGAGCATTCGGCGGCCTCTTGTGCGGCTCCATCGCGGGCTTCGCGGTGGCCCGTGCCATGGATCTGCCACACGCGACTGTGATCGTCATTCTCATGGGAGGCGTCATTTCGGTTGTCTCGCAGATCGGCGATCTGTTTGAATCATGGTGGAAACGCCATTTCGGTGTGAAGGATTCAGGAAACTTGATTCCAGGCCACGGCGGCATTTTGGACCGTATCGATGGCGTCCTGCTCGCCTCGCCAGTGGCTTATGCCAGCCACTGGGTTGCCCAAGGCGGAGGGCTGCCATGGAAATGAAGGTCGAGCGCTCGGCGCGGACTGTCGAGGCGAACGTCAAATCGGTCACGATCTTGGGCTCGACCGGTTCGGTCGGCCGCAACACGCTCGATCTGGTCGAACGTTCGCCCGAACGTTTCCGCGTCGATGTGCTGACGGGCAACGTGAATGTCGATCTGCTTATCGAGCAGGCGCGTGCGTTCCGCCCCAGGCTTGCGGTGATCGGTTCGCCCGACAAGTACGCCGTTCTGAAGGAGGGGCTCGCGGGGACCGGCGTCGAGGTTGCGGCCGGGGCTGCTGCCATCGTCGAGGCCGCTGCGGTGCCGAGCGATTTCGTGATGGCCGCCATCGTCGGCATTGCTGGCCTTGCGCCGACGCTCGCCGCGGCGCGGCGCGGCGCCGTCGTTGGGCTCGCCAACAAGGAATGCCTGGTCTGCGCCGGCGATTTCCTGCTGAACGAGATCGAGAGCGGGGGCGGGGAACTCGTTCCGGTCGATTCCGAACACAATGCGATCTTCCAGGTGTTCGATTTCCCCAACGACCAATCGGTCGAGAAGCTGATCCTGACCGCGTCGGGCGGGCCGTTCCGATCCTTCGATCTCGCGCGCATGGCGGATGCCACGCCGGCTCAGGCGGTGGCGCATCCCAATTGGGACATGGGCGCCAAGATCTCCGTGGATTCGGCGACGATGATGAACAAGGGCCTTGAACTGATCGAGGCCTACTACCTATTTCCGGTGCGCGAGGATCAGATCGATATCCTGGTGCATCCCCAATCCGTCATTCACAGTATGGTTGCTTACCTCGACGGTTCGGTTTTGGCGCAGATGGGAACGCAGGACATGCGCATCCCGATCTCCTATGCGCTCGGCTGGCCGAACCGTATGGAGACGCCGTCGCGCAAACTTGCGTTGCACGAGATCGGCACATTGACTTTCGAAGCGCCGGATACGGTCCGCTTCCCGGCACTGCGCTTGGCGCGCGAGGCCTTGAAAGCGGGCGGGGCCGCCCCCATCGTGTTGAACGCGGCCAACGAAGTGGCGGTGGCCAAGTTCCTGGGCGGCGGGTGCAAGTTCCTCGATATCGCCCGCGTGGTCGAGGGCGCGCTGGACCGGTCCAACGCTCCGGCCCCGTCATCGATCGAGGATATTGGGGAAATCGACCAGTCGGCACGACGCCTCGCTCTGGACATAATTGGCGTGGCATAACGGCGCCGCGGAAACCGTCTTTTGACTAGGTAAAACATGGAATCGCTCTCGTTTCTCTCGAACGTCAGCTTCATTTGGCAAATCGGCATCCCCTTCGTGGTTGCCCTCAGCGTTCTCGTCTTCGTGCATGAACTGGGGCATTACCTGGTCGCGCGCTGGAATGGCGTGCGCGTGGAGGTCTTTTCCATTGGTTTCGGCACTGAGCTGAAGGGCTGGACCGATCGTGCGGGCACCCGCTGGAAGCTCTGCGCCGTTCCGCTGGGCGGCTACGTCAAGATGTTCGGCGAAAGCGAGACGGTCGCCGACGACACGACCAATGACCCGCGCCCTCTGACGCCCGAGGAAATGGCGGTTTCCTTCCATCACAAATCGATCCGCCAGCGTGCCGCGATCGTCGTGGCCGGTCCCCTGGTGAATTACATTTTCGCGATCGTGGCCTTTGCGCTGCTGTTCATGGTCGTGGGCGCCCCGCAGATCGACCCGAACGAGCCTTTGCCGGCCGTTGTCGGCAGTGTTTCGCCCAATAGCGCCGCGGAACAGGCGGGGCTTGAAATGGGCGACCGCATTGTCGCCATCGGCCAGGAAAAGGTGGGCGAGTTCACCGACCTGCAGCGCGTGGTGCGCGAGAGCCCGGGCATCGAATTGCCGGTCACGGTGGTGCGCAATGGCCAGGACGTGCAGCTCAGCGTTACCCCGACGCCGCGTGAAACCACTGAAAAGAGTGGCGAGAAGGTGACGATCGGCCAACTCGGCATCACCGCCGATCCGGGCCCGGTGGAATATGTCCGCCAGGCCCCGCACACGGCGGTTTGGCTTGGGGTCGAGCGTACCTATGTCGTGACGGCGCGCATCCTGGGCTATATCCGCGACGTTGTGGTGGGAACCCAGTCGGCCGACGAGGTTGGCGGTATCCTGCGAATCGCTCAGATGTCGGGGCAGGTCGCGGAGCTCGGGATCGTCAATTACATCACCTTCCTGGCTGTGCTTTCGATCAATTTAGGATTGATCAACCTTTTCCCCGTACCCCTGCTTGATGGGGGGCATCTGGCGTTCTACGCGGCAGAGGCGATTCGCGGAAAACCGTTGGGGGCACGGGCTCAGGAATATGGGTTCCGGCTGGGCTTGGTCCTGGTGATTGCGCTGTTCCTGTTCGCGACATGGAATGATCTTGTGCATCTCAGGTTTTTCGAGTTTATTGCTAATCTATTCACCTAAGCCATTGGATTCGCGGGGGGAAGTCTTGCTGGGGATACGTATCCTCTGGGTCGTCGCACTGGTCGTTCTGGCTGTCGCAAGGCCCGGCGAAGCGTTTGCGCAGGGACAGGACCTCATCCGTCAGGTGGTGGTTCAAGGTACCCAGCGTGTGGAGAACGAAACCGTCCGCTCCTACCTGCTGCTCCAGGAAGGCGATGCGTTCGATTCCCGCCGCGTCGATCAGTCGCTGAAGAGTCTGTTCGCCACCGGCTTGTTCGCCGACGTCACGATCACCCGCAACGGCGACGTACTGGTCGTGAACGTGGTCGAGAATCCCGTCATCAACCGGATCGCCTTCGAAGGCAACAAGCGCATCGAGGATTCGACCTTGATGCAGGAAGTCTCGTTGCGCCCGCGCGTCGTGTTCACGCGCAGCAAGGTGCAGAACGACGTCAAACGCATCCTGGACGTCTATCGCGTCAACGGCCGTTTCGCCGCGACGGTCGAGCCCAAGATCATCCAGCTTGAACAAAACCGTGCCGACATCGTGTTCGAGATTGATGAGGGTCCGCTGACCAAGGTCGAGAACATCCGCTTCGTCGGCAACAAGGTGATGAGCGACTCCGACCTGCGCGACGTGATCAAGACCAAGGAATCCGCCTTCTACCGGTTCCTGACGAACGACGACATCTACGATCCGGATCGGGTGACCTTCGACCGCGAATTGCTGCGCCGCTTCTATCTGAAGGAAGGCTATGCCGACGTCCGCGTTGATTCCGCGGTGGCGGAATTGACCCCCGATCGGTCCAAGTTCTTCCTGACCTTCACCATCGATGAAGGTCCGCGTTACAAGTTCGGCGACGTCGATATCGCGATCGGCCTGCGCGGCCTCGACCGCGAGCAGTTGATGCCCAAGGTCGAATTCCAGAAGGGCGATTGGTACAACAGCGACTTGGTTGAGCAGGTCTCCACCAAGATCAGCGAGGAAGTGGGCAATCGCGGCTATGCGTTCGTCGATGTCCGCCCGCGCGTCACCCGCAACAAGGAAACACACACCGTCGATCTCACCTACGAGGTGAACGAAGGGCCGCGTGTCTTCGTTGAGCGTATCGACATCACCGGCAACGTGCGCACGATCGACAAGGTCATCCGTCGTGAGATGCAGCTGGTGGAGGGCGATGCCTTCAACGCCGCGAAGGTCCGCCGCTCGCGCCAGCGCATCCGCGACCTCGACTTCTTCAACAAGGTCGAGGTGACCAACGTCCCTGGCAGCGCGCCCGACAAATCCGTCGTGAAGGTCGATGTCGAAGAGAAGTCGACCGGTTCGCTCTCGCTCGGCGTCGGTTACGCCACCGACCAAGGTCCGTTGCTTGATATCGGCCTTCGCGAGCGCAACCTGATGGGCCGCGGCCAGACGCTGGCTGCCAACACGACCATCGCCGGCGAGCGTACGCAGGTGAACCTGTCGTTCACGGAGCCTTATTTCCTCGACAAGGAGCTTGCCGCCGGCGTCGACGTCTTCCATACGCGGAGCGAACTGCAGGACACGCGCTCCTACGACATCCGCGAAACCGGTGCTGCCGCTCGCCTTGGCTATCAGCTCAGCGAATATTGGCGCCAGAACCTGAAATATAGCTTCAGAGACCGCGAGATCAGCAACATCCGCGAGGGTGCGTCGACCCTGGTCCGCCAGCAGGAGGGCGAGCGCTATATCTCTGAAGTCAGCCAGATCCTGTCCTACGACCGGCGCGACAGTAAGATCCTGCCCAACGAAGGCTATCTGATCAGGCTGTCGAACGATCTCGCGGGCCTCGGCGGGACCGTGCATTACCTGCGCAGTTCGCTCAGCGCCAACCAATACTTCCCGTTGGCGCCGCAATACACGCTCTCGCTCAATGGCCGTGTCGTCTACATCTTCGGCCTTGGTGAGGATGTGAACATCGGCGATCGCTTCTTCCTTGGCGGCGATAGTTTACGCGGCTTCGAGTCGGCCGGTGCCGGTCCGCGCGACACGGCGACGGGCGACGCTTTGGGCGGCGAGTGGGTTTATAATGGCTCCGTCGAACTCAAGGTGCCGGTTGGTCTGCCCGAGGAATTGGGCCTCTCCGGACGTCTCTTCACCGACTTCGGCAGCTCCGGCGGCGTCAATCCGACGAATTCGACGGTGGCGGATACCGGGGCGATCCGTGTCTCGGTGGGCGCGGGCATTGGTTGGGCTTCACCGTTCGGACCGATCGCGATTGATCTCGGCGTGCCGGTCGTGAAGGAGTCCTTCGACAAGCGTGAAGTCATTCGTGTCAATTTCGGAACCAGATTCTAAAACAATGAAGAAGATTTCCTTCATATCCGGGGTGTTTGCGGCCGTGTTTACCGCAGGCTTGGCGTTTTCCGCCGCCGCCGCATCCGCGCAGGAGCCTCAGACGCGTATCGTCAAATTCGGCGTTGTCGACGTCGAGGCAATTGAGCGCGACTCCTTGATGAACAAGGATATCACCGCGCAGATGAACACGCTGCGCAACAAGCTGTCGGAAGAGGTCAAGAGCGAGGAAGCGGCGCTGCGGAAGGCCAATGACGAATTGCAGCGTCAGAAGGTTCTCCTTTCGCCGGAGGCGTTCGACGGCGAAGTCCGCAAGTTCCGTGAGCGCGAGCTTGCTTTCCAGAAGCGCATCCAAGACCGCAACGATCAGTTCAACAAGGTGCGCGTCAATGTGCGCGGTGCCTTCATCAACGAGCTCAACCGCGCGCTGACGGAGATCACCAAGGAACAGCAGTTCACGTTGATACTGCGCCGCAGTCAGGTCCTGACGGTTGCCGAATTTCTCGATATCACCAAGTTCGTCTTGGATAAGATGAACAAGAACGCGCCCAAGTATCAGATTCCCGCCGAACTGATGAAGATTGCTCCGTCGCAGGCCGCCAAGGGCTCTGCCAAAAAGAAATAGGCCATGGCGGATACCCGTTTCTTCGATAAAGCGGGACCGTTCAGTCTGAAGGATCTTGCACGGATCGCCGGTGCGGAGATCGCTGGCGGCGGTGACGGTGCCGCGTCCTTCACGGACGTCAAAGCGCTTTCGGCTGCGGGGCCGAGCGACGTCAGCTTTATCGACAATCGTCGCTATGTCGCCGAATTCGCGGCCTCGCACGCGGGTGCGATCCTGACCGCGCCCGATCTGGTGGATCGCGCGCCGCGGACGGCGGCGTTGCTGGTGACCAAGAATCCGTATCGCGGCTATGCTCTGGTGGCCCAGGCGTTCTACCCCGGTCGCGTTGCGACGGGCATGATCGCGGCGACGGCGACCGTGGCCGCGACGAGCAGGCTCGCCACCGATGTTTCGATCGGCCCCAATGCGGTAGTGGGCGAGAATTGCGAGATCGGCGCGCGCACGTCGATCGGCGCCAATACCGTCATCGGCGATGGCGTACGCATCGGCGAGGATTGCACGATCGCATCCAATTGCACATTGACCCATTGCGAACTCGGCAACGGCATCATCATCCATCCCGGCGCGCGGATCGGCCAGGATGGATTCGGTTTCGCGCCGGGGATGCCGTCCCATACCAAGGTTCCGCAGCTCGGCCGGGTGATGATCGGCGACGATGTCGAAATCGGAGCCAACAGCACCATCGACCGGGGTGCTGCGCCCGACACGATTATCGGAGCAGGCACCAAGATTGATAATTTGGTGCATATCGCGCATAACGTCACAATTGGGCGAGGGTGCTTTATCACCGCTCAGGTTGGGATTTCCGGAAGCACGAAGATCGGCGATTTCGTGATGTTCGGCGGCCAGTCCGGCCTGACCGGTCACCTGACGATCGGTGACGGAGTGAAGATTGCGGCCCAGAGCGGCGTCACGCGCGACATCGCGGCGGGGACGAAGGTCGCGGGTACGCCCGCGCAGGATGCGCGTGAACATTGGCGAAATCTGGCGTTCTTGAGCAGACTGCGTAAATCGAAGGAAGGTCGTTAGTCTATGGATTTCGAAGCACGGTCTGGCGCTCAAACCACGCTCGATGTGGAACACATCAAGCGTTTGATCCCGCATCGCTATCCGTTCCTGTTCGTCGATCGCCTTACGGAAATCATTCCGGGTGAGAGCGCGGTCGGAATCAAGAACGTCACGGTCAATGAGCCGTTTTTCGTGGGCCATTTTCCGGCCGAACCGATCATGCCGGGCGTGCTGATTGTCGAAGCGCTGGCGCAGACCGCGGGCGCGCTGGTCGCCTATTCCATGGGCGGCGAGGACGCGCACCGCAAAGTCTATTTCATGTCGGTGGAAGATGCGCGCTTCCGCAAGCCGGTGCGCCCGGGCGACACAATCCGTCTGCATGTCGAAAAGAAACAGGCGCGCGGCGCTGTGTGGAAGTTCGGCGGCGCAGCCAAAGTCGATGGCGTGATCGTCGCCGAGGCAATCTTTACAGCGATGATCGCCGCATCATGACCGACATCCACCCGACAGCCGTGATCGAGAAGGGGGCCGAGATCGCCGAAGGGGCGAGCGTCGGCCCGTATTGCGTTGTCGGGCCGCATGTCGTTCTGGAGGCGGGCGTCAGACTCCTCTCGCATGTGGTCGTTACCGGCCGTACCAAGATCTGCGCGAATTCGTTGGTGTTTCCCTTCGCCTCGATCGGACATCAGCCGCAGGATCTGAAATATCACGGCGAGCCTTCTGGCCTCGAAATCGGATGCAACACGATCATCCGCGAGTACGTCACGGTGAATCCGGGCACCGAAGGCGGCGGTATGCTCACCAAGATCGGCAACAATTGTTTGCTGATGATCGGTGCGCATGTCGCGCATGATTGCATCATCGGCGACCACGTGATCCTGGTGAACAACGCGACGCTTGGCGGGCACGTCGAGATCGGCGATTGGGCGATCCTGGGCGGCCTGTCGGCGGTGCATCAATTCGTGCGCATCGGCCGCCACGCCATGATCGGCGGCATGTCCGGCGTCGAGGCCGACGTCATTCCTTACGGCTCGGTGCTGGGCAACCGCGCGCATCTCGCCGGCCTCAACCTCGTCGGGCTCAAACGGCGCAACTTCTCGCGCGATACCATCCATAACCTGCGTCGCGCCTATCGGCTGATCTTTGCGCAGGAAGGAACGCAGGCCGAGCGGCTGGCCGACGTGGCCGACTTGTTCTCCACCGTCGAGCCCGTCATGGAGATCGTGGAATTTATGAGCGGCGATTCCAGCCGCTCCATCTGCCAGCCTCTGCTCGAGGATGCTGCCTAAGCTCGGCATCCTCGCCGGCGGCGGCAGTCTACCGGCCCGGCTCATCGAACATTGTCGCGCCATCGGGCGGCCTTTTTACGTCGTGGCATTGGACGGCCATTGCGATCAGGTGACCGTGGCCGACACACCCCACGCCTGGTTCCGCATCGGCGCGGCCGGCGCGATCCTCTCCGCCCTGCGCGCCGAGGCGGTCAGCGATCTGGTCATGGTCGGCCGCATCCATCGTCCGCGCATCCGCGACCTGCGTCCCGACGCGAAAGGCTGGCGCATCCTGGGGCGCATCTGGCGGCGTTTCTTCGCCGGCGACGACAAGCTGCTGCGCGCGGTCGCACTCGTGCTCGAGGACGAAGGCTTCCACGTACGCGGCATCCACGAGGTGATGGACAGCGTACTTGCGCCGCGCGCTACCTTTGGGCGCGTAACGCCGGGTGCCGATGCCATGCGCGATATTGCCGAAGGGGCCCGAAGCGCGCGTGCATTGGGCATGCGCGACATCGGCCAGGCGGTCATCGTCCAGAACGGCCGCACAATTGCTGAGGAAAGCGCGAAGGGCACCGACGAGATGTTGGGGCGCAGCGCAGCCTTGTTGAGCGGCAAGGGTGGGGTCCTTGTGAAGATGAGGAAGCCGCAACAGGACGTGCGCCTCGATCTTCCCACCATCGGGCCGGATACCGTGCTCCGCGCCGCGTCGATCGGCTTGTCCGGCATCGCGATCGAGGCAGGCAATGCGCTGGTCGTTGACCTGCCCGAGGTCGTGCGCCTCGCTGACGAAGCAGGTCTCTTCCTATACGGTATCGCCGATGAGCGATGACGCGCCCCAGGAAATACCTGTGATTTATCTGATCGCGGGCGAACCGTCGGGCGACCGGTTGGGTGCGCGCCTGATGATGGCTCTGAAGGCTGAAACCGGCGCGGCAGTGCGGTTCCGCGGCATCGGCGGGGAGATGATGGCGGCGCAGGGCCTCAACAGCCTGTTCCCGATCACAGATCTTTCGGTGATGGGCCTTGCGGAGGTATTGCCGCGCCTGCCGCTGCTGCTGCGCCGCATCCGCGAGGTGACAGACGACATCCTGCTCAGCCGCCCAGCGGTTTTGGTGACCATCGATGCGCCCGATTTCGGGCTGCGTGTCGCGCGTAAACTCGCCGCCAAAGGGACCAAGGGTGGGGGCATTCCGCTCGTTCACTACGTGGCACCCTCGGTCTGGGCGTGGAAGGCCGGGCGCGCACGCAAGATGGCGGGCTACCTCGATCGCGTGATGACGCTGCTGCCGTTCGAGCCCGACTATTTCACCCGCGTCGGCCTGGCGGCGGATTTTGTCGGCCATCCGGTGCTGGAAAGTGGTGCGGGCAGCGGCGAGGGAGCGGAGTTCCGGGCACGCCACGGCATCGCGATGGATGCGCGTCTGGTTTGTTTGCTGCCCGGCAGCCGGGCGGGCGAGATCGATCGCCTGATGCCGATCCTGCGCGAGACCATCGGGCTACTGGAACGGCGCCATCCCGGCCTGATCTGTGTGCTGCCGACCGTGTCGCATATGGAGGGGCGGGTTCGCTCCGCCATCGCGGATTGGCCGCGAAAGCCGCTGATCGTTGCCGGCGAGACGGAGAAATTCGATGCTTTCGCGGCATCCGATCTGGCGATCGCGGCATCAGGCACCGTTGCGCTTGAACTCGCCATGGCGGGAACGCCGGCGGTCATCGTCTATAAGATGAACCCGCTCACGGCGTGGCTGGCACGCAAACTGGTAACGGTCAAATACGCGAACCTCGTGAATATCCTGCTCGACGAGGAGGCTGTTCCCGAGTTGCTGCTGGAGGATTGCGAGCCCGCACGGATTGCCGAGGCCGCGGCCACGCTGCTCGATGATCCCGCCGCCGCGGCGCGCCAGAAGCAGAAGCTTGAGGATGCTCTGGCCAAATTGAGCCGCGACGGACTGTCGCCGTCACGCGCCGCCGCCCGGGTAGTCCTGCGTACAATAGAAAAAGGCCGGTCCTGAGACCGGCCTTTTCCGTTTCTCGATCGGATCAGGTTTATTTGCGCTTGGCGACCTGGACGTAGTCGCGTTCGGTCGCACCGGTATAGAGCTGGCGCGGGCGGCCGATCTTCATCTGCGGATCTTCGATCATCTCGCTCCATTGGCTGATCCAGCCGACCGTGCGCGCAACCGCGAACAAGGCGGTGAACATGCTGGTCGGGATGCCCATGGCGCGGAAGATGATGCCCGAATAGAAGTCGACGTTCGGATAGAGCTTACGCTCGACGAAATATTCGTCCTCGAGCGCGATGCGTTCGAGTTCCATGGCGAGTTCGAGCAAGGGCTCGTTCTTGATGCCCAGTTCGCCTAGGACCTCGTGGCAGGTCTGCTGCATGACCTTCGCGCGCGGGTCGAAGTTCTTGTAGACGCGATGGCCGAATCCCATCAGGCGGAACGGATCGTCCTTGTCCTTCGCCTTCTTGATGAATTCGGGGATGTGCTTCTTGTCGCCGATCTCCTGGAGCATATCGAGCACGGCTTCGTTCGCGCCGCCGTGCGCCGGGCCCCACAGCGAGGCGATGCCGGCCGCGATGCAGGCGAACGGATTGGCGCCCGACGAGCCGGCGAGGCGGACCGTCGAGGTGGATGCGTTCTGCTCATGATCGGCATGCAGGACCAGGATACGGTCCATCGCCTTGGCGAGCGTCTTGCTGACCTTGTAGTCCTCAGCCGGCGTCGCGAACATCATGTGCAGGAAGTTCTCGGCATAGCCCAGGTCGTTGCGCGGATGGATGAAGGGCTGGCCGATGGAATATTTGTAGGCCTGCGCGGCGATCGTGGGCATCTTCGCGATCAGGCGGTAGGACGCGACCATGCGGTGACGCGGGTCCGCGATATTCGTGCTGTCGTGATAGAAGGCTGCCAGTGCACCGACCACGCCACACATGACCGCCATCGGGTGGGCATCCCTGCGGAAGCCGCGATAGAAGGCGTTGATCTGATCGTGCAGCAGGGTGTGGTGGGTGATGTCGTATTCGAACTTGGTCTTCTGCTCGGCCGTCGGCAGCTCGCCGTTCATCAGCAGGTAGCAGGTTTCCATGTAGTCCGAATGTTCGGCCAGATCCTGGATGCGATAGCCGCGATAGAGCAGCACGCCCTCGTCACCGTCGATGTAGGTGATGGCGGATTCGCAGCTGCCTGTGGAGGTGAAGCCCGGATCATAGGTGAAATAGCCGGTGTCGCCGTAGAGGCGGCGGACGTCGATAACCTTGGGGCCGACCGTGCCGGGGATGACCGGCATGTCATATTTCTTGCCGGTCTCGTTATCGACCAAAGTGACGGTCTGCTGGTTGGATTTCGCTTTTGCTTCTGCCATGTGGCCTGATCCCCCAGGGTACTGGTGTGTTAAGGTTTAACGTCTTGGCGGCATTAACTATTTGACAGGAGACCTGTCAAGCAATGCCCCCTCGGCGGGTTTGGTTTCGATCACGGCGCGGCGAGCACGTCGTCGATCCGCCCCAGCGTTTCGTTCCGACCGAGGACTTCCACGACCTCGAAGATACCTGGAGATTTATCAGAGCCGGTGAGGGCGGCGCGGAGCGGTTGGGCGACCGTGCCTAGCTTCACGTCGAGATCCGTCGCAACCTGGCGGACCTGTTCCTCGATAACCCCTTGTGTCCAGTCAGAAATCTGCGCCAATGCAGACCGGAGCGATTCGACTACGCGGCGGGCTTCCCCGTCAAGCAGTTTCCGTGCTTTCTCGCTGATCGGAATGGGTCTTTGCATCGCATAAAATATAGAGTTTTCAGCGAGTTCTAATATATTCTTTGAGCGTTCTGTGAGCCCGTTGAAGCCTTTGATCAGGCGTGCTTCGGTTTCCGGCGCGAGGCCGTTCGGAACCCGCTTGGCAAGCTCGGGCAAGGTCAGGCCGGCCAGCCGTTTCGGATCGGCCTGGCGGATGTAATGGTGGTTGAGACTGGTGAGCTTATCGAGGTCGAGGCGGGACGGCGACTTGCCGACGGCATCCAGATCGAACCACTCGATGGCCTGCTCGCGGTTGATGATCTCGTCGTCGCCATGGCTCCAGCCGAGGCGGAGCAGGTAATTGCACATGGCCTCGGACAGGAAGCCCATGTCGCGATATTCCTCGACGTTCTGCGCGCCGTGACGCTTCGACAGTTTCGCTCCGTCGGCGCCATGCAGCAGCGGCAGATGGCCGAAGATCGGCAGGTCCCATCCGGCGGCGAGATAAAGCTGCGCCTGGCGGAAGGCGTTGGTCAGATGGTCGTCGCCGCGGATCACATGGGTCACGGCCATGTCGTGATCGTCCACGACGACCGCCAGCATATAGGTCGGCGTTCCATCGGCGCGCAGCAGGACCATGTCGTCGAGCTGATCGTTGGCGACCTCGACCCGGCCCTGGATCTTGTCTTCGATCACTGTCGAGCCGCCGCGCGGTGCCTTGAAGCGGATGACCGGGTCGATGCCGGCGGGAGCCTCCGACGGATCGCGGTCGCGCCAGCGCCCGTCATACATCGTGGGCCGTCCGGTCCGCTTGGCTTCTTCGCGCATCTCGGCGAGTTCTTCCGGCGAGCAATAGCACTTGTAGGCTTTGCCTTCGGCGAGAAGCTGATGGGCCACTTCAGCATGGCGGTCGCGGCGCTGGAATTGGGAGATGGCTTCGCCGTCCCAATGGAGCTCGAGCCATGACAGACCGCCATAGATCGCATCGACTGCGGCCTGAGTGGAGCGCGCGCGATCGGTATCTTCGATACGCAGCAGGAACTTGCCGCCGTGATGCTTGGCGAAAAGCCAGTTGAACAAGGCGGTGCGTGCGCCGCCGATATGAAGGAAGCCGGTGGGCGAGGGAGCGAAACGGGTAACGACCATGGCGCTAAACTAAGCTAATGTTTCCCAACGTCAATAACGAGGCAGCTCGACCAGGGCCATGGTGTGGGCAGGGATCAGGGCAAATGGCTGGGCGGTAGCTCTGCGTCGCATCGGCAATGGGCTAGCACTTCGTTTCGGGGCTGAACGCGGGCGTTGGGTCCTGTGGGCGCCGGTGCTGCTGGGCGCGGGGATCGGCGTGTACTTCTCGCTTCTGAATGAGCCGCCGATCTGGATCGGACCGCTCGCGTTTCTCGTCGCTATCCTGCTCGCCCTTGCGGGGCGGGCTTACGAATACGTGCTGTTGCCGGCCGTCGCGGCCGCGATCGTTGCGGCGGGACTGACCTCCGCGCAGCTCAGCACCTACGCTGCCGGACATGTCGTGTTGGAGCGGGCGATCGCGTCCAGCAGCGTCTCGGGGCGTGTCGCAAGCGTCGAACAATTGCCAGACGGCACCCGCGTCTTGCTGGAGAAGGTGCGCATCTCGACGCTCGAACCGCCCGCCACGCCGGAAAAGATCCGCCTGCGGCTGCGCGGCAAGATGCCGGATCTGCTGCCCGGCGCGTGGTTGAGGGTCCGCGCGCGTTTGTCTCCGCCGCCGCCGCCCGCCATGCCCGGCGCCTACGATTTCCAGTTCCATTATTATTTCCAGGAGATCGGCGCGACCGGTTTCGCGCTGGGCCGCGCGCAGCTGCTTGGCGAGAACGACGTTCAACTCACGCTCGCGCATCGCTGGGAAGGATTCCGCGAACGACTGACGACGCGCATCCGCGAGGCCATCGGCGGCATACCGGGTGCGGTGGCGGCCGCATTGATCACGGGCGATCGCGGCGCGATCCCGGAAGAGGTCAACGAGGCCTACCGCAATTCGGGCATCTATCACCTGTTGTCGATCTCCGGCATGCATATCGGTCTGGTGGCGGGCCTGTTGTTCGCGCTGGTGCGCGCCGGCCTCGCGTTGATCCCGGCCATCGCGCTCCGCTACCCGATCAAGAAGTGGGCCGCCTTCGTCGCCATCGCGGGGGCGCTGTTCTACACGCTGCTGGCCGGTGCCACGGTGCCGACGCAGCGCTCCTTCGTGATGATGGGCCTGGTGCTCGCGGCGATCATCGTCGACCGGCAAGGCATTTCCATGCGCTTCGTTGCGATTGCCGCGACGATCATCCTGGCCTTCCAGCCCGAAGCATTGTTGAACGCGAGCTTCCAGATGTCGTTCGCGGCCGTGGTCGCGCTTATCGCCGCCTACGAGGTGTGGGGATCGGACTTCGCGCGCGGCAAGGACAAGGGTCTGGTGCGCCGCATTGCGCTGTATGTCGGCGCGGTGGCGCTGACCACGGTGATCGCGACCATCGCGACCGCGCCGTTCTCGATCTATCACTTCAATCGCGTGGCACTCTACGGACTGCTCGGCAATTTGATCGCGGTACCGTTGTCGAGCGTCTGGGTCATGCCGGCGGCCGTCATCGGTATGGTCCTGATGCCGTTCGGCCTGGAAAATCTCGGCCTCGTGCCCATGGGCTGGGGGATCGAGGTGATCAACGAAGCCGCGAGCCGCATCGCCGCACAGGACTGGGCGGTGACCACCATCGCCGCCATGCCGGCCTCCGCGCTGATCGCCATGGTGCTCGGCGGTTTGTGGATCTGTCTGTGGCGGCGCTCGTGGCGCGCTTACGGCGCGGTCGGATTGATGCTCGGCATCGTCATCGCGTCCCAGGCATCCCGGCCCGACATCATCGCCGACGGTGGCGCGCGCCTGTTCGCGGTCGCGGGTGACGGCGGACGGATGCTGGTATCGTCGCGTGCCTCGGCACGGTTCGAGCGCGACATCTGGCTGCGCCGCGCAGGTTACGAGATGGGTGAGGAGGAAACCTGGCCGCGGAGGGGCGAGGGCGATGCGTTAGCTGGTCTGCGCTGCGACGATGTCGGCTGTGTCTGGCAGGCGCGTGGGTACGAGATCTCCTTCGTCACCGACCGTGGCGCACTGATGGACGATTGTCGCAGCGCGTCCATCGTGGTGAGCGCGGTTCCGGTGCCGGGACGGCGCTGCCCGAGTGCCCGCGTGCTGATCGATCGCTATGATCTGTGGCGCAACGGGACGCATGCGATCTGGCTGGAAAAGGATGGCGTGCGCGTCGAAAGCGTCAATGGCGCTCGCGGGATGAGGCCGTGGGTGGTGCGCCCCGATCGCCGGCGTCCGGCGGTGCGTCGGCCCACGCCGACCGATCAGGAAATTTCCGAAACCGAGTCCGAAGACGCCGCACCTGCCGGTGATCCCGAAACCGGCGTTCAATAAAAAAAGCCTCGGGCGAAGGTTGCGCCCGAGGCTGTTTTGTCCGGATGAAGCGACGCTCAGTACTTGCGCAGAAGTCCGACCAGGCGGCCCTGCACCTTCACCCGATCCGGGCCGAAGATGCGCGTCTCGTACGCCTTGTTGGCGGGCTCGAGCGCGATCGAGTCACCCTTGCGGCGGATGTGCTTGAGGGTCGCTTCGGCATTGTCGACCAGGGCGACGACGATGGCGCCGTTCTCGGCCGTATCGCAGCGCTGGATGACGACCGTATCGCCGTCGAAGATGCCGTCGTCGATCATCGAGTCGCCTTCGATGGTCAGCGCGTAATGTTCGCCGCGGCTGAGCATGTCGGGTGGGATGGAGACGAATTGCGAATGATCGCGCAGCGCCTCGATCGGCGTACCGGCCGCGATCTTGCCGAGCAGCGGCAGCTCGGTCGCATCGTTGGCGGGAACGGCGCGGGGGCGGCGGTCGAACGCGCCGCGCACCACATTGCCGCCGACGCCCGGCTTGACCGCGGGCGTGCCGGTATCCTGCAGGTTCTCGGGCAGTTTGAGCACCTCCAGGGCGCGCGCCTTGTGGGCGAGGCGGCGGATGAAGCCGCGTTCCTCAAGCCCGGTGATGAGGCGATGGATACCGGATTTCGACTTGAGGTCGAGGGCGTCCTTCATTTCGTCGAAGGACGGCGAGACGCCGGACTCCTTGAGGCGGCGGTCGATGAACAGCAGCAATTCGTACTGCTTTTTGGTCAGCATCCCAGGCTCCATTTCCCTAGAGGCGACGGCCACTAGATATAGAACAAAACAAAAACGATAACGCTTGTTCTAGTTTGGTTCTCTACAGGCGTCAAGAGGGTTTCGAAACGGGGAAGCTTGGGATCGGGGGGCCGAGAGCCCCGCGCGAACCGGTTATCGCGCGGGGCTGCATTTCATCGGCATTTGCGCCGTACCCGACCCCGAGGCCGGGAATATGTCGGGTCGCACTCGTTGGACCCGTAGTCGAATTTAGATTGTCTGCGGCAGACGGCCGGCCGAGCCGTCCTCACCGTGCCCCCGCATCTCAGGCGAGGGCGTTCCACTGGTTGGGTGGGGTCATAGTGTTACCTATCCTCCCGATCCGTGACTGGTGAGCTGGTGCGCGGCTACGCGCATCCAACCGTCGAAGTTTAGCGAATCCGTATGCGGGAACCAACAGCCGTGCGCACAGCTTTACGTGAACGGAACCAGGTGAACGTTTCGCGAGTCCGTCGGGAATTATCGCCCTCGCAACCGAGTCTTTAACCCAGAGAGGGGCCATGAACGACCATGTTTACCGCGTCATTGAACTGGTCGGCTCATCGACGGAAACGATCGAAGACGCGATCGACAGCGCCATCGATCGAGCCTCGAAAACGGTGCGCCATCTCGATTGGTTCGAGGTGACGGAAACGCGGGGACAGATCGTCAATAACGAGGTCGCCTATTACCAGGTGAAGCTGAAGATCGGCTTCCGCATCGAGGACACCTAGACCAAGAGGGATAGCGAAGGGATAGAGGAGGGATCGATGAACAGAACCTGGATCCTCATCGCCGATGGAGCACGCGCCAAGGTCTATCAGAACAACGGCCCCGGAACGGGCCTGCATGAAACGCGCTTTCCCGAAATGGTCGGCTCGCATGAACGGACCCGCGACATCAACGCCGACCGTCCGGGCAGTATGCAATCCTCGCACGGCGGTGGTGCACCGCATCAAATGGATTATCCATCCGATCCGCATCGCGAACAAAAGCGCGTCTTCGCCAGGGACGTCGCCGATTTTCTCAAGCTACAGGAACGCGAGAACGCGTTCGACGATCTGGTGATCGTGGCACCCGCGAAGACGCTCGGCGATCTGCGCGACTGCCTCGACAAATCAGTGGCCTCCCACGTGAAGATGGAGGTCGCGAAGGATCTCACCGGATTTCCTCCACAAGATCTGCCCAAGCATCTCTCCGACGTCGTACGGCTTTGAAATTTGAAATAAGAGGGAACATGACCGATGCGAACGCCATATCGATCCGACGATCAGCCAAGTGACATCTGTCGCGTTGCTAGCGTATTCGTTCCAACACAAAACAGATCGTGGTGAGCAGAATGCGTTACACCGTCCAATTCCAGCACACGACTGAGAAGTGGGTCATCTTCGACACTGAGACATTCACCATGCTCGGCAGCTATCGCTCCGAAGAGGATGCGTTGATCGCGGCTCTCGGCATCGAGGAGAACGCGCGTCAACGGCGCAGCCAGACGAGCACGAGCATGAGGGTGGCGTAGGAGAGAACTCGACGCCGCTCTAGGCGCCGGGATCCAGCCGCACGAAGGGAACGCGTTCGCCTTTTTTGGCGGCGGGCGCGTTGGGTGCGCGCACAACCAGACAATCAGCCTGTGAGAACAGTGCGAGCATGGAGGAATCCTGCTTGGGGAACGGCGTCACCGTGATCTCGCCGCCGGCCGAAAGTTCCAGCTTCGAGCGCAAGTAATCCTGACGGCGATCGTTCGCGGGAACATCCGCGCCCAACAGGGCCGTCTCGGTCATGGCCGCCGCGTTTTGCGCGGTCTTGGCGCCGGTCATGACGTCGATGGCGGGCTTCAGGTAAAGTGCTGCGCACACGCCGGCCGAAACCGGATTGCCGGGCAGGCCGAGCATGGGCACGCCCAAAATCTTGCCGAAGATCAGCGGCTTGCCCGGGCGCATGGCGACCTGGCTGAAGGTGATGTCCAACCCTTCCGCGCCGGCGACCTGTTTAACGAGATCGTAATCGCCGACCGATGCGCCCCCGATGGTGACCAGCATGTCCATGCCGCGGATACCTGCGAGCTTCTCGCGAAGTGCTGCGGGTTCATCGACGGCGATGCCGAGATTGACCGCGATGCCGCCCGCCGCCGCAACAAAGGCGGCGAGACCCAGCGAGTTGGAACTGATGATCTGATGCGGGCCCATCGGTTCGCCCGGCATGACGAGTTCGTTGCCGGTCGACAGGATTGCGACACGCGGTTTGCGCGTCACCTTCACCCACGGCACGTTCATGCCGGCGATCAGCGCGACGTTGCGCGAATTGATGCGCTTGCCTGCCTTGATCAGAACCTGGCCGTGCGCGAAATCGAGGCCGGCAGGACGGACGTAGCGTCCAGGTCCCGAAACCTCCTTCATGGTGATTTGCCGGCCCGAAACGTCGGTGTCTTCCTGGATGACGATGGCATCCGCACCATCGGGCAGGGGGGCGCCGGTGAAGATGCGCACCGTTTCGCCGGCGCCCATCGTGCCGGTGAAGCCGCGCCCGGCCGAGGATTCTCCGATCAGCGTCAGCGCCGCAGGCACAGTCGCGACATCGGCCGACCGCACGGCGTAACCGTCCATGGATGAAACCGCGATCGGCGGCTGGGTCATGCGTGAGACGACATCTTCGGCCAGCACACGGCCGAACGCGTCGGCGACGCTGACGTCCTCGGATGAAAGACGCGCAATACCATTCAGCACATTCGCCTGGGCTTCTGCGACCGGGATCATGCGGGGACGAGGGGTGTCCATCATTTCGCCTCGTAGGTACCGGACTTGCCGCCCGATTTGTGTACCAGGCGGATATCCGTGATGCGCATGCCACGATCGACCGCTTTGCACATGTCGTAGACCGTGAGGGCAGCGACCGAGGCTGCGGTGAGCGCTTCCATCTCGACGCCGGTCTTGCCCGACAGTTTGCAGGTCGCGGTGATGTCGACCGCGTTGGGTGTCGTATCGCAGGTAAGCTCGACCGACACCGAGGTCAAGTTCAGCGGATGGCAGAGCGGGATCAGGTCGGGCGTTTTTTTCGCGCCCATGATGCCGGCGAGTTGCGCGATCGACAGCACGTCGCCTTTCTTGACACCGCGGTTCTGGATCAGCGCCAGGGTTTCGGGCTGCATCAGCACGCTCGCCTTGGCCGTCGCGATGCGCTCGGTTACATCCTTGGCCGACACATCGACCATGACGGCATTGCCCGCATCGTCGATGTGTGTGAACTCGCTCATGCGTTGACCTTCGTGCCTAACAGAAGCGTACGCGTCGCCTGTTCGACGTCGCTTTGGCGCATCAGGGACTCGCCTACCAGGAAGCAGCGCGCGCCGACCTTGGCCATGCGTTGCAGGTCGGCATGGGTCTTGAGGCCGGACTCGCAGACCATCATGGCATCCTTCGGCACCATGGACGACAAGGCTTCCGTCGTCGCGAGGTCGGTGACCAGCGTCTTGAGATTGCGGTTGTTGATGCCGAACAGCTTGGGATTGAGTTTCAACGCGCGCTCGAGCTCTTCCGCGTTATGCACTTCGATCAACACGTCCATGCCGAGGCCTTCGGCCGCCGCCTTGAGTTCGCCTGCGCGCGTATCATCGAGTGATGCCATGATGATCAGGATGCAGTCGGCGCCGATGGCGCGCGCCTCGATCACCTGATACGGCTCCAGCATGAAATCCTTGCGCAGCACGGGCAGGGCGCAGGCCGCGCGTGCCGCCATCAGGTGCGCATCCTCGCCCTGGAAATAGGGCTCGTCGGTCAGCACGGAAAGGCACGCGGCACCACCGCGCTGATAGGCCTGGGCCAAGGCCGGCGGATCGAATTCGGGACGGATCATGCCGCCCGAGGGCGATGCCTTCTTGATTTCCGCGATCAGCCCGAAGCCGGTGGCCGAGGCACGCTGCAAGGCGGCGGCGAAGCCACGCGGGACCGATTGCATGATGGCGGTTTCCATCAGCGCACATTCACTGATCTTGCGCTTGCGTGCCTGGACGAACGCCAGCTTGTCGGCGTTTATCTTCTCCAGGACATCACTCATGCCGAAGCACTCTTGCGAGGCTCATTCCGCGCTCTCCCGGGAAATCGCCGCCATATTTTCGAGCACCTTGCGGGCAGCGCCCAGCGTAATCGCGTCGCTCGCGATACGGACACCGTCCTTGAGATCGGTTGCCTTGCCGGCCACGACCAAAGCGGCGGCTGCGTTCATCAAGACGACGTCGCGGTAGGGGCCTTTCTCGCCCGCCAGCATACGATGGATGGCGGCGGCATTATAGCCTGCATCGCCGCCTTTGAGATCGGCTGCGGTGACACGCGGCAGACCGGCATCCTCGGGCGTGATCTCGAAGGTGGTGACCTTGCCGTTCTTCAGTTCCGCAACGTACGTCGCACCGGTGGTGGTGATTTCGTCGGAGCCGTCGGAGCCGTGCACGACCCAGGTCGCCTCGCAGCCGAGCCGTCCAAGCGTTTCGGCGATGGGCTGCACCCATTCCTTGGCGAACACGCCGGTGAGCTGACGTGTGACGCCCGCCGGATTGCAGATCGGGCCCAGCAGATTGAAGACGGTGCGCGTGGCCAGCTCGACGCGGGCGGGACCGACATGGCGCATGGCGCTGTGATGGCGCGGCGCCATCAGGAAGCCGATCCCGACTTCACGGATGGATCGTTCGATGATCGAGAAATCCGCATCCAGGTTGATGCCGAGCGAGGTGAGGGTATCCGCCGCGCCCGACTTGGATGACAGCGCGCGGTTGCCGTGTTTGGCGATGGGAACGCCGCACGCCGCCGTGACGATCGCAGCACCGGTGGAGATGTTGTAGGTGCCCGTGCCGTCGCCGCCGGTGCCGACGATGTCGATCGCACCCTTGGGGGCTTGCACGTAATGGCACTTGGCGCGCATGGCACGCGCGGCGCCCGTGATCTCGGGCACCGTTTCGCCGCGCACGCGCAGCGCCATCAGGAATCCGCCGATCTGTGCCGGCGTGGCATCGCCCGACATGATGATGTTGAAGGCAGCCTCGGCCTGTTCTTCGCTCAGGCGATCGCCCGTGGCGACCAGCCCAAGCAGGGATTTCATATCGGCTAGATCGCTCATTTTTTGCACGCGAGGTCGCTCATGCCGCCTTCCGTTTGCAGTTCGCCATGTCGAGGAAATTGGCGATCATCGTGTGGCCGTGTTCGGAGGCGATGCTTTCCGGATGGAACAGCACCGCCGCGATCGGATGCTTGCGATGCTGGATGCCCATCACGATTCCGTCCTCGGTTTCGCAGGTGATCTCCAGATCGGCGGGCCAGTCGGGAATGCGTTCGAGCATCAGCGAATGATAGCGCGTCGCCTTGAATGGGTTGGGGATGCCTTTGAAGATGCCGGTGCCGGTATGTTTCATGACCGACAGCTTGCCGTGCATGGGTATCGGCGCGCGCACGACGGGAACGCCCATCGCCTGGCCGATGGCCTGGAAGCCGAGGCACACGCCGAAGAGGGGAACTTTGCCGGCGGCCTCAGCGATCAGGTCGAGGCAGATACCCGCTTTGTCAGGATCGCACGGACCCGGCGAGATGATGATGGCCTCGGGGCGGCGCGCCATGGCTTCCGCGACGGTCAGCGCATCGTTGCGCGCGACATCGACCGTCACTCCCATCTCACTGAAATAGTGCCAGAGGTTGTAGGTGAAGCTATCGTAGTTATCGATCAGCAGAAGCATGGATCTACCTTAACGTTCCGCCCGCACTAATTTCTCAGGGGGAGATGCGGCAAAGTGCCGCCCCTGGGCCGGAGCGTCAAGGAAATCGGGGAATTGTGCCGCTTTTCTCCGAATTTCCGTTGTCATGCCCGGGCTTGGCCTGGGCATCCACGAATCTTTTCGGTGCAGATGAGCGTGGCGCCGGCCATGTCGTTGGTGGCCAGGCGTTAGGCCTACTTCGCGTTCTTCTTGAGCCAGTCCTGCATCCAGGCAATCTCGCTTTCCTGAGCCTTGATGATGTCGTTGGCCAGTTTCTTGATCTCCGGGTCCTTGCCGTAGGCCTGGACGACCTTGGCCATATCGATGGCACCCTGGTGGTGCGGGATCATGCTGCGGGCGAAATCGACATCGGCGTTGCCGCTGAACGTGATGTCCATGTCCTTGTGCATCTTGGCGTTGGCGTCCTCGAACCCCTTGATGGAGGGCATCGAGGCGGCCGGTGTGTCCATCTTGGGCATGTCCTGGCCGCCGTCATGACCGCCGTGGTTCATCTGGGCGAACGCGAATGTGGGCAGGGCGGTCAGGACGGCGGCGAGCGCGAGGGTTTTGCTGTTCATGTTTGCTCTCCGGTTATCGGTCAGCGGTTGCGATGGTCCAGCACATCGATGATCTCGTCGACCATGCGCAGTTTCTCGTCATCGTTGCCCGAATGGAACGCGTGGGCGACGCAGTGGTTGAGATGCTCACGCAGGATTTCCTGCTCGACCTTGCCGAGCGCGGCCTGGATGGCGCGGATTTGGGTCAACACATCGATGCAGTAGCGGTCGTCATCGATCATGCGGGCAACGCCGCGGACCTGGCCTTCGATGCGGCTCAGGCGCGACAATGTGGATTTCTTGCTTTGTGCGTTTTCCATACTTGATACCATACCCCCCTATGGTATATAAGTCAAGTCAACAGAGATGATTTTTCGGCGCGGGCTCGCGCCAGGAGCCGTTATGAAAGTCAAAGATCCCGTTTGCGGCATGTCGGTGGAGACCGAGACGGTGAAGCATCGCCACACACACGACGGCATCGAATATTTCTTCTGCAATCCGAAGTGCAAAACGAAGTTCGAGGCCGCGCCCGACGATTACGCCAAGGCGATCGATCCGGTGTGCAGTATGAAGGTCACCAAGGCGACGGCGAAGCACACCCTCGAATACGAGGGGACCCAGCACTATTTCTGCAATCCCAAATGCAAGGCGAAGTTCGAAGCCTCGCCTGAAACCTATCTGCATAAGCATGATCATGGCCATGATCATCACGGGCACGCTCACGCAGCATCGGCGGACCCGGGCGCGATTTACACCTGTCCGATGCATCCGGAAGTGCGTCAGGTCGGTCCGGGCACCTGTCCGAAATGCGGCATGGCGCTGGAACCGCTCGATCCGCTCGCCGCAGGGGCGGAGGATGACAGCGAACTGAAATCCATGCGGCTGCGCTTCTGGATTTCGCTCGTACTGTCGGTGCCCACGCTTGTGATGGCGATGGGCGAAATCGCAGGAACCGTCTGGTATCAGTTCGCGCTGGCGACCCCCGTGGTGTTGTGGGGCGGCTGGCCGTTCTTCCAGCGCGCGTTCGCGTCCATCGTCAATCGCAGCCTCAACATGTTCACGCTGATCGGGATCGGCGTCGGGGTTGCTTATGTCTACAGCGTTGTCGCGACACTGTGGCCGCAGATCTTTCCGCCGGCCTTCCAGAACCATCATGGCGAGGTCGCTGTCTATTTCGAAGCGGCGGCCGTCATCACGACGCTCGTCCTGCTGGGCCAGGTCCTGGAATTGAAGGCGCGTGCCGAGACCAGCGGCGCGATCCGCGCGCTGCTCGATCTTGCACCCAAGACCGCGCGGCGCATCGCGGCCGACGGCAGCGAACGCGACGTGCCGCTCGATCAGGTGGTCCAAGGCGACCGGCTGCGCGTGCGGCCCGGCGATCATGTCCCTGTCGATGGCGTGATCGTCGAAGGAGGCTCGACCCTGGATGAATCCATGATCACGGGCGAGTCCTTGCCGGTCGCGAAACGCGTCGGCGACAAGGTGACCGGCGGCACGCTCGCCCAGGACGGCAGTTTCGTGCTGCACGCCGAACGCGTCGGCGGCGAGACCCTGCTCGCGCGCATCGTCCAACTGGTGGCCGAGGCGCAGCGCAGCCAGGCCCCGGTGCAGCGTCTCGTCGATCAGGTTTCGGCATGGTTCGTGCCGGCGGTTCTGATCATATCGGTCCTGACCTTTATCGTTTGGGCTTGGATCGGCCCCGATCCGAAGCTCGCGCACGCGCTGGTCAACGCCGTCGCGGTGCTCATCATCGCCTGTCCCTGCGCGCTCGGCTTGGCGACCCCCATGTCGATCATGGTGGGAACGGGTGAGGGCGCTCGCCTCGGCGTGCTGGTGCGCAATGCCGCGGCACTTGAGCGCATGGAGAAGATCACCACCCTGATCGTCGACAAGACCGGCACCCTCACCGAAGGAAAGCCCAAGGTCACGGATGTGACGGCGCTCAGCGGGCGCGCCGAAAGCGATCTATTGCGCCTGGCCGCCGGTCTTGAACGCGCGAGCGGACATCCGCTGGCGGCGGCCGTTGTCAACGCGGCCGAGGCGCGCGGGCTGACGATCCCCAAGGTCGAGGATTTTGCCGAGGATAGCGGTGCCGGCGTGCGCGGAACCGTGGATGGGCACGCCGTGCGCATCGGCAACCGCGCCTATATCGGCGGTGTCGGCGAAGCGGAGATCGAACTGCAACGCCAGGGCAAGACGGTGATCTATATCGGTATCGACGGCGAGCCGGCGGGTCTGATCGCGATCGCGGACCCCATCAAGGCGACGACGCGCGAGGCGATCGATGGATTGCGTGCCGATGGTGTCGAGGTTGTGATGGCGACCGGCGATGCCGCCGCCACGGCGCGCGCGGTCGCGGCGCAACTGGGCATCGAGCGTATCGAGGCGGGCGTGCTGCCGGCCGACAAGGCGGCACTGGTCCAGCGGCTCAAGGCCGAGGGCAAAATTGTCGCCATGGCGGGCGACGGAATCAATGACGCGCCGGCGCTCGCGGCCGCCGATGTCGGCATCGCCATGGGGACTGGGACCGATATCGCCATGGAAAGCGCGGCCGTCACCCTGGTGAAGGGCGATCTGCGGGGAATTCTCCGGGCGCGGCGGCTGTCACGGGCCGCCATGGGCAATATCCGCCAGAACCTGTTCTTTGCTTTTGTCTATAATGTGGCAGGGGTGCCGCTGGCGGCAGGCGTGCTTTACCCGGTCTTCGGGTTGCTGCTGTCGCCCATGATCGCGAGTGCCGCCATGAGCCTGTCCTCGGTGTCGGTGATCGCCAACGCGCTGCGGTTGCGCGGCCGAAGCTTCTGAGCAGCCACCAAACGGTGATTTTACTAAGACTTTCTCAATAGAAATTTGTGACAAAGGAGCAGAATCGGCTAGAGGTTCCTAAACCTGGACCGAACCAGCGCGACGGCGGCGCTGCAAGGAAGCGTATGGCAAAAGTAAGCAAGAAAACCTCCTCCAAATCCAAAAAATCGTCCAAATCCCAAGCTAGGTCGAAGTTCACGTGGGGGGCCTTCCTCGCGCGCCACGCGGTCAGCTTCATGGTCAGCGCGGTCATCGGCTTCGCCATGGTCGGCGCGGCGGCGGTCGCCGTGTTCGCCTGGGCGCCCGACCGGGACCTAGAACCGCTCTATGATCCGCCGCGCGATGTCGCCTCGCTGTCGCTGCCGAACGATAAGCCGATTGCTTCGGATGCCGGTTCGGCCCGCGAGGAGGAAGAGGAGATGGAGCCGGCCGTCGATCCGGCGCCGCAGCCTGTGGCCCCGCAGCTCCAAAATTCTCACATTGTTCCGCCCGCGCCGGTCGCCACACCTACGCCCAAGCTGGAGTTGCCGCCTGCGCCCACCGGCATGCTGCCGTGGCAGAAATTCGCCAAACCCACGCCGTCGGAGGCTGGTCCTCGCATCGCCATCGTCATCGACGATGCCGGGCTCGATCATCGCCGCACCGCGCGCATCATCGCGCTGCCGTCGCCGCTCACCGTTTCGTTCCTGACTTACGGCGAAGGGCTGGCGCCTCAGGTGCGCGCCGCCTCGCAGGCTGGTCACGAATTGATGGTCCATGTCGCCATGCAGGCGCAGAACCGATCCATGGACCCGGGCCCGGACGTTTTGCTGCGCGATATCGAGCCTGACGAGATCCTGGCGCGGCTCACCCGCGTGCTCGGCAAGTTCGACGGATATGTCGGCATCAACAACCATATGGGCAGTCTGTTCACCGCCGACCGGCCGGGCATGCAGATCGTGCTGAATGAACTGAAGCGCCGGGGATTGCTGTTCCTGGATTCGCGCACCGGACCGCATTCGGTCGGCGGCGAGATCGCGCGCTCCATCCAGCTTCCCTATGCCGAGCGCGATGTCTTTCTCGACAATGACTTGTCCGTCAGCGCGGTCATGCGCCAGCTTGGGCAGGTCGAACGCATTGCCCGTGCGCATGGCCAGGCGGTCGCCATCGGCCATCCGCATGACGCCACGATCGAGGCTTTGGCCCGTTGGATCCCCGAGGCGCGTGCGAAAGGTTTCGTGCTGGTGCCGATCTCGACCATCGTGCGCGACAACATCGCGCGCGGCGCCGTTGCTGCACGGCGTCAATAAGACTTGGACCGGCTCCGGCTCGCTCCGCTGGCGTTGGACGACGCAGAGGCGCTGCGGGACATCACCGACGATCCTTTCGTCATCGACAATATCAACTTTCTGTCAGCGCCGTTCACGCTGGCCGATGCGCGCGCCCTGATCCAAGGCGGCGAGGGCGATCAGTTTTATGGCGCTTGGCATCGCGACAACGGTGAGCTCGTCGGCGTTGTCGGCACGCATCTTGCCGCGTGCGACGAGATCGAGATCGGATATTGGATGGCGGCGCGCTTCGCAGGGAAGGGTTACGCGACCGAAGCCGCGGCGCAGGTCATCGGTTTCCTGCGCGCGGAATACCCAAGACATCAAATCTTCGCCGAATGCCGGCCGGAGAACCGCGCCTCATGGCGCGTTCTGGAAAAACTCGGCTTCAGACCGACCGGCGCAGATGGCGCGCGCACCGGTCGGAAGCGGTTGGATCTTAGTCAGCCTTAGCAGGAGACGTTACGACGCCCGGTCTGGCGAAGCTCTTGTCCTGATGACCACGGCCCTGCAAATCGCCGCCCTGTTCGAACAGCCACGAATAGCCGCCCTTCGGATTGGTCAGGATCTCCCACCAATTCTTGTCGAAGTCGCGGAAGAAGAAGCTGTAGGTGCCGTGCTGCAGCACCGGTTTGCTGATCGCCGATAAGCCCCATTTCTCCTGCTGCTCGGTCACCGTGGCGTAGGCGGCGTCGACCTCTTCCTGGGTTTCGACGTCGAGCCCGTTGTGATTGAGCATCGGCATCTCGTGGGTCTTTTTCGGATTGCGCACGACCGCGATGGTGTTGGCGCCGCCCAAGCGGATCATCAGCGAGCTTGGGCTGGTGCGGACCACCTCGAGGCCGAGGAATTCCTCGTAGAACTGGCGCGAACGGTCGAGATCGGCCGAATCCAGTGTGCCGTGGGACAGGAAGTTGAGCTTGAGCGCCGGCTCGACATGCCGGACCTCGCCGACCGCGCGTGCGGTCGCAATATTCTTGGCCATGTGTGCGTCCCTGTTTTGTTGATTGGATCAATCATACGTCAAAATAGGGACGGCCGTCATTATGGCAGGAGACCGTCAGGCCGGGCTTGCCGAAGCCTGGGCGTGCTTCACCCTTCGACAGGCTCAGGGTGAGGTAATTTTTAAGTTTAGTTCCGGTTCTGGGAGTAGCGGACGGCTTCCTGGGCGGCGCGGACCAGGGCCATGGCCTTGTTGCGGCATTCCTGGTTCTCGGAGGCCGGATCGCTGTCCGCCACCACGCCGGCACCGGCCTGCATATACAGGACCTTGTCCTTGAGCACCGCGGTGCGCAGCGCGATGCAGGTATCCATGTCGCCGTCGGCGCCGAAATAGCCGATGCAGCCGGCATAGATGCCGCGCCGCACGGTCTCCAGCTCGTCGATGATCTCCATGGCGCGGACCTTGGGCGCACCCGACACCGTGCCCGCCGGGAACCCCGCGAGCAGGGCGTCGATGGCATCCCATTTGGGATCGATCTCGCCCTCGACGTTGGAGACGATGTGCATCACGTGCGAATAGAACTCGGTCTCCATCTGCTCGGTGACCTTCACCGTGCCGACCTTGGAGACACGGCCGACATCGTTGCGCCCGAGATCGAGCAGCATCAGGTGTTCGGCCAATTCCTTCGGATCGGACAGCAGGTCATCGACCAGGCGCTTGTCCTCAGCCGCATTCTTGCCACGCGGGCGCGTACCGGCGAGCGGACGGATTGTCACTTTGCCTTCGCGCAGCCGCACCAGCAGTTCGGGGCTCGAACCCACGATGGAGAAATCGCCGAAATCCTGGAAGAACAGGAAGGGCGAAGGATTGATGCGCCGCAGTGCCCGATAGAACGCGAGCGGCGGCAGATCGAACGGCACCGAATAACGCTGCGACAGCACGACCTGGAACACGTCGCCGGCGAGCACGTATTCCTTGCCGCGCTTCACGATCTCCATGAACTGCTCGTCGGTCATGTTGGAGACCGGCTCGGGCAGATCGGAAATGTCGGTTGCCGGCTGCGGGTGCGTCACCGCGCGGTCGAAATCGTCGAGCACACGGCCCAGGCGCGACAGTGCAGCCTCGTAGGCCTGTTCGGCCGACACGTCCTTGGCGGGCCAGACCGGCGTGACGATCGTGACCTGATCCTCGATCGCGTCGAACACGGCGATGATGGTCGGTCGGATGAACTGCCCATCCGGCGCGCCGATGCTGTCGGGATTGGTGTCCGGAATTTTTTCTGCGAGCCGCACCGCGTCATACCCGAGATAACCGACCAGGCCCGCCGCCATCGGCGGCATGCCGGCCGGCATATCGATGCGTGATTCGGCCAGGATCGCGCGGAATGACGCGAGCGTGCCGTTCGCTTCGCCGATAGGGCAGGGTGCGAACGTCTTGGTATCGCTCAACGCGCTGCGGTTGATCTCCGCACGGTTGCCGTAGCAGCGCCAGATGAGATCGGGCCGCATGCCGAGGAACGAATAACGCCCCCGGATCTTGCCGCCCTCGACGGATTCGAGCAGGAAGCTCATCGGCTCGCCGCCCACCAGCTTCATCATCGCCGACACCGGGGTTTCCAGATCGGAGATCAGCTTGGTGGCAACGACCTGCGCCTTGCCGGAGGTGTAGATCGATGCGAAGGCCTCGTACTCTGGGCTCGCGCGCATGGTCAGAACGCTTTTTCGATCGCGTTGCGGTCGATCGTCACGGTCAGCTGTTCGCGCAGCGCATTGGCGAGGCCGGTCGACAGGTCGTTGGCGAGCGCCGACGACAATTCGTCCTTGATGTGCTTCATCCCGTCCTCATCGGCGCTGGGGTCGGCTGCAACGACCTGCGAGACGACGCCGATCACATGCGCTTCGTCGGCCGCGGCGCTTTCCGGCGTGCCGGGCGGGCTCTTGAACAACGCGGCGACCAAAGCGCCGGGCAGGTTCATGTCCAGGCCCTGACGCGAACGGGTGAAGGGTTGCGTGGTGGCGAGCGTCGCGCCACGTGCTTTGGCGACGTCGGCGACCAGCTTGCCCGCCTTAAGTTCGGCGACCATGTCCTTGACGATCGCCTCGGCGCGTTCGGCGCGCTGCGCGGCGAGCCAGTCGGTGCGCACGCGATCCTTGACCTCCTCGAGCGGGCGGACGGCGGCGGGAAACACCTTGTCGACATGGATAAGATAGTGGCCGCCTTCGGGCAGATCGCCGAGCTGACTGTCGCCGCCTTCGGGCGTTTCGAACGCCGCGCGCAGGAGGTCCGGCGTCATGTCGTTGTACTGATTGCCGGCCGGGTCACGACCCTGCCGGTCGATCGAGTCGATCTTGGTCGCGTTGAGCTTGAGGGTCTTGGCAGCCTCTTCGGCGCTCGCGCCGCCGCCGAGCTCATCTTCGAACTTGCCGGCGAGGCTGAACAGCGTGTCGGCCGCCTTGTCGAGGGCGATGCTCTTGCGGATCTCGTCACGGACCTCGTCCAGCGAACGTTGGGTCGCGGGCTCCACCTTGCTGACGCGCAGCAGATGCCAGCCGAGCGGCGAGGAGACCGGTTCGCTGACGACGTTGGGCTGGATCGTGAAGGCGACGTCCGCCAGTTCGGGGATCGGAACCTCGGCCTTGCTGAGCACGCCGAGCGTGGCGCCGCCGAATTCCTTTTCGATCTTGGCGTAGTCCTCGCCCTTGGAAATCCGCTCGTACGCGGCGCGCGCGGCGGCTTCGTCGGAGAAGAGGATCTGCGAGATATCGCGCTTTTCGGGCGTGCTGTAGGCGGCGATGTGATCTTCGTAGTAGCGCTGAATCTCGTCATCCGGGACATCGATCTCATCGATCACGTCCTCGGGGCGCATGCGCACGATGGTGATCGCGCGCACTTCCTGCGACGTATAGGTCGCCTTGTTCTGCTCGTGGAATTTGACGAGATCGTCGTCGGTGGGCTGCGGAACGTCCGTAATCTTGGAGTGGGGCAGCGTGATGATCTGCGCTATGCGCTTTTCATTGCGGTACTTGTACAAGGGCTCGACCATGGCGCGCGGCGCATCATGGCCAAAGATGATCGGGCTCAGATATTGCCGGCGCACGATATCTTCGCGCATCAGCGCGACATATTGCCCTTCGCTGAAACCGGCCTGGCGCAGCGCGTTGCTGAACGCATCGCGGTCGAAGGTGCCATTGGCCTGGAAGTTGGGATCGCTACGGATTTCCTGGGATACCACGGAATCGTCGACGACGAGCCCCAGGCGGCGCGCGCCTTCCGCGAACAGATTGTTCTGGATCATGTTCTGTAGGATCGATTCCTCGATCCCCATGGCGCGGGCCTGTTCGATGGTGAAGCTGTCGCCGAACATCTGGCGCATGCGGGCCACCTGGTCCTGCATCTCGCGCTGGAAGTCGCGCGTCAGGATCGGCCGTCCGCCGACCTCGGCCACGGTCTGGCTGCCGCCGGCGCCACCACGATAGCCGAGATAATCCCCGACACCCCAAGCGACGAAGCTGAGGATCAGGATAAGGAACAGGAGCTGTGCGCCCCACTTGACGATTTTTTCGCGAAAGAGTCCCAACATGTCGCGCATCCTATCCATGGCGGGGCCGCAATCAAGGCCAAGACTAAGTAATCCAAGGATTTTCGTACGGAATCCAGGACCGGCATCTTGACCGGACCGCGCCCGGCCCCATCATGGGACAAGGCAACATGAGGAAATTATGGCAACCACACGACGACCGCTGATCGCCGGCAATTGGAAGATGAACGGGCTCCAGAAGGATGGCTTTGAACGGGCACATATCCTGATGCAGATGATGGCGGAAGCCGAAGCCGACAGCGGCGCTCAGCCGTTCGACATGCTGATCTGCCCGCCCGCGACCCTGCTGACCATGCTGGGTGAGTTGATGTACGGCCGCACCATCCGGCTGGGCGGCCAGGATTGCCATGCCGAGGTATCCGGCGCGCATACCGGGGACATCTCGGCCGCCATGCTCAAGGAGATGTACTGCACCCATGTCATCGTCGGCCATTCGGAGCGCCGTGCCGACCACGGCGAGACCGATGCCATGGTGAAGGCGAAGGCCGAGGCGGCGATAGCCGCGGGCATGAGCGCCATCGTCTGCGTGGGCGAGACCGAGGCGCAGCGCGATGCGGGCAAGACCGCCGAGATCGTCACCAGCCAGATCAAAGGCTCCGTCCCGGCGGACGCGACTTATGAATCGCTCGTCGTCGCCTATGAACCCGTCTGGGCCATCGGTACCGGCAAGACGCCGACCGCACCGGAGGTGCAGGAGGTCCATGCCCTGATCCGTGCGACGCTCGCCGAGCTGATCGGCAAGGGCGATGCCGCCAAGACGCGCATCCTCTATGGCGGCTCGGTCAAACCGTCCAACGCCAAGGAACTGCTCGGGCTTGCCGACGTGGACGGTGCGCTGGTCGGTGGTGCCAGCCTGGTGCCCGAGGACTTTTGGGCGATTGCGATGGCGTCGAGCTAACTCGGCCGTCATGGCCCGACTTGTTCGGGCCATCCACGGAGAGGCGCGTCCGCGCCGATATGAAGATTCGTGGATGCCGGGGTCGCCCGGTCTACCGCGCGCAAGCGCGCGTGGGCCCGGGCATGACGGACTTTATTTATAGAGGGTCGGTCTGCTATAATCTTTGACATAAACAACAAATTACGGGAGCTGATCGCGTCATGACGACCGCCGCCGAAAACAAGATTCTGACCGAGACCGGGCCGGGCACGCCGATGGGCGAGCTGATGCGCCACTATTGGATCCCCGCCGCGCTATCGAGCGAGGTGACGGTAGATGGCGATCCGATGCGTCTGATGCTGCTGGGTGAACAACTGATCGCGTTCCGCGACACCAACGGCAAGGTCGGCGTGATGGATCATCGCTGCCCGCATCGCTGCGCGTCCTTGTTCTTCGGACGCAACGAGGAGGGCGGCATCCGCTGCGTCTATCACGGTTGGAAATTCGACGCCGACGGCAATTGCGTCGATATGGCGAACGTGCCGCCGCATCAGGACTTCAAGCACAAGGTCCATGCCAAGGCTTACAAGACCGCCGAGCGCAACGGGCTCATCTGGGTCTATATGGGCGACCAGTCCAAGGTTCCCGAGCTTCCGCCCATCGAAGCCTGCCTGCTGCCCGAAGAGAAGGCCGAGGTCCACTTCGTGCATCGCGACTGCAACTGGCTGCAGGCGGCCGAAGGCGAGCTCGACACCTCGCACATCGGCTTCCTGCATTTCGGCATGCTGACCAAGCAGCAGATGGCGGGCGCGGGCAACAACCGCTTCGCCGTCAACAACCGCGCGCCGGAATACAAATCGCTGGAAACGGATTTCGGCTACATGTACGCGGCCTATCGTCCGGCCGACGCGGGCGAGACCTACTGGCGTCTCGGCCAGTTCCTGTTTCCGTTCTGGACGATGCCGCCCATCGGCCACATCAAGCAGAACCTTCTGACGCGCGCCTACGTGCCGATCGATGACCGCAACTGCATGCTGATCATCATCGAGAAGAAAGGCATCATGGAGGAGGCCGAGGCGGTGCGCCCGCCGGGACATCCGGGTGGCGCGCATGCCGACAATTATCTGCCGCGCACCACAGATTGGACGGGCCGCTGGCGCCTCAAGGAGAACCGCGGCAACGATTACCTGATCGACCGCTCCTATCAGCGCAACCAATCCTATACCGGCATGGATACCTTCGTGCTGCAGGATCAGATGATCACCGAAAGCATGGGCGAGATCGTGGACCGCACATGGGAACACCTCGCACCCAGCGACGTGATGATCACGCGCGTGCGCCGCTGTCTCCTGCGCGCCGCACAGGCCTACGAGAAGGACAAGACGCTGCCCGCCAACGCGACCGACGCCGCCAAGTTCAAGGGCGTGCGCGGCGGCCATTTCGTCGAGAAGTCGGAGATCGAATGGACCGACGCCTATCGCTCGCAGGTCGAGCAGTCGCCGCTTGAGGATTGGCTGAAACAGGCGGCGGAGTAGGGGCGCCGTTCATCATCATTGCCAAAGACGTCATCCCCCGGCTTGTCCGGGGGATCCATGCTGGTACCGACCCGATCTCGCCGTGGATGCCCCGCATAAAGCGGGGCATGATGGTCTTTATTGATCGGCCGAACCTCTCTTCAGGTCACCGAAATATTGCTTGCCGCTGCGCGAAACCGGTCGATATGTTTTTTTGAACATATCGGGTGAGGTCTTTCGCGTGCTCAAGCTGTCCAAGATCGTCGCGGCACTTCTCATTCTTCTGTCCACGTGGATCGAGGCCGAAGCGCGCACCTTCACCGATGCCGCCGGGCGCAAGGTGGAATTGCCCGACAAGATCATGCGGGTCTTCGCCGCCGGTCCGCCGGCCTCGGTCGCCGTTTATGCCCTGGCGCCGGACAAGCTGGTCGGCTGGGTCAACGAGTTCCCGCCCGCCGCGCGTCCGTTCATCGCCAAGCCCTATATCGATCTGCCTGTGCATGGCCGTCTCACCGGGCGTGGCAACACGGCCAATACCGAAATTGTGCTCAAGCTGAAGCCCGATATCATCGTCGACGTGGGCTCGGTCGATCAGACCCATGCCTCGCTCGCCGACAGGGTGCAGGAGCAGACCGGCGTGCCCTATGTGCTGATCGACGGAGCCTTCGCGCGTAGCGCGCAGACGATCCGCGAGATCGGTGACGCCATCGATGCATCGCAGCGTGCGGTGGCGCTCTCGGCCTACGCCGAAAGCACGCTCAACGAAGTACACGCCAAGATCGAGGGCATCGCGCAGGACCGGCGCCCACGCGTCTATTACGGGCGCGGGCCCCAGGGTTTGGAGACGGGGCTTGCCGGATCGATCAACCTCGAAGTGCTGCAGGCCGTGGGCGCGGTCAATGTCGCCGCCGCCGCGGGCAAGGGCGGGCTCACCAATGTTTCCATGGAACAGATCCTGACCTGGTCACCCGACGTTGTGCTGGCCCAAGACAGCAGCTTCATGAAAAACGTCTTCAAGGACGTGACATGGCATGGCGTGAAGGCGGTGCGTGATCATCGCGTCTATCGTTCGCCGGATGTGCCATGGGGCTGGTTCGATGCGCCGCCGGGCATCAATCGCCTGATCGGTGTGCGCTGGCTGATGTCTATCTTGTATCCCGGCCTCGGCGGCGACGATTTGCGCAACGACACGGCGGAGTTCTATAAACTTTTCTATCATGTCGATCTCACGGACGCGCAACTGGACGAATTGCTCGAGGATGCAGCGTCCATCCGCAAATAACGTTGCCGGTCCGACGAAGGACAACGCGTGAAGGGTATCGTCTATACGCTGCTCGCCGTGTTCGTCATCGCCGTGGCGTCGCTGTGCATCGGCAAGTACGTCATCAGCCCGGCCGATGCATGGGACGTTTTCTGGGCACGGTTCAGCGGCGCACCGCTCAACGCCGATCCGACCGCCGATATCGTCATCTTCCAGATCAGATTGCCGCGCGTGATGGCCGCACTCCTGGTTGGCGCGGCACTCGCCGCAGCCGGTGCGACCTTTCAGGGCATGTTCCGCAATCCGCTGGTTTCGCCAGACATCCTGGGCGTCTCGGCCGGCGCCGGCCTGGGCGCGATCCTCGGCATCTTCTTCTCGCAGCATGTGCTGGTGATCCAGGCCTTGGCCTTCGTCGGCGGCCTCGTCAGCGTGGCGTTCGTCATGGCTATCGGTGCGGCGGTGCGCCGCCACGATCCGGTCCTGGTGCTGGTGCTGGTCGGTATCGCGGTGCAGACGTTGCTGGGTGCCGCCATCTCGCTGATCAAGATCCTGGCCGATCCCTACAACCAGCTTCCCGCCATTACCTATTGGCTGCTCGGCAGCCTGACGGCGGTGAACCGCAATGATCTCATCTCGATCTTCATTCCCATCGCGATCGGCTTGGCGCCGCTCTATCTGCTGCGCTGGCGGCTGAACCTGCTGACCTTGGGCGAGGACGAGGCGAGGGCACTCGGCGTCGATACGCGCAAGCTGCGTCTGCTCTTCATCGTCTGCGCGACGCTCGTCACCTCGGCCGCCGTATCGGTCAGCGGCATCATCGGCTGGATCGGACTGCTGGTTCCGCACATCGCACGCTTCATCGTCGGGCCTGATTTCTCGCGCCTGTTGCCGGCCTCGCTGCTGCTCGGCGGCGGCTATCTCGTTTTGGTCGATACGCTCGCGCGCACCATCGCCGGCATCGAGGTGCCGCTCGGCATCCTCACGGCCGTGATCGGCGCGCCGTTCTTCCTGTGGCTGCTGGCGAGCCGGGAGCGCGGCTGGCAATGAGCCGGGACGCACATCTGGCTGCCCGTGATCTCGCGATCGGATATGGCGCGCGCCGTGTCGGCGCCGGCATAGATTTGTCGCTCGGCGAGGGCGAAGCGCTCTGCCTGCTCGGGCCCAACGGCTGTGGCAAGAGCACGCTGTTCAAGACGCTGCTCGGCCTGATCCCCGCACTCGGCGGTCGGGTCGAGCTGGACGGGGCCGACATGGCGCAGTGTTCGCGCGCCGATATCGCGCGCCGCATTGCTTATGTCCCGCAGGCGCAGGCGGCGGCGTTTCCCTTCAGCGTGCGCGAGATGGTGCTGATGGGTCGCGCCGCGCGCCTTGGGCTCTTGGCATCGCCGTCGCGCGCGGACCGCGAGATTGCGGATCGCGCGCTTGGCCGTCTCGGCATCGCGCATCTCGCCGATCGCGTCTTCACCGAGATCAGCGGTGGCGAGCGTCAGATGGCGCTGATCGCCCGCGCGCTCACCCAGGAAGCGAGCATCATGGTGATGGATGAGCCGACCGCGAGCCTGGATTTCGGCAACCAGGTGCGCGTGCTGGAACAAATTCGCGCTCTGTCGGCCTCCGGCCATTCGGTCGTCTTCGCGACCCACGATCCCGATCATGCGTTCCTGTGTGCCGACCGCGTGGCGCTGATGCATGACGGGCACATGATCGCGCTGGGCACGCCCGAGGACACGATCACGGCCGAACGATTGAAGACCATCTACGGGGTCGAGGTCGTGGTCGCCACCTTGCCGGAAACCGGGCGGCGGGTCTGCGCGCCGTCGCTGGGCGGCACCGCGCGCGGCTAGACATGTTTCCCAGGGCGTATTTTCTTGAAAATCGCTGTCTGAATTTATATAATAGAATCAGTTAGTTAAATAGATTTCGCCGTGGCGCAGGGCGCGTAACCGGCGGGCTTTTTCCATCGTGCGGCCGGGCCGCGACTGGGCCGTCTCTCGACATCCTGTGCCTATTTCGGTCGAGAAATGTCGATAAAAGCCTAGTTTTGTCGATCGCGAAGTGGCGTATAATGATGACCTTCACAACGAAATCTGTTGGCGACTTCAAACAGGGGCCACCGCATGACAACCGCTGCCGAAAACGAAATCCTGTCCCGCGTCGGGCCGGGCACGCCGATGGGCGAACTGATGCGCCAATATTGGATGCCGGCGCTGAAATCATCCGAACTCGTGACGGACGGCGATCCGGTGCGCTTCCGTCTGCTGTGCGAGGATCTGATCGCCTTCCGCGACACGTCGGGCCGGGTCGGCGTGATGGATCATCGCTGCCCGCATCGCTGTGCCTCGCTGTTCTTCGGCCGCAACGAGGAAGGTGGTGTGCGCTGTGTCTATCACGGCTGGAAGTTCGACGTGGACGGTAATTGCCTCGACATGGCGAACGTGCCGCCGCATCAGGATTTCAAGCACAAGGTCCATGCCAAGGCCTACAAGACGGCCGAGCGCAACGGCATCGTCTATGTCTACATGGGCAAGGACCAGACAAACGTGCCGCCACTGCCGCCGGTCGAGGCGACGCTGGTGCCCGAGGACCAGGTCGAGATCATCTTCGTGCATCGCGACTGCAACTGGCTGCAGGGCGTGGAGGGCGAGCTCGACACCTCGCACATCGGCTTCCTGCATCTCGGCACCGTCGCCAACGACGATTACAACGAGGCCGACGGGTCGCGCTTCGCGGTCATGAATCGCACGCCGGAATACATGTCGCAGGAAACCGATTTCGGCTTCATGTACGCGGCCTATCGTCCGGCGGACGAGGGCAACACCTATTGGCGCTTCGGCCAGTTCCTGTTCCCCATGTGGACCATGCCCCCCATCGGCAATATCGAGCGTAATATCCTGACGCGCGCCTATGTGCCGATCGACGACAACAACACCATGATCATCGTCATTCAGAAGCACGGCTATATGGACCGCCAGACCGAGTCCGAGTCGGTGCGCCGCCAGGCGCCCGGCGGAACGCACGATTACCTGCCGAACGACACGAGCTGGACCGGCCGCTGGAAGCTCAAACAGAATTGGAAGAACGACTACCTCGTCGATCGCGACATGCAGCGCACGCTGAACTACACCGGCCTTCTGGGTTTCATCCTGCAGGATCAGATGATCACCGAAAGCATGGGCGCGATGACCGACCGCACGTTAGAGCATCTGGCACCTTCCGACGTCGCCATCACCAAGACGCGCCGCGTGCTGGTGAAGGCGGCGCAGGCCTACGCCAAGGACGGTACGCTGCCCAAATCGGCGCACGATCCGCGCCTGTTCGAAAGCGTGCGCGGCGGCTGGTTCGTCGAGAAGGACGGCGTCGATTGGGTCGACGGCTACCGCAAGCAGCTCGCGGCGGCTCCGCTCACATATGACGCCGTGCAGGCCGCGGAATAATCCTGCATCTTTGACGGATGAGTGAAACAGAGATCACCGTCCGCCCGGCAACGGCGGATGACGAAGGCGCCGTTGCAGCCTTGTGGCAGGCAGCGGGGCTTGTCGTCTCCTACAACGACCCCACGAGCGATTTTCGTTTCGCGCGCGCGAAATCCAACTCCGACGTCCTGGTGGGTGTGGACGGGGCCGGTACGATCGTCGGCAGCGTGATGGTGGGCCATGACGGTCATCGCGGCTGGCTCTATTACGTGGCTGCGGATCCCGAGCGGCGCGGCCAAGGGATCGGCCGGACCATGACGCGTGCGGCCGAGGTCTGGCTTACCGAGCGCAAGATCGTCAAAGCCATGCTCATGGTGCGGGAGACCAATACCCAGGTCGCCGATTTCTATAGGCGCGACGGCTACGAGACGATCCCGCGCCTGGTCATGCAGAAGTGGCTGAACCGGGACGAGGATGCCTGAAACGGTGCGTCAGCTCAGTGCCGCCAGCACCAACAGGAAAATGCCCGTAGCGGCCATCGTGATCCCGTTGGTGAAACCCTTGCCGCCGATGGCCGTCGTCTCCAATGCGGCGATGCGTGGATTGTTCGGCGCGACGATGACGCCGACATCGGCATCGAGCGGATAACGCCGGAGCACGGCTTCGGCCTCATCGCGCTTCACCGGCGCATGGCCGCCGAACATCACCGCATCGTGCTCGTAGCTCTGCCCGTCGATCCTGTAACTGTAGGTCACGACCGGCACGATCCGCCCGCCGCCGGACAGAAGCGCGCGGCGCGTCTTGTGACCGGTCACGATGCCGGGCACGCGCGGCCAGCCTTCGGCGCGGTAGGCGCGGTAGCGGTTGACGAAGGTGGTGTAGATCTCGAGCGCGCCGCCCAGTGCCAGGATGCCGCCGCCGATCAGCAGGCCTTTGAACTTGTCGGCCTCGGACAGCGCGGCACCGTCGGCGAGATCGAACATCGCGTCCGCTCCTATTCCGCGCCTTTGGCGGCGAGGCGCAGCGCACCGTCGCGCGCCACGGTCAGGTAGGCGAAGCGCGTCATGAAGACCGCCGCGACGATCAGCGGGATGACGTTGGCGCCGTAGATGACCGTGACCGCGCGCCCGACCACCTCGGCATCGCTCACCGTATCCAGCCCGGCGAGGTTGGAGAGGATGCCGGCCAGCGCCGCGCCGAACGCGGTGCCGAGCGAGCGGATCGACGGCAGCGCACCCGAGATCGCGCGTTCCTCGCCGGGCGGCGCGTTGCCCATCGTGCGTGAAACCAGATGGACGTTGTGCATGCCGGTGCCGAGCCCCATGCACAGGCAGGCGAAGGTGAGCAGTATCAGCATGGGCGATTGCGCGATCGCGGCTATGGTGGCGAGCGAGACCACCATCAGCCACGGTCCGAAGATGAAGGCGAATTTCTCGCGCGGTCCCGACCAGCCCGAGGCCACGAAGGCGCCCACCGTCCAGCCGAACGAGATGACGATCGTGAGGAAGTTGATGATCAACGGGTTCACATGATGCACGACCTGCAGCAGCAGCGGCAGGAACAGCGTCAGCGAATTCTGCACGCCGCCGCCGATCATCAGCACCCACATGGCAAGGCCGACGACCGAGCCCGGCCACAGGACGTGGGTCGGGAACATGCGGTTGGTCGAGCGCTTGTCGATATGGAATGTGAACCACAACAGCGCGATCGCGGTGACCATCAGACCGATACGCGCCAGGGTGTCGTGCACCGGCCCTGCGAGCGCCAGGCAGAAGACCCCGCCGGTCAGGATCGCCAGGCGAAGGGCAGGGACGGGGCCGCTGGGTGCGCGTTCATCCGACGGCAGGCGGGCCGGGATCTTCACCCAGGTGATCACCAGGAACAGGACGATGATCGGCACCATGACCCAGAACGAACCGCGCCACCATTGCATCTCGGCGAACATGCCGCCGACCAGCGGCCCGAGCAGGTGCGAGGTCGTCCAGGTGCCTTGCTGGATGGCGAGCACGCGTGTGCGCATGCGCGCATCGAACATGTCGTGGATCAGCACGACGCTGCCGCCCAGGAACAACCCGCCCGCCAAGCCCTGTACGGTGCGCGCGATGACCAGGATCGTCATGTCGGGCGCCAGCGCGCAGCCGATGGTGCCGATCAGGAAAACGACGGTGCTGATGGCGTAGCCGTTGCGCGCACCGATGGCGTTCCATACGGCCGCCACCGACATGGCGCCGATGATGCCGCCCATGGTGTAGAGCATGGCAGGCCAGGTGTAATAGGCTGCGCCGCCCAGGTCGGCGACCACGGTCGGCATGATGATGGCGATGACCAGGATCTGCAGCGCCTGGATCATCGCGCTGAGCACGACCATGATCGTCGGAAAGGTTCGGCCCTCGCGGAACAGGTCCGAGAAGGGGGCCTTGCCCTCGTTCATATTAGGAATCGCACCACCAGCCATGAAGCGATAGTGGCCGTGGGCCGCCCAGAAAATCAAACCTCCAGTGGCTGGTCATGGCGACGGCGATACGGAAATCGGCCAATTTTTAACGATCGTGTCGTTGCTTGTGTTCATGGGACAGGAACGTGTTTGTACGGCCGCGTTCCGCGCGTTAGGCTTCGTCATGGCAGATGAAAGCAAACTCCCCGGTTCGTGGGAGAATTCGCGCCTAGAGCCATTGCCGCGGGGAGCGAATTTCGTTCGTGCAAAAATGATGTGGGAAATCGGCCTCGACGTGGCCGGTGACCCGACGATCCCGTATGGCGGGAACCGCGACATGCGGATCACCGTCGGGTCGGGCGGGCAGGCGGACTTCAAGCCGTTTCTGAATCTCGCCAGCGGGTCGGCCATCATGGCGCATGATGTGGTGAAGGGCGCCATCGACATGGCGTTCATCAATCCGTCCGCACTGATCACGCAGGCCTATCGTGGCGTTGGGCTGTTCGACAAGAAACTGCCGATCCGCATCGTCTGCTCGTATCCGTCGTGGGACAGCTTCGCCATGGTGGTGCATCCGCGCACCGGGCTGAAGACGGTCGCCGACATCAAGGCGAAGCAATATCCGCTGAAGATGTCGGTGCGCGAGGATCCGACCCATTCGACCCTGGTTCTGATCGAGCAGGTTTTCAATTATTACGGCTTCGGCATTAAGGACGTTCTGTCGTGGGGCGGCGAGCTCGTCACCACCGGGGCACCGATGGGGCCGAACCGCATGGACCGCATCAAGGATGGCACCGTCGATGCGGTGTTGGACGAAGCCTTGATCGTCTGGTTCGCCGAAGCGTTGGGCGCCGGCTATCAGCTTCTCGAACATACGCCTGACGGGCTGAAGGCGATGACCGACCTCGGCTGGCGCAAGAGGGTTCTCAAGCCCGGCGATTACGACAACCTGACCCAGGAATATACCGCCATCGATTTCAGCGGCTGGCCGATCTATTGCCGGGAATCGCTGGACGAGAAGATCGTCATCGACGTCTGCGAGGCGCTGGTCGCGCGCCAGAACGAGATCCCGTGGACCAAGGGCGATTACCACGGCATCGCCCAGATTTTCGGGGAGTCCAACGAAACCCCGATCGACGTTCCGTTGCACCCGGGTGTCGAGAAGTTCCTGCGCGACAATAAGGGAAAGCTGTAGAACATCGAGAGGGCCTCTCCTGCGACAAGCTCAGGATGAGGCCCTCATGTTGAGCCTCGAAACATGAGGGAATCCCCTGGTCCTAGGTTTCCCTTGCATCCTCCGGTCCGCACCCTTAGATAGCCGGCCATGACTGCGGTAATCCTTGTCATCCATATCATCCTCGCGATTGCGTTGATCCTGATCATCCTGCTCCAGCAGAGCGAGGGGGGCCTGGGCGGGCTTGGTGGGGGCGGCGGAATGGGCGGTTTCATGACCGGCCGGGCGACCGCGAACCTGCTGACCCGGGCAACGGCCATCCTTGCGGGGCTCTTCTTCGTGACGTCCCTGGGGCTCGCGATCCTGGCGGACCAGAACCGCCGGCCGGCCTCGATCCTCGATCTGCCGGCCGCGCCGAATCAATCTTCGCAGCCCGCGCAGCCGGCGACACCACAGGCCCCGGCGGCGCCGAGCCAATGACCGCATTCGGGCCTGATTTCAAAGGCTTAACGAAGGGGCGGCGAAGTGCCGCCTCTTTTCTTTTGTGCTCCATGTTCTTTGTGTACGGTGTAACCCCATGACGCGGTTCATATTCATCACCGGCGGCGTGGTCTCTTCCCTCGGTAAAGGTCTCGCATCGGCGGCGTTGGGCGCCTTGCTTCAGGCGCGCGGGTTCAAGGTCCGGCTGCGCAAGCTCGACCCCTATATCAATGTCGATCCGGGTACCATGAGCCCCTATCAGCACGGCGAGGTCTTCGTGACCGAGGATGGGGCCGAAACCGACCTGGACCTCGGCCATTACGAGCGCTTCACCGGAGTCAACGCACGCCGGGCGGATAACGTCACGACCGGCCAGATCTATTCCAAGGTCATCGCCAAGGAACGGCGCGGCGAATATCTCGGCGCCACCATCCAGGTCATTCCGCACATCACCGATGCCATCAAGGAATTCGTGATGTCGGACCTGACCGACGAGGATTTCGTGCTGTGCGAGATCGGCGGCACGGTCGGCGACATCGAGGGCCTGCCGTTCCTCGAAGCCATCCGCCAGTTGGGCAACGAACTGGGGCGCGAACGCTCCATGTTCATGCACCTGACGCTGCTGCCCTATGTGGCGGCGGCCGGTGAGCTCAAGACCAAGCCGACCCAGCATTCGGTGAAGGAACTGCAAAGCGTCGGCATCCAGCCCGACGTTCTGCTGTGTCGCGCCGACCGGCCGATCCCGGACTCCGAACGGCGCAAGGTTGCGCTGTTCTGCAATGTCCGCACCGAGGCCGTGGTGCCCGCGCTCGACGTCGAGACGATCTATCAAGTGCCGTTGACCTATCACGAGCAGGGTCTCGATAGCGAGGTGCTGCGACATTTCAATATTTCCGCGCGCCCGCTGAACCTCAGCCGCTGGCAGGAAATCGTGCGCCGGGTCATGGCGCCGGAAGGCGAGGTGGCGATCGCCATCGTTGGCAAGTACACGGGCCTGCCCGATGCCTATAAATCGTTGGCTGAAGCACTGGCTCACGGCGGCATCGCCAACAACGTGCGCGTCAATGTGAAGTGGCTCGAATCCGAGATCTTCGAGAACGGCAACACGATTACGCACCTGGAAAACGTCCACGGCATCCTGGTGCCGGGCGGCTTCGGCGAGCGCGGCTCGGAAGGCAAGATCAACGCGGCCCGTTTCGCCCGCGAACGGCACGTGCCCTATTTCGGTATCTGCTTCGGCATGCAGATGGCGGTGATCGAGGCCGCGCGTAACCTGGTCGGTATCGAGGGGGCAAGCTCCACCGAATTCGGCCCGTGCAAGGAAGCGCTCGTCGGCCTGATGACCGAGTGGGAAAAGGGCGGCGTCAGGGAAACTCGCAACGAGGACAGCGACAAGGGCGGCACCATGCGTTTGGGCGCGTACCCGGCACAGCTCAACGACAACAGCCGGGTGCGCGGCATCTATGGCGCCAGTTTCATCAGCGAGCGCCATCGCCACCGCTACGAAGTGAATCCGAACTACGAGGCCCGGTTGGCGAAGGCCGGCATGGTGTTCTCAGGCAAATCGCCGGACGGCGTGCTGCCCGAGATCGTCGAGATCCCGGACCACCCGTGGTTCATCGGCGTGCAGTTCCACCCGGAACTGAAATCAAGGCCCTTCGATCCGCATCCGCTGTTCACGGACTTCATCCGCGCCGCGGTGGAACAGAGCCGATTGGTGTGACTTAGACGCGACTTTGAAGAGCCATCCACTTCTTTGCTGTTTGGTTTTCCTGTGTGGCCTTGCCGGTTGCGACAGGGGCGTTATTGATACGCCGCTCGACACAAAAGCTTATCCGTATGCCCCCCGCTCAAACGGTGATCTCGGCGGTGCGGTCGGCGTTGGCAAATTCGAATACATCCGAGCAGACAATATTAGCGATCGGGAAGTGGTCTTCGAATCGATAGGCGGTTTCACCGGAAAGTTTGACGTTCCGATCGGCGAGCTTTTCTCGGATGCCGTTCGCAGAGAATTCCGATCGAGCGGCATCAAGGTCGTGAATGCCGGCTGTCAAATTTCCGGGGAAATTCAAAAGCTCTACGCCACGCGAACTGTCACGAGCAGTACGTTCACATCGGATGTGCGTTTCGTTTTATCGGATCGTAACGGAACGATGCTGTTGGACAAAACCTATGCCTCGGTTTCGACCGAGGGACATTTTTCATTCAATTCGGAAGATATATTTTCACGGCGCGTTTATGCCGTCTTTGGTCAGAATATCGCGCAATTGATCGATGATGCCGACTTCCGATCCGCTCTTGCGGGCTCCTGTTCGTAGAACGGTTAGAAGAGCGCGGCTACATCAGCACCGGCGAATAAATATCGCCATCATCCTGTCGATGCCGCCCGCATCTGTCTGCGGTGGCGCAGGTATTTCCAGAGCGCATAGAACGCCGCCAGTTGCGCGGAGATGTAGAGATAGAGGGAAGCGAACGGGGCTCCGGGCTCGCCTTCCTGCGTGGTCGCGCTCCACGCCGCGATCATTGCGCCGATCATCACCGCGGCGGCCAGCAGTGTCGCGTAATTGACCAAGCGGGCGTAAGGCCGCCAGACGCGGGTGTATTGTGCGGACAACTGGCGCGAAATCTCATGACGATCTGGGCGCGGGGCTACGAAATCCGTCCGCCCGAGGATGCGCCTGGTGCGCGTCACCTGATAGGTCACCGACGCAATCACCCAGCCGAAGTAAAGCGCCGCAGTGGCGATGGCCGCATTGCTCGCGAGCTGCGCTTCCTCGCTATCCACGCCATCCGCGAAATGCAGCGCGACAGCAGGGATCGTCAGGACGAGCAGCGCCACAATAATGATTTCGAGGGCGAGTTGGCTGACGAACAGCTTGCGGTAAAGGCCGAGTAGGGCGCCGTGTTGTTCGTCGGTCACGATCTGGACAAGTTCGCCACTGCGATAGGGGGTATAGAGCCAACCCTCCGGGTTCGCGACGAACAGCCGCGAGATATAGCTGTTCCACAGCAAGGTCCAAATCCCGCCAACTGATTGTTCCGTCGCCATGAGCTCCCCGTTCCAGTCCGTTTTGCGGTCATTATAACCCACCTGTGGCCCCTGCTTGTATCCTTTGCCTAACCGGCGGAACCGTCTATTTTGGCCGGCATGGAAACCCGTCACGTCACCGTTGGAAACGTCACACTGGGCAACGATCTGCCGCTTTGCATTATCGCAGGGCCGTGCCAGATGGAAAGCCGCCAGCATGCGCTGGATATGGCCGGCGCACTCAAGGAAATCGCAGGCAAGCTCGGCGTCGGCCTCATCTATAAAACCTCTTACGACAAGGCGAACCGTACCTCGCTCAAGGGCAAGCGCGGCGTCGGGCTTGAGGACTCGCTGCCGGTCTTTGCCGAGATCCGCGACAAGGTCGGCCTGCCTGTCCTGACCGACGTGCATGAGAACGACCATTGCGCCCGCATCGCCAACGCGGTCGACGTATTGCAGATCCCGGCCTTCCTATGCCGCCAGACCGACCTGCTGCTCGCCGCCGGCGAGACCGGCCTCGCGGTCAATGTGAAGAAGGGCCAGTTCCTGGCGCCCTGGGACATGAAGAACGTCGTCGACAAGGTCGACAGCACCGGCAACGACAAGGTGATCGTCACTGAACGCGGCGCGAGCTTCGGCTACAACACCCTGGTCACCGACATGCGCGCGCTGCCGATCATGGCGCACGAGACCGGCTGCCCGGTCGTACTGGACGCAACCCACGCCGTACAGCAGCCGGGCGGGCAGGGATCGTCCTCGGGCGGCGATCGTCGCTTCGCGCCGGTGCTGGCGCGTGCCGCCGTCGCGGTCGGCATCGCGGGCGTGTTCATGGAGACGCATCAGGACCCGGACCATGCACCGTCCGACGGACCAAACATGATTCATCTCAAGGACATGCCAGGTGTCATTGAAACCCTGCTTGAGATCGATCGGATCGCGAAAAAGAAGCCGATCAGCCTCTGATCCTGTCATTTCGTGGTCACTTGCCCGTGAGGCGGCGGCAGATTATGAACCTGCCAGAACACCTACAAGAACCCACCTCCGCCCGTCGTTGCCGAAAGGATTCCCATGACCGCCATCGTCGATATCCACGCCCGCGAAATCCTTGATTCCCGGGGCAATCCCACGGTGGAGGTCGAGGTGGTGCTGGAAACCGGCTCGATGGGCCGCGCCGCCGTTCCGTCGGGCGCTTCGACCGGCGCGCATGAGGCGGTCGAACTGCGTGACGGCGACAAGAAGCGCTACGGCGGCAAGGGTGTTCACAAGGCCGTCGCCAACGTCCAAGGCGAGATCTTCGACGCGCTATCCGGCTTCGATGTCGAAGAGCAGGTCTATATCGATCAGACCCTGATCGAACTGGACGGCACGCAGAACAAGTCGCGCCTCGGCGCCAATGCGATCCTCGGCGTCTCGCTCGCGGTCGCCAAGGCGGCGGCCGACGAGGCCGCGCTGCCGCTCTATCGCTATATCGGCGGAACGCAGGCTTCGCTTCTGCCGGTGCCGATGATGAACATCGTCAATGGCGGCGCGCATGCTGACAACCCGATCGACATCCAGGAATTCATGATCATGCCGGTCGGTGCCGCGGACATCGCGGATGCCGTACGCATCGGCTCGGAAGTTTTCCAGACGCTCAAGAAGGGCCTGCATGACGCGGGGCACAGCACCAATGTGGGTGATGAAGGCGGCTTCGCACCGAACCTCAAGAGTGCCGACGAAGCCCTTGGTTTTATTATGAAGTCGATCGAGAAGGCGGGTTACAAGCCGGGCGAGGATGTGATGCTCGCGCTCGACGCGGCCTCCACCGAGTTCTTCAAGGACGGCATCTACAATATGGAGGGCGAGGGCAAGAAGCTCGAGGCCGCCGGCATGGTCGCCTATTACGAAGACCTCTGCCGCCGCTATCCCATCGTCTCCATCGAGGACGGCATGGCGGAAGACGACATGCAAGGCTGGGCCGCGCTGACCAAGGCGCTCGGCGACAAGGTGCAGCTCGTCGGTGACGACCTGTTCGTCACCAACCCGGTTCGCCTGTGGGACGGCATCACCAACGATATCGCCAACTCAATCCTGGTGAAGGTCAACCAAATCGGCACGCTGACCGAAACGTTGCGTGCAGTCGAGATGGCGCACAAGGCGGGCTACACTGCCGTCCTGTCGCACCGTTCGGGCGAGACCGAGGACACCACCATCGCCGACATCGCGGTCGCCACCAATTGCGGCCAGATCAAGACCGGCTCGCTGTCGCGCTCCGACCGTCTCGCCAAATACAATCAGCTCATCCGCATCGAGGAAGAGCTGGGCCCGGCGGCGACGTATGCCGGCGTGCGGGCACTCAAACAGCGTCGATAACGGCCGCGCATCGCAAGGCGCTTCTCTTTCGTCAGCGACGCGAGGTCGCTTTGCACGTGGATGTCTGCGCGCGCTAATGCGTCTGCGCCCGAGCATGACGGCTTTGGATGGCCAAGGAATCTCGCTTTGCCGGTCCGAGTCATGTCACGCGTGTGTGATTGCTGTGACAGTGGCGCGTTAGTAACTTTTGATTAATCTTTGTGACCGATTCTCCATTTCAACAATCAAGCCCGGTTAAAAAACAATGACCGGGTCGGGATAAAGGTTCTTCCCCACCAGGACGAACTCCTCCCAAACGGTGTGTGAGCGAAGGAAAACCGCTGATTTTGATTGGCGAAAGCTTTGCATAGCGACGTAAAGGCCTAGGCCGACCGTTGGGGGAACGGATGAAATTGTTTGTCGAGTTGCGCCAGCGTGCGCGCCACGTCGTTGGACCGATCATCGGTTCGGCACTTGTTGTTTATGTCGCGTATAACACCGTGCAGGGCGATCGTGGCTTGATCGCCTATTGGCAGCTCACCAAGCAGGTCGAACAGGCCCGCGCCATCCAGGACGAACTGGATCTGAAGCGCCGCCGCCTGGAGAACCGCGTGAAGCTGATGAACTCCAATTCGCTCGATGCCGACATGCTGGATGAGCGCGCACGCTTCCTATTCGGCTATACCCGCCCCGACGAATACGTCATCATCACCAGATAGCAAGCTTTCGGATTCTCCCATGGCGCAGGTGACGCGTCGCGACGTGCTCCTCGGTTTAGCGTTGACCGGCATTGCGCCGGGGATCGCCCGCGCGACGGCTCCGACCGTCTCGGACCAGTTGCGCGATCTCGAGGCGGCGGCAGGCGGCCGTTTGGGCGTCGCCGCGCTTGATCTCGACTCGCATACGCGCTGGACATACCGCGCCGATGAACTCTTCGCGCTCTGCAGCACCTTCAAGCTGCTGGCCGCCGCCTATGTGCTGGCTCGCGTGGACCGGGGACAGGAGAACCTTACGCGCCGCGTCGTCTTCAGCGGGTTGGATGTCGTGGATTATTCACCCATCACCGTACAGCATATTGGCGCTCCGGGGCTCGACATGGCGGCGCTCTGCGAAGCTGCCGTCACTTTGAGCGACAACACCGCGGCCAACCTGATACTCGCGAGCTTTGGCGGACCGGCGGCGCTGACTGCTTATCTGCGCACCCTCGGCGATTCCGTCACGCGCCTCGACCGCATCGAGACGGATCTGAACGAGGCCATTCCCGGCGATCCGCGCGATACGACGAGCCCCGCCGCCATGCTCGGCCTGATGGAGAAGCTGTTGGTCGGCGATGCGCTGTCGGCGCGTTCACGCACACAACTCAATGCGTGGCTGAAGGCGAGCGAGACCGGTGACAATCGTCTGCGTGCGGGCTTTCCCGTCGAATGGGTCGTGGGCGACAAGACGGGAACCGGAGGCTTCAACACGACCAACGACGTGGCCATCGCCTGGCCGCCGGAGCGCGCGCCCGTCCTCATCACGTGCTACTATACCGACTCGCCAGGCCAACCGGCGATGCGCGAATACGTCCTGGCCGAGGTCGCGCGGACCATCACGGCACAGATCGTCAGATCGGAGCGGCGTTAGTCCGCTGCCGCGCTTACACCCATTGATGCACTCGCCATGTCTTGTCGAGCTGCCGTCCGATAGGCATCGATCGCCTGCATGAGTTGATCGAGCGAGCGGCCTTCAGAATCCGCATGCTGCGATTGCAATGTCATCAGGAAGCGTTTGAGCGTTTCGCGGGACTCGTCCTGGCGGACTTCCGTCCGCTCATCCTGCGTGCCCTGAACAAACTGATCCTTGGTCAGGCTGTCATCGTTTTCATCGCCGGTGAGCTTATGGAACATCGATGTCGCGTCTTCCTCGCTGACGTCATCGGGGCGTCCGGCGAGGTATTCCTCAAGGCTGACCACTCCGTCCTTGTTGACGTCGAGCGCGTCGAATTTCTTATCGTCATCGTCCTTTTTACTGCCGCCGCCGCCGCCGCCATGACGGTGCGCGCCGGCTGTCCTGGCATGTTGTGCCTCCACGCCGAGTGCGAATTGGTCTTCGCTCAGGCTGTCGGCATCGGCATTCGCACCGCCACCGGCCGCGATTGAATCAAACAGCTTGGATGCATCTTCCTCGCTGATCGCGCTGGGGCGGGCGGCAACGAATTCATCGCGGGTCAGGGTGCCGTCGCCGTTGGCATCGAGCTTTGAGAACAGGGCCGCACCGCGGCTCCCGCCGCCCGGATACTGATCGCCATTCGGATTGCCCTGCTGCTGGATCGGGATGTTTTTGGTTGTCGCCGCAAATTGAGCGAAGGCCGTGGCGAGATCGCCATCCTTGACCGAGCCGCTTTTCGTCGGATCAAGCAGATCGAACAGGCTTCCGGCGGCCTCTGCCGTCACACCGTCCGGCGCGGCATCGACGAATTCGCTTCGGCTGACCTCTCCGCTGTCGTCGGTGTCGACCTGTTTCATCATCGCGGCGTACTGGGCGTAATTTGCCGAGTTACCGATACCGGAGATCATGATTTTCTCCTCGTCGTCATGAGGCCTCTAAATGGGCCGCAATGGATTCCACGTTCGAGACAACCCGATCCATGCGGTCGGATGCGCAAAAATTTTGCTTCATTAGTAAAATTTGTTGGACCGGTTTTTGCTTTGTTCCTGGCAGGCGGCCTCAATCAGCGGATTGGACGGCAATTTTTGCCGCCTCCGGAAAGTGCTCGTGTGAATTCGATCGCGAACGGAAGAGCATTACCTTCGTTGTCCGAAAGCGAAGGGCAGGGATGCGTCAGCGACGATCTCCTGATGGCTCATGTCGCTGCCGGCGATCAGGCCGCATTCCGGAACCTCGCAGAGAAATATCGACGCCGCATGCTGTTGCTCGCCCGGCGCATCACCGACAGCGCGGCGGATGCCGATGAAATCCTGCAGGAGGTTTTTCTGAAAGTCTGGATGGTGGCGCCGACGTGGCGGACCGAGGGGCCTGCGAAATTTTCGACCTGGCTAAGGCGGGTCGTGCTCAATGCCAGCATCGACCGCAAACGCCGCCGGATTTTTTCACCGCTGGATGAGGCTGCGGACCTGATCGATCAGAGAGACGGCGGTTTCGAGACGGCATTCGCATCGGAACGGCACGCCGCCATCCTCGATGCCATGGCGACGCTGCCCGATCGCCAGCGGTCGGCTTTGTTGTTGCACTATCTAAACGAAATGAGCGCGCCGGAGGCGGCAAAAGCCCTTGGTGTCAGCGTCTCCAGTCTTGAATCCCTTCTGGTGCGCGGGAAGCGCGCGTTGCGCGATGCATTGGTGCTCGCCAATGCCATCGGCCTTATCGACATTCTTTAGGCATCGCTATTTGTCGGAATGGCCCAGGCTTTTGCCCGGCGCGATGGCGTCGCGCATGATCTGCTTCAACTCGGTGATCTCGGGAAAGCCGTCACGTTCCTTGCGTGACCATAGAAGCTGCTCGCCGTAGCGAACCTCGAAGATGCCGCCGGTTCCAGGGATCAGGGTGACGCCGCCCAGTTCCTCGGCGAAGGTCGTCAGCAATTCCTGCTGCATCCAGGCGGCGCGCATCAGCCAGCGGCACTGCCGGCAATATTCGATGGTGATGATGGGCTTGGCGTCACTCATTTCTACGATAGCGGAATCATGATATCGGAGCGAAACGCCGGGCGCTCCTGCAGCCGCTGGTAATAGGCATCGAGGTCCGGCATCGCCGGATGCTCCAGCGGCATCGCCTTGTAACGGTAGAGCGCCGCGCCCGCCGGGATGTCGCCCATGGTGAACGATTCGCCGGCGACATATTTCTTGCCCTTCAAGGCACGATCGAGAACGCGGAAATTGTCATGCAGCTTCTCGGTCTGCGCCTTGATCTGGGCCATGTCGCGCTTCTCGGGCGGCGTGCGGATCAGGCCCCAGAAGACGGGCGTGAGGTTCTGGTAGCATTCGGTCTGCTGCCAATCCATCCAGACGTCCGACTGCGCACGCACTATCGGGTCCTCCGGCCAGAGCTTCCCCGAGCTGTAGGTCTGGGCGAGGTAGCGCACGATGACGTTGGATTGGTGGAGAATCGTGCCGTCGACAACGAGGGTCGGGACCCGCCCGTTCGGGTTGATCTTCTGCTGGTATTCGCCGCTCGCTGCCCAGCCCACGGCGCTGTCGGCCTCGACCCAGTCGAACGGCAGCTCCAGCTCCTTCAGCGCCCACAGCGCCTTCTGCACATTGATGGAGGTGCGTCGTCCATACAGAGTCATCTTGGCCATGGAATTCTCCCAACTTGCGTTGGCGCAGCGTACGGAAATTGCGTCCGCCTGCAAGCGTGGTTAATAAAGTTCCGCACCCATTTTAGCATTTAACCAACATCGTTATAAATGCACTTTTTCTATTGCGTGACAATAACTTCGGGTGCAGCGTGGGCGCCACTTGAGCCGAAAAATTGGCCCATAGGGCTGGGGAGCGAACATGGCTAAGACTGCTGTTGCACGGCAGGGCAAACGGGCGGGTGCGAACGAACTTTCGCCTGACCAACTCAAAGGTTTCCTTCGCGACATGCTGCTGATTCGCCGCTTCGAGGAGAAGGCGGGGCAGCTTTACGGCATGGGCCTGATCTACGGCTTCTGCCACCTCTATATCGGCCAGGAGGCCGTGGTGGTGGGCATGCAGGCCGCGGCCGAGCGGGGCAAGGACAGCGTGGTGACCAGCTATCGCGACCACGGCCATATGCTGGCCTGTGGGATGGACCCGAAGGGTGTGATGGCGGAGCTGACCGGCCGGCGCACCGGCTATTCGCACGGCAAGGGCGGCTCCATGCATATGTTCAGCACGGAGAAGAAGTTCTATGGCGGCCACGGCATCGTCGCCGCCCAGGTTCCGATCGGGACCGGGCTCGCCTTCACCCACAAGTACAACAACGACGGCGGCGCCAGCATGGTCTATTACGGCGACGGCGCGGCCAACCAGGGCCAGGTCTACGAAAGCTTCAACATGGCGGCGCTGTGGAAGCTGCCGGTCGTTTATGTGATCGAGAACAACCGCTACGGCATGGGGACCTCGGTCGCGCGTGCCTCCGCCACGGGCGATCTGCACAAGCGCGGCGCGGCCTACGGCATCCCGAACGAGGAAGTTGATGGCATGGACGTGATCCAGGTCTACGAGGCCGGCCAGCGCGCGCTCGCCCACGCCCGTTCGGGCAAGGGGCCCTATATCCTCGGTGTGCAGACCTATCGCTATCGCGGCCATTCCATGTCGGATCCGGCGAAGTACCGCTCGCGCGAAGAGGTGAGCAAGATCCGCTCCGAGCAGGATCCCATCGACCGCATCCGTCAGATGCTGCTGGATGAGGAGATCGCGAGCGAGGACGAGCTGAAGAAGATCGACGCCGACGTGAAGGCGATCGTGACCGAGGCAGCCGAATTCGCACAGCAGAGCCCCGAGCCCGACGTGGCCGAGCTCTACACCGACGTTCTCGTCGAAGCCTAAATCCAATCGCACAAGAATCCCCTGGGGAAGGAACCGTAAGTCCATGGCGACCCAAATCCTGATGCCGGCGCTGTCGCCGACGATGACCGAGGGCACGATTGCCCGCTGGCTTAAAAAGGAGGGCGACACCGTTTCATCGGGCGAGGTTCTCGCCGAAATCGAAACCGACAAGGCGACGATGGAATTCGAAGCGGTGGATGAAGGCGTTCTCGGCAAGATCATCGTCCCCGAGGGCACGCAGAATGTCGCGGTGAATACGCCCATCGCGGTCATTGTCGCCGAAGGCGAGGATGCTGCTGGAGCTGTACCATCGAAACCAGCCGCCGCTGCTAAACAGGCCGAAGCCCCCGCCGCCGAAGCCAAAGCCAAACCCGCCGAAGTCTCCGCTCCCGCCCTCAAATCCCTTCCTCCCGAGCCCGACTACAAGGGCGAATTCGTCACCCAGACCGTCCGAGAAGCGCTCCGCGATGCCATCGCGGAAGAGATGCGCACGGACGAACGCATCTTCCTGATGGGCGAGGAAGTCGCCGAATACGAAGGTGCCTATAAGGTGAGCCAAGGCCTGCTCGAGGAATTCGGCGCCAAGCGCGTCGTCGATACACCGATCACCGAACACGGCTTCGCCGGTCTCGGCGTCGGCGCCGCCATGGGCGGCCTGCGCCCCATCGTCGAATTCATGACCTTCAACTTCGCCATGCAGGCGATGGACCAGATCATCAATTCGGCGGCCAAGACGCGCTACATGTCGGGCGGCCAGATGTCGTGCCCGATCGTGTTCCGCGGCCCGAACGGCGCGGCCGCCGGCGTCGCCGCGCAGCATTCGCAGGATTATGCGAGCTGGTATGGCCATGTCCCGGGGCTCAAGGTCGTCGCACCCTATTCAGGCGCCGACGCGAAGGGCCTGCTCAAGGCTGCCATCCGCGATCCGAACCCGGTGATCGTGCTCGAGAACGAACTGCTCTACGGCCGCTCCTTCGAGGTGCCGAAATCGGCCGACTTCATCGTGCCGATCGGCAAGGCGAAGATCGAGCGCGCGGGCAAGGACGTCACCATCGTCGGTTATTCGACCATGGTGGGCGTGGCGCTGCAGACTGCCGAGAAGCTGGCGGAGGAGGGCATCGACGCGGAAGTCATCAACCTGCGTACCATCCGTCCCATCGATGTCGAGACGATCGTCAACTCGATCAAGAAGACCAACCGCATCGTGAGCGTCGAGGAAGGCTGGCCGTTCGCCGGTATCGGGTCCGAGATCGCCGCGCTTGCCATGGAACATGCGTTCGACTGGCTGGACGCGCCGGTGACCCGCGTGTGCGGCGAGGACGTGCCGATGCCGTACGCGCGCAACCTGGAAGCGCTCTACCTGCCGTCGGTCGATCGTGTCAGCAAGGCGGTCAAAGCCGTCTGCTATCGCTGAGGAGGAACGCGCCATGGCAACCCAGATCCTGATGCCGGCGCTGTCGCCCACCATGACGGAGGGCACGCTCGCCAAATGGCTGAAGAAGGAAGGCGATAAGGTTTCGTCCGGCGACTTGCTGGCCGAGATCGAAACCGACAAGGCGACGATGGAGTTCGAAGCCGCCGACGATGGCGTGCTCGGCAAGATCCTCGTGCCGGCCGGTACCGAAAACGTCGCGGTCAACCAGCCGATCGCCGTGCTGCTGGCTGAGGGCGAGGATGCTTCGGCCGTCGCGTCGGCAACCAGCGCTGCTCCGGCTGCGAAGAAGGCAGAGACCCCGGCCGCGGCACCTGCGGCCAAACCGGCCGAGGCCCCCAAGCCTGCTGCCGCGCCGCAGCCGCAAGAGGCGGCCGCACCGCGCAAAGAGGGTGAGCGCCTGTTCGCGAGCCCGCTTGCCAAGCGCATCGCCAAGGACAAGGGGATCGATCTGTCCGCGCTCGCCGGCTCCGGCCCGCACGGCCGCATCGTGAAGGCTGACGTCGAGAACGCGAAACCGGGTGCCGCCGGTCTTCCGGCTGCACCTACGGCCGCGAAGGCGCCTGGTGCACCGAAGCCGGTTCCGGCCGCCGCCGAAGGCACCTACACGGACGTGCCGCTCACCAACATGCGTCGCGTCATCGCCCAGCGCCTCACCGAATCCTCACAGGAGATTCCGCATTTCAAGCTCACGGTCGATTGCAATATCGACAAGCTGCTGGCGTTGCGCGAGGAACTGAACGGCCGTTCGCCCAAGGACGGGCCGAAAGCCTACAAGCTGTCGGTCAATGATTTCGTCATCCGTGCGGTCGCCTTGGCGATGCGCAAGGTGCCCGACGTGAACGTGAGCTTCATCGGCAACGCGATCCGCCATTGGCACGATATCGACATCTCCATCGCGGTGGCGACCGAAGGCGGCCTGATCACGCCGATCATCCGCAAGGCGGATCAGAAGGGCCTCGCCGAAATCTCCAACGAGATGAAGGACCTCGCCGAGCGTGCGAAGCAGAACAAGCTGCAGCTCCATGAATTCCAGGGCGGCGGATTCTCGATCTCGAACCTCGGCATGTTCGGGATCAAGGACTTCACGGCGATCATCAATCCGCCGCAATCGTGCATCCTCGCGATCGGCGCGGGCGAGAAGCGCCCGATCGTGAAGGACGGCGCGCTCGCCATCGCCACGATTATGAGTTGCACCATGTCGACCGACCACCGCACGGTGGACGGAGCACTTGGCGCGGTCTTCATGCAGGCCTTCAAGGCGCTGATCGAAGATCCTTTGACGATGATGCTGTAGGAGGCCCGCACCGTGGCCGATACTTCTTTTGACGTGATCGTCGTCGGCAGTGGGCCCGGCGGCTATGTGACCGCCATCCGCGCCGGGCAATTGGGCCTCAAGACCGCGATTGTCGAACGCGACAAGCTGGGCGGCATCTGCCTCAACTGGGGTTGCATCCCGACCAAGGCGCTGCTGCGCTCGGCCGAAATCTATCGCAATACGCAGCATGGCAAGGACTTCGGCATCAATGCCGGTTCGCTGACTTTCGATCTCAAGCAGATCGTCGCGCGTTCGCGCGGCATCGCCGACGATCATTCCAAGGGCGTCGCCTACCTGATGAAGAAGAACAAGGTTCAGGTGATCGAAGGCAGCGCCAAGCTCGCGGGCCAATCCGGCGATCTGAGAAAGATCACCGTCGAGAAGGACGGCAAGAAAGTCGGAGATTACACAGCGAAGCACATCATCCTGGCGACCGGGGCGCGGGCGCGTTCGCTGCCGGGTCTGGAACCTGACGGCAAGCTGGTCTGGACCTATCGCGAGGCGATGGTGCCGGACACGTTCCCTAAATCACTGCTGGTCATCGGCTCGGGCGCCATCGGGATCGAATTCGCCTCCTTCTATCGCACGCTCGGTGCCGAAGTGACGGTGGTCGAGGTCCTGCCGCGCGTCCTGCCGGTCGAGGACGAGGAAATCTCGAAATTCGCGCACAAGCAGTTCGAGAAGCAGGGCATGAAGATCATGACCGGCGCGGCGGTCAAAGGTCTCAAGAAAGGCGACAATTCCGTCACCGTCACCATCGAGGCGAACGGCAAGACCAGCGAAGTGACGGTCGAGCGAGTCATCTCCGCGGTCGGCATCGTCGGCAATGTGGAGAACCTGGGCCTTGAAGGCACCAAGGTGAAGGTCGATCGTAGCCATGTGCTGATCGATGAATGGTGCCGCACGGGTGAGCCCGGCGTCTATGCCATCGGCGATCTCGCCGGTCCGCCGTGGCTCGCGCACAAAGCGAGCCATGAAGGCATCATCTGCGTCGAGAAGATCGCCGGTTTGCATCCGCATCCGCTCGATACCACGCGTGTCCCCGGCTGTACCTATTGCCATCCGCAGGTCGCCTCCGTCGGCCTCACCGAAGCTGCGGCGAAGGAGAAGGGCTATCAGGTGAAGGTCGGCCGCTTCCCATTCATCGGCAACGGCAAGGCCTCCGCCATCGGCGAGCGCGACGGCATGGCGAAGGTCGTGTTCGATGCCAAGACGGGCGAATTGCTGGGCGCGCATCTGGTCGGCGCCGAGGTGACCGAACTCATCCAGGGCTACACCATCGGCAAGACGCTCGAGACCACGGAAGTCGAATTGATGGAAACCATCTTCCCGCATCCGACGGTGTCCGAAGTGATGCACGAGGCGGTGCTCGATGCGTACGGGCGGGTGCTGCACATTTGATGGCGAAACCGGCCATACGGCCGGTCGCAGCCGGCGATCGTGATGAATGGTTCCGCTTGTGGCAGGGCTATCTTGATTTCTACGAGCGGGCGCTCGATCCGAAGATTTCGGATGCGACGTGGCGGCGGCTTTTGGATACGGCCGGACCGGTTTATGGACTGGTCGCGACCGACGAGGACGGCGTGCTGATCGGCTTCGTCAATTATGTGCTGCACGCGAGTACGTGGAGCGATCGGCCCGTCTGCTATCTGGAGGATCTGTTCGTCGCTCCGGATGCGCGCGGGCAGGGTGCGGGGCGGGCATTGATCGAAGCCGTGGTCGATCTTGCCAAAACGCATGGCTGGTACCGTGTTTATTGGCAGACAAGGCAAGGCAACGCGACCGCGCGCGGCCTATATGATAAGGTGGCCCAGGCAATGGATTGGGTCCGTTACGACGTGAATGTGAGCATATGACCGAGATCAAAACCTTCCGTCATCCGCAGCTCCGCAATCGGCCGGAGAACAAGCGCCCGCGCCTGCCGGACTGGATCCGGGTCAAGGCGCCCAACTCACCGGTCTATGGCGAGACCAAGCGCCTGATGCGCGAGCTTAACCTCGTCACGGTGTGCGAGGAGGCGGCCTGTCCGAACATCGGCGAATGCTGGGCGCATAAGCATGCGACCGTCATGATCATGGGCGAGATCTGCACGCGCGCCTGTGCCTTCTGCAACGTGGCAACCGGCAAACCCGCGCACCTCGATCCGGTTGAGCCCGACAATGTCGGCATGATGGCGCTCAAGACCGCGCTTCGGCACATGGTCATCACCTCGGTCGATCGTGACGATTTGGAAGATGGCGGCGCTGAGCATTTCGCCAAATGCATCGAGAAGGTCCATTTCTACGCGCCGGGCACGACGGTCGAGGTGCTGACGCCAGATTTCCGCGACAAGCCGGGCGGGCTCGAAACCGTCATTGCGGCGCGGCCCGACGTGTTCAACCACAACCTCGAAACCGTGCCGCGCCTGTATCCGACGATCCGCCCGGGCGCGCGCTATTACCACTCGCTCAACCTGCTGGATCGCGCCAAGCAGATCGATCCGCAGGTCTTCACCAAATCCGGCATCATGGTGGGGCTCGGCGAGGACCGTGTCGAAGTCATGCAGGTGATGGACGATATGCGTTCGGCCGAGGTCGATTTCCTGACCATCGGCCAGTACCTGCAGCCGACGCCGCGCCACGCCAAACTCGAACGCTATGTGACGCCAGAGGAATTCGCCGAGTACGAGAAGATCGCCTACGCCAAGGGGTTTCTGAAGGTCTCGGCAACGCCGCTGACGCGTTCGTCCTATCACGCCGACGACGATTTCGCCGTCATGCGCGAAGCACGCCGCGCCAAGCTCGCCCAGAAGTAGGGCGAGAGGTCACGTGCCGACACACGCCGAGAAGAAGCGCCTGCCGTATACCCCGGCGGAGATGTTCGATCTCGTTGCGGACATCGAGAAATATCCCGAGTTCCTGCCGTGGTGCGTCGGCACCCGTATTCGTTCGCGCGACGACAATGTCGTCGTCGCCGATATGATCATCGGCTACAAGATGTTCCGCGAGCGCTTCACGTCGCGGGTGACGCTCGATCGATCCGAGCGCATCGACGTCGAATATTCCGAGGGGCCGTTCAAGTATCTGCAGAACCACTGGATCTTCGAGCCGGATGGCAACGGCACCTGCATCGACTTTTTCGTTGATTTCGAATTTCGCTCGCGTCTGCTGCAGGCGATGATCGGCGTGGTGTTCGGCGAGGCGGTGCGCATCATGGTCAATGCGTTCGAACGGCGCGCCGAGGCGATCTATGGCAAGCGCCCATCGGTTTAACTAGAGCAGTTTAACCAAGGGTGCTGATCAGATAGGCGCAGTTGATGGTCATGTGGAACACGATCGCCGGCCACAACGAACGCGATCTTTCGTAGAAGTAAGCGGCCAGGACACCAAAGAGCAGAACCTGCGGATAGCGGGTGACCTGGATGTGCGGCACGCCGAAAACAATGGCGCTGGCAACGGCCGCCATCAGAAAATTGAAATTGGGCCGCAGCCAGGCGAACAGGATTCCGCGTTGGAGAATCTCCGTTGCGAACGGCGTCAATACGGCAATGGCGAAGATCAACATATAGTCGAGATATTGGGGCGCTTCCCTGAGGATGGCGAGATCCGTCACGCCGGGCTCGGCCGAGCGCGGGGTCCCGAGTACAACGAGGCTCAAGCCATTGGAAAAGATGCGAAGTGCGTAGATCGTGGTGCCGAGAAGGATGGCGCGAATGATCCAATCCTTGTCGCAGCCGACGAACCCGATCTCGCGCCACGTCAATTTGGCTATCTTGATGCCGAATATATAGACGCAGATCAGCATCAACCCGCCATAGACGTAGTCCTGTATGACGTAGAGGACGGGTTCGGAAAACCAGCGCTGGCTTCTGGGGATTTCCGTTTGCCAGGCGAAAATAATGATCGCGATAAGGATGAGGCCCAGCGTTACGACGAAGAGCAGGATAAAATTCTTGGTCGTCAGATTAAGCGACGGACCAGTCGGATTATCCATTCACCGCGTGACCAGGTCAGCCAACATGCGGAGCGCGGTATCCACGCTCGCAGAGCGCACGGCATCCCGGTCGCCGGGGAAAACATGACGTTCGCGTAGTGTCGCAAAGCCCCGACGCGCCGCCGCGATATGCACGAGGCCCACGGGCTTTTGCGGTGTTCCGCCGCCGGGGCCGGCAATACCGGTTACGGCAACCGCGGCATCTAAATTCGTTTGTGCGAGCACACCTTCGGACATCGCACGGGCGACATCTTCCGAAACCGCTCCGACGTTGAGGAACAATCCGCTCGGGACACCGGCGTATCGGGTTTTGGCTTCATTGGAATAGGTGACGAAGCCGCATTCGAGAACGTCGGACGAGCCACTGACCGCGGTGATCGCGCCTGCGATCAGGCCGCCGGTGCAGGATTCGACCGTCCCGATCCTGAGGCCGCGCGAGCGGCACTCGGCGATCAGGCGTTCGGCAAGCTCGAGGGTCTGCGGAGCAAACATCATAAGAACCACGCATAGCGGAACACGATCAGGGCAATCGCCGCCCATGCAGCCGCGAAGATATCATCCACCATCACGCCGCATGCGCCGTTCAACGCGCGATCCGCCCATGATGCAGGCCAGGGTTTCCAGACGTCGGCAATACGAAACAAGACAAACCCGATCGCGTAGAGATTGACGTCCGGCGGAACGACGAGCAGTACCAACCATTGCCCGGCGACCTCGTCAATAACGATCCAGCCGGGGTCTTTCATCTCCGGATTTTTTTCCGCGAGGTCACGCAGCACCGCGCCCGATGACCACAGGCCGAGCGCGAAAGCGAGGAACGTCGCCAAGGCGAGAAGGGGAACACCACCGAGAGTTTGCAATCCCCATGCAGCGGGAAGCGCCACTGCCGAGGCCCAAGTGCCCGGCATAGCGGGTGCACGACCGATGCCGCATACCGTTGCGGTTGCATAAGCGAATTTCAATGTGGAAGTCCCCGTTACGATCGTATGAACGTATAGCCCTGTGATTTCCTTATCTAATTTGGCTGAATTTTTTCCACAACCTGTGGATAAACCCAACGAACAATCAGGCTGTTACAAGATGACATGTTAAAGGCAATGATTCTGACATTTTCAGAGGGCATAACAGTTGCGCGTTGTACCACCGGCAGGTACCGTTCCTGGACAATATTACATAATCTGGGGCGTACGGCTGCATCGGGCCTGGGGAGGACGACGATGCGGTGGTTTGTGCAGATTTTAGGGGGCGCCTTCTGCGCGGAGGCGATAGGGGATGAAACGACGACACGACGTCCTCCATTGGCGTTCTTTGGCGCAACGCATCGGCGCTTGGTTTCCTGAACGCCAGCTCATCCTTCGCACCGACGGCAAGATCCGCTACCTCAACATCTCCAAGAATTTCCAGCTCCTCTCTCTCCTCGTCCTGTTTCTCGCTTTCGGGTGGGGCATTTTCTCAACCACCACCTATTTCGCGCTCAGCAACATCCTGCGCTCCAAGGATTCAGAAATCTCGACGGCGCACAACAACTACCGCAACCTGCTGAGCGAGGTGACGAGATATCAGGAACGCTTCTCCGTCCTGACCAAGGAGCTGCAGCGCAATCATGCAATGATGCTCGATCTGGTCGAGAACAATACGAACCTGCAACTCAACCTGAGCTCGACGCAGAAGAACCAGGAAACCTCGCAGACCAAGCAGGCCGAGAGCGATAGTGCGCGCAAGAATCTGCGCGACAAGCTGACCTCCATCGAAACCGAGCTCGGCAACATGACCAGCCGAAGTTTCGAATTGACGGGCAACCTCGCAACGGTGACCGACAATCTGCAGACGGCGATGAACGACCGTGCCGAGATGCAGATCACGAATCAGAATCTACGGGGGCAGGTCGCCCAGCTTGAACAAGAAGTGAGCCACCTGCACCGGACCGAGACGGAAGTCATCGCCCGTCTGACCAAACGCACGCAGGACGGCATCGTCTTCATGGAGCGCGTGTTCGCGCGCGCCGGCCTGAACGCCGACGAATCCTTGGCGCAACTCACTTCGAGCACCAATACCGCTGTGGCTGCCAACGACGCACCGTTCGGCAGCCGCGAGGATGAGACCGAGCCCGCCGACGACGGTGGCGAACAACAGGCCTCCACCAGCGACGATCCGGTTAGCGAGGTCGCCGAGGCGCAGGAGAAGGAAGCCGACGAGCCGGCGCAGATGCCCGGCATTGAGATGCGGATTGCACGGCACGCGATCCCTGTGGGCCAGGGCGGCCCCTTCATCGCCACAACGCCGGCGGTGCATCGGCCACAGTCGGGCGAGAAGCTGAAAGCCAGTCTGACGAACCTCGAGGAACATTTGGAGCGGTGGGACGATCTGCGCCAATTGATGCGTGCCGCGCCGCTGCCGGCGCCTTTGGACCAGTTCCAGCTTTCGAGCGCATTCGGCAAGCGCCGCGATCCGATCCGCCAGCGCTGGGCCATGCATTACGGCCTGGATATGCGCGCACCGCTTAATTCCGCGGTTTACGCCACCGCGGCCGGCGTTGTGACGATCGCCTCGACGCACAACGACTACGGCCGGCTGGTCGAGATCGACCACGGCATGGGTTTCAAGACGCGTTACGCTCACCTGAACAAGATCCTCGTCCAGGTCGGCCAAAAAGTCGATTATCGAGATAAAATTGGGCTGTTGGGGAATTCAGGCCGGAGCACCGGCCCGCACCTCCATTATGAGATCGCGCATAACGGAAGGCCTGTCGATCCTATGCGATTCTTGAAGGCTGGCAGATATGTTTACAAAGGGCAGTAAGGACAGCAACGTGCTGTCGCAGGCATTCCAGAAGGTTCCGGCACCGCCGTCGCTTCTGGCGGCCGATCTCCTCATCACCGGCGACATTGTAAGCGCGGGTGAAATCCAGATCGACGGCCGGGTCAACGGCAACATCCAGACAGACGTCCTGGTCGTCGGCGAAAGCGCCCAGATCACCGGCGAGATCCGCGCCGAGAACGTGCGCATCCACGGCAAGGTCAACGGCCAGATCAAGGCCCGCACCGTTTCGCTCGCCAAGACCGCGCATGTGATGGGCGACATCCTGCACGAGAATCTGGCGATCGAGCAGGGCGCTTACCTTGAAGGTCATTGCCGCCGCATCGAGTCGCAAAAGAAGGATAAGGACGGCGACGGCATCAACCTGCTGGCCAAGGGCGCCTCGATCGTGAAGGCACACGCCCACGTCGAGCAGCAGAAAGCCGCGTCGTAGAGCACCACGTTCGGGACGTGGGGGTCGGAGGTTCTTAGTTCCGACCTAGCGGATCATTCGTGCAAACGCGTCCGAATCCACGTTGCCGCCGGTCGCGATGATGCCGACCGTTTGTCCCTTGTAGCGGGCGGGCTCCGCCAGGATCGCCGCGAGCCCGATCGCGCCGGACGGCTCGATCACCGCCTTGTATTCGTCGAACGCCAGCTTCACGGCCTTTTCCACGTCCGCATCGGCGACTACGAAGCCGCCGGCGAGATGGGTTTTGAGGATCTCGAACGTGATGGTGCCGGGCGCTTCTACTAGTAGACCATCGCAAATGGAACCCGGGCCGTTGGTGAGTTCCACGCGCGAGCCCGCCTTGAGCGAACGGGTCGTATCGTCGTAACCCTCGGGCTCGACACAATAGACCTGGGTTTCGGGCGATAGGCCGCGGAACGCGATCGAACAGCCGCCGATCATGCCGCCGCCGCTGCACGGGCCCAGCAGCATGTCGAGCCTGGCGCCCAAGGCTTTGACCTGTTCGGCGAATTCGAGACCGAGCGTTCCTTGTCCCGCCATGATGTCCGGATCGTTGTAGGGCGGCACCATGGTCCCGCCGGTTTCCGCGACCAGGCGTTCGGAGATCGCCACCCGGTTGGCATCCTTGCGATCGTAAGGCACGACGATGGCGCCGTCGCGCCGCGTGTTCTCCATCTTCACCTTGGGTGCGTCGGCCGGCATGACGATGCGTGCCGGGATGCCCAGCAGTTTGGCCGCGCGCGCCACGCCCTGCGCGTGATTGCCGGATGAATAGGCGACCACGCCCTTCCTGCGGGTTTCCTCCGGGATCTGGGCGATCTTGTTGTAGGCACCACGTACCTTGAATGAGCCGGTGCGCTGCAGGCATTCGGCCTTGATCAGGATGCGGCAGCCCAGCATGTCGTTGACCACCGGGGATTCGAGCACCGGGGTGCGCGTCACGACGGGGGCGAGGCGCTTCGCAGCCGCCTCGACATCGGCGAAGGTCGGCAGACGCCCGACCGGTTCGTTGGTTTCAGCCATGAGGGAATCCCTACGTGGGTGCGCTAGCGCCGCCGCAGCATGCTGTCAGGGGTGAGCGCGACCTGGGTCGGCGACATCATGTAGCGATAGACCTGGAGGTTCTCCAGCACGCGCTGGATGTAGTTGCGCGTTTCGGCGAAGGGCACCATCTCGATCCAGTCGATGGCATCCACTGTGCTTTCGCGCGGATCGCCGTATTCGCGGATCCACTGGCGCGCCCGGCTCGGCCCTGCGTTGTAGGCGGCGAGCGCCAGGATGTAGGAACCGTTGAAATCGTTGACCAGGTCGGACAGGTAGGTCTGGCCGAGATGAACGTTGTATTCGGCATCCTCGGTCAGGCGCTCATGCACGTAGGTAATGTCGTTCTTCTTGGCCATCTGCTTGGCCGTCGCAGGCATGAGCTGCATCAGGCCGCGTGCGCCCGCGGCACTGACGGCATTGTTGTTGAACAGGCTCTCCTGGCGGATGACGGCATGGACTAGCGGCCGCTCGGATTCGGGGATGCGCTTGGTGTCGAGAATCGGGAAGCCGGCACGCAGCAGGCTCACCCCCACAGTCTCGGCGCGTTTGGCGGCATAGATCGAGATGTCGGCGCGCCCCGTCTCGTAGGCGAGATCGGCCACACTGGCGAGCCAATCCGGTGTTTTGCCGATCTCGGCCAACTGACGGATGAAGGGACGCAGCATGTTGGTCATGCCGGCGGCGTCGATGATGCGCACCGCGCGCACCAGTTCGTGGCTCTTGAAGCTCGCTGCCACGATCGGATCGGTATGCGGCGGGGGCGGCATATTGATCGTGTCTTCGCGCGGCAGCTTGGTCGCGGCGAGCTGGCCGTAATAGGTCGTCGGATGCTTGAAAGCGGTGCGATACCAATAACGCGCGCGCTCGGCATCCTTTTCCGCCTCCGACGCGCGGCCCGCCCAATAGGCGCCGCGCGCCTTGCTGATCGGCTGCTTGGCTTCGCGGTAGACGTTGGAGAAATGGGTATAGGCGATCGCGTCATCCTTGAGGAAACGTAGCGCGATCCAGCCCGCCATCCATTCGGCGTCCAGCAGTTCGGCGCCGCTCTTGAGGTTGTGGTTGGCCGCGATCCGATAGGCGTCGGTGATATAGCCCTTCATCAGGGCGCGCCGGGCCAGGATGCTGCGTTCGCCCCACCAGCGCGTGGGATGGACCTTCACGGCGGCGGGAGAGGCCCGCAGCATGGCGAAAGCTTCCTCGTCGCGGTTCTTGATCCGGCGCCAGCGCAGCCGGTCGTACAATAGGCCCGGGTCGTTCTGCAGGCTGGCGGGGACGCGTTTGAGCGCGCCATCCACGCCGGGGGTCACGTCGCGCAGTGCGAAACGGGCCTCGGCGAGGGCGCGGTATTCGGTGCCCACCTTGGAATACATGCGCTTGGACGGCACTTCGCGGCCCGCCCAGACCAGCCGATCGAGGCGCGCGATGTGATCTTTTTTGCTAAGATATTCTCGGAACTTCTTGTAAAATATAGCTTCTTGCTGATCGCCGAAATTCGCATTGATCCAGGTCTTGCGGATCAGCTTCACCGCCTCGTCACGCCGGCCGAGATCGAGCAGCGACTCCGCCAGCCGGGTCGCCCCTTCGGTCGTGCTGGGTGCACGCTTGCCGTACCAGGCGATGACCTCCTTGTCCGGGTTGCCGGGTGCCATGGTTTCTTCGGCACGCGCCACCAAGCGCTCGTGCGACGGCCATTCGGGGAAGGCTTTGAGGAAGGCATCGATCTCGTCGAATGTGGCACCCGAACTGCCGCTGACCAGGCGCTGCCAGATCAGGATGCGGTTGAGCAGGGGATCGCGGACCCGGTTCGAGGCTTCGCGCTGCACGGCCCATTGGCCCTTTTCGCCGGCCTCATAAGCGGACTTGGCGGCTTGCAGATCGCTCTGGGCAGGCAAACTCTTATCAGGCAGCGCCGCGGCATGAACGGGCGCTACGGAAACGACCGGCGCGACAAACGCCGTCGACATCGCGATCAGCGAAGCGGACGAGAGAACCGTCGTAGCGAGGACGGCGCGATGGACTCGGGACAAAACTCGTCGTTCCACGTCTCGTTTCCCAGCCAGACCTGATCGATGATGTTTATTGGATTTTGATTTACGCGATCTTAAGTTGGTTCGGCGCGCAGCGCAATGTAACCGGCTTGTGATAAACCGACATGGCCAAGCGGTTTCGGGCGGAACTTGCCAGAACTTGCCCGGGAAATCCGCGGAGTCTATGGTGCGCGTCCGCAATCATGCGGCAAACCCAAGCGAGGTCAGCATGTTCGAGGGGTCCTACACCGCCCTGATCACGCCGTTCAAGAACGGCGCCGTCGATGCCGACGCGTTCCGCTCGCTGGTTGAGTGGCAGATCGGCGAAGGGACCAATGGGCTCGTGCCCTGCGGCACCACCGGCGAATCACCGACCCTCAGCCATGAAGAGCATATGCGCGTCACAGAGATGTGCATCGAGGTGGCGAAAGGCCGCGTGCCGGTCATCGCGGGGGCGGGCTCCAACTCGACGGTCGAGGCGGTTTCGCTCGCCAAGCATGCCGAGAAGGCGGGTGCGGACGGCGTTCTCGTTGTCACGCCCTATTACAACAAGCCCACGCAAGAGGGCATGTATCAGCACTTCAAGGCGATCAACGATGCGATCGGGATTCCGATCATCATCTACAACATCCCGCCGCGCAGCGTGATCGATATGCAGGTCGCGACGATGGCGCGCCTGGCCGAGTTGAAGAACATCACGGGCGTGAAGGATGCCACCAGCGATCTCAATCGCCCGATCCTGACGCGCAATGCCTGTGGTGCCAACTTCAACCAACTGTCCGGCGAGGATGGCACCGCGCTGCCATTCCTGGCGGCCGGCGGGCATGGCTGTATCTCTGTCACGTCCAACGTGGCGCCACGCTTGTGCGCCACCATGCAGAAGGCCTGGCGCGACGGCGATATCAACAAGGCCCAGGAGATCCAGTACAAGCTGATGCCGCTGCATTCGGCGCTGTTCTGCGAGACGAGTCCGGGCCCGGTGAAGTATGCCGCGAAGCTGTTGGGCAAGTGCGAAGCCGATACCCGGCTGCCGATCTGCGAGATCGCGGAGGCGAGCAAGACCCGGGTTCGCGAGGCGCTGATCCAGGTCGGCCTGCTGAACTAAGAGCCATAGAGCAGACATGAACGCCAAGAAGGCGACGGAAGAGGGTCACGTCGCGGCCCGAAACCGTCGCGCGCGTCACAATTATTTCATCGAAAGCACCATCGAGGCCGGCATCATGCTGCAGGGCACGGAGGTGAAGTCGTTGCGCTCGGGCCAGGCCAGCATCGAGGAATCCTATGCGAGCGATCAGGACGGCAATCTCGTCCTGCTCAACGCCTATATTCCCGAATACCACTCGGCGAGCGTGACCCAGCACGAGCCGCGCCGCCCGCGCGTCCTGCTGCTGCGCAAGCGCGAACTGGGCAAGCTGTTCGATGCGCTCAACCGCGAGGGCATGACCATCGTGCCGCTCTCCATCTATTTCAATAAACGCGGCTTTGCGAAGGTCGAACTGGGCCTCGCCAAGGGCAAACGCCAGCATGAGAAGCGCGATTCCATCAAGGAACGCGACTGGAAACGCGATCAGGCACGCATCATGCGCAACCGCTAGCGGGGCGGTTTACTGTCGCAGGTGGTTGCGCGGCGCACGAATCGTTATATTTGTCGCGCGTAACAGGAGTCACCCATGGCGAAAAAACCTCAGAAACCGCTGTACCATCTCGTCTTTGGCGGGGAGGTCTCGGACCCGCAGGGGCTCGATTTCGTCGGCGATCCCAGCAAGCTGCATATGGTCGGCATCTATCCGAACTACGCCGAGGCCCTGAAGGCCTGGAAGGGCGTCAGCCTTGCCAATGTCGACAGCGCGACCACGAAATATGTGATCGTGCATCTGCATCGTCTGCTCGATCCCAGCGACGACGGCACCACCGCCGACGACGAGGATTAAATCCGGTAGAGAAAGAAAAGGGCGCCTAGGCGCCCTTCGTCATGATGGTGCGGCTTGCGTGTTCGAACGTATCGAACAGCGCATCGTATGTCCGGCATAGCGGGAATTGCGGGAATTCGCGGATCACGTTGTCGGGCGCGCGGAACAGGATACCGTAATCGGCTTCGCTCAGCATCGCAGTGTCGTTGTAGGAATCGCCGGTCGCGATCGTCTTGAAGTTGAGCTGGCGGAACGCCGTGACCGCAGCCTTCTTGTGGTTGGCGAGGCGCAGCTTGTAATTGACCAGCTTGCCCGCCTCGTCGCATTCCAGGCGATGGCAGAACAGCGTGGGCCAGCCCAGCTTGCGCATGAAGGGTTCGGCGAATTCGTAATAGGTGTCCGACAGGATCACGACCTGGAACTGCGCGCGCAGCCGGTTGAGGAAATCGAGCGCGCCCTCCATCGGATCGAGCCGGTCGATGACCGCCTGGATGTCCTTGAGGCCGAGCTTGTGCTGGTCGAGCAGGGCCAGGCGCTCGCGCATCAGCTTGTCGTAATCGGGTTCGTCGCGCGTCGTGCGGCGCAATTCGGGGATGCCCGTGGTCTCGGCCACGCCGATCCAGACTTCCGGTATCAAAACGCCTTCGAGATCGAGGCAGGCGACAATCACGTTCAAAACCCCCCGGTTGATCGGTGCGCGGCGGTATAACACATACCCCCCGCCATTAAGCAAGCGTGGCGGACAGTGCGGGAGGGGTTAACGCAGGCGGGCCGAAAGCCCCTCGAACACGGCGTGGAACATGGCTTCGGTGAGCCGGCCGGTATTCGTGTTGTAGCGCGAGCAATGGTAGCTGTCGGCCAGCACGATCCCGCCCGGCAGTTCGTGCTGGGCGCCGTGGACGAACTTGAGTGCGCCGCGCTTCTGCCCCAAAGCCACCAAGATCGCGCCGTGCGCCACCGTGCCGAGTGCCAGCACCGCCTTCAGCTTCGGCATGGCGGCGATTTCATCGGCCAGGAAGCGGCCGCAATTCTTCACCTCCGGCCCGATCGGCTTGTTCTCTGGCGGCAGGCACCGCACCGCATTGGTGATGCGGCAACCGATGAGGGTCAGACCGTCGTTTGGATCTTCTTTATATTCACCGGTGGCGAGGCCGTACTTCAGAAGTGTCGCGTACAGCAGATCGCCGGCGTAATCGCCGGTGAACGGCCGCCCGGTCCGATTGGCGCCGTGCATGCCGGGGGCGAGCCCGACGATGAGCAGAGCGGCGTCGGACGAGCCGAAGGACGGGACCGGGGCGTTATGCCACTCGGGCTCGGCGATCCGCAGGTCGTTGCGGAACGTCACGAGCCGCGGACAGAGCGGGCAATCGCGACCGGGATTGGGAACGGAAGAAGGAGGAGAGGGAGGCGCCATTCGCCGGAGCCTACCAATCCTCTCTCCTAAACGGAACCCACGTAACGCTGCACGCCGTGCACCGAGACAAATTCCTCTTCGCCGTCCTCGTCGTCGTAATCATCATCGGCGTGCGGATGGTGCGGGTGGTGGTCGCTATGGCCGCCACGCCGTTCGATGTCGATGCGCAGTTCATTGAGTTCGACAAAGACGTCGGCCTGGCGGCGCAGTTCGTCGGCGATCATCGGCGGCTTGGACCGGATGGTCGAGACGACCGTGACGCGCCGCCCCTTGCGCTGAACTGCTTCGACCAGACGACGGAAATCGCCATCGCCCGAAAACAGGACTACATGGTCAAGATGTTCGAGCATTTCCATCACGTCGACGGCGAGCTCGATATCCATGTTGCCCTTGACCTTCCGCCGACCGGACGGATCGGTGAATTCTTTGGTCGGCTTGGTCACCATGGTGTAGCCGTTGTAGTCGAGCCAATCGACGAGCGGACGGATCGGCGAATATTCCTGATCGTCCACAAGAGCGGTGTAATAGAAGGCACGGATCAGATAGCCTTTGGACGCGAAGACGGTCAGCAGTCGCTTGTAATCGATATCGAAACCGAGCGCGCGGGCGGCGGCATAGAGATTCGAGCCGTCGATGAATAACCCAATGCGTTCCGATGGGGAGAAATTCATGGGATCACCTCGAAAAAATCCAGGCAAAACTCGTTGAAATACTCATCAAATAATGACCGAGGCTAAATGTTGAAGCAAGCAACGAACTTGGGCTGATGATCTATCTCGGAATTGGCTCAAATCTTTCCTCCGAGGCGTTCGGTCCGCCCGTCATGAACTGCCGCGCCGCCATCGCTCGCCTGGCGGAGGTTGGGCTCATGGCATCGGTCCAGTCGCCATATTACGAAACAGCGCCGGTCCCCGTGTCCGACCAGCCCTGGTACGTCAATTGTGTCATCGGCATCGTCGGGAGCCGTCTGACGCCCCGTGAAGCGCTGAACGCCTGCCTGGGGGTGGAACAGGGGCTCGGGCGGGTACGGACGGTCCCCAACGCCGCCCGAACCGCGGATATCGACCTCATCGCCTGGCACGATCAGGTGATCAACGAACCGCCGGAACTGATCGTTCCCCATCCGCGCATGGCCCAACGCGCCTTCGTGCTGCGGCCGCTTTACGATATCGCGCCGGACTGGCGCCATCCCGTGAGCGGGGCCGCCATCGCGGATTTGATCGCCAAACTGCCGCGGGATCAGCAAATCAGGCCGTTTGATGCCGGTTAAATGCCAGTTAAATGCTTGAATCAGGCGGCCCTGTCGCTATATAAACCCCGCCTTCGCCCCCAGAACTCGCCAAAGGAGAGGCCGCATGGCCCGCGTGACCGTCGAAGATTGCATTGAAAAGATTCCCAATCGCTTCGATCTCGTGATGATTGCCGCCCAGCGCGCGCGTTCCCTGGCGGCCGGCGCCGAACTGACCGTCGATCGCGACAACGACAAGAACCCGGTCGTTGCGCTGCGCGAGATCGCCGACGAGAAGGTCGATCTGGGCGAACTGGAAAACGGCCTGATCAAAGGGCTCCAGAAGCACGTCGAACACGACGACCAGGAAGAAGAGATCGACATCGCCGCCGCGACCGACGACTTCGCCACCCTGGCGTCCCAGACCAGCGCGGCCGTGCTGCTGGGCGACGGCGGCTCGGACAATTCGCCGCGGTTCGACGATGATGTCGACGGCGACGATGACGGCGCGGACGCTGGCGACGACGAATAGAGCTCACAGACACTGTAAAGCCGCGAGATTCTGCGTTCGGTTTCCTTTTTTCTCCACCCGAACTACATTAACGATTAAGATGTAGTGTTAATGCTTCCGCGAGATGCGGAAGTGGAGGACCGAGCGTGATTCGGCAGTTCGAGTTGGTCGAACGGGTCAAGGCTTACGATAAATACGCAGACGAAGACGCAATCAATAAAGCCTACGTCTTCGCGCTGAAGGCGCATGGCAACCAGAAACGTGCCTCCGGCGATCCGTACTTCTCCCATCCTCTCGAAGTCGCGGGCATCCTTACCCAATACAAACTCGACGCCAAAACCATCATCACGGCGTTGTTACACGACACGATCGAGGACACTGAGGTCACGACCGATGACGTGCGCTCGAATTTCGGTGAGGAGGTCGCCCAACTTGTCGATGGTGTGACCAAGCTCGCCCGCATCGAGCTGCAATCGGAGCAGTCCGATCAGGCCGAGAATTTCCGCAAGCTCGTGCTCGCCATGTCGGAGGATATCCGGGTCCTGCTGGTGAAGCTCGCCGACCGGCTGCACAACATGCGCACGCTCCATTACATCAAGAAGCCGGAGAAGCGCCGCGCCATCGCGCTCGAGACCATGGAAATCTACGCTCCGCTTGCCGAACGCATCGGTATGCAGGAGATGAAGAACGAGTTGGAGGACCTGGCGTTCGCCGAGCTCAATCCGGACGCGCGCAATTCCATCCTGGCGCGCATCAAGTTCCTGCGCGAGGAGGGCAAGGACAACGTCGCCTCCATCGTGGAGAAGCTGAAGGATATCCTCGCCAAGAATGGCGTGACGGCCGAAATCTTCGGCCGCGAGAAAACGCCGTATTCCATCTGGCGCAAGATGCAGAAGAAGAACATTTCCTTCGAGCAGGTCGCCGACGTCATCGCCTTCCGCATTCTCGTCGACAATGTCGCCGACGTCTACAGATCGCTGGGTATCATCCATCAGGCCTATCATGTCGTGCCCGGCCGGTTCCGCGACTATATCTCGACGCCGAAAGCGAACGATTACCAATCGGTCCATACCGGCGTGATCGGGCCCGATCGTCAGCGCATCGAAATCCAGATCCGCACGCGCGAGATGAACCAGATCGCCGAACTGGGCGTCGCTGCGCATTGGCAATACAAACAAGATGTGTCCGACAAGGCGGCGGGCCGCAATTTTCAGTGGATGCGCGAGCTTCTGGAAATCCTCGACCAGGCGGCCAATCCGGACGACTTCCTCGAGAACACCAAGCTCGAGATGTTTCCCGATCAGGTCTTCTGCTTCACGCCCGCGGGCGATGTGATCGCGCTGCCGGCCGGCGCCACGCCTGTCGACTTCGCCTATGCCGTCCATTCGGAAATCGGCGATACCTGCGTCGGCGCCAAGGTCAACGGCCGCTCCGTGCCGCTGCGCACCGAATTGAACAACGGCGACCAGGTGGAGATCATCACCTCCAAGGCGCAGACGCCGTCGCCGGTGTGGGAAAATTTCGTGGTCACGGGCCGCGCGCGCGCGCGTATCCGCCGCTTCGTGCGCCAGCGCGAACGCGAGGAATACAAGAATCTCGGAAAGGCGATCCTGGAACGCGTTTTCCGCGACGAGCAGTACGAACTGACCGACAAGGCGCTGAAGGAAGCGCTGCCCATCTTCACGCTGAATTCGGCCGACGATCTGTTCGCCCAGGTGGGCTCAGGCGAGATCACCGGCCGCCAGGTTGTTGAAGCCGTTTATCCCGGCACCAAGAAGGACAAGCGCAAGAACGGCAAGGTCATCGAATTCGCCCGCTCGCTCGGCCGCCGCCGCCAGAAGAGCCAGCCCGCCAAGCCGGGCATCCCGATCAAGGGCATGATCCCGGGCATGGCGCTGCATTTCGCGGGCTGCTGCACGCCTTTGCCGGGCGACCGCATCGTCGGCATCATCTCCAAAGGACGCGGCGTCAACGTCCATGCCATCGATTGCGAGACGCTGGAAGAATTCGCCGACACGCCCGAACGCTGGATCGATCTCGCCTGGGAAGACAGTGCGGTGGACGACATACATACCGCGCGCCTCGACGTCACCGTCACCAACGAACCCGGCAGCCTGGGCGAGTTGTCGACGTTGATCGCACGCAACGACGGCAACATCTCGAACTTGAAGGTCACTGGCCGCACCAACGAGTTCTTCGATCTGAAGATCGACATTCAGGTGCGCGACGTCCGCCAACTCACCAACATCATCGCAGCGCTCCGCGCTTCATCCGCCATCAATTCGGTGGAGCGGGCGAGGGGCTGAATTTCCATTGAACGAGGTTGTCTAACGTGAGCCGCCCTCTTCGTCTCGGCGTCAATGTCGATCATGTCGCCACCATCCGTAACGCGCGTGGCGGGGATCATCCGGATCCCGTGCGCGCCGCCATCGCGGCGCAAAAGGCCGGCGCCGATGGCATCACCGCGCATCTGCGCGAGGATCGCCGCCACATCTCGGACGACGATATCGATCGGCTGATGAGCGAGCTGACGTTGCCGCTGAACCTGGAAATGGCGGCGACCGACGAGATGCTGGAGATTGCGCTGCGCCACGGGCCGCACGCCGCCTGCATCGTTCCCGAAAAGCGCGAGGAGCGCACGACCGAAGGCGGGCTCGATGCCGTGGGCGGACATAATCGCCTGGTGCCGCTGGCGGGTGAATTGAAGAAACGCGGCGTGCGCGTCTCGTTGTTCATTGAGCCCGATCCGCTCCAACTCGATGCAGCCAAGTCCATCGGCGCGCCGGTGGTGGAACTCCATACCGGCGCCTATTGCCTGCTCGATGGCGCCGTGCGCGAAGCCGAATTGGAGCGCATCCGCAAGGCGGCCAAGCACGCCGCACGCATCGGCCTGGAATGTCACGCGGGCCATGGCCTTACCTTCGACAATGTCGGTCCGATCGCGGAAATCCCCGAGATCGTCGAGCTCAATATCGGCCATTTCCTGATCGGCGAGGCGATCTTCGGCGGGCTCGACAGCGCGATCAGGCGCATGCGTTCGCTGATGGACAAGGCGCGCGCCGAAATCTCGGGCGAACGTTCGGCCTGATGATCGCTCTACGATGATCCTGGGTATCGGCACCGACCTGATCGACATCACGCGCATCGAAAAGACGCTCGCGAAATTCGGTCAGCGCTTCATCGATCGCTGCTTTACGAACGTCGAGAAGGAGAAATCCGAAGGCCGCCTGCTGCGCGCCGAATCCTACGCCAAGCGCTACGCTGCCAAGGAAGCCTGTTCGAAAGCGCTGGGCACGGGATTTCGCCGTGGTGTCTTTCACAAGGACATGGGGGTCGTGAACCTGAAAGGCGGCAAGCCGACCATCGAATTGACCGGCGGCGCCAAGGATCGCCTTGCCGCCATCACGCCGCCCGGCATGACGGCGCGGATCGATGTCTCGCTGACCGACGAATATCCGATGGCCGAAGCAGTCGTCATCATCACCGCCATTCCGAAATCCGCTGCCTGATGGCACGCAGTGACAGCCTCGCCATCGGCTGGCGCCCCTCCAGTCTTTCGGGATGGGGCGTGTACGGCACCAATCTTGTCCTGCAATTGAAGCGGCAGGGGCGCAATCCGGTCCTTTATATGGCGCCGCATCGGCTCGATCTCGACGAAGCCGCGATGGCGGAGATGAAGCCCGTATTGCAACGCCAACCCCACCTGGACGGCCTCTTGCAGAAGATGGGCGTGCTGGATTTCGATTTTCCTGTGCTGCACGCACTGCGCAACGATTTCGAACCACCGATGGAAGATCAGGTCGCGCGCGGCAAGCCGAATATCGGCGTGATCTTCTTCGAAGATACACAATTCAGTGCGGCCGCCCTGGAGCGCGCACGCGGCTATGATCTGATCGTGGCGGGATCGGAGTGGAACCGTCGCATCGCCGAGGCGCGCGGGTTGAACCATGTCGTCACCGTGCTGCAAGGGGTGGATACGAACCTGTTTCGCCCGCAGCCGCGCAGCGCCACGCTGAAGGACCGCTTCGTGATCTTCTCCGGCGGCAAACTCGAATACCGCAAGGCGCAGGACGTCGTCATTGCTGCTTTCCGCGCGTTTCACGCACGCCACCCCGAGGCCTTCCTGATGATCGCCTGGGGGAATCAGTGGCCGGCCATCATGCCGACCATCGCGCGCTCTAACTATGTGGAAGGTAAGCCGGAGGAGGGCGCGGGCGGCGCGCTTCAGATCGGCGCCTGGCTCGAACGCAACGGTATTCCAGCGGGCTCGTATCTGGATCTCGGTTTGGCGCCCAATCGTTCCATGCCCGGTCATCTTGCCGCGGTCGATGTCGCGCTATTTCCCAATCGCTGCGAGCCAGGCACCAACCTTGTCGCCATGGAGGCGATGGCTGCGGGCGTTCCCTGTATTCTCTCGACCAATACCGGGCAGGCCGACATCGCCAACTCCGAACAATGGCCCGACCATTGTTACGAACTGCGCAAGCAGACTCCGGTGGCGCCTTACGAGCCTTATCGCGGGACCGAGGGGTGGGGGGAGCCCGACCTGGAGGAGACGATCGACGCGCTCGAACAGGCTTACGCAGACGCCGCGCGGCGCGCCCGGATCGGCGCCGCAGGGGCCGAATTCATGCAGAAATTGGACTGGTCGCACCAGATCGCGGACCTGGTGCGGCACGTCGATCGGGCGGCAGCGGCATGTTAGAAGCAGCCCGAGCCTTGACAGGCCGCGGTCAGGCTGGCTTGATCGCCCCGCATATCGCCGAATTTCGTTGTAGTTTCAAATCCTTGTGGCACCCCCTATGAAAGCCAAGGCGGTCAATTCGACCAAGGACTTCATCAAAACAGTCCTTTACGCGGTCGTCATCGCCATCGGCGTGCGGACGATCGGATACGAGCCGTTCAACATTCCGTCGGGCTCCATGGAGCCGACGCTGCTGGTGGGCGACTATCTCTTCGTCTCCAAATGGTCCTACGGCTATTCACGCCATTCGCTGCCGTTCAGCCTGCCGCTGATCCCGCCCGGCGTGCGCCTCTTTTTCACCGAACCGCAGCGCGGCGACGTCGTCGTCTTCAAGCTGCCGGCCGACAACAAGACCGACTACATCAAGCGCCTGATCGGCCTGCCGGGCGATCGCATCCAGATGATCGGCGGTATCCTGCACATCAACGGCCAGGCTGTGACGCGCGAACGCGTGCGCGATACCTGCCTCGACGAAAACGTGCGCGGCATCGGTGTGCGCTCGGCGCGCTTTGTCGAAACCCTGCCGAACGGCGTGTCCCATTACATCTGCGAACAGAGCGACCAAGGCCCGAACGACAATACCGGCGTCTTTACCGTGCCGCCCGGGCATTATTTCGCCATGGGCGACAACCGCGACAATTCGCAGGACAGCCGTTCGATGGAAGTCGGCTTTATCCCGCGCGAGAACCTGGTGGGACGCGCGGAATTCATATTCTTCTCGACCAACGGCTCGGCACCCTTATGGCAATTCTGGAATCTGCCGTCGGTGCTGCGCTTCTCGCGCTTCTTCAACGGAATCAACTGACCGATGGGCGCGAACGCGTCCGCGAACGAGTTGGCCCGCCGTCTCGGATACGACTTCAAGCGGTCGGATCTGTTGGAACGCGCGTTGACTCATTCGAGCACTCTTGCGGTGTCGAATGGTTCTGCGAATGGAGCCGGGCAATCGCCAACCCAATCTTATGAGCGGCTGGAATTCCTGGGTGACCGCGTGCTCGGCCTCATCGCCGCCGACATGCTGCTCGAAGCCTTTCCGCACGAAAACGAAGGCTTGCTGGCGCGCCGTCATGTCGCCCTGGTGCGCGAGGAGGCGCTCGCCCGCGTCGCGCGCGAGATCGACCTGGGCAGTCATCTGATCCTCGCGCGCAGCGAAGAAGACAGCGGCGGGCGCAATAACCCCGCGATCCTCGCCGATGCGTGCGAGGCGGTGATCGGCGCGCTGTATACCGACGGCGGGCTGGAGGCGGCAGGCCGTTTCGTGCGCACCGCTTGGCGCGGTATGCTGACGGAAACGCCGACGCCGCCCAAAGACGGCAAAACCGCGCTGCAGGAATGGGCGCAGGCACGCGCGCTGCCGCTGCCGAGTTATCGTGAGGTTTCGCGCGAGGGGCCGGACCACGGGCCCATCTTCACGGTCGAGGTGAACGTGAAAGGATTTGATCCGGTGAGCGGGCAGGGCGCGTCGAAACGCGCCGCCGAACAACGCGCCGCCGAAGAAATGTTGAAGAAGGTCAAGAATGTCTGAACCCAATGAGCCCGGACAAACGCGCTGCGGCTTCGTCGCTATCCTGGGTGCGCCGAACGTCGGCAAGTCCACGCTCGTTAATCGCATGGTGGGCTCCAAGGTCTCTATCGTTTCGCCCAAGGTGCAGACGACGCGCACGCGCGTACTCGGCATCGTCATGGCGGGATCGTCGCAGATCATCCTGATCGACACACCCGGTGTGTTCGCGCCGCGCCGCCGCCTCGACCGCGCCATGGTGGCGGCTGCGTGGGGCGGGGCGGCGGACGCCGACCGCATCGCCTTCCTGATCGATGCCGAACGCAAGCTCGACCGTGACAGCCGCGCCGTGATGGACAAGCTGGCCGAGACCAAGCCCGCGCCCGCCGATGCGGTGATCAACAAGATCGACCTGATCAACAAGCCTGACCTGCTCGTGCTCGCGACCGAGCTCAATGCCACGGGACTGTTCGAGAATATCTTCATGATCTCGGCCGAGAAGGGCGATGGCGTCGACGATCTGATCGCGCACTTCGCCAAGTCGGTGCGGCCTGGCCCTTGGATGTTCCCGGAGGATCAGCTCTCCGACATGCCCGAGCGCCTGCTCGCCGCCGAGATCACGCGCGAGAAACTTTACCTGCAACTCCGCAAGGAATTGCCCTACGCCACGACCGTGGAAACGGAAAAATGGGAGGAGCAGGAAGACGGTAGTGCCCGCCTCGAACAGACGATCTATGTGGAGCGCGACAGCCAGAAGGCGATCGTGCTCGGCGCCAAGGGATCGCGTATCAAGGAGATCGGCGCCGCCGCGCGCCAGGAACTGGAAGAGCTCCTGGGCCGGCGCGTGCATCTCTTCCTGTTCGTGAAAGTGCGCGGGAATTGGGGCGACGATCCCGAGCGCTACCGCGATTGGGGCTTGGATTACAAAGCCTGAGACGAAAGCCTTCTCGAACGGTTACCTTCGGAGGGACTTATGATCATGGGAGACCTGGCCATCGCTGTCGCCGCCCTGTTCGCGGGTGCTGCGTTCTATGTCAGTTTCGCCGAACAACCGGCGCGACTGAAGCTCGATGATCGCGCCGCGCTTACCGAATGGGGGCCGTCCTACAAACGCGGCTTCATCATGCAGGCGAGCCTTGCCGTCATCGGTTTCGTCTTCGGCTTGCTCGCGTGGCGCCAGAGCGGAAACGTGCATTGGCTCACGGGTGCCTGCATCCTTATCGCGGCCTGGCCTTATACGCTCCTGGTCATGATGCGCACCAACAAGCGCCTGTTCGCGGCCGAGCCAGTCAATGCGGGGCCGGAAAGCCGCGCGCTGCTGAAAAAGTGGGGCCAGATGCACCTGGTGCGCACCGCACTGGGCTGCGCCGCGCTGGTCGTCTTTCTGCTGGCGTCTGTGGCCAGCTAGGCAGTGGTTGGCTAATCTGGCGTCATGGACTGGACTGACCGCGGCATTGTTCTGAGTGCGCGAAAGCACGGCGAAAACGCCATCATCCTGGCGCTGCTGACCGAGGCGCACGGTCGCCACATGGGCTTGGTACGCGGTGGCACCAGCCGCAAGGTGCGCGGCCTGTTCGAGCCGGGCAACCTGCTCGATGCCCATTGGCGCGCCCGGCTGGAGGATCATCTCGGCAGTTACGCTTGCGAGTTGACGCGCGCACATGCCGCCTCGCTGATGGACGATCCGCTGCGCCTCGCAGGGCTTTCGTCACTATGCGCCGTGGTTGAAACCGCGCTGCCCGAACGCGAGGCGCACGCCTCGCTCTATCGCGACACGTTGACGCTCATCGAACATCTGGGTGACGAACACTGGCTCGAAGCCTATGTGCGTTTCGAAGTCGCACTGCTCCGCGAGATGGGCTTCGGGCTCGATCTCAGCACTTGCGCCGCGACGGGGAGCACCGAGAACCTGATCTATGTGAGCCCGCGTTCGGGTTGCGCGGTTTCCGCCGCGGCCGGCGAACCCTATCGCGACAAGCTGCTGCCGCTGCCGCGATTCCTGGTGAGCGGCAGCGAGGACATGGTACCGCTCTCGCAGATCCGCGAGGGGCTGCGCATGACCGGCTATTTCCTGGATCGCAACATCTTCGTCCATTCGCAGGCGATCGGGCATACCGGCACGCCGCCGGCGCGCGAACGCTTCATGGAACGATTGCGCCGGGACTCCTAGCCCTCTTGAGGGCCTGACAGCACCATCCACGAGACGCCGAACGGGTCGGCAACCATTCCGAAGCGCGAGGCGAAGAAGGTCTTATTCATCGGCATCTGAACATGGCCGCCCTCGCTTAGTGCGTTGAAGATGCGTTCGGCTTCGGCGTCGGTATCGACCGCTATGGTCAGCGAGACGCCCTGGAAGTTCTGTTTCTCCTTGCTCATGCCGTCGGACAACATGAATTCCTGATCGCCGACCTTCAGATTGGCATGCATGACCTTGTCGGCGAAATCGGCCGGGACGGCACCGGACTCCATCGTTTCCTTGGATTCCTTGAAGCGCATCAGGTTCGTCACCTGCGTTCCCAGCGCGCGGCCGTAGAACGCAATCGCTTCGTCGCAACGCCCATTGAAGAACAGGTAAGGCTGGATTTTCATGATCATTCTCCTCGTTCTGGTGTTTCTGTTTTAGGCACGCGCCGGCTGGTTGCGCCGCACGACGACCACGACCAACAAAGCCGCCGCGGTGGCGATGAGCGCGCAGATGATCGAGGTCAGTTCCAGACTGTGCGTGAAGGCATCGCGCGCCGCGCTCAAGAGGCTCGTTCCCAGCGGGCCGGGCAGGTGATCGGCCACCGACAGGGCACCGCCGAGTGTTGAACGTGCCGCTTCGGCCGCTTCGGGCGGCACCCCGCTCGGCATGGATTGCGTCATCTGGCCGCGATAGACCGCCGAGCCGAAGCTGCCGAGGATCGCGATGCCCAGCGCACCGCCGAATTCCGTCGCGGTTTCGGACAGGCCCGAAGCGGCGCCCGCGCGTTCGGGCGGCGCGATCCCCATGATCAGATCCGTGGTCAGCGTCACCGTGGGCGCCAAGCCCAGCGCCATGATGGTCGATCCGACCACCAGCGCAACCAAGCCATACTCGCTGTCGACCCAGATCAGGATGATGAGGCCGATGGCCGACATCACAAGCCCAGTTGCGATCGCCGTGGCCGTCTTGATGAATTTCAGTAGGTGCGGCGCCGCCATCGAGCCGACGACGAAGCCGATGGAAGACGGCACGGTCCACAATCCGGCGACGAAGGGCGTGAAGCCCAGAACGAGCTGCAGGTACTGCGAGGTGAACATGAAAACGGAGAAGGCAACGAAAATGCACAGCATGTTGGTCGCAATCGCCGCACAGAAGGACGGGTTGTGGAACAGCGACATATCGATCAGCGGATCGGCGAGACGGCGCTGACGCAGAACGAAAAACACACCGGCGGCGACGCCGCTCAGGATCGCGACGACAGCGAATATATCCAGCCCGTGCAGCGCGATACGCTTCATGCCGTAGATCACGGCGAGCACGGCGATGATGGATTGTGCGGCGCTGAGGATATCGAGGCTGCCGGCGTTGGGATCGCGGAATTCGGGCAGCAGCCTGGGCCCCACGAGCAGCAACGCGATCATCACCGGCACGCCGATCAGGAATACCGATCCCCACCAGAAATATTCGAGCATGATGCCGCCGATCATCGGCCCGATGGCGCCGCCGACCGAGAAGCTGGTCGCCCAGATGCTGATGGCTATTGTGCGTTGCCGGTCGTCGAGGAACATATTGCGGATAAGCGACAGCGTGGACGGCGCGAGTGTCGCCGCCGCGATGCCGAGAAGCGCACGCGTGGTGATCAGCATCTCGGCCGTGGTCGAGAAGGCGGCGAGGATGGACGCAACGCCGAACGCGGCGGCGCCTGCGAGCAGGACCTTCCTGCGGCCGATGCGATCGCCGAGCGTTCCCATGGTGATCAGGCAACCCGCGACCAGGAATCCATAGATATCGAGGATCCACAGGAGCTGCGTCGCACTCGGCTGCATATCGGCGGTAAGATGCGGCACGGCCAGATAAAGCACCGTGAGGTCCATGGAATAGAGCACACAGGGCAGGGCGATCACTGCGAGCCCGATCCATTCTCGGCGCGTTGCTTTCGGCGGTACCCTGTACTCGTTCACGCTCGTCTCCGGACTTACAGATCCACGATGGGTTTGAAACTGCCGTAGCTCATGCGCTTCAGATCAAAGGGCATGGATTTCATGTCCTTCATATCCTCTGCGATGCGCGGATCGGCCATGACCTTTTTGAGCACACGGTCGCGGTGCGCGCGTGACTTGTAGACGATCCAGGAGAAGGCGACGGTTTCGCCCTTCTTGAGCTTGGCGAGCTTGGGGAAGGGTAGGCCATGCTCGGAATCCAGATCGTCGCCGATGCATTCCACATAGGAAAGCGCACCGTATTCCATCCAGACCTTGCCGGCCTTGGCCGACATGCGCTTGTAGGCAGGGACTTTCTTTTTCGCCAGCGGAATGACGAATCCGTCCACGTAACTCATGCTCTCCTCCGTGTTTGGGTTATCACGCTTTTATGACAGAAAGGGTATCGGCCATCTTATCCAGGCTCTGGCTCCAACCGTCGTACATGCCGAGGTTGCGCATGCGCGCCAGCAGCTCCGCCGATTCGACGCGCGTGCGAATCGTCAGACGTGTTCTGTTGTTGCCCAGATCCTCGAAGATCGCTGTCTGTTCCATGTTCATGGCCGGGTGCCCCTTGGTGCGGTCCCATCCCGGGTTCACCAGGTCATGCCAGTCATCGGATTGTTCCGATACGTCCATAATCATGACCAGACGTTCCGGTTTCACGATTTCGCGAAATATTCCTTTGATCGGGCCTTCCGCACCCGTCGGATCGTTCATGTCGCGCATATGGATGCGCCAAGCTCCACCCGGACGCAGATCCATCTCACAGACCGGAGCATCGAAGCCTTTCGGGCCCCACCAGTGTGCGACGTGCTCGGGCTCGGTCCAGACCTTCCAGACGAGATCACGCGGAGCATCGAACTCGCGCACGATCTCGAACGTCCGCTCATCGAGCGGGGGCAGGGATGTTGTCGCGTGTTGCGCCATGATCGCTCCTATTGCTCCGCCAGCTTCTTGAGGTTGACGAGCCCCACCTCGAAGTCCTTGCCGACCATGTTGTCCATACTGAAGACCGTATGGACGATCTTGAAGAAATAGGTGAGCGGCCCGCTCATCGTCCAGGTGAGAACCGTATCGTCGCCTTTCGGCTCCATCGTGAACTCGGCCAGGTTATGGGCTTCGAACGGCTTGATGAAGTCGAGACTGATGACGATGCGTGTCGGCGTCACCTCGATGATCTCCATGCTGCCGGAGCCGACCTTCTTTTCGCCCTCCCACGCATATTGGGCACCCTTGCCGCGTTCGGCGCCGCTGAAGGTGCGCTCCATCGGCCCCATCTTTTCGTAGGGAGACCATTCGGACCATTTGCGGAAATCTTCGATGAAGGGCGCAATCTTTTCAGGTGGCGCCTTCACCTCGATCGAGCGTGCGAGACGAAACGTGTCGGGCTTGGTCGCGGCAACAACCAGGATGACGGCGATCGCAAGGATCACCACCGCAGCGATAACGAGTAGGACGGTTTTCACCATATCAGTTTCCTTTAGGCCCGCTGCTTCGCCAGATAGGTTTCGAGCTGATCCCACGTGCCGGTGAAGCCCACCTTCATGCTGTCGCGGCCGTCATCGAAGGTTTGCGTCTCGATCGCATTCGCGTTGTAGGCGGTCGTGCGGCAGGTGAGGCGGGTCTTGTCGCCGACCGCGATCAGGGTCATGACGCCGAGCATCTCCAACGGCCAGTTTGGCGCCATGGGATGGCGCGTCTGGCCGCCGTCCCTGTCGGAGAACGAGATGATGATGGAGATCAAGTCGGGCTCCTTGATCTCCGTGAATACCCATTTTCCCCACATCTCGCTGCCGTCGGGCGTTTCCATGCCGTAGTGATAGGTGCCGCCGACGCGGAAATCCAATTTGCTGTGCAGCATCTTGAATCCCTTCGGGCCCCACCATTGGGCGAGACGGTCGGCGTCGGTCCAGGCCTGCCAGACCAGATCGCGCGGCGCATCGAACAGCCGCGTGATGAAGAATTCAGGCGCGAACACTCCATCGATGCGCGCGAGATGCGCTTCAAGGCGGTTGATCGTCTGCTTGCCGCCTTCGATCGCGCCGAACTTCTCGACCACCTCGTTCCGTTGCGCGGGCGTGGGGAAGATCGAACGCATGGTGAGAAGCGTCTTGCCGCCCTGATTCTCAAGGGTCGCGACGACGTGGAAGAAGGACAGATCCTCCGGATCGCCGTGCGTGAAGACGAGACGCGACGGTTCCTCCACCTCGGAAAAGACGATCTTGTTCGCGAAGTTCAGGCCGTTCGGGGCGTGCATGTCGAACAGCCACGTGCCGCCGGGCTTCACTGCCATCTCGTGGATCGTATTGGTGAAACCGTTCGGTCCCCACCATTGGGCGACGTGATGCGGGTCGGTCCAAACCTTCCACACCAGGTCGCGGGGCGCATTGAGCAGGCGGGTTTGGACGATCTCGCGATCCGTCGTGGAACTGTCGGATTTATCGATCACGTTCACCTTTAGCCTCCTTCTTGGAAATCGATCTTTTGGAAACGGATTTTTTGGAAATTGGCTTTTTGGACATTGGTTCTTCTTGGGACTCATGGCCGGTCGATCCGTTGCCTTGCAGTTCCTGCAGATAGGCATCGAGACGATCGAGCCGTTCGTCCCAGAAGCGGCGGTACGTCTCGAGCCAGTCGGTAGCCTCCTTCATCGGGCCAGCTTCGAGCCGGCGCGGGCGCCACTGGGCTTCCTGGCCGCGCGCGATGAGGCCGGCACGCTCCAGCACTTTCAAGTGCTTGGAAACGGCGGGCAGGCTCATATCGAACGGTTCGGCCAATTCGGTGACGGAGGCTTCGCCCAGCGCCAGCCGGGCAAGGATGGCCCGCCGCGTAGGGTCGGCCAGGGCCGAAAAGGTTGCACTCAATGCGTCGATCGTCATTTGTATAACCATAAGGTTAAATAACCTTTTGGTTAAATAATGCGGATGCGGCCGGGAGTCAACGCCTGAGAAATGGCCTCACCTTAAGCTTGGTGATCTCCGTCGCGCGTCCTCAACGGCGCGCGCGAATACAATCGATGCCGCCGGCCTGCGCGGCCCGCGATTGATAAAGGCTGGCGAGCCGGTTCAGGCCAGGTCCGGGCTGACGTGGGTTGCGGGTAATGGGATTCGGCAGAGACGCAACGAGAAGCGCCGCCTCGCGCGCGGTGAGTGCTGCCGCGTGTTTGCCGAAGGCGTGGCGTGCGGCCGCCTGGGCGCCGAACACGCCATCCGGTCCCCACTCGACGATATTCAGATAGATCTCCATGATCCGCCTCTTCGGCAGGATCAGGTCGAACCACAGCGCCAACGGCAGCTCCAACGCTTTACGCACGTAGCTGCGACCGGGCCAAAGGAACAGATTCTTCACGGTCTGCTGGGTGATGGTCGAGGCGCCGCGCAGTTCGCTCCCGAGCTCGGCATCATCCAGCACCGCACTGATCTGTTGGAGATCGGCGCCCCAATGGCTGCAGAACCGTCCGTCCTCGGCGACGATCGCCATTACCGGCAGCTTCGCCCCCATCCGCTCCAACGGAACAACCGAGCGATCGACGCGCTGGCCCGTCAGCCAGCGAGACAACATCAGCGTCGAGACCGGGTCGACCAGCCAGTAGAGGGGTGCGATCACGTACGGCAGCGCCACGAACAGCGCCACCGCGACGGCGACGATGCGCACGGCCGAGCGCGGACGCTGGAGGAGGGGACGCCGGCGCAGAGCGCGGAGGCGGGAGTCTGACATATGGGCAAGATAGCCGATCTTCCTCGCGACCGCGACCAGGTCCGTCCGATCTGCGCGCCGGCACGCATCTCCATGGCGAACATGCCCCGTCTCATAGAATTGGGTATAATCGGGTCTCGACCACCGGAACCTGGACGACGAGACTTTGCTATGTTACCCGACGTAATGGGGGTCAACCGCTTGAGATGTCTGCCGAGATCAACGCGCGGATGGGCGACCTTTGGCCGTGGCATCGGCCTCGCTGGATGCCGAGAAATCGGAGTCATGGTCGTATGAAAGGGCATCACGGCGAGCCCGTAACCAAGGATGCCTTCGTGTGAGACCCCGTTTCAAACACGGAAGGCACGACGAGTTAGAGACCTTACATCCGGCCTATTTCGCTCTCGTCATGGCCACCGGCATCGTCGCTCTTGCCGCCCACATGCATGGCGTAGCGGTAGTGCCCGAGGTGCTCTTCTGGCTCAATGTCCTGTTCTTCGCCGGCTTGATGATCGCGATGGGCGCCCGCATCGTGCGCCACTCGGGCGCGTTCGTGGCTGACGTGCGCAGCCACAGCCGCGGAGTCGGCTTCTTCACCATCGTGGCGGCCTTTGGCGTGTTCGGCAGTCAACTCGTGCTACAGATGGACGCCGTTGGTCTGGCCGTCTTCTTTTGGATCGCTACCGCAGTGCTCTGGTTCGTGGTGACGTATGGCGTGCTGTCGGTGCTGACCGTCAGGCCGGACAAGCCCAGTCTCGCCGACGGGCTCAACGGCGGCTGGCTCGTCAGCGCGGTGGCAACGCAATCGGTTTCCATTCTGACCGTCTTGCTGCTGCCCTCGGGCGTCCCTGCCGATCTTCAGAAATCATTGATGTTCGCGGCGCTGGTCCTCTGGCTCGGCGGTGGGGTGCTGTATCTGTGGCTCATGACGCTCATCTTCTTCCGTTATACGTTCGTGAAGATGTCGACGGAGGACCTCACGCCACCTTATTGGATCAACATGGGCGCAGCGGCGATTTCCACCTTGGCCGGCGCCATGCTGCTGGAGCATTCCGCACTATCTCCGGTCGTTACCGAACTCAGGCCGTTCGTGGAGGGCTTGACGCTGTTCTTCTGGGCCGTCGGAAGCTGGTGGATACCCATGCTCTTGATCCTGGGGGTGTGGCGCTACCTCGTTTGCGGCGTTCCGTTCAGCTATGACCCGCTTTACTGGGGTGGAGTCTTTCCGCTCGGGATGTATTCCGTGTGCACGCAGCACTTAACGGTGATCTTCGACGCGCCATTTCTGATGCCGCTGTCGAGCGCGTTCATGATCATCGCCATTGCCGCTTGGATGGCGACATTTGTCGGATTGGTGGACAGCCACCTGAATGCCAAGTCACGCGCACATTCGTTGAGTGAACCGGACGCAGCCGGCTGAATTGCATTCAATGTGACGCGGTCGGTTCACGCGGTCCGGGGCGTGCAAGCATGCATAGGCTCGGCGATGACGGGCCCTCTATTTATTGAGCCGGAATTCACCCACCGGCATGGCCTGTCCGTTGATCAGGGCTTCGATGCGATGGAGGCCCGGATAATGCTTGCGGGTCGTCATCTCTTTGAGTGAGACGGATTTGGACAGCCGCGCGGTTTCACCCGCGGCCAGGTTCAATGCGGTCAATTTGAAGGTCTTGGGACTGGTTGATCCGTTCGCCTTCACATAGTGGATGCGGAAATCGACCATCAGGCGGGAGGGCGATTTGGCCCTGTTGGTCACATCGAACGCGAGGGTCAGCTTGCTGCCGATCCTGGCATGCTTGGGCGCGATCTCGGCATTGTCGACGCGGATCTGTTTCGCCGGTGCGTAATCGAGCACAGCCAACGCCTTTGCCTCGCCGCGCTTGATCGCGGAACGCAGCGCATGGCGCACGATCCAGGTGCGTTCGGCCGATGCCTTGACCAGCCACTTGGCGGCGACGCCGGTCAGGATATCGGGATGATCCTTACCGATATCGTTGAGGTTATTGGCCACCGAGCGGCGCACATACAGCTCCGGGTCGTCCTTCAGCAGTTCCAGCAGGGCGAGGACCGGTGCGGGATCACGCTGGAAGTCAGGCAGGCGCATCGCCCAGGGCAGACGCGGGCGCGTGCCTTCGGACACGAGGCGACGCACATGCACGCTCTCGTCGCCCGCCCATTGGCGCAGCCGTGCCAGCGTGCGTTTGGCATCGCGTATGATGAAGGGGCGGATCGCGAATTCGGCGGTGAAGCGCTGGGTAAGTTCGTACAGCGCGCTCATGGACGCCTCGAAATGGTCGAGGCCATGGGTGGAGACGAAAATCGTGTGCGGTAGGTAGAAAAACGGTGCCATGCCGTTATTCTCGGTCCGCGTGAGCTTTTGGCCGAGGCTGGCAGTCAGGATATCGGCTGCTTCCTCGAAATCCGCGGGCAGGTGGCGGGCAAGGGCGGCGGCGAAATGGCGGCCTCGTTCCAGCAACGCCAAAGGCTCATGGCCCGCTAGCGCATCCGCCAGAAAGGCCTTGGCGGGAAAGGTCGGATGAACCGCCGCGATGGCCGCCGCCATACTCGTAGGGACAGCGGACCCGAAGGCGTTCTTCAGCGGTTCTGCCATGGGAAATCGGCCTGTTCTCAGTGTGATCTTGGGACAGTTCTTCGGGGGTGGACGGGACCCCGACTCGTCCTATATTTATAGGCCTTGTTCGTGGAATGTTCTAGGCTGAGAGAGCCGAATTTTCTGCGAAAAGGTGACATTTGGTGACATCGGCCCGCCAACCCCTTTGGCGGCCGAACGTATTTGAGCCCGGAGGCCCCATGGACGTCCGCGATACAGCCCTGAAAGACGCGATCAGCGAGCGTTATCTCAGCTATGCGCTGTCGATCATCATGTCGCGCTCGCTGCCCGATGTGCGCGACGGGTTGAAGCCCGTGCATCGCCGCCTGCTGTACGCCATGCGCCAGTTGAAGCTCGATCCCAATACCGGCTTCAAGAAGTGCGCCCGTGTCGTCGGCGACGTGATCGGTAAATACCATCCGCACGGTGACGTTGCGGTCTATGACGCCATGGTGCGCCTCGCGCAGGATTTTGCGGTGCGTTATCCGCTGGTCGATGGCCAAGGCAATTTCGGCAATATCGACGGCGATAACCCGGCGGCCATGCGATACACCGAGGCGCGCCTGACCGAGGTCGCACTGGCACTTCTCGACGGCATCGACGAAGACACGGTCGATTTCCGCGCCACCTACGACGGCGAAGAAAGCGAGCCCATCGTCCTGCCGTCGGCGTTTCCCAATCTGCTCGCCAATGGCGCCGCCGGCATCGCCGTCGGCATGGCGACGTCCATCCCGCCGCACAATGTGGACGAGATCTGCGCGGCGCTGCTGCATCTGATCAAGACGCCCAACGCCACGATCGAGAAACTGGTGAGCCTGATGCCGGGACCGGATTTCCCGACCGGTGGCATCCTGGTGGAGGGGCGCGAGGCAGTCATCGCCGCCTACAAGACCGGGCGCGGCGGCTTTCGTATCCGCGCGCGCTGGAAGAAGGAAGACATCGGCCGCGGCATGTATCAGATCGTCGTGACCGAAATCCCTTTCCAGGTGCAGAAGTCGCGTCTGATCGAACGCATCGCCGAACTGATGCAGCAGAAGAAGCTGCCGTTGATCGAGGATATCGTCGATGAATCGACCGACGATATCCGCGTCGTCATCCAGCCGAAGAACCGCACGGTTGATCCAGACCTGTTGATGGAACAATTGTTCAAGCAGACCGAGCTCGAGACGCGCTTCAGCCTCAATATGAACGTGCTGGATTCCGACCACACGCCGCGGGTCATGAACCTGCGCGACGTGTTGCAGGCATTCCTCGATCACCGCCACGACGTGCTGATCCGGCGCAGCAAGCATCGCCTGAGCAAGATCGCCCAGCGCATGGAAGTGCTCGAAGGCTATCTCGTCGCTTATCTCAACCTCGACGAGGTGATCCGGATCATCCGTGAGGAGGACGAGCCCAAGGCGCAGTTGATGAAGCGCTTCAAGCTGACCGAAGGGCAGGCCGAAGCGATCCTCAATATGCGTCTGCGCAGCTTGCGCCGTCTTGAGGAAATGGAGATCAGGACCGAGCACAAGGGGCTGGCGAAGGAACAGGCCGACCTCAACAAGCTGCTCAAGAACGAAGACCTGCGCTGGCAGCGCATCACCGACGAGATCGGCGGGATCCGGTCCAAGTTCGGCGCCAAGGCGCCGGGCGGCAAAGGCAAGCGCCGCACCGAGATCGGCGATGCGCCCAAGGTCATCGACATCCCGCTCGATGCCTTCATCGAGAAGGAGCCGATCACCGTGCTTCTATCCGACAAGGGCTGGATCAAGGCGGCGAAAGGCCATCTGGAAGATTCCGCCATCGCCGACATCAAATACAAGGAAGGTGACCGCGGCCGCTTCGCGGTGCGCTGCGAAACCACCGACAAGATCATGCTGTTCGCCACCAACGGGCGCTTCTATACGCTCGCGGCCGACAAGCTGCCGGGCGGGCGCGGCTTTGGCGAACCGGTGCGCCTGATGATCGAACTCGGCAACGAGCATGCGATCGTCGCCGCGTTCCTCTTCAAGCCCGATGAAAAATTCGTGCTGGCGTCCAGTGCGGGGCGCGGATTCATCGTCAAATCCGATGATGTGTTTGCGCAGACCCGTGGCGGCAAGCAGGCGCTCAATGTCAGCGGCGATGAAGAAGCCGCCGTGTGCGCCCGTGTCGAGGGCGACACGGTCGCGGTGATCGGTGACAACCGCAAGCTCCTGCTGTTCCCGCTCAAGGAGGTCCCCGAGATGTCGCGCGGGCGCGGCGTGATCCTGCAACGCTACAAGGATGGCGGCCTGTCGGACCTCAAGACCTTCAATTACAAGGAAGGTCTTTCCTGGTCGCAGGGCGATCGCACGCGCACCGAGACGGACATCAAGGATTGGCGCGGGGAACGCGCGCAGGCCGGGCGTCTGCCGCCGAAGGGCTTCAACAAGGTCAACAAATTCTGAAATAGTTCCTCATGCTTAGCGTGCCGGAGCATGAGCCTTCATCCTTCGACAGGCTCAGGATGAGGTGTTTTGTTGGATAAATGCTCAGCTCCTGCCGTAGCGGAACGGCAGCAGGCGGGCTTCGCCGTAAGCCTGGTCGGTGACCTTGGTCCATGCGACTGCGTTGCGTCGGAACTTTATGAAGCTGTCGTGGACTTTCGTTGCGACCGCATCGCCGGTGCCGAGCTCGCTCACCACGTCGCCTGACGTTTCGCCGAGTGTCCGCATCGCTTCGTCGCTGAAGCGGCGCAGCGTCACCTTGTATTTGGTCACGAGGATGTTGAGCGCGTCGATATTCTTGGCGTTGAACTCGGCGAGCACCGTCTCGTTCTCGCCATCGGCGGCGGATTCGATGATCGCCTTGTGCTCGGCAGAGAGGCTTTCCCATGTCTTGAGGCTGATGCCGAGCGAAACGACAGAGCTGGGCTCTTGGAAGCCCGGATAGTAGTAATACTTGCCGACCTTGTAGAAGCCGTAAGACAGATCAAGCCACGGGCCGAACCATTCGGCCGCATCGATCGCGCCGGACTGCAGGGCGGAGAAGATCTCGTGGCCGGCGAGCGGCTGCACCACGCCGCCGAGCCTGCGTACGACCTCGCCGCCGAGCCCGCGGATCGCGATCTTCAATCCCTTGTAGTCCTGCGCCGAGCGGACGTCGCGGTTATACCAGCCGCCCATCTGCATGCCGATCGAACCCGCCATGAAGCCTTTGATGCCGAATTGCCGGCCGAGTTCGTCCCATACTTCGCGCCCGCCGCCGAAGCGGATCCAGGCAGTGTGTTCCGCGGTGGTCAGGCCGAACGGCACCCCGGTGAAGAAGTTGAAGGCCTTGGAGGTAGATTGGTAATAGCTGTCGAAGGAGTGGTACATGTCGGCGTCACCTGCCGAAACAGCCTTCAATTCCTCGGACAGCGGTACGGTTTCGCCGGCCGGCTCCACGCGGATCGTGAGCGAACCTGCGCTCATGGATGCGACGCGTTGCGCGAAGCGGGCCGCCGACGTACCGAAGCCTGGCGAATTGTTCGGCCATGCGCTGAGCATGCGCAGTTCGCGGGTACTTTGGGCGATCGCGGGCGACGCAACGCTGGAGGCCGCAGCCCCGGCGACCCCGGCGATGCTCAGCTTCTTCAGGAAATCGCGGCGGATCATGATCCGATCGAAAAGCCTGGAGAGGAGGAGAGGTCGACCGTCTCGGGCAGTTCCGATGTCCATGTGCCGCCAATGTAATATTGCAGCGGTTCGAAACGCTCCTTGTAGGACATCTTGCGGCTGCCCTTGATCCAGTAGCCGAGATAGACGTAGGGCAGATCCTGATGCTGCGCGGCATCGATCAGGCGCAACACCATATAGGTGCCGAGGCTGCGGCGCGGCATATCGGGATCGAAGAAGCTGTAGACGGCCGAGATGCCATCGCTCATGCGGTCGACCAGGCTTGCGCCGATCAGGCTGCGATCGGCATCGCGGTATTCGATGACGGACGTGTCGACCGGTGTTTCTTCGATCAGTGCCTGGTAATCGTAGAAGTCCATGGTCGCCATGTCGCCGCCGGCATGACGCGATTCCTGATAGCGGGAGAACAGCTTGTACTGCTCGGTCGTGGCGCGTGCTTCCTTGGCCTCGCCGGTGACGTCCAGATTATTGCGCAACACGCGGCGCAAGGATTGGCTCAGCTTGAAGTCGTCGACCACCGTGCGCACGGCAAGGCAGGCGCTACAGCTCTGGCAGATCGGGGCGTAGATCAGTCCATGGCTGCGGCGGAAGCCGACGCGCGAAAGGGTGTCGTGCAGATGCGAGGCATCGCGACCGCTGAGCTCGGTGACGATGCGACGCTCGGTCTGGCCCGACAGGTACGGGCAGGGCAACGGCGCCGTCACGAAAAACGGTGTGGGGCGGTTGGACAGATGATGCTTCATACGGCCGCAATCCTACGGTTACGTCGCGAGAAGGACTTGAGCGTCATTTTCATGACGATGCCATAAAACCGGCCGAAATGGCTAGTTTTTCTGGCCTCGGCCGGTGATATCGATCCGGCGCGCCGGAGCGTCGTCCAGCGGGGGCTCGGCCGGGCTGGCGCCGATCCGCTGCAAACTACCCAGATCACCGCCGCCCGTTGAATGAAGCAGAATCACGCTCAAACGACGGTTGCGGGCGTTGGCCGGATCTTCCTTGAGCAAGGGTTCGGTATCGGCTTTGCCGACCACCCGGTCGATGCGCGCGATCGGCACCCCCATCTCTTCGAGCGCGCGCCGCGCCGAATTGGCCCTGTCGGACGACAGCTCCCAGTTGCCGTAGGCAGTGCCTCGGCCGAATGGGACTGAGTCGGTGTGGCCGCTGATGGCGATCTTCTGCGGCAGGTTCTCGATGACCTTGGCAACCAGTTTCAGCAATTCACGCGCGCGTGGCAGCAATTCGGCATTGCCACTCTGGAACATGGGCAGGCCTTCCTGGTCGATCAACTGGATGCGCAAGCCTTCGGGCGTATTGTCCACTAAGAGGCTCTTGTTCAAAACGTCCGCGTTCGGAATGCCCTGCAGTGCCTGGCGCAATTCGTCTTTCGCTTTCTCGAACTGCTCTTCTTCTTTTTTCTTCAGCGCCTCTTCGGAGACTTTGGCGGGATCATCCTCCTGCTCCTCTTCCGATTGAGGCGCTTGGCTGTCGTCGCCGCCAAGGCCGCTTCTCGGCGGGGGCAGGGTAAGACTGACCGACGGCGCCGATTTGGAGTTGATCTGAGCGCCTTCGATGGTAATCGTCTGGCCACCCAGCACGCCGCCGGCCCCGCTGTTGGTCGCGGATGGTGCGGCCGGGGCGAAATAATTCGAGATGCCTTCGAGTTGTTCCTGAGTGACCGAGTTCAGCAGCCACAACAGCAGGAAGAATGCCATCATCGCCGTCACGAAGTCGGCGTAGGCGATTTTCCACGCGGCGCCGTGGCCGCCATGGCTGCTCTTCTTTACGCGTTTGATGAATACTGCGCCGGCCGCTTTCGTGCCGCTATCTTGTGGCATCGTCTATCCGTTTAGACCTTAGTCGGTCGGGATATTCTGAATCTGCTCTTCGACTTCGGCGAAACTCGGACGGACGTCGCTGCCCAGAATCTTGCGCGCGAATTCGATCGAAACCTGCGGCGCGTAGCCCTGCATGTGGGCGACGACCGCAACCTTGATGCATTCCATGTATTTGGATTCTGCGATCTGGGTCTGCTCGAGTGCTCTCGCCATCGGGCTGACCAAACCATAAGACATAAGAATACCGAAGAACGTACCGACAAGCGCACCGCCGATGAGGTGGCCCAACACTTCAGGCGGTTCGGTAATCGAACCCATGGTGTGAATGACACCCAAGACCGCCGCCACGATACCGAGTGCGGGGAAGGCCTCGCCCATGGTCTGAAGCGCACCCGAAATGGCGTGCTGCTCGTTGTGGTGGGTCTCCAACTCTTGGTCCATGACCGCTTCGACCTCGTGCGAGGTGCTGGCGCCGAGCGTCAGCAGGCGGAGATAGTCGCACAGGAATTCCACCGCGTGATGATCCGCTGAGAACATGGGAAATTTCGAGAACAGCGTACTTTCGTCGGGCTTTTCGACGTGGGCTTCGAGGGCCAGGTCGCCTTTGCTCTTAGCCAGGCGGAACACCAGATACAGGACGCTCAGCAGTTCCAGATAATGGGTCTTGGCGTATTTAGAGCCCTTAAGGATCTTAACGAGGGAAGAAGCGGTGCCGCCGATCACCTTTTTCGGGTTGCCGATAATGAATTGGCCGATCGCCGCGCCGCCGATGATCAGAAATTCGAACGGCTGCCACAAAACCTCCAAATGGCCGCCCGCAGCCATATATCCGGCAACAACGCTGCCGAAAACGATAACGAAACCAATAATGAAGAACATTAGTTAAGCCTCGGGTCCCTCGCTGGAGTCGTGTCGGGCCGCCAGAGGCCACCCCCGTCGATTTAGTAGCATCCTTAAGATGAAATATTTATTTGCGAGGCCCGTTTTAGGCTTATTCCTAGAAGGCACTGCGTTCTCTTTGGCGTTTAGACAGGTATTAATATAGCGAAATTCCAACGTTAAATATCTTGGCTAAATTACCGATCCCCACTTCGGTCTTGCGAAGTAGTTTTTGGTATTGCGCGCGCGGGTGTTAGATTCGCAGAGGGACTACTCCAATACGCGGCTTCAATCGCCGGCTGTATTACTCAACAACCGGGCAGGGAAGCCACCCTTGGTCAAAGAAGATAGGAGTTGGGCGATATGCCCGCGATCCCGCGTTTCCAAGGTTATATCGACCTCGGCTTGCTTGACCGGGATGTCGTGAAATAGCCGCTGATGGACTACTTCGACGATATTTCCGCCCGATTGCGCGATCAGTTCGGCAATCTCGGCCAATTCACCGGGGCGATCCTCGATCTCGATACGGATACGGACCAGATACCCGTCTCGCGCGAGCCCACGCAGCAGGACGGATGACAGAAGCCGGGCATCTACGTTGCCGCCCGAGACGATCAAGCCGACCCTGCGCCCGCGGTAGCGCTCGGACTGCTTCATCACGGCGGCGAGAGGGGCTGCGCCGGCACCTTCGACCACAACCTTTTGTTCGCGCGCAAAGGTCAGCATTGCACGCTCAATCTCATCTTCGTTGACTAAGGCAACGTCAGAGACAATCTCGGCCGCAATCTTCCTGGTGAGCATGCCGGCCTGGGCGACAGCGATGCCTTCGGCCGTCGTCCGTCCACCCATCGGCCGCGTCTCGCCGGTCAACGCATTGCGCATGGAGGGGAACAACTCGCTCTCGACACCGATCACCTCGATCTTGGGATTAAGCTGCTTAGCCGCCATGGCGACGCCCGCGATCAACCCGCCGCCGCCCACCGGTACGATCAGGCAATCCAGATCGGGAAATGCAGTGACAAATTCGTAGCCAGCGGTTCCTTGACCGGCGATGGTGTGTGCGTCGTCGTAGGGATGAATGATGGTCAGATCGTGGTCGTGCGCGAGACGTTCCATGGCTGCGCGGGCTTCTGCGAGCGAGGTCCCCTCCAGGACCACGGTCGCCCCCAGTCGCTCTGTGTCGCGGATCTTGGTGAAGGGCGTATCCAGCGGCATGACGATGGTCGCCGCAATCCCCATACGGCGCGCATGATAGGCGACACCCTGCGCATGATTGCCTGCCGACATGGCGATCACACCATGCTGGGTTTCACGCACGCCGAGCGAGGACAGTTTGTTCAAGGCACCGCGCACCTTGAACGATCCGGTCGGCTGCAGGTTCTCGAGCTTCAGGAATATCCGCGCATCGACCAACGCACTCAGGGAAGCCGATTCAATCTGCGGCGTGATCAGACCAGCATCACGCACACGCACCGCGGCGACCTCGATGTCGGCAAAGTCCACACCGGGTTTGGTGCGCACCATTCCTTTAACGCGGCAACAAGGTAATGCGCAGGCGGGATTCGCGCTCCAGCGCGTCGCGTGTCTTGTTCAGCACAACGAAACCGCCGTCGCGCCAGAGCCACATCAGGCTGCGGTAATAGGGCGACAGAATGTTGCCCGATTGTCCGGTCGCGATAATGAAGCGCGAACGGTCCGGATCGGCAAGATCGTAGACGCCGCGGTATCCCGACCCGTGCACATGGGCGAAGGGGGCAACTTCATCGGCGATCCGCATGGCGCCGCGATTGACCGTGTCTTCACCGCCGTCCGTCTCGATCCATAGATTGGCGATGGCGCCCAACACGGGCATGGCGCGGAACAACGGATGGTCGAAACGCGCGCGATGCAGGTCGCCCCAGCGCCAATCGTTCGGCTCGTCGCTTCCCGTGCGGACCTGAAGTTCGTGCAGCGCTGTCGTCAGGCTGGATTCGAGAAGGCCGCGGCAAGTCTCAACCACCGGCGTGCGCTTATCATCGCACCAATAATTACCGGCATCGGTGGTCAAGATGTTTTGCAGGAACAACGGACGGAACGACCAGAACGCAGAGACGTTGTCGCCCAGTTCATCCTCGTAGACCGCGCGGCTGAAACGGCGCAACCACGCCACGAACATCAGCGGCTCTCCCAAGTCGCGACTCATATGGCCGTTCCAGTTGCGCAAGCGCGACAATACGCGCCGCGCGACCGGAGCCTCAGGCTCGAACGTCGTCATCAGCGGGATCAACGTTTTCGCCATCAGCGAGATGTTGTCCGCCTGCATGCGGACCATGTCCTGCAGTTCGTATTTGCCCTTTTTCTCCGCGAGCATCGCGAGGATACGCTCGGCACGGAAAGGCGCGTCCCAATCGCGCGAGATGAAACGCGGATAGGAGTTGTCGACGATCTTGTTGTTGGCATTGACGATCGTGCCGTTGGTCGGATCGAACACATGGGGCAACTCGGCAAAGGGAACATAACCGTTCCAATCTTCCTCGGTATCCCAGCCCGAGCGCATGTAATAGCCATCGCCGCGCTTACGGATCGGCACGCGGCCCGGCGCATAGAAGCCGATGCCACCATCGGCATCCGCGTAGGTCACGTTGATCTGCGGCGCTACGATATCGCCCAGCGCCGCAACGAATTCGTCGCGGTTGTGTGCCACGTTCAAGCGATGCAGCGCCTGGATGCTGGTATCCTCCGTCGAGAGATACGTCGCTTGCAGCGCAACAACGGCGGTGCGCCCGTCTTCCATCTGCATCGGCTCGCCGATGGTCACCGGGCCGTGGCGTGTCTCGCGCACAACATGCGAGACGTCGGGTTGTCCGCGTACCTTGATGATCTCGGTGCGCTGCACGAAGGCACGCGGACCATCGGGCGTGTCGTAATTGTCGGGGTTGTCGGCGGATAGACGCTCAAGCACCGCGTCCTGAAGATCGCTTTCGGTCGCAGTCAGTCCCCAGGCGATGTGGTCGTTTTGGCCGATCACGATATAGGGCAGGCCCGGCACGGTCGCCCCCGATATCGTGCCCGTGGGTGTCACGATCTTGGCGAGATACCACATGATCGGCGCGGCGAAGCCCAAGTGGGGGTCGTTGGCGAGGATCGGTTTGCCGCTCTCGGTGAGCTTGCCCGCAACCACCCAGGCGTTGGACGCGCCGGCCATTTCTCCAACTTCGGGTATCTGTGGAATCGGTAGATTGAGTGCGAACTGCATGTCGCGCACTGGATCGATTCCAGGTGCCGGCTCCAACTCGGACGCCTGATATGCGGGATCGATAGTGACCGGACCGTCATCCGGGTAGGATGCCCACAATTCTTCGATGCGTTCGCGGGGCAAGATGCGGGCGAGGCGCGCGCGCAGCAATTCCATTTGGTAATTGCCGCTGAGGCGAATGGCCATGAGCTTGGTCCACACCACGGAGTCCGCGATCGTCCATGGTTCGGGCCGATCGTTGGTCAGCAGGAACTCGATCGGTAGTGCACCGTCATGTTCCGTGATCCAGGCGTTCACGCCGTCGGCGTAAGCCTGCAGGCGCTTGCGGACCTCTTCCGAAAGTGAAGCCACCGACTTCTGCGCGGCGGTGTAGATGCCGAGTGTGCGGTATTGACGATCGAAACTGAGCGAACGCGCGCCGAATAATTCCGACAGGCGTCCCTCGGCGAGGCGGCGTTGCAGTTCCATCTGCCACAACCGATCGCGGGCGTGGGCATAGCCGAGCGCATAGGCCGCGCTATCTAGATCCTGCGCATAGATATAGGGAATCCCATCTGCGTCGAAGAGAACATCGACGCGGGCGCTAAGGTTGTCGACGTGCTTTTCTTCCTTGGGTGCAGGCAACGAGCCCATCGCCCAACCGAGCAGCGAGAAAAAGACGATGACAACCGCGGACGCGAACAGGCCGAGATATTCGCGCCAGCCCCGCATCTCAGCCCCGTCGCAGAAGCCGCGCCGCTTCAAGCGCGAAATAGGTAAGTACGCCGTCCGCCCCGGCGCGTTTGAACGCCATCAGTGTCTCGAGGATTGCCGTGTCGTTGTCGAGCCAGCCGTTGCGCACGGCGGCCTTCATCATCGCGTATTCGCCGCTCACCTGATAGGCGAAGGTCGGCAGGCCGAAGGTCTCCTTCACACGGCGCACGATATCGAGGTAGGGCAGGCCAGGCTTCACCATTACCATGTCGGCGCCTTCGTCGATGTCGAGCGCGACTTCGCGCAGCGCCTCGTCGGTGTTGGCCGGATCCATCTGATAGGTCTTCTTGTCGCCCTTGAGCGCCTTTTTCGTACCGATGGCGTCGCGGAACGGGCCATAGAAGGCCGAGGCATATTTGGCGGCGTAGGACAGGATGCTCACATGTTCAAAGCCCGCCGTATCAAGTGCGCCGCGGATTGCGCCGACGCGTCCGTCCATCATGTCGGAGGGCGCGATCACGTCGCAGCCGGCTTCCGCCTGGACGACCGACTGGCGGCACAGTATCTCGACCGTGGGATCGTTCAGGATGATGCCGTCCTTCAGGATGCCGTCATGGCCGTCGCTGTTGAAGGGATCGAGCGCGGCATCGCAAATGATGCCGATCTCCGGCGTCGCCGCCTTGATTGCCTTGATGGCGCGGCAGACCAGGTTGTTCGGGTTGCACGCTTCCGCCGCGTCCGGTGTTTTGAGCGCGGGGTCGACCTCGGGAAAGATAGCAAGCGCGGGAATGCCGAGCCCGGCCGCCTCGGTGGCGATCTCGGCCACCAGATCGACCGTGATGCGGTCGATCCCGGGCATCGACGCAATGGGGGTGCGCATCTTGGTCCCCTCGCCAACGAAGATCGGATAGATGAAATCGCTGGGCGACAGGCGGTTTTCGGCCACCAGGGCGCGGACCCAAGGGGTCTGTCGGTTGCGGCGCAGGCGGGTGGTAGGGAACCGCCCGAGAGTTATCGGCTTTGTTTTCATGGACGCATTATGGAGGTCAGGACGGGCACGTTCAAATTTTGCTAATGAATACGGGCTATATCAGCATGATGGCACAGGAAACCCTGAGTGAAGTCCTCTTTGAATTCGTCCCCCAGGGGCGGTTCGTCAAGGTCACCGCGCTTGATCCGGTCACAAAGACCGAGGTCTCAGTGGTCGGCGACCGGGGAAGCAGCCCCGAGACGCTGAAGCGGGTCGCCGTCAACAAGCTCCGCTTCGTACTGAACCGCGCGGCCGGCCAGGCCCCCGCGCGGCGGCAAGAGGACAATCTTTACTAATCCCCTGGCAACTTTCATCCTGTCCCACATCTGCCGCTGGATGGCGGCATTCGGGATAGGAGGAAGCATGTCTGTCATCTCTGAAGGAAGCAGCGCCCCGGATTTCACCCTGCTGAACCAGGACGGGACCCAAGTCGGCCTCAAGTCGTTCGCAGGCAAGCCGGTCCTCGTTTGGTGGTATCCCAAGGCTGACACGCCAGGTTGCACTATCGAGGGCAAGACCTTCCGCGACCATTACGCCGATTTCCAGAAGCGCGGCATCGCCGTGGTCGGCGTGAGCTTCGATACGCCCGCTGCCAACAAGAAGTTCAAGGACGGCTGCACCTTTCCCTATGATCTCTTGAGCGACGCCGACCACGCCATGTCCAAGGCATATGGTGCCGCGACCGATGAATCGCGCACGGCGAGCCGTGTTTCCGTCCTCATCGGTGCGGACGGCAAGATCGTGAAGGCCTACGGCAAGGTGAGCCCGGCGGATCATCCGGCGGAGGTCCTGGCTGACTTCGACAAGCTGAAATAACCCACTCCGAACACATAAGAACCGGACGCCGAAAACGGCGCCACGAATCTGACGGGCAGGGAGGCGCCGCGTAACCATGATCATCGAGTTCCATAACCACGTCCATCTGCCGGAATGGGCCAAGCGCCCCTATTGGCAGGGCAAATGCCCGATGGTCATCGAGAATGTGCTGAAGGTGAACGAGGAGGCGGGGGTCGATCTCATCGTCATCTCCAACCCGCTGCATGAGTTGAAAGGCAAGGATCGCGCCTATCAGCTTCAGATCATCAAGGATCTCAACCGCTACTTCGCCGAGATGCAGTCCAAGTATTCGGGCAGGATCGTGGCACTCGCCGGCGCGGTGGCCGATGGCGGCGACGAATTCCTGAAGGAGACCGAGCGCGCTATCAAGGTGGACGGGCTCAAGGGCGCGATGATCACCTCCAGTGTCAATGGCGCGTACCCGGACGACGACGTCTGCCTTCCGTTCTTCCAGATGATCCACGATCTCGACGTGCCGGTGATGATGCATCCGCCGACCGTGGCGTTCGGCGAGGAACGCATGACCGACTACCGGCTCGCCTCCAGCGTCGGCCGCCCGTTCGACAATTCACTGGCGTTGTCGCGGCTCATCGTGCGCGGCATCTTCGAGAAATTCCCAAACCTCAAGCTGGTCGGATCGCATCTTGGCGGCGGGATCTCGGAGATGATCGGCAGGCTCGATTATGCTTACGAGCTCCAGGAAGAGGCCTACTTCCTCGGCCCCTACGAGCCGATGCTGATCAAGAAGAAGCCATCGGAATACCTGAAGCAGGTTTATCTCGATTGCGTCTCTTACCATCTGCCGGCGGCGCGCTGTGCCATGGAGACGGTCGGCATCGACCACTTCATCTTCGGGACCGATGCGCCGCCGCTCTGGCCGCTCAAGCAGCGCGGCATCGACCTGATCGATCAGTTGGGCCTCAGCGCTGCCGATAAGGAGAAGATCATGTCGGGCAACGCGAAGAAGCTGCTGAAGTTGAACTAAAGGGCATTGTCCCGCTTTCGCAAACCCCGCAGGAATGACAGCTTGGGGCGATGCCAAGAAAAAGCCCCGCTGCGATGCAGCGGGGCTTCTCTTTGTCTGTCTGGATTCCCGCTTTCGCGGGAATGACCGCCGGACTTAGACCGAGTAGTACATCTGGTACTCGATCGGATGCGGCGTGTGTTCGAGGTTGTAGACCTCTTCCATGCGCAGATCGATATAGCTTTCGATCAGATCATTGGTGAAGACGTCGCCGGCCTTCAGGAAGGCGTTGTCGGCTGCCAGGGCCTCCATCGCTTCACGCAGCGAACCGCAAACCTGCGGAACCTGAGCCAGTTCTTCCGGCGGCAGGTCGTACAGGTTCTTGTCCATGGCGCTGCCCGGATCGATCTTGTTCTGGATGCCGTCCAGGCCCGCCATGAGCATGGCCGCGAAGCCGAGATAGGGGTTGCAACCCGGATCCGGGAACCGCACTTCGACGCGCTTGCCGTTCGGGCTCGACGCGTAGGGGATGCGGCACGAAGCCGAGCGGTTGCGCGCCGAGTAGGCGAGCAGCACCGGTGCTTCGAAGCCGGGGATCAGGCGCTTGTAGCTGTTGGTCAGCGGGTTGGTGAAGGCGTTCAGCGCCTTGGCATGCTTGATGATGCCGCCGATGTAATACAGCGCCGTCTGCGACAGATCGGCATAACCCGAACCCGCGAACAGCGGCTTGCCGCCTTTCCAGATCGACTGGTGAGTGTGCATGCCCGAACCGTTGTCGCCCTTCAGCGGCTTCGGCATGAAGGTCGCCGTCTTGCCATAAGTATGGGCGCACATGGAAACGACGTACTTATAGAGCTGCACGTTGTCGGCCGAACGGACCAGCGTCGCGAACTTGATGCCCAGTTCATGCTGCGCCGGGGCCACTTCGTGATGGTGCTTTTCCATTGTGACACCCATTTCTTCCAGGGTCGTCACCATCTCGGAGCGCAGGTCGGTCACATAATCCATCGGCGGGACCGGGAAGTAGCCACCCTTCGTGGGCGGGCGATGGCCCATGTTGCCTTCCGGGAAATCGGCCGCGGTGTTGTGCGGCATCTCGATGTCGTCGATCTGATAGAAGTTGTGGTTCATCGAGACTTTGTATTTGACGTCGTCGAACAGGAAGAATTCCGGTTCGGGGCCGAAATAGGCGGTGTCGCCGATGCCGGTCGACTTCAGATACGCCTCGGCGCGCTTGGCGACCGAGCGCGGGTCGCGCGTGTAGGATTCGCCGGTGACCGGATCCTTCACGTCGCAGAACAGAACGAGGGTCGGCTGCGCCAGGAACGGATCGATCGTCGCGCTCGTCGGATCGGGGATCAGCGCCATGTCGGACTCGTTGATCGCCTTCCAGCCGGCGATGGATGAGCCGTCGAACATGATGCCGTCGGTGTAGGCGGCTTCGTCGATCGTGTAGGGCAATTGGGTCAGATGCTGCCATTTACCGCGAGGGTCGGTGAAGCGCAGATCGACATGACGGATGTCATGTTCTTTGATCGCCTTCTCGACGTCATCGGGTGTTTTGCAGTTCAACGCCATGAGCGGGTCCTTTCTTGAATCGAATTCGTAGAATGTGAGTGGGTGTTTTGGGCCCCCGGACGGGGGCCAATGATCAGGCCGGGATTAGATGGCGTCGGCGCCGCGCTCCCCGGTGCGAATACGGATGGCCTCGTCGATGGTGCTGATGAAGATCTTCCCGTCGCCGATGCGGCCCGTATAAGCGGATTTCTGGATCGCTTCGACGGCGGCATCGAGTTGGGCGTCATCAACGATCAGTTCGATCTTCACCTTCGGCAGGAAGTCGACCACGTATTCGGCGCCGCGATAGAGTTCGGTGTGGCCTTTCTGACGGCCAAAGCCCTTCGCTTCGAGAACCGTGATGCCCTGCAATCCGACGTCCTGCAGAGCCTCCTTAATCTCGTCGAGCTTGAACGGCTTAATGATGGCTTCGATCTTTTTCATAATGGGGTGCCTTGATCCTCGCTATGCCGGCCGCAGCGGAGGACCCGCTGGCCCCCCGACCAACGCTCCTCCCGATTTCACCGCTAGCCATATCGCAGGATGCGTGCCAGATCATGCGCTATTATTACAGAGATAGGATTTGGCGGATTCACGCCGTTTTTTGGCCGATTCTGCATGACCATGTGGCAGCAACCATGATCAAGATTTAAGCATCTGCCTAAATTTAGCGACGTTCTCGAGACCTTGGCAATCTGAGCCTGCGTGTTAGGAACCAACCATGATTCGCCCGCCGAACCGTCCCGAAGCCATCATCTTCGATCTCGACGATACCCTCATCGGGCGGACCGGGCGCGTGCAGGATGCTTGGCTCGACGCCATCGCCGTCCTACCCGAACTGACCGACCGGCATGACCTCGCAACCATCGTGACGGCACTGACTGCCGCACGCGGACGGGCCTGGGCTGATGCGCAGCGGCGCGCCGGACCCGCGCTCGATTATGCCGGCGCACGCGCAGCCCTGGTGGCCGATGCTTTGCGCGAACTGGGGTTCGGCGACAATGCCGATCTTGCCGCGCGTCTGGCGGAAGCGATCTCGCACAATACCGGGCGATCATCGTTCCTCAACGACGGCGCGATCGATGTGCTCAGTTCATTACGCGCTGCCGGAATCCCGCTGGCGCTGCTCACCAACGGCGAAAGCCGCACGCAACGCAGCAAGATCGAACGCTTCGCCTTGGAACCCTATTTCACGCACATCCTGGTGGAGGAGGAGATCGGGGCGGGCAAGCCGTTCAAGGAGGCGTATTTCACCGTACTCGAACACCTGAAATGCGCAGCCTGCGACATCTGGATGATCGGCGACCATCTGGAAAACGACATCGCGGCCGCCAAGCGGCACGACATCCGCACCGTCTGGTACAACCCCGCCGGATTGCCGGTGCCGGAGGACGAACGCACCGCACCCGACGCGGTGATTGCGGCGCTCCCCGAATTGATGCTTCTCTTCGGCATGCAAAGGGGGACAGCGGGAGCGCACACAGCATGAAGGGGCCGAACAGCATCCTGGACGAATACGGCACCACCATCTTCACGGTGATGTCGGCGCTCGCCACTGAACACAACGCCATCAATCTGGGCCAAGGGTTTCCCGATACCGACGGGCCCCAAGCCGTGCGCGAAGCGGCCGCCCAGGCCTTCCTCAACGGGCCCAATCAGTATCCGCCGATGGCGGGGCTGCCCGACCTGCGCCAGGCGGTGGCCGAACATAACAAGCGCTTCTATGGGCTGGATGTGGATTGGCAGAGCGAGGTGATCGTCACTTCAGGCGCGACCGAGGCTCTGGCCGCCTGCATCTTCGGCCTGATCGAGCCGGGCGACGAGGCCGTGCTGATCGAGCCGCTCTACGACAGCTATCTGCCGATCCTGCGCCGCGCTGGTGCCGTGCCCAAACTCGTGCGCATCGAGCCGCCCGAATGGAAACTGCCGCTCGATCAGCTCGCCGCCGCCTTTTCGGACAAGACCAAGCTGATCCTGTTCAATACCCCGATGAACCCGTCAGCCAAGGTATTCACACGCGAGGAGCTGGAGTTCATCGCCAAGCTGATGCTCAAGCACGATACTTATGCGATCTGTGACGAAGTCTATGAGCATCTCGTCTATGACAGCCGTCAGCACATCCCGCTGATGACCTTGCCGGGGATGCGCGATCGCTGTCTGCGCATCGGATCGGCGGGGAAGACGTTTTCCATGACCGGCTGGAAGGTCGGCTACACGACCGGCGCGCCTGCACTGGTGACGGCGGTCGCGCGCGCGCATCAGTTCCTGACCTTCACCACGCCGCCGGGCCTGCAGAAGGCCGTCGCCGACGGCCTACGCCAGGACGATGCTTATTTCGCCGGGCTCTCCAGCGATCTGCAAAGGAAACGCGACCGTGTCGCCAGGGGCCTAGCGGAGATCGGCTTCGGCGTGATGCAATCGCAGGGAACGTATTTCATCGGCGTCGATTTCCGTCCGCTCGGCTTCAACGGGGACGATGTCGAATTCTGCAAATACATCACCACCGAAGCAGGCGTTGCTGCCGTGCCGTTCAGCGCCTTCTACAAGGACGGCGTGAAAAGCGGCGTCGATCACTTCGCACGCTTTTGCTATTGCAAGCAGGATTCGCTGCTCGATGCGGCGATCGAGCGCCTCGCCACACACTTCAAGACCAGAAACCCCAAGAAGAAATAGGCGTCATTCCATCGCGATTGCCGCGCCGTCCGCCGGCGTGGCGCTTTTCGGTGCCTTGAGCAGCAAGGCGAGGGGTAGCGCAGCGATCGTCACCCACATCATGAAGGTGAAATCGTTGAGGTAGGCGATGGTCGAGGCCTGGCGCGTCACCGCCTCGTTCAAGGCCATGACGCCGCTTTGCGTCGTCCAATCCCACATCTCGGGCAGCCACGGCTTCATCATCATATCGCGGAACGGGTTCATGGAATTGGCGATACCGGCATGAACAATCTGCGTCCCCTGGGCCAACAACGTGATCGCCACCGACACGCCGATGCTGCTTCCGATGTTACGGATCAGACTGAACATGGCCGTACCCTCGGTGCGGTAATGCGGCGCGAGCGTGGCAAAGGCGATGGTGGTCAACGGCACGAACACGAATCCGAAGCCGAGCCCCTGTACGATGCCGGTCCAAAGCAGCGTCTCCATGGACACATCGGGGGTGAATTGCGACATGTCCCACAGCGAGATGGACAGGAATCCGAGGCCGGCGATGATCAGCCAGCGCGGCGCGATCTTGCCCAGCAACCTGCCGACCACGAACATCGCCACCATGGTGCCGACGCCACGCGGTGCCAGCACCAGACCCGTGGTGACCACCGGATAGCCCATCAGGTCCTGCAGGAACGGCGGCAGGAGCGCCATGGTCGACAACAAGATGATGCCGATCATGAACATGAACGACACACCGACGGTGAAGTTCTTGTCCTTGAACAGACCGGGCTCGATGAACGGCTTCTCGGCGGTGAACATGTGCACGAGAAACAGATAAAACGCGAGGCCGGCGATAACGGTTTCGGCAATGATCTCGGTCGAGGAGAACCAGTCGCGCGATTGACCGCGGTCCAGCATCATCTGGAGCGCGCCGATGGCGAGACTCAAGAGCGCAAAGCCGAACACGTCGAAACGGCGTGACGGATCCTTCTCGGTTTCCGGTACGAAGGCGAGGATGCCGAGCAGCGCCAGGATGCCGAATGGCAGGTTGATGTAGAACACCCAACGCCAATTGTAGAGATCGGTGAGATAGCCCCCCAACGTCGGGCCCAGGATCGGGCCGACCATGACGCCCACACCCCAGATCGCCATGGCCTGGCCGTGTTTTTCACGCGGGTAGGTATCGAGCAGCACGGATTGCGACAGCGGAACGAGGCTCGCGCCGAACACGCCCTGCAATAGGCGGAAGATCACGATTTCCGTTAATGAGGTTGCCGCGCCGCACAACATCGAGGCGATCGTGAAGCCGACGACGGCGATCACGAACAGGCGCTTGCGCCCCAGCCGGGCGGCCAGGATGCCCGTCGGCGGCGTCATGATGGCAGCCGCGACGATATAGGACGTCAGCACCCAGGAGATCTGCTCCTGCGTCGCCGCCATACTGCCCTGCATATGGGGCAGGGCGACGTTGGCGATGGTCGTATCAAGCGCCTGCATGATCGTCGCCATCATGGTCGACAGCGTGATCATGCCGCGGTTCAACCCAACCGACGCCCCTGCGGCGGAAGCTCCTGCGCCCTGTGGCGAGGCCGCACTCATATCAGGAGGCTCCGTTACCCGCTTCCTTGGCGACGGCGGACGTGTCGAGCCAATCCGCCACGACGCGCGCCCATTTGGGCATGTCACGGCGATGTTCGGTATCGATCTCCACCGTCGTGCTCATGCCGGTGCGCAGGACAGGATCGCTGTCGCGGGCATCCACCGCGATGCGGAGCGGGATGCGCTGCACGACCTTCACCCAGTTGCCGGTGGCGTTCTGCGGCGGGATGATCGAGAACTCGGCGCCGGTCGCCTGGCCCAGACTTTCGACATGACCGTTCCAGACGTGGTCCGGATAGCTGTCGACATGGATCTCCACATGCTGGCCTGGCTGTACATAGCCGAGATCGGTTTCCTTGAAGTTGGCCTCGATCCATACGTTCTGCGCGGCGATCACGCTCATCACGGCCGAGCCGGTCGTCACGAACTGGCCAGGGTCGGGCACCTGCGAGGCAATGCCCGCGAACGGCGCCTTCACCACCGTATGCTCAAGGTCGAGTTGCGCCTGATCGCGCATCGCCTTGGCTTCCTTGTAGCTCGATATCTGTTCGGTCGGCAGCGTTGGGTCGCCATCGAGACGCGCGCGGATCTGGCTCAACTGTTCGCGGTTGATGGCGATCTGTTGGCGTGCGACATCCAGGTCATGGCGCGTGTCGTCCAGCTTCTGCACGGGGATCGCGCCTTGCTGCTGCAGCGTTAATTGGCGGCGATATTCCTTGTCGTTATAGGCTTCCGTGGTCTGGGCAAGGCGCAGCGCCTCTTCCTTCTCGCGGTAGGACGCCTTCAGGCTTTCGATGTCGCCGTAGGTCGAGCGCAGCTGCGCTTCGGCCTTGTCGAGTGCGGCGCGATAGGAGCGGTCGTCGATGCGGAACAGGACATCGTCCTGCGCGACACGTGCGTTCTCGCGTACGTCGATCTCCACGATGGTGCCGGCCACCTCGGGCGCGATGGTCACCCGCGTTGCCTTGACGTAGGCGTCGTCGGTTTCGACAAAGCGCCCGCCGGTCAGATAAACGATACCCGCAACAATCACCACGACCAACGGCCCCAGGATCAACAGGGTAGGGCGCAACCACCTTTTAATGCCCGCGCGCTTCTCTTCGGCGGGTCCTTTTTCGACAGACACTTCAGTTCTCCTTCGTCGGGTCCGACGAAAAATCCGTCGCGACCAAATTCTGTTTCACCTGGGCCAGCGCGCCGATCAGCACGTTACGTTCGCCTTCGGAAAGGTTCACGAATGCCTGCTCGCGGATGTCGGCCGAGTGCTTCCACAATTCATCGATCAGGGGGGCGGCAGCGGGGGTCAGGTAAAGCTGCACGGCGCGGCGGTCGCGCGGATCGGCCCGGCGCTCGACCCAGCCGCCCGCCACCATCTTGTCGATCAGGCGAGCAACCGTAATCGGCTGCATTTCGAGCATGTCGGCGAGGCGCGCCTGGTTGATGCCCTCGTTCATGGCGAGGCGCGAGATCGTCTGCCATTGGGCAAGGCTCAGGCCCAGCGTCCGGGTCCGGCGCAGGAATTCGCGGCGGAACAGCCGTGCGGTCTCGTGGACCAGAAAGCCGAGGCTTTGGTGGGGATCGGGATATTGCTTCATATCACCTGCTCATTATAAGCAGATAATATAATATACATTATATACTATTTGTCAAGCCCGCTCAGTCCAATCTTCCCAGAGCGGCAGGCTCCAACTGGGGGGACATGAAGTCCTCGATCGGCCCCAAATGGCTCTTGAGATACATGAGCAGCCGGGCGTCGAGCTGGCCGGCGCGAGCCGCCAAGGCGTCGATCCAGCCATAAGCCGCATCGACCATCTGCTGCGACGCCGCGACCGCCGCCTCGAACCGGGCATCACGCTCACCGCGATGGAACACCACGGGCGTGTCCGCAAAGGCCCGATGACGATGATTGGTACAGGTCAGCAGGAATAGGCCCAGGTCGGCCGCATTCGGCGAAAAGCCGCCGTCGGCCCGCTGTGCCTGGTGCTCGTCGCCAGTGACCTTCACGGCCAGCATCTCGTCGGAATCCGAAACCATATAAAGCTCGTTGTCGGATACTGCGCGAAGCGTCAGGTCGTAATCCATGGAGCTTTGATAGCGTGCGAGCGCCGGCGAGATCGGCACCATGAACGGGTGCGGCAGGAAGGCGCGGGTCACGAAGCCGTCGTCACCGACACGCCAGGACATCTGACTAGGGTAGGGCGTGAACGGCGTCGCATCGACGAAAAAAGATTCGGTGATGTGATGCAGTGAGCCAAGCGTGGCCTCGACCAAGCGTCGTGCGCCGATCGCGTCCTTGCGTGCCAGCATCGGCGCCAATCGGCTGGTGAGCGGTTCGGGCCGCGCGCGCAGCAGCGAAATGGCGACGGCCCGCGCTCCGATACGGCGGCGCGCCGCCAAGGCCGCCAATGTGCCATCGGCCAACAGCAGATTCGAATCCAGCAGGATCAAGGGATCGCCGTTGAACGAACGGGCAAGATCCTGCAGGCACAGGCGCTGCAATTCGTAGCGATAATCCGGCCCCGTGATGTGGCGCGCGCGCGTATCGTCGAACAGGCGAATATCAATGGCACACCAGGATGCGAGCGGGGCCAGGGCTGCCGCAAGACCGGGCCTCGATCCCTCATCGGTATAGACATGCAGCGTGACAGCATCGTCTTTCGCGAGCGCAGGGATATTGCCTGGCATCGCCAGGAACGGAATGACGCAGCGCTCTGCTTGCTCGATGAACGGCCGCCCCCAAATCAGCATGAACAGATGCCACGTCATGTCGCGGCCCGTTTCTCAACTGCGAAAAGGATGTTCGGTCCCGTCATGCGCCATGATACCGTTCAGACATCTAACAAAAACCAAATAAATAGAACGGTCCAAAATAAACAGGGAAAGCCAATGAAACTCAGCACGGATCGGATTCTCACGACCCATGTCGGCAGCCTGCCGCGTCCTGCTGCAATTCTTCCCATGCTCCAGGCGCAATCGGCCGGACAGGCCTACGATGCGGTCGCGTTGATCGCCGCGACCGCGACGGCGGTGGGCGATATCGTCCGTCGGCAAATCGAAACCGGCATCGACATCATAAGCGACGGCGAATTCGGCAAAGGCTCCTACACCCATTATGTCCGTCATCGCCTGAGCGGCATCGAATTGACCCCGCCGGAGACCGCGCCCCGGCCGGTCATCTCGCTTGATGACCGCGAGTTCCCGGACTGGGCGGCCGAGCGCAACACGCGCTCAGTAGGTAGCCGGATCATGCCCGCGACCTGTTGCACAGGTGCGGTCAGCTATGACGACCTGACACCGCTGGAGCGCGACATCACGCATTTCAAGCGAGCCGTGGCAGAGGATGCCCCGGTCGAGGCTTTCCTCAATTCCGCCTCGCCGGGTGTGCTGATCAATTTCATCCCAAACCGGCATTACCAGCGTGAAGACGATTACCTGGAAGCACTCGCCCAGGCCATGCAGACGGAATACGAGGCGATCGTGAAGGCCGGGTTCGTGCTGCAGATCGACGCGCCCGACATCGCGATGACGCGCAATACCCGCCATGCCGACAAGACGGAAAGCGAATTCCTGAAAGCCGCGGAACGCAACGTGGAGGCGTTGAACCATGCCACGCGCAATATCGCACCCGAAGCCATGCGCCTGCATCTGTGCTGGGGCAATTACGCCGGGCCCCACAAGAACGACATCGAGCTGCGCAAGATCCTGGACGTCGTATTGAAATCGCGCGCCCAGGCGATCTCGTTCGAAGGTGCCAATCCGCGCCATGAACATGAATGGGAGGATTGGAAGAACGCGCACGTTCCCGACGACAAGGTCCTCATCCCCGGCGTGATCGACAGCGCCTGCAACTTCGTCGAACATCCCCGCCTGGTCGCCCAGCGCATATCGAACTATGCGCAGATCGTCGGGCGCGAACGTGTCATTGCCGGCGTCGATTGCGGTTTCGGTACCTTCGGCCGCTCAAGCTCTGTCTATGAAAGCGTGGTGTGGGCGAAATTCCAGGCTCTTGCCGAAGGCGCGGCTATCGCGTCGAAGGAACTCTGGCGGCGCTAGTCCACCTTCGCGGTGGTGCGTGCAATATCGCTTTCGAGGTACTGCGCGTATTTCGAGATGCTGATGCAGAACACGAAATAGATCGCAGCAACGAACAGGTAGCCTTCGATGTAAAAAGTGCGCCACTGCGCATCGTTGAGCCCGGCCTTGAGCGCGCCCAGAAGATCGAACATGCCGATGACCACGACCAACGAGGTATCCTTGAAGGTCGAGATGAAATTGTTGGTGATCGACGGGATCGCGATGCGCAACGCCTGCGGCAGTACGATGCGCCGCATCTTGTCGAAATAGGAGAGACCGAGCGCGTCGGCCGCTTCTTCCTGGCCGCGATTGAGCGACTGCAAACCGCCGCGCACGCTTTCGGCTGAATAAGCTGCGGCGAAGATGATGATGCCGACCTCGGCGCGGATCAGTTTGTCCACCGTCAGACCCTCAGGCAGGAACAACGGCACCATGACGGAGGCCATGAACAGCAGACTGATCAGCGGCACGCCGCGGACCAGTTCTATGAACGTGATGCAGATCGCGCGGATCACCGGCAACTGCGAACGACGCCCCAACGCCAGGATGACTGCGATCGGGAAGGCGATGACGAGGCCGACCACAGCGAGGATCAGGGTCAACGGCAGTCCGCCCCAGCGCGCGGACTCGACAACGGATAGCCCGAGCAGGCCGCCGCGCATCAGCACGAATATGACGATAAGGCCGAGCAGCCACCCAGCGGCAAGCGCCGGCTGCCAGAAGCGGCGGTTGCAGCTCGTCACCAGCAGCACGATGAACAGGATCGAGGCGATCAGCGGCCGCCATTGCTGTTCGTAAGGATATCCGCCGAACAGGATCAGGCGATGCTTCTCAAGGATGAAGCCCCAGCAGGCCCCGAAGGTCGCGCGGCAGGCCGCCGGATCGGGCGCGATCTTGGACGAGAAGATCGCCCAGTCGATGATGGGTGGCACCCATGCAACAAGCATCCACAGCATCAACAGCGTCAGGATCGCGTTGTACCAGGTGCCGAACAGGCTATTCCATATTGAACGTGGCCATATCGAGCGTAGGGTCATGACCGCTCACCGATCAGCGCCACGCGCTTGTTGTACCAATTCATCAGGGCGGAGATGAGCAGCGACAGCGTCAGGTACGCCGCCATGATCATGGCGACACCTTCGATCGCCTGGCCGGTCTGATTGATGGTCGTATTGGCGACCGAAACGAAATCCGGATAACCGATGGCGACGGCGAGCGCCGAGTTTTTGGTGAGGTTGAGGTATTGATTGGTCGTGCCGGGCACGATCGCGCGCAGCGCCAGGGGCAGGGTGACGAAGCGCAGCACCTGCCAGCCCGTTAGTCCCATGGAACGTGCGGCCTCGAGCTGCCCTTTGGGCACGGACAAGATGCCGCCGCGCACGGTTTCGGCGATGAAGCCCGAGGTATAGACCGAAAGCCCGATCAGCAGGGCGGAGAGTTCCGGGCTCAGCACCGCGCCGCCGCGGAAATTGAATCCAGCGAGTTCGGGAACGCCCAATCCGGGCCACGGAACGGCGATGCCGCGATTGGACAGGAATACGCCCGTGATGGGCTCGAATGCATCGGCCGGCGAGGGGAAAGATTGCGTGACCACCGCATACCAGAAGAACAGGTGCAGCAGCACCGGCACATTGCGTGTCACCTCGACGTAGACCGAGGCGATACGCGCCACCAGCCAGTTCGACGACAACCGCGCGAAACCGAAGAACACACCGAGCAGGGTCGCACACGCGATCCCAGCGACGGTGATGCGTAGGGTATTGAGCAGGCCGACCCATAAGGCGCGCAGATAGGTATCGGCGGGCGAATAATCGACCAGATGCTCGCTGATGCCGAAGCCTGCCTCGCGGGTCAGGAAACCGAATCCGGTTGCAATGTTCTGACGCGCGAGATTGTCCATCGTGTTGGAGACGAGGACGCCGACAACGAGGATAACGCCACCCAGGGCAGCCGCCTGATAAAGCAGGCCGCGGGTGCGACGGTCATTCCAGAATGCCATAATCGACGCTGAACCGGCCTATGGTCAGCGCACCGGCGGCGCGTAGATCAATCCACCCTGTGTCCATAAAGCGTTGAGGCCGCGTTCGAGGCCGAGTTGCGCCTTGATGTTGCGGTCGTAGCTCTGGCCGTAATTGCCGACCTGCTTGATGATATTGGCCGCCCAATCCTCGTTGAGGCCGAGCGCTTCGCCGTTGCCGGGCGTCACGCCAAGCAGCCGCTTGATCGCCGGATCGTCGCTCGATTTCATCTGCTCGACATTTTCGGAGGTGATACCTTTTTCCTCCGCCTCGATCATCGCGAAGACCGTCCATTTGACGATGTCGAACCACTGATCGTCGCCATGGCGCACCATCGGGCCGAGCGGCTCCTTGGAAATGACCTCGGGGAGAACAAGGAAATCGTCGGGCTTCGCCTGCGTCGCACGGATGGATACGAGACCGGACACGTCGGTGGTCATGGCATCGCAGCGGCCGGCGACGAACGCGCCGGTCAATTCTTGCAGGCTTTCGATGACGACCGGCTGGTACGTCATACCGTGCGAGCGGAAGAAGTCGGCGAGATTGAGTTCCGTGGTGGTACCGGGCTGTACGCAGATCGTCGCGCCGTTGAGGCCCTTGGCGCTGGTGACGTTGGCTGCCTTGCGCACCATGAAGCCCTGGCCGTCGAAAAAGGTGATGGCGGCGAAGTTGAGGCCAAGCGAGGTGTCGCGGCCGAGCGTCCAGGTCGTGTTGCGCGACAGGATGTCGATTTCCTTCGACTGCAGCGCGGTGAAACGTTGCTGCGCGGTCAGGGGGGTGTATTTCACCTTCTCCGAATCGCCCAGCACAGCGGCGGCAACCGCGCGGCAGATATCGACATCGACGCCGGTCCATTTGCCTTGGCTGTCGGCGATGCCGAATCCGGCGAGGCCGGTGTTCACGCCGCACAGAAGGGCGCCGCGCTGGCGGACCGCTTCCAGGGTTGAACTCGCCCCGGCCGGCGCGCCGGTGGTAGCGGCAGGTGCCGGTGCGGATGGGGTGGACGGGGTTTCGGACTTGGTCACGGCGGGGGCGGGGGTCTGAGATCGATCAATCTGCCCTTGGATCACAGCGCCGCCGATGGCCGAAATAACAATGACCACGGCCCATACAATTACATTCCGGCTCATCGCTGTACCCCTCTGTCGTGGCGTTCGTAAAAGTCTATTGTCGTGTTAACGAAGCTAAGAGCCTAGCACAAACGATTGATCTGCCAACATATCCAAGGGGTTCAGGCTGTCCTTGACCCCGTTAACCCTTACCGCTACATAGCGCGCCGTGTGGCGAACGTAGCTCAGTGGTAGAGCTCTCGGTTGTGGTCCGAGTGGTCGTGGGTTCGATCCCCATCGTTCGCCCCATTTTTTTGAAAAATCTGATTCCGAAGAATGCGGCCAGACAGACAGCCGGAAGATTCGTATCCCGGCGATTACCGCACCGTACCCACCTCTCATACAAACCGCGCGAAGTGGCGGATTTTTGCGCCTGCGGAGTCCCTGCAGGCGGGATTCGACCTGACCCGGGCGAGCATGTTAGACAACCGTCGGAATGACCGTTCCCATGGCTGCTCGCACCCGGCGGCCTAGTCCGCCACAGCTCGCTTTGGAGCGACCGTTAAATGCCGCCTGATCAAACCCAGTTGGCCGTCCCGCCTGTGTCCGGGGCTGCAACGCATAGCGAACTTGCCAATGCGATCCGCTTCCTCGCCGCCGATGCGGTCGAGGCGGCGAAGTCCGGCCATCCCGGCATGCCGATGGGCATGGCCGATGTCGCCACGGTGCTGTTCACCCAGTTCCTGAAATTCGACGCGGCGGCACCCAATTGGGCCGATCGCGACCGCTTCGTGCTGTCGGCCGGCCACGGCTCGATGCTGCTTTATGCGCTGCTGCATCTGACCGGCTATGCCGACATGACGATGGATCAGATCCGCAACTTCCGTCAGCTCGGCTCCAAGACGGCGGGTCACCCCGAATTCGGCCATGCCACCGGCATTGAAACGACAACCGGACCGTTGGGGCAGGGGCTCGCCATGTCGGTTGGCTTCGCGCTCGGCGAGCGTCACATGAACGCCACATTCGGCAACGAACTGGTCGATCATTACACCTATGTGATCGCGGGCGACGGTTGTTTGATGGAAGGCGTCAGCCACGAAGCGATCTCGATGGCGGGGCACCTGAAACTCGGCAAGCTGATTGTGCTGTTCGACGACAACTCCATTTCCATCGACGGCGCGACCAATCTCGCCGTGTCCGACGATCAGCTCGCGCGGTTCGCGGCAAGCGGCTGGGACGTAGCGCGCGTTGACGGCCACGATCCACAAGCGATCGCGGATGCGATCCGCGCCGCACAGAAGACGCAGACACCGTCGCTGATCGCGTGCAAGACCGTCATCGGTTTTGGTGCTCCGAAAAAGCAGGGCACCGCATCCACCCACGGCTCGCCGCTCGGCGCGGACGAGATCGCGGGCGCGCGCCAGGCATTGGGCTGGCCGCACGAGGCGTTCGTTGTGCCCGAACATATCCTGTCCACGTGGCGTGGCGCCGGTGCGCGCGGCACCAGCCAGCGCAAGGCGTGGGAGAGCCGCATGTCGGCCTCCACCAAGCGCGAGGAGTTCGAACGCCGCCAATCCGGTACACTTCCGGCCGAGACCGCGAAAGTGTTCGACGAATTCAAGAAGAAGCTGAGCGCCGAGGCGCCCAAATGGGCGACGCGCCAATCCTCGGGTGAAACGCTTGAAGCATTGTTCCCGGTGGTTCCCGAACTGCTCGGCGGTTCTGCCGATCTCACCGGTTCGGTCAACACCAAGACCAAAACCGTCAGTATCCTCAACCCAGACAATTATGGCGGGCGCTACATCCACTATGGCGTGCGCGAGTTCGGCATGGCCGCCGCCATGAACGGCCTCGCGCTGCACAAGGGTGTCATCCCGTATGGCGGCACGTTCCTCGTTTTCGCCGATTACCTGCGCCCGGCGCTGCGTCTGTCCGCGCTGATGGAACAGCGCGTCGTCTATATCCTGACGCACGATTCCATCGGATTGGGTGAGGACGGACCGACCCATCAGCCGGTCGAGACGCTGGCAAGCCTGCGCGCGATCCCCAACGTTCTGGTGATCCGCCCGGCCGACGCGGTGGAAACCGCCGAGGCCTGGCAAGCCGCCCTCGCCAATACCAAAGGCCCCACGGTGCTCGCGCTGTCGCGCCAGGGGCTGCCGGCGGTGCGCACCGATTACACCGCAGACAACCTGGTTTCGCGCGGTGCCTATGTTCTGGCGGAGGCCGAAGGGACACGGCGCGCGACCGTGATGGCCACGGGATCGGAAGTGTCCATTGCGCTCGATGCCCGAAAAAAGTTACACGCCGAAGGGATCGGAACGGCCGTAATTTCAATGCCGAGCTGGGAGCTATTCTCCCGGCAGGATCGTTCTTATCGCGACCAGGTTCTGGGCTCGTCCAAAGTCCGCGTCGCCGTGGAGGCTGCTGTGGAATTCGGATGGGAACGTTGGATCGGCCCGGACGGCGCCTTTATCGGCATGAAGGGTTTCGGCGCCAGCGCACCAGCCCCGGATCTGTACAAGCATTTTGGAATCACCGCCGAGGCCGTGGTCGAGGCGGTTAAAGCGCGACTCTAACGCGCTGCACACCAACGAGGAGATCTCCATGAACTTGACCGCACTGAACAAAATCGCCGAGGCGATGGTTGCCTCCGACAAGGGCCTGCTCGCGGCCGACGAAAGCTCAGGCACGATCAAGCGCCGCTTCGATACCATCAGTCTCACGTCCACCGAAGAGAGCCGCCGCGACTATCGCGAAATGCTGTTCCGCGCCGAAGGACTCGGCAAATACATCAGCGGCGTGATCCTCTATGACGAGACGCTGCGCCAATCCGCGAAGGACGGCACCAAGCTTGCCGACATCCTCGTGAAGCAGGGCATCCTGCCGGGCATCAAGGTCGATACCGGCGCGATGGAACTGCCGGGCTCGCCCAAGGAAAAGATCACCGAAGGCCTCGACGGCCTGCCGAAGCGCATCGCCGAATACGCACAATTGGGTGCGAAGTTCGCGAAGTGGCGCGCTGTCATCGATATCGATACCGACATCCCGACCGCGTACTGCATCCACACCAACGCGCATGCGCTCGCGCGTTACGCCCGTATCTGCCAGGAAGGCGGTATCGTTCCGATCGTCGAGCCCGAAGTCCTCATGGACGGCGCACACGACATCGACCGCTGCGCCGAGGTGACCGAAGCGACGCTGCACGCAGTGTTCCGTGAACTGGATCTGCAGGGTGTCGCGCTCGAAGGCATGATCCTGAAGCCGAACATGGTGATCGCAGGCAAGAAGAGCTCCAAGCAGGCGAGCGTCGACGAAGTCGCCGCGCGCACGGTGATCAGCCTGAAGCGTTGTGTGCCGTCCGCCGTTCCCGGCGTCATGTTCCTGTCGGGCGGCCAGAGCGAAGCCGATGCCACCGCGCATCTCAACGCCATGAACGCCCAGTTCCGTCCGCTGCCGTGGAAGCTCAGCTATTCCTACGGCCGTGCGCTCCAGGACAGCGCGCTCAAGACCTGGGCCGGCAAGGCCGAGAACGTGGCCGCGGCGCAGAAGCGTCTGATCCAGCGTTCGCAGTTGAACAGTGCGGCCTGCGCGGCCAAATATACGGGCGAAGCCGCCGCCGCTTAGGCACAAGCCGCTTAAGTATAGGCGGCTGGGGAAAAGGGGAAGGGAGTAGGATGGCTGCACTGAAGATCGCGCCGTCGATCCTGTCGGCTGATTTCGCGCGCCTCGGTGAAGAGGTGCGCGCGATCGACGCGGCGGGATGCGATTATGTCCATATCGACGTCATGGACGGGCATTTCGTCCCGAACCTGTCGTTCGGTCCGATCGTGATAAAGGCCATCCGCGCTCACACCCAGAAGCCTTTCGACGTGCATCTGATGATCGACCCAGCGGCGCCATACCTGGCGGAATTCGCACAAGCCGGGGCCGACATCATCACCGTGCATTGCGAGGCCGACAAACACCTGCACCGTAGTCTTCAGGTCATCAAAAGCCTGGGCAAAAAGGCCGGCGTCTCGCTCAATCCGGGCACGCCGGTTTCTGCGTTGGAAGCCGTGATCGACGATGTCGATCTGATCCTTGTGATGTCGGTCAATCCCGGTTTCGGCGGGCAGGCGTATCTGCCATCGCAGACGGAAAAGATCCGCGCGGTGAAGGCGCTGATCGGACGTCGCCCGATCGAACTCGAGGTTGACGGCGGCATCAAGCCGGACAATGTGAAAATGGTCGCCGACGCAGGCGCAGACACGGTGGTTGCCGGTAGTGCGGTATTTTCCGGTACCGACTATGTGAAGACCATTCAAGCGCTTCGCACCGCCGCGCAATAACGCCCACCGTCACTCAATTTTCAAATTCAAACAAACGTATGTTTGAAAACGGTGCGGCGCGTCCGTGCGCCTGCATGACTGTTTGCGCGTCAGTGATTGTGGTCACTGCGGGGATCCGTGGACTCCGCCATATTCCTACTGAAATCCCTTAATAGATGTGAGGGAATCCACAGTGGTAGAGCCTGGGCGAACCAAATAGCGTTCCGGCGCTGAATATCGCCTGTGAACGTAACGGTAAGACGTAATGAAGATCCTGTCGAAACTGACAATAATGGCCGGCGTATTGGCCGCGATTGCCATCTCGGCAACTGCCACTCCCGCCGCCGCGCAACAATCCTCGTGCCCCGAACTATCCGACGTCGAATGGTGGACCAACACCATTCCGGAAGTGCGTAGCATCGTGCGGGCGAACTACAACGGGAGCTGGGATGCTTACATCGCGCGCTGGCGAGAGCAGCAGAAGGACCTGCAGCAGGCTTACAATTCGGGTCAATCGGTCGAAATCAAATCGCGTGGTCTGGTGTTCCGCAACGACGATCTGAAGGATTACATCGACCAGGTCGGGGAGCGCATCAAAACGCTGGAATGCCTCAAGACGGAATACGCCGCCGCCGATCAGGCCGCGCCGTCCACGGGCGTTGCCGCCGATCCGCGCCTCGTGTCCGAAACCGGGAACTCGCCGCGTCAGGGTGTTCAGGGCGAGGTCCATCAGGAACTTGCCGAGCCGCAGGAAACCAAATCGATCGAGGGCAAGCAGCTCAATCTCGAAGTGAACGCGATCTGCGAAGGCACGACGCCCGCGTTTCAGGTCACCAATCTCGGCGAGCGCTGGCCGCGTCTTGCGGAAATCTCGATCTACCGCACCGATACCAACGGCATGGTGACGCAGCGCCGTCTGCGCATGACCAATTCACAGCAGATGATCTTCAAGCTGCCGGACGATCTCGGCCGCCAGGGCTACGAATTCGGCATTTTCGTGCAGCCGAGCTGGTATGAGCGTCCCTTTCGATACGACGCGACGGTCAAGTGCGCGAAGTAATCTAGAGGTTAAGGTTTATTGAAAATGAAACGGCTCCGTCGCAAGATGGGGCCGTTTTTCTTTACGCCTACATTCTTTACGCATTGCCGCGATCCTCGCGCCACAGGCCGAGCTTCTCCTGCGCGGTGCGATCGGAGAAGCTGAATAGCGTCGCGTCCGTATCGGATTCGAGGCGGTGCGGCACCCAGCAAGGAAGCGCGAAGATATCACGCGGCTTCCACGCGATGACGCGCGCGTCGGCTCCGTCGCCCACGATCACCCGGCCGGTGCCTTCAACCACCGAATAAACCGTGTTTTCGGTCGTGCGGTAACGCGCGCCGGAGAATCCCTTGGGCAGCAATTGGAGGAAGGTGGAGATCGTCGGCATGGCCGAACGCCCGCGCGTCGGATCGATGTATTCGAGCTTGAGGCCCGCCGCCGGATCCCATTCGTTGGCGCGGCGCATGTGTTCCAGCGCATCGCGCGAACGTTCGTACGGATAGGAGAAGATCGGCGATTCCGGCTTGTCCCAGGTCTCATTAACCGGACGCATGTTGGCACCGTAACGCGCGCGGCTGTCACCCGGCGGACGGCGTTCGGGATGACGCTCGCCGTTGAAATTCTCGAAGAACATGGCGCCGAAGGTGCCGACCATGGGGATGTCGAGCCCATCCATCCACACCACGGGGCCGGAGCCTTCGTGTCCATGATCGTGCCAAGTCATCGACGGCGTGATGATGAAGTCGCCGGGTTTCATGACCGATTTTTCGCCCGCGACGGCCGTATAGGCACCATTGCCCTCGACGATGAAGCGCAGCGCCGACGGCGAATGACGGTGTGCGGGTGCGACCTCACCCGGCAGGATGAGTTGCAGCCCGGCATAGAGGGATTCGAGGATACGATGGCTGCCGCCGAGACCGGGGTTTTCCAGTGTGAGCACGCGACGCTGCGCCTCGGCAGCCGTGATCAGCGGCCCCGCATCCAGCAGGAGCGCACGCACGCCATTGTCATAATCCCACAGGTGCGGAACGGCTTTGACGTAATCCTTGGGCAGCGGTGGGACCAGGCGGGTGGTCCACAGCGGCGACAATTCCTCGGTCGCGGCGACCTTGGCGTAATAGGCTTCGCGTTCGGTTTGATTGGTAGCCATCAGCCATCTGACCCCGGTCAGGGCGCCGGGTCAATGCTACTCGGGTTTACCTGTGGCTATTCGGCGGCGCGCGGGATCGGCGCCAGATAGCTCAAGAATTGCTCGACTACGCGGTCCCACGACAGTTCGAGCGCGCGGGCGCGGCAGATTTCAGGCGGAACATCGAGCGCGGCTACCGCGGCGGCACGTAGATCTTCGCTGAGGCACCCGGCTTTCGACTCGCCGATCACATCAAGCGGACCGGTGACCGGAAAGGCCGCAACCGGAACGCCGCAGGCCAGCGCTTCGAGCATGACGAGACCGAAGGTGTCCGTCCGGCTCGGGAAAACGAACACATCCGCGGCGTTATAGTAACGCGGCAATTCGGTTTCGCCGGCGATCCGGAACAGGACCTTGGGATAACGTTTCATCAGGCCGATACGTTCGGGCCCTGATCCGACGACGACCTTGCTGCCGGGCAGATCGAGATCGAGAAAGGCCGGCAGGTTCTTGTCGATCGTCACGCGGCCGACATAGAGGAAGATCGGACGCGGCAGCAGTTCGGCATCCAGATAATCCTTGGCCCCCGGCTGGAAGAGCTTGCTGTCGACGCCGTGCGACCATTGGCGCAGGTTCGCGTAACCGTAAGAATCGAGTTCATTATAGACGGCAGTGGCCGGCACCATCACGCCGGCCGACGGCGCATGGAATTTGCGCATCGCGGCATGGAACCAACCGACCGGCAGATGTGTGCGTGCCGCCAGGTATTCCGGAAACTTGGTGTGGTACGCGGTCGTGAACGGCAATTTGCGTTCCAGACAATAACGCTGCGCCGCCGACCCGATGGGTCCTTCGGTCGCGATATGGATCACGTCGGCATTGAAATGCGCCAGCATCTCGCGCACGCGCGCACCGGGGAACAACGTGATCGGCAGTTCCGGATAAGTCGGGCAGGGGATCGATCGGGTGAACAGATCGGGCGAGATCACCAGCACATGGTGCCCGCGTGCCCGCAAGCCCGCGATGACGGATGCCAAAACACGGACCACGCCGTTCGGCTGAGGATACCAAGCATCAGTTGCGATAGCGATACGCACATCATGCGGATACGCAGATTCGATGACAGATATAAGAAAGCCGCGAAGACGATTTTGTTAAAAGACCAGCTCGTCTTCTTCGCCGGACCCGGAGATGACGATTTCACCCGAGTCGGCGAGCTGCTTGGCAGTCTGCACCACGTTGGCCTGGGCTTCGTCCACTTCCTTCAGGCGTACCGGACCCATGGCCTCCATGTCCTCGCGCATCATCTTGCCGGCGCGTTCCGACATGTTCCTGAAGAACAGCTCCTTCACGTCGTCGGAGGCACCCTTCAGCGCCATGGCGAGCTGATCCTTCTCGACCTGGCGCAGCAGCACCTGGATACCCGCCGGATCGATGCGCAGCAGATCCTCGAAGGTGAACATCAGCGCCTTGATGCGTTCGGCCGATTCCCGGTTGCGTTCCTCCAATGCACCCATGAACCGGTTCTCGGTCGAACGGTCCAGGTTGTTGAAGATATTCGCCATCTGTTCGTGCGCATCCTGACGCTGCGTGCGCGCCAGGTTCGACATGAATTCCGACCGCAGCGTCTTCTCGACGCCGTCCAGGATGTCCTTCTGCACCGTCTCCATGCGCAGCAGGCGCATGATCACTTCCATCGCGAAGTTCTCGGGCAGCACCGACAACACGCGTGCGGCATGGTCGGACTTGATCTTCGACAGCACCACCGCAACGGTCTGCGGATATTCGTTCTTGAGGTAGTTGGCGAGCACCTGCTCGTTCACGTTGCCGAGCTTGTCCCACATGGTGCGGCCGGCCGGACCACGGATTTCCTCCATGATCATATCGACCTTTTCCTTGTCCAGGCTCTGCAGGAGCAGGCGTTCGGTGGTGTCGAACGAACCCACCAGTGAGCCGGTCGAGGACAATTGATCGGCGAATTCGATGAACAGGTGTTCCACGATCGAGGCGTCGACCATGCCGAGATTGGCCATGGTCATCGACAGTTCCTTGATCTCTTCATCCTCCATCATCGAAAAAAGCTTGGAGGAATGCGTGAGCGGGAGCGACAGCATGAAGATCGCCGCCTTCTCCGAACCGCTTAGCGTGCGGTAATTGTCTTTAGCTCGCGCCATATCCGTCCTGGCCGCCACCGGTAATCGAATGTGAATTTAGCACCATCCGCGGCCGACCCGGCAGCGGAATCAGAGGGTTTCCACCTCGAAATCGAGGTGCAAGGCCTCGGTCGTGTTCTTGAGGGTCGAGAGGCAGGCAGTGGCACTGGCCTCGGGGATGTTAACTTCCAATAAAATCAGGTAATCGCGGCCGAATTCTCGCGGGCCCGCATCAAGGCGGACGATATTGGCGCGGAATTCGATGAAAACCTCGCAAATCCGCGCGATCAGGCCGGGCTGGTCGCCACCCTTCACACTGATGACATGGGTGACCTCGGCGGCCGGGCCGTGGCGCGGGTCGAGGGTGAAGGGGGATACCTTGATCTCGGCAAGGCTCAGATCGGGCAGGTCCTTGAGTTCGTCCTCCAACTCACCGAGCGACATCGCATCCGGGCATTCGCAGACCGCCGTCAATTCGGCACCACTGCCGAGCAGCGAGAAGGACGTGTCGCCGAGATTGACCCCGAGATCGAACAGGCGGCTGGTCACCGCGGCGATCAGACCGGTCCGATCCGGGCAAAAGATGGAAACAAGCGCGTAATGAGTCATGCCCTCAATGGTCCTTCATCATGGCATGAGATTGCCGGATCACGTATTCGGTTTCCTTCCACAATTTAAGTTCGGGCAGATCGTCGAGCTTGAACCAGCCGACACCGATCGCATCGTCGCCCGCGACGGCTTCGCCCGCTACCCAACGGCCGGCGAAATCGATCAGCGTGAAATGGGATGCAATTCGACCGTTGGTATCGGCGCGGATCGCGTCGAACACATCGACAAGGCCGACGAGTTCGATATCGACGTTGGTTTCCTCCTTGATCTCGCGCACGGCCGTCTGTCGTGTCGTCTCACCCAATTCCTGCCGGCCGCCCGGGATGCTCCACTGGCCGAAGCGCGGCGGCTTGCCGCGTCGGATCAACAGGAATTCATCGCCACGCCAGACCACGACACCGACACCGATCTCCGGTCGCCTGGGATTGACGAGAACGTCGTCACCGCCCACGGGCGCCGCGGCGGGGTTCGACGATTGGCTTTTTTTGGCAACTTCGGTCATGGTTATATGATGATGCATGTTTCGAAGCGAAAATCACGCGTGAGTTGAACTCTCCATGAGTGAAAAGAAGATCCTCGACCGGCTTGTCATTGCCGAAGGGAGTACCGTCTTCAATGAAGGAGACCGGGGCGATCGTGCCTATGTCGTTCAAGAGGGTATCATCGAAATTGTTCGCGACGATGAACACCGCAATCCCGTCGTCCTGGGGATCGTGGAAAAGGGCGGCATTTTCGGTGAAATGGCCCTGATCGATGACCAGCCGCGCATGGCAAGCGCACGCGCCCGAGTTGCGACGACCGTGATCGTCGTCCCCCGTGACGTGTTCGCGCAGAAACTCGCCAGATGCGACCCTTTCATTCGCGGCCTTCTTGGGATATTCGTACGAAACATCCGCTCCATGGCACAGAGCCATTAAGCTCGGCCCAGATCTTTGGTAGTAGCACTCACGACATGGCCGAGATAGAACCAGCAGCAAGCGGCGAGCAGGCGCCGAATATCGGCCAGGAGCCGGTCCGCACACCGATCCACCGTCGTCTCGGCAGCCGGCTGCGCAGCTATTTCCTGGCCGGCATCCTGGTCACGGCGCCGCTCGGCATCACCATCTATCTTGGTGTGATCTTCATCGATTTCATCGACGGTTCGGTGATCCCGCTGATCCCGCCGGAATACTTGCCGTACAGAATCCCCGGCCTCGGCCTCGTCATCCTGGCGATCGGTCTGACCCTGATCGGCGCGCTGACGACTGGTCTGTTCGGTCGCTGGATCGTGCGCACAGGCGAACGCCTGCTGAACCGGATGCCGGTGGTGCGCAATATCTACAACGCCATCAAACAGATATTCGAAACGGTCTTGGCGCAGAAGTCGGATGCTTTCCGCGAGGCGGTGCTGGTCGAATTCCCGCGCCGAGGTGCCTGGAGCGTCGGGTTCATCACCGCTCTGACGCAGGGCGAGGTGGCACGCAAACTCACCGCTACGAATCCGAACCTGGTCACGGTTTATGTGCCGACCACGCCGAATGTGACCGGCGGCTATATGATCTTCGTGCCGCGCGCGGAGATCATCCCGCTCAGCATGAGCGTCGAGGATGCGTGGAAGCTGGTCATTTCGGTCGGCATCGTGATGCCACCGGAGAAGCTATCCGAGCTAACCAGCCCAAAAGCATGACGTCATGCTTTCAGTAACCGCACCGCCGCATCGCGTTCGAACAAATAGAGAAGCGCGCGCAGTGCGTTCCCGCGCGGGCCTTCCAGCTCCTTGTCGCGCGCCAGGATCAGCTGCGTATCATCGCGTGCCGCTTCCATGAGATCGGCATGATGCACAAGGTCGGCGAGGCGGAATTCGGGCAGCCCGCTCTGGCGCGTGCCCAATAATTCACCCGCGCCGCGCAGACGGAGGTCTTCCTCGGCGATCCGGAAACCGTCCTCGGTCTCGCGCATGATGGCCAGGCGCTGGCGCGCCGTCTCGCTCAGGTTGCCGGCATAGAGCAGCAGGCAGGTGGATTTGGCACTGCCGCGCCCGATGCGCCCGCGCAACTGATGAAGTTGGGCGAGACCGAACCGCTCGGCATGTTCGATCACCATGACCGAGGCCTGCGGCACGTCGACACCGACCTCGATCACCGTCGTCGCGACCAGGATGTCGACGCTGCCCTCGACAAAGGCGGCCATCACCTTGTCCTTCTCGGCTGCCTTCATGCGGCCGTGCACCATGCCGACACGATCACCGAACAGCTCCGCGAGATGCGCGTGACGCTCTTCAACCGCGGCGACGTCCAGCACCTCGGATTCCTCGACCAGCGGGCAGACCCAATAAACCCGCGCCTTGGTCGCGAGCGCGCGTTTGAGCGCGGTTACCACTTCGTCCAGACGCTCCAACGCGACCGTACGGGTGTCGATAGGCTGACGGCCCGCCGGTTTCTCGGTCAGGCGCGAGACCTCCATATCGCCGTAGACGGTGAGCGTCAGCGTGCGCGGGATCGGTGTCGCCGTCATGACCAGGACATCGACGGCACGCCCCTTGGCGCCCAATGCCAGGCGTTGATGCACACCGAAGCGATGCTGCTCGTCGATCACCGCCAATGCGAGATCGCGGAATTCGACATCCTTTTCGATCAAGGCATGCGTGCCGATGGCAATGCCGATACGTCCCTCGGCGAGGCCTTCAAGGATGGCATCACGTCCCTTGCCCTTATCGCGTCCGGTCAGCAGCGCGACCTCGATGCCGGCCGCGCGCGCCAAAGGTTCGACGGTGGCGAAATGCTGACGGGCCAGGATTTCGGTGGGCGCGAGGAGGGTGGCCTGCGCGCCTGCCTCGATCGCCCCCATCATGGCCATCAGCGCGACCACGGTCTTGCCGCTGCCAACGTCCCCCTGCAGCAGCCGGTGCATGCGGAAAGGCTGGCCCATATCGGCCAAGATCTCAGAGATCGCCTGGCTTTGAGAATTGGTGAGCGTGTAGGGAAGCGCGGCCTCGATCTTGGTGCGCAAATGCCCATTCCCCGCGACCGCGCGGCCCTTGAGTGAGCGCATGTTCTCGCGCACCAGGGCAAGGGCCAGTTGGTTGGCCAGAAGCTCATCATAGGCGAGGCGGCGGCGCGCCGACGTGGCCGGTGACAGATCGCCATGCGTCATCGGCGCGTGTGCGGTGCGCACCGCGTCGGCCCAGGCCGGAAAACTATTTTTGCGAAAGAACGCGTCATCCTGCCATTCGGGCAGGTCGGGCAGGCGTTCGAGCGCGGCCGCCATGGCGCGCGATACCGCCCGCAGCGACAGCCCCTCGGTCAGCGGATAGACCGGCTCCACGGTCTGGATGCGTTCGCGTTCGGACACCGGAACGATATGGTCCGGATGTGCCATCTGGAGGTCGTTGTCGAACCGCTCCACCTTGCCTGAAATCACCCGTTCCTCGCCCACCGGGAGGGCCTTCATCAGGTAATCGTCCTTGGCATGGAAGAAAACCAGGGTGATCCGCCCGGTACCGTCCGTGCAGGTGACCTTATAGGGCAGGCGCTTGGTACGCGGCGGTGCATGGGCATCCACCCGTACGGTCAGGGTCGCGATGGTACCGGGGATGACATCGGCCAGTTTCGGCCCATAACGGCGGTCGATCAGGCCGCTCGGCAGGTGCCACAGCAGATCCACCACCTTTTCCCCGGCGATTCCGGCCACAAGCTTGCCGAGCCGTGGTCCGAGGCCTGGCAGGCTGGTGACGGTGGCAAACAGTTTGTTGAGGCTTTCGGGGCGCATCGGGGCACTGTAGGGGGTGTCGCCGGGGGCTTCCACCAACGCATGACGGGTATCCGCCATTGAAGGGCACGGGAGACATGACAGGGGCGCCGTCAGGTTTTATACCCAGCGCTCCCCGCGAGAGACCCATTATGGATGACCGACTGAAGCGCCTTCTTTACCGGGCAACCCACCGCGGCACGCGAGAGGCGGACCGCCTTGTCGGCGGCTTTGTCGAGGCCCATCTTAACCAACTCGATGAATCCACCATCGCGGCCCTCGAAGCCCTGATGGACGAGAGCGACGTCGATCTGGTGAACTGGATCATGGGCCGGGTTCAGCCGCTCCCGGACCGTCACCATGCCCTGCTAAGCCGAATAATCGACTTCAAGAATACCAAATAGAAAATTGATAGATATAGCTAAAATCGAAAAGGGATCGCGCCGTGCGACGATCTCCGGCGCGCCCGAGGGTTTCGACGGCCATGTCCTGGCGGAAATCGCGAGGGAAGGCCGCACGATCCTCTTCGTGGCGCGTGACGACCGGCGTGCGGCGGCGGTTGCCACCGCACTCGGCTTCTTTGGGGCCGATCTCGAACTGATCCACCTGCCGGCCTGGGACTGCCTGCCGTACGACCGGGTCTCCCCCCGTCCGGACATCGTGGCGCGGCGAATCCATGCCCTGACGACGCTTGCGACCCGCGCGCCGGACGCGCCGCCGGTCATCGTGCTGACCACTGTGGCCGCCGTCACCCAGCGCGTGACCGCGCCCGAGGGGTTCCGCGACGCTGTCCGAGATGTGACCCCGGGCCCCAAGGCCACCCGTGACGAGCTGCTCGCTTATCTGGAACGTTATGGCTACGGGCGGGCCGAAACCGTCATGGAGCCCGGCGAATATGCGGTGCGCGGCGGCATCGTGGACGTCTTCGTGCCGGGATACGAAACACCGCTGCGGCTCGATTTCTTCGGTGACACGCTCGACAGCATCCGCACCTTCGAAGCGATCAGTCAGCGTACGATCGGCACTCTTGATCGTTTCCAGCTCAAGCCCATCGGCGAGGTGACCTTGGACGAGGACTCGGTCAGCCGTTTCCGGGTCGGCTACCGCGCGCTGTTCGGTTCGACCGAGGACGACGCGCTTTATGAATCGATCTCAGAGCGCCGCCGCTTCGCCGGCATGGAACATTGGCTGCCGTTGTTTCGCGACGACCTGGCCAGCATCCTGGATTTCGCCCCCGGCGCCGTGGTCGTGCTCGACCACCAGTCCGACGAGGCGTTCGAGGCCCGCCAAACCCTGATCCAGGAATGTTACGACGCGCGAGCCGCCATCGGCGCGCGCGGCCTCGCCATCGATACGGCGACCTATCATCCGTTGCCGGCCGACCGGCTTTACATCCCAAAGGACGAATGGGCCGAGCGGCTGGCGGCACGCACCAGTGTGACCCTGCATCCCTTTGCGGTACCCGAAGGGCGCGAGGCCATCGATGCCGGCGGACGGCCGGGCCGCGACTTCGCCGATGCCCGCGCCAGGCCCGATCGCAACCTGTATGACGAGGTGCGGACCCATATCGCCGCCGAACGCGCCGCCGGCCGGCTGCCCGTCCTGGCCGCCATCAGCGAAGGTACCCGCGACCGCCTGCTCAAGGTGCTCGGCGAACACGGCCTGACCGCAACACCATCGGACGAGCCGTGGTCCGCCATCGCGGGCGGCGCGCGAAAGAACCGGGCCGTGGAAGCCTGGGCCGTCGTGCTCGACATCGAAAAGGGGTTCACCGGCCCCGGCCTCGCGGTGATCGCGGAGCGCGACATCCTGGGCGACCGCATCGGCGGGTCGGCACGCCGCAAGGTGAGGGCGGAGAACTTCATCGCCGAGACTTCGGTGCTGAACGAGGGCGACCTCGTCGTCCATGTCGATTACGGCATCGGGCGCTATCTGGCGCTCAAGACGCTCACCGTCACCGGCGCGCCGCACGATTGCCTTGAGGTCGAATATACCGGCGGCAAATTGTTTGTCCCGGTCGAGAATATCGAAGTGCTGTCGCGCTACGGCGACGACGCGGGCGAGGTGCGGCTCGATTCACTGGGCGGCGCAGGTTGGCAGGCACGCAAGGCGCGGCTCAAGAACCGCATCCGCGAGATGGCCGACAAGCTGATCCAGATCGCCGCCGAACGCGAGATGCGACCGGGTGAAGTCTATAGCCCGTCCTCCGGCGTTTATGACGAATTCGCCAACGGCTTCCCGTACCAGGAAACCGACGACCAGGAGAAGGCGATCGGCGACGTCGTAGGCGATCTCGCCAGCGGGCGGCCAATGGACCGGCTGATCTGTGGCGACGTCGGCTTCGGCAAAACCGAAGTGGCGCTGCGCGCCGCCTTCGTCGCCGCGATGGAAGGCCGCCAGGTCGCCGTCGTTGTGCCGACGACGCTGCTCGCGCGCCAGCACTACCGCAACTTCACCAATCGCTTCCAGGGCTTCCCGGTGCGCATCGGCCAGCTTTCGCGTCTCGTTTCGCCCAAGGATGTGAAAGCGGTGAAGGACGGGCTCAAATCCGGTCAGATCGATATCGTCGTCGGAACCCATGCCGTGCTTGCCAAGGATATACAGTTCAAGCGCCTGGGCCTGTTGATCGTCGACGAGGAGCAGCATTTCGGCGTCGCGCACAAGGAACGGCTCAAGCAGATGAAGGCCGACGTCCATGTGCTGACCATGACGGCGACGCCGATCCCGCGCACGTTGCAGCTTGCCTTGTCCGGTGTGCGGGAGATGAGCCTGATCACCACGCCGCCGGTGGACCGCCTGGCGGTGCGCACCTTCGTCCTGCCGTTCGATCCCGTGGTCATTGCCGAGGCAATCCGGCGCGAACGGTTCCGCGGCGGGCAATGCTACTACGTCTGCCCGCGCATCGCCGATCTCGCCGCCATCGAGGAAACGCTGAAGGAGATCGTACCTGAGATCAAAATCGCGGTTGCGCACGGCAGGCTCGCTTCGACGCAACTGGAAGACGTCATGGCCGCCTTCGATGCCGGGCAATACGATCTGCTGCTGTCGACCAACATCATCGAGTCTGGCATCGATCTGCCGACGGTGAACACCATCATCATCCACCGCGCCGACATGTTCGGCCTGGCCCAACTTTATCAGCTGCGCGGCCGCATCGGCCGATCCAAGGCGCGCGGCTATGCCTATCTGACACTGCCGGTCGGACGCGTCCTCACCGCGACAGCGCAGAAGCGTCTCGAAGTCATGCAGACGCTCGATTCACTGGGCGCGGGCTTCATGCTGGCGAGCCACGATCTCGACATCCGCGGTGCGGGCAACCTGCTGGGCGAGGAACAATCGGGCCACATCCGCGAAGTCGGCATCGAGCTGTACCAGCAAATGCTGGAAGAGGCGGTGGCCGAAGCGCGAGAAGCGGGCGCCGACCGTATTCCCGCACCCAGCGAGGATCATTGGTCGCCGCACATCGAAGTCGGCATCCCGGTGCTCATCCCGGCCGATTACGTTCCCGATCTCGGCATCCGTCTCGGCCTGTACCGCCGCGTCGCGCAATTGACGATGCAGGAAGAAATCGATGCCTTCGCCGCCGAGATGATCGATCGCTTCGGCTCGTTGCCGCCTGAAGTCGACAACCTGCTGGCCACCGTCGCAATCAAGCAATTGTGCAAGGAGGCGGGCGTGTCGCGCGTGGAGGCGGGGCCCAAGGGCGCCGTCATCTCATTCCACAACGACCAGTTCTCCAATGTCGACAAGCTCGTCGCGTTCATCACATCGAACGTCGGCACGGCGAAGCTGCGGCCCGACCAGAAGCTGGTCTACATGCGCACGTGGGATGACGCGACAGCGCGCCTCAAAGGTGTGACGCGTCTGATGAGCGATCTATCGAAGATCGCGGCCTAGGACACCCGCGCCCTTGAAGGTGTCGCGAGGCCACCCATATTGCTCTTGATTTGTTCTTGTTCGTGGGCGCGGTAAGCGTCCTGAGCCATACCTTTGGGCCATACTTTTAGGCCATGCTCTTGGACAGTGTGAAACCTCGGAACTCCGCCATTTCCGGCCGTTGCCCAACCGTTGCTCTGTCGATTTCGACCGGAAAAATGTCGAAAAAATGTAGCGACAATGTTGAGACGATGTCGAGGTTCTGTAGATGTCGTGTCGAGGCTTTGTAGATTTCCGGTAGAGTTCGAGTAGGCCCGATGTCGATCCCGTATCGATCCGGCTCCTATGGCGGGTTGATCACACTCTAACCGATTGCCTCGCCGGCGATCAGTTCGCGCTCCCGCTCACGCGCGACATCGAGCAGACGGCCGATCACGCTCGGCTCCTGCGCACCGGAGATGGAGAATTGTCCGTCGATGATGAAAGCAGGCACGCCGCTGATGCCGAGGCGGTGGGCGCGGGCATTGTGATCGAGGATGGCCTGGATACCTGCGGTATCCTGGAAATAAGCCCGCACCTTATCGGCATCGAAGCCGATCTGCTCGGCGTTATCGAGCAGGACCGTACGCTTGCCGATGTCGCGCCCCTCCAGGAAATAGCTCTGGAAGATGCGCTCCACCATCTCGGCGCCCTTGCCGAATTGCTGCGCGTAGCGCACGAGCCGATGCGAGTCGATGGTGTTCGGCGTCCAGTCGATATCGTCGAAATTGAAATCGATGCCGGCCGATGCGCCGGCGCGCGCAATCGCCGCATAAACGCGCTGAGCGCGGGCCTCGCCGCCGAACTTGGCGCGCAGATAGGCGCGTCGATCCATTCCCTCGGGCGGGATGTCGGGATTGAGCAGGAAGGCATTCCAATAGATTTCGATCCCGTCGCGGCCGTGCGCCGCGATCGCGGCTTCAAGCCGCTTCTTCCCGATATAGCACCAGGGGCAGACGGTATCGAAGATGACATCGATGCGCATGCCCGGAGGCTAGCGTCCTTCGGTTTGCGACGCAACGCCACGGCGAATGGCATAGAAAAAGCCCGCCGGACGGCGGGCTGTTTTAACTTCGGTGCGCTTTTTATCAGGCGCGAGTCAGCAGATTTGTCAGCTCGCGCTGAGTTCGACGCACTTCATGCCTTTGGCTTCTTCGATCGCCTTGAAACCGATCTTCTGGCCTTCGGTCAGTCCTTTCATTCCCGATGCCTCGACCGTGCTGATGTGAACAAATACATCGCTGCCACCGTCGTCAGGCACGATGAATCCATAACCCTTGGCATGGTTGAACCACTTAACGGTGCCGGTAGACATTTCTACTCCCCTTGTAACGTAAAGCCACTTGAGGATAGACACCTTGATTTCGTTATCCGGATCGAGGAGGCTCGAGCGGAGCGATCAAGTTTGCGAATATCCCCAACTTAAGATGCTACTCGCATATTAGTTTTACGTACAAGTGGAATTTTCCCTTCATACGATGGGATTATCGGAATTATAAGAAGTTTCGAAAAGGCGGGCGGCAAATCATCAAGTCAAACGACCGAACGCATCTTCAATTTCATGCCGACAATTGCATAAACGGATAACCCCGTAATATCGGCGATCTCATTAAAAGGTAATCGCGTCTCCTCCAGTAGTACCGAAGCGTGTTTGACCGGATCGCGACGTGAGCGGGACGAACGGCGGGGGCGCATATCCTGGCGGGCTTCGGCCTCGAGCCCGCCGTCCAGGCCGCGTTCGCGGGCCTTCCGGACCGCTTCCTCCCAGAGCCGTTTCTCGCGTTCGACCGCCTGTTGGTGCGCATAGGCGAAATAAGCTGCACGCGGATCGGGACGGCGGCCGTCCGATCGCGTCGGGATCGGCTGGCGCGGCTCGAGACCGGTGCGGGCCGCTTCCTCGAGCGTCATGCCATGACGTTCCGCGATACGGCGCGCAGCGGCCAACGCGTTCTCGCGTTCCCCCTCGAACTTACTGGAATTGGCAAGCTCAAGAAGGTTGCGGAACCGAGTCTGCTCGGCACCTGTAATCGCGGTCGTGATGGCAAAAACTCCGAAAATCCTGACCATATCACTGATGGACGGATCGTCGGGGATGATTTTTGGCCAAAATAAAGTGACCCGCGCGCCATGGAACTTTCTTGCGCGGCCGGGTGGACGGTGAACGGACGCTGTCCGTCAGCTCGGCGCGCAGGCAACACGCCAGCCCTGACGAACAGCGCCCTCGGTGCGCCCACCGTCGGTTACACGCGATGGCGCGGACTATCAGCTGCCCGAGGGGAGGCGGGCAACTGTCCCACAGGAGATCGCTAAGGAAGGAGCAACCTTTGTGCCAAAGGAAGAAGGCACGGATTTCCGCCGCCTCCGCCTAGGCTAGGGCGCAAATCATCGTCGATCAGGTCAAATGGACCGGGCAAAAACTACCCGGCCGACACGCCGGCTCGGCTCAGCTACCGGGACGCGCGAAATATGTCGCCTTCATCGAGGGGCGCTCGTTGAGTTGCGCGATCCAGGCGGCCAGCTTCGGATGCCCCTCCCGCCATGAATAGCCGGTGAGGCGGAAATCCACATAGCCGAGACCGCAGCCGACGGCGATCTGGCCGATGTTGATGGGCCCATCGAGCCACGCCATGTTGTTCTCCAGCATCCGGCATGCGCCAACGACTTTTTCCCACTGGCGCGCGATCGCGGCGTCCGAGCGCAGGTTGTCGGGGCGCGCGATCTCGCCCCCCATCAGCGCGGCCGCATCGCCGATGCCGTCACCCAACGCCTGCAGGCGAAGCGCGCGGAAGCGCGCCATGCCGTCGCGCGGGAACAGTTTGCCGCGGTCGTGCAGCGTGTCCATGTATTCGACTATGACGCGGGAATCGAACAGCGCGGAGCCGTCGTCCAGCACCAGGACGGGGATCTTGGCCAGCGGATTGTGCTGAGGAACCACCTTGCGCGAGTCTTCCGGCGTTTGGGCCATGATGATCTCGATCCGTTCGATCACACCGGTCTCGATGGCCGCGACGCGAACCTTGCGCGCGAAGGGCGAGGCGGGCCGGGCGTGAAGCTTCATCATGGATATTTCCCCAATTCTCTTGGATTCAACCTGGCCGATTTGACCCGGATTGGCGCGCATCGTGCCCGTTCGTGTTAGCCTGGGCAAGATGGCGCGGGCGCGCTACCATTTCGCCATGGGTATCAATGATCTCGACCGGACGCTTGCGTCCAATCGCCTCGTTTTCGATTTGCGGCGCGACCGCACCTTGCGCCAGCGCTTCCAACAGAACATGGAGCCTGTGCTCGATGAATATGCGGTGAGCGAGGCAGAACGGACAGCCTGGCGCAACGAAGACATCGCCTGGTTCGCACGTGCGGGCGTGCATCCGTATTTCCTGCCGCAGATCAGTCGCCTGTTCCACGGTACCGCCTACAACCACAACAACAGCGAGGCTGCGCAGGTCTACGCACGTTACATGGTTGATCGGGCGGAAGCCGAACAGGTCCGCAAGAAGGAGAGGGGCTGATGGCGGAGATCGTATCTGTCGTCGCGCTGTCGCATGCGCCCGGCCTGACGGGCTGGCTCGACAAAGCGCCGCGCGAACAACAGATTTCGTTGACCGAAGGGTTCAAGCGCCTGGGCCATGTCGTGCGCGCGACACGCCCCGATGTGATCATCGGCGTCGCCAACGACCATGTGCTGAACCTGCCGCTCGACAACATGCCGGACTTCTGCGTCGGCACGGCGGAGCGTTGGTCGGGTCCCGCCGAGTGGTTCCGCGAATGGGTCGCGGTGCCCGATTACGAGGTCGCGGGCCATGCGGCGGTCGCCAAGACGTTGGTACGCGAGGGATCAAAACGCGGCATCGGTTTCGCGTTCAAGGACGAATTGCTGTTCGACGACAATTGGTCGGTGCCGCTGCTGTACCTGACGCCCGATTACGACATTCCGCTGGTGCCGATCCATATGAACTGCGTCGTGCCGCCGCTGCCGGCGCCGCTGCGCTGCTTCGAGGTGGGCCGCAAGATCGCCGAGATCGTGCGCACCTGCCGTCCGGAGGGCGAGCGGGTGGTGATCATGGCCACAGGCGGATTGTCGCACGATCCGGGCGGACCCAAATATTTCCAGGTCGACGAGAAATTCGACCGCTGGTTTCTGGCGCTGCTCGAAGAAGGCGACCCGGACAAGGTGCTGGACGAGGTCACGATCCCGAAATTGCAGGCCGCCGGCGACGGCGGCACGACCGAGTTGTTGTCGTGGCTGGTGGCGCTTGGCGCTGCGGGGCGGCGCAAGGCGCGTACGGTGTGTTACGAGCCGGCGGTCGAATTGCGCTGCGGCATGGGCTGCGTCTACTGGGACATGAACGAAGAAGAAATGGAGGCATGAGATGGTCGAAGTTCTGAAAACACTCGCTGAGCGGATCGATCCGGCGCATACGGCGCTGGTCGTGGTCGACATGCAGAACGATTTCTGCGCCGACGGGGGTTATGTTCAGATGACCAAGGGCGGCGACATGTCGGGTAACGGGCCGCTTGCCAAGCGCATCATGGGCGTCGTGGAGCAGGCGCGCGCCTCAGGCACCACGGTGGTCTGGATCCAGGCCAATTACGAGCCGCGCTACCTGTCGGGCCAGGCGCTGCTGAAGCGTCAGGAGCGCGGCATCAATTCGGTATGCTGCGCGGGCGGAAGCTGGGGTTGGGACTTTTTCGAAGTCACACCGAAGGACGGCGAGATCACCATCGAGAAACATTCCTTCAGCGGCTTCTTCGGAACCGAGCTTGATCGGCTGTTACGCTTCCGCGGCATCAAGACACTGGTGTTCACCGGTGTAGCGACCAACGTGTGTGTGGAATCCACCCTGCGCGACGGATACTTCCTCGGCTATTACATCGTGCTCGCGGAGGATTGCTGCGATTCAAGTTCACGCGATCTGCATGATGCGACCATCGCGAATGTGCGTGCGCATTTTGGCGACGTGCAAAACGCCGCAGCGATCACGAAAATCTGGAAGGCTGCGCTGCCGGCCGCGGCCGCGCAGTAGGATCAGTCGTCGGCTTCGGCCTGGATCAATATGTTCGTGTGGTTTTCGGCCGCTTGAACCGCCAGCTCCGAGAGCCAGACCGACCATAGCCAACCGGAAATGACGAAGGGGAGCACGATGACTCCGAGGAGAAGCCGGTAAGTTATTCTACTCACTTTGCACCTGTATCATTTCTTGATACTTGGCCGAGATTCGCACTGGCTTCTTAACAAGACATTAACAAGTGTCCGAGGGGCGGCATCCACACCCCGGCTTAACGCCAATTGGGGACGGGCGGAAGGGCACGGATGCCCAGGGAAACCACGCCAGAGAAACCTCGTATGAACCTGTTAAGCAACCGAACGCGACGCGGACGCGGTCGGAGAGCGACTGGCGCTTTCCTCGAACCGGCGGGCGGCGACGCTGGCATCTTCTTCAGTGCGAAAACTTCCAAGCATCATGAAGTTTTGCGTATCCAGAACAACCCAATGACCCGTCAGTTTCTGAAACTGAACCGTATAACGCATACTGCATACCCTGGTACGGTTGCTTATTGGATCGCACCATACGGGAGCGGTTATTAATGTTCTGTGAAAAAAGATCAGCCGATGCGGCGGCGGAAAAACGCGGCGGCACCGGCGAGCGTAAAGCTCCCAATCACCAAAAGCGGCAGCGCATGGCGCAATAATTCACCGGCCGGCATCGCGGTGAGGAAGACGCCTTTGACAATCACGAGAAAGTGACGCAGCGGATTGATCAAAGTGAAGGTCTGCAGCCAGTCCGGCATATTCTCGATCGGCGTCGCGAAACCGGACAACAAAATCGCAGGCGCGGCGAACAGGAACACGCCGAGGAATGCCTGCTGTTGCGTTTGCGCGAGCGAGGAGATGAACAATCCCATGCCGATGACCGAAACGAGATACAGAAACAGCGACACGTAGAGCAAGAACAACGAACCACGCAGCGGCACACCGAACAGGAAGACGGCGGCCAAAATGAACAGCGTCGAATGAAACAGTCCGACGAGCAGCGGCGGGATCGTCTTGCCCATCAGGATCTCGTGCACGCGTAGCGGTGAAACCATCAATTGCTCGTGCGTCCCCAGTTCACGTTCACGCGAAACCGACTGCCCGGTCACCATCATGGCGACGAGCAGCGCGATGGAGCCGACGAGATTTGGCACGATGAACCAGATGAATTCGAGACTTGGATTGAACCAGAAGCGTTCGACCACAGGATCGGCAGGCACACGTCCGCCCACATGGTCTACAGCCTCGGCATTCACCGAAGTCGCGATCTGCTCGAGATAGCCGTTTACGATCTGCGCTGCGTTGGACCGCCGCCCATCCAGGATGATTTGGATGTCTGCCGGCCTACCGGCTTCGATATTGCGCGAAAAGTCCGCACCGAAATGAATCACCGCGAGTACCTTGCGGGTATCGATCACCTTCTGAATTTGAGCGATATCCTGCAGAGGCAGAATGCTGCGGAAGACCGGTGCGCCCTGGATACGCGCAATGAATTCGTTGCTCCATCGCCCGGCATCACGATTGAGGACCGCAACATCGACATTCGTGACATCCAAGGTCGCCGCATAACTGAAGAGGATCAATTGCAGCAGCGGTGGTGCGATCAGTACGATCCGGCTTTTCGGATCGCGCAGGATCACGAGCAGTTCCTTTTTCACCAGAGCAATGAGGCGTTGCCACATATCAGTCGAGCCGCTTTTTGGTGTTCCTCGCGGCGATCGCGAAGAACACGCATCCGATGAGAAGCAGAATGCCCATGTTGGGCAGGAACAACGGCCAGATGTCGCCTGCGAGGAACACGCTTTGCAGACATGGGATCAGGTAGCGCGCCGGCACGATATAGGAGATCCACTGGATGATCGTCGGCATGCTGGGAATTTCAAAGATGAATCCGGACAGCAGTGTTGCCGGCAGGAATCCGGACAGCAGCGCTGCCTGCGCCGCGACGAATTGATTCTTGGTTACGGCCGAGATAAGCAGGCCCTGGCCGAGGGCCGGAAACAGGAAGGCGGTCGAAACCGCGAACAGCGCGAAAATCGATCCGCGCATCGGCACACCAAATAGGTAGACCGCGATAATGGCGCAGACTGACATGGAGGCAAGTGCCAGCACGTAATAGGGGATCAGCTTGCCGGCCAGAAGCTGGATGACTCCGATGGGCGTCGCCATCATCGCCTCCATCGTCCCGCGCTCCCATTCGCGCGCAACGACCAACGCCGTGAGTAGCGTTCCGATCAAGGTCATCACGATGGCTATGGAGCCGGGAACCAGGAAGAAACGGCTCTTCAATCCGGGATTGAACCAGAAACGGGCCTCCATCTGCAGCAGCGGCGCGGGGCCACCCACTTCGGTCCGAGTCTGCCTCTGCCAATTCAGCCATACCCCGCGCGCATAATTGGAGACGAACCGCGCCGTATTGGGTTCCGATCCATCGGCTATGACCTGGATGGTCGCGGTCTCGGGCGCGCGAGCATAGATCTCGCCGAAAGTCTCGGGGATGACCACGATACCCTTGAGGCGCCCAGCCACCAGTTCATCTTCCAGCTCGCGCCGGTCAGACGCCATCGTCACATCGAAATAGGGCGAAGCGCGGAACGCTCCGGCAAGTGCGTTGGCCGGAGCCGAGGTATTCTCCATCGCAATCCCGATCTTCACCCGCGTCGCATCCAGCGATATGCCATAGCCGAACAGGAACAGCAGAATCAGCGGCAGGACGATGGCGATCAGAATGCTCGACGGATCGCGCACGATCTGAAGGCTTTCTTTGCGGATCAGGGCAACGAAGCGCCGTACCGCGAGGTTCGAGGAGGAAAGGGCGCCGTCGGACATCTCAGGCCGCCTCTGCTTGGGCATCGGTGGCTTCCACCATGGCGATGAAAGCATCCTCGAGCGTCGGATCGGGACGATCCGGCGTCGCCACCTGTGCCTTCAAATCGTCAGGCGATCCGTTCGCGATCCGCTTACCCTGATAGATCAGGGCGATGCGATCGCAATATTCGGCCTCTTCCATGAAATGCGTGGTGACGAGAACGGAAACGCCTTTTTCGACGAGACCGTTGATGTGCGCCCAGAACTCGCGCCGCGTGATCGGATCGACACCGGAGGTCGGCTCGTCGAGGAACAGCGCTTCGGGTCCATGCATGACGGCGCAGGCGAGCGCCAGGCGCTGCTTGTAGCCGAGCGGCAAGTCGCGCGTCGAGTCGTTGAGATAACGCTTGAACTCGAACGTCTCGATCATCGCCTCGATCTGGTGTTTCTTGTGCCCGCCGGTCAGGCCATAGACGCCAGCGAAGAAATCGAGGTTCTGGCTGACGCTGAGATCGCCGTAGAGCGAGAACTTCTGCGCCATGTAACCCAGGCGGCTGCGGACATCGGCGCGCGCCTTGCGCAAATCGTAGCCAGCCACGCGTCCTTCGCCGGCCGATGGCGGCAACAAGCCGCACAGCATCTTGAATGTCGTCGATTTTCCGGCACCGTTCGGGCCGAGCAGTCCGAAGATCTCGCCGCGCGGGATAGAGAAGGTCATATCCTGCGCCGCGACGAAATCGCCGAAGCGTTTGCTTAGGCCGCGCGCCTCGATCACCGGTTGGCCGCGGTCGGGAGCATCGGGCATGGCCTCCGCGAGCTTTGAGCTGCCGTCCGGACCACCGCCCAGATGATCAACAAAGGAATCTTCCAGGCGCGGTGCCGTCGGCTCGACCTTGGCGGTTTCCGGTCCGGCGGCAGCGAGACGTTCGATGTTGGCGATCACGTCCGCCGAGCGCAGGACAAGACGGACGGAGCGTCCCTGGATCACGCCGTCGAGCACGCCGGGATCGGGCAGCATGCGTGCGAGCAGCTTGCGGCGCCGACCTTCGATCTGCGTTAGCCGGACCGTGCGGCCGCGCACGCGTTCGGTCATCTCGGCGGGCGCGCCGCTGAACAGCATTTCGCCCTCGTTCAGCAGGATGACACGGTCACACTTTTCCGCCTCATCGAGATAGGAGGTCGACCACAAGACGCCGATGTCGCGTCCCGCCAAATCCTGGATCATGCGCCACAATTCGCGCCGCGAGATCGGATCGACACCGACGCTCGGCTCGTCCAGCAGCAGCAGGCGCGGGGTCTGCACCATGGCGCAGGCCAGCCCCAGCTTCTGTTTCATGCCGCCGGACAGCTTGCCCGCGAGACGATCGGTGAAACGGGCAAGGCCGGTGAATTCGAGCAGGCGCGCGAAGGTGGCCTCGCGCTCCGTGCGCGGCAGGCCCCGCAGCTCGGCATAGAGATCCAGGTTCTCCTGAACCGAGAGATCTTCATAGAGGCCAAAACGTTGCGGCATGTAGCCGATGGCCGCCTGGATCGCCTCCGCCTCGGTGCGCGTATCGAGATCGAAGACCTTGATCGAACCCGTATCCGGCACCATCAGACCAGCCATCAGGCGGATCAGCGTCGTTTTGCCCGCACCGTCCGGTCCGACGAGGCCGGTCACGGTGCCGGACTCGATCGTCGCTGTGATGCTGGCAAGCGCCGGATCGCCCCCGCCGAACGATTTGCTGACACCGTCGATGCGCACCAGGGATGTCATGGATTAATTCGCGGTTTGGCTCGTTTCGGGTTCGATCAGATGCACGGTCACCGGCATGCCCTGACGCAATCCATCGTCCGGATTGGTGACGATGACGCGTACGCGATAGACGAGATCGCTCCTCAGATCGACAGTCTCAACCGTCTTGGGCGTGAACTCGGCAACCGGCGAGACGAACCCGATTTGTCCGCTGTAGGGCTTGTTTGGTGTGGTATCGGTGTAGACCTCGACCTTCAGGCCCGGGACGACACGGCCCAACTGCGGCCCCGACACGTATGTGCGGATCCAAACCGGATCGGTGAGCGAAACAGTGTAGGCAGTTTCCCCCGCCGCGACGATAGCGCCCAATTCACGTGCCCGCACCAGGATGATCCCGTTTTCGGGTGCGTAGAGGTGGGTGTCGGCCAGCGAAGTCTTTGCACTGTCGACGCGCGCCTGCGCCGCCTGGAGCTGCGCCCTGGCCGCCTCGATGTCCTCGTCGCGGAAGCCCTCGGTCACAAGCTTCAGGGTCTCGCGCATGGATTGAAGCCGCGCGCGCGCCTCATCGCGGGCACGCACCGCATCGTCGTAAGCTTCGCGCGAGACGTTTCCATTCTTCAACAATTCGGAACGGCGATGGACCAAGATCTCGGCGTTGGCGAGCGTCGCCTCGCGCTCCGCGACATTCGCCTTGGCTTGAGCGATCTCCTGCGGGCGCGAGCCGGTCTCGAATTTCGTCATGTCGGCTTGGCGCGCCGCCAGATCGGCCATAGCAATATCCAACTCGTCCAAGTACGGCCGGTCGTCGAGCACCGCGAGCAGATCGCCCTTTTTCACGACGTCACCCTCCTGGAAGCGCATCTCGGCGATGCGCCCGCTGACCCGGAAGCCGAGCTCGACCTGACGGATATCGACATTGCCGTAGAGGGTCAGATCGTTCGATTGCGTTTCGATCAAGCCGAGACGTTCGAGAAGCCCGTAGTGCCAGGCGGCATAACCGCCCAAAGCCAGCACCACTACGGCCACCACGATCACGCGTTGTTTCATTCTTCGCCTTCCTTCGCCGCCGCTTGATCGAGCAGCCCGTTCAACAAGATGTCCGCATAGGTCTCAAGGTACCTGACGGGATCGATCCTTCGGCTCGCATGCGGTTCGAGCACGTTCTTCCAGATGACGAGGAGGAGCAGGGGGCCGACGAGCACCGGCGCCGCCAAGTTGGGATCGAGCGAGGCGCGGATCTCACCGCGATCGATGCCGCGCTGCAGGACCGTCGCGACGAGATTCAATCCGCGCGAGGCGACCTCCTCGACATAGAATTTGGTGACTTCGGGAAAATTATGCGCCTCGGCGATGACCAGCTTGGGGATCGCGCCGAGCTTCGATCCGGCAACTGCGGCAAAGAATTTGCCGATCACGTTTTTCATCAGGTCCCGGGTCGTCCCCTCGTTGGCGAGGCGAAGCTCGGCCTGTTCGATATTGGAGACGAGGGCCAGCTTGATGACTGCCTTGAACAGGTCTTCCTTGTTGCGGAAATAGAGATAGAGGGTGCCCTTGCTGACGCCCGCACGTTCCGCGACATCCTCCAGACGGGTCGCCGAAAAACCTCTCTCCGCGAATGCCTCCAGCGCTGCTTCCACGATCTCGTTGGGTCGGGCGTCCTTACGCCGCCGCCATTTCGGTGAGGGTACCTTCTGTGTCATGTCTAATTAATAACTAACTAGTCAGTTATTATCAAGCGATATTTCTCCTTAAGTAGGACTACGCAATTGACAATCATTCGCATCACTGACAAATAGGAAGCGTCAGTGGAGGACACATGTACGTTTGCATCTGCAACGGCTACCGCGACTGCGAAATCAAAGCCCTGGCACAACAAGGCGTTCGCACGGCACATGCGGCATATCATTCGCTTGGCGCGGGACCGCGATGCGGACGGTGCCTCAGCACCGCGCAGCGGGTTATCGATGAACATAGTGCGACGGCGGAGCCATTGGGTCCGCTGACCGCGTCAGCGCAGGCGGCGCTGTAACGCGATGTTCGCCTGGCTGTCATTAAAACCGTCCGCCGTCGTCACCGCAGCGCGGGTGATCCGCCGATCGACGGACAAGACGCAGCAGCCCTCGAGTGCGGGCAACACCGCACCGGCCGCTCCGGTCAAACGTTGATCCGAAGATCGATCCTGGACTGACTTGAAAGCGGCGAGCGCTTAGCTGCCGCTGCTGCCGCTCGATTCACTCTGAAGCTGAACGTAATTCTCGAGCCCCATGCGTGCGATCATCTCGTGCTGGGTCTCGATCCAATCGACGTGTTCTTCCTCGCTTTCGAGGATGTCTTCCAGCAGTTCGCGCGTGATGTAGTCGGAAACGGTTTCGCAATAGGCGATGCCTTCGCGCAGCATCGGCATGGCGTCATGCTCGGTGGCGAGATCGGCCTTCAGGATCTCCGCCACGTTCTCGCCGATCTTCAGCACACCCAGGTCCTGCAGATTGGGAAGCCCTTCGAGGAACAGGATGCGTTCGATCAGCTTGTCGGCGTGTTTCATCTCGTCGATCGATTCCATGTATTCATGGTGCGCAAGCTTCGAGATGCCCCAGTTGCGCAGCATACGCGAATGCAGGAAATACTGATTGATCGCGGTGAGCTCGTTCTTCAGCACCGAGTTCAGGATTTGAATGACTTTAGCATCGCCTTTCATGTGGGCATCCTTTCACGGCATTCATTGTCAGCGGAGGCTGGCTGTCTTGGCTCGCCTTCGTCTGACTTACACCGACTACACGTCGTTGGCTAGTTCCGTGAAAAGATTTTGCAACCAGTGCAGATGATAGTCAGTTGCAATGCTGTGCCAGACGCGGACTCCACGCGGATAGCACGTCGCCGTTACATCTTGAAACGGGCACCCTGGGGCGTTTTGACCAGAGTGAGCGTCCGGTCATGGAAACGTTCGAGATCGTCATGCTGTGCGACGCTGATCAGCGTGCTCTCGCTCAGATTGCTGCGTAGCAGTTGCATGATCTCAGCCTGGTTTTCGCGGCCGAGCGCGCCGACAGCATCATCGAGGATGACGATCGTGGGTTTCTGCAACAGGATGCGCGCAAAGGCGAGGCGAGGGCGCTCGCCGTTGGATAACAGCTGATCCCAGCGTTCGACGTCATCAAGCCGGTTCATCAGATGACCGATCCCACAGCGCGCGAGGACGTCACCGATCGTCTTATCGTCAACATCGAGGCGTTCGAGCGGGTAACGCAGCGCGTCACGTAACGAGCCGAGCGGCATATAGGGGCGCTGCGACACGAAGCTCAGGCGCGTATCCATCGGCAGCTGCACCGAACCCGTGCCCCACGGCCAGAGGCCGGCAAGTGTACGTGCGAGCGCGCTTTTCCCCGTACCGGATTCGCCGGTCAGCAGGATTTTCTCACCCGGCTGGATCGTCATATTGAGATCGGACGCGACCACATGACCGTCGCGGTTGGTGATGGTGAGTCCGTTCACATGGATCCGCCGATCCGCGCTTTCTTCCACCTTGATCGCGCTCTTGCAGGGATCGTCCAGGTCGCGGTCGAGGTCGCGCATGGCCTGGATCAGGCCGGCGACGCGGCGCGCCGAGGCATGCCAGTTGGACAGTGCGCGGAAATTGTCGACCGCCCAGGCGATGGCAGTCTGGAACGGCAGATATGCGCTCACCAGCTGCATCACCGCACCCAATGTCAAATCGCCGGACAGATACTTGGGTGTCGCGAGCAGGAGCGGGATCATGGGAAGAATCACGCCGTTGCCGCGCAGGATGACGGTGAGCTGGCCGTCCTTGCGCACGATCCACATCCAGCGTTCGACCAGTTGATCAAGTGCACGCCATAGGATCGCGCGTTCGCCGGTTTCGCCGCGGGTCGCGGCAACACTGTCGGCGTTCTCGCGCACGCGCATCAGGCTCAAGCGATAATGCGCTTCGGCCTCGTTGCGTTCGGCCATCTTGGCCGGCATCTTGCCGCCCGCCAAGAACATCAACACCATGAGAACGCCGGCGTGCAGCACACCCGCGACCGCCATGTAGCCGGGGACCGTGATGGAATAATGATCCACCCCGACGGTGAATGACCCGCCGACCACCCAGAGGATTCCAGCGAAGCTGCTGATGGAGACGAGCGCGCCCAGAAGACCGGTATAGAAATCCATGATCGGCTCGGTCGCCCAACGGATGTCGTCCGCGATGCGGTATTCGGGGACGGTCGCTTCCTCGTCGTCGCCGTTGTTGAGATGGAAAAAGCGCTGGCGCGCCATCCAACTGTCCATCAGCAGGCGGCTGAACCACGCGCGCCACCAGACCTGGACCGTTTCACGCGTGAGCACCAGGGCGACCTCGGCACTGGTCGCGATCACCGCGATGCCGAGAAGTGCCAGGACCGACCAGCCAACCGTGGCCGAATCCCTCTGTTCGAGCGCATCGAAGAACCAGCGATTCCACCAACTGAAGGCGACGCCCGAGCCGATGGTGAACAGAACCGAGGCACCGAGCCCCAGGGTCAACGCCCAAGCCTTAAAGGCCGTGGGCCCACGCCAATATCCGGCCGCAACCGGCGTGAAAACGCGCGCCACCATATGGTCTTCGACCGCAGCGCGCGGATCGGCGATTGTTTGATCGACCAGAGCGTCTCCCCCCAAATTCTGCCGCCAAGCCGGCGCTTACGCCGACTTTGTACGGCAGAATGGCGCCCCGTTGTTATAGGCCGCGCCAATATCCGTTATTGGCGGAATTGAGGCAATGGAAGGTTTTTCTGTGGCTTTTTCAAGACACGAAGCCGTGCCCGCAAGCGATCTGCACCGTCGCGTGGTGACGTCGCTGGCGGGGTTTTCGGGACTGGTTTCTTAGCCTCGGTTTTCGAGGATGATGTGACCGACCGCCGTGTTGGACGCCGCCACATGATAGAAGCGGTAGATTTCCTCGACAGCATCGTCGAGCGCACCGCGCATGATCAGCCACATGATCATTTCCACGCTCTCCGCACCGGCTTCGCGCATGTATTCGATATGCTCCATGCGGACTAAGGCCTGCGGGTCGGCCGTCAGGTTGTCGAGGAAGCGCTTATCGAAGTCCTTATTGATCAGGCCGGCGCGCTGCCCATGGATCTGATGCGACATGCCGCCGGTGCCGAAGATCACGACCCGCAGATCCTTGTCGAACGAGTCGACCGCCTTGCGGATCGATTTGCCGAGTTGGTAGCAGCGCCGCCCGCTGGGATAGGGATAGTGCGTGACGTTCACGGCGAGCGGGATGACCTGGCACGGCCATTCGGTCGGCTGACCGAACATCAGGGACAACGGCACGGTCAAACCATGATCGACCGTCATGTTGTTGACGATCGTGAGATCGAAATCGTCGAGGATCACCGACTGCGCGATATGCGCGGCAAGTTCGGGGTGGCCTTTGACCACGGGAACCGGACGCGGTCCCCAGCCTTCGTCGGTGGAATGGAATTCATCGGCGCAGCCGAGCGCGAAGGTCGGCATGATGTCGAGCGAGAAGGCGCTGGCATGATCGTTGTAAACGACAATGCAGACATCCGGCTTTGCCTCGGCGATCCATTGCTTGGAGCGCTCGTATCCTTTGAACACGGGCGCCCAGTAGGGTTCCGCTGTCTTGCCGAGATCAACGGCCGCGCCGATGGCGGGAACGTGCGAGGTGGTGACGCCTGCGAGCAACTTAGCCACGGTTCGTCCACTCCGATTTGCTGCGATTGCCTTCGATGGGCCGCCCACCGTTGAGCAACATCTGGCTGTATTCCTCCGCCGTCATTCCGGTCATGGCGCCAGCGACCTGCTGGACCGACAAGCCGTCGCAGAACGACAGCTTGATCATGAAAAAGATGTTGCCGCCGAGATCGAGCAGGCGGATCCAATCGCGCGCGAGCACTGCGTCGCGCTGGTCCGCGCTCATCGGCCAATGGCTCAGATAGGCCTTCTCGTCGGCTTTGAACGCTTTGCGGTTCTCGTCCTTCATCAGGCTCATGAAGAACATATTGAGGTGATAGCCTTTGCGCGACAGATCGGCATCGAACACCGTCGTGCCCGGAATGTCCGCGAACTCAGCTTTTGTCGTCATGACCAACTATCAACTATCGTACATGCTTGTTTGAGGGGCGCGGGGCGGGACCGGACCGACCGCCGCGATCAATCACCCAAGTCCACCGCCATGAGCGCGTCGGCGCGCATTACATGGACCGTCACAAAGCCCAAATCAAGTCCGCATAGAGAAAAAGGGCAAAATCCCACTTTCGCTGATTATCAGACGCCGAACTCAAAGTATTCTGCAGCCTTATATAGGCAATCCCCGCAGTCAGCGCAGTCGAGACCGCGCTGGCGCTTCACGGCGTGGGGCAGGAGGGCGGCGCCGATCGCGATTTATCTCTACATTTCTCGACACGCTTGTCGGGGAGCGCCTAAATTCGCCAATTCGCCTCACGCCAATTGTCGATGCCACTCAACACTGTCTCTACACCGTATCGACAACGTCTCTACATTGTCTCGACATCCTCTCGACGTTGTCTCAACGCGCTCTCGACATTACGTCGGCCCAAATGGCGCTCGGTAAAATCGGCGCGAACGAGCGGGTTCGCACGCACCCTGACTCTCAGCGGCAGGTCCTCAGCCTACTCACGATGAGTAAGAACAAATAAAGAACATCATCGGGATTTCAGCGTTAACGATCAAGGGAAATCATTCAATTCGGCGAACGGCGATCTCAAACACGAACCGGCTGCATGTGCCGCGCATAGAATGCAAGTTCGATCGAAATAAAGCGTGCGTAGCTGTCGCGTAGATGTGCTGTCGCGGCCGGCCCGCCGGCATCGTCGATCGTGAAGAAGCCAAGGCTTGCACCTTCGGCGATGATCTTCGTGACCTGCGTTTTGGAAAGACCGAAACGTTTAGCGACCTGTGCCCGGCTCGGCAACGGCGTGCCGTCGATGTCGGACTGCATGACCGACAGCACGACGGGGATGGCGCCCTCGCGCTTTCCGAAGAAGCAGGTGAATTCGGGCATCCGGTCAATCAACGGGATGCCCGTCATATGTTCGCGTCCGGAAGAGGCAGCGAAACGCCGCAGGCAATCTGGATCTTGCGCGAACATCCGTGCGCGTTGCATGTCCGGCTGCAGTATGTCGAGGCAGTTCACCGCATGGGGGAGCCAGCTCTTGACGTAATCGACCATTCGCCCGGTCGGACCGTAGGTTTTCGAGCGGCGGTCGGATTCGTTTTGTGACGTTTTGACGAAGCCGGCCAGTTTCAGCAGGGCCAGTGTTGTCTTGAGGACGCGTGGGCTAAGTTCCTCACGCTGCGCGCACAGTTCGAACAGCCGGGTGAAGGTGGCGCCGCCGAGTGGGCCATAGGTTTCATGATCGGCAGCAAGACAAAACACATAAGCAGTCAGGCGGAAGCGTGTTTCTGATGCCATCAGCTTGGCAAGCAGTGGCGGCCTTTCGCGAAAATGTGCAACGGCGACCGTGTATTCGCGAACGGCGGCAGAGAATGCGGGCGATGCGCGCAGTTGCGCGGCCTCCACCAGCAGCGGGTCATCCAGATCGCTGGTCACGGTCAGCGCCATGTTGCCTTTGCGCCTCCTCGTACACAGGGGGTGTTGATTGAGTGCGTTTGTGACCGCGACAGGATCGGTTAAATGCGCTTATTCCCTTTTTATAGTTTAGCGGCGTCGGCGGAATCAATCAGGGCGAGGGAACCTCCGCTGCCGCGTTGCGCAATGTAGCGGCTATATTGGGGAAGCTGAGGGGATGAGCTTTAGGGGATTCCGCAGGCCGACATGCGCTGAGCTGTTGGGAAAGCTGTGCATGACGGCGAGCACGGTGCCGCCATCGCCGGGGCGCTCCCAATTTTTTGCGGACTATGAAGATTCTGCCCGAAAGCAGTTGAAACTCATTACATTTGGCCTGGCAGTGGCGACATTTAGCTTGGCACTGGCGATGTTGTCTGGGCGCGCGACATACAGCGGTACGATGGCCCGTGAGAGCCAGGAGCAACTGTCCATCGTCGACTTGATGGTCAAATCCGACCTTGCTCCGCGAGCAGGAGCGGGATCTGAGCCTCGAAAATAGGGCAAATCCCACTTCCGCCGGAACGGTTTCACGGGCTGAGGCGCAGAATATTCCGCAGCTTGGTGAGCCGGCGACACCCCGTAGTCTCGCGATCGAACTGCGGGGACAGATCGCCGGGATTTTCAGCCAGCCCGCCCCGGCGATTCTGCATTAGGGACCAAGCTCTCCGTGAATGGGTCGAATGTCGCCGCTTGATGCGGCTTGGGCTGGAACTGAAGCAAATCGGGCATATGGACGGTCGAGGTCGGGACGGCAAGTTCGGCACCATGACTGCGGACAATGTCCGCGATCTTCAAGAGGATGTCTTCCTTGACGGTCATGTAATCGGTGTAGTCGGTGCTCACCGTAAAGGCGTAGAGGAAGAGTTTCAGCGCAAATTCACCATACGTATCGAAGCGGAAAATGAAGAAGTCATGCTCGATGCCGGGATGCTCCGCGAGCATCCGGTTGGTGTCGGCAACGATCATCTGCACTTTGTCGATGTCACGGTAACGCAGGTGAAAATGCTCCTGGATTCGTCGCGCCGTCATTCGAGAGTGGTTGATCAGCACCGCCGTATTGAACAGGGAATTCGGCACATAGAATGGCCGACGATCGAATCCCATGACACGCGTAGCCCGCCAGCCGATCTGCTGCACTTCGCCCATGACTTCCGTGCCCGGCATGATGATCCATTCCCCGACGGTGAACGGCCGACTGGCATAAATGGTCAGGCCACCAAAAAGATTGGCAACGAGCCCCTGGGCCGCGAAACCGATCGCGATACCGCCGATGCCGCCAAAAGCCAGGATTCCGGAGATCGAGAAGCCCAGCGTTTGCATCACCACGAGTCCCCCCGTGATGATGATCGCGACCCGCACGAGTTTTCCGATCGCATCGGCGGCAGTTGGGTCCAGCGCCTGCCCCTTCTTGTGGGCGCCAGACCGCAAGGCGTTCTCAATCCGCCCGACCGATCGCAGCAGAAACCATATGATGACGGTGATGACCCCAACGTCACGCGCCGGAGGGAAGAGCTCCGACAGAAGCGAAAATTCGCCTTCGCTCGTAAGTATGCCAACTGCGACCGTCAGGCCGACGATCCAGGTCATACCCCGCAAAGGTGCAACGAGAGATTCCAGAACTGCGGATTGCCAGATTCCGCCGGCAGCATTGGCGCGCGTGATGAACGTGGCCATCAACTTCCTGATGACAATATTGAGCACCAGAACGCCAAGAATTACAATAAATGTGTAGGCAATATTGATTCCGAGGCCGTAATAACTTTGAAAAATCTGCGTAGACTCAAGCATCCCAAATATTCAATCACCTGAAATGTTGCGAAAGTTCAACGCTATCAATCCTGACAGATTTTTCAACCGATCCAGGGCATTTTGCATGAATTCGATTGGGGAGCCTCGACTTGCTCCGCATTTGCGGGTCCAGATTTAAGCGTCGCTCTAGGACACCACTGTACCTGCTGGTGGTCAGCTGCCGACCGGGTTTCCGAGGTTGGACGACGGCTTCAAGCCGGTTGGCGCTCAGTCCGGTTGCAGTGAGCAACGTAAGGAAATCGGACGTGGCCTACCCAGTGAAAGCAGGAGCGTAGTCGACTCTACCGGTTGGCGGTTGATCGGCGGTGAAATTCAAGCGCATAAAATATTCTGGCGGCGCTCCTTCGTATCGCAAGTCATCATCGTGCTCGAAACCAAAGCGGCGATAATAAGCAGGATCACCAACGACCACACATCCGGCAGCGCCCGAAGATCGAAGCTGATCAAGCCCCTTGCGGATGAGGGCCGAACCAATGCCTTTTTGCTGATGGTCAGGTTCAACCGATACTGGACCGAGGCCAAACCATCCGTCATGGGCACCGTCTATCGTGACAGATGAGAAGGCGACATGTCCGATCAAAGTGCCGCCTTCAATCGCGACCAGCGAAAGGGAGAGCGCATCGCTCGCCCGCAGTCTTTCGATTATCTCAGGTTCGGTCTGATCGCTGTGTTCCATACCCGCAAACGCCCGCGCTGTAACGTCAGCGATGGCGGAACGGTCGCTCTCTTGTTCTTGCCGTATCACCATAACGCAGAGCCTATCGGATGTCGGCTATCGGGCGTCAATATATACTGGCGTAATTTCGATAATGAGGTCGGAAGAGGGCAATCGGCGGGGTATGGCGGAAGGGGTGGGATTCGAACCCACGAGGCGCGTGAACGCCTGCCGGTTTTCAAGACCGGTGCCTTCAACCACTCGGCCACCCTTCCATCTTGACGGACAAGGGCTTAACAGACGCGACGCCCGGACGGAAGGGCCAAGAGAGATAGAACGGCCAGGGGGATAACCTGCGCGGCCTGCTCGGGCCTCCGGCCGTTCGTAACGAGCGGGCACCGATCGCATGCCATTGCGTTCGCCATCACGAGTTCAACAAACTCGTCACGCGGCAGTCATATCCGGTGCATCCGACATGCTTCACGTTAGCGTCGAACCATTTTCGGATGGGTGTTCGGATGGGTGTGGTGTGGGGCCATCTCAGGACAGTTTCGCCGCGAGACTAAGTATACTTCGCAATATTTGAGTCTTCTCCATCGCCCTAATGTTTCAAGATCAAATCAACGAAGTCCATCGGAGACGATTAACGGGGAATAAGCGAGTTGTCTGAAGTCCGGCAATTGCGCCGAAGCGAAGCGCAGTCAACTTGGCGCATATCCAAATATAAACATGCATTCTTCAAGGAATTTTCTTCTACTGACTGTTTGAATTCTGAACAGAGCTCTTGCCCGGACGATTAGTCGTCATTAATCTTATTAATTAATGATTTTCCAATAACGGAACGGATACATACCGGTTTCCACCTTTACTTGGGGCACTCGTTTGAATATCCGTGCCGCGATCCCGTGAACCGGTTCGCGGCAGTGTTACCGGAGACATGATGGCCGCGATGACGGTAAGTCCAAATCAACCGAATACTGGACCAACCCGGTTCCGACTGTTGGCCTCCGACAAGTCTTGTGCATCTGCAAACGTGGGACACTGCCTCGCGATATTTCCATCGTTCACGTCGCCTTCGACCCAAACCGCCGATCAACTTCGGCGGGACGGCTGCTCATCATGATCTTTAGGCGGGACGAAAAAGACAGATGCCGAGAGGTGAGCGGTGCAGGTGATAGATAAAAACGACAACCAAGGCGCTGCTGGCACCACGCTTGATGAACGCATGTTGCGCGTCCAGCTCGCCAACATGCGCCAAAAGTTTTTGGCGCCGGCCGAGGCATTGATCGGCTACGGGCGTGAAATCCAGGAACAGGCACAGACCCTGGGATTCGACAGATTCATCATCGATATCGACCAGATCATCACTGCCGCGCAGGGTTTCGAAGCGCGGATCGTCAAAGTGCTTGATCCAAATCGCGCCAAGGATCTCCAGGCGAGCGCCGATCTGAAAAAGGCGCGCGGCGTGTTGCGCCACGATCTGTCCAACCCGGTCGCTGCCGTACTCGGTTATGCCGAGATGCTGCTTGAGGATGCCGAAGACGCGCGCGCCGACCTCCTGATCCCTGACATTCAGAAACTGATCTCGGCGGCGGAAACACTGACCCGAGAGATCGAAATCATCGTCGATTTCTCACTGACCCAGACACCGGACGAAGCGCCCGCAGAATTCTCCGAGACGATCGCAACGGCGCAACGCGTCTTCAATGAGATCCAGCCGACCGAGTCCGATGCCGCGAAATCCGGCGAGCGCGGGCACATCCTGGTGGTGGACGATATCGACGTGAACCGCGACCTGCTTGCGCGTCAGCTCATGCGTCAGGGCCATGTCGTGACGGTCGCCCCGGGCGGCCGCGAAGCCCTGACCCTCATGCGACAGGACAAGTTCGATCTGATCATGCTTGATCTGATGATGCCCGACATCTCTGGCCTGGACGTCCTGAAAGCCATGAAGGCCGACGATCAATTACGCGATCTTCCGGTCATCATGATCTCCGCTCTCGAGGAGCAGGACAGTGCGATCCGTTGCATCGAGGCGGGGGCGGAGGACTACCTGACCAAGCCGATCAATCCGACCCTGATGCGCGCGCGCATCCGCGCCTGTCTCGACAAGGTCCGCATCCGCCAGCTCGAGAACGATTATCGCAACGACCTCGAGGCCGAGAAGAAGAAGTTCGAAGCGCTGCTGCTGAACATCCTGCCGCGCCCGATCGTCGACCGGCTGGCGGCGGGGGAGACGATCGCGGACACCTTCGACGAGGTCACCGTCCTGTTCAGCGATTTCGTGGGCTTCACGCGGCTGTCGCGCCACCAGCCGCCGAACCAGGTGGTGGCGACGCTGAACCGCATCTTCTCGGAATTCGATGCCCTGGCGCTCCGTCTCGGCGTCGAGAAGATCAAGACCATCGGCGACGGCTATCTCGCGGTTGCGGGCATTCCGATCCCGTCCAGCAATCACGCGGAGACCTGTGCCGAAATGGCCATCGGCATGCTCGATATCCTGCATCGGCTGAACCCCAACTTCGAAGAACCGCTTCAGATGCGGCTCGGATTGTGCTCAGGGCCGGTGGTCGCAGGAATCATCGGGTCGCATAAATTCGCCTTCGATATCTGGGGCGATACCGTCAATATGGCCGCGCGTCATGAATCATATAGCGAACCCAATCGGATCCATGTCGCCCGCGAGACGGCGGCGCTCCTTGAATCTCGCTTCAGGCTTGAGTCACGCGGCATCCTCAACATCCGTGGTCGGGGTCAGGTGGAGACGTTCTTCCTCAATGGCCGACGCTGAGCGGCGCTTTTCGGCTCGACGGCCAGCCCAACTCGAACTATTTAAAAGATAGATTTAAGCCTTTAGAGCAGGGGCAGGGACATTATGGCAGTTGTGGGCATCGACAAGCTTATCTTCGGCGTCGAAAGCATGAAGGACGCGCAGAAGTTCTATAGGGATTTCGGCCTCAAGAAAGTGCGCGAGAAATCGGATTCAAGCATCTACCGCACCGTCAACCAGGCGGAAATCGAAGTACGCCCGATGAAGGCAAAGGGCATGCCGAAGCCGATCCAATCCGGCTCGACGCTGCGTGAGCTCATCTGGGGCGTGGAATCCAAGGCCGATCTGAAGAAGATCGCCGCCGAACTCAAGAAGGACCGCGCGGTGACTGTCGACAAGGACGGCACGGTTCATTCCACCTCACCGTGCGGCCTCGGCATCGCGTTCCGCGTCACCCAGCGCGTCCAGCTTCAGCGCAAGGTCATCCCGATGAACTCGCCGGAACTGGTGAGCCGGGTCGATGAACGCGCGATCTACTACAAGGCGGCGACACCGCTGACCGTCGGCCACGTGGTGCTGAACGTGCCCGACGTGAAGGCGGAAAGCGACTTCTACATCAAGCGCCTCGGCTTCTATCTGACCGACATCTATCGCGGCCGCGGCGTCTTCCTCCGTACCAAGCAGCAGACCGGGCATCACCAGCTCTTCCTGCTCGAAGACGACAAGCCGACGCTCAATCATGTCGGCTTCGGCGTGCGCGACATCAACGAGATGATCGGCGGCGGCTACAAGATGCAACGGGCCGGCTGGCCGGTCGCCGTCGGCCCCGGCCGTCACATCGTGTCGTCGTGCTATTTCTGGTACTTCAAGGCCCCGGTCGGTGGCGCGAACGAATATTTCTGCGACGAAGACTACTGCACCAAGAACTGGAAGCCGAAGGTGTGGGATCCGGCGCCGGAAACGTTCGCGGAATGGCTGCTGCCCAAAGGTATCGTCGGCAAGCGCCCGCAGCCGCCGACGCGCACGAAGAAAGACATGACGAAAGTCGCGAAGACAAAGTCAAAAAAAGCGGCCTGACCCTCGACTATCGGCCCCGGCCGTCACACACAATGAAGAGGCAATCCGCGAGGATTGCCTCTTGCCTTTTGTGGGTGCCGATAAGATCGTTTTTCACTGTTGGGTGGCCCGAAATTTTCCCACAGGCCTTCAAGGCCTATAATCGGCGTGTGGCCTATAAGGGGAATACGCGCGAGGGGCGGCAGATATGAAGATGCGGAAACTGGGCAGCCAGGGTCTTGAGGTTTCGGCCATCGGGCTTGGCTGCATGGGCATGACGATCCAGTACGGCGTGCTCAACGACAAGGAATCGGTCGCTACCATCCAGCATGCCCTGGATACCGGTGTCTGCCTGCTCAATACCGCCGATGCCTATGGTCACGGCGAGAACGAAGAATTGATCGGGCAGGCGATCAAGGGACGGCGCGACAAGGCGATCATCACCACGAAGTTCGGCCAGACGCGCGGGGTCGGCAGCGGCGTGAACGGCCGGCCCGAATATGTCGTCCAGGCTTGCGTCGCGAGCCTCAAGCGGCTCGGTGTCGAATATATCGATCTGTTCTGCCAGCATCGCGTCGATCCCGACGTGCCGATCGAGGATACGGTCGGCGCCATGAAATTCCTCGTTGAGAAAGGGCTCGTGCGTCACATCGGCTTGTCCGAGGCCGGGCCGGAAACGATCCGCGCCGCCCATCAGACGCATCCAATCACCTGTCTGGAAACCGAATATTCGCTATGGTCGCGCGAGGTCGAGGCTGAGATCTTGCCGACATGCCGCGAACTCGGCATCGGTTTTGTCGCCTATGCGCCATTGGGGCGCGGCTTCCTGTCGGGCAGCATTCGCGGGATCGAGGATCTAGTGGAGGGCGACCGGCGGCGTGACCATCCACGCTTCCGGCGCGACAATATCCTCGCCAACGTCCGCAAACTCGCCGTGCTCGAGGATGTCGCACGTACGATAAACGCCACACCCGCGCAAGCCGCGATCGCATGGCTGCTTGCGCGCGATCCTTCGATCGTTCCGATCCCCGGCACCAAACGGCGCAAATATCTGGACGAGAATGTCGCCGCCACGAATATAGACATGCCGAACGGGCAGGTGGCACGGCTCGATGCCGCCTTCAAGGTCGGCGAAACGTCGGGTGAACGCTATCCCGCGGGGCAGATGCCCCGTCTCGGCATCTAGGCCCCGTGCCGGCGGCTTTTAGGCGCCGCCCTCGATCCACAGCAGGATGCCGCGCACCAGGAAGGTGATGCCGACCGCCAGCGTCATATATTGCGCGTATTTGCGGAACTGCTGATCGGTCATCTTGGTGACGAAGCGCGAGGCCGCCAGGTTGCCGGCCGATGACAGGAAAACAGCGACGGCGAACACCCACCAGGGCAGCAGGTCCATATCGAACTCGCCGGTGGTCGCGAGGATGATGCCGCCGAAATAGATGATCTTCAGGATATGCGCGAAGGACTGCAGGAACCCCTTGGTGCCGATGATCTGAAAGCGGGTCAGCGCAGTCTTGTTGAAGAACACGTCCAGCACCGGGCCCGAGACGCCCGAGGTCAACATCACGGCCGTATTCACCGCGCCGCAGGTCAGGCTTCCGCCGCGCTTAGTCACGTCGAGCGCGTACCCCTTGGGCATCACGTAATTGGCGAAGGGCAACGCGCCGCACAGCATGAAGACCACCACCTTGCCCGGCACGTAGGCGATCATGGAGAAGACGATGGTGATCAGCACGGCGCCGATGATGTAACCGCTCACCACCGGCCAGTGGATGTGCTTCCAATAGACGATCGCACGCGATCCATTGGAGACGAACTGCGTCACGCCGTGCAGCATCATCGACAGCGCGACCGGCATGATCCAGACGAAAACACCCATCAGGATCGTCCCGCCACCCAGGCTCAAAAGCCCGCTGATGAACGAGGTGACGACGATGGCCGCTAAGATGATTAGGATGTCGACGATGGACACGAACGGTATTTATGTCTTGTGGAAGGCGGGACGGGTGCGGACCGTACCGATATGACAAGCAAATGACAATGCCACCGACCCACAATCCCGCCATCAGTCTAGCCGCCGAATCCGCGCGCGCCGCCCGGCTTCTGGCTACCGGAAAAGCTGCCGAAGCCGTGCAGATCTACACGACGATACTCGCCGGCCACCCGACCAATGCGTCGATCCACTTCAACCTGGCCTGCGCGCTGCAGGGGGCCGGCCGGCAACTCGACGCCATCGCCCATTACCTGGCCGCGCTACAGATCCAACCTCACATGGTTTCCGCCGCCAATAATCTGGCGAATGTCTTCATGGCCATGGACCGCCCGGACGACGCAGCCACCTATTTCCGCATGGCGCTCGCAGGCGATCCCAATCATGCCAATGCGCTCGTCTGTCTCGGCGGCCTCCTGTTCAATGCCGGCCAGAATGAGGAAGCACTGGAATTGTTGGAGCGTGCTGTCCAACGCTATCCGGACAACTTCAACGCGCGCATGCTGCTCGCCCAAGCCTATGACAAGGCAGGCTGGTGCGACAAAGCTGATGCGCACCTTGCCGCGGCAGTGCTACTCAAGCCGAGCGATGCAAACGTGCGCAACAATATCGGCACCCGCACCCTGAGCGCGGGCCGCACGGCCGACGCGGTGCGCGAGATCGAACATGCGGTCACGCTCGATCCGACGGCTGCGGCATTTCATTCGAACCTGATCTTAAGCCGGCTCTATCTGCCAAGCCTGTCCGCGGCCGATCACCTCGCCGAAGCACGCAGCTGGAACGAACGCCATGGCAAGCCGCGCGCCCGGCGCCTTGCACCGCCCACGAACACGCGCGAGCCCGAACGGGTGCTGAAGGTGGGCTACGTGTCGGCCGATTTCTACCGCCATCCGGTCGGCTTCTTCATGAACGGCCCGCTGGCCAATCATGACCGCACCCTGTTCAAGATACATTGTTATTCCGCCGGTCGGCCGGATGCCTATAGCGAACAGCTCCATCACAAAGGCGATCTATGGCGCGATATTCGACGTGCTTCGGACGACGATCTCGCCCGCATTGTGCGCCAAGACGGCATCGACATCCTGGTCGATCTTGCCGGTCATACGGCCGCCAACAGACTGCCTGCCTTCGCGCTTCGCCTGGCGCCGATCCAGATCGTCGGCGGCGGGCATACCGGCACCACCGGGCTCGATGCGATCGATTATCTGATCTCCGATCGCTTCGAGACGCCGGATGGGTTCGAGCGCTTCTATTCGGAAAAGCTGCTCAGGATGCCGCACGACTATACCTGCTATACGCCGCCGGTTTACGCACCTGCCGTCAACGATCTGCCCGTCGGGCGCAACGGCGCGATCACCTTTTGCTGCTTCAACAATATATCGAAGCTCAATCCAGAGGTCGTCTCGGTCTGGGCGGATATCATGGCGCAAGTGCCGCGATCGCGCCTGAAGATCGAAGCACGGCCGTTACGCCAGGTTTCGGTGCGGGATCATCTGCTCAAGATGTTCACCGATGCGGGCATCACCGGCGAGCGTATCCTCCTGGGCGGCGGGGCGCCGCACGAACAATTCCTCGATTTTTACCTGTACGCGGATATCGCGCTCGATCCGTTTCCTTATTCGGGCGGCCTGACCACGCTGGAATCATTATGGATGGGCGTTCCCGTCGTCACGCTGCCGGGCGAGAGCTTCGCCTCGCGCCACAGCCTGTCGCACCTGAGCAATGTGGGGCTTACAGAACTGGTCGCGCGCGACCGCGACGAGTACGTCCGCCTCGCTGTCGAGTTGGCTAATGACTGGGAGCGGCTCGCCGATATCCGCAACGGCTTGCGCACCCGCATGGCAAATTCGCCGTTGCTTGATGCGAAGGGTTATACGCGCGCGTTGGAAAAAGCCTATCGCGAGGTCTGGCGCGCCTGGTGCGCGACCCGAAATTAAGCCGGAGCGCGCAAGCCTTACGTGGCCCGGAAACCTAGCCGACGGCGGCGAGCAGGGCTTCGGCGTTGCGATAGAGGATACGCGCGCGGTCCTCATCGCTAATATTCGCGCCGCGCACCGCTTCCAGCGACCAGTCGGTGCGGAAGATCGGGCAATCGGTGCCGAACACGATGCGGTCGGCACCGTACATGGCGACCGCGATCTCGATGGACCGAGGTCCGAGCGACGAGCAATCCACATGCACGCGCCGCAGGCGGCTCGACGGCAAGGGCTCGCCGTCGGTGCGCAGCTTGATCACGTGATCCATGCGTTCGACCACCATCGGCAACGTACCGCCGAGGTTCGCCACATGGATCGAGACGTCGGGATAAGGATCGAGCAACTCGCTGAACAACAAGGTCGCCATGCAATTGGCGACATCGTGCTGCACACTCAGTGCCTGGCGCGGCAACATGGTATCGGGAAATGGGAAGGGCGGCGCCTTGCCGGGATCTGCCGGCACCTGATCGGGCCGACGGCCCGGATGGATGAACAGATGTCCGCCATAGTCCTGCGCTGCCTTGAAGATCGGTGCGAACTTTTGCGCCTCTGCGATGCTCAGGAATCCGTTCACCGGCAGGATCGCGCCGATCAGGCCGAGTTTGGTGCGCGCGCGGACATATTCCGCGACGGCGCGCTCCATATCCGCGAACGGAAGTGCCGCGAGACCGCAAAACCGATCCGGCAGGCGTCGACACAACGCTGCGAGATCATCATTGAACGGCAGCAATAACGGCTCGGCTTCGGACAGTGCCAGGCTATCGACGCCGAACAGGCCGGGAAAAGAGAGCATCTGCTTCTTGATGCCGAGCCCATCCATGAAGGCGATGCGCGCATCCATGTCGATGTATTCGGGGCCGAATTTCAATAAGCCGACCGGCAGGTGAAACCGCTCCGTGCCATCAGGCAGTGTTTCAATGCGCGGCGGCACGGAGCGTTTGCGCAAGGCATCGGCCAGCGCAGGCGAAACGTAATGAGTATGCAGATCGATGGTCACGGAAACACTGCTCAGAAGATTGGCGGTTCAGGGGTCGGTGCACCGGCCTCTAGGAAATCGAAGTCGCAGCCTTTGTCGGCCTGGCGGACATGTTGGGCGAACAGCGATGTATAGCCACGCACGTACGGGAATGGGCGCGGGGTCCAGGCCGCGCGCCGCGCCGCCAATTCCGCATCGCTGACGTCGAGGTGCAGACGACGGGCGGGGATATCGAGTTCGATCATATCGCCATCGCGCACCAATGCCAGTGGACCGCCCACATGCGCTTCGGGCGAGACATGCAGGATGCAGGTCCCATAGGCTGTACCGCTCATGCGGCAATCGGAGATGCGCACCATGTCGCGCACGCCCTGGCGCAAGAGCTTCTTGGGGATCGGCAACATGCCCCATTCGGGCATCCCGGGCGCGCCGATGGGGCCGGCGTTCTTGAGCACCAGGACCGAGTCCGCCGTAACGGGCAAAGCCTCGTCATCGATGCGGCGCGACAGGTCGGGATAATCCTCGAACACCACGGCGGGGCCACGATGTTTGTGGAAATTCTTGTCGGCGGCGGTCTGCTTGATCACGCAGCCGTTGGGCGCAAGATTGCCTTTCAGGATCGCGGTGCCGCCCTCGCGGTAGAGCGGATTGTTGAGCGGGCGGATCACATCGTCGTTGTAGATCGCGGCTCCCTCGATGGATTGCGCGAGCGTACCTGTCACGGTGCGCTGCGAAAGATCGAGCAGGTCCTTCATGCGCGTCATCAATCCGCGCAGGCCGCCAGCGTAATAGAAATCCTCCATCAGGTATTTGCCCGACGGCTTGAGATCGACCAGCACCGGCGTGGTACGCGAGATCTGGTCGAAGCGGTCGAGACTCAAGGGAATTCCCGCGCGACCCGCCACCGCGATCAGATGGATCATGGCATTGGTCGATCCGCCGAGCGCCATGTCGATCTTGGTCGCATTGTCGAACGAGGCCGGCGTCAGAATGTCCGACGGTTTCAAATCCTCCCACACCATCTCGACGATGCGTCGCCCGGTGGCGACCGCCATCAGCGCATGATTGGAATCGACCGCCGGGATGGACGACGCGCCGGGGAGCGCCAAGCCCAAGGTTTCCGCGACCGACATCATGGTCGCCGCCGTGCCCATCACCATGCAGGTGCCAGCCGAGCGCGATACGCCGGCGACAACGTTATCGAGTGTCGCCGCGTCGATATTGCCTGCGCGGTATTCCGCACCATAGCGCAGCACGTCCGTGCCGCTGCCCAGTGTCTCGCCCGCATACCAGCCGCGCAGCATGGGGCCTGCGGGCATGTAGATCGCGGGCAGGTTCATGGTGAGCGCAGCCATCAGCAGGGCAGGCGTCGTTTTGTCGCAGCCGCCCATCAGCACCACGCCGTCGATGGGATGCGAGCGGATCAGTTCTTCCGCCTCCATCGCCAGGAAGTTGCGATAGAGCATGGTGGAGGGCTTCACCATGATCTCGCCCAATGACATGGCCGGCAGTTCGATGGGAAAGCCACCCGCCTGCCACACACCGCGTTTGATCTGTTCGGCACGCTCACGGAAATGAGAGTGACAGGTGTTCATGTCGCTCCACGTGTTGATGATGCCGATCTTGGGTTTGCCCGCGAAATCGTCGTTGCCGAAGCCTTGCTGGCGGGCCCGCGCGCGGTGGCTCACCGCGCGCTGATCGTCGGCGCCGTACCAGCGATGGCTGCGCAGTTCTTCCGGCTTTTTACGGTACGCCATCGCTAAAGCGACTCCCTCACAGCGGTTTTCAAAGCGGCTTTTGGGCGTAGAGCCACATGAGGCCGATCTGGCCTTTGCCGCCGTCGCCCTGCGCCTGGAGCTTGCGGTAGAGGTCCGCGACCACGCCGGTCACCGGCATTTCCGCGCCGACCGTCTTACCCATCTCCTGGGCGATTCCGATATCCTTGAGCATCAGGACCTGTGTGCCCTGGTTCGGATATTTTGCCGCGATCATGCGCCGCGCGTGATCCTGCAGTACTGCCGAATCCGCCCATCCGCCCTTGAGCGCGTCGGGCAGGTTCTTGCAAGTGAGCCCGTATTTGGCCGCGAAGCCCAGCGCTTCGGCAATCACCGCCACCTCGGCCGCGATCAACATCTGGTTCACGACCTTGGTCGCCTGGCCGGAACCTACCGGTCCCATGGGCGTGATGCGCTGCGACGTGGTCGCGATGGCCGGACGGTACCGGTCGATGTCGGCATCGCTGCCACCCGCCATGACGACCAGCGTGCCGGCTTCGGCGCCGGTGCCGCCGCCGGAAACAGGCGCGTCGATCCAGTGCATACCGGTTTCCTTTTCCAGCCGTGCGGCCAGTGTACGCGCTTCCTCGGGATGGATGGTCGAATGGTCGACCAGCAGCTTGCCCTCAGCACCTCCGGCGGCCACGCCGTTCGGGCCGAAGACAACCTCCTCGACCGCTTTGCCGTCCCATACGCAGAGGCAGATGATGTCGGTCTTCTCGGCGACGGCCTTGGGCGATTCGGCCCATTTCGCGCCGGCATCGAGCGCGCGGGTGAGTTTTTCCTTGGTTCGGCCCCAGACGGTAAGCTCGTAGCCGCCCTTCATCATGTTCAAGGCCATCGGCATTCCCATGGTACCGAGTCCGATAAATCCCAATCTTTCCTTGGCCATAGGACCTCCCCACAACATTTGTTGGCAAAACCTTGCCGCATCCGCGCAGGCTTCACAACCGCGAGGCCAGCGAGGCCAATTGCCCGCGATGGCAGAGGCGGGGTATCACGCCTCATGTTCTTCATGGCATCGAAAGTCCTTTGGATTCTCGCAGATCCGGGCAACTTCGTGCTGGTGCTTCTGGCACTTGGCATGCTGTTGCTGTGGATGCCATGGCGACGGGCGGGACGTCGGCTCGTCACACTGGTAACGCTGATCTTGATTGCCATCGCGGTCCTTCCACTTGGCCAGATCGCCATCCAGTCGCTGGAGAACCGTATCCCGCCGCCCAAAGAGCTGCCGGAAAATGTCGACGGCATCATCGTACTGGGCGGCATGATCGATCAGTTCGTCTCCGCCGCACGGGGGCAACCCTCGATGGGGCCGGCGGTAGAACGGGTCACCGAATTCGCCAATCTTGCGCGGCGTTATCCCGACGCGAAGCTCGTGTTCACGGGCGGGTCGGGCAACATCCTGGACCAGAGCGTGAAAGAAGCGGCCCAGGTGAAACCGTTCCTCGAAATACTTGGCCTCGACCCGGCGCGCGTCCTGTTTGAGGATCAATCCCGCAACACCTATGAGAACGCGCTTCTTTCGAAGGAACTCGCCCGGCCCGGATCAGACGAATCCTGGATCCTGATCACCTCGGCCTTCCATATGCCGCGCGCACTCGGCTGTTTCCGCGAAACAGGCTGGAACGTCATCCCATACCCGGTCGACTACTACACGACCGGGACGATGGGCTGGGTTCCTGGCTTCGATCTCATCGACGGGCTCACCATGGCGTCAACCGCGACCCATGAATGGCTCGGATTAATGTTTTATTACCTTACAGGTCGTACAAATACGTTGTATCCGGCGCTTTGATTCGCTCAACGGATAGCGCCCAACAAACAAAACGGGCAACAAACATAATGAGGAAAGAGGGTATGAGTGGGCGGCGCAGCATGTTCGCGCAGGCTTTGGCCCTTGCCACGCTCTTGGCGACAGGCCTGCCATCGATCGCCACCGCCGCTGAACAGGATTTCGCGACCTGGCTCAAAGGTCTGCGGGCGGAGGCGGCAGAGAAGGGAATTCGCGCACAGACGCTGGATCGCGCGCTCAATGACATCCAGCCCATTCCGCGCGTCATCGAACTCGACCGCAAGCAGCCGGAATTCACGCTGACCTTCGATCAATACATCGATCGGGTCGTACCGCAATCGCGTGTCGATCAGGGCAAGGCGCGCCTGCGCGAGAACCGCGAGCTGCTGACCGAGATCGGCCGGAAATACGGCGTGCAGCCGCGCTTCATTGTCGCCTTCTGGGGGGTCGAATCCGATTTCGGCCGGCTCGACGGCGGCTTCTCGGTCGTCCAGTCGCTGGCGACGCTCGCCTATGACGGACGCCGCTCGTCATTTTTCCGCGGCGAACTGATCCGCGCGCTGCGTATCATCGATCAGGGCCATACCACGCCCGACGCCATGCGCGGCTCCTGGGCGGGGGCCATGGGGCATTTCCAGTTCATGCCGTCCACATTCGAATCCTTCGCGGTCGATTACGACGGCGACGGCAAACGCGACATCTGGACCAACAAGAAGGATGCCTTCGCGTCGGCCGCCAACTACCTGGCGCGATCGGGCTGGCGAAGCGACGAAACTTGGGGCCGCCCGGTGACGCTGCCGGCCGGCTTCAACAGATCGCTGATCGGACTTGAGACCAAGAAGAGCTTGGATGAGTGGAGCCGGCTTGGCGTAACCCGGAGCGATGGTGGTCCATTGCCGACCTCACGCCCCGACATTCAGGGTTCGCTGGTCGTGGCCGACAACAAGAACGGTCCCGGTCCGACCTTCCTCATCTACGACAATTACCGCGTCACCTTGAAATGGAACCGCTCCACCTTCTTCGCGGTCGCGGTGGGAACCCTTGCAGAGCGCATCGGGGACGGCTGACACATTTCACTACCTCATAAAGTACGCCAAGAATGATCGATACACGATTGAAGGCAATGGACTTTTCCCGCGCGTTGCGACGTGCGGCTTTGTGCAGCGCGGCACTGCTCGCGCTGAGCGCCTGCTCTGAATCCAAGCTGCTGCTTCATACGGCGAAGACGCTACAGGGGCCGCACTCGAACTCGTCGACCGGCTATTACAAGGTCGGCAATCCATATCAGATCAACGGCGTTTGGTATTACCCGTCGGAAGACTGGAATTACGACGAGACCGGCATCGCGTCGTGGTATGGGCCGGGCTTCCATGAAAAGACCACGGCGAACGGCGAGACCTTCGACCAGAACGATCTGACCGCCGCGCACCGTACGCTTCCGATGCCCAGCATCGTCGAGGTCACCAATCTTGAAAATGGCCGCTCGCTGCAGCTTCGCGTCAACGATCGCGGGCCTTATGCCTACGGCCGCATCCTCGACGTGTCGCGACGTGGCTCGCAGCTCCTGGGTTTCAACCAGCAGGGGACGGCGCGCGTGCGTGTGCGCCTTCTGGCGACCGAGACACAGCAGGCGATTGCCGCCATGCGCAACGGCTCCGGAACCCAGGTCGCGCGCGCCGACACACCGATCCGCACCGATGTGGACGTGTCGCGTCCCAGCGTCGGCACGCAATCCTTGCCGCCACCGCCGGGCGCCAAATCGCAAACGCCGCCCGTCACCAGCCAACCGGCGCTTCCACGCGCCAAGGCGCCTAAGCGTGAAACCACCTCGTCGCCGGTTCTCGACGGCAAGGTGACCCAGGTTTCGGTGACTCCCACCAACATCTACGTCCAGGTCGGCGCGTACTCACAGCAGCAGAACGCCTACCAGGTCCAGGTGAAGCTGAACCGTGTTCCCAACGTCAACATCAGTTCGACCAGGGTGAATGGACGGGAATTCTTCAGGGTCCGCTCGGGTCCGCTCGCGTCTGTCGAACAGGCTGACACGGTCCTGGCCCAGATCATCAAGTCCGGTTACCCCGACGCCCGCGTGGTCGTCGACTGACCGAGAAAACCGAAGTAATCGCCCTGAAAGTGCCAGAATTAGACTCGATGAAGGGCGGCAGTTAAAATGTCAGGCATACGCGGTGGGGATGCCGCGGATACCCGACATCCGATTTCAGTCTCGATATAGAGGGCAACGATGCACCTGCAACGGCTATCGGCGATTCGTATCCTGATCCTGGCCGGCGCTGCGCTGATCTTTGGCGCGCCGTCGGCTGACGCGATCGAAACCTTGGCGAAACAGGCCATTCTCATCGACTTCCAGACCGGAGCGGTCCTGTTCGAGAAGAACGCGGACGAGCGCATGACGCCGTCGTCCATGAGCAAGATGGCGACGGTCTATCTCGCGTTCCAGCGTCTGAAGGAAGGCCGCCTGTCGCTCGAGGATAGCTTCCCCGTCAGTGAAAAGGCGTGGCGTAAGCAAGGCTCCAAGATGTTCGTGCCGCTTGGCGGCCGGGTGAAGACCGAAGATCTGCTGCGTGGCATCATCGTGCAGTCCGGCAACGATGCCTGCATCGTGCTGGCCGAAGGCCTCGCGGGCAGCGAGGACGCTTTCGCGCGCGAGCTCAACGATCTCGTGCATGGCCTGGGCATGAATGGGACCAACCTGGTCAACGCCAGCGGCTGGCCCGATCCCAACCATTATTCGACGGCGCGCGATCTTTCGAAGCTCGCCATCGCGACGATCAAGAATTTCCCCGAATACTATCCGCTCTATTCGGAGAAGAACTTCGTCTATAACGGGATCAAGCAGGGCAACCGCGACCCGTTGCTCTACAAGGATACCGGGGCCGACGGTCTCAAGACTGGCCATACCGAAGACGGCGGTTATGGTCTTACCGGGAGCGCAGTGCGCAACGGCCGCCGACTGGTCATGGTCATCAATGGCCTCAGCAGCATGAACGAGCGCGCACGCGAGGGCGAGAAGCTGATGGATTACGGCTTCCGCGAGTTCAATAACTACAACCTGTTCACGGCCAATTCGGTGGTCGGCGAAGCGCCGGTGTGGCTCGGCACCGAAGCCAAGGTTCCCATGGTTCTGAAGAACGACTTGACCGTCACCATGCCGGTCAAGTCGCGCAAGGATATGGTGGTCAAAACGGTATTCGATTCCCCCATAGAGGCGCCGATCAAGGAAGGCCAGCAGGTCGGGATGCTGCGTATCGAAATCCCCGAACGTCCGACGATGGAATTGCCGTTGGTCGCCGGCAAGAGTGTCGACGAGCTCGGCATGGTCGCGCGTCTGGGCGCAGCACTTCGTCACATCGTCTGGGGCGGGAACGGTTGACGCCTGACACCTCCGGCCGCGGCCGGTTCATCACCTTTGAAGGCGGCGAGGGCGCCGGGAAATCGACACAGATCCGGCGCCTCGCTGAAACCTTGCGAGCGCGAGGCATCGACGTCGTGCTGACGCGTGAGCCGGGTGGTTCGCCCGGCGCGGAAGCCATCCGCACCTTGCTGGTCGAAGGTGAGCCAGGCCGCTGGGACGGCATTACCGAAACGTTGCTGTTCGCCGCAGCGCGCCATGATCACGTCGAACGCACGATCCGCCCCGCGCTGGCGCGCGGCGCCTGGGTACTGTGCGATCGCTTCACGGATTCCACCATCGCTTACCAGGGCTACGGCGCCGGTGCCGATATCGAGTTGATCCGCAGCTTGAGCGCGGCCGCCGCTGGCGATGTCGTGCCCGACCTGACTCTGATCCTGGATCTACCCATTGAAGAGGGGCTCAAGCGGGCCGCGAGCCGCGCCGGCGGCGAGGACCGTTTCGAGCGCAAGGGCGCCGAGTTCCATACGCGGCTCCGCGAGGGCTTCCTCGCCATCGCCAAGGACGAGCCTGTGCGCTGTGCCATCATCGATGCCACAGGCAGCCCCGACGAAGTCGCCGAGAAGATTTCAAAGCTCGTCTCGGGACGGCTAAAATCGATCGTATGAGCGAAGCCGAAGACGACGATCCGTTTGCACCGCGCCGGCAATCCGAATTCATAGGACAGGCGGCGGCGGAGGCCGAATTCCTGGCGGCCTACAATGCCGGACGTTTGCCGCATGCCTGGCTGATCGCCGGGCCGCGCGGTGTCGGCAAGGCGACGCTGGCCTTCCGCATCGCGCGCTTCGTCCTGGCGCAAGGCGCCCAGCCGAAAGAGGAGGGGCCCAGCCTGTTCGGCGATCCGCTGCCAGCGGCCAAGCCAACCAGCCTGGACATCGCCCCCGATCATCCGGTCTTTCGCCGCATCGCCGCGGGCGGGCATTCGGACATGCGCGTCTACGAGCGCACCATGAACGCCAAGACCGGCCGGTTGCATCGCGACATCTCGGTGGACGAGATCCGCGACGTGCGGTCGTTCTTGTCGCTGACCCCCGCGGAAGGGGCGTGGCGCGTCGTCATCGTCGACAGCGCCGACGACATGAATCCCAGTTCCGCCAATGCGCTGCTCAAGATCCTGGAGGAACCGCCGAACCGCGCGCTCCTGCTGGTCATCACGCATGAACCAGGTCGTCTCCTGCCGACCATCCGCTCACGCTGCCGCCGCCTGTGGTTGGGCCCGCTCGACGATAATGCGATGCGCAAACTGCTCGCCGCTCGCGCGCCGCAACTTTCGACCGACGACGTGACCCTGGCTCTTCACCTCGCCGACGGTAGCATCGGCCGCGCACTGCAACTGGCCGACGAGGGCGGGATCGAGTTGTTCCGCGAGGTGCGTGACCTCATCACCAAGTTGCCGCGACTCGATCTCGCGGAACTCCATCGCCTGGGCGATAAGGCGGCGCGCGACACCAGTGGCGATACGCTGCGTAGCCTGGGCGAGATGATCGATTGGCTGGTACTACGATTGACCCGCAGTGCGGCGCGGATCGAGCAAGGGACCTGGGCGGCCGTGCCTCAACAATCGGCCGCCAGCCTTGATCGCTGGATTGAGGTATGGGACAAGACGCGGCGCTTGTTCGGCGAGGCAGAGAGCCTCAATCTGGACCGCAAGCAAGTTGTCCTGGAGACGTTTCTGGCCATCGAGGAAGCGGCCCGGTCGTAGATCGGATCCGCGAGACGGCCCGTTTCCGCGAGGTTGGGAGCATCGTTCGTGTCCACGGGTAAGCCGTATTTCATCACCACCGCGATCGACTACGTGAACGGCAAGCCGCATCTCGGCCATGCCTACGAGAAGATCTCGAGCGACGTGCTCGCCCGCTTCAAGCGGCTCGACGGTTTCGACGTCTTCTTCCTGACCGGCACCGACGAACACGGCCAGAAGGTTGCCAAGTCAGCCGCCGCCGCGGGTAAGACACCGCATGAATTCACCGATGAGAATTCGTCCTACTTCAAGGAGATGGACGGTTATCTGAAGGTTTCCTATGACCAGTTCATCCGCACCACCGAAGAGCGTCATTACAGGGCATCCCAGGCGATCTGGAAGCGCATTGCGGATGCTGGCGACATTTACCTCGGCGGCTATGCCGGCTGGTATTCGGTGCGCGACGAAGCCTATTTCGCCGAGGACGAGCTGACCGACGGGGCAGGCGGCAAGAAGTTCGCGCCCAGCGGCGCCGAGGTCGAATGGGTCGAGGAGCCGAGCTACTTCTTCAAGCTGTCGGCCTACACCGACCGCCTGCTCGACTATTACGAAAAGAACCCGGATTTCATCCAGCCGGCCTTCCGCCGCAACGAAGTCGTGAGCTTCGTGAAGCAGGGGCTGAAAGACCTCTCGATCTCGCGCACCACGTTCGATTGGGGTGTTCCGGTGCCCGATGCGCCGGGTCATGTCATGTATGTGTGGCTCGACGCGCTCACCAACTACATCACCGCACTGGGTTTCCCCGACGACGAGGCAACCATGGCCAAGTATTGGCCTGCCGACGTCCATATCATCGGCAAGGACATCGTGCGCTTTCACGCGGTCTACTGGCCGGCCTTCCTGATGAGCGCAGGCATCGCCGTGCCGAAACGCGTCTTCGGTCACGGCTTCATCAACGTGGAAGGCGCCAAGATGTCCAAGTCGCTCGGCAACGTGTTGTCGCCGCGCGATATGGTCGATGAATTCGGCGTCGATCAACTGCGTTATTTCCTGCTGCGCGAAGTACCGTATGGCAACGACGGTTCGTTCTCGCGCGAGCAGATCATCAACCGCATCAACGGCGATCTCGCCAACGACTACGGCAACCTGGCGCAACGCGTCCTGAGCTTCATCAATAAGAATGTCGGCGCGAAGGTGCCGACGCCGGGCGCATTCACCGACGAGGACCGCGCCATGCTCGATGGCGCCGATAGTCTACTAGTAGATATGCGCAAGAGTTTCGAAAATCTGGCTTATCATGAGGCGCTGGAAAAAATCTGGGCGGTGATCCGCGCCGCGAACGGCTATGTCGATCGCCAAGCGCCCTGGGCACTGCGCAAAAGTGATCCCGAACGCATGGAAACGGTTCTTTACGTGCTCTCGGAAACGATCCGCTGTCTCGCGATCTTGACCCAGCCGTTCATGCCGACCGCGTCGGAGAAGTTGCTCGATCAGCTCGCGGTCGCGCCGGATGCGCGGAGCTTCAACGCGCTCGCCACCAAGCTCAAAGCGGGTACGCCACTACCGGCGCCGCAGGGCGTGTTCCCGCGCTTCGTCGAAAAGGCGGCGGAGTAGGGCATTGCCCCCTCAGTCGAAAGGATACACCCCGTTCTTCGGCTCGTAGGCGTGTTCGATTCCGTGGATACCGGAACTCAGCATCGCGTGCCATGATTCGCGCGTGGTCGCGCCGATATGGGGCGATGCGAAGAAGTTCGGCAGATCGATGAGCGGGTGATTGTTTGCCGGTTCCACCGCGAAAACGTCGAACGCCGCGCCCGCGATATGGCCGCTCTTGAGCCGCTCGGCGAGGGCTTCCTCGTCCACCATCTGTCCGCGCGCGCAATTCACCAGGATCGCACCGGGTTTCATCTTGTCGAGCACCGCACCGGTATAAAGCCCGATGGTCGATTTGTTCTTCGACAGATGGATGGTGACGACATCGGAGCGCTTCAGCATCTCATCCATGCTGACCGCTTCGACGTTATCGAACTGCTTATAGAAATCCGAATAATCCTCGCGGTCGCCGGCCAGGATCTTCACGCCGTAGGGCTGTAGCAGCTTCACCACTTCCTTACCGATATGGCCGACACCGTGGATGCCGATGGTGCGCCCGCGCAGGTCGGCGCCGAATCCCATCGGGCCTTTCCATTCACCGCGCTTGAGCACGGACGAGAAGAAGTGCACGCGCCGGATGATGAAGACCATGTAGCAGACGGCAAGCTCCGAAACCGAGATCTTGTTGATGCCCGGTGCCCACCACATCTTGATGCCGTATTTGTTCAGGATGTCCGGGTCGATGTGATCGACGCCGGCGGAGCACAGCGACACGACCTTGAGATCAGGGAGCTGGCGGCACACTTCGTCGGTAAAGCGGTTGAGACCGATGACCGCGACTTCGGCGCCCTTCAGGAAATCGACCAGAGCCTGACCCTGCATCAAGTTGCCGGGCGGAGCCCATTTCACACCCGGATACTTCTTTTCCATCTCCGCCTTCAGTTCCGGAAAGAACTCGAAATAGGATAACGGAACTGCAATGCGCGGCATGGTCACCTCCCGATTATAGCGTTCTTGCGCGCCACACTAGCGGTGAGCTTGGCCCTTGGAAAGCTCCGCTCTTCACGATCGGAGTCGCCACGATTCAGATTGCCACGATAGAGATTGCCACGAATGAGATTGACAGGGCGCCGCTGCGGAGAGGACAGTTGCGGACGCGGAGGGCATCATGTCGAGCAACACAAAAATCCAGGCGGCAGCCTCCACCGCATTGTCGCAACGTATTGCTGCGGCGATGTTCGGCGGTCTGGTCGGATTATTCCTGATCTACGGTGTAGGGTTCGCCTATCCCGAAACGATTCATAACGCCGCACACGATACGCGACACGCTGCTTCGTTTCCCTGCCACTGAGCGCGTACCGTGCTGCAACGCTTGTTCCTGTCCGGTATCCTAGCCGGCCTCATGGTCGGCGCGTTCGTGACGATGATCCATCTGACCATGGTCACACCGATCATCCTCGAAGCCGAAACCTACGAAGCCAAGGTCGAGTTGGTACCGGTCCCGCATAGCCACGATGTCGGCACACCCGCGCATACGCACGGCGATGATTCCTGGGCGCCCGAAGACGGCTTGAAACGCAGCTTGTATACGCTTGCTGCCAATCTGGTGATGGCGGTCGGGTTCGGCCTACTGCTTGCGTCGCTCTTCACGGTTTTCGGCCGTGTAACGGGATGGCGCACTGGCGCGATGTGGGGGCTTGCTGGATATCTCTGTTTCTCATTCCTGCCGGCGCTCGGCCTGCCACCCGAATTGCCGGGCTCGGCCGCAGCCGATCTCGGTGCGCGTCAGGCTTGGTGGGTCGGCACCGTCGCTGCCTCGATCGGCGGACTGGCACTTCTCGTCTTCCATCCCGTGAAATGGCTGAAGGCCGCGGGTATCATCCTGCTCGTCCTGCCGCACCTCATCGGCGCGCCGCACGCGACGCCGGGCGAGGCGGGAGTAGTCCCGCCGGAACTGGCCGCGCAGTTCGTGATTACGACCATGTTTATGAATGCCGCGATGTGGATCGCGCTGGGCGTGACGACCGCTTATTTCTTCGGCCGTTTCTCCGATAACGGCGAGCGCGGCCAGATCGTCGACATCAGTGCGTAAAGCGATGACCGCCGACACGGTTGCCGAGCCAGCAAACGTGTGTCATCGAATGACAGCAGAGTAGGGATTACCGGCGGCATTCGCGGTTGGCGATCCGCCGCCATGTATTTGAGAAATCTCGGACAGGTCCATGCAAGACGGAACAGGCGATCCGACACAACAAGACCCGCAACCCGATGCCTACGCGCAGCGTTCGCAATCGTCCCATTTGTGGTACGAAGTGCGGCTCTGCCTGGGTTATCTGACCCGGATTCCGGTCTTTTCAGTCGAATATTCCGGCCATAGCTCGCTTGCGCAGGCCTCCTGGGCCTTCCCCGTGGTCGGCCTGTTCGTCGGCCTGGTTGGCGCGGCCGCGCTCTGGCTGACGGATATGTTCGGTCTGGCCGCCCAGTTGTCTGCGTTGCTCGCGCTGATGGTCATGACCATCCTGACCTGCGCCCTGCATGAAAGCGGTCTCGCGCGCACGGCCGACAGCTTCGGGCTGACCGGCGAACGTGAACAGCGCCTCGCCGCCCTGGCCGATCCGCGCCTCGGCGTATTCGGCATGGTTGCGCTGATCGCGATCTTTACCGCGCGCTGGCTGACGCTCGGCGATCTCGTGGCCATCTCGTTTTCGGATGGTGTGATCACCCTGATCGCGGCGACAGCGATTTCGCGCGGCGTTCTGCCCTTCATCATGCATGCCGTACCCGATGCTCAAGCCGATGGAGCGAGCCTCGATACCAGCCGTCCCGAAGCGCGCCCGGCCGGGATCGCACTTGCCATTTCTGCGATCCTCGCGCTGTTTGCCTTCGGCTTCGGCGGAACCATCATCATGGCGGTCATGGTCTGCCTCGTCGCCTTCATCATCGTGCAGATGGGAAAGAAGCTGATCGGCGGACAGACCGGCGACGTGCTCGGTGCTGTTCAGCAATTGACCGAAGTCTGCGTGCTCGTGACCGCCGCCAGCTTCGCGTCGTGACCGCCAAGGCGAACGTGGGGGCGAACGACGGGGCACTGCATTGGTGGTGGATCCGCCATGCGCCGTCCGCAAGCGCCGCCAACATCATCCACGGGACCGACAATGTCGCAGCCGATCTGCATGATGCCGAGGCTTTGAGCCGGCTGGCGAACATGCTGCCGCCCAGCTTGCCTGCCGTCACAAGCAGCGTTGCACGCGCGGTCGAAACCTACGATGCCCTCCGCGCACTCAATCCCGCCTTGTGCGCCGCAGACGTCGAGGCGGATTTCCGCGAGCAGGACTTTGGCGCCTGGACAGGATGCACCTGGGATGAGATCGCGCCCGAGGCGCCGCAGTTCTGGAACAATCCGGTCGATACCGCACCGCCCGGTGGCGAATCCTATGCGTTCATGTGCCGGCGGGTTGTCCGACGCATCGTCACACTCAGCGCCAAACGACAGGAAGGGGCCATCGTCAGCGTTGCCCACGCCGGCACGATCCGGGCCGCACTGGCGCTCGCCCTCGATCTCGATTTCGCGGCCTCCATCCGCTTCGAGATCGAACCTTTGTCAATGACCCGCATCGATGCCTTTGTCGGCCCGTCCGACGTGTCGTGGCGCGTGCATTCGGTCAATGTGCCCGTCGCGGGACCAGACCCGGAGTAGGGACGGGACGAAAGCATTCCCCGCCTTTTACCAAGCAACCCTATCCTTTACGATTTTCCGGTTAGGAGACGTCAGTCATGCCCGATATCGGCGTTTTGATCTGTGGACATGGCAGCCGTGATGCACGCGGGCCGGCGGAATTCGCCGCGCTCGCAGGCCAGATCGCGCGCCGGTTCCCACACTGGACGTTCGGCCACGGTTTCCTCGAATTCGCCGAACCCACCATCGCCGATGGCCTCAAACGTCTGACCGAATCCGGTGCCCGAACGATCATCGCCATACCGGCGCTGCTGTTCGCCGCGCGACATGCCAGGATGGATATCCCCGCGGTCTTGCGCGCAGCCGCGCCTAGCGGGGTCGAGATCCGCTACGGCGAACCGCTCGGCTTCGACCCCAAGCTATTGCGCGCCGTCGCCGACCGCATCGAGGAAGCCGAGGCCGCCGCGCGCCCCGGAGCCGCGCGGAGCGAGACACTGCTGCTGGTCGCCGGACGCGGCACCACCGACCCGGACGCCAACGGCGATCTCGCCAAACTGTCACGCCTGTTATGCGAGGGCATGGAATTCGGCTGGGGCGAGACCTGTTATTCGGGGGTCACCGAACCCCAGACCGAGCGCGCGCTCGACCACGCCGCCAAGCTTGGCTACCGCCGCATCCTCGTACTGCCGTATTTCCTGTTCACGGGCGCCTTGGTCGAGCGGGTTCATGCCGCCACCGACGCCGCCGCCCGGCGTCATCCGGAGATCGAGTTCGTCAAGGTTGGCCACCTCAACACTCATCCTCTGATCGTCGAAGCCTTTTCGGATCGCATCATCGATGCCCTCGAAGGCCCACCGCCGGAGCACGACGTTCGCCACCATGATCATGACCACGACCATGATGATTGCGACGACGAATGGCATATTCATGCGCCGGGCGGGGGCGGGAGGGCCGAAATCGCTGACGCTTATTCGCTCGCGCCGCGTAAAAAAGCCGGCGGCCGCTGACATCGGCTTGTCCACCGCCGCTGCTATCAATGCCGGGGCAAGTCTTATAAGGTCCGGATCATGTTGGTCGACAGTCATTGCCATCTGAATTATCCGGGCCTCGTTGAAGAATTGCCGGAGGTGCTGAGCCGTGCGCGCGCCGCCGGCATCGGCACCATGGTCTGCATTTGTTCCCGCATGGGTGAATTCCCGGCAATCCGGGCCATCGCCGAGGCTAATTCCGACATCTATTGCAGCGTCGGGGTCCATCCGCATGATTCCGGAAACGAGGACATCCAGCTCGATACGCTGCTCGAAGCCGCCCGACATCCCAAGGTCATCGGCATCGGCGAGACCGGGCTCGACTTCTATTACGACAGCAGCCCGCGCGACGCTCAGGAAGCGAACTTTCGCGTCCATATCGCGGCAGCCCGCGAAACCGGCCTTCCGCTCATCGTCCATACCCGCGACGCGGACGTGCGCACCGTCGAAATCCTGACTGAGGAATACAAAAAAGGGCCGTTTCCAGGCCTCATCCATTGCTTTACGGCAGGCCCAGAACTTGCTGAAAGCGTTATAGAATTAGGATTCTACATTTCGCTGTCGGGCATCATCACCTTCAAGAATGCCGAAGATGTGCGCCAGACCGTCGCAAGGTTGCCGTTGGAGCGCATCCTGGTCGAAACCGACTCGCCATTCCTGGCGCCGATCCCCAAACGGGGCAAACGCAACGAGCCGTCTTTCGTCGTCCACACCGCCGAGCGCGCGGCCGAGCTGTTCGGCGTTAGCTCCGAAGACCTGGCGCGGACGACGACCGCCAATTTCTTCCGGCTGTTCACCCGGGCAAGCGTGCCCAAAGCCGCCGAATTGAGCACGTAACCCGATGCGGGTGACGTTTCTCGGCTGCGGAAGTTCCGCCGGCACGCCCTCGGTCGCCAACGGCTGGGGCGCAGCTGATCCCAACGAGCCGAAAAACCGCAGATTACGGCCGTCGATCCTGGTCGAAGAGGGCGAAACCCGCATCCTGGTGGACACGTCGCCGGACCTGCGCCAGCAATTGCTGACGGCCGGAATCAATCGCCTCGATGCCGTTTTGTTTACCCATGCCCATGCCGACCATTGCCATGGCATCGACGACCTGCGCCCGGTCAACGAGGCCATGGGCGCTGCATTGACGGCCTATGCCGATACCGCCACTTGGGCGTCAATCGGCGAACGGTTCGCTTACGTCCTGGAGCCGCTTAGCCCCAAGGTTCCGTATTTCTACAAGCCATGCCTAGTGCCGACGACCATCGCGGCCGGCGAGACGTTCCGGATCGGATCCATGGCCATCCAGGCCTTTGATCAGGACCATGGCCGGATGCGCACGCTGGGGTTTCGGTTCGGCGCTTTCGCATATTCGACCGATCTGGTCCGGCTACCTGAGGAGAGTTTCGATATCCTCAAGGGTGTAGAGACCTGGGTAGTCGGCACGCTGGGCCCGAACGAACATCCGACCCATGTCCATGTCGACAAGGCGCTGGCCTGGATCGATCGGGTGGGGCCGAAGCAGGCGTTTCTCACGCACATGAGCAATCGGCTGGATTACGGCGCGCTGTGCGCCAAATTGCCGCCGCATGTGCGGCCGGCTTATGACGGATTAGCCCTCGAAATCGACTAGATATTTTCAATGAGAGTTCGATGCTAAGCATTTGAATTCTAATTTATCTTATCCAGACACCGAAATAATACATAATATACATTATGCGACAACTTTGTCGCATGCTGGACGCGATGCTTTGTGCCTTCGCGCCCGCCGCACGCTATGCGTGGTGAGGTATTCAACAATTCCCTAATACACGCGTAATTCGGTTTTTGAGCGCGCCATGTCGTTCTTCAATGCTCCGAAAATCCCGAAAGAATTTCACCTGATCCCGCCCGGCGCCTACCGGCCGCTGTCCGATTGGTATCTCACCGTCGGCCGGAAGCTCGCCGCCCTGGCGGACGATTACGAACGCGGCGACGGCGATTTCGCCAGCCTGCATCAGCAGGTCGGCCGGTCACGCGGATCGGCCGATATGGTGCGCGCGCACATCGTCAACGGCATGAAAAAAGCGGACGCCTATGAGGCCGTGCGCAAGCTCACCGGCGAAACCATCGAAAGCATCCGTTCCGACTACCGGCACAAGTACCACAGCGCGCTCCGCGAGGAAGCCAACCGCGCCCGCATCCTGAAATACCACGATCAGGGTTTCGGTCCTAAGGCGGTCGCCACCATCACCGGCCTTCCCTATGCTATGGTCGCACGCACGTTGAAGGATGCACGATGAGAAAACGACTGAAGGCCGGACCCATCGAAATCTGCATCGCCACCGGCAAGGATGCCGACGCCGATGACGCCGCCGAGGCCGACGCGATCACGAATGCGATCTTGGAGTTTCCCGACGACCTGCGGATGAAGGTCGCGCGCCTGGTCCGGTCGGTCATCGATGACGATGACGTGGACGCGCATCTGCGCGCCATCTGGGGGCCGGACAGCGACCCCGACGACCGGTGACGGCCGAGATTTACCTCATATTCGGGATCTTGGGCGGCGTGGTCGGGACCATCGCCCTGGCCGTGTGGTTCATCGGCTGGCCTAAGAGGTAGTCAGGCCCATTCCTTGTAGGCGTAGACGGCGGCGAGCGCGGCCAAGGCCCATAGGCCCCATTTGAGCTTGGTTGACGTGCTGTAATCCCACTGAGGGTTACCCTCGCCTACGCCGACCAGAAGGCTTTCCGTGCCGACGCTTTCAGGCTCACCGCCGCCCTTGGGATAGGCCCAGATATCACGGTAACCGCCCGGCCCATCGATCACGTAATAGAACGCGCGATCATAACCGAGCGGTGCGCGCGGATAGTTCCGGCGCACCGTCGAATTGCCGTCTCCGCTGGGCGACCCCCAATCGGAATAGCCCGCGTAGACGGTGTAGATGGGCGTGCCGTCCGCTGTGAAGGACGCCATGACGCCCTACCGGCGCTTGCGGCGGCGCCGCGTCTTTTTCTTCTTCAACGCAGCGCGGGCCTTTTTGAGATTGCGGCGCGCAGCCGCCTTTTGTTTCGCCGTCGCCATGTCAATGCGCCTTTTCCTTCATGAACGCACCGAGGATGCCGCCGATCAGCAGCACGCCAATGGATATCGGGTCGGCGCCCGACGCGACCGCACCGCCAACGTTGGTCAGCGTATCGACCACGGCTGGAGCCTCGTTAATCTGCCCGAGCTGGCCCGCACCTTGGGCGACGGCCGCGAGGCCCAACCACGTGGTCGGCTCTTTGAGACGCTTCAACAACCAATCCATGCTACAGCTCCTTTCGTAGCTCTTTCGGATAGACAAAATTTTCCAGGTTCGAGATCCGGCGCAGCAGATCGCCGTAGCGTACGAGCTGCACCGCGTTCGCCAGCACGAGGCCCAACAGGATCACGCCGCGATTGGCCTCGATGAAGGGCAGCAGTTCCACGGCTCAGATCAGCCCCTTGTATTTGCCGACGAGATACAGCCCGCCGCCGATGACGACCCACTTCGCGAGGCTCGCCGTCTGCTCAGTTCCCTTTGCGACGAACCAGCCGCCAGCCGCACCGACACCGAGCAACAAAATCGCGGGCATGCCCTCGCCTCCTACAGCGCCGCCAGCGCGGCCTGATATTTCCGCCAATGGTTTTCGACCTGGGAATTATCGGCGCCCGGCCCGCCGTTGTAGCTCTTAACGACCCATTCGTCGGAGCGGCGCACGCCGCCGTAATTGCGCAGCCAGCTCACATAGGCCGCGCCGAAATACATCGACGTGCGCGGGTCCAGCAGATCATCCATCGACGGGACACCAAGATCGTTGTAGCCCATGTCCGTGGCGAGCCACTTTGCGGTCCCGACCAGCGTTTGCATGAGACCGATGGACGCGTCACCGATGGCCGGCTCGTATCGCACCGCGAGCGGGTTGCCGCTACTTTCGATCATCGCCATGGCCGTCAACATCATCGGATCGACGTTGTTCCTGTTGAAGAACGACGCCACTACCTCGTCCGCCAGCGCGTAAAGATCGTTGCTCGTCTTCGCGATGCCGGGGATCGCGACGGTGCGCGATGTCAGCGCCCAGAACAGCGCCGCGAGACCACCCAGCATCAGGAGTGCATTTTTTTCCGCCTTGCTCACTCTTCGACCTCCACTTGTTCGGCCGCGATGCGCGCCAGCTCCGCCGCGTGGGCGGCAACGAAAGGCGCGACCAGATCGGCAGCATCGTCGCCGTCGTACCAAAGCCGTTCACCAATGGTGCGCTCCATCGTCGCGTGGCCGTCGTCGTAGGACTGGATCGCATGCACGACGGCATCGGTTTCGGGAAAGGGCTCGCCACCCTCAACGCCGAACACGACAGCAACGCCGTCTACGATCACCACGCTGTCGGATGGGATAACAGTCACGCGCATCATTTCACCCGGATGCAGAAGTTTTTGACGATCCCCGGTGGCACGTTGCGGTGCGCGCCACCGCTACCAGCGCCGCCCGACGTGCGGCCGACCGGGCCAATTGCCGTCGAGCCCTGGCCATTCGAAAAGACATCGCCGCCGCTACCGCCCTTCGCATAATCCGAATAGCTGTGACTGTGGCTCGGCATCTGCGACGACGACAGCGTGACCGTCTCCGATCCGCCGCCAGCGCCCAACGTCTTTCCGTCGAAGCCTGCCCCGGCCGTCGTAATCCGGTTCGCCGCGGTGCCGCCCATGTCGTCGCGGCCGAAGCCGACGCGCCCTTTTCGGTTCGGCAGATTGAACGTCGTCGCGCCGTCGCCCGCGCCGAAGGTTGTGCCGATCTTCTTGAACAGCACGGCGAACGCGGTGCGCGAGATCGCGGCGCCGTCTTCCCACATGAAGTTGGAGCTGGGCAGCTCGGCGCCGTTCCACTCGATTGACTGGCCGATCATGACGCCAGCGCCAGCGGATAGCAGGCGCGCCATTTAGGCTTCCTCACATACGCGGACTTCGCACGTGTCGGCCTCAACGATGCCGTAGATCGCGGCCGAATTTTCGAACTCCATGACCTCGCCGGGATCGAACGGAAAGCCGTCGTCTTTGGTCACGTCGTCGCCCGATCCGAGATAGACCGTCGCGCCGCCCACGTTGCGCAGCGTCACCTTTTTGCGTTCCAGGTTCTGCGCAATGATCACGGTCGCACTGTCGGCCACCGTCACCGCAGCCGCCGTGAACGAGCTGGCGGGCGCGATATCAACCGCGCCATTGAGCGTGGCCTTGTTGTCCCACAGCTCGCCGTAACCGAGCGCCAGCGTCAGCGTGAGCGACGAAGCATTGGGGTTGTAGACCGTCACCGTGCGGTATGGGTCGCCGTTGTAACCGACCTTGCCGGAAAAGCCCTGCTCCATTTCGGTGGTCGGGCCGTTGTCGAAGCCCAGCTCGAAATTGGTCTGGTTGCTCGCCAAGACGTTGAAGTAATCACCTTCGACGTTGAGCGCGCGCGTCTCGCCCGCAGCCAGCGTGATGGGATAGCTGCGAAGAAATTTCAGTGCCATTTGATCACCTTGCCCGCGACGATGACCGCCGTAATGATGGTCCCCCACTTCAACAGATCGACAAGGTTCTGTCGGTCTTCCGACTGGTTTTGTTTAAGAGCCTGCTCGATAAGCGAGAGAGATTTTTCGTTGCCCTGGCGCGCGAACGCGAGGCTTTCGTTGAACGCACCGGTCCCCGCCTCCAACAGCTCCTTAATCAGATCGGGAATTTGCGCCGACACGATAGGATCGTTGAGGTCGAACGTTGCGCCGGTATCGAGCTGCACCACGATGGCGCTGTCCGAAGCGGCAATCCGTTCGTCGGTCTGGTTGGTGGTGTTCGAGCTGTTGGAAGAGCCGCCGCCGCCGCCCATCACAGATCCTTTCGCAAGATGACTTGGGAGGCCTGATAGCCCATCGACAGCGCCTTTGAGACAAGGCCGCGACGATGCGTCACGAAACGGATTGAGCTGGCACCGCCGCCCTTGGCGATGCCTTCCATCGCCGGGAGGATCGTTGCCGTAAGATCGACGCCCGCCAGCTTGCCGCCGCCCAGGACGATGACGCACTCGCTACCAACATCGCCGTCGTCAAAATCGATCACGGCCGCGCCGATCAGCTCGCCGCGCGCATGGACGCCGATGGCAATGAGATTTTGCGAGCCGATGGCATCGCGATAAAACTGCAACGTGGTGTGCGGTGACTGGAGATCGACCATGGAAAGGACGTGCTCCAGTTCGGGCGACCAGCCGACGCGGCGCAGCTCTATTTCCGAGACAGCATCCATAGCGCCAGCAATGCCCCACCGATAAGAACTAGACTGTTGAGACCGCCGCCCGTGCCGATGTTGGTGACGACGAACGGACTACTCCAATCGCTGTAGCCATCGTTCCGGCCGCTTGCGGAGCCGCCAGCGCCGCCCGTGATGGACGGCATGCTGGACATCATCGAACCGAACATCGATCACTTCCGAAGGAGAAGGACCGCGCCCAGGACAACACCGCCGATCAGCAAGATCGGAAGCATGGAGCCGGAGCCCTCGCCCAGACCGAACGCACCTTGCGGGCGCCGGGCGTTGTAATACTCGAGCTCCGCGCGGCGTTGATCGATAGCGAGCTGATTTGCATCGCGCTGCGCTTCGATATCGAGCCACTTAGAGAAGCCGCTGGAGGCGGTATCCCACGCCCCCTCCAGCCAATCGAGTATTCCGCCTCCGGTGATTTCACCGTCCATGGACGAACTCCGTTAGTCGCGCGGGCCCAGGGTCCGCGTCAGCACGGTGATATTGTCAGCGGCCGACACCGTGACGTCGAAACGCAGATCGGCCACCGGCTGTTTTGTCGCCGGATCGATGACCGGCAACGCATCGGAGACACGGTTGGTCATCCCGAAATCGATCGAGTACATGCCGGACTGCGAAGTGCGGCCCCAATCGGCCAACAATTCGGTTTGCTGCGCGATGGACAAGTCTTCCCACAGGTTGGTGCTGTTCACGCTGGCCTTTGCCGACGTGAGATTTTCGTGGAAGAAATGAACAGCGCGATACGTGTCCGTCTTCGGAAGGGTCGATAGGTTCGAGGTGCCGGCCGCAGCGGGCGAGTACGTGAACCGCTTCCATTTTTCGATGGTGCCCATGTTGCGCGTCACCGGTTCCCAGATCGCTTTCGCGGTCAGACCGGGCGACGTAGCCGCCGCCAAGATGTCCACTTCGATTTGGAACGTCGCAACGTCGGCCATGCCCCATCCGAGCACGTCCTCGCCCTCAGCGGTGCGCATCCACGGTTCCGAGAAATAGATCGGTAGCGTGGAGGCGGCGAACGCCTTACCGACATAGCGGTTAAGGTCGAAGAGCTGCGCGGGCGTCATGGTGCGCTGCGTGGTGCCGTTCACCTTGAGGCGGATTTCATTGATACCGCCTTCGATGTCCGCTTCGGCAATCGAGGCCGAGCCGCTCTCGGTGTAGTAGAGCTTGAGCCCGTGGTAGGTGCCGGTACGCGGCACGTCTAGCGTAGCGGTTTGACCGGCCGCGACGCCGTTGAAGGACGGAAGGGTAATGATGCGCTTCATGTTGACGCGGCCCTACATGTCGAAGCCGTCGGACGCAGCTTCGATGAATTCGCTGCTGTCGTAGGCCTTGTTCATGATGTAGCCCGCCAGCATGACCCCGGCCGCGCAGGCCAGGACGATGGGCAGATAGTCTTGAACGATCTTCATGGCGAAGAACCTCTAAGCCGTGGTGGTGGCGGGCGTGGTGGACGCCTTCAAGTTAGGTTCGATCACAAAGCGGATCACCGCCCAGGCGGCGATGGTGCCGAGCGTGGCGGCGGCGATGCTATCGATGCTGACTTTCATGGGCGTCTTTCCAGGCCTACACAGGTTGAAGTGTTGCCACGGAAACGCGGTTCGCGCGGGCGGTCAAAGGCCCGATTTCCTACTATCTACGTAGTAGGGAAATTCACTTTTTTAGAGAATTTTTCCCGCGTGTGATCTTGCCCAGGTGATACCGCAGGTATTCATGGGGACCGAGGGCGGCGAGCTGGGGAACATTCTCGCGGCGGATCGTCTTAGCGATGCGGTCTAGGTCGGCGGCTTCATCAAGCCGGAAGATGTAGCGATCTTCGCAGTTGCCGGTGAAGGTGGTCGACACCAAGGCGGGCCGCTGGAAGATTCCGATAACCTCGATATCGGAATGTCGGCCGGTCAGGCACATTTCCTTGAAGCCCCACAGGTGCGCCGGAAGCTTTTCGCTAGGGAACGAAAACGACATTTCTTCGACTACCAGGAGGATGCGCTCACCCCTCACCGCCTGTTGGAACTCTATTAGGCCGAGCGACAATCGGTGCAGCGCATCCGGCCGCGCGTTCGCCCTAGGTACGTAGGAGATTTTGAAGCCCTTCGACCGACCGGCGCGCTTCAATACGCCGCCGATGTCCGACCACTCGACGCGACGAAATCCGGCCTTGGCATATTCGCCCATCGGATCGAACACGACCACGCGACGACGCGAGCGCAGCAGTTCCTTAACGCGGGTAGATTTTCCCATCCCGCGCATGCCACAGACGAACGTCATCGGCGCGTCGGTCATTTCAGTTCCTGGCCATCGACGTGAGCCGGAGCGGTCGCCACCGGCTGGGGTTCTGCAGCCTGTGGAGCTGCCCCCGTCGGTTTCACAGGTGTCGGCCTCCGCGCCTTCAGCTCGGCCGCGACGCCGGTTGAGACGGTGAAGCCAAACGCGCCGATCACCGCGATGCGCTGGACCCATTTGTTGCCCGGCGACAACAGCCAGTGCAGCCAGGGAACCTCAAGTGCGGTGTCGTAGATCGCATCCGACGCGGCGCGCGCAGCAGGATCATCGGCCGCGATGTCGAGCGACCTCAACGCCTCGCCGGTTTTATACTGGACGAGGACATTGGCGCCCTTGAAGCAACCGATGAAGGCGGCAAAAAATTCGTCGCGCGTGAAGGTGCGCGGAGCTAAGACATCGCCGCCAGAATTATCGCCGCCAGATGCAGCGCCATGAACGCCGTCCCCGTCACCAGTAGAAGGCGCTCCCGGTTCCTCGCCAAAATCGAACGACGACGCCAGGGGCTCGTCATCGGCCGACGGGGACACCGGGGCGTCGTCGCTGTTGCGCGGGCCGTTGTTCGGGCTCAGGGGTTGGAATGTCGTCATGGGCTTCTTCCTTGGGCTTTGATCCGTTGAACGCTTCCGCGATCTTGCGGCTTTCAGCGATGCCGTATTTGAACATGCCGCCGCAGGCCTTCCCCTCGACAGCGCCGTTGCACTCGTATCGTGGCCAACCTGCCGCCGACGTGATCACCTCTACCTTTGCGCCGCATCGGCACACGTCGCGACCGACCACCTCGTTAGGTGGACACGGCCCCGTCACCTTTTTCTCCGTCATGGGATTTCCTCATCGGCCGTCGAAACCGCGCGGCGTACCCTGGCGGCCGGACCATGGCGGGAACGCGACGCACATCCAGCCAGACCTGCAATCCGATATGGCCGTGATATTCCATGAAGCGACCACCGGCCGCGACGACAGAAAGAAATTCCTCTACGAGGCGACGGCGGCGAAGGTGATGGAAGCCGTCGGCGTTGAGGAAACCGACGATTTCAGTCTCGTCCTCATCGGCTGCGATCTCGGCGTCATCCAGCTCCGGCGCATCGTAAGTTTTCCGCACATCGCCAAACCACGTGAGCTGGCGCGCGCCCTTGAACGCGAGGGCATATTCGCGGAAGAGCGCACCGTCCTGCGAATTGCGGTCACGGGCATAGTCCGCCAAGATCTGGAACGGCGAGCGACCACCCTTCGATTTTTTCAGGTGCGCGTGCGTCAGCTCCCAATCCACGCCCCACTTGGTCACGTAGTCACCGGCCGCGCCGGGCGTGTCAGCCCAGCGCCAATCCTGGCCGGCACGTTCGCAGATGTAGCCGCGCGCCGCCGCCTTATCGATCCACAGCGCGATAAGCTTTTCCTGGTAGGCCTCTATCGCCGCGTCGCCAGCCTTGGCGTCGAAGAAGGTCAAGATGTGCAGGTGCGGATGCCAGCCGTTCTGCCCGTGCGTCACTTCGAGCGATCGCACACCACCGACGACGCCGCCGAAGCCCTCAGCCTGCTTAAAGGCGCGCGTGCCGCGCATCTTCGACCACGTGGTGGAGACGTCCTTTTTGATCGTCGCAACGCGCGTGGCGACGTTGTGGCGCAGCGTCAGCGTGGTCATGGTGACCTTGCCGCCCGTCGCTTGATGCAACGAGACGATGCCCTTCACCTCGCGTTGCCGCCCTATCGCGATCCGCGACGCGCACACCGGGCAATGCCAGACGCTATGGCAGGACACCACCCCAGCGAACGACCCGCCGTCAGCGTGCTTTTGCAGGCCAACGAACGTCTCCGCGTCCGTCTCGAAAAGCCGCGAAACCTTTTTGCCACACCGCGCCACGCCTTCCTCCGGCAGAAGCGCCCCAGCAAAGCCGGTTAACAGCCGTTTTTCCCGCTGGCGGTCGGATTTTTTAGGGGTATCCGCGTCCTCCCCCGGAAAAGTTACTTCCCTTCTATCAAGGCCCGCCCCGCCGTCCATCAGGTGCACGGCTCCTCATAGACGAGGCGACCGCACGCGAGCACATAGGGGCTCTCGCCGTCTATTTCGACCGTGTAGGCCCCTTTGCCATTGTAGACCGCGATGGCGCGCGCCGTGCGAAAGGGCATGTCTGCGACCGTCGTACCGTTGACGACGATCCTCAGGCGCGGCTCGGGGCGGCGCGGACGCTTCATTGCCTGCCGTCGTCTAGGATCGCCCCAATCGTGTGGTAGATGCTTTCGAGCATCGGCCGCGCGACGTGGAACGACCACTTCCGAAAGAGGAAGATCAGCTCGAATGATGCGCCGCCAAATTGGTCGGCCTGCGCGATGACGTTGTGTTTGTGAAACACACCGCCGACGCTGGCTTCGATATCGAGCGTGCGGCGTGGGAAACGCCGTTGCGGCCTATCGTCCATCATGCCTCCATGAAGAAGATTTTGGCGACGTCGGCCGCGACCTCTTTGAGCGAGGGCATGCTTTCGAGCGCGCGCCACCAATAGATTTCGAAGTGATCGATTTTGTTCGTCTCGATGCAGACGAACTTGAAGGGGTGCGCCAGATCGGGCGCATCGGCATAGATCACGAACGCGACTTGCGGCGAGACGGCCGGGTGATCGATGCGCCAGCCGTAGAGCAACGGGACCTTGCCCCACTTGCCGCGATAGTCAGGGACCATCACGCCTTGATCCGGTCCCATCTCGCAGACGATGTGAACCGGCACGCCATCGGGATAGTGGAAGGTGCAGACGCGCCCTTGGAAATTCGCAGGGCGACCTTGCATCGGCGCCAGACAGCCGATGCGCCGCACGTTCGGCGGGAGCACGGGACGCCCCGGATTAGTCTGCGACGGGTACCCAACGCGGGCGGCCGCCCACGATCACTTTTCGGTGGGGCACGCCGTCGCGCAGCTCAACGCCCTCGGGCAGCGGGGCAGGCGCGGCCTTGCGAGCCTTCGACGCCTGCCCCTTCCCGCGTGCATTCGTGGATTTCTTGCCGGTGGATTTCTTGGTCGCGGTCTTAGCCATGATCGAACCCCTAAATCTTGAGCCCCGATCCCCTTCGGAGGCACCGGCCGTAGGGTCACTACGGCCGGTAGATGGTCCGGGGGATCAAACCACCAGATCAGGCGGGACACGCTAGATGTGGTGGATGCCTTACGGTATAGGGCGATTTGTGGCGACTGGGCAATACCCTTTGATTTAGGGCATCATGCACCCTAGATCATAAAGCACTCACCAGCGGGCAGATATGGACCTTCACGAGTACATTCGCGACGCCAGAGCCGGAGCCGACGTAAAGTCGGATCGCGAGCTGTCGCGGAAGCTGGCGGGTAACCCGAACTTGATCCAGAACTACACGCGCGGCGCAGCATGGCCGTCCGATGACATCATGCTGAAGCTTGCCGAGATGGGCGGGCACGATCCGGCTATTGCCCTACTGGACCTCAACCGCTGGCGCGCAGGAGCGCGCGCCGCGTCGATCTACAGCGAAATTCTATCCAAGATCGCAGGCACCGCCGCCGCGATCTTGGTTGCCATCACCGCGTTGTCGCTCAACAACGCCCCTGCCCTCGCCGCCATGAGCCCGGCCGACCAGAAAGGAGGTAATCAGCACGCAGTGACCGCGTTGGCAGCGCGCGAGCGGCAACAGACAAACGCCCATCCAATATACATTATGCGACAAATTCTTATGGCAGGTTACCATGGGAGGCTGGTGGTAAGCGGTCGTGAATGACGTTGAAATTCCTCTGGCCGCGACCCCCAAAACGACACTTCCCGCCCTTGGCTCAGAAGCCTCGAAGGAGGTCTAAATGCCGGCTTAGAATCCGTCGCACGAAGCGTGGATGGAAAATCAAAATCGACCGCTGGAAGATCAAGATCGAAGCAAAGATCAGACTCGAGATCGATGTCGGATGATCTTCAGCCGCCCGCCTTAGTCTCGACGCTGAACCAACTGACGAGCCCATCCCCGACCTGCCTCAGAACGTCGCCTCCCTAGCCCCGATCGCAGCATGTCGGTACGAAGCTGAAACGGGTGATCCTCGAAGCTCCGGGCGATCCTGCCGCTGACCGCCGAGCATGGGCGCGCCAAAGACACGGGAATCCCAGGGCGCGCGTGCGTCGGGAGAGCGAGACCGGCATAGTGGGAAATCCGTTTTGCAGGGTCTCATCCTGCAAGCCTATAACTACGCCCCAACGAGCGATTTGGATCACATGAGCCGCGAAATCGACCGACTTCTGGCCATCATGGCCCACCTGCGCGACCCCAAGGACGGCTGCCCCTGGGATCTCGAACAAAGCTTCGAGACCATTGCCCCCTACACCATCGAAGAAGCCTATGAGGTTGCCGACGCCATCGAACGGCGCGACATGACTGCGCTGCGCGATGAGCTGGGCGACCTCCTGCTTCAGGTCGTTTTCCACGCCCAGATGGCCTCCGAATCCGGCGATTTCGGCTTCGAGGACGTGGCCAAGGCCATCAACGACAAGATGGAACGGCGCCATCCCCACGTGTTCGGTGAAAGCGCCACCAAGATCGAGGACGCAGCCGCTCAGACCCAGGCCTGGGAAGCCCAGAAGGCAAGCGAACGCGCCGCTGACGGCCAGGCGAGCGTGCTGGCCGGCGTCGCGCGCGGCCTGCCCGCCCTGCTCCGCGCCTTCAAACTGCAGAACCGCGCCGCCCGGGTCGGCTTCGACTGGCCGGACAGCTACGGCGCTTTGGACAAGCTGCGTGAGGAGATCGAGGAACTGGCGGCCGAGATCGTGCCCAACGGCGAACCCACCCTCGCCCTCGCCGAAGAGGTCGGCGACGTCCTGTTTTCCGCCGTGAATCTTGCGCGCAAGCTGGGCATCGAGCCGGAAGACGCGCTTCGGCGCGGCAACCGCAAGTTCGAGCGCCGCTTCGCTTATATCGAGCGGAGCCTCGCCGCCCAGGGCCGCGAGCCTGCGGAAACATCGCTCGAGGAGATGGAAGCGCTCTGGCAGGACGCCAAGACTCAGGTATGATTCCGGCCATGCACTCTACGTGGCGCGTCCTCGCCTTCCGCTTCCGACGTTTTGTTCCCACGATCCTGGCCGTTACGATCGCAGCCTTCGCGTTGTCGTCGTGCTACCTGCCCGGCAGCTTCGACGCCGAGATCGAGCTCTCGCGCACCGGCTTCTACAAGATGACCTTCGACGGCTATATCGTCGACGTGTCGCTTTACGACGACCTGCGCCAGGGCAAACTGACGCAAAAGCAGCAGGAAGAGAAGATCGCCAACACCATCACCGACTTCAAACGCGATGGCGACACCAAGGAAGTGTCCTACTACGGCCAAGGTGCGTTCAAGGTTGTCTGGCAGACCTCAGGCGACATCACACGTACCAAGCAGGTCGTCTTCTTCCGCCGCAACGAAAATATGCTCTCGATCACCTATGACGAGAAGGACGGCACGATCGACCTCGCCGGCAAATACATCAAGAAGCAGGATGCGGACCGAATCATTCAGATGGGTCTGAACATCCAGGGCGTGTTGCGTGTGAAGACGGACGCGCACGTCATTGCGCACAATGCGCAGCGCGTGACCAAGGACGGGCTGACGACGATCTACGGCTTCCAGCTCAATTCCGTCACCGACCCGTCGCCGCGCATGAAAGTGGCGCTCTAGATTCGGCCGGGAACAAAAAGCCATGACGAACAACGGAAAAGACAAGGACACTCCCTCCCGGTTGATCGACGGGCGGATCAAGGAACTGGGAGACTGGCGGGGCGAGATGCTTGCCCGCGTGCGCGCGATCATCAAGCAAGCCGATCCCGAAGTCATCGAAGAATGGAAATGGCGCGGCGTGCCGGTGTGGGAACATGCCGGCATCATCTGCACCGGCGAAACCTACAAAGCCGTCGTGAAGCTGACTTTCGCCAAGGGCGCCTCGTTGAAGGACCCATCCAGTCTGTTCAATGCCAGCCTCGACGGCAACGCGCGGCGCGCCATCGATATCCGCGAAGGCGACAAAATCGATGAAAAGGCGCTGAAGGCGCTGGTCCGCGCCGCGGTGGAGTTGAACATGTCCGCAGCGGCCGCAAAGAAACCAAAACGGAAATAAACGAAACTACTTCCGCTTGAGTCTGCGAATGAGGCTCGAGGTATCCCAGCGTCCGCCGCCCATCTCGCTGACCTCGCGGTAGAACTGGTTTACGAGCGCGGTAAGCGGCATGGAGGCACCCTTCGCGCGCCCCTCGCCCAGCGCGATGTCCAAGTCCTTGCACATCCAATCGACCGCGAAGCCGAAGTCGAACTTGTCCTGAACCATGGTCTTGCCGCGGTTCTCCATCTGCCATGACGTCGCGGCCCCCTTGGAGATCACGTCGACCACGCGCTCGCCATCGAGGCCCGCCTTCACCGCGAAATTGAGCGCTTCGGACAGCGCCTGCAGGTTGCCCGCAACGCAGATCTGGTTGGCGATCTTGGTGAGCTGTCCCGCGCCGGCCGCTCCCATATGGGTGACGGCGCGGCCGTAAACCTTCATCGCCGGTTCGGCCTTGGCGAAGGTGGCCGCATCACCGCCGACCATCACGGTCAACGTGCCGCCTTCCGCTCCCGCCTGCCCGCCGGACACCGGCGCATCGAGAAACCCGACGCCCTTGTCTTTGGCCGCCTTCTCAAGCTCGACGGCCAGCGTCGCCGAAGCGGTCGTATGATCGACCAGGATTGCGCCCGCCGCCATTCCGGCGAGCGCACCGTCGGGGCCGAGTGTGACGCTCCGCACATCGTCGTCGTTGCCAACGCACACGAACACGAGATCCGCACCACTCGCCGCTTCACGCGGCGTGCGTTTGGCCACACCGCCCTTCTCGGCCACCCACTTGTCCGCCTTCGCCGCCGTGCGGTTATAGACCGTGACGCTGTGCCCAGCCGTGGCGAGATGTCCCGCCATTGGATAGCCCATCACGCCAAGCCCGATAAAGGCGACCCTGTGCGGCATAGTTCGTTCTCCCCGTTTGCGTCCTGATTACGATAGGGCCTCGGCCAACAGCTCGCGCAGCGCCTGCCAATGATCGCGGTCGGCGGCCAGGATATAACGACCGTCGCGCATCGGGCCAGGTTGGTAAAGGCTGCCGTCGTCGGCGCGGCCGCTATGTCCACCAGCCTCCCGATGCAGCAGGACACCGGCCGCGTGATCCCATGCCTTGAGCTGGCCGTACATGGCGAAATCCAACCGGCCGCGGATCAGGTCCATATATTCGCGCCCGCAGCATTGCAGCCGTACCATGTCACTCGGCACCGGCGTGCCCTTGGCCTTGCTGAGATCCGCCAGCCGCTCGCGCGGACGTTTGGGGACCGAGCCGCGCATCGCCGCGATGGCGCGTTTGTCGACCGGCAAGCGAATGCGGCCCGATCGGCTCCATGCCCCCTCGCCCGCCGCGCCCCAGATCAGGTCGTCGCCAAGCGGATCGTAAATCCATCCCGCCTGGGTTTCACCGCCGATCGCGAGAGCCACGATCACGGCGAAGACCGGACGCCCTTCGGCGAAATTGCGCGTGCCATCGAGTGGATCAATGATCCACACAGCAGGTTCGCGTGCAAAATGTTCGATCACGGATGGATCGGCGGCGAAGCCTTCCTCCCCCACCACAACACTGCCCGGCAGCAAGTCGGTCAACGCAGCACTAAGGCGATGCTCGCTCGCGATGTCGGCAGCGGTCACGATCTCGCCCGCGTGTTTCTCACCGATCTCGTGGCGCTCCAGCCTTTCGAAGCGCGGCAGGATCTCCTCGGCCGCGACCATGCGCACGATCTCACCGACCTTCTGTGGATCAGGCAATGCGGATTTAGAAACGGACGTCACGGTTGGAACATGTCCCGGTCACGGTGATAGGCCTCGGTGAACAACTGGTGCAGGCGTTCCGCTTCCTTATTGAACGAGCCCTGCTGAAGCAACGCCATCATCGCGTAAACGGAAAAGGTCACGGCCTCGGCCTTGCCACGCAGACCGTGAGTGCGGGCGATCTCGTCCAGGTATTCGTGGACCTTGCGACGCGCAACGATGTTGAGCTGGCTTTTGACCAGGCGGTTCTTCAATCGCCATTTGCGTTGGGCAACGGGGTCGGCCATGGCGCGCTCCTCCTTCCGTTATTCTACTAGTAGATAAACGAGAGGGCTAGCCATAACTTCGGAAGCGACACATAGAGAAACCCTCCCCTTCGCATCCGGAGGGGAGAGTTTGTTCAGGTCGCGTTATTTCTTCCAGCCGTAATCGCCGAGGATCGGAACCGAGGTCGATAAGGGATTCTGTTCGATGACCAGATCCTTGTGGTGCGCCCATACGATCGGCAATTCCGTGACCGGCAGGATATAGGCCTTGGTATTGGTCAGATCGAGCGCCGGCTTGTAGAGCGCCGCGCGCTTGGCGTCGTCGAATTCGAGCTCACCGGCTGCCGCCGCCTTCTTGATCAACGGGTCCTGCCAATAATCGCGGTTCGCGTCATAAAAGAACGTGAACATGACCTGCGCATCCGGATGCGTTCCTGCCGGGTAGAACCCGACGAAGGCAGTGAATTCGCCGTCGCCGCGTTTGCGCAAATAGGCCGCGCTCGGCAGGCTTTCCACGGAGGCGCGGATACCGACCTTGCGCACCTCGCCCGCAATCGCTTCGGCCACGTATTTGACCGGCTCGTATGCGTCCATCTGCAGATCGAAGCCGTTGGGATACCCAGCCTCGGCCAGCAATTTCTTGGCTTCGGCGGGATTGTAGTCGTACGGCTTGTTGCCCGGATCGCAGGCGATCATCGAACGCCAGCAGATCGCCTCCGGTAGTTCAGCGATTTCGCCGCCCGGAATGATCTGTTTCTGCAGCAGCTTGCGGTCGATCGCCATGATGAAGGCCTTGCGAACGCGCTCGTCCGTCATGACCTTGTTCTTGGACCGGCCGATCGCATCCAGGGTCACGTAGAGCAGCATCGAGCTCGGCGTCGGCGTGACCTTCAGGTTCGGATTGGCGCTCAACGCCTTCGCATCGTCCGCGGTGATGTTGCGCATCAGGTCGATGTTGCCGGTGATGAGCTGTGCCGCTTGGGTCTGCCGATCGGGCATGAAGATGCCGCGCACCCGCTTGACCGGCGCCGGATAATAGCCTGACTTGTCCCAATAATTCTCAACCCGTTCCAGCACGAGACCTTCGTTGCGCCCGATGGAGGTGACGCGATAATGGCCCGTACCGACCGCGGTCTTGCCGTATTCGGGCACGCTGTTGGTCTTGGCCAGTTCCTTGATTATGCGCCCGTCGCGGATGCGCATGCGATAGGCCAGGATGCCCAGATCCGTCGAGAATGGCTCCTTCGAATGGATGCGGATCTTGTGCGGGCCCAGCACCTCGACATGGTCGACCCAGGTGTAGCGCTCCTTGAAGCGGATGTTGACCTTGGGATCGATCAGATAATCAAGCGTCGCCTTGACGTCGTCGGCGCCGAATTTATCGCCGTTATGGAAGACGACGTCGTCACGCAGTTCAAATTCCAGGGTTTTGTTGTCGATGCGCTTGAACGACTTGGTGAGGATGTTCACCCACTGCTTCTTGTGCTCGTCGTAACTGATCAACGGCTGGTAGACGGCACGGTCGAACTGGCCGGATTCATCCGTTGCATGATGAAATTCGTCCAGCACGCTGAACGTGTCGATGATGGCAACGCGGATGGTATCTTGAGCTTTTTGCGCGAGCGCCGGATAGGCACCGAGCCCTACACAGAGCCCGAGCGCAGCCGCCGCAGGCGTCAAACGTTTGAACATGTTGTGCTCCCTGTCAGGATGCGGATGCAAAGCCCCATACGTGGGAGCTTCTTAGGGAAGCATCATACACGGAAAGCCCAGTCGGGCGAAAACGCCTCTTGGTTGATGATTCAACCGCTCAAAACACCAAGACAGGCAGGAGATGCCTTCCGGATCAGTGCGACAGGAACGCCAGAACGAAAGGCACGGCCACTGCCGTCAGCAAGGCATTCAAGCCCAATGCGATCCCGGCGAAGGTTCCCGCGACCGGGTTGATATGGAACGCGCGCGCCGTTCCCATTCCATGCGCGGCAAGGCCGGCGGCAAAACCGCGCGCACGCCAATCGCGAATTCTGACCGCGTTCATGAGCGGCGTGACGATCAGGGCACCGACGACCCCTGTAAGGACGACCAATACACCGGTAAGCGCGGGATCAGCACCCAACGCCTCGCCAATACCCATGGCGACACCACTGGTTACCGATTTTGGTGCGATCGCGGCCAGCAAAGGCGCAGGTGCGCCCAACAGCTTGGCGACACCGACGGCGGATGTCACCGCCACCAGAGATCCGACGACGAGTGCTGCGAGCATGGGCGCCAGCGAGCGCAACAGCGTATGACGGTTCTGATAAAGCGGGATGGCGAGCGCAACGGTCGCCGGCCCGAGCAGGAAGTGAACGAACTGCGCGCCTGCGAAATAGACGGCATAGGGTGTATCGGTCAACGCAAGCACGACGCCGATGATCCAGATGGCGTGAAACACCGGATTGACCAGAGGATGGCGGCGGCTCGCCACCGACAACCGATCAGCAAACCAATAGGCGGAGAGCGTCAATGTCAGCCACAGCAGTGGCGTACTTGATAGATAGACCCACAGCGCGAACTGATCGGTCATCGCTCGTCCTCCACGCTCTCATCTGCATTGCAGAGGTGCGCGACCAGCAGGAACGTGCCCGCAGCGGTCAGAAGTGACAGAACCGTAGACACCAAGATGGCAACACCGAGCGCGGTTCCATATTGCGCCAACACATCAAGATTCTGGATGACGCCGACACCGGCCGGGATGAACAGCAAAGACAGATGCGCCAACAGCCCCTGTCCGGTTTTCTCTAGCCCGCCGTCCTTCATCGTATCGGGCAGACGGCCCGCAAAGTGGTCACGCAGAACAAGCAACGCAAACAACAGCGCGATACCGATCACCGGTCCGGGGATTGGGATATGCAATCCGCGTGCGATGGCTTCGCCTGCCAACTGGCACGCGAGGATAACGATCAAGGATGCGATCATGCCCCCTCCCCGCCCTTTTAATGCTGCGTCGGCTTCGCGTCTTTCATATGCCGCGCGTAACGCTCGACGTCTTCCGGTTCCAGCCGCACGGTAAGGGCCACATAGGCGTCGGTGTCGCGACGCTCGATGATCTCGCCGCGTTCATAGATACGCGCAAGCGCGGCACCCTCGTTCCACGGGATATGCAGCTCGACGGTGCGACGACGCCGGCCGAGGATGTCGTCAAATCGCTGAGCCAGCAGGTCGATCCCCTCGCCGGTGCGCGCAGAAACCAGGATCGCGCCTTCGTTGCCGCGCAAGGCACGATTGAGCATCGTATCTTTTGCCTCGGCCGACAGCAGATCGGCTTTGTTCAGGACCTCGATGCGCGGCGGCACGATCTCTTCTGGGCCGGGTGACAGTTTGGCGAGAACGTCTTCCACGTCCTGCTTCTGCGCATCGGTGTCCAGGTGCGCAGCGTCACGCACATGGACCAGAAGATCGGCTTCCTTCACTTCTTCAAGCGTCGCCTGGAACGCTTCGACCAGTTCATGCGGCAGGTCGGACACGAAGCCCACGGTATCGGACAGAATGGCGCGGCGCCCTGACGGCAAGGTGAAGCCGCGCATGGTCGGATCGAGCGTCGCGAAAAGCTGGTCGCGCGCCACGACCTCGGCTTCTGTCAGTCGGTTGAACAGTGTCGATTTGCCGGCGTTGGTGTAGCCGACGAGCGCGATGGTCGGCGTCTGTTCGCGACGGCGCGCCTTGCGGTGCAGATCACGCGTACGGCGCACCTCGGTGAGGTCGCGTTTGAGCGACAGGATACGGTCATCGATGGCACGCCGGTCGGATTCGATCTGGCTTTCGCCAGGCCCGCCCAGGAAGCCGACGCCGCCACGCTGGCGTTCCAAGTGGGTCCAGGCACGCACCAGACGCGAACGCTGGTAGCTGAGCGCCGCAAGTTCCACCTGCAACACGCCTTCACGCGTTCGCGCGCGTGCACCGAAGATTTCCAGGATCAGACCCGTGCGGTCGATCACCTTGCACTTCCAGGCGCGCTCGAGGTTCTGCTGCTGCACCGGCGTCAATGCAGTGTCGATCGCGACGACCCAGATCTCGCGTTCGGAGATGATCTCCTTCAGCCGGTCAACCGCGCCGGAACCAAAGAAAGTGGCCGGACGGATCTGGGCAACGTTGACGATCTCCGCCAGGCAGATCTCGAGGTCGATCGCGGCGGCAAGACCGACCGCTTCATCCAGACGCGCGGCAGCGTCGCGCCGCTGCTCGGCACGCTGTGAACGAACGTCTGGATGCAGGACGGCAGCGCGGCCGGCGGTCTGCCGGTCGCGGTAATCCTCGTTGCGGTCTGAATTAGGCGCTGGCGTCTTCGTCGTCTTTTTTCTCGGGCTCGAAGAGCGAAATCGGCCCCGACGGCATCACGGTGGAAATCGCGTGCTTATAAACCAATTGCGTGTGGCCGTCCCGGCGCAGCAACACCGAGAAATTGTCGAACCACGTGATGATCCCCTGAAGCTTGACTCCGTTGACCAAAAAAACTGTCACGGGGTTCTTGTTCTTGCGGACATAGTTTAGGAATACGTCTTGAACGTTTTGTGATTTTTCTGACATGGGTATGCCCCTAGTTCGTCTTTTTTAACGGCATTGCCGGAAAATACCGCCAATACCGCGTGCAAATCCTTTGCACACTTCAGTATTGCATCCAGATGTCTTGATTTAAAGGGCTTTCGGCGTTGCCGAAACTTTATCCATCCCCAGGAAACCCAGAAAATCCTCAGGATTTTTAAAGGTATGAACTGGGGGGTGGGCATCGAACTCCCCGTCGTCCGCGTCATGCGCTCGCAAGAGCACCGGCACGCAACGCGACACACAGGCACATTCCATATCGATATTCGTGTCGCCGACATACCAGACCGTTGACCCCACGACATGGCCGGACGGTTTGAGCGCCATCTCGATCGGATCGCAGGCCGGCTTGTCGCGCGCGGCATCGCCCGCGCCGACCAGCGCGCCGAAATAACGATCCCAGCCGAGATGACGAGCCTCGTCGCGCAGGAGCGTCCCGTCCTTGTTGCTGACCACGCCCATGTAGAATCCGGCTTCGGAGAGTCGTGCCAGCATGTTCGCGATGCCCGGCATTTCGCGCAAATCCTGCAGATGATGAGCGCGGAAATGGCTGTAATAGACCTCGCGCGCTTCTTGCCAGCGGTCACCGAACATGACCGGAAACGTCTCGCGCAGCGATTTGCGCACACGCGTCTTGGTTTCCTCGAACGTCCAAAGCGGATGTCCCATCGCCGCCATTACGGCATTGGTCGACGCATGGATCGCCGGCCAGCTGTCGATCAGCGTGTTGTCCCAATCAAACAAGATGGCAACGGGACGGTTCATGCCTGATCCAACGCATCGAAATAGGCATCGGCCAAAGCGCGCGCAACCGGGCCGACCGCCCCGTCACCGATCTTGGCATCGTCGATCTGGATGACCGGACGCAAAATCGCCGTCGCGCTCGTATAGAAGGCTTCGCGCGCGGCCTTGGCTTCAGCCAGCGAAAAGGCACGCTGAACAACGCGCACCTGGGCGCGCTCGGCATATCCGAGCAGCGAACGCCGGGTAATGCCGGGAAGGATCCCTTGATCGAGGAACCGCGTCACCAATTCGCCCTCCTGGGTGACGATCCAGGCGTTGGAGCTGGTGCCCTCCGTCACCTTTCCTTCGGCATCGATCATCCAGGCCTCCGCCGCGCCGGCGCGCATCGCCTGTTTCTTACCAAGGATATTGGGCAGCAGCGCCACGGTCTTGATGTCGCAGCGCTGCCAGCGGATATCCGGAATCGAGATGACACGATAGCCGATGAGCGAGGCCGAGCGCATCGGCGGTGTCGCACGACGTGGCGCGACGGTCAGGACCGAGGGCATATCATCCGTATAGGCGTGATCGCGACGCGCCACTCCGCGCGTGACCTGTAGATAGAGGCTGCCGTGGGTGAGGCGATTGCGCCGCATGACCTCATGCAGAATGATCTCCAGCGAGCGGCGCGAAGACGGCGGATTGATGCCGAGTTCCGCGAGCGAGCGATCCAACCGGTCTAGATGGGGCTCGGCATCCACCAGCCTGCCGCGATAGATCGCGATCACCTCGTAGACTCCGTCGGAGAATTGATAGCCGCGATCCTCCATATGCACGTACGCATCGGCATGTGCGACATAGCGGCCGTCGACGTAGCAAATCCCGCTCATCAAAAATATTCCAGGCGGACGGAGAACATCTTTTCGACCTGACGCACCGCATCCGGCAACGCGAACAGGACGACGCGGTCGCCGGTCACGATAACCGTATTGCCGCGCGGCACGATCACCTTACCGTCGCGCACCACGGCACCGACGATGACGCCTTCGGGGATGTCGGCATCCTGCAGCGGCTTGCCCACGATACCCGAGGTTTCGATGGCATCGGCCTCGATCAATTCGCCAAAGCCCTCGCGGATCGAGTGGGCCGAATGGATACGCCCACGCCGCACGTGATGCAGGATGGACGAAACCGTAATCGCACGCGGGCCGACCAGGACATCGATGCCGAGATCCGGGATCAGCGGCATGTAGCTTTCATTATTGACGAGCGTGATGACCCGCTTGCTGCCTTTGCGCTTGGCGAGCAGTGAAGCCAGGATATTGGTCTCATCATCGTTGGTGACGGCGATGACCGTTTCGGCATTTGCGACGTTGGCCTCGTCAAGGATTTCGGCGTCCAGCACGCTGCCTTGCAGCACGACGGAACGCTTGAGGCTACGCGCCACGGTTTCGGCACGCGCCTTGTCGAATTCGATGATCTTCAGGTTGACATTGCGGTGTTCCTGCTCGATCTGGCGCACCAGGAATTCGCCGATATTTCCGCCGCCGAAGACCACGATCCGCCGCGCCTCGACCTCTTCGTGTCCAAAGGCGGATAGCGCGCGCTTCAGATGATCGGTATCGACGACGAAATAGATTTCGTCTCCCACGTCCAACTGATCGTCGGCTTCGGGGATGAAGGATTTCTCGCCCCGCACTACGCCAGTAACGACGACCTTGAGATCGGGGAAAAGTTTCGTCAATTGCCGCAGCGGCGTCTTGATGACGGGGCAATTTTCGAAGATACGCACGCCGACGAGCTTCACCTTGTCGTCCACGAGGCTGATCATGTCGAACGTGCCCGGCACGTCGAGGCGGCGCGCGATGGCGCGTGCGATCTCTCGCTCAGGCGAAATCACCACGTCGATAGGCACGCTGTCGCGCGTATAAAGGTCGGCCCATTGGGAATCGAGGTAGCCCTGCTGACGGATGCGCGCAATCTTGGTCGTGATGTTGAAGAGCGAATGGCCGACCTGGCAGGCGACCATATTGACCTCGTCGGCGTGGGTCACCGCGATCAGCAGTTCAGCGTCATGCGCGCCGGCCATCTCCAGCACGGCCGGATGGGACGCATGTCCGGTGACAGCCTTCACATCCAGCGTATTGGAAACCTTACGCGTCATTTCGGCGGAATGGTCGATAATGGTGACGTCGTTGCCTTCTTGCGCCAGATAGCGGGCAATCGAAAAGCCGACCTGCCCGGCGCCGCAGATGATGACTTTCATAGGGTCGCGCTGCCGTTAATCGGTGCCGATGCGGACACGTTCGTCTGACTGCACACCCAGCGACTTGAGCTTGCGGTGAAGCGCCGAACGCTCCATGCCCACGAATTCAGCCGTGCGCGAGATATTGCCCCCGAAGCGCATCACCTGCGCCAGAAGATATTCGCGCTCGAAAATCTCGCGTGCCTCGCGCAACGGAAGGCCCATGATCTCGGCGTTATGGGCGTTGACAGCCGCAATGGGTGCGGCCGAGGCGATCTCCATCGGCACCATATCCGCACGGATCAGATCATTCTCGCCGCCCGGCGCCATGATCATCACGCGCTCGACCACATTGCGCAGTTCACGCACGTTGCCGGGCCATTCGTAGGATTGCAGACGCGCGAGCGCATCTTCGGAGAACTTGCGTTGCGGACGGCCGCTGCTCTTGGCCATCTGAGCCATGAAGTGGCTGACCAGTGCAGGGATGTCCGAGCGATATTCGCGCAGCGGCGGCACCGGAATCGGCACGACACTCAATCGATAGAACAGATCCTCGCGGAAACGGCCTTCCGACATCTCGATCTGCAGATTGCGCGATGAGGATGCCAGGACGCGCACATCGACCTCAACCCGCTGTGTGCCCCCGACCCGCTGGAACGTCTGATCCTGCAGCACGCGCACGATCTTACCCTGCGTCTCGAGCGGCATGTCGGCGACCTCGTCCAGGAACAAGGTACCGTTGTGCGCCTGCTCGAACAGGCCGACCACACGCGGCGTGCCGCTGCCGTTGCCGGAAGCTTCGACACCGAACAGGCTCATCTCGAACCCGTCGGACTGCATGGTCGCGCAATTGAGTGAGATGAATGTCCCGCCGACGCGGCTCGATTGTCTATGCAAGAGCCTGGCGACGACATCCTTGCCGGCACCCGCAGGACCGGTGATCAGAACGCGGCTGTTGGTGGCCGCGACCTTGGCGATCGCCTGGCGCACGGCGGCGATCTCATGCGAACTGCCGACCAGTTCGGCATCACCGCCCGCACGCAGACGCAGCTCCTCGTTCTCGCGCATCAGGCGGGCCGACTCGATGGTGCGGCGCACGGCAAGAAGAACGCGGTCCGAATTGAACGGCTTTTCGATAAAATCGTGAGCGCCGAGATTGATCGCGCTGACGGCGGTTTCGATATTGCCGTGGCCGCTCATCATCACGACAGGAACGGTGGGATGCTCCTTGGCGAGCTCCGCCAGGATCTGCATCCCGTCCATCTTGCTGCCCTCGAGCCAGATGTCGAGCAGGACCAGGTTCGGGCGCCGTGCTGCGATCTCGGACATCGCCTGATCGCTGTTGGCCGCCTCACGCGTCTGATACCCCTCGTCCTCCAGGATACCTGCGGTCAAAACCCGAATGTCGTCTTCGTCGTCGACGATGAGGATCTCATACGCCATGCGCGAACGCCTCTCCCTCAGGCGAAACGCCGACCTGGCGTGGCGCAGCCGACGAGTCCGATTTGTAGAACATCAATACGACGGTCGCCCCTTCGGTGGCGTTATTGCCGAGCATCAATTCGCCATTATGGTCTTCCATGATTTTCTTGGCGATTGCCAACCCGAGGCCCGTCCCGCGCTCCCGGGTGGTGACGTAAGGTTCAGTAACCCGATCCAAAAGCTCGGGCGGAAACCCGCCGCCGTTATCGACAATTTCGACCCGCGGGCCCGGCTCGTCAACTGTCAATTTCAACGCAATTTTGCCTGCTGGACCATCCGGATTCTTCTCACGGCGACTCTCCACCGACTCGGCAGCGTTCTTCAAGATGTTCGTCAGCGCGCGGCCGATCTGCTGGCGGTCGCACGCGATCGGCACGGGTCCATCCGGCAGATTGTCCTCATAGACGATGTCGGGATAACGGTTGCGCTCGAGGAACAACGACTGCCTCACGAGCTCGCGCAGATCGATTTCCTTGAGATCGGGACGCGGCATGCGCGCGAAGGCGGAGAATTCATCCACCATGCGGCCGATCTCCTCCACCTGACGCACGATGGTATCGGTGCAGATGGTAAACGTCTCAGGATCGGTTGTGATCTGGCTGCGATAGCGGCGTTTGAGCCGTTCCGCCGCGAGTTGGATCGGCGTCAGCGGATTCTTGATCTCGTGTGCGATCCGTCGCGCGACATCGGCCCACGCCGCCTTGCGCTGGGCCGACAGCAATTCGGTCACGTCGTCGCACGTGACGACAAAGCCGACGATCGCGTTGTCCTCTTGCCGCTCGGCGGCAATGGAAACGACCAGCGTGCGCTGACGCCCCATCCGAGTCACGACGATCTCGCTCGAAAATGCGCGGTGCGGCGACTCCTTCGCCTGCTGCAACAGCCCGGCCATCTCGGGTACCACGTCTTCCAGCGGCTCTGTGATGCGGGCCGCGAGATCGGCACCAAGCAGGTCGGAGGCCGAACGGTTCACCAAGTGAATTTGTCCGTTCTCGTCGAGCCCGATGACGCCCGCCGACACGCCGGTCAGCACGGTTTCGGTGAAGCGCCGGCGTTCGTCCAACTGCCGGTTGGCTTCCATCAGGCCGCGCTGCTGGTTGTCGATCTGCTCCGTCATGCGGTTGAAGGCGCGGATCAAGGTACCCACCTCGCCCGAATCGCCGTGCACGTCATAGACGCTCGCCGTCAGGTCACCCAGACGGACCCGTTCGGCGGCGTCGATCAGCTTGCCGATGGGCGCCGCGAGCCGGTTGGCCAAGGTCCACCCAACCCATGCCGCGCTCAGAAACAGCAACAACGCCATCGAGGCGAACACGCCCAGAAAGCGAATCTGCAGCCGTTCGCGGCTACTCTGAATCTCCGCATATTGGGCGGCGGCGCCGCGCGTGCGCGAGATATGATCCAGCACGCTCGCATCGACGAACCGGCCAACCAGCAGGTAGGCGTCGACAAACGCGTCCAGCTTCACGCCGGCACGCACACGTTCGTCGTCGGGGTTGCTGATGATCAGGACCTCGCCCGCCCGGCTGGATAGCATCTGGCGCAGGAAATTGTCGGTCGAAAAATCGAACGCCAGTGAGAAACTGAGGCCCGACTGCGCGATGACACGGCCGCTGCTGTCGACGACGACCGCTTCCGATAATTCGCGGATCAAGGCCTGGCCGGTGATGAAATCGGACAACATGCGTGCGTTGCCACGCAAATTGACCGCTTCGCGGTTGATATCGTTCGCCATGGCAAGTGCGTCTGCGCGGATGTTCTGCTGATGCTCGCGCAAATAAAGCTGGGCGACGTCACGCGATTCATCGACCGCCGTGCGCACACGGTCGCCGAACCAAGCCTCGATACCGAAATTCAGGAAAATGCCGGAGAAGATAGCGACCAGGATGGCCGGGATGATGGCCACCAGGCTGAACGATAGGACCATGCGGAAATGCAGCTTCGTGCCCGCCGATCCGAACTGGCGCTCCATCCACGCAAGAATAATGCGCCGCGCCAGCACGGCCGCGAGGATCACCGCAAGGCCGATGTCGATATTCAGCAGCGTGATGATGGTGGCGACCGTCGCCGGCTTCGGCGACAGATCGGACATGACCGCAATCGTCATGCCCAGCGACCCGATCAGCGCGAGACCGATCACGATCGCGACAAATCGGCTCCTGCTGGCACGACGCCGTTCGCCACCCTCCGAGAGCGGTGTCCCGGTTGTGCGCGGTTCTTCTTGCGTCCGTGTATCCATGATCTGTTCCGAGCGGCCCGTCGGTTTGGCCTAGAGCCGTGCTCGCCCTGTCACTTGGGCGTGCGCATGACGGGAATACCGAGATCGCGGATCTTCTTCCGCAGCGTATTGCGGTTCAAACCCAAAAGATGGGCCGCGCGAAGCTGGTTGCCGCGCGTCGCCGACAAGGTCAGCGAGATGAGCGGCCGCTCCACCTCACGCAGGACCCGGTCATATAGGCCCGGCGGCGGCAGGCCGCTACCATGCGCGGAGAAGTATTCCCGCAGGTGCGGTTCGACCGCATCCGAAATCCCATTGCCCGTCAGCGGTGGCGGCTCGATCGCGCTGCTGCCCGTCAGTTCGGCCTCGACCGCATCGACACCGATGGTTTCCTGCGAATAAAGCGCGGCCAAGCGGCGCACGAAATTCTCAAGCTCGCGCACGTTGCCGGGCCAGGAATATTCCTTGAGCCGTTCCAGCGCGGCCTCATCCAGGATCTTCCACGGCAACCCCTCGTCGGCGCATTGCGACAAGAATCGGCGCACGAGATCCGGGATGTCCTGCCGGCGCTCACGCAGCGGCGGCATGCGCACCGGCACGACGTTTAGGCGATAATACAGATCTTCGCGGAACAGTCCCTGGCGGATCAATTGCGTTAGGTCGCGATGCGTCGCGGCGATGATACGAACATTCGCCTTGATCGCGCTGCGCCCGCCCACGGTGGTGTATTCGCCTTCCTGCAGCACGCGGAGCAGGCGCGTCTGCGCATCGGGCGGCATGTCGCCGATCTCGTCCAGGAACAGGGTACCGCCTTCGGCCTGTTCGAAGCGGCCATGGGCGCGCGCCGTCGCGCCGGTGAACGAGCCCTTCTCGTGGCCGAACAATTCGCTTTCGATCAGTTCACGTGGAATCGCCGCCATGTTGATCGCAACAAATGGACGGTTCTTGCGCCGGCCGTATTCATGAAGCGCGCGCGCCGCCAATTCCTTGCCGGTGCCGGATTCGCCAGTGATCAGCACCGTGAGATCGGTATTCATCAGGCGCGCGAGCGAACGATAGACGTCCTGCATCGCAGGCGAGCGGCCGATCAGCGGCAGGCTTTCTTCCTGCCCGCCCTCGTCGGCGCGAACGTTGTCCGCGCTGGACGCCAGCGCACGTTTGACGACATTGATCAGTTCGTTGAGATCGAACGGCTTGGGCAGATATTCAAAGGCGCCGCGCTGAGTTGCGTTGACAGCCGTCATCAGCGTGTTCTGCGCGCTCATGACGATCACGTGGATTTCGGGGCGGATCTTCTTGATGCGCGGGATCAGGTCGAGCCCGTTTTCATCCGGCATCACCACATCGGTGATCACTAGATTACCTTCGCCGTTGCTCACCCATTTCCAGAGCGTCGCGGCATTTCCGGTGGTGCGGACCTCATATCCGGCACGCCCCAGCGCCTGATTCAGAACGGTCCTGATCGCCGCATCGTCGTCGGCGACAAGAATTGTTTCTCCACTCAAGACCAGTCCCCAGTCGTCATTCGCCACGCGCCATCGGCAGCATCACGCGGAACACGGTTCTGCCGGGTTGGCTGTCAAATTCGATAATGCCGCCGTGATCATCCACCATCTTGGCGACGAGCGCCAAGCCGAGGCCGCTCCCCTTCGCCTTGGTTGTCACGAACGCATCAAACAATGTTGCCTGAAAACCTTCGGGGATACCGGGGCCATTGTCCTGCACCGAAACGACCAGCGGAAGCTGCTTCACCTCGGCACTGCCCGGCAGCGCGAAGCGCACACCGTGCTGATACGATGTGGAAAGGACGATTTCTCCGCCCTTCATCGGAACGGCTTCGGCTGCATTCTTGATCAGGTTCAGGAAAATCTGCACCAGAATATCGCGATTACCGTCCACCGGCGGCAGCGACGGGTCGTAATTCTCGACGATATTCACATGTTTTGCGAAGCCGTTCTGAGCGATCTGCTTAACGCGTTCCATCACGATATGAATATTGACCGCGCCGCGTTCCATCGGGCGCTGGTCGGAAAAGACATCCATGCGATCGACCAGCGCGCAGATGCGATCCGTTTCCTCGCAGATCAGGCGCGTGAGGCTGCGGTCTTCGCCTTCGATCGATCCTTCGAGCAACTGTGCCGCCCCGCGAATGCCCGACAGCGGATTCTTTACTTCGTGCGCCAGCATGGCGGACATGGCGGCCACCGAACGAGCCGAATTGCGATGACTCAGCTGGCGATCGATCTTGTCCGCGATGTTGCGCTCAAAGATCGTCAGAACGACCGAGCCCGGATGATCGTTGATCGGCGATATCTGAACGTTGACGAGCTGCGTGCGTGTGCGTGGCGTATCGACGGTCAGGCCGTATTCCGACAGGCCGACCATGCGTTCCTGCGTCTGGCGGATCAGCGTCAGGATGGTGCTGTCGGGCGGCAGCAGCGTGTCGATGGGATATTCGCAGAGTTGCGAAGCACTTGCGGCGAAGAAGCGTTGCGCCGAGTCGTTGACGTAGGCCACCGTCTGGTCCGCACGAATCACAACAACCGGACATTCCAGCGCGCCGAGGATGCTCTCAGGGTCGATGGCCTTAGCCGGGAACAGCGGAATCGGCTTGGTGGACATGAAGGCTAGGCCGCCTGACGTTCCAACAACGGTTCGTAGTATTCGCGCAATGTGCGCTTCACGGTATCAACGTCATCGAACTTCATGACCGACGAACGGAATTCGGCCGAACCCGGCAATCCCTTGGAATACCAGGCGAGATGCTTGCGCGCGACGCGCAGGCCGCCCTCGATACCGTAATGTTCCAGCATCGCGTCGTAATGTTCGCGCACGACCGCGTATTGTTCGGCGATCGACGGACTGGGCAGACGCTGACCGGTGGCGAGGTAATGCCTCACCTGCCCCATGAACCACGGACGGCCGTAGGAGCCGCGCCCCACCATCACGGCGTCGGCGCCGGATTGTTCGAGCAGCGTCTCGGCATCCTCGAGCGTGTTGACGTCGCCGTTACCGACGACCGGGATGGAAACTGCTTCCTTGACCTTGCGGATGAAGGCCCAATCGGCGTGACCGTTGTAGAATTGCTGGCGCGTGCGCCCATGCACCGTGATCATCTTCACGCCGGCATCCTCGGCGATCCTGGCGAGCGTGGGGGCATTGCGGCTGTCGATATCCCAGCCCGTCCGCATCTTGAGCGTCACCGGCAGGTTCACTGCCTTCACCGTCGCCTCGATCAATTGCCCGGCGAGCTTCTCGTCGCGCATCAGGGAGGAGCCGGCATGGCCGTTGGTCACCTTCTTGACCGGACAACCCATATTGATGTCGATGATCGCGGCCCCCCGATCGGCGTTGAGGCGCGCAGCCTCCGCCATCATCGGCGGCTCGCAGCCGGCCAATTGCACCGCCATGGGAAATTCCTCGGCGCAGTTGCTGGCCATCTTCATGGTCTTGCGGTTGGCATGGATCATCGCCTGCGAGGCGATCATCTCCGAGATCACCAGCCCCGCCCCATACCGTTTGGCCAACCGCCGATACGGCATATCCGACACACCCGACATGGGTGCCAGGATCACCCGGTTGTCCAGTTCAACTTGCCCGATTTTCAGGCTCACGCCCGTTTACTCCACGCCAATTGATGCACAATTTATAGGCATACCGTTCATCGAGCAACCTCTTGCTCGGCGAAGATCGCCTATGCGGAAAATAGCAATATATCCGAGATCGGCTGAAGATTCGGGCGTTTAGCTCACCCGGCTCCCGCCAACAAGATGTCGGTGACGAATTTCACCCCGGGATAACCCAGTGTGAGTAAAAGATAGGCGAGCAGCACCGCTTGCACCGCCGCACGCCCGCGCACTCCCCATTTCGCGTTGGCCACGAGCAGCAGCCCGACGACGACGAAGACCGCGACCGTGAACAGCGTCTTGTGGTCGATCAGCAGGAAATGGCCGGTTTCCATGTAATAGGTCGCAACGCCGGTCGCGAGGCCGATCGCCAGCACCGCTTCGCTGATTGCCAGGAGACGCATGCTCAGGGCCTCGCTGTCGGCCAGCGACGGCAACAGTTTGGCGAGCGGCGAATAGGTCTTGGCCTTGAGCGCGCGACCCTGGATCCAGGCGGCCAGGCCCGCCACCGCGGCCAACGTGATCAGCCCATAGGTCGCTATGGACACGGCGATATGCGTGCTGAGCCAGGCGAGCGGGGCCCCTGGATTGAGCGGGCGTTCGGGCGCGTGGTCCCACACCGTGGCAAGTGCCGCCAGAATGATCAGATATGGCAGTAATAGCGGCGTGAGCCGCCAGGCCTCGGGCGTCAGCGCGGCGCAGATCAGGAAAAAGACGAGACAGGCGACAATGGTCAGCCAAAGCGCCGACGAAATGCCAGTGCTCCACCCCGCGGACTGGCGCACGACCACCAGGGCCATCGTGCCCGACAGCGCGACGATCAGGGTCGACCAGTAGACGACATCACGCCTGGCCGGCTTGCGGAACATGGTCAGCGTCACTGGGATGAGCGAAATCAGTGCCGCGAGCCGAAGGAGCGTCAATTCCATCGTGATCGATTCGTTTGATTGGTTGGCTACGTCTGGTTTGGCCGGCGCTGGCTACCGCGCCGGGGCCGTTGGACGGCAACACCGCGCTTGGCAGGCGAACGGCTCTATTTTAGCTTGAATTTCGAGTCGGGAAAGCCACTCGCAGCCTCGTGGCACAAACCTGGGTGATTGTGCCGCCGATCGCGAGGACGCCAAACGTGCGGGAACCGAAGTGAATGTCTGATTGTGCTGCCTTGCTGGTCGCCGCCGGACGCGGCCACCGCGTCGGCGGACCACTGCCCAAGCAATATGTAAAGGTCGGTGGTGTGGCCGTCTTGCGCCATGCCGCGCAGCGTTTCCTTGCCCATCCCGGCATTTCGCGCGTGCTCGTGGTGATCCATCCCGACGACCGCGCATTGTATGACGAAGCGATAGCGGGCCTTGAACTGCCTGCCCCCGTCATGGGCGGCGCAGAACGCCAGGATTCGGTGCGCAACGGGCTCGAACGCCTGGCCGAACTGGGCGCACCACAGAAGGTCTTGATCCACGATGCAGTGCGCCCGTTCGTCGCATCCACGGTGATTTCCGCCGTCATCGATGCCATCACGCACGACCGCGGCGCCCTGCCCGCTTTACCGGTCGCCGACACCCTGAAGCGTGCCGAGGGCGGGATCATTCAAACCACGGTGGACCGTACGGGCCTCTGGCGCGCGCAGACGCCGCAAGGCTTTCCCTTTGGGCCTCTGCTCGATGCGCATCGCGCCGCCAAGGGCAAGGTGCTCACCGACGATGCCGCCGTTGCGGAAGCTGCCGGCCTGGCGGTTACGCTCGTCGCCGGCGACGAGACCAATTTCAAGATCACGGGACCGGACGACATGGAACGCGCCGAACGCATGCTCAATCCCCCTGATTATCAAGAGGGTCGCGTGACGCGTATCGGTACCGGGTTCGATGTCCACGCCTTCGAGGACGGCGACTTCGCCATGATCTGCGGTATCGAAATCCCGCATACGCACAAGCTCATGGGGCATTCCGATGCCGACGTCGGGCTGCATGCTATCACCGACGCATTGCTGGGTGCTGCCGGCAAAGGCGATATCGGCGTCTATTTCCCGCCGTCGGATGCGAAGTGGCGCGGTGCAGCGTCGGACATCTTCCTCAAGGCCGCGGGCGACATGATCGCCGCCGACGGTGGGCGGATCGAGAATATCGACATCACGATCATCTGCGAGAGCCCGAAGATCGGCCCACATCGCGAGAAGATGCGCACACGCGTCGCCGAGATCCTGTCCATCGGCATCGATCGCGTGAACGTCAAAGGTAAGACGACGGAGAGGCTTGGCTTCCTTGGGCGCAGCGAAGGCATCGCGGCGCAAGCGGTCGCCAGCGTGTCGTATCCGGCGAAGAGTTAGCGCCCGCGCGCTAGAATTTCGACAGCGCAGGAACGCCGGTGGTTTCCTGCTCGATCCAGTTCAGGAAGTCGGCATTACCGCCCGTCAGCGCAACCGCCGTCACACAGGGCACCGTATAGCTGTGCAGGCTTTTGATCCGCGCCGTCGCATTCGCCACAAGCTCCGAGCGCGTCTTCAGGATCAATGCGACCTCGTTTTCACGTTGCACCTTGCCTTCCCAGCGAAAGATCGACGTGGTCCGGTCCAATACGTTCGCGCAGGCCGCGAGCCTTTCCTCGACCAATGTCTCGCCGATCTTGATCGCCTCGTCTTCCGACGCGCAGGTGACATAAAGCAGGGACTGAGCCATCACTTTCCTCGCAATGCGCCAAACGGCTATGGCGCGAAGTTTGGACACGATCCGCAATCTAGCGTAGGATACGCCGATCGTCAGGCATCAAGGATGATGGCCAAAGGAGTCTGATTATGGGCGCTGAAGAATTCGGCGTACGGCGGACCCGATTAAAGGTGGACGCGCCCTCGACGCGCCCGACCGATCTTCAGCGCAGGTGGCTGATGCGAGGGCTAGGCCAGCCTGGCGGCAAACTGCCGCTCTTCGACGAACAAGGTCAGCGCGTGAGCAAACGAACCGTCGATGCCTGCTTGCGCCAAGGCTGGGTCGAGCCATGGTTCGCCAATCCGATGAAGCCCGACTGGCTGGTCTGCAAACTCACGGAAGAAGGGCGAAAGGCACTCGGCCTACCAACTATTTAGACTAGGCCCCATCGCCATAAAACGGCGGATTTCTGCCTTTTTCCTGAAATAGTTGCAGCTGCGCCCTCCCAAATTTCATCTCAATTTTATGAAAATCTAAAGGGTGTGTGACTCCCGTCACATCGATTTGGAGGTAGGTCCGGCACTATTTAGGCTTCCCTCAAGAGCATAACTCAGCCGGTCCGAATTACCTCGGACCGGTTTTTTTTTGCCTTCGCAGGAGTCAGGGACTAGCTTCCGCGCCATGAGCGAATCCTATGTCGGCCTTGATCAGCTCGGGCGTCACGCCGCGTTGCCCGCCTCCCCCGAGACCGCGGTCCTGGAAAAGGTACCCAACCCCTATCCGGACACGCGTTACGTCATTCGGTTCACCTGTCCCGAATTCACTTCGCTGTGCCCGGTGACCGGCCAGCCGGACTTCGCGCACCTGGTGATCGACTACGTGCCCAACGCCTCGATCGTCGAAAGCAAGTCGCTGAAGCTCTATCTCGGCTCGTTCCGCAATCACGCAGGCTTCCACGAGGCCTGCACGGTGGGCATCGCGCACCGTATCGAAGCGGCCATCGCGCCTCATTGGCTGAGGATCGGCGGCTATTGGTATCCGCGCGGTGGCATCCCGATCGACGTTTTCTACCAATCCGGTCCGGTGCCGGACGGCGTGTGGCTGCCCGACCAAGGTGTGGCACCCTATCGCGGCCGAGGATAGGCACGCGCCGACGGTCGCCCGCATTTCTGCGGACAACCTGTCGAGCGATGTTGGATGATCAGAAGCCGTAAAGGCGCGCCGGGTTGTCGACCAGGATCTTCTTGCGTAGCGCCTCGTCGGGCACGTACAGCCCGAACAGATCGACAAGATCCCCGTCGTTGGGCATGTAGCCGTCGATGTTCGGATGCGGCCAGTCAGTGCCCCACAGGATGCGGTCGGGCGCCGCGCCGACCAGCGCCTGCGCGTACGGCACGACATCATGGAACGGCGTACCCGCCACCGACAGACGTTCGGCGCCGGTGATCTTCACCCACGCGTCCGAGTTTTTCAGATATCCGAGCAGAAGCTGGAACGCCTTCTGATCCAGGCCCTGATCGGGATGGATGCGCGCCATGTGGTCGAACACAACCGGCACGCCAAGCGCGTCCAGTTCTTTCGCGTTCTCGACGACGTCCTCAGCCTCCATGTAGATCACGGCGTGCCAGCCGAACGGCTTCATCTTGTCGCACACCATCTTGATCTTGGAGAAATCCGGCTTGCTGCCACCCGATAGGTGGCGCGCGAACGAGAAGCGAGCGCCACGGATACCGCCCTTGTGCAGGCGTTCAAGCTCGGCGCTGGATACGTCGGGGTTCACCATCGCGATACCGCGATAACGGCCCGGCGCCCAGGCGATGCAATCGAGCGTCGCGGTATTGTCGTCGCCATGGCAGGTCGCCTGCACGATGACCGCGCGCTCGAGGCCGAGCAGATCATGCAGCGCCTTCAGCTTTTCCTTCGGCGCATCCGGCGGCGTATAGCTGCGCTTGGGGTGGTACGGGAACTTGTCGCCGGGACCGAAGACATGGCAGTGCGCATCGCACGCGCCGGCCGGCATCTTCAGCTTCGGTTTGGTGGTGTTCGGGTTGGGCCCTTGAATGGTGGGGATAGACGCGTCAGGCATGGTTACTCCGCAGCCGCTTTGAGCGCCGAACGGCCATCCCAGACGGACGACGGCACCAGGATATTGCCTTCGAACAGGCGGCGCGCGGTGCGCAGCAACGCCGCGCGCTTGATGATCGGCGCACTCGCCGGTCCTTCGAATTCCATTTCGACCGACATCTCGCCGGTCGGATGCTCGACCGAGAACATCTTGCGCGTACCCTCCGGGATCTTCGCGACGCGCGCGGCGGTCGTTCCCGGCAGGATGCAGGCCGTCGCCACCGAAACGGCGGCGAATACGCCAATGGCGGCATGGCAATCGTGCGGGATGAAGGAACGCGTCATGATCGAGCCGTTCTTCGGCGGCGCCACCAGCGTCATCTTGGGCACCGAGAGATCCTTCACGTCGCCCAGGTTCATCATCGGGCCGACCTTGAGGCGCAGATCCTCGACGATCTTCTTGAGCTCGGTATCGGCGTTGAGTTGATCACGGCTCTCGTAACCGGTGCGGCCGACCGCGCTCGCCTCGAAGATCACGCACGGCATGCCGTTATCGATCAGCGTGACCTCGATGCCGTTCACTTTGTCGACCAGGTTGCCGGTCGGCAGCAGCGCGCCGCAGGTCGAACCTTCGGTGCCGCGGAAATTGGTCATCACCGGCGCATGCGTGCCGGGCACGCCGTCAATGCGCGCCGAGCCATCATAGATCACGACACCGCCCGGCGTCGGGAACGTCAGATCGCACAGCGAGTCGGTGTTCTCCATATAGACGGTGAGCGTCGTCTCGTCGCCGCGTGCCTCGATCATGCCCTGCTCGATCGCGAACTGGCCGACGCCGGCAAGCATGTTGCCGCAATTCTGCTTGGTGGTGGCCACCGGCTTTTCCACCATCACCTGGATGAACAGGTAATCGAGATCGACGCCGGGGCGCGAGGAGCGTTTCACCACCGCGACCTTGCTGGTCAACGGATCGGCCCCGCCGACACCGTCGATCTGGCGCGCATCAGGCGAACCCATGGCGGCCAGCAGGACCGCGTCGCGGACCTTGGGATCCTCCGGCAGATCGGACGCCTTGAAGAACGGCCCCTTGGACGTGCCGCCGCGCATCAAAACACAGGGAATTTTCGTCTGCATGAGAACCTCCTCCGCGTTCGGCCGTTGACTGGCCGGCGGCATCTTATGACCAGATGCCGACCTTGTCGAACGGACTAACTTTAGTACTGAAGCCTTTGGATTCAAGCCTGTATGCTGCCGATGCCACGGTCCGATCTCGTCCGCGGCCGCACCACGCCGACGAGTTGGAACTTGCGGCGGTAGCCGCCCGGCGTCAGGCCCACCGTGCGCTTGAACAGACGGCGGAAGAACGCCGAATCCTCGTAGCCGACCTGCCAGCCGATCTCATCGATGGGCGCATTCGTGCGTTCGAGGCGCCGTTTGGCATCCTCGATACGCAAACGCTGCACGTAGCCGATCGGCGTATGACCGGTCGCGCTCGCGAAACGCCGCTTGAAGCTGCGTTCCGCCAGCCCCGAACGGCGCTCCATCTCCTCGACCGGCGTCGCTACTGAAAAATGCGTCGAAATCCAATCCTGCACGCCGGCGATCAGCGCATCGCCATGATCGGTCGGCGCGGTGAACGAGATATAGGGCGCCAAACCATCCTCATGCCATTGCAGTGCATAGAACTTGGCGACCGCCTGCGCAGTGGTCACGCCGACAAAGCGCGCGATCAGATAAAGCACCAGATCGTGCCACGACATGGATGCACCCGAGCAGACATAGCGTTCGCGTTCACCCGCGACGACGAGCGGACGTTCGGGATAAAGCGGCACATCGGGAAACGTCTTGTGAAAACTTGGAACGAACGACCAATGCACCGTTGCATCCTTACCGTCGAACAAGCCGGTTTCAGCGAGAAGAAACAGGCCCGAACAGGCCGAGCATAGGACCGCGCCCTGCGCGTCCATCCGCGCGATCCAGTCCACCAAGGCAGGATAACGGTCGCGGCGCCATTTGGATTCATCGTCGAGTACGACGGATGGGACGATGACGATATCGCTTCGGCTCACCTCCGCGATTGATTTGTGGGTCGGGATCGGCAACCCGCTGGCCAGCGCGACCGGGCCCGGATGTTCGCCCACGATCTCCACATGGAACGGCGGCGCGGGCGGGAAAGCATCGCCACGCCCGACGAGGCGGCCGAAAGACATCAGCACGTCGTAGATACCACTGAGCGTCGAAATGACCTCATCGGGGATGGCGACAATGCTCACATGCAGAGGAGATGCCTGAGAAGAAGCTTGGGGAAATGCCGGGGCATCCATCATCGCGTCCTTTCTGGCTCAAATGGCAGAAACGAACCGTTCTTGACCATTCTCGCTCTCGGAATAGACGGCCGCAATGCGCATCCTTCCCATGGTCGACGGATGGACCGTCGGTTTATTGGCAGGAGAAACCAATCATGAATGCGATGACTGTCGATCCCAGCAAACTTCAATCCGTTCTGACCCGTGCGGTGGGCGACCTATCCGCAGGCAACGGCGGCGTGATGATCAGCCTGGGTAACAAGTTGGGCCTCTACAAGGCCATGAAGGGCATGGGCCCGATGAGTTCAGACGAACTGGCGGCACGCTCCGGCTGTGCAGAACGTTACGTGCGCGAATGGCTGGGCTCGCAGGCCGCGGGTGGCTATCTCGCCTATCACGTGGACAGCCGGACCTATGAACTGACGCCCGAACAGGCGGCTGTGCTCGCCGATGAGGAAAGCCCCTACTTCATCCCCAATGCCTGGGAAGTCTCGGCCTCCATGTGGTTCGATGAGGCCAAAACCATCGCCGCGTTCCGTTCCGGCGAGGGCGTGAACTGGGGCGATCATCATGACAGGCTCTATTGCGGGGTCGCTGCCTTTTTCCGCAATGGCTACCGCGCACACCTGGTCCAGGATTGGCTGCCCGCGCTCAACGGTGTCATCGAGAAACTCAAAGCCGGTGCAGTCGTCGCCGATGTCGGATGCGGACACGGCCATTCCACGATCCTGATGGCCGAAGCGTTCCCGAACTCGCGTTTCTTCGGCTTCGACGTGCATGCGGCCTCCATTGGCGAGGCCGACGACCTCGCGCGCCAAGCGGGCGTTGCCGATCGGGTGACCTTCGAGGTTGCCGACGCGCGGACCTACCGTGCCGACGGCTACGACCTCATCTGCTTCTTCGATGCGTTGCACGACATGGGCGATCCGGTGGGTGCGGCGCGCCATGCCGTGAAGACCCTGGCGCCAAACGGATCGGTGATGCTGGTGGAACCCTTCGCCAACGATCGGACCGAGGACAATTTCTCTCCGATCGGACGGCTTTATTACGCCGCATCCACCACCTTGTGCTGTGCGCATTCGATCTCGGAAGGCGGGCATCTTGTCCTGGGCGCGCAGGCCGGTGAAGCACGGCTAGCTCGTGTGTTCGAGACGGCGGGCTTCGGCCGCTTCGAACGCGCGACCGAAACACCGTTCAATCTGATCCTGCAAGCGCGTCTCTAAAACAAAAACGGGTGCGGCCGTGGCCACACCCGTTTCCGTTATCCAGCCATGTCGCCTGGGATTACTTCCAGAAATAATCGCCCAGGCGGGTTTCCGTCTTCGAGGTCAAGCCCGGCTTGATCTCGACGTCCTTGGCATGGACGAAAAGATTGGGCTGTTCGCTGATCGGCATGATGTAACCCTCGCGATTGATGCGATCCATCGCATCGCGATAGATTTCGGTCCGCTTCGCGAGATCGAGGGTTTTCGCCCCCTCCTCGTACGCCTTCCTGATCAGCGGATCCCTGGAATAATCGCGATCGCCGCCGAAGAAGACGTCCATGATGTTGATCAAGTTGGGCTGCGAGAAGGTCGGATATTCCGCCACCAGCGCGGTGAGTTTCCCGTCGCCGCGCAGCTTGGTGTAGACCGAGATGGTCAACGGCTGCACGGTGGCGCGGATGCCGACGCGGCGCAGATCCCCCGCGATGGCTTCGGCGACCTGGCGATACGGCGTGAAGGCCGACAACTCCATATCGAAGCCGTCCGCCTTGCCGGCCTCGGCCAGCAGCTTCTTCGCGCCTTCCGGATCGTAGGCATACGGCTTGGTGGTGCTGGAGCAGCCGATATTGTCACTGAAGCAGATCGCATCGGGACGCACGGCGATATCGGCGCCGGGCACGAATGCCTTGATGATCTTCTCGCGATCGACCGCCTTGATGAAGGCTTCACGCACCCGCTGGTCGGTGAAGACCTTGTTGTCCGACCGGCCGGCTGCGTCGAGCGTCACGTAGATGAGCAGACGCGTCGAGAACGGCGTGATGGAGAAGTTCGGGTTGTTTTCGAACTCTTTGAGGATATCCGGACCGACCTTCGCCAACACATGCACGCCGCCGGTCAGGAGTTGCGCGATCTGCGTCTGACGGTCGGGCACCGGCACGCCCATGATGTTCTTGATCGGCGCACGGATGGACTTGATCTTGGAGACGGATTCGTCATTGCGCACCACGCGCACATTCCCGCCGTGATCGATGGAGACCAGCTTGTAAGCCCCTGTGGAGGATGCCGAGGTGCGGCCATAGGACTGCTTGTCCTCCAACTTCTCATGGACCTTCTTGTCGAAGATATGGAAGCGGTAGGCCATCACCTCGAGATCATCGGGACGTGCCTGCTTGGCGTGGATGCGCACCTTATACGGGCCGACGATCTCGACCTTTTCGATCCAATCGTAACGCTGCTTGAAGCGGATGCTGACTTTCGGATCGGCAATATATTCGAGCGTGTATTTGACGTCCTCTGCGGTGAAATGGTTGCCGCTGGAGAAATTGATGTCATCGCGCAGATCGAACTCGATGGTCTTTTCATCGATATGGCGCCACGCCTTGGCAAGTTCGCCGACGAATTCACCGGTATACTCGTTATAAACGATCAGACGCCCGTAGATTTCGCGGTTCCACAAGTTGGTCTCGTTGGCCGGCAGCCAGTATGGATCGAGCATCGGAAACGGATCGAGCACCGTGATCTTGAGCGTATCGCTCGATTTTTGCGCCATAGCCGGCGCGAGCGCCGCTCCGGCGAAGAGCAGCGCAGCCACTGCAGTCATCGTCTTCAACAACATTTGTTTTACTCCTTAGAAATAGCGCGCAGACTTGCCGTCAATTCGGACACATCGCCCATGGCGGCAAGGTTCCGTATCTGCGTGAGGATTCTATCCGCCATGCTTCGGCCGATGACCGGCTCGACCAACCCGAAAAACTTCTCGTCGAGTTGGGCGCGCGTTCCCGGCCGCATGGCATGGCCGATCGCGTATTCGCAACGTTCGTCCAGCGTCTGGCCGTCCCGCAACGATATCATGACACGCACCGGCTGGCGCGTCGCATCGTAATCCTTGATGTCGGGCAGAAGCTGGACCTTGATCTTCTGCATCAGCGGGCGGATCGCCGGATCGAGTACCTTGTCCGGTGCGAAGCTGGCGAGCGTCATCCTGCCGTCCGTCAGCGCGCGCGCCACCAGATACGGCAGGCTGTGGTCCGCCGTCTCGCGCGTCTGCGGATCCCACTTCTCCTTGGCGTCGCCGCGTCCGCCGCCGATTTCCTTCACCAGGAATTCGTTGCCGTAGATGGTGATGCTCTCGACATCGTCGGGTCGGATCTGCTTGGCGAGATTGAGGAACAGTTCGACGGCAGCCTGCGCGCCCCACTCCACCGGCAGGTATTTGAAGCCGGTTCGCTCAATGATGCTTTGACCGGCCTTCGCCTTGCCCAGATGGGCGAGATCGACCGGCACCGGGATTTTGGTCAAGAACGCATCGGCACCGCGAAATGCCGCCGGCGGGCCTTCCATGCCGCGCGCGGCGAGCGCCGTGGTCAGCACTGCGTTGCCGACCGCATGGCCGGTTGCCGCACCCTTCCACATGGACAATTCGCCTGAGCGCGCCGAGCGCAGCGGCATCGTCGTGGTGACGGCGAGCGAGAGCGCATTGCCGGTCTGATCGAGATCGAGGCGGCGAATATTGGAAATCGCGGCCGCCACGCCAAGCCCCAGGAGCGGGCCCTGGTCGGTCGCATTGTCGCGCAGCGGGATCTGGTCGGCGAGCGTGCCGAAAACCTCGTAGGCGATGAAGGTACCATCGATGAGTGCACGCCCGGGCAGCTTCGCCATCTCGGCCGCAGCCAGCACGCCCGCGATCATGTCGCTCGGATGCCCGCCGGTCTTCAACCCGTTGAAGGTATCGTTGTAATCGAGGCAACGCATGGCGATCGAATTGGCCATTGCCGCACGCTCCGGCGTGGTCTGCCGGGCCAGGCCGACAACGGAGGCGCCGGGTCCGACCACCGCACCCTCGTCGGCCAATTCACGCGCGATGCGGGCCGAATCCTCGTCACGTGCCGCGATGGCGCATCCCAGCGCATCCGCGATGTGGTCGACCACGGTCTCGACCAGGTTTTGACTCAACGAATCTGAACGGAATTCCCGTGCATAATCGGCGAGCGATCGTGTCAGATCGTCCACGCGCACCCTTTCCTACTGTTTTTCGGTTTCAAGCGGCCGCACTCTACATTTTTCCAGCGGACGGCGGAAAGCCTTGATTTTGACGTTGGCGCCGAGCGGAGCCCTTGATCTGGCCATCGATTATGCTTACCAGCAGAAGGATCATCGGGCGCCAATATGTGGGTCGGCGATGTTCGGCGACACGACCGGGCGCTCTCGGCAACTAGGGGAGCAGCGGAAAGACCATGATCATCGATTGCCACGGCCATTACACCACGATGCCGGAACGCGTGAACAATTTCCGCAAGGCCCAGCTCGAAGCCTTCGAGAAAAAAGAACGCGATCCGGATGCGCCGATCTGCTCCGACGATGAAATCCGCGAAACGCTGGTGAGCGCGCAGCTCAAGATGCAGGCCGAGCGCGGCACCGACATCACGATCTTCAGCCCTCGCGCCAGCATGATGGGCCATCACCAGGGCGACGCCGCGATGAGCCAGCGCTGGTCGCGCATCTCCAACAACCTGATCCATCACGTCGTCCGTTTGTATCCGAAGAATTTCGTTGGCGTCTGTCAATTGCCCCATTCGCCCGGCACTCCGGCTTCGACATGCGTGCCCGAGCTGGAACGCTGCATCAAGGAACTGGGATTCATCGGCTGCCTTATCAGCCCTGACGCGTCCGGCGGCTATTGGAAGGACGGTATTCCGATCACGGACAAGTCCTATTATCCGTTGTATGAAAAGATGGTGGAACTGGACGTTCCCGGCATGGTTCACGTCACCGCATCATGCAATCCGGCCGTCCACTTCACCGGCGCGCATTATATGAATGCCGATACGACGGCCTTCATGCAACTGATCACCTCAGATCTGTTCAAGGATTTTCCGACGCTCCGCCTGATCATCCCGCATGGCGGCGGCGCGGTTCCTTATCATTGGGGCCGTTATCGCGGCCTGGCGCTGGACCTGAAGCGTCCGCCGCTCGAGGAGATGATCAAGGACAACGTCTACTTCGATACCTGCGTCTATCATTATCCGGGCATCAAGCTGCTGCATGAGGTCATCCCGACCGACAACATCCTGTTCGCGACCGAGATGATCGGCGCCGTGCGCGGCAAGGACCCGAACACCGGGCATTATTTCGACGACACCAAGCGCTACGTCGATCAGCTCAACCTGTCGGCTGCGGATCAGCAGAAGATCTTCGAAGGCAATACCCGCAAGGTCTTCCCGCGCATCAACAAGGTGCTGGGCAACTAACAGCTCAGCGACCGGATCGGCTCCGGCGGCTTACGTCTTTATGAGAAGGCGTAGCCGCCGTCCACGTTCAGCCCCTGGCCGGTAATGAACGAGGCCTCGTCGGAAATCAGGAAGACGAGCGCACCCACCATATCTTCCGGCGTCTCACGACGCTTGATGGCCTGTTGCGCAAGCGCGCGGACGTCGCGGTCGGCGCGCGCCGGTTGACCTGGCCGTTCGACACCGGTCTCGACCGATCCCGGCAGGATCGCGTTCACCGTGATGCCGAAACTGCCCAATTCCACCGCGAGACCGCGCGTGAAGCCCAGCAGCGCCGCCTTGGTGGTCACATAGTGGACATAAGGGCGCGGCGGCGGCATCAGGAATGTGGCCGACGACATGTTGACGATGCGGCCCCATTGCTGCGCTTTCATGTGCGGCACGACAGCGCGCGCACAATTGAAGGCGCCACCGACATTGACCGCCATCGCCTTGGCCCAATCGGCGTCGCTCACCTCCTCGATCGGAGTCGGCTTCAGGCCCGACCAACGGGCATTGTTCACCAGGATGTCGATCCGTCCGAACGCGGACAGTGCGTTTTCCGCCATGGCATTAACAGCTGCGGAATCCGAAATGTCAGTGCGGACGAATTTCGCCGCGCCATTGCCCGCCTTGATCGCGCCCTCAACGGCGTGGCCGTTGGCCTCGTCCATCTCCGCGATCACGACACGATAGCCGCGCTCAGCAAGCCCCAGACAAAAGGCGCGCCCAATCCCCTGCCCGCCGCCGGTCACGATGGCAACGCGGCCCTTACCGTCATTCGCGCTCATGCAAAGCCCCTCCCCATGTTCTGTTCGCCGGCGAGACCGCCGCCCTTGATGTAAGCGATGGCGAGCGCCTCCCAGTAGATGATGTTGGGCAGTGCCAGGTATTCGTCCCCACTCATCACGCGCATATCCGCGCCCTCGCCGAGTTTCATGGTTGCAACGTCCGCCTCGCTCACCGGCACGTCGTAAAAAATACGCCGGATCCAGACCTGCCGGCCTTCCGCGTTGAGGCGTGGATAAACAATCTCGGTCAGGCGGCTCCAGGCATGCGGGCGGAAGGCGATCTCCTCCTCCAGTTCGCGCACGATGGCGGTATCGGCATCTTCGCCGGGTTCGATATGGCCGCCGAAGAACCCCCAGCGGCCGGGCATGACGATGTTCGGGATATCGTCGCGTAATTGAAACAGGGAGCGGCCATCCGGCAGCCGGATGACCGCGCCCACATTGGTCAAAGCAATGTCCAGCGGCTCATTCATCAGGTCATCATGCAGTCGGCCGGAGAGCCTGCCAAGCGCGCCGCCGGAGCTTGTCCGCCTCGGGCACGCATTCCTCGTTGGCACGCATGGCGCCCCCCGGCCTTCTTGGTCGCAAAAGGGTTAGGTGGACGGCTCAAATCCGCCTGATTATGATCACCGCAGACGAGCCAAGACGACATCGTCATCAATAAAGCGGGAGTTCATGTCATGACCACAGCAGCCGAAAACGAAACCCTGTCCCGCGTCGGCCCCGGAACGCCGATGGGCGAACTGATGCGAACCTTCTGGCTTCCTGCCATCGCATCCTCCGAGCTCAAAGCCGATGGCGACCCGCTACGTTTCAAGCTGCTGGGCGAACAATTGATTGCCTTCCGCGACACCAATGGCCGCGTCGGTGTGATGGACCATCGCTGTCCGCATCGTTGCGCATCCTTGTTCTTCGGGCGCAACGAAGAAGGCGGCATCCGCTGCGTCTATCACGGCTGGAAGTTCGACGTGGACGGCAATTGCCTGGACATGGCGAACGTGCCGCCGCATCAGGACTTCAAGCACAAGGTCCATGCCAAGGCGTACAAGGCCGCCGAACGCAACGGGCTCATCTGGGTCTATATGGGCGACCAGTCCAAGGTTCCCGAGCTTCCGCCCATCGAAGTGACGCTCGCGCCGGAAAGCGACGTCGTGATCGAATTTCTGCATCGCGAGTGCAACTGGCTGCAGGGTCTCGAAGGCGAGCTCGATACCTCGCATCTCGGCGTGCTGCATTACGGTTCGGTCAAGAAGCTGGAAGACCTCGACACCCAACAGCAGATGAACCGCTATGCGGTCGCCAACCGAGCGCCGGAATATGTGATCACCGACACCGATTACGGCTTCATGTATGCCGCGCACCGCCCGGCCGATGAACAGAGCACCTATTGGCGCGTCGGCCAGTTTGTCTTTCCGTGCTGGGCCATGGCGCCGATCAATCCGTTCGAACGCAACGTCCTGGCGCGCTGCTATGTGCCGATCGATGACGACAACACCATGGTCGTCATGCTGCATATGAAGCGCGCCTACCTGCACGACCGCTATGTGGACCGTGATTCGCTGCCCGGCTCGTCGCAGAAGCTGCGCTTCAAGCCGAACACCACCGACTGGCTCGGCCGCTACCGGCTCGAGGAAAATCTCGCCAACGATTACAAGATCGACCGCGATCTACAGCGCACCGGAAACTATACCGGCATCAACGGCATCACCTTGCAGGATCAGGCAGTGACCGAAAGCATGGGCTCGATCACCGAACGCACGTTCGAACATCTGGCGCCTAGCGACATCGCCATCAACCGGATGCGCCGCCAACTCGTCAAAGCCGCCAACACGCTGGCGAAGGACGGCACCAAGCCGGCACTCGCCGTCAACCCGTCGCTGGTCGAAGGTGTGCGCGGCGGCCAGTTCGTCACGCCCAGGGACGCTGACTGGCTCAAGGCGTACCATGAGAACCTTGAGAAAGTGACGGTGCGCGCCGACATGGCACAGGCCGCCGAATAAGCCGAACGGACAGCGCGGAGCATCGCCGGCGTTCGTTCGTGCAAACAAAAACCCCGCCCTTCCGGGCGGGGTTTCGTTTGAACAGACCCGCGACGATTAGTCGCGGACTTAGGGCGTGAATTCAGGCGTGGATATCGACGCCCTTGTTGTCTCTGAGCAGAAGCCCACCGACAACCAGCGACATCAGTGCGACGATGATCGGATACCAGAGGCCATAGTAGATATCGCCGGACGCTGCGACCATCGCCGTCGCCAGCAAAGGCAGCATTCCGCCGAACCATCCATTGCCGATGTGATAAGGAAGCGACATGGATGTGTAGCGGATCTTCGCCGGGAACATTTCGACCAGGAAGGCGGCGATCGGCCCATACACCATCGTCACATATATGACCATGATGACGAGCAGAACGGTGACCATGACGTAGTTGATCTCCGCCGGGCTTGCGTTCGCCGGATAATTCGCGGCCTTGAGGGCGGCGGTGAACTCCGCCGCGTTCCAGCCGCGAAGCTCGGTATTGCCGATCTTGGTGACCACGCTCTGACCGGGAACCGGCGGCAACGTTTCGAACGACAGGCCCGATTTGGTCAAGAAGTCCTGCACGCGGTCGCAGTCACTGAAGCTGGTCGTCGGCAGGACGAAGATGTGGAACTGGCAATCGTTGCCGGCAACCGTGATCTTGTTCGCTTCCTGGAACCGCTCAAGCGCCGGGTTGGCGTAATGAGTGAGCCCTTGGAACAATGGGAAGTACGTTACCGCCGCGATCAAGCAGCCCGCGAGGATGATCTTGAGCCGCCCGATACGGTCCGACAGCCATCCGAAGAAGACGAAGAACGGCGTACCGATGAGCAGCGAAAGGCCGATCAGCGTGTAGGCCGTGACGTAATCCACCTTCAGCGTGATGGTAAGGAAGAACAGTGCGTAGAACTGGCCCGTATACCAGACCACGCCTTGACCCGCCGTCGCGCCCAGCAATGCCAGCAACACGTACTTGTTGTTGGGGTAATGCAGGAAGCTCTCCGTCAGCGGCGCCTTGGAGCGGCGGTTCTCCGACACCATGCGCCGGAAGACCGGCGATTCATTCAGCTTCAACCGGATGTAAACGGAGAAGATCAGCAGGATCAGCGAAACAAGGAACGGAATGCGCCATCCCCAATCGATGAAGACCTTGGCATCGATGGTCAGACGGCACAGGCCGATAACGAACAACGACAGGAAGAAACCGAGCGTCGCCGTCGTTTGGATCCACGAGGTCGCATAGCCGCGGCGACCCGTCGGCGCATGTTCGGCCACATAGGTCGCCGCCCCGCCGTATTCGCCGCCGAGTGCTAGGCCTTGCAGCAGACGCAAGCTGACCAGCAGGATCGGGGCCCAGATACCGAGCGCCGCATAGGTCGGCAGCAGCCCGACCGCAAAGGTTGAGGCGCCCATCACAACGATGGTGATCAGGAAGGTGTATTTACGCCCTACCATATCGCCGATGCGGCCGAATACCAGCGCACCGAACGGCCTGACCAGAAAGCCCGCCGCATAAGTTGCGAACGCGGACAGAAGCGCCGCGGTGTCGTTACCCGGTGGGAAAAACAAAGCCGCGAAGAACGGCGCAAGGGTTGCGTATAGATAGAAGTCGTACCATTCGAAAACAGTACCAAGAGACGAGGCGAAAATGACTCTACGTTCTTCATCTCGGGAGACGAACGCTCCCGAGGTCATCGTAGCAGCTTCAGACATGATAGCCTCCGTTGATTGGACTTAACGACCGAACAACGTCTTCTTTTAGATTTTTCAAAAGTCTAGGAGCGGATTCTTGAATGCGTCAAGTTTACCCGCTTTTGGAGGCATATCGGACCAATAACCGGCTTAATATTCGGTCGTAAAACTTCATCGATGCTTGACGCACCGATTACGCACATAATGGTCATTCGCCCTCGCCACCACTGAAACTCAGGGACTCACGGCTATCCGTGGAACCTGCTTGGTAATATCGCCTTTTCACACATGTTGACCGCAGAGAAGCCCGCGCAGCCGCACTGGCTTCGTTTACTTCCAATCGGAGTAGATCACATGCACAAAACGGTTATGATCCTTTTCTCTGGCGCCGCGGCGACGGTGCTACTGGCTGCCTCACCTGCCCATGCTGAAACCATGACCTTCAAGGCGCAGCTCACCGCGGCATCCGAAGTTCCACCGACCACCAGCAAAGGCACGGGCAGTATCGAGGCGACCTACAACACCGCGAACAAGAGGTTGTCGTGGGAGGGCACCGTGAATGGTCTTACGGGCGACGCAACCGCTGCACATTTCCATGGTCCAGCCGAACCAGGCAAAAATGCAGGCGTGCTCATCCCCGTCCCCAACGTGAAGAGCGGCCCTTTCCAAGGATCGACCACGCTGAACGACGATCAAGCCAAAGCGCTGACTGCTGGCCGGACTTATTTCAACGTCCACACGCAAGCTAATCCGGGCGGCGAAATCCGCGGACAGGTCACCAAAGCCATGTAATCGCAAATGTGATTTTAGGTCTGAACCCATCGGTGCTGAATGGCACGGGCCGACAGGCATGGGCGGCCCGTTTCCATATGGGCTAATCGTAGAAAATCCTTCGATGCTTGACGCACCGGTCGCATGTTGGACAATCGGCTCCATAATAAAACGACTATAAAGGAGGTGCCGATGGACCAGCAGCTCGATACCGGAACGGCCTACGGACGGCAGACCCCGACGCACGACGCAATCCTTACCGAGGTCGGGCCCGGCACGCCGATGGGCGAAGTGATGCGCCGCTATTGGCATCCGATCGCGCTATCGCAGGATGCCACGGCGACGCCGAAGCAAGTGCGCGTCCTGGGCGAGGATCTGATCCTGTTCCGAGACAAGCAGGGCCGCGTCGGCCTGCTTTATCCGCGCTGCGCGCATCGCGGCACCTCGCTTTATTTCGGCAAGGTCGAGGACGACGGTATCCGTTGCTGTTATCACGGCTGGAAGTTCAGCGCCGATGGTCACTGCCTCGATCAGCCGTGCGAGCCCGAACGCGGCGCAACCCATCGCGACCGCATCCGCCAGCCTTGGTATCCGGTGCAGGAACGTTATGGCCTGATCTTCGCGTATATGGGGCCGGCCGATAAGAAGCCGGTGCTGACCAAATACGAACCGATCGAAGTCCTGGCCGACGACGAAGAGATTTTCGCGCGCCAGATCGGCTTCGGTGCAGGCGGCCCGGCCGTCGTGCCGTGCAACTGGCTGCAATATTTCGAGAACGTCTGCGATCCCTACCACGTGCCGATCCTGCACGTCGCATTCTCCGGCCCGCAATTCCCCGAAGAGCTCGGCGTCATGCCGGATGTGTCGTGGGACTACACCGATCGCGGCGTGAGGATCACGTCGTCACGCGACGCAGAAAACAACAAACGCTTCGACCGCGTGTCGGAAACCATCATCCCGACGATCCGCGTCATCCCCGATCCGTTCCTGGGTGAGTTCGGCCGCATCCAAAGCGTCGGTTGGACCCTGCCGATCGACGATACGCACTTCACCGTCTTCGTCGCGCAACGACGCAAGAAAGACCCGTCGAAGATCCCGCCGCGCCGCCCGCAGGGCAAACGCTGGGACGACCTGACACCGGAAGAACGGCGCGAATTCCCCAACGATTGGGAGGCCCAGGTCAGCCAAGGCCCGATCAATCTGCATTCGGAGGAACATCTGGCATCCACCGACCGCGGCGTTGGACGGCTGCGCCGCCTGCTCCGCCTGCAGATCAAGAGCCTGGAGAACGGCGAGGATCCGATGAACGTCTTTTTTGACGAGTCGAAATCGGTGCTGCCGCTCGAAGCGGGCAATCACCTCAACGATAAATAGGCGCTTCGGCAGTCCTGTCGCCTGGTCCGCATCGCCTAGTCCGTCCAGTGCATCTTGGTGAACTCCGCGCCGAACGCGGCGCGGGTTCCCTTCTCGATCACCAGATCCTTGGTATGGACAAAGACCGACGGCAGCGTCGAAACGATCATCATGTATTTCTGGTCGTTGATGCGGTCGAACGCGGCTCGGTAATGCGCCTTGCGCTGCGCCTCGTCGAAGATGGTCGCCCCTTTTTCCCACGCCTCGGTGAGCATCGGATCTTCGGTATAGTTGCGTCCGCCCGGTGCGAAGAAGAATCCCATGGTTGAATCGACGTCGGGCTGCCCGCCGGACGTCCAATAATGCATGAGGATCTGAATCTTTCCCTCCGCCTGGCGCTTTTGATACGCGCTGAAGGTCAAAGCATCCACCATCGGCTTGAGCCCGATGGCATGAAGCTGGCCCGCCACCGCCTCGGCCTGGATCTTGTTACGTGGCGTCGTAGTGATGATGATCTCGAAACCCTGCGGATAGCCCGCCTCGGCCAGCAACGCCTTGGCGCGCGCCGGATCGTAAGCCGGCGGCTTGGTCGAATAGGAACATCCGGCCTGGATGTCGAAACAGATCGCATCCAACAGCTGCGCCGACTCGCCGCCGGCCACCAGGTTCTTGCGGATCTCCTCGCGGTTGACCGCGCGCATGATCGCCTCGCGCACGCGCACATCCTTGAGTGCGGGATTGTCCGACCGGCCCGCGGAATCGATCGACAGATAGAGATAAACGAACGTGTCGTTCGCGGTCACGTTGAAGCGCTTATCGGCTTTGAGCTCCTGCAGCGTGTCTTCCTGAACCTCGTGCACGAGATCCAGGTTGCCGACCAGGAGCTCCGCGACCTGTGTTTGCGGCTCCGGAATGAAGCCGATGTGGATGGTGCCGATGCGCGCGGCGGGCTTCGTGGAATTACCGTGGGCGTAGTCCGGATTGCGTTGCAGCACGATGCCCTTGGCATCGTCGACCGACACTGCCCTGAAGGGCCCAGTACCGATGGGCTTGCGACCGAACTTCGCCGGATCCTCGAAGCTCTTATGGTAAGCCTCCGGGAAGATTGCGGCACCCAGCGTGAATTGCATCAGCATCGTCACAGCCGCTTGCTTGGCGGAAATACGCACCGTGCGGCTGTCGATCTTTTCCGCCTTGTCGATCCAATCGTAGCGCGACTTCATGCGGAACTTGACGCCCGGATCGGCCAGCCAGTTGATTGTGTAAACGACATCGTCGGCGTCGAGCGTGCTGCCGTCGTGGAATTTGACGCCGTCGCGCAGCTTGAATTCGATGGTGCGCGGATCGACCTGCGACCAGGATTCGGCAAGCAGCGGGACGATCTTGCCCGAAACCGGATCGAACAAAACCAGCGTGTCGAACACCGACATATAGGAAACCGTCGTCTGCGGCTGCGGATCGATCACCGCATCGACAGTGGAGATCGGCTGATAATATCCGAGGCGCAGCGTGTCCTTGGATTTTTGCGCATTTGCGGAAACGCTCATGAGCGCCAAAACGGCCGCGGCTGAAACAGCGACGAAAGCTTTGCTTGCCACACCTGTTCTCCCTGCCGATGCGGCACGATACGGCCGCTTATTTCCGGAAAGTTTGGATCGGCTCGTTGGAGACGGCAAGGCACATGCCGTGACAGGACCGCTTCAGCAAGAATGGGCCGCCATGATCGGCGGCCCAAGTCTCCTATGTCTCATATGCCCTTAACCTGATTTACGGCTCTTGCGCGTCGCGGCCGCCTTCTTGGCCGAAGCAGAGCGCTGCGCCGCGGGACGATGCGCCGCTGCGCGTCCACCCAACCGGCCGCCCTTGCGCGCGGCCGTCTTGGTATCGCGGACGCCGCGCCCTGACCCGCTCTTGTTCCCGCCGCCGCTTTCCTTGTTCACCGTCGCCCAGGCACGCCGTTCGGCTTCGTCCTTCGGCACGCCGCGATCCTCATATCCCTCTTCGATGTGCTCCGCTTTACGCTTCTGCTTCTCGGTGTATTTCGATTTCTCGCCTCTAGGCATCGTCACCTCCTTTTCGTGACCTTGGGTTTGTTATCCTCAGGGATAAGCAAAGGCCGGCGGCAAAAGTTCCCCACGCGCGCCAGAGACCATGCCTTTAGTGCTGTCAAAGTCGGGCGGGAGACGTTAATGAGGCGCCAATCATGAGCCAACGACCTCTAGGCCTCGTCTTCGCGACGGTTCTCGGCGCCATCACCCTCATCGGCCCATTGACGATTCACCTATTCCTTCCCGCCATGCCGGAAGTGAAGCGGGAATTCGCCACCTCCGATGCGCTTGTCCAGCTCACCTTCAGTATCGTGCTGGTGACCATGGCGATCGTCACCCCGATCTACGGCAGTCTGTCGGATCGTTACGGGCGGCGACCGGTGCTGCTCGCCGGCTTCGCCCTGTTCCTGGTGGGCGGCCTGATCTCTGCCACCGCGGCGAACCTGACGATCCTGATCTTCGGCCGCCTGATCCAGGCCGTCGGTGCGGGCTGCGGCACCACGCTGGCGCGCGCCATCGCGCGCGACACCTACGGGCCGGACAAGCTCGTCAAAGCCATCGCCTATCTGACCATGGCCTACACCCTGGGACCGATGCTCTCGCCCCCGCTTGGCGGCCTGCTGATCGACCATTTCGGCTGGCGCAGCGAATTCTGGTTCTCCGTCGTGGCCGGAGCCCTGATCGTGCTCGCCGCCTTTTTCGCGGTGCACGAAACCCACGGCCCCGAAAAACGCGCCGCCGCGGCGAGCAGCTTCTTCAACGGCTATACGATCCTGCTGCGCGATCCGCGCTTCCTCGCCTTCATACTGCAATCCGGCTTCATGTCGGTGAGTTTCTTCGCGATCGCCGCCGCCTCGCCGTTCCTCATGAAAGACCTGCTCGGCCGCTCGGCCTCCGAATTCGGCCTCTATTTCATGTGTTTCCCGATCGGCTATTTCCTGGGCAACCTGGTTTCCAGCCGCCTGAGCGGCAAGGTCAGCATCGAAAAGATGGTCTTCGCCGGCTCGGCGCTGAACTTCCTGATCACTGCGGCCCAGACCGTGGTCATCGCGACCGGACACCTGAGCCCCGCCATCATGTTCGTTCCGGGCGGGCTGATGAGCTTCGCCCAGGGCCTGTCGCTGCCCAACGCGCAGGCGGGGGCGATCCGCGTCGCCCCCGCGCTCGCCGGTACCGCTGCCGGCCTCGGCGTCTTCATGCAGATGTTCCTGAGCGCGGTCGCAACCCAAAGCTACGGCCTGCTCGCCGACGGCACACCGATCCCGATGATCCTCATTTCCATGGCCGGCGGGGTGCTTGCGCTGATCTGCATCGCGCCGCTGTTCCGAAAGGCGGAGGTTCGAGCCTGATACACCTCTCCAACAGGGCGACGTATAAGTTTCACTTATCGAATATCTAAGTTTTTCCCGCTTGTTGGACCCGGTTAGCGCTTTATAACCGTCCGCACGACACCCCGTTGGCGGAGTTCCAGGCGCCCATGTTGGATGCACGTAGGCTGGAGATTTATTGCGCCGTGGCCGAGGAAGGCTCGTTCACGGCTGCCGCCGCCCGCCTCTACCTCACCCAATCGGCCGTCTCCCAGCAGATCGCGATCCTCGAACGCGATCTCGGGGTTTCCCTGGTCGAACGCATTCCAAGGGGCATCCGGCTGACCGAGGCCGGCAAGCTGCTCGCCGAGCGGGCCCAGACCCTGTTGCGCGACATGTCGTGCCTGGAACAGGAATTGCGCCGCATCGCCAACCCGCCGACGCAGATCCGCCTCGGCGTCTTCGTGACCGCCGGATCGCATCTCGTGCCGCTTTTGATGCAGCACTACCGCCAACGCTACCCCGATACCCAGCTCACGCTGCAAGCCTCGCACCCGGAAGACCTCGCACGCGAATTGTCGGCGGGTATCATCGATGTCGGCCTGATCTGGGAATACGATTACCTGGCCAGGCCGATGGGAAATCTGACCACCCAGCACCTGTTCGACGATCCATTGGTCCTATTGGTGCCGAGCGAACATCCCAGGGCGGGCTCGACCGCGCCTGTGCAACTCGCCGATTTCGCCAATGAGCCCTGGGTCGTGCGCGGCCATAAATTTCCCTACGAGGAAGCTTTCGAATCCATGTGCCGGATCGCGGGCTTCGAGCCCAATGTCGCGTTCCGGACCGACGATTATCAATCCATGCAAGGACTGGTCGCCGCCGGCGTGGGCCTTGCCCTCGCGCCGCACCTTTCCATCATCGCGCAGCGGCCAGACGTCACGGTCCTGCCGATCCACAATCCCACATTCACGCGCAAGATCGAGGCTGTCACCCTGTCGGATGCCCGCAAGAACCAACTGGTTGCACAACTACTCGATTTGATGGATGAGCTTTGGACGAAACAACCGGATCATCATGAACATTCATACAAATAACGGCTACACCATCGGCCAGCCCGTGCGGCGCAAGGAAGACCTGCGGCTGGTGACCGGCCACGGCCTCTATGTCACCGATCAGACCTTGCCCAATATGGCCCATGTCGCGTTCGTGCGTTCCGCCTATGCGCATGCCCGCATCAAAAGTGTCGATACGAGCGGGGCCATGGATGTACCTGGCGTCATCGCGGTGTTCACCGGCGCAGACCTGACCACCGGCGGCCTCAAGCCGATGGACCACAAGCCGGTCATGGCGGGCGGAACCGACGTCGCGGTGAATAGCACGCCGGATTTCAAACTGTTCACGCGGCCGCAGCCCCTGCTGGCGACCGACAAGGCGCGCTATATCGGCGAGCCCGTCGCCATGGTGATCGCCGAAACCGCCGATGCCGCCAAGGACGGCGCCGAACAGGTCTTCGTCGATTACGATCCCTTGCCCGCCGTCGCGCAGGCGCGTGATGCCATCAAGGACGGAGCACCCCTGGTGTGGGAGGATTGCGCCTCCAACATCTGCGTGAACGTGGAAGTCGGCAAAAAGGACGCAACCGACGCCGCCTTCGCCAAGGCCGCGCATGTGGTGCGCCTCGACACCTGGATCCAGCGCGTCACCGGCAGCCCGATGGAGCCGCGCAACGCGGTCGCCGAATACGATCCCGCCAACGACAGCTACACGCTGTATGCCGGCACAGGCATGGGCGTCGCCAAGGAGAAGATCGATCTGGCGAGCGTACTCGACGTCGAACCCGAACACGTGCGCGCCCGCTGCGAAGACATGGGCGGCAATTTCGGCACGCGCAATTTCTTCTTCCCCGAATATGGATTGCTGCCCTGGGCGGCGAAACGCCTCGGACGCCCGCTCAAGTGGCTGGGCGATCGCGGTGAATCCTTCCTCAGCGACTATCAGGGCCGCGATCTGACCGTGACGGCCGAACTGGCGCTCGACGCCGACGGAAAATTCCTCGCCGTGCGCGGCACCAACATCAGCAATGTTGGCGGCCACACGGTCGCCTTCGTGCCGCTGCGCAAGGGCCTCGGCATCATGCAGGGCGTCTACGACATTCCGGCCGTGCATTTCAAAGGCTACGCGGTGCTGACCAATACGCCGCCGACGTCGCCCTACCGCAGCGCGGGCCGTCCCGAAGCCATCTATGTCATCGAACGGCTGGTCGATCTCGCCGCCGACGAGATGGGTATCGATCCGGTCGAACTGCGCCGGCGCAACCTGATCGCGTCCGACAAGTTCCCCTACTTGAACGGCGTCAACCTCACCTACGACAATGGCGAATACGAGATGGGCATGGATGCCGCGCTCAAGCTCGCCGACTGGGACGGTTTCCCCGCGCGGCGCGCCGAAGCCAAGAGCCGCGGCAAACTACGCGGCATCGGCATTGCCAATTACATCGAAGGCGCCGGCGGCGCCCCCCGCGAACGCGCCGAAATCACCTTCAAACCCAACGACCGGGTCGAACTCATCCTCGGCACCATGAACAGCGGCCAGGGCCACGAGACCAGTTTCGCGCAATTGCTGCACACCTGGCTCGGCGTGCCGTTCGAGAACGTCGACTACGTCGCGCACGACACGAAATTCGTCAAAGCGGGCGGTGGCTCGCATTCGGGCCGTTCCATGCGTCTCGCCAGCCTCGCCATCGGCGAAGCGGTCGATGAGATCATCGCCAAGGGCAAGAAGATCGCGGGCCTCCTGTTGCAGGCCGACGCCGCCGATGTCGAATTCGTTCCCAAATCTGTTCCCGGCACCTTCCGCGTCAAAGACACCGACCGCGAGATCGGCATTTTCGAGGTCGCGCGCCTCGCGTCCGAACGCACCGATCTTCCGGCTGAGCTGCAAGGTCCGTTCGGCGGCATCGGCGATCATACGTCCAAGGTCGGCGCCTTCCCGTCCGGCACGCATATCTGCGAGGTCGAGATCGATCCGGATACCGGCGGCCTGGAGATCGTCAAATGGAGCGGCGTCGACGATGTCGGCCTCGCGATCAATCCGATGATCCTGCACGGCCAGGCGCACGGCGCGGCGGCGCAGGGTATCGGCCAGGCACTGTCGGAGATCTGCCACTACGATCCGGAAAGCGCGCAGCTCCTGTCCGGCTCGTTCATGGATTACGCCATCCCGCGCGCCGACTCGCTGCCCTCGTTCGACTGCACGTTCCTGGAGATCCCGGCAACCAGCCATCGCTTCGGCATCCGTCCGGGTGCCGAAGGCGGCACCACGCCGGCGCTCGGCGCGGTCATCAATTCGATCGTCGATGCGCTGTCGGAGTTCGGCGTGCGCCACATCGAGATGCCGGCAACGTCGGAGCGCATCTGGCAGGCGATCCAGGACGCAAAGGCCGGCCAGGCATCCTGACACCTGCTCGCCCGTGCGGTCTTTAGGCTCGCTTCCATCCGGCGCCCACGGCTCATATGATCGCGTACAATGGCCCAGTTGTCTGACGATTGCTTTGCCTTCGGGGAAAGCCTGCTCGACGTGGATACCGCGCGTGAGATGATCTTGACGCGGGTCTCACCAGTAACGGGAAGCGAGACCGTTGCGCTGTCCGCCGCACTTGGCCGCACGCTTGCCCAAGATGTCGCAGCACCCATCTCCGTGCCGCGTTTTGCCAATTCGGCGGTCGATGGATATGCGGTGCGCCACAGCGATCTCAACCCCGAGCGAGATACGGTGCTGGACTGCACCGATCGGATCGCCGCGGGCCAAATTGCCGGACAGCCACTGACGCCCAGATCGGCCGCGCGCATCTTCACCGGGGCTGCCGTGCCGCCCGGCGCGGATACCGTTCTGATGCAGGAGGATTGTCTGCGTTCGGGCGATCGGGTGACGATCCGCCCCGGTATCAAACGTGGCGCAAATATCCGGGCGGTGGGCGAGGACATCGCCGAAGGATCGGCAGCACTTCGCATGGGGCGCAGACTGCGCCCCACCGATCTCGGCATTCTCGCGGCCCTTGGCTGCACCGAGGTCCCGGTACGCAAACGGCTCAAGGTCGCGCTTTTCTCCACGGGCAACGAGGTCAAGGAACCGGGCGCCGCGCTGGACCACGGACAGATCTTTGATGCCAACCGCTTCATGCTCGCCGGGCTTCTCCAGCGCTTGAATGTCGAATTCGAGGATCGCGGCATCATTCCCGACGATCCCGCGCGCCTGAGCGCGGAACTGACAAATGCGGCGGCCGAGACGCAGTTGATCGTGACATCCGGCGGGGTCTCGATCGGCGAAGAGGATCATGTCCGCGCGGCGATCGCGAACCATGGATCGCTTTATTTCTGGCGGCTGGCGATCAAACCGGGGCGGCCTGTCGCCATGGGACAGATCGGCGACACACCGCTCGCCGGGCTACCCGGCAATCCTGTCGCCGCCCTGCTCGCCTTCGCGCTGATCGCCCGGCCGATGATCGAGGCCTTGAGCGGCACCACGCACGAACCTCTGCACCGCTATCGCGTCGTCAGCGAGTTCGCTTACGCCAAGAAAACGGGCCGGCGCGAATATGTGCGGGCCTCGTTGCGGGACGGTCGGATCCGCCGCCATCCAAAGGATGGCGCGGCCATGCTCACGTCGCTGTCGGAGACGGACGGCCTGGTCGAACTGCCGAGCGATCTGACGCGCCTCGAAGCCGGAACCGAGGTCGATTTCATTCCCTATTCGGAATTGATCTAGCCCGCATACATCCGGTCAGCCGGAGGCCCACGTCGGCCTACTCAAGCTCTACAGGAAATCGACCGGACATCTACGAAGCATCGACACGAGATCTACAGAACCTCGACACCGTCTCTACGTTGCCTCTACATTTTCTCGACGTTTTCCTCGCCGAAATCGACAGAACAACGGCCGGAAATGGCGGAATTCCAAGGGTTCACACTGTCTAAGAGCATTGGCCAAGAGCCTGGCCCAAAAGCAGGACCGAGCGCGCATGCCCGCGCTCACGAATAAGAACATATCAGGAACAATATGGGTGGCATCGTAACGCCTTCAAGGGCGCTGGATTGATTTGCCCAAAACAACCAAAGGGGTCGGACGTGGACCACGTCACTGGGCTGCAATCGGGTCGGAATTGTCTGTTAGTGCATCAGAGCCACCGCTCTTCACTGTGCGAATCTCGACCATCAAACGCTCGCCTTGATCTGTGAGCGACCAGAACAGCCCAGTTATATTCTGAACAGTGAGAGCACTCCGCCATTTGATTAGACCGAGTGCTTTTAACTGAATCCCGATAGTTTTGAAGTTCTGGGTATCTAGCTCTTTGTATTTTCCTATCGCGTCGGCCTTGGCGCTCACATACTTGGTCAAATACGACTTAATCGTCTCTTCGTTTGTCTCCACAATCAAATGAGGCGAGATAGCCCAGAATATTTCCCGCCATGTCATACTGTATGTAAATGACCTTGTTTGATTATGTACAAAGTGGGTGCCGAAGACCGCGAACGCTTCGTTTAATCCAGCTAGATTCGTCACTTGAGGGGGGTAAACGGTTTCCAGTTGTTGGCTTAGCTCGCCGTTTCTCTTTCGCAAGTCATTGACCTCGATGAGAATATCTTCTCGCGCAATCGCATTACCTCGAACCCAGCCGACAGCAGGATGCTGTTTAATCGCCTTGTTCAAACTCAAAGAAACTTGGCCGGGAAGATCAGTCGCCAGTTTCCAAAACTTCACGAGCCGACCAGAACACACTCTGTCACGGAATGCTTGTAGCTGCACTCGCCTCTCTGGATCGGCTTCCGATTTACCAAATGGGATCTCATCGGGGCTTTCATGGAGCAAAGCGATTACCGGAATGCCCTTCTCTACCGCATAGTTGTATTCGGCTTCGGTATAGCTAATCCCGTTTGGAATTACTGGACTTCCGTACTTACCCCCGATGATCAAGAGGTAATAGTCGCAGTCGTCGATGATGCGTTTGATAAATTCAAATTGATCCTGGTCGGTCGCGGGAAACAATTCCATGCCCGCCGGGATGCAGTCCATCTCTAGCAAGACCTGAGTTACGTTCTGACGTTCTTCCTTAAGGTCAGCATAAGTTGAGCTAACGAAGACTTGGTATCGCTTGTCCATGATCGTCCCAAATGGAACTCCTGGCATCAATGACCAGGTAGTAGTCAAAACGGTCGCCCCAGCAAATACGTCAAATGTCAAATTTTAACATTTCCAGTTTCTGATGGCGAAGTGGTTTTGAGAATAGGTCGGGCCGGTAAGATTTAAACTGATTCGTGTTGCCGAATAAGCCCGCGCCAAAACGACCAAAGGGGTCGGACGTTTGACGTCCAACCCCTCTAAGAATGGTCGGAGTGGCGGGATTCGAACCCACGACCCCTTGACCCCCAGTCAAGTGCGCTACCAGGCTGCGCTACACTCCGATTTCGCTGGTACTCCGGAAACCGCGTAACGGCCCCGGAGCGGCAAGGCGCGCACTATAACGGCGCGTCCCACGGCCAACAACCACCAACAACAACCCAACGGCCTTATAAAAGACGGCGGATGGCTTCGAGTTCAGCCAGGATTTCGCGCAGCGCGGCGCGGTCGGTCTCGCTGACCCGCGCGGCGCTCTGCGGGGCGGAACCCGCCGCTGCCGCCGGCTGCGCCTCTTCGGCCATCGCTTGCTCGCCACCGACCGACAATTCGTCGTCCGAGTCATCGTCGGCCACGTCGTCGGCCGGGGCCGGATGGCGGCCGTGCGGGTCGCGCAGGATCTTCTGGACACCCTTGATGGTGTAACCATCATCATACAGCAGGCCGCGGATGCGCCTGAGCAGGTCCATATCCTCGGGCCGGTAATAGCGCCGCCCGCCGCCCCGCTTCATCGGCCGGATTTGAGGAAATTTCGATTCCCAGAACCGCAGGACGTGCTGAGGCAGATCGAGCTCGTTCGCCGCCTCGCTGATGGTTCGGAACGCCGTCGCGGATTTCCCCGCACGCCGGCCCGAGTCTTGCGCGTCCTGTGGAGCACTCATATTCACGAAGTGGAGCCTGGATTCGTATCGCCGATGCGGCTCTTGAGGACCTGTGAGGGACGGAAAACCAATACGCGGCGCGGTAGGATCGGCACTTCCTCGCCGGTCTTGGGATTGCGGCCGACACGCTGGCCTTTATTGCGCACCGAGAAGCTGCCGAAGGACGAAATCTTTACCGTCTCGCCATGGGCCAGGGTCTCGGAAATCTTGTTCAGAACCGCTTCGAGCAGGTCGGCTGATTCGTTCCGCGACAGGCCGACCTCTTGGTATACCGCTTCGCTCAGCTGCGATCGGGTGATCGTTTCTCCTGCCATATTTAAATCATCCCCCAACAAGCGTCCTTGTTCGTGGAGATCATTCTAGGCAGGAAAACAATTTATCTCAACGGGATATAGGCGTTCGCTCACGCAAGTATTCACGTGAGCTTCGCAAGCCAAACTATTGATGAGATTCGCTTTGACTGACCTACCAGCGTACGAGCGCCGAACCCCAGGTCAATCCGCCGCCCATGGCTTCCATGAGGATCAGATCGCCGGCCTGGATGCGGCCGTCGCGCACCGCCGTGTCGAGTGCCAACGGGACGGAGGCAGCCGACGTATTGGCGTGCTTGTCGACGGTCAGCACGACCTTGCTTTCGTCCATGCCCAGCTTCTTGCGGGTACCGTCGATGATCCGCTTGTTGGCCTGATGCGGGACCAGCCAATCGATGTCCTTGGCCTCGAGGCCGTTGGCGCCCAGCGTCTCGACCACGATATCGGCGAGATTGGTGACCGCGTGGCGGAAGACGTCCTTGCCCGCCATCTTGATGGTCCCGGCCTCTCCGCCCGCCGACGGGCCGCCGTCACAATAGAGGATATCGCGCAGCGTACCGTCGGAATGGATATGGGTGGAAAGAATCCCCCGGCGCTGGTTCCAGCGCGGCTCGCTTTCGGAAATGCCGTTTTCGGCCCGAACCACCACCGCGCCCGCACCGTCGCCGAACAGGACGCAGGTTCCCCGGTCCTCCCAATCGACGATACGCGACATCGTCTCGGCACCAATGACCAGGGCCGTCCTGGCCTGGCCGGAACGAATCATGGCATCGACCACCGACAGCGAATAGACGAAACCGGAGCAGACAGCCTGCAGATCGAAGGCCGCCCCCCGGTTCATGCCGAGCTGGGCCTGCAGCTTCACCGCCGTCGCGGGGAAAGTGTCATCCGGCGTGGTGGTGCCCACAACCAGCAGATCGATCTCGCTGGCTTTCACCCCGGCATAATCCAACGCCTTGAGAGCGGCTTCACGCGCCAGGTCAGAGGTCATCTCTCCCTCGGCGGCGATGTGGCGCTGCCTGATGCCGGTCCGTTCGGTGATCCATTCGTCCGACGTGTCGACGAATTCGGCCAGTTGATCGTTCGTCAGTACTTTTTCCGGCAGGTAGGACCCTGACCCCACCAGTCGCGAATAATACGCCATTTAAATCCCGCCTACCCCGAAACCGATTGAAGGACGCGACGCTCGCTCATCAGGCGTTCCAGGTCCTGTTTTATGACTTCGTTCAAATTGCGACGCACGAGATTGATGGCCACATCGACCGCATGGGCGAAGCCGATCCCATCCGTCCCACCATGGCTTTTAACACAGATTCCATTGAGTCCGATCAACATCGCACCGTTGTAGCGGCGGGGATCGAACTGTGAGCGGAACTTCCCGATGGCACCGCGCGCGATCAGCGCGCCGATCTTGCCCAAAAGGCTGCCCATCAGGCTCTGGCGCAAGTAGTGGGCGAACATGCGCGCCGTCCCTTCTGCCGTCTTGAGGGCGATATTGCCGCTGAAACCGTCCGTGACGATCACGTCCACCGTTCCTTTGCCGATATCGTCGCCCTCGACGAAGCCGTAAAATTTGATGGGCAGATGCGATTTCTGGAGAATCGCGGAAGCACCTTTGACCGCTTCGTTGCCCTTCAGCATTTCGACGCCGACATTCAGGATGCCAACCACGGGCTCGGCGAGGCCCAATTCATTGCGGGCGAACGCTTCGCCCATCACCGCGAATTGAACGAGATTCTCGGCGTCGCATTCCACATTGGCGCCGAGATCGAGCATCACTGCCTCACCCCGCTGGGTGGGCAGACTGGCGGCAATCGCAGGCCGGTCGATCCCCGGCAGCGTCTTCAGCACGATGGTGGCCATGGCCATCAATGCGCCGGTATTGCCCGCCGATACGATCGCGGACGCCTTGCCATCGGCCACGGCGTCAATCGCGAGCCGCATCGATGTCGACTTGCCGCTGCGTAGCGCCGCCGTCGGCTTTGCATCGCCCGCCACCGCGTCGGGCGTATGACAGATTTCACAGATCGCGCGCGCCGCCGGATATCTTTCCAGGATCGGCTTCAAGCGCGCTTCATCGCCATAAAGCAGAAAATGAACGTCGTCGTTCTGGCGGCAGACGATGTCGAGCCCTTCGACAATCATCTCCGGCGCGTTGTCGCCGCCCATCCCGTCGATTGCTACGACGATGCGATCAGCCACCGCGCTCTACCCCCCGCGCAAGCACCCACAACGGGCGCATCGTCGATGCTCAGAAGCTGCCGGGGCCGGGGCTCAGGCGACCGTCTTCTGTTCGACGACTTCACGGCCGTCATAATAGCCGCAGGCCGAGCAAATGTGATGCGGTCTTTTCATCTCACCGCAATTCGCGCATTCGTTATACGCATTGGGCGCCAGAGCATCGTGCGACCGGCGCATGTTCCGCCGCGACTTGCTGGTTTTCTTCTTAGGAACGGCCATCGTTCTACTCTCTGAAAAAAGTCACAAAATCCGAATTCGCCCAGGCGAGTTTCTGGCGGTATGTCCGGAAGGGCGCTACTTAAACCAAAATTTGGCCAAGCCCGCAAGTTAACCCTGCTCCATCCCGCCCAAATTGGGCCTAAAACCTTATTTTTTCTGGGTTTTTAACTTCTCCAGCACGGCAAACGGGTTGGGCCGCCCGTCGCGGAGCATCTGGGAATCTCCCTCCGGCTCATCCTCGCCGATGGACAGCGCGCCAAAGACCGCGCCCGGTGCGCGGGGGAACGGATCGATCAGCAGACCAAGATTCTGGGCGATCAATTCGCCGAATTCGATTCGCCCTTCGACAATGGGCTCCGGCGGATCGTCGTCATCAATCGCGAAATCGATCTCGTCCGCATCACCGCTGAAAGCGCGCTGGACGAACTCGGTGAAGAACTCGCCCTCGATTCGATTCGTCAGCGGCTCCAGGGTTACGACGCAGGTCTGTGCGATGTCGGCCGAGAACTGCGCCTTCAGGGCGATCTTGTTGCCCGAAGCGAACGGCGTGAGCGTAACCTGGGCCTTGAGATTCGAAATGCCGTCGACGCCGAAGCGCTTGGCGAGCGCGGTCTCCTCCTCCGCCGTCGCGCTGATGGCGAGATCGGTCTTTTGTCCCTTGAGGCTCGCGACCTCAACCTCGCGAATGAATTCGGGTTCGGGAATCTTGGCTGCCGTCGGATTGCGTGCCATAGCGATGGCCTTCCTTTCCGGCCTAGTCGTCCGATGGAGTCGGGAACGCGATCCGCGCCGCGGTCAAATCCTCGGCACTCCAGTCGCGTGAGTGCGCGATCGCGCTCTGCACGTAACGTCCGAGCCGGGCAGCAGCGCCTTCGGGCGGCGTTGCATCCGCATAGGCGTTGCGGATCAAGGCATCCTCCAGCGCCTGCGTGGAGCCGGCGAGTGCCGTGTCGTAGGCATTGATGCGCCCCTGGAACAGCTTGGTCAGATCCTTGATCTTACGGCCGACGCTGAGGTCGCCCACTCCCATCTCGCGCAGATTGTAATCGAGGTCGGCGAACATGCGGTCATACAACGCTTGGCTGAAGCGTTCCTGGCGCGATCCCAATTCCTTCAACCGGCGCAGCACGATATAGGCATGCAGCGCGATCATGTCGAATCGGCCGCCGACCGTGTCGGGCACGCCGCAGGACGCATAGAACTGCGGCTGGCGCGCTTGGCGGACGATCAGGCGATAGAGCCCGTCGACATCGCCACGCACCCGCACCAAACCAAGATTGTGGCCAAGGCTTTGCAATAACCCCATGAGTTTGACTACTTTCGACGCGAAACCCGATTCGACACAAAACCCTGGCGCCAGGACGGCTAGCCTCAAGGTTTCATCTTCCGTACACGCGCTGTATTATAGGGTTCGCTCCAATCAATCGCCAGCATTGCGCGGGCCGCTGTGCCCCAGCCGAGATATATAGGTTCTATGGAACGCCTGAAATTCTCCTTGTCGCTCCTGGCCAGCACCGCCGCATGCGCGGTTCTCGCCGTCACCATCACGGCCTGTTCGTCGCGCGTCGATCAACGCGGAAACCTGCCCGATCCGGACGTGCTCGCGAACGTCGAGGTCGGCCACATCAATAAGCAGGGCGTGCAGGATCTCCTCGGAACACCATCCAGCGTCGGGCTGTTCGACAACGAGAGCTGGTACTACATCTCCGAGCGCACCGAGACGACGGCGTTCTTCAAGCCGGTAGTGCTCGAGCGCAAGGTCCTCGTTCTCAAGTTCGACGACCAGGGTATCCTGACCGCGATGAATACGCTGACGCTCGACGACGGCAAGCAGGTCGAGATGGTCGAGCGCCACACGCCGACCGCGGGCAACGAATTCGGGCTGCTGCGTCAGCTCTTCGGCAACATCGGCCGCTTCGAAGGCAAGAGCGGCGACAACGGCACCCCGCCATAGCGCCACCGCGCAGAGGCCCCTCACCCGGCCTCGACTATCGGACATGAAAAAGCCCGGATGCTTTCGCATCCGGGCTTTTCGTTTCGAGTAAGCCTAAAGTTTAGGCCAGCATCGCGATCAGCAGGATCGCAACGATGTTGATGATCTTGATCATCGGGTTGACGGCCGGGCCGGCGGTGTCCTTGTACGGATCGCCAACCGTGTCGCCCGTCACCGCGGCCTTGTGGGCTTCGGAGCCCTTGCCGCCGTGATGGCCGTCTTCGATGTACTTCTTCGCGTTGTCCCACGCGCCGCCGCCCGAGGTCATCGAGAGCGCGACGAACAGGCCGGTCACGATGGTGCCGAGCAGCATCGCACCGAGCGCCGAGAAGGCCGCAGCCTGACCGCCGATCCAATTGATCACGAAGTACATCACGACCGGTGCCAGAACCGGCAGCAGCGAAGGAATAACCATTTCCTTGATCGCGGCCTTGGTCAGCAGGTCGACGCATTTGCCGTATTCCGGCTTCGCGGTGCCTTCCATGATGCCCTTGATCTCGCGGAACTGACGACGCACTTCAACGACGATCGCACCGCCCGCGCGACCCACCGCCATCATGCCCATCGCACCGAACAGGTACGGGAGCAGGCCACCGATGAAGAGGCCGATGACGACATACGGGTCTTGCAGGTTGAAGGTGACGTTCACGTCCGGGAAGTAGTGCTTCAGATCTTCCGTGTAGGCCGCGAACAGCACGAGGGAGGCGAGACCGGCCGAACCGATGGCGTAGCCCTTGGTCACGGCCTTCGTGGTGTTGCCGACCGCGTCGAGCGCGTCGGTGGTCTTGCGCACGTCCGGCGGAAGATCGGACATCTCGGCGATGCCGCCCGCGTTGTCGGTCACCGGACCGAACGCGTCGAGCGCCACGACGATGCCCGCGAGCGCCAGCATGGTCGTCGCCGCCATGGCGATGCCGTAGAGGCCCGCCTGGAGGTACGAGATGATGATACCCGCCGAGATCACGACGACCGGCAGAGCGGTCGCTTCCATCGAAACCGCGAGGCCCTGGATGACGTTGGTGCCGTGGCCGGTTTCGGACGCGGCGGCAACGCTCTTCACCGGGCGGAAGTTGGTGCCGGTGTAGTACTCCGTGATCCACACGATCAGCGCGGTGACGGCGAGGCCGACGATCGCGCAGACGAACAGCTTGGTGCCGGTAATGGCCAGCGCACCCGTCTGGAAGACCGTATCCCAACCGAGATACCAGTTGATCACGCCCGCGATCAGGATCGCCGACAGGATGCCCGAAGCGATGAGGCCCTTATAGAGGGCGCCCATGATGTTCTGGCTGCTGCCGAGACGGACGAAGAAGGTCGAGATGACCGAGGCGACAATGCAGACCGCGCCGACGAGCAGCGGCAGGATCATCAGCGAGGTCTGAGCCGCGCCGGTGAAGAAGATCGCACCCAGCAGCATGGTGGCGACGATCGTCACCGCGTAGGTCTCGAACAGGTCGGCGGCCATGCCGGCGCAGTCGCCGACGTTGTCGCCCACGTTGTCCGCGATCACGCCCGCGTTGCGGGGATCGTCCTCGGGGATGCCCGCCTCGATCTTGCCGACGAGGTCGGAGCCGACGTCCGCACCCTTGGTGAAGATGCCGCCGCCGAGACGCGCGAAGATCGAGATCAGCGAGGCGCCGAAGCCGAGCGCAACCAGCGATTCGAGCACGTGGCGCAGACCTTCAGCCGTCGAGGTGTCGAACATGCCGCGCAGCACGTAGTAGTAGACGGAGACGCCGAGCAGCGCCAAACCGACGACCAGCATGCCGGTGATCGCGCCCGACTTGAACGCGATGTTGAGACCGCCCGCGAGCCCCTGCGTACGGGATGCCTCAGCCGTGCGCACGTTGGCGCGCACCGACACGTTCATGCCGATATAACCGGCCGCGCCCGAAAGCACCGCGCCGATGATGAAACCAATGGCCGACATCAGGCCCAGCTTCCAACCGAGGAGGATGGCAATGATGACGCCGGCGATGGCGATGGTGCTGTACTGGCGGTTCAGATAGGCGGCAGCGCCTTCCTGGACTGCAGCCGCGATCTCCTGCATGCGCGCGTTGCCGGCCGGGGCGGCGAGAATCGATTTCGCTGCCCAGGCGCCATACAGCAGCGCGAGCACGCCGCAGGCGATGATCAGGATTGCTATATTATCCATGCTGATGAGGCCTTTAACTTGATTGATTTGTTAGTACGTTGACGAACGGCCGACGGACGCCGGTTTCGGGCGCGGAAGATGCCAGATGCCGCCCAACAAAGCAACGGTTGGAGGGAATGGGCCGCTGCCCTCCCAAACTCTACCCGTCACACCTTCCGTTCCAGAACGGATGGGATCAGCACGGCATCGATCATGCCCTTGCCGATGGCGCGTTCGCCGATGATGGCCAGGCGATTTTTCAAGGTTTCCGTGTCCACATCGTTTTTGTCGCGCAAAATCCGGGGCACGTAGGAGCGCAGGTCGGTCACGAAAGCGTCGGTCAGCTTGGGCATCTGCTTGATCAGCTTCTGCTCGCGCGACTGGGTGGTTTCGAGCTGGATTTCGATCTGGATGGTGGAAATCACCCGATCGTTCTGGATGATCGGCACAACCATCAGATCCATGGACACGAAACGGACGGGGTCGACTTTGACTGCCGGCTCGGCTTCGACCTCCTGCTTGGCCGCAAACGGCCCGATTTCGAGTTGCTGCATGATGGCGATCGCGCCGCCCGCGAGCACGATCAGCCCCGCAACCACAATGATCAGAATACGCGACATCGCCGCTGCCCCCTCGCCTCACCCGGACGCCCCACCCAAACCCCGGCCGGGATCGCCCCCTATCGGACCATTTTCCCTCAAAAATGAGCGAATCCCAAACGATCCAACGCTATGGGTTGTCCGTCAGGCCCGGCGATACTGACCTCTGATCCGGCGACGATTCGCCCGATGCAATAAACCGGACTCAGCGTCTTTTTGGAGGCTTCGCGAATCTCAGCCTCGGCCTCCGGCGGCGCGGTGAAGATCAGTTCGTAATCGTCCCCGCCGCTGAGGATCGTCTGGACCAGCTCCGGCGCAGCGGCGACAAACGAACGCATTTCCGTGGTCAACGGGATCTCATCGAAGCTAATCTCGGCACCGACCTTGGACGCCACACAGATATGGCCGAGATCGGCCGCAAGCCCGTCGGATATGTCGAGCGCGGCCGTCGCGATGCCCCGCAGCGCCTTGCCCAAGGCAACGCGCGGGAACGGCATGTCGAGACGCATATCGGCATAAGACAGAGTGAGGTTGGCCGGCGGTGTCCAACCGTGGCGGACCTTCACGGCCAGGGCGGCATCGCCGATGGTGCCCGAGACCCAGATCGAATCGCCGACCTTGGCGCCGTTGCGGCGCAGGACCTGATCCTTGGGCACCGAGCCGAACGCGGTAACGGCAAGCGTCAGCGGCCCGCTGGTCGAGACGGTATCGCCGCCCAGGAGCGAGGTCTGGAACCGCATCTGGCAGTCCATCAGCCCTTGGACGAATTGCGGGAGCCAGCTTTCCAGACGATCCTGCGGCCAGTCGCGCGGCAGCGCGAAATCGAGCGTGTAACCCAAAGGCTCCGCCCCCATCGCGGCGAGATCGGACAGATTCACCGCGAGCAGCTTCCAGCCCAGATTCAGCGGACCATCGCTCTCGAAAAAGTGAACACCGGAAACCATGGCATCGGTCGTGACCACACAGGTCTGCCCGTCCGGCACATCGAACAGTGCGCCGTCGTCGGTCAGCGCAAAGGCACCGGGCTTCGTGGCGAGCGGCGCGAAATAGCGCGCGATCAGGTCAAATTCGCCGAGCGTCACCGCCGTTTCGTTCACGAGCGGTCCCCCAACTCCTCAGCACGCAGCACATGCGCGATCTTGTCGAGCACGCCGTTCACCAGCGCGGGCTCGTTCTCCGCATAGAAATCACGCGCGATCTCGACATACTCATTAATGACGACGCGCGCTGGCACCTTCGGATCGGAAAACATTTCGTGCGCCGCGGTGCGCAGGATCGCGCGCAGGATCGCATCCAATCCCTCGATGTTGCGGTTGCGATCGAGCGAATTGCCGATCATCTCGTCGTAGAACGATTTCTTGGCAACGACGCCACGCACCAGCTCGGCGAGCTTCTTGCGATCGATCTCATCGCCCGAGGTATGGCCCGCAAGGCCCGACCAGCGGTCATGCAGATAATCCATCAGAATGGAATCGATGGGCGCGCCGGAGATCTCGATCTCGTAAAGTCCCTGCACGGCGGCAAGCCGCGCGGCGCTCGTACCTGCGCGCCCCTTCGCCCCGGTATTCTTTCCAGGCTTTTTCGCCATCACCACGCCTTATTGCCACGCCCTAGCGAATGTCAGCCGCGCGTGCGGTTCCTGACATCGATCATCGTCAAACAGGCTTTCGCCGCCTTGCCGCCCAGATCGCGCTTGGTCACATCGGCGCGCTCATAAGCCTGGTCACCATTCTCGCAGGTGAGGATTCCGAAGCCGTGCGGCATCGCGCTATGCACCGAGAGGTCCATCAGCGCGCGGCTCACCTCGCGGCAGATATGCTCGTAATGATCGGTCTGACCGCGAATGACGCAGCCCAGCGACACGACGCCATCGTATTTGCCGCTATCCCAGGCGAACTTCACCGCGGCTGGAATCTCGAACACGCCAGGTACCGAAATGCGTTCGATGCCGTGGTTCGATTGCCCGATCACTTTGGATGCGCCGTCGAACAGCCAATCCGCGATCTTCTCGTAGAAGCGCGCTTCGACTATGAGGATGGGCTTAGGCGCGGTCATGGGTTTCATCCAGGGAATAGGCGGAAAGCTCGGTATCGATCTTGATGGGGCGTTGCTCGACGATCTTGAGGCCGTAGCCTTCGATGGCGATCATCGTGCGTTTGGTGTTGGACAGCAGCACCATCTCACGCACGCCGACATCGAGCAGGATCTGCGCGCCGGTACCGTAATCGCGCAGCTCAAGATATGGGCTTTCGCGTTCTGAGAAATTGCTGCGTACGCGCGCCGACAGGACCGATGGGTTGGCGCTGCGGATCAGGACAACCGCGCCGCGCTTGGCTTCATTGATCATGCGCATGGCGGTGTGCAGTTCGAGCGCCTTCTGCACGCTGTACATGTCGTCGAAGATGTTGAAGGCCTGCACGCGCACCAGCACGGGCTCCGGGCCGGACAGATCCCCTTTGATCAGCGCCAGATGTTCGCCCGCCTCGCCTTCGTTGCGATAGACAACGCAGCGGAAGGAACCTGCATCGCGCGTCTCGAACTTGCTTTCGGCGACAGGCTTCGCGATGCGGTCGTGACGCAGGCGGTAGGCGATGAGATCGGCGATAGTCGCGATCTTCAGACCGTGGCGCTGCGCGAAGGCAACGAGGTCCGGCATGCGCGCCATCGTCCCGTCGTCCTTCATGATCTCGCAGATCACGCCTGCCGGATTGAGTCCCGCCAGACGCGAGATATCGACGGACGCTTCGGTATGACCGGTACGCACCAGCACGCCGCCGTCGCGCGCCATCAGCGGAAAGACATGGCCGGGCGTGGTGATGGCTTCGCGTCCCTTGGTCGCGTCGATCGCAGCCGCGACGGTGCGCGCACGATCGGACGCCGAAATACCGGTGGTCACACCCTCTTTCGCCTCGATGGAGACGGTGAAGGCGGTCTGGTGGCGCGTGCCGTTGTCGGGCGACATGGCGGGCAGGCCGAGCTGTTCGATACGCTGGCGCGTCATGGCGAGGCAGATCAGCCCACGGCCGTGCTTGGCCATGAAGTTGATTGCGTCCGGCGTCGCCATCTGCGCCGGGATCACGAGGTCGCCTTCGTTCTCGCGGTCCTCGTCATCGACCAGGATGAACATGCGCCCGTTACGGGCGTCTTCGATGATCTCCTCGATCGACGACAGATACTGACGGTGTTCCACGCCTCAATCCCTCCCCAAGAGGCGCGCAACATATCGCGCAACAAGGTCGATTTCCAGGTTCACGCGGGTACCCTGCACCATCGCACCGAAGGTCGTCTGCGCCTGGGTGTGCGGGATGATGTTGACCCCAAAGGAGGTGTCGTCGACCTCGTTGACGGTAAGCGATACCCCGTCCACCGCGACCGACCCCTTGGCCGCGATATAGCGCATCAGTTCCTTGGGTGCCGCGAACGAAAAACGCCTGGAATCGCCCTCGGGCCGAACGCCACGCAGCGTGCCGACCCCGTCCACATGGCCGCTCACCATATGGCCGCCCAGTTCCGCGTTGGCGGTCAGCGGGCGTTCCAGGTTCACGGGGCTTCCGACCTTCCAATCGCCGAGCGTGGTGCAGGACAACGTCTCGGCCGACACGTCGGCGGCGAACCAGCCCTCGCCCTTTTCCACCACGGTAAGGCATGCGCCCGAACAGGCGATGGAGGCACCAATCTCGACGCTGTTCATGTCGAAATGGGTTTCGATCTCGATGCGCGTGTCGCCGCGTTGCGTGATGGAACGGACTTTGCCCAGGTCGGTGACGATGCCGGTAAACATAAGCTTTTGATTATCTTAAAAACCCTGCCCCCGCGACCCCAAAAAACCGGAACGCCGGAGTGCTGGTTTCGCAACGCTACGGACTAGCGCCGGCGTGCCAGTATCTCCAGGCTGTCGGCGCCCCACGTTCCGGAGGCCAGGCGTTCAAAGCCGATAAGGTCGGAAACCTGCTGCGCGCCGATCCCGGCAATCGCGGGCAGCCCGTCGCCGCCGACGATGGAGGGGGCCCTGAACCACGCGATGCGATCGATAAGATCGGCCTTCAGCATGGAGGCCGCCAACTGCCCGCCGCCTTCCACCAGGATGCGGGTCAGCCCGCGTTCGGCGAGTGCCTTGGCTGTCTCGGCGATATCCACACCGCCGTTCGTACCCGCCGTCACCTCGATCAGCGTAACGCCGAGATCTTCATAGGGTGCCTTCTGACGCGACGCATGACCGATCTGCGTGACGATCCAGAGCGGCGCCGTCAGCTGCGAAAGCATCAGACGGCTTCCCAGTGGCAGGCGCAGGCGCGCGTCCACAACGACACGTGGACGTCTGGGTTCCTGCGCGGCGCCCGCCATGCGCATGGTCAGTTCGGGGTCGTCGGCAAGCGCGGTGTTGGAGCCCACCATAATCGCGTCGTGCTGCAAACGCAGAAGCTGCCCGGCGGCGCGCGCCGCTTCGCCCGTGATCCATTGGCTCTCGCCGACGGCTGTGGCGATGCGTCCATCGAGCGTCGTCGCGGTCTTGAAGGTGAACAGGGGCCGTCCCTCGCGGACGCGCAGGATGAAGCCGGCATTGACCGCGCGCGCCTCGGCCTCCAGGCGGTCGCGCACGACGCGGATGCCTGCGGCCTCCAGCTTGGCGTAACCGCGCCCGAACACGCGCGGATCGGGATCCTCCATCGCACCGACGACACAAGCAACGCCGGCCGCGATCAGGGCGTCGGCGCACGGTCCGGTCTGTCCGGTATGCGAGCAGGGCTCCAGCGTGACATGCGCGGTCGCCCCCTTGGCCTCGGCACCGGCGCGCTTCAGCGCCTCGGTCTCCGCGTGCGGGCGCCCACCGGGCTGGGTCCAGCCGCGCCCGATGACGCGGCCGTTCTTGACGATGATGCAGCCGACGGCGGGATTGGGCCAGACCGCGCCGAGACCGCGCGCGGCAAGCGACAGAGCCGCACGCATGAATTCGGGGGAGTCATCGGGTGGAGTTAGCATGATCAACCCCAACAATCGTCATGGCCGGGCGCCGCCCAGCCATCCATCTTAAAATCCGATGTTGTTAAAGATGGATGCGCGGATCAAGTCCGCGCATGGCGGCTCTTTTAATGACGCACCATCGAAACGACTACTCGTCCGCCAGGGTTCCGATGAACTTCTCGAAATCCTTGGCCTCGCGGAAATTGCGATAGACCGAGGCGAAGCGCACATAGGCGACCTGGTCGAGATCGGACAGCACATCCATCACGATCTCGCCGATTACCTTGGACGGCAGTTCGGATTCGCCCAAGCTCTCGAGGCGACGCTGGATCGAATTGACGATGCGTTCGATCTGCTCTTCCTCGACCGGGCGCTTCTGCAACGCGAGCTTCAGGGAACGCGCGAGCTTGTCGCGGTCGAAAGGCTCCTTCTTGCCGCCCTTCTTGGTGACGGTGAGTTCGCGAAGCTGCACGCGTTCGAACGTCGTCCAGCGCGCACCGCATTCCTGACAGGAACGGCGTCGGCGGATCGATGCGCCGTCCTCGGTCGGACGCGAATCCTTCACCTGCGAATCTTCATGACCACAAAACGGACAGCGCATTGGCCCCCTCCTTCGCCGATTTTCTGTCGGCGTTCCCCGACCTAGTGCCCCTTATAAATCGGAAATCGTTTACAAAGTTCGAGCGTCTTGGCGCGGGCCGCCTTCTCGGCCGCGGAATTGTCGCTCGGGTTCTGGGCGAGCCCATCGAGCACGTCGGCGATGATGCCGCCGATCTCCTGATACTCGGCCTGGCCGAAACCGCGCGTCGTGCCGGCCGGCGTGCCGAGGCGCACGCCCGAGGTCACGGTCGGCTTTTCCGGATCGAACGGGATGCCGTTCTTGTTGCAGGTGATCCCCGCCTGGCCGAGCGAAGCTTCCGCGATGTTGCCGGTCAGCTTCTTGGAGCGCAGATCGACCAGCATCAGATGCGTGTCGGTGCCGCCCGAAACGATGGCGCAGCCGCGTTCCATCAGCTTGGCCGCCAATGTCTTGGCGTTGGCCGCGACGTTCTTGGCGTAGGTCTTGAATTCCGGCTCCAGCGCCTCGCCGAAAGCCACCGCCTTGGCTGCGATGACATGCATGAGCGGGCCGCCCTGCATCATCGGGAAGACGGCCGAGTTGATCTTCTTTCCGATGTCGGCGTCATTGGACAGGATCAGGCCACCGCGCGGACCACGCAGCGTCTTGTGCGTGGTCGAGGTGACGATGTGCGCATGCGGGATCGGGCTCGGATGCACGCCGGCTGCGACCAATCCTGCGAAGTGCGCCATATCGACCAGGAAGTAGGCACCCACCTCATCGGCGATTTCGCGGAACGCCTTGAAATCGATGATACGCGGATAGGCCGAACCGCCGGCGATGATCATCTTCGGCTTGTTGGCCTTGGCGAGATCGCGCACCTGATCCATATCGATCAGGCAGTCCTGCTGGCGCACGCCGTATTGCACGGCCTTGAACCACTTGCCCGACAGGTTCGGCGGCGCGCCGTGGGTCAGATGGCCGCCGGCCGCGAGCGACAGGCCCACGATGGTATCACCGGGCTGCAGCAGAGCCGCCATCGTCTCCTGGTTCGCCTGCGAACCCGAATGGGACTGCACGTTGACGTAGGTGCAATCGAACAGTTTCTTGGCACGCTCGATCGCCAGCTCTTCGGCGATGTCGACGAATTCGCAACCGCCGTAATAGCGCTTGCCCGGGTAACCTTCCGCGTACTTGTTGGTCATCACCGAGCCCTGCGCCTGCAACACGGCGCGCGAGACGATGTTCTCGGACGCGATCATTTCGATGCGGTCCTGCTGACGGCCAAGCTCCAGGCCGATCGCCTTGAAGATTTCGGGATCGCGGTCGGCTAGGCTGGAATCGAAAAACGGAGAAGAAGACATGGATACGCCCTAGTTCGGAATGAAATCTTTAGGAAACAGTCATCTTATCGACGCGGCGCTGATGGCGACCGCCTTCGAATTCGGTTTCGAGGAATGCCTTGAGGCAGTCGCGCGCCACTTCGCTGCCCAGCACGCGGGCGCCGAGCGCCAGAACGTTGGCATCGTTGTGCTGGCGCGCCAGCCGCGCCGCGGTCGTATTGTGCGCCAGCGCCGCACGGACATGGCGATGCCGGTTTGCAGCAATGGAAATGCCGATGCCGGTGCCGCAGATCAGCACGCCACGCTTCACATCGCCCTGTTTCATGGCGGCCGCGAGCTTGTCCGCAAAATCGGGGTAATCGACAGAATCCGGACCGTTCGTGCCGAGATCGAGGACCGCAAAGCCTGCCGCCTTGAGATCGGCGACGAGAAGGTCCTTCAGTTCGACACCTGCGTGATCGCAAGCGATTCCAACGGTTTCCTGGCGCTCAGCGTCCATGGCGGGGGCGAAATCCAACGGTGGCGGTAAAGTCGCCGCCACCATATATCGGCGGGATTCCCAAGTCCAACACAACGTGTCGCGCGGAAATAGGCCGAAATCCGGCCGCATTCAACAAAAGCGTGTAGTCGAGAAACCTTTATCGAGCGGTAATCATCAAAGCATCATCTAACGTTGAAATAAAGAGCGAGTGAAATTGGTCTATCTATTGTTTAGAATACTACATAAATAAGCACTTGATTGCCGGAACCTAAGTCAAATGGCGGACGAAAAAGCACGGGAAGTGACGCGCGAAGAATTGTTGCGATATGCCACTGAAATTGTCGCGGCCTATCTCGGCCGCAATAAGGTTCCCGGCGACCAATTGAGCGACGTGATCAATACTGTCTTCAACTCGCTGAGCAATCTCGACGGCAATATCGGCACGAGCGAAGAGCCATTACGCGGCAACCTGAAGCCCGCGGTGCCGATCAGGCGCTCGGTCATGCCCGAATACATCGTCTGCCTGGAAGACGGCAAAAAGCTCAAGATGTTGAAGCGTTACCTGCGCACCAATTACAATCTCACTCCTGACGAATATCGTGCCAAATGGGGACTGGCGCCCGACTACCCGATGGTGGCGCCCAATTATGCTAAACAACGTTCGGATTTCGCGAAAAACATCGGCCTGGGCCGCGACGCGACGCGCAAGCGGCGCGGACGCAAGGCCTAAGCGCCGCTCCACCGCCCCCTCTTCCTGTTCATGCCCTGGCGCGGGAGCGCAGCCGTGATTGTTGTCGACAATATCCGTAAATCCTTCGGCGGCGTCGCGGCATTGGACGGCTGCTCGCTCGCCATCGCAGGCGGGTCCATCACCGGATTGATCGGACCGAACGGCGCCGGCAAATCGACCCTCTTCGATGTGATCGCCGGCGCGAAGAAACCCGACAGCGGTGTCGTGAAACTCGACGGCGCCGACATCACCGACATCCCCGAATATCAACGCGTGCCGCGCGGCCTCGTGCGCACGTTCCAGGTTCCGCAGGAATTTCCCCGCCTCACCGTGCGCCAGAACCTGATGATGGTGCCGCCCGGACAAACCGGCGAACATCTGTTCATGGCTTGGCTGGGCCGGCCGCGCATCCGCGAGGAAGATGCCAGGATCCGCGACAAGGCGGATGAGGTGCTGGCCTTCCTGAGCCTCGATCCGCTTGCCGACGCACCGGCCGGGAGTCTGTCGGGCGGACAAAAGAAGCTTCTCGAACTCGGCCGCACCATGATGCTGGAACCGAAGGTCGTGCTGCTCGATGAACCGGGCGCCGGCGTGAACCGTTTCCTGCTCGCCAAGCTGATCAAGGCGATCCGCCGGCTCAACCGCGAACGCGGCTATACCTTCTGCATCATCGAACACGACATGGACCTGATCGCCGAATTGTGCGATCCGGTCATTGTGATGGCGGAAGGACGCGTGCTCACGCAAGGAACCATGGCCGAAGTGCGTGCCGACGTGCGCGTGCTCGATGCCTATTTCGGCGGCCGCCGCACGCAAGACCACAGCAGTGCGGTCAACGCGGGACCATGAACGATCACGCAGGCGAGCTTCTCGTCATCGACAACCTGCATGGCGGCTACGGCGGCGCGGACATCCTGACCGGCGCGAGCCTGCGTGTCAGCGGTCCCGAGATCGTGGTCATCGTCGGGCCAAACGGCGCCGGCAAATCCACGCTGATGAAGGCGGTCTTCGGCCTGGTGAATATTCGTGCAGGCTCGGTCACCGCGCTGGGACACGACATCACGCATCGGCGCACCGACCTAATCGCCAAGGCGGGCCTCGCCTACGTGCCGCAGGAACGCAACGTGTTCCCGTCTCTCACCGTCGATGAGAACCTCGATATGGGCGCTTATCTGAAAAAGCCCGATGCCGCGCACAAGGAGCGCATCTATTCGATCTTCCCGCAGCTTGGCAGCCGCAAGACGCAGCGCGCGGGCTCGCTTTCGGGCGGCGAACGTCAGATGCTCGCCATGGGCCGCGCGCTCATGATCGATCCGAAATTGCTGCTGCTCGACGAGCCGACGGCGGCGCTCGCGCCGAAACTGGTGGACGAGACACTCGACAAGATCACCGAGATCAAATCGCTCGGCGTCGGCGTGCTCATGGTCGAGCAGAACGCCAAACAGGCCCTCGCACGTGCCGATCGCGGCATCGTCATGGTCATGGGCAAGGTGCGCATGGAAGATGACGCGGCCAACCTGCTGGCCCGCCCCGATCTCGCCGAACTGTTCCTGGGCGGTTGAAGGCGCGGATACGATGACCGACCTCCTTCAACTCCTGATTTTCGGCATCGTATCCGGTGCCGTCTTCGCGTTGGGCGGGATCGGCATCTCGGTCATTTACAGCATCCTGCGCTTCGCGCATCTCGCGCACGGCGACATGATGACCTTCGGCGCCTATCTGGCACTCGCCGCGGTCAGCGCGCTGCAATGGCCGGTGCTGGCCGCACTCCCCATCGCCATGATCGGCACGGCCATCACGGCCATCTTGCTCGACTGGGTGTTCTACCGCCGCTTCCGCAAGCGCCCGCCCGTCGTGCTGCTCATCTCGTCCTTCGGCATCGCACTGGTGCTCAGAAGCGTGATCCAACTCATCTGGGGGCCGGGCAACTATGTCTATGAAGCCGGCATCAGCATTCCCTATGTGATCTTCGATCTGCGCATCAAGCCCGATCATCTGCTGATCGTTGCCAGCACCATCGCCATCATCGTCACCTTCCATCTATTCCTCACCTACACGCGCCTCGGCAAGGCGATGCGCGCCATGAGCGACGATCCCGATCTCGCGCGCGTCAGCGGGGTCGATACCGACCGCGTCGTGATCTGGACCTGGGCCATCGGCGGCGCGCTGGCGGCAGCGGGCGGCGTGTTCCTGGCACTCGACACGCAGCTCAATCCGCTGCTCTGCTGGAACATCCTGCTGCCCATGTTCGCCGCCGCCATCGTCGGCGGCATCGGCAGGCCTTATGGGGCCATTGCGGGCGGATTGCTGATCGGCATCGCCGAAGAATTGTCGACCGCCGTGTTCGATCCCGCCTACAAACCGGCGGTCGCCTTCGTCATCATGGTCGTCGTGCTGCTGTGGCGGCCGACCGGCATCCTGAAAGGCCAGACATGAGAACGGTGACCTGATGGATATGGCGGGCCTTCTCAATTACGCGATCTTCTTCGCGACCTTCGCCGGCATTTTCGCGGTGACCGCGCTCGGCCTCAACGTGCAATGGGGCCTGTCGGGCCAACTCAATTTCGGCATCGCCGGTTTCTTCGCCATCGGTAGCTACACGACGGCGATCCTGACCAGCGAACCGGTCGCGAGCCGCATTGGCGGCTTCGACATGCCCGTCATCGTCGGCCTCGCCGCCGCGATGGTTTTATCGGCGCTCGTCGCCTGGGCGGTCGGCTGGGTGACCAGGGGATTGCGCACCGATTACCTGGCCATCGCCACCATCGGCGTCGCCGAATGCATCCGCCTTGTCGTGAAGAACGAGGATTGGCTGACCAACGGCGTGCGCGGCATTCCCGGCATTCCGCGCCCGGGCGCCGAATGGTTCGGGCCGGGTGCCTGGGTCATGTTGTTGGTCGTCGCAGCCGCCGTGATCTTCACTTACGTGCATATCGAGGCCGCGCGCGCCTCGCCCTGGGGACGGTTGCAACTCGCCATCCGCGAGAACGAGCGCGGCGCCACGGCGGCAGGCAAGAACGTCGCGCGCGCCCGGCTCGAAGCTTTCGTCTTCGGCGCGGCATTCATGGGATTGGGTGGCGCGCTTTACGCGCACCTGTTCGGCTTCATCAGCCCGGAAGCATTCGGCCCCAACTTCTCTACCTTTCTCGTCTGGGTCATGTTGATCGCCGGCGGCAGCGGCAACAACAAGGGCGCCATCGTCGGCTCCTTCGTCATCTGGCTGATCTGGTCGGGCACCGAGATCCTGACCAACCGCCTGCCCCCCGAAACGGCGACGCAGGCCGGTGCGCTTCGCCTGCTACTCATCGGCCTGTTGGTGCAGGTCGTGCTTATCTACCGCCCGCAAGGCCTAATGCCGGAGAAGGTTTGAATGTCCATTGCGTCCGCCGAACCCCAGCGTATACGCCCGCTTCTTGTCGTCACATTCGGTAAGGCCACGTTCCTGAGTGCACTGACGTCCGATGCCTTCCTCCCGATGATCGTGGCATTGGCGGATGCGTTCTCGGCAGACGTCTCTCGGGTACAGCTCGGCATCACGGCGTTTTTCTTCGGCGGCACCATCGGACAGGCGATCGTCGGGCCGCTGGCCGACCGCTTCGGACGTCGTCCGGTCCTACTGACCGGCATCGCCATCTTTTGCCTAAGCACGGCCTTCTCTGCCCGGGCTGCGGACATCTGGGTCCTGATCGCGCTCCGCTTCATTCAAGGCTTGTGCGCATTTACCGGCCGCATCGTCATACGTGCCGTCATCCGGGATATGTATTCGCGCGAGATGGGTGCCCGCATGCTGTCTTATACGACGATGATCGGCACCATGATCCCGATCTTCGGCCCCGTCATCGCCGGACAGCTTCTCCTGCTTTTCGGGTGGCAATCGGTTTTCCTCTTCATGAGCGCGTTCGGCCTTCTCGTCTTCGCGCTCGTCTGGTTCAACCTGAAGGAGACGCTCGCGCAAAAAGACGAACATGCGATCCGCCCCTTCGTCATTCTCGGCAATTTCGCCGACTTCCTGCGCAATCGGACATTCCTCGTCTATTCCGTGCTCGCCTTTCTGCCGACCATGGGATTGATCGCCTTTATCACCGCCTCCGCGCCAGTGTTGATCGGAACGCACGGCCTGAATGCCCGCGAATTCAGCCTCGCCTTCGCGTTGGTGATGGTCACCAATACCGCAGCGTCTTTCGCGAACGCGCAGCTCCTACGCCGTTTGGGCTTCGATAGGATGATCTTCATCGGCACGACGATCTGCACGCTGATGGGTGCGCTTATGCTCACCCTCGCCATCATCGGAATCCAGACGACCGCGGCTATCATCGGTCCGATGATGATTTTCATGGTTGGGTCGGTGTTCATCACCAATCAGGCATTGGTCAGCGCGGTCATGCCGTTCCCCGATCGCGCCGGCGCTGCATCGTCGCTGATCGGCATCATGCAGGGCTTTTTCTCCGCGACCTTGGTGTCGTTCGCACTTGGGTTCTTTCCGAAGGACACGGCGATCCCGATGGGCTCGGTCCTGCTTTTCGCCGGCGCCTGCGCAATCTTGCTCTATCTGGGAGGCGCGCGCAGGATTGAGGCCAGAGCACCCGCTTAGCCTCGGACCTTGGCCCCTGAATTTGGCCCATGACCTTGATATTAACCCAGGACCAGATCCTCACACCGCTCGGCCAGGCGCTCGTCCTGACCGACAAGGACGGAAAGCTTCGCGCCTTTGACTGGCTGGATTGCGAAGAACGCCTGCATCGCCTGCTGACACGGCATTACGGCACGGACTACGAGATCGTCGAAGGCATGCGTCTTTCGAAGGCGAGCCTGCTGATCGGCAAATATTTCGACGGCAATCTCAACGCACTCGACAAGATGGAGATCGCGACCAACGGCACGCCGTTCCAGAAGAAGGTCTGGAACGCGTTGCGCAGGGTCCCGCCCGGCAAGACCATCACCTATACCCAGATGGCGAAGAAAGTCGGCTCGCCCGAGGCTGTCCGCGCAGTGGGCGCCGCCAACGGTGCCAACCCGATCAGCGTCGTCGTACCCTGCCATCGCATGATCGGGACAAGCGGCAAGCTCACCGGTTACGCGGGTGGGCTGCACCGCAAGCAATGGCTGTTAGTCCACGAAGGCGCCCTGCCGGACACTTAGCGGCGATTTGATCTTTAATAAGCGTCATGGTCGATGTCGCGCGGTCAGCCGCGCGCTAAAGCGCGCGTGGGCCCGGCCATGACGAAATTGAGCTGAATTATTTGGGCTCGAACACCTTTATCGTGACGATCTTGCCGCCCTTGAATTCCCAATGCGCGTAGGTGCCGACGACGTCGCCTGCCGCATCGAAATTCTGCGGGCCGCCCGCGCCGACATAATCGATGTCCTGGCCCGCTTCGAGCAGCTTCTTCGCCTTGGCGAATTCACCCGGTCGGATCGGCTCGCCCGGCGCGTTGGCGACGAAGCGTAACGCATCCCGGATCGCCTTCGGATCGCTCGACTTCGCCTTCACCGCCGCCAGGCCCACCAGCATCGCCGCGTCATAGGCCGCATCGATATAGGGCTTGGGCGGCAATTCCTTGAAGCGCTTCTCATAAAGTTTCCTGAACAGATCAGCCGATTCACCCGCCGCTTGCGGCGCGGTGGCGAACGCGCCTTCGACGTATTTCGCGCCAATGGATGTTGCCACCTCCGGCGCCTTCATGCCGTCGCCAAAGGCGAATTTCTTGAAGAAGCCGCCTTCGAGCGCCTGCTTGAGGATCGGGATACCGTCCTCCGGATAGGCGAGCAGCAGCAGGAGCTCCGCACCGCCCTGCGCCGCGCGCTGCAGCTCACCGCGAAAGGAGGCCTGCTTCGGCTCGTAAGCGATGGAATGCGTCACCTTGCCGTCGTAGGCCTTGGAAAAAGCTTCGGCGAGGCCTTTGCCATAATCGTTGTTCACATAAATGATGGCGACGGATTTGACGCCCTTCTCCTTGGCGATCTGGGCAAGCGCCACGCCCTGCACCGCATCGGTCGGCACCGTGCGGAACAGGAAATCACCGTCTTTCAGCGTCGTGATCTCGGGCGAGGTCGAGGCGGTGGAGATCTGCAGCATGCCGGCCGGCACGGAGACCGAGGTCGCGACCGGGATGGTCACGCCCGACGACAGCGCACCGATGATCGCGTTCACCTTCTCCACATCCACCAGGCGCTTGGCGGCATCAACGCCGGCCTGCGGCGAGGTCTGGTCGTCGCCGACCGCGAGCGTCACCTGCCCGCCGTTCACACCGCCCGCTGCGTTCATCTCCTCAGCCGCGAGGCGCACGCCGTTGAGCCCAACCTCGCCATAGGAGCCGAGACCACCCGTCATCGACATCAGCACGCCGAGCTTCAGCCCCTGCTGCGCCGAAGCGGGTTGCGCCAAGGCAACGGCACCAAGGGCAACCATGCCCAAAGTCGATACCGCAAGCCCGAACCGAACCGTCTTTTTCAACATCTACGTACTCCGCCCCAAAAGAGTGCTTTGGTGCGATGTTAATTGACTTTGCCCCACCCCGGCAATTATCGGTGAAGGCAATATCGTTTGGCGACGCGTCGAGCGGCCTCGCGAGACGCGAGGGCAGGTCGCTTTGCGAAAACAACAGACGTATCTAGGGGAGACGACATGCACTTCGGCCTTTTCGATCATATCGACCGGCGCGACGAAGCCCCGGGCGCAACCTACGCCGGGCGGATCGCAATGGCCGTCGCCGCCGAGAAGGCCGGCTTCTACGGCTATCATCTGGCCGAACATCATTGGACGCCGCTCGGCATGGCGCCGTCGCCCGGCATCTTCCTGTCCGCCGTCATCCAGCGCACGAGCACGTTGCGCATCGGATCGATGGTGCATCTGCTGCCTGTCTATCATCCGCTGCGCCTGATCGAGGAGATCTGCATGCTCGATCACCTGTCGGGCGGGCGCTTCGATTTCGGCGTGGGGCGCGGCGTCTCGCCATTCGAGATCGGCTATTTCGGCATCAATTCCATCGAAGGCTATGCACGCTACGAGGAAACCCTCGACATCGTGCTCAAAGGCCTGACCAGCAACTCACTCGACTTCCGCGGCCGCTACTACGATTTCCACGCTGTGCCGATGGAGATGAAACCGCTGCAGAAACCCTATCCACCGCTGTGGGCGGGCGCGGGCTCGCCCTCCAGTCTCGATTTCTGCGCGCAACGTGGCGTGCATGTCGTCGCCCTCGGCCCCAACGTCGCGGTGAAGGCCGCAGCCGACCGCTATAAGGAGTCGTGGGAGAAATTCGCCGCCGAACGCACAGCGCGCAATTGCCCCATCGGCAAGCCCTTCATCGGCCATTCGCTCAATATCTTCGTCGCCGAAACGGATGAAGAAGCCGAACGCATCGCCACGCCCGCCTTCCATCGCTTCCATGAGTCGCTCGCGCACCTCTGGCTCAAGTGGCGCACGCGGCCTGCGCTGATCCCGAACGACCTGGCTGCCGCGCGCAAATCGGGCTCCACCGTGATCGGCTCACCCGCCACCGTGCGCGAATTGCTGGAAAAACGCTTCAGCGAAACCGGCACCAACTACGCCATGCTGGAAATGGCCTGGGGCAGCCTCGGCCACGAAGCCGAGATGCGCTCCATGCAGCTCTTCGCCAGCGAAGTGATGCCGCACTTCAAGGGGAAGTGAGCTGACACCCATCAAGAATAACCTCCTTCCCCCTATGGGGGAGGGAGTAAAAATTTGTGGCCCACCTTCGCGGGAATGACGAAAAAGGTCAGGCCGAGGATCCCCGGCCTGACGGCATGTCACTTACTTCCCGTTCACGCGGGCGGCGGCTTCCTTGACCATGCTGAGGTCCGCCATCTTGGACACATCCAACCTGTTCTTGAGGTAGCCGACACTGTGCTGCGCATCGACCGCGCGTTGCAGCGCCTCGATGTCCGGCAGCATGTTCGGGTCGCGATAGTTGTCCGCCTTGGTGAAGACATAGCCGAAATTCTCCTTCGGCTGCTTCGACACGCGCGCGCAGATCTCGAGCGCTTCATCGCGGTTCTTCGGATCGAGGAACCAGTGGATCGCGCGGATCGCATCCTCCATCCAATCGACCACCGCCGCACGGTTGGCCTTCAGCCAGCTTTCCTTCGCGGTGAAGACGACGAACTGAGATTTGCCGCCCAACGCATCGGCGCCGGTGAACAGCACGCGCGTCTTGGCCTTGAATTCCGGATCGGACGAGAACGGCTGAACCGAGGGGACGAGCTGCGCCTTGTTCTCCAGGAGCATCGCCTTCATCGAGGGGAAACCCGCCTCGACCATCGTGTAATCCTTCTTCTCCTCCAGGCCGCCTTTCTTGAGCGCCGCGCGGATGGCGATATCGACGGCGGTACCGGCACCGACCGAGGCGATGACTTTACCCTTCAGGTCTTGCACCGTTTTGATCGGCCCGTCCTTGAGCACGTAGTAGGAGCCGCTCGCATAGCCGGGATGGCCGTCCTGCACTTCGTCGGCAATGACCCTCAAATCCTTCATGCCCGCATTCTCGACCGCGAGCGCGAAGGAAGAATAGGCAAGATCGGCGATATCAAGCTCGCCCGCCGCGAGTGCGGTGATCATCGGCGTCGTACCCTTGAAGCGCGTGGCCTCCACCTCGTACGACTTACCGTAATGCTTCATCAGGTCCTTTTTCTCGTAGATCAGCGACATCCAATTGCCGACGGGAACCACAAAGGACACCCTGATCTTCGTTGGCGCGGCATCGGCGATACTTGCCGACAACGTCAGCGATGCGGCAGCAAAAGCGCCGAGAAGAACACTTTTTAACATTCTCATATCACTCTCCCTGTTGATTGTTTTATGCGATGTTATGCCGTGGTCGGATCGAGCGCCTCCTGATGCCAGACGAGCAAACGGCGGCGGATCATGGTCATGCCCTTGATCATGGCATATCCCACGATGGTGGTTTCCACGATGCCGGCGAAGACGCCGCGCGAATCCGCGAAGCGCGAGGCGGATTGCATGGCCCCGCCCATGCCGTAACCGCCCATGGCCATTTCCGTGATGATGCACACGATCAGCGAGATTGGCAGTGCGACCTGCAATCCGGTCAGGATCTGTGGCATCGCGGCGGGCAGCAGCACGTCCCACATGAGGCGGCGGTCCGTGGTGCCCAGATTGCGCGCCGACCAGATCAATTCCTTTTCCACGCCCGTGATGCCGACGACGGTCGCCGTGATGATCGGGAAGATGGTGCTGAATGCCACCATCGTGATCTTGGAGATATCGAAGAAACCGAGCCACAACACGATGATCGGCAGGAACGCGATCTTCGGCATGGGAAATCCGACCGAGATGATCGGATCGAAGAACCAGCGCGCCACCGCATAACGCGCAATGGCGAGGCCGATCGCGATGCCCAGCGCGGCCGAGATGACGAAGCCGACGAGCGTGCGGAACAGCGTGAGCCCGACATTGATGAACAGATCGCCGGACTGGCCATCGCTGATGATGCGCTCGATCACCGCGCTGAAGGCCGGCAGCGCGAACGGCGTGACCAGCCCGCTTTGCGAGAACAATTCCCAGGCGACGATCAGCACGATGACCGGCAGCCAGGAGGCGATCCTCCACCACAGCTTGTTGAGCCAGCGCGGCTCGGCCCCGGGTTCGCTGGCGGCCGAGTGCGGCAGGACGGCTTCGTTCATTCGCGCCATGCCAGAATCCTCCGCGACAGCGCCACATAGCCACGATCGGCCGCGAAACCGAGCGCGGCGACGATCATGGTGACGGCGAACATCCCCGCATAATTGCCCCCGTCGCCGAGATAGCCGATCAGATAGCCGAGGCCCTGGCGCGCCACGATCAGTTCCGAACTCACCAGCAGGATGAAGCTGAGCGCAAGCGCGGTCCGGATGCCGTTCAACAGTTCCGGCAAGGCGCTCGGCACCACGACATCCCACAGCGTTCGCAATTTCGATGCGCCCATGCAGCGCGCCGACCAGACCAGCGTCTGTTCCGCGCCGCGTGCGCCGTTATAGGCGCCGATCGTGACGGGCAGCATGCAGCCCAGGAAGATAAGCAGGATCTTCGATGCATCGCCGAAGCCGAGCCACAGCGCCGTCACCGGGATCAGCGCGGATTTCGGCAGCGGATAGAAGATCTCCACCAGCGGGCCCAGCACCGCGTTCACCGGCTTCCACCATGCCATGAAGATGCCGATCGTGCCGCCGACCACGATGGCGATGGCGAGCCCTGCCGCGCCGCGATAGAGCGAATACCAGGTGTGTGCCCAGATCTCGCCATCGTCGAACAGACGTGTGCCCGCCACCAGCACATCGCCAACCGACGGCAGCAGCGAGCGCGACACCAGTCCGAAATATGACACCAGCTCCCACGAGATCGCCAGCAGCAGCAGCGGCGAATAGCGGAACAGGCGGTTCGCGGTCGCGGTCATGATGCCGCCTCTTTAATTTCGTGCATCATTACGATCCCCTTCATGATGCCGCTCTTTCCGCTTGGCGCATCATTTCGATCCTCTTCATGATGCCGCTCTTTTCCGCTTGGCGCATCATTTCGATCCTCTTCATGATGCGCGGGCTTCCTGCGCCTTGATGGCTTCGGTCTTCACCATGTTCCAGATCTCGTCGACCTTCTCGGTGAAGGCCGGCGTCTTGAACAGGCCCTGGTCGGTGCGGTCGAACGTCGTATCCACGATAGCCTTGATGCGACCGGGGCGTGCCGACATCACCACCACCTTCTGGGCGAGATAGACCGCTTCCTGCACGTCGTGGGTGACGAAGATCACGGTCTTGGGCGACCGTTGCCAGATGGCGAGCAACTCAGCCTGCATCAGGCTGCGCGTCTGCGCATCGAGCGCGCCGAACGGCTCATCCATCAAGAGGATTGCCGGATCGATGGCGAGCGTGCGCGCGATCGCCGTGCGCTGCTTCATGCCGCCCGACAATTGCGAGGGATAGGAATCCTCGAAACCGCGCAAACCGACCAGATCGATCAAGGATTGAGCGCGTTCCTCGCATTCCTTCTGCGCGAGGCCGGCACGCTCCAGCCCGTACATGACGTTCGCGCGCACCGTCTTCCATGGGAACAGCGCGAAATGCTGGAAAACGACGCCGCGATCCGGCCCTGGCCCGTCGACGCCGCGTCCATCCACCTGGATCGAACCCGTTTCGGTCGGAATGAATCCGCCCAACAGATACAGAAGCGTGGATTTGCCGCAGCCCGATGGACCGAGCAGCGCAACGAACTCACGTTCATTGACGTCGAGTGACACGTCTTCAAGGGCAAGAACCGGTCGGCCGCGCGGCGGACGATAGGTATGGCTCACCCCTTGGATGGCAATATGTGCTTCGGCCATGCTCCCTGTTCTCTATTCTGGTTAATCGGCCTGACGACGATGCTATACCGTGTTTCCATCAAGCCCAAGTGCCTGATTTGAAATCGCCGATTCCGCACAAAGTTTCATCGGTGCGATTTAAATCCGAGTGCGCGCAGCTCCCCCGGATTCCGGGCACTTAGAGCCCGCGCGCCGCTCCTGCGAAGGCGATCCCATTCACACATTCTGATAACAAATTGGGCCGGACCAGGATCATCGCGACGACGCGCCGATTCGCCACATTCTATGGCGTCATGCTGGGTGTCCTCATCACGATGATGCCGCTCGGCACGAAAATCTTCCTCGCCTCATGCGGGCCCTCGTTCGCAGCTATCGCGCGACTATCAACGCGGATAAACTAATGTTCACAGCTTTCTTCGTCAGCAAACGCGGCGAGCGAGGATCGCTATCTGACCGCTTCGCGCAAGCTGATCATCCTGGTCGCTGTCGTGCTTATTTCGCAGCCGTCCTTGCAGGCACGGACTTACCCTGCCACTCTTTGCAGCGGCAGATATTGATGAATTGGCTTTTCACACATCAGATCGATGCTTCGGTCTTGTCGTACCGGATCATTCTGATCGTCGCCATGACCTGCATGGCCTCGGCTGCGCTCGCCGCGATTAGCATGAGGACAGTAGGCGGCGGTAAATACGCCGCGATCGGCTCGGTCTCCGTGCCGCTCGCCTTCCTTACCGGTTCCTTCTTCTTCCTCGGCCTGCCGCCTGCTTGGTCGGTCGATCCACTGCACCTGCTGCCTTACGTCATCCTGATCGGCGTGATCGCCGGCATCGCGGTCGACGTCTTCTCACACATAGAAAACGTGCGCCTTCTGGTCGTGTTGGCCTGGCCGGCTGTCGTCGTGGTCGGCATCGGCTGGCAGGAAATGCCGGACTTCGCGACCATCGCGGGCCTGCCGATGGCGGTGCTGTGGCTCTGTGCCGTGCTCGGCTATCTGTGGATGGGCGCCAAGCACCGCTTCCAGTCGACGCCGATCGTCTGTTTGTTCGCGATCATCGTGGGGCTCGGCCTGCTCGCCTTCCTCGACGACAGCAGGATCGTGACCGTGCTGAGCGGCATCCTCGCCGCCGCCCTGCTCGGTTTCTTCGCGCTCAACTGGCCGACCGTGCGCGTCCCGCTGCTCGCCACCGGCAACTTCGGTATCGCTGGCGCGGTGCTGTCGCTCGCGGTGTTGGAGGCGCTGTACACCACGACACCGGTCGCGGCTATCGGCCTGCTCCTGCTGGTGCTCGCCATGCCGCCGATCGCCGGACGCCTGCCGCTCGGCAAAGATGCCAAGGCTGGTCCGCTCATTCTCCTGCTCACCACCGCGCTGCCCATCGTCGGCGCGCTCGCGCTGGCGATGCATCTCAAAGGATGATGAACCGCCCACAGAAGACGAGCATGAGCCTGATCGTCGCTCTTGTGATCGCCGTGCTGCTCGCCCTGCTCCGTCCTGCCGACGCCGCAGAGTGCGGCCGCGTGCGCATCGCGGAAATGAGTTGGGGCTCGGCAGCGATCATTGCACATATCGAACGCATCATCCTGACACGCGGCTACGGCTGTGCGGTCGAACTGATCGCGGGCGATACCGTGGTGACATTGACTTCGATGGCCGAACGCGGCGAGCCCGATATCGCCCCCGAACTCTGGACCAATACCGCACGCGACGTGATCGATCGCGCTGTCGCCGAAAATCGCATCAAGATTGCGAGCAACGTGCTGAGCGACGGCGGTATCGAGGGTTGGTACATACCGACCTACATGCTCGAGAAGCATCCTGAACTCACCACGTTGCAAGCCGTGCTCAAGCGGCCCGACCTGTTCCCCGATGCTGAGAATCCCAGCAAGGGACGCTTCTATACCTGCCCCGCCGGTTGGGCGTGCCAGATCGTCAACAACAACCTGTTCAAGGCTTACGGTTTGGACAAAGCGGGCTTCATCGCCTTCGATCCCGGTTCGGGCGAAGGCTTGGCCGGCGCCATAGCGAAAGCATACGAACGCCACGAACCGTTCTTCGGCTATTACTTCGGCCCGACTGCCGTGCTCGGGCGCTATCCGATGTATCGCCTCGGCGGCATGGAGCACGATCCCGCAACGTGGGACTGCATGTCGAAACCCAATTGCGCAAAGCCAAGCCCCAACATGTATCCGCCGGCCGGGGTCATCGGCGCGACCAGCACGCGCTTCGCCGAAGCCAACCCGGACGCCTTCGCCTTCGTGCAAAAAGTCTCCTGGCCGAATGCGATGGTCAGCGAGATCCTGGCCTGGCAGGAAGAAAACCACGCCACCGCCGCCGGGGCGGCCGAACATTTCATTTCGACGCGCGAAGACGTCTGGACAAAATGGGTTTCAGCCGACATCGCCGAGAAGGTACGTGACTTCGAGCAGCAAACCGCGTCCGGTTTTCCCGCGCTCGATCCGGTGCAGCTGCACGAACTCGAACGGCGCATCGACGAAGCCTATCGCGACTTCACACGCGCCTATGGGCCGCATCTAGAGCGTGCGTTCTCACCCCTACTCGCGCTGCTCGTCATCATCGAGAACGCGTTGATCGCGGCACCCTGGTGGGTCGTCTTCGCTGCCCTTCTCGCCCTCGTCTATGTTTCGGGGCGCAGCTTCGCGCTCACCATCGGCGTCGCAGCGGCCTTTTACGCCATCGGCTGGCTCGGCATGTGGGACGACACGATGCGTACGCTGACCATCATCTCGGTCGCCACGCTCATCGCCATCGCACTCGGTATTCCCATCGGCATCTGGATGGCGCGTTCGGCGCGCGTTCAGGCGATCGTCACCCCGCTGCTCGACGTGATGCAGACACTGCCGATCTTCGTCTATCTCATCCCGGTGGTGATGCTGCTGGGTCTCGGCAAGGTGCCGGGCCTGATCGCGGTCGTCATCTATGCGATCCCGCCGGTCATCCGCCTCACCAATCTCGGCCTGCGGCTTGTCGACCGCGACATGCTCGAAGCCGCCGACGCCTTCGGCGCCGATTGGCGCCAGCGCCTGCTGGGCGTGCAGCTTCCCTTGGCGTTGCCCAACGTCATGGCGGGCATCAACCAGACCGTGATGATGGCGCTGTCCATGGTGGTCATCGCGTCGATGATCGGCGTGCGCGGCCTCGGCCAGCCGGTCCTGCGCGCCGTCACCAATCAATATTTCGCCCTTGGCCTGTTCTACGGCGCCGCCGTCGTCGCGCTCGCCATCATGTTCGACCGCACTTTCCAGGCCTACGGCCGGCGCATTCAGGCGTACAGGAAATGAATCTCCGATGAGCGCCAAGATCGAATTGCGCGGGCTCAGCAAAGTCTTCGGCCCGGACCCCGACATGGCATTGAAGCTCGCGCGCGACGGGCTGACGAAACAGCAGGTGCTCGACAGCATCGGCCACATGGTCGCGCTGCGCGACATCGATCTCGACATCGCCGAAGGCCAGATCCGCATCGTCATGGGGCTGTCGGGCTCGGGCAAGTCGACGCTGATCCGCCTGATCAACCGCCTGATCGAGCCGACCGCAGGCAGCATTTCGATGCACGGCGTCGACATCCTCAAGCTCACGCACGACGCACTCATCGAATTGCGCCGCCGCCACATCGCCATGGTGTTCCAGCGCTTCGCTCTGTTTCCGCACCGCGATGTGCGCGACAACATCGCCTATGGGCTCGAGATCCAGGGCGTGGACAAGCAAACGCGGCGCGAGTGTGCGGATGAATGGATCGAACGCGTCGGCCTCGCCGGATATGGCGATCGGGCACCTGCCGAATTGTCGGGCGGCATGCAGCAGCGCGTAGGATTGGCGCGCGCGCTGTGCGCAGGCGCGGAAGTCTTGTTGATGGACGAGCCATTCGGCGCGCTCGATCCGCTGATCCGCGCCGAGATGCAGGATGTCTTGCTGAAGCTTCAGGCCGATCTGAAGAAAACCATCCTGTTTATCACGCACGACCTGAACGAAGCGCTGCGGCTGGGCACCCACGTGGCAATCCTGAAGGACGGCATTTTGGTGCAGGACGCGGAACCGCACGAGATTGTACTCAATCCCGCCAATGCGCATGTCGCGGAGTTCGTGCGCGACGTCCATCGCGGCCGCGTGCTCACGGTGCGCGCGCTATGCACGATCAAGCCGCAAGCCGGCCTGCTGACGATCTCGGGCCCTACGATCCCCGCCGACATGGTGTTGGAAGATGCGGCAGCACTGCTCGCCCGCGCCAACGCAAACGAAGGCATCGTCATGGGCGCCGCCGATCAGGTGCTGGGGCGCTTGACGCTGGCCGAAATCACCGAAGCGATGGTGCGCCCGGCATCGTCCTAATCGTCATGGCCGGACTTGATCCGGCCATCCACGAAAGCGCGATAGCGCGAAAAGACTCTTGTCGGCGCCGACGCGCCTCTAACGTGGATGCCCGGGTCGCGCGGTCTGCCGCGCGCAAGCGCGCATGGGCCTGGGCATGACGGCAGAGCAGACGACTAAGCCAGGAGCGGTGTTTAGCCCGGCGCCTTGCACTTGTCGCCGGTAACGGTGACGAAGCCGCGCGTATCGGAAGCCTGAAACGCGAAGCGATATTCCGCGTTGTTGGTCATCACCGAATATTGGAGCGGCAGCACGCCCGACGTCTCGATCTTGCGCCCGCCCAGCGTCAGGAAATGCACGGTGACCGGCTGCCCCGGATCGAAACTTGCGAGCTTCCCTCCGTCGCTTGTGACCATGGTCTTGCCCTCCGCCGTCACGGTGATGGAATTCTCCGCGAAGCCGACGCTGTCGTTGCCGCCCGGATGCAGCGGCGTGCGCACGATGAAACGCTTGGTGATCGGCTTGTCCTCACATGCGGGTTTATTGACCACCGCGCCGATCGCCATGGAAAGCCGCGCCGGCAGCACGCCCTCGGAAAGGCGCTCGCGCACCTGTGCCTGCAGCTCCTTTGCCGGTCCTTCCGGCACGTCGCGTTCGTACATCTGCTTCCAACGAGCCTCTTGCGCCGCCGCCTGCTGCATCGCGGTCTGCAGCTTCGCGTCGCGATCCTCGTAGCCCGTGATGCTCTCCTTCAGGTGATCGATCTCGCCTTGCAGACGGGCGACTTCGCGTTCGGCGAACATGCCGCCGGCAGTGTAGATCGCGTACCCTGCGCCACCCAGCAGCGCGAGGATGAACAGCACGGAATAGATTCGAGACCGGCGCTGACGACGGGACCGCCGCCGGCTCTCATGCAAGCTCAAAGGCATGCGAGCGTAACTCCCACTTCAATTGCGTCTTCAATTTTGCTTGTTTCAGCCGATCGCATATTTGCGCAGCCGACTACGGAATTGGTGATAACCGAGTCCTAGGTGTTTGGCAGCGTCTTTTTGACTATGCCGGTTGTATTCCAGCGCCTCCCGCAACAACCGCGCTTCAATATCACCGAGCACGGCCTTGAGATTGAGCGGACGATAGGCGTCGATTGTGGCGAGATCGTGTTGCGCCGCGTGGCGTGATTGATCCTGTGATCTTGTTGTGACCATGGGTACGCCACCTTGCACATGCGGGCGGAACGGCGACTGGAACGGATCGAGGATCACTGATTCGATCGGCGCATCCGGATCGGAATGCAGATAGACGGCGCGCTCCACGACATTGCGCAGTTCACGCACGTTGCCGGGCCAGTCATGTTTGACGAGCGCCGCGAGCGCGGGCGCGGCGAAACCCGGAAACGAAGGCCAGCCCATCTCGTTCGCCATGGCGCGCCCGAAATGACGGGCGAGCAGTTCGATATCGCTCCCGCGCGCGTTGAGCGGCGGGACCGTCAACACGTCGAACGACAGCCGGTCCAGCAGATCGGGACGGAAGCGCCCCGCTTCCGCTTCGCTCGGCAGGTCCACGTTGGTCGCACCGACGACGCGCACATCCACCTGGATCGTGCGATTGCCGCCGACGCGTTCGAACGTGCCGTATTCGATGACGCGCAGGATCTTCTCCTGCGCCTTCAAGGTCGCATTCGCGATCTCGTCCAGGAACAACGTGCCGCCATGCGCGAGTTCAAAGCGCCCGATGCGGCGCTGGGTGGCACCGGTGAAGGCGCCGGCTTCATGGCCGAATAGCTCGGTTTCCAGCAGCGTGTCGGGCAGCGCCGCGCAGTTCAGTTCGACGAACGGCCCCTGCCAGCGCTTGGACAGGAAATGCAGCCGATTGGCGATCAGCTCCTTGCCGGTGCCGCGCGCGCCAATCACCAGGACCGGCCGGTCCAGGGGTGCCGCCAATTGCACCCTTTCCATGAGGTCCAGGAAATGCGGGGACTCGCCGATCATCGGCGGCAATTCGGGCAAATGTTCCATGGCCTGAATATATATAAAATAGTGATTTTCGCTACTTTTTATTGGTTTCTACGAATCACGATCTACGAAAACTATGCAATATCAATGACTTATATCTGGCACGCTTCCTGCTCTAAAAGGCGTAACCAAGCCATGGAGTGTGTTATGGGTATTTTTTCGAGACTGGGCGACATCATTAACTCCAACGTCACCGCGATCCTCGACCGCGCCGAAGATCCGGAGAAGATCGTCCGCCTGATGATCCAGGAAATGCAGGAAACCCTGGTCGAGGTGCGCGCCAACGCGGCGAAACTGATCGCCGATCGCAAGGAAGCGAACCGCACCCAAGCCCGCATCGAAGTCGCCGCCGCCGACTGGCTGCAGAAAGCTGAGCTTGCCGTCGCCAAGGATCGCGAGGATCTCGCCAAGGGCGCACTTGTCGAAAAGGCGAAACTGGAAGAGACCGGGCGCCTGCTGAAAGAAGACATCGAGGCTCTCGATTCTGCCATAGCCAACCACGAGGCCGACATCGTGAAGCTGGAAGCGAAGCTGCGCGAAGCGAATGCCAAGCAGAAGACCATGCAGGCGCGTGCGCAGACCGCGAGCTCGCAGATCCGCATCCGCAAGCAGGTCTCCGACCGCCGCATCGACGACGCCTTCACCCGCTTCGAGAAGTTGGAGAAGCGCATCGACGCGATGGAGGGCGAAGCGGAATCCTATAATCTCGGTGCCGGCAAGACGCTGTCCGAGGAGATTGCCGCGCTCGAAGCCGACGGTCGTGTCGAGAACGAGTTGAACGAACTCAAGGCGCGCCTGCGCAGCAAGAATACGCCGGCCCTGAAGGCCTAGCCGAACGACCGGGTTCGTCGCAGAATGATGCCCAGAGAGACACCGAGGCAAACGCCCTGAAAATGCCCCAAAGAACCGCGATACAGGGAGACCTAAGCACGTGATCCACAGCTTCTTTCTTTTCCCGATCCTGATCGTGCTCCTGGTCGTCGTCCTTCCGATCTGGATCATCGCCCACTACGCGACGCGCTGGCGCACATCGAACGTCATCACGAGCGCGGACGAACATCTGCTCTCCGAGCTGTGGGAGACCGCGCGCAAGATGGAAGACCGCATTCGCAATCTGGAGCGCATCCTCGACGAGGAATCGCCCCAATGGAGGGAACGTCTATGAATACCGGGATCAACAATTCCTGGAGCCCGAGCCGCCTGTATCGCGATCCCGCGAACGGCATGTTGATGGGCGTGTGTGCCGGCATCGCAGACTACTTCGGCATCCCGCGCTGGATCGTGCGCGTCGGCGCGGTGTTCATGTTCTTCGCTTTCTTCTTCATGACCGTGGTTGCCTATCTCGTGCTCGGCTTCGTGCTGAAGCCGAAGCCGATCGATCTCTACGCGAACGAGGACGAGGAACGCTTCTGGCGCGGTGCGCGTATCGATCCCAAGCGCACGGTGTCGGACCTGCACGCGAAATACCGCGCGATCGAGAAGCGCATCCGCGATGCGGAGGCTTTCGTAACCTCGAGCGAGTTCCGCCTTCGAAGAGATTTCCGGGGGCTGTAGATCTCGTTCAACAAAGCCGTCATTCCCGCGAAAGCGGGAATCCACCTTTACGGCACTTCGACAAAAAGATGGATGGCCGGGTCAAGTCCGGCCATGACGAAGGAGTAGGAATACATGAAAACCCCGATGACAGGCCTCTCCCGCACCGTCGATTTCGGTATCGCCATCTGGGCGCTGCGTGGCGCGATGGTCGCGGGCAAGCTGACGCCGATGGGTGCGCTGCTCCTGCTGCCCACCGCCATTGGGCTCGCGCGCGACGGCATCGGTCTGGCGCGCGACGGCGCCCAATACCTGCGCGAGCGCAAGAAGCTGCGCGGAGTCGTACGTCGCGTACGCTAGAACTGTCATGCGGTGCGTGTGCTCCGGCACGCCAAGAGTTTGATGTGAGAGCCCCGACACTCTAAGAGAGACGGCACATCCAAATCGTCTTTCCCGGAGGTCGTCATGACCGAATTCTACAGCCCGAAACCGTCCGACGTCCGCGCACCCGGCGGCCCCTATTCACACGGCGTGGTCATCAAAGCCGGCACCGATCTCGTCTACACGGCCGGCCAGGTCGGCGAGCGGCCCGACGGCAGCGTGCCCGCGACGATCGAAGAACAGTGCGACGTCGCCTATACCAACCTGCTCAATGTCCTGAAGGCGCAAGGGCTCGGCGCGACGGACATCATCCAGATCCACGTCTACGTCACTGATCGCGCTTATCGCGAACCGTCCAGCGCGGCACGCGTCAAATATCTCGGCGACCACAAGCCGACCAGCACCTTCCTGATCGTGCAGGGTCTCGCGCACCACAGCCTGATGATCGAGATCGAAGCGATCGCCGCGAAGAAATAGCAGCGGGATATCCCAAGCGTGGCAGCCCGACGGAAACGATAAGCCATGGACCCTCTGGTCAAGAAAGTGGCGTGGTTCGGCGGCGCCTACCTGTTCGTGGCTGCCGCGACGGTCGGTTATATCGTGCTGACCGGCTCCTTCGCCGGGCGCGGGAGCGGCCTCGATCCCGAAACCGTGGCGCGCGGCAAAGTGCAGTACGATGCACATTGCGCGCGCTGCCACGGCGCCAACCTGGAAGGCCAGAAAGGTTGGGAGACGCGGCGCGCCGACGGCACCGTCCCCGCCCCGCCGCAGGATGAGACGGGGCACACGTGGCAACATCCCGACCGGCAGATCTTCGATTACATCAAGCTCGGCGGCGGCACCTTCTCCAAGCGCGGCGAACGTTCCGAAATGCCGGGCTTCGGCAGCGAGCTGTCCGATCCCGAGATCTGGGACGTCATCGCCTATATCAAGAGCCGCTGGCCCGAGGAGGTCCGCGACCGCCAGTTCCGCGCCAACGCACTCGGCGCATTCGAACATCACTGACCACGGGCCACGCCCCCACGAGCGGCCCACACTGTGACCAGGATCACATTAATGTGGCCGCAAATGTGAGATAGTCCAAAACTGGTATCAGGCATGTCCGATGTCCGCATCGGTGCCGGAAGGGTCGTTATGGCGTTGAAGTTCGATTGGTCCCATTACATCAGTGTCCAGATGGAATGGGCCGACGCATTGAAGACCCATGCGACGGACGTTCACGGATATGATCCCGAGTTCCTCACCGAGAAACATCAAGCGATCCTGGCTGATCTGAACGGTCGCTTCAGACGCGAATTGTCGGACCTCAGCATGTTGCGGCGTCTCGACCGGCGGCATCAAACGCGCCGGGGTCCGCGCCGCCTGAATTCCTCCGCCGACATCCCCGACCGCGAAGCGATCTAACGCGCGGGCGCAGGTCCGCCGCGCCCTACTTCTCCTGGGCTGTCGTCGTTACCGCTTTCCTCCGATCGAAGATAAAACGGCTGACAAGCGGATAACGCTCGCGCCTGAACGCGTCGGGATGATCGCCCAACATCTTGGTGACGAAACCCTCACTCCCCAGCATCGGCGCCGGGTGGCGATAACACGCCACGAGAAGCGCCAGATCTATATCGCGGCCGTACTGATAAGCGTCGAAGGTCTGCCTGCTGCCGCCCTGGACGACGATTTGCGCGATCGACGCAATCTGCCTTTGCAGATTGTCGGGCGTGCGGCCCAGCATGTTCATCAGCAACCGTTTATCGTCGTCCGTCGGGCAGAGATAGACCCCGGTATCCTCGACGATATCCGCCCAGATTTTCTCCGCCCGCGCGTTGGCATCGGCGGCCGCCTCCCAATCTTCGGGCGCCATGCGATACACGCTCACCGGTTTGGCGCTCCCTTTGCCGAAAAGCTTGGCGATCGGGCCCGCCTTTACCTCAACCGGCCGCGGCGGAAGCTTTTTCGTTTGGGTCAGTTCCTTCCAGACCTCGACCCAGTTCTGCACGAAACCCACGCGCGTGCGTTGACCGTTCATCTGCTCCTGGAAATAGGCGAAGCGGGCCTCCGGCGCCTGGTTTTCCGCGCGCGCGATCGTTCCACGGTTCGCGAAGGTCAAACGCGGATAGAAGTGTCGATCCAGACAGGCGATGAAATGATCCGTAAAAGCCGTCGACAGGATGAAGGGCGGTTTTTCCGACACCATCAAGATCCGGTCCAATCCCGTCGTTATGACGTCGAAGCGTGCGCGCACATAATTGCTGAAGACCGCGGCGAAAATCGCCTCGCTCGTCTTCGTATCAGCCGACTTGTCAGCCGGTGTCGTGCTCGTTTCGGACGGAGCGCCGTCGGCGCGTGGCAGACCGCTGCGTGCGATGCGCGCACGCTTGATGGTGCGCAGGAAGCTTGCAACCTCCGCGACCAACTCATCCATCGCCGAATGCGGGCTCTGCGACTGAGGTCCGGCGCCGAAGATGCGTTGAAGCTCCGCCCGATAATCGGCGCGGTTGCCGGCATCGCCGTGGCGTAGGAACAGTTGCTCGACGATAAGTTCGGTCACGGCGCGCAGCTTGGCCGGCGTAGCCGCTGTGGAGACAAGCGTGATCAGACCGGTATTCGGATCCTCGAATACCGCTTCCCAGTCTGTCTCACCTGAGGAGGTCTTTGGCCAATCCACGCAGAAGATCCGGCTTTGGGCCAGTGTAGTACGGACCCTCGTGCCGAAAGGTATAGAACATGGCGACGTATCTTGGCTACTGGAAGGCGTAACTTCGTCCGAAAATTCTACCAAAGCTGGCTTAGGATGGCCTGAAGGTGATACAGCCGGTTAGCGATGACTCCGCTCGCGCGCGGGGGACATACGCACACAAACCTGCTGTCCTGTCGCAAGCCATCTTGCACAAAACTGCGCAAAGAGAGGTCCAATTCCATGAAGATACAGTCTGCTATCGTCGTGATCGTGGCCCTTATCGCAGGCGGATGCACGACGCCCGCCGGTAGCCCGGGGACCGTCAATCCAGATCCCGCCCACAACGCACGCAATGCACTCGACTGGGCCGGAGCATATCGTGGCGTATTGCCGTGCGCTGATTGCAAAGGGATCGAGACCGTCGTCGTTTTGACCAAGGAAGAAACTTACAGCGCCCACTCGAAATATCTTGGCAAGAATGACGAGGTGTTCTCGACGCAGGGGCGCTTCGAATGGAACCAGGCGGGAAACACCGTCACGCTCTCAGGCCCTCAACCTGTGCAGTACTTTGTGGCTGAGAATCAGCTCATCCGCCTCGCCCTCGATGGCTCCCGCAATACCGGGCCGCTCGCGGAGAAATATGTCCTGACCAAGCTCACCGACGGCATAACCGAAAAATACTGGAAGCTGGTGGAGCTGAAAGGTCAGCCGGTGCCGGCGCTGAAGCGTGAGCCGTACATGATCCTGAGAACCGAAGACAAACGGGTGACCGGCTTCGGCGGATGCAACGGCTTTACCGGCGCCTACACGCTCGACGAGGCCGCATCGCGCATCAGATTCGACCAGGTTGCCTCAACCATGATGGCGTGCCCATCGGGCATGGATGTCGAGCAGGCGTTCCACGAGGTTCTGCGCAGCGTGGACAATTATTCGCTTAATGGCGACCGTCTCAGTTTGAATCGCGCGCGCATGGCACCGCTGGCGCGTTTCGAAGCGGTGTATCTGCGCTGATTTTCCAAACGCGGGAGACGCGCAACGCGAAGGTCGGAACGCCCTAACCTTTTCTGGCGGTCTCAGCCGTCAAGCGATCGAGCAGGACGGAGATCTGCTCCAGCGCGACGACCGGATGGTTGTCGAGGGGCGAGACCTCCGGTGTGCGTGCCGATTCCGCCGACGGCGTGCCAGATGAAGTATTTGGCCGCCTAGTCTCGCTCGTGAAGAAGGACGCCTTGCTTTCGCTCGCCCGTGCGATCTGATCGGCGATGCGCGATGACAGCGTGTCGATGCGCTCAATCTGCCGAGGGTCGAACGTCTCCACCTCCGACAGCGCGCGTGCCAGCCTACGCCCCCAATGCGTACACCCTGTGAGCAGCAGAAGCCGCGCACGTACCTGGCCGAAGCGTGTCACCGCGTTCCACGGGCCGCCGAACGGCCGCACCGCGACCAGCAGGTCGGAATAGCGGCGATCGAGGTCGCGCGACAGGCTGATGACGTCGCCCGCCTTCGACTCGCCACGCGCCTTGCTTGCCGCATTTTCGGCAAGACGCCCCAGCGCGCGCAGATAGGCATCCAGAGCCTCCGCAGCATCCGCGATGGTGCGCTTGGGAAAAACGAGAAACGCCATCGCTGTGCCGGCGAATGCGCCGATCAGCGTCTCTTCCAGCCGCTCGATGAGGATCTCCGGCGCGAACATGCCCGACATGCCATAACCGAGCGCCAGCGCGACCGTGATGAAGAAGATGAGCAGCGCGTAGGAGACCTGCAGGTAATAGAACGCGAAGAAGATCGAAACGATGATGGCCCCGATGCTGAATCCCATCTGTCCGTGCAGCAGAGCGGCCAGCGCGCTGCCGGCCAGGATCCCGCCCAGTGTGCCGGCGGAGCGCTGCAACGCCTTCACCGCGGTATCGCCGCGCGAGCGCGTGTTGTTGAACACGATGAAGGCGGCAATGACGGCCCAATACCAGCGTTGCGGCGAGATCAGCAGGCCCAGGCCCATCGCGATGGCGCAGGCGAGCGTGACCTGTATGGGCCTATGCAGCGCCACAGGAATAACATGAGGGATGGACGAGCGTCCGTCCTCCGCAGCCGGACCCGGGTTGGACGTGGGCGGTGGAGTGTCGTCCCTGCGCGCGAAGGCAGCCGAAGGGCTGCGCCCGAGCGCATCGTCGAGACGCTGACGCGCTCGGTAGAGGCGAACAAGCAGGCGCGATGGAGTGCCCCGTTCGGGATCGAGCGTGCGCAGCCGCGCGGCCGCGCGTTCCACGATCGTGGCGTCGCGTGCCAGAACCGCGCGCATGAGGCCGCCGGGTAGACGGTCGCGATGCCTCGCACGCACGATGCGCTCGACAAGAAGCTGCACATCGAAAAGCGCGATCGCGACATCCGCGGCGGCACCCTCGGCGGCGAGTGAACCCTCCGCGCCTTGCGGCAGGAATCCTTCGGCCATCAGGATGGTGCTGCGCAGTTGGCCCACGCGCCTATACAATGCTTTGTTGTTCCGCTCGGCCTCCGGCTCCCGGGAAAGCTGGCGCACCTCGCGCAGGATCAGTCCGATGCGCTGATCGATGCTGACCAGCGCCCGGCGGAAATCACTCTCGGAATTGCTCGGAAGCAGGACATTCGCCGCGATATGCGTGCCGGCAAGCGACATGATCACGGAGTAAGCGACCCAGCCGAGATCGATGAGTTCCGGGTGAAGATAATCGCCCATGAAAAACGACATGAAGGCGACCGTGCCGATTATGAAGCCCCGTGGCCCGAATTTGCGCACATAGACGGCCGCGAAGATGAGGACGAGATAGACAGCATCGGTCAGCCAGGGCCGCGGTGACAACACACTGGCGAGCGCCACGCAGGCCACCGCCGCCGCCGCCGTCAAGGCACGCGTGACGATCTGGAACCGGGGTGCGGCATCGCGCACCGCCAATGTACCCGAAAAGCAAAGCGGCACAGCGATCCCGTAAGCCGCCATCGGCAGAGGGTGCAGCGCCAGCGTGGGTACGGCGAGCGCCACAGCGGCGAGCAACAGCGAAAGCATGGCCCGCGAAGCCACTCTGAGACGCGAGAAGGCCGGGTCCGATGCGGCGAGGCGGTCCCGTACCCTTAGATGAAGGCGCCGGAACAGACTGTCTTTTGGATTCGAAGCGTCCGCGCGCGCCGCCAAACTATCCTTCGCCTCTCATACACCACGCCCACAATCGCCGGGCGGCGGATGCCACAAAACGAGTGCCGCAAAATGAGTTTAAAAGCACACGCATGACAAGGAGATCTGCGGATCGGACGTCAACGCGACGGACATTGGCCGCAGCATTTCTGCTCCGATCACGGCAGCACAACGAGATGGAACAAGAGAAGAGCCATGACACCCCTTTTATTTCCTATGTCCCCCAACTTAACCATCTGATTTATTTATGAAATAAAAAATGTTGCTATTTTGTTCTTTTCATGGTTTTATCCTTCCCAACGCGCTCAGCTCTGGGCGTTGCGACGAGAACGGGAGTAGAACGATGAGAACCATGACTTACCTGAAGGACTTCGTTGCCCTCAGCGTCTTTTTCACCGCCGGCTACGTCTGGCTCGTGATCGCCTGACTAAAGATTTTCTGACGAAAGGTTTCCTGACCAGAGATTACCGACGAACGGCGTCACACGATATCCGGCGGGCGTGGCCTGACGCCCCACGGACACTGCGACCCGAGCGTTCCCCCTGGCCATTTCCCTGATGGTCTCCCCCGGACCAGAGATGGCCAAGCCGCCCCGCCTCCCCTCACCAGGGATTATTCCGCCGGCGGGAGCGGCCGGGGGCGTCGGTCCTCATCGAGGGCGACATAGGTAAAGATGCCTTCGGTCACCATTTTCGGCGCGGCCGGCTCGTAATGCGACGTCGCCCAGACCTGGATATTCACGGTGAGGGACGTCCGCCCGACCTTCACGATATCGGCATAACATTTAACCAGATCGCCGATATGGACGGGCAAATGGAACACCATCTGCTGCACCGCCACCGTGGCGCAGCGGCCGCGCGCGCGACGCGCCGCCGCGATACCGCCCGCGATATCCATCTGGGACAGGATCCAGCCGCCGAACACGTCCCCGGCCGGATTGGAATCGGCGGGCATGGCAACGGTGGAAATGGTGAGATCGCCACGCGGATTGGCAGGGTTTTGAGAGGTTTCCATTGGGGTGTTTTCCATGAAGAATCACTATATAGGGGGATGCGCCGCCTGGTAGGAGCAAATGCCATATAGGTGAATGCCAATATAGGCAAATGGATGGACAAAAAGCCCCGGGGCTCGGCATGGCAGCCTTGCGGAGACGCAAAAACAGCTCGCCGGGCGGCCGGGAATGGGCCGGATATGGACAAAAAATGTCGAGTTTTGTCGAGTCCGGCCTAGTTTTGTCGAATTTTGTCGATACGAATTGTCGCAAACCAGGGTTCGCCAGTAGGGCCGAAGTTGGTAAGGCCAGAGTCGATAGGGCCAAAGTAATTAGGGATAGTCCGCGTGAACGATCTGTTCGGTAAAGCCGCCCCCACCGCCAAGGCAAGCGCCTCCAAGAGCAAGAGCTATTCAGCCAAGGATATCGAGGTCCTGGAAGGGCTTGAGCCGGTCCGCCGTCGTCCCGGCATGTATATCGGAGGCACCGACGAGCGCGCGCTACACCATCTGGCCGCCGAAATCCTCGACAACGCCATGGACGAAGCGGTGGCCGGCGAGGCCACCCGCATCGAATTCGAACTGGCCGAGGATCAGACCGTCACCGTCCGCGACAATGGCCGCGGTATCCCGGTCGACCCGCATCCCAAATTCAAGAACAAGTCGGCGCTCGAGGTGATCTTCACCACGCTCCATTCGGGCGGCAAATTCTCCGACAAGGTCTACGAGACCTCGGGCGGCCTGCACGGCGTCGGCAGCTCAGTCGTCAATGCGCTGTCGGACAAGCTGGTGGTCGAGGTCGCGCGCGACAGGAAAATTTGGTCGCAGACCTATGAGCGCGGCAATCCCAAGACCAAGGTGAAGGAGATCGGCCCCGCCTCCAATCGGCGCGGCACCACCATCTCCTTCCATCCGGACCCGGAGATCTTCGGCAAGAACCCGACCTTCAATCCGGCCACGCTTTATCGCATGGCGCGCTCCAAGGCGTACCTGTTCCGTGGTGTCGAGATCCGTTGGTCGTGCGCCGAGGCGCTGATCGGCGCGAAGGACGAGACGCCCGCGACCGCGGTGCTGCACTTCCCGGGCGGTCTCAAGGACTACCTCGACAGCACCTTGGGGGAGCGCAAGACGGTCACGCCGACCGCGTTCTTCGGCAAAGAGAATCTAAGCGGTTCCAAGGGCAGCGTCGAATGGGCGCTCGCCTGGCCGGAAGACGAAGACGGCTTCTTCAATTCCTACTGCAATACAATTCCCACGCCGGAGGGCGGCACGCACGAAGCGGGCTTCCGCTCCGCGATCGCGCGCGGGCTTCGCGCCTATGGCGATCTGATCGGCAACAAGCAGGCCGCCAAGATCAATGCGGAAGACGCGCTGGGCGATGCCAGCGTGATGCTGTCGCTGTTCATCCCCGAGCCGCAATTCCAGGGCCAGACCAAAGAGAAGCTCGCGACCGTCGAAGCCGAGAAGCTCGTCTCCGGTTCGGTCGGCGACCACTTCGACCATTGGCTGACCGGCGATCCGGTGACCGCGAAGCGCCTGCTCGAATATGTCATCGAGCGCGCCGACATCCGCATGAAGCGGCGCCAGGAGAAAACGCTGAAGCGCCAATCGGCGACACGCAAGCTGCGCCTGCCCGGCAAGCTCGCCGATTGCACCAAGCAGAGCGCGGACGGCACCGAAATCTTCATCGTCGAGGGCGACTCGGCGGGCGGCTCCGCCAAACAGGCGCGCGATCGCGCGACACAGGCCGTGCTGCCCCTGCGCGGCAAGATCCTCAACGTCGCCTCCGCCTCATCCGACAAGATGCAGGCCAACCAGGAGATCAACGACCTTCAGGAAGCGCTCGGTTGCGGCACGGGTGCGCGCTACCGCGACGACGATCTGCGCTACGACAAGGTCATCATCATGACCGACGCCGACGTCGACGGCGCGCACATCGCCTCGCTGCTCATGACCTTCTTCTATCGCGAGATGCCGCAGCTCCTGGAGAACGGCCATCTCTACATCGCGCAGCCGCCGCTCTATCGCATTGCGCAGGGGCCGAAGACCGCCTACGCCATGGACGACGCGCACAAGGACAAGCTGATCAAGACTGAGTTCAACGGGCGCGGCAAGATCGAGATCAGCCGCTTCAAGGGTCTCGGCGAGATGCCGGTGCAGCAACTGCGCGAGACGGCGATGAGCCCGAAGTCGCGCACGCTGCTTCGCGTCACGGTGCCCGCGCGCACCAACGACGCCGAGAAGAAAGCGGCCAAGGACACCGAAACGCTGGTCGAGCACCTGATGGGCCGCAAGCCAGAGCTTCGCCTCGCCTTCATCCAGGAAAACGCCGCGAAGGTCGACGAACAGAAGATCGATTTATAATTGCCGGTTTTCCCTATTAGTGGTGATTTTCCGAGGTATAGAGGTAACGCTCTCCAGGAATAGTGACTTCGCTTTCGGTTAAGTCATTGTTTCCTAGGTTTGCGTGTGCGCTTATCTAAGCTAACAGACTCCCAGGAACGTGCTGCTGCAAGTTCGAACCGTTTCGCGGGCGTTCTTCCGATCCAGTTAGGAGCGGTCTTTGGATTAACGAGTGGCTTCATTGATTGCATGGGCAAGTCTAATACCGGCCGCCGTCAGTCTATCTGCGATAATCCGTCGCGCGCCGGACACGCACGGGTCCGCTAGGAGGTGTATCTCTACCGCGCTCTACCGCTCGTTCCACCCCGCGGCGGCCGAAGCGCTTGAGGCGGAGACGGCGCTCAACCCACGGTTCGTGCAGGCAAGCAGGTTGAGCTTGAACTGCGCCGTGAAGTGGTGGCCGTAGGCGCTAGCGGAGACCTCCCCGGTGCACCTCCGCGGGGATACGAAGAAACCTGCGGTCAGACCGGCTTGCCGGACTGCTCTTCCTCGAAGGAGACCGCGACGGCGGCGTTCGCGGATAAGCGCACCTTCTGCCCCTCGACGTCCGCGACCAGGCCGAGGCTTACGAAATGATTGTGGCCCCTATGTCGGCCTTCGCCGCCGTCCTTCTTCGTGAGCTTGATGCGGCCATCGGCGAGTTCGTCGACCGTACCGACGTGGACTCCGTCGGCGCCGATGACTTCCATGCCACGGATTATCTTGTCGTTCATCTGTTCCTCCTAAACCGTGTCCGAACGTCTAAAAACGAGTACAGCTGCGAAGGAGCGAACCCGGAGTGGAAGACCGGGTTCGGACCGCAAGTAGAGAGCGGCCCTCCTTCGTTTGCTCAAGGCATCAGGCGGCTGCGCCTCGGCGCGGCAGCTTCCAGTTCGGCCGAACGAAATGACAAGTGTAGCCGTTCGGATGGTGCTCCAGGTAGTCCTGATGCATAGGCTCTGCTTCCCAGAAATCGCCTGCCGCAGCGACTTCGGTTACCACTTTCCCCGGCCACAGCCCGGACGCGTCGACGTCTGCGATGGTCTCGGCGGCAACGCGACGCTGCTCGTCGCTCGTGTAGAAGATTGCCGACCTGTAACTGGTGCCAACATCGTTTCCCTGGCGGTTGAGCGTCGTCGGGTCGTGGATCTGGAAGAAGAACTCGAGCAAGTTGCGGAAGCTCGTCTTATCCGGATCAAAGATTACTTCCATCGCCTCGGCGTGCGTGCCGTGATTCCGGTACGTTGCGTTCTGGACGTCGCCGCCCGAATATCCCACGCGGGTCGACGCAACACCGGGGAGACGCCGGACGAGCTGCTGCATTCCCCAGAAGCATCCACCGGCTAGAATTGCGCGTTCTGTTGCCATGTCATGCCTCGCCTTTTGTAAATAACTTCGCGTAGTCTCCGTAGCCCTCACTCTCCAGCTTGTCTCGGTGGATGAACCGGAGCGAAGCAGAGTTCATGCAGTACCGCAGGCTGCCCTTGTCGGCGGGGCCGTCGTTGAAGACGTGGCCGAGGTGGCTGTCGCCATGCTTGGACCGGGCTTCTGTACGCGTCATGCCGTGGCTGCGGTCGACCTTCTCCACGACGTTGTCCTTCTCAATGGGCTTCGTGAAGCTGGGCCAGCCCGTGCCGCTGTCGAACTTGTCGAAGGACGCGAAGAGCGGCTCGCCCGATACAACGTCGACGTACAGGCCCGGCTCCTTGTTGTCCCAGTACTCATTTGCGAAAGGCCGCTCCGTGCCATCCGTCTGTGTCACGCGGAGCTGCTCGGGCGAGCGCCTCGGGGTTCTTGTTGTAGGATTTCATACAGTGCCCTCCTTGTCAGTGCTGGCATACATATAGGCGCCATAAAGCTGCGGTCCAATCACCGGCGGCTATTGATACGACGCCGGGCACGGTACGGGGGACGCTTACCAATTCTCGGAGGGCGGGACCTTATGAGGGTAGATTCAAGGCAAACCGCGATGTTTGGCCGCCGCCGATTGCGGTCCGCTGGCCCACGCTCCGGCCGCTCCGCCGTGACTCTCTCGGAATCCAAGAAGAAATTTCTCGGAAAGCGGTAGGTGCTTTTCTAGAGCGCTGGCTACGACTGGCTGCGTAAAAACTCATCCCGCGCGGACTGTCGGCATTGTTTCGAGTCCGACCCTTATTTCTTCTTTGTGGGAGAGTTCGCTGGCTTGCTGAGCTTCACCAGGTCGGCGGCAAGGGACTTGCGCAGGCGCGGCGCGGCGAACTCCATGAACCGGCGCAGCTTCAATGGCACGAGCGTCTGCCCGACATGCACGAGGTGGACGGGAATCGGCTCCGGCTCATAATCCTGAAGCACGACGTTGAGCTTTCCCTCCGACACTGGACGGGCGACCTGGTACGACAGCACGTTTGTCACTCCGACACCGGCAATCGCGGCGTCTATCGCTGCCTCCGCGGTGTTGATTTTCAGGCGGCACAACGGACGGACGCCCTTGGCGGGCCCTGCTCCGCGGGGGCTGAACACCCAGGTCATCCCGGCCGCCAGCCCAGTGAACGTGACGCACATGTGATCCGTCAGTTCGTCGGGCGTCTTGGGGATTCCGTGCGCCGCAAAGTAGGCCGGGCTGCCACAGACGACGCGGCGAATTTCGCCAACCTTGGTTGCCACCATCGTGCTGTCCGGCAGGACGCCGATGCGCACCGCCAAGTCGATGTGTTCGTCCACGAGGTTGAGCGTGCTGTCGGCCAGCGTCAGATCCACGTTGATCTGCGCGAAATCCGCGAGGAATTCGTTGACGACCGGAACGACATGCAGGCGGCCGAAGACAATCGGGGCGGTCATCGCCAGCGTGCCACGTGGAACTGTATACTCCCCTGAGGCCTGCAACTCCGCCTCGTCGACCTGCTCTAGGATGCGCTTGCACGCAGCGATGTATGCCGCGCCAGCCTCGGTGAGCGAAAGCTTTCTCGTCGATCGCACGAGTAGCTGCGTGTTCAGGTGCGTCTCCAGCTCTGCGACTTTCCGACTGATGGTCGGGAGGGGCACGCCCAACTGTCGTCCGGCCGCGGAAAAGCTTCCGGCCTCCGCCGAGGCGACCAAGAACGACATTGCTTCCAAACGGTCCATCTTCTCTCACTTTCCGAGAAGTCCGTTCTCACGATTACCCGATTATGCGCGAAACCGATAGAGGGTAATCCTTGCGGCACCACGGCCCACAGGATCGAGTACCGAAGGAGAACCCATGCCTCGCATCGCCATCCCCGCCCACGACGAAGCGCCCGCCAGGTCTCGACCCATCCTCGACAACGTCAAGAACACGCTGGGATTTATTCCGAACGTGCAGAGGCTGATGTCCATCAGCCCGCAAGCACTCGAGGGATGGGCGGGCCTGATGGGCTCGCTTTCGAAAACGCTCGACCTGAGGACACGCGAGGGCATTGCGCTCGCTGTGTCCGAGACGGACAGCTGCGACTATTGCCTCGCCGCGCACAGCTACGTCGCGACCGTCATAGCCAAAATTCCCCAGGATGAAATTACGCAAAACCGCGCGGGCCGTTCGGGCGATCAAAAACGCCAAGCCGCGCTCGCCTTCGCCAAAGCCCTCGTCGAGAAGCGCGGCAAGGTCTCCGACGAGGAGTTCTCTGCCGTCAGGAACGCGGGGTGGACCGACGCGAACATCGTCGAGATGATTGCGCTCGCTGCGCAGTTCCTGCTCACCAACTTCATGAACAATGCCGTCCAGACCCCGATCGACTTCCCGAAGGTCGAACCGGCGAAGGTGGCTTGATGGCGGGCGGCCGTAAGACCTCCCCTTTCTCCGAAAGGCGTAAGCATGACGTATGGGTTTCTCGACATAGGGTCCACGCCGAGCGTAAGGGCGGCGCAGGCAGCGAACGGAAGCGCGGAGTACTGGGCAGGATTCAACGGCGACCGCACGTCCGACCGCTTCGGCGAGGCCGAGCGGGCCTTCATTGGGCTGCAAGACCGCTTTTACATCGCGACGGTCTCGGAAAGCGGCTGGCCGTACGTCCAGCACCGCGGCGGTCCGCCGGGCTTCTTGAGATCCGGCAAGGCGACGCTGCTATACGACGCCCATGACACCGAGCACAACAATGCCGCGGCGCTCGTAGAATACCTACGCTCGCGCTAGTCGGGGTCGATGTTGACGGTGGACCAGTTCTCCAGGTCGTCGTCGTAGTCGGCCGCCGCCGTGCTCGCCAGAGCGGCCGCTTCCGCTGGACGCGTGCGGATGTCGGCGCTCAAGCCGAGTGTCCTTCCGACGGGGCACGTCTCGGCGGCCAGCATCAGCTGCTCTCGCTGTTTCTCGTCGAGGTCCCCCTTGAGCGAGATGGCCCGCTCGAATGCATACCGCGTCTTATCGTCTCCGTGGTGGAACGACACCTCCACCTCCACGTGCGAGAGCGGATACTTCTTCTGGCGGGCGTGCAGACGAATTGACATAGCCGTGCAAGCTGCCAGCGACGCGCTCAAAAGGTCGTATGGGTTGGCGCCCTCCATCGTGTGACCTCGGCCGTCTGGCCCTCCGACCGCAAACTCGGAAGAGCCCGCGCGCCCGTTGAGCAGGTCGCCCTCGGCGAGGTTGCCCGTGACGACCGCCTGGGCAAGCCTTTTGCTTCCAGTAGCCGAACTCGTCATTGTTTGTCCCCCTCCGATGGTCATTGAAATCCAGCCGCGCCCTAATCATAGCGGATCGTAGCAGTTAATTGCCTTGCAGGACGCTCTCGCAAACGGCGAGGAAACCGGAACGGCCTCCGGCTCGCTGACGAGCCGGACTGCAAGTAAGGCTGCGGCGAGCGATGCCCGGAGCACTAAGGTTGTTCTGTCGATCCGGTAGGCTTCGAGAGTGATATCAGGTAGGCAATAATGTCGCGTCGCTGCTCCGCGTTGCCGACCGTGATGAACATCTTGGTACCCGGCGCCACGGACTGCGGCCCCTTCAGCCATGCATCAAGTCTTTCGGGAGTCCATTCGCCGTCGAGCTTCCTGATTGCCTCCGAGTAACTGTAGCCCGGAACGCTGGCGACTTTCCTGCCAACAACGCCTCTGTGCAGCGGTCCGATGCGATTAACATCGACTGAATGGCAGCCGCCACATTTTGCATCGTACAGGGATTTCCCGTTAGCCGAGTCGCTATCTCCTTCGGCTTTCGAACACGGGATGCACCCTAGCGTGGTCAACAAGACTACAGCAGCACATAGGGAGACACGCCGTGCAGAATTACGGCTCAGCGGCTCAGCCAAAAATGAAAGCCTTGGATGGAATTGCGATTCCGAGGGCGTTATTCAGCGTAGTCCAATGCACTGCCTCGTCAGCCGAAAGCTGTGTGAACAGATGGGCGAGCTTATGGTCCTGAAGCGCTGCCACCTGGCTGGCATATGCATTGGTGGCTCCCTGCTCGAGACGGACAGCGAGGGCCACGACATCGGCTTCGGATTTCAATGTCCCGAGGCTGAGCTCCTTGGTGTATTCATCATTTGTCTTAGTCTGGACGGGCTTGCCTCCTGCCTTGGAGATAAGCGAGGTCAATGCGTCCCGGTGCTGCTTATGGTGATCGAGGAAGATCAGCGCGGTCTTCAAGGTCTGTGGCGTTAGCAGTCCGCTTGCCCCAGCGATTTGGTATGCCGCGATTCCCTCGTGCTCTATCGCGAGAGCTCCTTGCATGATGGTTACGTCTTGCGCCGCGTCGGGCGAAGCAGCCCGAGCAGTCGACGCCTCAATTATGGAAATGCCTGCCGCTCCAAAAACGCCGAGGGAGCTAAGAATTCCAGCCTTACGCAGGAAGTCGCGCCGCGGTTCGCCGCTCTGGCTGTCTTGGAAGAGTGATGTTGCTCCCGTAAGGCGTGAAAGTCCTTGGCGCATGGTGACATTCTCCTGATTGAATGACCCAGCTTCATCTGAACCTTCCTCTTCCGAGGCGGACTGGGCCTTAATGCGTTCCCGAGCACAAAATGGGCCCTCCCGCTGAGCGAGATAATATAGGATTTTCGAGAGACTGATTTTCGAGTTTTGAGAGATGGCGCGCCTTATGGTCCATTCAAGTAGCGCTTAAGCTCGCGCGCACCGGGTCGTTCGGCACGTCGAGCCGCACGGAGTGCGCTGTCCCCGAATGGCCGGCGAAGTTCAGGGGTCGGTCTCAGTTGATGTCCTGCGTTCCGACATTGCTAGTAAGGCGGCTCCTGTCTCACGCGCTGCGCCTTCGCGGCCTCCGCCCACCACGTGAGATCCGCGGCGAAGCGTCCAAATGCACGCTCCAACCCTTGGCCTTGCTGGCCTGTGGGCACGCCCTCCGCGTCGAGGGTCTCGTCGATTGGGCCGACCGCGAGCGTGCTCGATATGACGGCCATGCCCATTTCGGAGAGTGTGCTGCGCCAGGCGAGTGCAGCCCGCACGCCCGCGCTCCGGCCGATCGAATAGCTGGCTATTGCCGCCGGGCGCCAGAACCATTCCTCGAGGAAGTGGTCCGTCAGGTTCTTGAGCCCCGGCTGGACGCCCCAATTGTACTCCCCGACGACGAACAGAAAGGCGTCGGCCTGGCGGATCTTGCGCGCCAGCGCCTCCATCGCGGCGGGCGCTTCCCCGGGCGCGTGCTCCTTGTACATTCGGTCGATCAGCGGCAGGCCGACTGCTTTCGCGTCAATTAATTCAACTTCCGCACCGGTACTGCGGAGTCTTTCCACGATGTAGTTGGCAAGGCGAATGCCTTTGCGGTCGGAGCGGTACGAGCCGTAGAACACGAGAAACTGGAGCGCCATCGCGAGGTTTCCTTCCATTGCTGGACATCGCCACAAGATTATCCGGCGTTGCGGACGCCGCAGCTAGCTGGCTCCTTCCGGCGAGTTTCATAAACACAACCAGTGCAACGATAACCGCCAGTTATTACTGTGCCCGGCTTTTCTGCTGTACACAAAATCGCCTGTGAATAGCGCTCGTTCACGGTCTCCGGACGCCGCGGCGCCCCGCCCGTCGCGAACGCGGCCAACAACGGAATTTAATCATGTCCCGTACCGTCGCCGAAGCTCTGACCGACATCCTCGAGAGAATTGGACTGAGCCATAGCTTCGGCCTGATCGAGGGCTCTCTTAATCCCTTGGGCGACGCAACGTTCAATCGACTCCACGTTAGAATCAGACTTCGATAATGGAACCAACAGAATAAAAAGAACGCACGGATAGAACCGTGACCAGAATACCGGCGGCCCGACCGCCCCATTGGCAAATGTAATCAACATTTCGCACCGCCACTGGCGAACGATGAACCGTGCGCGGTCAATGGAGCGGAGCAATGAAATTCGGAGTGATTGGCGGCGAACGATATCCGTCTCGTTGTTTCTCGAGCACGCTAAGGAACTCGATATCACCCAGGTGCAATTGGCGTCCCTGGTGATAGCGGACACGTACCCCGGTATAGACCAGACCAGCCTTTCGAAGGCTGCGGCCCTTGATCGCCAAACGACCAGCAACGTTGTATCGCGGTTGGTAACAAAAGGCTTGCTCCGTCGTACGGAGGGCGAGCGCCGCACAAAGCGGCTATATCTGACGGGGGCTGGTCAGGCCATAATCGAAGCTGTTCGTCCGCGAGTGGCGCCGATCCGCGAATTAATGCTCCAGCCGTTGAGTGAGACGGAACGCCAGCAGTTTCTTAAACTTCTCAAAAAGCTGGTCCACGAGAACAACGAATTAAGCCGTGCGCCGTTCTCCGCTGTTGATGGGGTGAGTCACCGGAATTAGCTAATCGGCCCTCCTCCCGCTCAAGGAATTCCTAAGAGCTACGATACATAAGCCCATTACAGCCATGGCAGAGACGCCCAAGCCTGGCTCGAACCAATCTGAGCATTGCCAGAACTAAGCGACGCACTCCACTCTGAGTCCGTCCTAATGGGCTCGTAGCCGACCCGAGCCGTCATGCTTCCTGTCGTTACCTTTAGCACGTGTGACCGGCGCCCCCTTTTCCACCATTTTCATGTGACCGGGTCGAAGGTCTCCGCACGCTTGCGCCCAGCCTCACTGGTTGATGTATCAACAATATTGGTTGATGCATCAACCAGTGAGGCGTTAGACTTCAGCTATGACAAAAGGAAAAATTCGCTCCGATATACCAGGAGCATTGGTCCGCCCTGGTTCGAATGAACCAGACATTGAGAACCTATCCCTCGAGGACTTCCTTACGGTTCGCTTCCTAGTCCTCGGTCGCGCGCTGGACCGTCAGGCCAAACGTGTTTACGGCGAGTCATTCGGGCTCACGATGGTGCAATGGCGCATAATTGCCATGCTCGGCGAGGGCAAAATCGGACAGGTAAATGACCTCGCCCACAACATGTCTTACGACAAAGCGCTCGTAAGTCGCGGCGTCGCAGACTTGGTCGAGCAAGGCTATCTCAGCCGAGCCGTAAACGAAGAAGATTTCCGCAGCATGAATCTGTCGATGACGGAGCGCGGCCACGAATTGCATCGCGAACTGATGGCGTTCGGCCGTCAGCGCCAGCGCAAGCTATTGATGGCGCTCAGCCCAGCTGAACGGAAATCACTATACAGCATCATGAATACGCTGAGGGCGCATTTGGAAAGTGAGCTTGAAGAAGACTGAAATAATCAAACAGGGAGATTAATCATGAAAACTTTTTTTAAAACGAGCGCCGCGGTATCGGCCGCGGCAATTTTTGCATGGGCTGGCGCTGCAAACGCACAGAAATCTAAAGACACGGTCACCATGGCCTTTCTTGAGGCCACCCAATCGATAGATCCGTATTCCTTCACAAAGGCCGAAAATAACTTCCTGGGTCGTGCCATATGGGACACGCTGGTGACGTACGACGCCAACATCCACGCTGCGCCCACCGCGGTACGACCCTTTTCTACGGCCGCGTCGAAGATGAGGGCATCCGTTGTTGCTATCATGGCTGGCTGTTCGACACACAGGGGCGCTGCGTCGATATGCCCTGCGAACCGCAGAATGGTGCCGCAATCCGAAATAATGTTCGGCAGCCTTGGTATCCCGTGGAAGAGCGGTACGGCCTGGTGTTCGCCTATATGGGGCCGCCGGATAAAATGCCTGTGTTACCCCGGTGGAGCTGTTTGGAAAGCGTTGGTCCGGACGAAGAACTCATCGCCACCAACGGATCTATCGGGGCTGGCGGAGATGCCAGTATCGACTTGGTCCCATGCAATTGGCTTCAGGAATGGGAAAACGTGATGGATCCGTTCCACCTTCCCATTCTACATACTGCCTTCAGCAGCGTTCAGTTTGTCCCCGATTTTGGCATCATGCCGACGGTCGAATGGGACTATGATCCCGACGGCGGCGTGAAATATACGGCTTATCGGAAGCTAAGCGATGGTCGTGAGGTCAACCGTATAAGCTACGTGCATCTGCCTCACGTTCGCATTGTCCCCTCAACAGAGCTTGCCGCTGGCCCCGCTAATACAGTGCGTTGGGTGGTGCCAATCGATGACACCAACATGACGTTGTTCAACGTCGGAGTATTCCCGAACGACTTCAAACCGCAGCGCCGAGAACGCATTCCCGGAAAGAAGTGGCTCGAAATGACTGCGGAGGAAAGGCAGCGCTTCCCTGGTGATTGGGAGGCTCAGGTGGGACAAGGTCCGATTACACTGCATTCTGAGGAGCATTTGGCGAGTTCTGACAAGGGCATTCGAATGCTCCGTCGCTTGGTCAGGGAGCAGATCGAGATCGTCCAGAAAGGTGGCGACCCGCAAGGCGTGACATTCGACCCCACTAAGGAGGTCATCGAAGTTCGCTCCGGCAATTTCTTCAAAGAAACGTAGGTCGGAGCGGCTTCCCCTGGCTGCGTAATGTCTCAAACCTTCGACCAACAAGAAAATGGGCAGTCGCGCAGGGCTGCCCATAAGTCTAAGAAGGAACCATTTAGCCGGGATGTCTCAGTTCCACTGGAAATCAGAAATGTAGGTTTCGCCCGCACTCAAGGAATTCGCCGTGACCTTGGCGTCCTTGGTGTGAACGTGAAGAACCGGTACCGAGGAAATCGGCAGGATGTAGTGCATCTCATTGACCCGATCGATAGCCTTCTTATAGATGGCCGTACGCTTGACCGGATCGAACTCGGCCTCGCCCTTATCCATGGCCTCGGTGATGATGGGGTCGTTGTAATATTGGAAGGCGGTCTCGCTGAAGAAGACGCCGAAGATGCTGCCGATGTCGGGATAACTCCCGGTTGGATAGAAAATTGTCCAAGCTTCCAGTTCCTTGCCGCCCTGCCGTTTGCGATAGAGGCCTAAGTCGGCAATCGTAATCTTTGCCCGCACACCAATTTTCAACAAATCACCCGCGACCGCCTCGGCGATCGGCCGCGCCGGTGCGAACGCAAGGTATTCCATATCGAAGCCATTCGGATAGCCCGCATCAGCCAGTAGCTTCTTAGCTGTGGCCGGATCAAACTTTGGTGGCTTGATGGAATAGTCACATCCAATCGTTTTCTCGAAACAGATTGCTTGAACGTGCTCAGCCTGGTTGCCGCCTGGGACGATATATTTGATGATGGATTCACGGTCGATCGCCATATGCATTGCCTCGCGCACGCGAGGATCGGACAGCGCCTTATTACCGGATAGACCCTGAGAATCGAGTCCTAGATAGACGAACGTCGGTGAGGCGATGTAACTGACCCTGAGATTGGGATTCGCGCTCAGGTTTTTCGCAGTGTCGGGAGTCGCGCCACGGATCCAGTCAATGCCGCCGGTTACCAATTGTGCCGTCTGCGTATCGCGGTCGGGCATGAAGATGCCTTTGATGCGCTTAATCGTCGGCTTCGAGAGCGGGCGGGTATTATAGGATTCATTTCGCTCGGCAGTGATGCCCTGACGGTCGTAATTGACGACTTTGTAAATCCCGGTGCCCACTGGGGAGACGCGGCCGTAGTCTGCTCGATCCTGTAAGCCCGTTAGAAGTTTGCCATCCCAGACTTGAAACCGATACGCAAAGTTGTTGAGGTCGGTCGCGACCGGCTCGATTGCGTGCGCGCGGATAGTATGGGGTCCGAGGACTTCGATTTTTTCAAGCCAACGGTAATGGCTGCCGTAGGTGATTTTCGATTTTGGATCGAGGACGTAATCGACTGTTGCTTTCACGTCGTCGGCGTCGAACTTGTCACCATTATGGAACTTGATATCGTCACGTAGCTCGAATTCTAGCGTTTTGCTGTCGATACGCTTCCATGACTTGGCAAGTCCAGGAACGAACCTTTTGTTGTGTTCGTCGTAGCGGATGAGAGGTTCATAGATATCTCGGTGAAATAGGCCAGCTTCCTCATGCGGTAGGTCATACGGCGATAAAACCGCGAATGGGCTGATGATCGCCAAGCGCAGAGTATCCTGCGATTTCTGCGCGATTGCTGGCTGAACAGTGAATAATGCGGTGACGCTTATAAACGCCCACTTGAAATTACGCATTTCAACCTCCCTTTTTTTCTAAAGCTCCTCTACACGCTAGTAAAAAAGTTGGACGGCAATTCGTCAGGCTGCTGCCGAGGCGGAACAAACGATAGCTACGATGAATACTTGGCGAGCGTATCGTTTACGAAGCCAAGAAGCGCCCCGTCTATCTGTTCATCGGTGCCTATCGCGAAGACCACTGAGTAATGATTGTGTTTCTGGAAATGCGCGACTCGCGGCATCCGGCCACTATTCTGGGTCAATGTGTCGACCATCGATGTGAACGACCGATTGAATGAATGAGGCTCGAGCTCTGCGGTCGAGAGGAACACATCGAAATCGCCCCATTTGGCATGGGAAATCAGATTCCGCTGATTCCAACCGGAAACTGGGCCGTAGTAGTCGAGGTGGTTGGGTTCGGGGTCGTCTGGAGTCATATAGAAGCCGCCGGACAGGATCAGGGCGCCGGTGATGCCAGGCCCGTCGGCGAGATGGAACTCAGGACGAAGTGCATAAGTCGCCACGTGGGTGGCACCTGACGAATGGCCCATTATGAAGAGTTGGTTGGGGTCGCCACCAAAGTGAGCGATGTTTTTCCGGACCCAATCGATTGCCAGGGCAACGTCTTCCGCCCCCGTCGGCCACCCGAATTCGGGAGCAAGCCGATAATTGGCACTGACCCCGATAAATCCGTTCCGGGCGAAGAGGCTGGGGACGTTGCCATAAATCCACTCGCCATATCGGTTCTTGCTTCCGCGAGTGAATCCCCCTCCATACACGAACATGACGACCGGGCGGGGTTTCGAGGAGCTTTCTTTCGGTACATGGACGTCGAGCCGCTGGCGCTCGTGGGGGCCGAAGGGGATATCCATTTCGATGATGAAAGAATCGCGCGGCTGCTGTTTTTGTAGGGCGATATAGTGAGTCTCTACATGTTCACGGATTACATCGGGGGACTTGCCCCGCACCTCGGCCAACACTTCGGTGATCGTCTTGTTCATATAGTCCTCTTCAAATCGGCAAACGGCGGTCGTCGGCATCATTTGCCGGTATAGTCGGCCCAAACGATGTCGTCGAGATAGACGCTCGCGTATGAGAAGGCATCCGGCATGATTTTAACGTCCTTGCTCATGGCATAAGCCGTCGGCAGCGACGAAATTGGCAGGATGTAATTCATACGATTTGCGCGGTCGACAACCTCGCGGAAATATGCGGTGCGCTTATCCTGATCGAACTCCTTCACACCAGCCCGGCCAGCTTTATGCAGCTCTTCGTCGCGGTAGTAGTCGCGTTCGGCGCCGAAGAAGAAGTTGTAGATGCTTCCGCCATCGGGCTGCGCTGAAGTCGGATAGAAACCGAGAAAGGCGGTGAGCTCACCTTCACCACGACGCTTGATGTAAACGGATAGCGGCATCGGGTTGACTGTTGTGCGGAACCCGACCTTCCGAAGCTCGCCCGCAATTGCTTCACCGATGGAGCGGACGGGTTCATGAACATCGAGAACCAAGTCGACGCCGTCCGGGTAACCCGCCTCCGCCAAAAGCTTCTTAGCGCCCGCTGGATCATAAGCAGGCGGCTCCGTCGAAAAGGCGCAATCCGCAGTCCATTCGAAGCAGACGGAACTCATCTTCTTCGCCGTTCCGTGCCATGGGATGATGTGCTTGATCAATTGGTCTCGGTCGATCGCCATCATGAGGGCTTTGCGAACGCGTTGATCCGTCATGAGCTTGCTCTTGGACCGTCCGGCGGCATCGAGCGTGATGTAGACTTCGTCGCCGCTCGGAACGTCGGAAATGGTCAGGTTGGGAACCTTAGAGATGGAGGTCGCGTTGTCCGGGGTAATGTTGCGCAATGCATCCACGCCACTTGTCAACAATTGCGCAATCCGGCTCTGCTCATCGCCGATGTAAAGTCCTACATAGCGTTTAACGACCGCGCGCTGATAGTCGTCCTTGAAAGCGTCATGCCGATCGAGGATGACCTTGTCGCGGTCGAGTGACGCGACTTTATATGCGCCTGTCCCCGATGCGGAGGCGCGGCCGTAATCTTCAAAATTCGCCAGTCCCTTATGGATCCGGGAATCCAAGATTCGGTTGCGGTAGGCCAACTCCTCCATGTCGAAGGGAGACGCGTCTTTAGACACCACCCGGACCTTGTACTCGCCCAGCTTTTCGACTTTGGCGATCCAATTATAGTGGTTCTTAAAGCGTACGTTGACCTTGGGGTCCGCGAAGAAACTCAGGGTATAAACGACATCGTCAGCAGTGAATTTGTTGCCCGAATGGAAAACGACATCATCGCGCAACTCAAATTCGTAGACACCCGGCGTTGGTATCTGATCAAGATCTTGGTTGAGGTGAACAGTCGCCTTCTGGAAGGCCTGCACCGCGCCTTGTAGCCCGCTATAGGAATCCACGATAGCCATCGGAAAGCGGTCATTTGTCCAAAACGCGACAGATATGCAAATGAACGCTAAAACAGCCACGATGGCGGCCAGGCCCATACCTTCGAGATTCGGCCGCTTTCGAATAGACCTCCATCCGCCCTGCCATAGAATCGCAACGAAGGACAAGGCGGCCACGAAAATCGCAATCAAAAGCGTCGACCGAGATAGCGTAGCGAAAATCGCGGCGCCGACGAGGACGAGAAAGGAGAGTCTCCACCGCCCAGGCACTACCCAAGAGGTAGCTGATGCACCGAGAAGCAGGCCCGCCGCGGCGACGTTCGGGTTAAGTCCGAAACCGGCGGCGCGTCCGGCCGAATTCGAGAGACCATCCGAGAAAAGAAGATCGAGGAGACATATAACGGCGCTTAGTGCCGTGGCAGAAGCTGAAAACCGTAGAAGCAGCCGGGTCGACGTCAATCCGAGCACGACAACGGTAACGGTAAGTATCATGGCAACTATGTAGTTCCGAGCAACCTGATCGATCGCATGAAGAGCCACCAAACTCATGCAAGCCATACAGATTATCGCTACCGGGAAGCTTCGCCGACGTATGTCAGAATCCGCGATAAAAATTCCGCCAACGACGGCTAGCGTAACGATCCAGAACCCGTAATACACCAGGGGCCAGATGGTCCGATCGTCGGCAAAGAACGGTTGGAAAAAAGGCAGAAGACCCAGTTGAAAGGCTACAATCAATATAGCGCAAAGCGCAGAGCCCATCGCCTTTAGCGCCCGGGCAGGTATTACACCCAAGGCAAATGAAGAAATGCCGGACTGCGGCGCCTGTCGCATGTTAACAAGCCTCGTCGATCACTCGCGACAAATAAAGATGCTCGTACACGTCGACCATGGCGCCAACCGAGAAGCGTTCGCACACAAGACGGCGGCGTTCTCGCTGCTCCAGACTGGCAATTTCCGAACGTTCTATGGCTGCTTGTATTTCCCGTACAAGATCGGCAGAGGTCATGGACCCGACAAGCTCGCAATCCAGCATGCTGTCCAAAGCTTCAGGATTGCCGATGACGTCAATAGCGACAACGCTTAAGCCTGCGGTAAGCTTCTCCAGGACCGCATTCGAGACCCCCTCGATCAAAGCCCCTCTCCTCCCAAGGCGCCCAACGGCAAGAACGTAAGGGATAGCGAGAGGCTATTCATCCGACGTATGACCGACTTCCAGATCTTCGAGCACGCGAACGGGACTATTCCCGATGAGGGGATGATGTGTGCATCGCGTGTTCTGATAGATAAGATAGTAGTAGTCAAGCTGCCGCAGCAATCGCACCGACCACTGTTGTGCGCAACAATCCTTTCAGGGCATCGGGCTCGGTCAGCGACCATTCCGGCCCATGGCTGACCGGTGATCCGGTGGCCACGAGTGCCTGCTCGAATATGTCATCGACTGTGACGTCACTGGCCGCTAGGCCTTAGTTTTTGAACGGGTTTGTCGCCCGCCATCACCGCCTATCGACGATCTGCCGTCATCCTCGTCCTCATCCCAATAATCCAAAACCCAGGCTTTTCTCTTGTTGAGGTGAAGCCGTCATCAAACGACCTGCCGGAACCTACTTGAGGTCTGGGAGTTTGCCACGTGACTTGCTGATGACGGAGCACCTCTGTGCCGCAGATCTTTACTGCGTCAGCCGACACCAGGCTGCGAGTGGCGATTCTGCTCGTCGCATTAACGGGGATTCTTAGCCTCTTCCTAGCCGGCGGCTTCATGGAGTCCAGCTACGCTACATTAATCGGTTGGGTAAGACCTCAGCCCGTACCGTTCAGCCACCAGCACCATGTTGGCGAACTGGGCATCGATTGCCGTTACTGCCATACGAGCGTCGAAACCAGCGCGCGCGCCGGCTTGCCGTCGACGCATATCTGCATGACGTGTCACTCCCAGATATGGACGAATGCACCGATGCTGGCTCCGGTTCGCGAAAGTCTCGCGACGGGGATGCCCCTGGCCTGGCACCGCGTTTCCAAATTACCCGACTACGTCTTTTTCAATCATTCCATTCACATCGCGCGCGGTGTGCCTTGCGTCGAATGTCACGGGCGCGTCGACAAGATGCCATTGATGGCACGCGCACAGCCGTTTCAGATGAAGTGGTGCCTATCTTGTCATCGCGATCCAGCCCCGCACCTTCGCCCACCTGCTGAGGTCACTCGCATGGATTGGTCGGAATGGGATCCCGAAAGTCCGGATCACAAGCTCTATGGTCAGATCATGGTGAAAACCTATGGCATCGATCCAGCCAAGCTGGACGATTGCAATGTCTGTCACCGATGAAGGGGCCAACATACATGACCAGGCAGTCGGCCAATATCGACCATATTCGCACCAAACTGTCCGGTAAGACCGGACGTTCATTCTGGCGTGCGCTTGAGTCCTTGTCGGAAGAACATTGTCTGGATGACGTCCTGAACTCCGAGTTTCCCTCTCTCAACGGCACGGAAATGAATCGGCGCTCGCTTCTCAAGGCGATGGCGGCATCATTTGTGCTGGCTGGACTCAGCGGATGCGACGGACAGGCGGACGACGATGCGCTTCCCTATGTGAACGCTCCTGAATCCCTCACGCCCGGCATCCCCAAATGGTACGCAACAGCGGTGACGTTCGCCGGTTACGCGCAGCCGATACTTGGCAAGACCCTCGATGGCCGGCCGATCAAGCTGGAAGGCAATCCCGATCACCCGGCCAGTGGCGGAGTGACGGATGTCTTCACGCAAGCAGCCCTGTTGGGTCTCTACGATCCCGATCGATCTCAATCGGCCCGCCATCAAGATAAGCCTGCGCCGTGGTCGTCGTTCGATCGCGATTTCGCCGCGCAGCGGAATAAGTTCGACCAGAATGGTGGGGCGGGTTTTCGCATTCTGACGGGCGCCGCGACCTCTCCGACGCTTCTGCGGCAGATCCACGCAATTCTGGATCGTTGGCCATCCGCGCGATGGCATGTCTGGGAACCTTTCGACGAAACCAGCCACAGAGCGGCAAGCCAACAGGTTTTTGGCCGAACGCTCGATCAGGTCCTGGCACTCGAGCGAGCAGAGATCATCATCAGCTTCGATGACGATCTCCTCGGCCCTGGTCCTTATCAGACCTTTTATGCGCGATCATGGTCCGATCGCCGTCGCGCATTCCAGAACGGCAACGGCGACAGCCGGCTATTCATTGCCGAACCGGTGCCTACGGCAACCGGCGCAATCGCCGAAAGCCGCCTTGCCGTTGCACCCGGCCGGACCGCGATCCTTCTCGGAGCGCTCGCCCAGGCGTTGGGCCTGGATGTGCAGCGGGATCCTTCCCTCGCATTGCACGAACAACAATGGCTGGATCTCATCGCCCAGGCGCTTACCCAAAAGACCGAACGTGCGGTCGTCACGGTGGGGGCGCAATACCCGGCAAGCCTGCACGCGCTAGGCATCTTGATCAACGAGCGGCTCGGCAATTTCGGCCAAACGATCCGTTTTCGCACGCCGCTCCAAGCAGCGCCGACCGCCGATGGATCTTTGGCTGCGTTGGTGGACGATATTCACGCCGGCAATGTGACCTCCTTGGCCATCCTGGAAACCAATCCTGTTTACACTGCTCCGCATGATCTGGACTTCGCAACTGCGCTGAAGTCTGTCGAACTCAGCCTGCACGCCGGGCTTTATGCCGATGAAACGGGCTCGGCGTGCCGCTGGCACCTCCCCATTCAGCATGATCTGGAAACCTGGAGCGATGCGCTGGCCGTCGACGGAACGCCGGTCATCATGCAACCGCTGATCCGCCCGTTTTACGATGTGCGTTCGCGCCACACACTGATGGCCGGGTTTCTCGGCCAATCGCAATCCGAACGCGACATCGTCCGCGCGACGTGGCGTGAGGCATGGAAAGATCAATTCGAGGATCGCTGGACGGAAGCGCTTCGCTCCGGCGTCGCCGACGAAGCCCCAACATCATCTCCCGTCCCTGAGGTCGTTCAACGGAACGTTCAGCTCGGCGAAATCGATCAAACCGAGGACAAATTGAGCGTCATCCTCAAGCCGGATCCAACGATCTGGGACGGCCGATACGCTAATAATGCCTGGCTGCAGGAATTACCTAAACCGGTAACCAAGATTACCTGGGGTAATACAATCCAGATCAGCCCGAATCTTGCCGGTCAACATCAGCTCAATGTCGGAGACGAGGTCCATCTGACAATCGGCGATCGCTCGCTGACTGGTCCGGTTTGGATTTCCGCAGGACAGGACGATCGGACGATCGGCCTCAACGCCGGCTACGGGCGCCGGCTTGGCGGCCATGTGGGTATCGGCCTCGGGCACAACGCCTTCCTGATTGCCGAGATCGCGACCGGTTTGAATTCCCGGAACATCACGCTCATCCGTACCGGACGGCATGAAACAATCGCCACGACACAGAAACACCAGGAGATGGACGGCTTTGATTTTGTGCGATCCATATCGCGCGACGAACTTGCACTTCTCTCGGAAAACGGGGGCGCGGCCGCCGAGCATCACCAAGCCAGCCTCTATCCGGATCAGATCCCGGATCAGCCATCCTGGGGGATGTCGATTGATCTCGACACCTGCATCGGATGCAACGCCTGCGTCGTTGCCTGCATGGCCGAGAACAATATTCCCGTCGTCGGTAAGGATCTCGTCGCACAAGGACGCGAGATGCACTGGCTGCGCATCGATCATTATTATGAGGGTGATCCGTCGGCGCCCAAATCCCACTTCCAGCCCGTTCCCTGCATGCATTGCGAACAGGCGCCGTGTGAGATGGGATGCCCCGTCAATGCATCGGTGCATAGTTCGGACGGGTTGAATCTACAGGTCTACAACCGATGCATCGGCACCCGGACCTGTTCGGCTTATTGTCCTTACAAGGTACGGCGCTTCAACTGGTTCGATTTCACGAAGAACGATCCCGAGCAAATTCGCCAGCTCCGTAACCCGGACGTCACCGTCCGCGAACGCGGTGTCATGGAAAAATGCACATATTGCGTCCAACGGATCAGCCAGGCCCGTATCTCGGCCAAGACCGACGGACGGGATCTGAAAGACGGGGACGTCGTTACGGCCTGTCAGCAGGTTTGCCCGACCCGGGCCATCGTCTTCGGTAACGTCATGGATCCTGAGAGCGCCGTCAGCCGGCGCAAATCGGACCATCGCAATTACAGCCTTCTGGAGGAAGCGAATACTCGCCCGCGGACGACCTACTCCGCCCGGATCGAAAGCGGTACCGATACGGAGGAGGAACCAACGTGACCTCCGCGTCGGATCACACGGGAAGCAACTATGCCGCGGTGACGGAAGAGATCACCGATATTCCGCTACATTTCCCGTCGCCCATCCAGTGGTGGATCTGCTTCGCGTGTGCCCTACTTCTCCTCCTGCTGTTCTTCGTATCCGTTTTCGTTCTCTTTAAGGATGGGGTCGGCGTCTGGAACCTTAACATTCCGGTCGGCTGGGGAATCGCGATCGCCAATTATATCTGGTTCCTGGGCATAGGACATGCCGGAACGCTGATTTCCGCCATGCTTCTTCTTCTGCATGCGCACTGGCGGAACTCACTCAACCGCTTCGCCGAAGCCATGACTTTGTTTGCGGTCATCTGCGCCGGGCTCTATCCGATCCTTCACCTCGGCCGCCCATGGCTCTTCTACTGGATGGCGCCCTACCCCAATACCATGACGATCTGGCCGCAATTCCAGAGCCCGTTGACCTGGGACTTCTTTGCTGTCCTGACCTATCTCACCGTCTCGGTTCTGTTCTGGTATATCGGCATCGTCCCCGACCTCGCGGCCGTGCGTGATCGCGCGCGCAAACGCCGCTATCAGGTTCTCTTTGGCTTGGCTGCACTCGGATGGCGTGGTTCTGCGCGCCATTGGGTACGTTGGGACCAGGCCTATCGTTTGACGGCGGCGATCGCGGTTCCTTTGGTGGTTTCGGTTCATTCCGAAATTTCCCTGCTATTCGCCGCCGGCCCAATGCCGGGATGGAACTCAACGGTCTTCCCGCCCTACTTCGTGCTCGGCGCAGCCTTCTCGGGATTTGCAGTCGTTTCCATGATCGCTGTCGCATTGCGTCATGCGCTCGGGCTTCAGAACCTCGTCACCACACGCCATCTCGACCTTCTGGGTAAGCTGCTACTGGCGACGGGCTTCATGACCGCCTATGGCTACCTGGCCGAAGTCTTCGATGTTCTCTATGGCAACGAACAGCAGGAGATCGGGACCCTAATCGATCGCCTGACCGGCGCATACAGTTGGAGCTACTGGGGCGCCATCATCTGCAATTTCGTGCCATTGCAATTGCTCTGGTGGCGGACATTTCGCACCCACCCCTTAAGCCTGTTTCTGATCGGGCTCAGCGTCGCCATCGGCATGTGGTTCGAACGCTACATGCTCCTGGTGACAACCCTCTACCGCGACTACCTCGTTTCCTCGTGGGATCAATATCATCCCAGCTTCTGGGAATGGTCGCTGTTCGCTGGAATGTTCGGCGTCTTCTTCGTGCCATTCCTGCTGTTCATCCGCTATCTCCCCGTGATTTCCGCGTTCGAGATCAAGGAGACGATCTTCGAGGAGGCGGAGTCCAATGCGTGAACCGACCGCCGAGACGGATCTGTTCGGTGTACTGGCCGAATTCAACTCGGCGGAACGCCTGATCGGTGCCGTGAAACGGGCCCGGGCAGCGGGTTATCGCGCAATCGATGCCTATACGCCGTTTCCGATCCGGGAACTCGGCCCACTCCTGGATTTCCACGATAATCGCGTGCATTGGTTCACGCTATTCGGCAGCCTGGCCGGCCTCATCGGCAGTTACCTGCTGCAGATATACACCAATCTGAGTTTCCCAATCGATATCGCCGGACGGCCTCACCTCGCGTTGCAGGCGTTTGTACCGATTGCATTCGAACTGACAGTCCTTGGAGCCGTTCTGGCCTGCATCATCGGAATGATCCTCCTCAATCATCTGCCGCGACTGCATCACCCTTTGTTCTCCATCGAGGCCTTTCATCTGGCGAGCAAGGATAAATTTTTCCTCATCATTTTTGCCAATGACGAGAAGTTCGATCCCGATAAAATCCAAGCATTCCTCGCAGATCTCCAACCGCTCCAGGTAACCCCCGTTGAGCAGACGGAAGAGCCGGAATGAAGGGCGCGATGATCGTTCTGCTCGGCTTCGGCGTATCACTCGCCCTGGCTGCGTGCGACGACATGAAACATCAACCGCGCCGCGACGCCTATGAGGAAGGCAGCCTTTTTGTCGACGGCCAATCGCGTCGAGGTCCGCCGGAGGGCGCCATCGCGCGCGACGATCCCGAACGGCAAGCGGCGTTACGCACTCGCCCAGCCATGAGCGCGGTCCTCCTCCATCGCGGGCAGGAGAGATATCGTATTTACTGCGTGCCATGCCACGACCCGGCCGGGACCGGTCACGGCACGATCGTGGACCGTGGCTTTCCGCAGCCGCCAAACTTCCACGATCAGCGCCTGCGCGATGCTTCCTCCGATCATTTCGTCGATGTCATTACAAACGGGCACGGCTCTATGTATTCCTATGCGGCCCGCGTAACGCCTGCGGATCGATGGGCGATCGCGGCTTATATCCGCGCACTGCAATATAGCTGGAATGCGCCACTCGATGATCTATCGGACGAGGAAAGAGCCTTGGTGGAGGCATCGCCGAAATGACCTGGTCCGCGCACATGAATCGGCATCGGCGGGCCTTGACGGCCGGCGGCATCGCAACCTGTAGCATCTCTCTTCTCTTGATTGCCGTCCATCCGCGCGATGCGATGGCTGGATGGCTCGCCGCCTTTGTTTTCTGCAGCAGCTTTCCGGTCGGATCGCTCTTCCTGCTTTTCATGATTCGGCTCATCCCGGGACGCTGGGGCCCTCTCCTGTCGGCACCGACGACCGCCGCCACGATCCTGCTGCCATGCGTCTTGATCGCCGCTTTGCCGATCCTCATGGCCCCCGGGCAAATCAATGACTGGGCCGATGCACAGACGCAGAACGGCTTCCAGGCAGTTTATCTGACGCCCTGGTTTTACGCGCTGCGAACGATCCTGTTTGTGTCGGTCGGCAGCATCGTCGCCTACGCGTCGACCTATTGGGAATCCATGGCAACCCGATGGGCGGTCATCGGATTGATCATCCTCGTTCCGTTCCACGCGCTGATTGCCACTGATTGGCTGATGTCGCACGACCCCGAATTCCATTCCTCGGGTTTTGGCCTCTATATCCTGTCGATCCAAATGCCCGTGGCACTCTGCGCAGTGATCCTGGCCTGCATCGATGCCGGGTTATCGGGTATCAAACCGCGGGAAGACGATATCGGACTGCTGAGCGGATTGCTCCTGACCGCGCTACTCCTGTGGGCTTATTTCGCCTTTCTACAGTATCTCATCATCTGGTCGGGGAACGCACCGGCAGGGGCGCGCTGGTATCAGCATCTTCAGGAACATGGCTGGGGCATCGTTGGTTTAGTCGTCGCGATCCTGCATGCAGGGCCCATGCTGGTATTGATGCTGCCGCCCCTGCGTCGAAGCAGTCTTTGTCTCGCGAGTTCAGCCCTCATCATCCTGCTTGCCAAGCTCGCCGAGATCGCCCGGCTGGTCCTGGCTATCCTTGACGTCAATCTCACGATCGCGCTTCCCGCACTGCTTCTCGGAACGGGCGGGTTATCGGTTCTGCTCGCCGCCGGATTGAGCTGGGATCCGCGAGAGATGGTTCTGCGTATGTCGTCATCAGGGGAGCATCGCAGGTGACGAGGACAACGCAGTCTCACGAGCACATGGCGAGGCGCCGCGGCGAAGGCGATCCGCCCGCACGCGCGACATTGGGCACGATGGCCGTCATGCTGGCCCTGGTCGCCCTCTCGCTGCTTATAGTCATGGGACTGTTCTGGGGCTTCGGCGTGCCCATCAGAGGCACACATACGATATCCGGCGCGGCAATGCCGTGGGACCGGCCGGCCAAAAAGGCGGATGACGATATGCTCGGCTACGGATGGGCGGACCGCGATGCAAATCGCGCGCGCATTCCCATCGATCGCGCGATGGAGCTCATCGCGCAGCATGGCTGGCCCGATAGCGCGACAAAGGATGGCGCAACAAAGGCGGACCAGCCATGATCCGCCTCATCGCGCTCATCTTTGCCTTGATCGCGACTGCTGCTCAAGCCGCCGCCCTCGACCCAATCCAGGACGCGCGGATTGACCGGATCGAGAATGCGATCGTCCCCCTGGACCTGATCGTGCGCGATGAGATGGGGCACACGACAACCTTGGCTGAGCTTGGCCTGGACCGTCCGATCGTATTCGTTCCGGTTCAACATAAATGCCCCAACCTGTGTGGCATCACGCTGTCCGGGCTTATGCAGGCGATCCGAGAACAATTCCTGCAGCCCGGTCGCGATTTCGTCATCGTCGCGTTTGGGATCGATCCGAAGGAAGGCCCGGCGGAAGCGCAGACATCGCTAGATGAGCTTCACGCAACCTATCCGGAGAGCGAAGACGCCGACATCCATGCCGTCACCGCGTCAGAACAAATGATCAGAACGGCGACATCCGGATTGGGCTACCGCTACGCCTGGGATGAACGTATCGGCCAATATGCCCATCTTGCCGCGATCGCTGTCCTGACGCCTGCGGGCAGGCTCAGCCGTTGGATTTACGGCATTTCTCCCGATCCCGCCGAGCTCGATCTGGCAATCAGCGCCGCGGCCTCCAATTCGCTCTCCGACTGGCGCGAGCAGATTCTTACACTTTGCTATCACTTCAATCCATTGAAGGGGCCTTACAACGCGGTCGTTTGGTCGGCCGTACGGATCGCAGCCGGTTCGACTGCGCTGCTTCTGGTGTTCGCCTTGGTCTATCTCCACACGCGGCGGCGCAACAGAGATGGCGGAGACGGGTCATGAACGAGGCGTTCGCCCTCTGGCCCGCGCAGGCCTCGACCTATGCAGCACAGTCCGACCTTCTCGCCTTCCTCTTCGGATTATTAGTCGCGCTGCTCTCGCTGCCCGTATTCATTCTGATGATCGTCTTTTCCGTCAAATACCGTCGCGGCAAGCCGGCCGATCGTACGCATCGGACGAACCGCAATATATGGATGGAGGTCTCCTGGGCATTGATCCCGTTCGTACTTGTCCTCGGCTTCTACATCTGGTCCACGAGATTGTTCATCGAACTCCGCAGTCCTCCGGCCAGTGCAATCAATATCAATGTCGTGGCCAAGCAGTGGATGTGGAAAGCGCAACATGGCGGGGGCCAGGGGGAGCTCAATCAACTTCACGTTCCGTCAGGAGAACCGGTCAAACTCACCCTCGCATCGCAGGATGTAATCCACTCCCTTTACATCCCAGCCCTCCGGATCAAGCAGGATGTTCTTCCAGGCCGTTACGCGACGATGTGGTTCACCGCGGATCGGCCCGGAATCTATAAGATGATGTGCGCTGAATTCTGCGGAGCGGATCATTCGGCCATGGGAGGCGAGTTGATCGTCTTATCCCCGGCCGACTATGCCCGGTGGCTCGAGCAGATCGGTTCGACGGATTCTCTCGCAGCACAGGGAGCTACCCTATTCCGCGCGGCGGGCTGCAGCGGCTGTCACGGTCCGGCTGCCACCATCCATGCGCCTGACCTCAACGGGCTCTATGGCCGACCCGTCCCTCTTCAGGACGGCTCCGTCGTTCGCGCGGACGAACGCTACATCCACGACAGTATTCTGTTGCCGCAATCCCAGATTGCCGCCGGATATCCCCCAGTCATGCCGACCTATACGAAGCAGTTGGACGAGGGTGACGTCCTCAAGCTTGTCGCCTACATAAAATCGCTCGGTTCCAAACCTAAAGGATCCGAACCATGACAGCGACCGCCAAACACCGCCCCGATCCGTCAGATCTCAACGACCCCGGCGTTTCGGAAACACCCGAACAACGCGTGAGTTACCTACGCGCCGGACATACGCTCAGATCCTGGCTGCTGACCACGGATCACAAACGGGTCGCGATCCTCTATTTGATATCTGTCACCTTCTTCTTTTTTGTCGGCGGCGCGGCTGCGGCCTTGATCCGTGTGGATCTTCTGACGCCGCAAGGCGATCTCCTCACGAACGAAGGCTATAACCGCGCCTTCACTCTGCACGGCGTGATCATGGTGTGGTTCTTCCTGATCCCGTCGATACCCAACACCTTCGGCAACTTTCTCATACCGCTCATGATTGGCGCACGCGACCTCGCCTTTCCACGCCTCAATCTCCTGAGCTGGTATATCTATATGCTCGGCGGTCTGTTCACGATCTACATTCTTATCGCCGGGGGCGTGGACACCGGTTGGACCTTCTACACGCCGCTGTCGACCCTGTTCGCCAACGGCAACGTCGTTCTGGCGGCTTCCGCCGTTTTCATCGTCGGATTCTCATCGGTCCTGACCGGCCTCAACTTCATCGTCACAATCCACAAACTGCGCGCACCCGGCATGAGCTGGGGCCGCCTGCCATTGTTTGTCTGGGCGCATTACGCGACATCCATCATCCTGGTTCTGGCAACGCCGGTTTTGTCGATCACCTTGGCGTTGATCGTCGCCGAACGCGTTTTTGGACTTGGCATCTTTGATCCCGCTTTGGGCGGAGACCCTCTGCTCTATCAGCACCTGTTCTGGTTCTACAGCCATCCGGCGGTTTACATCATGGTGCTCCCCGCGTTGGGCGTGGTCAGCGAATTGATAGCCGCAGCGGCCCGCAAACCCATCTTCGGTTATTGGTTCGTCGCCGGATCATCCCTCGCGATCGCCTTCATCGGATTTTTGGTCTGGGGCCACCATATGTTTGTGGCAGGTCAGTCCATGTACGCCAGCGCCGTCTTCTCATTGCTGAGCTTGATCGTCGCCGTGCCATCGGGGATCAAGGTCTATAATTGGACAGCGACACTCTACAAAGGCGACATCTCGCTCGATCCGCCATTCCTCTTCGCTGCCAGCTTCATCGGCCTGTTCGTGGTGGGAGGCTTGACGGGACTGTTCCTGGCCATGCTCGCAATTGACGTGCATGTGACCGACACCTATTTCGTCGTTGCGCACTTTCATTACATCATGGTCGGCGGAACGGTCTCCGCATATTTCGGCGCCTTACACTATTGGTGGCCCAAGATGATCGGGCGCACCTATTCGCTGGTGTGGGGACGGCTTACCGCCATCTTCATCTTCGCCGGATTCAATCTGACGTTCTTCCCGCAGTTCATTCTCGGCTATCGCGGCATGCCGCGGCGCTATCATGTCTATCCGTCTGAATTTCAGGTCCTCCATGTTCTCTCTTCGACCGGCTCGAGCCTCCTGGCCGTTGCCTACCTCCTACCTTTCGCCTATCTGCTCTATTCAATGCGCTATGGCGGTCCGGCACCGAGCAATGCATGGGGTGCAACCGGACTTGAATGGAGCGTCGCCTCGCCGCCCCCAAAGCACAATTTCGAGGAGATACCGAAGGTCACCGCGCCACCTTACGACTATCCGGTCGAATACGATGCCTGAACATCAGATTGTCCGATCCCCATTCGAGACGATGGCGCAGCAGTGCAGCGCCGATCTGCTCGGCATGTATCTGTTTCTGGCATCCGAGATCATGCTGTTCGGCGGATTATTCGTGGTTCTGGTGGTCCTGCGCGTCCTTCATCCGCAGGATGTGATCGCGACGTCCAAGGAATTTCATTATTGGATCGGCGCACTCAACACAGCCATTCTGTTGACGTCGAGTTTTTTCGTGGCAGTCGCCGTGAACGCCGTAAAAGGCGGAACGGGAAAAGGCGCTGCAATTTCTTTCATCGCCGCGGCGTTATTGGGTGTCGGATTTCTCGGCATGAAAGTGACCGAGTATATGCTGGAATATCGCGAAGGCACTTTGCCCTTCTTCGGCGATCTGCATGCGGTCGTGGAGCCCGCCGCGCGCCTGTTCCTGAATCTCTACTTGATTGCCACATTCCTGCATGCCGCCCATGTCGCCATCGGAATTGGATTATTGTCGATTGCTGCCGTTTACGCGCACTCCAGCAATCCGCGACGCAGGACTCCGGTCGAGATACTCGGTCTCTATTGGCATTTCGTGGATATCGTCTGGATCTTCCTTTACCCACTTCTTTATCTGGCGCGATAACGATGCTGGAAATCCGCTACATTCTCGTCTGGCTCTCGCTTCTGCTCCTGCTCGGTCTCACCGTGGGCGCGAGCTTTATTTTCAGCGGACCCGCGAGCCTCATGGTCAGCCTTATGATCGCGACCACCAAGGCCGGTCTCGTCCTTTGGTTCTTCATGCACCTTAACGACGAAACATGGCCCCATAGACTGGTAGCAATAGGCGGGATCGTCTGGCTGGCGATCCTGATCGTGCTCGCCCTGACCGATTACTTCACGCGTTGATATTCACCTGGCCCGAACCCGGCCGGGAGCGACAATCAAGAATTCAAATCATTCCAATCTTATCTGCGGCTGCGGCCGTCGGTAATTGAGCTTATTACCTGGGAACCGTCCTTCACTTGCACAGTTGATTTCCCGTCCAGGGATTCCGGACGAGGACAGAAGGACATCCGACGTGACATCTTCAGTCAGCCGGCGAGATCTCCTTATGGCAGGTCTCGCGTTAGGCTCGGCCGCCGCCGTATCCGCCATTCCCGCTGAAAGCCGCACGATTTCCGGCGCTCTACCCGTCGAGCCCAGTTCGGGTGCGATCCCTCCTCCGCTCAGACCGGGCAGCGCCCCAAGTTCCTTCCTGACCGACGTCGAGCGCCGTTTCATCGATGTCGCGACTTCACGGCTGATCCCAACCGACGAGTCGGGCCCCGGGGCGAAAGATGCCGACGTCACGACCTTCATCGATCGGCAGCTCGCGGGCGCCTTCGGCTCCGCGGATACCTGGTACATGCAAGGTCCATGGCAGGACGGCACAGCATCGCAAGGCTATCAGAGCCGACTGACGCCGGCGCAGATGTATCGCGCTGCAATCGCCGCGATCGACCGCCATTGCAGCGAATCCTACGGCGGAAAATCCTTCGCGGATCTCGCTCCGGATGACCAGGACAAGATCCTGAGCGGATTGGAGGCAGGTGATATCACCCTCGACGGCGCAAACGCCAAAACCTTCTTCGAGCTCTTTCTCCAGAATACCATTGAAGGATTTTTCTCCGACCCGATTTACGGCGGCAATCGCGATATGGTGGGCTGGTCCTTGGTCGGTTTTCCCGGCGCCCGATACGATTATCGCGACTACGTCTCCAAACATGGTGAGAAATTCTCACTGCCTCCCGTCGGCATCACCGGCCGACCGGATTGGACACCGCACAGCTAAGGGGGCGTTCATGGCCCGCAAACTTCCTTCGGTTGACGTATTGCTCATCGGGTTCGGCTGGACGGGCGCGATCCTGGGCGAAGAATTGACTCAAGCCGGCCTTCAGGTTCTGGCACTCGAGCGCGGCGGATGGCGCAACACATCTACCGATTTCGCAGTCACCTCGGCACAAGATGAGATCCGCTATTACTTCCGCCACGGCCTTTTCCAGGAACCGGCCCAGCAGACGCTGACATTCCGCAATAACAGCGATCAGACGGCACTACCGATGCGCAAGTTGGGCTCCTTTCTTCCCGGTACCGGCGTCGGGGGCGCAGGCGTGCATTGGAACGGACAAACGTTCCGCTTTTTACCGAGCGATTTTATCGCACGCAGCCATAACGAAGAGCGTTATGGGGCCCTGCCGGAAGACATGACGGTTCAGGACTGGGGCATCACTTACGACGAACTCGAAACCTATTACGACAAATTCGAGAAGGTCTGCGGGATCGGGGGAAAGGCAGGAAATCTCAAGGGCGAGATCCAACCGGGCGGCAATCCCTTCGAGGGATGGCGTAGCGATGAATATCCCAATCCGCCCATGGACATGACCTACGCGCCCACGCTGTTCGCGAAGGCCGCAGCCGACCTCGGTCATCATCCTTTTCCCGGACCGTCAGCGAACATGTCGCGGGCTTACACCAATCCGCTCGGCGTCACCCTGGCGCCCTGCACCTACTGCGGCTTCTGCGAGAAATACGCCTGCGGCAATTATTCCAAGGCAAGCCCGCAAACCACGATCCTGCCCGTCCTCATGCGCAAATCGAATTTCGAACTGCGCACCGGCGCGGAAGTCGTGCGGATCCTGTCCGACAAATCGGCCGGGCGCGTCACAGGTGTTACCTATGTGAATACGCAAGGCGAGGAATTCGAACAGCCCGCCGAGATCGTGATCTTGTCGGCTTATATTCTCAATAACATTCAGCTCCTGCTGGCGTCCGATATCGGCACGCCTTACGACCCGCAGACGGGTCAAGGTGTCGTCGGCAAGAACTATGCTTATCAGATCACGTCGGGCGTCGATCTCTTTTTCGACGACAAGTTGACCAACCGCTTCATCGGTGCCGGCGCGCTGGGCATGATCGTCGACGACTTCAACGGCGATAATTTCGACCATACCGGATTGGACTTCATCGGCGGCGGCTATATCGCGCTATGGACAACCAACGCACGGCCGATCGAAACCCATCCGACCCCAAAAGACGTGCCCAAATGGGGCAGTCAATGGAAGAAGGCCGTTGCGGACAACTATCTGAAAGCAGCGAGCATTTCGACTCATGGCGCAGTCATGAGCCATCGGGGCAACTACCTCGACCTGGATCCGACCTATCGCGATGTCTATGGACGGCCGCTTTTACGGATGACGTTCGATTACGCGGACAACGAACGCAAGATGTCGGATTATCTGACCGACAAAGCGGCGGAGATTGCCAAAGCGATGGGCCCGCGCGAGATAAAGCCATCGCCGCGGACAGGGCCCTATTCAATCGTTCCGTACCAGACGACCCATAATACCGGCGGCGCGATCATGGGCACCGATCCCCGCACCAGTGCCGTGAACCGCTATCTTCAGAGCTGGGATCTGCATAATCTGTTCGTCGTGGGCGCCAGCGCGTTTCCACAGAACCCCGGATACAATCCGACGGATACCGTCGCCGCCCTCACCTATTGGGCGGCTGACGCCATCAAAAACCGCTATCTCCCAAATCCGGGGCCATTGGCCCACGCATGATGAGCCCGTTGCAAATGCGATACGGAATGGTCCTGATCACGCTGATCATAATAAACGGCTGCAACGCAAACGCATTTGCGGACGAGCAATCGTTTGCGCGGATTCAACGCGGCAAGACACTCGTAGAAGCGGCCGATTGCATTTCCTGCCATACGAAAGAGGGCGGAAAGCCGTTCGCCGGCGGCCGCATGATCGAAACACCGTTCGGAAACATCTATTCGCCCAACCTGACGCCGGACCGCGAAACCGGCATCGGCGCGTGGAGCGACGAGGATTTCTACAATGCCATGCATCGCGGCATCCGTCCGGACGGCACGAAGCTCTATCCCGCTTTTCCTTATCCCTATTTCACCAAACTGACGCGCGACGATGTGTCTGCGATACGCGCCTATCTCAACACCCTCGATTCGGTCTCCAACAAGCGGTTGGACAATGCCTTGGTCTGGCCGTTGAACCACCGTGTTTTCATGCGCGGTTGGAATATGCTGTTCTTCGAGGAGGGAACATTCGTTCCCAATCCCGACAAAAGCGAGGAATGGAATCGGGGAGCGTACCTGGTCAAAGGTGCGGCCCATTGCGGCGCGTGCCACACGCCGAAGAATATCCTGGGCGCGGACGAGCAGGACCAATACTTGACCGGCGGCCTCATCCAAGACTGGTATGCGCCGTCGCTCTCCAATGTCGATCGGACCGGTATTGGTTCATGGACGATCGACGACATCGTCGAATATCTGAAAACGGGGCGAAACGCCCGTAGCGGGGCAACGGGCCTCATGTCGGAGGTCGTGGCGAATTCAACATCCAAGATGTCCGATACGGATCTGCGTGCGATTGCAATTTATCTGAAGGATGCCCCCGCCGCAGCGGAGGAGGAGCCTGCATCGGCGAAACCCGAGCAGACAGTGCTCGATGCAGGAAAAGCCGTCTATGTCGACAGCTGCTCAGCCTGCCACCGCTCGGACGGGACCGGCGTCCCCCGCATGTTTCCGCCGCTGCAACGCAACGCCAATGTCCAATCCAAGGACCCCACGAGCATCATACGGGTCATCCTTGAGGGAGCGCATACGGTTACAACATCCGCGCAACCGACGCCGTCCGCGATGCCGGCATATAACTGGAAACTCAACGACGACGCGATCGCAGCCGTCGCCACCTATGTCCGCAACAGCTGGGGCAATTCGGCCTCGACGGTCAAATCGAGCGACACCAAATCCCTTCGCGATCGCTTGGCGGCCCAGGATATGAAATTGCAGAATTAAGGGTGGATGGCCCCCGAGCCCGCAACCGCGAGGTTCCCGCCCCGAGAGCGCCAACGGCCGATATCGGGCCGGAACTTTCCTCACAGGAGTCCGTTCGACTAGAGGTCAGCCTTAGCAGGGAAGTCCAGCATGAAACGGAGCGATCTGGAAAAGCATCCGAGATTCAAACATTACGACGCTCCGGCGGGTGGCTGGGGCTCCGTCCAATCCCTGGGGCGCAGCCTGCTCCAGAACGGTGCGACAGTCAGCGGCGCGGAAGCGTTATTGAAGCAGAATAAGCCGGACGGCTTTGCCTGCGTGAGTTGCGCTTGGGCAAAACCGGCCAAACCTCATCCATTCGAATTCTGCGAGGAAGGCGTGAAGGCAACGACGTGGGAACTCACGTCGCGGCGTTGCACGCCCGACTTCTTTGCTGGCCATAGCGTGACCGAACTCGAAAAATGGAGCGACCACGATCTGGAGGATGTCGGCCGTCTCACCGCCCCCCTTCGCTGGGACTCGGCAAGCGACAAATATCTTCCGGTCAGTTGGGAGGATGCCTTTCGCGAGATCGGCGAAGAACTGAAGCGGTTGGAGCCCGATCAGGCCGTCTTCTACACGTCCGGCCGTGCCTCTCTGGAGGCATCGTTCATGTATGGATTATTCGCGCGCATGTACGGCACGAATAACTTGCCCGACAGCTCGAACATGTGCCACGAGAGCACATCCGTCGCCTTGCCGGAAAGCATCGGCGTTCCGGTCGGAACCGTGACGCTGGAGGATTTTCACGCGACCGATTGCATTTTCTTTTTCGGCCAAAATGTCGGCGTCAGCAGTCCGCGCATGTTACACGATCTTCAGGAATGTGCGGAACGCGGCGTGCCGATCGTTACATTTAATCCCTTGCGCGAACGGGGCCTGGAGAAATTCATCAATCCGCAGACCCCAAGCGAAATGTTGAGTCGTCACTCAACGCCCATTAGCTCGCAGTATCACCAGCTCAAGGCTGGCGGCGACACCGCGGCCATCTTCGGCATCTGTAAGACCCTCATCGAGGCCGACGACAAGGCCCAGGCCGATGGCGGCCCAAGGATTCTGGACGCCGAGTTCATCGCGGAACACACGCAGGGGTTCGAGGCCTTCGCAGACACCTGCCACTCGATGCATTGGGAAAATCTCGAACGCATCTCGGGCCTGACCCGTACAGATATGGAAGCCGCCGCAGCCGTATACATGCGCTCTTCGGCGGTCATCGGCATCTACGGCATGGGTCTCACCCAGCATCGCGCCGGGGTGGAGAACTGCCAGATGATCGTCAATCTGCTGTTGCTGCGCGGCAATATCGGCAAGCCCGGCGCCGGCATCCTGCCTGTCCGTGGCCATTCCAATGTGCAGGGCCAACGCACTGTCGGGATCACGGAAAAGCCGGATCTGCTTCCCATCGACAAGCTCGAATCCCTCTTCGACTTCACGGTTCCCAGGAACAAAGGCCGCAATACGGTCGAGACCTGCGAAGGCGTCTTGGACGGCTCCGTCCGCGCTGTTATCCAGCTCGGCGGCAATCTCACGCGCGCCATTCCCGATCACGATAGGGTCCTTCCAGCGTGGCGCCGGCTGCGTCTCACGGCCCAGATCCTAACCAAACTCAACCGAAGTTGTCTGGTCCACGGCGAAATTTCCTACATCCTGCCCTGTCTGGGTCGCATCGAAGTGGATCGGCAGGAAAGCGGCCCACAGACCGTGACCGTGGAAGACAGTACAGGCTGCATCCATGCCTCGCACGGCATGGCCCCGCCGGCGGCAGAGAAATTGCTGTCGGAGCCCGCGATCATCGCGAGCCTCGCGCGCGCAACGCTCAGCGACCCGCGATCGGATTGGTCGGCCTGGGTGGCCGATTATTCCCTCGTTCGTGATGCGATCGCGAAGACCTATCCCGAGATCTTTCATGATTTCAATCAGCGCCTGGAACAGCCCGGCGGCTTTCATCGGCCGCTGGGCGCAAGGCATCGCATCTGGAAAACGAAAACCGGGAAGGCCAATTTCATCGTGCCCAAAACTCGGCTTGCCGATGCGGATATGGCGGTTTCACCGGAGATGCGCGATGTCTTGACCTTGGTGACGTTGCGTAGCCAGGGCCAGTTCAACACGACGATCTACAGTTATCGCGACCGGATGCGCGGCATCGACGGCACACGGATGGTTCTGTTCATGAACCCGAACGACATCGAACGTCTTTCTCTCGCCGAGGGCGAAACTGTGGGCCTTCGTACGGTGTCGGACGATGGAATCGACCGTCATGTCGATGGCTTCACGGTGCATACCTACGACATCCCACAGGGATGCATCGGGGGTTATTACCCGGAGTGCAATCCACTGATCCCCCTCTGGCATCACGCGGAACGCAGCAAGGTTCCAGCGGCGAAATCCATCCCGGTACGAATTATCAGGCCCGGGACATAGGGAATGATCGGCGCGCGTTGTCGTCGCGGGCGCGCCTCGTCGGATTAGCGCAGCAATGCGCCGGGAACTCGCGCAAGCTGAATGCGTTCCAGCGTTATGACGATCGAACATGTCATCACTGGCTACCTTCTCTACTTCCTCATCCCACTCTGGGTTCTTGTTGGATTTGCCGATTGGGTCTGTCACCGCGCCAGCGATATCGAGGCGACCACGGGAGTACGGGAATCTTCAATACACCTAGCCATGTTGGCCGAAGGCGGCATCGCGCTGCTCTGCGGCTTGTTCTTGGAGATCAACGCCCTGGCGATAGCCATACTCATCCTTTTATGGCTTGCCCACGAGATCACCAGTTTCTACGACCTGACGATAGCGACCGGCGAACGAAAGATAACGCCGACCGAACAGCGTGTGCACGATTATCTGGCCGTCCTTCCGCTGACGGCCTTGAGCTTCGTTCTGGTCCTACATTGGCGCCAAGCAATCGCCTTGCTCGGTCTTGGGCCTGAAGCAGCGGATTTCTCCATACGGCTCAAAGATAGCCCCCTACCGCTTTGGTATCTCGTGGGCGTGCCGCTCATAGTCGGAGTCTCGAATGTCGGCCCCTATATCGAGGAGTTCGTCCGCTGTGTAAGAGCGAGCCGACAGAACGTTCGAAGCGCCGCAGGAAATATTAGCTAGAGGCAATATTAGCTATAAATGCGCTTTTCCGAAATCATTGTTCGACCCTCTTGAATCTGCACACAGCCACCCTAGATGTTGATTGCTGGCACAAACAATACAGAGGGAGTGCGACGTGCCGACATATCGCGCCTATCATCTGGCAGCGGATGGCCATTTCGTTCGTGTCACGGAACTCGAATGCCGTAACGATTCCGAAGCCATATCCGAGGCCCAGCTCATTGAAAATGATAACGGCTTGGAACTGTGGATCGCCAAAAGGATGGTTCGAGCGTTCCCGCCCCTCGATCTATCTTCGGTCGGTGCGCCGCAAGATCGCTCGGACGGCGCGGCGGAGCTAGATCAGCGCGCGATGGATTGACCGCGTTCATCCCGTCGACACGTCAACCAATTTGGTCGCAGCCACATTGCGTGGGCGCCTTATCCGGCCGCCATCTGACCAGCTTCGTCCCGTGCCGGAAGCGCCCATCCGTGACCTGATCGAACCGGACTTCAACCACAAGCTTGGGCCTCAATGGTTCCCACGCACTCATCCGCTCCGTACTCCAACGGCTGGGGCCACCGGGAGCGTTCCCGGTAAAGCCTGGAGGCTTACGTAGGTTTTCGAGTCGACGCGTCAGCGCTTGGCGTTCCTTGTTCGAAATCGTTGACGTGAAACCGACGTGATTCAATTTCCCGTCCCGATCATATAAACCCAATAATAGCGATCCCACCTGATTGCTGGCGCTCTGATAGCGAAATCCGCCGACGACACAGTCAGCGGTGCGGAGGCGCTTAATCTTCCGCATTTGCCGCTCGCCGGGCTCATAAAGCCCATCCAATCTCTTCGCGACCACCCCATCATATCGGCCTCTGCCGGCTCGTTGAAGCCAACGAGCCGCCTGACGCCGGTCGCTGGTGGTGGGAGACAGTTCCAAAATAGTGCGAGGGGAGCCCTTCTCCACGAACCCGACCAGCCTGTTTCGGCGTTCGCTCAGTGGTGTATCGAGCAGACTCTGTCCGCCGGTATCCTCCAACATGTCAAAGACGACCAACCGCGCAGGCGTTGATACGGCGAGCTTGGCGATACGGCTGGCGGCGGGATGCAGGCGCATCTGCAATACCTCGAACGAAAAGGCGCCATCGATCTCGATAACCAGTTCTCCATCGATGACAAATCGTCGTCCCGGAAATTCGGCGAGCGCGTTTACAACTTCGGGAAAATAACGGCTCAGCGATTTACCCGATTTAGCCCGCAATTCGACGATCCCATCGCGTTTGAAGGCCAGGCATCGGAAGCCATCCCATTTTGGCTCGAACTGCCAGCCCGAACCGAGCGGCAACTCGTCAACCAATTTTGCTTCCATTGGACGGAGATCCGATCCAACGGACTGAAGTGGTGGCTTCCTGCGCATATCCGTTACCCAACCGTAATTGAGTTACTCGCGTCAGCGTGAGACGGCAATGTTTTGGAACTGGTTCGCACCGCCAAGGGTTGCGTAACAAATCCATGCCGCCAGGAGGACAAAATGAAATCACTCATTGCCGCCGCGACAGGCTTGTTGCTCATCACTGCCGCGGCCAGCGCTGCGGAAAAGACGCCATCGACCGAGGATTTCGCAAAAACGGTCGCCGTCAGCGACCTGTTCGAGATCGAAGCCGGGAAACTCGCTCAGGAGAAGGGCACTGCTGCTCAGAAGGATTTCGGCGCCATGATGGTCAAAGACCATACCAAGACCTCGTCCGAGCTCAAGGAATTGGTGTCCACCGGCAAAGTAAAAGCCGAGCTTCCGACCAGCTTGGACAAAGCCCATCAGACCAAACTCGATAATCTCAAGAAGGAGTCGGGCAAAGAATTCGCGGCCGCCTACAAGTCTTCGCAGGTCGAGGCTCATAAGGACGCGATCTCGCTCTTCGAACGCTATTCCAAAGACGGCGACAACTCGGATCTGAAGTCTTGGACAGGCAAAACCCTTCCGGCCTTGCAGCATCACGCCGAACTGGCAAACAAACTTTAGATGGAGACTCGCGATGGTGGACGACACCACAAAACGTGGCGGCCCGGATCGGGATCGCATCAATCCAGATAAAGATTATGAGGTTAGGCTCTGGGCGGAAAAGTGGGGCGTGAGCCGCGAACAGTTGAAACAGGCCGTTCAAAAAGCCGGACCAATGGCAGAAGACGTCGCACGGGAACTCGGCAAAGGTCTCTGAATTCGAGAAGAAGCGATCCTTGCCCGATAGCGGCGGCACCACCATGAGCGCGCTCATGCCTGGAAGACGCCGATGCCCATTAATTGTTTTCCATCCTTGATATAGCACATATAAGGGAACGACATCATCTTTTGGGGAGGGAGTGATGTCCGCGGGAAAACTGTTCTTCATCATCATAGCCGTGTTTCTTTTTCCGGCAGCGGCGCTCGCCCAAGAAACAAGATTTTTTGTCGGTCTCGACGTGTCGGGAGGAAAGGCGTTCGGTTCATCCAGCACAACGGATGGCGGAGCGCCCTTCGCCGGCGGTGGGGTGGTCGACAATGTGGAATTCGGAGAGACCATCAGCATCGGCGGACACGTCGGCTATAGAATCAACCCCGCTCTTTCCGTTTCCCTTGGTTATCAACATATTTGGGGCGATGTCAGCTGGGATGCGAACTTCCCGGCGATCGATGCGGCGTCCGGATTCGAGGGCACCGCGACCAGCGATACGATTCTGGCAAAGGTGGCCTACGATGTGGCCATATCGGAGGCCATGGCCATCAGGCCGAACGCAGGGCTTGGCCTGACGTTGAACACCCTCTCCGATGTGGTCGAAACAGATAAGCCTACAGGGTTGTTCTTGAGCGACGTAGATGGAAACACTCAGGTCAGCCCGATGGCGCAGATCGGGGTTGGCATCCGTTACAAGCTAACGTCAAGCACGTTGCTGAACATAGATACCTCGGTTGCCTATACTGGAGGATTCCGGACAGGAAACACGAGAAGCGGCAACCTCGGCATTACCGAGATCAGACCTTACGAGATCGAGGATGTCTGGCGGGCAAGTCTTGGCGCCTCGATACAGTTCGAATTCTGACGTGAGCAGCCATCGGACGATCCTTTTCTGATGCCACTCTGTCCGTGCGGATCCGATATCGAAGCCTACGCGTGTTGTGAACGAATTATCGCCGGTGCCCCTGCCCCGACGGCGGTTGAACTCATGCGTGCTCGCTACACCGCGTTCGTGACCGGACGGATGAACGGCGAATTTGTTCGCAGCACGACCGCCCCGGAGAACCGCACAAACGAAACAGGTGCGCCCTCCCCGCAAATCGGCGGCATGGGTCTGGAGATACGACGCGTTGTCGCGGGTAGTCCGGATGACCAGACAGGCATCGTCGAATTCATCGCCCGTTTGCTCGTTCAGGGCCAGCCCGAAATCCACCATGAGATATCACGGTTCCGCCGCGACGACGGACACTGGGTCTATGTGGACGGACGTTTTCCGTCTGATGGCGACGTCGGGCGGACAGCAAAGGTCGGCCGTAACGATCCTTGTCCTTGTGGATCTCGGAAGAAATTCAAGCAGTGCTGCGGCAAGTAGTCCGCAAGGTTTCCCATTCCCACCGAGAGGCATGGCTCGAGACGTTGGGCTATTCCGCGGCCTGCTGACCGAGCCCCGCCGAATAATTGGCGCCTTCCGCCCGCGTCTGCATCATCGTGGATTTGTGCGGCAGATCGACGAATTGCTTGGCCGGATCGCGAATGATCGCCAGCGGGTCCTTGCCGGCCGCTACCGCGTCCATGGCTTCATGGTAGATCTTGCGAAGCAGGATGATGCCGCCGTCGGATACACCCAGATGTTCGTTGGCGCGATCGGCGATGATGCCCTGCTGCTCGACGGCCATGCGGTCCTGGTCGTTGACGTCGATGCCCCACCAATCTCCCTCGAGAGCTCGGTATTCGCCCAACTTCACCTCCTCGCGCGAGGACACGAAGGAGCGTCGTTCGCTGGGATAGAAACGCACGAAGAACTGCATCGTGCTTTCGTCATCCACCGGGACGCGGAAAATCATGGCACTCACGATCGCACCGCCCTTTTCGATCGGCGGGCCGGAGAAGCGATTGACGTTGGGAAAGCCGTAACACGAGATATGCGTGTCATCGATTCCCTCAATCGTCATGATGTTATCGACGCCATAGGGCTTGCGCTCCCAATGATAAGAGACTTTCTTCGCGCCGTATGCCGGGAAGGTATAGCCGTGCAGCCAGGCGAGATGGCTGATGTCGACGACATTCTCCATCACGTTCATCCAGTTCGCATTCACGTTGCGCATCTGGACACCCTTGACGCCGTCCTCGCGGACCAGGACATCGTACAACGGCATGACCGGCGCCTCGCCTGGCCCCATATAGGCGAAAACAAGGCCGCTCGCTTCCTGCGTTTGATAACTTTTGAGCTTCACCTTCTCCTTGAAGGAACTGCCCTCCGGCTCGGCCGGCTGTGCAAGGCATTGTCCGGTGCGATCGTAGAGCCAGCCGTGGTAAGGGCAGCGGATGCTGTCACCTTCGACGCGGCCGTAATCGAGCGCCAGGTTGCGATGCGCGCAGCGCAACTGCATCACGGCCGGCTTTCCGCTTGCGCCGCGATAGACCATGAGTTCCTCACCCAGGACCTTGATGCGTTGCGGCTTGCTGGTGACCAGTTCCGAAACGGCGACGGGATTCCAGTAGCGGCGGAGCAATTCTCCCATCGGAGTGCCCGGCCCAAATCGCGTGAAGAGTTCGTTCTCCTGTTGGCTTAGCATCGCACCCTCGCTGATTTAGTTCGATATCCGGCGCTTACGTGAATTCTGCACGCGAAACCGTTGCCCAACAGGCAGGGGCCATGCCGCCGCCCGAATGTCAGGCAGTCGATCGATCCACATCGCAAAATACTGCGCGCAGTCCGAAGCCATTCCCATGTCTCATGTCCGTTCGCCAGAGCGATCCCGGTACACGTTCGACAGGCATAAATTATCAACCAACGCCCGGGGCTTTTACAACTAGAATGTCGCAACAAATTCGTCATGTACCGGAAGCATAGTCGCGTTCGACAGCCTCCTCAGATCTGGCCGAATCCTTGGACGACAAACTGACAACATCCGATTCAGAAACCGCACCCCGCGGCACAGTTGGCGAGGTTTTCCGCACGTCGCTGGCGCTCGGACTTACCTCGTTCGGCGGGCCGATTGCGCATCTTGGCTATTTTGAGCGCAAATATGTGCAGCAGCTTCGATGGATGAGTACCGAGGAATATGCGGGCGTGGTCGCGCTGTGCCAGATGGCTCCTGGGCCTGCCAGCAGCCAGGTCGGTTTCCTGATCGGTCTGCATCGTGCCGGCTGGCTCGGCGGATGCGCGGCGTGGTTGGGCTTCACGCTGCCATCCGCCCTCGTGATGTTCGCCTTCGCGCTCGTCGCACCACAGCTTGAAGGGCCGATCACCGATGCGGTCCTTCATGGGCTGAAGCTGGTTGCTGTCGCCGTCGTGGCGCAGGCGGTCTGGAGCATGGCCCAGAAGCTCTGCCCCGACCGGGCGCGCACCGCAATTGCGGTTCTGGCGGCCGGCCTTCTGCTCGTTGTCGGAGGCGCGTGGACACAGATCGCCGTCCTGCTCGGCGGTGCCTTAGCCGGGATGATGCTGTGCAAAGGTCCCGATGCTGTTGGACGCCTGCCTGCTACCTTTATCGGCTTCAGAACAAGCATCGCAGCAGTGCTGATATTTCTGGCGCTGCTCGTTCTCAGTCCGGTCGTCATTCATACTTTCCCGCTTACGCTTTCGGCGCTTGCCGCAACGTTCTATCAAGCCGGGGCGCTCGTCTTTGGCGGCGGTCACGTCATGCTGCCGCTGTTGCGCGATGCACTCGTTCCGGCCGGCTGGCTATCCGACGCGACGTTTCTGGCCGGATACGGTATGGCGCAAGCGATCCCCGGCCCCTTGTTCACCTTCAGCGCATATCTCGGCGCCATCGTCGCACCGCCCGGCTTCGCGTCCCTCTGGTCGACGATTGCCTTGATCTCGATATTCCTGCCGGGACTTCTTATCGCCGTCGGCGGGCTCAAACTGTGGTCCTGGTTCGGACACCAATCCAAAGCCCGCGCTGCGTTGGCGGGCATCAATGCAGCCGTCGTGGGCCTGCTCGGAGCCGCGCTTTACAATCCGATCTGGACGAGCGCGATTTTCGACGGACGGGACGTCGCAATCGCCGCGGCGGCGTTCCTGCTCCTGCAGCGTTGGGGACTGCCTCCCCTCGTCATTGTCGTTTTCTGCGTCCTCGCTCGTCTGGCTTTCGCAGTTATGGGCTGAGAAAGCGTTGGCGCGCTTCCGCCGAATCTTGTTGATTTCGTAACCACGTTATCAGCCAACGCGGCCGGAAAGAGCCGTGCTGAAAAAACCGTCTATGTACAGGGAGCAAAAAAGTGAAGTCGTATACACCGCTTAAGACGCTGCTCGGATATTGCCTTGTTTCCGCCGGAGCGGCGGTCCTTGGCGCGGCGCTGGCCGTTCCCGCCGTCGCCCAAAAGTCCAAAGACACGCTGCGCTTTCCCGTCGCGGACATGGAAGCCGGTCTGGATTCCTACCTGCTTCCCGGAAGCTTCACCCCGAGCTGGGTTCCATCGTTCTTCGACAATCTCCTGTCCTACGATCCAGTCAAGGGGGCCTTCGTTTCCCAGCTTGCGAAGTCATGGTCGCAACCGGATGCCTTAACCTATGAATTCGAACTGAAGGATGGTCTCACCTGGCATGACGGCGAGGCCATCACCGCCGACGATGCCATTTATACGATCGGCTACCTCATCGATCCCAAGGTGACGCTCCGCTACAAGTCGCGCTGGGCGTGGATCAAATCGGTCGAGAAGTTGGGACCGCACAAGTTCCGCCTCGTTGCGAAAGAGCCGGTTCCCTATGGCCTGATCACTATGGCGTCCGACACGCCGATCTATCCCAAGCACGCCCATGGCCAGGTTGCCAACAAGCTCGATTTCGCGACCCATCCGGTCGGATCGGGTCCGTTGCGGGTGATACAGTTCGACAAGAATATCGGCATCGTTGCCGAAAAGTTCAAAAACTATGTTCCGAGCACGATGAAGGCTCCAGCCGGATTTGGCCGCCTGATCGCGCAACCGATTCAGGATTACGGAACCTTGACCGCGGCGCTGCTGACGGGCCAGGCCGATGTGGTGCGAGATCTGCCCATCGACCAAGTCGTGTCGATGACGGAAAGCGGCCGGTTCGACGTGTCGCTTGCGCCGCCTTATGTCGGCTATTCGTTCCTCGGATTTCCCTCGTCGGCCATCGCCAACGTGCCGGCGCTGGGCGATGTCCGTGTGCGCACCGCGATCATGAAAGCCATCGATCGCGATGCCATCGTCAAGATCAGGCTCGCCAAGTTCGCGACTGGCGTCGCGCCCAGCGAAGCGCTGTGTTCCAAGGAACAACTGGGATGCGGCTATACAAAGCCGGTCCCCGGTTACGATCCGGCCGGGGCCAAGAAGCTCCTTCGCGAAGCCGGTTATGCGGACGGTTTCGATGTGACGATCAGCGTGTTCCCGGTCAACGTCCCAGAAGCGACGGCAATGTCCGGCATGCTGCGCGCCGTTGGTATCCGTGCCAGCGTGCAATCACATCCGCCCGCGCAGCGCGTCATGCTGATCAAGCAGGGCAAGGTCGAGATTGGTTATTACGGTTGGGACGGCAGCAGTTCGTTCGAAAGCTCCGGCCCGATCGGACGCCACGTGGACAGCAAAGAATATGACGACCCTGCGTTGGCCAAATTGGCCGACGCAACGCGATCGATCCTGGATGACGGCGCGCGGCGAACCGCGACCGCCAAGGTCTTCGATTACATCACGGAACACGCCTACGCCTTCGTCATGGTGCCGAGCCGGGCCACCTATACGCACACCAAGGAAGTCAGGCTCAATGCACCGTCTGGCGTGATGCGCGCCACGCCGGTCAATCCGCACGAATTCGCGTGGAGATAGACTGAGTTACCTCGATGCCGTGGTCCCGCACGCCTCTCACGGCGTGGCGGGATCGCGCGTCGTCAACGTGAAGCCGTCTGATGAATTGAGGATCGATTGGCCGCAGCGCAAGTTCTAAGGAAAGATCAGAACGTGTCCTCAGTATCTGCAAAAATACTTGGCCTCGCTACCCATCAGATGGTGCAATCAAAAGTGAAGGAAGATATCGAGCTTCCGTCAATTTACGATCTCGGTGAAATGGAGGTTGTTCCGAGAATTTTTCAGGAGCTAAAAAACTATTATGAAATTTTCGGATTCGTCATTGATCCCTGTTTAGGCTGGCCTCGAAAGGGGTGGCACTACCAAATACTTTGCAATCTACCGAGACATTATCTCGGGCTATCTCCGCTACATAAACCCGGCGATATCGATGTACTGATAGTACCGCTCAAGGATGGTTCCTATTATCCGGAGCTGGCGATGGCAATCGAAGTTAAGTTTATAAAAATTCCCTTAGCTAAACGTCGTAAGGATGCAAATAGCTCAGGTTTTTCGCAAGCGCAGGGCCTACTTCGTGATGGCTTTCCATTCGTTGGCATTCTTCACATATTGGTTGCGGAGCCCTCCGAACGAAGAGATTGGAAAAAGATGAACACCTTCATCTTAGACGACTTTGAGACGCAGACCTTCAAAGAGCATCAAAAAGGTGTCGATGCGGATCCGATCATCTATGCAAGTGTGAACCGTCAACTCGGTCGTTTGGAAAAGGCCGTACGAGGAACACCTATAGGTGCGAATGCTTTCTGTCTAATCTTGTCTCCAGATGGCAGACGAATAGCAGGCCATTCCCTTCATCGCAGCATTAATGCGCAAAAAAACCCGAATGTAGGTAATGCGCTGCTGACTGAGTTGGCTGAAATAATGCGAACAAATTGGCCAATTGGATAGTGCTCATTTCACCTACGGCGTGGCGGGATCGCGCATCGTCAACGTGAAACCCGCCGCGCGGATACTGCCCATCACGTCGCGCGCGTGGTCCTCGTCACGGGTTTCGATGGTGATGCCAAGGCGCGCCGAACTCGCCGACAGGTCCATGGCGAAGCGGCTGTGCGAGACTTCCAGGACGTTGGCGCCCTGCGCGGCGCAGATACCGGAGACCGCGTGAAGCTGTCCCGGCTTGTCCGGCATTTCGATGTCGAGCGTCAGCACCTGGCCCGAACGCACCAAGTCGCGCATCAGGACCGACGACAGCAATCGTGAATCGATGTTGCCGCCGGACAGCAGGAGACCGACCTTTCGGCCCTTGAACTTCGCCGGATGTTCGAGAAGCGCCGCCAGGGCAGACGCGCCCGCACCTTCGGCCACGGTCTTGTCCAACGTCGCGAACATGCCGATGGCGCGTTCGATGTTGGTCTCGCTGACCGTGACGATGTCGCTCACCAGTTCACGCACGATGGCGACGGTCTTGTCGCCCACGTGGCGCACCGCGATGCCTTCGGCAAGCGTCGTGCCCATGCACGGCGCCGCAGCACCGCCGAGTGCATTGATCATCGCAGGATAAAGCGCTGCCTCCACGCCCACGATCTCGATGCGCGGGTCGATGCTTTTCGCGGCGAGCGCGATGCCGGCGATGAGTCCGCCGCCGCCCACCGGCACGACGAGCATATCGAGGCGGGGCGCATCCGCCATCATCTCGAGGCCGGCGGTGCCCTGGCCCGCGATCACCTCCTCGTCGTTGTAGGGATGGACGAGCGTCAGCCCTTTCTCGTGCGCGATACGTTCGCCAGCCGCCGAAGCCTGGGTGAAATCGTCGCCTTCGAGCACGACCGTCGCGCCGTAATCGCGGGTCTTGCGGATCTTCACGAACGGCGTGCCCTTGGGCATCACGATGGTGGCCGGAATGCCGAGCCGCGTTGCATGATAGGCCACGCCTTGCGCGTGATTGCCCGCCGACATGGCGATGACACCCGCCGCTGCCTGCTCGGCGTTCAAGGTCGTCAACTTGGCGATGGCGCCGCGCGCCTTGAAAGCGCCGGTGCGCTGCATGTTCTCGTATTTCACATGAACCTCGGCCCCCGTGGCGCGCGACAGGGGCTCGGATTCCAGCATCGGCGTGCGGACGATATGTCCACCGATGCGCAGCGCGGCGGCGCGTACGGCTTCGGCCGTCAGGGCCTTCGGATGAGAGTATGGCTTTTCAGTGGGAACAGACATGGCAACGGACCTTTCAGGGCCGGAAACGGCGGAGACAAACAGACGACGACGAACATCCCGATTCTTCTAAAGAATCGGGCTCGTAATTCGGCTGCTGGCGATCCGTTGCATCATGATCCCGTCGATATATCAGCCCATCTGGCGGATGGGCAAGCAACATGCCTCCGCCACGGTCATTCCCGCCGGTCACAGAACAATTATGCCCCCGAGGTTCCGGCTTATGGGAACAGAGGCCCACCTTCTGGTGTTCAATGTTGTTAGTCCGCCCGTTCGGCGCGGAGATACCGTGCATAAACCAGGAATGGACCGATAAGATGATCACACCCCCTCACAGGACCGTTCAGAGCGCACTCGCCGGTGCGGTGTTGATACTCGCCGGTTTCACGCTCGCGACCCCCGCCCCTGCTTTCGCGCAGGCGGCAACCGATAGTTCGCCCAAGCTCGACGTGCCGTTCGTGCCGACACCGCAGGAGACGGTGGATCGCATGCTCACCATGGCGAACGTTGGGCCCGACGATTTCCTGATCGATCTCGGCTCCGGCGACGGGCGTATCCCAATCACGGCGGCGAAGAAATTCGGCATCAAGGCGATGGGCGTGGATCTCAACCCAGCCCGCATCGCCGAAAGCAACGCCAACGCCAAGGAAGCTGGCGTCAGCGATAAAGTCGAATTCAAACAGGGCGATCTGTTCCAGCAGGATATTTCCAAGGCGACCGTGCTCACCATGTACCTGCTGCCTGACGTGAACATGAAGCTGCGTCCGAAAATCCTGAAGGACCTGAAGCCCGGCACGCGGGTCGTCAGCCATGCCTTCTCGATGGGCGACTGGACGCCGGAAGCCACGACCACCAGCCCCGACGGACGCAACACGGTCTATATGTGGATCGTGCCCGATCCCAAGGTCGGGCCCAAAGGCGTGAAGAAATAAGCAGGCTTGTGCGCGCTGGAGCGGCATAACGGGGCCGTTCTGGCATTTCCCGAACATATTCGTCGCGCTTGAACGTTTCCCTGTCATCAAACATTCTTACAGGCGTCATATCGTGCCGCCCGATTGAATCTGACAGCGTAAGAGGAAACGTCCGTGGCCGCTCGACAAGCCATACAAACCGCCCCCAACGCGGCCGGCGATGCGGGCCCCAATTGGCCGAAGACACCCGGCGGCACGGTCGATTGGGAAGCCGTCTTCGAAGATCCCGAAACCGGACTGCTGCTGCAGTTCCAACGTGTCGTCACGCCGCAAGCCATGCGCGACAGCGCGGTCACGACCATCAAGCAATTGTTCACGCGCAAGGATGACGAGGAAGAAGCCGCAAAGCTGATCGCCGAGCTCAACGAGCTCATCCCCGACACGCTGCCGACCGAGCGCATCGAACTTGTCCGCTACGCCATCATCGCGACCTTTCGCCAGATCAAGATATTCCGCCAGAAGAAGGCGGCCGAATACGAGCTTCAGAAGGCGAGCGAAACGCGCGCCGCCGAACGGCGCGCCGCCGAGCGATCCAGACAGAGCATCAAGAAGACATTTGCCGAGAATCGCAGACGCCGCAGGAGGCGTATGGCCGCCGTGTCCACCATCGCCGCCATCGGTCTCGGCACCGGGCTCTATATCTATCTGCGGCCGCCGACCTATCCGCCGCGCCCCGACCAGATCCTGTTGCAACAGATGAAGTCGGCCGCCGCCGGTGGCGCCAGCCCCACGCACGTTTATGGCGGCGTGCTGCAAACCCGGCGCTGGCTCGGCGACATCAGCATCACCGCCGAGGACGTGCCGCTGGATGCCTGCATCAGTGTCGGCAGCAACCTCGTCAAAACCGGAATCTTCACCGTCAACGGCGAGCCGCTTCAATATCCGTCGGAGCAAGCCGCGCGCGAAATCTGCGAAGCAGCCAAGGCGCCCATCCGCATCACCTGGACCCCTGCGCAATAAGTCCCGCATGATTCCCGTCACGCCGACGATTGCACTGTCCGAAGACGAGATCGTCGAAACCTTCATCCGCGCGCCGAGCCCGGGCGGCCAGCACGTCAACCGGACCGAAAGCGCGGTCCAATTGCGCTTCGACGCGCGCCGCAGCCCGGCACTCAGCAATGCCGTCTATTTGCGCCTCGTGCCGCTGGCGGGCAGCCGGCTGACCAAGGACGGCATCATCGTGATCACCGCCAATCAATATCGCGAACGCGAGCGCAACCGCGAGGACGCGCTGAACCGACTTATTGAACTGATCCGTGCGGCGGCCGTCCCTCCTCGCCGTCGGCGCGCCACCAAACCGACCAAAGCGTCAAAGGAACGCCGCCTGGAAGGTAAGCAGCGCCGCAGCGAGACCAAAAAAGGTCGCGGCAAAATCGGTTTCTCGGATTGAGAATCTGCGCCTAAATAGCGCGATGATCCGCGCCCGTCTTCCCATCCTCGCAGCTGTGCTGCTGTGCCTTTTGGGCACGGCGTCCTCTGCCCAGACGCAGAGCCCGGCTCCAGGCACATCACAGGCGCCTACTCCGGCCTTGCCCCAATTCGACCTTAATCGCATCTTCGAAACCGTGGCGCAGGGGCTCGCCATGGCGATCCAATCGGCACACGATGAGGCGGTGAAGGCCGGCGTGCAGCCGATCCCACCCGCCATGCGCAAGCAGCTCGCAATGGTGTTCCCGATCGAGCTTCTGGACCGGGTGCGTTACCGGGTGGGGCGCGAAAACTCCATGACCATGCAGGCTTTCCAATACGGCCATGTGCAGGCGGTGACGCTGATCGACGTGATCGTGTTCCGCAACGAGACCGACGCGCTCACCAACGATTCCCTATGGGCGCACGAACTCACCCATGTGCGCCAATACGACCGCTGGGGTCTTGAGGAATTCGCACGACGTTACGTCAACGACCACAAAGCGGTCGAGGACGAAGCGTACGGGTTCCAATCCGAATATCAGGCGCGTAAGACTGGGGCCGCGCCGAGGTAACGCAAAGCGACCTCGCGTCGCGGACCTAAGCCAACCTCAGCATCAGTTCGAGGTTCTGCACCGCCTGACCCGAGGCACCCTTGCCGAGATTGTCGAGCACGGCGCAGACCACCGCCTGTTCGCGTGCATCGTTGGCGAACACATGCAGCGAGAGCCCGTCGGTCTCATTCAGTTCTTCGGCGTCGAGCTTGTCCTTATAGGCGGCAGCCTCCTTCAGCGAGGAAACCTTCACACCTTTGGCGCCGTCGCGGCCCGCATAATGATCGGCGAGCGCAGCATGCACGTCGACCGCCTTGGGCGAACCTGGCAGCGCCCACAGATGCAGCGGCAGCGAGACGATCATGCCCTGCGCGAAACGGCCGACGGACGGTACGAAGATCGGACGCCGTGCGAGACTGCCGTGTTTTTCGATCTCGGGCACATGCTTGTGCTCCAGGCTCAGCCCATAGAGATAAAAATTGCTGTCGGTCGCGTTGGCGGCATTCGGGTCCTCGAAGGCGGCGATCAGGCTTTTGCCGCCGCCGGTATACCCGGACACCGCATTGATGCTCACCGGGTGGCCGGCCGGAACAATGCCCGCGCTCACCAGCGGATGCAGGACCGAAACCGCGCCACAGGCATAGCAGCCAGGATTGCTGACCCGCTTGGCCTTGGCGATCTCGGCCGGGCGCCCCTTGGTGTGCTCGGGAAAGCCATAGGTCCAGTCGGGATTGATGCGATGCGCGGTCGAGGCGTCGATCACGCGCGCATTCGCATCCTCGATCATCGAAACGGCATCCTTCGCCGCGTCGTCCGGCAGGCACAGGATGGACACGTCGGCCGTGTTCAGCATGGCGGCACGGCGTTGCGGATCCTTACGCTCGGCATCGTTGAGATGCAGCAGTTCGATATCGCGCCGTCCCTGCAGCCGCGATTGAATCTGCAGGCCGGTGGTGCCCGCCTCGCCGTCGATGAAAACTTTTGCCGTCATGACCGTATCCTAGCAAATGAGACCCAAAACAAAACGGGCGTTTCCCCCGAGGGAAACGCCCGTTGCACGAGAGCTTGTCCCGAAGGGTTAGCGCTTGGAGAACTGGAAGCTACGTCGCGCCTTCGCACGGCCGTATTTCTTACGTTCAACCGTACGCGAGTCGCGGGTCAGGAAGCCGCCCTTCTTGAGGACCGGACGCAGGCCCGGCTCATGATAGGTGAGCGCCTTCGAGATGCCGTGACGCACGGCACCCGCCTGACCGGACAAACCACCGCCGGCGACCGTGATCATCACGTCGTACTGGTCGCGGCGATTGATGGCCACGAACGGCTGGTCGATCATCATGCGCAGGACCGGGCGCGCGAAATAGGTCGCGAGCGCACGGCCGTTGACGGTGATCTTGCCGGTGCCGGCCTTGAGCCAGACGCGGGCGACCGCATCCTTTCGCTTGCCGGTGGCATAGGCGCGGCCCTGGGCGTCGACCTTGGGCTCGCGGGTCACGACGGCTTGTTCGGCGGTCGGATGGGCCGCGGTGCCTTCCATGGCGGACTTGAGATTTTCGAGAGACGAACGATCGGCCACGGTTAGGCGCTCCTCTTATTCATGCGATGCTTCGCGCCGAAGTCGATCGGTTCGGGCGACTGGCCTGCGTGGGGATGTTCGGCCCCTTTGTAGATATGCAGCTTCTTCATCTGCTGACGGCCGAGCGGACCGCGGGTGATCATGCGCTCCACGGCCTTTTCCAGCACGCGCTCCGGATGTTCGCCAGCGAGCGTGACGCCCGCGACGCGCTCCTTGATGCCGCCCGGATAACCGGTGTGGTAGTAGAACTTCTTGTCGGTCGCCTTCTTGCCGGTCAGCGCCAACTTCTCGCAATTGATGACGATGATGTTGTCGCCGCAATCGATGTGAGGCGTATAGGTGGCCTTATGCTTGCCGCGCAGGCGCATCGCGATGAAGGACGCGAGACGGCCCAGAACCACGTTCTCGGCGTCGATCACGTACCAGCCGCGCTTCACCTCGGACGGTTTCGCGGAATAGGTTTTCATGACACTTCCTAATGTTGTGCGGGCGGGAGTATCGATAAATCCCAGGAAATGTCAACGACTCAGTGCTGCGGTAAAATAATACCGTAATTATGGTAAAATGTTACCCCAAGCCCTCCGCCACAGAAACGTAATCGAGCGCCGCTTGCGCGCTGCCGTCAAATCACGGCAAGGTTTCGCATGAACGACATCTCAGGCGCAAACGAGCCCATCCTGCTGCGCCAGGACAGCGACGACGGCATCACGACCCTCACGCTGAACCGCCCGGACAAGCGCAATGCGCTCTCCTCCGACCTGATCACCGAACTGGATAGGACCCTGGAGGCCATCGCCAAGGACCTGTCGGTCAAGGTCGTGATCCTGGCAGGCGCCGGCCCAGCCTTCTGTTCCGGGCACGATCTCAAGGAACTGCGCGCGATCTCCGACCCCACCGCGATGAGCGCGCTGTTCACCGCCTGTTCGCGCATGATGATGCGCATCAAGCGCCTGCCCCAGCCGGTGGTCGCGCGCGTGCACGGGATCGCCACGGCGGCTGGCTGCCAGCTTGTCGCGTCCTGCGATCTCGCGGTCGCGGCGGATGAAGCCAGGTTCGGCACGCCGGGCGTCAATATCGGGTTGTTCTGCACTACGCCCGCAGTCGCGATCGGGCGCACGATCTCGCACAAGCACGCGATGGAGATGCTGCTGCTGGGCGAGGCCATCGACGCCGAAACCGCGTATCGCTTCGGCCTGATCAATCGCGTCACGCCGCCCAGCGCGCTCGATTACACCGTGATGGAATACGCCCAGACCATTGCCGGCAAATCGAGCGAAACGATCTCCATCGGCAAGGCGACCTTCCAGAAGCAGCTCGAAATGAGCATGGAGGATGCCTACACCTTCGCCGGCGAGGTGATGGCGCGCAACATGATGGAACACGACGCCCAAGAAGGTATCGACGCCTTCCTGAACAAGCGCGCGCCCGAATGGCGCGGCCGCCAGGAATAAGCGATGACGACGGAACTCACCTATAGCGATGCCTACATCGCCGACATCCTGGGATCGGTCGCGACCATCGCCATGGTCGGCGCCTCGCCCGATTGGGTGCGTCCGAGCTATTTCGCGATGAAATATCTGCAATCCAAAGGTTTCCGCGTGATCCCGGTGAACCCGCGCGCCGCCGGAACGCAGATCTTGGGCGAAATGACCTACGCCGAGCTTGCTTCGGTGCCGCACAAATTCCAGATGGTCGATATCTTCCGCAATTCACAGGCGGCCGGACCGATCGTCGACGAGGCCATCGCGATCGCACAGGAAAAAGGTATAGAGGTCGTCTGGATGCAGTTAGGCGTGCGCAACGACGAGGCCGCCAAGCGCGCCGAGGCGGCCGGTCTCAAGGTCGTCATGAACCGCTGCCCGAAAATCGAATATGGGCGCCTATTCGGCGAATTGTCGTGGTCGGGCGTCAACACTAAGATCATTTCCTCCAAACGCCAAAGGCTGCGTCGCTGACCATGCCCGACGATCAGAAAAACCAGCAAAAGGAATTCGGCTTCGCCACGCGCGCAATCCATGCCGGCGCGCGACCCGAACCGCTGACCGGCGCGCGCAACACGCCGATTTACCAGACCACATCGTATGTGTTCGAGGATACCGACCACGCGGCCGATCTGTTCAATCTGTCACGCTTCGGTTTCATCTATTCGCGCCTCACCAATCCCACCGTTTCCGTCCTGGAAGAACGCGTCGCCGCCTTGGAGAACGGCCGCGCCGCCGTCGCCGCCGCATCGGGCCATGCCGCGCAGTTCCTCACCTTCTTCACACTGCTGGAGCCGGGCGACGAGTTCGTGGCGTCGCGCAACCTCTACGGCGGCTCAATGACGCAGTTCGGCCTGTCGTTCAAACGGCTGGGCTGGACGTGCCATTTCGTCGATCCGACTGATCCGGAGAATTTCCGCAAGGCGCTGACGCCCAAATGCAAGGCGATCTTCATCGAGGCGCTCGCCAATCCGGGCGGCATCGTGCTCGATGTCGAAAAGATCGCGGCCATCGCCAAGGACGCGCAGATCCCGCTGATCGTGGACAACACGATGGCATCGCCCTACCTGCATACGCCGTTGCAGTGGGGCGCCGACATCGTCATCCATTCGACGACGAAGTACCTCTCCGGTCACGGCACCTCGATGGGCGGTGTGGTGGTCGAATCCGGCAAGTTCGACTGGTTCAAGGCGGGCAAGTTCCCGACCATGACCCAGCCCGATCCCGCTTATCACGGTCTCACCTTCTACGAGACGTTCGGCGATTTCGGCTTCACGACCAAGGCACGCGCGGTGGCCTTGCGCGATTTTGGCCCGGCCATGGCGCCGATGAATGCCTTTCTCACCATCACCGGCATCGAGACGCTGCCGTTGCGCATGGAGCGCCATGTCGCGAACGCGCAAGCCGTGGCTGAATTCCTCGAAAAGCATCCCAAGGTGGAATGGGTGAGCTATGCCGGCCTGCCGACGAGCCCATATCACGAATTGGCCAAGAAATATCTGCCGAAAGGCCCCGGTGCGTGCTTCACCTTCGGTGTCAAAGGCGGCTTCGATGTCGGCCGACGCATGGTCGAAGGAATGGAATTGTTCTCGCACCTCGCCAATATCGGCGATACGCGCAGCCTGATCCTGCATCCGGCCTCGACCACGCATCGCCAGTTGAGCGAGGAACAGCGCATCGCCGCCGGTGCGGGCCCCGATGTCATCCGGCTCTCCATCGGGCTGGAGACGATCGACGATATCCTCGAGGATCTCGACCGGGGTCTCAGTCGCGCTCACAAATAGCGATAACGCTAATCGTTGGACTTCAGCCTCAATAGGTCTTCCAGCGCGGCATCCACGGATTCGAAGACGTGTTCCCAATCCCCGGGCGCCGGCTGACGGAACACGTGGATCGACGGATGCCAGTCATGGCCCGATCCGCCCTTCCCGAAGCGCCATTCGGGCGAATAGGACAACAGCGTCCAGGTCGGAATACCGAGTGAGCCCGACACCTGGATGGTCGAATTGTCGATGGAAATGACGTGATCCATCGCGGCGACCTGGGCGAACCAATCCTCCACGCTGGCGAAGGGATCGATTTCGCGGTCGCGATGAATGGTCACGCCCAGTCGGTCTTGCACAGACGCGATCTCGGAGTCGACATCGCCGTATTGCAGGCTGACGAAGCGGCAGCCGGGACGCGTGAGGATCGCATCCCAATAATCGAGCGTGGCGCTGCGTTCGTGGCCGACAATGGGATTACCGCTGCGCCAGCAAATGCCGATCAACAGCCCGTCGGCCAGGTCATCATAACGCGCGCGCAATTCGCGCGTGCGCTCCGGATCGGCGATCAGATAACGCCCCGGGTTGGCATCGAACGCCTCGCGAGAGGAGCGATAGCGCACGCACAATGACGCCATGGGCAATTGCAGATCGATGTCATTGGCCGCGATCATCGGATCGGGCGGATCGTTGCGCGCGACCACGCTCGCGGTCGGGAACGAGCGCCGGAACAGTGGGACAAGGCGCGTATTGCATTCGACGGTCACATGCGCGGCCTCGGCGATCACATCGGGCAGCGCGTTGGCGAACATGATCTCGTCGCCGATCCCCTGCTCACTCCACACCAGGACATTCCGTCCGGCGAAATCCTCGCCATTCCAATAGGGATAGGGAAAATCGCGCCAGGTGGACGGAAAGGCCGGACAGTCCCAGCGCCACTCGTTCTCCTGCCAGCCTTCGGCGTATTTGCCTTGCATGAGCAGGACGCGGCTCAAGTTGAAATGCGCCTCGGCATATTGCGGATGAATGAGGATAGCCTGGCGCAATGCCGCCTCGGCTTCCGTCAGGTTCATCAGATCGGCCAGCAGATTGCCGAGATTGTTGAACGCCGCCGAATTGCCGGAATCGATACTAATGGCCTCATCGAAACTGTCAATGGCCGCGCGCCGGTCGCCGTTGGCGGCCTGCTCATTGCCGAGCCCCATGACGATCTGGGAATAATGCCGGCGCAATTCGTCGTCACCCGGGGCCAGTTGCAGCGCGCGTTCGATGGAGGTGCGCGCTTCCGGATAGGCTTTGCGCGCCATCTGCTCGCTGGCCAGGCTGTCGAGCGCCCCTACCAGGGCTTCGCGCGCACGGGCCAGCGGCCCGTCATTGTCGAATTCATCCGGCTGGATCGTCTGGATCTGGGTGAGCAGCGCGTCGGCTTCGATCACCTGCTGGCGTAAGCGCACCTCCCGTTCGGACGGCGGACGCCATGTCATCTCAGACCTCCGTTTTGGCCTCGACGATCAGGTCGCAGATCTCGCGCACCGCGGCATCGCCGCCGCGCCGTTCGGTCACGTAGCTGGCGAGCGCCTTCGCCTCGGCGACGGCATCCGCCACCGTCATCGGGCAACCGACGGCCTCGAACAGCTTGAGATCGGTCAGATCGTCGCCGACATGCGCCACTTCGCTGAGGTCGATCTTAAGCTCGTCGCAGACCGCGACGAGACGAGCGAGCTTGTCGCGCGTGTCGAGATAGACACGGTCCACGCCCAGCGCGCGCGCGCGATGCTCGATGGCCGGTGCGATGCTGCCGGTCATCATCAGGATCTGTACGCCCGCGCGCTGCACGCGCTGCATACCGAGCCCGTCCTTGATGTTGAACTTACGCATCTCCTCACCGCTGTCGGTGAAATAGACGCCGCCGTCGGTCAGCACGCCATCGGTATCGAGCGACAGCAGCTTGAGCTTCTTCAGGCGCTCGCGCAGGTTCTTCGGGATGCTCATTTTCGTCCCCGGATGATGGCGGCCACGGTTTCGGCATCTTCGGGCCGGTCGACGCCGATGGAGCCCGGCGGGATCGGCGTGCAGGCGATACGTTCGCCATGTTCCAGGAAGCGCATCAATTCGATGGATTCGGCGCGTTCGACGGGTCCGCGCTCCCATGTGGCAAAACGCGCCAGCGCCGCGCGGCTGAAGCCGTAGAGCCCGACCGCGATCTTGCGTTCCATGGTCTCGACCATCGGGAACGGTACCGGGTAGCGCGAAATCGTAATGACGCAACCGTCGAGCGTGGAAGTCAGATGGCAGACCGACGAGGCATTCATCTGTTCTTCAGTGGCGCCGTCAATATAAGCAGTGGCCACCTCGATCCCGCGCGCCTTCGAATCGCGCAGCAGGCGCGCCACCTTGTCGATGGAATTGGGATCAATCAGCGGTTCGTCACCCTGTACATTGACGTAGATGTCGGCTTCGATCTTGGTCGCAACCTCTGCGATGCGATCCGAGCCGGTCATGTGCTTATCCGAGGTCATCACCACATCGATGCCGTTGGCGCTGCAATAATCGGCGATGCGTTCGTCGTCGGTCGCAAGCACCACGCGATCGATCTCCTTGGCCTTGTTCGCCTGATCCCACACCCAAGCGATCATGGGACGGCCGGCGATATCGGCGAGAGGCTTTCCGGGAAAACGCGTCGATTTGTAACGTGCGGGAATTACGGCGAGAACGGTCATAAGCATCCTTTTGCAACGCGAACGGGAGTGTCGCGACTGGGCCTCACCCGATCAAGACCGAAGTTCCGTTGCTGATCTCAGCAATCGGAAAACCACACCGGCCGAGCCACCATACGGTCGCCGGCGCTCATGCGACAGATGCCCCTGCCCCCATACCCACGAATCCATCGGGCCGTTCGATCGCATCCCGAACGGCGGCATGATCCGTGCCGCCCGCCCCTCGTGATGGCCACAACGACGATCCGAACGCATCGGCTGCGTGGATCCAAGACACCGGTGCGCGCCACGTCCCATCGCGCACCAGGGCGGCCGCGACGGATGCAGATTTAACGCTAAAGTGGCGGATTTCCGCCCTTTTTCCTTCCGGCCGACACATTCCGATCAAGGCTGAAATATTTGGACACAGTCCGCGCGCGATCCAGAAACATCTGTCGCGTAGAGGTTCCACGAATTTCGCTACGCATCAACTGAGACCCGCGGAGAACCATTTCATGTCTGCCACTACCAGGTCGGGGCTGCTGTCAAGCTTCGGTAGTTTGAAGATCAAGACGAAGATCATGCTTGGCTTCGCCGCCACGCTGATCATTCTCGCGGTTACCAGCGCCATCAGCATTTTCAACTTCACCACGATCTACAATTCCTTCGATTCGTATTCGACGAATTCGCGCAACAACGCGCGCATGTCCTCAATCGACCGCGACATCACGGACCTGCGCCGTGCTGCCATGTCCTTTGTCCACACGCAGGACGATCTTTCGGTGCGCCAGATCCAAACGCTCATTCCCGCCATCAAATCTGAAATCACGGCGATGAAGGAGACGACCTCCGAAGCCGACCGGAAGGCTAAGATCGCTGAAATGGAAAAGGTCTTCGTCGCCTATGCGGACGGCACCGAAAAGCTGATCTTGGCGACGCAGAAGGGCATCAAGATCAACGAAACGCGCCTTGACCCGATCACCACGAAGACGCGCGACATGCTCACCGAGATTTATGACGGCTCCACGAAGGATTATGACCTGGACGCCGCGGCCTACGCCAGCGTCGTCCAGACGCAGAACCTCAGCGCGCGGATAGATACGCTGAACTACATGATGGAGTCCGATCCGAAGTTCGCCGAGGCCGCCAAGACCGCCATCAAGACCGCTCAGGACAAGAGCGTGGAACTCGCGTCATACATTCAGAACAACAGCGCGCGCCGTCAGCAAGCCCTGGACCTCGCCAAGATGTTCAAGGATTACGATACCGCTCTTGACGAAGTCGTGGCAGCAATCGCCGAAGCCAGCAAGATCAGCAAGGAGGGCCTCGCCGTCCAAGCAAGGAGCCTGACGGCCCTGATCAAGGAAGTCCGCGAAGCACAGACCAGCGCGCTGCAGAAAGTGGCTGCCGAGACCCGTAGCCTCACTGAGGAGGCTGAGATATCGACCTCCGTCGCGGCTGGCATCGGCATTGCCTTGGGTCTCGTGCTTGCCTGGCTGCTTGGCCGCGGCATCTCGAACCCAGTGATGGGCATGACCGCGGCGATGCAGAAGCTCGCGGACGGCGACACCTCCGTCGAGGTTCCGGCCAAGGGCCGCCGCGACGAAATCGGTAAGATGGCCGGTGCGCTCGAGGTCTTCCGCAGCAACATGGTCGAGACCGATCGGATGCGTGCCGAACAGGCCAAGCGCGAGGAACAGACCAAGGTCGAACGCAAGCAACAGGTCGACAACTACATCAACATGTTCGAACAGACCGTGACCGGTGCCGCGAAGTCGGTGGCCAGCACCTCCTCCGAACTGGAGGAGACCGCTCAGAAGATGTCCGCGACGGCCGACCAGACCCAACAACAATCGACTGTCGTCGCGTCCGCCTCGAACGAGGCCTCGGCCAACGTGCAGACCGTCGCCGCGGCGACCGAGGAACTGACCTCGTCGGTTGCGGAAATCCGCCGTCAGGTGAATGAATCGGTCAATATCACCCAGCAGGCCGTGTCACAGACCGAGGAGACCAACAGCCAGATCCAGGTCCTGTCGGCTGCCGCCGAACAGATCGGCGACGTGATCAAACTGATCAACCAGATCGCCAGCCAGACCAACCTGCTGGCGCTGAATGCGACGATCGAAGCGGCGCGCGCCGGTGATGCCGGAAGGGGTTTCGCGGTCGTGGCCTCCGAGGTCAAGCAGCTCGCCAACCAGACGGCGAGCGCGACTGACGAGATCAGCATCAAGATCACGGAGATCCAGGGTGCGACCAACCGTTCGGTCGATGCGATCCGGGCAATCGGCGAGACGATCGGGCGCATCAGCGAAATCTCGGGAACGATCTCGGCTGCCGTCGAGCAGCAGAGCGCGACCACCCAGGAGATCGCGCGCAACATCCAAGAAGCTTCGGTCGGCACCTCGCAGGTCAGCGTCAATATCGAGGACGTGAACCGCGCGGCCAACGACACGGGTGCGGTTTCCACCCAGGTCCTCGCCTCGGCGCAGGAACTGTCCAAACATTCCGAAACGCTTCTGGGTGCGATCGACAATTTCGTTGTGAAGATGCGGGCGGCCTAGCCTCCCCAAAACGTTTGCCCGTGGCCACAAGGTCGGGGCGTACGTCGACGCGGCCTGGGCTTCTGCCTGGGCCGCGTTTGTTTTGGGGGTGAAGAACCGGCCTGGACAGGAACGGGTCTGGGGGATTAGCAAAGCCGTATGGCGCTTGCCGATACCATCATGGCCCTCGCGCGCGGCGTTTGGCGCAAGTTCGCCGAACACGGACGCAGCCCGGCCGGCCTCAATACCTCGGTCGATGCGGCACTGGCCCTGTCGGAGGCCTTTACGCGCGAGATCATGGCGCGCGACATCCCCGATCTGAACCGCATCGCCTGCAGCCACGGCTGTGCGTGGTGCTGTCACTATCAGGTCGGCGTCACCGCGCCACAGGCCCTGCATATCGCACAGAAGCTGAAGGATGGCGCCGGAACGCGTCCGCTGGACGTGCAGAAGGAAAAGCTAACCGCGCTCGATGTCCGCACACGCGGCCTGAACGCCGCCAAGCGGCTGAAGGCGAAACTGGGCTGCGCCTTCCTGGACGACCAGAACGCCTGCACCATTTATGCCTTCCGCCCGTTCGGCTGCCGCGGTGCCAATTCGGTGGATGCGAACGCGTGCCGCGCCTTCGTCGAAGGAACCGCCGACCGCAAGACCCGCGAGCAGAATTGGCTGCATAAGCTGCCTTATGAAACCCAGCGCGATCTGCAGGACGGCTTTCACATGGGCGCGCTGGAACAGGGCTTACGCGATGACCGGCTCGAACTCACCGCAGCGATCCTCGTCGCCCTCGAAACACCGAATGCAGCCGAACGCTGGATCGCCGGCGAGAACATCTTCAAGGACGCGCGCCTACCTCCCGATTAGCGACGCCCGACAGGGGTAACCGGCTAGACACCAAGGTAGCGGTGCTGGATGTCCGGTGCCGCGCTGAGCTGGGACGAGGTTCCGGTCCATACCACCCGGCCCTTTTCGATCACGACATGACGGTCGGCAAAGGCAGTGAGTGCCGCCACGTTCTTGTCGATCACCAGGATCGATTGGCCCTCGGCTTTCAGCGCTTCCAGCACGCGCCAGATATCGGCGCGGATCAAGGGCGCCAGGCCTTCAGTCGCCTCGTCCAGGATCAGGAGGCCCGGATTGGTCATCAGCGCGCGCCCGATCGCCAGCATCTGCTGCTCGCCACCTGAAAGCTGGGAGCCCGCATTGTCGCGGCGCTCGGCCAGCACCGGGAACAGCTCGTAAACGCGCTCCAGCGTCCAGCGGCGCGCCACGCCTGCGCGATCGGCCGCGGTCGCGACCAGGTTCTCGTAGACGCTGAGATTGGGGAAAATCTGGCGCCCTTCCGGCACCAGCCCAAGACCCGCGCGCGCCACCTTGTAGGACGGCAGCGTATGGATCGCTTGGCCATGAAAACGGATCGAGCCGCGTTTGGGGCGCAACAGGCCCATGATGGAGCGCACCGTCGTGGTCTTGCCCATGCCGTTGCGTCCGAGCAGGGTGACAACCTCGCCTTCGTGCATCGAAAACGACAGCCCGAACAGGACTTGCGAACTGCCATAGGCGGCATCGATGCCGTCGACCTCCAGCATCGCACTCATCACGCATCCCCCAGATAGGCGCGGCGCACGTCTGCGTCGGCACGGATGGCATCGGGCGTTCCGGTTGCGACGGCGCGGCCGTAAACCAGCACCGTGATCCGGTCGGCGAGCGCGAAGACGGCGTCCATATCGTGTTCGATCAACAGCATGGTCATCCGGCCCTTGAGCGAGGCGAGATAGGCCGTCATGCGTGCCGATTCCTCAGGCCCCATCCCCGCCATGGGTTCGTCCAGCAGCAGCATCTTGGGCCGCGTCGCAAGTGCCATGGCGATCTCGAGCTGGCGTTGTTCACCATGTGCCAGAACGCCGGCGCGCACGGCCGCGCGCGTGCCCAGGCCCACTTCTTCCAGAAGCGCCATGGCCGGTTCGCGCAAGCTCCCGTCCGAACAGGCATCGCGCCAGAAGCGGAAGCTATGGCCCTGCTCCGCCTGGATGGCGAGTGCGACATTATCGAGCGCGGAAAAGTCACGCAGGATCGATGTGATCTGGAAGGAGCGCACGAGCCCCTTTCGTACACGCGCGGGCGCGGGCAGCGCACTGATATCGTGCCCCTCGAACAGGACACGGCCGGAATCCGATCCCATCATGCCGGCCAGCTGATGGATCAGGGTCGTTTTACCCGCGCCGTTCGGACCGATGATCGCGTGGATCTCGCCCTGCGCGACATCGAGCGAGAGCTCATCGGTGGCAATCAACGCACCGAAGCTCTTGCGCAAGGATTCGACGTTCAGCAACGCATCACGTGTTGATTCAGGCATCGCGGCGCGTCCAGTTCAACAGCCCGTTGATGCCGCCGCGCGCGAAGAGCACGACCAGGATCAACAGCGGACCGAACACGATCTGCCAATATTCCGTGATGTCGGCGAGCACGTCCTGTAGCAGCCAATAAACGATTGCCCCCAACACCGGGCCGAACAGGCTGCCCATGCCGCCCAGCACGATCATGAAGATCATCTCGCCGGACCGCTGCCAATTCAGCGTATCGGGGCTCACGAATTTCTCGAAATTCGCCTCCAGTATCCCGGCCAGCCCGCACATGGTGCCCGCGATGACGAAGGCGACGAGCTTGTAGCGGTAGGTCGCGATGCCGATCCCTTCCATGCGCGTCTCGTTGGATTTGATGCCGCGGATCACCATGCCGAAGCGCGAATTGACGATACGCCACATCAGGAACAGGCAGAGCAGGAGAAGGACGAAGATCACGTAATAGAGCGTGATACGGTTGTTGAGATTGAGCAGATCGATGCCGAGATCGCTGCGGCGCGAGATCGTCAATCCGTCGTCACTGCCGTAGGCTTCGGCACTGCGCGCCAGGAAATACAGCATCTGCGACAGTGCCAGCGTGATCATGATGAAATAGACGCCGCGCGTACGCAAAGATATCGCGCCGAAAATGACGGCGACCAGAGCCGACACAAGAAGCGCCGCCGGCCATTGGATCCAGGCGCTGGTCACGCCATGAAAGGCGAAGATACCGACCGTATAGGACGCAACGCCGAGATAAACCGCATGACCGAAGCTGATCATGCCGCCATACCCCATGATCAGGTTGAGACTGAGCGCGGCGATCCCCCAGATCATGGCGCGCGCGAACAGGCCGATCAGAAACGGCTCGTCCATGGCCGGCGCGAGATAGGGCATGGCCGCACACACGGCCAACACCAGCACCGCCACGGCGCGCGGAAGGTTCAACCAACCGTTCATGCCTTGGCACCCTTCGGCGGGAACAGCCCCTGCGGACGAAAGAACAGGATCGCCGCCATCAGGATGTAGATCAGCATGGACGATAGTGCCGGCCCCGCCGCCTCGGCCGCGTTGGTCGGCAGGAACAGCGCCATGAGATCGTCGAGGAACGATCGGCCGAGAGTATCGATGAGGCCGATCAGGAGAGCCGCGATGAACGCGCCACGGATCGACCCGATGCCGCCGATCACGATGACGACGAAAGCCTGGATCAGCACCGTATCGCCCATGCCGACATTGGCCGCAGTCAAAGGCGCGATGATCATGCCCGAAAATCCGGCCAATCCGGCGCCGATGCCGAAGATCAAGGTATAGAGCAGCGGGATGTTGACGCCGAGCGCGCCCGCCATCTCGCGGTTCGAGGCCCCCGCACGGATCAGCATGCCGATGCGCGTGCGCTGCACCATCAGGTAGAGCCCGACCGCGACCGCAAGGCCGAGCACGATGATCAGCAACCGGTACACCGGATATTCGACCCCAAACGGCAACGAGACCGCACCGTTCAGGTAGGACGGCAGCGGGATGGTGCGCCCGGCCGAACCCCAGAAGATGCGGACCACCTCGCGGAAGAACAGGATCAGGCCGAACGTCGCCAGCACGTGATCGAGATGGTCGCGCCGGTAGAGCGTCCTCAGCGCCACGATCTCCAGCACGATACCGCTCACGATCATCGCAGGCACGGCGATAACCAGCGCCAGCAAGAACGATCCCGTCATTTCGGTCAGGCTCGCCGCGTAATACGCACCGAGCATGTAGAGCGATCCATGCGCCAGATTGACGAGATCCATGATCCCGAAAATCAGGGTAAGCCCCGCCGCCAGCAGGAACAGCACCATGCCGAGTTGGACACCGTTCAGGAACTGTTCGGCGAAAAGGGTGTAATTCATCGCTTATGCTATTTGATCGTCACCCCCGGCGGGTCCGGGGCCATCGACGAATGCCCCCGGTCACGCGGCCTACCGCATGCAAGCACGCGTGGGCCGGGGCATGACGTATTTTCGAACGGGCCGCGCAGATCGAAGCCGCGCGGCCTTCACTTTACTTACAGCTTACATTCGGCCGCGTAAGGATCCTGATTATCCTTCAAGACGACCTGGCGGTTGGAGTTCATCCACACGCCGTCCTTATCGGCGACGACTTCGTTGGCATAGAAGTTCTGGATGGGAAAATGGTTCTTGCCCATCTTGAAGTTCCCGCGCACCGAACCGAAATCGGCCGCTTCCATCTTCTTGCGCATGCCGTCCAGGTTCTTGAGGTTGCCGTTCACGGCTTCCACCGCCGCCTTGATCATCATGATCGCGTCATAGCTTTGCGCAGCGTAATAGGACGGATAGGCGTTGTGCTTCTTCTTGAAGTCGGCGACGAACTTCTTGTTCGCCTTGTTGTCCATATCCACTGCCCACATCTGGGTCAGGAAGGTGCCCAAGGCGCCCTTGTTGTTCGCCTTCTGCAGGAGCGGCAGGCTGAGCGCATCGATGGTATAGACGCTATAGAGCGGAACCTTGCCGGTGAGGCCGGCCTGGTCGTACTGCGTCAGGAACGCCGGGCCCGCGCCGCCCGGATAGAAGGTGAACACACCGTCCGGATTGGCCGCCTTCACCTTCGTCAGTTCGGCGGACCAGTCCATCTGTTGCGGCCAGGCGGTCATATCCTTGCCGACGATCTTGCCCTTGAAGGTGCGCTCCACACCCGCGACCATATCCTGGCCGGCGGCATAGTTCGGCGCGATCAGATAAAGCGATTTCACGCCTTTCTGGTTGAGCAACTCGCCCAGCGCCATCGGCGTCTGATCGTTCTGCCACGATATATTGAAGAAGTTCTTGTGGCACTGCTTGCCCGCGATCTCCGACGGGCCAGCATTGGCACTGATCAGGAACTTGTTGGCGTCGAGCACCACGTCCTTGGACGCCAGCAGCACGTTCGACCAGATATAACCGGCGACGATGTCGACATTGTCGCGTTCCACCAGTTTCTCGGTCGCCTGCTTACCCTTTTGAGGGTTCACTTCGTCATCGGCGTAGATGACCTTGACGTCGAGATTGCCCATCTTCTTGTTGATGTGCTCGAGTGCCAGTTCGACCGCGTTGCGCATCTCGTTGCCGATGACGGCGCCGGGTCCGGTCAGCGTGGTGACGAAACCGATCTTGATCTCCGCCGCGCGCGCAGGAACGGCGGCAAGCCCGAAAGCCGCGATAGCGGCCCCGAGCCACATGAACCTCTTCATAAGAATCTCCCCAAAAGAAACGTGACGGAGTTATACCTTATAAAGCGCGCGGCGCCCATCCTGCGACGACAGCCAACATCAGCAGGAGAACACCCGCGGCCCGGTATGGCCGCTCGCTTACGACTTCGCGGCCGGGGAATTTGCCCACGACGGCCGGAACGGTTCTGATGCACAGGTCAGATGGTCTCGCCCAACAAGAAACCCGGCCGCCATCCCACCGGCCGGCCTGGCCGCCCCCTCACCGAGTAGCCTTCTCCGATTTCGTCCGATATGGTTCGGTCATAAGCAGACGAACAGGGGATAACCGTGGCTGATCGCGTGCAATTCCAGTGGGACGATCCGTTCTTCTTCGAGGACCAGTTGAACGAGGACGAACGCCTCGTGCGCGATTCCGCGCGCGACTACGCGCAGGAACGCCTTATGCCGCGCGTGCGCGACATGTTCCGCGACGAAAGCTTCGACCGCGACATCTTCACCGAGATGGGCGAGCTCGGCCTGTTCGGCACGCTGGTACCCGAGGAATACGGCGGCTCGGACCTCAACCATGTCAGCTACGGCCTGGTGATGCGCGAGATCGAACGCGTCGATTCCGGCTATCGCTCCATGATCAGCGTGCAGGCCTCCCTCGTCGCGACCGCGATCCTGCATTACGGCACCGAGGCGCATAAACGCAAATACCTGCCCAAGCTGATGAGTGGCGAATGGATCGGCTGCTTCGGGCTGACCGAACCGGATTTCGGCTCCGACCCCGGTGGCATGATCACCCGCGCCGAACCTTCGGACGGCGGCTACGTGCTGACCGGCAACAAGATGTGGATCTCCAACGCGCCCGTGGCCGACGTATTCGTGATCTGGGCGAAGCTCGACGGCGTGATCCGCGGCTTCATCTTGGAAAAGGGCATGGCGGGCCTCAGCGCACCCAAGGTCGAAGGCAAGTTCTCGCTTCGCACCTCGATCACCGGCGAAGTCGTGCTGGACCGCGTCGAAGTACCCGAAGAAAACATGTTCCCCGACATCCAGGGCCTCGGTGGTCCGTTCGGCTGCCTCAACAAGGCGCGCTTCGGCATCTGCTGGGGCGCGTTAGGTGCTGCCGAATTCTGCTGGCATGCCGCGCGGCAATATACGCTGGATCGGAAACAGTTCGGCCGGCCGCTGGCCGCCAATCAGCTCATCCAGAAGAAGCTCGCTGACATGCAGACCGAGATCACACTCGGTCTGCAAGGCGCCTTGCGCGCCGGGCGGCTGCTCGACGACAACCGCTGCCCGCCGGAGAACATCTCGCTGCTCAAGCGCAACAACGCAGGCAAGGCGCTCGACATCGCGCGTATGGCGCGCGACATGCACGGCGGCAACGGCATCATGGACGAGTTCCACGTCATCCGGCACCTGCTGAACCTGGAAACCGTGAACACCTACGAGGGCACGCACGACGTCCATGCCCTCATCCTTGGGCGCGCGCAGACCGGGATTCAGGCCTTCACGGGCTGATTGCTCTAGCTCAGCGAAACGCCGACGATCCGTCCGATCCCGAAGGTGATCGCTGCCGCTGCATAGCCGATCAGCACCTGCCGGCCGGCGGAAAACAGCACGTTCCGGCCGGTGAACAGCGAGGTTCCCGCTCCGATGGCCGCCAGGGCGAGCCCGCTGAGCGCCAGGCTTGTAAGCGCCGCTGCGCCGCCATCCAGGATGAAATAGGGGACAACCGGAAAGATCGCACCGGCGGAGAACAGGCAGAACGAAACGGCCGCGGCCGACCAGGCCGATCCGCCGAGTTCGTCAGGATCGATCCCCAGTTCCTCACGCGCAAGCGTATCCAGGGCAGAGGCCTTGTTGCTCAGAAGCTTTTCGGCGAGTGCGCACGCCTGCGCCTCGTCGAGGCCTTTCGCCTGATAGATCAGAGCGAGTTCTTCTTTCTCTTCTGCGGGCGACCGTTCGAGCTCTTCCGCTTCGGTGGCGATCTGCTTCTGATAAAGCTCGCGGGACGAATTGACCGACAGCCATTCGCCGAGCGCCATCGAACATGCACCCGCGACAAGCCCGGCGATCCCGGTCAAAAGCACGGTGTTGCCCGCCACCGACGCACCGGCAACGCCCATGACAAGCGACAGGTTGGATACCAAACCATCGTTGGCGCCGAGGACCGCTGCGCGTAGCGAATTACCGCCGGCTCCACGATGACGCCCCTCCAACTCGGCGATCGCAGGCCCGCCCAATCCCAGGCCCGACGATGCGGCCGCATTGATCAATCGCGCATGCGAACGTTCATCGGTCGGCAGACCGCCGGCCACCGCATCGGGCTGCTGATCGTAGGCGTCGATATCGCGCGCCTCGGCGGCTGCAATCGTCGGCAGGACGAAAGACGGGCCAAACCGCTTGGCAAGCCAACGCAGCGCTCGCGCACGAAAGGTCGGCGTCAACGCAATGTTGTCGTGTCCGGATTTCGCGATCTGCTTGCGCCAGAATTCGGCGTGTGCGCCCTCCACCGCGGCGAGTTTGCGATAGACGCGCGCCAGATTGGCATCGGGTTCGCTCTCCGCCAGCGCACCATAGAGCGCTGAGCCATCCACCTCACCTTGAAGATTTTCGGTATAACGCCGCACGTCATCGGAAGTCGTCATTCTGGAAACCTACGGCCTCTCTTTCGTCCCGTCGAGCCGAAAGCCCCTCCTATTCGCGGCCGTAGAGTTCGCGCAAGACGTCTTTCGCCCGTTCCAATGTGCGCTTCTTGGCCGCCGACAAATTCTTGCCGCCCCGGTTGATGTAGAAATTCAGCATCGACATGGCCGACTGGTACGGACCGGCCTTGCGCCGCTTGCTGTGTTCGGCCGAACTCTTCACGGATTTGGCGATCTTCTTCGGACTGTTCGATTTGAAGACGCCCTTCTTCAGGTCCATCGCATCGCTTTCGCGCGTCACCTTGCCCGACCATTTGCGCGAGGATGTCTTCGCCGCTTTCTTGGTTGTCTTTTGACGCTTGGCGGAGGTCTTTTTCTTGGTCGCCCTTTTTTGGGTCGCTTTTCTGGCCATGACGATCTCCGGTTTGGATATGTTCGCTAACCGCGACAAACCACCCCCGGTTCCGCTATAAGGGTTCCGTGAGCGAGACATCCCAGAATCACGGCCAGCCCAAAATCGAACTCCAGGGCGTCACCAAGAACTTCGGCGACAATCATGTGCTGAAGGGTGTGGACCTGCGCGTCGGCGCCGGCGAATCGCTGGTGCTGATCGGCCCGTCGGCCTCGGGCAAGACGCTGATCCTGAAATTGATCATGGGCCTGATGTCGCCCGACAGCGGGCGCATCCTGATCGACGGCGTGGATGTTGCGCATCTGATCGGCAAGGAACGCGAACCCTATATCCGCCGCATGGGCATGCTGTTCCAGCAATCCGCCCTGTTCGACAGCCAGACGGTCTGGGAGAACGTCGCCTTCCGCCTGCTGCAGGACAAGGGCTTGACCCGCGCGCAAGCCAAAGCAATCGCGCTCGATACGCTGGCCTCGGTCGGCATGACGCCGGAAGTGGGAGAGCTGCTGCCGGCCGAGATTTCGGGCGGCATGCAGAAGCGCGTGGGCTTCGCGCGCGCCATCGCCAGCCGGCCGGAGATCGTGCTGCTGGACGAACCCACCGCCGGGCTCGACCCGATCATGACCAACATCATCAACGACCTGATCCTGGACAATGTGCGTGACCTGGGCGCCACCGCCGTTTCGGTCACCAGCGACCTGGGCGGAGCGCGCAAGACCGCCACCTCCATCGCCATGATCTATGACGGCCGGATCGCCTGGCAGGGTCCCGCCGGACAGCTCGACGATTCGGGCAACCCCTATGTCGACCAGTTCGTCCATCATCGGATCGACGGTCCGATCGAACTCGCGGAACGCGCTTTTTAGCCGCACACCAAGGGCTTAGGCGTGGCATACGCTTCCCCACACTTGCGGGCAGAAGACCCGCGTGCTAGCTGATAACATCATGAACGATCAGTGCCGTAGGCCGGTGATCGGCGTCCCCAGCAGCCGCATGTTGAATGGCACCGGCCGGATGCACAGCTTCACCACCGCCGAAACCAACGTTCTCGCCCTTCTCGAATACTGCGATTGCCTGCCGATCCAGCTACCGCCGATCGGCGACAAGTGCGCCATCCAGCAGTTGATCGGTATGCTCGACGGCCTGCTGCTGCCGGGTGGGCGCGCCAATGTGGAACCGCATCATTACGGCGGCCCCGCCTTCCCCGAGGACGAGGTGATCGATCCCGGCCGCGACGCGGTCGTGCTCAAACTGATCCCCGCGGCCATCGAGGCGGGCGTGCCGGTATTCGGCATCTGCCGCGGCATCCAGGAAATGAACGTGGCGCTGGGTGGCTCGCTGCATTACCGCGTGCATCTGCTCGAAGGCAAAATGGATCATCGCATGCCGCGCCGCGACGGCATGACGACTGAGGAGATCTTCGCGCTGCGCCACAACGTGTCGCTGGACTCGAGCGGGTTGTTCGCCAAGTTGACCGGCGGCAAATCAGACGTGCGCGTGAATTCGCTGCACGGCCAGGGCATCAATCGCTTGGCCTCCGAATTGACGATCGAGGCGATCTCGGAGGACGGCATCATCGAAGGCGTGCGCGCGAAAAGCGATGCCTTCGCCGTCGGCGTGCAATGGCATGCCGAATACGATCCGAAGCACCACGAACTCGGCAACGCGCTGTATCAGGAATTCGCCCGCGCGATCACCGAACACGCAGCCAAGCGCGCCTGAAATCCACTTAAATCAGGTAAATCAGGCGCGCGGCTAGTGCGCCCATCTTAATGCGCCATCTCAATGCGGATGAGTCCAGGTGCTCACGATCTCTTGATCGCTCTGGCGCTTCTTCTCCGGCCCCATGGCACCGACGCTGCCGACATAAATAAAGCCGACGATATGGTCCTCGGACGCGAGCCCCAGGGCTTTCTTCACCGCCGGATCGTAGGCCGGCTCGCCGGTGCGCCAGAACGAGCCGAAGCCGGAGCCGTGAAGCGCCAGCGTGAAGTTCTGGACCGCAGCACCCGCCGCCAGCAACTGTTCCACTTCCGGCGCGCCCGGCCTGATGCTTGCCACCGCCACCACGATCAGCGGCGCGCGCAGCGCTTTCGCCTTCTCGCGCTCGAGCATGGCCGTATCGGCATCGGGCTTGCGCGCTTTCAGCGTCGCCGCCATCAGTTCGCCGAATGCGTTGCGTGCCTCACCCTCGATCTTCAGGAAGTGCCAGGGGCGCAGCAGCTTATGGTCGGGCGCTGTGGCGGCGGCCGTGAAGGCGGCGCTCAACACCGCGTCCGAGGGAACCGGCTCGACCAGCTTCGCCGGCTCGCGACGGGTCTTGATGATGTCGATGACGTCCATGTCCTGTCCTCCGTGTCTCGCCGGGCTCTTGGGCCAATTATGACCGAATCAGCGCCGCTTCCAAGACACCGCGCAAATCGTCCGGAATGGGGCGAGATTTGTTGGTCGCCGCATCGAAATAGACGGTGACGACCTCCGCCGTCGCAATGCAGGTATCGCGCGAGAAAACGCCCTGGCCGAGAACGTAGGACGAACGGCCGATGCGCAGCACGCCGGTGCCGATCTCAACCTCACCGGGATAGCCAAGCGCCGCGTGATACGTCGCATCGAAACGCGCGATCACGAAGCCGGTCAGTGTCGCGGCGGCCAGCGTTCCCATCTTGGCGTTACGGAAATGGACGCGCCCGTCCTCGAAGAACTGGTTGATCGAACCGTTGTTGACGTGCCCGTTGGGATCGAGATCGCGGTAACGGATCGTATCGCGCGTCCAATCGGGATAGATCGCACGGTTCTTGCCGTCGAATGGTTTGGCTTCCGGCCTGGTTTCCGGCTTTGTTTTTTCTTCTGGCACCCTACCCCCTTCTTATAAATCGCCTTCTTATAAATCGCCTTCTTATAAATCGCCTTCTTATAAATCGACCGTCGCGTCCAGCACGTGGCGCATGGCCGCAGCCATGGGCATTTCGCTCCGGAATTCCTCGTAACGTGCCCCGGCCCAGGCCTCAAGGTCGGTTTCCCTCAGATGCCGGGCAGCCGTCTCGGCGACCGTGCCCGGCGCGGCCAGCAGGCAATATTTGACGAAACGGTTCGCGGTGTCGGCCGTTTCCAAAAGCAGCGGAACGCGGTTGATGATCGAATGGCTGATCCGGCTGACGGAGACAATGTCGTGACGTTCCGTCTTCTGGACCGACAGGCTGAGGCGCGCGCGCTCCATCAGGGCATCACGGATCGTGAGCGGAACCGGTATACCGGGGTAACCCGTCCGGAACCCTTCGCCCGCCAGCTTGGCCATCAAGGCATCGCGGCGCGGGCTGGGCAGACCGCACAACAACAGGTCGATATCGCGTTCGCTCCACTTGGTCTGGGCGAGCGTCTCCATCGTCTCCACATAGCCGAACGGCAGGTATGCCGTGCGCGGATTGAGCTTGCGGCAAGCCTCGAGCGAGCGTTCAAACAGACACCACACGAAATCGGCCTGCCGCGCGGCCAACTCGAATGCTGCCAGATTTGCCGCATCATCACCCTCGGCACCGAAGTTCCAGCGTCCGTCCGGATCGATCACCTCCGTGCAGATCAGGCCGTAACGCACACCGGCAGCCTTGAGGATCGTAGGCATGGCCGGCTCTTCGTAGAAGCGGTCGAAGAACAGGTTGATCGATTTTGAATCGAGCTGGTTGGTGCCGACACGCGTCGCCACACCGTTCGCCTCCAGCGCCGCGCGAACGAACTGGATGGTATCGGTGACGGTCTCCCACAGGTGTGCCGGAAGGTTGCCGTAGAGGATATTGAAGGACATCTGGATTTCCGTAACGTATCCGGCCAGTATAATGCGCAAACCATGCCAGAAAACGCACGCGCCCAGATTCCAAACCGTACGCGCCTGTCGCTCTATATCCTCCTGATCCTTGGCTCAGGCCTCTTGGGCATCGCGCTCGGTTTTCACCTGCAGATCATGGGCGAGATCGACATGACCTGGTTCCGGGTCTTCGCCTTCGCGGTGCGCGGGATGATCGTGGGCGCGCTGATCTGGGCATTCGAACTGTTCGCCATCATCGGACCGAACGGCAGCCGTATCCGCAACCTCACACCCGGGACGCGTTTCGCCATACGCATCGTGGCTTATCTGATCCTGGGCGAGCTCGGCTATTGGATCGGCGAGGCGATCTTCGACCCGGCAGACATCCTCGATCTGTTCCAGACCGCGAGCGGATCGAATTAATTCTCTACCAGATCCGCGGGCGAGATCAGGACGTTGAAGGCCTCGCACCAGATCACTACGCTTTTGAAATCGCTGAGCCGTGTTCCTGCCGGGATCGTGTAATTCTGGCTTCCTTTGAAAGCGCGCAACGGTCCCAGATCGATATAGCGCGATGCAGCGATATCGTCGGTCGTTCGGATTGTGCTGCCCGTATGCAGGAGCACCTTGTATTTCGGCCCCGGCCCTACGACGAAATCCGGCTCGAGACGAACGACCTCGTCGAATACACTGACCCTGCCCATGCCGTAATGGACCGGATCGGAGGGGTTGGCGTGGATGAAATCCCCGCTTGCCCGCAGCCTCATCGTTTCGACGCCTGGCAGCTTCTCGTCGGCGACGACGCCCGACAGGAAGATAAACGGATAGAAAAACAGCATCCCTGCCGCGCCGATCGCGACACCCAACAGGCCACCGATCACAACACCGACGAGGAAGCGCTTCATCGGATCAGCTCAACCGGTAACTGGCATCCAGCGCAAGGTTGCCCTCGCTTTTTACCTTGCCGCGTTCGGCAAGATCGACAATGTGCGAAAAGACCGAACGTCGCGCCGGCCCGATCAGGTTCGGGTTCAGGCCGACATACATCTCGCTCACCATGTCGGCGATGGTATGCGTGCCGCGCTTCAGGCAATCGAGGATCTGCGCCTCGCGCTCGCGGCGATGCTCGATCAGCGCCTTCACGAAGGGTTTCGGATCGCGCACCGGGCCGGCATGGGTCGGCTGGTAGATCGCGTCCTCGCGCGCGAGCAGTTTTTCCAGGCTCGCCATGTATTCGCCCATGTCGCCGTCGGGCGGCGAAACCACGGTAGTCGACCAGCCCATCACGTGATCGCCGGTAAACAGTATGTCCGCTTCGCGCCATTTGTAGCAGATGTGGTTCGAGGTATGCCCCGGCGTATAGACGCATTCGAAGCTCCAGCCGTCGCCCTCGATCACGTCGCCGTCGCGCACCTTGAAATCGGGTTTGAACTCCTGATCGCCACCGGCTTCCACCGTAATGCCCTGCTCGAAACGTCCCGCGCCATGCGGCCCGTAGCCGTAGGTCGGCGCACCCGTCGCATCCTTCACCGGGCGGCTCGCCGGCGAATGGTCCTGGTGCGTGTGGGTGATGAGCTGATGAGTCACCGTCTCGTTGGTGAGGCTTTTGATCAGCGCCGCGACGTGATCTTCGATCATCGGTCCGGCATCGATGACCGCCACCTTGCCGCGCCCGACGATATAGGTGCCCGTGCCGGTCCAGGTATACGGGCTGCGGTTGGTGGCGACGATACGCCGCAAATTCGGTGCGACGTCCTCGATGACGCCGTACTCGCATTTGAATTCTTTGTTGAACGGAATCTCGACCATGGCCCGCCTTTCCTTAAGGCCAATCTAGCCCGCCGGATGGCCTTACGCCACCTGCCCCGCCGTGGAACGTGAACGAGACCGGGTGCCGATGCTTTCGAACCGCACCGGCCGGCCGAAAAAGTCGGTGGCGAACTTGCTCACATGATCGGGATCGCCGGTGGTCAGCAGCTTCAGCGTACCGCCCCGGAAGTCGGCAGCGTCCAAATCCTCATGCCGGCGCAGGTAATCGGCGAGGCTTTGCGCCACGAGGTCCGGTTGCGACAGTATCTCCACGCCATGCGGCAAGGCCTCCGCGAACAGATCGGCGACCAGCGGATAATGCGTGCAGCCGAGCAGTACGGCATCAAGCCCGCGTCCACCCACGCAGTCGCCCAATTGCGCGACGTAGCGATGGACCGCGCTCCGCAATTCGTCGCGCGGCGCGTGGCGCTCGATCAAATCCACCAGGCCCTCGCAGGCCACTTGGATCAAATCGATCCCGCTCGCGCGCTTGTTGACCTCTTCCGGATAGGCGTTGCTTTCGACCGTGCGCCGTGTCGCAAAGACAGCGATGGTCTTGGCTGTTTCCTGGCCCCGTTCCGCCGGCACATGCGCCGGATCGGTCAGCCAGGGAACACCGGTGACCGCCTCCACCGTCGGTACCAGAACACCCAGGATACGGCGGTCTTCGTATTCGATGGGCAGCCATTGCTGCTGCAGCGTACGCAGCGCAACCGCGGCGGCCGTGTTGCAAGCCAGCACGACGAGATCGCATTCGAGATCGAACAGATGTTCGACAGCCGTGCGGGTGAGATCGACGATCTCCGCCGAGTTGCGCCCGCCATATGGCGCGTGCGCGTGATCGCCCAAATAGACGAAGGACCGCTCGGGCAACGCCGCCACGAGCGAGCGCAGGATGGTCAGGCCGCCATGCCCCGAATCAAAGACGCCAATCATTGCGCCACAACCTCAATCGAGTCGGGTGGGAAGCGCAAGGTGACGCGCAACCCGTTGTTGGCCGGATTATCGCCCTGATCATCGTCATGGCCGGGCGGATTGTCTTCGAGGATCAGTTCCGCATTGTGCAGCCGCGCCACCGCGCGCACGAGACTGAGGCCAAGTCCGCTGCCCGGCGAATTGCGGCTCGCTTCCAGCCGCACGAACCTGTCGAGCACGCGGTCGCGGTCGGCCTCGGGAATACCGGGGCCGGTATCGGCGACGATCATCTCGCATCCCTGCTCGCACCGTTTGAGCACCACCGAGAGGCGCCCACCCGCCGGGGTGTACTTGATCGCATTGTCGAGAAGATTGCCCAGAGCCTGGCTCAGGATCTGACGGAACCCGGTCAACGATACACCGGTCGCGACATCGCCCGTCAGGGTCAGCGATTTCTCCTCGGCGACCGGCGCGTACAGCTCCACCATGTCGTTGACCGCCGCCGACAGGTCGAACACTTCGGGCGTTCCCTCCGGGCGGCCGGCCTCCGCGCGCGCGATCGCCAGCAATCCGTTGAAGGTCTCCAGCAGCCCCGCGACCTCGTCCACCGTCTCATCGAGCGTGGCGCGGTATTCGGCAGGGCTCGCCTCATGCATCAAGGTGATCTCAATGCGGTTGCGCAGCCGCGTCAACGGACTGCGCAGATCGTGCGCGATATTGTCCGTCACTTCGCGCATGGAGGTGACCAGGCGCTCGATCTCGTCCAGCATGTCGTTGAGGCTCGCCGCCAGACGGTCGATCTCGTCGTCCGATCCGCTACGCGGCAGCCGGCGGCGCAGATCGCCCGCCATGATGTCGCGGCTGGCGCGCGTGATCCCCTCGATCCTCGCCAGCACGTTACGGCTGAACACGATGCCGCCGATCAGACCGAGCGCCAATGTCAGAGCCAGCGACCATGCGATGCTGGCACGCAGCACGCCGTCGATACGGTGACGTTCCTCCACGTCGCGGCCGACCAACAGGTCGAAATCGTTACCGAGCAGAAGATGACGCGCGCGCGCGCGATGGGTCTCCACCTCGCCCGCCACCGGCCGGCGATAGGAGAAATCGAACCAGCCGTTGGCGTCGGCCTTGGCTTCCGGCCAGGCATTCAGGTTGCCGGCGAGCGCGAAGCCGCCCGGCCCGGTCAGCAGGTACAGGCTGTAGCGCTGATTGCGGCTGCGCTCGGTCACCACATCCGACAGGCCGCCCAATCCGCGAAGCCGATATTGCTCGGCAAGGCCCGTGATCTCCGCCTCGATCGTATCGTCGATCTGGCGGTCGGCAACGCCCGCCGTCGTCCAATAGACGAAGCCCAGCAGGAACAGCACGAGGATCAGGAACAGGCCCAGATAGATCAGGGCCAGCCGGAACGTCGTGGTGAGGAGAAGTCTAGGCAGCGGCACGAAGGCTGTATCCGGCGCCGCGCACGGTGTGCAGCAGCGGCGTTGCGAAATCCCGGTCGATCTTGGCGCGCAGACGGCTGATGTGCACGTCGATGACGTTGGTCTGGGGATCGAAATGATAATCCCACACGTGTTCGAGCAGCATGGTGCGCGTCACCACGTGGCCGGCATTGCGCATGAGATATTCGAGCAGGCGGAATTCGCGCGGCTGCAACGGAATGTCCTGACCGGCACGCGTCACCCGCCGCGTCAGGACATCGAGTTCGAGATCGGCGACCTTGAGCCTGGTCTCCACCTCGACCGGATTGTTGCGACGCGCCAAGGCCTCGATCCGCGCCAGCAATTCCGAAAAGGCGTAAGGCTTCACGAGATAATCGTCGCCGCCTGCGCGCAAGCCTTTCACCCGGTCGTCGACCTCGCCCAATGCACTCAGGAACAGGATCGGCGTGCGCACCCCCTGGCCGCGCAGACGCGAGACCAGCGTGAGCCCGTCGAGCATGGGCAGCATGCGATCGACCACAAGCACGTCGTAATCGCCATGCGAAGCCATCGAATAGCCGTCCTCGCCGTCCGCGGCATGGTCGGCGGTATGGCCGCTTTCGGCGAGCCCCTTGACCACGTAAGCCGCAGCCGTCTTGTCGTCCTCGATTACCAGGATCCGCATGGCGCAAACTCTAACCTGTCTACACTTCTAAAAAAATGGCCTCGCTCCGGTTTTCCGAAGCGAGGCCTGAGTCCAACAGGGAGGTAGATCAGGAGGTAGATTCGGAAAGTAGTTACGCTTTGCCCACGGCCAGAGCGACGAACTGCGTCCCCTGGCGATTGACGATGCGAAGCAGCACGCTGCGCGCCTGGGCCTTCTCGGCGGAAGCAACTTCCTTCTCGACATCACTCGGGCTCGAAACCGACTTGCTGCCCACCGAGACGATCACATCGCCACGGTCGAGGCCGGACTTGTCGGCCGCACTGCCCGGTTCGACGGACGTGATCACCACGCCGTCCTGCACGCCGAGTTGGCGACGCATCTGCGGATCGAGCGAACCGAGTTGCATGCCCGCCACGCCCTCATCCTCGCGATCGGCCTTGGCCATTTCCTCGGTTGTCGGATACTTGCCGATCTTCACCGAGAGCTGCTGCTCCTTGCCGTCGCGCCACACCGTGAACTTGTTGGTCTCGCCCGCCTTGGCAGCGGCGACGAGACGCGGCAGGTCGCGCACGTTCTTCACCTCGGTGCCGTCGAACGCAGTGATCACGTCACCCGGCGCCAGCTTCGCGGATTCGGCCGGGCTGTCCTTCTCGACCTTGGCGACCAGGGCGCCCTTTGCGTCCTTGAGCTTCAGGCTCTCGGCGATCTCGGGCGTCACTTCCTGGATCTGGACGCCGAGCCAGCCGCGCTCGACCTGACCGTTGTCGTTCAGATCGCGGATGATCTGCTTGGCAAGGTTGGACGGGATGGCGAAGCCGATGCCGACGCTGCCGCCCGACGGCGAGAAGATGGCGGTGTTCACACCGATCACCTCACCCTTCAGGTTGACCGTCGGCCCGCCCGAGTTGCCGCGGTTGATCGGCGCGTCGAGCTGCAGGAAGTCGTCATAGGGGCCGGCACCGATATTGCGGTGATGCGCCGAGATGATACCCGCCGTCGCCGTCTGGCCGACGCCGAACGGGTTGCCGAGTGCGACAATCCATTCGCCGACGCGTGCGGTATCGGAGTCGCCGAACGCCACGGTCGGCAGATCGCCCTTCGCGTCGACCTTGATCAACGCCAGGTCGGTCTTTTCGTCGCGGCCTATCAGTTCGGCCTTGAGCTTGCGGCCGTCCGACAGTTCGACCGTGATCTCGTCCGCGCCCTCGACCACGTGGTTGTTGGTCACGATGCGGCCCGACTTGTCGATGATGAAGCCGGAACCCAGCGCCTGGACCTTGCGGGCCTGCGGACGGGCCTGTGGCGCGCGTTCACGCGGCTGACGGGGCTCGCCCTGGAAACGCGGGTCGCCCTCGAAGAAGCGGCGGAAGAATTCCTCAAACGGCGGCGGCATGCCATCCATCTGGTCGGCGTCCGCTTTCTGCGTCACATGGACGGTGACGACCGCGGGGCCGACGCGATCGACCACGTCGGCAATGACGTTGGAATCCGCATCGACCGGCATCGGGGTCGCCGCATGGGCCGTGCTGGTCAATGCGGTGGTGGAGCGAAGCTGGTCCGCCCATGGCGCCTCGATCTGCTGAAGCGCACCGACGCCGACCAGCGCCAGAACGGCTGCGGTCGCGCCGATGGTGCGCGCGCGCCATTTTGTCGCCTTCTGGGTACCCTCTTGGTGCCCGCTCTTTTGACTTGGCATCCTTAAAAAGCTCCTCTGCTAAACGCCCAATCCACCCACCTGCCATCAGATGCTTCGGGGGCGCCTTCCATGGCCAGAAGAATAGGAACCGCCACCTTACGGCGCCTTTTCCACCGCATTAACGATTGGTAATGTTCGGAAACGGCTGGAATGTGCGTAGCCGGGGCGTTTCTGCCTTGTCCCAATATCCGAAATAGCTGATAAATTCGCCAAATTTCAGGCCGATTTCTGACCTGGGGCTGGCATGTCGCGATGCGCGACCGTACGAAATCCGCCGTAAAGTGGGCCACCACAGCGGCAGCTGTCTTGTGGTGTGTCGTTGTCGGCTGGGATCAGTTCAACGATCTCGGGACATTTGCGTTCGGAAAGGCGGATTACCGAGAACAGGCAATCCAAAAACAGCTCAAGGAATGCCGCGGCACCTTCCAAGAGCGCTATGACTGCAAATCGGCCATCCTGCGCGCCCATGGCCGCGATTCCTTCTATTTCTGGTCCAAGAAGTACTCCCTGACGTTTGGGCCCGCCCTGTTCTTCTACGTCGCCTTCACCTTCTGGCTGCGCAGCGTCGAAACCGTCGAGGAAAGGGAGCGCCGCGTCCGACGGGTCGCCCGCATCGAGGCCCGCAAGCAGAAAGAAGGCCGCTTCGCCCGCGAACAGGCCCGCCGCCGCACCATCACCGCCCAGCGCCGCCAGGACATCAAAAAGGCCGAAGCGGACGCGATGCGTGAGGAAAAAGCGCGCCCCTTGACCATGATGGTCATTTCGCAAAATGCCCTCTGGGTCGATGGGCTTCGCCGCTACATGTGGGCCGGCGGCTATTTCGTCATCCAATCCGACCTGCGCGACGTGTTCCTGGGCTATCACGAGATCGGCTACCACGTGATCCTGACCGAAACCATGTTCAAGGCTCCGGACATCCATCCGGACGACCTGGAGGATCAGGAATTTCCGGGCAAGCCGCTGCCGATCAAGGAAACGCTGCATCGCCTGCGCGAGCGCAAGCCCAACGTCCGCATCGTCGCGTGCAGTCCGGACTTCGCCAACTTGACGCCGCAACAATTCATCAAGGCCGCCACCGAGCTCGGCTGCGACGCGGTGATCGAGAAACCGTTCGACCCGAACAAGCTGCTTGAGCTGCTGGAAAAGCTGTTCGCGATCGCCGCGCAGCAAAAGGCCGAAGCCAAAGCGAAAGCCGATGCGGCACGCGAAGCAGCCGAACAGGCCGAAGAAGAAGAACGCCGTATCAAGCGCGCTGCGCGAGAAGCGAAGGAAGACGAAGAAGACCTCGCCTAAGACGCGACCTCCTTCCCAAGACTTTCAAAATCTGTGCATCTCTGTGCAGGGTCCAGGAAATCCGCCGCTTGGCGCCGGTGATCCTGCACGCGGTCTGTGCACGATCTCCGCATCGTCTGTGCAGGATCTGTGCATCCTCTGTGCACGATCTCCGCATTTCACCTGCATGATCCGTGCATCGTGCCGGGGCCCCTTTTGGTCGCGCTCACCTCATCCCAGGCGCTTGGCACGCGCCCTTGCGGCGGCGCGTCATCGCGCACCGGCAATTCATCACCTTACAATGACTAAGAACAAATAAAGAACATCATCCGGATTTCGGCGTTAACGATCAAGGGCTTCTCGCAAGGATTTTCTGGCCGCACCCCTCAAACGCATCGAGCCGTCCACCACACGGGCAGACGGCTCGACGTTGCAACAAACTTGAACGCTTATCGGCCTTGAACGCTATTTCGTTTGGCGAGCGACCTCTTGCGCCTTCACGTAGCTTTCCGTGACGGCAGCATAGTTCGGCGACACCAAGCTGTAGAGCTTGGCGATCTCCGCCGCCTCGGGCCGCGCCCATGTGCGATGGACTTCCGACAGTACGGCGTTCGTCGTCGTCGGAATGACACCGCCCTGGACGAAGCGGGCCAGCGTCGTGCGCGACGCCATTTCACTCGGATCGCCCGACGCATCCATCACCGCGTAGACTTTGTAGCCGGCCTTCGTGGCATCGAGTGCCGGGAACATGACGCAGACGCTGGTCCACACGCCGGCCATGATCAGGGTCTTCTTGCCGGTCGCCTGCACGGTCTTCACAAAGTCCTCGTTGTCCCAGGCGTTCACCTCACCCTTGCGCGGGACATAAACCGCGTGGGGCGCATTCTGGTGGATCTCCGGCATGAGCGGCCCGTTGGTGCCGTTGGGCTCCGACGCGGTGGTGATGACCGGGATCTTCATCAGCGTGGCCAGCTTGGCCAGCAAGATGGTGTTGTTGCGCAATTCGGCGACGCTGATGTCCTTGACCGTCTGGAACAGGCCCGCCTGATGATCGAGCAGCAGGATGACCGTGTCGGACGGATCGAGCAAAGCCGCCCCGCCACCCGTCGGCAACACGCTCGATGGTCTTGCCGCCTCGCCTTGGGCGTACGCGCCCGAGTTGAATGAGAGAGCCGTGATGGCCAGAGCCGCGAACGCCGTCCGGATAATCGTTCTCGTCAGCATAGACATGAGCTTCCCTTTCAGAGGATCAAATGATCGATGTAAAAGAAGATATGGGATTATATACCAATCGGTATATTTTTCCTCAGGGTAGCGGCCCTGAGTCAAGCTGATTATATATCAGTCGGTACACAATGGGATTTCGCAAATGGCAACAGGCCGCCCCCGCGAGTTCGATATCGAACAGGCGCTTGACCGCGCCATGGATCTGTTTTGGCGCAAGGGATACGAGGCGACCTCGGTCAGTGACCTGACCGACACGTTGGGCATCACCCGCCCAAGCCTTTATGCCGCGTTCGGCAATAAGGAAAGTTTGTTCAAGGCCGTCCTGAAGCGGTACGAAGACAAGATCGTGACCTACAGGCCCAAGGCGCTGAACGCGCCAACCGCGCGCGCGGTCGCGCGCGAATTGCTGCTTGGTGCCGCGAACCTGTTCGGAGGCAGAACCACGCCGAACGGATGCCTCTCCGTGAATGCCGCGCTGGCCTGCAGCGATGAGGCGGAGCCGATCCGCAAGGAACTGGTCGCAAGCCGGCTCGCTGGCCAGCATGACCTTCGCAAACGTCTCGAACGCGCGAAAGCCGAAGGCGATCTGCCCGAACACAGCGATCCGGCACGTTTGGCCCGCTTCCTATCGGCAACAGTTTATGGAATGGCCGTTCTCTCGGCCGACGGCGCGAGCCGAAAGGAACTGCTGCACGTTGCCGAACTGGCGCTGGAGAGTTGGCCGAGCTGAGTGCCGCAGGTAGGCGCTAACTCTCCTTGCTGTATTGCTCGTACAGACGGCCGGCATTGTCCCACCGGATCACCTGCATGAACGCGTCGACATAAGCCGCGGCCTTGGCGCCGTAATCCATCTGATAGGCATGCTCATACATGTCGAGCGCCAGGATCGGCCTGCCGCCCGCGAGCGTGTGGGCATGATCCGCCGACCACGTATTGAGCAATCTCCTGTCGTGCGGCGACCAAAAGAGCAGTGTCCATCCCGAACCGCCGCCCAGGGCTTTTCCGATCGCGGCGAACTCCGTCTGCCAATTCTCGAAGCTGCCGAAATCGCGCGTGATCGCCTCCGCCAATGCTCCCGCAGGACCGCCCTCACCGCCGAGCCCGTCGAAATACAGTTCGTGCAGGACCATCGAATTGGCTGCGATCAATTGCTCACGCTTGAAACCATTGATGACGAAAGCCGGCGTCGCAGCCCAATCAAGACCCGCGAGCTGAATCTCGATATCATTCAGGCGCTTCACCGCGCCTGCGTAGTTGTTTTCGTGATGACTGACGAGCAGCTTCTCCGATATGCCCTTGATCTTGGCGGGATCGAACGGCAGCGGCTTGGGCTCGTGGGTCGTCGGAGGTTTCCCTGGCGAAGATGCCGTCTGCGCGTGCAACTCTCGCGGACCCGATGCCATGGCGACCGCCGCACCCGTCGCGGCGAGAGCGGTCGAGCCGAGAAATTCACGGCGCCCTAATTCATCGATCATGATGTCCTCCGCTTCATCCGATGTTGCGGGAGTCCGTTGCAGGCTAAACGCGGGGTTCACCCGTTTCGTTGCGACACCACGCATAAAACGCGTCGTAGACGACCAGTCCGTATTTCAGCATCGCGTGATCGTCGGGAAAGACGGCGGATAGGCCGCGCGACAGCGCGAGCAGCCCCGCGCTTTGCGGCGCAAGGTCCGGCCGTGCCGTATCGGCGCCGCGCACGATCACGGCGAGATGCTGCAAGGCGGGATCACTCAGATGGTATTTCTTCAGAAACGCATCGAAGCTGCACAAATCGCCATCATGTGTCAGCTCCGCACCCGGAATATCGTAGGGGATGGCCTTGTCACGCTCAGCCACCGCAAAGACGCGGTCAGCGGGAACGAACAGGAATTCCGGATTTTTATCGATGAACCGGGTGATCAGCCAAGGACACGCAATGCGGTCCACCTTCGGCCGCTCTCGGGTTACCCATTTCATATCGTCCTCCATCTGCGTTGCGCAGGAAGGACACGGGCTGATTTCGAGAGAAATTCGATACAAGCCGCACCCTCCCGCGCTTGCGGGAATGATGCAGACTTGGACGGCATAACCGTCTGACCGGGCGTCTGCCTGCCCGATCAGCGAAATCTAGTCGGCCTGAAGAACGCGAACAAGATGGCAAAGGACCGATCGCACACACACCTGCGTGTTCCGATGACGTCCGGGCTACTTCGCCAGCACCGTCTCCACCAGCCGGGCCCAGAAGCTCGCTCCAATGGGCAAAGCCGCGTCGTTGAAGTCGAAATGCGGTGAATGGAGCATGGCCGACTCGCGCCCCTCGTAACCACTGCCGAGACGCACGAACGCGCCGGGACGCGCGTTCAGCATGAAGGCGAAATCTTCCGACGCCATGATGCGCGGATAGACCGCATCCATCTTGCCCTTACCCACGACCTCTTCGCCGACCTTGAACGCAACCAGGCTTTCCGCATCCGAATTGATCAGCACCGGATAGCGATGCTGGTAGGAGAATTCGATCGTCACGCCATGCGCGGCAGCGACACCTTCAGCGACGCGGCGGATCATCGCGGGCACAGACGTTTCGGCACTCACATCAAACGAGCGGGCGGTTCCGCGCAGCAGCGCCGTTCCGGGGATGGCATTGATCGCGCTTTCGCCGGCATGGAACTGCGTCACGCTGACCACGATGCCCTGGGTTGGATTCACGACCCGCGACGCGATCGTCTGCAACGCACCGACGATGGCCGCACCCGCGACGATGGGATCGATACCTTCGTGCGGCGCCGCGGCATGGCCGCCCTTGCCGATCACCTTGATCTCGAACGAGGCAGCCGACGCCATGCCCGGCCCGCCGCGCACGCTCATCGTGCCCACCGGCATGTCGGGCATGTTGTGCATGCCGTAAACGGAATCGACGGGAAACTTGTCGAACAGCCCCTCCTCCACCATCACGCGCCCGCCGCCCTCCAATTCCTCGGCCGGCTGGAAGATGAACCGCACCGTGCCCTTGAAATCCTTGGTCGCGGCAAGATATTTGGCCGCGCCCAGCAGCATCGTGGTATGGCCGTCATGCCCGCAGGCGTGCATCTTGCCCTGGCGGGTGGAGCGATGGGCGAGCCCGGTCTGCTCGACGATGGGCAGCGCATCCATGTCGGCACGCAGGCCGATCGCCGGGCCGTCGCCGTTGGCGAGCGTGCCCACCACCCCGGTCTTGGCGAGGCCGCGATGCACCTCGATACCGAATTCGGCGAGCTTCCGGGCCACGAAGTCGGCGGTCCGGGTTTCCTCGAAGGCGGTTTCGGGATGGGCGTGCAGGTCATGCCGCCATTCGGTCATTTCGCTTTGAATCTGTTCGATTTTCCGGATGTTCGCCATGACCTGCCTTTTTTCGTGGGTTCTTCCCTGGGCTCTCGCTTTTTTGCAATGCTGCCAAGGAGTTAGCAGAGGGTCAACGGACTTGACTTGTTAACGAATTCATCCAACTGTCACGGCCACAGGCGCGCACTGGCTCGCGCCGCACCATGAGGTGAGAATAGAGGCCCATGATCGAAACTGTCGTCGCGCCGGAAAAGGGCGCTCTGACGGTGGCCGCGCTGGATCCGCTCATCGATATCGAAAGCGAGATAAACAAGCTTCGCCGCGAGAAAAATGCGGTGATTCTGGCGCATTACTATCAGGCACCCGAAATCCAGGACATCGCCGATTTCGTTGGCGATTCCCTCGATCTGTCGCGCAAGGCGGCCGAGACGGATGCCGATATGATCGCCTTTTGCGGCGTCAAATTCATGGCCGAGGGCGCCAAGATCCTGTCGCCGGAGAAAACCGTCGTCCTGCCCGACCGCGAGGCCGGCTGCTCGCTCGAGGATTCCTGCCCGCCGGACGAATTCAGGGCGTTCCGGGAAGCCCATCCGGACCATGTCTCGTTGACCTACATCAACTGTTCGGCCGAGGTGAAGGCGCTCAGCGACATCATCGTGACGTCGTCCAATGCCGAGCATATTGTCCGCCAGATCCCGGAAAACCAGAAGATCCTGTTCGCGCCGGACCGCCATCTCGGCGCCTTCCTGGCCAAAAAGACCGGCCGCGACATGACGCTGTGGCAAGGAAGCTGCGTCGTTCACGAACAGTTCAACGAGCGCGAACTCGTGAAGCTGATCGTGCGCAATCCCGATGCCAAGATCGTCGCCCATCCGGAATGCCCGGATTCGGTGCTACGCCACGCCACTCACGTCGGCTCCACCAAGTCGCTGCTCGATTTCGTGACGACCGATTCTGCCAAGAAATTCATCGTCGCGACCGAACAGCAGATCTTCCACCAGATGCAGAAGGCACGGCCCGACGCCGTGCTGATCGCCGCCCCCGGTTCGGACGGCGGCTGTTCCTGCGCGAACTGCCCCTTCATGGCGAAGAACTCGCTCGAGAAACTTTATCTTGCCATGCTGAACGAGGCGCCGCGCATCGAAATGCCGGAAGAGCTTCGCATCAAGGCGATGCGCCCGCTTCAGCGCATGCTGGAAATGTCCCCCGCCGCGCTGCCGCGCCGTAACGCAGCCTGATCACAGTGCCAGATATCTCCGTACTCGACGCCGCGCAGTTCGACGCCATTCTCGATGCCGCCATCGCCGAAGACCTCGGCAAGGGCGACATCACATCGCGTTCCGTCATCCCGCCCGAGGTTCGCTTTTCCGGCGTGATGGCCGCGCGTGAACCGATGGTCTGCGCGGGCTTGCCGCTCGCCGAGCGCATCTTCAAGAAATTCTCACCCAAGATCTCGTTCGAGGCGCGCACGCAGGACGGCGCACAGGTTTCGGCCGGCCATCAGTTCGCCTATGTCGAAGGACCGGCCGTCGACCTGTTGGCCGCCGAACGCACCGCCATCAACATCCTGCAGCACCTGTCCGGCATCGCGACGCTGACGCGTAGATACGTGGATGCCATCGCGGGCACCGGCGCGATCCTGCTCGATACGCGCAAGACCATTCCGGGACTCCGCCTGTTGCAGAAGTACGCGACCCGCATGGGCGGGGCCACCAATCATCGCATGCGCCTCGATGACGGCGTGCTGATCAAGGACAACCATGTCGCTGTCGCCGGCGGCATCAAGGAAGCGGTCCGACGCACGCGCCAGGCCGGGCTCACCGGGGTCGAGGTCGAATGCGACACGCTGGAACAGGTCGCCGAAGCGCTTGAAGCGGGCGCCGATTCCATCCTGTTCGACAATATGAGCCCTGCCATGATGAAAAAGGGCGTCGAAATGGTGGCGGGCCGCGTGCCGACCGAAGCCTCCGGCAACGTCAACCTCGAAACCATCCGCGCCATCGCCGAAACCGGCGTCACCTACATCTCGGTCGGGCGTTTGACCCATTCCGCGGCCGCTGTGAATATCGGCCTCGATTACGAACCGACGAAGTAACAGGCCCTCGCTCTCGCGGGGGTGACGAGTCGAGTTAAGGGGGAAGACTTGTCGCTACAGCCCACCGATGCCGATTATAGTTTCGACGTCGCCATCATCGGCAGCGGCGCGGCCGGCCTGACCGCGGCGCTCCACCTGCCCCGCACCGCCAAGATCGCACTCCTGTCCAAAGGCCCGATGGAAAGCGGCTCCACCGACTGGGCCCAGGGCGGCATCGCCGCCGTCATCGACAAGGACGACACCGCCGACAGCCACGTGAAGGATACGCTGATCGCGGGCGCGGGCCTGTGCGATGAAAAGGCCGTGCGCTTCATCATCGAGAACAGCGCAGCCGCCATCCGCGAGCTTGACGAGCTTGGCGTGCAGTTCACCCGCGAAGGCAACGATTACCATCTGACGCGCGAGGGCGGCCATTCACACCGCCGCGTCGTCCATGCCGCCGACGAGACCGGCCATGCGGTTGAACACACGCTCGTCGGGCGCGTCTCGGCGCTCAAGAACGTCCAGGTCTTCGAGCAATTCACCGCGGTCGATCTGATCTGCGAGCGCGCCAAAGAAGGTCAATCGGGAGCCAAGCCCCGCTGCGTCGGCTTCTACGCGCTCGACAAGAACGAGGGCCGCGTCGTCACCTTCGCCGCCAAGGTGGTGATCCTCGCGACCGGCGGGGCGGCCAAGGTTTATCTCTATACCTCCAACCCCGACGGCAATTCGGGCGACGGCATCGCCATGGCATGGCGCGCGGGCTGCCGCGTCGCCAACATGGAATTCACCCAGTTCCATCCGACCTGCCTCTATCATCCGCAGGCGAAATCCTTCCTGATCTCCGAAGCGGTGCGCGGCGAAGGCGGACGGCTGCTGCTGCCCGACGGCGAGCCGTTCATGCAGCGCTTCGACGAACGGCTGGAACTGGCGCCGCGCGATATCGTGGCGCGCGCCATCGACCACGAGATGAAACGCCTCGGCATCGACAGCGTTTATCTCGACATCAGCTTCAAGGACGCCGATTTCATCGCGCAGCATTTCCCGATGATCTACGCGCGCTGCCTGCAATTCGGCTTCGACATGACCAAGGAACCGATCCCGGTCGTGCCGGCCGCGCATTACACCTGCGGCGGCGTGATGATCGATCTTGCGGGCCGCACCGATCTCGACGGGCTCTATGCCGTGGGCGAGGTTGCCTATACCGGCCTGCATGGTGCCAACCGGTTGGCCAGCAATTCGCTGCTGGAATGCCTCGTCGTCGCGAACGCGGCCGGGCGCGATATCGCCGAACGGCTCGCGACCCTGCCCGCGCCGCCGAAGCTCGCGCCGTGGGATGAAAGCCGCGTGCGCGACCCGGACGAGGATATCGTCGTCAGCCATAACTGGGACGAGATCCGCCGCTTCATGTGGGACTATGTCGGCATCGTACGCACGACCAAGCGGCTGCAGCGCGCCCAACGCCGCATCAAGATGCTGCAGGCGGAGATCCAGGAATATTACGCGAACTTCCGCGTGACCAATAATCTGTTGGAGCTGCGCAACCTCGCCGTCGTCGCCGAACTCGGCATTGCTTGCGCGATGGAGCGCAAGGAAAGCCGCGGCATCCACTACACGCTCGATTATCCCGAGCCGGACGAGAGCAAACCGCCGGTGCCGACGATCCTCACGCCAACCCCTCGGGCGTAATGTCGCTGGCGCCGCTGTTCGATGCGCACAGGGCGCAGTTCGCGGCTTTCCTCAAAACCTTCGACAGCTACGCCGATGCCTTCGCCGCGATCGGCGAGAACACGCCGCCCGAGCCGCGCTGGGACCAGGTGTGGTTTCCGCGCCTCGATGCCTGCGCCGCTTATGCCATGGTGCGCGAACACAGGCCCGCGCGCATCATCGAGATCGGGTCGGGCCATTCCACCCGCTTCATGGCGCGCGCGATCCGCGACGGCGGCCTTGCCACGCATCTGACCAGCATCGATCCCGAGCCGCGCGCGACCATCGACGGGCTGCCGATCGAACGCATCGCACAACGCGTGCCGGATGCGGAGCTTCCCTTGCTGTCGGCCGGCGACATCCTGTTCATCGATTCCAGCCATGTCGTGGCACCCGGCAGCGATGTGGACCACCTGCTGCGCCACGTCGTTGCCGAGCTTGCCTCCGGAACGATCCTGCATTTTCACGATATCTTCCTGCCCGAACCCTACCCGCCCGAATGGGATTACCGCCATTACAACGAACAGACTTCCGTCGCCGCGATGCTGGCGAGCGGCGGTTACGAGCTTCTGTTCGCCGGCCGCTATGTCGCAATAAGGATGACGGACGAGATCGCGGCTGGCGTCGTCGCGCGCCTGCCCCTTCCGGACGGCGCGTTCGAGAACAGCTTGTGGCTGCGGAAACGCTAGATGTTATACGCTACCGCGAGCGCGTGGTCCTTGAACGGCGGATAGCGGTTTGGCCACCCCGCAATCGCATCGCGCAGGATCTCGATGTCGAGCTGCATATAGCGGTCGAACATCTGGAAATAGGCGTTGTCACGGGCCAGGCGACGGCGCGGCGCGCCATCGACCTGCCAGTTGAACCGGTTGCCCGATCCGTCATCCTCGAAATGGCGATGCTCCAGATGCACATCGGCAAGGTAATAGTTGCGCGCCAGCGCATCACCGACGCGATGAATCCATAGATCAACGTTGTAATGATCGAACAGGACGGGCGCCACGTAGCCCAGCGCCTCGTACCACGGCCGCCCGATGATGGGAAAACACGACAGCTTCGGCCCCAGATAGCCGTCATCGAAGAAGATGTTGAAAATGCCGTCCGGCACGCGGCTTGCCACATCTTCGAGCGCGCGATCCCATCCCTTGGTGCGGAACAGCAGATCGTCGTTGGAGATCATCAGGTAGCGTCCGCTTGATTGCCCGGCCATGGCATTGATCGCCTTGGGCGTGCCGATGGCGTCACCCACCAGACCGACCAGGTTGAGACCAGGAAACACGCTCGCGCGGATCTCGGCGAACAGAGATTCATATTGCGGCAACAACGGATCATCGCGGTCAACGTAATAGAACAGTTCCAGCCGTTCGGGCTCGGCCGCGGTTTCCATGATGCTCATGATGTGCGGCGGCAGGAAATCCGGCCGGCCGCGCGTCGGGCATAGGAGCGAAATCGTGCGGCTTGATGTCTCGCTCGGCGCGTCGGTCATGGTCACATCCGTTGATGGGCGTAGGGATCGGCTGCGTCGCGCAATCCATCGCCGAAGAAATTGAACGCCAGCACCGTAATGACGACCGGCAGCGCGGGCAACAGCAGCCAGGGATACAGTGCCACCGCTTCCAGGTTCTGCGCCTCGACCAGAAGCACGCCCCAGCTTGTGATCGGCGGGCGCAGGCCAAGGCCCAGGAACGACAGCGCGGTTTCCGCCAGGATCATCGATGGGATCGACAAGGTAGCGGACGCGATCAGGTGGCTCATGAAATTGGGCAACAGGTGGCGGCCGATGATGCGCGACGGGCTCGCCCCCATCAATTGCGCGGCGGTGCAATAATCCTCTTCGCGCAATTGCAGCAGCTTCGAGCGCACGGCGCGCGCAAGCCCCGGCCAATCGAGCAGCGCCAGGATGAGCGTAATGCCGAAATAGACCGCGACCGGCGACCAAGTGAGCGGTAGCGCCGCCGACAGCGCCAGCCACAGCGGCAGTTCGGGCAGCGAGCGCAGGATTTCGATCACGCGCTGGGCCAGCGAATCCACGAGGCCGCCGAAATAACCCGCCGCACCGCCGATGGTGATGCCCAACAGGAAGCTGATGACGATGCCGACCAAGCCGACGGTCAGCGAGATCCGCGTGCCATACAGCACACGCGACAACATGTCGCGCCCGAGCCGATCGGTGCCGAACAGGAAGAACGTGCCGCCCTCGGCCGGGCAGACGAGATGCCGGTCGCCCTCGATCAGGCCCCACATCCGATACGGCTCGCCCCGGCAAAAGAAACGCAACGGCTGCACGTTGGCCTCGTTGGGCGTGTAGTCGCGTTTCAGGGTGCGCAGATCGAGCCGGTAATCGAGGCCGTAAACAAAAGGGCCGACGAATGTTCCGTCATGGAACAAATGCACGGCCTGCGGCGGCGCGTAGATGAAATCCGTATTGCGGGTCTGCAGTTCGTACGGCGCCAGGAATTCAGTGATCAGGATCGAGAGATAGAAGACCGCCAGGATCGCGCCGGAAATGACCGCGAGGCGATGGCGTTTCAATCGCCACCACATCATCCGCCATTGCGAGGCGAGGTAGAACCGCTCCTGCGCCGCCGTCAGCGCGGTGATGCGATACGGGTCGAACGGTTCGCGCGAGACGAAATGCTCCATCTCGGCTTTTGCCCCAGCTCTCGCTCTCGGCTCGTTCATCTCTTGCCGCCCTCCAGCCGGATGCGCGGATCGAGCACGGCCAACAGCAGATCGGACAGCATCATGCCGACCACCGTCAGCACTGAGACGAACAGCAGGAACGAGCCCGCAAGGTAAGTATCCTGGTTCTTGAGCGCCTCGAGCAGCAAAGGCCCGGTCGTCGGCAGATCGAGGATGACGGCGACGATCACCGAGCCCGAGACGATCTGCGGCAGCAGGTTGCCGATATCGGCGATGAACGGATTGAGCGCGAGGCGCAGCGGATATTTGATCAGGAGCCGCGTCTCGGACAGGCCTTTGGCGCGCGCCGTCGTCACGTAAGGCTTGTTCAGCTCATCCAGTAGGTTGGCGCGCAAACGGCGGATCATCGCGGCCGTGCCCGCCGTACCGATCACGATCACCGGGATGACCAGATGCGCGGCGATGGAGAGGAGCTTATCCCAGCTCATGGGCTGGCCCTCATACATCGGGTCCATCAACCCGCCGATGGAGGTGTTGAACCACTCCTTGCCCAAATACATCAGGATCAGGGCGAGGAGGAAATTGGGAATGGCGAGCCCCAGGAAGCCGACGAAGGTGAGGACGTAATCGCCGACGCTGTATTGCCGGGTCGCGGAATAGACGCCGATGGGAAAGGCGACGATATAGATGAACAACACGACGGCGATGTTCAGCACCATGGAATGGACGAACACACTGCCCACCACGTCCACCACCGGCAGGTCGTAGGCGATGGAGCGGCCGAAATCGCCGCGCAGGATATCGACAATCCAGATCAGGTATTGCTGCCAGATCGGCTTATCCAGGTTGAACTCCGTGCGCAGGAACTCGATCTTCTGCGGATCGACAGCCTCACCCTGGCTTTCCAGCTCGGCGATATAGCTGGTGACGAAATCACCGGGCGGCGCCTGGACGACCGCGAAGATCAGCACGCTGATGACGCAAAGCGTCACGATCATCACGAACAGGCGGCGGGCGAGGAAATGGAGCATTCCTTCAGCCTCTCGCCATACAACGGTCGGCCATTAATAGGACCGTCACCCCCGCGGACGCGGGGGTCCAGTCCGGCACCTGACCTGGATTCCCGTTGCGCGGTTGGCCGCGCACGAGCGCGGTGGCGCGGGAATGACGGCGGAAGAAGAAACTCGCATTGTGGTTACTCACGGCCGCTTCTCCTCCGGCGTCAGCCAGAAAGTATCCGGCCGGTAGATGCCGAAATGCGCACCGGGATCCCAATTGTAGATGGCATCCTCGGGCACGTTGTGCAGGCGCTTGTTGACGACGACGACCTGGGGCACGCCGCTGATCAGGCCGATGGAAAAGACCTGGTCGGAATAGAGATCGAGGATCTCGTGCCAGATACGCGCGCGCTCGGCATTGCTCGCGGCCCCGATCCACTGCGCGTTCAGCTCGGCGAGCTTCTTGGCTTCGGGCATATCCACCGCTTCGCCCGAGCGGCCACGCGTTTCGATATATTGGCCCCATTTGGGCCATTGAAGCTGCTGCTGCGTGGTCGGTGCGAATTCCTGCGGACTGCTGGACGCGGTCGCGATACCGTTCTCGATACCCGACCACATGGACATGCGGATCGATCCGGCGAACACGCCGTTGCGCAACAGATCGCGCGTCAACGGCTTGGCGATCAATTTGATGCCGATGCGTGCCCAGGAATCGCGGATGAGTTCGAGCAGATCGGCGGGCTCGGTCTCCTCGGTCGCGAAAACGACGGTGATCTCCAGCGGCACACCGTTGGCCATCAGGCGCGTGCCTTGCGCATTGCGCCGTCCGAGGCCTACCTCGTCCAGCAGGCGGTTCGCTTCCGCCACGTCAAAGCGCGTCCAGCGCTGCGCGAAGTCGGCGTCATACAGCGGGCTCTCGCGCAGAACCAGGTTCCCCGTCTCGCGTGCAAGGCCGTAATAAATGACCTGGTTAAGCTCGCGCCGATTGATGCCGAGCGACAGCGCACGGCGGAAGCGCACGTCGCGCAACAGCGTCCGCCAATCAGGGTCGGTCGCCGACAGGTTGGGGAACAGCGCCCAGCGTGCGCCTTGCGCCGTCTTCCATAAATAAGTCCGGTAACCGAAATCATCTTCGGATTGCTTGATGACCGTATAGTTCTGGAAATTGAGCCCGCGCGCCTGAAGGTCGGTCTCGCCCGATCCCGTCTTGATCGGGATCAGTCTGTTGTTGGTGATATTGATGCGCACCTCGTCGATGTAGGGAAGCTGGCGCCCGTTCTGATCGACCCGATGGTAATAGGGATTGCGCTTGAAGACGAAGCGGCGCGACGGCGGCTCGGTCGTCAGCACCCAGGGATCGAGCGACGGCAGGTGCGGGTTATGGTTGCGGTATTGCTGCCCCATCACATAGTGCAGCGCCATCCAGTTGCGCTGCGAGGCCGCCTTCACCATCTCGTCCAGCTTCTGGGGATCGGCGTGTTTGATGTGGAACTGCTTCAGGTAATGCGCCGGCCGATAGATATAAAGCGGCCGCGGCCCCGCGAGCGCGGTCAGGAAATAAGGATTGGGCTTCGACCAGGTGTAGCGCACGGTCAAGGCGTCGATCACCTCGAAGCGCGGGCGTTCGCCGTCCACCAGCATCTCGATCGGCAGCGGATCGTTGGTGTCTTCCCAGGAGGCCACGTCCTCGAAGTAGTAGCGGAAATCCTCCGCCGTGAAGGGCGCGCCGTCGGACCAGCGGTGGCCGGGGCGCAGGTGGAAGGTAAAGATACGCCCCTCCTTCACCTCGAACGCCTTCAGGATATCCGGTTCCAGTTTGTAATCGCGGTTGTAGCCAACCAAGCGTGCGTAACCGTAGACCACCATCTGGCGCGTCTCGGCATCGTTCGCCATCAGCATATCGATGTTGCCGCCGTTCACGCCCGGATCGGCGAGCGTGACGACCGAAGGCTCGCTCGGCACGCGCTGCTCCACCGGCGGCAACTGGCCGGCCGCGACTGCCTCGGCCAGCGACGGTGTCTCGATCAACGCCCAGGCGGCGGGCGCCACAGCCAGCATGCCGATAAACGTCACAAATGCGATCAGGCGCCTCACCGCGCCCTCCGGAACATGTTCTGCTCCTGCGACATGCGCACATGATGGCCCGCGGAAACCTGCATGAGGGCGAGGCGCGCATCCGCCGTCACGGTGAAGGGCGCCGGCCATTCGGCGGGATCGGAGGCGCGCCCTTCCATCAGCGCACGCAGGTCGAGCTTGCGGTCGGGATCGGGGAACGGCACGGCACTGACCAGTGCCCGCGTATAGGGATGAACCGGATCCTCGAACAGCACCTCGCGCGGCGCGATCTCCACCAGGCGGCCCCGGCACATCACCGCGATGCGGTCTGAGATGTAATCGACCACCGCCAGGTTGTGCGACACGAAGATATAGGTAAGGCCGAGCGCATCCTGCAGGTCCTTCAGCAGGTTCAGGATCTGCGCCTGCACCGAGACATCGAGCGCGGAGACCGGTTCGTCGCAAATCAACAAATCCGGCTTGAGGGCGAGTGCGCGCGCAATGGAGATACGCTGGCGCTGCCCGCCCGAGAAGGAATGCGGGTAGCGGTTGAGGACATGCGGATCGAGCCCGACCAATTCCATCAACTCCTTCACCATCTCCGTTCGATAAGCGCGATCGCCCACCTTATGGATGACCAGCGGTTCGGAGATGATGTCGAACACGGTCATGCGCGGATTGAGCGCGCTGAACGGGTCCTGAAAGACGTATTGCATGCGGCGTCGATAGGGCACGAGATCGGCGCCTGAGAGTGCAGTTAGCGCGACCGGCTTGCCGTCGTCGTTGAATGCGACCTCGCCTTGGTCCGGATCGAGGGCACGCATGATGATCTTGCACAGCGTTGTCTTGCCGCAGCCGGATTCGCCCACCAGGCCCAGCGTCTCTCCGCGCCGCACTTCGAAGCTCACATCGTCCACCGCGCGGTGCGTGAGATCGCTCTTGCGCCCCTGAAACTCCTTCACGATGGCCGAGACGCGCAGCAACGGTACATTGTCGTCTGCCGCCTCGGCAACGTCCGCACGTGGGGTGAGCAAGTGTCCCGTTGCGGGCGTGATTTCGCGCAGCGGCTGAAGCCGCTCGCCGTCCTTCATGTTGAATCGCGGCACCGCGCGCAGCAGCGAAGTGAGATAAGGATGCTCGGGGCGGCGGAAGAGATCGTCGATGCTCCCCGCCTCCATCACCCTGCCCTCGTACATCACAACCGCCGCATCGGCGACGTTGGCGACGACGCCGAGATCGTGGGTGATCAGCAGGACCGACATCTTGAGCTGGTCCTGAAGATCGGCGAGCAGCTTCAGGATCTGCGCCTGGATCGTAACATCGAGCGCGGTGGTCGGCTCATCGGCGACCAGAAGTGCTGGACGGCAGATCAGCGCCATGGCGATCATGGCGCGCTGGCGAAGGCCGCCCGACAGTTCGAAGGGGTAGGCGCCGAGTGCGCGCTGCGGATCGGGAAAACCGACAAGGGCCAGCATGTCGCGCGTTGCACGCAAGGCGTCGCTACGCGAGGCGCCGTGATGCAGGCGCATCGCCTCGGATACCTGATCGCCGATGGTATGGACCGGCGACAGGGACGTCATCGGTTCCTGGAAAATCATGGACATACGCCGGCCGCGTAAGCTTTGCAGGACGCGGCCGCGCGGATCGAGGCCCGCGATATCGACAGTTTCAGCCCCATCGGGATCACGGAACAGCATACGCCCGCCCGCGATGCGCCCATTGGGCGGCAGGATGCCCAGGATCGCCTGCGCGATGGTCGATTTCCCGGAGCCGGATTCTCCGACGATGGCGAGTGTGCCTGCCTGGGGAACGTTGAAAGACACGCCGTCGACCGCGCGCACCAGTCCGCTCTGGACACGGAATTCGACGGAGAGTCCTTCGACGCTCAGCAGGTCCTCCATGCTAACGCGCCTCGCCTCCCTCGTCCTCCGCGTCGGCGGGGTCGAGCCGTGGGTCGGCGATGTTCAGATGGCGCAGGTTCTCGAGGGTCGAATCCTTGAAGGTGAGCCGGTTGCGCGAGGCGGCTTCGCTTGCCGCCATGACGATGTCGCGAAAATCTTCGATGCCGGACCCGATATTCATGGCGACACCCGGCCCCTTCAGCTTGAGCTCCATGAACCCCTTCATGCTTTTCCAGTTCGTGAAATACGAAAGCTGGAATTGGCGAAGCTGCTCCCACGCGATGGTGCGACGGCGGAATGAAATCAAGGTGATGCCATGATCGTCCACGATCACGCGCGTGATCTGGCGGATCACCGTCTGCCACAAAAGAAGTGCGAAGACCGCGCCCATCACAATCAGCACCACGACCAGATAGAGCGCGGGCTCAAGCCAGATGAAGGGCGCGATACAGATGGCGAGGCCAATGACCGCACGGATGTAATCCCGACCGAGATCGGTCCGTGTATAGGCGTATTCCGAGTTCATGGCGTGTTGACTGGCTTTTAGTTGTTCAAAAACGGCTGAAGCGTGAAGGCCATCCCGTCGCCGGCCTTTACCTTGGCGATCTGCTGGTCGGGATCAAGCGTATCGACGGGACGATAGACGAAGGCGATCTCGGCCCGGCTGGGAATATTGTGTTCGCCCACCTGCACCGGCACACCCATCTTGTTGGCGATGCGCTGCGACAGCAACTCGCGCGAACGGTCCTCGAGCGCCGGCGAAACGATGATGGCAAAGCCGAGATCGTCGATCCGCGCCGCCATATCGGTATCGCGCGTGCTGGTGCGTATGCGATCGGCCACCGCGCGGGTGAACTGCGCCACATCATTCTTGTCGAGTGCGCCATTCAAATCAAAGCTCTGCGCCGCATCGAACCACAAAAGCCCCGCCTGTTCGGAATAACGGCGATTGCGCGCGATGGCCAGGCTCAAGCGATCCCGGAACAGGCGACGGTCCGGCAGGTCGGAGATCGCGTCGTGTACCGCAGAGGCCGAGACGAGATCGCGCGTCGTGCGTTCCAGGCGTTCGGCGATGGCCTTGGTGACGCGCGTGCTCATCTCGACATCCTCGGCCACCATCTTGAGGAACACATCCTTGGAAATGGTCATCACCGTCAATTCCCCGGCCGCGCGGACGGTGGCGCTGCGCGGTGCCTCGCACAGAAGGGCCAGTTCCCCGAACAGTTCGCCCCGCCTCATGCCGACAATGCGGCGCGGCCCGTCGGCGGTATGGATGATCACGTCCGCCTCGCCATCGACGATGATGTAAGCCTTGTCGCCGACATCGCCTTGATGCAGGACCTCTTCGCCCGGCGCGTACGTAAAGCGTTCGGAGGCGAACGACAAAAGCTTGAGCCGCGCACGCGACAGGCTGGCGAACAAGGGAATACGGGCCAACACGTCGATCTCGTCGCCAAAACCCGAATCGGAAGCGGTGGTCACCGCCTTCGGCATGCCCGCGCCGCCGCCTGCCAAGGTCGCGATGCGCCCGCTTTCGACGCGGAACACATGGTCGAAAGTCTGCACCACGTCGCTGCCGCTCAGCACCGCGAAGACGCTGCGTCCCTCCATCTCAGCGCGCACGCGGCGCAGGAGAGCATCCTGGCTTTCGGCATCCAACGCCGAAGCCGCTTCGTTGATGACGAAGATATTAGGCTGCTTCAAAAGGCCGCGCGCGACTGACAGGCGCTGACGCTGGCCGAGCGACAGGCGCGAACCACCAATGCCGACATTGTAGCCGAGGCCCAGATCGATGATGTCGGTACGCAGGTCCATCTCGCCGATCACCTCGGCAAGCAGCTCGCCCACGCGCTGCGCGCTTTCGGCGCGTTCGCTGGCAAGCTTGCCGAACAGAATATTGTCCTGCACCGATGCCGCACCGTTATAGCGTTCGGCATCGAAGAATTCGACCGAGACACGAGCCTCCGCAGGCAGACGTTCGGCGAAGGCGCGGCGCGCGTCGAGGACTCGTGCCTTGAAGGCTTCGTCGATCAGCCCGACATGATGACGCGCCGCGATCAGGCGGAACGGCAGTGCCTGCAAACGACCGCGATCCTCGTCGCTGAGCTTATCCAATCCGTCCTGGCCGATACGCTTCAAGATCGCCTGGAATTCAGGCAGATCGTCGGAGCTGATGAAGCTGAAGCGTTCGAAGAATTCATGTCCCGGGGGCAGGCCCTGGAACAGATCGACCATGATCTCGGCCAACCGGTGTCCCTTGCCCAGGAAGTCGCGCGTGAGCCCGACACTATCGAGCGCGGCGAGCACATGCGGGTTGGAGCCCAGCTTATCGATGGTGAAGGCTGCGCCCACCGGCGTGCCGAACAGGATATTCTCGGCGATGGAAGCGTTGGCATTGAAGCGGTCGCGGTCGAACGGCTCGACCAGATCGGAGATTCCTCCGTCGATAAGGCGGCGGCGCAGCAGCGAGCGCGCATCGAGCAGCTTCTGCGTGAACTCGGTGCGTTTCTTTGGGTCCACCGTCTGGCGCAACCCGATCTGGAACACGTCTTCTTCCAGGCCCGCAACCTTGAGGTAATGAATCAGGCGCGGTGTGACGTCCTTCGGCCCGGAGGCACCGATGCGCGCGTAATCGATCCAGTCGGCGTTGATATCGAAATCGAGATTGCCCGATTTGTTGGCCTCGGCGACTTCCCATTTGCGCCTGGTTGCCGCTTCGCCTTCGTAGGACAGCGGCGTCAGCGGGCGGTTCTTCGTGCCGTAGAGCAAATTCTCGCGGATGGTACCGGAAAACAGCACCGGCGCCTGATCGGCATACGCAATGCGCCGCCCGGTAATGGCTTCGGGCAGCATCAGCATGTTGCGCTCGCCAATGGTGAGCCGCCCGCCGGTGGGAAACAGCAGCCGCGCCAGGATCTGCGCGATCTCGCCCTTGCCGCCCGCCGACGATCCGACGAAGGCCATGTGCGTCGGCAGATCGACCGATAGAGACACGCCGTCGATCAGCTTCAGCCCGTCCTCTTCCACCAAGCTCAGGTTCTGCGCGGTCAGGCGGCCGGTCAGCGGCGCATCTTCGGCCGGGTTGTCCTTGAGCACATTGGGCGCGAGCAGGTCGGGCAGGTCGAACCGCTCGATGATCTGCTCGTATTTGAGCTTCGAATCTTCGTAGTGATGATAGTAATCGAGCAGCGCCTTCCACGGCGCGGTGACGTCCTTGTAGGCGGCGAGCACCGCGAGCAGCGCGCCCAAGGTCAGGCTGCCCTGGATCACCAGGTAACCGCCGATGGAATAGAAGAAGAAGGGCGTCAGCAGCGACAGGAAGTTGTTGAGGCCCTTGATCGCGAACTTGCGCCTATAGATCTCGAAGCGGATCGCGTAGATGCGCCCAAGGCGCGAGGAGAAATCCGCGAGTTCGTATTGCGAGGTATCGTTGGCGTGGATGGCGTCCGCGCCGGTCACCGTCTCGCCGATACGTTCGGCGAGCTTGCGCACGGTGACCACGCGTTCCTTGCCCAATTGCTGCACGCGCTTCTGCAGCTTGGGGATCAGATAGCCCTGCACGGGATAAAGCGCGACCGCGGCAAGTCCGAGCCGCCAATCCTGCACGAACATGAAGGCCATCAATGTGACCAGCAGTCCGCCCTGATAGGCCGGCAGCGAGATGGACTCGCCGAAGAAGCCGCCCAGGGGTTCCGTCTCCTGGTTCACCATGGAGACGACCTCGCCTTGCGAAGTCTTGCGGAAAGCAGGCAACGGAAAGCGCAGCACGTGTTCCAGGATCTGGTAACGCAGCCGGCGCAGCATGCGTTCGCCCGACGCGCCCCGATAGGTGTTCACGATGTATTTGAACTGGCCGTTGATGAAGATCAGCGCCAAATAGAGGCCGCACAGCACGCTCAGCAATCCGATCTGGTCGAACTGGAAGCCCCAGAATGCGTGCGGCCAATCGGTGCCCCGGATCGCCTGATCGACGATCGTTTTTGGCACGTAGAGCGAAAAATAATAGAACGGCAGCGCGACCAAGGCGACCGCCAGCAGGAAGAACTGATCCCTCAGGCTGTATCGGAGTACGTAACCGAAGACGCCCTTTTCCATGCTGCAACGCCTCGTCGCATCAACACGCGCGGTTGATTCCGAAATGACCCGATTTGAGATGACCCCAAAGCGGCCGGGAGCCTACTCGATTCGGCTTCGGAATCCAAATCTCCATCACCTTACCGAGACCAGCCGAGAGGCCAGCAATTCCGCCGATTTCCGCGCCCCGTGGAGGTCGATCCGAGGGGCCGGTGAAGGAGAATCCTGGGATGCCTTTTCCACGAGTTCCGCAAGCGCCGCGACGCTCAATTCACCTTCCGGGATTTGGCGCACGCGGCCGAGTTCGGCGAGCCGTCGCGCACGCAGCGTCTGTTCCGTCTCGTGTCCGCCTGCATAGGGCACAAGGACGGCGCGCGCACCGGTGGCCAGCACCTCCATCACCGTGTTGTAGCCGCCTTGGGATATGGAGAGCGCGCAGTTGGCGAGCAGCGTGGTGAAATCGGCGCGCGCGCGTTCGACCACGATGCCCGGATCGGCGCAGCGGCACAGATCATCGAACACGGCCTCGGGCAATCCCTGCCCCGCCAGCAGGCGCCAGGTGGCCTTCGCGAGCGACGTGCGCGCACGGACTTCCTGCGCGGTGCGCAACAAAGCCTCGCCGGTCGCGCTCGATCCGGCCGAAACGATGACCTCTCCACGTCCCTGAGACCCAGTCGGCATCACGGGTTCAACCACATAGCCGGTGTATTGGATGAGGTTTGCCAGCTCGCGCGCACGCACGAAGGTCGCATCAAACGGAATGAAGTCGGGATCGCCATGCACCAGGATGGTGTCGAACCAGCGTCTGGCCGTCTCCACCATTTCGATCTCGCGGTCGGGGCGGTTCTTTTCCACCAGGATGTCGCGCACGGAACAGACGATCTGCGCGCCCCGCCCCTTGGCCGCTTCGATCAACGGCAGCAATTCGCCGCGCAACGCGCGCCGGCCGAACGGGAACATCTCAACCAACAGGGTCGCGGGTTTCACACGCTCCAAAACTTCCAGCAGGACGGCGCGGCGGCGGGCGAGATAGGCCTCGTCGACTGCCTCACCCTGTTCGTCGACCATGCCCTGAAAGGTGCGGTCGGCGGCACGCAGCGGCGGCAGTTGGACGAGATCGAAGCCGCTGCGGTCGAGCACATCGACCGGCTCGCCGCCCGAGGCGATGGTGACTTGCAGCCCCGCCGCGTTCATGGCGCGCGCCAGGCTCGCAGCGCGCTTCAGATGGCCGATGCCCAGCAGGTGCTGCACATAGAACAGGACGCGCTTATTCGCGCTCATAAATCGGCCTTATAGCTCGGTCAGGGGGAGGTTGAGCCGGAAGAGACTCGGCGTTCCATCGTCGGCGATGTCGAACAGGTGCGCGCAATTATCGCGCGGGCGTTCGGCCGCCTTGCTCACCATGTCCCAATTGGTCGCCAGCGCGTAGATCGCGCGGATGACGCCGCGATGCGCGACGATAGCAGTCGGCCGCCCGCGCCGCGCCAGTTCGGCCAACAACGGGCGCACGCGCGCCTGGACCATGCGCGGGCTTTCGCCGTTCGGCCCCTGGAAGTCGAGGCCCTTCGCTTCCCACGCCTTCATCAGATCGCCGAGCTCGGCGCGAAGATCCGGGATGGTGCGGCCTTCCCAATCGCCCCACGCCATCTCGACCAGGCGCGGATCCGTCGGACAGACCCGGCCGCACAGGATTTGCGCCGTCTCGTGCGCACGCTTCATCGGGCTCGCCAGCCAGTCGAAGCCTGTAAGTTCTGCAGGCACGTGCCACGTGCCGACCGCGATCCGGCCGAGTTCGTCCAGTTCGATATCGGACGAGCCCTGGATCAGGCCGCGCCGGTTCCAATCGGTATCGCCGTGGCGGATAAACGCGACCAGCGTCATTTCGGCGTCATTTTATCAGGGTCATTCCACCAGCGCCCTGAGGCGCCGGTCGAGAATGTCGGCCGCACCGTCGAAGTCGTGGTCGGCTTGCACCTTTTTTGCAGCCGCCAGCCCCAGCTTGCGGCGCCGGTCCGGGTCGGCGATCAGGCTGGCCACGGCCGCACCGAACGCATCGGCATCGCCCATCGGGGTCAGGATGCCGGTCTTGCCGTTGGCGACAACGTCGCCCACCCCGCCCGACTTGCCGGCGATGACCGGCAGGCCCGCACGTTGCGCCTCGAGGATCGCCATGCCGTAAGCTTCGTCCACGGCCGGCCATAGGAACAGATCGGACTCGGCATAAAGCCTGGCGAGCCCTTCCTCATCCGACCGGCCGACGAAGGTGACATTCGGTCCCGCAAGAAGCTCGCGGACCTCGGCTTCCGCCGGGCCGTCGCCGACCACAGTCAAGGTCCAGCCCGAAGGCGGCAAATGGCGGAGCGCTTTCGCCAACACCTGGTAGGAGTCGAGCTTCGCACCGGCCCGCATCATCGCCACGGTCACCAGACGGGCCGATCCATTCGATGGGCGGTGCTCAACCGCCGGAACCGGCGGTAGGAACGGCTTCAAGCGCACCAATCGGTCCGGGGTTTTGAGCAGCGGCTTCACGCATGCCTCGTCGGCGGAATTGAGGCCGAAGACCAGATCGGCGCGGCGGATCGCCGCTTCGACCCCGCGATGGTTGATATCCCACGGTCCGGCGGCGCGTTTCGGTGCAAAAGAGGCTTCGGCGACCACGTAGGGGATGCCCAATGCATCGGCGACCTGCGGGCCGATCCAATCGGGCGCCTTGTAATAGACGTGATAGGTGAACCACAGATTGGGCCGGGCTTCCGGGCTTTTTGCACGAAAGGTGGTGGCGAGCGTGGTCGCCAGCTCGCGCGCATGGACATAACCTTCCTGGATGGCGAAAGGATCGGGCGCGGGCAGATAGGAGACGAACTCCGAGCCGGTCTCGACATTATGGCCGCGGGCTTGGAGCGCCGCGATCAGGGCGCGCGCCACGCGCCGGTCGCCCGAGGGCACCGGCGACGACGCAGGCTTCATCGGTGCATAAAAGGCGATGTTCATGGCGTCGGGTTCATGATGTCAGGTTCATCATGTCAGGCAACCTTGTCGGCCGGCTGCGCCGAGGCAGGGGCCAGCCCGAATTTCGGCAAAAGGGACTCGACGCAGTGCCGGAAGTCGAATTCGCGCCGCACCCGGATCTGCCCAGCCACGCCGAGACGGCGGCGCAGGCCCACATCGCGGATCAGGCGATCCAACCCGGCCGCCAAGCCGTCGATGTCGCCAGGCTCGACCAGCAATCCGCTCACCCCGTCGCGGATCAGTTCCGGGATCGCCGATACACGTGTCGCGAGACAGGGCAGCCCCTGCGATTGCGCCTCCATCAGCACGTTCGGCAGGCCGTCGCGGTCGCCGTCGGCGGCGATGCGGCTCGCCAGCACGAACGCGTCGGCGGCGCGGTAATGGCCCAGCAATTCATCCTGAGACATTGCTTTAAGAAACGTAATTTTTGATTTAATGCTAGTAGCTTGACTAAACTTCTTCATCTCATCCGAAAGCGCTCCACCGCCGATATGGGTGAAGGTCCACATGAGGTCGGGGGGCAGTTTGGCGAGCGCGCGCAGCACATCGTCCACGCCTTTTTTCTCGACCAGGCGGCTGACGCAGAGCAAACGGACCGGCTCGTTCTGCGTGTAGCTCCGCGCCGGCGGCGGGAACCGGCCGAGATCGATGCCGTGGTAGACCCGTTCGATCCTGTCCGGATCGGCAGCGCGCGCGGCGAGGTATGCCCGGTTGGCCTCGGTGCAGGTGGTCACCCACTTGGCGCTCGCCAGCTTCTCCGACAGTTCCCAATCAGGTGTCGTGTAGATGTCGACGGCGTGGGCCGACGCGCTCCAGCCCAGCCCCAAGATCAGTGCGGCGTAACGCGCCACCGATCCCGGCGTGTGCAAGAAGTGCGCATGAAGGTGCCCGAAGGCCGGATCATGTTCGGCCGCCAGCACCATGGCCTGTCCCCAGCGCCGCACCCGGTTGGGGGTCGGATCGCGCCGCAAGTCCGCGAGCCAGACCGATCGCGCTGCTTGGTATCCGGCGAGCCCACGGACCTTGCGCCAGGCACGCCAGACCCGTCCGGGTTCTTGGCTCAGGTATTCGGGCAGGTACAGAACCTCCGCCGTGATCTCACGATGGACCGGATGGACGTGGGCTTCGGTCGGACGGCGCAGGGACACGATGCGGATGGGAAGGCCCGCCGCCTCAAGTGCGCGGATTTCCTGGGCGATGAAGGTCTCGCTCAGGCGCGGATAACCCTTGAGGACGATTTCGGCCGGCGTCACGACGCTATGCCTACCGCGCGCGGTGTACGGAGCGCCCGCCCCACCCCGCGTTCGACCAGCCGGTTGATGTTCGCAAGCCCGTCGAGCAGGCCGGGGATAACCACATCCGACGGGGGCGCCTGCTGAGTGAGCTGGCGGAGTGCCGTCGCCATCACGCGGCCGTCGCGAATCCCATCGTCGGCCAGCAGCGCGGTGAGCCCCAACGCCTGGGCGCGCGACGCGCGGATGTACTGTTCGAGGCGCGGCTGAGTGCGTGGGATCAACAAGGACGGCTTGTCGAAGGACAGTATCTCGCAAAAGGTGTTGTAGCCGCCCATACCGACGATTCCAGCGGCACGGCTCATCAGATGTTCGAGATGCGTCTCGAAGGTCAGTGCCACCACGTCGGGCAGCACCGCGACACGCGCCAACAGCCGTTCCTGCACATCGGTCTGCATGAAGGGGCCAAGCACGACGAGGGCCGGATAAAGCAATGAGCGGTCCGCCTCGTAGGCATTGAGCACCCAGTCGAACAGCCCCTCGCCGTCCCCACCGCCCCCTGCGGTCACCAGGATGTAGGGACGCTCGCCGAAGGGCGGATTGGGAACCGTCACGCTGTGCGGCACGGCAGTCTTAAGATAGCCGGTATAGACCGTCTTGCGGTGCACGCTGTCGGGCAGGTCGATGCCGCCCAGCGTGTCGTAGATCTGCGGCAGGCCGTAGATCCAGATCTCGTCATATGACTCCTCGAGCGCAGGCAGGACGTTCTTGCGGTTCCATTCGGGGGCCAGCAGCGCCGGTTCATCCAGCACGTCGCGCAGGCCCAGTACGCATTTGGTACCACGCGCCGAAAGCATCTTGAGCGTTTCGGCAACCTCGCCGCGCAGGCCCAGTGGTTCCTTATCCACGATGAACAGGTCGGGATCGAAGGTATCGGCGGTCTGGCGGATGATCGCCTCACGCAAGGCAATGGTCTTGGCGATGTCGAGGCTGGAGAGACCCAGCGATGTATAATCACCATCGGACAGCTTGATGACGCCCGGGATGCGCACGAAATCGACCCGGTCGCCGAAATCGAAACTGCCGATGATCGGCGAACCCGACAGGATCAGAACGGAAAGGTCGGGATCAGCCGCCACCAGGGCATGCGCGATCGTGCGGCAGCGGCGCAGATGGCCGAGGCCGAAACTATCGTGGCTGTAGATAAGGACCCGTGCGCCGGCACGCTCGCCCGGGATATTTTCCGGCATCGCCCCCCCTGCTCCAAAACTGGCGTCAAACCAGTATCGGAGCCTAGTGTCTCATGCCTCCCGCAGATCGTCCATGCGATAGACGAATGCGTCATCCGGGCGGATGCGCGCGCGGATATCCACGCCGGCTGTCGGTGTCGGCAAAACACCGGGATGACGACAACGGAACACCGCCTCGCCGCCCAGCTTGGCGCGAAACTTCACGAAGGTGTCACGCCCCAACGGACGGGCATCCAGGATATCGACCGGACAGCCGACCGTGCCGAGTTCGATAGCGTGCTCGCGGAACACCACCGCGACCGAGCTGCCGTCGCGCCAGCCCGGCACCGGGACCGGACCGAACACGGTTTCGGCGACACCGTTCTGCGCTATGGCGTCGATGCGGTTGATCTCGCCGAAGAAGGCGGCGACGTAAGGGTGCGCGGGCGCAGTATAGACCGCGTTGGGTGCGCCTTCCTGAAGGATGCGCCCCGTCGGCCCCATCACCAGCATGCGGTCAGCCATGAACATGCCTTCCTCCGGGTGATGGGTGACCAGCAGGGTCGCGACACCCGACGCCTTGAGCAATCCCAGTGTTTCCTCGCGCACCTGGAGACGCGTGTGCTGATCGAGACCGGAGAACGGCTCATCGAGCAACATGACGGCAGGCCGCGGTGCCAGCGCACGCGCCAAGGCGACGCGCTGCTGCTGACCGCCCGAAAGCGTGTGGGGATAGGCACGCGAGCGATTCTCCATGCCGACCTGAGCCAGCGCGCGCGCAACGCGAGGTGCGCGTTCGGCTGCCGGCAGATGCGCAAGACCGAAGGCGACATTCTGGGCCACATCGAGGTGCGGGAACAGGGCATAGTCCTGGAACATGAGGCCGACATTGCGCGCCTCGGGCGGCAGATGTCGCGTCGCGTCCGACACGACGCGCCCGCCCAGCGTCACCGTGCCCGCGTGCTGATGTTCCAACCCGGCCGCGATCCGCAGCAACGTCGTCTTGCCGCAGCCCGACGGGCCGAGCAGACAGACGATCTCGCCCGGCGCGATGGCGAAGTTGAAATTCTCGAACACCACATGGGCGCCGAAGGCGTGGTGAATGTTATCAAGGCGCAGCCCGGTCATGCGGCCTCCGCCTGCGGCAAAGCGACCTCGCCTCGCGACAGAGGATCTTCGCGCCGCCGAACAATCGCGCGGCTCAACAGGATCACCGGCAACAGGCCCGCCAGCACGATTGCGAGCGCGGCGGGCGCCGCCTGGGCAAAGCGTTCGGTCATCGTATATTGATGCACTTGGGTGGCCAGGGTCTCGAAGTTGAATGGCCGCATGACAAGGGTCATGGGCAATTCCTTCATGCCGTCCACGAAGACCAGGATCAAGGCGACAAGGATGCTGCCGCGCATGATCGGCAGATGCACACGCCACAATGTGCGCCCCGGACCCGCGCCTAGCGTGCGGGCCGCGCCATCGATGGACGGCGTGACGCGCGAGAGGCTCGTTTCCATCGCGCCCAGGCCGAGTGCCAGGAACCGCACGACATAACCGAAGGTGACGGCGACGATAGTGCCGCTGAGCAATAGGCCGGTACCCCAGCCGAAGTTGGTGAACAGGAATTCGTCCAGCGCGTTGTCGAACGTCGCGAGCGGAATGATGACACCGATGGCGAGCACCATGCCGGGCACGGCGTAACCGACACCGGCGAACCGCGTTGCCGTACGCAAGAGAGCACCGTCGCGCAGACGCGCGCCGTAGGCGAGCACGATGGCAATCAGCACGGCGATGACTGCGGCGAGGCTGGACAGAAGAAGAGAGTTCCCCACCGAGCTCAGGAAAACCTCGTCCTTCACCATTTCGACATAAAGGACCGCGTCATAGACCAGCCAGGCGGCCGGCAGCAAGAAACCCAAAGCAACCGGAATGAAACACGCAACGAACGCGCCGACTGCCCTGAGCGGCGGCAGAGGTGCCGGCTGCGGCGGCGCGAGACGGCGCGTCGTGTTGAAATAGCGCTGGCTACGCCGCGCGCTGCGTTCCAGAACGATCAGCGCCACCATGATCACGACGATGATGGACGCGATCTGCGCCGCGCCCGCCAGGCTGTTCATGTTGCGCCACACGTCGTAGATGCCGAGCGTGAGCGTCTGCACGGCAAAGAATTCGACCGTTCCGAAATCGTTGAGCGTTTCCATCAGCGCCAACGAAATGCCGACGACGATGGCCGGACGCGCCAGCGGCAGCGAAACGGTGAAGAAACTGCGCCACGCGCCCCTTCCCAACGTGCGGCTCACCTCTATCACGCCGGCGGCTTGTTCGAGGAACGCAGCGCGCGCAAGCAGATAGACATAGGGGTACAGCACCAAGGTCATCATCGAGATCGCACCGCCCAGCGAGCGGATCTCGGGGAACCAATAATCGCGCGGACTTTTCCAGCCGTAGAGCGAACGCAACCAGGCCTGTACGGGGCCGGAGAAATCCAGGATCTCGGTATAGATGAAGGCGATCACATAGGCCGGGATGGCAAGCGGCAGCAGCAGCGCCCATTGGAAGATGGCGACACCGGGGAACCGGCACATCGTGACGAGCCATGCCGTGACCACGCCCAGGATCGCAACGCCGATGCCGACGCCTATCATCAATCCCGCGGTGGTCCGCAGATAACGCGGAAGAACTGTGGAAGCCAGATGGCCGAACACCGGCGTATCCGGCGCGATTGCCAGTACGAGCACGGTGACGATCGGACAAGCGACAAGAAGCGCCGCCAGCAAAGCGGCGGCGCTCCATCGATCCCACGTCCGCTTGGGTGCGGACGCCCTATAGGCGGGATTGCTTAAAGACGGCACAAGTTTCGATTAGCCGTCGAAGTCGACCTTGTCCATGATCTTGCTAGCAAGACTCCAGTTCCTGGCGACGGTCTCGAGGTTGATTTCCTGCGGCTGGAAGCTGCCCCAGGATTTCACCAGCGGTGCGATCTCCGCACCCGGCTTCACCGGATATTCAAAGTTCACTTCGGCGTACATCTTCTGCGCCATGTCGCCGCTCAGGAATTCCAGCAGCTTCACCGCGTTGTCCTTGTTCTTGGCGTATTTGGTGATGCCGGCCGCCGAGACGTTCACCTGCGTACCCTTGCCGCCGAAGGTCGGGAACACGATAGTGACAGCGTTCGCCCATTCCTTCTGCTCGGGCTGCTTATCGTTGGTCTGCATCAGGCCCATGTAATAGGTGTTCATGAGCGCGACATCGCACACGCCGTCCTTGATCGCCTTGGCTTGATCGCGATCGCCGCCCAACGGCTTGCGCGCGAGGTTCGCCTTCACACCGCGTGCCCATTGTTCGGCCACGGTTTCGCCGTTCTGCGCGATCATGGCGGCCAGCAGGGCAACATTGTATTCATGCTTGCCGGAGCGCGAGCAGACCTTGCCCTTCCATTCCGGCTTGGCGAGATCTTCATAGGTGCTGATAGCGCCGGGCTTCACACGGTCCTTGCTGACGTAGATCACCCGCGCGCGCGAGGTGAGCGCGACCCACAGGCCATCCTGCTGGCGGAAATGATGCGGGACGTTCTTTTCGAGCACCGCCGACTTTACCGGCTGCAACAGATCGGCCGAGGCGAGCTGATCGATACGGCTGACGTCGGCGGTCAACACCACGTCGGCCGGCGTGTTGCGGCCTTCGGCCCGTAAACGCTCCATCATGCCAGTGGCGGCATGGACGATGTTCACCTTGATCTTCGTTTCCTTGGTGAACTCATCCAGGATCGGCACGATCAGGCTGGGCGTACGGTTGGAATAGAGATTGACCTCACCCTCCGCAGACGCAGGGGAAGCCCAGGCTGCGGCGGCACCTATGGCGACGCTCAGAGCCAGCATAAACTTGGTTTTCATTTGATTACCCTCACCGTTGGACTTGATACGTCCGCCTGTCCCCTGCACACGCGAACGTGAAATCAACAGTACTGAATTAACACATGAGATTGCAAATCATTTTCATTTAGAAAAGACGCGCGCTTCTCAAATGCGGTTCCGGAAGGGTCATCGCGGAACAATGCTTACTCTATTTTCACACCGGAGCTTTCGAGCTGAGCCCGCAGGGCGGCGGCATACAAATTGTTTAGCCGCTCAATTGACTCATCTTTCGCCGCGATAACGCACTGCAGGTTCTGGATCGTCGCCGAGAGGGATTCGACGGTGCGCGTCAGATTCGCGAATTTTTCTTGATACAGCCGAGCATTTTCCGGGCTCGGCGCCACCATGCCAGGCACCGGGTAGAAATTCTCCGGATCGTTCCTGAATTCGTTCACATAGCCCTTGTAACTAAGCTGACGCCCATTGAACTGGGGGGTCAGGAGATCCAGCACATGTTCTACGTCGACGCGCGGGCGAAGTTCGTCCTGATACGACAGGATCAATTCGGCGGCGCAATCCTCCAGGTTATGAAGTTCGTAGAGGCTCGCGAGCTTAAGGATTTTTTCGCGTCGCGTGTCCGCGTCCAATCCCGCCAGGATTCCCTCGTCGGCAGAGAAGTCACGAAAATAGAACGCATCGGCCCAATAGACCTGTCCCGATATCGTCTGCGCCGGCTGCCGATACATGAATTGCATCGGCAGGACTGCCCGCGAGTAGGTATACGGAGCCAAAGTATAGAGCGAGAATCCCCGTGAGCGCAGAAAGCGATCTATATTGGCGAAGACGTTGGCGCCCGGGTCCGCGTCTCCTTGGAACTGACATTCCACATAAAGCCCCAGGACGGAGCGTTCCGCCAGAGTGTGTTCAGATGCCAGCAACACCTCAAGATCATTGCCGTCGGTGTCGACCTTTATGAAGTCGACATGATCGAGGCCCTGTTCATTCACGAACGTATCGAGGTGAATTTTTTTATTCGTGAACGTCCTGGGTACAACTCGCTCGGCCGCCGAAGCCCCCCAAAGCTCCGGATTATAACCTGTCGTCAGATACAGCTCAGGCGGTACTGCCATAGCGCTGGACCGCGACATCCAGGATTGAATTGTCGTGCGGGCCGGTTTCTCGAAGGCCCAATGATTGCGATCCGTAAGGCCAATGAGATTCGCGAAATAACGGATATTTTCCGGCGATTTGCTGTTCTGTTCGTCGCAATCCTCGATCCAGGGATCGAAACCGTAGGCTCGCAACCGATCTGCGAAAATGTGCCAGTGTTCGGCAATGCCACCGGCCGAGCCGACATCCAGCAGGACGAAGTCTTCCCGACCCAACAACCCGGCATCCAATAAATATCGGGTCATCTTTGGATTTTGACTGGGCATTCGAGTCTCATGATGGCGGCGACGTGTTAACGGATTCTGAACCGATCCATGCAACGATCCTAATCTAAATCGACAAGACCAGACAGAATCATGAGCATGATAAAGAGTGGGAAACGTGCCCTTGTTCTCGGCGCGGGCGGGTTTATCGGAAATCATCTCGTGACGCGCCTCAAGGGTGAGGGCTTCTGGGTCCGTGGCGTCGATCTGAAATGTCCCGAATTTCGTGCGAGCGACGCCGACGAGTTCGTCATGGGCGACCTGCGCGATCCCCTTCTCTGCCGCGATACGGTCGATCAGCCATTCGACGAAGTCTACCAGCTCGCCGCCGACATGGGCGGCGCCGGCTACATCTTCACCGGCGACAACGACGCGCACATCATGCACAACTCGGCGCTGGTCAATCTCAATGTGTTGGAATGCGCCCGCACGGCTGAGGTGAAACGCATCTTCTATTCCTCGTCCGCCTGCATCTATCCGGAGCACAATCAACTCGACGCGGATGCACCCGAAACGTCGGAAGCTTCCGCCTACCCCGCCAATCCCGACAGCGAATACGGCTGGGAGAAGCTGTTCAGCGAACGGCTTTACCTTTCGTATCAACGCAATTTCGGTCTTCAGGTGCGCATCGCGCGCTACCACAACATCTTCGGTCCGCACGGAACCTGGACCGGCGGACGCGAGAAGGTTCCGGCTGCGCTCTGCCGCAAGGTGGCGGAAGCCGCCGACGGTGCAGAGATCGAGATGTGGGGCGATGGCAAGCAGACGCGATCCTTCCTCTATATCGACGAATGCCTGGACGGCACCATCTCGCTCACACGCTCCGACTTCACCGGCCCGGTCAATATCGGCTCCGACGAGATGGTCACCATCAATGCCCTGGCCGAGATGGTGATGGAGGTCGCGGGCAAGCGCTTGTCCATCCGCCACATTCCGGGGCCGCAGGGCGTGCGCGGACGCAATTCGGACAACCGGTTGATCCGCGAGAAGCTCGGTTGGGCGCCCAAGCAGCCGCTGATTGAAGGCATCCGCAAGACCTATCCGTGGATTCTCGACCAGGTGGCACAAGCCCGCCCCGCTGCCTCGGCTGCATGATCAAGATATCGCTCGTCACACCGGTTTATAACGGCGCCCGCTTCCTGCCCGCCGCCCTCCAATCCATCGCGGCGCAGAAGGGCAACTTCGAACTCCAGCATGTGCTGATCGACGGAGGCTCCACCGACGGCACGCTCGATATCGTGCGCGCGAACGAATCCCGTTTCGCCTACTGGCATTCGCGCCCCGACGGCGGCATGTACGACGCGCTGTGCACCGGCTTCGAGCACACCGACGGCGAAGTGATGGGCTGGCTCAATTCCGACGATGTCTATTTCCCGTGGGCGTTGGAAACCGTCGCACAAATCTTCGAACAATTGCCCGAGGTGGAATGGTTGAGCACGCTGTCGCCCGCCGCCATCGACGAAAGCGGCCATATCTTCAAGATGCGCAAGATCGCGGGCTTCTCGCGCCAGGCCTTCATCGACGGCGTCTATGTCGGCTTCGACGGACTCGGCAATCCCTATGCCAGCGACTTCATCCAGCAGGAATCCACCTTCTGGCGGCGCAGCCTGTGGGATCGTATCGGCCCAAATCCGCTCAAGCGTTACCGCACGAACCGCCGCCCCGCCGGCGATTTCGCGCTATGGGCCATGTTCGCGGCGGAAGCCGAACTCTATGGTGTCGAAACGCCACTCACCGCGTGGCGCATGCACCCATCGCAATGGACCGACCCGCCGCCTTACATGGTCGAGGTAGCGCATGAAATGAACGAATTGCGGCGCAAGGTGAAATACTTCCCCGCCAAGTTCACCGACGATTACGCCGAATATATCGGCCGCTATATCGAGAAGACGGCGGACGCGCCGGCCGGGCAACAATGGCGGGTGGAAGAAAGCAAGTTTTTCGTGATGCCGAAATCGGACCTCAAGACGGCCATCGCGTTGAATAGGGTATTTTAGACTCCAGCGGCTTCATGCCGGAAAATCTCTACAAGAGCATCCCTATGATCGATTTGGATCATGTTCGTTTGGACTTCCAGAACTTCGGCGTTGCCATCGCTCGTCAGGCCCTATCGGACGAAACCAAGAGCACGATCAAAGCCGGCATCGCGAAGCTGCGCGACGGCATCGCATCGGGTGCGATCGCGCGAACGGCGCGTTTCGTCGACGGTTCGAACCCATACCCCGACGAAATCTATGCTCTGTACAAGAACCCCACGCTGATCCAGATCGCGGCGGTACTGTTGGGAACATCCAATATCTGTCTCTATATGAACCGGATCTTAATGAAAGACGATGGCTGGGACGGAGATGTCGCCATCCATCAGGATGCACCTTACTTCTCCGGGTCATTGGAAAAAGTGACGATCTTCGTTCCGCTAGTGCCGACCGGGCGTTCGCGTGGAGGCCTGATCTTCGTCAAAGGCAGTCACAAGTACGGCGGCATGCCAAGGGGCGCGATCAGACGTGACATCTTCGCACCCATGGAGGATTTCGCACCAGAACTCGAACTCGGCGACGTGATCCCGATGAATCATCTGACGTGGCACTATTCAGAAAAGTCCACCGAGCCCACCGAACGTCCGCTGCTGCAAATCATCTATCAGTCTGCGGCAGACGGCAGTTACGCGACTAAGATTCACGGAGTAGCAGAACCGACACTCGTCTGCGGAAGCTGGCAAACACGCCATTTCGCACCATTGATCGGCAGCGTCACGCCGGACGCCTAGAGCTGGAATTTCTACGCAATGGATGCACTCAGCGTCATTTGGACGAGAAACTTAACCCGGCTTGCCGTCTGCGCGCAGTCGCCGAGCGTTCTGGCACAACATCGCCCCGGCGATCTCGGAACGCACATCGCACTCGTCCCATCGCTCGATGACCCAGAAATCGAAAATATCCACGCGCTCGGCTGGCAACCAAGAAGCTATCTGGATGCTGCCGATATCGATGGCATCATCATCGTCGACCCGGTCGGTTTTCCACTGCTCATGCGTCAGCTCGCCAACCTGATGCGCGCCGGATGCATCATCGTCCCACTCGATCCAGATTGGGTGGTTGCTGAACAAATCCGCAAAGCGGACAACATGTATTGCGCATGGCATACCTCGGCCGCGGCCAATTATGCAGCACGATGCAATTTGCGCGGACACTATCTGGAGTTCGGCACATTCTGGGGCCGCTCCTTCTTCAATTCGTATTTCGAATTCCGGCACTGGCTGAAGGGCGATTTCTACGCCTTCGACAGTTTCCAAGGGCTCTCCACACCGCTGCCCAGCGAAACCGAGGCCACAGCGGGCGACTTCCTTGCCGGCAATTATCATTGCAATCAAGGAAGCTTCGAGGCGATCGCCGATCTCATAGATATGGATCGCAGGCGTCTCAAGGTCGTTCCGGGCTTTTACGATGATGCCCTGAAAGCGGGCGCGGCGCGTATCCTCGGCCTGGAACCGAGATCTGTCTCGATCTGCTATATCGATTGCGACATCCGCAAGCCGACCGAACAGGTTCTCACCTTTGTTAGTGATCTTCTGGAAGACGGCGCGCTGATTTATTTCGACGATTGGCGTCTGTGCCGGGCAAGCCCTCATTTCGGCGAACGCGCCGCAACGCTGGCCTGGCTGAAGGACAATCCTGATTTCGAGTTGATCGATTTCACATCGACCCATTGGCAGAACCAATGGTTCATTTTCCAGCGTAAATAGACCTCCGAGCGAGACTCTACATCGCGCGCGCCGTGATCATGAGATGCCAGCCGAAGATACGCTCGAACGCGCGGAAGACTGGCTGGGGCATGATGCGGAAATACCAATTCTTCACATATCGGTATTGGACGTAATCCGATATCCGATACGGAAAGACGTGATCAACGTAGATATCTTCGACCGCGAAGCCGTGGCGCTCGACCCACGCGCGGGCTGACGACCGTGAATAACTGTAGGTGACTGGGCAGCCGGTCTGCGCCTCGGAATTGCGTGCGATGATCTCGTCCGCACGCCAGAAGGCCCCCTTTCCTTCGGTCATGATGAGCCACAACACCTTCCAAGAATAACGGTGATAGACCATCACCTTGAGCGTACCGCCGGGTTTCACCAGCTTGCGGATCTGCGCCAGTGCGGCATCCGGGTGCGGCGTATGATGGATCACGCCGAAAGAATAGACGAGGTCATAATGGGCATGCGGCAAGGTCTCGGCCAGATGTTCGGCGTCGGCAACCGCGAAGGTCATGCGGTCCTCAAGCCCAAGCGTGCGTGCACCCTGCTGCGCAATTTCAAGTGACCTCGACGACAAGTCGACGGACGTGACCTGCGCACCAGCCTCAGCGAAGCAGAACGACGCGGTGCCCAATCCGCAGCCAACCTCCAGAACGCGCTTGCCGTTCCATTTCGCGAATTCAGCAAAGCCCGGAATATGCGGCTCGACGAAATGTTTGCGTTGCCGCACCTCGAGATAATAGTCGCGCTCGCCGATGGGCTTCAGCGAGTGGCGGATATTGCACGGCCGCGCGTCCCAATAATCGCGGACGGCATCGATAGCTGTATCTTCGAAAATGACATTCATAGAACCCGCTTCCATGTCCGGGGCTTTCCTGCTGCTATAGGGCGTCAGGCTTCGTCCGGCATTCCCAGTTGCTGACGCAGCAGTTCGGCGTATAGCGCCTGCTGGCGTTCCAACGAATAGTTCTGAGACGCAATCGTCGCATCCTTCAGGACGATGGCCTGTTTCAGGACCTCAAGCTGCGCCTCAAGGATCGTAACCCGCTCATCGGTCTTGAGGCTTTCGTCCGGCGCGGTCAGGTCAATGGATCCGGTCTTGAATCCAGCCGGAAAGAACTGCTCCAACCGCGTCTCGAACGCATGCATATATTCATCGTAAGTAACTTGGCGACCGTTTAGGGAAGGTGTCAGAAAATCCAATAACGTCCTCGTGTCGATAATTCTATCGAGGACCTCGCGATGAGCCACGATCAAATCCGCGGCACAATCGGGCAAGCAGTGAATCTCGAACATACATGCGAGCTTCAGGAGCTTCTCCGGAGCCAGGTGGATCGACCAGTAGTCGGCGTAACCCGGTGCACCGGAATCACGGAAATACAGCGCGTCACCCCACATCAATTGGCCGAACCGCGTCTGCGCGGCGATGCGGGTCTCAAACGGCGCCGGCAGCGTGGCACGTGAATAGCGATGCATTGAGGTATCGAACAACAAGAATCCTTTGGACCGCAAAAAACGATCGATGTTGGCCCAGGTATTGGTCCTGTCGCTGACCGGCCCGTGGAACTGGGATTCCAGGCAAAAACCGAGTACTTGATGGCTATCGATGATACCTTCACAGCCCAGCAGCGATTCGAAATCGTCGCCATCGGTATCGATCTTTATGAAATCGACGTGCGGTAGATCCGATGAACGAATGAAGGTATCGATCTGAACCTTCGTCGAAGACATCGCGGCCGACGGCTGCTCCCACCGACCGCTCGCCCGCCCGACCTTGTGCGCGCTACTCCGCACAAACGGATCCATGGCGATGCGGTCAGGGCCATATTCGCGGTGATTCCGCCCAGGCTCGCCGGGCACCTTTTGATGGAACCAATGGGTTTGATCCGTGATACCCACAAGAGCGGCGACATAACTGACGTTCTTATTCTTCTCCGCGTCGGACAGGCGCCTGCACTCGTCGATCCAGGGGTCGAATCCGACCGCGCGCAAATGCTTGCCGAAATGACGCCAGTGAGCGTCGAGGCCGCTGGACACCCCCACATCGATCAAGATGAAATCGTCTTTTGCGAGCACGTCCGACGCAACGACATACTCAGTCATTCGGGGGCGATTCAGGATACGCAGATCGGTCACGGCGATTATCCCTGCCCCAATGCGATATAGGTCACGCTGCGGCCGAGCGTCGCGGGATCGAGCATCCGCCAGCAATCGATGATGATGATGCCCGGCCGATACGCGAGATCCTTGAACGCCTTCCACGGGGTTGCCAGTACGACGACATCGCTTTCCGAAAGAACTTCTTCGGCGCTCGCCGCGTAGCCGATGCGGTTTCCGAGCGATCGACGCGCATGATCCATGGCGACGGGATCGAATGCGATCGTCGGGATATTGCGCTCGATCAGACCAAGCGCCAGATGATAGCCGGCCGACTCCTCAGCAATCACCGCATCCGGCTTGTACGATAAACCGAGGATGCCGACCTTGCCGTCGGTCGAGCGATGACGCGCCGCCATATCCACCAGGCGGATGCTTTGGTCGCGGTTTACCTCGTCCGTCGTTTCGGCGAGGCGCGCCCGGGTCCCCACGGACTTCGCGAGGAACGACAGCGCCTTATTGTCGCGCGGAAAACATGGGCCGCCATAGGCCGCACCCGGCAGGATGAATTTGCTGCCGATGCGACTGTCGCGCCCGATCGCGGCGGTCACCACACGTGCATCCGCGCCGGGAATACGTTCGCAAATATCGGCGAGCATGTTGGCGAAGGAGATTTTCGTGGTGACGTAGGTGTTCACCGACAATTTCGTCACCTCCGCGTTCACGATATTCATGTGCAGGAAGGTGGACTGATTATCGACAACACTGCGATAGAACGTCTCAACTACAGAGCCCGCCCGCTCATCGCCCTCGCCGATCAGGATGATGTCCGGGTTCAACATGTCATGAATGACGTTGCCGAGCGCCACGAACTCCGGGCTGTAGCAGATACCGAAATCGACGTTGCGCTTCTTGCCCGACGCCTTCTCGATCGCCGGAATGATCTCGCGCTCCATGGCGCCCGGCAGGACCGTGCTTGCGATCACAACGACCGAATAATCGCTCCGCTCTTTCAATCCCCGTCCGACCACCTCGGCGGCAGCCAGGATGATGTCGAGCGCGAAGGCACCGCTCGGTTCGCTCGGGGTCGGCACGATCAGCGTCGTCAGATCGCTTTCGGCCACCGCCGCCGCGCCGTCGGTCGTGGCGCGCAACCGACCGCCCAACGTATCCATCAGCGCCTGCAGGCCTGTTTCCTCGACAGGAGCCTTGCCACGGCTCACCGCATCGACGAAGCGCGGATTGACGTCAACGCCCGTGACCTCATGCCCCTTGGCGGCGAAGACAGCCGCAATCGGGCTGCCCAACTTGCCCAGGCCGAAAACCGCTACCTTCATGTTGAAGCAATCTCCAAATCACGCTTACGGCCGTGAACCCGGCCGCCACTGCGGATGCTGTGCATCCGGACCGCATCCAATAAATCCGGGCTGACGAAGTCGGCGTATGAAAGCAAAGGCACAGCCAGCGCCCCTTTCAGATCGCCACACCGCAACGCACAGAAGATCAGAATCCCCCTGGCCCCTTTCAGCAGGCCGCTCTTTCGGATCGTACGCTCGCAATCCTGGAAATGTTGAAGGGCGGCGTCCCGGTCACCTCGTTCGTCCGCCTCGATCATCCGCCGCATGCTGTCCTGAGCAGTCCAGGTCATGCGCCAATAAAGCTGCATCGCCTGCGTGAACCGATCCTCGGCGCGCGCGATATCGTCCGCACGATAGGCTCCCGCCCCTTCGTCACACAGCGCGCGAATGTGCCGTGCGAGAGGGTCGGCGAATTCGCCCTCCTGCCAGTGCCAGTTGTTCGCGGGGTTGTACAGATACCGGCCCGCTTCGGGCATATCGAAAGGTTCCGATGCCTGTTCTTTCGGGGCATCGAAGACCACGAAACCCTGCCGATCCGGCACGTGCGGCTCGACCCTGTTGCGGACCAGCCATTCCACGAGCGGACGCACATCGCCCACACCAACGATCGAACCGCCGTCGCTGAACGGAAGATAGCCAGCATCGAAGGTATAAGTCGGATCGATATCGCCAATCATGGAATTGGCGAAGAACGGATAGATCGTTCGCTCATCAAGCCTGTGTGGAGATAGCCACATGGGCGAAACGATGACACGGCAACCGGCCGGCAATCGCGGCAGAACCCGTGTCCAGACCAGATGCCTATCAGCCTCCGATAGCAGATGTGGATTGATCACGACCAGAAGGTCGTCACCCCTGCCCCACACATCATCCAAGGCGATCCGATCCAGCGCATCATCGATCAAGGTAATGCCCGTTGTGTCGAACGGCGCGAATGTGAGGCCTTCGCGGAATCGAGACAGATCGGGATCGACGGCCACGATCCTGGCGCCGCTTCCGGCCCAGACGCGCAGTGACAGACCGTATCCGATCCCGAATTCGACGATCCGGTCGGGCCGGAGCTCGTCCGCGATTGCACGCATGGCATCGAGCCGCTGCGCGGTCTGTTCGCGGAAATAAACTCGGTTCAAATGGTCTGAGAAGAACTCGACGAGACGCTCGCCTAATGGCCCGTCGTTTCCTTTCGAAGGAGGCGCGAAAGGTAGATTTGGCGTCACGGCACGGCGCTGGCGCATCATGGCCGCGCACCAAAGGCGATCCAGCGCCTGCGTTTCCTCATCTGCCCCGGTCGCGTCCGTTCCGGCGGTCACGATGCCAAACGGCGGATGGAGCAGGATTTGGCTGAGCCCCTCCGCATGCGCCATGTGCAGAAGCAGCGCCGCCGAACGCGCAGGACCTCCCTCGATCTGGGGAAAACCGCGCAACCCCACGAAGCGCGCACGCGCCATCAGCAGGAAATCCTCGCAGCCCGCGACCGCCATGGCCGCCTGCGGATCGGATGTCAGCACCGGCCCGGTGGATGCATCGATACGATAGAAGCAATCAGGATCGAGCCTGCGTTCGGCGAGGAAATCGAGCAGGTCATCCGAAAAGCCGGTGCCCGCCCGGGTGAACAGGAGGAAGCGGCCTGTCGTGCGTTGCGCAGCGGCATTGCGCGCCTCGGCTGCGCCTTCATCGCTGCCTTCGACCAGGATCACCTCGGCGGCAAGGCTGCGTTGGGCGCAACGCGCCACCAATTCGTCGCACCAATGTTGCGCGGTTTCTCCCTCTCGCACATTGGCGATGATGCTCAGATAACACCCATCATCCGCGGCCGGCATCTCCAGACGACCGCTGCGATCGAAGCGCGCGGGAACCGGAGGAAACGGACGCGAGGAAACGAGCGCACCTTGCACTACCGGCCAGGTCTCCCACCCGGCTTTCACTACGATCTGCTCTTTCAGCACATCGGCGGCCAGCCCCCAATTGTCGTCGTTCGGCCCAGGCAGAAGGCGCGACTGGCGGATCATATCGGCACAGAGCTTGTCCAATTCCTTGTCGCTGATCCGCGGGACGGCGACCTTCTTCAATTGATTGTCCATCGTGCCGGCCGCTTCGATCTCCGGCGTCCAGCCCGCAGTGTGTTCGATATGGTGCAGCCACAGCGCGCCGCCCAGACAAACCTCTTCAAGGCCGCCATAGACCGCCGCGTAGCACAGGAGGGAATCAAGGTGGAATGAGAAGATGTCGAGCTCCCAATGTCCCTTGAGCTCGAACCAATTCTTACGCGCCATCAACGTGAAGTCGCCGCAGGCATTGGTATGGATCGGATAGCGCATACCCTGCGCGTCGCCCGGATCGGCGAAGGTCGGATTGACGATCGAATAGGCGCCGGTGCGCAGGTTCAGCGTGCCGTTCCGCCCGCATACGCGCAACGTCGTCTCTTTGGCGATGCGCAGCTGGGTATCGATGTCGGCATCCTCGGGGATGTCGCCATCGGTATCATGGCGGTCGGCCCGGTACATGACGTTCTCGTGCGCCGCACCCGAAGCAAGGAAGGCGAACATGGCATCGGTGAACAGGATGTCGATGTTGGTCGCCAGCACCATCCGGCCGCGCGCGCGGCGAATACCGACATTCTTTGCGATCATCTGGTACAGCGGCAGACCGGCGGCATGCTTGTAGCGATTATGGAGCTCGGGCGGCACCTCGATGATGCGTACCGTGCAATAGGGATGGACCCCGGGCCAGGGCAGCACGTCGGCGAGCTTGGGTTTGCCCGCCGGCGGGTTCCACTCGACGATGATCAGCTCGCATTTCAGCTTGTGGCGGGCCGATAACGCCAAAATGCCGTTGAAGCACAGGCGCATGCGCTTCTTGAGGTTGCCGCCGTGGTCGTCGTTGCGCGACGTGACGACAATGCTGAGTTCGGGTTGGTCAGTCATCCGATCGCGATTTCGCGGCGTTCGCGGGAGCCAATGACGGCCTTCAAGTTCCAATGGTCTTTTTTGAAGGGAAAAGCCCAGCCCAGGCCAAAAATGCCGTTTCCGACAATGGCACAAGCGAGCATCTCAAATCCTTCACGTCTGTTCGCTCAAGGATGGCCCCAGAACGTTAATATATCGCGAACCGGCGCGGAAAAGTGCTGGTTCATGAGGGGTTTGCGATCTCCCAACCTATTGGGTACTAATTTCACTCCACGCGGGGATCGCCGAACTCGTCAATTTGTATCGCTTTGTATGCCGAGTCTGTGTTCAGCCATATGACGTCCACGCCAGCTCGTATCCCACAACTCATTCCCTGGATCGACACCGCGGAGAAAGACGCCGTGGCCCAGGTCCTCGACGACAATTGGCTGACCGAGGGGCCGCGTTCGCGCGCCTTCGCCGAGCGTCTCAACGAACTTATCGGAAGTCCCTATGGCGTTTTCGCGCCCAACGGCACATTGGCCCTGGCGCTCGGCCTGATGGGGTTGGGGATTTCCTCCGGTGACGAGGTGATCGTACCCGATTGCACCTTCATCGGCAGCGCAACTGCAGTCGTCCTGGCCGGTGGCCGGCCGGTTTTTGTCGATATCGAAGAGGAAACCTGCCAGATCGACATGAGCAAGGCCGCGAGCGTGCTGACGCCCAGGACCAAGGCGATCATGCCGGTCCACCTGATGGGCACCGCGGCGGACATGGATGCGGTCATGGATTTCGCATCCCGGCACGGCCTCAAAGTCATCGAGGATGCCGCACAGGGCGTCGGCGTCACCTACCGCGGCCGCCATGTCGGCGCCATCGGCGATGTCGGGTGCTTCTCCTTCTTTGCCGACAAGACGCTGACCACGGGTGAAGGCGGCTTCGTTACGTGCCGGGATGAGGCGACCTATCAACGCCTGCGCCTGCTGCGCAATCAGGGCCGTCCCAACAGCGGCACGTTCATCCATCCGATGATGGGATTCAATTTCCGCATCACCGATCTTCAGGCCGCCATCGGGCTGGCGCAACTCGACAAACTGCCCGAAATCATGGCCCGCAAGGCCGTCAATTTCGCGCTCTACCAAAAATACCTGGCCGGCGTTGCGCAGGTCCGGATCCTGGGGGCCGCCGAGGGCAGCTCGCATGTGCCGTTCCGTTGCGCCCTGATGTGCGATGAGGCGAGCGCGCTTGCCGACTATCTCTCAGCCAACCAGATCGAAACGCGTGGCTTCTTTTACCCCTTGCATAAGCAGCCCTGCTTCGTTGAACGCTATGGAAGCGAGGACGACGCACGCTATCCCATCGCCAATAAGGCACATGAACAGGGACTGTGCCTGCCGATCTATCCCGGCATGACCGAAATGGACATCCGCCGGATCACGGACACGATCAAGAGCTTCTATGGTTATGAGCACGGTGGCGTTCGTCAATCCACCACAGCGCAAAGCGAGCGAAATCTCGCATAACGGCCCGGCGCCTCAAAGGCCGGCCAGGAAATCCGCCAGATTTGTCCCCCCAGCCAGCCCGGCCCGACCTTGCCGCGCCAGCTCCCGCGTGAGTTGGGATGTCGCCTGGACATAACAATCCGCATCGCGGCGAAGCGCGGCACTGTCCCCATATAGTTTGAGATCGAACGGCACCACGAACAGATCGTAGGGCGTCATCTCGGACTCGTTCCTGTCGATCCGGCCAGCCAGGTAGCGGCGCGCGACGGAATGGCTGTCAGCGGCAAACCATTGATCCAGGGACAACATCGAGGTATCGCCGATGATATCCGCTCTGCCATCGCCGGCCCGGACCAAGCGGCGCCGATCATCGGGAAAATGGTGGCTCCGACGAATATCGTTCGGAGCCAGAATCGCCGCTGCCGCCAGGACCGCCGGCGACGGATCATATCCGGCGACCTCGTATTCGGCGTTCACATAGGAATCCTGGATCAGTGTGACGTCCCGCCCATCAAGCGGCACACTCACTAAGGTCACATGCCGGGAGAATAGATTCTGGAGTCCGATGCCGAGGCAGGCTGCGGAAAACCCGAAATGAAAAAAGAGACGCGCCAGAAAGTCCGCCGCCCGTTCGTCGCTTCCGCAGAACGCGGACCATTCGTATCCCAAGAGATAGGTGCCAAGTGTTGTGGGTTCCGCTGTGATTCCGAGCGGCCCATCACAGATACTGGAACGCTGCGCGGCCCACCGCCGGATTGCGCGCACCGCATTCAATGGACGTCCCTGCGCCAGTTCATCCGCAACCGTGCGCTCCAGATGCCCGAACGGCATGATTTTGGCGAAGATCTCGGACAGCGAGAACGTGGCCGGAAGTTCGCGATACCGGACAGTGTTCGACAAGCCATCCCTTGCAACGACCGATTTCCCAAGCAGCAGGCCGGCCCGGGAGAAATCGCCCAGACCGAACGGGGTCTGCACCAACCCCTCGCCTGCCGCCAGATCGAGCCGGAAGGCGAAATAAGGATCCAAAAGGCTCCGTACCATATCGTAAGGCGTGCTTTCGTCGGTCCGGATGAGGACGTAGGAAACCATTCCCGAGGCAAAAAGACCGACGCAGTCGAGGATCACATCGCTGGCATTGCCACCGATATCGATATGAAGGACGTCGATCTGCGACAGACCCAACCGGCTTACCACATCCCGCAACGTGCGACATTGTTTGCGCGATACATTTCCGTCCGTATCTCGCCACCAATCGCCGTTGTAAATGCGGACCATGCCCTCGACAGGTTCGCCACACTCCCCTGCATCCGCCAGGAACCGGTTCACGTCCACGCGCCGTATGGAATCGGCCGTCAACATAAGCATTGTCATGTCGCGGCTGCCGGCATCAGCCAGACAATCCAAAAGTCCTTGCCGTTCGATATCGTAAATCTCGAGAAGCCCGGAATTCGTCAGCGATGCAGGCATATCGGCGGCTGATCCCGGCGCGACACGCCAATCGTCGTCGCGCTGCGGCCGCATCATGCTGACGATCATGTGGCCAGTCGAAAACGCATGTTCGTTCGGAATCGCGAACAGATTTTCCAGGTATTCGTTCCGTCGAGGCGCGGGAAGCAACTTTCCCTGATGCGGATTGAATCGATAGAGGCGGTAATCGAGACCTTCGAAGAAATCGAACACGTCCGCCGACGACGTACCCTGATGGCGGAGCGCGAGGTCGACCAATTCGATCAGAACAGTTGGCCGGAACCTGCGCAGAACGTCACACGCACCCGTCAACGCGGCGAGCTCGGCGCCCTCTATATCCATCTTGATGAAATCGACGCGCGACATCCCTGTCTCTCGAACCATATCGTCGATGGTTTTGAGCACGACCGTCTCGTCGGCGAAATGCTTGGTCGCATCGTATGCGTATTGGCCGAGCGTATTGTGCCCGGCATTCCATTCCTCAGCGATTTTGAGGTCGGCTTTGCCCGACGTCGACGACGCCGCGACATTCAGTGCCGTAACGTTGACCAGATTGTTCAAGCTCACATGGTTCGACAGGCGCCGATATTCTCGTTCGCTCGGTTCGATCGCCACGACGCGACCATCGCGACCGACCAATGCAGCACAATAGAGCGTGTAACATCCGACATTGGCCCCGACATCGATGACGCCCATACCGGGCTTCAGAAACCTCTTGAGCCACCAGAACTCATTCGGTTCATAGCGCCCCGTCAGGTATATGATCCGGCTCATCTCGTTGCCCGGATTGAGCTGGAACTTCAATCCTTCGAGCCAGGGGATGATCACCGGATCGGAAAGGCTCTCCCATAACGCCCGCCGCTCCTCCATTTGCGAAGAGGTATCGGCGCTATCGGTTCCTGTCGTCCAGTTCGGATAGAGATCAACGACCGGCGGCGCCGCGGCGCGGATCAAACTGTTGATTTCTGTCGGGTCCGTCATCCGAAAGTCCGCTCATGCAAGACGACAATGCGGAACCAGCCGCGCGATCAGGGTCCGCATCGCTTGGCCGACCACAAGTGCGGTCTGATGGTTGGTCGCACGGATCAGAGCCTGCGTGGTCGAATCCTGTCCATCAAGGCTGCGCTCCAGCAATTGGTGGTGCGTGAACAAAGTATCCGCCAGGATCGGGTAGAACGCCCTCCAGACATCGCCGGAATTACTGGACTGCACTTTGGCCGCCCACTCGCCACCCGCAAGATCACGGAGCGCCGCCATGAACAAGGCGCCGTAGGTCTGCCATTCCTGCTCTTCCGACCAGGCGCTGTCATGGCGCACATGCGCGAAGACAGGCTCCGCCAAGGTGGCAACCTTTAGCCCGCGTGCCAGCGGCACCAGCGGCGCCCACAAATCCCACCACGGCGCGCCGAGACGGAACGGCGAAGCCGGATAGGCGTCGATCACCGCGCGCTCGAAGAAGAAGAAATCGAATCCGTCCGGATAGGACGTTCCGCTTGTATCGGTGAACGATTCCACATCGGTGCGCGCGCCGAACACGAAGCCCTCTCCGGCCAGCCGGGCAAGCTGGGCGCCCAGATCATTGCCGCCGCGCAGATGGATGTCGGAATTCACGATGCCGCAGACCGGCGCACCGCTCGCCTTCAACGCCGCCAGTAACTGATCGAAATAGACCAGCCTGCGTCGGGTGTGGCGCGTATCAAGCTCGCCCACATCGACGAATTCGACCGACGGGAAGTACGGCGCGAGGACGGGGACTTCGGCCGCGCAATTGACCGACAGGACGCGCAAGCCCCGCGCAAGCCAGGTTTCGATCGCTGCGCGCTGCAGGTCGATATTCTTGGGGGCGATGGACGTCGCCACCGCAATGGCAGCATCCGTCACGCGCAGTTTTCCGCTCTGGTCATCACAGTCAGTATATCGGGGCAAAAGTCTCCATTCTGTTAACTATTCTCGGCTACCTTGGCCTCAGGTCGGCCGAAAATGATCAATCTTTTCATGCATATACCGAAGGCTGCGGGAACCACGTTCCGCAAGGCTGACGGATCGTGAGCGACGACACCGTCCTGGTCGCCACCTCCATCGCGCCGGGCACGCGCATCGACATCCAGCGGCGAGCGATCGAAAGTTGGCGTGCTGCCGGTTTGGACATCGTTTCGCTGAATACGCGCGCAGAGATCGACACGCTCGCGCACGATTTCCCCGATATCGCGTTCGTTCCCGTCGAGCGCACGGGAAAGCTGCTGACCGGGCGCGATCATGTCTTCATCGACGATATCGTGCATCACCTGGCCCACAGCGGCGCGACAACCGTCGGCATCATCAATTCGGACATCGTGCTTGCCCCACTGCCCGGCCTCGCCGCACACATCGCCGAACAAGCCGCGCACGGATTGCTGTGCTGTCCCCGGCTCGATCTGACGGAGGGATCGCAAAGCGAAGGCAGCGTCGATCCCTTCGGCTACGATCTGTTCTTCTTCCGCCCCGAAGCCGCGATCCTGTGGGACCGCACGCGGCTCTGCCTCGGCCAAGGCTATTGGGACCATTACCTGCCGCTGATGGCGATCCTGCGCGGCCATCCAACGCTAAAGATCCTGCCGCCCATCGGCCACCACGCGGCGCACGAGGTCAAACGCGACGACAGCTTCTTCCTGTTCGCCGACGAATTCGCCGCTCTCGCCACAGGCTACATGGCCGACGCTTATCCAGATGAGATCGATTGGTCGATATTCGGCAAGGGTTTCCCCAAGCGCGCCTATGCCGAGACGCGTAAGGCCGCCGAATCGGGCCGCCCGCAGGATATCGAAGCCTTCGCACGCCATATCGACGCGCTGACGCGCTACGTGATCCAGTTCATCGACACCAATTGTCGCCGTGTGTCGCTCGACGGCTAGTGTCCGCGCGCGACGAACGCCTCGACCTTCATTAGATCCTCCGGCGTGCCGATATCGAGGAATGCGAAATCGCCCGCGAATGCGGCGAGCGTTCCGGCGGGCAGCATCTGGAACACATCGCGTTCCAGCGACGGACCATTTGCCGCATCGACGCGATCCAGAAGCGCCGCTTCCATCAGATAGACACCGGCATTGATCGTGCCGGGAACGGCCGCGCCGGTCTTTTCACGGAACGCGACGATGCGTCCGCGCGCATCCAGTTCGACCGTGCCGTATCGCGCCGCATCGGGCACGCGCGCGCATAGGAGCGTTCCATCCGCGCCATCCTCGCGATGCGCCGCGACCAGGGCGCACAAATCAGCGCCGGTCAGGCTGTCACCGTTGAGGATCAGAACCGTCGAACTTTTGAGATGCGGATGGACGAACCGGATCGCGCCGGCAGTGCCCATGGGTGCAGGCTCAACCAGCGCCTGCACATCCATATCTGCGCGCCGATGCGCGGCGAGATGAGCCTTCACCTCGCCTGCGAGATGGCCGAGCGACAGGATGACGCGCTTGGCACCGAATTCCGCCAGCCGATCGAACAGGACATCGAGGAAGGTGCGGTCTCCGACCGGTGCCAGGACCTTGGGCTTGTCGGACAGAACCGGACGCAACCGCGTGCCGAGCCCGCCCGCCAGGATCACCACATCGATGTCGGCTAAGCAATCGGCCAAGCTAATTGCACGCCCGGTTGAGTACATCGTGCGCACGACGGATCTGTTCGGACAGATCGAACGGATGATTGCCGATAAAGAATCCGTAATCATGCGCGATATCGGCATTGGTCATCTCGCCCACCAGTTCGTAATCGTAGTGTGCGATGGCTTCGTGGCGCGGATAACAGCCGCCGGTGATCATACGGAAGCCGATATCGGCGTTGCGCAAGGCGGAGAACACACGGTCGCGGTCGATATTCCGCGCCGGGTTCAGGATGATCGTGAATGAGAATGAGGACGATTTGCCGTTCTCGCGCTGGATGATGAAGCGTTCGTCGTTACCGAACAGCGAATTGAACAACGTCATGTTCTTGCGCCGCGCCTCGGTCATGGCATCGACCTTCTTGAGCTGCACGGTGCCGACGGCAGCGTTCAGTTCCTGCGGGCGCACGTTGTAACCGGGCAGGATGAAGCGATAGGCCTCCTTGAATTCGTCGTTCCACGGCTCGTAGACGCCGACATTGCCGGGCACGTCGCGCGTCCAGCCATGCGCGCGGATCGCACGCGCCAGCGCGTCGATCTCGGGATCGTCGGTGGTCATGATCCCGCCCTCGCCCGTCGAGATATGGTGAGAGAAGAATGTGGAAAAGGTGCCGATGTCGCCGAACGTTCCGGCCGGCTTACCATTGAGCTCGGCGCCCAGCGATTCGCAATTGTCCTCGAAGAAGACGAGGCCGTGCTTGTCCGCGAAGGCCCGCATGACATCGAGCGCCGCCGGATTGCCGAGGATGCTGACGCCCATGATCATGCGCGTGCGTGGGCTGAGCGCGGCCTCCAGCTTGCTCACGTCCATGTTGAGCGTATCGAGCTCCACATCGACGAAGCGCAGCTTCATGCCGTATTGCTGCAACGGCGAAAACGTCGTCGACCAGGCAATGGCCGGAACGATGGCTTCGTCGCCGCGCTGGAACGGCTTTTCTTTGCGGAAGAACAGGCTGGCAATGCCAACCAGGTTGGCCGACGAGCCGGAATTCACCATGACGGCATATTTGCGTCCGATGGATTTCGCGAACGCGCGCTCGAATTCGGCGACCTTGGGCCCCATGGTGAAACGCCCCGACGCGACCACATCCGCGATCGCCGCCTTTTCCTCGTCGTTCCAGGTATCTGCCGCCAGTTCGTAATACATTCCATCCACGCTGTTTGGGTTTGATACGCGGTTATCCAAGCCTGGCTTATAGGGACAATTCGTTATCAACCCCTTATTGGCCTTTATTGGCCCCCGATCGCCCCGGAAACCGCGGCGTTTGCCCTGTCTGTCATATTGATATAGGAAACATGGATCGCATTCTGAAACGTTTTGGGTCGTTGCCATGGCCTCCGACGAACAGCCTCAACTCGATCCGTCCCACCCCATCGATGGGACCTATATTTTTGACTGGCGGCTGAGCCGGAAAGGCTACCGCCTCAACAAACTGGCCTTTTCCCTCGGCACGGCGGCCAATCGGGAGGCCTTCAAGCAGGACGAAGAGGCCTATTACGACCGTTACGGCCTGACCGGCGAGGAAAAGGATCTGATCCGCAAGCGCGATTTCCTCGGCCTGATCCAGCACGGCACCAACATCTACATGATGCTCAAGCTGGGGGCCGCGACCGGCAACGGGCTTTACCAGATGGGCGCGCAGCAGCGCGGCGAGACGTTCGAGCAGTTCCTCGCCACGCGCAACAACGGGGGTGCGCGATAATGGCACGGATCGTCGGGGGCATGGGCTCCTCTCATGTGCCGTCGGTCGGCGTCGCCTACGACCGCGGCAAGCTGCAGACGCCGGAATGGCAACCGCTCTACGACATGTTCGTGCCGGTCAAGGAATGGCTGGCGAAGATCGACCCCACCGTGGCGATCATCGTCTACAACGATCACGGCACGGACCTGTTCTTCGACAAGTATCCGACCTTCGCGCTGGGTGCCGCGGACTCCTATCCGCAGGGCGATGAAGGCTACGGCCCGCGCCCGCTGCCGCCGGTCAAGGGCGATGCCGATTTCTCCTGGCATCTCGCCGAACAGCTCGTCTGGAACGAATTCGACATCACCGTCTGCCAGGAATTGGGCATGGATCACGGCCTGCTGGTCCCGATGAATCTCTGCTGGGATCATCGCCCCGATTGGCCGATCAAGGTCGTGCCGCTCCAGATCAACGTGCTTCAGCACCCGCTGCCGACCGCGCTGCGCTGCTGGAAGCTCGGCCAGGCGCTGCGCAAGGCGGTCGAGGCCTATCCGGGCGACGAACGCGTGCTCGTCATCGGCACCGGTGGCATGTCGCATCAGCTCAATGGCGAACGCTTCGGCTTCATGAACGAAAGCTGGGACCAGCAATTCCTGGATTGGATCGAGGAAGAGCCGCAGCGCGTGATCGACATGACGCACCAGGAATTGATGGAAAAGGGCGGCGCCGAGTCGGTCGAACTCATCATGTGGCTGACCATGCGCGGCGCCTTGACGCCGAAGGTCAAACGCATCGATCGCGGTTACTACAACCCGATGACCACCGGCATCGCGGTGCTCACCCTGGAAGATGCCTAAGTAGCGCTCCCTCGCGCCGCCGTATCAGGTGCGATCCTTGAAAAAGGCGGCCAGATGCGCGATCGCGCTGCGCCCCATGGCAAGGATCGATTCGTCGGCCGAGCCCCCGGTATGCGGCGTGCAGAACAGGTTGGACAACGCCATCAGTTCCGCATCCTCGCAGGGTTCCTGCTCGAATACGTCGATGGCGGCACCCGCGATCAACCCTTCGTTCAGCGCCTGCTTGAGATCGTCCTGAACGACGATGGGGCCGCGCGCCGCGTTGATCAGATAGGCCGTGCGCTTCATGCGGCGCAGCGCATCCAGGTTGATCATGCCGCGTGTCGAGGAATCGAGCGGCGTATGCACCGTCACGATATCGGCTTCCGCATAAATCTCGTCCTTGCTCGCCGCGACCAAGCCGTTGGCGCGGTAATAGTCACCGTGATCCACGATATCGTTGACCAGGATGCGACAATCGAACGGTTTCAGAAGCTCGATCAGATCCTTGCCGACATGCCCGACGCCGATGATGCCGATCGTACGCCCCGAAAGCTGAACGCCGCCGCGTTTGGTCCAATCCTTATTCTCGCGCAAGCCGCGGTGGGCGAAGAACAGGTTGCGGCAGAGCCCGATCATGAAGCCCAGCGTCATCTCGGCGACGCCGCGCTTGTTGAGCCCGCCGGTCCAGCCGAGCGCGACGTTGCGCCGGGCCATCGCCTCGGTATCCAGATTGTCGATGCCGACACCGTATTTCGCGACGATGCGAAGCTGCGGCAGTTGGGCGAGCACTGCGTCGGTCACCGGTTCCAGGCTGACGATCGCGCCGTCACATCCCTTCAGGACATCGATCAGCGCAGCGCCTTCGTAATTGGCGCCCTTGTCGTTGAAGGTGGCGGCGGGAAACAGTTCCAGCAGTTCGTGCCGCAGAACCGGATGCGCCGAAAAGCTGCGCGAAACGCAGGTGATGCGCGGCGCGGCCATTTAAGCCTTGGCTAGTCTCGATGCCGCCGCGACGATATCGGTCGTGTCGATACCGTAAAACCTGTGCAGATGGTCTCGGTCGCCGTTGACCACCTGGAACTTGTCGCGCATGCCGAGCCGCTTCATCGGCCAATCGAGCCGGCCGGTGGCATCCACCAGCGCTTCCATGACCGCCGAGCCCATGCCGCCTTCGAGAAGCTGCTCCTCGACCGTCAGGATCGAGGCGTAACCCTTGAGCGCATCCGCGAGCGCGGCACCGGCGAGCGGCTTCACGCGCACCAAGTCGATGACCCCGGCGTTGACGCCCTGGCCGGCCAGCATCTCGGCCGCAGCCAGTGCCTTATGCACCAGCGCGCCGCAGGCGATGATGGCGACATCCTTGCCCTTGCGCACTTCGCCGAAGCCGCAATCGACCACCGCAGCAGCACTGTCGCGATAGAGGAACGGAAAGACCTGACGGTCGAGCCGAAGATAGCGGAACGCGGGGCTCGCGATGCAACGCTCGGCGATCTCGGCTGCCACCAGCTCGTCGGCGGGCGTCAGCACCTCGATGCCGTTGAGTGCCCGCATGCAGGCAATGTCTTCGGGCGTGAAATGCGTGAGCGTGGCGTGGTCATAGCCGAGCCCGACGCCGACCGCGATCAGGGTCACCGGCAGGTTCATGGACGAGATCACGCATTTGATCTGTTCGTAGCAACGCGCCGTGATGAACGGCGCCATGGCGTAGCAGAACACCTTCTTGCCCGACAGCGCGAGGCCGGCCGCGAGATCGACCATATGCTGCTCGGCGATGCCGGAATGGATGAACTGATTCGGCAGGTCGCGGCGCAGATCGTCCAGCGCCACGGCGCCGAGATCGGCGCTGACGAACAGGATATCGCGGTCCTTGCGTGCGGCGGCGCAGATCGTCTCGATCACCACGTCGCGCATCAGGCGCGGTTTCACGGCGGCGTCCATCGTCAGGCCACTTTCTTTTCAGGAAGGCCCAATTCGGCGCGCGCCTTTGCGATCTGTTCGGCGTTGGGCATCCTATTGTGCCATTCGGAGCGCCCTTCCATGAAGGAAACGCCTTTGCCCTTCACGGTATTGGCGATGATGGCAAGCGGCTTGCCGTCGGTCTTGCCGATCCGGTCGAGCGCGCCCAGCACATCGTCGAAGGAATGACCGTCGATCTCGACTGTGTGCCAGCCGAACGCGCGCCATTTGTCGGAAAGATCACCGAGCGCCACCAGGTCCTCGGTCTTGCCCAGGATGCACAGCGCGTTGCGATCGACGATGGCGACCAGGTTGTCGAGCCGATGGTGCGCGGCGAACATCGCCGTTTCCCAGATCGAACCCTCGTAACATTCGCCGTCGCCCAGCAGCACGAAGGTGCGATGCGCCTCGCTATTGTGGCGCGCGGCCAGCGCGAAGCCCGCCCCCATGCCGAGGCCGTGGCCGAGCGAGCCGGAAATCCCTTCGATGCCGGGAATGCGCACATCGGCATACATGCCGAGCAGGCCGCCCGGCTGGGTGAAGCGCTTGAGTTCGCTCGCGTCGTAATAACCGATATCGGCGAGGATGGGATACAGCACCATCGCCGCATGGCCCTTGCTGATGATGACGCGATCGCGCGTCGGATCATCCGCCTTGCCCGGCGTGTAGCGCACGACGCCGCCGTAATAGAGCGCGGTGACGATCTCCGTGCAGGAATAACACGACGGGATGTGCCCGTTCTTCGCGTCGATCACCATGTCCCAAATCTGGCGGCGCAGCCAAAGCGCCTTGGCGTCGAGGTCGTTGATCCGGTGAGGTTGTGCCACTTGTCTGTTTGCGCCCTATGCCGCACTACGGGTTTCAAGAAGCTTGCGGCGCAGCGGGATCGCCCGCATGCGGCCGATATGGTCGACCACGTCCTGGCCGAACTTGCGCTTCACCAGGTCGAGATAGGGTTGGTGCGTATAATAGGTATCGAACGCCTTGTCGCGGAACCCCAGGATCTCCGCCGAGGTGCAATGATCGTTGGCGAGCGGCGTGCATTCGTAGCCGTGCTGCGAATAATCCTTCCATGTCGCCGGCAACTGGCGCCCTTCCTTGATCGCCTGGGCATAGAGCGGCGAGCCGGGATAGGCCATCGCCGAATAGAAGTTGGCGAATTCGCAATTGAGCTCGAGCGCCAGGTCGAACGTCGCCTGCATGCGCTCCATCGTGTCGTCGGGCAGGCCGAAGATGTAATTGCCGATGATGTGGATGCCGGCACCCTGGATGCGGCGCACGACGTCGATGATGTCGTCGTTGCCGTAGATCTTGTGCGCGCCGTCGCGCACGTGGGTGGAAGCGCTTTCAATACCCAGGCAGACCCAGTCGACACCTGCCGCCTTCATGGCGTCCAGGAATTCGTCCTGCACCGAATCGACGCGTGCATAGGCCCAGATGTTGACCTTGTAGTCGCGCGATTTGAGCAGGTCGCACAGCCCCATCACGTGGCGCTTGTTGAGCACGAACATCTCGTCGACGAACTTCACGTTCACGACGCCATAGGTCTCAGCCAGGAAATCCAGTTCCTTGATGACCGTCTCGGGCTCCCACATGCGATAGGACGAGCGGCCGAACGGCGCGTTGATGCAGCAGAAGCTGCACTTGTATGGGCAGCCGAGGCTGGTATGGATCGCGGCATAGGGGCTGCGCGCGTGGATATGCTCGAACGAATGCCAATTGTGGGCGCGGTAACGCTCCATCGGCAGGAGGTCCCACGCGATGCCGGGCATCTCGCCGTCGATATCCTGCAGCAGCGGCTCGGCGCTTTTCGGCGCGATGATCGCATCGCCGTCGCGCCACCACAGGCTCGGGATGTTCGAAAAATCCGTCTCGCCCGCCTTGAGCGCGTGGAAGGTCTTGAGAATCGTCGCCGGGCCTTCCTGGTCGCAGGCGAAGTCGATGGCTTCTTCCTCCATCGTGCGCTTGGGAAGTGCCGCGATGTGGGTGCCGGTCATCATCACCGCCGCATCCGTGCCGTAGTCCTTGATGCAGCGCGCGATGGCACCGGCCGCGGTCATGTTCTGGGTCGAGGCGGACGGCTGGAAACCGTACACCACGATCACGATGAGCTTCGGCTTGTATTCCTGAGTGGCGATTCGGGCCACCTCCTCGGCGCTGACGCCGAAGGCCGGCGCGTCGTAGATCGCAGCCGAAAGCCCCTTCTTGCGCACATAGGTCGCGAACAGACCGGCGAAAACGGGCGGCTCGATCGCCGAGAACTCATCGCCGAGCCCTTGGTAGATCTGCTTACGGTCGCCCGGATTGATGAACAGGATGTCGACCGCTTCTGCCATGAACCACCACCTAGAAAGCCATCTTCGTCCGCTCACACATCCGTGAGCGGCCATTGCTACAGCGGACCATCATTCCTGCAAAAAACTTAGAAAATGATAAACGGGCTGTAAGGTCAGCGGAATTCTGCGGGTTTCAGGGTACCAAAATTGTCCCCCTCTTGCCACACTCCGGCCGGCCCGACCCTGGCTATGGTCCGCATGAATTCTGTTCACGATCAGAACGTGAAAAGGACGGATTATGAGATTTCTCGGGAAATCGGCAGGCACCGTGTCGCCGATCCTGGCCGCAACATCGTGACGCGCACAGACATGACGGGCGTAGCCAACGTCTTCGCGTTCGACAATCGAAAGGCCGCGGCCCCGAAAAGCGAGGGACAACGTTGAAATGAAAACAAGCGCCTGTCGCGCGCGGCCCAGATTTTTGCCAAGGCCATTTCTTTTCGCTCTGCTTGCCTGTTTTGTCGCGGCAAGCCTTCTTTCCGGATGCGCAACGCCGCAGCTCGACAGATTGCAGCAGAGTGAGCGGCAGGGACTTCCCGAGCGGGCCGAAGTCCCTGCCGTCCCTTTTTTCGCGCAGGATGAATTCTACAGCGGGCCAGCTGCGCTCGCGATGACGCTGGCCTGGTCCGGCCTCAGCGTCACGGAGGACGATCTCGTCCCGATGATCTACACGCCGGGCCGCAACGGAGCGCTGCGGACCGACATCCTCAGCGGAGCCAGACGCTATGGCCGCCTCGCCGTTCCGGTGGAGGATCTTGATGCGCTGCTCACGGAAATCGCCGCCGGGAATCCGGTTCTGGTGCAGCAGAACCTCGGCTTCGGCTGGTTTCCGAAATGGCATTACGCGGTCGCGGTCGGCTACGATCTGAGAGCCGAGACCATCACGCTCAATTCCGGAACGATCGAACGCCTCGTCGAGCCGCTCGCCACGTTCGAGCGCACCTGGGCGCGCGGCGATTACTGGGCACTGGTGGTCACACCGCCCAACCGGCTGGCCGCCTCCGCCGACCAGACCACCGCGATCGTCGCGGCGAACAGCCTGCAGCGTACCGGCCACACCGAAGATGCCGTGTTCGCCTACGAGGCCATCGTGGAGCGCTGGCCCAACAGCCAGATCGGCTGGCTGGCATTGGGCAATGCGCACTATATGCTGCGCGACTACGCCCACGCCGAAGTCGCCTACCGGCACGCGACCAACCTCGGCCCGGGAGAACCGGAATCGTGGAACAATCTCGCCGTGGCCGTGGCGCGTCAGGGTCGCCAGAGGGAAGCACTCGCGCACGCTCAACGCGCGATCGACGTAAGCGGTCCAAGGGAAACCCTGTTCCGTCAGACCATGGCGGAAATCCAGCAGATCGAACCTGCGCCGGCAAATTTCGTGGTGCGCGCGGCGACGCGCTGACGCCTGATCTTCGCGCGGCGGGGATGCGCGCCGGCACGCCGCTCTTGTCAAACGAGGGCGCCCCATGCCACAGAGGCGCATGCCGCTCTCCCTGATCGATCAGTGCCTCGATACCAATGGCCTGTGGTCACAGCTTTTCGGGCACGCCTCTCAGTTCCTCGGACGCGGCGCCCTGTTCCTCGATCGCGACGGGGTCATCGTGCAGGAGGTCAATTACCTGCACCGCAGCCAGGACGTGCGCATGATCAACGGCGTCGGCGAGGTCATTCATCGCGCCAACCAGGCCGGCATCCCGGTGATCGTCATCACCAATCAGGCCGGCATCGGGCGGCGCTATTACGCCTGGGAACAGTTCGTCGAGGTGCAGGAACAGATCGCTGCGGAACTCGCCGTCCATAATGCGAAGATCGACGCGGTATTCGCCTGCCCGCATCACGTCGATGCCCGCGCGCCCTATCAGCACGACGATCACCCGGCACGCAAACCCAACCCCGGCATGATGTATATGGCGCGCGACTCCTTTGGTATCGCGCTTGAACGCTCCTGGATCGTCGGCGATCGCGCGATCGACATCCGCGCCGGGCGCAATGCCGGCCTCATGGGCGGCACGCATGTGCGCACCGGCCATGGCGGGCGTGTTAACGAACGTGAGACAGCGCTCGCGCTCGCGACCGACACGTTTCAGGTTCGCGCGGCCGAATCGATTGCCGATCTGCTGCGCGATACAACCCTGTTCAAGGGCTTGCTGGCTGCCGACCAGCGACAGTAACGGGCTTCAAAACCGCTCTAGCGGCGGTAACGCACGAAGTCGCTCCAGGCACTTTCGAGGCGGCGGAGGTTTTCCACGAGGTTCGCGAGTTCATTGGCGCCGATTCCGGCGCGTTCGAGCGCACTGCCCTCTAGCGCCTTCATCTTGCGGATACGGTCGCATACGGCCTTCGACTTTTCGGTCAGGCGCACGCGCACGGAACGCTTGTCGTGCTCAGACCGCGTCTGCTCGATATAGCCGCCTTCGACGAGCTTCTTCATATTATAGGAGACGTTCGAGCCCTGGTAATAGCCGCGCTCGATCAATTCCTTCATGACGAGCTCGTCCCCACCGACATTGGCGAGAAGGACCGCCTGGACCGGCGTCAGGTCACGACAACCCATGCGATCAAGTTCGATGCGTACGACATCGAGATAACGCCGGTGCAGGCGTTCGATCATCTGGGAAAGATCAATCGGTGAATCGTCCACAGCCGCTATATACGTCCTATCCCGATCGTTCTGCAATAAATTTCAAGGGGTTAGGATTGGTCGTACGTAGCAGCCACAATGTCACAACCGTTACCAGAGTAAATGTCTATTTCTACGTGTCAGCCGGCACTATAATTTTCTATCATCCAGTCGAGAAGCTGGGCTGGTCGGCTAGGAGCGACGGTCGTCAATGGATGACTTTAATCTAACGCCGGACGTATTGCGCACGAAAAGCAAGGACGAGCTGATCGAGATCGTGCATGCGCTGAGCCGCACGACCGCAGCGCCCCCCTCGTCCGAGGCTTCCGACGGCACCTATAAGTTCGAAGATGTGATCCAAGGTCTCTTCGGGGACACGATGGTTCCCATGGTCATGGTCGACGAGTCCGGGCGGTTCTGCCGCATCAACCGTGCCTTCAAGGAGGTCACCGGCTACGAGGATGCCGACATCATCGGCCGCCGGATGGGCGACAATACACACCCGGCCGACCACGAAGAAGTCGGTGCCATGCTCCGCGTCCTGCAAAGCGGCGGTGTCATCAACGAGGCGACCGAGAAGAAGATCTTCCGCAAGGACGGCAGCGTGATGAACTGCAAGGTCAAGCGGCGGATCATCCCCGACCGGAACGGTGCGGCCAAATTCCTGATCAGCGAGATCGTCGACCTCACCACCCAGCAGAACCAGACGCTCGAAATCTACCGCCAGCGCACGCTGTTCGAGACCCTGTTCTGGGAAATGCCCGACGCGCTGATCTTCCTGAAACCCGACCGCACGATCCGCATGTACAACGCGGCTTACGCCGACCTGTTCGGCTACAGCACCACCGAACTGATCGGACAGTCCACACGACCGCTGTTCGCGAGCGAGGCCGAGTACAAACTCCGCGGCCGGATGACCCAGGAAGCCGATCGCAGGATCGAGCCCCATATTCAGGAATTCCGCCGCAAGGACGGCACCGTGTTCATGGGCGAGAATATCGGGGCGGTGGTGCGCGACCACGACGGCACGATGCTCGGCATCATCGGTTTGGTGCGCGACGTCACCGACCGCGACAAGACCCATCGCGCGCTTGTCGAAAGCGAACGCCGCTTCCAGGATTTCGCCCAGGCTGGCGCCTACCGCTTCTGGGAAACCGATACCGAGGGGCGCTACACCTATCTGTCTCCGTCCAACAAGTATTTTCCCAATTCCGGGGAACTGCTCATCGGCCACCATCAATTCAAGTCGCCCAATTTCCATTACGACGATCAAGACCTGAAAGCCGTGTTCGAGGCCATCGCGCGCCGTGAGCCCTATCAGGACTTTCACCATATGGTGACCGACGCACACGGCCGGCGCTACCGCGCGTCCTCCGGCGTCGCCGTCTTTGATGCGGACGGGCACTTCGCCGGTTATCGCGGCGTGTCGCTCGACGAGACCGCCGAGATCCTGGCGCAGCGCGAGGCGGAAACCCTGAGTGCACGCTTCCACGCAGCCATCGAGAATTTCCATGCCGGTTTCGCGCTGTGGAGCGCAGATCGGCGTTTCGTCACCTGCAACGAATATTACCGCCGCATCAGCGGCATATCCGCCGAGGCGTTGAAGCCCGGCAATTCATTCGAAAATTTCATCCGCGAACGTGCGAAACAAATCCAATTGCATCGCGGCATCGATCCGGAGCCGTGGATCGCGGAACGAATCGCCGATCTCGACGTGCCGACGACGTCGCACGATTATGCCGATCCGGACGGCAAGTGGTACCGCATCACCAAGCAACGCCTTACCAACGGCGACACACTTTTCTTCGCGGCCGACATCACCCTCGCCAAGATGCGCGAGGATGAGCTTATCGCCGCCAAGCTCGCCGCCGAATCCGCGAGCCGTGCCAAAAGCGAGTTTCTATCGAACGTCAGCCATGAATTGCGCACGCCGCTGAATGCAATCCTCGGCTTTGCCCAGATCTTCGAGCGCGCCTCGCCATCGATGACGGCGGAAAAGTTCGCCCGCTTCGGCAGCATCATCCGCGAGAACGGCGCCTATCTGCTCGACCTCATCAACGGCATCCTGGATCTGTCGGCAATCGAGGCCGGCCGCGTCAACCTCGTCGAGAGCAGCGTCGAACTTGCCGCACTCGCCGACGATGCCTTCCAGCTCGTGCGGCTCCGCGCTCAGGAGGACGACATCAACCTCGTCAACTCCATCGGACAGGAGGCGCCGCGGCTCCAGATCGATCAGCTCAAGATGAAACAGGTCCTGGTGAACCTGCTGACCAACGCGATCAAATTCACGCCCGCAGGCGGGCAGGTCCAATTGTCCTTCCGCGGCCACGGCGATGGGCTGGATATTATCGTGACCGACAACGGTATCGGCATGACAGATGAAGAGATTTCGCTGGCCATGGAGAAATTCGGACGGATCGGACACTCGCGCAGAGCCGCGCGCGACGGCCTCGGCCTTGGCCTGCCGCTCGCCAAGGAGCTGGTCGAGGCGCACGGCGGAACGTTGCACCTTGCCAGCGTAACCAACGGCGGCACGACCGTGACGATCTCACTGCCGGCGAGCCGCATTCTCGCCTGACCGGGCCATGCTCGATTTCGCCCCGCAGCAAGGAAATCAGACCGACCTGGAAAGCGACGACGAGATTTATTGCGCTGCCTGCGGCCATGCGATGACGCGCACACGCTGGCGCATCGCCCAACGCGACGCGCACGAACATACGGTCTTCAATCCCGCCGGACGGCTGTTCACCATCGTGTGCTTCAAGGAAGCTCCCGGCGCGGCGCTTCACGGCACGTCATCAGCCGATTTCACTTGGTTCCCCGGCTATCGCTGGACCGTCGCACTGTGCGGGGCCTGCGGTATCCATATCGGCTGGCGCTTCGATGCCTCCGACGTCTTCTTCGGCCTGATCAAGCCGCGGCTCAGGGCCGAGAAACTATAAAATCTCCACCCGCCCCCAGGCCCTCCCCTCGTCACCTTTCCCTAAGGCCGCTTGTGGTATCGCCTCCGTTCCGATGCTACGGTCCGGAAAACGTCAACAGGGAGCCGCCACGTGAAAGTCTTCATTTTCGATCTCCTTCCCTACGGCCAGAACGTCGAGCATCTGAAGGTTGACGGCGAATTGCCGCACCCGCTGCCCAGACGCCATTTCGATCCCAAGGTCGCCGTCCAGACCTATGCCGAACATCTGGATGCATGGGAAGAGCTCGACAAGCTGGGTTTCGACGGCGTCGGCTTCAACGAACACCACACCAGTCCCTATGGCCTGATGAATTCGCCCAACCTGATGGCGGCGTCGGCGGCGCAGCGCACCAAGAACCTGAAGCTGCTGATCTACGGCAACCTCCTGCCGATCCATCAACCGCTGCGCCTCGCCGAGGAATTGTCGATGCTCGACTGCCTGTCCAACGGGCGCCTCATCTCGGGCTTCGCACGCGGCATTCCGCGCGAATACAACGTCCACAACATCCCGCTCGCCGAATCACGCGCGCGCTTCGAGGAGGCGTTCGATATCGTCAAGAAGGCCTGGACCGAGGAATCGTTCAGCTATCGCGGCAAATTCTGGAGCTACAACGACGTGGCGATCTGGCCACGACCGGTGCAGCAGCCGCACCCGCCGATCTGGGTGCCTGTGACCGGCAGCCAGGAATCGATCGAGTGGGCGGCGCGCAACAATATCCCGATCACGCCGGGCGCGGGCTCGCCAGGTCTGCGTGAAGACGTCATCCGCTATTTCGCCAAATGCCTGAGGGCGGCCGGCCATCGCATCACGCCCGGCCACATCAAGCTCAACATGACCGCCTATGTCGCCGAGTCAAAGGCGCAGGCTGTCAAGGAAGCAGGGCCCTACACGCTTTATTTCAACCGCACGCTGTTCAGCCACGGCAACACGACCGAGACCAATGTCAACCGCAAGGACGGTTACGTGACCGAGCATGCCTCCGATTACGTCCGGCCCGAGAACCGCCGCGCCGCCGCACGCCTGCGCGAGGATTTCCGCAACATGACCATCGAGGACGTGGCGCGCCAGGCGGAGACCATGCCGTGGGGTACGCCGGATGAGGTCAAGGAGCGCATCATCGCCGCCGCCGATCATGCCGGTGCGGATACGGTGATCCTGAGCCTCAATCGCGGCGCCATGCCGCAGGAGATGTTCGTCGAGCAGATCCGTCGAATGGCGCGCGACGTGCTGCCCGCCTTGCAGGCGCATCAGGTCACGCGTGTTCCCGCGGCCGAGGACGACGCGGCCTGAACGCTTCCGTCTGAAAACTTTCGACCATCGCGTTGTAGTTGGGAACTGCCGCAAGACGAGCCTCACCGTTGATCTCGACGGAAGCCCTCGAACAGCGCTGATAGTATCGAGCGGAACGTCTCCGCCCGATCATGTCAGCGCTCAATTTTCCCCTTCCAACGCAGTGGGTTCGGCGGGATAATGCCGTCAAAATGCACCGTCGTCGGCCACCGGCGCCGGTCGAATAAGAAAAGTTGGGACGGCTTTGTAGTACTCGGAAAACCCGAGGGGAGAGACATATCCATGAGACGCAAATCTTCCAAAACCACCAAGATGATCCTCACGGCAATCGCCGTCGTGGTCATCGGCACGGGCGCAGCCTATTCGCTCGAAATCGGCCCGTTTGCCGTGCAGCAGGATGAGGCGTCCAACGCCCTGTGGAAGGCTTTCGCTGGCAACACGATCAGCTATGCGGGCAAGGGCCGCGGCGGGAACACGACGATTTTCTATGACACGGACGGCCGTATGAAGGCGGTCACTGCCACCGTCTCGACCCCGCTGGAAGGCAGCTGGCGCACCAAGGCGCCGGGCCAGTTCTGCCAGCGCTATGATGGGCGCGACGAGGCCTGCAACAAGGTCGTGCTCGACAACGACGTCGCCAAATTCCACAACGACGATGGTAAGTTGCAGTTCGAGGCAAAAATTCTACCGGGCAATCAGATCAAGGTTCCCGAGGCCAAGAACTGACCTTTCCGGCCCAGGTTCACGAAATCCAAGGCCCGCGCCAACGCGGGCCTTTCTTTTTTGGCGGACTCCCGCCTTTTCTCGCCCTTTAGCCCACGCACAAAAAAAGAGCGGCGCCTCGATCTCTTCGGGACGCCGCCAAGGCCACTGGGGTGTACGCAAGCAAATACTACAACAGCCTCGATCACGGTCAATAAAGATTCAGGTATTAAGCGAGGTTTTCGGGGTTTTATTTTGGTTTATTTAGAAAAAATTTTGCGATTATTTGTATAAAATTTGAGAAAATTTTACATAAAATTTGAAACAAATCGCATGCCATAGCGTAAACCAAGGGATCCTCAAGCTTTCCAGGCGCAAAGCATCGTCGCCAGCAGAGTGTGATCTACTGGTCACCAAGACATAATTTCTTTGATCGCTAGTGAAGCTCGGCGAGGCTCGGCTTTGCCGCGAGCGCGCTGAGCGCTTCCATGCTGAAGCGCCGCAGCTTGAGGTCCTTCAAGAGGTCGATCTGGATGACCTGCTCCGGCTCCAGGTGCTGGGCCAGCAGATTCTCGACAAAGCGGATGAGGTCACGGGTCTGGCCAGGATAGGCGAGCACGTTGCTTACCAGCTCGCGCCGGATCAGCGGCGGGAACCTGAGGATTTCGAGGGTCAGCAGTTTCTTGACCGTGACCGGGATGCGCATCGAACGGAAGATGGTGTCGAGCGCGAAGGAATAGATACCGAAATCGAGCTTGCCCGCCACCTCGCGGGTAAAGGCGCGGAACTCCTCGATGAAGGAACTGGCAGCGACCTGGCCGTCCAGCAGGCGACGGACCACACCGAGGAACTGGCGGTAACGCCGGCGCGCCGGGGTCACCCGGTTGCCGAGCTCGGCCTCGATGGCGCGGATCTCGGCGGCGCGAAAGCGGCCTTCGATCAGGCTTTCGGCCGAATGCTTGACCTCCGGCGACAGCGTCTGCTCGGCGATCAGGTGGAACAGGCGCTCGTATTTGTCCCGCTGCTTATGGGTCAGGCTTTCGACCGAACCGGCCATGGGGACGAGCGCCGCGATGCCGACCAACGGATCCCGGGAATAGATGGCGGCGACGGCGGAGGCTTCACTGATGATCTCGCCCTTGCGAAAATCGTCGGTGATGACGAAGCGGTCGTTGGTGGCCACGGTCAGGTAGCGGCCGAGCTTGGCACAGGCGATGAAGTGGTCGGCCAAATCGTAGGGGCGTCCCTCACGTTCGGAGGCGAGTTCGATACCCAGCGCTTCGGCTTGCGTCATCGCCATGCTCCTTTGCCCCCTGAACCTCGTACTGCGCGGCAGCGAGATGGCGGCCACAATAACCGGCCTCTTTGCATCTCGCCACATGCGGCTTTCCGTTAAGTCACTTAAAGTGAATTCTCATCAATCCACTTAAGGTGATTCATCACATTAATAATTACATATAATATATTGATTTAACGTGATAAAATTTCATACATCAAAAATCACATTAACTCAGAAAGCGCCGCTTGATCTCGTCGGCGACCTGCCCGGCGGCGTTCAACGGAGCATGGCTCCAGGTCTCGATTCGTCCCTCGAAGCGACGCACGAGGCCGCCTTCGATCAGGTCGCGGTGCAGCCGTTCGTGCTTCGCCGTGGCGAACCCGGCCGGGGCATAGAGATAGACCGGCTGCGTGCCGGCGCAGGCCTCGCACAACATCGAGACCGAGTCTCCGGTCACCACCAGGGCATCGCATAACGCGAGGAAACCGAGATACGGGTTGTCGCCGCCCTCGCCCCAGCGATAGGCGAACGCAGGCGCGACACCCGCTTCGGCGATACCGGCGAGTACACCGTCATAGGCCGCACCGGTGCGCGGGCTCGAGGTGACGACCAGACTGCCGCCCGCATTCCGGACCGCCATGGCGGCTTGGGTGCCGAGTGCCCGACCCGCGGCGGCATCGAATGGCCGGCGGATCGTGGCGCCGCCGAGCAGCAACCCCACAATGGGCTTCGCGAACCCGGCGAAGCGGTCGGCCCACGCGGCGCGCACCTCGGCCAAGACCGCCTCGGTCACGCCATGTGGCGCGCCGTCGATTTCCAGCACGTTCGGTCCGCTCGCCCGGTCATGCCGTGGCACCACGATCAGGTCATACTCGCCCGCCCCCATGGCGCCCGGATGCATGATCTGTACGAGCCGGGCCTTGCGACCGCCACGCGTATTGCTTTGGCGCTTGATCCAGCGTGCCGCCGCGCCCGCGCGCCGGCCGGAGGCGATGATGAGATCGGGCCACGGCGCCGCCAGCGCCGACGAACTTTCGGCCGCGAGCCCGAGACGCGACGCGCCCAGCAGCAGGTTCGGCAGGCGCGCCAGGGGGCCGTGGCGGATGTCCTTAACCTCGAACGGCAGACCAAGCGCAGTGGCGACGCCCAACGCCTGATTGGCGGTGCCGCGCCGTTCGTCGGCCAGAACCCAGATCAGGGGGGCAGTCATCGATAGGACGTTCCGGTCATCGACCAGACGTTACATCAATCGGACGAGCAAGGGTCCAAGAAACGGACGGAAAACCTGCCAGCGGCCGACGCTGGAGGCATAGATCGGTTTGCGCACCTGCCACTTGGACGCCCATTGGGATGCCGTGCGCACCACGCCGCGCGCACGATGAAAATCGAGGCAGGCCGTATCCCAGGCAAGTCCGGCAAAACCGACAATCTTGCGCGCCTCCGCCTCGGTGTCGGCGACCAGCGCCTCGTAATCGACCTCGATCATCATCGGCGGCAGGACATCGCGCCAATGCGCCATCAGCCGTCGATAGCCGCGGATGTAATCGCCGAGATGGGCGAGATCGCACGACCAGGCATGCCCAAGGGCGAAGTTCTGCGTGAAACAGGAGAGCGCCGTGTCGAACACATCTCGCCGGATATGGATAATACGCGCAGCGGGCAGCAGGCGCGCGATGGTCGCGAGGTGCAGGTAATTGAGCGGCGTCTTGTCGACGATGACCCGCACACCCTGCGCCTTGGCGCGGACAGTCTCGACATGCACACCGACCAGCGCGGTCGCGTCGCTGGTCTCCGCCTTCGCGGCAAGCTGCGCGATATCGTCGCGCTCACCAAGGCACGCCACATCGGGATGAGCCGCCAGGATCCGTTCGACCAGCGTCGCGCCCGAGCGCGGCAGGCCAACAATGAAAATCAATCCTTCTCCCTGGCCCTCGCCCACACCGGAGATATCGGACATGAAGCTGCCGGCGGGAGATTTCGCGATCAGCTTGTCGATGAGGTGTGCATGAGCCTCGGGGTCGAAGCCGTTGCCTGCCTTTTCGAGTGCGGCCTTGCGCAGCGTATTGGCGAACTGGAAATCGCTGAAGGCACGCACGATGTTGCCGTTGCGCTCGGCCGCGGCGGCGAGCACGAAATAGAGCTTGGTGCGCTGATCGTCGGTGACCCGCCCGCTATCGGCGAGCCGCACCAGACGCTCAGCCTCGGTGCGCGTGAGATCGGCCTCCCCCGCTGTCGAGAGCGCGTACCAGCCTTCGACATTTTCGGGATCAATCTCGATGGCGGTGCGCAGATTGATGATGGCCGCCTTGATGCGCCCAAGGTCGGACAGCACCATGCCGAGATTGACGTATGCTTCGGCCGAGCGCGGATTGACGGCGATGGCACGCTCCAGCAGGGCGACCGCTTCGTCCATCCGTTCGGTCGCGGCACAGACCGACGCCAGGTTGATCAACGCCTGGACGTGACGCGGATCGAGTGCCAGCGCACGCACGAACGACGCCTCGGCTTCCACGAGGCGGCGGCGTTCGAACTGCAGCGCGCCCAGTGTATGCAGCGCCGGCACGAACGCGGTGTCGATGATCAGCGCCGCGCGGCAGGCAGCCTCGGCAGCATCGAGATAGCCGAGACGGCGCAGCAGCACGGCATGGTTGGCGTGCGCCACGGCGTTGCGCGGGTCCCTCTCGACCGCGGCGCGCAGTGCCTTTTCCGCTTCGTCGATGCGCCCCTGTTCGGCGAGCGCGTGGCCGAGCGCGATGGCGACGCGGGTGGAATCGAAAATGTCGGACGGCTCGGCGGTGCGGCGCAGCGCACGGCGGTAGAGTTTCACGGCTTCGGCGAGATCGCCCGCCTTGTGGCAGGACACGGCGCGCTGGACCAGTTCGGCGGCCTCCTGCGCGCGGGCTTGGCCGAGAGCCACAGACGACTCCTGGGACGAATCGAACGATACGCTGGACGACGAAGCCGGACCGCTGGAAATATTACACCACCCCTGGCGCATACGCGCCTGCCCCAGGTTTGAGCCGCGAATGCCGGGCCCGTTTGCCTGGGGGTACGAATTTGCCTAAACAGGACCCGGACTTTCGCATGCGACGGGGTAATAAATGGTAAATGCGCAAACGACGGCCGCGGGTGAAGAAACCGCGCGCATCCTGATCGAGATCAAGGCCGTCAATTTCCGCCCCGCCGAACCCTACAAGCTGACCGCCGGCTGGATGAGCCCGGTCTACATCGATTGCCGCAAGCTCATCTCCTTCCTGCCGCAGCGCCGCCGCATCATCGAGCTGGGCGCCGAACTGCTGCGCAAGAACGTCGATATGAACAAGGTCGATCTGGTGGCGGGCGGCGAAACCGCCGGCATCCCCTACGGCGCCTGGTTCTCCGAAGCGCTCGACAAGCCGATGCTCTACATCCGCAAGCAGCCCAAGGGCTTCGGCCGCGGCGCGCAGATCGAGGGTGACATGCCGGAAGGCAGTCATGTCCTGCTCGTCGAGGACCTTGCCACCGACGGCGGCAGCAAGATCAATTTCGTCAACGCCATCCGTACCGGCGGCGCGAGCGTCACCGACATCTTTGTCGTCTTCTTCTATGGCGCCTTCCCCGGTGCCGACGAATCCATGGCCAAGATGGGCACGAAGCTCCATTACCTCGCCACCTGGCCCGATGTTCTGGCCGCGGCCGAAAAGGGCGGCTATTTCACCCCCGACGCCATCGCCGGGGTGAGGGACTTCCTCAAAGATCCCATCGGCTGGTCCGCGGCGCGCGGCGGCCGCGACAAGCTGTAGCCCGCGATGGTGCGCCTCGTCCGCGAACTGTGGGCGGGGAACGTTCCGCTGGCGCGCGCATTCTGGGAATACGCGGTCCTCTACACCATCCTGATCAACGCCGCCGCGACCATGGGCTCGCTGGCACTCTGGAGCATGGGCCAAATAGCGCTCGGCATGGTCGTGCACCTGGCGCCACTGCCCTACGAGACATTGGTGTTGATCGCGGTATGGCGCTCCGCCGGCAAATACGCCGCCGATCCCAACAACAATCCCATCTGGGCCACCCTCGCGCGCGCGACCGTCACCATCCTCGTCGTGCTCTGTATCGTGTTCTAAAATGCCTGCCTCATCCTGAGCCTGTCGAAGGATGAGTTATCCCCCTCATGCTTCGACAAGCTCAGCATGAGGTTATTGCTTTTGCGTTACGTATTCTGGCCGCCGGTCGCCTTGTGATCGGCGATGGCGCGATCCAGTTCCTTCAACTCGGCGCAGCCGGTCGGGCACAACACCTGGAGGCGCGCGCGGTTCTTCATCGCGTCCTCCGTCTTGTTCAACTTGAGGAACAGTTCGCCCTGGTATTCGAGCGCGCCCTTGTGGTTGGCGTTGAGCTTGAGCGCGGTCTCGTAATTGGCGGCCGCTTGCTTCACATCGCCCTTCTTGCGATAGGCGAAGCCGAGATAGTTATAGGCATCCGCGTTGCGGGGCTCGGCCGCGACGACCTTCTTCATCTGTTCGATGCCCTTGTCGTATTGACCGGCGTTGATCGCCGCACGTCCGTTGTTGAAATCCTGCTGCGGATTGCCGGCGCGCGGTGCCGGCGCGGGGTCCGAGCCCATTGCATGTACCCCAGGCACGGTCCAAGGCGCCGCGAGTGCCAGAAGAACGACCGCCATAAAAGCGGCCAAAGGGGTTACGGCGATAAAAGTCTTCATGACGGAACCTCCTGTTATAGGGACGGATTTTAGCACCCGTTGGATGAACATGCGGCGACGGGTTTTAGTCCCAACCTGTAGGCCGAACGGGGATGGCATGGTTGGCCGTTCGGCCGTCTTAGGCCGCAATAATTGAAAGTTGGATGGCCGGGTCGAGCCCGGCCATGACGACGGAGTCTAAATCGGGATAGAGTAAATCCATGAACCCCATCCTCCGCCTTGCGCTTTTTGTCCTCGCCCTGTTCGCATCGGCCCTGCCCCGCGCAGCCGTCGCCAAGGACACCCTCGTCATCGGGATCACGCAGTTCCCGGCCACCTTCCATCCCAACATCGATGAGATGGCAGCCAAGAACTACATCCTCGCCGCCGTGCGCCGGCCCTTCACCCAATATGACGCGGACTGGAACCTCGCCTGCTTCCTGTGCGTCGAACTGCCGACGCTGGAGAACGGACAGGCCAAGCTGGAGACCACGCCCGACGGTCAGAAAGGTATCGCCGTCACCTACAAGATCCAGCCCGAGGCGACGTGGGGCGACGGCGTGCCGGTCAGTACCGAGGATGTGATGTTCACCTGGCGCGCCGGGCGCCATCCGCAGAGCGGCTTCAGCAACAGCGAATTCTACCGCCGCGCCTACAAGATCGACGTGATTGATGCCAAGACCTTCACCATCCATTTCGAGAAGGTCGAGTTCAGCTACAACGCCATCAACGATTTCGAGGTCCTGCCCGCGCATATCGAAGCCAAGATCTTCGACGCCAATCCGAACGAATACCGCAACCGCACCGCCTACGTCACCGACACCACCAACAAGGGGCTCTATTTCGGCCCCTATCGCATCGCCCAGGTGACTACCGGCTCGCACGTCACGCTGGAACCCAACGAGACCTGGTGGGGCAAGCCACCGTTCTTCAAGCGCGTCACCATACGCGCGATCGAGAACACCTCCGCGCTCGAGGCCAACCTCGTGTCGGGCGCCATCGACAAGATCGCGGGCGATCTCGGACTTTCCATCGACGAGGAGATCGCGTTCGAAAAACGTCACGGCGATCAGTTCAACATCATCACCAAGCCGGGCCTGGTCTACGAGCATATCGATCTCAATCTGTCGAACCCGATCCTCGCCGATGTGCGCGTCCGCAAGGCGCTGCTCTACGCGCTCGACCGCGCGTCCATGACCAAACAATTGTTCGATAACCGCCAGCTTCCGGCCGACGGGCAGATCAATCCGCTCGACTGGGTCCATACCGACGACGTCACCCACTATCCGTTCGACCCCAAGCGCGCCGCGGCTTTGCTGGACGAGGCAGGCTGGACGCAGAAGCGGAAAGGTGCGATCCGAACCAACGCCAAGGGCGAGAAACTCAGTCTTGAATTCATGAGCACGGCGGGCAACCGCTCGCGCGAGCTGGTGCAGCAGGTGCTGCAAAGCCAGTGGAAGAATGCCGGCATCGAGGCACGCATCCGCAACCAGCCGGCGCGCGTCTTCTTCGGCGAGACGGTGACGCAGCGCAAATTCGAGGCGATGGCCATGTTCGCCTGGATCAGTTCGCCTGAGAACGTGCCGCGCGCGCAGCTTCATTCGACGCAGATCCCCAGCGCCGAGAACGGCTGGTCGGGGCAGAACTATACCGGCTATTCCAATCCCGAGATGGACAAGCTGATCGACGCGATCGAGGTCGAGCTCGACCGGACCAAGCGCGAGAAGATGTGGCACCGGCTGCAACAGATCTACGCCGACGATCTGCCCGTTCTGCCGCTTTATTTCCGCGCCAACTCGCACATCCTGCCCAAGCAGTTGAAGGGCGTCACACCCACCGGCCATATGGGCCTCACGCCGCTGTGGATCGAGAATTGGACGTGGGAGGAATAGCGAAGGTCCCTTCCTCCCTCCGTCATGCCCGGACTTGATCCGGGCATCCACGAAGAGGCGCGTCTGCGCCGATATGATTTTTTCTGTAACTCCGACGTGGATGCTCGGGCCAAGCCCGAGCATGACGATATGGTGGGACAGAAAAATCTCCGCATCTCTGTGCATGCCGTCCGCAAAGCCGCGGAAACCCTCGCCTGCCCGCGCGGCGAAAAACACGCCGTCTGTGCATCCTCTGTGCACGGTCTCCGCATCATCTGTGCACGATCTGTGCATCGTCTGTGCATGACACATGCATGTTTCGGGCATGAATCACGCCGCGCCTATCCCGCCGAAAGGCGGAGACGCTTGCGCACGCGCGAGCGCGCCAAGGCTTCCAAGGCGAGACGGCGAAGATCATCGTGCGAGGGTAAGGGATCGATCGGCGTAGCGACGGGTACCGTTTCCGGCACGTGCTCTGCCGTTGCCTCGTCCAGACCGGTGACCGGCATCACGACCAATGGAACCTCCGCCACGGACACATCATCCAATGGCGCGTCTTCTTGGCCCAATGACGCGTCTTCTTGCACGACCGGTTCGGCCGGTGGCTGCGGCTCCCTCTTCTGCGGTTTTGCCTTATGCGATTTTGGGCGCGGCTTCGACTGCGGCGCGGGCTCCGGCGTTTCCTGCGTCAGTGTCGCGATCTCGGCCGCCAGATCACCGTCGATCTCGTCGTCATTGGCCGCGCTGCGCGGCACGCGCCGCACACCGACAAAGCCCGCGATCTTCGCCTGCAATTCGACGATGCGGACGATGGCGAGCGCGTCTTTTTTCTTCGCCGCATCCGTATAGGCGGTTTCGAGCTTGGCCAGGAGCGCGGTGGCGCGCAGGCTTTCGCGCTCAGCCAGTTGCACGCGCAGTTCGTGGATGCGCGCGACGATCTCCGGCCGTTTCAACAGGCGATAGCCGGTGTTGAAGCAATTGTTCTTGGAATAGCCGGCCCATATCGCCGCTTCGCCTGCATTGGCGCACTCGCTATAGGCTTGGCAAAAATCCTCGTATTGCGCCTTGAGTTTGCGCATTTGCCCACCTTCATGTTAGGAACATATAGTGAACAAATCTACCCCAAAGCTAGGCGCGAGGTCAAGAATTTAATTCTAATTTTCTGAAATCGCAGTGCCCTGCTAAGGTTTCGAAACAGTAGCGATACCCCTCTCATGAAATTAGCCAAAACCTTGATCTGTGCGGCTACGCTGGCATGTGCCGGAGCGGGAAGTCATGCCCTTGCCCAGAACATCGATTGGACGGGCGTCGATCGACGGGGCAAGGAATGGATCGAGCGATCCTGCGCACCCGTCCGCGACCTGGGACCCTCGCTCTACTTTCCGTGTATCGAGCGCAATTTGCAGGCGATCCGAAGCCCGGCAGCGGCCATTGATCTGTCGAAATTGGGTCGCGATCAACGCTCGTGGATCGAGCGCACCTGCGCTTCAGTCCGCGACCTCGGACCGTCGCTTTACTATCCGTGTATAGAGCGAAACGTCGAGGCCGTTAACAGCCCCGCGGCTCGCATAGATTTGATGAAGCTAAGCCAGGACCAACGATCTTGGATTGAGCGGTCCTGTGGGACGGTCCGCGATCTCGGACCATCCTTTTTCTATCCGTGCATAGAGCGAAACGTACAGGCCGTTAACAGCCCTGCGGCTCGCATAGATTTAACGAAGCTGAGCCGGGACCAGCGATCTTGGATTGAACGATCCTGTGCGACGGTCCGCGATCTCGGACCATCCCTTTACTATCCGTGCGTAGAGCGAAATGTCCAAGCCATCAAGGATGGTGCACAATGACCCACGGCTTCGCACACGTCCCTAAAAGGCTTCGAGAGCACGTTCGGCATTGAATTCCCATTGCGCGCGACGTGGTCGCTGCTCGCGCAGTTGACTGGCAGGTTCAAATGCGTACGGAAGCGCTTTTCTTCAGTCTGAGTCTGGTTTGTCTGGGCGCTTGCGCAGCCGGCCCCAAGCCGGAGGTGACAGCCGCCCAATCGGTGTGCGCCGCCGCCTATGGCGATCCCGCCCTCGATCCGATCCGGGGCCGGATCCCATTCGCGGACGACGCCGCCACCAAGGCAGCGATGAGCTATTTGTCAGATACGGGCCGACCAACCGCGATCGAACGCCAGGCTCTTCTACAACTGGATTCGGCAAATCGCCGTTGCTGGGATGCGTGGGACCGGGTCGGGACCTCACCCCACATCAACCAGGCGCGCGTCGAGGTCAGTTCGGCGCTAGCCCAATTGTACCGGGGCGAGACCAGCTACGGCGATTACAATCGCCAACGATCCGAAGCATTGGCTCGCATGCAGGCTGCCTTGCAGCAGGAAGACGAGCTACGCCGGTATGGAGGCGGAGGCGGCCGGTTTTCCATCGGGTTCGGAATGGGTTTTTGGCGTTAGGTGCGCCCTTATAGCTCGCAGCGGGCGGCTCGCATCGGGGTTGGCGAAAGGCAAGTTTCCATGGACACCCATTCCGCCCCGCCCTATTTAACGTCCATGGCCACCGCCGTTCAGAAACGCTCCACGAAGAAAGCTGCCCTCGACGCCGCCAAGTTGGATGATCGGCAGATCGAGCGCATTGCGCGCGCGTTGGCGGAGCCGCGCCGCTACCAGATCCTGCAGCAGATCGGCGCCAGCAAGGAGCCGCTGCCCTGCACCGCGCTGCATGAGATGCATGACATCAGCCCCGCCACCATGTCGCACCACCTGAAGGAGCTGGAGACCGCCGGCCTGGTAGACGTGACGCGCGAGGGCAAGTTCATGAGCCTTACCGTGCAGCGCGGCGTGCTCAACGCCTACCTCGCGCATCTGGCGAAGATCTAGGGCTCCGACCTTTCTCACACTCCCGTCATGGCCGCACCCATGCGCGCTTGCGCGTGGCAGACCGCGCGACTCCCGGCCATCCACGTGCAAAGTGACCTTTCGTCGCCGAAAAGGTACGCGGTAGCGCCGACATGAGTCTTTTCGTGCTATCGCGCTTTCGTGGATGCCCTGGTCAAGCCAGGGCATGACGGCAGAGTTGAATGGTGCGCCTCCATCATGGCCTGAGTTGAAGGTCGCGTTTCCGCCGCTTCCTCCCCGCCTCGTCCAAATCCGCAACGCGGCGTTGCGTTCATGGAACGCCGCTCCATTCGTTTGTCATTTGACTCCCATCCCGAATAGTTAGATAAGCATCGAATTGTTCGATGGTTATCGAAACGTCGAACGGACAGAGTGTCAACGGAAACCTGGCCGCCGCTGCCAAGTCGCCTATTGGGGCGGCGGCCGCACTTCAGGAGCTCAACATGTCGAATGCAAACAGCAACAAGTTGAACGGCAAAGTCGCGGTCGTGACCGGCGCCTCCAAGGGCATCGGTGCGGCCATCGCCAAATCGCTCGCGGCCGAAGGCGCAGCAGTGGTGGTCAATTATTCGGCCAGCAAGGACGCCGCGGAGAAAGTCGTGGCCGAGATATCGTCGGCCGGCGGCAGGGCCATCGCCGTAAAGGCCGACGTTGCGGACGCAGCGCAGGTGAAAACCCTGTTCGCCGAGGCGGAGAAGGCCTATGGCAAGCTCGACATCCTGGTGAACAACGCCGGCATCTACGATTTCCATCCGGTGGAGGACATCACCGAAGCCGATTTCCATCGCCAGTTCGATATCAACGTGCTCGGCACGGTGCTGGCGACGCAGGAAGCGCTCAACCATTTCCGCGCCGAAGGCGGCAGCGTGATCAACCTGTCGTCCATCGCCGCCGCCAATCCGCCGGCCGGCACGTCGGTCTATTCCGCGACCAAGGCCGCCATCGACGCGCTGACCAAGTCGCATGCCAAGGAACTGGGCGGGCGCAACATTCGCGTCAATGCCATCGCGCCGGGCGGCACGGAAACCGAAGGCCTTTACGACAAGGGCATCATGGGCAGCGAATTCATGCACAAGATGATCGCGGGCACGCCGCTCGGCCGCCTCGGTCAGGCGAACGACATCTCGGGCGCGGCCGTCTTCCTCGCCTCCGATGACGCACGCTGGATCACCGGCGACAAGATCACCATCTCAGGCGGTTTGCAGTAGCCGTTCTGTGTCGTACATGTGCCGGGCTTGCGCGCGCCTGCGCCGGGCCGCGCGGCCCCGGCAATCAGAGAAGCTCCGACACTCGTTGGCGCAGATACTTCGCCGTGCGCTGTAGGGCGTCTTGTCGGCCTTCCCAGTGATCGTCGACTTCGCCCAGATAGGCCCGGCGCGCAAAGTCCAATATGGCGGCATCTTGACCCGGCAATTGCGGCACGGCCCAGGCCGCGGCTTCATCTTTTGAGACGAACTCCCCCGTTCTTGCAGTCCGCCACATGCGCGCAAGTGTCAGTAGGACATTCCTTTCATCCCCTCGCAGTCCATCGAACAGAGATGGGAGAGCATCGCGCATGGCCCGACGAACGTGTTTCAGGGAAATCTCGAGCAGAAGCTCCGAGGCGTCGGGGCCGAACAAGGGGCGAGATTCCCGGCGCGCCTGAGCGAGAACCAATGTGTTCTCCGGATCACGAACGGGGACAGGCCGCTCGCCTTTCTCGAACTCGTTTCGCAGCCATTCGCCATACACAAACTCAGCCTGCGCCGAAACATCCTGTTCGAAGAGTGCTGAACGAACGAAGACCATGACTTCGATGCAGCGTGGTCCCTCCGATGGGCCGCGATAAGGGCCGGAGATCGCCAACAATGCAGACAGTAGGTCCCGGCGTTCGCCGTCGGCCATGGGGCTGTCGACAATCGCTAGAAGATCGATGTCACTGCGTGGCCGCAGCCCGCCACGCACCGCCGACCCATGCAAATAGATGGCGAGAAGCGCGTCCCCAAGAATACCGCAGAGCGCCGCTGTCGCTGCCTTCGTCTGATCATCCTGCGCCGGTTTCGCGGCCTGCATATCCCCCCGATCCTTTCGCGCAAAGGATTAGCACACCGATGGCGGCTTCGTCCGCGAAACCATCATTGGCCGGCCGATCACATCAGGGATTGCCCAGAGCTATGCTGTTCTGTCCGGCACGCCGATGCGTCAGATCGAGGCAGCGATGTGGATCGCGATCCAAGCGCACAGGCTGAAGGTGATTGCGCAAGCCGCGGCGATATCGATCCAGCGGCCCGCCCGTTCGGTGCGGCGCGGCGGCGGTGGATCACCTAGCTCGGTAAAGGGATGGTCCTGGCGTACCTTTTGCGGCTTTCCGTGCGATAAATGACCCTGCGTCTTATACCCAGTGAGCTTATGTCCTGTGACCGACAGGCTCGGCAGTCCGGATTGAACGACAGGCATCTCGTTCTCCTGACATTGGTTATCTCGTCGTTTGAGCCGCCGTCTTTTTTGGCGGCCCGTTTTCGCAGAAGCATGGTTCAGCGTTTTCAGTGGACCATAGTTCACGCGGAAAACGGGGTGCCCTTTCTGTGGCAAAGTCGTCACGCCGCCCGGCTCGAACAATTCGGCGCGCGCCTTTCCTTACCTCGAAATAGATCACCCTCTCCGCCCGGCCCGTGATCGGACACGGACAAGCGAAGAGGGTGTGGGTGCATCGGCCCTTCTTTTTATCTCTATGTCTGCGACACCATCAGGGCATGTCGCTCAAATATTCCGTGCCCTGCGGCTACAGCTTCGAATCCTTCCACGCGAAGTCGCCGAGGTAGCGTTCGGTCGAACTCAACTGATCCTTGAGGATCTTCACGTCCTTGGTATGGGCGTAAACCGAAGGCAGCGAGGAGATCGGCAGCACATAATGCATGTCGATGTTGCGATCGAGCGCGATCTGATAAAGCGCGTCGCGCTTCACCGGATCCATCTCGCGCATGCCCTTCGCCATGGCGTCGAGAATGATCGGATCGTTATTGAAATAGGCGGCACGTTCGCCGGAGAACCAGATGTCGAGCGCGGACGACACATCCGGATGATTGCCGAGCGGGAAGAAGATGCTCCACGCTTCCAGCGTGCCGTCGGCCTGCTTCTTGCGATAGACCTGCAGCGGATCGGGGCTGACGGTCGCCTTCACGCCGATCTTGAGCAGATCGCCCGAGATGGCGACGGCCACGTCCTTGATCGGCGCGTGCACGACGTATTGCAGTTCGAAGCCGTTGGGATAGCCGGCCTCGGCCAGCAGCTTCTTCGCCTTTTCGCGGTCGAACGGCGGCGGCGATTTGGTGTGCTTGCAGCCGATGGTGGATGGGAAGCACGGCGCTTCCAGTTTCTCGGCCACCTCGCCGCCGGGCACGATGTATTTGATGATCGAGTCGCGATCGATCGCCATGTGAAGGGCTTCGCGCACCTTCGGATTGGCGATCGCCTTGTTCACCTTGCCGTTGGAGGCGAGCACGAAATACATGAAGTTGCCGGACGGCTCCGCCGTGACCTCGACGTTGGGCTGCTTCTTCAACTCGTTCGCCTGGTCCTGAATGATGTTGGAGACGATGTCGAGCCCGCCGGTCAGAAGCTGCGCGATCTGGGTCTGCCGGTCGGGAATGTTCACGCCGTAGAAACGCTTCACAGGTGCGCGGGCATAATTCTTGTCGCCCTTGAAACCGTCGAAGCGTTCGACCAGGACGCCCTTGGCCGGATCGATCGATACGACCTTGTAGTAGCCGGTGCCGTAAGGCGTCTTGCGACCGTAATCCTGGATATCGCTGAGGGTCTTTCGCGATTCCGTATCCTCGATGGAATAGCGGTACGCGATCAGGCCCAGGTCGATGGCGGTCGGCTGCTTGGTCGTGATGCGCATCTTATAGGGGCCGAGCTTTTCCGCCTTCTGCACCCAGTTGTAGCGCGACTTGTAGCGCAGCGGCGTTTTCTCATCGGCATAAAGATTGAAGGTATCGACCGCATCGTCGGCATCGAACTTGTTGCCGTTATGGAAGACGATGTCGTCGCGCAATTCGAATTCGATGGTGGTCGGGTTCACGCGCGTCCACGATTTGGCGAGCAGCGGCACGAACTTGCCCTTGTATTCGTCGTAGCCGATGAGCGATTCGTAGATCCGGCGCGTGAAGATGCTGGCCTCGTCGGTCGCCTCGAAATATTGCGACAGGGACGAGAACGGGTTGTTGATGCCGATCCGCAGCGTATCGGCGGATTTCTGGGCAAATGCGGGCGCGGAAAATGTAGTGGAAAATGCAACTGCCAGCCCCGCTGTCAGGGCGGCGGTCATGGCTAAACCGGTAGCCTTCATAAGATGCCTCCTTGTGAAAACGCTATTTTTATTGCCTTGTTCTTAGCATCTTCGTTACCCGGCGTCATGACCTATGGCTTCCACAAATACAACTTGGCCCCGAACCGTTTACTTGATCAATGAAGTGAACCTCGCCGTGCGTACGCGCATGGAGCGTGCGCTTCGCGATCACGACCTCACGGTCGCGCAGTATTCGGTGATGAGCCTGCTGGTCGGCAAGGACGGCATCTCGTCCGCCAAGATCGCGCGTGCGCGCCGCGTCTCGCCGCAGAGCATGAACGAGCAGATCGTGGCGCTGGAAGGGCGCGGCCTCGTGGCGCGACTCGGCGATCCGGACAACCGGCGCGAGCTTCTGGTTTCGCTCACCAGAACCGGGCACGACAAACTCAAGCTCTGCGACGGTGCGGTCGATCAGATCGAGCGCGAATTGTTCAACGATCTCGATCCGGCCACGCACAAGGGATTGCGCACCGCGCTCGCAACACTGATCGCAACCATCCGACGCACTGACGAAGTGTGACTTTTCTTGGGCGTGAATTTCACGCGTGCGCTTCTAGGCGCAAACGTCCCTTTCACGCCGGCCCATCACATCTCGTCATCCGGCACGTCGAACTTCTTCAAGGTCATGGGTCCGCGCCAGAGCTCCATTCCGTATGGATGTTTAAGCGCGTTGGCGACCGCGATAGCTTCCCTATCGTCGGCGCATTCCATGTCCTGGCGGCGATAGACGTGTCCCTTCGCATCCAGGAAATACAACTGGTATCCAGGCATCGGCTTCTCCTCAAGAGCGCAACACCCGTCGGGGATGCGGCATTCTTTTATTGATCGATGCCTCTTCCCCGATCGCGTCGATGCCCGATTGAACGTATCGCGGGTCTAAGTCGACGAGGGTCAAATGGTAGCACACGCATCGGCGGTGCCAAGCACTTCCTCCAGTTGCAAAACAAATTGATCGAGATACCGAAAGGGCGGAAACCCGCGCAGAGGCCGCCGGATCCGGTTCGGTGACGCCAAGGGTCCGGGTTAGTGGCTGCCGCCCTTGCCTCTGGCCTTCAGGTCCTCATTGGCCTCGACGACACCGATGCAGCCGCTCCGCTGAAACATGGTGGCGGCGGACGCCTTCACGGACGGCACACCTTGCTTGATCTTGACGCCGGTGACGTTCTCCGCCTTCACCGCGGTCTCGACTACGGGCCTGGCACCTTCCGCCATGCGTCCGGTCTCGGTCAGGTTACCTTGGGGATCGAGCTTGTAGGTTTCCTTGCGCAGATAGGTGTTGAGCGCATCGCGCAGGCGGGGTGCAAGGCCGCATACTTCGGACGAGGCCTTGCGATTGGGCGTGTCGATATAGACGCTGACCGGCATCTGGCCGTGCTGGCCCTTGGTGTTGACCACCTTGACCTGGAACACCTGGAGCTGGATGCGGTTCGCCAGATCGGCGGCCCCGGATGGTGCGGCGGCTGAGACGATGGTTAACGCCGCCATTGCGGCAATCGCCCGACCCGCACACAATCTTTTCGGCAATCCCAACATATGAACCACGCCCCTTTTACCCCAACCGTAACGGAAGCGACGATCATACCCGCATGAACGTATCTAACCAAGATAACGGCCAAGATAACGGCCCGGTTTCCGGCCCAGTTTCCGGTCAAGATCGCGAAAGCCGATTGCTGGCGCTGCTCACCGCCATGCTGCGCGAAATGGAGCGCCACGATACACGAATGGCGGCACAGCCGACTCTCGACAGCGCCGTCGAGCGCGATCTCGGTTTCGACAGCCTGACGCGCATGGAACTGCTGCACCGCGCCGAACGCGAATTCGGAGCGACGCTGCCCGAACGCGCGCTGACCGAGATCGACACTCCGCGCGATCTCTTGCGCGAGATCGCCAACGCGATTGATTGGGCGGCGGGACGCCCCGCCGCAGCGCCGCGCGCGCCTCGAGCCGGTGACGAAACCGCCATGCAGGACAGCCCGCGCGCCGCGCCCACAAATGATCATGACGGCCGCAAAGCGGCCGTCGGGGCAAAAACACTGACCGACGCGCTCGCCTGGCATGCGCGCGTCCATCCCGACCGGCTGCATGTGCGCTTCTATGCCGATGCCAATGGATCAGCCAATAGATCGGCCAATGGATCAGAAAGCGACGGCGAGACGCTCACCTACGGCGAACTGTGGGACGATGCCGGCCGCGTCGCCGCCGGGTTGATCGCGCGCGATGTCAGCCCTGGCGACTCCATCCTCATCATGCTGCCGTCGGGGCGCGAATATTTCGCCTCCTTCTTCGGCGCATTGCGCGCGGGATGCGTGCCGGTGCCGGTCTATCCGCCGGGCCGGCCGCGCGAGTTGGAAGACCATATCCGCCGCCACGCCAAGATCGCCGCGAATGCACGCGCGCGCATCATGATCACGCTCGCCGAGGCGCGCGCCTTCTCGAACCTGCTGGCGGCGCAGGTCGACACTCTTGCAGGCGTCGTCACGGTGGACGAACTGACGACCGCGCCGCGCCCCAACGCCTGGCCCGAAGCAAAGCCCGAACATCTCGCCTTCATCCAATACACGTCGGGCAGCACCGGCGATCCCAAGGGCGTGGTGCTGACGCACGCCAACCTGATCGCCAACATCAATGCCATGGCGCACGGCCTTCAGGTGAAGGACGACGACGTGTTCGTAAGCTGGCTGCCGCTCTATCACGACATGGGCCTGATCGGCGCGTGGCTCGGCTCGCTAGTGTACGGCATCCCGCTGGTGCTGATGTCGCCGTTTGCGTTCATGGCGCGACCCAGACGCTGGCTCGATGCCATCACGCGCTATCGCGGCACCATATCGGGTGCGCCCAACTTCGCCTACGAAGTCTGCACGAGCCGCATCCCCGACGACGAGCTCGAAGGGCTGGATCTGTCATCCTGGCGCGTCGCCTTCAACGGTGCGGAGCCGGTGAGCCCGCAGACCATCGATACCTTCACGCAACGTTTCGCACCGCACGGTTTCGATGCGACGGCCATGATGCCGGTCTACGGCCTCGCCGAGAATTCGGTGGGCCTCGCCTTCCCGCCCATCGGGCGCGGCCCGCGCATCGACTGGATCGAGCGCGACACGTTCCTCAAAAGCGGGCGCGCCGTACAGGCGGATGCGAACGCGCCCACATCCAAAGCGGTGCCGTCATGCGGCCTGCCGATCCTCGGCCACGAGGTCCGCATCGTCGACGAACGCGGCGCGGAACTGCCCGACCGGCGCGAAGGCCTGATCCAGTTCAAGGGCCAGTCGATGACGCAAGGATACCTGCGCAACGACGAAGCCAATGCGCAACTGATCGCGGGCGAATGGCGCAACTCGGGCGATCTCGGCTACATGGCATCGGGCGAGATCCACGTCACCGGACGGCGCAAGGACATGATCATCCGCGCCGGACGCAACATATTCCCCGCCGAACTGGAAAGCGCCGTCGGCGCGCTCGACGGCATCTCGCAAGGCGCGGTCGCCGTATTCGGCAGTCCCGATCCCGCCAACGGCACCGAACGGCTGGTGGTGCTCGCGGAAAGCCGGCGCACCGGCACCGACGCGGAAGCGAAATTGCAGCGCGCGATCGCGGATCTGTCGCTCGAACTGATCGGCATGGCGCCCGACGTGATCAAGCTTGTGCCGCCGCGCACCGTGCCCAAAACGTCGAGCGGCAAGATCCGCCGCCAGGCCGCGCGCGGGGTATTTGAATCCGGCGCGTCGGGCCCGCTTGCCGTCAAATTGCAGATGGCGCGCGTCGCCTTCGCCGTCGCCGGTCCGCTCGCGCGCAAAGTCCTGCGGCGCAGCACCCGCGCGCTCTATTCGATTTATGCGATGCTGATCGGCCTCTCCGTCTCCACGATCGGCTGGCTGCTGGCCGCGCTGCTGCCGGTCGAAGCCTGGCGCTGGGCGATCTTGCGGGCGCTGGTGAAAGTCTATCTGCCGCTCGTCTTCATCCGCCTGAAGGTGACCGGCACGGAGAAACTTCCGCCAAAATCCTCCGAGGGGGCCGCGCTCATCGCCCCCAACCATTCGAGTTATTTCGACGGCCCCATCGTGCTCGCCGCCCTCCCCGGCCGCTACAGCTTCGTCGCCAAGGGGGAACTCACCGGGCACTGGGTCCCGCGTATCTTCCTCAAGCGTCTCAAGACCATTTTCGTCACCCGCTTCGATGCGCGCAGCGGTGTCGCCGACACCAACCGCATCGCGCAAACGGTGAAGAGCGGCCGCCCCGTCGTCTCCTTCCCCGAAGGAACGCTGTCACGCATGGCGGGGCTGCTGCCCTTCCGCCTCGGCATCTTCATGGTCGCGGTGCGGACCAACGCAGCCATCGTGCCGGTCGCCATCCGCGGCACGCGTCATGTGCTGCGCGACGGCACCTGGGTGCCACGCCCCGGCACCATCGAGGTCGAGATCCTCGATCCCATCGCACCGCCCGGCGATCAGGAGGAATGGCAGGCCGCCGTGACATTGCGCGATGCGACGCGCAACGCGATCCTGGCGCGCGTCGGCGAACCCGACCTGGTGCATGAACGCGTGCTCGACCGCCTGGGCGACGAGGCGCGCGCGAAGGACCGACGATGACGACTGATTTAAATGAGTTTTCATGCTCGAGGTAACCGACCTCGCCATCGCGTTCCCTACCGAACGCGGCGCGCGCACCGTGGTCGACGGCGTATCGTTCCGCCTAGAGCGCGGCAGGACGCTCGGCATTGTCGGCGAGTCGGGGTCCGGCAAGTCCATGACCGCACTCGCCTTGATGGGATTGGTGCCGGCACCGGGACGCGTGGTGCGCGGACGCATCGCGTTCGACGGCGTCGACATCACGGGCGCAAGCGAAGACACACTACGCACATTGCGCGGTGGGCGTATCGCCATGATCTTCCAGGACCCGTCCAGCGCGCTCAATCCGGTGTTCAGCGTCGGCAGTCAGATCGCCGAAGCCTATCGTCTGCACCACGCGGTGAGCCGCACCGAAGCACGCCGGCGCGCCATCGCCGCACTCACCGAGGTCGGCATCGCGGACGCGGCCTTGCGAGCGGACTCATTCCCACATCAATTATCGGGCGGCATGCGCCAGCGCTGCATGATCGCCATGGCCCTGATCAACGAGCCCGACCTGTTGATCGCGGACGAACCCACCACCGCGCTCGACGTTACCGTACAGGCGCAGATCCTGACCCTGATGCGCGACGTGCAGCAGCGGCGTGGGCTGGGCCTCGTCTTCATCAGCCATAACCTGGCGGTGGTGTCGCAGATGGCCGACGATATCGTCGTGATGCAGACCGGCCGCATCGTGGAACAAGCCCCAGCGCGCACGCTGTTCGCCACCCCCGCGCATGCCTATACGCGCCGCCTCATCGATGCGGTGGCGTTGCCCGATCATCCCGCCAGCGCCACACCCTCTGATGATACCCGAGACGGAACCGCAGGCGAGCCCCTAGTGGAGACCATCGATCTGCAAAAACGCTTTCCGATCAGGACACCCGGCCTGTTCGGCCGCAATCTCGGCGCGGTGCAGGCGCTCAACGGCGTGAGCTTCGACATCCGAAGGGGCGAAACCTTCGCGATCGTCGGCGAGTCGGGGTCCGGCAAATCGACATTGGCCAAAACCCTGCTCGGACTGCACGCCGCCGATGCCGGCGCCATCCGGTTCGACAACGCACCGATTGCCGTTTCAATTGCCAAGCGACCCAGGTCTTTGCGCCGCCGCCTGCAGATGATCTTCCAGGACCCGTATGCGTCACTCAATCCGCGCCTCAGCGCGGCCGACGCGATCTGCGAGCCGTTGGTGATCCACAAGATCGGCACAGACGCGGAGCGACATGCACGCGTGGCCGACGCGGCGCACGCCGTCGGCATCGATCCGGCGGAGCTCGGCAAATATCCGCACGAATTCTCCGGCGGTGAGCGTCAGCGTATCGCCATCGCACGCGCCATCATCGCCGAACCCGACCTGATCCTGGCCGACGAGCCGCTGTCGTCGCTCGACGTTTCGATCCAGGCCCAGGTGATCGCGCTGTTGCAGGCACTCAAGGATCGCCTCGGCCTCACCTATCTGTTCATCAGCCATGACCTGGCCGTGGTGGCCCGCCTCGCCGACCGGGTCGCGGTGATGTATGCGGGGCGCATCGTCGAACAGGCCCCGGCCGAATCGCTGTTCGCGAATCCACGCCACCCCTACACGAAAGCGTTACTTGATTCAGTTCCGAGACTCGAAGCAGCGGATTTCAGTACGGTGACAGCCAAGGGCGAGGCCCCCAGCGCGATTACGCCGCCCAGCGGCTGCCCCTTCCACCCGAGATGCACAAAAAGCCAGGAAATCTGCGCAAATACGCGACCTGCGCTGACCGCCGAGACGGCCTCGGCCGCATCCCACAGGGTCGCCTGCCATTTCCCGATTTCCGGGGAATTCTGATTTTTAAACACCTTATTGATGCATTTTCCCGCGGTCCCGGTTGCAACGCCTTTCTAAAAGGACTTATATTTTCGCCTAATAACAATGGCTTGTTCGGTATTCGTAACGGGCGTGCACGGAAAGGTGACCCGAATGGCAGATAAACCTACGGTTCAATTCAAGAATAAGCGCGAGATGGACGCGGCTGCATTTTCGCAGGCGGCCTACGTACTCGACCAAGCCAAGCAAAGCCTGACAGACAAAGATCTGTGCGAGCGGGCTCTCAAGTATAACCAGCTTCTGTGGTCGATCATCCAGTCGGATGTGGCCAAGAAAAACAATCAGCTGCCCGATGAGATCAAGGCCAACCTGATGAGCCTCAGCATCTTCGTCGACAAGCAGACCAGCAAAGGCATCACCAACCCGACGGCCGAAGTGTTCGATAGCCTGATCAACATCAATCTGAATATCTCGGAAGGCTTGATGGAAGGCGCCAAATAGCCTCTCAGCCTTTTCTAGGTGTTTCGCTTAAAAACCTGCCAATATCGGCGGGTTTTTTTGTGCCTGCCGTTACGCGCAACACGGATCGAATGTTCAACGTCATCGTTCCACGAGAACAGGCCGCCACCCCCTCCCAACCCTTCCCCCAAGGGGGAGGACTCATTCCTTTTTTCCCCTCCCCCATTGGGGGAGGGTCAGGGTGGAGGATTGATCTACACGAGGAAAGCACGTGAGCCGGTTTCTGCTCGATCGATTGCTGCAATCTCTCATCGTGCTCGCGGCGATGTCGTTCCTGATCTATTGGCTGATCGGGCTGATGCCGGGCGATCCGATCGATCTGATGCTAAGCGCCGATCCGCGCCTCAGCGCCGAAGACGCCCAGCGGCTGCGCGCTCTCTATGGCCTCGACCGGTCCATTTACGAGCGTTACTTCACCTGGCTTACAACCGCGCTGCAGGGCGATCTCGGCTTTTCCCGCCTCTACGGCAAACCGGTATTCGAGGTCATGCTGCCGGCACTCGGCAATACCGCGCTGCTCATGGGATCGAGCTTCATCCTGGCCCTGCTGATCGCGCTCCCCGCCGGGATCGTCGCCGCCGTGAGGCAATATTCGCGCCTCGATTATGCGATCAATCTCGCTGCCTTCGCCGGGATCTCGTTGCCGTCCTTCTGGCTGGCGCTGCTGCTGATCACGATCTTCTCGGTTTGGCTCGGCGTTCTGCCGGCGGGCGGCGTGGCGGAGATCGCCGACGGCGCATCCGGCTTCTGGGACGGCGTGCGCTACCTCGCCCTGCCCGTCGCCACCGTGACGCTCGTCACGCTCGGCGATTACATCCGCTACATGCGCGCCGAGATGATTCAGACGCTGCGCCACGATTATATCCGCACCGCGCGCGCCAAAGGCGCGTCGCGCATGCGCGTCGTCCTGGTCCATGCGCTGCGCAATGCGCTGATCCCCGTCGTCACCATCATGGCGCTCGATTTCGGCTTCCTGTTCTCCGGCGCGCTGACGGTGGAGATCATCTTCTCCTATCCCGGGATGGGGCGGCTGATCTTCGATGCCATCATGGGCAACGATTTCAACCTCGCGCTCGTGGCACTTCTGTTCGCGACCGCGCTCACCCTCATCGGGAACCTGCTGGCCGATCTCGCCTATAGCTGGCTCGATCCCAGAATCGAGATCAAATGAGTATTGAACCGACATGAGCGACATCACCGCCATGGCCGTGGGCAGTGCGCGCGGGCGCGCCTGGCGGCGCTTCCGCCGTCATCCGCTGGCACTGATCGGCGCAGGTCTGCTCACGATCCTCGCACTCAGCGCGCTGTCGGCCCCGCTCGTCGAGGCCGCGCTGGGCATCGATTCCAATGCGGTCGATCTCTTGAACCGCTTCGCGCCGCCCTCGACGGAGGCCTGGCTGGGACGTGACGAACTGGGTCGCGACGTTTTCGTCCGTCTGCTCTATGGCGGGCAGGTCTCGCTGCTGGTCGGCGTGGTCACCGCGCTGGTCGCGGCCTGTATCGGCACCGGCATCGGGCTGATCGCGGGTTATCGTGGCGGCATCGTAGATGCGATCCTGATGCGCTTCACCGATTCCATCATCGCGCTCCCCCTGCTGCCGCTGCTGATCGTGCTGGCGGCGCTCGATCTATCCAAGATCGGCGTACCCGAGGCGATCGCGCAATCGGAACAGGTGAGCCTGTATCGCATCGTGATCATCGTCGCACTGGCCGGATGGACGACCTCGGCCCGCCTGGTGCGTGGCGCGGCGCTCAGCTTACGCGAACGCGATTTCGTCGCCGCCGCGCGCGCGCAAGGCGCATCCGCACTTCGCATCATGTTCGTGCATATCCTGCCCAACCTGCTGTCGCCCATCGTGGTGGCGACGACCTTGTCGGCGGGCAAGGTCATCCTGATGGAGTCGGTCCTGAGCTTCCTCGGGCTCGGCATCCAGCCGCCGACCTCGAGCTGGGGCAACATGCTGACCAATGCACAGCAGATGATCCAGTCCAACCCGGAACTGGCACTTTATCCCGGCGTGCTGATCTTCCTGACCGTGATGGCCTTCAACTTCATCGGCGACGGATTGCAGGACGCACTCGACCCGAAGGCGTGAAAACAAAAAGGCCGGCGTTAAGGCCGGCCTTCTGCTTCGATGAGGATGATCACATCCGCTTGCGGCCGGAACCCAGCGGTATGACCTCGGCAATCGTTCCATCAGGGGCGCGGTATTTGACCGGCGTATCCGTCGGCTTGGACAGCAGCGTGCAGCCGGCCGCCTCCAGCTTGGCCGCGGTGGCCGGCAGGTCGTCGGATTCGATGCCGATGTGGTGGATCGTCGCACCGGTGCCGGCATACAAGGCTTCCGGCGATTCCTCGCTGTCGTATTTCAGGAGCGTCAGGTTGATGCCCGCGCCGCGCAGGCTGCATGACACATGGCCGTTGTGCCAGGGCGCGTTGATGACCTCGTAACCGAACACATCGCGGTAATAGGCGAGCGATTTCTCAAGATCCATGACCTTGATCGCGATGTGAGTTATATGATTCCGCGTATCGTTTTTTACGTCGGTCACGGTTAATCTCCCCTTGCACACGTAAAGCTATCGTTCCGTTTTAACAGAAAGTCCCCGGCCATTCACGACCAAAAACTCATTATCCCGGTTATCCTTTCCGGCGGAGAAGGTACGCGGCTGTGGCCCCTGTCGCGTTCGCTGTTCCCCAAGCAGCTTCAACCCATCGCATCGGACCAGAGCCTGCTGCAGGAAGCGCTCGCCCGGCTCAGCGGGCCGGGTTTCGCGGCCCCCATCATCGTATGCAACGAGGATCATCGCTTCATCGTGGCGCAACAGGCGCGGGCGGCCGGATGCTCCGATCCGGTCATCGTGCTGGAGCCGGCCGGGCGCAATACCGCCCCGGCCGTGGCGCTCGCCGCCCTGATCGCGGCCGAAACCGACCCGGACGCCCTGCTACTGGTGGCGCCGTCGGATCATCTGATCTCCAACATTGGTGCATTCAAGGATGCCGTGGCCAAGGCGCAGGCGGCCGCGCGCGCCGGTCATCTCGTCACCTTCGGCATTGCGCCCAGCGCGCCCGAAACGGGTTACGGCTATATCCAGCAAGGTGCCAGGCTCAGCGACATCGACGGCTGTTTCGCGGTCGCACGCTTTGTCGAGAAACCCGACCTCGCTACCGCGCAAGGCTACCTCACCGACGGCGGTTACGCATGGAACAGCGGCATGTTCCTGTTTTCAGCACGCAGCTTTCTCGAAGAGCTCGCGTGCCATCGCGCCGACATGGACCGGCTGTGCCGCATGGCGATCGCCAAGCGCACGCAGGATCTCGACTTCATCCGTCCGGACGGCGAAACGTTCGAGGCGATCGCGGGCGATTCCATCGATTATGCGGTGATGGAGCCGACAAGCCGTGCCGCCATGGTGCCGGTCGACATGGGATGGAACGATGTCGGCTCGTGGACGGCGCTGTGGGACATCGGCACGCGCGACACGCAGGACAACGTCACGATCGGCGATGTGCTGCTGCAGGATTCGACGCGATCGTATGTGCGCTCCGACGGGCCACTGGTCGCCGCCGTCGGCATCGAGGATACGATCGTGGTGGCGACCGGCGATGCGGTCCTGGTGACGCGGCGCGACATGGCGCAGAAGGTGAAGGACATCGTGGCCGCGCTGAAGCAAAGCGGGCGCGAGGAATCGGCGAACCATTTGCGCATCTTCCGCCCGTGGGGCTGGTATCAGAGCATCAGCAAGGGAACAGGCTTCCAGGTGAAGCTCATCGCCGTGGATCCCGGGGCCAAGATCAGCCTGCAGCGGCATTCGCGCCGCGCCGAGCATTGGGTGGTGATCTCCGGCTTCGCCAAGGTCACCCGTGGCGATGAAATCCTGCACCTCGGCCCGAACGAGAGCACCTATATCCCCATCGGCGCGATCCATCGCCTGGAGAACGAAGGCGACGACCCGGTGCTCATCGTCGAGACCCAGACGGGCGGTTATCTCGGCGAGGACGACATCGAACGCCTCGACGACCAGTACGGTCGGGGTTGAATCGGAAAGATTACCGTCATTCCCGCGAAAGCGGGAATCCAGTCCGGTATCTCTGGCCCCCTGTCACGCGTTTCTGCGTGCAGGCACGCGCGGCGCGGGGGTGACGTATGAGGTTAGCAGACATGACGGCTCGCTTTTATCGTTTTAAACTATGGCCATGACCTCACATCCCAATCCCGCTTCGTTGAACTCCCTCGCCGCGCGCGACATCGCGAACGTGCTGCACCCCTACACCAATCTGAAAACGCATCCCGAAACCGGGCCGCTGGTCGTCACCGGCGGCGATGGGGTTTATGTGAAGGACGAGGACGGCACGCGCTACATCGAGGCGATGGCCGGCCTGTGGTGCACCTCGCTCGGCTTCAACGAGCCGCGCCTGGTGGATGCGGCGGTCGAAGCCATGCGCAAGCTGCCGTTTTATCATTCCTTCTCCGGCAAATCGCATCCGCCCGCGATCGAACTCGCCGAGCGTCTGATCGCCATGGCGCCCGCGCCCATGTCCAAGGTGTTCTTCGCCAATTCCGGATCGGAAGCGAACGACACCGCGATCAAGCTGATCTGGTACGCCAACAACGCGTTGGGCCGCCCCAGTAAGAAGAAGATCATCTCGCGCCAGCGCGGCTATCACGGCGTGACCATCGCGAGTGCGAGCCTTACGCATCTGCCCAACAATCAGCGCGATTTCGACCTGCCGCTCGAGCGCTTCATCGCCACCGATTGCCCGCATTTCTATCGCGGCGCGCTCACCGGTGAGAGCGAAGAGGATTTCGCCACGCGTCTCGCCGACAATCTGGAGAAACTCATCCTCGCCGAAGGGCCGGAGACCATCGCCGCCTTTTTCGCCGAACCGGTGATGGGTGCGGGCGGGGTCGTGGTGCCGCCCAAGACCTATTACGACAATATCCAGCCGATCCTGAAGAAATACGATATCTGGTTCGTCGCCGATGAGGTGATCTGCGGCTTCGGGCGCACCGGCAACATGTTCGGCTGCGAGACGTTCAACATAAAGCCGGACATGATCGTGCTGGCGAAGGCGCTGTCGTCGGCCTACCTGCCCATCTCGGCGCTGATGATCTCGGAGCCGATCTTCCAGGCCCTCGTCACCGAAAGCGAGAAGATCGGCGTGTTCGGCCACGGCTTCACCTACGGTGGGCACCCGGTCGCCTGCTCGGTCGCGCTTCGCACACTGGAGATCTACGAGAGCGACCGCATCCTCGATCATGTGAGGAGCGTGGGCCCCGTCCTGCAAAATGGATTGCGCGCGCTTGCCCAACACCCGCTGGTGGGCGAGGCGCGCGGGATAGGGCTCATCGGCGCCATCGAACTGGTGAAGGACAAGGCGGGCAAGGAGTCTTTCCCACCGGCGGCCGGCCTGGGCGCAAAAGCGGCGGCGGCCTGCCAGAAACACGGCGTGATCCTGCGCGCCATGGGCGATACGCTGGCATTTTCCCCACCGTTGATCATCAGCGCGGCGCAGATCCATGATCTTCTTGCACGGGTGGAGCGCGCGCTCGACGATACCCATATACTGGCCAAAAGCGCCGGACTTGTTTAAATAGAGCCAACTTTGGCGGCGCAAAAAAGCGCGCAAAATCAAGCCGCCAAGAATACCGCCGATGCGAGCCGTAACGATGAATTACGAGAAGTTCTTCGCCGACAAGATCAATGACCTGAAAGCCGAAGGCCGCTACCGCACCTTCGCCGATCTGGAGCGCCAGGCCGGCGCCTACCCGCTCGCCAAGAACCATCAAGCGGACAGCGTCGAGCAAGTCACCGTGTGGTGCGCCAACGATTATCTCGGCATGGCGCAGAACCCGGTGGTGATCGAGGCGATGAAAAAAGCCATCGATGAACACGGTGCGGGCTCCGGCGGCACGCGCAACATCTCGGGCACCAACCATTATCACGTGCTGCTGGAAGAGGAACTGGCGAGCCTGCACGGCAAGGCGGCCGCGCTCACCTTCACCTCGGGCTACGTCGCCAACATGACGACGCTGTCGACCATCGGGCAGATGATCAAGAACATCGTCATGGTGTCCGACGAGCAGAACCACAATTCGATGATCGCCGGCATGCGCCATGCGCGCTGCGACAAGAAGATCTTTCGCCACAATGACCTGAAGGATCTTGAAGCGAAGCTCGCGGAGATCGAGCCGGGTCGACCCAAGCTGGTCGCATTCGAATCCGTCTATTCCATGGATGGCGACATCGCGCCCATCGCCGACATCCTCGACATCGCCAAAAAATACGACGCGTTCACCTTCATCGACGAGGTGCACGCCGTCGGCCTGTACGGTGAACACGGCGCAGGCGTGGCCGAACGCGACGGCTTGATGGACCGCATCGACATCATCCAGGGCACACTTGCCAAGGGATTCGGCATCGTCGGCGGCTATATCGCGGGCTCGGCCGCCATGGTCGATTTCATCCGCTCCTACGGCGACGGCTTCATCTTCTCCACCTCAATCCCGCCGGCGGTCGCCGCGGGGGCATATGCCAGCGTGCGTTATGTGCGCGCGCACAACGAGCTGCGCGAGAGGCATCAGGAACGCGCCGCGACCTTGAAGCGCAGATTCCGCGAGGCCGGCATCCCGGTCATGCCGTCGGTCAGCCACATCGTGCCGGTGCTGGTGGGCGACGCGGTGCTGTGCAAGCAGGCCTCGGACGAGTTGCTCACGCGCGACCGCATCTACGTACAGCCGATCAACTATCCGACCGTGCCGCGCGGCAGCGAACGGCTGCGCTTCACGCCGACCCCGCTGCATGATGACGCCGCCATGGACCGCCTGGTCGATGCCATGGTGCGGCTGTGGGCGCGCCTCGGCCTGAAGGCAGCCGCCTGATTTTCGTGTTATATCGGCGTCATGTACGCCGATAATACCCTTACGCCACGAGAGGCCATTCGGCTCTGTGCGCTCGGCCTGCTCGCGGGCGGGCCCACACCCTACGACGACATCGTCTTCGCGGTGCGCCACTTCGTGAGCCGCATGAGCGGCCCGTCGCTCGACCTCATGGGCGAGTCGGTCGAACTGTTGCGCTACGAAGGCCTGATCGAAGGCGATGGCGGCAAGCCGCTTTCCATCACCGAGGACGGACGAACGGTGCTCAACGAACTACTGCGCGCCAACGTACGCGCCGGATCCGGCGCCATGAACGATCTGGTGATCGCGCTCAAGATCCGCTTCCTGCACCTGCTGCCCGAGGCCGAGCGGCGCGAACAGGCCGAACTGATGATCGAGGCCTGCGAAAGCGAACTCGCGCGCATCGAAGACGTACGCGTGGACGAAAGCGGCTATCTCACCGGCTGGCTCGCCATCGAGGCCGGCCGGCTCAACGCGCGGATCGATTACCTGCGGCGCCTGCTCGCCGCCGGCCGCTCTACGAATAGCGGAGTTGCAGGATAAGACGATCTGCGTCGACCGGCGCGAACGCCTTGTGGAAACACGCCGGGTCTTCCACGAAGCCGAATCCCGACGGCCCCTCGATCACCACCGGCCGTGCATGCGGATACAGATGCGCGATCCGCCGATCGGGCTGAAAGCACGATGAAAACAGGATGGAGAGCGGCTTGGACTTGTGCGTTCCCGGAACCACCACATGCGCGCCCGAGCATGCGTCGGCACCGGTGATATAGAAAAAGAAATACAGCGAACTGGCTGCGTCGATATCGTAATGGAAATCGATCGTCTGCCCGCCCACGCGCCGGGTCTCATCCGGCAGCGTGGAAGCCGGGCTCCAGAAGAGCCGCTTGATCACGCGCTTGGGCGTATAGCCGAAATAGCTGCGCGTGATATCCACCAGGGTCGCGTCGCGTGCCACCTCCTCGATCGCGGGACAAGAATGCGCCGTATCCACGTCGGCAATAGCGACTGCGTGGCCGCGCGGTGAGCGGCCGTTGCGGACGTCGGCAATGAAGCCCTGCTCTTTGTCGTTGAGACGGCAGGGTGTGTGGTGTGCGAAGTCGAGGATCGCATCGACGCTGCGCGGTGGCAGAACGAATCCGGGATGATAGCCATGGTCGCGCAATGCATCCGCCGCAGCCGGTACGGACATGGCCTGAAATAGCCCCGGCTTGATGACGGGCGGAATCCCGCCGCGCGTGCCGCGGACGCGCTCCCACGCGGAGCGCATCCGCCCAAGCGCCTTACGGCAACGGTGACATCTTCCAACGATGCGATGAACCCGGATGGCCTTGAATTTTGCGAGGGGCGGCCAATACCGGCGTGGCTGCACGTCGTACGCCATTACTCTGTTACGCCATATCCTTCGTGCTCACGGGAAACAGAGTTGCACACTGCATCCGGCCGGTGAGATGACCATTCGGTGGCCGGAAATCGCGCATCCGTGAGCAACAAACACGTGAGCGGCGAACGTGAGCAACGAACGCGTGAGCCTCCAGCGTGTGCGTCAGAACATATGCTGGCCGCCCGTCACCCAGACCTCGCTGCCGGTGACATAGGCTGACTCATCCGAACAGAGATAATGGATGGTGCGCGCCACATCCTCGGGCGTGCCCATGCGGTTGAGCGGGATGCGCGGAATCAGCATCTCGTATTCCGGCTGGATCATCGCGGTCGCGATCTCGCCCGGTGCCACCGCGTTCACCCGCACATTGATGGCGGCGAACTCATTGGCCATCTCGCGCGTCAATGCCGACAGCGCCGCCTTGGAGCACGAATAGGCCGATCCCGCGAAAGGATGGATCATATGCCCGGCGATCGAGGTCACATTGACGATGGCACCGTGCCCCTTGGCGAGCGCGCGCGCGAGTCCGCGTCCCAGCTTGAGGACAGCGAAGAAATTCAGCTCGAACACGTCGCGCCAGGCGTCAATATCGCCGTTGAGCGCGCCGAGCCGTTCGCGGTTGGGCTGCTTAGGCGACATGCCCGCGTTGTTGACCAGCGCATGCAGCGGCTCGTCGCCGAGTTCAGTGACGATTTGCTTGAGCAGCGCCTCGGTGCTGGCCGCGTCGGCAAGATCGGCACGGAAATGCTGCGTCCATGTCCCCACACCCGCTTCGGGTGGCGCTTCGCCGCGCGCGCAGGTGATAACGCGCCAGCCGCGCTGCACGAACAGCAGCGCCGTGGCGTGGCCGATACCGCGCGAGGCACCCGTGATGACGGCTGTTTTCTGCTGAGACATGGACGGCTACCCGGAAGCGCGCCCCCTCCCTGTCCCTCCCCCGCGTTGGGCGGAGGGAACGCACCTCACACGCCTCCCTCCCCCCTTGAGGGGGAGGGTTGGGGTGGGGGGTGATTTTCGGGAGAGGAAAAACAAAAGGATCAATGATCCATCAGCACCGGCAGATGTGCGGTGCCGATCAGGTGGCGCGTGACGCCGCCCAGGATGATCTGGATCAGACGCGAATGGGTGAACGCGCCGGTTACCAGAAGGTCCGCGTTGATGCTCTTGCAATAATCGAGGATCGTCTCGCCGACCGCCTTGCTTCCCCGCTCCACCATCACACGCTCGGCGCGGATGCCGTGCGTGCCGAGATAGGCGGTCAGCTCGTCGCCGCCGATGCGGTTGACGCTTTTTTCCGTCTCGACCGTGAGCGCCACCACCCTGGAAGCACTTTCCAGGAACGGCATGGCGCCCGCCACTGCGCGCGAAGCTTCGGACGTGCCGCTCCAGGCGATCACCACGGTTGAGCCGATCTTGGGCGGCACTTGATCCGGCAGCATCAGGACCGGACGCGCGGTCTCGAAGATCGCGGCGTGCAGCGCCATCATCGAGGGACGGCCGACCTCGCCCGCCGGCTGGGCCATCACGATCAGATCGGAAACACGACCGCGATTGGCGATCTTTTCATCCTCGCGGCCGACTTCAACTCGCCAGGAGGCCGACGGCGCGCCGTTGCTCGAACCGACCTTGTCGGTGACCGCGACCTTGGTCTCAGACACGAAGGTATCGAAAATGGAGCGCGCCGCGCGGGAGCGTTCGTCGCCGTCCTTGTCGGCGAGTTCGATCATCTCTTCGATCATGCTGCCGGACATACCTTCGCCGAGCAGCGGCACGGCTTCCTTGGAATCGGCGCGTACATGGAAAGCTTCGATATGTCCGTCGGATCCCTGGAGAATACCGAGGGCAGCGCGCAACGCGCGGCGGCCTGCATTACTGTCGACGGGTACAAGAATAACCTTATAAGCCATAGTCTACCTCGGTGTTCCAGTTGCCCCTGATGACTCAAGTCACACGCGATTTCCGATCTTCCTCGGGTCGCCTGTTCACGCCGGCCTGGGTCGGCCGGTCACGCCGCTCCTCCACCCCTTCGGGATCCTGGTGAACCAGGACCTCGCTGTTGGGCAGCGCGGCTTCGATATTATACATCACGCGGTCGGATATTTCATGAGCCTCAATCAGCGACAGGGCCCGGTCCATTTCCAGATGAATCTGGACGAACCTGTTCGGCCCCGAGGCACGCGTCCTGAGATCGTGCACGCTTTTGACGCCGGGCTCGGCCAACGCAATCTCGCGGATCCGATTGCGCTCCTCATCCGGTAATTCACGGTCCATCAACTGATCGATCGCGTGGCGCGCGATCCCGAACGAGCCGTAAGCCATGTACGCGACGATCCCCAGCGCGACGATCGGATCGACATAATGTATCCCGAACCAAGCCGACAGGATCAGCGATGCGATGACCGAGAGGTTGGTGATCAGGTCGATCTGGTAATGGAAGGAATCCGCGTGGATGGCGAGCGACTGGGCGCGACGCAACACATAGGCCTGCACGTTCACCAAGCCGAAGGTCAGTGCGATCGAAAGCACCATGACCGCGATACCCAGTGTACCGTGCTGGACCGGTTGCGGATTATAGAGCCGCCCCAGGCCCTCCATCAGCACGAACAGACCCGACCCCGCGATGAAGGCCGCCTGCCCCAAGCCCGCCAAGGCCTCCGCCTTGCCGTGGCCGAACCGGTGCTCGCGATCCGCCGGCTGCAGCGCTTGGCGCACGGCAAGCAGATTCACCACGGACGCGACGGCATCGAGCATGGAATCGACCAGGCTCGACAGCATGCTGACCGAACCCGTGGCGAACCACGCGCTGAGCTTTGCCACGATCAGCACACTCGCCACGCCGACCGAGGCATAGGTCGCAAGACGCAGCAGCTTGGCGGTGCGCTCCAGCGGTATCGTTCCCGGCGTGTCTTGCGCGTGTTCGGACATGACAGCTACGGATAAAGCCTTTCGGTCGTCCAGCCGCTTCCAGTGCGGCGATACACAATGCGGTCGTGCAGCCGGAAGCGGCGATCCTGCCAGAATTCTATGACATCGGGAACGATGCGGAAGCCGCTCCAGAAATCCGGGCGCGGCACCAAACCGATGGCATGTTTCGCCGTGAATTGCGCGATGCGTCGCTCGAACTCGAAACGCCCGGTCATGGGGCGCGATTGTTTCGACGCCCAGGCGCCGATCTGGCTGGCGCGCGCACGCGTTGCGAAATAGGCGTCGGCCTCTTCATCGCTCACGCGGCTCACCGCGCCTTCAACACGCACCTGGCGCAGCAACGACTTCCAATGGAAACACAACGCCGCCTGCGGGCGGGCGGCCAGTTCCTCGCCCTTGCGGCTTTCGAGGTTGGTATAGAAGACGAAGCCCCGGTCATCGGCCCCTTTCAGCAACACCATGCGCGCCGAGGGGCGGCCCTGGGCGTCGGCGGTGGCCAGCGCCACGGCGTCCGGCAGCGTTGGTTCGGACGCGGCCGCCTCGGCGTACCAGCTATTGAACAGCGCGATCGGGTCGCCTGCGTCGGTGATGTCAGATTCGTGGGTACTCGCGTCGTCGTTCATGACCATCCCAAGATAAAGACGTTCCGGGCCGATCCGCTCACGCCTAAGTCCTTGATTATACTAGGCCGGACCGGTCCGAGGCGATCTTAACTTTTTGGTCGATCCTCCCGCAAACTTCCCATATGCTCCGTTCCGGCTGGGTATCCCCCGCCCAAACCAGCGATTTTGCAAACGGAGTATGGTTTCATGAGCGGCGCCCAAGGCTTAATGGCCGGCAAAAAAGGCTTGATCATGGGCGTGGCCAACGACCGCTCGATCGCCTGGGCCATTTCCAAGGCCGCGCACGCGCAGGGCGCCGAACTCGCCTTCACCTATCAGGGCGAGGCACTGCAGAAGCGCGTCACGCCGCTCGCCCAATCCATCGGCTCGGACATCATCCTGCCGTGCGATGTGACCGACGAAAACTCCATCGACGCGGTGTTCAACTCCGTGCGCGCCAAGTGGGGCAGCCTCGACTTCGTCGTCCACGCCATCGCCTATTCCGACAAGGACGAGCTGAAGGGCGGCTATGTGGACACCACCGCCGAGAACTTCTCCAAGACGATGATGATCTCGTGTTATTCCTTCACCGCTATCGCGCGCAAGGCGATGGACTTGATGCCCAACGGCGGCTCGCTGCTTACCCTCACCTATGCCGGCTCCGAACGCGTGATGCCGCATTACAACGTGATGGGCGTGGCCAAGGCTGCGCTCGAAGCGAGCGTGCGCTACCTCGCCGAAGACCTGGGCCGCCAGAAGATCCGCGTCAACGCGCTGTCGGCCGGTCCGATGAAGACGCTCGCCGCGTCCGGCATCGGCGACTTCCGCTACATCCTCAAATGGAACGAATACAATTCGCCGCTGCGCCGCAACGTGACCAACGAAGACGTCGGCGGCGCGGGCCTGTATCTGATCAGCGATCTGTCGTCGGGCGTAACGGGCGAGACCCATCACGTCGATTGCGGCTACAACATCGTCGGCATGAAGGCGGTGGACGCCCCCGACATCGCCGTCGCCAAAGGTGAGGAAGCGGCCTAAATCGATGTCACAGTCTCCGCGCGCGATCGGGGATGGCTCGGTTGGCCGAGCGCGCGCCCCGCGTGGCAACTGCACGATAATTGGCGGGAAGGACGGCCACGTGGCCAACCCCACCAATCCCCACGTGGCCTGTAAATAAATGTCCGGAAATTCTTTCGGCCACCTCTTCCGCTTCACCACCTTCGGTGAAAGCCACGGACCCGCCATCGGCTGCATCGTCGACGGCGCGCCGCCCAATATTGCGCTGAAGGAAGCCGACATCCAGCAATGGCTCGACAAGCGCCGCCCCGGCCAGTCGCGTTTCACGACGCAGCGCCAGGAAGCCGATGCGGTGAAGATCCTGTCCGGCGTCTACGAAGGCGTGACCACCGGCACACCCATCGGGCTGCTGATCGAGAATACCGACGCACGCTCCAAGGATTACGACGAGATCAAGAACCTGTTCCGTCCCGGCCACGCGGATTGGACCTATCACCACAAATATGGCATCCGCGACCATCGCGGCAGCGGGCGGGCAAGCGCGCGTGAAACAGCCTGCCGCGTCGCGGCCGGCGGCGTCGCGCGTCAGATCCTGGGCGACGGCATCACCATTCGTGGCGCCTTAGTGCAGATTGGCCCGCACAAGATCAACCGCGCCAACTGGAACTGGGACATCGTCGAGGACAATCCGTTCTGGTGCCCGGATGCGGAGATGGTGCAGGTCTGGACGGAATACCTGGACGAACGGCGCAAGGCGGGATCGAGTGCCGGTGCAGTGATTGAAATCGTCGCCTCCGGCGTGCCGGTCGGCTGGGGCGAACCTGTGTTCGACAAGCTCGACGCCGACATCGCCAAGGGCCTGATGAGCATCAACGCGGTGAAGTCGGTCGAGATCGGCGCCGGCATCGAAGCGGCTGCGTTGACCGGCGAAGAAAACGCCGACGAGATGCGCATGGGCAACGACGGCCCGATGTTCCTGTCCAACAAGGCAGGCGGCATCCTGGGCGGCATCTCCACCGGGCAGGACGTGGTGGCGCGCTTTGCCGTGAAGCCCACCAGCTCCATCCTCACCCCGCGCCGCACCGTGACGGTGGACGGGAAGGATACCGAAGTGCGCACCAAGGGCCGCCATGACCCCTGCGTCGGCATCCGCGCCGTGCCGGTCGGCGAAGCCATGATCGCCTGCGTGCTGGCCGACGCGATGCTCAGGCAGCGGGCGCTCAGGGGCAGTCTCTAAAAAAGCAAAGCCGTCATGCTCGGACTTGGTCCGAGCATCCACGAATCATATCGGCACACACGCGCCTCTATCCGTGGATGGCCGGGACAAGCCCGGCCATGACGCTAGAATTTGTGACGCAATTACAGACCTAAACCGTCGCGACCAGGAACTCTTCCGCGTTCTTCGGCGGGCGCAAGCCATCGGTGCGGCCGGCGAAATAACGCTGCGCGATATCGTCGGCCGAGACGTGCATCACTTTGCGGAATCCCACCATGCGCGCCATGGCCAGCACGTCGGCCGGCATGAAATAACTGAGGAAGGGATGTCCGCTGGCGGCCGCGCCCTTGGCCGACATCTCCAGTCCGGGGCGCACGTCAGGCTCGGCCATCTCGAACGGCAGGATGAAGCTCATGGCGAAGGTCGTGCCGGGCGCAAGCTCCGCGACCTCATGCAGCAACTTCATGTTCGCCTCTTTCGAGAGATACATGGACACACCGGTCGAGACCACGACCGCCGGATTGGTGGCATCGAACCCCGCTTCGTGCAGCGCATCGCGCCAGGACTCACCCGCCTCGAAATCCACCGGCACGAAGCGCAGCCAATCGGATATCGGGAGATCAAGTTCAGCCAACCGCGTTTTCTTCCACGCTTGTGTTTCAGGCTGGTCGATCTCGAAGACACGCAGCTTGGCCCCCATCTCGGGGCGGCGCTGCGCGAAGGTGTCGAGGCCTGCGCCGAGGATCACATATTGATCGACGCCCTGGTTCGCCTGTTCTTCCACCAGATCCTCGATGAAGCGCGCGCGCCCGACGATGGAGGCGCGGAACAGCTTGGTGCCCTCCGGATGCATGTCGCCGCGATCGCGCCAGCCATTCTCGGGAGCCGCGAGCTTCAATCCGATCTCATCCTCGATCACATGCGGCTTGGGATCGACCTCGAGATGCAAGGCGCGCCATAAGGCCACGCGGACGGCGGTACTGTCCGGCTGGCGGCTCGATGTCTCAGGCATGATTCTCAGGCATGATTATGCGTCCCCTTTTTCGAATTTGGCCGCGATCAGGAATTCGATATTGCCTTCCGGTCCCTTGATCGGGCTTTCGGTGATGCCGAGCACCGTCCAACCAGGCGCGATCGACACCCACTCCGCGATACGGTCGCACACCTCTTTATGCAATGCCGGATCGCTGACCACGCCCTTCTTGCCGACGCGGTCCCTGCCGACCTCGAACTGCGGCTTGATGAGCGCAACCAGATGCGCGCCGTCTTTCGCCAACGCCATCGGCGCGGGCAGGACGACGGAGAGTCCGATGAAGCTCGCATCGCACACGATGATGTCGATCGGATCCGGGATCAGCGTCGCATCCAGATGGCGCGCGTTGGTCTTTTCCATCACGACGACGCGGGCGTCGTTGCGCAGCTTCCACGCCAATTGGCCGTGGCCGACATCGACGGCATAAACCTTCGCCGCACCCCGCGTCAGCAGCACGTCGGTGAAGCCGCCGGTGGACGCGCCGACATCCAGCGCAATGGCACCGGTCACATCGATATCGAACTGCGTGAGCGCGTGATTGAGCTTGAGCCCACCGCGCGACACCCAGGGATGATCCTGACCGCGTACATCGAGCGCGATATCCTCGGCGACCTTGACCCCCGCCTTGTCGAGACGCTGTTCATGGGAAAAGACGAGACCCGCCATGATAAGCGCCTGGGCGCGTGCGCGGCTTTCAACCAAACCGCGATCGACGAGCAATTGATCGAGACGGACTTTAATGGGAGCGACCAGCTTACGCCTGCGCTGAACGGCGCACGGTCTCGGCCGCTTCATCCTCGCCGAGCGCCAGCAGCGCGGTCGTCACGATATCGGGCCTGCGCAGGCCCGCCTGAGCGTACTGGTTCTCCGGCTTGTCCTGGTCCTGGAAGATGTCCGGCAGGACCATGGAGCGGAAGCGGAGGCCTTTGTCGAAATGGCCGGTATTCGCCAGGAATTGGGCGACGAACGAACCGAAGCCGCCGACCGAACCTTCCTCGATGGTGATCAGGACCTCGTGCTCCTTGGCGAGCTGACGGATGAGCGTCTGGTCCAAGGGCTTGGCGAAACGCGCATCGGCCACGGTGGTGGACCAACCGCGCGAGGCAAGCTCATCGGCCGCGGCCATGGCTTCACCGAGGCGACCGCCGAAACTGAGAATGGCGACGGAGGAGCCTTCACGCAGCACGCGGCCTTTGCCGATCTCCAGCGGCTCACCGAATTCCGGCATATCGACGCCGCGGCCCTCGCCGCGCGGATAACGGAACGCGCTCGGCCCATCGTCGATGGCGCGCGCGGTGGCGACCATGTGCACCAGCTCGGCTTCGTCGCCAGCCGCCATGATCACCATGTTCGGCAGGCAGCCGAGATAGGCGACATCGAATGAGCCCGCATGGGTCGCGCCGTCGGCGCCGACAAGACCGGCGCGGTCGATCGCGAAACGGACCGGCAGCTTCTGCAGCACCACGTCATGGACGACCTGATCGTAGGCGCGCTGCAGGAAGGTGGAATAGATGGCGCAGAACGGCTTGTAGCCTTCGGTCGCCATGCCGGCGGCGAAGGTGACCGCGTGCTGTTCGGCGATACCGACGTCGAAGCAACGGTCGGGGAACTTGTCGCCGAACTTGTCGAGCCCCGTGCCGGACGGCATCGCGCCAGTGATGGCGACGATTTTCGGATCCTTCTGCGCTTCCTTGATCAGCGCGTTGGCAAACACGCTGGTATAGGACGGCGCATTGGAAATGGTGGCGGCCTGCTTGCCGGTCACCACATCGAACTTGTTGACGCCGTGATACTTGTCGGCGGCCTTTTCGGCAGGGCCGTAACCGTGACCCTTCTCGGTCACCACGTGCACCAGGATCGGCCCGCCCTCTTTGGAGTCGCGTACGTTCTTCAGAACGGGAAGCAGATGGTCGAGATTGTGGCCGTCGATCGGGCCGACATAGAAGAAGCCCAGTTCCTCGAACAAAGTGCCGCCCGTCAGGATGCCCCGCGCATATTCCTCGGCGCGCTTGGCCGCCTGCTCCAGGGGCTTCGGGAACTTGCTCGCCACATCGCGCGCGATATGGCGGATCGACGAATAGGATTTCGACGAGATCAGGCGCGACAGATACGCGCTCATGGCGCCGACCGGCGGCGCGATCGACATGTCGTTGTCGTTGAGGATGACGACGAGCCGCGCGTCCATCGAGCCTGCGTTGTTCATCGCCTCGTAGGCCATGCCGGCACTCATCGCGCCGTCGCCGATCACGGCTATGGCAAGGCGTTCAACACCGGCGAGATCGGAGGCGACCTTCATGCCGAGCGCGGCGGAGATCGAGGTGGAGCTGTGCGCCGCGCCGAACGGATCGTAGTCGCTTTCGGTGCGCTTGGTGAAACCGGACAAACCGCCGCCCTGGCGCAACGTGCGCATGCGGTCGCGCCGGCCAGTCAGGATCTTGTGCGGATAACTCTGATGACTGACGTCCCAGATCAGGCGGTCGTGCGGCGTGTTGAAAACGTGGTGCAACGCAACCGTAAGCTCGACCACACCAAGGCTCGCGCCCAGATGACCACCCGTGAAGGACACGATCTCCACGGTCTCGCGGCGGAGTTCATCCGCGAGCTGCTTCAACTGCTCGGCCGTGAAATTCCGGATATCGGCCGGGTTGGACACGGTGTCGAGTAGCGGCGTCTGACTTTTATCCGTCACCGATCGCCTCAACGTAATGAATCTATTATGACACGTTTATGTGGGCTTATGATCGCCGCTCGACAACAAATTTTGCCAAGTCCCTCAGGATATTGCCTTTTTCTCCAAAAATCTCAAGGTACTTGGTGGCCTGCTCGACCAGAATCATGGCTTGGTCGCGCGCCCGATCCTCGCCCAGAAGCGAGACGAACGTGGCCTTTCCGGCCGCATTGTCCTTGCCGGTCGCCTTGCCCATCTCTTCGGCGGTGGCGCTGACATCCAGCAGATCGTCGGCGATCTGGAACGCGAGGCCGATATTATTGGCATAGGCGTTGAGCAGCTGGCGCTGATGATCGTCGGCGCGGCCCAGGATGCCGCCGGCCGAACACGAATACGCGATCAAGGCGCCGGTCTTCATGCGCTGCAGGCGCGTGATCTCGGGTACGTCGAGCGAGTGGGTTTCAGCCCAAATGTCGAGCATCTGGCCGCCCACCATGCCGCGCGCGCCGATCGCCTTCGCCATCTCGAGCACCAGTTCGGACCGGACCTCGGCCTGGCGATGGGTTTCGTCCTCGGCCAGCACCTCGAATGCGAGCGTCAGCAGCGCGTCACCCGCGAGGATCGCGGTCGCGTCGTCGAACTGTTTGTGGCAGGTCGGCATGCCGCGGCGCAGATCGTCATTGTCCATCGCCGGCAGATCGTCGTGGATCAGCGAATAGGTGTGCACCATCTCGACAGCCGCCGCGACGCGCTCGGAACATTTGCGCGATACATTGAAGAGGTCGGCGCACGCGATCACCAGGAACGGACGGATGCGCTTGCCGCCGGCGAGCGTCGAATACCGCATCGCCTCGAAGACGCGCTGTTCGGGTGTGTCGATCTGTGGAATCAGGCGGCGTAGTGCGGCATCGGTGAGGCTCTGCGCCTCGGCAATGGCTTCGTCGAAGGGTAGCAACAGGTTCCCCTATTCGATGTTCGCGGGCTCGGTGCGAACCTCGCCATTGGGACCGATGTTGATCTTCTCGACCTTTTCGCGCGCCACGCGCAGCTTGGTCTCGCAATGGGTCTTCAACTGGGTGCCGCGCTCATACAGCTTGATGGCGTCTTCCAGGCCGGCAGACCCCTGTTCAAGGGTTGCGACGATCCCTTCGAGCTCTGCGAGGGCCTCCTCGAAGCTCATCTTCGCGATATCGGCTGGTGACGACTGGTCGGCCATGAATTCGGGTCCGTTTTATCGGGCGCGGAGTGTACGGTTGCTTGGTGGAGGCGGCAACCGGAGAGTCCTAAATTAAGCGCATTATTTGAGCTTCAGCGTGTGGTTACATCCATTTTTTGGCCGGCCTGCATCAACACGCCGACGTGAGAGCGCACGCAGTCCGCAAGCGCATCGAGATCGTAGCCGCCCTCCAGGGTCGACACCACGCGCCCCGCGCACGCTTCCTCCGCGATGGCGCACAGTTCGGCCGTCACCCAAGCGAAATCCTCGGTCTCAACGTCGAGCTGACAAAGCGGATCACGCGCATGGGCATCGAATCCCGCTGAGATCAGCAACAGATCGGGTGCGAAGGCGCGCAACGCCGGCAGGATCACGTCCGCATAGGCGGCACGGAACGGCGCCGATCCCGACCCGGGGCGCAGCGGCACATTGACGATATTGCCCACGCCCCGCTCGGCCGCCGAACCGGTACCCGGATAGGCCGGGTATTGGTGGCTCGACGCATAGAACAGCGACGCATCATGTTCGAACGAATGTTGCGTGCCGTTGCCATGATGGACGTCGAAATCAACGACCGCGACCTTGGCAAGGTTGTGCTGTTTTTGCGCATGGCGCGCCGCAATGGCGACATTGTTGAACAGGCAGAAGCCCATCGCCATCGCCCGTTCGGCATGATGGCCGGGCGGGCGCAGCGCACAAAAGGCATTAGCGACCGAGCCCGACATCACATCATCGACCGCCGCGCAGGTTCCGCCCACCGCGCGCACCGCGGCCTCCCCGGATGCGGACGACAACACCGTGTCGCCGTCGATCTCCACATGACCGGAACTCGGCACGGTATTGAGCAGCGCTTTTATGTAGCGCTCGTCATGCACAAGGCTAAGCTGCTCGAAAGAGGCGAACGGTGCCTCGCACCGGACGAGCGACGCAAAACCCGGCTCCGCCAGAGCGGCATCAACCGCGCGCAGCCGGTCCGGGCTTTCGGGATGACGCAAGCCGGGATCGTGTTCGATGCAGATCGGGTGCGAGTAATAGGCCGTAGCCATCGTTCAGTTCTAGGACTCTCGCGTCGCGGCCGCAACGCTGTTGCAAACACAACCGGGACGTTTCGTCCCCTTCCCACCCCCTGTCACAATAATGAAGCAATAATTTCATATCGGCCCAAGGCCGGCTGAACAAATTAGATAGGTATTTCAATAATATAATAATTTTGTTTTCCGGCCGACGGAATAGGCCCCACCGCCCGTTTTATAAAGCAACGTGCCCACAAAGGTAGCAGCCCATCGGGCATCAGGGGCCTACCCTCCTTGCTGCGGGGCGCGCGTCCGGCGCGCAATCGAGCGGTCCGAGGGTTCGGCTACGTTCGCCACTTTAGTACAAGGTGACGTCAGCGAAAGTGAATTACATGGTTTTAGAAGATAAGGCCGACGAGGTTACAACCCTCCTCAAATCAATCGCCAATACACATCGCCTGAAGATCATCCGGTTACTTGCAGAGAAGGAATATTCGGTCGGCGAGTTGGAGAAGATCGTGGGGCTCAGCCAGTCCGCACTCTCGCAACATCTGGCACGTCTGCGGCGCGACAAGATGGTGACGACACGGCGCAATGCCCAGACCATCTATTATTCGCTTGCCGGCTCCCTGCCGCGCTCACTGGTTGATTCGCTCACCAACGTGTTCAATCAGTATACGACGCCGACGGCGTCCAACGACGGAACGCCGCTCGCTTCCGCCAGTTAGGACGTGTTTCAACGACCCGGCCGGGCGTATCCCGCCCGGCGGTCGTTCATTTTCCTGATTGCTTAGTGGATATTGGCCGGCGCGAAATCCAGACGGATCCAGGCCAGTTCCTGTTTGATCGCCTCGAGCGACGGCTTGTTCGGCGCGCGCAGGGCTTCAGTGATGATTTCGTTGCGCACCGTCAGCGGCAACCGACCGAGTTGTTCCAGGAACAGGAACTTGATCGACGGGCGGATCGTATCCGACATCAGAAGTCCGAGGATCAGGCGCTTGCGGATATCGACGCGCAGATTGCCGGCTTCGGACAATTCAAAGAATTCAGACACGAAGCGGCGCGGCTCGATCTCGCCGCCCAGCAGCGCCTTCAGGTTCTTGCGCAGCGCGTCGGCATAGCGCTGGCGCGACAGCGAGACGAACTTCTCGGCGTTGCGCTGCACCTTGGTGATCACTTGCGGCGCGAACGCGCTCTCCGTGATCAGTTCGACCATCTGCTTGACCACCGGATGCTTGGACGTGCCGCCCAGCATTCCGAACACTTCCGAGATAAGCCGTGAGTCGCGTCCGCGTGGGCTGAGGCGTACCGCGGCGGCGACCGCCATGGGCGAGTCGGGATCGCGCGTAGCGACCATCGCCAGCGGCAGCGGATCCTCGTAATCCTGCAGATCGATATCGCGGTTGAGCAGATGCTCGGGCATCAGGAGCTTGTCGCTCTTGCCCTGCACCAGAAGCGGCTGATGATTCTGATAACGCTCACGCAGATCGAGCGCGAGCTCCAAGCCACTCTGCGTGATTTCCAAGACATTCCCCATTCCCCACTCCCACCACCAAGTTTGCGCATCGCCGGCTGTCGTTTATCCGACTTCAAGGAAGTGCCGACGGCGCAGTATTACGTCGCCACATAATGGCGAGAAATGATTGCCAAAATATTGAGGTTCGACCGTAGGAATGCGGCGCACAAAAACAGCGCGACAAATATTGTCGATCCTATAGGTCGTCTCAAATGTATGCGGAGACCCAAGAATCTAAAACTTACCCGCCAGAATCATTAGATTCGTGACTTGGTTAATATTTACCATTTTATTGCGGGGCAATGCTGCGCGGAGAACTATAATATTGTCTTTAACCTTTTAAAATCGCCGAATAATCATTCAAATTGAATCTGTTTTATTAACTGAAATTGAATTTTTTATTTAAATTAAAAGACGCAAATTCGCCCCGACCGACCGAAAAAACCCACTACAGAATGCGGCATAAATCCCTAAATATTGTGTTTATCCCGTTGACGGTCATTGCCGGCTGTCTTAGAAATAACCGATGTCTTGGTCAGGACGTACGAAGACCGGACTCGGGGCGAAGGGACTGTACAGAGAATAGGTGGGGGGCCTATGTACACCGTTTACTATATCGAAAACGATTCGCCTGCCGAGCAGCGCATCGCGATGATTTCGGCACCGACCCCCGAAGCGGCACAGCGTATCGCCGAACTGAAATTCGCCGATTCGACCATCCTCAAAGTCGTGGAACTGACACCGCCCGAGCAGGAAGCCCGCTTTCCGAGCGCCCGCTTCATCAACGGCGAGTTCCGCCCCGTCCTGTATCACGACGAGATTCATTAACGGGTTCGCCCCGCTTCCCGTTTCAACGTCCAGTCGCCTCATTTAAGACACACGGAGCGCGTTGTCAGACGCGCGCGCCTCGGCGACAATTCTGAAATCTAGATTTCGACGCGACGGGCCGCCGCGGAGTGACCTTTGCGTCGCGAACGCAAGGCGGCCTCATGTCGCGAATGCAAGCGACCTCGCGTCGCAGAAAAAAAGTGGTGTGACCTATGCGCGTGGGTGTCGATCTCGGCGGAACTAAAATCGAAGCGATCGTGATCGCGCCGGATGGTGCGGAGATCGCGCGTCATCGCGTGCCCGCACCCCGCGATGTTTACGAGCACACGATCGCGGCGATCCGCGACCTGGTGTTCGAGGTGGAGAAGCAGGCTGGTGTTTCGGATTCCAGCATCGGTGTCGGCGTGCCGGGATCGGTTTCGCCCGAGACCGGCCTGTTCAAGAATGGCAATTCGACCTGGCTCATCGGCCACCCCATCGCCAGAGATCTGAGCGCCGCATTGGGCCGCCCCGCGCGTGTCGCCAACGATGCCAATTGCTTCGCGCTGTCGGAGGCGATCGACGGTGCCGGCCGCGGTGCGGAAAGCGTGTTCGGTGTGATCCTCGGCACCGGCACGGGCGGCGGTCTGGTGGTGCGCGGGCGCGTGCTGGCCGGACGCAACGGCGTGGCCGGCGAATGGGGTCACAATCCCCTGCCCTGGGCGGAGGAAGGCGAACGGCCGGGCCCTGCCTGCTATTGCGGCCATAACGGCTGCATCGAGACATTCCTCAGCGGTGGCGCGCTGGTGCGGACCTATCGCCACGAGATGGGCCATTGGCCCGGCCCCGAGGTCGATGCGCCCTGGGTGCATCAGGCCGCACTCCGTGGCGATCCGGCCGCGCTCGCCGCCTTCGACAAATACACCAACCGGCTGGCGCGTTCGCTCGCCCAGATCATCAATATCTTCGATCCGCATGCGATCGTGCTGGGCGGCGGCGTCTCCAATATCGATCTCCTCTATGACCGCGTGCCGAAGCTCTGGGAACGATGGGCATTCGGCAACGAGGTGACCACACCGCTGGTGAAGAACGTGCACGGCGATTCATCGGGCGTGCGCGGCGCGGCCTGGCTGTGGCCGCCCGACAACGACAATTCAAAGAGCAACAGGTGATGGCCGCGCTCTGCCGGCACTGCGGGACCGCGCTTCCCGATCCGGCGCCCGAACGCTGCAACACCTGCGGCTCGCCCCGCATCTTCAGCCATCCTGAACTGCACGATCTGTCGATCGCACACATCGATTGCGACGCGTTCTATGCAAGCGTGGAGAAACGCGACAATCCCGCCCTCGCGAACGTTCCCGTCATTGTCGGCGGCGGCCAGCGCGGCGTGGTATCGGCCTGCTGCTACATCGCGCGCATCAAAGGCGTACGTTCGGCCATGCCCATGTACCAGGCGCTGAAGGCCTGCCCCGATGCCGTTGTCATCCACCCCAACATGGAGAAATACGCGCGCGTCGGCGGCGAAATCCGCGACCTGATGCGCAGCGTCACGCCGCTGGTTGAGCCATTGTCCATCGACGAGGCATTCCTCGACCTCAGAGGCACGGAGAAACTGCACCACGGAAGCCCGGCGCAGACCCTGGTGAAACTGGTGCGCCGCATCGAAACGGAAATCGGTGTCACCGCTTCGATCGGGCTCAGCCACAACAAATTCCTCGCCAAGCTCGCCTCAGATCTCGACAAGCCGCGCGGCTTCGCCGTGATCGGACGCGCCGAGACGCTCGAGTTCCTGGGTCCGCGTGCGGTCGGCACCATCTGGGGCGTCGGCGCATCCTTGCGCGAACGCCTGGAACGCGACGGCATCCGGACGATCAACCAACTGCGCGAGATGGACGAGCAGACGCTCACCGCGCGGTACGGCTCCATCGGGCGCAGACTTTATTACCTGTCGCGCGGCATGGATGAACGCTCCGTCAATCCGCGCGGCGAAGCCAAAACCATCTCGGCGGAAACGACGTTCGAGCGCGACATCTCGGATCCGACGGAGCTTGCCCATCGGCTGTGGCCCTTGTGCGAAAAGCTCGCACGCCGCCTGCGCGACAAGGGCCTCGCTGCCGGCACCATCACCCTGAAATTCAAGACGCGGAATTTCCGCAGTTTCACCCGCGCGCGCAAATTGTCGACGCCGACGCAATTGGCAGAGGTCATCTATCAATCCTCGCTGCCGCTATTGACGACGGAAGCGAACGGCCAATCGTTCCGCCTCATCGGAGTCGGCAGCAGCGTGTTCGCCGATCCCGACGATGCCGACCGGCCCGACCTGCTGAACGCGGAGGTCGCGACCCATGCCAAGGTCGAAAAGGCCATGGAAGCGGTCCGCAAGAAATTCGGCCGTCCCGCCATCATCAAGGGCCGTTCGCTGTAGCCGCCGTCCAACAAACGAACACCCGGCAATCCCCGACGCCGCGCCCCCTAAAATCAGTTGTCTTCGCAACGAAGGGAACCTGGAGATCGTCACGCCGGTTTGATCTGCATGACGACGCAATCGAGCCTCGCCGCGCGCACGTCCAGCAAGCGATCCCGGCCGCGCCATTCAGGCTGGTTCAACCACTTCGCCACCAAGGTCGCCCATTACAGCGGCCGGCCGATCACCTTCTTCCTTGCCGTCGCCATCGTGCTCTGCTGGGCGATTTCCGGCCCATTCATGGGCTATTCCGAGGTCTGGCAGCTCACCATCAATACCGGAACGACCATCATAACCTTCCTCATGGTCTTCATCATCCAAAGCACGCAGAACCGCGATACCGCGGCCCTACAGATCAAGCTCGATGAGTTGATCCGCGCCACCGAGGCTGCACACAATTCGTTGCTGAACCTGGAAGAATTGTCGGAAGACGAACTCGATCGGTTGCGCAAGCGATACCTCGCGCTCGCGGAAAAAGCGCGCGAGACCGGACTCGAACTGGGAGAGATCGAACCAGAGAAAACAAAAGGAACGAGGTGACCCGGCATTTTGAAACATGCTACAGTCCTCCCCATTCGACCGGTCCCGACGTAACGAGGCCCGGCGTATTAATAGGGAGAGCTACATGTTCAAAACCGTTACAACGGGTTTGTGCGTGGCAGCAGCAGCGTTCCTTGCTGCGACGCCAACCCAGGCGCAGAAATCGAAAGACACGCTTCGTATCGCGGCCAACGATCAGTATTCGGTGTTGTCACCGCACGATCTACCGCTCGACGAAGCAGCCCCCTTCTACAATCAGATCTATTCACCGCTGATGGTGGTCGACGAGAATACGGGCAAATTCCTGCCCGAGCTCGCCAAGTCGTGGACACACATCAACCCGACCACGATCGAGTTCGAGCTGCGCGACGATATCGTCCTGCACAGCGGCAAGAAGTTCAACGCGGACGACATCATCGCGATGATCGAATACGCGATCAATCCGAAGACCAAGATCCGCAGCCAGAACCGCTATACCTGGGTGAAGAACACCGAAAAGCTCGGCCCATACAAGTTCCGCGTCCATCTCGTGGAACCCTATGCGCTCGATCTGTTCGCCTTCACCTACCGTTTCGTTGCGGAAGATTCCGACATCCTCGCGAAGCTCGAGAACAAGGCCGATTACGGCCGCGTCTCCGCCGCGAGCGCGGGCCCGTACAAGCTCGCCTCCTACGACCGTAATACCGGGTTCGTGTTGGAACGCTTCGATCAGAACAAGATCGCACATCGCCGTGCCCCTATCGGCCACATCCAGATCATCCCCGTCACCGACGATCAGACGCAGATCGCGCAATTGCTCACCGGCGGGATCGACGTGCTGCGCAACGTGTCCGAAGACAATGCGAAGGAGCTGGCCAAGAAGCCCGGCATCGAAGTGACGCCGACCAAAAGCTCGCAGTACGCCTATTTCATGATGGACGCGATCGCGCGATCGGGCCGCAAGGAATTCACCGACCTGCGCGTGCGCAAGGCGTTCAACATGGCGATCAACCGCGAAGCCATCGCCAAGGAGATCATCCCCGGCGGCGACAAGGTGGGCGAGGTGATGGATGCACTGTGTTATCCCTTCACCTCGGGCTGCTCCGTGACCAAAAAGCCCTACCCCTACAACGTCGCCGAAGCCAAGAAGCTGATGGCCGAGGCGGGATATCCCAACGGCTTCGACGTCAACATCCCGGTGCATGCGCCATACAAGGACGTGGCCGAGGCCATTGCCGGTTATTTGCGCGCGATCAATGTGCGCGCGACGGTGCAACCGATGACCATAAGCCAATATGTGAAGGCGCGCGAGGACGGTCAGCTCACCACCTTCGTCGGCGCGCGTCCGACCGGCAACTTTCCCGAGACCATCGAGGTGATGGAAGGTTTCCACCAGGGCTCGCGCGATTACTGGAAGGACGATCTGATCTTGAAGGCGCTGGATGACGCGAAGAAGATCGCCGACGTTGCCCAACGCACCAAGGTTCTGCAGCCTGCCATCGACCGCAACAACGAGCAGGCCTATGTCGTACCCATCGCGACCTTGCCGTGGGTCTTCGCCCACTCCAAGGATGTCCGCATCGGCGAGAACCAGCTCAAGCCGCGGATGGTGGAGATCTCCGACATCTTCTGGAAGTAACCCTGAACGTCCATGCGGCGCATCGCATTTGTGCGGTGCGCCGTCTTTTTTTCATCTTGAACTGTGTTACTGTTCTCTCAAAACAGGGAGATACAACACATGTTCAAATCGGCAGCACTCGGCGTTCTTGTCGGCGCCGTCGCTCTTTTGGCTGCGGACCCCGTTTCCGCGCAGAAGGCGAAAGACACCCTGCGCGTCGCAGCCAACGATCAGTTCTCAGTCCTGTCGCCCTACGACCTGCCGCTCGACGAAGCCGGCCCCTTCTCCGACGAAATCTATTCGCCGATGATGGTCTTCAACGAGCATACCAGCAAATACATGCCGGAACTGGCGAAATCCTGGCGGCACGTCGATGATCTGACGTTGGAGTTCGAACTGCGTGACGACATCGTCCTGCACAGCGGCAAGAAGTTCGACGCGGACGACATCATCGCCAGCATCAACTACACCATCGATCCGCAGACCAAGCTGCGCAGCAAGAACCGCTACACTTGGATCAAGAGCGTCGAAAAGCTCGGCCCCTATACGTTCCGCGTGCATCTGCAGCAGCCTTACGCACTCGACCTCTTCACCTTCAGTTACCGCTTCGTTGCCGAGGATTCCGAGATCCTGGCGAAGCTGGAGAATAAGGCCGATTACGGCCGCGTCTCGGCTGTCAGCGCAGGGCCCTACAAGCTCGTCTCCTACGACCGCAACAGCGGCTTCGTGCTGCAGCGCTTCGACGGCAACAAGATCGCGCACCGCCGCGCGCCGATCGGCCGCGTCCACATCGTACCGGTCACCGATGATCAGACCCAGATCGCGCAATTGCTGACCGGCGGGATCGACGTACTGCGCAACGTGTCCGAATCCAACGCCGCCGAACTTGCCAAGCAGCCCAATGTCGAAGTCACGCCGACACCGAGCAGCCAGTACGTCTACATGACCATCGATTCCATCGGCCGCTCGGGGCGCAAGGAATTCATGGACCTGCGCGTGCGCAAGGCCATCGCCATGGCGGTCAACCGCGAACAGATCGCCAAGGACGTCGTGCCCGGCGGCAACAAGGTAGGCAGGGTATTCGACTCGCTTTGCCCGTCCTACGCGGTCGGCTGCGGCCAGACCGCGAAGCCCTATCCCTATAACGTCGCGGAAGCCAAGAAGCTGATGGCGGAAGCGGGTTACGCGAACGGCTTCGACGTCACCATCCAGGCGCATGACCCCTATAAGGACATCGCCGTCGCCATCGCCGGACAGTTGCGCGACATCGGCATCCGCGCCAGCGTGCAACCCATGACCATCGGCCTCTACACCAAGGCGCGCGAAGAAGGCAAACTCACGATGTTCGTGGGCGTTCGTCCCATGTCTACCCTCGACACCATCGAATTGATGGAGGGGTTCTTCTCCGGCTCGCGCGATTATTGGCACGACGATCTGATCCTCAAGGCGCTCGACGATGCCAAGAAGATCTCGGACGATGCCGAACGCGCCAAGGTGCTCACCCCGGCGCTTGATCGCAACATAACGCAGGTCTACGTCCTGCCGATCGCAACCACGCCGTGGGTCTTCGCCCACTCGAAAGAGATCCGCATCGGCGAGAATCAGGTGAAGGCAGAGCGGGTGAACGTCTCCGACATCTTCTGGAAATAGATTTTATGGCGAACGTCACGCGTGGGCTCGCGGAAACTTCCCACCCGCGCGCGGCGTGACCCACATTCTTGAACTGTGTTACTGTCTTTGAAAATCAAACGCCGAGACGGAATCGGCAACCTAGTGACGGGAGAATGTATATGTACAAGTCTGTAACGGTAGGGTTGTGCGCGGCAGCGCTTTTGGCGGCAACCCCTGCGCTCGCGCAAAAGTCGAAGGATACGTTACGCATCGCCGCCAACGATCAGTATTCCATTCTGTCACCCTACGATCTGCCGCTCGACGAGGCCTCGCCCTTCTATAACGAGATCTATTCGCCGCTGATCGTGCTCAACGAGCATACCGGCGAATATATGGGCGAACTGGCCAAGGCGTGGCGCCATATAGACGACAAGACCCTGGAATTCGATCTGCGCGACGACATCGTGCTGCATACCGGCAAGAAGTTCACCGCCGACGACATCAAGGCCAGTATCGAATACGCGATCGATCCCAAAACCAAGATCCGCAGCAAGAACCGCTATACTTGGGTGAAAAGCGTCGAGAAGCTGGGCGACCATAAGATCCGCGTGCATCTGCAGAAGCCCTACGCGCTCGATCTGTTCGCCTTCGCCTATCGTTTCACGACGATGGATTCCGAGGTGCTCGGCAAGCTCGAGAACAAGGCGGAATACGGCCGCGTGTCGGGCGCCAGCGCCGGGCCCTACAAGATCGCATCCTACGACCGCAATACCGGCTTCACGCTGGCCCGCTTCGACCAGCTCAAGATCGCACACCGGCGGGCACCCATCGGCCGGATCGTCATCGCGCCGATCACCGACGACCAGGCGCAGATCGCGCAACTGCTGACCGGCGGGCTCGACGTGCTGCGCAACGTCTCGGAGGCGAACGCGGCCGAACTTGCCAAGGAGAAGAACATCGAGATCACGCCGACGGCGAGCTCGCAATACGTCTACATGACCATCGATGCCATCGGCCGCTCGGGACGCAAGGAATTCATGGACCTGCGCGTGCGCAAGGCCATCGCCATGGCGATCAACCGCGAGCAGATCGCCAAGGAGATCATCCCCGGCGGACGCGACGTGGGTGAAGTGATGCAGGCATTGTGCTTTCCCTTCACGGTCGGCTGCGGCTACACGGTGAAGCCCTACGAATACAATGTCGCCGAAGCCAAGAAGCTGATGGCGGAGGCCGGCTACAAGGACGGCCTCGCCGTGACCATGCAGGTGCACGAACCCTACAAGGACATCGCGGTCGCCATCTCCGGTCAGCTCCGCGACATCGGCATCCGCGCCTCCGTGCAGCCGATGACCATCAGCAACTACGTCAGGATGCGCGAGGACGGCAAGCTGACGATGTTCGTCGGCTCACGCCCGACCGCCAACTTCCCCGAGACCATTGAATTGCTGGAAAGCTTTTTCGTCGGCTCGCGCGACTATTGGAAGGACGATCTGATCCTGAAATCGATCGCTGAGGCACGCCAGATCTCCGACGACAAGGAGCGTGCGAAGGTGCTGACACCCGCGCTCAATCGCAACAACGAACAGGTCTATGTCCTGCCGATCGCGACCACACCCTGGGTTTTCGCGCACTCCAAGGAAGTCCGGATCGGCGAGAACCAGATCAAGGAGCGCACGGTCAATATCTCCGACATCTTCTGGAAATGACCAAACCGAATTCAACAGTGAGGAAAGTGTAATGGCGGACACCAACATCAATCGGCCCTATCGCGCGGATCAGGTCGGCAGCTATCTGCGGCCGGACGAGCTCATGAAAGCGCGCCAGGAACGCACCGAGGGCAAGATCACCGACAAGCAGCTCCACGACATCGAGGACAAATTCATCCGCGAGCTCGTGAAGGCACAGGAAGATCTCGGCATGCCTGTTGTCACCGACGGCGAATTCCGCCGCCAGAGCTGGAACAAGGACTTCCTGGGCGGCTTCGACAATGTGGTCGAGCAGCCGGGCAACCTGAAGCTCTATCACCGCCTGCCCGACGGCACGAACTCCACCAACCAGATCTCGGGCTGGGCGGTCACCGGCAAGTTCAAGCGCTCGCGCCCGATCCAGCTGGACGGCTTCAAGTTCCTGCAAGGCATCACCAAGGTGACACCGAAGACCTGCATCACCTCGCCGACGCTTCTGCATTTCCGCGGCGGCCGCGAAGCGATCGACAAAAAGACCTATCCGAAGATCGAGCAGTTCTTCGACGATGTCGCCGCCGCCTATCGTGAGGAGATCAAGGATCTTTACGCCGCCGGCTGCCGTTACCTGCAGCTCGACGATACCAACTTCGCCTATCTGTGCGATTCCCGCTTCCGTGACGCGGTCAAGGAGATGGGTGAAGATCCGACCAAGCTGACCGACGCCTATATCAAGCTGGTCAACGACAGCTTACGCGACAAGCCGAAGGACATGCTGGCCGCGATCCATCTGTGCCGCGGCAATTCGTCCACCGCGGGTGCGGCACAGGGCGGTTATGAAGTGGTCGGCCCGCAGCTTTTCCCCAACCTCAACGTCGACGCCTTCTTCCTGGAATACGACGATGCGCGTGCCGGCGGCTTCGGCGCGCTCAAGGACGTGCCGAAGGGCAAGACCGTCGTACTCGGCCTGATCACCACCAAACGCGCCGAGTTGGAATCGAAGGACGTCCTCAAGCGCCGCATCGACGAGGCCTCCAAGATCGTGCCGATGGAGAATCTGTGCCTGAGCCCGCAATGCGGCTTCGCGTCGGGTGCATCCATGCGCAAGCGCATCTCCATCGACGATGAGATGGCGAAGGTGAAGCTGCTGGTGGAAACCGCCCGCGACGTCTGGGGCGGGATGTAGGTCCAGAACCAACGAAGCCGTCATGGCCGGGCCTGGACCCGGGCATGACGGTTTTTTTTTACTTAGGTTTAGCGGAGTCTTTCCGCCCGCCGCCATCCTGCAGGCCGGTATCGTCGGGCATTGGCTCGGCAGGCGCCTCGCATGACGCGCGCGGCAGGATCTCGATCTGGCGCAACCGCGCCTCGATCGAATGATCCTCGTAATCCTGGCGCACGCTCTCGACGATACCGTCCTCGCGATAGAGCACGCTCAGTTCGTATTCCGGCGTCTCGGCCCGCTTGGCGAGCGGGAAATAGGCGAGCCGCGCCTTCCAGCGCGGGCTGTCGCCCAGAACCTTCTTCACGTCGTCCGGCAGGTTGGAGGCCGGCGCCTCGCCGATCAGCGCACTGATCTCGTAGGGGTCGTCCGCGCTGGCGCCATCGAACACGACGGCGTTGAAATGGGTGTTGCCTGCCATGGAACGACGGATGATCTCGGCCATATGCTGGGTCGGAAACATCGCACCCTTGGGCAGTTCCGCCTGGCTGTTCTCCGGTTCTGAGAATTCGGCGACACCCGGTGTGCCCCTGCCGTCGATGACCGCGACGCCGCGCAGCCGGTCGCTCGGCTGGCCCTGGGTCGTTTCATCCATGCGGAAGCGGAAGCCGAGCCCGTCCTTGGATTCCCAGGTGGTCATCTTGCGCAGGGTCTCGATCTCATCCTCCGCACCCGAGAAAGAGCTGCGCATCAGCACCTTGGTGTCGATCTTCCAGGCCTCGCAGGTGTCGGTCATCTCGTAATACATGACGCCGCGCACATCGACCGGCCCGCCTGTGCCGCTGGTCCCGGCGAGGCCCATGGCATAAATCGCGCGGTGCGGCTTGAGCGTATTCACAAGGTCGTCGTCCGCCCGCAAGGGAGCGGCGGCAAGGAGCGTGGCCCCGAGAACGGCGGCGAAGACGAAACGAGATGTCGATGGGGTTACGGCCATCAGTCATCCTAGCAGCGATCGCATGGCAAAAAAGCGGCAAATCTTGCCGCGCGGGTGCCCCATTTGCCGGCCCCAAGGTGCGGCCGGATCGCCCGAATTCCCGGAAATCCTTCGCGATTCCAATGGCATGAAGTTTGCTCATGGATTCGGGTCATGACGATCGAGGACGCGCATAAATCCACTTCGCGCTCCGGCATTCGGGCTGCCATCCTGGCGCGCCGGTCGCCGAGCCTGCACGATATCGCCGGGCGCTACGACATCCGCGCCATGACCCCGCGCGAGATGGTGAACCTGTCGGCCGAGCTCTACATGGCGGGCTTCGTGAGCCACGAACAATACGCCGATCTGTCGTTCCAGGCCGAGTTGATGCCCAATTACGACGTGACCATCGGCGCACTCACCGGGATCCGGGCCGAGCCTGACCGACCGCGCGACTACACCTCCATCTGGCGCGCCAAGCTCAAGTTCGAGATGGAGCATTTGGGCGACGATCCGCGCATCGTGGAACGCACCCACAGAATCCTCGACCTGCTGCGCGCCATCGAAAAGCCGGAGAACCTGCCCCAGGTGGCCGCGCCCGAGACCGCTACGAACAACCGCGCCGCCGTCACCGTCGGCCGTTCGCTTGCCCGTCCGACACCTCCGCCCATCGAATTGCCGCCGCTCATGCTGCGCGTCTCGCCGCACGAGCGCTGGTGAGCGGTCATATCCCCTGGAACAAAACGGCCCAGGAATTTCCCGGGCCGTTTTTGTTTCAATGCTAGCTCGGTATTTCAGGTCCTCGGGAACACCAGAATGCTTTGGTGGAACTCCTTGGACTCGAAACCGAGCGCTGCGCCGGCCGCGATCGCCCATAAGCGTTCGCGCGTGATGCCGAACATCTGCTCGCGCAGATCGCCGAGCGTCGGCGCATCGCCCTCCTCGAACACCGCAACATCGAGCGCGTCCGCATGGCGCTGGGCAAGATTGGCCGCGATGCGACGCGAGACATAGTCCATGTAACGTTCGCCAGTGAAGCCGAGATCACCCGCCTCGTCCGACGGCTTGAGCCCGCCGGCGGCGCGAAAATCATCCGCCGTCTCGAACAGGGTCTGGCCGTTGCGCGCAATCACGCAGATGATGCGCCCGTTCACGCGATAAACCGTGTGTGCCTCGATCGCATTGAGCCGGTCGTATTGCTCGACCAGCTTCATCAGAGTGCGCAGCCGTGGATCGAGCGATGCCGGCCGGCTTTCGGGGACCGTCGTGCTGCGGCGTGCCTTGATGCGACCCGATGCGGTCATCTGATTCATTACAGTTTCCTCCAAGGCCATCGCAGGTTAGAGCAACTTGAATCAAAATTCTTAATCAAACGTATCCAGTCGTATCCAGTTCTTCGCCGGTATGAGGATGCCGAGTCCCGTAACGCGCCGCCCTCAATGCATCGCTGCGATGGGCGGAGATCATGCATAGGGATGTGGCTGCCACGGAACCCCTCAATACGCTGGATAAGAACATCGCAGCGCAAAAAGAGTGCCAGGACCGGCGGATCACAAACCCGTCAGATTCCTTAACAATTCAGGATGCAAGCAAGCCGGCTCCGCCACGCACGCGGCAGAAATTGCCGTCCGCGGATACGCAGTGGGAGAACTGCCCAGTCCCTTCTGATCAGTTCTTCCGATCAGTCCTGCTGATCAGTCCTTTTTCTTCGGCTTGGGCAGATCGGGCGCAATGTGGAGTTCCTTGTAGCGCGCCGGACCGATGGTGGCAGGTGCACCCATCAGCAGGTCTTCGGCCTGCTGGGTCATCGGGAAGGTGATGACCTCGCGGATGTTGGGCTCGTCGGCGAGCAGCATCACCATGCGGTCGATGCCGGGCGCCGAACCGCCGTGCGGGGGTGCGCCGTACTTGAAGGCATTGAGCAGGCCGCTGAAGCGTGCCTCGACCTCTTCCTGTTTGTAGCCCGCGATCTCGAACGCGCGGTACATGATGTCCGGGCGATGGTTGCGGATCGCGCCCGACGACAGTTCGATGCCGTTGCACACGATGTCGTACTGGTAGGCGAGGATCTCCAGCGGGTCCTTGTTGTTCAGCGCATCCAGCCCGCCCTGCGGCATCGAGAACGGGTTGTGGCTGAAGTCGATCTGCTTGGCGTCCTCGTTGTATTCGTACATCGGGAAGTCGACGATCCAGCAGAACTTGAACTGGTTGGCGTCCAACAGGCCGAGTTCGTTGCAGAGCCGCGTGCGCACCTGGCCCGCGAAGAGTGCGGCCTTATCGGCCTGCGCGCCGGCGACGAAGAACACCGCATCGCCGTCGTTCAATTGGGCGGCCGCCTTGATCATGGCGGCGCGGTCCGCTTCCAGATTGCGCGCGATCGGGCCCTGTGCCTCATTGTCCTTGAAGACGATATAGCCGAGACCGCCCTGGCCTTCGGTACGCGCCCAGTCGTTCAGCTTGTCGAAGAAGCTGCGCGGCTGGTTGGCCGCACCCGGCGCGGGGATCGCGCGCACCACGCCACCGCCCGCGACGATCTTGGCGAACAAGCCGAAGTTCGAATTGGCGAAGGCCTCACTGACATCGGTGATGACCAGCGGGTTGCGCAGGTCCGGCTTATCGGAGCCGTATTTCAGCAAGGATTCCCGATACGGGATGCGCGGGAACGCGCCCTTGGTCACTGGACGGCCGTTGCCGAATTCCTCGAACACGCCGGCGAGCACCGGCTCGAGCGTCGCGAAGACGTCGTCCTGCGTCACATAGCTCATTTCCAGATCGAGCTGATAGAACTCACCAGGCGAGCGATCGGCGCGCGCATCTTCGTCACGGAAGCACGGCGCAATCTGGAAGTAGCGGTCGAAGCCCGAAACCATCAGGAGCTGCTTGAAGATCTGCGGCGCCTGCGGCAGCGCGTAGAACTTGCCCGGATGGATGCGCGACGGCACGAGATAGTCGCGTGCCCCTTCCGGCGAGCTCGCCGTCAGGATCGGCGTCTGGAATTCCATGAAACCAGCATCGGTCATGCGGCGGCGGATGGACGATATCACCTTGCTGCGCAGGACGATGTTGTCGTGCACCTTCTGGCGGCGCAGATCGAGGAAGCGGTAACGCAGCCGCGTCTCCTCGGGGAATTCGGCATCGCCCGCGACCTGAAGCGGCAGCATGTCGGCTTCCGACTCCATCACATATTCGCGGATGCGCAGTTCGACCTCGCCGGTCGGCAGATCAGGATTGATCGTGTCGGCGCTGCGCTTCTCGACCGTGCCGGTCACCGTGATCACGCTTTCGGGGCGCGCCCTCTCGACCTCGGCGAATATGGGATCGCCCGCCTCGATCACGCACTGCGTCAGGCCATAATGGTCGCGCAGGTCGATGAACAGCAGGTTGCCGTGGTCGCGCTTGCGGTGGACCCAGCCAGACAGGCGCACGCGATTACCCGCATCCGAAGCCCGAAGCTGCCCGCAGGTATGGGATCGATAAGGATGCAAAATTGTGTCCGGCGCCATGGTCTCGTCCGCGCAAATCCAGGGTTGTGGCGGGGCTTCATACACGCTTTCATGGCCAGCGGAAAGGATGTAAAAGCGCCCCATGCCCATCATTACGGACACCGAGACGCTTGCCGATTTTTGCAAGCGGGTCGGTCGCTCCAGCTACGTTACCGTCGATACTGAGTTCATGCGCGAGAATACGTTCTGGCCGCACCTCTGTGTCGTGCAGGTGGCGGGCGAGAGTGACGCGGCCGTGATCGACGCACTGGCCGAAGGTATCGACCTCGCCCCCCTTTACGAGCTGATGGCCGATGTCCAGGTGCTCAAGGTGTTCCACGCGGCGCGCCAGGACCTGGAAATCTTCTACAATGCCATGCAGAGCCTGCCTGCGCCGCTGTTCGATACCCAGGTCGCGGCCATGGTCTGCGGCTTCGGCGAATCGGCCGGGTACGAAACCCTGGTGCGCCAGCTCGCCGGCAAGCAGATCGACAAATCGTCGCGCTTCACCGACTGGTCCCATCGCCCCCTGAGCGAGAAGCAGATCGCCTACGCACTCGCCGATGTCACGCATCTGCGCCCGGTCTACGATAAGCTCGCCGCGATGCTGGCGAAGAATGGCCGCACCGCATGGCTGAATGAGGAAATGGCCATCCTCACCGAACCCCGCACCTATGCCCAGCCATCGGAAGAAGCGTGGAAACGCATCAAGGGCAAGCCCGGCAACCGGCGCGCGCTCGCCGTGCTGATGCAGATCGCCGCGTGGCGCGACCGCGAGGCCAAGCGCCGCAACATTCCGCGCAACCGCGTGCTGCGCGATGAAGCCCTGGTCGAGATCGCTCATCATGCGCCGCAAAGCGTGGACGACCTCGCGCGCGTGCGCGGCATGGGCCGGCGTATGGCCGAAGGACAATCGGGCGCCGAGCTGCTGGAGGCCGTCGCCGCCGGGCTGGCCGTTCCGGACAAGGACCTGCCCGTGATCGAACGGTCCGATGCCCTGCCGCGCGGGCTCGGCCCCATCACCGATCTGCTCAAGGTGCTGCTCAAGGCGAAGTGCGAGGAGAACCAGGTCGCGACCAAACTGATCGCCACCGCCGACGATGTGGAGAAAATCGCCGCCTTCGGAGAAAACGCCGACGTCGCCGCCCTGCACGGCTGGCGTCGCGCGGTGTTCGGCGAGGATGCGATAGCGCTGCGCGCAGGCAAACTCGCCATGGTCGTGGCCAGGGGCACGCTCGAACTCGTCGAGTTCGAGGATTAGCTGATCAAATCGAAATCCAGATCTTGCTCGTGAGCTTGCTCGACTCGTAGAGGCTTTCGAGCACGCCGACCTGACGCTCCGTCAGCGTCGTTCCCGCACCCAGATAGATCGCGCCATGGATCGTGCGGATGTCGCGCGTCAGCACCATGCCGGCCGCGATCTCGGTCGGACCCACGGCACGTTCGGGCCCTTTGCGCACGGGCGCCGGGCGGCGCGGCGGCACGCGCGTGGCCGCGCGCGGTGCCGCGGCTTGTTCCGGTTCGGGCGTCTGCTGCGCGGGCGGCGCGACCAGGCGGATCACCGGCTGGCCGAGCGCGGCATCGCTCGGCAGATCCAGCGCCTTCACCCGATCGAGATGCGCGAGCAAGCGCACCAATGTCGGCGTCAGCACCGTACCCGCGGGGGCCAGCATCTTGCCGTCGATGGTGAAGATATTCTGCGTCGTCACCGCATCCGGCGGAATGTCGGTGATGATATGCATCGCTTCATGCCACGTGCGGTCGATGGCGGGCGGTGCATACGGCGCCGGCGGCGCGCCGTCGGTATCCAGGATATTTTCCAGATCGCCCGGCGATACTGCCCCGGCTTGACCGAGACAGTCGAGCGCCGCGACCAGATCGCATGCACGCGCCAACCCCATTTCGAGGATCGCGCGTTCAATGCCCGCATTGATGCGCGACGCCGTCGCGGAATCGAGCGAGCCATTTCCAAGGATCGCGAACTTGGCCGCGATCGATTGCGCAGTCTCGTCCGAGCCTTCGATTGCTTCGGCTTCCTCGCTTTGCGCCGACAGCAAGTGGCGTAGGAGTTCGGCGCCCGCATCGCTCGCCGCCGAGGGGCCGCGCGCCATCGCCTCGGCCAATTCCTGCGGATCGCGCTGCAACCCGGACACGTCCGCACCGCCCGGTTTGCGCGGTGCCGGTTTCTTGTTCCAGCCCACCGGCTGCGGGTCGGCGGATTCGACGATGGCCGAATTCCAGATTTCCGGCGGCAGATCGGCATCGACCTCGGCATAGATCGCTTCGGGCTTGAGCCAGCCCATCGCTTCCTCGCTCCGCGCCAGGCGATTGAGCCGCTTCTCGAGTGCGGCGCGCGAGACCGGCTTCAGCAGGAACGCGCTGATGTCGAGCTTGAGGGCGACATCGACCACATCGCGGTCCGAATGGGCCGTGAGCATGACAAAGGGAACCGCGCGGTCGAGACCGCTTTGGCCCATGCGCACGGCCTTGAGCAGTGCGAGCCCGTCGATCTTCGGCATGTTGAAATCAGAGATGACCAGCGCAGGCCCGCCCTCGATGGTCCAGCTTTCGGCAAGGGCAGCCTCGCCGTCCTCGGCCTGCACGATCTTGGTCGCGCCAAGGCTCGACAGCATGCGCGCCACGGTCTGACGAATGAAGGTTTCGTCGTCGACAACGATCACGGTACGTTTGGTGAGATCGAGCATGCCTAACGCGCGTCCTCCGGCGGGATTTCATGAAGCCCGCCGCTTTCGACGAACGACTGCACGCGCGCATATTCGGGCCGCACCAACATCACGAGCGTACGGAGCGCTGTGCCCGCATCAGCCCCTTGTGTGGCTGTACTCTCGATCTCCTGCAGGAGCGCGCACAACCGCGTTGCCGCCGCCATGCCGGCAGCGCCCTTGGCGGTATGCGCGATGACGACGAGATCGGCGAGGTTCTCCGTCGCCAGCGCGGCCTCGATCCGTTCGATCTGTGTCGGGAAATGGGTGAAGAACATGTCGAGATGGCTGCCCAGCTCGTCGGGATCGCGCTCGCCCAGGATTTCGCACAATTGGGCGACATCGATGACGGCCATACTCTGCGTCATCGCGAATTCCGCCTCCCCCTTCTTGTTCGAAGGTTTCATCAACATGCCGCCGCCCCCATCGACGCCGAATTTATTTCTTGCATTTAAGACGGAAAAATCGGCACGCGCCATTGCGCATAACGCACCATGCGCGGACAGTCGTTCTCGGTATGATTTGCGGTCGCGGTCCTAGCAGGACCGCAGCGCCTTGGCAAAAGGCTTAAGCGAAGTCGCTCTTGACCCCGAGCTGCTCGGCTAGGTCCTCGAAGATGCGCTGCACACCTTCGCCCGACAACTCCTTCGCGTCGCCTTCCAGCTTCATGGTGAGCCGGCTCGAGGTCAGCGTCAGATCGGAGCGCGGCAAGACGTCGGGCACGCCGCCCGACAGCACATGTGCAAGCCGCAGTGCCAAGCCGATCACGTTGGCGTTCTGCTGATCGTCCTCCGAGAGCAGCGGGCGGACGGCCTGAACCTCCGGCTGGCGGCGGTGGCCGTTGTAGCGCACGAAGATGGCGAGCGCGAGAATCACACGTTCGCGGTGCGTGATGCCCGCGATCGGGAAACGCAGCACGCGCAGGAAGGCATGCAGCGCGCGATAGTCGGGATGTTCGGTCCAGCCGATATCGGACAGAAGTGCCGCGGCAAGCACAAGACGGTGATCCGTCTCCGCCAGATCCGTCAGCACAGGGATCATCCAGTTATAGATTTCTTCGCCGTGAACAGCAAAGCGGCCACTGCGCTGGGCGAACCCCTCGCATACCGCGATCAGCGGATCGCCGCGCCGCAAGTTGGCAGGCAATTGTTCGAAGAACAGCCCTTCGCGCAGGCCGAAGCCGGAGAAGACCAATGCCCTGGCCTTGGTGATGTCGATCAATCGGTTCAGCGCCATCGAAGCAAAGGGAAGCGTGTCGGCGCGGCGGCGCGCGACGTTCGACATGCGCTCCAGCGATGCGGGGCTCTGCTTGGAGATGAGCCGCGTGAGATCGAGCGCGGGCTTGGCCGGGATCGTCAGGTAGTCGAGCACGTGCAGCGGATAATCGGTCTGCTCGATATGGATGCGCGCGAGCGAGCGGCAAGCGCCGCCGACGGCGTAGAAATTGTGCCCGGCCGCATCGCCCAGCCAGTCGATCGCCGCGAAGGCCTTGTCGGCGATCTTCTGCGCGGCATTCATCGAGCCGCCCGAATCCTCGGCAAGACGCAAATGGCCGAGCGGCACGGTCGCGCTTTTCTTGAACTGGCCGTTTTCCAGCAGAACGAGATCGAGCGAGCCGCCGCCGAGATCGCCGAACAATCCGTCGGCGTCCTTCACGCCGCCCAGGATGCCCATGGCGCCGAGCCGCGCTTCCTCTTCGCCCGAGAGCACATCCACCGTATAGCCGAAGCGGCGCTGCACTTCCTTGGCGAATTCCGCCCCGTCGTCGGCGTCGCGCACGGCGGCCGTCGCCACCATCTTGAAGCGTTCCACCGGCATCTGCTTGGCGAGGCTAGTGAAGCGCGCGAGCGTCTTGAGCGCGAGCTTCACCCCGTCCGGGTTCAACCGGCCGCTTTTGCCGATACCCTTGCCGAGCTGGCACGAGACGCGCTCGTTGAAAATCGGCACGGGCAGGCGCGCCGGTGCGTCGTAGACGACCATGCGCACGGTGTTCGATCCGATATCGACGATCCCGATTCGTCCGCCGGTTCGGGCAGAACGCTCGCTGAAGCGGTCGGTAACGGTATTTTCCTTAGCGGCCGCTGGCATGCTTTCGGATGTGGATCTCGAGGGTCGTTAAGCGGAATCGGCGACCAGCATCGGCATCGCCGGGCGGTGCTGTTCAAGCGCGCTGCCGCGCCCGGACAGACTGGGATTGGTCATGAAGTAGGTATGGGCGCAGAATCCGTGCTCGTCCGAAGGTTCGCGCGTATACGTCCCATCCGCGTTCATGCGCCAACTTTGCCGGGAGTCCATCAGATTGGCAACCATCACCTGCTCGAGCACCTGCTGATGGACGGTCGGGTTCTCGATCGGAACCAGAACTTCCACGCGTCCGCTGAGATTCCGCCCCATCCAGTCGGCTGACGAGATGAAGAGCTTCGCTTTGGGCGACGGCAGCGTGTGACCGTTGCCGAACGCGACGATTCGCGAATGTTCGAGGAAGCGGCCGACGATGCTCTTCACTCGGATGTTATCGGACAGACCTCGCACGCCAGGACGCAGGCAGCAGATGCCGCGCACCACCAGTTCGATATGCACACCCGCCATGGACGCACGATACAACTCATCGATGATGTCGGGATCGACCAGCGAATTCATTTTGGCCCACAACATCGCCGGGCGGCCCGCCTTCGCGTGCGCGATCTCGGCCTCGATGTGCTCGACCAGCGTTTCGCGCAGATTCAGCGGGGCAACCGCCAGCTTCACCAGATCGCGCGGCTCGGTATAGCCGGTCATGAAGTTGAAGATCTGCGCGGCATCGTGACACAGCGCCGTATCGCAGGTGAAGAACGACAGATCGGTATAGATGCGCGCCGTGTTCGGATGATAGTTGCCGGTGCCGAAATGGACGTAGGAGCGAAGGGAGTCGCCCTCGCGCCGAACCACCAGGCTGATCTTGGCGTGCGTCTTCTTGTCGACGAAGCCGAACACGACATTGACGCCTGCACGTTCGAGGTCGCGCGCCCAGCGGATGTTGGCCTCCTCGTCGAAGCGCGCCTTGAGCTCGACCATCGCGGTCACGCTCTTGCCCGCTTCCGCCGCCGAGACGAGTGCTGCCACGATGGGAGAATCGTTGCTAGTGCGATACAGCGTCTGCTTGATCGCGACCACGTCGGGATCGCGCGCGGCCTGACGCAGGAACTGCACCACCACGTCGAAGCTTTCGTACGGATGATGGACGACGAAATCCTTGCGGCGGATCGCCTCGAAGCAGTCGCCGCCCAATTCGCGCACGCGTTCGGGAAAGCGGATGGTGAACGGCTTGAACAGCAGATCGGGCCGATCCAGCCGCACCAGTTCGTCAGTCTCCGACAGGCCGAGCATGCCGCCATGGCGCACGACATTCTTCGGGTCGCACTCCATCTCGTCCATGATCATCTGCAGGAGATCTTCCGGGATGTTGGTCACCGAGAGACGCACGATTTCACCGTGAATGCGCCGCTTCAGAGCCGACTGGAAGGTGCTCACCAGGTCCTCGGCCTCTTCGTTGATCTCGATCTCGGTGTCACGAATGATGCGGAACCAGGCGGAACGCTCGATCACGAAATCGGGGAAGACCTCGTCCAGGCATTCGGTAATGACGTCGTCGAGGAGAATGAAGCGCACCTTGTTGCCGGGGATACGCACGAAGCGGTCCATCATGTTGGGCATCGGCATCAGCGCCTTGCGCGCCACCACCGCGCCGCCGACGCCGCGCCCGCGCATCTGCAGCACCATCGAAAAACCCAAGTTCGGGATGAAGGGGAACGGATGGGCCGGATCGACCGCCATGGGCGTCAGCAACGGAAAGACATGTTCGTTGAAATAGGATCGGATCCACTGCTTGTCGGCGCGCGACAGATCCTCGCGGTCCAGCACCTCGATGCCTTCTTCGCAAAGCTGCCCCTTGAGGTCCGCCCACACCGCGCGCTGGCTGCGCATGAGGTCGTTGGCGGCATCGCGCACGAGATCGAGTTGCTCGGCGGGAGTATAGCCCTCGGGGCTCGGTTTCAGGACGCCGGCGGTCGACTGGGCGACCAGGCCCGCGACGCGCACCGAATAGAATTCATCGAGATTGGCCGCCGAGATGGACAGGAACCGGACCCGTTCCAGCAGCGGATGATTAGGGTTCTGCGCCTCTTCCATGACGCGGCGATTGAAGCTGAGCCAAGACAGTTCACGATTGAGAAAACGCTCGTTGGATTGGAGCGTGATCTCCGGATCGCTCTTTTGCACAGCCGTCTGGTTGTTCATAGTGGTGTCCATTGATGAGGCCTTTTGTGGCAAAATGCCGCCGTTCGGGCGGCGCAAGCGGGCCTAGGACTTTATTGCAACATTTTTACCATAATTTGACAGTCGAACAAAAACGAGGCGAAACAAGGGCATATCTTTCGCTCCGTCCCGCCGTCCATTAGACAAGGCAGCCATATCGAGTAGGGCCAAGCGACGCAGGCACAATGAAAACGCTTTATCTTCTCCGCCATGCAAAAGCCGAACGCGAGTCCACATCGGGCGAGGATTTCGACCGCCCGCTCATGAACCGCGGCCGCGATAACGCCGCTGCCTTGGGCCGCACGTTCAACGCCAAGGCGCGGCCCGATCTGATCCTCGCCTCGCCGTCCAAGCGCACCATGGAGACGGTCGAGTTTCTGAGTGCCGGCTGGGCCAAATGTCCGCCGATCGAAACCGACGACAAGCTCTACCTCGCCCCCGCCCCCCGCCTGCTCGATGCGGTGCGCTGTCTGCCCGACAGCGCCGACAGCGCGATGCTGGTCGGCCACAATCCCGGCATGGAGGAACTTGCCATCCAGTTCGCCAACAAGGTGCCGAGCGACATGCTTCGCAGGATGCAGCGCAAGTTCCCCACCTGCGCCATGGCCACCTTCGCGATCTCGGTCGAAGGCTGGCCACGCGCGACGGCGGAGCTTTCCCGCCTTACCGCCTTTTCGACGCCCAAGGACCTTGCGGCAAATTAACTTGCCGATCGCCCCGCCGCCTGAGATGGTCCGCGCCGATGTCTAGACAGAACGAAGACCGGACCGCCGCCTGGAGCTGGACGCTCCTGTGGGCGATCTTGGTGATCGCCGGGGTGGCGCTCCGCCCCCTGCTCCCCGTCGATGAGACGCGTTACGCCAGCGTGGCGTGGGAGATGTGGCAGGGCGGCGATTATCTTGTGCCCCACCTCAACGGTGAGACCTACAGCCATAAGCCGCCCCTGCTGTTCTGGCTGATGAATGCGTCATGGGCGTTGTTCGGCGTGAACGACTGGACGCCTCGCCTCATCGCGCCGCTGTTCGGCCTCGCTTCCTTGTTCCTCACCGCGCGCATCGCGCGCCTGTTGTGGCCCGACTCGCGCGCCCGATATGTGGCGCCGTTTCTTCTGATCGCCGGCATCTTCTGGGCGACGTTCAGCACGCTCACCATGTTCGACATGCTGGTGGCGACCTGGACCCTGGTCGGCATGCTCGGCCTGATCGAAGCCTGGCGCGGCCGTGCGCTCGCAGGATGGACGCTCTTCGCCGTCGCCATCGGTTTCGGTGTGCTGTCGAAAGGTCCGGTGATCCTGGTCTTCCTGCTGCCCGCCGCACTCGCCGCGCCCTATTGGACCAAAGGCAACGCGCCGCCCACATCATGGATCCGCTGGTACGTAAACACCCTGATCGCCACGCTGGCGGGTGCCGCCATCGCACTCGCCTGGGCGATCCCCGCCGGCATCAGCGGCGGCGAAGCCTACCGCAATGCGATCTTCTGGGGCCAATCGGCCGGACGCGTGGTCGATTCCTTCGCCCACAAGAAGCCGATCTACTGGTATCTCGGTATATTGCCGCCGATGCTGCTGCCGTGGCTGTTGTGGCCAAGCCTGTGGCGCGCAATCGCGCGCGGTCTCAAGAACCTGCGCGCGCGTAGCGCAAATGCGCCCGAGCCCGGTGTACGACTGCTCGCGATCTGGATCGGCATTCCGTTCGTGATCTTCTCCGCCGTCAGCGGCAAGGCGCCGCATTATCTGCTGCCGTTCCTGCCGGCCATCGCCATCGCGGCCACCATCGGCATCGAACGGCTGCCGAACGGACGAACCCGCCTCGACCTCGCACGTCCGCTCGCCGTACTCGGCGTGCTGATCGTGGTGACCATCCATCTCGGCGCGCAGCAGCGTCTTGCGGAGGCCTACGACCTCAAACCTGTCGCCGAAAAGCTCGCGCAATACGAACGCGAAGGCTACGCGCTGGCGCATTACGGCAATTACCACGCACAGTTCCAATTCCTCGGCCGGCTCGATCATCCGATCGACGAAATCAACGATGGCGGCGAGGCATGGCTGCGCGCGCATCCCAAGTCAAAGGTGATCTCGTATCGCGATACGATGCCGACCGACGCCAAGCCCGATTACGCACAGCGCTTCCGCAGCCGCTTCCTGGTGATCTGGGATGGCCAGGACGTCCTCGCCGATCCGCAGATCGCGCGGCGCGAGTCGCCCAAGTCTGACGACAACGACGACGACGACAATTGAAAGACGGAACGGGCGGCTAGCTGTCGCCCCGCAAGGTCTGCATTACGTCGCGCACGAACGGCACCGTGACTTCACGGTGCGCGGCAAGTGCTGCCTGATCGATGGCCGCGACCAGGCGCTGCGCTTCGGTCAATGAACGTTCCATCCGGCGTGCGAGATATTCTACGACATCGACGTCGATGCGCACCTGGCGGTCGGAGAACAGTTTCGCCAGCACCGCCTTGATCAGTTCGTCATCGGGACGGCCGAGCGCCACGGCAGGCGCACTCAGCAGGCGCGAGCGCAGATCGAGCAGCGTAATCTGCCAGGCGGCCGGAGCATGGCGCGCGGTCATCAGGATATGACCGCCCTTCGCCGCCACCGCATTATAGAGATGGAACAAGGCTTCCGGATTGCGGATCGTATCGGCATTGTCGATCAGGCATTCGCCCGCATCGGCCAGGAGATCCCCGAAGCCTTCTTCGCCCAGTGTCGCCGCCGAAAGTTCGCCCGCATTGGCGCGCGCGCGGAACACCTGCCCGAGATGGCTTTTGCCCGAACCGGGCGGGCCGTAGATGATCAGCGCCGGTGCCGGCCAGTTGGGCCAGGCGTCGAGCCAGGCAACCGCGTCGCGGTTCGCCGCGGTGACGAGGAAATCGTCACCCGACAACGACGGCCGTTGATCGAAACCGAAGGCGAGTTGGCGCGATGAGGTCACAGTCGCGTCTTATCCGTTACCGATTCCGTTACCGGGGTTGCTGTCAGACCCACCGGTCAGCGCCATGTCGCTCTTATGGCGATTGCCGTGATACAGCGGACCCGCCAGATAGCGCGACAGGAAAAAGCGCACAAGCACGCCGATGGTCGCCGCCATCGGAACCGCCAGCAGCACGCCGGTGAATCCCATCAGAAGGCCGCCCACCATGAGCGCGAAGATCACCCACACCGGATGCAGGCCGACCCGTCCGCCGACCAGACGCGGCGTGAGGTAGAAGGATTCGATCACCTGGCCGAAGCCGAATACCGCCAGCACCATCAAGATATGAAACCAGTCGCCGAATTGGACGAGCGCGATAATCAGCGCGGTGGCCACGCCGACGATGGAGCCGACATAAGGGATGAAGGACAGGAAGCCCGCAACCAGACCGACCATCAGGCCGAATTCGAGCCCGACGAGCGTAAGGCCGACACCATAGACCGTGGCGAGGAACAGCACGACCACGCCGACCCCGCGCACGAAGGCGGCGATGGTGACGTCGATCTCCCGCATCAACTGACGGATGGTGGGGGCAAATTCGCGCGGCAGCCAACCATCGACCTTGGCGACCATCGTGTCCCAGTCGCGCAACAGATAAAATGCCACGACCGGCGTGATCACCACGATGGACACGGCGTTGAACAACGCAAGCCCACCCGCCCAGATGCCGCGCACCAGACGGCCGAACCAGGCAGCCGCGGTCGAGATGAAGGATTGGGCGGCGTTCTCCAGCCCGCTCATGCGTTCGGCGGAGATCGCGCGACGCAGATCTTCGGTGTAGGGCTCGATACGTTTGGAGATCGCCTCGATTAGCGATGGAACCTTGTTGAAGAAGGACACCATCTGGTCGAGCACCAGCGGATAGAGCAGCAGGATCAGTGCGACCACGATGCCGAAGAAAACGAGCACGATGATGCTGGTCGCAATCGTGCGCGAACACCCGGCGCGCTGCAATCGATCCACGACGGGGTCGAGGAAGTAGGCGATCGCGAGAGCCATCAGGAACGGCAGCAGGATCTCGTTGATGGCGTAAAGCGCGACGAACGCCACCACCAGGATCGCAAGCCACGTCCATATACGCTGCGTGCGGTTCATTCGCCGGGCTCCAGCGCGGTGACCCGGCGTCCCCACACCAGCACGTAGGCAGCGCCGGACCAGACCGTCGTCAGCGCGGTCAGATAGGTGAGCACGGTCAGTTCAAGCGCCGCATCGATGCCGTACCCCAAGAGGCCGAGCACGGAAGAGACCATCAGGAACTGCATTGTGGTATTGATCTTGCTGCTGATCAACGGCTGCATGGACAGGTTCCGGAACAGAAGCTGATAGAGCATCGCACCGCACACGATCAGCGCATCGCGGAACACAACCAGGATCACCAGCCAGGATTCGATGTAACCCTGGTGTCCCAAGGTGACGAAGACGCTGACCAACAGGGCCTTGTCCGCGATCGGATCGATGTATCCGCCGATGAAGGTGCGCAGGTTGAAGCGCCGGGCGAGAAAGCCGTCGATGGCGTCGCTGAGGCCCGCGATCACAAAGATCCAGAACGCAGTCAGCAGGCTGCCGTTCAGGATCAGCCAGACCGCGACCGGCACGCAGAGCAGCCGCGCGAAGCTGATCATGTTCGGGATGTTGAGGATCAGTGTGTTCACCGACCACCTTTGGATTGCGCGCCGCGCGCGGCAAAGGCGAGCGTCCAGTTACCCACCCCCTCGGTGAGCATGAGATCCTGCTGCGCCAAGGCGAGCTTCAGTTGTGCCGCGTCGCCGAAGTAGAACAGATTGAAGCGCGCTTCCTCGCGCGACATCAGCACGAGATCGACGCGCTGAATCTGCGCCACCTCGTGGAAGCGCTTCTGCGCCTCCACCCATTCGCTCAGGCTCTTGAGCGGCATCTCGGCAACCATGATCGAATTCTGTTCGAACTGGATCAGGTTCGCTTTCTTCCACGAATCCTCGATAAGCTCGACCGTCGCGGCGCGCGCGCGCTCCAGCACGGCATCCTCGCTCTCATTGGCATTGCCGGTGACCGTGGTGACGATGGTCTGGTCGCGTTCAGGCGCCCCATAAGTCACAGCCGTGATGGCGACCTCGGTCCGTCCACCGCGCGTGTTGACGGCGGCGCGCGCAACGGTGATGACGTCGGTCCCGTAACGCTGCGCGATCGTCCGCAACCGCTCCGCATCGCCGGATGCCGCCAGCTCGGCGCTGACATCGGAGACGTCGCGCTGATCGGCGGCCGGAAGGCGAAGGGGCACGAGGCCGGTACGGTTGGGGGCTTCCGCCCAGATCTTGCGCCATGGGTTCGGATCTTCCCACAGCGCCAAGGTGCCCGCGTTCTCATAGAGCGGCAGGACCAGCACCGGCTTGGAGCGCGTTTCCGCGTAGCGGAGCTGGTTGCCGCGCATCAGTGCACGTATCGCCTGCGGCTTGAACCGATAGGTGATGTCCGCGATGTAGCGAACGCGCGAATTCTTCTCGTTGGCGATGGAGATATCCTGCACGAGGCTGGATACCGTCTCGGCGCTCGGGCGCGGCAGGCGATCGCGATCGGAGCGCACCGTGAGGCGGCGCATCAGTTCGTCGAAGGCGCGCCGTTCTCCGCGCGACAGCGCGACGGTGCGCGCATCGGCGGCAGCGGCAGCCGATTCGTCCACATGGACATCGACGACCGTGAAAACATCAGGACTGTCGGCAGCCCGGACGGTATCCGGAACGACCAGAAGGAGCAGGAAAAAGCTGAGAAGGACGGCCCTTATGCGCGGACCAACGCGCGAGTGTACTGACATCGATGTCCGCTGGCTCGATTCTGTTATTGCCGTAGAATGTCGGTTAATTTAACACGTCTCGTCGGTCCCGAAAGGATACCCGAAATTTCTTCCTCCCGCGATACCAACAGGCAAAATAGCCTCTCTTACCGTGACGCCGGCGTCGATATCGACGAGGGCGATCGCTTCGTCCAGGCCATCAAACCGCTGGCCAAGACGACGATGCGCCCCGGCGTGGTTGCCGGAATCGGCGGTTTCGGTGGCGTTTTCGACCTCAAGCAGACCGGCTACAAGGACCCCTTGCTGGTTGCCTCCACCGACGGCGTCGGCACCAAGCTGAAGGTCGCGATCGAGGCCGGCCTGCACGAGACCGTGGGCATCGACCTGGTCGCCATGTGCGTGAACGATCTGATCGCGCAGGGCGCGGAGCCCCTTTTCTTCCTCGATTACCTGGCGACCGCGAAGCTCGCCGCCAAGCCGTTCGAGGATGTGATGAAGGGCGTGGCCGAAGGTTGCCGCCAGGCGGGCTGCGTGCTGATCGGCGGCGAAACCGCCGAGATGCCCGGCATGTACGCCAAGGGCGATTACGATATGGCGGGCTTCACCGTCGGCGCGGTCGAACGCGACGCGGTATTGCCACGCACCGATATCGCGGCGGGCGACGTGGTGCTCGGCATTGCCTCGTCCGGCGTCCATTCCAACGGCTATTCGCTGGTGCGCAAGATCGTCGAGGTTTCCGGCCTCGCCTATTCCGCGCCGGCACCCTTCGCGCCCGAGATGAAGCTCGGCGAAGCGCTGCTCGCCCCGACCAAGATCTACGTCAAAAGCTGCCTCGCCGCGATCAAAGTGGGCGGCGTGAAGGCCTTCGCGCACATCACCGGCGGCGGGCTGATCGAGAATATCCCGCGCGTCCTACCCGACGGCATCGGTGTCGCGCTCGATGCCGGCGCCTGGGCGATCCCGCCGGTGTTCCCCTGGCTCGCCGATCTCGGCCGCATCGACGTGCACGAGATGGCACGCACCTTCAACTGCGGCATCGGCATGACCGTGATCGTGGAACCCGCCAAGGCCGACGCGGTGGCCGAAACCTTGCGCGCGCACGGTGAAACAGTGGGCCGGATCGGCACCGTCACCACGATCGAAGACGGCGCCGAGCGCGTCGCGGTCAGCGAGCTCGAAGCGGCATGGGCCCGCGGGAAAAAGCACGCGTGAAGATCGGTGTCCTGATCTCGGGACGCGGCAGCAATCTCCAGTCGTTGATCGACGCCGCCCAGGACCCCGCCTTCCCGGCCGAGATCGCGCTCGTCATCTCCAACATCCCCGGTGTCGAAGGGTTGAAGCGCGCCGAGCGCGCCGGCATCCCGACCCGGGTGATCGATCACAAGACCTTCGCGGGCAAGGCGCCGTTCGAGGACGCGCTGCACGCGGAATTGAGCGCGGCCGGTATCGAGCTGGTCTGCCTTGCCGGCTTCATGCGCCTGCTGACCGAAGGTTTCGTAACGCGCTGGCACGACAAACTCATCAACATCCATCCGTCGCTGCTGCCCGCCTTCAAGGGCCTGCACACGCATGAGCGCGCCATCGAGGCAGGCGCGCGCTTCGGCGGCTGCACGGTGCATTTCGTCCGCCCGGCCATGGATGATGGTCCGATCATCGTTCAGGCCGCCGTGCCGATCCTGGCCAACGACACGCCCGATGCACTGACCGCGCGCGTGCTCGCGGAGGAGCATCGCATCTATCCGCTTGCGGTGAAATTGATCGCGGAAGGGCGCACCCGTGTCGAGGGCATGCGCGTGATCGTCTCAAACGCCACAGCGCCCGAAACGGCGATCATCAATCCGAAGGGGTGAACACGCCCACCTGTCATTCCCGCGAAAGCGGGAATCCAGTCGTTCGATGTTTCTGGATTTCGGCTCTCGCTGCGCTCGGCCGGAATGACGGCCTGAAGTGTTAGCCGACGATTTCGAGCTGATTGAAGAAGAAGGCGATTTCCTGCGCCGCGGTTTCGGGCGCGTCGGAGCCGTGCACCGAGTTAGCTTCAATGCTCTCGGCGAAATCCTTGCGGATGGTGCCGGCGGCGGCATTGGCCGGGTTGGTGGCGCCCATCACTTCGCGGTTCTTGGCGATGGCGTTTTCACCTTCGAGCACCTGGACGACGACCGGGCCCGAGATCATGAAGGCGACCAGGTCCTTGAAGAAGGCACGCTCGCGATGCACGCCGTAGAAATTGCCGGCCTGGTCGGCGGTGAGGTGGATGCGCTTCTGCGCGACGATCCGCAGGCCCGCATCCTCGAACCGCGCGTTGATCTTGCCGGTGAGATTCCGGCGGGTCGCGTCCGGTTTGATGATCGAAAGAGTGCGTTCGACGGCCATGATTTCCTTCACCCTAGTGCCTGAAATGGTGCCTGGTTGGGCACAAGGCGGCGCTTATAGACAGTGCGCTCCCGACAGGCAATAGGTTTCCGACTCGTGCGAATTCCTAGTGCCGGTAGTGCCAGCCCCTCTCAGGATTGTGTTTCAGCTTGGGATAAAGCCGTTTTGCATAGACGTCGATGATCCGCCCGATCAGGAAGGCCAGCACGGCATAACCTATGAGTTCGCGTGCACCGCCGAAGGTGAACCAGATGTTGCGAACCTTTTGCAACAACTCGACCCCCTTCCACACTTCCATCCAGGTGAGCAGGCAGATCGCCAGGAACAGCAGGTAGAACTGCGTCGCGATGACATGCAGGATCATCCCGGCGGCGCGGCGCCGGCGCGTCGTGAAGAACGCGGAAAGATCAAAGGCCGGCCACGAGAGAGCCACTCGACGGCCCTCCTTCGTCGTCTCGGGTTAAGAGATCAGCGGCTCGGCCGCCTTCTTCATCTGCCGTTCGAAGCAGCCGAGCTGACGGTCGGCGGAGGAGCCGACGAAGCGCGCATAATTCGCCTCGTTCACCCGGCTGATGACGTAGCGGATACGCTCGGCGCGCACGCCCTGATCCATCAGGTATTGGCGATACGCCGCTTCCTTGGTTTCGCAGTTCTTATAGGCCGGAACCATGCGCCGCACGCTCGACTTCGGATCGGCGGCCTGCAAGCCGTCGGTCAGGCAGGTGAGATAGGCTTCTTCGGCGCTCGGCTGGGCGACAGCCAGCAATTCTTCGCGCATCGGCGTCGCAACCGCCGCGGCGACCAGAGCGACACCGGCCAAACTCCACAAAGTAGACTTTGACATGACTGCACTCCCTTGTTGGCGGGATTTTACACCCGGTTCGGAAACCGGGGCAACGAACCTTCGGGGTATCCACGACATCGTGGTGGACCTCGAATCCAAGATCTGATCCGCGGCCTGAACCGAGGCTTGCCCTGCCGCTCCGGCTTTGAGAAACTAAATATTATAATATTTAACCTTTGGCCCCTTAAGAGGCCGGACAACCGGGATGGACGATAGCCCCTTCTCCGACGAACCTGCCGATCTGGAACGGCCCTGGACACCGGCCCGCGTCGCCCCGGTCTCGGGCCAGATCGTCTCGCAGATCCGCCGTGCCCTGTTCAAAGGTGACCTGAGCCCCGGCCAATTCCTGGGCTCGGAGAACCAATTGGCACAGCGCTTCGGGGCCAGCCGGGGCACTATCCGTACCGCTTTGCGCACCCTGGAAGCGCTCGGCGTGCTCGACATCAAGGTAGGCGCCGGCGGCGGCATCCGAGTGGCCGACGGCAATCCCGACCGTTTCGCCGAAGCCTTGGCCGTACAGTTCAAGCTGGTCGGCGTCAGCCGCACCGAACATCTCGAAGCGCAGATCGCCATCGAATCCGCGACCGCCAAGCTCGCCGCGCGCAACGCGACCGAAAGCGACCTCGCCGATCTGCGCTGCCTGATCGCACAGGCGCGCTCCATCGAAAACGATCCGCCGCGCTTCTCGCAGCTCGGCCTTGCCTTCCATCTCGCCGTCGCCGAAGCCGCGCACAATCGCGCACTCGCCGTCCAGCTCAAGGCGTTACGCCACCAGATGTGGCCGGAGAACGACCAGCGCCCGGTCGGTCCGACCGCGCAGCGTCTGGTCGCAGTGCACTCTGAAATCTACGAACGCATCCTCGCGCGCGACGAAGCAGGCGCCGAACGCGCCATGCGCGAGCATCTCGATCATGTCCGCACAGCCAGCGCCGAAGAAGCCGACGCCAAAGACAAGGACCAATGCTGCTGAGCGGCCAATCCAACCATTCAACGTAACGTAAGGTCACAAGGGACGAACATGGACACACACGTTTCGAGCGCGCACGACATCACCCAGCGCGGCAAAGGTATCATGACCGGTGCGCAATTCCTGGAATCTCTGCGCGACGGCCGACAGGTCTGGTTCGAGGGCCAGAAAGTCGAGGACGTCACCACGTTCGAGCCGTTCAAGGGCCTGTGCGCATCGCTCGCGCATCTCTACGACCTGCAGCACGAAGCCGCGACGCAAGGCGACATGACCTTCGTCGACGAAAACGGCGTGCGCTGCTCGGCCGGCTATCGCGTGCCCGATACCAAGGAAGCGCTGCTGCATCGCCGCAAGAACCATGAGGTGTGGTCGCGCGAGACCTTTGGCCTGATGGGACGCAATCCCGACTTCTGCTCGGCCATCGTCATGGGCTTCTACGACGTGCGCGACGAGCTCGCCAAGATCAACCCGATGTTCAAGACCAACGTCGAGAACTATCTGCAATACGCGCGCACGCACGATTTGTGCCTGTCGCACGGCCTGCACGATCCGAACATGGACAAGACCTTCCGTCCCGAGCAGGATCCCGACCGCTGCCTGCGCATCATCGAGGAACGCGAGGACGGCGTGATCGTGCGCGGCCTGCGTTACGCGACGCTCGCTCCCTTCTCCAACGAATGCCTGGTCTATCCGACCTACGCGCTGAACGAGAACGAGAACGAATTCGGCATCTGGTTCGCCATCCCGATGAACGCGCCGGGCGTAAAGATCGTCTGCCGTGAATCCTACGCCAAGGGCCGCACCGAGACTGACGATCCGATCGGCGTGCGCTTCGACGAACAGGACGCCTCGGTGATCTTCGACGACGTGTTCGTGCCATGGAGCCGCGTGTTCCTGGCCAACGATGCGGGCGCCTGCCGCCGCCTGATCGGCCGCGCCATGACCTGGGTGCAGATGTCGGCCGCGGTCAGCGTGATGGCACGTTACGAACTGACTGTCGGCGTCGCCTGCCTGGTCGCCGAAACCGGCGGCATCGCCAATCGTCCGCGCGTGAAGGAAGAACTCGCCGAACTCATCTCCTACAGCGAGATGCAGCGCCTGGCGTTCGAGGCCTGCTTCGACCGGCCGGTGCAGACACCGTCAGGCCTGTGGACTTCGATGCCCAGCATGAGCCGGCGCATCTTCGACATCTTGATCTCCGAACGCGTCAACACGCTGCTCGAACATGTCGGCACGGGCTCGCTGGTGTTCAACCAGACCCAGGCCGATCTCGAGGTGCCGGAGCTCAAGAAGCTACTCGCCATCTACGGCCGCGGCAAGGATATCGATGCTTCGACCCGTCAGCGCCTGGTGCGCGTCGCCTGGCAGCTCGCGGGCGGCACCTTCGGCAGCCGTCAGCAGCTTTACGAACGCCTCCATTCCGGCGATCCGTACGTGCTGATGGGCCGCGCCTACGACATGTACAATAAATCGCGCGCGTATAACGCCGTGAACCGGTTGCTCGGCACCGACTTCAAGCCGACGGCACCGATGCATGGACGCTAAGCATAGTCACGGCCACCACCCCCTCCCCGCTTGGGGAGGGAGCCTTTTTTGCGCCATGAACTATTGTTACGATGATGACATGTATAACAAATCTGGCACAACGAATTAGGCACAACGGATTAGGGATCGCATCATGACGACCTTGCAGGAAAGCGAAGTCCTGACCCACGTCGGCCCCGGCACGCCGATGGGCAACCTCATGCGCCAATATTGGATTCCGGCGGCCAAGTCGTCGGAACTGACCAAGGACGGCGATCCGGTGCGCCTGATGTTGCTGGGCGAACAGTTGATCGCGTTTCGCGACAGCAACGGCAAGGCGGGCATCATGGACCATCGTTGTCCGCACCGCTGCGCGTCCCTCTTCTTCGGCCGCAACGAAGAAGGCGGCATCCGCTGCGTCTATCACGGCTGGAAGTTCGACGCCGACGGCAACTGCGTCGATATGGCCAACGTGCCGCCGCATCAGGACTTCAAACACAAGGTGCATGCGAAGGCCTACAAGACCGAGGAACGCAACGGCCTCGTCTGGGTCTTCATGGGCGATCAGACGAACATCCCACCGCTGCCGCAGATCGAACCGGCGCTGCTGCCCGAGGGCGAAGTGCGCATCATGATGGTGCAGCGCGAATGCAACTACCTTCAGGCGTTGGAAGGCGACATCGACACCTCGCATTTCGCCTTCCTGCATGCCGGCTCGATCGACGTCGCCGACGTCTCTCCGAGCGAGATGGCGCGCTTCAACCTGAAAGACCCCGCCCCGCAATACCGCGTCGCCGATACCGACTGGGGCACCATGTACGGGGCCTATCGCGGCGGCGAGGCGGGCGAGACCTACTGGCGTGTCGCCCATTTCCTGTTTCCGTTCTGGACCTATCCGCCGGACGGCGAATTCGAAAGCCACATCGTGGGCCGCGCCTGGGTGCCGATGGACGACACGCACACCATGTTCGTGCACATCTCGTGGGTCGGCAACAAGTCGGGCCTGCGCAACGACAAGAACGGCAAGATGCTGCCGGGCATGGAGATGGCGACCGAGCTTCTGCCCAACACGACCGACTGGTTCGGCCGCTTCCGCACCAAGGCGAACGCGTCGAACGACTTCCTGATCGATCGGGCGGCGCAGCGAGCCGACGACATCTACAGCGGCGTGCGCGGCATCCACATGCAGGATCAGATGATCACCGAAAGCATGGGCACGACCACCGACCATACGTTCGAACACCTGGCGCCCAGCGATCATATGATCACGCAGACGCGCAAGCGCCTCTATCTCGCCGCCAGGGCCTTCGCCGAAACCGGCGAGGTGCCGCCGGGCGCGTTCGACTCGACCTCCTTCATGCGCGCGCGGGCCGGCGATTTCGTCGTTCCCGAGGGCATGGACTGGAAGGATGCCTACGACCGAATGGTGAAGGCATCGCAGAATCCCACCGGCCAATTACTGGCCGCAGAGTAACGCGGAACCGGAGAGACGCCGAAAACAACTGGGCAGTTGTACGCCGCCTAACAGAACGTAACGGAGAGTTTTGTGACTAAAAGACACGCATTGTATTGCGCGGGTGCTCTTGCGCTCACGCTCGTCGCCGCCCCGGCCTTCGCACAGAAATCGAAGGACACGCTGCGCGTCGGCTTCTTCGATCCGATCAGTTCGGTCGATCAGTTCTTCGATCCGAAGCCGGAGACCAGCTTTCTTACGCGCGCTATCTTCAACGCCCTCGTCGATATCGACACGGAAGACGGCAAGATCGTCCCCAGCCTTGCCGAATCCTGGACGCGCGTCGACGACAAGACACTCGAATTCAAGCTGCGCAAGGACGTGAAGTTCCACGACGGCTCAGCGTTCGATGCCGACGACGTGGTCTACACCGTCTCGTGGCTGATCGATCCCACGACCAAGTTGCGCTTCAAGAACAACTTCGAGTTCATCGAGCGCGCCGAGAAGGTCGATCAATACACGGTCCGCATCATTTCCAAGCGGCCGATCGCGTTCGACCTCGTGCGCCTCGCGACCTCGCTCCTGATCCTGCCGTCCGACGTGCACGGCGCCTACCAGAACAAGGCTGATTTCGGCAAGAAGCCGATCGGCACCGGTCCCTACCGCGTCGCCCAGGTCGACACCAACTCGGGCATCGTGCTGAACATGGGCAAGGACCTGTTCAACCCGGGCCGCAGCGGCACCAAGGCCACCATCGGCCGCGTCGTCGCACTGCCGGTCCCTGAGGTGCAGACGCAGATCGCGCACTTCCTCCGCAGCGAGCTCGACATCCTCCACGACATCCCGAAGGATCAGATGGAGGTGCTGGTCAGCAACCCGGACTACAAGGTGACGCCGAGCCAGGGCCTCGCCTATTTCTACATGAACTTCGACTCGGCCGGCCGCTCGGGCTTCAAGCCGTTCACCGACATCCGCGTGCGCAAGGCGGTCTCCATGGCGCTCGACCGCGGCAGCCTCGCCCGCAACATCCTGGAGGTCGGCAACGACAACTCGGTGAAGCCGATGGACGTCGTCTGCCTCAAGATCCAGCAGGCCTGCGCCTGGTCGACCAAGCCGCCGGCCTACAATCTCGAAGAGGCCAAGAAGCTGATGGCGGAAGCGGGCTATGCCGAGGGCTTCTCGCTCAAGATCACCACGCAGCCGGGCACCCACGAACTGGGCGAGGCGATCGCGGGCGAACTGCGCAAGATCAACATCCGCGCCGTGATCGACAAGAGCACCATGGGGGTCTACCGCAAGAAGCAGACCGACGGCGAACTACAGGCGCTCGTCGCGCTCTACACCTCGGGCGGCCTGCCGGACGCTTCGGCGCTGCTCTCGTTCTACTTCGACGGCGGCGGACGCGACTACGCGCGCGATCCGCAGATGACGAAGTGGATGCACGAGGGCGAGACGATCATGGATCCGAAGAAGCGCGAGGATCTGTATCGCAAGGCCTTCGACCGCATGAACGAGATGAGCTACGTCCTGCCCATCACCAACAAGCCGACCTTCTGGCTGCATACCAAGGACATCGAAGTGATCCCCGGCTCGCTCGCCCCCATCGGCGGCGAACCGAACTTCATCCATTGGAAGTAGGCAAAGCCATCAACCGATAACCTCATCCTGAGCTTTGTCGAAGGAGAGGTTATCGGCCTCATGCTTCGACAGGCTCAGCATGAGGAAGTAGCAAGCGACGTCATTGTGCTCTCGCGATGCGAGGGTGGGCGCCGCAGATCAAGCAAAGCGACCTCGCGTCGCGGATCAAGCAAAGCGACCTCGCGTCGCGAATATAAGGGCTGGGTTCGATAGAACCCGGCCCTTTTTCTTTGCCCTTTCCTTCGCGGAACCAAAGAGGTCACGGGCCGTTTACGCCTCACAGCCGCATCACAGAGCTGCGTCACTGAGCTGCATTACTGGAGAATATCGAATGACCCGTAACCGACGGATTGCGATTGCCCGCGCAGAGGCACGCTCATCCGAGACCGCCGATCTCGTCCGCGTCGCCTTCATCGTGCTCCTCTTGACCGCTGCCCTGCTGCTGAGCGCGTGCGGCACGGACGCCAACATGACCGACCGTGCGGGCGGTGGCGCGGCGGTAGGTGCCGGCAGCGGCGCCGCGATCGGCGCGATCTTCGGCGGCGTCGGTGCGATCCCCGGTGCGCTCATCGGTGCGGCGGTCGGCGGCGGCACCGGCGCGGTGACCACCGATCAGCAGGTCGATCTCGGCGAGCCGGTATGGCGCAAGGATTGGTGAGCGCGGAACGCGGAATTACCGAGCCGCGCCCACCTTGGCTTTGCGCGTGCGTGGCGCGCGGCTTTTCGGTTGCGCGGCGCGGCGTTCGGCTTCGCGCCAGTGATGCGCATGCCGCCCATGCGGGCGGCCTTCCTCTTCCCAGATGCCGTAGGCGATCAACCGGATGCGGTTCTCGATCTCTTCGCGGTCGATGCCGTCGAGGCTGCTCTCGATTTTTTTGGCGAGCTTGCGGTCTGCCACAGCGACCTCCTCTTGCATTGCTGCTGATGATGAGTGCGGCGGACTGTAGCGCGAGTCGCTCGCGCGGTGATCCCCGGACGAGCGCAGCTCGCGTCAACATAACTTGAATGATTCGGGCGCAGAGACCCCTTGCGCGGCGAACCGACTCGTCTTCAGCGGCCGTCGTCAGTGGCGGTGAACGAAGTGGCGCGACGGCTCGGCAACGCGCTTGGAGTCGTAGCGCACACCGATATGGCGACTGATGAAGGTGGAGAGGCCTTCACCGCGCAGCGCCAGTTCCTTCATATGTGCAAGATCCTGCGCACCCGGACGACGGCTCGTGTAACGATAGACGTCACCGCTCGTGAAGCGGACGTCGAGATAATCCTCGCCCAGTTCGAAGGCGATGATGCCGGAGCGTCCGCTGTGGTCTGCATATCTCTGCATCTTCATATTCAGGAAACGCGGGAGCGACGCGGAGGTTTCCGGATCGTCCGTCCGCACGCGATCACAGATATGTTAGGTACGGCTGCGTTAGCCTTTAAAGATCGGCCCGGGGATCGGCCCAGTTATCCGCTCTTGTCACAACGCGGTCATCCTTCGCGCAGTAAAACCGAGCCAACGTCCATGACCTTAGCCGGATCGAGGGTGCCTTCATGACTGCGAACGAAACGAATGCCAATGACATGAATGCGAACGATATGGTCTTCACCGAACGCGATTGGGTCGCGGCCGAATTGGAAGACAGCCTCGACGAGGAACTCGAACTGGAAATCGACGACGAGGGCCTTTCGGATAAGCTGCGCGCCATCGCCGGCGAGCATAAGACCTCCACCTTGGAGCGCAGCATCTATTTCCGCGAACTGCTTCGCCTTCAGACCGAATTGATCCGGCTGCAGGAATGGGTCGCGCATAGCAAATCGAAGGTCGTGGTGCTGTTCGAAGGGCGCGATGCCGCCGGCAAGGGCGGCGCGATCAAGCGCATCTCGCAACGGCTCAATCCGCGCCTGTGCCGCGTGGTCGCCCTGCCCGCGCCGACCGACCGCGAGAAGACGCAATGGTATTTCCAGCGTTACGTTCCGCACTTGCCGACGGCCGGCGAGATCGTACTGTTCGACCGCTCCTGGTACAATCGCGCGGGCGTCGAACGCGTCATGGGCTTCGCCACGCCGGACGAGGTCGAACAATTCTTCCATGACGTTCCGGAATTCGAACGCATGCTGGTGCGCTCGGGCATCAAACTGGTGAAATATTGGTTCTCCATCACCGACCAGGAACAGCAGTTGCGCTTCCTCATGCGCATCCACGACCCCATGAAGCAGTGGAAGCTGTCGCCGATGGATCTCCAATCGCGCGTGCGCTGGGAATATTACACGAAGGTCAAGGAAGAGATGTTCGAGCGCACGAACATCGCGGAAGCGCCGTGGTACATCGTGGAAGGCAACGACAAGAAGCGCGCGCGCCTCAACTGCATCCATCACCTGTTGCAGCAGATCCCGTACGAGGACGTGCCGCATACCGAGATCGCCCTGCCCGACCGCGTCTTCAATCCGGATTACGAACGCAAGGTCCTGCCCCACGAACTCTACGTGCCGGAGCGATATTGAGGGCTTTATCGGGCCTCATGCTGAGCCTGTTGAAGCATGAGGCCGCTTGAGAATGATCTCGCGCGGGTCGCTCCTATACCAGAGCCGTCATGCCCGGGCCCTCAGCGCGCTTGCGCGCGGTAAACCGCGCGTGGCCGAGCATCCACGGCAAAGCGACCTCGCGTCGCGAACAAGAGGCGCGTCCGCGCCGACGTGACTCGCGCGGCCGTCAGGCCAAGCGCGACGTCGAAACTCTCCGCATTTCTCCGCATCGCATCGTGACGCCCGCGGAATTGCTCACTTCTCGCACCGGCGAAATGCAAGCCGTCTGTGCATCGTCTCCGCATGATCTGTGCATCCTATGTGCATAGTCTGTGCACGATCTCCGCATCTTCTGTGCAGGCCTCATGCATGACCTTGCCTCGCGACGAGGCTCAAACGTCGCCAAAAACGCATCGACATGTCTCGACAAAACTGGGCCGAAATAGACATTCGCATCGGCAAAACTCGACATTCTTGTCGAGACTCGGCCTCGCCATGCGCACGATTTTTCAAACCATCGGCCGCATCTGCCCAATGGTGGTCTCAGATCAACAATGTGGAAGAGCGAGGTTGTTGAAGCGCCCAGCGGTTTCACCAACCGCCGCCTTCAGCCTCACATCAGCATACGGATTTCGGCAGGCGAAATCTAGAAATAAATTCCATACAACCCCAAACGAAAGAACTTGGTTTGTCACCACCGATCACTGTAAGTACTTCGAAAGCTATCTCTAAGATTATCTACCGCTCTCTCAATTCCTGCTTTCGCGGAATATTGATTCCTCCCGGCGCGGACGCGCCGTTCGTGGATGGCCGGGTCAGGCCCGGCCATGACGACTGAGTGGATGATCGGCTTTACCTAGCCAATCCCCCGCGCCCATCCCCCGATCTCTTTCGCGATGAAATCGGGCTGTTCGGCGATGGCGGCGTGGCTGGAGTTCGGAATCTTCACAACGATGAGGCGATCGCCCAGCGCTTCCTTGTATTCCACCGCATCGTTGGCGTGCGCCAAGGGGTCGTGGCTCGGCTGCATATAGAGGACGGGCACGCGGCCGCCTGCGGCGTAATCCTCGGTGCGCGCGGTCTGATCGCCCGCATGGCGTTGTGCCGCGAGCACATCGGGATACCAGTTTTCCAGCCAGGGCGTTGCGTCGTTGCCCGGTGCAAAAAAAACCAGGCGCAACGCATCGAGCCGCACGTCCGCCGGGAGCGTGGGATCGGCGCTGTTGCGGATCGCTTCGCGGATCTTCGGCGGGCTCGGCGCATGGCCGACATTGGCGGCGACCAGCACGACACCGGTTACCAGATCGGGGCGAATGGTGGCGAGCAGACGCGACACACGGTTGCCGAAGGCATGCCCCACCATGATCGCCGGCCCGTTGTTATCCGCCTCGATCACGGCGGCGATGTCGTTGGAGCAATCGTGCAGATCGGCATAAACCGGCGTCGCGCTCGATGCGCCGATGCCGCGCGGCTGCGGCCGCAGGACGCGAAAGCCCTCAGCCTCGAACACCTTGGCCATGGCTGCGAAATCCTCGGCACCTCGCCCCAACGACGGCAACAATACAATCGTGCGGCCCTTGCCTTGCGCCAGGACTTCGAGCCGCACGTCGCCACGGCTGACCATCGCCGTTTCTACATTACGCGTCATTCGCCTCTCTCTTGTCCTTTGGCTCGTTCCGCTCGTTCAATTGACATCCGGCAGGAGCTCCTTCACCTGCTCGATCAGGTCGGGCGACGTGGCGTAAAGGTTCTTCGTCGTCTTCTCCAGATCCTCGTGCGTGCGCAGCGCCATATCTATCTTGGCCTTCCCGGCCTCGGCCTTCAGTTGCGGATCGTTCACCGCATCCAGAAATGCCTTGCGCAGAATCGCCACGCGCTCGGCCGGGACGCCGGGCGGCAAGACATAGGGGCGGCCGTATTCCGTCGTCGAAAAGACGAAGCGCATGAACTGTTTCTGCTGTTCGGTCTTGGCGAACGTGTAAATCGATTTCGCATCGGGGATTTCGGGGTTCACGCCTTCTTCGGCGCTGAAGAGCAGCTTCAGGCGGCCTGTCTTGAAGGCTTCCGTATTGGTGCGGAACTGTCCCCAGGAGGCGCAGACCGCATCCACCTCACCACGCTCGATCGCCAGAACGACATCGGCCGTCCCTTTATAACCTTGGATGATCTTGAACTTGGTGCCGAGCACGCTGTTGAACACGGTCGGCAGGACGTGCGTTGAATTGCCGGGCGCGACGGCACCGGTGATCAGTTCCTTGGTGAAGAGTTCCGACGCCTCCTGGACCGGTGCGTTCTTGCCCACGACGCAGACGCGGCCCGGATAGGACGTACCGCCGATCCAGATGAACTTCTTCGGGTCCGCCGTGAGGCCCGGCGTTTCGAGCAGCGCCGAGGTGACGATGTTGCGCGTGATCGCGCCGATCACCGTTCCATCCTTCGGCGCCTGGGCGTAGACGTAGTTCGCTGCCTGGATGGAGGCACCATTCGGCATGTTCTGCACGATGATCGTCGGATTGCCGGGAATGTGCTTTTCCCAGAACTTTGCAAGGAGGCGCGCGCCGATATCGTATTCGTTGCCGGCCGGGAAACCGACGATCATGCGGATCTGCTTGCCCTTGTAGAAATCGGACTGATTACCGGACTGATTACCGGACTGGGCATAGGCCGCAGGAACGAGCAGCACGAGCCCGGCCAGAGCCGCAGCCAGACGATTGAACCAATACGACCGCATTATTCGTCCTCCCGTTTGCATTAGAAGACCCGTAATGGATCGGATTCCACCGGCCAAGCCAACCGCCTCATTTCAGAACCAAGCCCCGTTCAGGGTAAATTTCCCAACTTTTGACAATGCCTGCGTAATGGGCCATGATCCGCCCAACCCCGCGACCGGCCGTTCTGCGCCGGGCGCAGCGGACCCGATCCCTCAAACATCCGGGGCCGCAAATCAGGGGCCGTCAAAATCAGGCCAACAGCCCAGGGAACTACGCCGTGGCAAAAAGCTCCACCTCCTCCGCCCCCTCCTCTTCCGGCAAACCCCAGCGCCGCGATCCCAAGACCGTCGGCAGCGACATCGAGATCGCGCGTTCCTTCACGCCGCGCCCGATGGACGAGATCGGCGCGAAGCTCGACATCCCCAAGGATCACGTGCTGACCTACGGCCGCGCCAAGGCGAAGGTGGACCTGGATTACATCTCCGGCCTGCAAGGCAAGAAGGACGGCAAGCTGATCCTGGTCACCGGCATCAGCCCGACGCCCGCCGGCGAAGGCAAGACGACGACGACCGTCGGCCTCGGCGATGCGCTGCAAAGCTTAGGCAAAAAAACCGCGATCTGCCTGCGCGAGCCCTCGCTCGGCCCCTGCTTCGGCGTCAAAGGCGGCGCGGCCGGCGGCGGCTACAGCCAGGTGATCCCCATGGAGGACATCAACCTCCACTTCACCGGCGACTTCCACGCCATCACGTCGGCGCACAATCTGCTCGCCGCGCTGATCGACAATCACATCTATTGGGGCAACGAGCTCGGCATCGATCAGCGCCGCGTCACCTGGCGCCGCGTGCTCGACATGAACGACCGCGCGCTGCGCTCCATCGTCGGCTCGCTCGGCGGCGTCGCCAACGGCTTCCCGCGCGAGGACGGCTTCGACATCACCGTCGCCTCCGAGGTCATGGCGATCTTCTGTCTCGCCGAGTCGCTCGCCAACCTACGCGAGCGGCTGGGCAACATCATCGTCGCCGAGACGCGCGAGCGCAAAGCGGTGACCGCGGGCCAGCTCAAGGCCAACGGCGCGATGACCACGCTGCTCAAGGACGCGATCATGCCGAACCTGGTGCAGACGCTGGAAGGCACGCCCGCCTTCGTGCATGGCGGCCCCTTCGCCAACATCGCGCACGGCTGCAACTCGGTGACCGCGACGCGCGCCGCACTCAAGCTCGCCGATTACGTGGTGACCGAAGCGGGCTTCGGCTCCGACCTGGGCGCCGAGAAATTCTTCGACATCAAATGCCGCAAGGCGGGCCTCACGCCCAATGCCGTCGCATTGGTCGCCACGGTGCGCGCGCTCAAGATGCATGGCGGGCTCGCCAAGGATCAGCTCAAGGGCGAGAACCTGGACGCACTCAAGAAGGGCCTAGTCAATCTCGGCCGCCATATCGAGAATCTGAAGAAGTTCGGCGTGCCGGTGGGCGTGGGCATCAACCGCTTCACCACCGACACCGACGCCGAGGTGAAGGCGGTGATCGATTACTGCGCGTCCTGGGGCGTCAAGGCGTACGAATGCACGCACTGGGCGGACGGCAGCCTCGGCATCTCGACCTTCGCCGAGCACATGCTGGAGCTCGCCGACGAGACGTCCAAGTTCAAGCCGCTCTATCCGCTCGAGATGCCGTTGTGGAACAAGATCGAGACGATCTGCAACGAGATCTATCGCGCGGGCGAAGTGACCGCGCCGGCCGCGGTGAAGCAGCGCCTGAAGCAGTTCGAGGAACAGGGCTTCGGCAATCTGCCGATCTGCATCGCCAAGACGCAGATGAGCTTCTCCACCGATCCCACCAAGATCGGCGCACCCGAAGACCACGAGGTGAACGTGCGCGAAGTGCGGCTTGCCGCCGGTGCGGGCTTCATCGTCGCCATCTGCGGCGAGATCATGACCATGCCGGGCCTGCCGCGTGTGCCGTCGGCCAACACGATCGACGTCAACGCCGAGGGGTTGATCGAAGGGTTGTTCTAAAAGACAACCTCGCGTCGCACCCGCTAAGCGACCTCGCGTCGTAGAGCAACAAGAAAGCCGTCGCCTCAAGCGACGGCTTTTTTCATTGAAGCCTAAAAATTCCAAACGTCATGCCCCGCTTTATGCGGGGCATCCATCATCGATCGTGCGTGGTCTTGAATGGATGCCCCGGCCAAGCCGGGCATGACGGTTTTGGTATGGGATGGCCGTCTTCACATTCGTTGAACCTGTCATCGTCTGTGCGCGATGCAGGGTTCTGGCCGATACTCCGCGTGCTTTCCATACCATAGTGCATGACCTATAAGGCGGGCGGCATGCCGTCGTCTTTCCGTCAAAAAGTGGACCAGGAGCTGCGTGAACTGCGTGAAGGCTGGCGATCACTCGCCATCACGCTCGCGCTCGGCCTGATCGGCGGGCTGATCTTTTCCCATTACAAGCTGCCGATGCCGTGGGTGCTGGGCGCCATGTCGCTCTGCACCATCGCGGCGATGAGCGGCATCCGCATCTGGATCCCGCGCTGGCTTCAGGTCGCCATGACCATCGTGCTGGGCCTGCTGTTCGGCACGACGATTTCGCCCGATGTGTTCAGCCGCGTCGTCGAATGGGCGCCCAGCGTCATCACCATCTTCATCTTCGTGCTGACGACGACGGCCGCGGGCATGACCTATCTCACCCGCGTGGTGAAGACCGACCGGACCACCGCCTATTTCTGCTCCTCGCCCGGCGGCGTCATCCCGATGACCGCGATGGGCGCGCATTACGGCGGCGACATGCGCTTCATCGCGCTGGTGCAGAGCATGCGGCTGATCGCGACCGTGGTCGTCATCCCCGTCTCCTTCGCGCTGTTCGGCGGGTATCATCCGACGGGTGCCGCGGGCACCGGAGGCGCGCTCAAGGATCTGCCGCTCTACGACATTCCCGTGCTGATCGCCTTCGCCCTCGGCGGCTGGGGCCTCGCCAAGATCTGCCGCCTGCCGGCGCCCGAACTGGTCGGCCCGATGATCGTCATGGCGGTGAGCCACGGCGGCGGTGTTTTCACCGCGCCCTTCCCCGATCCCTTGGTGGCCTTCGCGCAGCTTACCATCGGCGGACGCCTGGCGGCCGGATTCTACCGGCTCAATTTCCGCACCTTCGGCAAACAATTGTTCCACGCAACGTCGGTGGCGCTGATCATGCTGGCGATGGGCGTGGTGTTCTCCTTCGCCGTGCTGCCCTTCACCAGCGAACCGATGACCGCGCTGATCCTCGCCTACGCGCCGGGCGGCATCGCCGAGATGTCGATCATTGCCTTCAACCTCAAGATCGAGGTCGTGTTCGTCATCACCCACCAGCTTATCCGCTTCCTCTTCGTGGTGGCGATGGTTCCGGGCTCGGTGTGGTTCTTCAAGATGAAGCCGCGCGAGGAAACTTAGCACCCGAGGCCGCTCTACTCGTCCCGTCATTCCCGCGAAAGCGGGAATCCAGATCGACCTTTCTGGACCCCCGCTTTCGCGGGGGTGACAAATAGGATTGATGGTCGGCTAAGCGTCGATACTGCGTTCAGCGAAAACTAAACGCCTCGTTGGTCGCGACGCGCGGGCCGCCGCCACGCCCGGTCGCGCCGCCCGGCATGTAAAAGACATTGTCGATCACCGCGGCACCGGTGCCGTGGCGCGGCACGGTCATCGGCGCCAGCGTGCGCCAGGTGTCGGTCTTGGGATCGTAGGCTTCGTTCTCGCCATAAACACCGCGATCGCCCTCGCCGCCGACCACGACGATCAGGCCATCGACCACGCCGGCCGAGGCGCCGCTGCGCGGTGTCGGCTGGCGCGCGCGTTCGGACCATGCGTCGGCCTCGGGGTCGTAGACGTGATGGATGGTGTTGTTCTGGAAGAAATTCTCGATGCGCCCGCCGATGGCGTGGATCTTGCCGTCGTAGGCGACAGTGGCGATATGGTCGCGCCGCACCGGCAGGGGTGCCGCCTTGCTCCAGCTGTTCGTCGCGGGATCGTAGATGTCGTGATCGGTGAGGCTGGTGCGCGCACCCGTCTGCGGCAGGGGCGGCACGTTATCGACCGGCATCGGCGTCGCGGGCGCCCGCTGCGACGCGGCCCCGCCGCCGCCGCCTCCACCCACGCCGACACCGCCTTCGCCGCCGACGGCACCGCCGATCACATGGATCTTGCCGTCCAGCACGACAACCGAAGACGCCGCGCGCGGGAACGGCAGGGGCGCGATCTCCTGCCAGCGGTTGCTCGCCACGTCGAAGGCGAAGGAATTGGCGATGGGATGCTGGTTCTGTTTGATGAAGCCGCCGAAGGCGTAAACCTTACCGTTGTAGCCGACGACGTTCACGTGATTGACGCCGATCGGCATGTTGGGGTGATCCGACCATTTGTCGGTCTTGGGATCGTAGGATTGCAGAAGGTTGGAGGTCACGCTTCCCAGCACGTAGCCGCCGACCAGCCAGAGCTTGCCGTCCAACTCGGCGACCGAGACTTCGGTGCGTTCGGTCGGCACCGGCGCCTTGATGATCCATTTGCCGGTATTTTCAGGGCCGGGACCGTTTTGGGGAACGCTCTGCGCATGGAGCGGCGCAGCGGTCGCCAGGGCAAACATAGCTGCACACGCCATCATCGTTCTCGTCATGAAACTGCCTCCCATGCGTCCAATCGATCCTGAATAAACCGCGTTACAGAATTGTGGTTCTGCGCCGCGATGGTTGAATCCTGTTGACGAGACGGCCGACGTTGGCGCACATCTAGCCCATGGCTCAAGCACCCATCCGCCCACGCAATATGCTTTATACGTCCATCGCGTTTCTCGCGCTGGGCGGGCTGATGCTCTACAACGGCTCCGAATTCAAATATTCGCTGATCGGCTGGGTGCCGGCGGTGGTGTTTTTCGCCGTGTTCCTGTGGGCCCTGGTCACCGAAAAGCGGTTCTAGTTTCCAGCCTCCCTCATCCGTCGACAAGCTCAGGATGAGGCCTCATGGTTACTCCGCTGCCGGCGCCGGCTCCTTCACCGTCTGACCAGTCTCGCGTTTGAACGCCTCCAGCGCCTGTTTCGCCGCCTCGTCGAGTTCGTAGATCTTCGCGCCGATATACCAATTCTCCGGCTTCTGCGTGAGCTCCTTGCCGCTCGCAGGATCCATCAGGAACGCGAGCTCGATGGTGGCGCCGTTCGGATCCTTGATGAATAGGCGCTTCAGATGGTCGTCACCGATCGCCGCCTCGCGATACAGGTAGCCCTTGGACTTCACGAACGCGACCGTCTCGTCATAACCTTCGGCGAGGCTCGCCCAATGATCGATGCGATTGAGCCGGCCCGGCGGCACGCCGTCGTTCCCGGGGATCTCGATCAGGTGCAGCACCGGATTGATGCCGTGATACATCCAATAGCCGGGCATCGACAGACGCGGCCGCGGCCCCACTTTCAGGCCGACGACATCCTCGTAGAATTGACGCGTTTCCTCGAGCTTGCAGGTCTCGATGTTGACGTGGTGCAGTCCCATCGTGCGGCGCATGGCGCTCTCCCATTCTGTTCGCCCGCCATTCCGTTCGTCCAGGCGCGTACGCCCAGCGGGCCCTGTTGGGAGAAGTATAGTCCTTTCGCCGGACCGCTCCAAACCGGCGGCGAGGCGGCGGACTTCAGAACGCCGCGAGATAGATGATGCGGCCCAATGCCCCGAACAGCAGCGCGAAGGCGGCGATGCCTTGGATGAAGAATCCCGGGAAGCGCTTGTTCGCCTCGGCCACATAGCCGATGAAATAAAGGATGCGCCCGACAATCCAGAGCAGCCCCAGGCCCGCCGCCACGGTGGCATCCCAATAGATCGCGAACAGCCACAGCGACGGCAGGAAGATCGGCATCCATTCCGACGTGTTCTGGTGCGCACGGACCGTGCGTTCGAGCACGGGATCGCCCATCATGGTCGGCGCGAGGATGCCGGTCTTGCCGTGTATTCTGGCGACACGCGTCGCCATGACAAAATAGACGAGCGACGTCAGCAAGGTGACGATCGCGACCGGATAATAAGCTTCCATGATTGACCCCCTCCAGGATGGAATGCGACTACGCCTTCTTTTCCCAGGCGCCGCGCTCGTTCTGTTGCCAATAGGTCAGCGCGTGGCCGGCGTCCTTGAGTTTCTTCCAACGGTCACGCGCGGCGGCGACGGCTGAATCGTCGTTGCCGTCGAACAGATCGAAGCAACGCTCGAAGCCGGCCGGATCGGCCTCCGTCCCATCGGTCAGGAACAGGAAAGTAGCATTGTTGGCATTGGCCTCGCTGGCGCTGAGCCAGACCGGCTGATCCTCGGGCCGGCCGTCCTTGGCCGTGCCGTGCGGCAGCCACGAGCCGGGATCGTAGGTCCACAACAGCGAGGACAGATTCTCCACGCGGTCTTCCGAACCCGCGAGCACGAGCGCGCGCTTGCCCTGCTCCAGCGTGCGCTGCAACAGCTTCGGCAGAACCGCATCGAGGGGCGATCTTTGCAGGTGATAGAACGCTATTTCCGCCACAATTTCCCACTTTCGTGAACGATAACTTTAGTGAGACACCCAAAAGGTGTCAAAATGGTCGAAGATTCAAAGCGGACGAGAGAGGTCTTAAAATCATGAATCTCCCCAGTACCAAGATTCCCATGATCCGGTTCCTGCCGATCGTCATCGCCCTGGCGTCGCTGGCACCTTTGCTCCTCACGTCCGCGCGCGCGGCGGAACCCGGCCCTCGTACCATCAGCGTGCAAGGCACCGCGACGGTCTATGCCCAGCCCGACATGGCGAGCGCGAGTGCCGGCATCGAAAGCCGCGGCACCACGCCGGAGGAAGCACTTGCCGCCAATACCAAGGTCATGAAGTCGCTGATGACCGCGATCAAGCGCCACGGCGTCGCCGATCGCGACATCGAGACCAGCGGGTTCAACGTCTCGCCGGTCTATAGTCAGCAGACATCGCGCGGCACGATGGACATCGAGGGCTACCAGGTCACCAATCAGGTGACGGTGCGGCTGCGCGACATGGACAAACTGGGCGGACTGCTCTCCTCCCTCGTCGAGTCGGGCGCCAACCGCCTGCACGGCGTCAGCTTCAACGTCGCCGATCCCGCCAAGTTGCAGGACGAAGCGCGCAAGGGCGCGATCGCGGATGCGAAACGGCGCGCCGATCTGTTTGCCGCCGCCGCCGGTGTGAAGGTGAAGCGCATCCTCTCTATCTCCGAATCCGGCGGCGTCGCCCCGCCGATGCCGATGGCCATGCGTGCCATGAAGGCCGGCGCCGAAGCCGTGCCCGTGGCGGGCGGCGAACAGGCGATCAGCGCGGCCGTCAGCGCCGTCTACGAAATCGAATGAACGATTTCTCGTAATGTGATGGCCTGATCCGATGGCGTAGTATGATGACCTCCGAGCCGAACGGAGGTGCATATGCGTACCATGAGATGGACGAGCGCCGCATTGTTTGCCGTCGCGATTGGCGCTGCAACGGGACAGGCTGACGCCGCCGACAGCCTTTGGCCGGTTTATGAGTCCGCGCTGAAGGGTGCGAAATACATCGACCTGACCCATACCGCCGGGCCCAACATCCCGGTGTGGTATGGGTTCGGCCCATCACAATTCGCACCCGCCGTCGATCCCAAGACCGGCCAGGGCTACAGCTACGAGAAAGACGGCTTCGGTGCGACGCAATACCGCCTGAGCACGGATCAGTTCGGAACGCAGCTCGATCCGCCTGCCCACTGGGCGCCCGAATATCCCGCCATCGACGAATTGCCGCCGACCTATGCGGTGCGTCCGCTTGTCGTCATCTCCATCGTGTCGCAGGTCGAGAAAGATCCCGGCTATCACTTGCAAGTTGCCGATATCGAGGCATTCGAGAAAGACCACGGCCCCATTCCGGCGGGCTCGGTCGTTTTCGTGCGCTCGGACTGGTCGAAGGACTGGCCCGATCCGGCGCTCGCCACCCGCACGCCGTTCCCCGGCGTTTCGCTTGCCGCGCTCAAATTTCTGCACGAGCAGCGCCACATCCTGTTCCACGGGCACGAACCCCTGGATACCGACACGACGCCGACGCTCGAAGGCGAAGCCTGGCTCATGCATAACGGTTACGCCCAGGCCGAGGGCGTCGCCCATCTCGATCAGGTCGCCGAGACCGGCTGTCTGGTCGCCATGGGCTATCCGAAATTCCAGGGCGGCACAGGCGGCTACGCACGCTACATCGCGATCTGCCCGCCCAGCTGGACGCACGGCGTAAGCATCGGAACCAATGATGCGCCCTTGCCCAAATCGGCGGCGCCGCTCCACTGGGACGAAGCCGCCGGCATGCGCAAGCGCTAGCGAAAGTTCACGCGCAGAGGTTCGGGAGCAGACGTTCACATAGGCATCATCTTGCCTCTATAGTCTCGCGCAATGCCTTTCCTTGTCTCGCCTCCTGCGGCTGCTTCACATCTCAACCGACGTTCGTTTCTCCGGCTCGGTAGTACCGCGGCGCTCGGCGCGCTGGCCGCCCCCGCGCTGATCGGCTGCGCGAGCGGTAACGGCCCCTCGAGCTGGCGGAACGATCCGTTCTCGTTGGGTGTCGCGGCGGGCGATCCCGCGCCGGACGGTTTCGTGTTGTGGACGCGGCTCGCACCCGATCCCTTGGCCCCCGATCCGGTATCGGCCGATCCGACGATGCCGGGCGGCCTCGGCGGTGGCGACATCATCATCGCCTACGAGATCGCGACCGATCCCGCGATGCGGACCATCGTGCGCCGCGGCGATGCGATTGCCGAAGCCGCCTTCGCCCATTCCGTCCATCTCGAAGTGCATGGGCTGGAGCCGGGACGGCCGTATTGGTACCGCTTCAGGAGCGCGAACGCACAGAGCCGCATCGGCAAGGCGATGACACTGCCCGCGCAAGGAGCCCGCGTCGAACGGTTGCGCTACGCGTTCGTCTCGTGCGCCAATTACGAGATCGGATATTTCTCCGCCTATCGCCACCTCGCCGACGAGCAGCCCGATCTGATCGTCTTCCTCGGCGACTACATCTACGAATACGTCGAACAGCGCCGCCCCACCGTGCGCAAACATATGAGTGGCGAAGCGGCCACCTTGCCGGTCTACCGGAACCGCTACGCGCAATACCGGCTCGATCCCGACCTGCAGCGCCTGCACGCCGAGATCCCGATGATCGCGAGCTGGGACGATCACGAGGTCGAGAACGATTATTCCGGCGACTGGTCGATGCGCTTCGTCGCGATGGATGTATTCCTGCGCCGCCGCGCAGCCGCCTATCAGGCCTTCTACGAACATATGCCGCTGCGGCCGTCACGTTACAGCATCGGCCCGAACGGCCCTTCCATCCGCCTTCACGACCGCTTCACCTTCGGCGAGTTGATGGAAATTTCGCTCCTCGATACCCGGCAATACCGCTCGCGCCTCGCCTGCCCGCGCCCGCCCAATCGCGGCGGCGGCCATGTGGAAACGCCGGCAAGCTGCGCCGAGCTTTCCGATCCGTCGCGTTCCTTCCTCGGCGCGCAGCAGGAAGGCTGGCTGTGCGACGGGCTCACACGTTCACGCGCGCGCTGGAACGTGATCGCGCAAAGTACGCTGATGGCCGAATGGCGCCAGCGCACCGGCTCGAACGAGATCGGATTCTGGACCGAGGATTGGAACGGTTACCCGTGGAGCCGCACGCGCCTGTTGCAGCATCTGCACGATGCCCGCATCGCCAATCCCGTGGTGATCGGCGGAGACATCCATTCGTTCTGGGCGAACGATCTGAAATTCGATTTCGACGATCCGAAATCGCCGACCGTCGCCACCGAATTCGTCGGCAGCTCGATCACATCGTTCGGCCCGCCGCACGATGAGTTCGTCACATACCTCGCCGATAATCCGCACGTGCGTTATTTCGAGGGGCGCCGACGCGGTTACGTTTCGGTCGACGTCACCGCGGCCGGGATGACGACGCAGTTCCGCGCCGTATCGGACGTGCGCGATCCCAAGGCAACCGTTGAGACGCTGCAAAGCTTCGTGGTCGAGAACGGCCGAGCGGGAGCGATGAAAGCCTAAAACCTCGAACGTCATGGCCAAGCCGCACGCGCGCTCGCCGGCATCGCGTGCCATTGGCCATGCGCGGGGCAGACCGCTTACGTCTTCGCGAAGGCCATAAAAATCTATAACGTCGTCATGCTCGGGCTTGGCCCGAGCATGGAAGGCTAACTTGATCATAGCAACCAATCCCGATTGGGTCGATCTGTACGACAGCTTAAATTAGATTCGTAGATGTTCGGGCCAAGCCCGAGCATGACGACTATGTTCAAATCGAATAGTCGGATGAAGTCCGGAGCGTAATGCGCGGGCCCACCCACGCTTGCCGGCATCGCGCACCATTGGCCATGCGCACGGCCAACCGCGCGACAGGCTCAGCGTGAGGCCTTTCGAGAAATTACTCCTCGTAGAAGTCCGTCACGAACTGTTCGAGCAGGCGCACGCCGAACGCGGTGCCGCCCTTCGGCACGGTCGGCGCATCGCCCTTCGTCCAGGTGACGCCCGCGATGTCGAGGTGCGCCCACGGCGTCTTGTCGACGAAACGCTGCAGGAACTGCGCCGCGATGATCGATCCGCCACCGCGTCCGCCGATGTTCTTCATGTCGGCGCCGTCGGTGTTCAGTTCCTTGTCGTATTCCGCACCCAGCGGCATGCGCCACAATTTCTCGCCGACCTTCTGGCCCGACTTGGTGAGCTTCTCGGAAAGCTGATCGTCGTTGGAGAACAGGCCCGCATATTGCGCGCCGAGCGAAACGATGATCGCGCCGGTCAGCGTGGCAAGGTTCACCATGAATTTCGGATTGAAGCGTTCCTTGCAGTACCACAACGCATCGGCCAGCACGAGGCGGCCTTCGGCATCGGTATTGATCACCTCGATCGTCTGGCCGGACATGGAGGTGACGATATCGCCCGGACGCTGCGCGGTGCCCGATGGCATGTTCTCGACACAGCCGATGATGCCGACCACGTTCACCTTCGCCTTGCGCCCGGCCAGCGCCATCATGAGGCCGACGACGACGCCCGCGCCGCCCATGTCCCATTTCATATCCTCCATGCCGCCGGCCGGCTTGATGGAGATGCCGCCGGTGTCGAAGCACACGCCCTTGCCGAGGAAGGCGATGGGCTGTTCGCCACGTGCCGCCCCGCCTCGTCCCTGGCCCTTGCCGTTGTATTGCATGACGACGAGCTTGGATTCGCGCTCGCTGCCCTGGCCGACGCCGAGCAACGCACCCATGCCGAGCTTCTTCATCTGCGCCTCGCCCAGGATCTCGACTTTCACGCCGAGCTTTTCGAGCTGCTTGGCGCGCTGGGCCAGCGTTTCGGGATAGAGGATATTGGCCGGCTCGGAGACGAGATCGCGGGTGAAGAATATGCCGTCCGCGATCTTGTCCAAGGTCGCATAGGCCTTGCGGGCATCATCGAACTTGTCGGCCTGGAAGACGATGCTGCGGATCGATGGTTTGTCGGATGCCTTTTCCTTGGTGCGATACTTGTCGAACCGGTAGGAGCGCAGCCGCGCGCCATAGGCCATGCGCGCCGCACTTTCCCAACCGCTGAGGCCCGCGCCCGCGACATCGTCCACCGCGACGGTGACGGCGCCGCCCTTGTCGCGCTGCGTTTCGGCATAGATGCGCCCGCCGAGATTCTCCATCTCGGTCGGCGTGATCTCGTCCGGCTTGCCGAGGCCGACCAGCAGGATGCGGTCGAGCCGTGTCCCGGCCGGCGCCAGCAGCGACAGGCTTTGTCCCTTGTTCCCTTCGAACCGGCTGGCCTTGATGGCGCGCTTGATCGCGCCCTTGGTCTTGCGGTCGAGCGCCTGCGCCGATTTCGTCAGCGTCCCTTTGGCGAGAACACCGGCGACCACCGTGCCGGCTGTCGGCAAGCTCAGTTTGGCGAAGGAAATTTTCATGACCGATCTTTCTGGCTGAGGGACAGGATGTCTATACGTGCCACGCAACTGTAGCGTTGCCGGACGGCCCCTTGAAAGACCCTATTGAGGACGGCCCTAGTTCGGCGTCTGATCGTGCGAGGGGCCGGTCTCGTCCGACATCTTGCGTCCGCCGCTCGCCAGCCAGACAAGCCCCGCCGGCAACGACAACGCGAGATTGACCACGCCGAACAGGATCGACAGCACGAACGCATCGCCCCGTGCCACGCCGACGAAGGCGAAGACCGTCACCATCGCGCCTTCGCGCAAGCCCCAGCCCGCGATCGAAATCGGGATGGTGGTGATCAGGATCACCGGCGGGATGAGCACGATGCAATCCAACAGATCGATATGCGAGAGATCGAGCGCCTTCGCGAGCGCGAAGAACAATCCCGAGATCAGCAACTGGCCGATGACGCCGCAACCGATGGCGGCCGCGGCATAGACCGGATGAAGGAACAGGCTTTTCGCATCCGCGGCGAGTTGGGCGAGACCGCGCACCAGGCTCCACTTGCGCCAACGTTCGGGCATGCGGTCGAGCACCATCAGGAAGCAGATGCCGGCGATGCCGCCCGCCGCGAGCAGCGGAAAGACGTATTTGGCCAGGCTGTCGCCGATGCGCGACAGCAGGAACGGCTGTGTTGCGACCACCAACAGGATGAGGCCGAGCACCGCGACCACCCGTTCCAGCATGACGCTGTTGATCGAGGCGGCGAGCGACAGGCCTGCGCGCCGGCTGAACACCATGCGCGCCGCATCGCCGCCGATGGTCGAGGGCAGAGCCTGGTTGAAGAAGGCTGCGATATAGATCATCCGCAGCGCCGGCCAGAAGCCAAGACGCGATCCGATGGCCAGGACCACGATTTCCCAGCGCAACGCATTATTGGCCATCAACAGGGCGAAGATCGCGACCGAGATCGCGATCCAGCCGGCATCGACCTCTGCGATGCGCTGCGTGGCGTCGCCCAGGTCGAACGTGAAGGCCATGTAGGCGATCAGCGCCGCCGAAAAGGCGAATTTCAGGGCGAAGCCCAGATACTGCTTCATCCACTGGGGATTAGGGCAATTCGCCTACGCGATCAATCTGAGGATCAATTGGCATATTGAGAATGATTCGCAATTGACGTAGAAAGCCTTCAACGGCCCGGCCGGAAGAACCAGGGCTGCAAGAAACGGATTCATGAGCGGACGGACATTCCAGAACCTCACCCAAGCGGTCGAGGCCTATTATGACGAATTGAAGAGTTTCGTCCGGCGCCGGACGGGATCGTCCGCGCTTGCCGAAGATGTCGTGCAGGAAACCTGGCTGCGCGCATCGGCGGCGGGCATCGTCATGCCGGACAATCCGCGCGCTTATCTCTACCGGGTCGCCGCCAACCTCGCCATCGATCAGGTGCGCCGCGCGGCCGGACGCAACGAGATCACGCCCGAGGATGCGCGTCTGTCGGAAATGGCGAGCGCCGAGCCCAGTGCCGACATGATCGTCGGTTCGCGCGAGGAATTTGCGATCCTGACGCAGGCTGTCGCGGACTTGCCGCCGAAATGCCGCCAGGTCTTCCTGCTCTATCGCGCCCACAATCTGTCCATGCGCCAAGTCGCCGAGCGGCTCGGCATTTCCGAAAGTACGGTCGAACGCCACATCGCGCGGGCGATGGTCCAATGCCGCCAACGGTTGAGAGACGCCGGGCGCGATCTATGAGGCGATCGGATTCTTTGGCGAATTCTTTTATGGGACCGATGGGGGATTCTCCCGCGCGGGATCGTCTTATAGGATAATCGGATGTCCGGACGATCCGCCACATGGCCCTGAACAACGCTCCTGAATCTTCCCTGCCTGATGCGCTTATGGAACAAGCCGCGATCTGGCATGCGCGGCTGCGCGAGCCGGACGGAAGCGCGCGGGAACAGGACTTCCAGAACTGGCTGGCACGCGATCCGCGTCATGCGCAGGCCTATCGCGAAGCCGAACGGCTGTGGCGCGCGCTGGCGGCACCGGCCGTGCATGTCGCCGACGACGAAGCCCACCGGTCGGCGGCGATACACGCATCGATCCGCTACGGTGCGATGGCCGCGAGCCTCATCATCCTTCTCGGCGCCGGATTGCTATGGCGGACCGGCATGATCGATACGCTGCGCAGCGACCATGTGACCGCGACCGGCCAACGCGCGCCGGTCGAACTCGCCGACGGATCCACCATCACGCTCAACAGCGACAGTGCGCTGAAGATCGATCTGCAGACCGATCGGCGCGGCGCGCACCTGTTCCGCGGCGAAGCGTGGTTCGACGTCGCCAAGGACGCGACGCGCCCCTTCACCGTCGAGACACCCAACGGCTCCGTCCGCGTGACCGGTACGAGCTTCGATGTCCGCGTTGACGAAACCACCACGATCGTCAGCCTGGCGAGCGGCCGGGTCGAACTTGTCTCAGCGTCCATGACAGCCCCAACCGTGCTGGAGCCCGGTCAACAAGCCCGCGTCACCGCGAACGGAATCTCGAACCCCGTCCGGTTCGATCCGACGACCGTCAGCGCCTGGCGGCGCGGCCAGATCGTGTTCTATGACACCGCGCTCGATGCGGTGGTGGACGATCTCAACCGCTATCGCACAGGTCGGATCGTCATCACCAACGACGCGCTCAACCGTCTCAAGGTCAGCGGTGTGTTCCGTACCGACGATCCGGACGCCGCCTTGAACGCCATCGCGAGCACCCTTCCGGTCCGCGTCACCCGGATCACCGATTACCTCGTGCTTCTGCGCTGAACGCGCACGCCCCAAAAAATTTGAAACCGGACTAAGGGATTCACGTCCCCTGCGCCGTCTTATGCTCAAATGCGAATAAAAAGCATTTGCAGATTAGCCATAGAGTTTACGGGGTTATATGATGAAATTCGGGGGAAATCGGCCGGTTTTACGCATCGCGTACCTACTTGCAGGCGTCAGCGCCGCAGCACTTATCCAGACCTCGCCCGTGCTGGCCCAAGGATCGGCTCAGGAATCGGCTCAGGCCCAGCTCTCGGCACCGTCCGTCGCCCAGGCTGAACGCGCCTATACCTTCGACATTCCGGCCAAGCCCCTGCCCCAGGCTATCGCGGACTTCTCCGCGGTGACCGGCATCCAGGTCCTGTATACCGAGCGCGCCACGTTCGAGCATACCGCGCCGGCGCTGCGCGGGCGCTTCTCCGCCGACCAGGCCCTGCAGCAACTGCTGGCCGGCAGCGGGCTCGCCTCGCGCTTCACGGCGGCCAACGCGGTCACCATCGAACGTTTGAGCGGCGACGTGACGACGGTTCCCGCCGCCACCGCCACGGCACAGCGCGAAACCGCGTGGGGCCCCGTGGACGGATTCGTCGCGACGCGCAGCGCGTCCGGCACCAAGACCGACACGCCGCTGATCGAAACCCCGCAATCCATCTCCGTCGTGACCGCAGATCAGATGCGCGCCCAGGGCGTGCAGAGCGTCAGCCAGGCGCTGCGCTACACCCCCGGCGTCATGACCGAGACCTACGGCGCCGCATCGCAGTTCGACTACTTCACCCAGGTGCGCGGCTTCCAGTCGGATTTCTATATCGACGGCATGCGCACGCCCTATGCCAACACCGGCTGGTCGAGCACAGTGTTCGAGCCCTACGGCGTCGAACGCATGGAGATCGTCAAAGGTCCCGCATCGGGCCTGTACGGCCAGAGCGGCCCGGGCGGCCTGATCAACATGACCACCAAGCGGCCGAGCGATCGGTCGATCCGCGAGGTGCAGGCACAAACCGGCAGCTTCAACCGGCTACAGGGTGCATTCGACGTCGGCGACAGGATCGACGAGAACGGGCAATTCCTGTTCCGCGTCACCGGTCTCGCGCGCGATTCCGACACGCAGGTCGACTTCATCGAGAACAACCGTTTCTTCATCGCACCAGCGCTGAGCTGGAAGCCGAACGCCGATACCTCGTTCACCATCCTCAGCAACTACCAGAAGGAATGGGGCGGCAAGACCGGCTTCAATTACGCGCCCACGTCGGGAACGCTGCGCGACAATCCAAACGGCCGGCTGCCGTTCGAGCGCTATTACGGTGAACCGGGCTTCGACACGCTGGACCGCGACCAGATCTCCGGCGGCTATCTGCTCGAACACAGGTTCAACGAATGGCTGCAGGCGCGTCAGAGCCTGCGTTACACACGCACCGAAGTGTTCCTGCGCGCATTGAATCGCAGCGGCGCGCTTTTGGCCGACAATCGCACGCTGCCACGACGCGCCTTCGCCATCGATTCCCAGTCGGACGCGCTGACGTTGGACAACCAGATGCAATTCGACGTCACGACCGGTCCGCTGACGCACACGGCGCTCGCCGGCATCGATGTGCGTAGGGAAGACAATTCCTACCACGTCGGACGAGGGGCCACGACCTACAACCTCGACGTCTACAATCCGGTCTATGGCGTTTCGATCGCCGATCCGGGCGCGCACGGCTTCCAGGAGACCGACACAGACCTGCAGCAATACGGTGCGTACCTGCAGGATCAGATCAAGTACGGCCCATGGATCGCCACGCTCGGCGGGCGCACCGACTATGCCGAAAGCACCACGAACAACGGTGCGACCTTCGCGACCGGCGGTGTTGCGTCCGTGGTGCACCAGGACGATCGGGTCTTTACCGGTCGCGCGGGCCTCAGCTATCAGTTCGACAACGGGATCGCCCCCTATGTCAGCTATGCGACATCGTTCCAACCGGCGCCGGGTGCTGCGTTCGGCGGCGAAGCGTTCAAGCCGATCACCGGCGAGCAATACGAGGCCGGCATCAAATACCAGCCGCTGGGCAGCAACAGCATGTTCACGGCCGCCGTGTTCGACCTCACGCAGCAGAACCGCCTGACGACCGATCCGAACAATACGGGCTTCCAGGTGCAGTATGGCGAGGTCAACGTCAAAGGCATCGAACTTGAAGCCAGAGCCGAGCTCACCGAGAACTTCAGCCTGATCTCGTCCTATACCTACCTGTCGCACGAGGTGACCAAATCCTCCGTTCCCGATGATATCGGCAAGTTCGTCGCGCAGACGCCCGAACATCAGGCATCTCTGTGGGGCGACTACACGATCCACAGCGGCGAATTCGCCGGCCTCGGCTTCGGCGTCGGCGCGCGTTATGTCGGCAGCACGTACGACACCGCCAACTCGCTGCAGACTCCGGGCTACGATCTTTATGATGCGCGGATCAGCTACGATCTCGGCGAGCTGTCGGATGAATTCGCGGGCGCAAAGTTCCAGATCAACGCGAACAACCTGTTCGACACGTATTATCTGACGCAATGCACCGGCGGCTTCCAAGACGGCTGCAACCTCGGCTTCCGGCGCACCATCCTCGCGACGCTCAATTACGATTGGTGATGACGACACAGACCATTCGGCGTTGGTATCTGGTTCATCGCTGGACGAGCCTGATACCGACGCTGTTCCTGCTGATGCTCTGCATTACGGGTTTGCCGCTCATCTTCAACGTGGAGATCGAGCGCGCACTCGACCCGTCGCCGCAGCCGGCCGCGACGAGCGAGGCGCCCGCCAGCATCGAGGCGATCCTCGCCGCGGCGCGCGCGCAGCAGCCGGACGGCATGGTCAACTATCTGGCGTTCGATGCAGCCAACTCGGTCGTCATGGTCGGCATCGCGCCGTCGCGCCGCCCCGCCCCCGGCGAATTGCGCACGCTGTCGTTCGATTGGAACACCGCCCAGCCGGTCGTGCGTCCCGCGCCCGATGAAGGCATTGTCGAGACGATCCTGGAATTGCACAAAAGCCTGTTCGCAGGATTGCCGGGCACGCTGTTCATCGGCGCAATGGGATTGTCTCTGCTCGCCTCGCTCGTCTCGGGCGTCGTCGTCTACGGACGTTTCATGCGCAAGCTCGATTTCGGCACGGTGCGCAAACATCGAAGCCGCCGCCTCGCCTGGCTCGATCTGCATAACCTGTTGGGCATCGCGACGCTCGCCTGGCTCACCGTGGTCGGCGTCACCGGCGTGTTCAACACCCTGCACGATCCGATCGCGACCGACGTGCGCGATCGATTGGCCGCCTTCACCGCATCGCAACGCGACCTGCCGCAGGCGCAGGAAACAAGCTCGCCCGATGCAGCCGTTCGCACCGCGCTCGCGGCGATCCCCAATTCGGCGCTGGTGTCCATGTTCTTTCCCGGCGCCGGCTTCAGCACGCCGCATCATTACGCCGTCTTCGTGCGCGGCAGCACGCCCATCGGATCGCGCATGCTCGAAGCCGCGCTGATCGATGCGGATACCGGCGTTCTCACCGACCGGCCGGAGATGCCGTGGTACGCCAAGGTACTGTTCCTGTCGCAGCCGTTGCATTTCGGCGATTACGGCGGATTGCCGCTCAAGATCGTCTGGGCGCTGTTCGATCTGTGCGCGATCTTCGTGCTGATCAGCGGGCTCTATCTGTGGTTCGCCAAGCGCAAGACGCCGATCGAAGCGCATCTCGACGAGATCGAACACGGCGGGCGCGTCGAAGCATGAGACAGGGATTGTGGACCGCTCCCATCGCGCTCGCAGCACTCAGCCTGATCGGGCTCTTGTCGGCGCTGCTCGGCGACGAGATCTGGGACGCAGTATCGTGGGCGGCACTCGCCGTGCCGCTGTGCGTCATCGCATGGTTCGGATTGCGAACGACTAAGCGCGCTTCTTGACCGTCTGCCCTGCGGCGTCCTGATCGACCAGCCGCACCATCAGATCGAGAAACGTCCGCCGTTCCTCCGCCGACAGCTTGGACAACATGCGCCGCTGCGCACGATCGGCCGCGGGCAGCAATTGTGCGAGCAAAGCCGCACCACCCTCGGTCAGATGCAACACGTTGGCGCGGCGATCGTGCGCCGCGGGGACGCGCGTGATCAGCCCCTTGTTCTCGAGACGCTGGACGACACCCGCCACCGTCGTGCGGTCGAGCTTAATCGCATTGGCGAGGCGAAGCTGATCGGTGCCGGGGCGGAACTGGATCGCACGCAGCGCCGCCAGCTGCACCGGCGTGATGTCGCACGCGGGATCGCTCTGGGTGGTTTCATCGTAATAGAACGCATCCGCCGTCTGGTGCATGCGGCGGATCAGATAATTCAGCCGTTTGAGCTGATCGCCTTCGAGGTCATTCGATCTGTTTTCCGTGGCCATCGCCCCTTTTATCCCCGCTTCGACCGCAAAACCATAAAATAATCAGTATTATGATTAATTTCGTTGACTCAAGCCAAGACTGGACCTACGAGTCGAGACGTCCATAAAGAACGGAACACAGAATGGCATCCGCATCCCAGCATAAGTTCATGGTCCCGCTGGACGAGCAGCAGGCCTCGCGCGCCAAGCGTCGCAGCAAGCTCATCAGCCTCGAGGAAGCGGGCAAGATCATCGCGTCCAAGAAAACGGTCTCGCTCGCCGGTTCGCATTCGGCCGACGCGGCGATGAGCCTGATCCGTGCCGCGATCCGCGCCGGCGCGAAGGATATGACCATGATCCCGCCGGTCACGACCTCGATCGCGGCGGATCTGCCGATCGCGGCGAAGGTGCTCAAGAAGCTGTATCTGTCCTATGTCGGCTTCGAGGTGTGGGGCATGGCGCCCGCCTTCCGCAAGGCAGCCGAGGAACAGACGATGGAGATCGTCGAAGCCGACGAGCCCTTCATCCTGCTGGGCACGCAGGCGGCCGCCGGCGGGCGTCCGTTCAATACGGTCCAGCACCTCTATGATGCGACGTCGCATCCGAAACTGAATCCCGAGATCAAGACCGTCACCGATCCCTATACCGGGCGTACCGTCTATACGATCCCGCCGCTTCATTCCGATATCTTCATCATGCACGCGCAGGCCTGCGACGAGTTCGGCAACGCGCAATGCTGGGGCGGCAGCGGCCAGGAGCGCGACAAGGCCAAGGCGGCGAAGATGGTCATCGTGCAGACCGACCGGATCGTGCCGTCGTCCGAGATCGAGAAAGACGCAGGCAAGCAGACCATTCCGGGCCTGTGGGTCGATCACGTCGTCCACGTTCCCTTTGCGGCGCATCCCACCTTCTCGTCGTTCAACTACGCGCCCGACGAGGAACACCTGAAGCTCTATATCGACATGGTGAAGAGCGGCCGCGCGCAGGAATACATCGAGACCTATGTGACCGGACCCAAGGATCACATGGAGTATATCGAGCGCGTCGGCGGCATGGCGCGCATGGAGCAACTCCGTAAAGCAGTCGCGGAAGGCTAGAGACACATGGCAGAGCTCGCTTACCCCGGAACCGATCGCTACTCGATGGCCGAACTGATGGCCATCCTGCTCGCGCGCATGGCCTCAGGCGATGCCGAAAGCGCGGGCGGCGGCGGCGCCAACCAGATCATCAGCCTCGCGGGCAACCGCCTGGCACAGCTCACCACCGCGCCCAACGTGTGGCTCTTCACCGGCGGTGCCGGCGTCTACAACGGCAAGTTCGATCGCCTGCCCATCGGCACGTGGGATTCGCGCTGCGGCCAGGACGCCGAATGCAAGATCCCGCTGATCGACGTCGCCGACGGATTGACCAAGGGCGTCAACGACAACCTGCCCAAGCGCGTGCAGCGCGTCGGCGCGGGCGGGCTCGGCGGCATCCAGGTCGACAAATACGGTAACATCAACATGATCGGCATCGGCCCGCACCCGAAGCTGAAGGTGCGCGGGCCTGGCACGGTCGGCTCCATCTGGCTCGGCGCGGGACAGACGAACATCTTCCTGCAGCACCACAACAAGCGCCTGTTCGTCGAAAAGGTGGATTACATCAGCGGCGCAGGCTGGCTGACGGGCGGTGATGCCCGCGCCAAGACGCTGAACGGCCGCGAAGGACCGCGTTATGTGTGGACGCCCATCGCGGTGATGGACTTCACCGAGGACGAGCACCGCATGCGCATCGCCGCGGTCCATCCCGGCTATACGGTCGCCGATGTCGTCGCCAATACCGGCTTCGAGCTGGTGGTGCCCGACAACGTGCCGACCACGACCGAGCCCACCGACTACGAACTGCACATGCTGCGCGCCAAGGTCGATCCCGATGGTGTGCTGCGCGAGAAACGGGTGACGGTCGGCTGACAAAATCAACGACTTTCTAGCGACTGATAGAAAGAGATCGCGCAAAACAACCCGGACCGCTAAGAATACCGGGATCCAACCCATAGGGAGAATGAGCGATGGCTGAAGAAATCACCTGCGACGTGCTGGTCATCGGCTACGGCGGCGCCGGGGCGTCGGCGGCTATCGAAGCGCATGACGCCGGCGCCGAGGTCGTGATCCTGGAAAAGCTCGACGAGCCGGGCGGCAACACGCGCTGGAGCAATTGCTCCTGGTTCTCGCCGCCCCCGGGCAGCGAGAAGATGGCGGTCGAGCATATCGACGCCTTGTGCTTCGGGCGCACGCCGATCCCGGTCATCGAGGCTTATGTGAAGATGGCCGGCGAGACCAAGGCCTGGCTTGAAGGCTTCGGCGCGACCGCCAAGACGACGCACTTCCTGAACGTGCGTTATCCGCAGATCACCCATCCGTCCTGGCCGAATTTCCCGGGCGCGGCCGCCATGGTGAACCAGACCGTGATGTCGCCGCGCGACGAACAGCCGAACGGCGAACGGCTGTTCCAGTTGCTCGCCGAACAGGTAGCCAAGCGCGGCATCAAGACGATCACCGGCGCGCCCGCGAAGGAACTCCTGACCAACGCCAACGGCGAAGTGATCGGCGCGAGCTATGAAAAGGGCAGAGCGGTCAACACGATCAAGGTGCGCCGTTCGGTCGTTCTTACCACTGGCGGGTTCGAGTTCAACGAAGAAATGAAGAACGAATATCTGCCGATCTATCCGGTCAGCGCGATCGGCAGCCCGGGCAATACCGGCGACGGCATCACCATGGCGCGCGCTTTAGGCGCACAGATCTGGCACATGGGCGTTTGCGTCGCGGGCTTCGGCCTTGAGGTCGAGGGCTATCCCGGCGGCTTCGGCATATCGTTCCCCTCGCCGCACTTCATCCACGTCAACAAATACGGCAAGCGCTTCGCCAACGAGCTCGGCAACGAGATGCATTTCGCGTGGCACGAGGTCATGGTGTTCGACCCGAAGAAACCGGGCCACCCCACCCTTCCCTCCTATGCCATCTTGGGCGAGGACGCGTTCAAGAAGGGCACCGTCAGCGTCGGCACCGCCGGCACCACGCGCGATTACAAGTGGAGCAAGGACAATTCCGCCGAACTGGCCAAGGGCTGGATCAAGAAGGGCGACACGCTCACCGATCTCGCCAAGGCGCTGAAGATCGACGCAGCCGCGCTGGAAAAGACCGTCACCAAATATAATGACGCCTGCACAAAGGGTTCGGACGACGATTTCCATCGCACCAAGGAAACGCTGCAGCCCCTCAAAGGCCCGTTCTACGGCATCGAACTCAAGCTTCGCATGGTCAACACCATGGGCGGCCCGCGCCGCGACGAACAGGCCCGCGTGGTGAAGCCGGACGGCTCCCCCATTCCGCGCCTTTATTCGGCGGGCGAGCTCGGCTCGTTGTGGGGGCATCTCTATTGCGGCGGCGGCAATGTCGGCGAAGCCCTGGCCATCGGACGCCAGGCCGGCCAGAACGCCGCCAAAGAAAAGCCGTGGAGCAACTGACAGTGACCGGCACACCACTGATCACGCAAGCCTACACACTCGAGGCCACTCAGTTCCGCGTGTGGGATCTGCTTGCCTCCTCCATCCTGCAAAGCATGCCGGTCGAACAGACCGAGATCGTCAACGATTCGACCATGCGCGGCGTGCTGCGCTTCAAGTTCGCAGGCCTCACCATCCCGCTGAATTTGAAAGTCGAGGTCGCCGACGTTTCACCCATGGATTCGTTCACTACCCTGGTCACCGTGACCAAGTGGGGGACAGAGACCGTGCTGCGGGTGAAATACGATCTGAAGGTCGTGGGCGACGAACAGATCCAGGTATCGTGCACCGCGACCATCGAAAAGGCTCCGGCCTGGATGGCGCTCGTTTCGCCGATACAGAAAAGCTTCGCTGCAAAGATGTTCGAGGACATCCGAAAGGAGATCGAACGCGCAGTGTAGACCGGTTTTGTGTAAGGGAGGGAGTATCGATGCGTTTCAGGATTCTTGGGGCGACTGTCGCCGCGTTCGCAATGGCCGCGAGCCCGGCGTTGGCGCAAAAGTCGAAGGACACGCTGCGCTTTGCGGTGAATAATCCGTATGCGCTGCTGTCGTCCTATCACCTGCCGACCGATGAAGCGGCCCTCCTCTATCGCGATATGTACGAACCGCTGATCGCGTTCGACGAATACAACCAGAAGATCGTCCCGCAGCTCGCCAAATCCTGGACCGTCCAGCCCGGCGTCTATGAATTCGATCTGAAGGAAGGCATCACCTTCCACAACGGCAACAAGTTCGATGCCGACGACGTGGTCGCCACGCTCAAATACGTCTCCGACCCAGCGACCAAGCTCACCTTCAAGAACCGCTACGACTGGATGAAGAGCATCGAGAAGCTCGGTCCCTACAAGGTTCGCATCACCGCGAAGCAACCGAACTCGGCCGACATGAGCCTGCTCGCCTACCGTATCCGCATCTGGGATGCCGAGACGATGGCGAAGCTCGACAATATCGAGGATTACGGCCGCCTCTCGCCGATCGGCACCGGCATCTACAAGGCCGTCCAGGTCGACAAGAACACCGGCTCGATCATCGAGCGCTACGACAACTACAAGACCGATCCGAGCAAGAAGGCCCCGATCAAGCGCGTGCACGGCATCCCGATGCCGGATCAACAGACCCAGGTCGCGCAATTCATGACCGGTGGGCTCGATCTGCTGCGCAACATCACGCCCGATACGGCGAAGGCGCTCGCGGCCTATCCGAACACCGTGATCACCAATATCCCGTCACCCTCGATCTTCTACATGTCGCTGGATGCCAAGGGCGTGGCGGGCAACAAGGCGCTGACCGACAAGCGCGTACGCCGCGCCATGTTCATGGCAATCGACCGCGAGTCGATGATCAAATACCTGGTGCCCGGCGGCGAGGTCGCGACCAAGATGGATGCGCTCTGCTTCGCGACCATCATCGATTGCAAATACAATGTGAAGGCGCCCGACTACAATCCGGAGGAGGCCAAGAAGCTGCTGGCGGAAGCCGGCTATCCGAACGGCTTCGAATTCGAATACAACGTCTTCACGCCGTTCATGAATCTCGGCCAGGCCGTCGCGGGCGATCTGCGCAAGATCGGCATCATCGCGAAACTGCAGGCGGTCGATCTCAGCCTCTATCGCCGCAAGCAGGGTGCGGGCGAGCTTCAGGCCCTGTCGGTCATGACGCCGTTCGCGAGCCACCCGGACGTCGCCAATGTGCTGGGCATCTTCTTCTCCGGTCCGGCCCGCCAATATTACGGCGATCCGCTCATCTGGGAGAATATCGACAAGGCCTCGAAGGAATTCGACAAGGACAAGCGCGTCGACTATTACGCCAAGGTCTTCGATCGGGTGAACACAGAAAGTTACATCTTCCCGATCACCTCGATCCCGACCGTCCTGGCACATGGCAAGGATGTCGGAGTCACACCGGACAAATACGCGGCCGGCGACGTTTGGGCCGCCTCGTTCTACTGGAAATAAGAAGAAGCTCGGGCCGCCTTGCGCGGCCCGAAATATTTAAGCCCAGCGTATCGGGAAGGAGTTCAGTCAAAACATCTAGAACATTTAACAGGAAGGAGTTTGATCATGCGTATCAAGACGTTCGGCTTTATCGCCGCCGCCGCCGTGATCGCGGCAACCCCTGCCTTCGCGCAGAAATCCAAGGATACCGTGCGTTATGCGGTCAGCAATCCTTTCAGTGTGCTTTCCAATTACCATCTGCCGCTCGATGAATCCGCTGTCCTCTACAAGAAGATCTACGAGCCGCTGATCGGATTCGACGAATACAAACAGAAATGGGTGCCGCGCCTGGCGAGCGCTTGGCGAACCGTGTCACCCGGCGTGTATGAATTCGACCTTCGCCAGGACATCAAGTTCCACAACGGCAACAAGTTCGATGCGCAGGATGTGCGGCGCACGCTGCTGTATGCCGCAGACCCCGCCGTGAAGCTCACGTTCAAGCAGCGCTATAGCTGGGTCAAGGATGTCGAGATACTGTCGCCCTACAAGATCCGCATCATCGCGAAGAAGCCGCGTTCGGACGATCTCGAACTGCTCGCCTTCCGCATCAACATCTGGGATGCGGAAACCATGGACAAGCTCAGCGACATCGCGGATTACGGCCGCGTATCACCGGTCGGTACGGGCATCTATAAGGCGGTTCAGGTCGACCGCAACACGGGCGTGATCGTCGAGCGTTATGACGATTTCAAGACCGACCCCGAAGAGAAGGCACCGACCAAGCGCATCCACGCCATCCCGATGCCGGACCGCCAGACCCAGGTCGCGCAGCTCTTGACCGGCGGCGTCGATCTGCTTCGCGGCATCGGCCCCGATACGGCGAAGGAATTGGACCGCCATCCGAACATCGACGTCACCAACATCGCCTCACCCTCGACCTTCTATTTCGCACTCGACTCGGCGGGGGTGTCGGGCAACAAGGCGCTCACCGACAAACGCGTGCGGCGGGCGATCTTCATGTCCATCGACCGCGACAACCTGATAAAGCATCTGGTGCCGGGCAGCGAGGTTGCGACCAAGCTCGAAGCGCTGTGCTATAAGACGACGATCGATTGCAAATACAGCGTCAAGGCACCCGACTACGACCCGGCCGGTGCAAAGAAGCTTCTGGCCGAAGCCGGTTACCCAAATGGCTTTGAGTTCGAATACAACGTCTTTTCGCCCTACATCCAGTTGGGCGAAGCGATCGCGGGCGATCTACGCAAGAACGGCATCATCGCGAGGATCCAGAGCGTCGATATCTCGCTTTATCGGCGCAAGCAGGGCCAGGGGCAGATCCAGGGCCTGTCGGTTCTGAGCCCGAGCGCCAGCCACCCGGCCGCCTCGAACATCCTCAACATCTTCTTCTCCGGGCCGGCCTTCCAGTATTACAACGATCAACGCATCCAAGAAGCGATGGATGCGGCGGGCTCCGAGTTCGATGATGCGAAGCGCGCCGACTATTACAGCAAGGTCTTCGATCTCGCGAACAGCGAAAGCTATATCTTCCCCGTCACGTCGATCCCCACGGTGTACGCCCACACGAAGGACATCAAGATCGTCCCCGACCGTTACGCGGCGGGTGATGTTTGGGCGACATCGTATACGTACAAATAGAAAGACGATCGCATCGCAGCTTTCCCTCCCCTTATGGGGGAGGGAAAGCTGCTTGCGTTCGCTGCGGCTGCGCCGGGATATCGATGGGCTGACGCTTGCGGCCCCAATCGCCGGGAGGGCCGTCGAACACGCCCGGCAATTGCGCACCGCACGTGAGGCACGCGCCCGTCTCGCTCAGATGCCAAGTCGATAATTCGTACCAGTCGCGCCCGATCAGTTCGGCGCCGCAGCCTGCGCAATAAGTGCTGGACCCGGCCTTATCGTGCATGTTGCCGACATAGACGTAATGCAATCCATATTGCAGCGCGATCTCACGCGCGCGACGAAGCGTCGCGGGCGGCGTCGGCGGTATATCACGCATCTTCCAGTCGGGATGAAACGCGGTGAAATGCAACGGTACGTCGAGCCCCAGATGCTCCGCGATCCAAGCACATTCGTTGTGCAGTTCCGCGTCGGAATCGTTCTTGCCTGGAATCAGAAGCGTCGTGATCTCGAACCATACATCCGTTTCGTGCTTGAGATAGTCGAGCGTCTCCAAAACCGCGCCCAATTCCGCCGTACAGAGTTCCTTGTAAAAGTCCTCGGTGAAGCCTTTGAGGTCGATATTGGCCGCGTCCATGTGGCGGTAGAATTCGGCACGCGGCTCCGCGCACATATAGCCCGCCGACACGGCAACCGATTTGATGCCCCGCTCATGGCAGGCATCGGCGATCTCGATCGCGTATTCGTGGAAGATCACCGGATCGTTATAGGTATAGGCGACGCTCGTGCAGCCCGTCGCCTCGGCGGCGGCCGCGATCGTCTCGGGGCGGACCAACTGCTCGTCCAGCACGTTTATGATGCGGACGTCTTTTTGCGACAATGGCCGGTTTTGGGGCCGCTTCAGATGGATGTCCTTGCCGCGGCCATCCTTGATGGAATTGGCTTTGGCGATCTCGTCCAGCATGTAATCCGAATTGCCGACCAGCGGCGTTTGTTTGCCCGCCTTGCTGATCGACCAATTCTGGCAGAACCGGCAGGTGAGATTGCAGCCCTGCTGGCCGAAACTCATGATCGGCGTGCCCGGGAGGAAATGGTTGAGCGGTTTTTTCTCGACCGGATCGATGCAGAAGCCGGAGGCCTGGCCCCAGCTCGACAGCACGATCTCGCCTTGGTGATTGCCGCGCACCCAGCACAGACCGCGCTGACCCTCGCGCAACTTACAATGGCGCGGACAAACGTCGCATTGCACGCGCCCTGCGTCGAGTGCCTGCCAGAACTTCGTCCGCACGACATTTGGGGGAAGCTGCATCCCCACAATATAGTGCCGAACCAGCGATCCGGCACCTGGGTACTGCAGCTTGAACTCTGTTCAGAAACGGCCAGATTTTCTACCATAGGCCGATACGGAGGATGCCATGGAGACGGCTTTTGTCCGCCTGCCGGCAGTCGCCGGATTTTTCTATCCGGGCGATACCGCGGGCCTGTCCGGATCGGTGCGGAAATACCTGACCGACGCCGAGGCGCAATTCGGCGCAAAGGCCGATACCAAAGTCGATTCCAAGTCGGCGCCCAAGGCGATCATCGTACCCCATGCAGGCTACGTTTATTCCGGTCTGACCGCGGCGGCGGCCTATCGCACACTCGCGCCCGCACGCGACATCATCAAACGCGTCGTCATGATGGGGCCGTGCCACCGTGTCGCCGTGCGCGGACTTGCACTGTCCTCCGCCGTCGCCTTCCGCACGCCGCTGGGTGACGTGCCGGTCGATCAGGATGCGGTGCACGCCATCCGCACCCTGCCCGCCGTCGAGACCTTCGATGCGACGCACAAGGACGACCACGCGCTCGAGGTCCATCTGCCGTTCCTGCAAACCATCCTGGGGGACGGCTTCAAGATCGTACCCATGATCGTCGGCGGCGCCGCACCCGGAGATGTCGCACGCGTGCTCGAAACATTATGGGGCGGCCCAGAGACCTTGATCCTTATCTCGTCGGACCTCAGCCATTACCTGCCCTATGATTCGGCGCGTAAGGCCGACGATGCGACGCGGCGCGCCATCGAAGGATTCGATCTCCCGGCGCTCGGCGACAATTCCGCCTGCGGCCGCCATTCGATCAAAGGACTGCTTCAGGTCGCACGGGAAAAGAGACTGGCAGTAACCACCGCCGATGTGCGCAATTCGGGCGACACGGCCGGGCCGAAGGACCGCGTCGTGGGCTACGGATCCTGGCTGTTCCATGAACCGGCCTCCAACGCGACGCGCGCGCTGCTCGACCGGCACGGCACGTTCCTGTTGCAGCACGCGGCGCGCTCGATCCTTGTCGGGCTCAAGGCGGCACAGCCGGTCGCCGTCACACCTGCCCTCGCCGCCGAGCTGAACGCGCCCGGTGCGACCTTCGTCACCTTGCAGAAGAGCGGCAAGCTGCGCGGTTGCATCGGCTCCATCAGCGCGCATAAGCCGCTGATCGACGACATCGGCGAGAATGCGCACAAAGCCGCGTTCGAGGATACGCGTTTCTCCAAGCTCGCGCTCAGTGAGATCAAATCGGGCGCGATCCATATCCATATCTCGGTCCTGAGCCCACAAGTCCCGATGAGCTTCAAGGATGAAGCCGATCTGCTCGCCCAGATACGTCCACATCATGATGGCCTGGTATTGAAAGATCTGGGTCGGCGTGGCGTATTCCTGCCCTCGGTGTGGGAGCAGATTCCCGATGCCCGGTCCTTTCTCAGCCACCTGAAGCGCAAGGCGGGCTTGCCTGAAACCCATTGGTCGGACACGGTGCAGGTCTGGCGCTACGTCACCGAGGAAGTCCGTTCGGAACACCTGCCGAAGGACGTCAGGCTGTGGGCGCCAACCTGACGCATTTCATCTGAGGACACACGCATGACCATCAAGATCCGGCGCATCGTCACCGACCACGACGCCGACGGGAAAGCCATTATCAGTTCCGACAAGATCATGGACAACGTCCAGACCCTGCGGTCGGGCAACTCCAACGCGCTCCTGTGGGTGACCGACGAGGCACCTGCCGAGATCGAGGGCAAGGACGACCCGGCCTACCGTTCGATGGACATTGAACCGCCGAAGACCGGTACGGTCTTCCGCATGCTGGAACTGGCGCCGGGGAAGGACGCCTACATGCATCGCACCAACACCATCGATTACGCCATCTGCATGTCCGGCAAATGCAAGATGGAACTGGACGACGGCAAGGTGATCGACATGGCTGCGGGCGATGTGATGGTGCAGCGCGCGACCTGGCACGGCTGGGCGAACCCGTATCAAGAGCCCTGCCAGATCATCTTCATCCTGGTCGGCTCCAAGGAACCGTCGAAGGTCCTGCATCCGGCGGCACATTGATCTGATGACGAAGTAATCTGATGACTCTGGTCGTACCCGAACGTTCCAAGCTCGTCGCCGGCATCGTCGATATCGCGATCGAGGCCGGCGTCATCGTCATGGACGTCTACCGCTCCGACTTCGAGGTCCGCTCCAAGGCCGACAAGTCGCCGGTGACGGTGGCAGACGAACGCGCCGAAGCCTTCATCGTCGAACGATTGACGGCGCTGGCACCGGCGATCCCGGTCGTCGGCGAGGAATTATACGCGGCGGGCGAGCGGCCCGACATCTCCGGCGGGGTCTTCTGGCTGGTGGACGCGCTCGACGGCACGTCCGAGTTCACCAAACGAGGCCAGGATTTCACAGTCAACATCGCGCTGATTGAAAACGGAACACCGAGCCTGGGCGTCGTCCATGCGCCCGCGCTCGGTTTCACCTGCTGGGGATCGGCCGACGGCGCGTTCCGCAAGACCGGCGACGGCACACCGGAGCGGATCAGCGTGCGCACGCCGCCGCCCGATGGATTGGTCGCGGTGATCAGCAAATCGCATGCAAGCAGCGAGACGGAATATCTCAAGGACTACACGATCGCGGGCAGCGTGAACCGTGGCAGCTCGCTCAAATTCTGCCTGGTCGCAGCGGGCGAAGCCGACATCTATCCGCGCCTCGGCCCGACCTCGGAATGGGACATCGCCGCCGGCCATGCCCTGCTCGCGGCCGCCGGCGGCAGCGTGACGCAGCTCGACGGGTCCACGCTCGTCTACGGCAAGGCCAACGTGCTCAATCCGCATTTCGTCGCCAAGGGAAGCCAAAGTTGGGGAAGCCAAATTTGAGGACGTCAAATTTGAGCGCATCCGGCTTGAGCGGACCGAGGGTCATGAGCGCGACGCCTGCGGGTATCGCCGAAGCCGCACGCCTGATCCAGGCGGGCGACGTCGTCGCCTTCCCAACCGAAACGGTCTACGGCCTCGGTGCGGACGCGACCAACGATGCCGCGGTCGCGCGTATTTTCGCCGCCAAGGGCAGGCCGAATTTCAATCCACTGATCGTCCATGTGCCCAACAGCGCTGCCGCGCAGCGTCTCGTGTGCTGGACCGATACCGCCCAGCGATTGGCCGAGCGTTTCTGGCCGGGCGCGCTCACCTTCGTGCTCAAGCGCGCGGCCGATTGCCCGCTGTCACTATTGGTCAGCGCGGGATTGCCGAGCGTCGCCGTGCGCGTGCCGATCCATGGCGTCGCCCAAGCGCTGCTAGCCGCCGCCGGATGCCCGATCGCCGCACCATCGGCCAATGCATCGGGTGCCATCAGCCCGACCACCGCCGCGCATGTCGCGGCATCCTTGGGCGCCAAGGTTCCGCTGATCGTCGATGGTGGTCCGTGCCACGTCGGCGTTGAATCGACGGTGATCGACCTGACCGGCGATGTGCCGGTCCTGCTCCGTCCCGGCGGCGTGGCGCAGGAAGACATCGAAGCGGCGCTTAGCCGCGCCATTCCGTCGGCGCTCGATGACGACGAGCATCCGAAATCGCCGGGCATGATGGCGCGCCACTACGCGCCGCGTGCACCGCTGCGGCTCAACGCCACTGCCGCCGAACCCGGCGAAAGCCTGCTTGGTTTTGGCGCAAACGTGCCAGCTGGTGCTGCCAATCTCAGTGCGACAGGCGATCTCACCGAAGCGGCGGCCAATCTGTTCGCCATGCTGCACCGCATGGATGAGATGGCCGCCGAAAAAAAATCCGGCATCGCGGTCATGCCGATCCCCGAGGTAGGACTGGGACGCGCCATCAACGACCGGCTGCGCCGCGCCGCCAAACGGGACTAAAATCAGACAAATACAGCGAATGGCGGCAAACCGCCGCTTGGGATAGGACTAGGCCATGACTTTGCCGAACGGATTCCTCGATCGCCTGCGCCAGCTCGTCGGCGCGCAGAACGTGCTCGTCGCCGATGACGATACAGCCCGTTATCGCCACGAGGAACGTGGCCTGATGACCAGCGTGTGCGACGCGGTCGTCCGTCCCGGCAATGCCGAAGAGGTCGCATCCCTCGTGAAGACCTGCGCCGAGGCACGCGTTCCCATCATCGCGACGGGCGGTAATACCGGTCTGGTCGGCGGTGCCGTCGCCGATGGCGGACTGATCATGGCGACCGACCGGCTCAACCGCATCATCGAGATCGACGCGCTCAACCACACCATGACCGTGGAAGCGGGCTGCGTGCTGGCCGATCTGCAAAAAGCAGCCGAAGAGAAGGATTGCTTCTTCCCCCTGAGCCTCGGCGCCGAGGGAAGCTGCCGCATCGGCGGCAATATCTCCACCAACGCGGGCGGCGTCGGCGTACTGCGTTACGGCAACACGCGCGACCTGATCCTGGGGCTCGAGGTCGTGCTGCCGGACGGCCGCATCTGGAGCCGGCTCAACGGCCTGCGCAAGGACAATACAGGCTACGATCTGAAGCACCTGTTCATCGGCGCCGAAGGCACGCTCGGCATCGTCACCAAGGCGGTGCTCAAGTTGTTCCCGCGCCCGCGCGCCAAGGTGACCCTGATGGCGGCCCTACCGGGCCTCGAACAGGTGCTGACGCTGTTCGACCGCATCCGCGCGGCCTGCGCGGACCGGCTGACCGCGTTCGAGATGTTGCCCGAACTCGCCATCGACCTGGTGACCCGCCACATCCCGGACACCCGTGATCCGTTCGCCGAACGCCATCCCTGGTACGTGCTGATGGAGCTGACCAGCCCGCGCACCGGCGACGAGCTGCGCGCCGAGGTGGAAAGCGCGCTCGCAGAAGCGTTCGAAGCCGGCATCATCGTCGATGCCGTCTTCGCCGACAGCGAAGCGCAAGGCCGCGCGCTGTGGAAGCTGCGCGAGGAAATCCCCGCTGCGCAGACCCGCGAAGGCGGCAGCATCAAGCATGACGTCTCAGTCCCTGTCTCGCGCACCACCGAATTCGTGCGCGTCGCCATGGAGGCCGTCATCGCCGAGATGCCGGGCCTGCGCCCGTGTCCGTTCGGCCATATCGGCGACGGCAACATCCATTTCAATCTGACCCAGCCGCCGGGCATGGACAAAGCGGCCTTCATCGCGCGCTGGAAGGATTTCAACCGCATCGTCCACGATCTGACGAAACGCTATTCAGGCAGCATCAGCGCCGAACATGGGATCGGCCTGGTCAAACGCGAAGAGCTTGAGCATTACGCCTCGCCGCTCGATATCGAACTGATGCGCCTAGTGAAACGTTCGCTCGACCCGAACAACATCATGAATCCGGGCAAGATATTCATCCCGTAAGGGTTGAAGCGTCGCGGGCGGGCCCGGCCAAGAGCCCGTGACTCTGATACAACAAAATCCGCTTATTTATTGATTTCCAAGCATTTTGCACCTGGGAAGCGCCGATTTGGCCGCTATAATCCCGGCGGGATGAAACAATACCAAACCTACCTGTTGCGCCAGCTTCTGACGGCCACGGCCATCGTGACGCTTGTCATGACCGGTATCATTTGGCTGTTCATCTCGGTCCGCGCGGTGGAATCGATCGTCAGTCGCAATTTGTCCTTTTCGCTGTTCCTGACCCTCACCGGCATGCAGTTGCCGAACTTCCTGCTTCTGATCATCCCGATCGCGATCTTCATCTCCGGGATCTTCGTCTATAACCGCCTGAATTCGGACCGCGAAATACTCGTTCTACGGGCCGCCGGAGTGAGCCCTATGGCTCTGGCGCAACCGATGATCGTTCTGGGCGGCGCTGCGGCCGCGATCTGTTATCTGCTTTCGCTCTACCTGACGCCGCTGTCCTACCAGATGTTCCGCGACCTGCAGTGGGATGTGCGTTACAGCCTCACCAACATCCTGTTGCGCGAAGGCGTGTTCAACACGCTCTCGAACACCACGACGGTCTATGTCCGGGAGCGGACCGGCCGGGATGAACTGCGCGGCCTGCTGATCCACGACACGCGCGATCCGGAGAAGGAATCCACCATCATCGCCGAGCGGGGCGCCGTTGCCGACACGGCGACCGGCCCGCGCGTCCTGATGTTCGACGGCAGCCGGCAGGAACTGGATCTCAAGACCAATAAGCTGACGATCCTCTATTTCGACAGCTACAGCTTCGATCTCGGCGGTACGGGTCAAAAGCCGGACAGCCGTTTCCGCGAACCGCGCGAAAGATCGACCGACGAGCTCTTTCGCCTCGATCGGGGCGACGTCACCAATCCGAACGATTACGGCCGCTTCGTCGTCGAGTTGCACCAGCGCCTGACTGCGCCGCTGAGCGCTTTGGGCTTTGGGCTCATCGCCTTCCTGTTCATCATATACGGGGAATATTCGCGCCGCGGTCAGGCCGGCCGCATCCTCAATGCCTCAGCGGCCTTTGTGATTATCGAGGTCTGTCAGCTCAGCCTGATCAACATTGTCACCAAGAACCTCGCTCTGGTGCCGTTGCTGTATGTCTTTGCCCTGGCACCGATCGCCGTACCGATCGCGATCCTCATCTATAATCCTAAGCTGAAGGTCCCGCCGCTCGTCGAAATGGTCGGAAGCCTCAAGCGCCGTCTGGGATCGGGCTGATGCGGCTGTCCAGAATACTGTCCGTCTATATCGGACGTAACTTCCTCATGAGCTTCGGCGTCGTCTTCGCGGTGTTCCTGGGCGTGATCTATATGTTCGACACGCTGGAGCTCATGCGCCGCGCCGCCAACGAGTCCATCGCGGTGACAACCCTCATGCAGATGGGCCTCTTGAAGTTGCCCAACACGGCGCAGCAAGCCTTCCCGTTCGCGGTCCTGTTCGGCGGCATGGGCGCATTCTGGCGGCTGACGCGCTCCAGCGAATTGGTGGTGGCCCGCGCCGCCGGCGTGTCGGCCTGGCAGTTCCTGTTCCCGGTCCTCGTCGTCGCCTTCGGCCTCGGCGTTATCAAAATCGCGGCGTTCAGCCCGCTGTCGTCGGCCCTGCTCGGACGTTTCGAACATCTGGAGACCCAATATTTCAGGGGCCAGTCGAGTCTGCTGTCGGTCTCACCGACAGGTCTGTGGCTGCGCCAGGCCAGCGACAACGACCAATCCGTGATCCATGCCAAGACAGTGGCGATCAAGGGCACCAGTATCCTGCTGAGCGGCGTGACGATCTTCGTCAACGAAGGCGCGGATAAATTCTTCCAGCGCATCGATGCCAAAAAGGCTGATTTGGAAGACGGCTTCTGGCATCTGCAGGACGTGACCCTAACGGAGCGCGACAAGGACGTTCCGCTCCATTTGCCTGAGCATTGGATCGCCACCGACATCACGCTCAACAACATCAATGAAAGCTTCGCGCCGCCCGAGACCATGTCATTCTGGGCTTTGCCGGCGTTCATTGCCAATCTCGAACGCGCCGGCTTTTCGGCGCTCCGCCATCGGATGTATTTCCATTCGCTGCTGGCCGCGCCGCTGCTGCTGTGCGCCATGGTCCTGATCGCGGCGACCTTCACCCTGAAACAGACGCGCCGGGGCAATCCGACCTATGTCTTGGTCGCCGGGATCATGGCCGGCTTCATCCTATTCTTCATGTCAGACGTGGTAGCTGCACTCGGGATGCGCGAAAGCATTCCGGTCGTTCTGGCCGCCTGGACGCCCTCGGGCGTATCCACGCTTTTGGGTCTGGCGCTTGTTTTCCACCTTGAAGACGGCTAGTTCGCGGGGTCTATGCGGAAGAATCTCGTTCTGATCCTAGGCCTTTGCGCAGGGCTGGCGACCATCGCCAGCCTGGGGGGGCCTGCTTTCGCCCAGAGCCGTACTCAACAACAGACCCTCAGCGAAACACCAATCCTAATCACTGCGGATCAGATGTCGCACAACCGTGAACTTGGCGTCATCACGGCATCGGGGCATGTCGAGATTTCGCAGGGCGAGCGCATTCTGCTGGCGGACTCGGTGTCCTACAACGAACGCGACAACCTCATGTCCGCGACCGGCAACGTCAGCCTGGTGGAACCGACGGGCGATGTCGTCTTCGCCGAATACATGGAACTGACCGGCGACTTCAGGGACGGCATCATCAAGGGCCTGCGCGTACGCCTTGCCGACAATGCCCGCATCGCCGCGGCCGGCGGTCGGCGCACCGACGGCAACAGGACGGAAATGGCTAACGCGGTCTATTCGCCGTGCAACCTTTGCGTTGAAAACCCCGAAAGGGCCCCGTTGTGGCAACTCAAGGCGCGGCGCATCATCCACGATAAGGCCGAGCAAACCGTGGAATATCGCGATGCGTGGATGGAGATGGCGGGCATTCCGATCGCCTATACGCCTTACTTTTCGCATCCCGATCCGACCGTCAAACGCCAGAGCGGCTTCCTGGCCCCCTCAATCGGATCGTCCACCTATTTCGGGCCGTCGATCACCACACCCTATTTCTGGAACATCGCCCCCAACCAGGATCTGACGATCACACCGACCGCGACCGTAAATGAACGCAACATCCTGGCCGGTGAATACCGGTATCTGGGCATTCGTAGCCGTACCGATGTAACAATGAGCGGTACGATCGATTCCCACGACGACTTCCGCGGCCATATCGATGGGTCGCTCAGATATCATGTCAACGACACATGGCGTTGGGGTGGCACATTGCAGCGTGCGACCGACGACACCTACACGCGCCGCTATAGATTTCCGACGCCTTCGTCACAGATCTTGACCTCCAATCTGTACGCCGAGGCCTTCCGAGGGCGCGATTATGCGTCGGCCAATGCATATGCCTTCCAGAACCTGGAGGCGACCGCCGATCCCGGCCAGTCGCCCTTCGTCTTGCCGTTCCTCGAATACAGCCATATCAGCGAGCCGAATTCCTTCGGCGCGCGCATGAGCCTGAACGCCAACGCGCTGGCCTTGACCCGTAGCGACGGTGTGGATACCCGCCGAACATCGGTCGAAGTCGGCTATCACATTCCCTATATTGCTCCCTACGGTAACGTCTTCAGTATCGATGCCACGGTGCGCGGCGATCTGTATAACTTCAACGATCAGCCGATCCCCAACATGCCGGGCGAAACGGACAACGGCTTCCAGGAACGCCTGTTTCCCCAGCTCGGACTCGGCTGGAAATTGCCGCTGGTACGCCAAAGCGGCCAGATCAGCCAGACCCTCACGCCGATGGTGCAGTTCTACACCGCCCCCAACGGCGGCAATCCATGGGACATCCCGAACGAAGACAGCCTTGAGCCGGAATTCGACGAACTTAACCTGTTCATGCCGAGCCGTTTCTCGGGCATCGATCGCGTGGAGGGCGGCACGCGCGTCAGCTATGGCGGGCAATGGGGCGTTTACGGCCCGACCGGGGCGGGAGCCGATATTTTCTTCGGTCAGAGCTACCGCTTCACCAAAGACGATGCCTTCGCTGAAGGTACCGGGCTTGACGACCACCTTTCCGATTATGTCGGACGCGTGCGCATCCTGCCGACACGGTACCTCACGCTCGCCTATCGAACCCGGCTCGATAAGGACAGCTTCGCGCCGCACAGAAGCGAAGTATCGGCTACGGTCGGCCCACCCGCTATCTTTGCCAACGTCAACTACGTCTTCTTTGACGATTCCACCTCAAGCCAATTCGGAGCCCGCGAAGAGATCTATGGCAACCTGCAGGCCAAGATCGACCGTAATTGGAAAGCCGGCTTCACCGCCCGCCACGACATCGAAGCATCCGATTTGCGCTCGGTGGGCCTGCGGCTTACATACGATTGCGAATGCTTTACATTCGATACCATTATACAACGCGACTTTTATGAGGATCGCGACCTGGAACCGACCAATGCTATCATGTTCCGGATAAGCTTTAAGACATTGGGCGACGTCACCGGCAGCGCGAATTTAAGCGAGTTTTAAACGTTGTTTCCGTTCGGTCTACAAAGATTAAGTGAATCCCGGAACTGGACCTTGCGCCACATTTCCGGCTGCTTGCGACTTCTGACACTGAGTGTCCTGCTGTGGGGCGCGTATCAGCAGCCGTTGTCCGCACAGGGAAATGCCCCGACCCTCCGCATCGCCGCGCTGGTCAACGACGACGTCATTACCTTCTTCGACCTGCAGTCGCGGATGAACCTGATCATCCTGTCGTCGAATCTTCCGGCGACCGATGAGATCCGTCAGCGTCTCGCCCCGCAGATCCTGCGTACGCTGATCGATGACCGTCTTCGCCTTCAGGAGACCCGCAGGCAGAAGATCGTCATCACCGACCAGGAGATCGACAACGCCGTGCGCAGCATCGAGGAGCGCAACAAGATGCCGCCCGGTGGCATGTATCAGCTCCTGGATAAATACCGCATCGACCGCGGAACCCTGCGCCTGCAGATCGAAGCCGACCTCGCCTGGCGCAAGATGATCACCAATCAGGTGCGCTCGACCGTTGTCATCAGCGACGAGGCCGTAGACGACGCGATGCAGCGCATCGAAGCGAACAAAGGCCAGCCCGAGTACCTGCTGAACGAGATCTTCATCGCGATGGGCTCCGGCAAGTCGGCCGAAGAAACCCGCCAGATCGCCGAACGGCTGCACCAACAGATCGCCGACGGCGCAAATTTCGCCGAACTTGCCCGGTCGTTCTCCCAGAGCGCATCGGCCGCCAACGGCGGCAATCTCGGATGGGTACGCGAGGACCAGTTCGATCCGGCGCTGATCGACGTCGTCAAAACGCTCAACCCGGGCGATCTGTCGGAGCCGATCCAAGGCATCGACGGTTTCTACATCCTGAACCTCAGGAGCAAGCGCCTGTCGCAAGGCCTGCCGCAGCCGGATATGACACTCACCTTGCAGCAGGTTTTCATTCCGCCCGAAGCCGGCGATGTCACCAAGCGTACCGCCTTGGCCGAAAACGTCGCCGCGACCGCGAAAAGCTGCGAAGACATGGAAGCGGCGGGCAAGAAACTGGCCTCGCCCCAATCGGGCCGGCTCTCGGCCATCAAGCTGTCGAGCCTTCCACCTGCGATCCGCGACGAGGTCGCCAAATTGCCCGACCGCCAAGCGAGCAAGCCGATCCAGATCGGTGACGGCGTCATGGTCCTGATGGTGTGCGAGCGCACCGGCGAGAAGAACAACGAAGACGTACGCAACCAGATCCGCAACATGTTGGGCGCCGAACGCGCCGAGTTGTTGAGCCGCCGCCAGATGCGCGATCTCTATCGCTCAGCTTTCGTGGACATCCGGCGATGACAGCTGCCCGGACTGCAAGCACCCTGCCCACGGCGGTGACCATGGGCGATCCGGCGGGTGTCGGCGGCGACGTGACGTTGAAGGCATGGCGCGATCATCGCATGGAGATCGCCCCCTTCTTCGTGATCGATGATCCCGACCGCCTTCAGCGACTGGCGAAACATCTGGGCTACGCTGTCCCGGTTGAGGCGATCGAGACGCCGTCCCAAACCGCTGCGGTCTATTCCCGTGCGCTGCCGGTCCTGCCGGAGCGGCTCGCCGCCGCGGCCGAGCCCGGCAAGCTCGATCCGGTCAATGGTCCAGCGGTACGCCACTCCATCGAACGCGCCGTCGAATTGACACAGACGGGGCATGCAGGCGCCGTCGTCACCAATCCGATCCATAAGCTGGGCCTCAGCAAGTCGGGCTTCGCGTATCCGGGCCACACCGAATTCCTGGCCGCGCTCGCGGGTATCGACAGCGAACCTGTGATGATGCTGTCGTCGCCCAATGTGTTGAGCGTCGTCGCCATCACGCGCCATGTCAGCGTGCGCGCGGCCCTCGATCTTCTGTCGCCCGAACTGATCGAAGAAACCGCGCGGATCACCGATCTCGCGCTGAAGCAGGATTTCGGCCTCACACGACCGCATCTTGTCATGGCGGGGCTCAACCCCCATGCCGGCGAAGGCGGCATCATGGGCGACGAGGAAAGCCGGATCATCGAACCCGCCATCCGGCGCCTGCGCGCCGCCGGCCTTGATGTGAAGGGCCCTTATCCGGCCGATACGCTGTTCAATCCGCGCATGCGTGCCACGTATGATGCGGCCCTGTGCATGTATCACGACCAGGCGCTGATCCCGATCAAGACGATCGCGTTCGACAGCGCGGTCAACGTCACGTTGGGCTTGCCCTTTATCCGGACCTCGCCCGATCACGGTACCGCGCTCGACATCGCCGGAACCGGCGTGGCCGACGAAAGCAGCCTGGTCGCCGCACTCGCCATGGCGGGCCGCATGGCCAAGAACCGCGCGCAATGGGCGGCGGCGCATGGATCGGATGCTGCCGTCGCAGCGGTGCACTGATCCGGCGTGGCCGATCTTTCGACCCTTCCTCCGCTGCGTGATGTCATCCGCGATCATGATCTGTCGGCGGTCAAGGCACTCGGCCAGCATTTCCTGCTCGACACCAACCTGATCGACCGCATTGCGCGTATTGCCGGTCCGCTCGACGGCATCCATGTCATCGAGATCGGCCCCGGCCCGGGCGGATTGACGCGCGCGCTGCTCGCCCACGATGCGGCGTCGGTGAGCGCCATCGAAAAGGACAAGCGCTGCGTTGCCGCACTGGGCGCGTTGGTGGAAGCGGCTGACGGTCGGCTGAAAATCATCGACGGCGATGCGCTGGAACTGGACGCCACGCAACTGGCCCCCGCCCCGCGACGTATCATCGCCAACCTGCCCTACAACGTTTCCACCGCGCTGCTGCTCAAATGGTTCCGCCAAGGCCCATTCGGCGGCGATGCGTTCGACCGCATGGTCGTCATGGTGCAGAAGGAGGTCGCCGACCGGCTGGCGGCGAAACCCGATACCAAGGATTACGGCCGCCTGTCGGTGGCGGCGCAGTGGCACTGCGTGGTGAAAAGCGAATTCAACGTCGCGCGCGCCGCCTTCACCCCCCCGCCCAAGGTGCAGTCCAGCATCGTCACGCTGACACCCAGGCGCGAACCTTTAGCGCCTGCCGAATGGCGCTGGCTGGAATCCGTGACGGCGGCAGCCTTCAACCAGCGGCGCAAGATGCTGCGCTCCGCGCTCAAATCATGGAATTTCGATTTCGAAAGCCTGGGCATCGATCCGCAGGCGCGCGCCGAAACCTTGAGCATCGAACAGTTCTGCGCACTAGCGCGCGCCGCGGCCGAAGCCGCCTCCACGCGCTAAGAGACCGGCTTCAGCGATTCCACAAAATCGTGCAGGCCGATCTGGCGCGAACGCCGCGCGCGTTCGGCGGTCACGATGGCCGAGACTTGTTGCACGCTCCGCTCCACATCCTCGTTGAGAATGACGTATTCGTATTCAGCGTAGTGGCTCATTTCGTCCGCCGCCTTGGCCATGCGGCTGCGCACCACTTCGTCCGGATCCTGCGCACGGCGGCGCAACCGGTCCTCCAGCGCATTCATGGATGGCGGCAGGATGAAGATGCTGACCAGATCGCCGCGTGTCGTGTCGTTCTGTGCGAGCTGCTGCGTGCCCTGCCAATCGATATCGAACAAAACGTCGGTGCCCAGCGCCAAGGCCTTTTCGACCGGTTCGCGCGGCGTACCGTAATAACGACCGAAGACGTGCGCATGCTCCAGCAATTCGCGCCGCTCGACCATCTTGTGGAACGTCGCCTCGTCGATGAAGTGATAATCGACACCGTCCTTCTCGCTGGGCCGCATGGGCCGCGTGGTGACCGAGATCGACATGGTGAGATTCGTGTCGCGCTCCAACAGCGCGCGCGAGATCGTCGTCTTGCCCGCGCCCGACGGCGAGGACAATACGAGCATCAACCCGCGCCGCCGATAGAAGGTCTTAGGCGCATCACTCAATGTTTTGCACCTGTTCGCGGAACTGTTCGATCACGGTCTTGAGCTCGATTCCGATACGGGTCATATCCACATCCTGCGCCTTCGAGCACAGTGTATTGGCCTCGCGCGTGAATTCCTGGCACAGGAAATCGAGCTTGCGTCCCACGACATTGCCGTCGCTGACCAGTTGGCGCGCCGCCGCCGCATGGGCGCGCAGCCGGTCGAGTTCCTCGCGCACGTCGGCCCGGGTCGCCAGCAATGCCACTTCCTGGATGAGGCGGTCTTCGGCCAATGCCGGCGATGCCCCCAACAGATCGGCGAGCGACGCCATGAGGCGCGCGCGAATGGCGCCAGGCTGGTTTTCCGCGAGCCCCGATGCGGCTTCGGTCAGCCGTTCGATCTCGGCGATCTGATCGGACAGCACGATGCCGAGGCGACGGCCTTCGTCGGCGCGCATCCCGGCCAGTGCCTCGAAGGCAGTCGCGAGGTCCTTCAGCATGCGCGCGTCGCGTGCCTTCTTCTGGTCCTCGTCCTCACCGGGCTCTTCGGCGGCCTCGACCACGCCTTTCACATTGAACAGGATATCCACGCGGGGTTGATAGGTCGTATCCGCCGCCATCGCGCTTTCCAGCAAACGATGCAACAGTTCCTCGTTGACGCGGTATTGACCCTGGGCCTGGTCTCGCCGCACCGTCAGCGAAACCGATAGGTTGCCGCGCTTGAATCGTTCGGCGGCCTGCCCCCGCACGGCAGCCTCCAGCGCGTCGTTGCCCGACGGCAGCCGGCAGCGCACCTCGAGCCCCTTGCCGTTGACGCTTTTCACCTCCCACGTCCACGACGATCCGTCGGATGTACCGCTTGCGCGGGCGAAGCCGGTCATGGAACTGAGACGGGAAGCAACCATTTCTGGGAAATCTGCCGAAGTTTTGGCCTGACGATCGGATGCAGTTTAGTTGGCGAGCGCGCGGTTGGACAAGCGAACCTTACGCGACGTCATTCATTGGCGGCTTTGTTTTTCATCAAAGCGCGCCAGCGCGCGACGTTCTGATTGTGCTCGGCCAAGGTCCGCGCGAAGGCGTGCCCGCCTGTACCGTCGGCGACGAAATAGAGATCGCCCGACTCGGCGGGTATCAGTGCGGCTTCCAGCGAGGCGCGGCCCGGATTGGCGATCGGGCCCGGCGGCAGCCCTGCATTCAGGTAGGTATTGTAGGGAGAAACGGTTTCGAGGTCGGCCCGCGTCAAAGCGCGCTCGAACGATGTCTTCCCCGCCGTCAGCGCATAAACCACGGTGGGATCGGACTGCAGGCGCATCCCGATCTTGAGCCGGTTGACGAACACGCCTGCGACGCGCGGACGTTCGTCGGGGCGCCCGGTTTCCTTTTCGACGATCGACGCCATGGTGACGAGGCTCTTCACCGTTTGGTAGGGCGAATCCGCGGGGCGACGCTTCCACAGTTCATTCAGCGTGTCGCGCATCGCCGCCTGCATGCGCCGGACGATGTCGTCGCGCTGGTCGCCGAACGAAAAATGGTAGGTTTCGGGTAGAAGTTCACCGTCGGCCGGATGGATCGTGATGGTGCCGAACAGGCCTTCGGTCTTGGCCAGACGATCGAGGATCTCCTGGCTGGTCAGCCCTTCGGGAATGGTCAAGCGACGGACCACCGTCTTGCCGCTCTGCAGGATTTCCATCGCTTCGCGGGCGCTCGATCCCCTGGGGAATTCGTATTCGCCGGCGAGCAGCGGTTTTTCGCGGCCCAGCGTGCGCGCGCCTAGGCGGAAGATGAATTCATCTTCGATGACGCCGTTGTTCTGCAGCAGTCGCGCGATCGCATCGACGCCCGATCCGCGAGGGATGATCAGAACCTGATCACCCGCAAGCGGACCTGGTTTGACGAACTGCGTATAGAGATAGGCGACGATCGCGGCGCAACCGATCGATCCCAGGACGACGAGAGCCACACACCAGCGGATCAGGCGTCCCACGGTCGCCCTCAGCCGAACGCGGAGAAGATGAGGCTCGCGTTGGTTCCGCCGAAGCCGAAGGAATTGGACAGCGCGTGCTTCACCTTACGCTCCTGCGCTTTATGGGCGACGAGGTTGAGGTCACATCCTTCGGAGGGGTTATCGAGATTAAGGGTCGGCGGAACGACGCCGTTGCGAATCGCGAGCACCGAATAGATCGCCTCGACCGCGCCGGCCGCACCCAGCAGGTGGCCGATCGCCGACTTGGTCGACGACATGGCGATCTTGTAGGCCGCATCACCGAAGAGACGCTTCACCGCGCCCAGTTCGATCTCGTCGCCAAGCGGCGTCGAAGTGCCGTGCGCGTTCACGTAGTCGATGTCGGCAGGCGTCAGCTTGGCGCGCTTGAACGCGGCCTGCATGGCGCGATAGCCGCCGTTGCCGTCCTCGGCCGGTGCGGTGATGTGATGCGCATCGCCCGACATGCCGTAACCGACAACCTCGGCATAAATCTGGGCACCGCGTTTTTTCGCGTGTTCCAGTTCCTCGAGCACGAGGATGCCGGCGCCCTCACCGATGACAAAACCGTCACGGTCCTTGTCCCACGGACGCGACGCCTTGGTCGGCGTGTCGTTGAAGCCGGTCGACAAGGCGCGGGCCTGCGCGAAGCCCGCCACGCCCAATCGGCAAAGCGCGGATTCCGCACCGCCCGCGATCATGACGTCGGCATCGTCCAGCATGATCATGCGCGCGGCATCGCCGACCGCATGCGCGCCCGAGGCGCAGGCCGTGACAACCGCGTGGTTGGGACCCTTGAAGCCGTATTTGATCGCGACCTGACCAGAAGCCAAGTTGATCAGGCTCGCCGGAATGAAGAACGGGCTGAGACGGCGCACATTGCGCGACTCCACGACCGCGGCGCTTTTTTCAATTTCGGGCAGACCGCCGATGCCGGAGCCGATGAGCACGCCGGTGCGTTCCAGGCTTTCGCCATCCGTCGGCGTCCAGCCCGCGTCGGTGACGGCAAGCTCCGCCGCGCCGACGGCATATTGGATGAACGTGTCCATCCGGCGGGCGTCCTTCGACGAGAAGAAATCGTCGGGCTTGAACGCACCTTCGCCTTCGCGCGGAACCGCGCCAGCGATCTTGGATGGGATGTCTGAGACATCGAACGCGGTAATCGGGGAAATACCCGATTCGCCTCCGATCAATCGGCGCCAATTGATGTCATTGCCGCATCCGAGCGGAGTGACAAGACCAACGCCTGTAACGACCACTCGCCTCATTGCGTCAGCGGGCTTCTGTCCGTTTCAGGAATAAAACAGCGCCGGCCCACCATGGACCGGCGCCATGCGAGAGAACTTACTGAGCGTTCTTCGACAGGAAGTCGACCGCGTCCTTCACGGTCAGGATCTTCTCAGCCGCATCGTCCGGGATTTCGCAGCCGAATTCTTCTTCGAAAGCCATGACGAGTTCGACCGTATCAAGACTGTCGGCGCCGAGATCGTCGATGAAGCTTGCCGTGTCGGTGACCTTATCGGCTTCGACACCCAGATGCTCGATGATGATCCCTTTAACGCGCTCGGCAACGTCGCTCATTCTGTTTTCCTCGACCAAAATAATAACAAAAAACTCGACCCGAACCGGGCGCCCCTGCGATGGGGTATATGCGGGGTGTGGTAACACACTTTGTAGGGGTTGGCTAGCGTTCGACGCCCCCTGCAACGTGCCGTCAGATCATGGCCATTCCGCCATTGATATGAAGGGTTTGACCGGTCACGTATGCGGCCTCTTCGCTGGCCAGATAGACCACCCCGGCAGCGACATCGCGCGAATCGCCGAGACGGCCCGCGGGCACATTGCCAAGGATCTTGCCCCTGACGTCGTCGGACAAAACGTCGGTCATCGCGGTCGCGATGAAACCCGGCGCCACGCAGTTCACGGTGATGCCGCGCGAGGCCACTTCGGCGGCGAGCGACTTGCTCATGCCGACAAGGCCGGCCTTGGACGCGGCGTAATTCGCCTGGCCCGCGTTGCCCGTGGTGCCGACAACGGAGGTGATGGAAACGATCCGCCCCCAGCGCTGCTTCATCATGCCGCGCAGACACGCGCGGCTGAGGCGGAACGCGGAGGTGAGATTGACCTCGAGCACGAGACGCCAATCATCATCCTTCATGCGCATGGCGAGCGTGTCGCGCGTCAGCCCGGCATTGTTCACCAGGATGTCGACGCCGCCCATCGCCTTTTCGGCCGCGGCGATCAATCCGTCCGCGCCTTCGGCCGACGACAGATCCGCGACCGCGACATGCGCACGCTCCTTCAGTTCGGACGCGAGCGCGTTCAGCGCATCCTCGCGCGTGCCCGACAGCGTGACCGCTGCGCCCTGTGCGTGCAATGCGCGCGCAACCGCGCCGCCGATGCCGCCCGAAGCGCCCGTGATCACTGCGCGTTTGCCGGAGAGATCGAACATCTGCGTCTCCTTACAGGGTTTTGAGGAACGCCTCGACATCGGCGGGCGACGAAACCGCGACGCCGGTCAATTCCTTGTCGATGCGTTTGGTGAGACCGGTGAGCACCTTGCCCGCGCCGATCTCGACAATCGTGTCGATGTTCTTGTCCTTCATCGCGAGCACGCATTCACGCCAGCGCACGCGCGAGGTCACCTGCTCGATCAGCAGCTTTTTGATTTCATCCGGATCGGACGACGGCACCGCCGTCACGTTCGCGATCACCGGCACCGCCGGGAACGACAATTTGGTCGTGGCCAGCACTTCGGCCATGCGGTCGGCGGCGGGCTGCATCAACGCGCAATGGAACGGCGCGCTCACCGGCAATTTGATCGCGCGCTTGAAACCCCTTTCCGCGGCAATGGCGAGCGCGCGATCGACCGCACTTGCATCGCCGCTGATCACGATCTGACCGGGCGCGTTGTCGTTCGCGGCGGCGCACACTTCGCCTTGCGCGGCGGCGGCGGCGATCTCCTCGGCGGCCTCAAGCTCGACACCCAGCAGTGCCGCCATCGCACCCTTGCCCACCGGCACGGCTTGCTGCATTGCGCGCCCGCGTTCCTTGAGCACGCGCGCCGCATCCGCCAGCGCGAAGGTGCCGGCCGCGGTCAGCGCCGAATATTCGCCGAGTGAATGACCGGCGACGAAGGAGCATTTGGCGCCGAGATCGAAATTGCCTTCGCCCTGCAGCACGCGCAGTACCGCGACGCTCATCGCCATCAAGGCGGGTTGCGCGTTTTCCGTAAGCTGCAGATCGTCTTCCGGTCCTTCGAGCATCAGGCGGCGCAGGTTCTGGCCCAGCGCATCGTCGACCTCCTCGAATACTTCACGGGCAATGGGAAAGGCTTCGGCGAGCTCACGGCCCATGCCGACCTCCTGCGATCCCTGCCCCGGAAAAACGAACGCACGCGCCATCCTTGTGTCCCCGATTGGTCCCCCGATATGCCGGGAACTGATACAACGCGTCGCTAAGCTGTCAAGGCAAGGCAAGGAAACGGTCATATTGCATCGCGCCGAAAAACGCGGCTCCACTTCCGCCGTGGCCTAATTCGAAATAGGACGAAGTCTGCGCGCGGGATTGCCCGCGACCGAGCTTCCCGCCTCGACATCCCGTGTGACGACCGAGCCCGCGCCGACCAGGGCGTCATCCCCGATCGTCACTCCCGGCAGGATGATCGCACTGCCCCCGATCCACACGTTATCTCCGATGCGGACCGGACGACCGAATTCGAGTCCGGAGCGGCGCTGATCAGGGTCTCGCGGATGATCGGCGGCATAGATCTGCACAGCAGGCCCTATATGTGTGCCGTTTCCGATGCGGACTTCGACGATGTCGAGAATCACGCAGCCGAAATTCAGGAATACACCGGCACCTAGATGTATATTGTAGCCGTAATCGCAGAAAAACGGCGGGCGAACGATTGTGTCGGCCCCTACCGAGCCTAGCCCCCTCGCCAACAGGGCGTGACGCTCGGCCATGGGCCCTGACGTCGGAGAGTTATACATATCCATCCAGGCTTGGGCTGCCGCACTGTCCGCCAGGAGTTCCGGATCGCTCGCGCGATAGAGTTCCCCCGCCAGCATCTTCGCTTTTTCACTCTTTGCCATTTCCTTTGCCATGTCCTGCTAAGCGCCTGGCGCCATTCGGGTTCCCCGGACGGTAGAGACCCTGCGATGGGCGTCAAAATACCGGAATTCGGCCGGAATCGTCTTCCGGTTGCGCCGTCCGCGCCAATGTGTATAGTGCGCGCCCGATTGCTCCTTGCCAGGGGCCCGACGACGGCGCCTGGCTATGCCCGGATTCATGCGGACATTGGGTCCGCTGGGGCTGAGAAGCCGAAAGGAGACGACATATGTCGTTTTATGAAAGCGTGTTCATCGCACGCCAGGAAATCTCTGCGCAACAAGCCGACGCCCTCGCCGAGACGTTCTCCAACGTTATCGCCGAAAACGGCGGCACTGTGTCCAAGCGGGAAAACTGGGGCCTCAAGTCCCTGACCTTCCGTATCAAGAAGAACCGCAAGGGCCACTACATCCTTCTGAACATCGACGCGCCGGCCGCCGCCATCAACGAGATGGAGCGCCAGATGCGTCTGCACGAAGACATCATCCGCTACATGACTGTCCGCGTCGAAGAGCTCGAGGAAGGTCCCTCGATCCAGGCGCGCGCCGGCCGCGACCGCGACGACGAGCGCGGCGAACGTGGCGATCGCCCCGAGCGTCCCCGCCGTCGCTTCGGCAGCGGCGCTCCGCGCGATGAAGAAGGTGGCGATATGGATACGGGAGATATGCGATGAGCGATACGGAATTCCGCGCCGAGCGCGGTGGTGAACGCTCCGGTCCGCGCGGTGCAGGCCGCCCGGCGGGCGGTGGTGCTGGTGCGGGCGGCGGCCGGCGGCCGTTCTTCCGTCGCCGCAAGAGCTGCCCGTTCTCCGGCGCCAACGCACCGAAGATCGACTACAAGGACGTGAAGTTGCTGTCGCGCTACATCTCGGAGCGCGGCAAGATCGTTCCGTCCCGCATCACCGCGGTATCGGCCAAGAAGCAGCGTGAGCTCGCGCAAGCGATCAAGCGCGCCCGTTTCCTGGCCCTTTTGCCGTACGTCACCCAGTAAGGTAGGCTCGAACTAGGGCGCGGTCATGCAAGTGAACCGCAACATGGCCTGGGACGCTCAGCACGGTGCGAGAATGCAGCGGCAATTGTTGATCGCGCTCGGCGGCGGCTTCGCAAGTGCGCTTCTGCTGGTGGGTTCGCTCACCGGGGCGGGCGGCTTGTTGTTGGCCAACTTCGCCCCTATGCCATTGTTCATGGTCGGCTTCATGACCGGTACGCGCGCCGCCATCATGGCGGGCGCAGCCGCCTCAGTGATCCTCATGTTCCTGGGCGGACCGGAAACGGCAGCGTTCTACGTGGGTACGACGATGATCCCGGCCTGGATCATCATCTACCACGCGCTGTCGCATCGCTTCGTTGACGGCGGGACAACGGACTGGTTCTCGATCGGCGAGATCGCGAGCCGTCTTGCAGCCCTGCTCGCGGTAACCATCGTGGTGGTTTCGTTCGCTGCCACGGGCGTCCAAGGCGGGATCGAAGCCTCGATCGCCGATTTCGTCGAGAGCTTCGTCACCCGCGTCTCTCAGATCGCTGCGCTCAACCTCGATGCCGAGGCGATCAATCTGCTGGTGAACCGGGCGGCCGCCCTGTTCCCGGCGATGACCGCGCTGTCGTGGCTGTTCATGATGATCGCGAACGCGGTCATTGCGCAGGCCCTGCTCGTCAAATGGGGCAAGGCGCAACGTCCGTCGCCCCGCTACAGCATGATCGAAATGCCGGAATGGGCCTATTGGGTCATCGTCGGCGCGGCCGTGGTCAAGCTGCTCGGCAGCGGCGACGTCGAATACGTTGCGCAGAACGTGGTCATCATCCTGGGCACGCCGTTTTTCCTGGTCGGTCTCGCCGTCGCGCACAACATCGCGCCGCGGCTCAAGATGCCGGGCCTCGGGCTCGGCCTGCTTTACGCATCGTTTTTTATTTTCACCTGGGCCCCGGTGGTCGTTGCCGCCGTGGGATTTGCCGAACATTGGGCCAGACTGCGCGACCGCTATGGTCGTTCCGCGCAGACGCTGGCCCCCCGCAATCAGTCGGAGGACGAGTAATGGAAGTCATTCTGTTGGAGCGCATCGAGAAGCTCGGCCAGATGGGCGACGTCGTGAACGTACGGTCCGGTTTCGCGCGCAACTACCTGCTGCCGCAGAAGAAGGCAGTCACCGCGACCGAGGAAAGCCGCAAGCAGTTCGAGGCGCGCCGCGCCCAACTCGAAGCGCAGAACCTGGAGCGCCGCAAGGACGCCGAGCAGGTCGCGAGCAAGCTCGAAGGCCTGTTCGTCGTGATGATCCGTCAGGCGGGCGATGCCGGCCAGCTCTACGGCTCGGTCAATGCGCGCGACATCGCGCAGGCCGTGACCGAAGCGGGCTTCACGGTGGAACGCCGCCAGGTGAACCTCGACCAGCCGATCAAGAGCCTGGGGCTGCATCCTCTCCGCGTCGCGCTGCACCCGGAAGTCTCCGTGACCGTGACGGCGAACGTCGCCCGCTCGGCCGAAGAGGCGAAGATCCAGGAAGAGACCGGCGAAGCCGTCGTCCGCACCGAGGAGCCGGATGAGGTCGAGACCCCGGTCGCGGAGGCAGCCCCCGCCGAGGCCGACAGCGCCGAAGCGAAGGCCGAGTAACCGACTGGACGTAAGGCGGCGAGGAGGAGTACAAGGGAAGCGGTAAGATGTTTCCGGCAGCTCCACTTCTCCGACATATATTCCGGCAGGGCACCGTCGAAGCCACCGATGCCGCAGGCAAGGTGTATCGCTTCGGCGATGGTCGCGAGCCCATCATCAAGATCAGCTTCCACGACCGGATCACGCCGTGGAAGCTCTTGATCTCGCCCAGCATGGGGCTGGGCGAGGGCTACATGGATGGCCGCATCACTATCGATAATGCGACCATCTACGACTTCCTCGAGCTTGCCACGCGCAACATGCGCCGGTTGGGCAACGATATGCCCTTCGGCATTGCGCTCGAGAACGCAGCCAAGCTCTTCCGCTTCTTCCAGCAATTCAACATCGCCGGCCGCTCCAAGCAGAACGTCGCGCATCATTACGACCTGTCGCCGACCCTGTTCGAGCTGTTCCTCGATCGCGACCGGCAATATTCGTGCGCCTATTTCGACACGCTGGACGACGACATCGACACCGCCCAGGACAACAAGAAGCGCCATCTCGCCGCCAAGCTGCTGCTGGCCGACGGCCAGCGCGTGCTCGACATCGGCTGCGGCTGGGGCGGGCTCGCGCTCTATATCGCCCGGCGCTTCAATTCCCAGGTGACGGGCATCACGCTGTCCGAGGAACAATATGTCGCCGCCAACCAGCGCGCCCTGGGCGAGCATCTGGCCGGCCGCGCCTCGTTCGACCTGCGCGATTACCGCGCACAGACCGGCCAGTTCGACCGCATCGTTTCGGTCGGCATGTTCGAACATGTCGGTGTGCCGTTCTATTCGACGTACTTCAACAAGGTCCACGAGCTCTTGAAGGACGACGGCGTCGCCCTGCTCCACACCATCGGGCGCAGCGGGCCACCCAACGTCACCGATCCGTGGATCCGCAAATACATCTTCCCGGGCGGCTATATCCCGGCGCTGTCCGAAGTGTCGCCCGCCATCGAGAGAGCCGGCCTCACGATCACCGATATCGAATTCATCGGCCCGCATTACGCCGAAACGCTGCGTGCCTGGTCGAACCGCTTCCAGGCGAACCGCGACAAGGTGAAGGCACTCTACGACGAACGCTTCTGCCGCATGTGGGAATTCTATTTGGCCGGCAGCGAAGTTTCGTTCCGCCACATGGGCATGACGCTGTTCCAGATCCAGATGGTGAAGAACCGCGAATCCGTGCCGATGAGGCGCGATTATATCGGCGATGCCGAGCGCAAGCTCAGCGCCATGGGGCGTCCGGAACGCAGCTCGTCCGCAGCCTAGCGGAGCCGCCTCGACTTCGGTCGAGAATCGGTTGACGGTTATCCCCGATATTCTTTCTTATCCACTACTTATCCGCAGGTGACCCACTTTCAGTTTTTGGCAGTAAGTTTAGGTTCCTCCGATGGCTCTCAGTGCACAGAACGCATCGAACATCGCACCTTTCGAAGGTGATCAGCGCAACCTGCCTGCCTTCCGTTCGCCGCCGCACAACTTCGAAGCCGAAAAGGCCCTGCTCGGCGCGATCCTTGCCAACAACAACGCCTTCGACCGCGTCACCGATTTCCTCAAGGCCGAACATTTCGCCGATCCGATTCACGGCCGCATCTACGAGGCGCTCGCCCGCCTGATCCAGCGCAACCAGATCGCCGATCCGGTCACGCTGCGGCTGTTCTTCGAACAGGACGGCACGCTGGCCGATGTGGGCGGTGCGCGCTATCTGGGCGAGCTCGCCGCCTCCATGGTCAGCATCATCAACGTGGGCGATTACGGACGGCTGATCTACGACCTCTTCGTCAAACGCCAGCTGATCGACTTGGGCGAACAGGTGGTCAACCGTGCCTACGACCCCGAGGTCGAAGCCGAGGAACAGATCAGCGCCGCCGAGGCGCACCTTTATGAGTTGGCCGAAAACGGTCAGATGGAAAACGGCTTCCGACCGTTCAGCAACGCGATCACCGAAGCGATCCACATCGCCGAGGCCGCCCACAAGCGCGACGGCAAGCTCGCCGGCGTCGGGACCGGATTCCGCGATCTCGATGAACGCCTGGGTGGCCTGCACCCATCCGACCTGATCGTCCTGGCCGGTCGGCCGTCGATGGGCAAAACCGCGCTCGCGACCAACATTGCCTACAACGCGGCGGCCAACTACCAGACCGAGATTGACGCCAACGGCAACGAAAAGGTCGTCAACGGCGCGGTCGTCGGCTTCTTCTCGCTCGAAATGTCGGCCGACCAGTTGGCCGCACGCATCCTGTCGGAGCAAGCCTCGATCCCGTCCGATGCCATGCGTCGCGGCAAGCTGACCAACGAGGAATTCGAACGCCTCGCGGCCTGCGCGATGACGATCCACAACAAGCCGCTCTACATCGACGACACGCCCGGCATGTCCATCGCCATGCTGCGTACCCGCGCCAAACGCCTGAAGCGCGAGAAGGGTCTGGGCCTCGTGATCGTCGATTATTTGCAGCTCATGACCGGCTCCATGCGCACCGACAACCGCGTGCTCGAGATCGGCGAAATCACCCGCGGCCTCAAGACGCTCGCCAAGGAACTCCGCATCCCGGTGATCGCGCTGTCGCAGTTGAGCCGCCAGGTCGAAAACCGCGAAGACAAGCGCCCGCAGCTCGCCGACCTTCGTGAATCGGGCACCATCGAGCAGGACGCCGACGTCGTCAGCTTCATCTATCGTGAAGCCTATTATCTCGATAAGTCGGAGCCGCAGCAGCGGCCCGACGAGTCGCCCGACAAGTACGCCGAGCGGCATGAGCGCTGGCAGAGCCGCATCGAGGAATGCCGCCATGTCGCCGACGTGATCCTGGCCAAGCAGCGCCATGGCCCGACCGGCACGGTCAGCCTGTTCTTCGATGGGATGTTCACGCGTTTCGGCGATCTGGATACCCAGCACACCGATATGCATTAGGCCTCCGATGTCGATGGAGACCGCTGGCGCCATCCTCACCGTCGATCTCGGTGCGATCCGGCACAATTACCGAACGATATGCGCGCGCATGAACGGCGCCGAAGTGGCCGGCGTCGTGAAAGCCAACGCCTATGGTCTGGGCATCGAGGCAGTCGCCCCCGCGCTCGCACGCGAAGGCTGCCGCACATTTTTCGTCGCCACCCTGAACGAAGCGATCACGCTGCGCGCCTGCCTGCCCGATATCGACATTCATGTCTTCGACGGCATCCAGCCCGGCGAGGAAGGCGAATTCACCGCGCACCGCATCCTGCCCGTGCTCAACAGCCTGGCCCAGATCGAAACGTGGCGCGCCCACAGCCTCGCCCAGGGGAAGCCCCTGGCGGCGGATCTGCATATCGACACCGGCATGTCGCGCCTGGGCCTCGACGCCGCCGAACTGCAAGACGTGCTGGCAAAGCCCGATCTGTTGACGGGCATCTCGCTGGACGCCGTCATCAGCCACCTGGCCGTGGCGGAGGATGCGGCCAACCCCATGAACGAGGCTCAGCGCGCCGCCTTCGCCGCCGTCGCCCCTAAGTTTCCGGGCCGCCGGTACAGCCTCGCCAATTCGTCAGGGGTCTTCCTGGGGCCGCAGTTCCGCTTCGATCTAGCACGTGTGGGGGTTGCGCTCTATGGCGCGAATCCAACCCCTGGACACCCCTCCCCGGTCGCACAAGTCATTAGATTCCAAGGAAGAATCCTACAGGTGCGGTCCGTTGACGCTGGTATGAGCGTTGGATATGGTGCGACCCATCGCGTTTCCAGACCCTCGCGGATCGCGACGGTTGCCCTGGGGTATGCCGATGGCTATCCCCTGGCGTTGGGCAATCTTGGGACGGCCTTCTTGAACAGCCACGAAATGCCCGTGGTGGGACGCGTGTCGATGGATTTGACAACTGTCGACGTGACCGACCTGCCCGAGGGACTTGCCGCGCCGGGCCGACTCGTCGATTTCATTGGGCCTGACAATACCGTCGATACCGTCGCCGGGCGGGCCGGTACGATCCCCTACACGATCCTGACCGGGCTCGGCCGCCGTCCGCATCGTGTCTATCTCAAGGACTGAGTGCCGATGAACCCATTCCAACCGATCGGCCGCGTTGCCTTCGCCTTCCTGGCGACCGTCGGCCGCATCGTCATCTTCACCGGCCTATCGCTGTCGCACATCATCCGCCCGCCGTTCTATTTCCGCATCATCGGCCGGCACATGATGGAGATCGGCTATTACTCGCTGCCCGTCGTCGGCCTCACCGCGATCTTCGCGGGCATGGTGATCGCGCTGCAGAGCTTCACCGGCTTCGCCCGCTTCAACGCCGAAGGGGCCATCGCCAACGTGGTCGCACTGTCGATCACGCGCGAACTGGCGCCCGTGCTGACCGGCCTGATGGTGTCGGGCCGCATCGGCGCTGCCATCGCGGCCGAGATCGGCACCATGCGCGTCACCGAACAGGTCGACGCGCTCACCACGCTGTCGACCAACCCGTTCAAGTATCTGGTGACGCCCCGCCTGCTCGCCGGCATAACCATGCTGCCGCTGCTGGTCTTCGTCGCCGACATCATCGGCATCCTCGGCGGCTATCTCGTCGGCATCTATCAGCTCGACTTCAATCCGGCCACCTACCTGCAGAACACGTACGACTTCATCGAACCGCTCGACGTGATTTCGGGCCTGGTGAAGGCCGCCGTGTTCGGATTCATCGTCACGCTGATGGGCTGCTATCACGGCTATTATTCGCGCGGCGGCGCGCAGGGCGTCGGCCAGGCCACGACCAACGCCGTCGTGTCCGCCTCCATCCTGATCTTGCTGTTCAACTACATTCTGACGGGGATCTTCTTCGCAGCAGATGTCTGAGCCTGAGATCAAAATCCGCATGCGGGATGTGCACAAGCGGTTCGGCCCCAAGGTGGTGCTGGACGGCTTCGATCTCGACGTGCGGGCGGGTGAATCGCTTGTCGTGATCGGCGGATCGGGCTCCGGCAAGTCGGTGATGCTCAAATGCCTCCTCGGCATCCTCACGCCCGAGAGCGGCTCGATCACCGTCGACGGCATCGAAGTGGCCGATGCAGGCTCGGCCGAACACGAGGCGGTGAACGCCAAGATCGGCATGCTGTTCCAGGGTGCTGCACTTTTCGACAGCATGACGGTCGTCGAAAACGTCGCCTTCAGCGTCACCGCGCGCAAACCGGTAAGCCGCAAAGAGGCGCGCGAGATCGCACTGACGAAGCTTTCCATGGTCGGGCTCAAGCGTCAGGTCGCGGACCTTTATCCGTCCGAACTGTCCGGCGGCATGAAGAAGCGCGCAGGCCTCGCGCGCGCCATCGCCGCCGATCCCGAGATCCTGTTCTTCGACGAGCCCACCACCGGGCTCGATCCGCTGATGGGCGATATCATCAACGACCTGATCGTGCATTGCGTCGAACAGACCGGCGCCACCGCGGTCACGATTACTCACGACATGCACAGCGCGCGCAAGATCGCCGACCGCATCGCTATGATCTATCAGGGTAAGATCGTGTGGATCGGTGACACGGCCGAGATCGACAACACGAGCGATCCGCTGGTCAGCCAGTTCATCAACGGCCGCACCGACGGCCCGATCCAGATGGCGGTGCGACGCTGATGGCCAAGGCTGCCTCCGTCTTCGCCTGCCAGGAATGTGGGGCCACCTACCCCAAATGGAGCGGACGGTGCGATGCCTGCGGCGCGTGGAACACCATCATCGAGGAAGCGGGCGGCGGCGAGACCGCACCCGGAGGGCTCGGCAAGGTCACGAGTAAAAATAGGGGCAAGAGGATCGAATTCGTCGGGCTTGCGTCCAAGGACCGCAAGCAGCCGCCTCGCCTGCCGACCGGCATGGCCGAATTCGACCGCGTGGCGGGCGGCGGGTTGGTTCCCGGCTCCGCCATCCTGGTGGGCGGCGACCCCGGCATCGGCAAATCGACCCTGCTGCTCCAAGTGACCGCCGCACTGGCGTCGGCGCCGCAATCCAACCGTTGCGTCTATATCTCCGGTGAAGAAGCGATCGACCAGGTGCGCCTGCGCGCCGAACGGCTGGGCCTCGCCTCGGCGCCGGTCGATCTGGCGGCAGCCACCAATGTCCGCGATATCGTTGCCTCGCTCGACGATACCAACGCGCCGCAAGTGGTCGTCGCGGATTCGATCCAGACCCTGTTCGTCGACACACTCGATTCCGCGCCCGGCACCGTCGCCCAGGTGCGCGCCTCGGCCCAGGAACTGATTCGGCTGTGCAAGCGGCGCGGCATCGTGCTGTTCCTGGTCGGCCACGTCACCAAGGAAGGCACCATCGCCGGCCCCAAGGTGCTCGAACACATGGTCGACACGGTGCTGTATTTCGAAGGCGAACGCGGCCACCAGTTCCGCATCCTGCGGGCCGTCAAGAACCGCTTCGGCCCGGCCGACGAGATCGGCGTGTTCGAGATGTCCGATTCAGGCCTGTCCCAGGTCGCCAACCCGTCCGCCCTGTTCCTGGCCGATCGCGACCAGGCCGTCTCCGGCACATCCGTCTTCGCCGGCATGGAAGGCACCCGCCCTGTCCTGGTCGAGATCCAGGCCCTGACCGCGCCCACATCCTTCGGCACGCCCAGGCGCGCCGTGGTGGGCTGGGACAGCGGCCGGCTCAACATGGTCCTGGCCGTCCTGGAGGCCCGCTGCGGCCTCTCCATGGGCCAAAATGACGTTTACTTGAATGTGGCGGGCGGACTCCGTATATCGGAGCCTGCAGCCGATTTGGCGGTTGCAGCAGCCCTCGTTTCGTCGCTCAACGGTTCGGTGGTACCGGCCGATACCGTAGTCTTCGGCGAAATCGGGTTGTCCGGCGAGGTCCGACCGGTGAGCCGCGAGGATGCGCGGCTGAAGGAAGCGGGAAAATTGGGATTCCGACGCGCCGTTGTGCCTGAAACGCGTGGCACCAAACGGGATCGTGACGCGCGCAAGCCGGCCGAATCGGCTAATGGACGGGAAGTGGCCGCCGAGACGGTGCGGATTCGCCATTTGAACGAACTGCTGGACGTGTTGCAGGCGCCCCGGCGGGCAGCGTCCCAAAGCGTGCAATCCACGGCACGGGCGGAGAGCTGATCCTTGGAAACCTTGAGCAACAATGGTTTCGATATCGCGGTCGCCCTGTTCCTGTTCCTGGGCGCCCTGATCGGCCTGGCCGTCGGTTTCGTGCGTGGCGGCCTGTTCGTGCTCTCCTGGCTCGGCGCCGGCGCGGCCACCATCTACGGCTTCCCGATCGCGCGTCCCATCGCGCGCAGTTATATCGAGAATACCCTGTTCGCCGACATCGCCGGCGGCGCAGCCGTCTTCATCGGCGCACTCATCATCTTTTTCCTCCTCAGCTCCGTACTCGGCGGCTGGGTGCGCAACAGTCGGCTGAACGCGCTCGACCGGTCGCTCGGCATGATGGCGGGTCTCCTGACCTGTGCATTGGCGCTCTCCGGTGCCTATATGTTGGCCGAGCAGCAATGGAGCCCCGACAAGCAACCGAAATGGATGAAGGACGCGCGCTCGATCCCGCTGATTCGCGCGGGCGCCTATATGGTGAATGACCTGCTGCCGGCCGAGATCCGCGTGACGACCCGTCAGGCGACCAACTCGGCGACGGAGGGTACCCGTGACCTCATCGAGCGCAAGAAGGCCTTCGACCGCCTCATCCAGCCCGCCGCCAAAGACGGCACTGCGCCCGACCGCACGGGATATGATAACAAGGAACGCCAAAGCCTGGATCGCCTGATCCAGGGCAAGCAGTAGGCCGATGCAAAACCATAATCTTCGTACCAGTATTTTTGAGGACGACCATTTCCACGACGAATGCGGCGTGTTCGGGATATTCCGGCACCGGGACGCCGCCGCCATGGTGGCGCTCGGCCTGCACGCCCTTCAGCACCGCGGCCAAGAAGCCGCCGGCATCGTGTCCTATGATGACGGGCAGTTCTATTCGCACCGCGCCGCCGGCCTGGTCGGCGACAATTTCAACTCCGAAGATGTGATCGGGCGGCTCAAGGGCGATATGTCCATCGGGCACACCCGTTACGCCACCACCGGCGAGACCATGCTGCGCAACGTGCAGCCGCTGTTCGCCGAGTTCGAGTTCGGCGGCTTCGCCGTCGGCCACAACGGCAACCTCACCAACGCTTATTCGATCCGCAGACAGCTCGTCCAGCGCGGCTGCATCTTCCAGTCGACCACCGACACCGAAGTCATCATTCACCTGATCGCGATCAGCCAGTTCTCCAACGTGGTGGACCGGATGATCGATGCGCTGCACCAGATCGAAGGCGCCTACTCGCTGGTGTGCCTGACCAACGATTCCATGATCGGCGTGCGCGATCCGCTGGGCGTGCGCCCGCTGGTGCTGGGACGGCTCGGCACATCCTACATCCTCAGTTCGGAAACCTGCGCGCTCGACATCATCGGTGCGGAATACGTGCGCGACGTGGCACCGGGCGAACTTGTCATCATCGACAATGACGGCATCCGCTCCATCCGCCCCTTCACCAAGAAGCCACAGCGCTTCTGCATCTTCGAATACGTCTACTTCGCGCGTCCCGACAGTCACGTCGAGAACCGCAACGTCTACGAGGTGCGCAAGCGCATCGGCATGGAACTCGCGCGCGAAAGCCACATCGATGCCGATGTGGTCGTCCCGGTACCCGATTCCGGCGTGCCGGCCGCCATCGGGTATGCCGAGCAATCCGGCATCCCGTTCGACCTCGGCATCATCCGCAATCATTACGTCGGCCGCACCTTCATCGAGCCGTCGCGCAACATCCGCAATCTCGGTGTGCGCCTCAAGCACAACGCCAACCGCGAACAGCTCAAAGGCAAACGCGTAATCCTGGTCGATGATTCCATCGTGCGCGGCACGACGTCGGAGAAGATCGTCTCCATGGTGCGCCAGGCGGGCGCGGCCGAGGTCCACATGCGGATCTCCAGCCCACCGACCACGCATCCCTGCTTCTACGGCATCGATACGCCGAAGCAGGAGGAATTGCTGGCCTCGCATAAGAGCGTGGACGAAATCGCCAAGCATATCGGCGCGGACAGCCTCGCCTTCATCAGCATGGATGGGCTCTACCGCGCGGTCGGCGAAGCCAATCGTGATGCCGCCGCACCGCAATTCTGCGATGCCTGCTTCTCCGGCGATTACGCCATCCCGCTGACCGACCAGAACGGCGGGCCGATCCCCTCCCAATTGTCCCTGCTCACCGAACAGGACTGACCGTGACCGATACGAAACGTCTCGCGGGCCGCATCGCGCTCGTCACCGGTGCATCGCGCGGAATCGGCGCGGCCGTCGCCAAGATGCTCGCCGCCGAAGGTGCGCACCTGATCCTGGTTGCGCGCACGCAAGGCGGGCTCGAAGAGATCGACGACGAAATCCGCGCACAGGGCGGCAGCGCCACTTTGATGCCGCTGGATCTCACGCAGTACGACCTCATCGACCGCATGGGTGCGGCGATCTTCGAACGCTGGAAGAAGCTCGACATCCTGGTAGGTAACGCAGGCCTCCTGGGCGGGCTGTCGCCGGTCGGCCATTTCAGGCCCGATGTCTGGGAGAACACCCTGGCGGTCAACGTCACTGCCAACTGGCGGCTGATCCGCAGCCTCGATCCCCTGCTCCGCCAGTCCGACGCCGGGCGCGCGGTATTCATGACCTCCATCGCCGGCCGGCTCGCGCGGCCTTATTGGGGCGCCTATTCCGTCTCCAAGGCGGCGCTCGACATGATGGTCAAGATCTACGCCGCCGAGGTGGCCAACACACCGCTGCGCGTCAACCTGTTCAATCCGAACCGCACGCGCACCTCCATGCGCGCCGAGGCCTATCCCGGCGAGAACCCGGAAACGGTGAAGACACCGGACGATGCGGCGCGCCAGATGATCGATCTCGTCCTGCCGAGTTGTACGCTGAACGGCGAGATCATCGACGCGGTGGAAACCAATCAGGTTTAGCCTCGCTCATGCTTCGACAAGCTCAGCATAAGGGTTTTGTGTTAGCCTCATCTTGAGCCTGTCGAAAGATGAGGTAGGGGGATGGCGATGAAAGAGTGCTCCAAATCGATCATGCGCCGGATGCGCGAACCCAATTTCGCCAACCGCTATTTCGTCGGCAGCGGCCTCGATGTCGGCGGCGGTCCCGATCCGCTCAGTCTGTACCGCGAACTGTTTCCCCGCATGCGTGGCGTGCAGACCTTCGACAAGGAGGACGGCGACGCACAGGAACTTGCCTCCATCGCCGACGAAAGCATGGATTTCGTCCATTCGAGCCACACGCTCGAACATATGCGCGATCCGGCCGAGGCGCTCGCCAACTGGTTCCGCGCCGTGAAGCCGGGCGGACATCTCATCATCACCGTGCCCGACGAGGACCTCTACGAGCAGGGCGAATTCCCGAGCACCTGGAACGGCGATCACAAACACACCTTCACCATCTGGAAGGCGCGGTCGTGGAGTACGCACTCGCACAATCTGGTGGATATCATCACCGCGCTTGGGCCGGCAGCCGAGATCGCGCTTCTGCAGAAACTCGATGATAGTTATCGTTATACGCTGCCGCGCTTCGACCAGACCATGACGCCGATCGGCGAATGCGGCATCGAATGCGTGGTGCGCAAACGGCCGGCCAACGAGATCGAAGCCGGCGGGCGCAAGCCGCCCATGGGCGTGGTGAGCCGCATCGAAGCCGTGCTACTCACAGGCTTCGAGGACTGATCCCGCAAATCAATTCCCGGCACGAACCCGCTTGGACATCTCACCGAATTTGCGTTCGGCGTCGCGCAATTGCAGCCGGCTGAAGTTCGCCTTCAATTTCTCCGCCGAGGCGCGCGGATCGATATCCGGCCGGTAAGCGAGCGCGCTGGCCTGCTGCGTCGCGGCCAGCGAATACCACACGAAAGCTTCGACCGGGTCGCGGTCGATACCGTAGCCGTTCTCGTAGAACGACCCCAGGTAGCTCTGCGCACCGGCATGCCCACCCAGTGCTGCCTTGCGGAACCAATCGACGGCCGATTTGTAATCGAGCGGCACGCCACGCCCATAGGCATAGAGATCGCCCAATAGATACTGCGCCTGGGTGCTTTTGCCGAAATTGGCCGCCGTGCGGTAAAGCTCGGCCGCGCGCGCGTAATCCTGGCGCACGCCGAGCCCGCGTGCGTACAGATCACCGAGCATCAGCGGCCCTTCGGGATCGCCGTGCTTCATCGCTTCGCTGAACCAGTGGTAGGCCTCGGCCCCATCGACCTTACCCGCCAGCCCGTCGCGATAGATGAGGCCCGCGCGCATCTCGGCGGCCCTGTCGCCTGCGCGGGCAGCCGGAAGGATACTGGCAAGTTCCTGTTGCGCGGCAACGAGAGCTGGATCGGTCGGCTTGGTGAACAGGCCGGCGAATAGCCACCATCCCACGAATAGAATGACGGGGATCAGGATGGGAAGCGCCACGATCACCCAGCGGCGGGGGATCGTGTTCCATATGGCAATCAGCCAGAACCGCATCGTTGCGGTGTAAGCCAGGGTCTGGCTCGCCGTCCAGTACTGGAAGTTCCGCCGGAGCCACTTGGCGATGACAAGATTTTCCGCCCCGGCCTAGTCAAATGGATCAGCGCGGCGGCGGCGCGCCCGGCGGCGTATGATCGATCCGGTTGGTCTCGCCATGGGGCGACGGCACGGCATAACAGGTCGGTCGGCCCAGCGTGCGGTAGCAATAGACCTCATCCACATGCCCGACCTCATCCTCCTCGCAGTAGGTTTGGCCGAGCTGTTTGCGGACGGTAGAGCAATTTTTGCCGGTCGCGAAGCTGATCACGTGGTCGCCGATGGTCTTGTCGGTCGCCACCACGCTCGCGCCTTCGATCAACGCGGCCTGAGGCGCGAAGGAGTCCGCGTTCTCGAGGGCGCTGCAGGCACCAAGGAAAAGCGCCCCCAAAAGGAGCACCAGACGCATCAACACTGAGTATCCTCCGTAGCCCCGAGCTGTCGGATGGAGGGCATCCTAGGCCGGGCCGTTTAAAGACCCCTTAATAGGGATCCAAGGTCCGGTGGAAATTGAAGCACGATACGTGCCAAGATCACGGCGTAACCCCTGAGATTCTGCGGATTCCTTAGCATTTGCCTTGGCTTACAACGCGGGCTATTTTAGCGCGCCTTGGCGGTGCCAAACGCCGCCCATTCCAAAATCGCAGTTCTAGACGAGGTGGTGTCCGGATGGCGGACAGAGATCCGGGGCAAGACAGCCTCTTTCGCGAAATCGACGAGGAACTGCGTCAGGAGCAGTTCAGCAAGCTGTGGAAGAAGTACGGCAATTACGCGATCGCCGTAGCCGTCGCCGCAATCCTTGGCGTCGCCGGCTATCAATATTGGCAAACCCACGACTCTGCCAAACGGGCCGAGGAAAGTGCCCAATTCAATGCCGCGCTTCGCGCGACGCTGGAAAACCGTCCGGCCGATGCAAACCAGGTGCTGACCAAGCTCGCCGAGACGGGCAGCGCTGGTTACGCGCTGATGGCCAAGTTCAATCTCGCCGCTGCCAAGGCGAAGGAAGGCAACAAGGCAGAGGCCGCCAAGGCCTACCTCGCCATCTCCGAGAACAACGCCGCGCCTCAGGAATTGCGCAATCTGGCCTTGCTGCTCTCCGTCCTGCACGAGATCGACAGCGGCGATCCCAAGGTGCTGACCGATCGTGTGGCGCCCCTCGCCTCGGCCGCCAATCCATGGCACTTCAATGCCAAGGAATTCACCGCCGTGCTCGCCCAGCGCATGGGTGACACTCAGCGCGCGAGCCAGCTCTACCGCGAACTCGCCGACGATGCGACGGCGCCGCAAGGCATCCGCGCGCGCGCGGCCGAAATGTCCGCCGTCCTGGGCAGCTGACACATGGTAAAGCTTCGGATCATCCTCGGCGCCGTCGCGCTTCTCGCACTCGCGGGCTGCGGCTCGGACTGGTTCGGGGGGCGCGAGGAGCCGCCGCTACCGGGCAAGCGCGTCCCGATCCTGGTGCAGGAGCAGACGCTGGAGGCCGACGAGAGCACCAAGGATGAACAGATTTTGCTGCCTGAGCCGACCGAGAATCCCAACTGGCCGCAGGCCGGCGGGTATCCCAACCACGCGATGCATCACATCAAGATCGCAGACAACATCCAGCGGGCCTGGTCGGTCAGCATCGGTGACGGCAATGACGATGCCGATCGCCTGATCGCTCAGCCGGTCGTCCAAGACGGACGCATCTTCACGATGGACGCGTCGTCCGAGATTCGCGCGAGCAACGCCAAGACCGGCTCGCGCATCTGGACCACCGACCTGACGCCCGAGGACGATGACGATGGACATATCGGCGGCGGCCTCGCGGTCGACGGCAATACGGTGTTCGTCACCACCGGCTTCGGCGATATCGTCGCGCTCAACGCAGAGACCGGCAAAGAGGTGTGGAGGCGCAACGTTGGTGCGCCCATGCGCTCGGCGCCGACCGTCAGTGCCGGCCGCGTCTTTTCGGTCACGGTCACCAACAAGCTTAATGTGCTCGACGCCACGGACGGCCGCGTTCTGTGGAACCACGCCGGTATCGAGGAAGCGACCGGCCTGCTGGGCGGCGCGAGCCCGGCGGTCGATTCCGGCACGGTGATCGTGCCCTACTCGTCCGGTGAAATCTTCGCCTTGCGCGTCGAGAACGGCCAGGAATTATGGAGCGACTCGCTCGCCGCCCAGCGCCGCACGCGCGGAACCACGTCGCTGTCGGCGATCCGCGGCCGTCCCATCATCGACCGCGGCGTCGTCTATGCGACGAGCTTCGGCGGCGTGACCACCGCCATCAACCTGCGCACCGGCCGGCGCATATGGGACAAGGAGATTGCCTCCATCGAAAGCCCGTGGATCGCGGGTGATTACCTGTTCCTGATCACGGTGAATTCGGAACTGGTTGCGCTCAATCGCACCGACGGGCGCGTCCATTGGGTGACCCAGCTTCCCGAATTCGAGAATCCCAAATCCAAGACCGACCGTATCATCTGGACGGGTCCGGTCCTCGCCTCCGACCGGTTGATCGTCGCCTCGTCCGACGAGCAGGCCTATGCCGTATCGCCTTACGACGGCCGCATCATGGGTGAGATCTCGCTGCCGGACAGCGTCACCATCGAGCCGATCGTCGCCGGGGATACCGTCTATTTCCTCTCGGACGACGCCGAGCTCGTCGCCTATAGGTAACTCCCGTGCCGCTTGCCGTCGCCATCGTCGGACGGCCGAACGTCGGCAAGTCGACACTGTTCAACCGCCTGGCGGGCCGCAGGCTCGCCATTGTCGATGACACGCCCGGCGTGACGCGCGACCGCCGCGAGGCTCCCGGCCGGATCGGCGATCTCGATCTTGTGCTGATCGATACTGCGGGCTTCGAGGATGCCGTCGACGGCACGCTCGAATGGCGCATGCGCGAACAGACGGCGCGCGCGGTAGACGATGCCGATGTCGCCCTGTTCGTCATGGATGCGCGCGCGGGCGTCGTGCCGCTGGATCGTCATTTCGCCGAGTGGCTGCGCACGCGCAACTGCCCGGTCATCCTGGTTGCCAACAAATGCGAGGGCCAGGCGGGCGAGCCCGGCTTCTACGACGCCTACAGCCTGGGCATGGGCGAGCCGGTGCCGATCTCGGCCGAACACGGTGAGAATCTCGGCGCACTCTACGAAGCCTTGCAGCCCTACGCCGATGCGGTCGATGAACGCGAAAGCGATGCGACGGCAGACGATGCGGAGCAGCAGCACGTCCTGCAAATGGCGATCGTCGGCCAGCCCAACGTCGGCAAGTCGACGCTGGTCAATCAGCTGCTCGGCGAGAACCGCATGGTGACCGGACCCGAAGCGGGCATCACCCGCGATTCCATCACCATCCCCTGGGAATGGCAGGGCCGTCCGGTGCGCCTGGTCGATACTGCAGGGCTGCGCCGCCAGGCCCGCATCGAACATAAGCTCGAAACGCTGTCGGCGGAGGATTCCTTCCGCGCCGTGCAATATGCCCAGCTCGTCGTGCTGACGCTCGACGCCACGCTCGACATCGCGCGCCAGGATCTGACCCTCGCGCGCCGCATCGTCGAGGAAGGCCGCATCCTGGTGATCGCACTCAACAAATGGGATCTGGTGGTCGAGCGCGCCAAGACCATGCGTGCGCTCAACGACCGGCTCGAAATCTCCTTCCCGCAGGTGAAGGACCTGTACGTCGTTCCGATCTCGGCACTGACCGGCGACGGCATCGACAAGCTGATGCCCGCCTGCTTCGCCGCCTACGATATCTGGAACAAGCGCGTGCCGACCGCGCGCCTCAACGAGTGGCTGGGCCACGCGGTCGAACGCCACCCACCGCCGCTGGTGCGCGGACGGCGCATCCGGCTGCGCTACATGACGCAGGCCAAGACACGCCCGCCGACCTTCGTGGTCTTCTCATCCATGGGCGACGAATTGCCGGAAGACTACAAGCGCTACCTGCTCAACGGTCTCCGCGACGATTTCAATCTGCCGGGCATCCCGCTGCGCCTGATGGTGCGCCAGCGCAAGAATCCTTACGCGGAAGACTGATGGCGGAATTCTAAGCCGCTTCGTCCTTCAACCGGCCCTTGAACGTGCTTTGGCCATCCAGACGGCGCGGCGCCTCGAAACTCAACGCGCGCACCAGATCGTGCATGCTGTCCAGATTGTGGATGGTGCGAAATTCGTCCACGTGCGGCAGGATCGCGCGGATGCCCAATGATTTGGGCTGGAAGCCTTCGAAGCGCAGCAGCGGATTGAGCCAGATGAGCCGGCGGCAGGATTTGTGCAGCCGCTCCATCTCGCCGGACAGGCCCGCCGCCTCGTCGCGATCCAGCCCGTCGGAGATCATGAGCACGACCGCGCCCTGGGTGAGTACACGACGCGACCAGAACTGATTGAACTCGTGCAGGCAATGGCCGATACGCGTACCTCCCGACCAATCGACCACCGCATCGCCGCAGCGCGCCAGCGCCTCGTCCACATCCTTGTAGCGCAGATAACGCGTGACGTTGGTCAGCCGCGTGCCGAACAGGAAGGTGAAGACACGATCGCGGTCGTTGGTCACCGCATGCAGGAAATGCAGCAGCATGCGCGAATAGCGTTCCATGGAACCCGATATGTCGCACAGGATGACGAGCGGCGGACGGCGCACACGCCGTTCGCGCTTCATCAGCGGGATGTAACCCTGACCGCCGCGCAAGGCGGCGCGCAACGTGCGGCGCATATCGATACGCGCGCCCCGGAGTGCCGCACGGGTCCGCCGGGTCTTCACCTCCATCGCCGGCAGGCGCATGCGTTGGATCGCGCTCAAGGCCGCGCTGATCTCTTCGGACGACATCTTCTCGAAGTCCTTCTTCGTCAGGACCTCGTTGGCGCTCCACGTCAGCGTGGCGTCGAGTTCGATATCCTCGTCCTCGATCTGCTCCTTGCCTTTGTTGTTGGAAGGATTGAGCGCCTCGGCGAGACGGCGCGACATTTCCTCGCCCTTGGGTTGCGCGTCCTGCATCGCGCCCATCTCGGGCAGCATCAGGCTCATCATCCGCCCGAGGATGTCCGGATTGCGCCAGAAGATGTGAAACGCCTGGTCGAAAATCTCGCGCTGGTCACGCCGGTTCACGAACACGGCATGCAGCGTCCAATAGAAATCCTCGCGGTTGTCGAGCCCGACCGCGCGCACCGAGTTGAGAGCCTGCAGCACCTGGCCCGGCCCGATGGGAAGGCCTGCGCGCCGCAACACGCGGGCGAAATGCATGATGTTCTCGCCCAGCCGTCCGCCCGGCTGTTCACCGTCCGGCAGATCACGAAGCGGCGCGTCGGGCGGCATGACGATTACGCCCGCACCGCCGCCAATTCGGTACGCACGTCGTTGAGCAGCTTGGATGCTTCGCTGCCCTGGATCTTCGCGATATCGTCCTGGTACTTGAGCAGCGTTCCCAGCGTGTCGTTCACCGTTTCCGGATCGAGCGACATGACATCGAGCTGGGTGAGCGCGTGCGCCCAATCGATCGTCTCGGCGACGCCCGGCTGCTTGAACAGATCCATCTCGCGTAAGCGATGCACGAAGCCGACGACCTCGCGCGACAGGCTTTCCGGCGTCCCGGGCGCGCGGATCTTCAAGATCTCCAGCTCGCGCTCGGCGCTCGGGTAATCCACCCAATGATAGAAGCAACGGCGCTTGAGCGCGTCGTGGATCTCGCGCGTACGGTTGGACGTGATGATGACGATCGGCGGTTCCTGCGCCTGGATGGTGCCGAGCTCTGGGATCGTCACCTGATAATCCGACAGGATTTCCAGCAGGTACGCCTCGAACGGCTCGTCGGTCCGGTCCAATTCGTCGATCAGCAGAACGGGCGGGCCGGCGACATCGGGTTCGAGCGCCTGCAACAGCGGACGCTTGATCAGGAAGGCATCGCTGAACAGGTCGGATTCGAGCGCGTCCTTGTCCCGGGCGCCACTCGCTTCGGTCATGCGGATCTCGACCATCTGGCGCGAATAGTTCCATTCATAGACGGCCGTGGTGACGTCGAGCCCTTCGTAGCATTGCAGGCGCAGCAATTTGCGGCCCAGGACATTGGACAGCACCTTGGCGATCTCGGTCTTGCCAACGCCGGCCTCCCCTTCCAGGAACAACGGCCGGTGGAGCTTCAGCGCAAGGTACAGTGCGGTCGCGAGCGAGCGGTTGGCGAGGTAATTGTCGGTGCGCAGCAACGCGATGGTCGCGTCGACGGAATCCGGCAAGGACGTTTTCGGGCCGGCCATGAGAATCCTTTGATTTCCCAACGATTTATAGGGGCTTTACGCGGCCCCAAGCATAGGAAACGGGACCCCGTTAATCAATTCCCGGCCAAGATGATCAGGGGCGCGGGCCGGATTGACCTCGGACGGGACGGTCTAGCAGAAAAAACCGCGCGTTTTCGCGCAAATCCGGCACGGCCGAGGGAACGGAATGTCAATTCCGGTAGTTGCAGGAGAACCCCTACGACACGTCACACGACACGGCACACGACACGATACGGCAAGAGACGGTTCGCGGGGGCTCCAGACATTCTGAACTCGAACAACACGCGAAAGGAGAATCGTGGTGAATGCCAATTTTATTGCTGTACGTGCCGTCTTGCCTCTCGTTTCCTGGCTCAGGCTCCATCCCAAGAACAGCCCGCCCTCAGCTATCCAACAGGAGCTGAGCTGGGACATGTACACCTTCGCGCATGGTTTCTTTCGCGCTCCGCCGGCCGAACAGACCGAACGCGTCGATATCTTTCGCGAGATGTCAGCCCTCTACCGACGCAAGGGTGTGAGCACACACCTATATGCGCGCGCGGCGGCCGCGCTTGACAACGAATTGACGGCCGAAGAGCGACGGCTGATTCAGATGGTCGCGAAGAATTTCGTGACAGGCTGTTAAGGGTATACCCGCAAGAGCACGCGGACAGGCCCCCTTTTCGATGGGATGTCTACCACAACCGCGCGCTCGCCAGCCGGGCGCCTTCGGCCATAGCCTTGAACTTCTCCCAGATGACCGTGGGGTGGACCTCGGTCGTGTAGGAAGCCTGTGACGAAAAGCCGCAATCGGCGCCCGCAATCACATTGTCGCGCCCAACCCGTTCGGCGAACAGCATCAGGCGTTCGGCGATCAGTTCGGGATGCTCCACGATGTTGCTAGCATGCGTGATCACGCCGGGAATGATCTTCTTGCCGTCGGCCAGCTTCACGCTTTCCCATAGATGATATTCGTGTTCGTGCCGGCAGTTGGCGGCCTCGAACGAATAGGCGCCCGCATTCACCGACAGCATGTGATGCAAGACGTCCGACAGCGCCGCCTCGTGGATGCGTGGACCCTCGTTGATACCGTAGCAGGTGTGAAAGCGGATCTTCTCCGCCGCGATGCCGCGGATCGAATGATTAATCGCCTCGACATACATCGCGGCGCGCCGGTTGCGCCCCTTCTGATCGAGATTCGGATCGGCATAGATGTCGCACAGGAACGGATCGTCGATCTGAAGCTGGAAACCCGCCTCGATGATGGCGAGATATTCCTCGCGCAGCGCCTCGCCTACTGCGGCGAAGAACTCCTCCTCCGTCTTGTAATAGTCGTTGGTGCCGCAGCCCGAGGGGGCGACGGCGGGAACGAACGCCGTCTCGTGCGGCACGCCCTTCAACGCGGCCTTGAGATGCGCGAGATCGGCGCGGATCGCGTCCTGGCCCTTATAGCTGACCGGGCCGATGCAGAAGACCGGCGAGGTCGGCGCCACACCGCCGCCGCCCATCGCGCGCTTGAAATACTCCGCATAATATTCGGGGAAGGCCACGACCTCGGCGGGAAACAGATGGGCCACCGTGCCGGGTCGTCCCTCGAAGCCGTTCAGGCGCTGGCGCACATAGGTGAAGAACCCGGGTTTGGACAGTTCGCCGTCGGCCAGGATGTCGAGCCCGCTTTCGGCCTGTTTGTGCACAATGTCCGCGATGGCGCCTGCGACCTTCTTGTCGTAGGCCGCCGGATCGACCGATTCGCCGGCGAGTTTCGCCTTCATTGCGTCCAGCAGATCGTGGGGGGCGCGGCAGGCTGCCGCAATGGGTCGTGAGAATGCGGTTTTGCGCCGCCATAAATGCCTCCCTTTTGCCGTCTTCGGGCTGTTCTGAGGGGGACATGATGAGCCGAAAAAAGTCACAGGGATAGCCCAGGAATAGTCAGGCGCTTCCGGCACTTAATAGTGTAGTGGGGTGAATCCCTGCGCCTACGATGAGGTCGTGTCATGTGGAGCCGGTTGGCAGTTCTTGGTGCCTTTGTTTTCCTGCTGACGGACGGTGCGTCCGTCCTCGCGGCCGATCCGCCGGGCCGCGTCGGGCGCGTATCCTTCATCGAGGGCACGGTGTCGCTGCGCCCCGCCGAGCAGGAAGCGAGCCCAAATACCCAACAAGACAACCAACAAGGTAGCCAGCAAGACGCCGATTGGCGCGCCGCCACCGTCAACTTCCCCATCACCACCGGCAACTCGCTGTGGACCGAATCCGGCGCAAAAGCCGAGGTCCAGGTCGGCCCGGCCGAGGTGCGCCTCGACCAGCAGACCGAGTTGGAGGTCATGCGTCTCGACGACAACGCCGTCGAGCTGACGCTGCACCAAGGTAACGTGAATGTGCATGTGAGCGATCAACTGCCGGGCGGCCTGCGGATCGATACGCCACGCGGCCCCGTCAGCCTGATGCGCCCGGGCAGCTATCGCATCGGCGTCGATACCAGCGGGGCCAGCGATAACGTCGAGATCGCTGCCTTCGACGGCGAAGCCCAGTTCGCGGCCGAGACCGAGAAAGGAAGCGATACCCACACCGTGCGCGGCGGCGAAAGCCTGAAGCTCGCCGGCATCCCGGGTGAGGTCGTGCTGGGCGATGCCGCCGTCAGCCCGTTCGATCAATGGGCCAAGAGCCGCGACCCGGGCACCGTGATACCGCAGCAGGCCCAAGCCCCCACCCCGTCCGGCACCGTGCAGCCGCTCGCCCGCCCGGCCCAACAAGCCGTTCAGCAAACCACGCAATATGTTTCGCCCCAGGCGACGGGCTATCAGGACTTGGCGGCCTACGGCACCTGGGAACAGGCCCCCAATTACGGCGCGGTCTGGTATCCCACCGCCGTGGTCGCCGACTGGGCGCCCTACCGCTATGGCCATTGGGAATATATCCGCCCGTGGGGTTGGACCTGGATCGACGACGCGCCGTGGGGCTTCACGCCGTTCCATTACGGCCGCTGGGTCCGCGTCGGCCCGCGCTGGGCATGGTGGCCGGGCCGCCGCGCCGTGCGCCCGGTCTATGCGCCGGCGCTCGTTGCCTTCGTCGGCAGCAGCGGCTGGAGCGTTTCAATTACGTCGGGCCACGCCCGCCCTGTCGGCTGGGTGCCGCTCGCCCCGTATGAGGTTTATCGCCCTTATTACCGCACCAGCGCGACCTACGTGCGCAACGTGAACGTCACGACCGTCAACAAGACCGTGATCAACAACATCACGGTGAACAAGAACGTCGAGGTCAACAAATACGTCAACCGCAACTCGACCACGGTTGTTTCGGCCGAGAACTTCGCACGTGGGCGCAAGGTCAACGAATCCAAGATCAACGTACCGCGCAAGGAAATCGACCGTGCCCGCGTCACCAACGAGGTGCGCCGCATCCAGCCGCAGAAGGTCGCCGACCGCGCCGAGGCGCCGCACCCGCGTCATGACGAAGCCCGTCGCGCCGCCAATCCGGCCGTAATGCAGCGCGACCAGCAGCAGCGCCAGCAACGTGAAGCTCAGGACAAGCAACGCCGCAACCAGGCCGAACTGCAGAAACGCCAGCAGGTTGATCGTCAAAAGGTTGATCGCCAGCAACGTGACGCCGGGGATCGTCAACAACACGAAGCCCAGGGCCGTCAGCCGCGCGAGCAAACGCAGCAACAACGTCAGCAGGCGGACCAGCAGCACCGCGCACAACAAGACCAGCAGAAACGTGAGCAGGCGGCACAACAGCGCCGCCAACGCGATGCCCAGGATCAGCAACGTCGCGAGCAACCGCGCCAACAGCGTGAGCAACAGCAGCGCGAGCAAAGCCAACGTCAACAACGCGACCAGCAATCGCAGTTGGACCAGCAGCAACGCCAGAAACGCGCCCAGCAGGAACAGCAGCAGCGTCAGGTTCAGGAACAGCGCCGCCGCCAACAAGACGCCGAACAGCGTGCTCAGCAAGACGCCAAGCAGCGCGCACAACAACAGGCCCAACAACGGCAGGTGCAGGAGCAGCGCCGCCAACAGGCGGAACCGCAGCAACGCCGGCAGCAAGAACAGGCTCGCGAGGTCGAGCGCCGCCGCGGGCCGGACCGCCAGGACAACAAGCGCGACCGCGACGGCTAATCAGATCAAGAAACTTAAATACCCTCATGCTGAGCCTGTCGAAGCATGAGGGCACAAAAAAGGCCTCCCCTTCGACAGGCTCAGGGTGAGGCCTTTTTCTTAGACTAGTGTTTTAGAAGCTGAGCGGCACGGCGCGCACCACGTGCGGTAGAGTTTTCACCTTATCGACCACAGCCGCCGAGACCTGCTGATCGACCTCGACCAGGGCAACCGCATCGCCGCCCGCCGCCTCGCGGCCGAGATGGAAGGTCGCGATGTTGATCTTCTGCTCGCCGAGCAGCGTGCCAAGCGCTCCGATGAAGCCCGGCTTGTCCTCGTTGATGATCATCAGCATGTTCGGACCGAGCTCGGCATCGATGGAGATGCCGCGGATCTCGACCAGGCGCGGCTTGTTGTGCGCGAAGATCGTACCCGCCACCGAACGCGTGCCGGTTTCAGTCGTCACGCTCACGCGAACCAGGGTCTGGAATTCCTCCAGCATCTCGCAGGTGACTTCCGACAGTTCGATGTTGCGTTCCTTGGCGACCGCGGGCGCGCTCACCATGTTCACGCTTTCCAGCAGCGGCGACAGCAAGCCCTTGAGCACGATCGCAGTCAACGGCTTGTGGTTCAGCTCGGAGACCTGACCGCAATACTCGATCTGCACCTTCTTGATGGCGCTGTCGGTGATCTGGCCGGCGAAGCTGCCGAGCTGTTCGGCGAGCTTCATGTAGGGACGCAGCTTCGGTGCATCTTCCGCGCTGACGGACGGCATGTTGAGCGCGTTGGTGACCGCACCCGTCATCAGGTAGTCGGCCATCTGGTCGGCCACCTGCAGCGCCACGTTGACCTGCGCTTCGTTGGTCGAGGCACCCAGATGCGGCGTCGCCACCACATTCTCGAGGCCAAACAGGATGTTGGTCTTGGCCGGCTCTTCGGCGAACACGTCGATGCCTGCGCCCGCCACTTTGCCGGAATCGATCGCCGCCTTGAGGTCTTCTTCCACGACCAGGCCGCCGCGCGCGCAGTTGATGATGCGCACGCCGTCCTTCATCTGCGCGATGGCTTTCGCGTCGATGATGTTCTTGGTCGCATCGGTCAGCGGCGTGTGCAGCGTGATGAAGTCGGAGCGCGCGAAGAGATCCGCGAGTTCGACCTTCTCGACGCCGATATCCTGGGCGCGTTCGGGCGACAGGAACGGATCGAACGCGATAACCTTCATCTTCAGGCCAAGCGCACGGTCGGCGACGATGGAGCCGATGTTGCCGCAGCCGATGACGCCTAGCGTCTTGCCGGTGACTTCGACGCCCATGAAGCGGTTCTTTTCCCACTTGCCGGCATGCGTCGAGGCGCTTGCCGTCGGCAGGTCGCGGGCCAGCGCGAAGATCATGGCAATGGCGTGTTCGGCGGTGGTGATCGAATTGCCGAACGGCGTGTTCATTACGATCACGCCCTTGGCGGTGGCGGCTGGGATGTCGACATTGTCGACGCCGATGCCGGCGCGGCCGATGACCTTGAGGTTGGTCGCGGCCGACAGGATGTCCGCGGTGACCTTGGTGGAGGAGCGGATGGCGAGGCCATCATACTTGCCGATGATGGCCTTGAGATCGGCCGGCTTCAGGCCGGTGATCTCGTCAACCACGATTCCGCGGCTCTCGAAGATCTCTTTCGCAAGCGGCGACATGCTGTCGGAAATCAGGACTTTAGGCATGGGATTGTTCCCTTTCAGACCCCCTCCTGAGCGTGTCGAAGGACGGGGGGCGTAACGCTATTGAGCAGCCCCCTCATGCTTCGACGCGCTCAGCATGAGGGGCCAATCAAACGTTTATTGGCAGAGACGTTACTTCGAGAATTCGGACGCGGCGATGGCGAGCGCCCAGTCGATCCATTTGGTGAGCGCCTTCAGGTCGTCCACCTCGATGGTCGAACCGGCCCACACACGCAGACCCGCCGGGGCATCGCGGTAACCGTCGATGTCGTAGGCGACGTTCTCGTCCTCGAGCACGGCGGCGATCCGCTTGGCGGCCTTCGCCTTCTTCTCGTCGTCCAGCGCCAGGAACCACGGGGCCACGATCTTGAGGCACACCGAAGTTGAGGAGCGGATCGACGGGTTCTCGGCGAGGAAGTCGATATCCTGGGAATTCTCGACCCAGCGCGCGAGCACCGCGAGGTTGGCTTCGGAGCGCGCAACAAGCGCCTCGTGACCGCCGATGGATTGCGCCCACTTCAGGCCGTCGAGTGCGTCCTCGACGCACAGCATGGACGGCGTGTTGATGGTCGCTGCCTTGAAGATGTCTTCCGACACCTTGCCGCCCGAAGCCATGCGGAACAGCTTCGGCATCGGCCAGGCCGGCTGATAGGTGCTGAGGCGCTCGATGGCGCGCGGAGACAGCACCAACATGCCGTGCGCACCCTCGCCGCCCATTACCTTCTGCCATGACCAGGTGACGACATCGAGCTTGTCCCACGGCAGGTGCATCGCGAACACGGCCGAGGTCGCGTCACAGATGGTCAGGCCTTCGCGGTCGTCCGGGATCCACTTGCCGTCCGGCACGCGCACGCCCGAGGTCGTGCCGTTCCAGGTGAAGACAACGTCCTTCTTGAAATCGACAGCGTTCAGATCGGGGATCTTACCGTAATCCGCTTCCAACACGCGGACGTCCTTGATCTTGAGCTGTTTGGTGACGTCGGTGACCCAGCCGGAGCCGAAGCTTTCCCAGGCGAGCACGTCGACGGCCTTCGGTCCGAGCAGCGACCACAGCGCCATTTCGACCGCGCCGGTATCGGAGCCGGGGACGATACCGATGCGGTAATCCTTGGGCAGGCCCAGGATGTCGCGCGACATGTCCAGCACCGCCTGCAGGCGGGCCCGACCGATCTTGGAGCGGTGCGAACGACCGAGCGTCGCATCGGCAAGCACGGCAGGCGTCCAGCCGGGACGCTTGGCACAGGGACCAGAAGAGAAATTGGGGTTTGCCGGACGGATGTCCGGTTTAGCGGGTGTGTTCATCAATGTACTCCCATCCTTGCAGATGGGTCGCGCCCCGTTGGGAGGGCGTGGCCCGCCGGAGGGTTTATAGAAACCCCGACCGGCCGTCAAATGACAAATCCGCACCTCCGTAACCGTACGTAGATCTTCGCAGCCCCGCTGCCGTACCTGGCAGGTCGGCCGTGCCCCGGCGCCCGCGCCTACGCGCGCTCCAGACCACCCGGCCCTGTATCCACGGAATCAATGTCGGCACGAATCACCCCGTGCCGGGTTATGGCGCGGTCACGCCGCCACCTGTGGGACTCCATTGGCGTCGCACTGCCCCGGCGTCACGTGGGACCACGCGAGGCTGTGGGCGCCATCGTCATCTTGGGCGAAACACCCTGCGCCGATCGCTACGCATCTTCGCGCCGGGTTGTCTCCCCCATCTGGTTCGGCAACCGCCTGAAAACAATTGCATAAATCGCGTACGAAGCGCGTCCCAAAATTTGACTTTTGACGAATTGGGACTAGATTCATCCTATTCGTCGTGCAATCGATCTGAACCGACCTGCCGGCTTTCCGTCAGTTAGCGCCATTCCGACATTGTCACACGATCTGAATGCATAGCCGCGTTGGCTGTGCAGACTAACCTATGAAGGAATGACTATGACGTCTGGTACCGTGAAATGGTTCAACGCCACCAAAGGCTATGGCTTCATCCAACCCGATGACGGCTCGAAGGATGCGTTCGTCCATATCTCTGCCGTCGAGCGCGCCGGCCTGAAGAGCCTTCGTGAAGGCCAGAAGGTGAGCTACGAGCTGACCGCCGGCAAGAACGGGAAGTCCTCGGCCGAGAACCTCGTCGTCGAAGATTAATCGGCGGATCGAAAGATCGAAACACGACGGCCGCTTCCCACTGGAAGCGGCCGAACGTTTTTAAGGCGGCAGCCGCATCGAATGCGGCCAATCCTGAAAGGAATTGCCATGGCGAGACAGACCGGAATTTCAGCCGAGGAACAGTTCGCCAAGTTGCGCCAGAAAGAGAAAGAGGCGCTCAAGGAACGCGAAGCGGCCCAACGCGCGCGCTCGGACAAGGTCGATCGGTTGCGCGCCCTTCGTCTCGCCAAGGAAGCCGCAGACAAGGAAGCCAATGCCGAGAAGGCGGCGGCGGCAAAGCCTGCGCGTCCTAAGCGATCCTAGTTATTCCTACGGCGCGAAGCCGAGCGCCATGGCGCGCAGGATGTAGAGATAAATCGTCCAGAGCGACAGGATCAGCAGGACGATCATCGTGCCGCCGGCGCCAACCTTGCGCTGCCAGGTATCGTAGGTTTCGGGGTTCAGGCCGAACGGGTGGATGATCCGGCAGATCACCAGCGCGATGCCCAGCAGGTGGATGACATAGATCGAGGTCCGCCCCATCTCGGCGATCGCGAGCAGGATCAGGCAGAACGGCACCAGTTCGATGAAGTTAGCCTGCCTGCGGATGGCGACGATCATCTCCCGCTTGCCGCCATCCATCAGCACAACACCCGTCTTCACACGGGTACGGCCCACATACGCCGTCAGCAGAAACAGGATGATGCCCAGAAGCCCGGCGTAGAAACCGGTGATGATCGGGATTTGCATATCGTCGTCGCCCCCTTTTGTGACGGTCACTCGACTTGGGCCGATTTTGGGCCAAAGATCAAATCATGCCCCAAACAATCCCTAAGGCACCGCAACGACGGCGTGCTGTGTTATTTTTGGGAACCTCCAATACGGGTCGCAGCATCCTGGCCGAGGCCATGCTGACGCGCCTGGGCGAAGGTGCCTTCCGTGCCTACAGTGCGGGCAGCCATCCGGCACCGGCCCTCGATCCCGCAATCCTCGCCTACCTCACCCAGCAGCGTTACCCGACCGAACTCTTGCGGCCGAAATCGTGGGACGAGTTCGCGGGCGAGGATGCGCCGGCGCTCGATATCGTCGTCACGCTCTCCAACAGCCTGATCGGCGAGGTCTGCCCCGTTTTCTGGACCGGGCGGCCGACCACCACGCATTGGCCGCTTCGCGAAGATGCACCGCTCGATGTGATCCACGATGCGCTCGCGCGTCGCATCGCGGCGCTGATCGAACTGCCGTTCGATAGCGTCGATGCGATGGGCCTGCAGATGAAGCTGGATGCGATCGGGCGGCTCTAGAAACTAAAGCGCGCTTTCGACCGCGCGGCCCAGTTCCTGGGTGTTCGCCTTGCCGCCCATGTCCGGGGTGAGGCACGACTTGTCTGCCACCACTTTCTCGATCGCCTTCACGATGGTGTCGGCGGCCGCCTTTTCGCCCAGATGTTCGAGCATCATGGCACCCGACCAGATCTGACCGATGGGATTGGCGATGCCGCGCCCCGCGATATCGGGCGCCGAACCATGCACCGGCTCGAACATGGACGGATACTCGCGTTCCGGATTGATGTTGCCCGACGGCGCGATGCCGATGGTGCCGGTGACCGCGGGGCCGAGATCGGACAGGATGTCGCCGAACAGGTTGGAGCCGACCACCACGTCGAACCAATGCGGATTGCGCACGAAATGCGCGGTCAGGATATCGATGTGGAACTGATCAACCTTCACGTCGGGGAAGCGATCGGTGGCTTCCTTCACTCGTTCGTCCCAGTACGGCATCGTATGGATGATGCCGTTGGACTTGGTCGCCGACGTCAGATGCTTCTTCGGCCGGCTTTGCGCCAGCTTGAAGGCGTAATCGAGGATGCGGTCGACACCGCGGCGCGTGAACACGGTCTGCTGCGTGACCATCTCGTGCTCGGTGTCGGCATAAAGACGCCCGCCGATCTCGGAATATTCGCCTTCGCAATTCTCGCGCACGACGCAGAAATCGATGTCGCCCGGCTTGCGGTTCGCCAGCGGCGTCGGCACGCCGTCCAACAGGCGCACCGGGCGCAGGTTGACGTATTGATCGAACACGCGGCGGATCGGGATCAGAAGCCCCCACAGCGAGACGTGATCGGGCACACCCGGAAAACCGACCGCGCCCAGGTAGATCGAGTCGAAGGCACGCAACTGATCGAGACCATCGTCGGGCATCATCTTGCCCGTCTTTTTGAAGACCTCGCAGCTCCAGTCGAACGACTGGAATTTGAGCCCGAAGCCGAACTTGCGTGCGGCGGCCTCAAGGACGCGTACCCCTTCGGGTCCGACTTCGGTACCGATGCCGTCGCCCGGGATCAACGCGATCTTGTAGGTACGTGCCGCTTCGCTCATATCTTTCTCCTTGATCTCACAGAGCCGGTCCTATGCCGGCTCGCTCGGTTTGATCGTATGTGCGTGATTGAGCGGCCCGTGGCCCGCCCCGTAGCCCGGCGCGGTGCGGATTGCCTCCAGCACATAAGCGCGCGCGCGACCCACCGCCTGCTCGAGAGGCAAGCCCTGCGCGATACCGGTGGCGATAGCGGAGGCCAGTGTACAGCCGGTGCCATGCGTATGACGCGTCTCGATGCGTTTGCTGATGAAACGGACCGGGGCCTTTCCCGTCTCCAGCAACAGATCCATGACCTCTTCGTCGTCGCGGTGCCCGCCTTTGACCAGCGCGGCATGACAGCCGAGCGTCAGCAGCGCCTCGGCCAGTTCCCGGGCGCGTGCGGCTTGTGGTGCGCTTATGCCGGTGAGCGCCTCGGCTTCAGGCAGGTTCGGCGTCAGCACATGGGCACGCGGTATGATGTGCCGCATCAGCGCGTCCTGGGCCGATGGCTCCAGCAAGCGGGCACCACCCTTGGCGACCATGACCGGATCGACGACGACGGGCACGTTCGACGCGAACCTGTCGAGCCCGTCGCACACCGCCTCGATGATATCGGCGCGATGCAGCATGCCGAGTTTGATGCAATCGGCACCCAGGTCCTTGAGCACCACTTCGATCTGCCGGGACAGGAAATCCGCCGGCACGTCGTGGATGCCGAATACGCCTTCGGTGTTCTGCGCCGTGAGTGCGGTGATCGCCGTCATGGCGAAACCGTCGAGCGCGGTGATGGCCTTGATGTCGGCTTGGATACCGGCGCCGCCCCCGGAATCGGAGCCGGCGATGACGAGAACTCGACCTTTCAAGGAATCCCTACCCGTGGCTGGCGCCGTGGGCCAAGACCCTCGTCTAAACCCGGCAGGCGCGTTCGATTTCGCCGACGATATCGTCCACCACGCGGCCAATCAACGCCGCATCGGTGCCCTCGGCCATGACCCGGATCAAGGGTTCGGTGCCGGACTTGCGGATCAGGATGCGCCCGTCGGAATTGAGCTTGGCTTCGGCCGAGGCGATGGCGCGGCGCACGGGTTCAAGCTCGAGCGGCTCGACGCCGTTGATGCGAACGCTTTTCAGAAGCTGAGGCATGGGCTCGAACAGGCGGCAGATGCTGCTGACCGCCTTGCCGGTCGTGGCGACGAGCGCCAGCACTTGCAGCGCCGCGATCAGGCCGTCGCCGGTGGTCGCGAAATCGGACAGGATGATGTGGCCGGATTGTTCGCCGCCCAGATTGCACGCCATGTCGCGCATGCGTTCGACCACGTAGCGGTCGCCGACCTGGGTACGCACCAGCGACAGGCCGATAGAGCCAAGATAACGCTCGAAGCCGAGGTTCGACATCACCGTCGCGACAACCTCGGGCCGGCGCAATTGGCCGTTCTTCGACCAGGCCTGGGCGATTGCCGCCATGATCTGGTCGCCGTCGACAAGCTGGCCGTATTGATCGCAGATGATGACGCGGTCGGCGTCACCGTCCAGCGCGATGCCGATATGGGCGCCATGCAGCACGACCTGCGACTGCATGAAATCCGGATCGGTGGAGCCGCAGCCGCGATTGATGTTCACGCCGTCAGGCTCGGTGCCGACCTCGACCACGTCCGCGCCCAGTTCCCACAGCACGGTGGGCGCGACCTTGTAGGCCGCGCCATTGGCACAATCCACGACGATCTTGAGCCCGTCGAGACGAACGCCGCGCGGAAAGGTCTGCTTCACGAATTCGATGTAGCGGCCCTGCGCGTCATCCAGGCGCCTGGCGCGTCCGAGATCGGGCGAGGCCGCCAGCCCCGCGCTCATGTCGCCGCCCATGCGGACTTCGATCTCCGCTTCGACATCGTCGGACAGCTTGTAGCCGTCGGGGCCGAACAGTTTGATGCCGTTGTCCTCATAAGGATTGTGCGAGGCCGAGATCATGACGCCGAGATCGGCGCGCAAGGAACGCGTCAGCATGGCGACCGCCGGCGTCGGCATCGGGCCGACCAGGATCGGATCCATGCCGGCGGAGACAAAGCCCGCGGTCAATGCGGGTTCGATCATGTAACCGGAGAGGCGCGTGTCCTTGCCGATCACGACGCGATGGCGATGGCTGCCGCGGGTGAAGTGCTGACCCGCCGCCATGCCGACCCGGAGCGCGGTTTCCGCCGTCATGGGCTCGCGGTTGGCGGTACCGCGAATGCCGTCCGTCCCGAAGAGCTTCCGTGTCGCGCCGTTGCCGTTCGCCATGCCTAATCCTTGATCATTACCGATTCTGTCTACTCCTTCTTTAACAATGCGTCACTTAACGATTTATTTCGCTTGGTTACCGCTTTTCCCGCTCGATTTTTCCAAGCATCTCAACAGTTTCCACGACGTCGTGAACACGCAGGATATCGGCGCCGCGCGCTACAGCCTCGGCTGCCTTGGCGAGCGACTGGGCTAGGCGTTCCTTCGGCGGCTGACCCTTGCCGAACTTGCGCGACAGCCCGACCAGGATCGGGCAGCCCAAATCCATGAACCGGCCGAGACGGCCCAGCAGGCGTTCGTTATCCTCGGCCACCTTGCCGAAACCGAAACCCGGATCGACACATAGACGTTCGCGCGCGATGCCCGCCGCCTCGCAGGCCGCGATGCGGCGCGCGAGATAGGCGAAGACATCCTCCACCACATCGGCATATCGCGTGTGATCGCGCATGGTCTGCGGCGTGCCGGGCATGTGCATCAACACGATGTCGGCGCCGCTTGCCGCCGCCACGCCGAGCGAAGCCCGCTCGCCCTCCAGCGCCGAAACGTCGTTGATGATGCGCGCGCCGGCCGCGACCGCGGCCGTCATCACGGCGGCATGACGGGTATCGATGGAAACGACCGCACCCGCCTGCGCCAATGCCGTGACGACCGGAACGACGCGCAGCACTTCTTCCTCGGGGCTGACGGGCGTGGCACCCGGCCGGGTCGATTCACCGCCGATGTCGATGATATCGGCGCCGTCCTTCATCTGTTGGAGACCGCGTGCGACGGCATCGTCGGGAGCGAACGTGTCGCCGCCGTCCGAGAAGGAATCCGGCGTGGCGTTGACGATCCCCATAACAAGAGGGCGGTCCAGAGGAATGCCTCCGAACCGCCGTATCGTTGTTTGCGTCGCGGTCAAGTTGCGCGTGCCGGCGCGAAATCAGCCGCCCGGCTGCGGCTCCGGATCCAATCCAGCGGCTGGGCCTGCACTGGGGCGCGACTTCCGGCCCGCGGTCGGCACCGACGCGCGGCCTGACGGGCCATCGGCGCTCGGCTTATCGTTGTCGAGCTCGGGACGGTAGATCGGTTCACCCTTGAGCAGCGCCGCCACTTCCTCACCGGAGAGCGTCTCGTATTCCAAGAGCGCCTCGGCCAGCGTGACCAGATCGTCGTGTTTCTCGGTCAGGATGCGCCGTGCGGTCAGGGTCGCGGTCTCGATAAGGTTGCGCACCTCCTCGTCGATGATCTTGGCGGTCTCTTCCGACACGTTCTGCTGGCGCGCGACGGAATGGCCGAGGAAGACCTCTTCCTCGTTGTCGCTGTAGCGCAGCGGGCCGAGTTTATCGGAGAAGCCGTATTCGGTGACCATCCGGCGCGCCATCTGCGTCGCCTGCTGGATGTCGTTGCCCGCACCGGTCGTCACGTTCTCCGGCCCGAAGGTCAGTTCCTCGGCGATGCGGCCGCCGAACATCATGGCGAGCTTGGATTGCAGTTCGATCTTGGAATAGCCGTAGCGGTCCTTCTCCGGCAGCGACATGGTGACACCGAGCGCGCGACCGCGCGGGATGATCGTCACCTTATGCAGCGGATCGTGCTTGGGCACGTTGAGGCCGACGATGGCGTGCCCTGCTTCATGATACGCGGTGAGCTTCTTTTCCTCGTTGGTCATCACCATGGAACGGCGTTCGGTGCCCATCAGGACCTTGTCCTTGGCGGCCTCGAACTCGTGCATGGTCACCATGCGGTTGCCCGCGCGCGCGGCCAGCAGCGCCGCTTCGTTGACCAGGTTGGCGAGATCGGCACCCGAGAAGCCGGGCGTGCCGCGCGCGATGACCTTGGCGTCCACGTCGGGCGCCAGCGGCACCTTGCGCATATGGACCTTGAGGATCTTCTCGCGGCCCACGATGTCGGGGTTGGGCACGACGACCTGACGGTCGAAGCGGCCCGGACGAAGCAGCGCGGGGTCGAGCACGTCGGGACGGTTGGTCGCCGCGACCAGGATGACGCCCTCGTTGGATTCGAAACCATCCATCTCGACCAGCAGCTGGTTCAGCGTCTGCTCGCGTTCGTCGTTGCCGCCGCCGAGACCGGCGCCGCGATGACGGCCGACCGCGTCCAATTCGTCGATGAAGATGATGCAGGGCGCGTTCTTCTTGCCCTGTTCGAACATGTCGCGCACGCGCGACGCGCCGACGCCGACGAACATCTCAACGAAGTCAGAACCGGAGATGGTGAAGAACGGGACGTTCGCCTCGCCCGCGATGGCGCGCGCGAGCAGCGTCTTACCGGTACCCGGGGGACCGACGAGCAGACAGCCCTTCGGGATCTTGCCGCCGAGGCGCTGGAACTTCGCCGGGTCCTTCAGGAATTCGACGATCTCTTCGAGTTCCTGCTTGGCCTCGTCGATGCCGGCCACGTCCTCGAATGTCACGCGGCCCGACTTTTCGGTGAGCATTCGGGCGCGCGATTTGCCGAAGCCCATCGCTTTGCCGCCTCCCGACTGCATCTGGCGCATGAAGAATATCCAGATGCCGATCAACAGCAGCATCGGGAACCATGAGATAAGGATACCGAACAGCGACGGCACTTCGTCTTCGGGCGGCACGGCGGTGATGTGCACTCCCTTGCGCGTCAGCGTCGGGATCAAATTGGGATCGTTGGGCGAATAGGTGCGGAAGGCACGGCCGTCGTCATAATGGCCGGTGACCTTGTTACCCTGGATGGTGACGCTGCGGATGGTGCCCGCCTCGACCTCCGTCAGGAAGTCCGAGAACGCGACCTGCTGGTGCGGGCCCCGTGTCTGCGCGCCCTGGAACAGGCTGAACAGCATGTACAGCAGGACCAGGATGACCACCCATACGGCCAGGTTCTTACGCACATTCAAGGGACCACATCCTTCTACGTAAGCCGCGCCCCCGCCTCGCGGTGCGCCGGCATATTGCTGCCAGCCTAAGCCTGGCAATTCCTCTAATCAAATAGTCCATGCGCGACGGCAGGCAAGATACCGTCCAATCACACGGCAGCTTGGTTATAGAACATCCGGAGGTGCGCGGAAATCCCGGGATTCTGGCCCGGACCTACCCTAAACGTCCCTCCGACCGTGCCGTCCGCCGTCCCGTCTCGGGGCTGACACGGATTTGGCGCCGATCCGCCGCGATCCGGCAACCGCCGAGCGTGAAAGCCTCTTTCTCCGCACGCTCCTCCGTCCCAGGCGCCCGCAGGCGCTCCAGGGCGCGTGTCAGCCGGTCGCCGCGCGGCGCCTGGCTCCGCCCGCCGACCTCGGCCAGCACATCACGCAATACGCGCGCGGCCACCGGTTCCGGCAAAGTCATATAGGCCGCACGGGACAGCGTGACGATAGGTCCCGTACGGACGGCCCCTTCACCCAGGAAACGCCGCGCTGCGGCATCCATCAGGGCATCCAAGCGCGCAAACGCACCCGCAAGTGCTGCAATGCGCTCCGCCCCTGCCCCCCGATCCGCCAGCGCCGTCACGAGGCGACGGTAGCTCGTGCGGGCGAATTTGTCCGACTCGTTCGACGGGTCTTCGATCCAGTCCTGTTCCGCCGCGCGCAAGGTCGCGCGCAGGCGCGCACGCGGGACGCCGAGCAAGGGCCGGCACAGACGGACACCATCGCGCTCGACAACACTACGCATCCCGGCGAGGCCGACGATGCCGCTGCCGCGCGCCATCCGCATGAGGAACGTCTCCGCCTGGTCTTCGAGCTGGTGCGCGGTGAGCACATGGCGGATGCCGAGTCGGCACGCCCAGGCGCCGATCAGGCGGTAGCGTGCATCGCGCGCCGTCGCCTGGATCGCGGCGCGTGGTTTTTCTCCATCCCAAACGAGGATGTCGTGTGCCAGCCCTCGCGCCGCAAGCCACGCGCCGACGCGACGCGCTTCGTCGCCCGAGTCGGAGCGCAAGCAATGATCGACGGTGACGGCGCGCAAGTTCCGGCCTGTCGCGCGCGCCCATTCATGTGCCAGCAGCGCCAGCGCCATGCTGTCGCCGCCGCCCGAGACCGCGACCGCGACGGGCGCACCCGCCGGCAGCGGGCAATGCGCGTCGATCAGCGCACCGAATTCGGCCACGCCCAGCGGCGATGCGGGATCGGATGCGCCGCCCGAGACGCGATTAGGCGCAACCGGCGCGCTTACGCTCGGAGGGCAGATTCTTGAAGCCGTTGGCAGCAGAGGGGAAATCCTTCGAAAGTTTGTCGAAGGTCGCGCAAGCTTCCTTTTTCTTGTCGAGGTGGGTCAGCGACATGCCAAGCTTCAACAAGGTGTCCGGCGCCTTCTGACCTTTCTGATCCTTCTGGTATCCCTCGAGGAATATGCTCGCGGCCGTTTGGTAATCCTTGTTCACGAAATAGCTCTGGCCCATCCAATAGCGCGCGGCCGAAGCGAGCGGACCGCTCGGATTCTTGGCGAGGAAATCCTGAAAGGCGTGGGCGGCGTTGTTGTAATCCGCCTCGGTGCGCGCCTTGTCCAACAGGCCGTAGGCATAATCGTATTGCTGCTGCGGCGAACCGGCAGGCAGCGAGGCGCGCTGCTGCGGCGCGGGTGCGCTTTTGGGCGCGGCCGACAGATCACGCGGACTGAGCGTGCCGATATTGGCCGGTGCGGAGCCGCGCGTCGGAAAATCTTCCTGCGGGGACAAGGACGCCGTCGGCCCACCGGCACCGCCGCGACCTTCGAGATCCTTGAAGCGCGCTTCGTAATCCTTGCTCATGCGCTCAACCTGGGCGGACAACTCGCTGTTGGAATGCATCAGCGTCTCGATCGTACCGGTCATCTGCGTCATCTGGCTTTCCAGATCGCCTATGCGCTGTTCGAGACGAACCGCGTAATCGCCCGACGGGATCGAGCCGCCGGACGCCGCCGGCGCACCACCCTTCGGCGCGGCTCCGCCATAGACCTGGCGGCTCAACGAGCCCATGTCGCGTTCCATGCGGTCAAGGCGGTTGACCAGGGATTCCATGCGGGTGTCCTGCGCGAAGCCGGGCGCCGACCATGTGACGGTGGCGGCCATGAGGCTGGCAAGAATGACTTTGGGCGCGGCTCGAAGCAGCGCCGATGCGATCGAGCGGACCATCAGGCTTCCTTCGTCGAAAGTGGAGATCGAACGGGATGAATGAGTGCGGGCCATGACAGGCATATGAGGCTGAGGCACACCAGCAAAATGGGTAGAGATATACTGCCGCCGATTCTACACGGCTGCTACGCTAGCGCAAAAATTTGACGTCCCATCGTGTCAAAAACAAGGCGCCCGCGCCTCCCGTCGGGGGAAGCGCGGGCGCTGCTAGATCGCTTGCCCTAAAGAGCGGGAATTAGCTGCCCGCACCCGAGGTGATGACGGTGACCGCGCGGCGGTTCTGCGCCCACGAGGCTTCGTCATGGCCGAGAGCAACCGGACGCTCCTTGCCGAGCGGCAGGATCTTCACGCGGTTGGCGGCGATGCCGTTCGCAACCAGGAAGTCCTTCGCCGAGTTGGCGCGACGCTCAGAGAGCGCCAGGTTGTATTCGCGCGTGCCGCGTTCGTCGGAATGACCTTCCACGGTGATCATCACGGCCGGGTAACGCTTCAACCACGCTGCCTGCTTCTCGAGCTGGGCGCGCTGGTCGTTGCGGATGTTGTACTTGTCGAAATCGAAGAACACGCGATCGCCGACGTTGACGATGAAGTCGCGATCCGAACCCGGAGTGATCTGAGTTCCGGAGGCGGCACCCGCGCCACCAGCACCGGCACCTGCGCCCTGATCCGACGGCGTCGACGAGCACGCCGACAGGACGAACAGACTTGCGACCACTAGAGTTAGACTTTTAAGGCTCATTTTATTTCCCCTGAACGGAAACTATTGTCGTAGGTGTGATAGAGCTAGATCGAGATCGCTTGCTGTATTTACCGGAATACTGGAAACCAAGGCCATCGCGATGGATCGATAAACGAGTTCTACATGCTATTAAAGCATAGCGGCGTAACATAAAGCGGTTTCTTTAAGGAATCAAGGGGGACCACGCAGGATCGGAGGCCTCCGACGGCGTCAATATTTCACGTTCATTCTGACCCGTCAGGTCAATCGTATAAAGTTTGGAGGTTTTTCCCCGCGGCAGGAGTCGTTCCCTATAGAACATAAGAACACGGCCATTGGGCGCCCAGGTGGGCGATTCCACCAGGAAGCCATCAGCCAAGAGCCGCTCGCCCTTCCCGTCCACACCCATGACGCCGATCTGGAATCCGCCGCCGATCTTGGTGAAGGCGATCAGGTCGCCGCGCGGCGACCAGACCGGGGTCGCATAACGTCCCGAGCCGAAGCTGATGCGGCGCGCCGGCGCGCCGTTGATCTCGCCCGTCGCATCCATGACGTAAAGCTGCTGCGTTCCGCTGCGATCGGATTCGAAAACGATCTTGGTGCCGTCCGGCGAATAATAAGGTGAAGTGTCGATCGCCGGATGATTGGTGAGTCTCGTGACAGCACGCGTGCGCAGATCCATCGTGAAGATCTCGGTGTTGCCGTCGCGCGCCATGCTCATGATGACCTTGTTGCCGTCCGGCGAAAAGCGCGGCGCGAACGTCATGCCGGGGAAGTCGCCCAGGACTTCCTGGCGACCGGTCTCGATGTTGTAGATGTAAACGCGCGGCAGGTTGCCGTAGTACGACATGTATGTGATTTCCTGGCGCGACGGCGAGAAACGCGGCGTCAGCACGAGGTCTTTGCCGTCTGTCAGGAAGTGATGGTTCTCACCGTCCTGATCCATGATGGCGAGACGCTTCACCCTTTTCTGCTCGGGCCCAGATTCGGAAATGTAGACGATGCGGGTGTCGAAGTAGCCGTCTTCGCCGGTCATGCGCTTGTAGATCGCATCGGCGATGATGTGCGCGATGCGGCGCCAGTTGGAACGTGCGGTGGTGTAGACTTGGCCCAGCATCTGCTGCTCGCCGAAAACATCCCACAAGCGCAACTCGACGCGCACGCGGTCGTTGCCTTCCGCGATGACGCGGCCTTGCGCCAGCGCCTGCGCCTTGAGCAGGCGCCAGTTATTGTATGCGGGAGGCTGATCGATGGTCTTTTCGACCGCGACGAACGCCTTGGGATCGATCGGCTTGAACAGGCCGGAACGTTCGAGATCGGCGCTGACGACACGCGCGATGTTGCGGCCCAGCCCGTCGTCCTGGCCGGTGCCGAGGAAATCGGTGATCGCGATGGGCAGTGGCTGTGCGCTGCCTTTGGTGATGTCCACGCGGACCTCGGCCAGCGCTGCGGGGATCGTCGAGATCAAACAGAGTGCGGCGACAAAGCACGCAGAGAGAAGCCGAAAGAACAGTTTCTGTTGTCGTTCCATAATCACCGCCTAGTATTTTTCATGTCGCCCGGATGCCGCCCCGCGAACACGGAGCGCCGAGAATCCCCGCAAGATAATGGGCCCGGGATTTTGCCAATTTGATGGCAGTCCTGCCGGTCGTATCCATTTCTCGATTCGGGTTATCGATTGGTAAAGAAAAAATCGCGGGCACGGACGTAGAAGGTTCATGAAATCGGGTTCCCGACAGCGGTTCGGCCAGTGCGTAGTGGCTGGCCGCGCCGATGCCGTCACGCACGTAACGCGACAAACGATATCCCGGTTCCCAATGGATGTCAGAACATCTGGCTGGGGTCGAAGCGAATGACTGCATCGCGCCACTTGTCGTACGGAAGTTTGGTCAATTCGGTATAGGGGCTGCAGACGCGAACCGCCCGCATCGCGCTTTCAGCGGCCGCACGCCAGAATTCCGACTTGCCGAAGGTGTTGTCCTCGAGCCGGACGTTGGTGACCGAGCCGTCCTGGGCAAGCGCGACCCGCACATTGACGATCAGATCCTTGGCTTCCTTTGCACCGGCCTGGACGTTCCAGCAGCGCAGCATGGCGCGGCGGAAGACATTATTGATGTAATCCTGCTCGTTCATGGTGAGCTGCTGAGTAGGATCGCCCGGGCTCTTGCGGTTCGCCGGGATCGCATCCTTCATCATCTCTTCGAAGCTCTGCTGCGGCGCCGACTTCTTCGCCTCGGCCTTCGGCTCCGCCTTTTGCTGCGGCAAATTCTTGGCGAGGTTCTTGAGGATCGAGTCGAAATCCTCGGGCGCCTTCGGCTTCTTGGTCGGCTTCGTATCTTTCAACTCAGCCGGCGCCTGCGGCTTGGGCTCCGGTTTCGGCTCGGGCTTCGCCTCGGGCGCGGGTGCTTCCGGCTTCGGCTCAGGCGGCGCCACGGCCTGCGGCGGCGGCGGCGGAGGTTCGGACTTGCTGGGCGGCGGCGCCTCAACGGGCTTGGGTGGCGGCTCCGGCTTGGGCGGTTCCGGTTTCGGATCGTCCCGTTCGGGCGCAACCTCCTTCGGCCGCGTCGGCGTGTTGGTCACGTTCGACAGCGTCACCAGTTCGACGTCGACCACAGGCGGCTGTTCTTCCGGCACCGGAGGCTTGAACAATTCCGGCAACCCGAACGTCGCGATGATGATCGCGGTGATATGCAGACAGAAAGAGGCCGTGAGGCTTGAACGCATGGATTACTTCTTCTTCGCGCCGCCCTTCGCCGCCGGAGAGGCATGCGGCGGTGCTGTGATCAGCGCGACCTTGTTGAACCCGCCGGCATTGATGGTCCCCATGACTTCCATCACCCGACCGTAATCGACCGACTTGTCGCCACGCACGAAAATACGCAGATCAGGATTGGTTCCCGCGATCGCGCGCAGGCGCGGCACAAGCACATCAAGCTCGATCTCCGTATCCTGCAGGAAGACCTTGCCTTCCGAGTTGATCGAAACCGACATCGGCTCGTCCGGATCGCGGATCTGATTGGCCTGGGTCTGCGGCAGATCCACCGGCACGCCGACCGTCAGCAACGGCGCGGTGATCATGAAGATGACCAGCAGCACCAGCATGACGTCGACCATCGGAGTGACGTTGATCTCACTGACGGGACGCGAGCGCTTGCGTCGTCCGCGACCGCCGCGTTCTTCGACCTGTACGCCCATCGACATGTCAGTCGCGTCCTTCGAGCTGCCGCGAAATGATGGCGGAGAATTCCGTCGCGAAGTCGTCCAGCCGCTGCGCGTAGCGTTCGAGATCGCGGCTGATCTTGTTGTAGGCGATGACCGCGGGGATCGCCGCGATCAGGCCGAGCGCGGTGGCGAACAATGCTTCGGCGATGCCGGGTGCGACAACCGCCAGGTTGGTATTCTTCGATGCGGCGATCGACTGGAACGAATTCATGATACCCCACACCGTGCCGAACAGGCCGATGAACGGCGCGGTCGCAGCGGTCGAGGCCAGCACCGTCATCTGGCGCTCGACGCGCGTCATCTCGCGGTTCACGGTGACGTCCATCACGCGGTCGATACGCTGCATCAGACTGCCCGCGCGCTCGGCGATACCGGCACCGATATCGCGCGTGCGGCGCCATTCGCGCATCGCCGCGCCGAAGACCGCCGACATCGGTTCCTGCGGCGTGCCGCCGATCTTGTCGTAGAGCGCGTCGAGCGATCCGCCCGACCAGAAGCTGTCCTCGAACTTGCTTGCTGCCCCGTTCAGGCGGCGCAGCCGGAAGAATTTTTCTATGATGATCGCCCAGCACCAGATCGACAGGCAGAACAGCAGCGTCATCACGGTTTTCACGATGAGGTCGGCCTGCATGAACAGGCTCCACATCGAAAGATCGTGGCTGACGATGCCGACAGCCCCTACCGCATTCTCCATACTCAATCCTCTTTCGTTGGTTCGGCCATGGTCTGCAGAACCGCTCGTACCTCCGTAGGTATGCGGGTCGCCCGGCCGTCGCTATGCATGCAGACAAGCGTGATTTGCATGACTACGAGGTTAACACCATCCTTGACGACGTTTTGACGAAGCACAATGGCGGCTCCGCCGATCTTCTCCACGGCTGTTTCCACGGTGACCGTGTCGCCAAGCCGCGCTGGCTTCTGGTAATCGGCGTTGCATGCGCGCACCACGAACACCACATCGGCCTCATTCCTGAGCCGCATCTGATCGATGCCCGCCTGATGCAGCATCTCCGTGCGGGCGCGCTCGGCGAACTTCAGATAATTCGCGTAATAGACGACGCCAGCCGCATCGGTGTCTTCGTAATAGACGCGGAGCGGCCAGCGGTGAACGGCCGCGGCGCTGTACAGGACGCCACGCGTGTCATTCATCGCGCGACTCCACATTCGGATCGCCCGACGCCAGAAGTTCGAGTTGGCGGATATTGCTCGGCGCCGCCAGCCCCAGATGACGGTACGCCCCTTCGGCCAGCACGCGGCCGCGCGAGGTCCGCATCAACAGCCCCTGGCGGATCAGATAGGGCTCGACCACTTCTTCCAGCGTGTCGCGTTCTTCGGACAAGGCGGCGGCGAGCGTTTCGACGCCGACGGGACCGCCGCCATAATTCTTCGCGATGCAGCCGAGGAAACGGCGGTCCAGCGCATCGAGGCCGAGCAGATCGACATCAAGACGCGAGAGCGCGGCATCCGCCACCTTCTCGTCCACCACCTTGTGGCCGTCGACGGCGGCGAAATCGCGCACACGGCGCAACAGACGCCCGGCAACACGCGGCGTGCCGCGCGAACGGCGCGCGATCTCCAATGCACCGTTCGCGGTGATCCCGAGATCGAGGATGCGCGCGCTGCGATCGACGATCGTCGTCAGTTCGCCGGTATCGTAGAAGCTCATATGAAGAAGTATGCCGAAGCGGTCGCGCAGTGGCGTCGTCAGAAGGCCCGAACGCGTGGTCGCCCCCACCAGCGTGAAAGGCGGCAGATCGATCTTCACCGAGCGCGCAGCCGGTCCTTCACCGATCATCAGGTCGAGCTGACGGTCCTCCATCGCCGGATAGAGGATTTCCTCCACCGCCGGGCTCAGGCGATGGATCTCGTCGATGAACAGCACGTCGTTGGGCTGCAGATTGGTGAGGATCGCGGCAAGGTCGCCCGCCTTGGCGATCACCGGGCCCGAGGTGGAGCGGAAGCCCACGCTCAATTCGCGCGCGACGATCTGGGCGAGCGTCGTCTTGCCGAGCCCCGGCGGGCCGGACAACAGCACATGGTCCATCGCCTCGCCACGCAACTTCGCCGCCTGGACCGAGACGCGCAGGTTCTCGCGCACCTTGGCCTGGCCGATGAATTCGGCGAGCGCCTGCGGACGGAGCGAGGCTTCGACATCGTCGCCCGCGATCTGCATGGCGGTGGTCGCGCGTTCAGACACGGGCGCTGCCTCCCGACAGCTGGGCGAGGCCGTCGCGGATCAACACCTCGACCGCTGCGTCGCTGCCCAGCACCTTGGCCGCGCGCACAACCGCCGAATAGGCTTCCGTCCGTCCATAGCCGAGATTGACCAGCGCCGAGACGGCGTCGGCCGCTGCATCCGACGGCTGATCGTTCGAAGCGGCCGCATCGTTCGTCGATTTCAGCGCTTGCGTGGTGAACGGCATGGCAAGGCCCGCGACCTTGTCCTTGAGTTCGGTCATGATGCGCACGGCGAGCTTCGGACCGACGCCCGGTGCGCTGGTAAGCGCCGCACGGTCAGCCGCCGCGATCGCCTGCGCCAACCCTTCCGCCGACAGGACCGACAGGATGGCGAGCGCGAGCTTGGCGCCGACGCCCTGCACGGTCGTCAGCAGGCGGAACGCACCGCGCTCGGCCTCGTCGATGAAGCCGTAAAGGTGGATATGATCCTCACGCACATGGGTTTCGATCGCTAGGCTGACCGTACCGGTCGCGCCGCTGACCGCGCCGATGGTGCGGTTGGAGCAGAACACGAGATAGCCGACCCCGCCGACATCCAGCACGAGCCCCTCCGCCGTGACGGAATCGATCCGTCCCGTCAGTTTCGCGATCAAACCGACGTCTCCGCCGCCGCCACGGCAAACCCAGGCGCGGTGCGATGATGGGCATGGCAGATCGCGATGGCGAGCGCATCGGCCGCATCGGGCTGATCCGCCAGGCATCCGGGCAACAAGGTGCGCACCATCATCTGTATCTGTCCCTTTTCGGCGTGACCGACGCCGACCACAGACTTTTTGACCAGATTCGCAGGGTACTCGGCAACCGGAAGCGCGAAGCGCGCCGGTACCAGGAGCGCGATTCCGCGCGCCTGGCCGAGTTTGAGCGTCGAAACGCCGTTCTTGTTCACGAAGGTCTCCTCGACGGCCGCTTCAGCCGGCGCGAATTCCTCCACGATGCGCGCGAGCCCGTCGTGCAACTGCAACAGCCGCTCGGCGAGCGTCGCGTTCGCGGCGCTTTTGACGATACCGCAGGCGACATAGCTCAGACGATTACCGCGGGACTCAATGATGCCCCAACCGGTCGTTCTCAATCCGGGGTCTATGCCGAGCAAGCGCATCGTCTGTCCGTAACCCCAACCGTAACTTATGGCCGCCTCGTCAGGAACTGAGGCGCGCCATGACCTCTTCCGACACGTCGAAGTTCGCCGAGACGCGCTGCACGTCGTCGTTGTCGTCTAGCGCCTCAAGCAGCTTGAACAGGGTCACGGCCGTGTCCTCGTCGACCGGCACCGTGTTCTGCGGCTTCCAGTCGAGGCGCGCGGATTCGGGATCGCCGAACTTCTTGGTCAATTCGTCGCGCACCGCCGCCAGTTCGTCCGGCGCGCAATAGATATCGTGACCGGATTCGGCATCCGACTCCACATCGGCAGCACCCGCCTCGAGCGCCGCTTCGAACACCGCATCGGCATCGCCCGCCGAGGCCGGATAGTGGATCGCGCCGACACGATCGAACATGAAACTGACCGCGCCGTTTTCGGCGAGGTTACCGCCGAGCTTGCCGAAGGTGGAGCGTACGTCGGACGCCGTGCGGTTGCGGTTGTCGGTCAACGCCTCGACGATGACGGCGACGCCGCCCGGACCGAAGCCCTCGTAGCGGACCTCTTCGTAGTTCTCCGCGCCATCGCCGCCGGCCGCGCGCTTGATCGCGCGATCGATATTGTCCTTGGGCATGTTGGCCTGACGCGCCGCCTGGATGGCCGCGCGCAGGCGCGGGTTGGACGCCGGGTCGGGCAACCCGGTCTTCACGGCGACGGTGACTTCACGGATGAGCTTCGCAAACTGGCGCGCGCGTTTCGCATCCTGCGCGCCCTTGCGATACATGATGTTCTTAAATTGGGAATGACCTGCCATTTTCGCACTTTACCGATGGGGGAGTGTCCGAATCGGTGGCATAGCACGAATCGCACGCACGGACTACAGCCCGAGAGCTAACAATCCAATATGGCAAGAATGGGGCTGATTCGCAGGGAAGCGGCGGCCTAAACGGGGATCATCCGTAGCCGCCCGATGAAACGTTGACGCTCGCCCCGGCGCTCGGGTCATATGGCGAACGTCGAGCCGCGACGGGGGGATATCACGATGTTCAGGACGGGGTGTTATCGCGCACCCGAAACCGGCGCGGGCAGCGCGCCGGCAAGCCTCCCCGCGCCCGCCGCCAAGATCACCGCGCCGCGCTCCGGCTTCAGCATCGGCTTTCGGATTGTCGTCCTCGTCGTCATCGGCATCGCGATGATCGTGGGCCTCGCCCTGGTCGGAGAATCGCGCCTCAGCTCCGTTGCAGCCGATAGCCGCGAGCAGCGCCAGGCGATCGAGTCCGACCGGGCCGAGATCGACCAAACGCTCGCCGCGCTGCGACGCGCCGAAACAACCAGTGCGGGCTATCTTGCCGCGTTCGGCCGCGCGGGCGACGCCATCCTCGCCGGCCGCTCAACCTCGGCCGCCGCCGATCTCGCCGAGCGCGCCCTCACCGATTTCGCCCAGTCGCTGCGGCCGTTGGATGCCGCCAATCGTTCCTTTGCCGTCTCGCTCGCCAAGTCCGCCCATCTGCAGCCCTGGGACGAAAGCGTCGATAACCAACAGGAAACGGCCTTCATCGCGGCGGCGCGTGACCGCATCCAGGCGATGCTCAAGATCACGCAGGACCTGCCCGCCGGGCTTGCCAGCGTGGTGCTCGACAACCAGGCGACGACGGCGAACATACGCAGCGGCAACATCGCTGACGCGCGCGAGATTTTCCGCTCGCGCCAAGCGTCCAGGGTCGCGGCGTTCGATCAATCGCTGCAATCGCTTGATACCGCGCTGGTGGATTTCGGTCAGGCGTTGGCCGAGCGGCATACATCGCTGCTGCGCGCCACCGACGCCGAGGCGGAGGATCGTTACGACAGCCTGTATTCGTCGTTCCGCCTGCAGTTCATCTTGCTCACGCTCGTGCTGTGCGCGGGTGCCGTGCTGATCGCGATCCACGGGCTCGCGATCCCGCTCGCCGATCTGACGGCCGCTGCCTCGCGCCTCGCCGACGGTCATTTCGAGGAACCTGCCACCGTGCTCGGCCGGCGCGACGAGATCGGCCGGCTGTCGCGCGCCCTGGAGCGCATCCGCGAAACCGTTTGGGCGGCAAGGCAATCCGACGAACAGCAAAACAGCCAGGACCGCGAAGCACGCGAGGCCGAACGCCTCGAACGCAACACGATGGAGCGCGAGATCCAGGCGTTGCGCAAGGACCGCGAGCGGCTGGAAAAGGAATTGGCCGCGCAAGCCCAGTCCCAGGTTTCGCTGGAGGCGCTGGAGCAGGTCCGCACCGACGCCCAAACCCAGATGCAGGCGGCCGAGGCCCAGCACAAGCAGGCGCTCGATGCGGCCCACGCAGAGATCGCGCGCCTGAAGGCGGACCTGGAGCAGAAACCCGACATCGATCCGGCCACGCAAGAGGCGCTCACCAAGGCCGAAGCCGAAATCGCGCGCCTCAAGATCCAGGCCGAACACCAAAGCACCAACGCGATCGCCGATACCAAGAAACATCAAGCCGCCATCGCCCAGGCCCAATCCGAGATCCATCGCCTGATCGACGAGATCCAGGCTCTGCGTACCGCGCAAGGAGGCGGCAGCGCCTTGGCCGAAGCCGAGGCGGAGATCGCCCGGCTCAAGGAACAGGTCGAACGCCAGGGTGCCAGCAATGTCGCGCGCGAGATGCGCCACCAGAACAGCATCGATCAGGCCGAGGCCGAAATCGCGCGCCTGCGCAACGAACAGATGCGCGACCGCAAGGCTGCGGCCGACGCCCAAGCCGAACGCGAACACTTAGCGCACGCGGCGCAAGCCACCGCCGCCAAGCAGGAGAAACTGCGCGCGCTGACGTCGGCACTCGCGCTCGAAAAACAGAGGCACGAGGACGAACTCGCGGAACTGCGCGCCGTGCATGCGCGCGAAACAGCAGAGATCGAGAACCGCCTAGCCGAACAGCAGGCCGACCGCGTACGCGTCGTCAACGAGCTGATCAATGGGTTCGAAACCTCGATTGCCAATGCGGTTGCCACCGTGCAGACCGCGTCGCACGATCTCGTCGCCGCCTCCAGCCGGATCGGCGAGAACACCGAACACACCGGCCGCCAACGCACCGAAATCTCCGCCCGTGCCGCGCGTGCATCCACCAGTATCCACAGCGCGGCCGTGGCGGTTGAACAGCTTTCAACGGCGTTCGATGATCTCACTCAGCAACTGGGGCAATCGGTCAACGCTGCGGGCGGCGCGAACGCATCGGCGCGTGTCGTCATTGAGGCGGTCCAGACGCTCGAGGCCGCCGCCGGGCGCATGAAGGACGCGGACATCGCGATCACCGACCTCGCGGAACGGACCAACATGTTGTCGCTTAATGCCAGCATCGAAGCGGCCAAGGCGGGCGACGCGGGCAAGGGCTTCGTCCTCGTCGCAGCCGAGATCAAATCGCTCGCCAACCGTACCCAGCGCACGGGCAAGGAACTGAGCGAGCGCATCAACGCGGTGAACGCGGCCGCTGGTTCGGTACGCTCCGCCTTCGCCGGCGTGAACACCCTGCTCGGCGAGCTTGATACCCTCACCGCCAAAGCAGCACGCCTAGTCGCGCAGCAAGGCATCTCGGCGCGCGGCATCGTGGCCAACGTCCATTCGGCCGCCGAGGGCACCGATAGCGTCAACCGTGCGGTGGACGAAACGACGCAGACGGCCGAAGTCTCGGCCCGCATCGTCGCGATGGCGCAATCGGCCGCACGCGCACTGGATATCCAGGCGCAGGCGCTGCGCCGCGAGATCGACGAGCTCCTCGCCGCGATCCGCTCGGCGTAGAGAGCCTTACGTCGGATTGAAGGAGTCTTAGGACGTCGCGATCAACTCGCCGCCGATGCGGAGCGGCCGGCACGCGGTCGCGAGCCCGGTCGCGTCGTCGGTTTCGACCAGCACGGCGCACACCGTCCCTTCCCCTTCGGCAGGCTCCAGCTTCTCGCCCGGCATCTTGCGTACGAAGCGCGCAACGGCGGCTTCCTTCTTCATGCCGATCACGGAATTGTAGTCGCCGCACATGCCGGCGTCGGTCTGATAGGCCGTGCCGCCCGGCAGCACGCGGGCGTCCGCCGTCGGGATATGCGAATGCGAACCGACCACCATCGAGACACGACCGTCGAGATAGACCCCCATCGCGGTCTTCTCGCTGGTCGCCTCGGCGTGGATGTCAACCACGATGGCATCGAGACCAGCGCCCAGGCGATGATTGGCGAGCGCGCTTTCGACGGAGGCGAAGGGATCGTCCAACGGCTCCATGAACAGCCGCCCCATGACCTGGACGACAAGCGCGCGTTTGCCGCCCTTGGTTTCGGCGATCACCGAACCGGAGCCCGGCGTGAGCTTCGGATAATTGTTGGGCCGCAGCAGGCGCGGTTCGCGTGTGATGAAGTTGACGATCTCGCGCTGGTCCCAGGCGTGGTTGCCGAGGGTGACCACATCGATCCCGGCCTCGAAGAATTCGTTGCAGATCTTTTCGGTGATGCCGAAACCGTGCGCGGCATTTTCACCATTGGCGATCATCAGATCCGGTGCATGACGCTCACGGATCGCCTCCAACGCGTTCAGCACCGCGACGCGCCCCGACTTTCCGACGATGTCACCGAAATAGATGATCTTCATTCCGCTCCCAATTTCATGAATTGCCGCGTGCCCTCTTCGGGCTACTTGTTACGCCACGAGACGGCGCGGCACAAAGCGGCGCGCCTGCGCCTCGGTCAGGATCCAGTCGAGCGGCTGGTCGAAGGTCTCGTGCGGCACGTCGTCGCGCTTCTGCCCTTCAAACGCGACCCCCACGGTCAGGTACGGCGGATCGCGGCGCAGCAGGCGAAGCTGTTCGATGGTGCGGTCGTAGTAACCGCCGCCATATCCCAGGCGGTAGCCCTCCTCATCGAACGCCAGGAGCGGCACGAGGGAGATATCCGGCGTGGCGGGCGGACAGTCCGGCCCGGGTTCGGGGATGCCGAAGCTCGAAACGATGAACGGCATACCCGGCCGCCATACGCGGAAGGTCAGCGGCATGTGTTTCACAGTGACCACCGGAAGCACGCAGACACAGCCGCGCTCAAACAGCGCCTCGATCGTCGGTTTGATGTCGAACTCCTCCCCCACCGGCCAGAAGGCGGAGACCACCGTACCCTTGGGGGGCGCGAAGGTTTCGAGGAAACGGTCGCGCACCGCGCGCGCGGCGGCCGCCGCATCAATGCGCGCGACCAGTTGCGCGCGCTCCGCAAGAGCCTGTTTGCGCAAGGCGCGCTTGAAAAGGCGTAAATCCATGGTCCCGAAACAAAGGAAGTTTGTGGAGAGGTGGGTAGGCCGCGAGAACCGTTGAAGTCGATATCCTCCTAGGCCCTACGGTCTAGGTGGGCGCCGTATACCAAGCCCTAAGACTTGGCAGGGACAGCTCCCTTTGGAAGCGAATCGGCCCTGGGGAATTGCACTTCGTGACGAGAGCCGCAGCTTACCCGCCCTTAAACTAGGCTCGTTCCAGACGGTCGGCAATGCCTTCGATCCGACTCGCCAGCTTGTCGAGATCGCCGATCGCCATGGCGGCGGCAGCGACCGTGGGGCCGCGCCGTTCATTGCGCAGCACGTCGAGTTCCGTATAGACCTCGGACAATTCGTCGGCGACCAGCAGCGAAGCCATCACCAGAAGCCGTGCATCGCCGACCTGGCCGACGGCGGCGACCAGTTCCACGACGCGCTTGTCGATATATTGCGACAACCGCGCGAGATGGGCTTCCTGCCCGTCATCGCACGCGATCTCATACTTGCGTCCGTTGATGGTGACCGCAACTTTCGCCATCTCTCTCACTGCCGGGCCAACGCCCGACCCCCCATCGGTTGTTGGCCGGGAGCCTAATCCTGCAGGATGGCTTTGACCCGGCCGATCGCGGCGTCGAGACGTGCCGACACGACCTTGTTGGTTTCCTTCAGACGGCCGATTTCAGCACGTGCCGCATCGAGTTCGTTCGCCACCGCGCCTTGCCCGTCCACCTTGTCCGCGCGCGACTCGATGGCCCGCTCAAGACGGTCCATGGCCGCGTCCAAACGCGACTTGGCGTGCTGCATACTGGCTGTTGGGTCGTTGGGCATAGTCGTCACGGGGCCTGACTTCCGTGTCAAATATGGGGCACCTTACGGTGCGTCGGGCGAATCCGTCAACAGCTACAGGCCTCTAGAGGCGTTTTTTTACCTAAAAAATAGCCAGTTGACGATAAGGTCGCCAAATCCGATTTTGTGGTGCAACAGGCCCTTTTTCCCCCTGTCTTTACTAACGGAGGATCGACCATCCATGCGCGTCGCCATTAACGGATTTGGACGCATTGGGCGTCTCGTATATCGCGCCATTCTCGAATCCAAACGCAATGATCTCGAAGTCGTCGCCATCAACGACTTGGGACCCGCGTCCACCAACGCGCACCTGCTGAAGTACGATTCCGTGCACGGCATCTATCCGGGCGACGTGAAGGCGACCGACGACACCATCGACGCCGGCCAGGGCCCGGTGAAGATCACAGCCGAACGCGATCCGGCGAAACTGCCGTGGAAGACGCTCGGCGTCGACATCGCGCTCGAATGCACCGGCATCTTCACCAGCAAGGCGAAGGCCGGCGCACACCTCGAAGCGGGCGCCAAGCGCGTGCTGATCTCGGCCCCTGCCGACGATGCCGATCTCACCGTCGTGTTCGGCGTCAATGACGACAAGATCACCAAAAGCCACACGATCCTGTCGAACGCGTCGTGCACCACCAACTGCCTGGCGCCCGTGGCGCACGTGCTGAACCAGGCGGTCGGCATCGAGCGCGGCTTCATGACGACCGTGCATTCCTACACCGGCGACCAGGTGACCGTGGACACGCTGCACAAGGACCTGCGCCGTGCGCGTGCCTCCGCGGTCTCCATGATCCCGACCTCGACCGGTGCAGCGCGCGCCATCGGCCTCGTGCTGCCCGAGCTCAAGGGCAAGCTCGACGGCAGCGCCGTGCGCGTGCCGACGCCGAACGTCTCGATGATCGATCTCACCTTCGTCGCCAAGAAGCAGACGAATGTGAAAGAGGTCAATCAGGCGATCCAGAAGGCAGCGACCCAGGGTCCGCTCCAGGGCATCCTCGGCTACACCGACCAGCCGTTGGTCAGCCACGACTTCAACCACGATGCGCACTCGTCCGTTTTCGACAGCCTGGAAACCCAGGTGCTCGACGGCAATTTCGTGCGCGTTCTGTCGTGGTACGACAACGAATGGGGCTTCTCCAACCGCATGCTCGACACCGCGGGCGCGATCGGAAAGACGCTCTAAGAGACGACACGTAACGGCGGCGGCGTGGGGAAGCCCTCACGCCGCCGTTTTCGTTGAGGCGGACATCCGGATGCATTCGATCATCTCCGTTTCCGATCTGTCCAAGACCTACAAGTCGGGCTTCAACGCGCTCAAAAGCGTAAACCTCGACATCCGTAGGGGTGAGATCTTCGCCCTCCTCGGTCCTAACGGCGCCGGCAAGACCACGCTGATCAACATCATCTGCGGCATCGTGGTGCCGAGCACCGGCCATGTCGCCGCCGACGGCCATGACGTGGTCAGCGACTATCGCGCCGCGCGCACTAAGATCGGCCTGGTGCCGCAGGAACTGACCACCGACGCCTTCGAATCCGTCTGGGGGACCACCACCTTCAGCCGCGGCCTGTTCGGCAAGCCGCGTAACGACGCCTATATCGAGAAGGTGCTGAGGGACCTGTCCCTGTGGGACAAGAAGGACAACAAGATCATGACGCTGTCGGGCGGCATGAAGCGCCGCGTCATGATCGCCAAGGCTTTGTCGCACGAACCCGCCATCTTGTTCCTGGACGAGCCGACCGCCGGCGTCGACGTCGAACTGCGCCGCGACATGTGGCAGATGGTGCGCGGCTTGCGCGAGACCGGCGTCACCATCGTGCTGACCACACACTATATCGACGAAGCCGAAGAGATGGCCGACCGCATCGGCATCATCAACAAGGGCGAGATCATGCTGGTCGAGGAGAAGCGCGAACTGATGCGCAAGCTCGGCAAGAAGCAGCTCACGCTGCAATTGCAGAACCGCATCGAGGCCGTGCCCGCCGCGCTATCCGACTTCAACCTCACCATCGCCGACGACGGACACGCGCTGGTCTATACCTACGATACCCAATCCGAGCGCACCGGCATCGGCACGCTGCTGACCACCGTGCGCGACGCCGGCATCGTGTTCCGCGACGTCAACACGACGCAGAGCTCGCTCGAGGACATCTTCGTCAGCCTGGTGAGCACGCGCCAATGAGCATCAATTTCTACGCCATTCGCGCGATCTACATCTTCGAGATGTCGCGCACCGCGCGCACGCTGATGCAAAGTATCCTGGCGCCGGTGATTTCCACCTCGCTCTATTTCGTCGTCTTCGGTTCGGCCATCGGCGGGCGCATCAACCAGATCGACGGCATCGATTACGGCGCCTTCATCGTCCCCGGCCTGATCATGCTGCTGCTGCTGACCGAAGGCATCTCCAACGCTTCCTTCGGCATCTATTTCCCGAAATGGAGCGGCACGATCTACGAGATCCTGTCAGCGCCCATCTCGGCCTTCGAGATCGTGGTGGGTTATGTCGGCGCGGCGGCAACCAAGTCGCTGATCCTGGGGCTCCTGGTGTTCGTCACTTCGCGCTTCTTCGTTTCCTACGAGATCGCGCATCCGTTCTGGATGGTCGCCTTCCTGCTGCTGACCTCGCTGACCTTCTGCCTGTTCGGCTTCATCATCGGGCTGTGGGCCGACGGCTTCGAGAAGTTGCAGATCATCCCGCTGCTGATCGTCACCCCGCTCACCTTCCTCGGCGGCAGCTTCTATTCCATCGCCATGCTGCCACCCTTCTGGCACCAGGTCTCGCTGCTCAACCCGGTAGTCTATCTGATCAACGGATTCCGCTGGACCTTCTTCGGCTTCGCCGACGTCCATATCGAGATCAGCGCGACCGTGACCTTCGCCTTCCTGGTGATCTGCTTCGCCACCGTGTGGTGGATCTTCAAGACGGGCTACAAGCTCAAGAACTGACGCTCAGCCTGCTTCCGCCTATTTCGGGCAATCGGCGTGCGGAGGTAGCGGCTCCAGCCCGTTCATCGTCGCGATGTCCGACCAATAACGGCTGCGGCGCAACTGGCACTCGAAGAATTCATAGCGGAATTTTTCCTTGCCCGGCTGTGCCTCGGGCCACGCCTGTTCGAAGAACAGGACCGCCCGTGCATAATGGCCGCTATAGATCAGATCGAGCATGACCTCCCACAGGCGCGGCTCGTAATTGGCAGCCATTTGCGGATCGTTCGGATAGGCCGGATCGGGCGGCCCCCAACGATCGCTGTGCACGATCTCGTCAGCCGCCTCGGAGAGTTCGTCTTCCGAAATCTGCGGCGCACGCATGAGGTCGGGCGCCAGGCGGTAATGGCCATCGCGATACTTGAAGGTAATGGCGGGCATCGGCGATTCGGCGAACGAGGTGTACCAATAGGCGAAGGTGACATCGGCCGAAAGCGCCTCCAGGTCCGGTTCGCCATCGACATTGCGGAATGTCGTCCCGGCATCGCGTGTATCGAGTTCGGCGATCTCGTGAATCTCGGTGCCCATCGAGAAAACATAATGGGTGAAGCAGCAATGCGCGCCGCCGGAGAACCCCTCGATCAAAAGGTCGGGAATGCCGTCGTTGGTCATATCGGCGCCGACGGAGATTTCGGGTGCGTAACCGGCGCGCGCTCGCTGGCCGAACTTGTAGCGTTCGCCGCCGATGACCCGCAGGACCGCGTTGCCGCGGCGGATCGTGACCCGCTCTTCGCCCGCGTTTTCGTTGACGCTCCGCTCCACCTGATAGCCGCCGATGCGATGGGTCTCGCGCGAGATCCATCCGTTTTGCGATTTGGCCTCCTCCGCCCGGGCAGGCGATGGGACAAACAGCGCGAGCGTGAACAACAAGGCGACGAGACGGAACGCGATATAGAACATGAGGGCCATTATGGCAGCGCGGAGCGACATTGTCTTTGCCCCGTACAAACGCTAAGTCAGCACGCATGGCCAACGACGCACCCTGCCGCCTGTATCTCGTCACCCCGCCGAAGCTTGAGCCGGCGAGCTTTGCTGAGACCTTGGCGCTGGCGCTCGATGCCGGCGATGTCGGCTGCGTGCAGCTTCGCCTGAAGGACATCGCCAGGGACGAGATCGCACGCGCGGCCGAAATCCTGGCCCCCGTCGCCCAAAGCCGCGACGTCGCCTTCCTGATGAACGATTTCCCCGACCTCGCACGCGAGACCGGCTGCGACGGCGTCCATGTCGGCCAGGAGGATGCGAGCTACGACGATGCGCGCCGCATCGTCGGGCCGGACTGCGTCGTCGGCGTCACCTGCCATGCGTCCCGCCACCTCGCCATGGAGGCCGCCGAGAAAGGCGCCGACTATGTCGCCTTCGGCGCGTTCTTCCCCACGGCGACCAAGGACGCCAAGGGAAAGGCCACGCCCGATATCCTGTCGGCCTGGAGCGAGATGACCACCGTGCCGTCGGTCGCCATCGGCGGCATCACAGCTGAGAATTGCGCCCCCCTCGTCCAGGCGGGCGCGGATTTCCTGGCTGTCGTCTCGGCGGTGTGGGACCACCCGAAAGGCCCGGCCGCGGCCGTACAGGGCTTCAATAAGGCGATCGCGGCGGCCCGACCTTAAACTTGGCCTAAGGTTTCCGGCGGTTCGGGGCGGCCTTAAACGGTCCTTGGGGCCCGCCTTGCCCCTGCAATATTCAAATGTTAGCTTCCGCGCCCGCCGGACCTCCCGGCGATCCAATTCACATTGCGAAGTCAGGCAGAGCGGCACGCGCCATGAAAATCACGGGCAATTCGATCAAGGTTGGTTACGTCCTCGATTACGAGGGCAAGCTGTGGCGCGCCATGAAGACGCAGCATACGCATCCCGGCAAGGGCGGCGCCTTCATGCAGGTCGAATTGCGCGACATCCGCGCGGGCACCAAGCAGAACGTCCGCTTCCGTTCCGCCGACACGGTCGAACAGGTCGCGCTGGAGTTCAAGGATTTCCAGTTCCTCTATAAAGAGGGCGACGCCTACACCTTCATGAATACCGAAACCTACGACCAGATCTCGCTGGGCGCGGACATGCTGGGCGAAGATCAGGTCCCGTACCTGACCGACGGCATGATGGTGAAAGTCGAAAGCTTCGAAGACAGCGTGATCGGCGTGACCCTGCCCCAGATGGTGACGCTCGAAATCGTCGAGGCCGATCCCGTGGTGAAGGGCCAGACCGCCGCATCGTCCTACAAGCCCGCCAAGCTGTCGAACGGCGTGCAGACGTCGGTGCCGCCCTATATCGAGGCGGGCACGCGCGTGATCATCCGCACCGAAGACGGCTCCTACGTCGAACGTGCGAAAGACTGACCGGTCGTGGCACTCCGTTCCGCTCTCCTCAATGTCATGACCAAGGCGGCCCGCACGGCCGCCGTCCGTTTGAAGCGCGACTATGGCGAGGTCGATCAGCTCCAGGTCTCGCGCAAAGGCCCTGCTGACTTCGTCACCGCCGCCGACGAGCGCACCGAAAAGATCCTGCGCAGCGAGCTTGAACGCGCACGCCCCGATTACGGCTTCCTCATGGAGGAAGGCGGCAGCGTCGCCGGCAAGGACCCGGCCAAGCGTTGGATCATCGATCCCATCGACGGCACCACCAACTTCGTGCACGGCATCGCGCATTTCGCCATGTCGGTGGCGCTCGAGGACAACGGCGAGATCGTCGCCGGCATGGTGTTCGATCCGATCAACGAATTGATGTTCACCGCCGAGAAAGGCCAGGGCGCCTACCTCAACGAACGGCGGCTGCGCGTCTCCAAGCGCGAACGTATGGACGTGTCGCTGTTCGCCACCGGCATTCCTTTCATGGGGCGCGGCAGCGACGCCGAGCACAATCTGTTCCTCGCCCAGATGAAGGCCGTGATGTCGGTCTCGTCCGGCATCCGCCGCTTCGGCTCGGCCGCGCTCGATCTCGCCTTCGTCGCCGCCGGGCGCTACGAGGGCTTCTGGGAACATGGCCTCAAGCCGTGGGACATCGCCGCCGGCATCCTGCTGGTGCGCGAAGCAGGCGGCATGGTCACCGAGATCAACGGCGGCGACAAAATGCTGACCAGCGGCTCGGTCCTCGCCGCCAACCCGATGATCCACGGCCCGCTCGGCGAGATCATCCGCAAGGCGAAGGCCTGAGGCGCGGGAGGCGGTGAAGCGATGAGCGAGCGACGCCCTGCCGTTCCCCTGCAGTCCGTGATCGACCCGGCCGGCTGGCGCGCCGCCGAGGTGAAACAAGCCTCGATCTTCCCGCTCGACGATGGACATATCGCTGAGCTCGATGCGGCACTTGCTTCGGTCGAGCGCAAGGGCGTGGCAATCGAAAACATCACCCAGGCCGATTTTCCGCTCGACCGGCTGGCCGCGCTGATGGGCGAGATCCGCCGCACGCTGATGGACGGGCTTGGTTTCGTGCTGATGCGCAACTTCCCGGTCGAACGTTATTCGCGCCGCCAGGCCGTTGCCGCCTATTGGGGCCTCGGGACCTATCTCGGCTCCGCCGTCATGCAGAACGCACTCGGCCACATGCTGGGACATGTGAAGGACCTGGGCCACGACAAGAACGATCCCAACTACCGCAACTACCACACCAGCCAGGACATCGACTTCCACGCCGACAAGTGCGACATCGTCGGCCTGCTCTGCCTGCAGACCGCGAAGGCGGGCGGCGAGAGCCGTATCGTGTCCTCCATCACCGTATATAACGAAATGCTAAAGCGCCGCCCCGATCTGGTGGCCGAGATGGTGAAGCCGCTCTACCGCGACCGCCGCGGCGAGGTGCCGGCCGGCAAGGAGCCGTGGTATACGCTGCCCATGTTCTGCTTCCAGGACGGTTATCTGAGCGTGCGCGGCGGCAGCCTGTTCGTGAAGTCGGCCCAGCGCTTCGCCGAGGTGCCGCGCCTGAGCCCGGCCCAGTTGGAGGCGCTCGATCTGCTGCAGGAACTGTCGATCGAATGCAGCCTCGATATGGATTTTCATCCGGGTGACATCCAGTTCCTGCACAATCACGTCATCCTCCACGCGCGCACCGAATATGAGGATTGGCCGGACGAAGGCCGCAAGCGTCACCTGCTGCGGCTGTGGCTCAACACCGATTCGGCAGGATCGGTCCAAGGCATCCGGCGCCCGCTGACGCCGGAATTCGCCGAGGCGGTCAAAGGCGTCGTCATCGAGACCGCGCGACCCAACGTTCCCTTGGATGCCGAATAGAACACCTGAACGGTTTCGAACAATTTTGAATAATTTTGCGCCGGGGCTTGGCAGAGCACTCGGCCACGCCGAAAATAGGCCGTGCAATTCTTCAACAAAGTTTACGAAGCGGTCTTCCGTAAAAGCGCGCTCCGGGTGTTCCGGCACCGGGCCTATGCGATTTATCTGGTCACCGATTTCCTGTCCAACATCGGCCAGTGGGCCTTTCGCGTGGGCGTGGGCTGGCTGGCCTGGGAACTGACCCATTCCGGCTTCTGGCTGGGCGTGGTCGCCATGATGGCGGCACTGCCCTTCTTCACCATCCTGCCGATCGCCGGCGCGCTGGCCGACCGGACCAACAAGCTCAGCATCATCAAGTCGACGCGCACCATGGGCATCGCGCTGACCATGGTGCTGTTCGCGCTCACGGTCACCGATACGATCAACATCTATATCCTGTGCGTGCTGACCTTCTTCATCGCGGTGAACCAGACCTTCACTCAGCCGGTCCGCATGACCATGGCCCCATCCCTGGTGCCGACCGACGACATCGCGCCCGCCATCGGCATCAATGCCGGCATGCAAAGCTCCGCCCGCTTCCTTGGCCCCACCATCGGCGGCGTGATGATCGCCACGCTCGGCGTCTCGTCGGTCTTCATCCTCAATTCGTTCTCGTTCGCCATTGCCGTGGTCGGGCTGATGAACATCGAGCTCAAGTTCGACGAACGCAGCACGGGGGCACGCTCCAGCCTGCTCATCGAACTGATGGAGGGTGTGCGCTACGCCTTCAGGCACGAGACCATCGGACCGATGATCACCATCCTGTTCATCGTCTCGATCTCGACTCGCGCCTTCCTCGAACTGTTCCCGGGCTTCAACGACCAGATCTTCAACATGGGTCCACAGGGCCTCGGCACGTTGATGAGCGCGGTCGGCGTCGGCGGCCTCTGCGGTTCCATCTTCATCTCCAACTTCTCGCGCTCGAAGGCGCTGTTCTTCCTCTCCTTCCTTCTGATGGGGACAACGGCGCTGCTCGCCATCCTGTTCGCCTGGACCGACACGTTCGAGGTCGCGGTAGGCGCGGTGGTCGGGCTCGGCTTCTGCATCACCTGCTGGCAGTCAACCACCACCGTGCTGATCCAGACCAGCGTGGAAGGAAGCATGCGCGCCCGCGTGATGAGCATCTACGCGCTCACCTTCCGCGCCTGCTCCAGCCTGGGCGCGATGATCATGGGCGCGGCGTCGCACTATGTCGGCCTCCAGAAGCCGGTGATCGCGGGCGGCGTGGTCGCGATCGTGGTGCTGCTCGCCTATGTGCCCAAGATGAAGACGCTGGGCGCAGCCTTCGAAGCCAGCATGGCGGCGATGGCGAAGAAAAGAGAAGCCGCATCCGAGACCTGATCGAAGCCGTCATGCCCGGGCTTGTCCCGGGCATCCACGTTGGAGGCGCGTCTGCGCCGATATGAGTCTTTTCGCGCTATCGCGCTTTCGTGGATGGCCGGGTCTGGGCCCGGCCATGACGACTATGTTTACGTGCTCCCTACGCCGCCGCCCCGGCTCTCACAAACTCATCGACCGGTTTGCCGTCCACCACATCGGGGGCGGTGCCGCGCACGGTGGTACGCACGACGACGCGCGGATATTTCGCCTCGTCGAACGGACGCTGGCGATGCACGACGCGGCGATTGTCCCAGCACACCAAATCGCCCTGACGCCAGCGGTGCGTATGCACGAAACGGTCCTGCGTCGCGAAGTCCATCAGTTCCGCGAATAGGGCTTGCGAGTCCGCCTCGCCCCAGCCGACGACGCAGGTCGCCTGACTGCCGACATACATCGCAGGCCGCCCCGTCTCCTCATGCACGCGCACCATGGGATGGAACACGGGCGGCCATTTCGCCCGCTCCTGCGGGCTGAGCAAGCGCCCGGTCTTCGCGCGCGACGTCTGCATGTCGTGCATCACGACCTTGCCCTCCAGGATCGCGCGTCTGTCCGCGCTCAATTCGTCGTAGGCCGCGCGCATGTCGGCCCACTGCGTCTCGCCGCCCTCCATATCGGCGGCGATGACGCGGCCGTTGAGGAAGGAGAATTTGGCGGCGGCCGGAAAATACGCGCTGTCGGAATGCCAGAGCTGATTGGCACGCAGAAAACGCGATTTGAGCGAGCCCGGATCGCGCAAGCCCCCGTCCTCGTCCACATTGCCGAGGTTCGCGATGAACTTGGTGGGATCGATCAGATCTTCTTCCAGCGGGCCGAAGCGAAGCGAGAACGCGACCTGCTGCGCATCGCTCAGCATCTGATCGGGGAAAACGAGCACGCCGTGCTCCAGCCACGCCGCACGGATCTCGGCGACCGTGGCGTCACTCAGCGTTTCGCGGAGGTCCAGCCCACGTATCTCCGCGAAGAACGTATTCCCGAGCCGTTTGACGCTCAGCGACATCGCTCTACTCGGCGGCAGCCTTCTGCCCATTTTTGTTTTTCTGGGCGTGCAGCGCCTGGAAGCGTTCGTATTCGTTGACGCCCTTGCCGTCGATCACATCCGGCGCGGTGCCGGCGACGACGGAGCGGAACACGACGCGCGGATATTTCGCCTCGTCGAACGGACGCTGGCGATGCACGACGCGGCGGTTGTCCCAGCAGACGAAATCCCACTGCGCCCATTTGTGGTCGTAGATGTATTTGTCCTGGGTCGCGTGCTGCATCAGTTCGATGAACAGCTTCTTGCTTTTCATGTCGTCGTCCCAGCCGACGACACGTGTCGCCTGGCTGCCGACATACATGATCTTCTTGCCCGTCTCCTCGTGGATGCGGGTCATGCGGTGAAAGACCGGCGGCCATTTCTTGCGCTCGTCCGGATCGAGCACGCGGCCCGTGACCGAACGCGAGGTCTGCATGTCGTGCTCCGCGACCAGGTCGTCGATCGCATCGCGCTTGCTCTGCGGCAGGTCTTCGTAGGCCGCCTGCATATCGGCCCATTGCGTGTGCCCGTCCGGCATCTTGGGATCGATGATGCGGCCGTTGAGGAAGGACAACATGGCGGGGGCGGCGAAATAGGCGCTGTCGGAATGCCAGAGCTGGTTCGCGCGCAGGAACTTCGACTGTTCCGAATTGGGATCGCGGATCGAACCGTCGGCATTGAGGTTGCCGAGCGGCGCCACGAAGGCGTTGTCGTCGCGCAGATTGTGTTCCAGCGCGCCGAAGCGTTTGGAATAGGCGATCTGCTCCTCATTGGTGAAGCGCTGATCGCGGAACAGGAGCACGCCGTGCTCCATCCAGGCGCTGCGGATCTCGGCGATGGTATCGTCGGAGACGTCCGAGCGCAGATCGATGCCGCTCACTTCAGCGAAGAAGGTCCGGCCCAGCCGTTTCACCTGCAATGGCATTTTTCTTAATCCCGCTTAATGAAGCCTGTTGTTGATCAAATGTACGCGTGGCACGCTAGCCGTTCAATAAGCCCGTCGCGGGCTTTGACTGGCTAGGATGTCGGATTCTGACTCCGGCGGTTGAGGGTTCAATTCCCTCCGCCCCAGCCAATCCTCCTCCCACCGTCATGGCCAGGCTTGATCCGGCCATCCATCTTAAGCGGCCTTAGCCGCGATAGAACATCTGCCTTCTAAGCAGTGGCTTTATCCAAATATGCGGAAATCTGTGTTTTTCTGTGCATCGCCGCCGCAACCCCGCAGATTTCCTCGCCTTCACGCTCCACGAAAAGCACGTCGTCTGTGCATGATCTCCGCATCGTCTGTGCATCCTCTGTGCACGATCTGTGCATCCTCTCCGCATCTTTCGTGCATTTTCGTGCATCCCGGCCTCGAAAATGCCAAAGGCCGACATCTCCGGCCTTCCTTCCAAATCGAGCCAATCGGCTGGTCCCACCGCCCCTTCATCCTGGGCGTGTCGATAGATGAGACGACATCACCGGTCCACCAACAGTAGCCTACGGATTTAGGCGTTAACCTTCAAGAATTTAATTCCAGATTCTCGGTCAAACATGCGGTGGCCCGCGCACCGGCTGATGCGCGGGCCACACCGCCTCATGGTCACACCAAGCCTTATGACTGGCGAACAATGCGCCGCATGATCATCGTGCGGGCCGTATAGCCGAAGATCGCGGCCCCGAACCAGCCGAGCAGGATGCGTGCGGCACGCAAGACTTCGACGTCGACATAATGCGAACCGCCGAAATGCCAGTTCGCAATGGCGATACCGATCACCATACCGATCGCCGCGGCACTGAACACCACGGCGAGTGCTTTTGCGTTGGACATCTGCACCCTCCGTTCCTGTTGAGTCCAAACCGGAAACCGGCCGACCCGCAGTTTCGGTTCCGCAGTTCAGCCCGATGTGAAGACGGCATAAGGATGAGGAGGTGTGGGGGAGGCTCAGGTGGAGGATCGCGCCGCCGTGATCCGATCAGTGCCAGGTACGCCCGTATTGCGCGAGCAGCTTATCGAACTTCCGGATGAGCGATTGCCAGGCGTCGATATCCTCGGCTTTGCCGGCAAGCGTCGCTTGGCGGAGATAGGCGAGCGCCTCTTCCTTGCGCGCGAGGATGCTGCGGGCCGTGTCGTCGGCACTTGCCTGCGGATATCGCGTTGCCATGGGATTGCCCTGAAAGATCGCCCGTTGTCCTATGGATCGCCTAGATCGGGCTTGATTCGATGAAGGCGTCAACAAAAACGTCGCAAACCTTTGGCTAACCCCCCGAAACAACGTTGTAAAAGACATCGACAGGCGACATCCATGGGTGGTAAGCCCACGTCCTGGGGCCTCTAAAGGATGCGACTAAGCGATAACGCTAGGCGGAAATAGGGTTTCCCGTCGCTGGACCTTCCTCGCGCAAATTCCTACGAACCGGAATATTGGGCGTATTTGGCCGACGCGAGGCGGCGCCGGAACGACCGGAATGAGCATCCGTAGACGACTATTACTGATCGTGCTGTTGGCCATGCTGCCGCCCACCCTGCTGGTGATGGCACGCTTCGCCCAGGATTATAACGAACAGATCGGGCGCGCCATGTCGCGTCTGAAGCTGGGCGCGAACGATCTCGCCGCGAACCTGGACGAGAAGATCCAGGGCACCACACAGATGCTCTATGGCCTGGCGCGCGCGACGGACCTCGGATCACGCGACCGTGAGGCCTGTTCCACGTTCTTGTCCGACGTGCGCGAGGAATATCCGCTTTATACCGGCATCCTGACCATTCAGCCCGATGGCCGATTGTTCTGCGACTCGTTGAAAACCGGTCGCGAGCTCGATCTGCATGACCAGCACTATTTCCGGGAGACGGCCGAAGGTGCAGATGATCTTACGCTCGAGCCTGGCTTCGGCCGCCTGAGCGGCCTTGCCGTCCTGGAGATCGGCTTTCCGGTGCGCGGGCCGGACGGCGCTTTGGAGCGGGTCATCCTCGCTTCGATCAATCTTGCAGGTTTCCTTGCCAACGAAATTGAGCGGAGCGACGCCACAGCCATCGTGATCGACCGGCGCGGCACGTTCCTCGCGGCGGTGCCGGGCACACCCGCGCTCAAGGCCCTGGTCAACACGGATATCAGCGCCAGCGAAATCTTCCACTTCGCCGAGGCACATCCCGAAGGCGGCGTCGCCGAACTGGCCGGCTTCGACGGCCAGCGCCAGGTCTGGGCGGTCGCGCCGCAGCCACAGCCGAACAGCCGTGATCCCGGGCTTTTCATCCTGATCGGCCGCTCGAAGGCGGAACTGGTGGCCCCCGCCAATGAACGCCTGTACGAAGACGCCTTCATCCTGCTCCTGCTATCGCTGGCCCTCGTCGGTGGCGCATGGCTGGTCGCCGAACATGCGATCCGCCGGCCGGTGAAACGGATCGCCGCCGCGGTGCGGCGCCTCGGGCGCGGCGATCTCGCCACGCGGCTGGACGGGCCGATCCCGCGCGGCGAACTGGGCGAGCTGATGGATGCCGTCAACGTCGCGGCGTGTTCCCTGCAAAACCAGCGCACCGACATCGAAACCCTGCACGCCCATCTGCGCCAGGCGCAGAAGATGGAAGCGATCGGCCAGTTGACCGGCGGCATCGCGCACGATTTCAACAATCTGATGACGGTCATCCTTGGCAATGCCGAAATGCTGTCGGAGGAGTTGGAGGATCGCCCCGACCTCAAGCCCCTGACCGATACCTCGCTCGCCGCGGCCGAACGCGCCGCCGATCTGACGCGCAGCCTGCTCGCCTTCGCGCGCAAGCAGCCGCTGCGGCCGCGCAGCACCGACATCAACGATCTGTTGTCGCGGATGCGCCCGATCATCGACCGGTCCATCGGCCAGCAGATCGTGTGCAGTTTCGTCCTCGCCCCGGATGCATGGCCGGCACTCGTCGATGCGACCCAGCTCGAATCCGCCGTGCTCAACCTCGCCATCAATGCCCGCGACGCCATGGAGAACGGCGGACATCTCGTCATCGAAAGCGCCAACCTGACGCTGGATGCGGCCAAGGCCGCGATGCTCAAAGGTTCCGTCCCCGGCGATTACGCGACCATCAACGTGCGCGATACCGGTACCGGCATGACCGACGAGGTGAAGCACAAGGCGTTCGAACCCTTCTTCACCACCAAGGAAGTCGGCAAGGGCAGCGGCCTTGGGCTCAGCATGGTGTACGGCTTCGTCAAACAGTCCAACGGTTATGTCGAGCTCGTATCCATACCCGACCGCGGCACCAGCGTGACGCTCTATCTGCCGCGCGCGAAGGATTGAGCGGGCACGCTCTCTCAACCTCTGTGACGTCATCGCCGGACGCGATCCGGCGATCCATCTTCACAGCGCTTCAACGAAAAAGATGGATGCCCCGGGTCAAGCCAGGGCATGACGGCTGAGTTTCTGGAGAGATGACTGGCGCAATGACTCACTTCTGAACTGAAAGACGCCCGTTTGGCCGACCCCGCCATCCCCAAACGGGCTGCATCTTGTCATTTCCACTCGAAATCGTTCGGGTTCACCAGCGTCTCGCGCATACCGACCGATTTCATCTTGATCTCCTTCGTATGCGTGAACGACGCCATGCTGGGCAGCGTGGCGAAGATGTAGGCCTGCTCGTTCATGTAATCGAACACCTTGGCCGCCTGCGCGCGCCGGGCCGCATCGTCCGCGATCTTGTCGACCGGCGCGGCCAGTTCGCTCAAGGTCTTGTCCTGGTATTCCTCGGTGCCGATGAAACGCGAGAGCACGGGCGAAACGTCGAAGATGCCGCCGCCCGACCAGCCGTAATAGAAGATCGGGATCTTGCCCTGGCGCATCATGTCGATGCGCTGCGGCGTCTGGTGATACGCGACCGAGGCGCGCACGCCGATCGCGCGCAGCATGCCGGCGAAGGCCATCGTTTCGGTCTGGCGGTTGGGCGTGGTGTAGACGGTGATGTCGAAGCCGTCCGGATATCCGGCTTCCGCCAGCAGCTTCTTCGCACCGGCCGGATCATATGCGGGCGCGGGTTTCGTATAGCCGCAGCCCAACTGTTCCTTCGAGCAGATGTTCTCGTGCGGCGTGATGCCCGCCTTCAAGGCGCCGAACTGCACATCGATCAGCGCCTGGCGATCGACCGCCATGGCGATGGCGCGGCGCACGCGCACGTCCTGCAGCGGCTTGTTGTTCTTCATGCCGCTGGTGGGAAAACCGAAGAAGGTGAATTCGAGACCGGGCGGCGACAGCGTGACATCGAAGCGGCCCGAATCCTTCAGGCCCTGTGCCTGGTCGGCAGGCAGGTTGAGCGCCATGTCGGCGCGCCCGACCAGGAGCGCTGCGACCAGCGTGCCGGTATCGGGAATGACTTCGGCGACCACCTTGCCGATGCTGGCCGCGTTCTTGGACACACTCGGCTTGAAGTTCGGATTCTTCTCAGCCGTCAGCCCGCCGTTGCGGTCGAACTTGGTGATCTTGTAGGGGCCCGTGCCGACCGGCGCGTTGCCGAACTCCATCTTGTCGGCCAAGGGTGCGTGTTTGTGTTCCGGATACAGATAGGTGTTGGAGGCCATCCACATCAGGCCGTAGGGCACCGGCCGCTTCGCCGTGATGCGCACCTTGAGCGGACCCAACTTCTCCACCTTCTCGATCCACGCCCAGTTCGGCTTGTAACGCAGCGTCACGTTGGGATCGATCAGGTAGTTGAGGAAATAGACGACATCGTCGGCATCCATCTTCTCGCCGTCGTGCCACAGGATGTCGTCGCGCAGTTCGAACTCGTAGGTCGTGGGCGTCGGCTGCGACCATGCCTTGGCGAGATGCGGTGCGAAGCTTCCCTTCTTCGGATCGAAGGCCAGCAGCGTGTCGTAGACCGCCGGCTCCCACACATTGTCGAACAGGCCGGGATTGAGATAGGGATCGAGCGTCGCCTCGGTGCGGCGCACCGGGAAGCGCAAGGTGTCGGCGGATTTCTGCGCGAGCGCGGGCTCGGCTATGCCGAAGGCGGCAGCGACGAAGGCTGCGGCCAAGAGGGCGAGTTTCATCTTCGTCTCCCTGTTAACATTATTAATGGTTGGAAGCGTGCCGGGTTACGGGCCGAGGGTCAATTGGAAGACACCCGGGCCAAGCCCGGCCAGGACGATGAACTCAGGAACGGCTTGCGCTCCTAAGCCGTGCTCTTCAGGTAAGCTTCGAGTGCGTCGAGCGAGCCGGACCAGCCCCACATGTGGCGGTCACGTGCGGCCTCATCGAAGAATTGTTCATGCAGCAGCGTGAACAAAGTGCCGTCGCCGTCGTCTTCGCGGATCGGCTTGAAGGTGAGAGTCACATGCGAGACGCGGTCGGGCAGCGTGCGCCACATCCAGGAAAAGGCGAGCCGTTCGTTCGGCACCACTTCGTCATAGGTGCCGCTCACGTCATGGTCCTCGCCGTCGGGCGTGACAAAGACGATGTGATACCGCCCGCCGGTGCGCACGTCGGTCTCGGCCTTCGTTACCTGGGCGCCCATGGGGCCGAACCAGTTCACCAGATGGCGCGGCTCGGTCCAGACCGCGTAGACCAGCGCCGGGCTCGCCTTCAATCGGCGTTTCAGCGTGAGGCTCGGCTTCACATCGGCAACGGCCATATGGACTCCTAGGGCAAACTTCCGGAGCGCTTTCGAGGGCGATATCCATCCAGAAGGCTTAACCTATCTAGAGGAGTTGCCCCGTTTTCCAAACCCTCGCCGTGGATTTATTTGTCCCTTCGACGGACCGCCCCGGAATTCGAGATATGCGTGTATAGGGCGGAAATCCGGCGATATCCGCCATAATTCCGCCTTTCGGACGGCCTTTATTGGCTCCCCGTACCCATTTTGAGCGGAGCGACATGTATATATGTGGCGACATGTCCAACTCAGTTGTCGGGAACCGGTCCCTTGGTTATGGTGGCGCACTCGACGCAGCCATGGAACGCACGATGCTTGGGCGCACAATATTCGGTGCTGTTTCACTTGCAGCCCTCCTCGCCACCACCCCCACCTTTGCCGAACCGGCCCACGCCCAATTGGTGGCTGATCCGTCCAACAGCTCGGTGCTCGTCGATCTCGGCGCCATCGACGCCGCCGGCGCGCCGACCTATGGCGTCATCGGCGGCGACAGCCGTTTCAGCGGCACGGCCGCGCCCGGCATCGGCGACGGCGGACTGCTGATGCCGCCACGAAGTGCGCCGTCCTCGCGCCTGATGGGTCCTGACGGCCGCACCCTGCGTGCCGCGCCACGTCGCACCCCGTCCCACACGCCGGCCAAGACCCAATCGAAGACGACCAAGGCGGCCGCGAAGACTAAGCCTGCCCAAACCCATCCTGCCCAGACCCGCACGGCTGCGGTGCAGCCGCAGACGAAGGCGGAATCCAAGGCAGCGGCAAAAACCGAAGCCAAGGCCGAGGCCGCGAAGCCCGCCCTGCCGGCGGTCTCGCTGCCGTCCATGCCCGCACCGGCGTCCGCGACGACGAGCGCGTCGGCGCCGCAACCACTACAGCCCAAGGCCGACGGCGGCCCGGCACCGCTCGAAACACCGACCCCGGTAGCCGCCGTGGCCGCGTCGGCACCGGAGCCCAAGGATGCGCCGGCATCCAGCACGCCGGCTGAGCAACCCAAAGCCGAACAGCCCAAGGCCGAACAGCAGGCCGCGGTGAGCCCGCAGGCAACACCTGCTCCGACGGTCGCCGCCGCGCCGCAAGCCGCCAAGTCTGAGGTCAAGTCGGAAGCCAAGCCCGAAGCGAAATCCGAGGCCAAGGCCGCGCTTCCGGTATCCACCCCGCCCAAGGGCCCGACGCCCGCGCCGAAGATCGCCGCAGCGCCGCCGCCGGATATACCAAGCGCTTCTGCCAATGCTTCTTCCACTGCGGCACCGGGCCTGACGCCCGCGAAAGCCACGCCTAAAGGAGAACAGCAGGCCGCCCTGACGTCGCCCACCAAGGGGACCGCAGCGCGCAACGCGGAGATCCTGTTCGCCGTCGGCGAGGCCAAACTGTCGGATGCCGCCAAGGCCTCGCTCGACAAGATCGCCGAACGCCTGAAGGGCGACGAGAAAAGCCGCCTGCAACTTCTGGCCTATGCCGACGAGGATCAGGCCTCGCCCAGCAAATTGCGCCGCCTGTCGCTCTCGCGCGCGCTCGCGGTGCGCTCGCACCTGATCTCCAAGGGCATCCGGTCGACCCGCATCGACGTGCGTGCGCTCGGCGATCAGATCCCCGGCGGCGAGCCCAACCGCGTCGACCTTCAGATCACAGACCGTTGATGGCGCCGGAAAGACCGTCGATGGCCGCGTATTCGGGTATCCGCTGACTTGATGAGTTCTCCCCAGCGCTTCGTCATCCGCATGATCGTCTTCGTGGTCATGGTGGCGGTGGTATGTGTCGTCCTGCTCGATCCGCTGCGCCGCGCCTATGCCTCCAACTATGCGCTCAACAGCCTGATCCTCGGCGTGTTGCTCATCGGCATCATCTACAATTTCCGCCAGGTGCTGATGCTCTATCCGGAGATGTCGTGGCTCGAACGCTTCCGCCGCAATTCCCCGGCGCTGTCCGGCGCGCGCAATCCGAAGCTCCTGGCGCCGATGGCGCGCATGCTGGGCGAACGCGAAAAGCTGTCGCTGTCGCCCATGTCGATGCGCTACATGCTCGACGGCATTGCCTCGCGTCTGGACGAATCGCGCGAACTGTCGCGCTACACGGTCGGCCTGCTCATCTTCCTCGGCCTCCTGGGCACCTTCTGGGGCCTGCTGGAAACGGTGTCGTCGATCCGCGACGTCATCAACAACCTCACGGTCGCCGGCGGACAGGATTTCGCCACCGTCTTCGCCAACCTGAAGAGCGGCCTCGCCGCCCCGCTCACCGGCATGGGCACCTCGTTCTCGTCCTCGCTGTTCGGCCTTTCGGGATCGCTGGTGCTGGGCTTCCTCGATCTTCAGGCGGGCCAGGCGCAGAACCGCTTCTACAACGATCTCGAGGAATGGCTGTCCAGCCTGACGCGCCTGCCGTCCGGCGCGCTCGGCAGTGTCGGCGAAGGCGGCGATCAGGCCGTTCCGGTCTACGTCCAGGCGCTGCTGGAGCAGACCGCCGAAAGCCTGGAGAATCTGCAGCGCACCTTGGCGCGCGGCGAAGAGCGCAACATCCAGGCCGCCAACAGCATGGTCCTGCTGATCGAACAGCTTGGCACGCTCGGCGATCTCAAGAGCTCGATCGACAAGCTCGCGCGCTCGGGCGGTGGCGGCGTCGACGAAACGACGCAGACGCATATCCGCAATCTCGACATCTACATGGCCCGCCTGCTCGAAGAGCTGTCCGCCGGGCGCGACGACCTGATCCAACAGCTGCGCAGCGAGATCAAGCTGCTCGCCCGCACCATCGCCGCCCGCGGCCGGGAGTAAGGCCTCATGGCTTTATCCCGCCGTAATCAGCACCGCCTCGATATCTGGCCGGGGTTCGTCGACGCGCTGACCACGCTGTTGATGATCATCATTTTCCTGCTGACCGTGTTCGTGCTCGCGCAGTTCTTCCTGAGCGAAGCCCTGTCGGGGCGCGACAAGGCACTCGACCAGTTGCGTTCGGAGATGAGTGAACTGACCGACGTGCTGGCGCTCGAACGCAAGACCAGCGCCGATCTGCGCGCGCAGGTCAGCAACCTGTCCACGGAATTGCAGACCTCCATCGGCATGCGCGACCAGTTGAGCGCGCAATTGAGCGCGCTGGGCCTCGAGAACACCCAGCTCAAGGAATCGCTGGAGACGTCCGAGACCGACCGCAACAAGCTGGTGAGCGACATCGAGGCGCTGAACGCGCTGCGGGCCGATCTCGAATCCAAGGTGAAGGACGCGCTCGCCGACGCATCGAGCAAGGACGAACAGCTCATCACCGAAAAGAAGCTGTCCGAAACCGCACGCGCGCAGGTCGCACTCCTCAACCAGCAGCTCCGCACGCTGCGCGACCAGATCGGACAATTGTCGGCCGCATTGGATGCGTCCGAAAAGACCGCGAAGGACCAGCAGGTCCAGATCACCAATCTCGGCTCCAGGCTCAATGCCGCGCTCGCCAGCCGCGTGCAGGAGCTGACCAAGTACCGCTCCGAATTCTTCGGGCGGCTGCGCGAGATTCTGGGCAACCAGCCGGGCATCCGCATCGTCGGCGACCGCTTCATCTTCCAGTCCGAAGTGCTGTTCGCAACCGGCTCGTCCGATCTGAACGAGGAAGGCACCCGCCAGATCGCCCAGCTCGCCAAGACGCTGTCCGAGATCTCCAAGAAGATCCCCGACGACATCGATTGGGTGTTGCAGGTGGAAGGCCACACCGACAAGGCGCCGATCTCGACCGCGCGCTTTCCTTCCAACTGGGAACTTTCGACCGCGCGCGCCACATCCGTCGTGCGCGTGCTGGCACGCGAAGGCATCCCGCAGCAGCGTCTGGCGGCAGCCGGCTTCGGCGAGTTCCGCCCGCTCGATCCGGCCGACACGCCCGAGGCCTTTGCGCGCAACCGCCGCATCGAACTCAAGCTGACACAGCGATGACATCCCGCAACACCACAAAAGATAAAGGCGCGCCCGCGCCAACAAGATTCATGGATGCCCGGAACAAGTCCGGGCATGACGACACCTTCAAAGAGCCTTAAAAGTCTCCATGTCCTCTTCCAATTTCCGGACCGCGACGCTCGTCCTGTTCATCATCGTCGTCGTCAACCTGATCGGCTTCGGCATCGTCATCCCGCTGCTTCCGTTCTACGGACAGCATTACGGTGCGAGCCCCGAACAAGTGACCCTGCTGCTCGCCATCTATTCGGCGACGCAATTCGTCACCTCGCCGCTGTGGGGCTGGGCAAGCGACGCCTATGGCCGCCGCCCGATCCTGATCGTCTCGCTCGCGGGCACCGTGGCGAGTTATATCTGGCTCGCCTACGCGCCCGACCTTACGCATCTGTTCCTGAGCCGCGCGCTCGCCGGCATCATGGCGGGCAGCATCTCGGGCGCCTTCGCCTACATGGCCGACATCACCGACGACACGAACCGTTCGCGCGGCATGGGCATGATCGGCGCGGCCTTCGGGCTGGGCTTCATTGCAGGGCCCGCCATCGGCGGCCTGCTCGCTGGCGGCGATCCCGCCACCACCGATTACCGGCTGCCGGCCTTCGCCGCGGTCGTCTTCTCCGGCCTCGCGTTCATCCTGTGCATGGCACTGCTGAAGGAATCGCTGCCTGCCGACGAACGCGCGCGCCGCGCCGCGGCGCACGGCGGACAGCGCATCCGCTATCGCGACACGCTCGCCATGCCGAATGTGCGCCTCGTCCTAGTGCTCACCTTCATCGCCACCTTCGCCTTCGCCGGGCTCGAGGCGGTCTTCGCATTGTGGACCGAGCGGACCTACGGTTGGGGCGTGATGCAGAACGGCTACGTCTTCGCCTTCCTGGGTGTCATCTCGGCGGCGCTGCAGGGCGGGCTGATCGGCCGATTGTCGCGGCGCTTCGGCGATGCCGCCCTGGTGCGCCAGGGTTTCCTCACACTCGCCATCGGGCTCGCGGCAATCCCGTTCGCCACCAACCTGCCGCTCCTGCTGATCGCATTGGTCGTCGCGACCTATGGCTTCAGTGTCTCGACGCCCGCGCTCAACAGCCTGCTCACCATCGCCGCACCCACCACCGCGACAGGCGGCGTGATCGGCATCGGCCGCTCGGCCTCGACACTCGCGCGCGCCGCCGGGCCCGCCTTCGCCGGCTACGTCTTCACCCTGTTCGGCAAGGATTGGCCGTTCTTCGCAGGCGCCGTCATCCTGGTCGTCGTGCTGCTCTTGAGCCAGGGGCTCAATTCAGCCGGAACGCCGCGCGCACGCTAAAGCGTGGCGTCACTTGAAAATTGCACGAGCGGCAGATGCCAAGCCAATGGCATCGACATTCACTTTCTGCGAACAGGCGGCAACAAGCCGCCGCTGGTTGCCTTGCACGGCCTGACCGGAAGTGGCGCTTGCCTGTCGCCATTGGCTTGCACCCTGGAAAATGACTTCGACGTCATCCTGCCCGATGCACGTGGGCATGGACAGTCCAGTACGCCGGCCAGCGGGTATTCCTATCTCGAGCTTGCGGCAGACGTCGTCGGCCTGATCGGGAAGCTGGAGCTGAATGCGCCGATAGTGCTCGGCCATTCGATGGGGGGCTTGACCGCCACCGTCGTCGCCAGCCTGCTTGAACCGGTCATTTCAAGGCTCGTCCTGGTGGACCCCACATTCATCAGTCCAGAGTGGCAGCGCGAAGTCTTCGAAAGCGATGTCGCGGCGGAGCATGGACAATTGCTCACCTTGGCGAGATCCGACCTGCTTGTCCGGACGCACCAAAGAAGCCCGCACCGTTCCGCCGAAATGATTGAGCATCTGGTCGACGCGAGGCTCCAGACAAGCCTCCACGCATTCGAGATACTCACCCCTCCCAACCCTGACTATCGCGATCTCGTTCGACTTGTTCGCGTCCCGACCCTGCTTGTCATTGGCGAACGAGGGGTCGTCTCCCTCGACACCGCCAAGGAATTGCAGCAGCTCAATGCGTTGGTGTGCCCCGAGCTGATTGCCGATGTCGGCCATGGCCTACCTTATGACGAACCAGGCCGATTGGGTGAGGTTATCCTGTCCTTCTTGCGAAGACCGGTGTAGCCGCACTCCAACGAGTCCGCGGCCTAGTTCGGCAGTTCGTCCGCGATCAAGCGCAACGCCATCAGATCGCGGATCGTCACGCGGCGCCGCGCACCTTCGATCCATCCGTCTTTTTCCCACGACGCCAGAATCCGGCTGACGGTATGGAGCGTCGCTCCGCACATGTCGGCGATGTCCTTGCGCGTCAGGGGAAAGTCGATGGTCGCGCCGTTGCCTTCGACGCAGCCGGCCCGGAGCGCGAGACGCAGCAATATCCGCGCGATACGGCATTCGACCCGCTGCGTGGCCAATTCACGGAACCGGTCCTGCACGTCCTTGATCCGGGCACCCAGGATCTTCAGCATGTTCGTCGCGATCACGGGGTGGTCCGCGATCAGATCGAATATCGCTGTTTCGGGCCAACTGACTTCGAGTGAATCGACGACGGAAACCGCCTCGGCCGGATAGGCGCCGTCGGTGAAAAGCGCGACGGTGCCGAACATCTCACCCGCGCCGATGAAACGCACGAGCAATTGGCCGCCCTGCTCGTCGAATTGCGTGATGCGCACGCTGCCCTCCACGAGGAGGTGGCAGCGCGTCGCGCGCGCACCCTGGACGAAAACCGTCGTATTCCTGGGCAACTGACGGAACGAAGCCAGCGATATCGCGTCTGAAATTGCCGGGGCCGGCAGCCCCTGGAACAGTTCGGTTCCGCCCAAACACTCCACAAGCTGACGATTCGAGGTCCGGTGAACGTTCATCGCCGAGGTCCGTGCCATGTGCGCGGGCCATCGACCCGCAACTTGATCTAGCGCAACGACAGTTCCCTTTTGTCCGGCCAAACTGTTGCCGAATCAAGGGTCTTTCTCACCAGGATTGTGAATTGCCACAGTTCTTCAATTATACGAGATGCAAATGGATAGTCTGATCCTCGCCAGGGCTTTGCATATCCTCGGCGTGGTCGTCTGGATCGGCGGCCTGTCGATGGCAACGACGGTGGCGATCCCGGCCGTGCGGCGAGGCGATCTCGGCCCCGACAAGCTGCGGGCATTCGAGGCCATCGAACGCCGGTTCATCTGGCAGGCGCGCACGGCGGTCCTGATCGTCGGATTGACCGGCATCTATATGACGCATCAGTTCAACCTGTGGGATCGCTTCCTCAGCCTCCAGTACTGGTGGATGCACGCGATGGCGGGAGTGTGGCTCCTGTTCATGGCCGTTCTGTTCGTCGCCGAGCCATTGGTGCTGCATCGCCACTTCCACAAATTGGCGCACACATCGCCCGAGCTTGCCTTCAGGTGGCTGCAGCGCGCGCACGTGATCCTCTATGTGCTGACCTTCATCACGGTGTTCGGTGCGGCAGTGGGAAGCCACGGCGGATTCTAGACGTCGCGATTTAATACGAGACACCCGAGGCTGAACGAACGACGACGGAGACGAGAACATGGACAATACGAAAAAACTATGGACCCTTCTTGGCATCTTATTGATCGTATCCTTTGGCGGGCTGCTGTGGGCCGGCAGCCAGATCTACGAGCACGCGCCGCCCATACCCGAGCGCGTCACCGTCACCAACGGGCCGGACGTGTTCACGCGCGCCGATATCGAGAAAGGCCGTCAAGTCTGGCAATCCATCGGCGGCATGCAGCTCGGTTCGATCTGGGGACATGGCGGTTATGTCGCGCCCGATTGGTCGGCCGACTGGCTGCATCGTGAAACCGTCGCGCTGCTTGATCTGTGGGCCAAGCGCGAAATGAATGCGCCGTCCTTCGAAGCGCTCAATAACGAACAGAAGGCCGCTTTACAGGGACGCGTCCGCGAACACATGCGTCGGAATACCTATGACGCGAACACCAACACGATCAGGATCGACGCCGACCGTGCCGCCGCGATTGCGACGGTCAGCGCGCATTATTCAAGCCTGTTCGGCAACGATCCGGCGACGGCGGAATTGCGTGACGACTATGCGATGAGGAACGACACCGTTCCCGATGCCGACAATCGCCGCGCGCTGAGCGCGTTCTTCTGGTGGACCGCCTGGGCGGCGGGGACCGACCGGCCGGACGACACCATCACCTACACCAATAACTGGCCGAGCGAGCCGCTGATCGGCAATCGCCCGCCCGCCAGCATGTTCCTGTGGTCGGCCTTCAGCGTCACCTTCCTGCTCATCGGCATCGCGCTGCTCGGCTGGCATTACGCGGTCACGCACGGCCGCGGAGAAGCGCCGCACCAGTTGCCCGCCACCGATCCGCTTCTTCAAGTGAAGATCACGCCGTCCATGCTGGCGACGGCCAAATATTTCTGGGTGCTGCTGGCGCTGTTTCTCGTCCAGATCCTGCTCGGCGCGATCACCGCGCATTATCAGGTCGAAGGCCAGGTCATGTACGGCTTTCCATTATCGGACATCCTGCCCTATTCGCTGAGCCGCACATGGCACACGCAACTCGCGGTGCTGTGGATCGCAACCGCGTGGTTGGGCACTGGGCTCTACATCTCGCCCGCCATATCCGGTTACGAACCGCCGTTGCAGCGCCTCGGCGTCAATTTCCTGTGGATCTGCCTGATCATCATCGTCGTCGGCTCGTTCGCCGGACAATGGTTCGCGGTGATGCAGATTCTGGGACTCGATCTGAATTTCTGGTTCGGTCACCAAGGCTGGGAATACGCGGACATGGGCCGCTTCTGGCAGGCGTTCCTGTTCATCGGCTTGCTCCTGTGGCTCGTCCTCGTCGGACGCGCGCTGTGGCCGGCATTGCGCAGCAATAACGAATCCCGCTCGATCGTCGGATTGCTGTTCCTATCGACGGTCGCCATCGGGCTCTTCTTCGCCGCCGCGCTGTTCTGGGGCGAACGCACGCATCTTTCGATGGTCGAATACTGGCGGTGGTGGCTGGTCCACCTCTGGGTCGAAGGCTTCTTCGAAGTGTTCGCGACCGCGGTTATCGCGTTCCTCTTCACGAAGCTCGGGCTGCTTCCGGTACGCACCGCCACGGTGGCGGTCCTGTTCGCCACGATCGTCTTCATGGCGGGCGGCGTGCTCGGAACGCTGCATCATCTTTATTTCGCCGGCGCGCCCACACCGGTCCTGGCGTTGGGGGCAAGCTTCTCCGCCCTCGAGGTCGTGCCGCTGGCCTATATCGGCTTCGAGGCCTATCACACTTACAAGCTCGGCGGAGCCACGCCATGGATGCGGCGCTACCACTGGCCGGTGATGTTCTTCATCGCCGTGGCATTCTGGAACCTGGTCGGCGCCGGCCTCTTCGGCTTCCTCATCAATCCGCCGCTGTCGCTGTATTACATGCAAGGCCTCAACCTGACACCGCTGCACGGTCATACCGCGCTGTTCGGTGTCTACGGGATGCTGGGCATCGGCCTGGTCCTGTTCTGCCTGCGCGGCATGAAGCCGGAACTCGTCTGGCATGACGGCATCCTCAAACTGTCGTTCTGGACGTTCAACATCGGCCTCGCGCTGATGGCGCTTCTGACCTTGCTTCCGCTGGGCACCATGCAGCTCTTCGCCACCATCGAGCACGGCTATTGGTACGCACGCTCGGCGGAATTCATGCAGCAGCCGATCGTCGACCTGCTCGTCTGGATGCGTGTGCCGGGCGACACGATCTTCAGTATCGGCGCACTGTCATTGGCGGTCTTCGTCGCGGGACTATGGTTGTTCCCGCGCCGGGACAAGCGCTAGGGAACGATAGGTGGTCACGGCCAGATGATCGAATTCTATCCTGAGATCAGACTCGTCCACATTTGGGCCGTGACCGCCTCCGGGCTCCTGTTCGCGATGCGCGGCGCCGCGGTAATGCTTGGCGCACAATGGCCGAGATGGGACAGCGTGCGCGCCCTCAGTTACAGCATCGATACGATCCTGCTGACGGCCGCACTCATGCTCATGACCATCGTTCAGCAATATCCGTTCACGGATGACTGGCTCACAGTCAAACTGACGCTTCTCGTCGTCTATATCGCGTTCGGTACCATGGCGCTGAGGCGCGGCGCAGCGCCGCAAAGGCGCCTTTGGTACCTCGGGGCCGCGATCGCCACCTTTGCCTATATCGTCGGCGTTGCACTCGCCCATCATCCTCTCGGCTTTTTCACGGACATCTTCGGCGCATGAACGATCATCCAACACGCGCGGCCAATATGTCGAAGGGTCGCCCGATCCTGTTCACGCATGGGTTCCGGCCGTTCTTCCTTGCCGCAGGCATATGGGCTGCCTTCGCCCTGGCACTGTGGATCACCGCGTTCGCGAGCGGTATGACGATCCCCAGCCGGTTCGATCCTCTCAGCTGGCACATCCACGAAATGCTGTTCGGTTTCGCGATGGCCGCCGCCGCGGGCTTCCTGCTCACGGCCATCCCGAACTGGACACGGCGCCTGCCAGTCAATGGCAACCCGCTCGCCATGCTTGCGGGTCTCTGGCTTCTCGGACGGATCGCCACATTACTGTCGGGTTTCGGTCCGGCGTGGATCGCACTCGTCACCGACCTGTCGTTTCCCGCCGTCTTGATCGCGGTCATCCTGCGCGAAATCGTCGCGGGCCGGAACTGGCGCAATCTTCCGGTGGTGGGACCGGTGATCGTGCTGGGCGGTGCCAACCTGCTCATGCATCTCGAAGCTTACGGAACGGACATCGTCCCAGGACTCGGTTGGCGCTTCGCACTTGGCGCGTTCGTCATACTCATCTCGGTCATCGGCGGGCGGATCGTGCCGAGTTTCACGCATAACTGGCTCGCGCAGCGCGGACAGTCCCGCGTAACGGCGATCCCCAGCACGGCGGACCATGCCTGCCTGCTCGTCGTCGCGGTCGGCACGCTGTGGTGGGCCATTCAACCCTCCGCGACCATCGTCGGCTGGCTGCTGCTCGCCGGCGCGGTTCTTCATCTGTGGCGAATGTCACGGTGGCGCGGCATCGCCACCACCGCCGAGCCACTGGTGGTGATCCTGCATGTGGGGTACGGATGGCTGGTCCTGGGGCTCGGGCTTCTGGGCCTGTCGATCCTCACTCCCGCGATACCGGAAAGCGCAGCCATCCACGCACTGACGGCCGGGGCGATCGGGACCATGATCCTCGCGGTCATGACCCGGGCCACCTTGGGCCATACCGGCCGCGCGCTCACGGCAAACAGGGCCACGGTTACGCTTTACGTGATGGTGACCCTTGCCGCCGCGACGCGCGTGGGTGCCGTCTGGGCCGGATCCTGGATGATGCCGGCGCTCGAACTGTCGGCCTTGCTTTGGATCGGCACGTATGGCGGTTTCGCCCTGGTTTACGGGCCGATGCTGCTCAACCCCAGGAAAACCAAGGGGTAAAACCAAAGGATAGAGCGGCCGGAGCGTCAGAATCCTAACGATCTTGCATCCAGGGGGCGGCTTCGGTATACAGCCGCCTTCATTGAAGCCCCCGCTGGTTGGAATCAGCGAGGCAGCGAACCCCGGAGCAGGATCATGAAGAAAGACATCCATCCCGACTATCACGAGATCACCATCGTGATGACCGACGGCAGCGAGTTCAAAACCCGCTCGACGATGGGCGAAGCCGGTGCGGTCCTGCGTCTCGACATCGACCCGAAGTCCCATCCGGCCTGGACCGGCGAACATCGCCTGGTCGACACTGCCGGTCAGGTGTCGAAGTTCAACAAGCGTTTCGGCAATCTCGGCCTCAAATAAGCCGGTCCCGAACGAACGGCCTAACGGCCTAAGCGAATTGTGAAACCCCTCTCCGGAGGGGTTTCGCTTTTGCGCACCTTGCCGATTTCGCGCATTGCATGCCAAGCTTCGGCCCATGCGCCACGATGGCACGTTTCCGCGCAACAGCTTCCAGATCGGAATCTTCGCCGCCAATTGTTCGGGCGGCAACGCGGCGACACGCGTGCCCGAACGGTGGGAACCCACCTGGGACAACAATCTCCAGATCGCGCAGATGGCCGACGAAGCCGGCCTCGAATTCATGCTGCCGCTGGGCCGCTGGGCAGGCTACGGCGGCGCGACCGACCATAACGGCACCTCGTTCGAGACGCTGACCTGGGCCGCGGGCCTGCTCGCGCAGACCCGACGCATCATGGCGTTCTCCACCGTGCATGTGACGCTGGCCAATCCGGTCGCCGCCGCCAAGCAGATGGCGACCATCGATCATCTCGGCCGCGGGCGCTTCGGCCTCAACATCGTGTGCGGCTGGAACCGCGACGAATTCGAGATGTTCGGCGCCAAGCTCGACGGACATGCCGAACGCTACGACCTCGGCCAGGAATGGATCGATATCGTCAACCGCATCTGGTGCGAGGATGCGCCGTTCGATTTCCATGGCCGGCACTTTCAGCTGAAGCATGTCTACGGCCGTCCCAAACCGGTGCAGCAGCCGCGCCCGGTCATCATGAATGCCGGCGCCTCGGCCGACGGGTTGGATTTCGCCGTGCGCAACGCGGATTATCTGTTCACCTCCTTCACGACACCCGAGGATGCGCTGGCGCGCACCAGCAAGCTGAAGGCCGACGCGGCGGCGCGCGGGCGCAAGGTCGGCATCTTCACCACCGTTCACGTGGTCTGCCGTCCGACGCGCCGCGAGGCCGAGGAATATGTGCAGTATTATTCGATCGACAATGCCGACCACGATGCGGTGGAAACCATGTTCGTCGGACGCGGCTGGCGCGACCATCCGCATTTGTCCGACGAAGTGAAGCACCAGATGCGGCGCCGTCTCGCCGCCGCTAACGGCGGGCATCTGATTGTCGGCGATCCGGACGACGTGGCGGCGCAGATACAGGGTCTCGCCGCCAGCGGGCTCGACGGCATCGCCATGGGCCTGGTGAACTATACTCAGCACTTCCCCTATTTCCGTGACGAGGTCCTGCCGCGCCTCGCCCATCTGGGGCTGCACTAGAGCAGCTATCACGCCCTGAGTTGCCTTCCCCCAAACCGGTCGCAGGTCGCGCGAACCTGGCGCCGATGGCTCCTGCGCATTGAAATTTTATTGCATTTCGTGTAGGGACTTAACATCACATGGCGCCGTCCGGACGCCGGGGAACGCGTTCATAAAAAGCTAAAAAAGCTCTGGTAGGGGAACGTCAGCGGTACAACCCGGTGGTGCGGGTTATTGACCGCAAAACTTGGGGTTAAAATCACAATGGCCGACGACGGCTTCGACGACGACGAACGCCCGAAAAAACGTGCCCGCAAATCGACGACCGTCAGCAAGACGACGCGCCGCCCGACCAAAAACGTCTTTGCCAAGCTCGGCATGCTGGCGCTCTTGGCCTTCATCGTCGCGGGCATGCTGACCTGGATCGTCGCCTTCTCCATCGAAGAGCTTCCCACCCTCAAGAGCTTCATCGGACGGAACAATTATTCCGACCTGCTGTTCTTCGTCTTCCTTGTCTCCTTCGTGCTCATGTTGTCGACCTCCACCTGGGCCTTCCTCACCAAGGAGGAACTCACCGGTCAGGTCCATGTGAAGCAGTTCCAGCGCCAGGAGCAGAAGCTGTGGTCCGAAGCGCTCGCGGCGCCGAAACTGACGCCCGCACAGCAGACCGCGCTCGAACGTCAGAAGCAGCGCAGGCTGGAAGAAGAACAGCGCCTGCTTGCCGAACAGAACGGCCAGGTGCCGTCGCTCGACGAGGTGCTCGCCGCATCGCTCGACATGAACCCGACGGTGACCGCACCGCTGGCGCCGGTGCAGGCCCAGGCTCAAACTCAGGCTCAAGCTCAGGCTGGCGCGTCCAGGGGCGCAATGACACCGCAGGGCGAGAAGCAAAAAGCGACGCTGATGGGCTTCATGTCGCGCGGCCTCGAAGGCGTAATTGAGAAGCGCCCCAAGCTCGACACCTTCAACAAGTTCGGCGTGAACCTCTACATGGCGGGCGCCGCGGAGGCGCTCTCGCAGGCCAGCAACCTGAGTGAGCCGGAAGGCGAGCAGATCTTCATCGACAGCGTCGGCGTGCTCGGCACGCGTCCCGATCAGGCGCAGCAGTTCCTCGACAAGATGACCGAATATCTGTCGAACCCGAAATACATGGGCATGATCGAGGAAGGCCGCGAAGCCATGACCGCGCAAATGAGCGGCGACAACCGTGCTGCGCGCAAGCTCGGACACGCACTCGACAACTGGAACACGCGCGAGGACAAGGGCGGCAATTCGAGCACCATCGCGGTCATGTTCACCGATATCGTCGGCTCCACCAACATGACGCAGACGCACGGCGACGCGGCGGCGCAGGAAGTCGTACGCCGCCATAACCGCATCGTGCGCGCGGCGCTTACGCAGTATCAGGGACGCGAAGTGAAGCACACCGGCGACGGCATCATGGCGTCTTTCGCCAACGTGACGAATGCGGTGGAAGCCGGCATCTACATCCAGCGCAAGGTCCATGCCGAAAACACCAACAGCAAGATCCCGCTCGGCCTCAAGATCGGGATCAATGCAGGCGAACCGATCGTCGAAGACGACGATTTGTTCGGTACGACCGTGCAGCTTTCGGCGCGCATCTGCGACAAGGCGTCTAACTATCAGATACTCGTTTCGGAAACCGTAAAGGGCATCTGTCAGGGCAAGGCCTTGTCCTTCGTCTCACGCGGCTCGCGCGAGATGAAGGGTTTCAAGGAACCGGTCCCCCTCTATGAGGCCGTCTGGCAGCAGAATCAGGCCGCAGCCTGACCCTGCCAAGTCTCTGATTTTCTTTGATTTTTCCCGTGTGTACGCGGGCAAAAGAAATGGGGCTGCCTTCGGCAGCCCCGAGAATTCATTCCCTGTTAAACTCGCCCGTACACTACGAACGGACAAAACTGTACCCACAACTTATTGAGAGGGTCAACATGGAAAATAGGGCTTTTTTTCGGCACTTTTGCGGAAAAAGGGATGCTGCCCACAAACCGATGACTCATCAATCAATATCAATGATAACAGCGTTCTAGACGGCCGGATGTCTGGACGATCCCGGGCAAAAAAAGCCGCCCCGGAAATGGTGAGGCGGCGAGTTTACAGGGAGGAATGTCGCGGCTGAACAACCGATGAGAGAATCGAGTCAGCCAAAAATCCATTCTACTGCCAATTAGCAAAATAGCAGGCGAGCCTTAACGCCAGGTTAATGGCCAACGCAGCATTCCGGCCCTGGTTCCTGATGTCCCTGTTTTGACTTACGGGTGAATGCTAAAAGGACGCCTCCGCAAGACCACATGGGCGCACCCGCTCCGCACATCGCCGATCATGTGCGCACAGGCTTTTGAGCCAAGCGCCCCTTCAAACGCTTCCGCGCCTATTTCTTGAAGATCGCTTCCGCGCTTATTTCTTGAAAAACGCTTCCGCTCCGGCGCGCGCCTTGTCCTTGGCGGCAATGGCCTGCTCGGCGCGACGGATTTCCGCCTGCAAGTCCTCTATGTACTCGCGCAGCGCCTCGATGGACATGACCTCGAGGTCCTTGGGCGCCGGCTTCTTCTTGATCGGTTCGAGATCGTCGGTATCCATCAGCTCTTACCTTTCCTCTGGTCCTTCTTTTGGCCCTTCGTTTGGCCTTTCTTGTTGTCGCCCCTTCGTAGCCCTTGGTTCTTGTGAGGCTGCGAGCAGCATACTAAACCGTCTCATGGCTCTTCCTCAAAACATGACCTGCATCGAGATCCCGAAACCGGGCCCGGAATGCGAGGCGCTCGTCGTGGGCACGCGCGCCGTGCCCAGCCCGACCGAGAACGAGATCCTGATCAAGGTCGCCGCCGCCGGCGTGAACCGCCCAGATCTGCTGCAGCGCAGAGGACATTATCCGCCGCCGCCGGGCATCTCCGATGTGCCGGGCCTGGAGATCGCAGGCACCGTCGCGGCCCTCGGGCCCAACGTCGCGCACTGGAAGGTCGGCGATGCCGTGACCGCGCTGGTCGCGGGCGGCGGCTATGCGGAATATTGCGTCGCCCCCGCGCCACAGGTTCTGCCCGTTCCCAAGGGCTTGTCCATGGTCGAAGCGGCCGCACTGCCCGAGACCTTCTTCACCGTATGGACCAATGTCTACGACCGCTGCGCGCTCAAGCTGGGCGAGACGCTGATGGTGCACGGCGGCTCCAGCGGCATCGGCACCACCGCAATCATGATGGCCAAGGCGCTCGGCAATCCGGTGATCGCCACCGCCGGCACGGCGGAGAAATGCGCCGCCTGCGTGAGTCTGGGTGCCGCGCTCGCCATCAACTACAAGGAACAGGATTTCGTCGTCGAAGCGAAACGCTTCACCGAGGGCAAGGGTGTCGACGTGATCCTCGACATGGTGGCGGGCGATTATATCGAGCGCGACCTCGATTGCCTGGCCGACGATGGGCGCATCGGCATCATCGCGGTGCTGGGCGGCGCCAAGGGCCAGATGAATTTCGGGAAGGTCCTGCTCGGGCGCAAGACCATCACCGGTTCGACGCTGCGCGCCCGCCCCGTCGCCGTCAAAGCCGCGATCGCCGTCGCGCTCGAACAAAAAGTCTGGCCGCTGATCGAGGCAGGCAAGATCCGCCCGCAGATCGCCGAGGCCCTGCCGCTGGCCCGCGCTGCCGATGCACACCGCCTGCTGGAGGACGGTAAAATCGTCGGGAAAGTGGTGCTTTCCGTCGATTAAACCTCCGTGATATTCCGGTTTTAGGGCCTGCCCAAGGTTTGACGGTGCCGGGACCCGAGCGTATATTTTCCAAATACTCCAAGGCTTTGATGCCTATCATCATCAAATTCGTATAGGAAACGGGTATGGCACAACCCCTCATGCCAAAAGCCACGGCTGTTTGGCTCGTTGACAATACCAAGCTCACCTTCGAGCAGATCGCGGACTTCTGCGGCCTGCACGAGCTTGAGGTGCAGGCGATCGCCGACGGCGAGGTCGCCATCGGGATGCAGGGTCTCGACCCCGTGGCGGCCGGCCAGGTCTCCAAGGAAGAAATCGCGCGTTGCGAGCAGGATCCCGACGCCCGCCTGGAAATTGCCGAGCCCTCCGTGCCCATGCCGAAGGCCCGCCAGAAGGGTGCGCGCTACACCCCGATCGCCAAGCGCCAGGACCGCCCGGACGCCATCGCCTGGCTGCTGCGTAACTATCCAGAGCTGAGCGACGCCCAGATCAGCCGCCTGATCGGCACGACCAAGCCGACCATCATGTCGGTGCGCGACCGTTCGCACCGCAATGCGGCCAACATCAAACCGCAGAGCCCCGTTTATCTCGGCCTGTGCTCGGCCGCCGATCTGGAAAAGGCGGTCGCCATCGCGCGCCAGCGGAGCGGCTCCAATCGCGCCGCGGCCGAGAATGCGGAGCCTGAGGACAACGCGGAAGAGCCGCGCTCGCCCACGGACTATACGCGCGTCTGATCGCACATCCGACTGTCGTGCGCCGATTGATCTTCATCGATCGCCCAAAATAAATCAGGCAAAAAAAGCGCGCCCTTCGCGCAGAGGGCGCGCGCTCTTTTTTCGCTCGTTCCTGATTACAGGCGGGCCTGATTGCAGGCGGGCAATAAAAATAAAAAAGGACGAAACCTACAGCGCGCGCAGATGCGCGAGTTCGTCCTTAACCTTTAATTTTTCGCGTTTGAGTTTGGCGATGAGGAAATCGTCAGGAGACGGTCGGCTGTTTTCGAGTTCGATCTTAGCTTGAAGTTGGCGGTGCTGACTCTTCAGCGTATCAATTCGCGCTAATTCCGGCATCTATCCACCTCCATTTAACATCTACCCATGTCAATGAACGCCTTTGAATGATAGGCCCCCGCCGCTCGGATTTGTAATGCCGAATTCTCATGTTTCGAGTCCGGCTAGAATATTTCCAACTTTCGATTCGTCATCCGTATCCGGCCGAATCTGTAGGCTTTTCAGATAAGCGAGAACGTTTTCTCTCGCACTAAAAGTAGAGCGCGTTGCGCGCGGTGCATCACTCCAAATTTGCGTGAACAAAAGTTGCTGTTCGATGCGTTCCGCATCGAGTTCTGCGCGCTTGATTTCGTTGCGCAACATGTCCGCCATGGCTTTCGGCGCACCATGCGGATCGTCCTTCAAGCGTACGCGCATTGCGCGCAGCGGACGTACGACGCCGTCATGCCATCTGTTGACGTTTTCTACGATACGCGCAGCATCGGTTTCGCTGAGAAGCACACCGCGTTCCGCGCCCAGCCAGATGCAATAGAGCAGAACGTTGACGTCCAGGCCGTGGCGCGTCTGCAAGGCAAGGCACGCGGCGGCCACTTCGTCACGGCTGTAGAGACGAAGCGAAAAGGTCCAAAACGGATTATCGGAGGCCGCGTCGGTCATCCGTGTGATTTTAGACCCGGCACTACACGTCCCCAAGGCAAATGCCGAGCGCACGTGCGGTCTTCACCAGCGTGCCGTCGATATCGACCGGATGCGTGTTGCCGATGACATCGGACAGCGGAACGTCAACCACGCCGCGTTGATGCCAGGCGACCATGCGTCCGGTCTGGCCGGCCGCCAGCAGATCGACCGCGTGCACGCCGAACGTCGAAGCGAGGATGCGATCGCGCGGACTGGGCGTGCCGCCGCGCTGCACATGGCCGAGCACCGTGACACGGCTTTCCGAGCCGGTCGCCTTGGAGATCTGTTCGGACAAGACCTGGCCGACGCCGCCGTAACGCGTGCCGCCGCCTTCGACCCTCTGGCGCACGGCGGAGCCGTCTACGGGGCGAGCTGCTTCGGAACAGACCACCAGCGCATGCGGACGGCCTTCTTCACGCAGCGTCAGGATCTTTTCCACGATCGGCTCCATGCGGAACGGGATCTCAGGGATCAGGATCACGTCCGCGCCGCCGGCGATGCCGGCATTGAGCGCGATGTGCCCGGCGTCACGGCCCATCACCTCCAGCACCATGACGCGATCATGCGAGGCCGCTGTCGGCTGCAAACGGTCGAGCGCTTCGACCGCGGTATTGAACGCGGTGGTGAAGCCGATGGAGTAATCGGTCAGCGGGACGTCGTTGTCGATGGTCTTGGGGATGCCGATGATCGGGATGCCTCCCTGGTCGGCGAGGCGTTGCAGGATGGCGAGGCTGCCGTCGCCGCCGATGACGATCAGACCATCGAGACCGAGCGAGCGATAGCCTTCGATGATCTCGTCCGAACGGTCCTTAAAGGTCCCGTCGGGCATGGGAAAATGGAACGGATTGCCGTGGTTGGTCGTTCCCAGGATGGTGCCGCCGAGACGCAGTATATTGCCGGTGATCAACGAACATGTGAGTTCCTCGTAATCGACCGGGCGGGCCAGAAGACCTTGTGTCGCATCGTGTATGCCGAACACCCGCCAGCCGTGATGCTGGACGGCATGGCTGACGACCGCGCGAATCGCGGCGTTCAGGCCCGCGCAGTCGCCGCCGCTGGTCATCAAACCGATCGTCTTGATTTTTTTCTCGGACACGCAAGAATCTCCCTAGGTCAACCTTCGGCTCGCGAGGTCGCAGTGTAGCGTGGTTCGCGGGTAGGATCGAACCGGACGCCCGCAACAAAGGTTCCCCCTCGAGGTTCACCAAGGGTCCCATATGGACGAAGGCCAAACCCCGCAAGAGCGCATCGCCGAGCTCAAGGTTAAGCACCGCGAGCTGGATGAGGAGATATCTGCGCTGGTCGCCATGGGCAGCGTGAATGCATTGCGCATCCAGAGCCTGAAGAAACAGAAGCTGGCGCTGAAGGACACGATCGCGCGCCTGGAATCGGATCTGTTGCCCGATATTATCGCCTAACGCCTAGCGCGCGGTCCGCGCGATTACCACGCCTTGGCGCGCGCCTTCGCCAACCGAACGTCATTCAACCCAGCGACCTATTGTCGTTCGTTGTGGCGAGCGAGGAGTTCGTACTGGAGCGCCAGCTCGCGGAAAGCCCGAGCCGCTTCCTCGTCCTGAGCCAGCGCAGCCTGATCTTCCATCTCCCGCGCCTTGCGGCGGTATTCGTCCGCCGTCTGTTTGTCCCACATCTGTACCCACCCGTCTTACAGCCGCGACTCAATCCCCGTCCTTCCCGCTCCGTTTGTAGCGGGATTTTTTTGCCTAACTGGTCCAGGTCCCAATGGTTCCGCCCGTTTGACGCCTTTTTCATCATCACGGGGGCGTGGCATCGTGAAGCTTCAACACTGCACCTCTTCACTCTCGAAACGTGTACTCAGCCGCCCCAAAGCAGCCGGGAAGCAGCCTTGAACCCATCCGACCGGTCCCTATAATCCCGCGCTTCGCAATCGGGAGCGTAACAAATGGCGGACAGCACACCCCTCGTCGGCATCATCATGGGCAGCCAGTCGGACTGGGCGATCATGAAAAACGCGGCCGACACCCTGACCAAGCTCGGCATCCCCAACGAGGCCAAGGTCATGTCCGCGCATCGCACGCCGGATAAGCTTGCCGACTATGTGAAGGCCGCCAAAGGCAACGGCCTCAAGGTACTGATCACCGGTGCCGGCATGGCTGCCGCCCTGCCCGGCGCCTGCGCGGCGCTGACCCCACTGCCGGTGCTCGGCGTGCCGCAGGACGGCAAGGTGATGGGGGGGCTCGATGCCATCCTGTCGATGGTCCAGATGCCGGCGGGCATTCCCGTGGGCACGGTCGCGGTCGGCCGTTCGGGCGCCATCAACGCAGCACTGCTGGCAGCCGCGATCCTGGCGCTGTCGGACAAGAAGATCGAAGCCGCGCTCGACAAATTCCGCGCCGACCAGACGGCGGCGGTGAACGAGAACCCGGAAGGCTGAGCTACCACTTCACCAAATGCGTTACCCCCGCGAAAGCGGGGGTCCAACAGACAACCTCACCCGCGCGCATAATCATGGCGCGCTGTGGGCGAGGTTGGCCCCATGCTTCGACAAGCTCGGCATGAGGGCGCTATTTCTGGATTCCGCTTTCGCGGGAATGACGGGACTTTCTTAAATCACCCGTCGACGCATCAGCCGCGCGACGCGTAGCGGGTTGGGCACGCGTGACAGCACGCGGCCGATCTGCACACGCGCCTTGGGGATATTCATGACATCGGCGAGACGGCGATCGAGAAAGGCCCAGGTCCCCTCATGTCCGTCCGATTCGTCGGCCAGCCAATAAAGCACCGTCGCGCCGTAAACGGCGGCGAGCAGCCCGCGCTTGGTGTAGTAGGAAAAATTGGTCGAGGTATCGCCCACGGCATACCACACCGCGCTCACCGTCTCGCCCACCAGCTTCGTGGCCATCACGGCATTGCCCGGCAGCGTGAAATGCGAATTGAGCCGGCGCACCGCCTCGCGGTAGGGCGCCAGGATCTCCAGCCGCGTACGCACCGCGAGGGCGACGCGTTCGCGCACTTTGAGACCGGAAAGATCACGCGCCTCCAGTGCATCGACCATCTCGTCATCGGCCCAGCGGCTGAACTCCCCGATCAGGTCGTTGATGCCGCCGGGGAAAGCAACGGCACCGGCGGCTTCATCGAAGCCCGCGTCGTGTGCGCCCATCGCGATAATCTTGTGCGTCCAGCCATCGAACATGGCGTGGCGCACGGCGGCCAACATGATTTTTTCAGAAGGGAGTTGCTCACTCATCGATCAAGCTCCTCGTCATCATCGCCGAATTCATCGTCATCGAGGTCTTCGCCGAATTCCTCATCCGGGCGGGCCTGGGCGAGCAGTTCACGGTTCTGGTTGGTTTCCTCGGCGAAGCCGAACAGGCTCATATCCTCCATCCGCAAGGGATAGAGGATCCCATCCAGGTGATCGCATTCATGCTGCACGACACGGGCATGGAAGCCGTGGGCTTCGCGCGAATGGGATTTGCCGTCGAGCCCGGTCCACGAATAGCGGATCGCGGTGTAGCGCGGCACCGCGCCCATCAGGCCGGGCACCGACAGACACGCCTCCCAGCCGAGTTCCTTGTTCTCGCTCAAAGGCTCGATCACCGGATTGACCATGACGGTCAGTTCCTGGGGCGCGTCGTCGTCACCCCCGGAGCGGCCTTCGGGCACGAAAAAGATGACGATTCGCTTGGATTCGTGGACCTGAGGGGCGGCAAGGCCGATGCCCCCCGAATCCGCCAGCGTATCGATCATGTTATTGACCAGGACGGCCGTGTCGAAGCCGGTCGGGTCCTTCACCTCTTCGGCCCGCTTGGCGAGGACCGGGTGGCCCATACGGGCGATTTTCAAGATAGCCATGGGCTTGAATATGGCCGAAAACCGCGTCCGGTCAAAGGCCAGGCCAGGGGCGGGCAGGCCGGCCGACCCTATGGCAATTGCATCCGCCCACGCCCTTTTGACGCCCATAGGTGCGAAAATCGGCGAAAATATCCCCCGGAATCGTCTGAGAATCGCCCCTGAATCGACCTGAAATCGATGCCAGGCGCTTCCCAACCCCTATTTCGTATGTTAAAAGGCGCACCCTTACGGACACCTTTATCCCTTGGAGAAACGCCTGCCGTGCATGTAACCGTTCGCGATAACAACGTCGATCAAGCGCTCAAAGCCCTCAAGAAGAAGCTTCAGCGCGAAGGTGTCTTTCGGGAGATGAAGCTCCGCCGTTCCTATGAAAAGCCGTCCGAGCGCAAGGCGCGCGAAAAGGCCGAGGCTGTCCGCCGCGCCCGCAAGATGGAGCGCAAGCGTCTGGAGCGCGAAGGCTTCTAAGCCTTCCTCTTAAAGGTTCCGTAACATGCAATCGCCCGGTCCAAGCCGGGCGATCGTCGTTTCAGGGGGAGGCGATGGCACACCATTAGTGCAATTCGCAGAGATTCTGCGACAAACAAACGGCAATTCGAGAGATTCCCGCTTACGCATCAATGCCTCTGGCGATCTGGAAATCTTCTACGCCCCACTCGAATGCACGAATCGTCGTCATCGGAATTACTCCCGGAGAATTTCAAGCGCGAATGGCAATAGAAACGGCGGCTGGCGCACTCGCGCCCGGGCCTGTCGATCGAGGCTGCCGCGTCCGAAGCGAAATCGACGGCGAGTTTCAGCGGACCGATGCGATCAAACCTCATCCGCTTGATGGATTATTTTAAACTCAATGAGTGGCTGAAGATCAGAAGCTGCGCGGAATTATTCGGCGCCCATAGGAATCTGATCCACTACACATCCGCGCTCAGATATCTGAGCGGCGCGGGCCACCTAAATCCAGATCGGGTACTCGATGGCTTTCCGCATCCGAGCGGCGCCAATGCCGAAAGAATCTCCTATATCTTGGGAGCCAAAGAGGCCTCTCAGCTTTCAAGCAAGACCAATCCGCACGTGCTGGACAGAGCACGTGCGGAAATCCTGCGTAAAGTGAGCGCCCTCGGATAGCTCTACAAAGACTGCACGATGGCTTCTGTCATCGCCTTGGCGTCGCCGAACAGCATCATCGTGTTGTCGCGGAAGAACAGTTCGTTATCGACGCCGGCATAACCCGACGCCATCGAGCGCTTGATAAACAACACGGTAGCCGCGTTCTCCACTTCCAGGATCGGCATGCCGTAGATCGGGCTCGACGGGTCCGACTTGGCGGCCGGGTTGGTCACGTCGTTGGCGCCGATGACGAAGGCGACATCGGCGGTCGAGAAGGACGAATTGATCTCCTCCAGTTCGAACACCTCGTCATAAGGCACGTTGGCCTCGGCCAGCAGCACGTTCATGTGCCCCGGCATGCGGCCCGCCACCGGATGGATGGCATAGGCGACGTCCACCCCCTCCTCCTTCAGCTTGTCGGCCATTTCACGCAGGGCGTGCTGCGCCTGCGCCACCGCCATGCCGTAACCCGGCACGATGATGACCTTGCGGGCGTTCTTCATGATGAAGGCGGCATCCTCGCCGGAGCCCGACTTCACCGCCTTGTCGCCCGCGCCACGCGCCGGACCGGCTGCGACGGATTCACCGCCGAAGCCGCCCAGCAGCACGTTGAAGATCGAGCGGTTCATGCCCTTGCACATGATGTAGCTGAGGATCGCACCCGACGAGCCGACCAGCGCGCCGGTGACGATCAGCGCGGTGTTGTGCAGCGTGAAGCCGATGCCGCACGCCGCCCAGCCCGAGTACGAGTTGAGCATCGAGACGACGACGGGCATGTCGGCGCCGCCGATCGGGATGATGATCAGGAAGCCGATCACGATGGCGAGGATCGCGACCGCCCAGAAGGCCATCGGATCGTTGCTCATCACCAGCCAGACGACGAGGCCGATCAGCGTGATGCCGAGGAGCGCGTTCAGCGGGTGCTGGCCCGGGAACGTGATGGGCGAGCCCGACATGATGCCCTGCAGCTTGGCGAACGCGATGATCGAACCCGAGAAGGTGATCGCGCCGATGGCCGTACCGAGCGACATTTCCACGAGGCTGCCCGGATGGATGTTGCCGACCGTGCCGATGTTGTAGGCATCAGGCGCGAAGAACGCAGCCGCCGCCACGAACACCGCCGCCAGACCCACCAGCGAGTGGAAGAAGGCGACGAGCTGCGGCAGCGCGGTCATCTTGATCTTGAGTGCGATCACGGTGCCGATGGAACCGCCAATGAGGATGCCCAACAGGATCAGCTCGTAAGACAGCACCGTGGGCGCCGCCAGCGTGGTGGCGATCGCGATCACCATGCCCGCGATACCGAAGGCGTTGCCTTGGCGCGCGGAAACAGGTGACGACAGCCCGCGAAGGGCCAGGATGAAGCAGACGGCCGCCGCGAGATACGCGAAGCCGGTAACGCTTTCGTTGATCATCGAGCCGCTCCTAACGCTGCTTGCGCTTGAACATGCTGAGCATGCGCTGGGTGACGATGAACCCGCCGAAGATATTGACCGAGGCGAGGATCACAGCGAGGAAGCCCATGACCTTGGAAAAGCTCAGTCCCATCGGGCCGGCCGCGATCAAGGCGCCGACGATGATCACCGACGAGATCGCGTTGGTGACCGCCATCAAGGGCGAATGCAGCGCGGGCGTGACGCTCCACACCACATAGAAGCCGACGAAGACCGCCAGCACGAAAACGGTGAACAGGAAAATGAATGGTTCGGTTCCCACGGCGAATCCCCCTATTGCGCCAGTGCGGGATGGACCAACTTGCCATCCTTGCAGACCAAAGTGCCTTTGATGATCTCGTCATCCCAGTTGATGGCGAGCGTCTTGGTGTCCGTCTTGACCTGCGGCGTGATGAAGTTGAGCAGGTTCTTGGCGAACAGCGTGCTCGCATCCTGCGCGAGGCGCGCGGGCACATTGGCGTGGCCAACGAGGGTAACGCCGTATTTCTTCACGACCTTGCCGTATTCCGACAGCGGGCAATTGCCGCCCGCCTCGACCGCGAGATCGACGAGGACGGAGCCTTCGGGCATGCCCTTCACCATCTCTTCGGTCACCAGGACCGGCGCAGGCTTGCCCGGGATCAGGGCCGTGGTGATGACGATGTCCTGCTTGGCGAGGTGCTGTTTCACCACCTCGGCCTGGCGGCGCTGGTAGTCCTCGCTCATCTCCTTGGCGTAGCCGCCCGCGGTTTCCGCAGCCGCCGCATCCTTGTCCTCGACCATGAGGAACTTGCCGCCCAGACTTTCGACCTGCTCCTTGACGGCGGGGCGCACGTCGGTGGCGGTCACCACCGCGCCCAGGCGCTTCGCGGTCGCGATCGCCTGTAAGCCCGCCACACCCGCGCCCATGACGAAGACTTTGGCCGGCGGCACGGTGCCCGCGGCCGTCATCATCATCGGAAACGCACGGCCGTAGACCGCAGCGGCATCGAGCACCGCCTTGTAACCCGAAAGATTGGATTGCGAGGACAGGATATCCATCGATTGCGCGCGCGTGATACGCGGCAGGAGTTCCATCGCGAAGGCGATGACACCCCTGTCGGCCAGCGCCTTCATCGTATCCTTGTTGGTCAGCGCCGACATATGCGCGAGCACGATGGCGCCGGACTTGAGCGAAGCGATCTCGTCGGCCATGGGCGCCCGAACCTTGAGCACCAGGTCGGCATCGCCGACCGCCGCCTGCGCACTGGGGGCGATGCTGGCACCCGCCGCCTTGAAGATTTCGTCGGTGAAGGAGGCTGCTGCCCCCGCCCCGGTCTCGATCGAGACCGTAAATCCTAGACCTAAGAGTTTCTTTACGGAATCCGGCGAAACCGCCACACGCAGTTCGTCGGCTTGCCGTTCCTTTGGAACGCCGATTTTCATGAAGTTCCCCCGAACTTACACGCTATTGAACGAATGCCACGCTGGAAGGAAGGATGGCGGGCCGGACACGGCTTGCCAAGGACGAAATATGGGCTGCTTGGGGATTGCCGTTTCAGTAAGCAGGCACCAACCCGACGGCGGCGAAGGCCTCGGCCTGGTTGCGCGTCAGGACCTGCTCGTCGAAATCGTCGACAAGGTCATGAAACAGGCGGTGCCAGTTGATCTCCGCCTTGAGGTGCGTGAAGACCGAGCCGAGCCCGATGGCCGCGCGGTCCATGAGCACGAATTCGGGCGGCGGCGTCACCCCGCCCATGCGATCAAGCTCGCGCCGGATATCGCCGACGAGGCGGCTTCCGTGATCGCTGCGATGTTCCTGGATAGGACGCACGCGATCCTCCAAGAGCGGCGCATAGACGAAGCGCGCCCACAGGTTCAGCACATCGATCACGTCCTGCGACAGGTTCTTGAAGCCCCAGGTCTCGTAGGCGTGCACGGCGAGCGCGGGATCGTCGTCGCGGATCGCTTTATAAAGGTCGATGACACCCTTTACGAACGACGGCCGGAAGACACGGATGCAGCCGAAATCCAACAGGTTGATCGAACCGTCATCACGCACCGTGTAATTGCCGAGATGCGGATCGCCGTGGATGACACCGTAGTTGTAGAGCGGCACATACCAGGCACGGAACATGTTGTAGGCGACGCGATTGCGATCTTCGGCATCGGGATGTGCGGCGATCCAGTCGAGCAGCGGTGCGCCGTCCAGCCAAGTCATGCTGATCAAACGGTCGCCGCACAGATCGGGCACCACCTCGGGCACATGCACATTGGGCTCGTTCGCCAGCATCGCGGCATAAAGCAGCATATGTTTGGCTTCGCGACGGTAATCCAGTTCCTCGCGCAGGCGGGCCGACAGCTCCTTATGGATCTCGCGCGGATCGATCGCCTTGTCGTAGCGGCGGTAGATGGCGAAGACGAGGCTCAGCTGGCGGAGATCGGCCTCCACCACGGATGACATATCCGGATATTGCAGTTTGCAGGCCAGGCTGCGACCCGCGTGATCGGTGGCGCGATGGACCTGCCCGAGCGAGGCGGCAGCGGCCGCTTCGTGGCTGAAGGTCTTGAACTTCGCCTGCCAGTCGGGGCCGAGCTCACGTGCCATGCGTCGGCGCACGAACGGCCAGCCCATGGCCGGTGCCTGCGATTGCAACTCGCCCAACTGATCCGCGTAGTCGCGCGGCAGCGCGTTGGGGATGGTGGACAGGATCTGCGCCACCTTCATCAAGGGCCCTTTGAGCCCGCCCAAGGCGACCTTCAGGTCCTGGGCGTGTTCGAGCTTGTCGAAGCCGAGCCCCAGGTAACGCTCTCCCGCCAACCGCGCGGCCAATCCGCCCACGGCAGCGCCAACGCGTACGTAGCGCCGTGCCCGACCGCCGAGGGTGGAGTCTTCATCGGCCACTACAAACTCGTCTCCAATTCGTCGATGAAGCGCGCGACGACCGAGAGCCCCCGCTTCCAGAACGCTGGATCGGAGGCGTCGAGGCCGAAGGGCTTCAGCAGGTCGCGATGCTTCAAGGTGCCGCCCGCTTTCAACATCTCCAGATATTTCTTCTGGAAGCCGGGATGGCCGTCCAGGAAGACGTCGTAGAGCGAATTCACCAGGCAATCGCCGAACGCGTAGGCATAAACGTAGAACGGCGAATGGATGAAGTGCGGGATGTAGGCCCAATAGTGCTTGTATTCGTCATCGAAGCGGAAGGCGGGGCCCAGGCTTTCGGTCTGCAGGTCGATCCAGATCTCGCCCAGCCGGTCGGCCGAGATCTCGCCCTGGCGGCGTTCGTTGTGGACGCGCTCCTCGAATGTATAGAACGCGATCTGGCGCACCACGGTGTTGAGCATGTCCTCCACCTTGGAGGCCAGCATGACGCGGCGCTTCACGGGATCCTTGGTCGCATCCAGCACGGAGCGGAAGGTCAGCATCTCGCCGAAGACGGAAGCCGTTTCGGCGAGCGTCAGCGGCGTATTCGACAGGAAATGGCCGTGCGGCGCGGCCAGCGTCTGATGGATGCCGTGGCCCAGTTCATGCGCGAGCGTCATCACGTCGCGCGACTTGCCGTGGAAGTTCATCAGGATATAGGGATGCGCCGACGGTACGGTGGGATGCGAAAAGGCCCCGGAATCCTTGCCCGGGCGCGGATTGGCATCGATCCATTGACGCTCGAAGAAGGTCGCCGCGATCTTCGCCATGCCGGGCTCGAAGCGATTGTAGGATCCGAGCACCGTCGCCTTCGCGTCGTCCCACGAGATCTTGGAATCGTCGGATTCGGGCAACGGCGCATTGCGGTCCCAATAATCGAGCTTGTCCACGCCGAACCAGCGCGCCTTCAACTTGTAATAACGGTGCGCGGTTTCGGGATAGGCTGCGCGCACGGCAGCGGCCAGCGCATCCACCACCTCGTCCTCGACCTGGTTGCCGATGTTTCGGCGCGAGACCGGGCGCGGCAGCTTGCGCCACTTGTCTTCGATCTCCTTGTCCTTGGCGAGCGTGTTGGTGATCAGCGCGAACAGTCGGATATTCTCGGCAAGTCCCCTTCCGAATGACTTGGCCGCCTTCTTGCGCACTGCGCCATTGCGGTCCGACAGCAGGCTCAGGATCTCGCTGTTGGAGAGTTTCTTGCCGTTGAAGTTGAAGCGAAGCTGCGCCATGGTCTCGTCGAACAGGCGCGACCATGCCGTCCGTCCCGCCACCGACTTCTCATGCAGCAATTTCTCAAGCTCGCTGGAGAGCTGATAGGGTTTGAAGGCGCGGTTCGCATCCAACCACGGCTTATAGCGTGCAACCTTCGCATCCCCCAGCTTGGCGGCGAGTTCGTCATCGTCCAGCCGGTTGAGTTCCAGTTCGAAGAACAGCGTGATCGAGGAGATTTCAGTGGCGCGTTCGTTCAACGTCTGATGGAAGGCGCCGATCTTGGCGTCCTCCGTATTGGCGGCGAACAGAAGCTGACCGTAACTGGTAACGCGATCCAGAAGTTCGGAAAAGATTTCATACTCCGCAATCGCCTTGCCCAAACCGGGCCCATCGAGTTGTGCCAGACGATTTTCGTAAGTCCCGGCGAAGGCACGCGCCTTCGCGGCCGCAGCGGCAAGATCGGACTGGATCTCCGGGTCATCCGGTCCGGTGTAGAGATCATCTAAATCCCATTCGGGAGGCGCTGCGGTAACAGCCGAACTATCGGGGGCCATCCGGGTCTCCTCAAAAACGCTTCAAAAAAGCATCTGTATTCTTCATATATGGTATCAAAATCGAGGCATCAAACAGGAGACGTGCCGAAAAATGGCAATTTGGCCAAGTATCATTGCTATGTTCATAGAACAGGCCGATCGCCTAGGCGATAAACCCTTCCTGTGGGCCAAATCCGAAGCCGCCTATACTTCAATCAGTTGGCGCGAAGCGCGCGATCAGGTCCTTGCATTAGCACGTGCATTGCGCGACCTCGGCATCGTACATGGCGACCGCGTGATCTTGTGCGGCGAAAACCGGCCGGAATGGATGATCGCCAATCTCGGCATCATTGCATCCGGTGCCATCACGGTTCCCGCTTATGTCACCAATACGGTCCATGACCATCAGCATATCCTGTCCGACAGCGGCGCAAAGGCGGCCATCGTCTCGACGACGAAACTCGCCGACCGCCTGATCCCGGCAGCACGGCGATCCTCCGACGTCGATTTCGTCATCTCGATGGAGGCACCGGAGAGCGTATCCATGGTGCGGCCGCGCGTGCTCTCGTGGGAAGGCGTGCTGGCGGACGGCTGGGCCTCCGAGACCGAGATCGCGCCCGAGGCTATCGGCATCGACGAAACCTGCGTGGTTATCTACACCTCAGGCACGGGCGGCACGCCGAAGGGCGTGATGCTGTCGCACCGCGCGATCCTGCACAATTGCCACGGCGCCGAGGACGCGCTGCGCGAGATCCATCTCGGCAACGACGTGTTCCTGTCGTTCCTGCCGCTGTCGCACGCTTACGAATACACCGCCGGGCAATGTTTTCCGATTTATGTCGGCGCGGAAATCTATTTCACCGAAGGGCTGGAATATCTCACGCGCAACCTCGCCGAGGCGCGCCCCACCCTCATGACTGCCGTGCCTCGGCTCTATGAGGTGATGTACGAGCGCATCATGCGCAACATCGAGAAACAGGGCGGGCTCAAGGCCAAGATGTTCCTCAGGACCGTCGCCTTGGGCCGCAAGAAAATCGAGAATGGGCGCCTCGGCCCCATCGATACGCTGCTCGATCTCCTGCTCGACAAGCTGGTGCGCGACAAGGTGCGCAAGACCTTCGGCGGGCGGCTCAAGGCGCTGGTCTCCGGCGGCGCACCCCTTAATTACGACATCGGCACCTTTTTCGTGGCGCTTGGCGTGCGCCTGCTGCAGGGCTACGGCCAGACCGAAGCGGCTCCGGTCATCAGCGTCAACCGGCCAAAACTCAACAAGCTTCATACCGTCGGCCCGCCGCTCATCGATACTGAGGTGAGGATCGCCGACGACGGCGAGATCCTGGTGCGCGGCGAAATGCTGATGCAGGGCTATTGGCGCAATCCGGAAGCGACGCGCCAGGCGATCCGGGACGGCTGGCTGCATACCGGCGACATCGGCCGCTTCGACGACGACGGCTATATCGAAATCACCGACCGCAAGAAGGATATCATCGTCAATTCCGGCGGCGACACGCTGTCGCCGCAGCGTGTCGAAGGCTTCCTCACCGTGCAGCCGGAAATCGGCCAGGCGATGGTGCATGGCGACAAACGTCCGCATCTCGTCGCCGTACTGGTTCCCAACAAGGACTTTGCCGCCGACTGGGCCAAGACAGCCGGCAAGGACAGCGATCTCGACACGCTGATCGCAGACCCCGCCTTCATCGCCGTCATCGACAATGCGGTCGGCCGTGTGAACAAGGATCTGTCGGTGAATGAACGCGTGCGGCGCTTCATCCTGATCGCCGAGCCGTTCACGGTGGATAACGAGATGATGACACCGACGCTGAAGGTGCGCCGCCACAAGGTCCGCGAGGCCTACGGCGAACGCCTCGAAGCACTCTATAAATCCTGACCAACGCCTCGTGTAAGGAAGAGATCGATGGCCAATTCCGTTCGACCGTTCCTCATGTTCGAAGGCAAGGCCGAGGAGGCGATGAATTTCTATGTCTCGCTCTTCGCCGACGCCGTCATTTCCGACGTCACGCGGTGGGGTCCGGGCCAACCGGGCTCGGAAGGATCATTCATGTTGGGGACCTTCACCGTGGCCGGGCAGTCCGTGCGCTGCTTCAACAGTCCGGTGCATCACGAATTCGCCTTCACGCCGTCCTTTTCATTCTTCGTCGAATGCGAATCCGAGGACGAGATCAAGCGTCTGAACGATGCTTTGTCGGACGGCGGCAGCGTACTCATGCCGCTCGACAAATACGACTTCGCCCGGCAATTCACCTGGGTTGCCGACCGTTACGGCGTTTCCTGGCAGCTCAACCTCGCCTGATCCCTGCCCGCGCTTACAGCACCAGCAGCAGGACCAGCGGCATCATCGCGAAACCGATCAAGGTGGAGACGAAGACCACGCCGGCCACCCCTTCGGGATCGGCGTTGTAGCGCGCCGCCATCAGGTAGGTGAAGACGGCGGCGGGCATGCTCATCTGCAGCATGACCACGCCGGTCTGCACCTGGCCGAGATCGAAAGCCCATGCGATGGCAAAGGAGGCGGCGAAACCGGTGCCGAGGCGCACGGCGGTGACACTCAGCGACTGGCCGATCTGTCCCACACGGAGACGGTTCAGCGACACACCGAGCCCGAGCAGCATGAGCGGAATGGCGAGTTGACCGATGAGCGCGGTGGCATTGGCGATCCAGGGCGGCAGCTCCGTTCCCGTCTCGACCACAAGGATCGCGGCGGCAACGGCATAAAGCAACGGCACCTTGGCGAAGTCCTTGAGCGAAAACGTGCCGGACGTGATCCCAATGCCGATCGTGAACTGCATCGCCGCAGCGACCACGTGCACCACGACCGCCAGCGCGAGCCCCTGATCCCCGAAGGCGAGGTAACAGACCGGCAGGCCGACATTACCGGTATTCGGCACCATGACGGGCGTGAGATACGGACGCAGCGGAATGCGCAGGATCAAGAGCGCGGCCGCGCCGACCACGAGGCAGGTGAGCGTCACCGCAAGCGTCGCCAACGCCACCTCCCCCACCGCGGCGGGGTCGACATGCAGCTTGGTGAGCGAGGAAAAGATGAGCATCGGCGTCGCGACGTTGAACGTCAGCGACGAGACGAAGGCATTATCGAAGGGCTGACGCATTCTGGCCCAGCCGAAGCCGATGGCGGCTACGACGATCACGGGCGCCAGCACGTTGAACAACTGAGAAAGGATAGGCGGCATCAGGCGTCTGAAGCGGAAATGAGGGAAGACGGGATTAGACGGAAGACGGGCCGCGGTCAATCAACGAGGGCCAATCAACGAAGATCAGTCGACCCACACGATACGCAGCACGTTGGTCGAGCCCGGTGTGCCGAACGGCACGCCCGCCGTCACCACGAGGCGTTGGCCGGGGCTTGCGAATTCCTGCTCCTTCGCTACGCCGACCGCATAGGTGACCATATCGGAGAACTGTTCGATCTCTTTCGAATGGACCGAATGCACGCCCCAGGCAAGCGTCAGGCGACGCGCGGTCTTAAGGTCCGGCGTGAGGCCGAGGATCGGCACAGTCGGGCGCATGCGGCACGCACGCAACGTGGTCGAACCGGTGCGCGTGAAGGTGATGATAGCGGCCGCGTTGATGGAACGCGCGACGGTACCGGCGGCTTCCGTGATCGCGTCGGCAGCCGAGCCGCTGCCTGCCCGGCGATCGCGGTTCACATAAAGTTGGTAATTGGGATCGGACTGCGCGCGGTGAATGATGCGATCCATGATCGCCACGGCTTCAAGCGGATATTTGCCGGCCGCTGTTTCCGCCGACAGCATCACCGCGTCCGCACCGTCGAACACGGCGGTGGCGACGTCGGAGGCTTCCGCGCGCGTCGGCGTCGGCGCGTTGATCATGGATTCCAGCATCTGGGTCGCGACGATCACCGGCTTGCCGGCGTTGCGTGAGACCTGGATGATCTGCTTCTGCAGGCTTGGCACATCCTCGGGCGGCGCTTCGACACCAAGATCGCCGCGCGCCACCATCACCGCGTCGGTGAGATCGACAATTTCTTCCAGGTGCTGGATGGCAAGCGGCTTTTCCAGCTTCACCAGAACAGCGGCGCGGCCCTGGATCAGTTTTTTCGCCTGCGCAACATCGTCGGGACGTTGCACGAACGATAGCGCGATGTAGTCCGCGCCCATGTCGAGCGCGAAGGCAAGGTCGCGATGATCCTTCGGCGTGAGCGCGGCAATGGGCAGGAAAGCGCCCGGGATGTTGAGCCCCTTGTGGTTGCTGAGCGGACCACCGACTAGAACCTTGGTCTCGACGCGGCTGGCCGCAACGTCGGTCACTTCCAGGCGTATCTTGCCGTCGTCCAGCAAAAGATCGTGGCCCACTTCCAGTGCCGACAGGATCTCGGGATTGGAGATGGAGACGCGGTGTTCGTCGCCGGGCGTCGTGTCGGCATCAAGCACGAAGGCCGCGCCGTTCTTGAGCTCGATGCGGCCGGCGGCGAAATTGCTGACCCGGATCTTGGGCCCTTGCAGGTCGGCCATCACGCCGACCGGGCGGCCGTATTTCGCCTCCAGCTCACGGATATAGCGATAACGTTCCGCATGCTCTTCGTGCGTGCCGTGGCTGAAATTCAAGCGGAAGATGTCGGCGCCCGCCTCGAACAGGCGCTGGATGACCTCTCGACTCGAGCTTGCCGGACCGAGGGTGGAGACGATCTTCACTGCGCGTTGACGCCGCATCGCAATATTGTGGGCCCAAAGCGGCGGCCAAGCCAAGCAATAAAACTTTGAATTGCTTGACCTTTTTGTTACGCGGGACGAACGGATCGGCTAGGATGGGCCATGTTCAGCTTTTTCCGCCGAAAGAAAAAAGACGCTTCGGAAAGTGCTTCGAAGCACAAAAAGCCGGCTGCGCCAAAAGACGTGAAACCGGCCAAGGCGGCTTCGCCGACCACCGCAAAGGCGGCCCCGCCGACAGGTACGAAGGCGGCTTCGCCAAAAGACACGAAGCCGAAAACCCAGCCGCCCACCTCGCTGAAGGCTGCGCTGGCCGCAATGGAGGAAGCGATCCCCGGCTCCGTCGAGGAGGAAAAGCCCGCACCGAAGATCTCGGCCGGCGCCGATCTCGACAAAGCCAAAAAGGCCCTCGCAAAGAAGGCTTCTCAACCGATGGACCGTCAGGCGCTGATCGAACGGGCACTTGCGATCCAGAAGGCGCAATCCAAGATGCTCGACAATCTGCCGCAGGAAACGCGTGACAGGCTGCGCTCGCTCGCGCTCAAGGCTTTCGTGCTCGAAAAGCCGGACGATAAGAAAAAGCTGAACTAGGAGCGAAGGCCGTTCCGGCGCGACGCGCTTGCGCGCGATAAACGCGCGCCGGATGTCAGTTCGACAGTTGCTCGTAGACCTGCGTCGAGATGCGGTGCAGTTCGTCCTTGTCCATGGACGTGCCGATCAAGGCATAAGCAAACGGCGCATCGACCCAATAGAACATGGAGCAATCGCTATCGCGCGCGAAGCGGAAGGACGACACCTCCGACGCGTTCACCGCACGCACATACAGCGTCAGCCGCCGCATGGTGCGGTCCTGATACATGAATTGCGCGGCCGGCTGACCGTCAGGTGCGGCCAGCAGACGGCCGCCCACCAGATCGAATCCTATGTTCGTGAGGCCCGGCGCCTTCACCGGATGACCGAGCCGCTTGGACAGCCAAGAGATCAGATGCTGCTCGTCTTTGGCGGGTACCTCGACGGCGTGGCGCACCTCCGGCGTATAGATGCGGTGCGCGGACATGGCGTAGGCCTTGAAATCGGCCGTGGTCGCCATCACCACCGTCTCCTCGTCGAGATCGCTCGCATACCAACCGGCAGCCCCGCCCGCGACGAACAACACGAGTGCGGCGGCGGCGGCCCACAGTGGACGCACAAAGCGCGGGCGCGTGGTTACGACGGTCGCGACGATGGATTCCGGGACGCGCTCCTCAAGGATCGAGTCAAACGCTTCGCGCAGCATGCTGTTCTGGTGACGGTAGGCGGTCACCAGGTTGGCATCGGCGGGTGAGGTCTTCAGATACTCCTCGACCTCCGCGCGGCGGACCGGATCGAGGAAACCGTCAACATAACGCAGCAGGTCTTCTTCGGTAACGGGACGTTCGAGGTCGCTCACTTTATTCTCCTGAGCGCCGGCGATTCCTCGCCGTCGAGATATTTGCGCAAGGACTGGCGCGCGCGCGACAGGCGCGACATCACAGTCCCGAGCGGGATATCCAGAACCTCGGCCACCTCGCGATAAGCCATGCCTTCGAGTGCCACCAGGATCAGAACCTCGACCTGTTCGGACGGAAGGTCCTGCATCGCCTTGGTCAGATCGCGCACGACAACTGAATCAGTCTGCGAAGCGCCCTGCACTAGGCGATCCTCCACATCCTCGATCGATGCCTCGGTGCCGCGGCGGATCGAGCGGCGCACCGCGTTCACATGCAGGTTGTGCATGATGGTAAACAGCCAGCGGCGCATGTCGGTGCCGCTCTGCCATAGATGCAGCCGCGACAATGCCCGTTCCAGCGTGTCCTGGACCAGATCGTCGGCTCGCCCACGGTCAGCCAGCAGGGCAACGGCATAGCGCCGCAATCTTGGAACTTCACGCAAAACCGCTTCGACCTTCTTGGACGCTCGTGGCTTCCCCTGACCTCTATCCTGGCCGGACGGCATCGGGTGGCTCCCACTCTATCTGCGTGAACACAATTGTTCCGCGATTATTCCACAATAAAGATTAGCAAAACCGGGCCGCCAACTGAATCAATATGTTATTGGAATGGGATTGGATCGGCCCCCAGGACCCCAATTACAAGCCGGTAGCAACCGCACAAAGCCGCCCGCGTCGGGCGAACTCCAGGCATACCAAAAGGATCGGCCAAAGGACCGGGCCAAAGAGCCGGGAAATACCCGGGCTCCCTTCTCTTATTTATATGTCGTCTCTTTATATGGTCGTCTGGGAGACAGAGGCCGCTCAGCGGCGAGAACTTCGGCTAAGCCAGTTCCGTGGGAGCTGACTAAAACGGCCGCATTCAGGAGAGGTGGGATCTTACGTGTCGTAGGAGCGCACACAGGGAGGAGCCAGGCTCCCCCCTGCTTGCACCATGATAGCAGTATTAGGCGACGTCGATGACAACGTGAGCGACGGCCACGCTTCCGTCGTGGTCTTTGACGGTGTACTTGATGTGGTCCGTACCGTGGAAGTCGGCCGGCGCCTTGTAGACAGTGGTGCCGTGGGCGAAGCCGTCCGGATTGACCGACACCTTCACGCCATGCTCGCTGACCGCGTCAATTGACGCGATCTTCAGGTCACCATCGACACCCTTATCGTTCCAGGTCAGATACCTGGTGTTGAACCAAAGGGACTTCCCGGCATCGAGCGAATAATGGTCGTCCGCCGCATAAACCGGATGGCCGGTACCGGTATTGGTATCGGAGGCCGGGTCAGAATGTGAGGCGGTTTCGCTCTGCGCCGGCTGATCGGCCACTGGCGCAGGGTCAGCCTTGCCAGGCTTCGTCGGCATGGAGAAGCCAGCCGCGCTCGTCTGGTTGTTCTGCACCGTGCCGGGGGTACCCGAGTAATTCAGTACCGTCTCGACCGATGAATTCACCAGCGCATTGTCGTGGACGTTGAAGTCACTGCCGTAGACAATCGTGCCGTACCAGAAATTGTCGACGTAGTTGCCGCTGATCTCGCCCGAGCCATTCAGCTCGATGCCGACACCACTGCCGATCCCTTCGGCGTAGTTGTTCGTGATGTGCGTGTTGACACCGTATGTCGGCACGACCGAGTAGGCGACGTCCGTGCTCCAGCCGTCTTGCTGGCCCACGTTGTTCATGTTCTCCGACCAGTTGCCGTCCACCACCAGATTGGAGGTGTAGGCGCCGATAGGACCGACTTCGATGGGCATACGGCCGGTGCCCGTGAAATAGTTGTCGGAAACGGTGATATCGCGTCCTTGGTCGTGAACGTTGTTGAACGCGAGATTGATCGGCTGATAGCAATCGTAAAATTGGTTATTCGAGATCGTCGACTGATCGAGACCCCAGCCGTCGAGCACAGTGTTGCTCACGTTGTGGAACGAGTTGTTGACGATCGACGCATCACGCGCGGCATCGAACTTAACCGAGTGTTCGCCGCCATTGAATACGCTGTTTTGGATCTTGACGCCGTTGGAGTTTGAGATATCGACGGTGCCGCCCGAAAAGGTAAAGCCACTAAGCACCGTGTTGGAGCCCGCAGTCATGTTACCCTTCAGCGTGACGTCGCCGCCGGCCTTCAGCGTGACGTTCTCCAAAGAGAGACCCGAAACATCATAGGTTCCCGTAGGAACCGTGACCGTTGCGCCGGGCGCCGCTGAGTTGATCAAATCCTGAATCGTCGTAGCCAAATTTCTAGCCCTCCAAGAACACTTGTTAATAACGGGCCCGAGGCTAGTCGACGCCGACAACGAAGGTCTACCCGATTTCACGCAGTCGTATATATGGGAGTGCACTTTATACGGATAAGCTCACGGCATCAGATCTTCGGAGGGACGCGCGATGGCACGCCCAAAGACGATACGACCGATGCCGTGGCTCCGTCAGCGTTTGCGCGCAGTGAATGCAACCGCTACTGATCTTGCACGTCATCTCGAAATAGCACCCGCACGGGTGTACGAGATGATCAAAGGACAGAGGCAATTCCAACCGCGAGAGATCGCAAAGGTTGCGTTGTTCCTGAAAATAGGCGAGACGCAACTCGTTAGGCTGATCGAGGGTCGGGTTGATGCCAAGGACGTCTCCATCAACTCTGTAAATGCATTGCCCTGGGTGAATGTAAGCGAGACATCGGTGCGGCTGCTGCGCACAACCCTAGCACCTCATGGCCGTTGGCTCTTGCACGTCACCAAGGCACACAGAATCGCGAGGCGCCCCGATCTCATACGCTTCTCGGTGACCGCTTTCGCGATCATCGTCCAGGATGAACGCAACAGCCCCGTCTATCGCGCGCGCGACCGCATCCTCATCGATCCCGAAAGCCCCGTACATCCCGGCGATGACGTCGTCCTCACCAGCTTGACGAGCCTTGATATGCGCGAAGACATGTATGCGATCCCGGGACTACTCACAAAGATAAGCGAAGCGGCTTGGTCGCTGAAGCAGTACGCGAGCGGTGGCGAACGCTCCTTCTCAAGAAGACATTTCCCGAGCGCCTGGAAAATCGTCAGCCGCTTCACGCAAGTCTGAAACTCTGCTCCTGAACAGTCGCCAACACTGCAAAATCGTCGTATCGTGCGATAGGCGATACGTGCAGACGAGTACCGACACGGACCTTAGGCTGGATAACGGCTGGGATTCACGTGAGCTTCCAACGACTGGACATCGAGTACCAAGAGACTTCGGCCTGCCCGTTATGCGGACAGGCTGGAGCGGAACGCGCGGCGCTACGTCGTGCGAACTACTATTTCGCACAATTTGAGATACCGCTTCCGCCTGGCGGCGTTTCGCTTCTCGAATGTCAAAACTGCTCGATGCTGTTCAAGTCAGCCGTTCCCACGCCTGCGGCATGCGATAAGGTGATGTCAGGCGGCGCGACGGATGTATGGCGCCCAAAGGTCGGAGAGCATCCGGCATTAGCGATGATGCGGCCTTACCTGAAAGAGGCAAGAACCTTTCTGGACATAGGTGCGTCCAATGGCGATCTCCTGGCGCAGCTCGGCGACGGGGCGGAGCGGCTGTCGGCCTTGGATATTGTCGAATATCCGAAATGCAAAGACATAATCGACGGGCGGGGCGAGTACATACTGGGTCAACTCGACGAGGGCGTAAGATGGTCCGCCGATCCATATGACGTGGTGACCGCCTTCGACGTCTTTGAGCATTTTCTCAACGCCGAGAGCGCCGTCGCGAACGTCCTCGCTTTCGTCAAAACGGGTGGACACCTCATTATAGAGACCGGCGACTGGCGCACGGTTCCGGACCAAGGTGAGTGGTACTACTCAAACCTCTTCGAGCATCAAATATTCTGGGCGCGTGAGACCTTTGAATATCTTGCGACGCGCTACCCCTTCTCCATCACCGAATATTCGCGCGTAAACCACAAAGGACGGCGGTCGATGGGCTTTTCGAAGCGGTTGGCATTGTCGGCAATCGTTCAACTTGCGCCGCATGCGTGGTTTCGCAATGCGATGCTTTCTGTCGGCCGAGATGCCGGTCATTTCGGAGCACCAGGCTTGGTTGACCACGCCTTCGTTGTTCTCAAACGGGCGGAGTCGGTCTAGCTCGCTTCTCTCTATAAGGCTGCGATGTAGTTTGAGACCCCTCTGAAGTGTTCCAGATCTTCGTAGTATGAGTCGATCTGCACCAAGCTGCCGCCAGGAAGAATCCTGTAGATCTTGTATTCATGTGCAGTCAGAAAATCCCATATGTCACGAAAGAACACTCTCGAATATACGCCGGCGGAGCCAAACTCGAAGGATATGGCTCGAATGAGTCGATCTTTGATGGAGTTCTCTGCGCCTTTCAGAACAAAGAGCTCATGCCCTTCGACGTCGATCTTCAAGAAATCGATGTGAGTGATCTTTGTTTTCTCAATAAAGGAATCCAGGGTCGATATCTTGACCGTTAAACGCTGAAAATCCTGCCCGACGAAACAGGTGTCTCGTCTATTGTAGATCGAAGAGTTGCCTGCGCATTCGTCCGGGGAATAAAAGTCGATCTCCCCCTCGCGGTCACCGATCGCAACGTCGACAACCTTGCAGCACGGGCTCTCCATAGGCTGCAGGTATTTTTCGATACAGCTTTGTTGTGGCTCGAACATATAAACAATCTTGGGGCTCAGGGTGAGTATAGCCTTTGTCCACTCGCCCTTATTGGCACCCACATCGAAAACGACCGCACCTTTCCCTATAAACCTGGATGCGACTTTGACTTCCGCGGCAAAATCCCATCCCGTGCCGCTTCCCTTTCCCTGCAATATCTGAGCGCCGATTTCGATAAAAGAAAGAGCGTTCTGGGCATGCTTGCCGCAAATCAATCTTCCTATCGTGGGGACAACAACCTTGGCCATGGCGCGGGAGTATTTCAGGTGATGTACTTTTATTGACATCTTCTCACCATTTCGTCGCACCTCCGTCCGTCATATGCGACACGTCCAGAAAGCCAGAAGTTGTACGATCGCCGGCATCAGCGGCGCCAGTCGATGTGACACCGGGTCTTCGCGCCGCCGCATTTGCTCCGCGGTCCCGCAACCCACGGCGCAATCTCGGCAAGGCGCCCGAAAGCAACAGGTAGAGCAGCGGCGTGTTTTGAACCTGGCCATTAAAGGTCAGCCGCGGCAGTAGAAATGGACGTTCGCGATCGGCTGCGAAGATCGTGTTGCTTTCGGTCGTCACCGCAGTTCTGAAACCCAGCTCGCGACAGAGGGCGGCTTCGCGCGGTCCGGCTGACTGGCGGTCGCCGTATGGATAAGCGAAATGCTGAACCGGAATGCCCAGCAGTTTTTCGCACTCCTGCTTGCTTTGGGCGATTTCCTGACGCGCGGCGTTTTCAGTGAGGCGAGCGAGGCAAGCGTGGTGAACACTGTGCGCCCCAAACTCGACGACGCCACTCGCGCGCATCTCGGCAATCATCGACGGCGTCAAGATGTTGCGATCGAGCAGTCCAGCAAAGTCGATCCCATATCGCCTTTCCAGTTCCGTGCAGACCCGCCGAACCCGCGCGGGTGACGTCATCGCCAAACGTGAGGCAATGGCAGAGTAGGCTTTGAGCTTCTGCCGACCGGTGCGCGTCGCAAACCGCAGTTGCCGCCCCTCCCATGTGAACTCGACGACCGTGTTGGCCGCGATCGTCGCCTCCACGCCGAGCGACCATAGGGGGAATTTGCGCCGGATAAATGCTGACACGAGATAGACCGTCATCGGCACGCCGAACTCGCGGCAGATAGGAAACGCCTGGCTGTAAGTGTCGACGTAACCGTCATCGAATGTCAGGCAGACGAATTTTCCACACTTCGGCTCCGGGTTCTGCAGCCAATCGGCAAGTTCGCTCATGGAGAGGAAGCGATAGCCCTGCCCGCCCAATGTCCGAACGACGCGCCGGAAATTCTCCGGCGTAACATTAAGGGCCTGCGAGCTGAACGCACGCGTATCGGGATCCTGCAACCGGTGGAAAGAAAGAATGCCGCCCTGGCCTTCATAACGTCGTCTCATCAGCCTGGGCAGACCGCTCGCCCAGAGCGACCAAAGCGCACCACGAAGGATTTCGCGTTCAATATTCAATGGAGCGCTCCTCATGCTGCTGAGTCGCCGCGCACGGGGCCATTTGCGCGTATCCATATCCTCTCTTCCGGCTCCAACGCACCAGAGGGACCAGAAGAAGCGTAACCCTAATACTCTCGACCAGGAACAGGCAAAGCACTAATCCGGTCAATCCACCGTACTGCGCCAGAGGAAAAGCCGCTGTGACGCTAAACAGCGTGGCGATCGCATAGGACCAGAAGATGAGACGCGTCTGCTCGAGCGCGGCAGCCCAGATCGTAAGCACAACCCCCATCCCGTAGACGGCCGCCGGGGCGCAAAGCAGCCGCACGAGTTGGCCAAGACCTTCGAATTCTTCGCCGTAGAGGAGGTGCACGATATATTCCGGTGCGATGTTCAGCACGATCACCGCGGCCGCGATCAGGCAGGCACTCAACCCTGCCAGCCGTCCGATGTAGCGGCGCAGCTCGACCGGCCCGCCCACATGTAATGCACGTGAAGCCTGAACAGGCGCGAAATTGTTCAACGCCAACAGCAGAAGATTCAGGACACCAGTGATTGTGGTTGCCGCCTTCAGCGCACCGGTCGCCGCGGCACCGAGCATGAGTCCCGACACGACCATGTATACTTCTGTGGTCGTCCAGAACATGAGAGCGGACGGCAGGAGCCACTTCGAGAACCGCCAATGCCGGCTCAGAACGCTGCGAAAGGCGGCGGCATCCCACCTTACGTGACCCAGGAACCTGCCGCCTTGAATAATGGCGACCCCGCACGCGATCGTCACGATCCAGATGCCCATTTCAGCCGTTGCGTCGGGCCAGACAAATGGCAGGGCTAAAATGGCTCCGAGTTGTACCCCGAAGCGCAGCAGGTCGGTGCAGAGCCCCGCGACCGGGCGATCACGAGCAAAGAGATAGCGGCGGCAAAATTCATAGAGCTGGTAAGTCATGATAGCGGCGCAAAGCGGCAACGCCACCCCAACCAGCGCCGGATTGGACGTGAGCCATCCGAGCAATGCAACGCCCAGGCCCACCGCCGAGCCGAAAACAATACAAGCTGCGGCCTGCTGCGCAGTTACCGCAAAATAGTATCGATTGCGATCGACCTCGGCCTGCTTTGCTCCGATGTTGAGCATCGGCTGAATGATGGCAGCAAACTGCAATGAAGCGACAAATTCGACGAGCATCCAAGCAAGGGCAAAACGGCCAAACTCGTAGATCCCCAAGGCACGTGCCAAGAGGATCGCCGCCATGAAGTTGCCGCCGCTGGCCACAACCTGGTCAAGAAAGGCGAACTTCATAAGCCGGTTGGGCACAAGCCAGCCGAGCGTCGCTGAGACTGCGTAACCGGTCCGTTTCCTGACGAACATTCCTATCGCGTTCCCGAACTTCGAACCGATTAGAGAAGATTGGCCCGCGTCGTCTGCGCCGGCCCTCCGCCAGTCGTGCGCGGCTCGGCCGCGCCGTTCGGCAACATGGCTGGGTTGAGACGAGCAGCCGTTCCCGGGGATGCACTGACGATTGCAAACTGGGTGTCGTCGACGGGGTCGTCCGGCTCTATCACGCGTGGTTCGGGGATGGGAATCACGAACCGTCCTCCCGCCGCGCGGTACGCCTCCAGTTGGCGCAGGACTTCGCCGGCGAAATTCCAGGCCAGCAACAGCACAAGGTCCGGCTGAGTTTCAAGCAGACGGTTCGGATGGACGATCGGGATATGTTGGCCCGGCATCAATTTGCCGTGCTTGTAGGGATTGGCGTCGGCGACATATTCAAAGAAGCCTGGTGCCAGATTCAGGCAATTGACAAGCGTCGATCCTTTTGCCGCCGCACCATACGCAGCGATACGTTTCCCGCGATCCTTTTCGGTGCGAAGCAATCTGACAAGTGAGCTTCTGAGATGAGCCACGCGTCCGGAAAAATCTTCGTACCATTCCAGCCGATTGACCCCCAGTTCACGTTCCTGACTGATCAATTCGTTCAGTGCATTGCTACGTTCACTGCCATGGCTTACCCAGACCCGTATAGATCCTCCGTGTATCGGAAGCCGCTCGACATCATTGAGGGCCAGGCCGTTGCGGGCGAAGAGCGGCGTCAACCCGTGAAGCGTATGATAGAAGTGATGCTCATGGTAGATCGTGTCGAATTCGCACTTTTGGATCATATCCACGGCGTAGGCTATTTCGAATACCGCGACGCCGCCCGGACGCAGGAGCTTGGCACAGCCGGCAACGAAATCGTTGATCGCATTCACATGCGCCAGAACGTTGTTGCCGATTATCACGTCAGCCTTATGCCCTTCCGCGACCAGCCGGTCCGCCAGTTCGAAAGAAAAGAAGTCGTTGAGCGTAGGAATGCCTGCCCTGCTCGCCTGCTCCGCAGGACCGACAGCCGGATCGATGCCGAGGCATGGAATTTGTTGTTGGACAAAGTTGCGGAGCAGATACCCATCATTGCTTCCGACTTCGACAACCAGACTATCGGCACCGAGATGCCGCTCACGGATCAGCCGTTGCGCAATATCGCCAGCGTGCCGCAGCAAGGCCGGAGAAGCGGAAGAGAAGTACGGAAAATCATGCTGGTATAAGACTTCCGGCGGAACCGTTTCGGTCAGCTGCAATAGCGAGCATTCCTCGCAGAACGCCAGTTGCAGCGGGTATCGAGGTTCTTCGCTTATCTCGATTGCGGAAGATAGAAGCGCGTTCGATCCCGGGTGGCTTCCAAGGTCGAGAACGACGTGCAACAACGGACTGTGGCAGGATCGACATTCATGAATTCGCATCGACAGTTCCTTTGCGGCAATATGGTTTGGGTCACAGTCCGAAGAACGAATCACCTCTATTCCCAGGAATCCGCGGTTGGGTGCGACGACCGCCGGTTCTGTCCGGCGAGCATCAGAGCAAACCGCAAATTCGACCTGAGATAGCGTGCCGATAGGCGCCGTGGCTCCTGGGCCAAGCGGAATATCCATTCACACCCCGTGCGCTGGATTAGGCGAGGGGCGCGTTTAACCTTGCCGGCGATCATGTCGAACGCGCCGCCAACGCCGATCAGCATCGGCGCATTCAGCGTACGACGGTGGGCCGCCATCCAGCGATCCTGCTTCGGGGCACCGAGACCGACCCATATGATATCGGGATCGGCGGCATTCAGGATCAGATCCACCTCATGTTCTTCCTCAGGTGAAAGCTGGCGGAACGGCGGCGAGTAATGCCCCACGATCTTCGCTCCTGGGAATTTCGTATTCAGCTGTTGCTCGAGCGATATGAGGGTTTCTTCCGACGATCCATAAAGGAAGTGGCGGTGGCCGCGCTGTTGGGATTGCCGGAAGACGGCGGGCATCAAGTCAGGGCCACATATACGATCTGCGGCGTGATAACCGTTGTGGTGCAACAGCCAAACCAGCGGCATCCCATCGGGAGCCGCGATCGCGGCTTTCCGGTAGATGTCCCGAACCTCGGATTCGAATTGGCTCTCGACGAGCGCGTGGACATCTATCGTACACACATACTTGCGTTCGCCCGCACGGATGGACTCATCTATGGAAGCAATGGCTTCTTCCATTGTGACAACACTGATCGGGACGCCGAGAACATCTGCACGCAGATGCATTAAACTGCCCTCCCAAAGCATTCGATCTTCATACGGCGATCTCGAAGACCGCTGTGAGATTCATTGTTTCTGCGTCCACCTTGCCGGGTCGATTAGCCTCTCGTGTAGGAAGGAGCCGCTGGACTCCCGGGCAACGTGCCCGCGGAATATGGTGTCAGCGTGCCAGCGGGAACCGGCTTGATCGTTGTATCTCCGAGCGCGCACAGGAGCGCATCCCGGCAGTCGTATCGGAGCAGGTCGCCGGCAATTTCGCGGCGGTAAATGGGATTCATCGCGATGACCAAGTCCGGCTGATAGCGCGACAGGTGCTCCGGATTTATGATCTGCTTGCCGGTTCCCGGGACGAACTTGCCCCAGCGATGAGGATTGATGTCGACCAGATACTCTATTGCCTCTCCCGCGTTTACAGCCGAGAGGAAGGCGACCGCCTTGGAGCCGGAACCCCACAGCACGATCCGGGCACCCGCGCGCGCAGCGGAACTGATTTGCGCGTTCCACTCGGCCACATGTGTTGCAGCGGCCTGCGAGTAAGCTGCGACGCTCCCAGCCAAATCCTCAGACCCTTCGTCTTCCATGACGTCAGATCCCTCCACGCCTACTGCTGGGCGGGCTTCGATCGTCAGATACTGATCGTCAAAGCCGCCGGTCACGCGCAGAACGTCGAAGCCGGCCATGCGGAATAGATATTTAAGGGAGGGCGGAGAGAAATAGGAGCAGTGCTCATAGTAGACGTCCCAGAACGCGCCCTCTGCCAGGATTCTGCGTACGTCGGGAATCTGAAAGAACACGATCGTTCCGCGTTCTCGCGACGCGATCCGGCGCACCGCATCGACAAAACGCCGCGTCTCGGAGATGTGCTCCAGCGTCATACGACAGCAGACAAGGTCGGGTGCCGGCTGATCGGTGGTCTCGGAAAAGTATTCACGCTTGAAGACGACGTTCGCAGTCCCGGCCGTATTGCGTTCGGGAATGAAGCTTGGGTCGTATCCAATGCCGCTATTGTCGCCCATCTCGCACAGCAATGTGAGAAACGCACCTTTGCCGCACCCGATCTCGACGATCTCCTTCCGGATCACGCCATAACGGTCGATCAAGTCCGCTGCGAGTTGGTGTTGAAAGGTTGTGTAGGTGGGGGAAAAGACCTGGGTTTCTTCATATAGTTCCGTGTAGGCCGTAGCGTCGGGCTGCCACGCGGCGTTGAAAATGAAGGAACATCGTGGACAGTAGGCGAGATCGATTTCCCCTCGCGCCATGTTTTTTGCGTCCGTGCGATCGCTGAACAGGAGACAGCTGTTCACCGGTACTCCGGACACATTGTAAAAAGTATAGCTGTTCCGGGCGCCGCAATTTGGGCAGAGCTTTGCGCTCACTTCAGTTCCCTCCGGGCGATGAGGTTGTTATGGATTCGTCGAAGCGGAGGATTGGTGCGGATTCGACCACGTGCTCGCGTGGCGCGGGCAACCAGTGGAGTGAGGTATCGAGAATGCCCGCATCCAATAGGGACTTCAGGTAGGCGAGACGCTGATATCGCGCACCTTCGAAGTCTTCCAGCGCGAGACCGAATTCCGAGTAGCTGGCATGAAGCTCTTTCGCGCCGGCTGCCACATCCCACTGCGGCCTGAAGTTCGGGAGTTGACCTTCGATCTTGCTGAAATCAACACGGTAGGATCGGTTGTCGGCTTTCGCGTCCTCCGCGTAGGCTATTGACGATCCCGGCACCGTATTGCGCACGATCGTCGCGACATCGCGAACGCGATAGTTCTCGGCTGTGCTGCCTACGTTGAAAACCTGGCAGTGAACCGTCTCTCTCGGGGCTTCAATCGCCGCAACGAAAGCCCGGCTGATGTCCGCGATATGAACCAAGGGGCGCCAGGCCGTTCCGTCGCTCTTGAGGAAGACGCGCCCGGATGTGAAGGCATGCGCGACCAGATTGTTCACCACCAGGTCGAAACGGATTCGCGGCGAGAACCCATAGGCCGTCGCACTGCGCATCAGCACCGGTGAAAACTCGTCGGTCGCCAAGGTGAGCAGTCCGCGCTCGGCCTGATACTTGGACATGCCGTATGGCGTGACGGGATTTGTGGGCGATGTCTCGTTCACCCAATCCTGCAAAGCCGCGCCATAGACGCTGCAAGTCGACGAAAAGACGAAGCGCTTGACCCCGGCCTCGCGGGCGAGCTCGGCAAGGCGGATCGTTGCGTCGTTGTTGATGGCGAAAGTGGCCTCAGGCAGCAGATCGCCCATCGGATCATTACAGACACCAGCAAGATGGGCGATGGCGTCGAAAGCTTCGAGCTGCGACGCTGTCAGGTCCCGGATGTCGCAGTTGATACAGGGGATCGATACCGGAAGATCGATGCCAAAAGTGCACTTCTGGAAGAGCCCTGTATCTATCCCTGATACCTGATGGCCCGCATCGAGCAGCATCCGCGTAAGGACGGTTCCAATATAGCCCGCGTGTCCCGTAACGAGTATGTTCATCTTGTCACTCCCACGTCTTCCATGGTGCCGCGCCCCTGTACCAAAGCTCTTCGAGGAGTGTTTTCTCGCGCAATGTATCCATGCATTGCCAGAAAGAGCGGTGCTGATAGGCGACGAGTTCGCCGTCTGAGGCCAGTTTCTCTAGTGGCGGCCCCTCCCACATCGTGTCGTCGCCTGCGATGTAATCGAATATTCCAGGTTCGAGTACGAAGAAGGCGCCGTTGATCCAGCCGTCCCCATGCTCGGGCTTCTCGCTGAAGCGCTGCACGATCTTGTCGCTTCCCATCTCGACAAAGCCGAAGCGCGACGGTGCCCGCACGACGGTCATCGTCACCAACTTTCCATGCGATCGATGAAAGGCCAGCAGCTCGGCCAGGTTGACGTTCGAGACGCCGTCGCACCACGTCAGCATGAAGGTGCTGTTGCCCATGTAGGGCCGCAGACGCTTGATGCGTCCGCCGGTCGACGTTCCGTCGCCGGTGTCGACCAGGTGGATCGTCCAGTCCAGGTCCGTATTCGCCTCGTGGAGCGAAACAGAACCGTCGTGGGTGCGTACCGTCAGGTTGCGGTTGTAGGTGGAAAGCTCGAGGAAATATCGGATGACGGCTTCTTTCTTATGACCGAGCGCGATCACAAACTCGTTCATCCCGTAGGCATCGTAGTGCTTCATGATGTGCCAGATGACGGGTTTGCCGCCGATCTCGACCAATGGCTTGGGTCTGGTCCCCGTTTCCTCCGATAGGCGAGTCCCCAATCCGCCGGCCAAGATAGCCACCGGCGGTAGAGGGAGCGGTGTTGTGCCGTTAAACGCCGTCAAAAAATCCGCGGAATCCGCGGTGCGGATCGATTTTGTCATTGGATGATCCGTATCTAGCTGGGTGGAAACAGCATCGATTCTTATCAAGAAAGAAAAGAAAAGAAAAGAATGTTCCACGAAAACGAAGAGCGAACATTCGCCTCGTTCCCGAACGAGACGCTCCACAGACTTGAAAATACGGACAATCCTTCTAATTTAACGCGCCAACTCGCTGATTGCGGGCAAAAAGGGCGTCGGAAAGAAAACCGAAAAGAAAAATCGGTTGTTTATGTAAGGGAAAATACGTAGAATAACGTGAAACAAAAAATTTTTTCTCGATTGCCACAGCTTGATTACAGAAAGAGGGTGGTGGTGCGATGGTAAGAAACATTTCGAATGACGTCTGATGATAAAAAGCACGTCAAATAACGTCAGAATTCGCGGGAAAATTCGTCGCGAGGAGTGGCCAAAGATCGCTGAGCGCTTCCGGAACGGAGAGACCCTGTCCGAAATTGCTCGGAGCTATCAGTGCACGGCACCGGCTATTCGCTACATCCTCAGCCGCGTTTCCGCTCGTAGCGAGGAGGGAAACCTGGAAGACAACAAGTCAGAAGGCGTGGCAGCACCCGCGCGCGGTGATGGTCGGCGCGCTACCATGCAAGTCGTTTCCGTTGATGCCCAGGGCCAAATCAGCAGAGGCTCCGCCGGTTCTCCTCCAGCCGAGATATGGGATCGGATCAGCAGCGATATCGCATCGTTCCTGGCCGGAATGGATGCCCTCACCATAGACGACAGCGACGAGAACTATGAGGCTCTGTTGGTCGCGGCCGATCGCCTGTTGCGGGCAAGCGCCCTCACCCGACTGGAGCTGGAGCGCATACTGAGTAACCGCAGGTTGGGCAACCGCAAGATCCGCAGCTTCCGGTAATCCGCGCCGTGGGTGCGGACCGCACCCCGCGCCCCTGACAGATCACACTCGCGACCTGTCCCTCATTTTATTTCAATAAGCGTTGGTCCCGCGAACAACGACGGGAATGGTCATCAAGAGCACTTTGATGTCCAGCAACAGGGACCAGTTTGCGATGTAAAAGAGGTCGTGCTCGAGCCTGTTCTGCATCTTTTCGACCGTGTCGGTCTCACCGCGCCATCCATTGACCTGCGCCCAGCCAGTAATGCCGGGTTTCATACGGTGACGCGTCAGATATCCGTCGATGAGCTTCGCGAATTCCTCGTTGTGTGGCAGAGCATGGGGCCTCGGCCCGACCAGCGACATATCACCACGGAGCACGTTGAATAGCTGGGGCAGCTCGTCGACGCTGGTCCGCCGAAGCCAGGCACCGAAGCGCGTTACCCGCGGATCATTGCGCCGGGCTTGGGGCACGCCAGGATCCTGATTTTCGCGGTGGTACATGGTGCGGAACTTGTAGACCATGATGCTGTCATTATGGAATCCGCGGCGTTCCTGTCGGAAGATCACCGGACCTGGACTATCGAGCTTGATCAGGACCGCAATGAGCAGGAGCACGGGCGCCAAAAGGATAAGCAGAACGCTTGTTAAAATGATGTCTTCTGCACGCTTGAAGGGCCCTCCCCAACCGGCCAGAGGTCGACCGAGAACGGTTAAGGTCGGAATTCCTGCCAGCTCGCTGAAATCCTGAATCCGAATACCAGCGCCGAGGAATCCCGGATCAATCTTCACCTCGATATCTCTGGTTGCGAATTTTGCGAGTGCATCGCGCACTCCGGGCGGCGACCCGTAGGCCGACGCGATTATCACCTCGTCCACCTGCCCGGAACTGACCAAGGACGTAAGTAGATCGTTGTCGCCGGCGATCATACCTGTGTCGCCATCACCGCCAGCGGCGCTGCCGTCGGCAAACACTCCAACCACGTTGGCTTCCTCGCGCCGTTCACGCAGACGCCCAGCCAATGCGGCGGCTTCTGGTCCTGTTCCGATCACAACAACATTGTGGGCAAACCGGCCGTCCCGTTGCCAGCGTGACAGCAAAAGCCCTACGGTCCATCGCGTCGCCCAAAGGAACAGGCACACACTCAAAAACCAGATGCCGGCCCAAAGCCGCGGAAAATTGCTAAGACCATCGGCGACGTAGCCAATCGAGATCAGGCCGATGAACGCAATCGCCCAGGCGACGAACGTCTTGGCCATCTGAACAGCCACTCGGCGCATGCCGCGAATGCAATAGCCGTGGACAAAGTGCAGGCAGTTCACAGCCGCGGTGGCACAGAGCACGATGGCCAGATAATGGGTGAGCCGGCTGTCTGCCTGCTCAGACGTGGCCAAATCCGCAAGCACGCCAATCACCGTTATGCCCAACCAGTCCCAGGTCGATAGCATTGCGGGGAAGCGCACCTGTAGATCAATCGCCGATGGCGGCCGCAAACTAGGCCTTGATGATACGAGCCGGGCGCTGACCGGCGTAAGCAACTCGATCTTCCGGTCACGCAGCATTGTGCCATTGCCGAACATCGACCTTCCTCCCGGATCCTCTGGCGCTAGCTTTCTCGAGCCAAACTTGCCCCTTGTATTTTCTTTTGTTTTCTTTTCTTATCGAATGCATCCATGTTCAGGCAAGAAGAATTTGCGCCGAAAAGGTTCACGACACCCAAAGTTGATTAACGGGCAACGTACTCCTGGTTCGCGAACACCACCGGATGGAGATTGAGATGAGCGACACTACGGAAGGGGGTGGACGGCGGCCGGGCGACGGCGGGAGAACGTTCGCCCGGACCGAAACTCGCAAGCTGATCCACTATGCACGGGGGTACGCCCCACAGGTCGCGGGTGGAGCATCTCAACCGCCGGGTGATGGCACCCTAGGATTTGGTTCCGGAGATTCCGGCGATAGCGATGCCCTCGACTATTCGGTATTCCTTCGCGAGTTGTGGCGGCGGAAGTGGCTGTTCATCGTCATCGCCGCCCTGGCGCTCAGCGTTGCCACGACGATCATAGCGTGGCTGCCGGCCTATCATGTTGCTCATGCGCTGGTTGTGATCGGCGAGCCATCCGTTACGGAGCCGTCCAATCCAACGGTCAATGCTGCCGTACCTACCCCTCCGCCTGATCCGGGCGCGGTACAGACCGCCGTGGAAATCCTCAGATCGCCCGAGCTTGCCGCCAACGTTATTCGTCGCCTCAATCTGGAGGAAAATCCCGAATTCAATCCGACCGTAGCCAACCGCGAAGCCACCGGCGTGATTGCACGGGCAAAAGAGGCGATGTCAGGCATCAAGTCTTTCATCGCCGAATCCTTTGGCTCGCAAGGCTCGCCCGTCCCCCAGGCCGATATCGATGCCGAGCTGTCGCAAACCGTCAACGGCTTCCTCGCTCATTTGCGCGTCAGCGTTAAAGATAATTCCCGGATGATCGACGTCGCATTCGAGTCACTGGATGCGCGGCTGGCCATGCGGGTCGCCAACATGATCGTCGATCAGTACGTTGAAAAACACCTCGAGTTACGCGCGCAAATAGCGCAACGAACTTCGGGTTGGCTCAGCGACCGGATAGGCCAGCTACAGGCCGAGGTGGAGAAGGCGGAAAGAGCGGTCGAACAATTCCGCTCCGAGAACGGCCTATATTCCACGCCGGGCGGCTCGCCGCTTCTGCTCAAGCAAATGACGGATGTCAGTGCGGAACTTGCATCTGCCCGCTCGGCGCGCGCCGCCATAGAGGCCCAGCTGCGCCAGAACCGTGCGTCGCTCGAGATCAGCGGGCGAAATTCAACGATCGGAGATATCGTCGATTCACCGTTGATGAAAACCTTGCGCGACGAAGAAGCGAAGATCCAGCAGCAGCTTGCCGAAGCGTCCATGACGTATAGCGCAAGACATCCAACGATAACCGGCTTGAAGGAGCGGCTCCGCAACATTCAAGCGGCGATGCGACGCGAGGGCCAGCGCTCGGTCGCATCCCTCGAAAGCGACCTGCAGATTGCGCGCATGAAGGAGCAGGAGCTGAGCGATCGATTGAACGGTCTTGAGACCGATGTCGCTCGCATGAACAGCGCCGATGTGACGTTACGCGCCCTGGAGCGGAAGGCGGAAGCCGATCGCCGGCTTCTTGATGATTTCGTTGCACGTTACAAAACGACCAGTCAGAACACCGACACGTCGTCGCTCACACCGAATGCACATATCGCCTCTTACGCCCAACTTCCCGTCCGATCCGAACAGCCGAAGAAAGGCCTGCTGCTCCTGGTGGCCGGGATCGGTTCGCTGATTGGCGCCTTTCTTGTCGTCCATTTTGTCGAGAAATCCGACCGCAGCCTGCATGGCCTGGAAGAGGCTGAAAAGGATCTCAAAATCGCGGGGCTCGGAATGCTTCCGATCTCGGAGGCAGCTCGGCTCTCTGCCACCGAGGCCGCGCGCTATGGCTCAGCGTACCGTGAGGCCCTGAAGGACATCTATCTGAACCTTTTCGGAAAGCGCGACGTGCCGCAGGTCGCGGTGATCACGTCGGCAACGCCCGGAGATGGAAAGACCACCTTAGCTCTGAGCTTGGCTGCGATGGCGGCGCAAAATGGCCGAGGTGTCATGCTTCTCGACGCCGATTTCTGGAAGAAAGGCGTGAGCACGGCTATGGACATTCGCAGCGGCATGGGACTGGCCGAAGTGCTCGAGGGCAAAGCCAGCCTCACCGAGGCGACCATATCCGACGTCGTCTCGGGCGCCGACGTCATGTCTTCCGGGAAGTTCTCACGTGGCTCATTATTGACCTGGTCCGACGATTTGCGTCAGCTGCTCGTTACGCTGAGAAACCGCTACGACCTGGTGATCATCGACTCCCCACCCGTGCTGTCCGCATCTGAATCCATGCTCCTTACAAAGCATGCCGACGCGACAGTGATGGCGGTGCGGTGGGGTAAGACGCCTCGGGACGCAGTCGCGCTGACAACAAAGAAATTGCGCGACGCCGGTGCGCTTTTAGCCGGTGTGGTGCTTACAATGGTGAGCGAGCGCCAGCATGCACAGTACGGCTACAAAGAGGCCACCTACTTCTCACCCGAGTTCCAGGCATACCAATCGGCCCCCACGGGCGCGATCACCTTATCCTCCGCAGCGGAAGATTCGCGCGAGTACACATCGCCGGACGAAGACCCGGGCAACAAGCGCGCTGCGACGCGCCACGCTCTGCTTGTCGTCGACATGCAGGAAAATCACGGCGCGTCCTCGGTATGGTCTTTGCTGCCAAAAATGACGCGCGACCTTCTGGTCAAGACGATCAATGACGTCTCGGACCTAGCCGTCAAATCGGGGATGACGGTGATCTATGCACACGAAGAGGCCGGCCACTTCAACACCACGCCGCTCTCGCACCTGCGGGCGAAGGGAATAGCCGGCGACTACCCCGTGACGATCAGGCCCGACACCAATTTCAAGATGGTATCGAAGCTCAGGTTTCCCAAGCAATATCCGGATGCCTTTTCAAATTCGCAACTCGACGGCTTCCTGCGCGAAAAGGCCATCGATCATCTTTTCGTCGTAGGGATGGACGGAATGACTTCGATCAGACAGACAGCATGCTCCGCCCTGAACCAGGGCTATCGCGTAACGCTCATCGAGGATGGCATCTTCACCACCTTCGAGAATAGATGGCAGCAACAGCTCAAGTCGTTCGAGTCGGCTGCGGCGTTCGCCATTACCAGTGAGGAGTTCGCGGAATTCTGCCAGCGCTTGCACAATGGCTCGGCACCTGAGCCGGCGTCTCACGCAAGCTTGTAAGCGTGGTGCGTAACACCAACACCGGCGACAGTTCGGGCCTGCGCGCCGTTCTCATTCGGCGGCGCTATTGCCGTACTTGTTTGTCTGAGGACACCCGACGATCGCGCCGGTCAGACGACGCCATTGCTGGCCTCTTGAAATCGCTCGGTACGCGATCGCATAAAGACAGGAACAACGCTGAGAGAACGTAAGATCCGCCGTACAGACGACGCGGCAATATGCGAGCAGGAGTTGGATCTGCTGCGTAAAGATCGACTCGCGCCTTCCGGAAAACCAAGCAGCGCGATAGGCTCCTGAAGCCTGAGCGCTGAATTGTTGCGGATGGCAGCGACGATACAACAGCGTCTCAGGACCAAGCCAGAAGCGGCCAAGCAGACTCATCTGCGCCAGAAATACCTTGTCCGCCCCTCCAAATGAGCCCTGTAGCGAGGTACGCAGCAACGCGGAACGTCGCATCAAGCCAAAAACCTCGACGCACATGACCATCCTAAGCATCACGGCGTGGAAGCGCAGTGCCGGATCCGTCGCCATGAGATCATCGTTGCATTCCGGCAACGACGGCCAGCAGATGCCCGCGGGGTCAACCATGCCGCCGCGTTCAGGCGAGTGCGGCAAAGGAGCGCCCTTCTCATCGACCAGGATCGACGCAGGCGAGGCGAGGACAACTGTCGGATCCCGGTCGAGAACGTCCACGCACGCGGCCAGGAAATCGCGCGCCAGGAAATCGTCATGCGCCGCCCACTTGAAATATAAGCTTTCGTTCATTTGAGCGAGGAGGTTGTAGTTGGCTGCCGCGCCGAGATTTCGCGGCTGGCGGATATAGCGTATACGCCGATCCCTGCCGGCATAGGCCCGACAGATTTCCTCCGTTTCGTCGGTGGAGGCGTTGTCGGAGATCAGCAAATCGAAATCGGGATAGGTTTGCGCCAGGATGGAATCGATCGCCTCTGCAAGGTAGTTGGCGCCGTTATAGACTGGAAGTCCGATTGTGATCTTTTTCATGGGGCCCACAGCCGGTTCATGTATCGAGAAAGATAACAAAATTGCAAAGGAAAATGAATTATCTTTTTGCCTCTTGGCAATTTGTCACATCGAAATAGCCGGATTTCGGCATCCCAAGCTGTCATCGTTTACACTCAGCGTTATCCGTCGCCATTTTTCTTTTCTTTTTATTTTCGGTCTGGCATCTTTAGATTGACGAGGAGACGGCGGTTTGAAAATCCTGCTTTCTGCCTTTGCCTGCGAACCGAACAGAGGCTCGGAGTTCGCGGTGGGATGGAACTGGGCCCTGTCGCTTGTGCGTGCGGGCCACGACGTCGTCGTGCTGACGACCGGTGAAGCCCGGCCGGCGATCGAGCGGAGCGTACAGCAGATGGAGTTGGGTCCAACTCTTCGCTGCGAATATTTCGACGTGCCGAAGCCGTTCCGCTGGCAGTCGCGCGGACCGCTCCATCTGCATGCCGCCCTGTGGCAGCGGCTCGCCGTGCGGTTTGCCAAGGAACTGCATCAACGGGAACAGTTCGATCGCGTGCACCACGTCACGTATGCCGGATTGCGGATCCCGAGTTTCATGGGCCAACTCGGCATTCCATTCGTATTCGGCCCCGTTGGCGGCGGCGAGCGGGCGCCGTGGCGATTGCGGTGGGGGTACAGCCTGCCCGGTTTGATCCACGACGCAGTTCGAGACGCCGCCAATTCCATGATCCGGTTCACACCGTTCATGGCCGATACCTTCGCCCGTGCCGAGCGCATCTATGTCACGTCCGGCGAGACATTACGCCTCCTCCCCCCCGAATTCCGCGGCAAGGCACAAGTTGAACTGGCAATCGGCGCCGATGAGCCAGAGGCCACGATTGACTGTATTCTGCCGCCGCGTACGAAACAGAATGACTGTTTCCGCGTTCTCTACGCCGGTCGCTTCGTCGACTACAAAGGCATGCATCTGGGCCTTCCGGCGTTCGCACGGCTCGTAAAAGCGTTCCCCAACGCACGGCTGACGATGGCCGGCGAAGGCCCCATGAAAGCCCGTTGGCAGAAGTTGACGGAAGATCTCGGGATCGCCGCCAATGTGGATTGGCTACCCTGGCAGAACCACGACGCAATGGCCAAGCTCTATGCGGAGCACGACGTCCTGCTGTTTGCGGCCATGCATGATACGGGAGGCATGGTGGTCCTCGAAGCCATGGACCACGGTCTACCGGTTGTCTGCCTTAAGCTCGGGGGGCCGGCAACCCTGGTGGATGCAAGTTGTGGCTATGCGGTCGATACCGTCGGCAAGAGTGCGACGCAGGTCATCACGGAGATGGGCGACGCATTGATCAGTCTCGCACACGAATCCGCACACATTTCATTTGCAGAAGGGGCACGGCTGCGCTGTCGCGCGTTCTCCTGGCGCGAGAAGGTGATCCGCGTCCACGGGCTCGCGCGCTGACCATGGCGCTCGATCGCCTAAAGGTTTCAATGCTCCTGGCGCTGGTGGCCGGTTATCTCATCCTGTCCTATGCATTTATGGTATTGCGGATTCCTCCGACCGGCTTCGGAGTCCCGTTGGGTGAGTTGCTGCTTGTGTTCGTTCTCGCAGGTATCAATATCCCACGCGTCTTGTCGCGCATGGGCGGCGCCGTGCTTCTGACGCCTTTCCTGATCTGGTGGGGTTGGGGATTCGGGCGGCTGGTATTCGATGCAGCGGGCCGCGGCTTCTGGGCATTGCGTGACGCGACATCGCTGATCGAGTCTTTGTTCCTCATTGTGGGGTTTAGTCTGGCCGCCGTCCCGCAAGCCACCGAGCGTCTATTGCGCTGGCTGCACTGGATCATCATCATCTCCTGCCTCTACGGCCTGTTATACGTCTTCGCCGATCAGATCACCGCGCTGTCACCAACGCTGTCCGGCGCCTCGGGTCAGGCCGTCCCTATTTTCGGCTCCTTCGCGACGACGGGAACGATGCTGCTGTGGGGTGCATTTGCATGCCTGATCGAGCCGGCAGCACATCCAAGAGCCCGAATGCTGCAAACGCTCGGCGCTGGGTTGCTCGTCGCCTTTACGGTGGTGGTACTCCAGATGAGGACAACCTACCTTCAGCTCGTCGTTCTGTCCGGACTACTGCTGATCGTTCGTCCACGGGCACTTGGCCGCCTGGGCACTTCGGTCCCGGTATTGTTCTTCCTGCTTCTCGTTATTACCGCATTCGATCTTCGCGTTTCAGGGCGGCTGACCTCCGAGATTTCGCTCTCCTTTTTCTGGAACCATATCCTGGCAATCGTCGGGATCGGCGCCACCGGGCAAGGAGCCGTCGCTGAGGCGGCGGGAGGTGTAGACTTACGGCTGCATTGGTGGATCCGCCTCTATGAGGAACTGACCGTCGACCCGGTCACCCTGCTGACCGGCTTGGGGTACGGCATCCCGTTGACCGATTTCAGGGACACACTTGGTGTCACCGCGCGCGAACCACATAATTCCGTGATTTCCGTCGTGGCACGGCTCGGGCTGATCGGCCTTGTGTCGTGGATATGGATGCAGGTCGAACTTTTCCGCGCCGGATTCCATGCCTATCGCATTAATCGGCGTAGAGGCTGGAACGATACGGCCCGCCTTCCTCTCCTCGTTCTCGCCTTCGCGGTCCTCACGCTCATCGGCTGTGTCGGCGAGGACAATATGGAGAAGCCCTACTACGCTATCCCATATTATGTTCTATGGGGGTTTGTGCTCCGCATGGCGTATCGGCTGCGCGTCGAAGCCCGTAACGATCGCCCTATCTATTCAGCCGGGCAGGAGGTGGGCTCTGCACAGGCGAGACTGCCATGAAATTCCTGCGCGTTATCTCTCGAGCGGTCGGACCGAAATCAGTCAGGTGGACCGCCCTGTTGATCGGTCTCATCTTCTCAGCAGGAGCGGCCGGTTTCGTAGCGTCGGGCAAAGCTGAGCAGGCTTCAGGCCATAGCTCCGGTAAGATCGAACACGCGATACGGCGCGCGAGCCCCGGCTCCACAGTCATCATCCAGCCTGGCGAGTATCGTGTTTCGAATCTCGTGATTCCACCGGGGATGACCCTATATGCCCCAAAGGGTGCGACCATCATCGGCAACGTCATCGCCCGCGGCCCGAAAACGATCATTCGGGGATTCACCCTCACAGCGGGCATGATCGATCTGTCGAATTCCCGATCGGTCAGTATAGGCGACTGCACCTTCAATGGCGGCACCACTGCGATCAAGCTCGATGGTGCACGTGATGCACTTGTCATAAATAACGACTTCCATGGCGTCTCGGGGAACGTCGTCACGGGTTGGGGGCTGGAGCGATCGACAATTTCGGGCAATCACTTTTTTGATTGTGGTCAATGCATCAACCTGGCCTTCAACAACGACCGGACGCGAGGACGAGGTATCGTCATCGAACGGAACATTTTCAAAGGCGTCGCGCGGATGCCGGTCGAGGTCGGTCCGATCGGAGCCTATACGGAAGATCTTGTCGTGCGGGATAATTGGGCGGAAGACTTCAACAATCGCGGGCCCGATCCCGGCGAAACGATGTCAACATTCGTCGCCTACTCGCTGGTGGCGACCAATGGCGTCAACACTCTTATCACAAGGAATTATGCAAGCGCAGGCAGCCGAGGACCAGGTGACATCGGCATCGAACTGGCCGGATCGGGAGAGATCTCGGACAACCGCACCGAGGATTTCAAGTATGGAGTCATCGTGTATGGCGCAGACTTCTACATCCACGACAACCAGTTCCTCAACGCGACAGAGGCTGCGGTCCTCAATTATGCCAATCTTCCGGGGCGGATCATGCACGATGAGCCGACTTCACAGCTCACACAGCCACCCGAGCGCCGAAAGTGGCCATAATACAGCCCCGCCCAAAATCTCTCCACGAAATCGAAGACGACCACGGCACCGAGTGCATTGTTGGGATCGGCTGTGAACTTATTTCCACTTCTCCCCCAGCCGGATGAACCATCGCCATCGATGTGGTTCGATCTTCTCGAGAAGATCACCCATCTGGGAGATACGATGGTGCTTCTGCTCTGCGGCGTGGCACTGTTCTTCTATCTATGGAGCGCCGAGGAGCGGCGCTTCTTAGCGCGACGTTGGGCCGTGGCTTTCGGGCTGTGTATACTGCTGACGATCCTCAGCAAGTTTACGCTTCACTTCGTGCGCTGGAATGAGGTGAGCGCTCTCCGCATGCTCAGTCCGAGCGGGCATGTGGCGATCGGAACCTGCTTCTACGGCTGCTGTGTGATCATGCTGTCGGGCGGGCGGAGCCGCGTAGTCCGTCTGCTCCTCTGGTCCTGTACGGTGACGCTACTCGGCATGATTGCCGCAAGCCGCCTGATACTAGGACTGCACTCCGTTCCCGAGGTCTTGGTCGCCTTCGTCATTGGTGCCGCTTCTGTCGTGGTATTCACGCGTCATCTGAGCGACAGGCAATCAATCAAGCTCAATGCGGGACAGATCATTTTTCTTATTCTATTGATATTCGTTGCTCGTTATCTGCCGCCCATTAACGCCGAAGGTCTGATTGAACATACTGTTCGCAAGCTGGATAACTGGCCCGTCCTATCTCGTGGGGGATGAATACCGACCCCGTGCAGCGAGCCGGCTTAGTGGCTCAACTCACGCATGGCACGATCGAGCCCGGCCAGCGTCAGGGGATACATCCGCCCGCTCATCAATTGCCGCAGGATGCCGATGGAGGGTGAATTGTCCCAATATTTCTCGGGCACCGGGTTGAGCCATACGGCACGCGGATAGACGCTCAGGATACGACCCATCCACGCCGTGCCCGGTTCCTCGTTCCAGTGTTCCACGCTGCCGCCAGGATAGGTGATCTCGTAGGGGCTCATGGTCGCATCGCCCACGAAGACCAGTTTGTAGTCGGCCGGGAAGGTATGCATCAGGTCCCAGGTCGCGGCGGTTTCAGCCTGTCGGCGGCTGTTGTCTTCCCAGACGCGCTCGTAGAGACAATTATGGAAGTAACGGTATTCGAGGTGTTTGAACTCGGAGCGCACGGCCGAAAACAGCTCCTCGCAGACCTTGACATGGCCGTCCATCGAGCCGCCGATGTCGAACAGCATCAGCACCTTCACGGAATTGTGCCGCTCCGGCACCATCTTGAGATCGAGGATGCCGGCATTGTGCGCCGTGGAGCGGATGGTATCGGGAAGATCCAATTCGGTCGCGGCCCCTTCACGCGCGAAACGGCGCAGGCGACGCAGCGCCATCTTGATATTGCGGGTGCCGATCTCCACTGAATCGTCGAGGTTCTTGTAGAGGCGCTGATCCCACACCTTCACCGCCTTGCCGTGGCGGCCTTCATCCTGGCCGATGCGCACGCCTTCCGGATTATAGCCGTGTGCGCCGAACGGCGAGGTCCCCGCGGTGCCGATCATCTTGGAGCCGCCCTGGTGGCGCTTGGTCTGCTCTTCCAGGCGCTTCTTCAGCGTCTCCATCAATTCGTCCCAGCCTAGGCTCTCGATCTTCGCCATCTCTTCGGGCGAGAGCACCTTCTCAGCGAGCTTCTTCAGCCATTCCTCGGGGATCTGCGTCTTCTCGGTGGCCTCCGACAGATACTCGAGGCCTTTGAAGCATTGTCCGAACACGCGGTCGAACTTGTCGAGGTTACGCTCGTCCTTCACCAGACAGGAGCGCGATAGATAATAAAAATCGTCGACGCGGTAATCCGCGACGTTCTCTTTCATCGCCTCCAGCAGCGTGAGGTATTCGCGCAACGACGCCGGTACGCCGGCCTGCTTCAAGGAGAGGAAGAAGTCGACGAACAATATAACATGCCTCCTACAGTCTCCGCGCGCGCTCGGGGATGGCTCGGCTGGCCGAGCGCGCGCCCTGCGCGGCATCCACGCGGTGTTTCGTCTGTAGACGGCTGCGCGGCCGACCCGACCATCCCCGCGCAGCCTGCATTTTATCTCCCTTCCCGCCTACTGATGAACGCCAACCGTTCGAACAGGTGCACGTCCTGCTCGCTCTTGAGAAGTGCACCGTAGAGCGGCGGGATCAAATCCTTCTTGTCCTTGATGCGCAGAGCTTCGGGCGGGATGTCTTCCGCCATCAGGAGCTTGATCCAATCCAGCAATTCCGAGGTCGAGGGCTTTTTCTTCATGCCCGGCACCTCACGGATCTCGAAGAAGGCGGTGAGCGCATCGTTCACCAGCGCCTTCTGGATACCCGGAAAATGCACGTCAACGATGCGCGCCATCGTCTCCTTGTCCGGAAAGGCGATGTAATGGAAGAAGCAGCGGCGCAGGAATGCGTCCGGCAGTTCCTTTTCATTGTTGGACGTGATGATCACGATGGGACGCTGACGCGCGGCGATGCGTTCGCCCGTCTCGTAGACGAAGAATTCCATGCGATCGATCTCGAGCAGCAGATCGTTCGGAAATTCGATATCGGCCTTGTCGATCTCGTCGATCAGCAGCACGGGCGCCACATCCGCGTCGAACGCCTCCCACAACTTGCCGCGGCGGATGTAGTTGCGGATGTCGTGAACCTTTTCCTCGCCGAGCTGGGAATCGCGCAGCCGCGATACCGCGTCGTATTCATAAAGGCCCTGCTGTGCCTTGCTCGTGGATTTGACATGCCATTCGATCAGCGGGCGCTCGATGGCGCGCGCGATCTCGTGGGCGAGGATGGTCTTGCCGGTGCCGGGCTCGCCCTTCACCAGCAGCGGGCGTTGCAGCGTGATCGCGGCATTAACCGCAACCATCAGGTCAGGTGTGGCGACGTACGAATCTGTTCCGTTGAATTTCGCCCCGCTCATTCGGCCGCTTTCGCCGCCGACAAAGCGCCTTCGATCGCGGCCAGCGCATCGGCCGCGCGATCGCCATCCGGCCCGCCCGCCTGCGCCATGTCGGGACGGCCGCCGCCGCCCTTGCCGCCGAGTGCAGCCGAGCCGACGCGCACCAGATCGACCGCGCTGTGCGCCGTCACATGATCATCGGTGACGCCGACGACGATGGAGCCCTTGCCGTCGGCGACGCCGATCAGCGCAACCACGCCGGAGCCGACCTTGTTCTTGAGATCGTCAGCAAGACCCTTCAAGTCCTTGGCCGGTACGCCATCCAGCACCTTGCCGATGAATTTGACGCCATTCACGTCCTTCACCTCAGGCGCTGCGCCACCGCCGCCACCGGTCGCGAGCGCACGGCGCGCGTCGGACAATTCCTTTTCCAGGCGCTTGCGCTCCTCGAGCAGGCCTTCGATGCGCGCGGCCAGCTCGGCCGAGCCGACGCGCAGCAACGAGGCCGCCTGCTGCAGCGTATTTTCCTCGGAGGAGACGTATGCTTCTGCCGCAGCGCCCGTCACCGCCTCGATACGGCGCACACCGGCCGCGACCGCGCTTTCCGCGATCACCTTGAACAGCCCGATATCGCCGGTACGGCGCGCGTGCGTGCCGCCGCAAAGCTCGATGGAATACGGCTTGTTGCCGTCCTCGCCCATCGACAGCACACGCACCTCGTCACCGTATTTTTCGCCGAACAAGGCCATGGCACCGGCCTCGATCGCTTCCTCCGGCGTCATCAGGCGCGTCACCACCGGCGTGTTGGCGCGAATCTGCTTGTTCACCTCGGATTCGATGAAGGCCATGTCCTCGGCCGAGATCGGCTTGGGATGGGAAATGTCGAAACGCAGGCGTTCTGCCGCGACCAGCGAGCCCTTCTGCGTTACGTGTTCGCCCAGGCGGCGACGCAACGCGGCATGCAGCAGATGCGTCGCGGAATGATGTCCGCGCAGCGCCTGACGGCGTTCGCCATCGATCGACATATGCACTTCGTCGCCAACGCGGATCGCACCCCTGGTAATCTTGCCCAAATGAACGTGCAGCGCGCCCAACTTCTTCTGCGTGTCGGTCACGGTGAACGTGCCGCCGATATCGGTCCACAGCGATCCGTGATCGCCCTGCTGACCACCGGATTCGGCATAGAATGGCGTCTGGTTGACCAGGATGGCGGCATCCGCGCCCTCCTTCGCCTCATCCACCTGCTTACCATCGACCACGATAGCGATGACGCGGCCCGCTGCCTCTTCGGTGTCGTAACCCAGGAATTCGGTGGCGCCATGTTGGCTGCGGATGTCGAACCAGACCTGTTCGGTCGCAGCCTCGCCGGAGCCCGCCCAGGCTTTGCGCGCATCCTCGCGCTGGCGCGCCATCTCGCGCTCGAAGCCGTCAAGATCGACCGAGAAGCCCTGTCCACGCAGCGCATCCTGGGTCAGGTCGAGCGGGAAGCCGTAAGTATCGTAGAGCTTGAAGGCGACCTCGCCCTTGAGCACGCCGCCCTTGGATAGGCCCTCGGTCTCTTCGGCCAGCAGACGAAGGCCGCGTTCCAGCGTGCGCTTGAAGCGGATCTCCTCCAGTTCCAGCGTTTCGGCGATCAGGTCCCTCGCGCGCACCAATTCGGGGTACGCCAGACCCATCTCCTTTACCAGCGCACCGACCAGCCTGTGCATCAAGGGTTCGGCGCAGCCCATCATGTGCGCATGGCGCATGGCGCGGCGCATGATGCGGCGCAGCACATAGCCGCGCCCTTCGTTGGACGGCAGCACGCCATCGGTGATCAAGAAAGACGATGCGCGCAGATGATCCGCGATGACGCGGTGCGAGACGGCATGCTCACCCGTGGGCGAAACGCCCGCCGCGTCGGCGGAGGCCTGGATCAGGGTCTTGAAGAGATCCGTCTCGTAATTGTCGTGCGTGCCTTGCAGCACCGCCGAGATGCGCTCCAGCCCCATGCCGGTATCGATGGAGGGTTTGGGCAGATCTATACGCGAGCCGTCCGCATGCTGTTCGAATTGCATGAAGACGAGGTTCCAGATCTCGATGAAGCGGTCGCCGTCGGCATCCGCGGAGCCCGGCGGCCCGCCCGGAATATGCGGGCCGTGATCATAGAAGATCTCGGAGCATGGACCGCACGGGCCGGTATCGCCCATAGACCAGAAATTGTCGTTGGTCGGGATGCGGATGATCTTGGAATCCGGCAGACCCGCGATCTTCTTCCACAGGTTAAACGCCTCGTCGTCGGTGTGATAGACGGTGACCAGGAGCCGGTCGATGGCGAGGCCGTATTCCTTGGTGATCAGATTCCAGGCGAGCTCGATCGCGCGGTCCTTGAAATAATCGCCAAACGAGAAGTTGCCCAACATCTCGAAAAACGTGTGGTGGCGCGCGGTATAGCCGACATTGTCCAGATCGTTGTGCTTGCCGCCGGCACGCACGCATTTCTGGGCCGTGGCCGCGCGGTTGTAATCGCGCGTTTCAGCGCCGACGAAGACGTTCTTGAACTGCACCATGCCGGCATTGGTGAAGAGCAAAGAGGGGTCATTGCGCGGCACCAACGGGGATGACGGCACAATGGCGTGGCTGTTGGCCCCGAAATAATCGAGGAAGGCCGCGCGTATATCGTTAACGGACTGCATGGGCTTAACTTATTTCGGGCGGGGGATAAGGGAAAGCCCCCTGACCTTTCTCCTTAGACGTGGCACAAGCCGCGCCCTTATACCTCATCGGAGCGTCCTGCCCTCCCCTAAAACGAGTCCGGGCCCGCCAAAAAGGCGGGCCCGGGGCCTCGATCAGGAGAAATAGGGCGACTTATTCGTCCGAGTCGGCGCTGTTCTCGTCTTCCTTACCGGTCGTCATCATGTTGGCCGCCAGGATGCCCGCGTTTTCGCGAATGCGACGCTCGATGGCATTGGCGACTTCCGGGTTTTCCTTGAGGAACGTACGCGCGTTTTCGCGGCCCTGGCCGATGCGCTGGCTGTCGTAGGAGAACCAGGAGCCGGATTTCTCGACAATGCCGGCCGCGACGCCGAGATCGATCAGCTCGCCCGCCTTGGACACGCCCTCGCCATACATGATGTCGAATTCGATGGTCTTGAACGGCGGCGCCACCTTGTTCTTCACCACTTTGACGCGGGTGTGGTTGCCGACAACCTCTTCCTTGTCCTTGATGGCGCCGATGCGGCGGATTTCCATGCGGACCGAGGAATAGAACTTGAGCGCGTTGCCGCCCGTCGTGGTTTCGGGGTTGCCGAACATCACGCCGATCTTCATGCGGATCTGGTTGATGAAGATGATCAGGCAGTTGGACTTGGCGACCGAGGACGTCAGCTTGCGCAGCGCCTGGCTCATCAGGCGGGCCTGCAGGCCGACATGGGTATCGCCCATCTCGCCTTCCAGTTCTGCACGCGGCACCAGCGCGGCCACGCTGTCGATCACCAGCACGTCGATGGCGCCGGAGCGCACGAGCGTATCGGCGATCTCAAGGGCCTGTTCACCGGCATCGGGCTGCGAGATCAGAAGATCGTCGATCTTGACGCCGAGCTTGCGGGCATAGGTCGGATCGAGCGCGTGTTCGGCATCGACGAAGGCGCAGGTGCCGCCGGCCTTCTGGGCTTCCGCCACGGCGTGCAGCGCCAGCGTCGTCTTGCCCGAGCTTTCCGGCCCGTAGATTTCGATGACCCGGCCACGCGGCAGGCCGCCGATGCCGAGCGCGATATCGAGGCCGAGCGAGCCGGTGGAGATCGCCTCGATCTCCAGCGCGGTCTGCGCGCCGAGTTTCATGATCGAGCCCTTGCCGAAGTTACGCTCGATCTGGCCGAGCGCGGCATCGAGAGCTTTGGAACGGTCTGTATTATCGTTGTTCACGAGACGGAGCGCCGCTTCAGCCATTGGATGATCCCCTTATTTCATAGTCGCCGGATAGAGGCAAAGTACATGTTTTGTTCTCATCCGCAAGGGGAATTTTTAACTATATGAAAAGTAATAGTTTTTCAGCCTATGTTCAAAGTCCGTTCACGGTCTGAAATGCAAATCTGTCCGACAGGCACAGGCGGATGGTGGGGCGGCTCGAATTATTTGGCCATGATTCGAAGCGATTGAGCACCCTTTCCAGCGCCAATTAACGGCAGAAAACCGCCGCTTTTTACGACCGCACAGCGAGATAATTATAGCCCAAGGTGCGCAACGAATCGCCACCTTTTTCCAAGCAATTCCGCCATTTAATCAGGCGCCGAATCGAGTTGCGCACCCTATTGCGCACCCTCCCTACGGGACCTGCTTTCCTCAAACAGGTATGGGAGACGCCTTAGCAGTTTATCGGCGTCAGTTTCACCCCGATCATATGCGCCCTCTAGATCAGCCATACACCGTGCAGCGATCTCGTAGAACTCTAAGGCGTCGTTATGAATGATCGTTGTTGTACTATCTGAAATTAGGCTCCGACGACGTTCACGCATATATCGAAAAATCGCGTCGAGAATAGTGACGCGCCGCGTCATATCTCCACCAATGTATTCGACCCGCTCTTGCTTGAATCCCTCGCCCGTTAAAAGCCAGTGCAGATTTAAACCGGGACAATGTTTCGATAGACCCGTCAGAATTTCGATCGACGGTTTCGCTAAGTCACGCTCGACCTCAGAAAGATAGCTCTGCGAAACCCCGGCTAATTTCCCGAACTCACCTTGCGTCAGCCCGGCTAAACGCCGCGCCTCTCTTATCCGGCTGCCGATTCCATCATTTATCGACATAGCGATTTTCTCTTGAGGAAATATCGTCATAGCGATATGTTCCTTTGTCATGAAGCATTCGATTGCAGCGGAGATTACCGCACCTGACGCGCCGGGTCCCGAGTTATATCGGACCATCCGCGCGGCATTCGTGGCCCAAGGTAAAAGCCTCGGCGCCTGGTGTTCTGACAATTGCGTCTTCCGGCAGAACGCGCGCGATTGCTTGCTCGGAAACTGGAAAGGACCAGCCGCCGATCAACTCCGCACTCGCCTGATAGATGGGGCGGGCCTCAGCCGATGACAGAAGCGACCTACATCGCTTCGGTTGAATTTGCTCGCCTAGCCAATATCTCAAATCAGAAATCTCGGCGCGCACTTGCACGCGCGTTCAACGGTCATCGCTGGCGCGGTCACGCATTGATCGTGCGCCGTGTCAAAGGTCAGGGCGGAAAGTCAGGTCAGCAATATCAAGTCCGCATCGATAGTCTGCCGATTACGCTGCAAGAAGAGTGGCGCGAAAATCCGACCGACCTCGAAAAGCCCGTTCTGGAAATCGATGCTCCCAATCCTCTGACACAATGGCGTTACGAGGTCATTGAAGCGGCTCTTAAACACCCCTCAAAGTCGTCTCAGCGGGCCTTCGAGATTGAGCAAGCCGCGAGGCAGGTCCGAACGTTTCCAAGCGGTCGTCGCGACAGCGTCAGCGAGCGGACAATTCGGTCTTGGATCAGCGCCTACGAACGGCACGGCTACGCCGGTTTGCGGCCAGTGCGTCGCGCCGATCGTGCACAACGACGTACCTGCATCACGCGAGAATGGGACGCCGCCGTTTCCTTTGATGACGCCACGCAAGCCAACATCAAAGCCGCATTAGAACGACGTATCGCATCACTATGGGCGGCTAACGATACGATAGGCTGGAAGCGAATTGCCTATCACGCGGCCGACGAGCTGATCGAGCTCACGCAGGCGGCGGGATGCGACTTACCCCTTGCCCGACTTTATCGCATTTGCAGAGTGCCACGACACCTCGTCGAACAGCAGCGCGGCTATCGAGCCATAGCGATCTACGACAAAGACCGAAAGAAGCATTTCGATACCTCATTACCGCGCATCAAGCGCACGCGCGGCGATCTTCGGCCGATGCAGATTGTCGTCTCAGACGTCCATCATATTGACGTTCTATTGACCCGCACAGATGGAAGCACGTTCACGCCTAAGGTCGTTGCGTTTCTCGACCTCGCCACCAATCGCTTTTTTTCCTATGTCGTATTTCCTGAAAAAGGAACGATGGTCCGGCAAGAACACTTTGTCGAAGCCTATATAGCGATGACGCAAGATCCCCGATGGGGCCTTCCGCAACAGCTCTATATCGACAATGGCGGCGAATTTAACATCGCCGAACTGATCGACGACGCACAACAACTCGATACTCAGGTTCGCCACCTTAACGACGATATGGATACGGCTGAGTTCGTCCGCGCGCGCCGTTCGTCCATCGTTAAAGCATTGCCCTACAATGCGCCCGCCAAAGCTATCGAAGGCATATTCAACGTCTTTGAGCGCGGCTTCTTGTCGATGCTGCAAGGTTGGATCGGCGGTGACCGTATGGCGAAGAAAACAGCCAACATCGGAAAACAACCGACGCCGTTTCACGGCGACGAACACGAGTTCTGCGAAGCCCTCGCCGATCTGATCGTTAGCTATGAGCTTCAACCTCAAAGTGGCCTGGGCAAATCTCCGCGTCAGGCGTTCAACGACTTCGTCATCCAGGGCTGGAAACGCCGCCCCGTCGATCCCGCGCACCTCCGCGCCGTCTTCGCCATTTCGGTCACTAAGACAATCCGCCAAGGTAAATTCCGCCACGACGGCGAATGGTACACGCACCCTACATTGCAGCGATTGTCAGCCGGAACAAAAGTCATCGCGCGCGTTCCCAAAGACGGCACGCGGGACCAGATGCCGGTCACCTGGCCAAACGGCGAATTGATCTGCGTCGCGATCAGAGACGAACCTTTCTCCATCTTCGATCCAGCGGGAGCCGTAGAGTCAGCGACGCGCAAGCGCCGGAACATTGCTGGCATCGAAGATATGCGCACCGACGTCGATAAGATTGACCTACTCACGCTCGAACGACGCGCTGCCGCGAAGGCTGCACCGGCGCTTATCCCTGAAAATCTCGAACCCGTTCAGCTCGGCGAAACGCTCGCGCAGATCGGCTACGAGATGGGCATCTCACCCGATGAAAAAAAAGCGCGCGATGAAAATCGCCGTAAACAGCGTCAAAAGGAAATCGACACAGGATACGAGAAAATGCTGAGGGCCATCGGCGGCAACCGATGACCCTCCCTGCCGGCAAACCGGCGGCTTTCTGTTCAGTGCAAAAAGCGAGAGAACGATGAACCAGATACAAGATTCCGTCAACGGCATTGGCTTTTGCGAGACGCCAACCGCACGAGGCATCCTGCAAGTTCTTCATACGTGTTACCTCGATCCAAGGGGAGGCATCGGCCTCATCGTCGGCAATGCAGGGATCGGAAAAACGACCACGATCAAACATTTCGCTGCGCGCAATGAAGGCGTTCAAATCTGCACGATGGACCGCACGATGGGAACAATGGTCGCGGCGTTGTCCGCAATCTGCAAGAAGCTTACCGGCCATCCTGCGCCTAAGCGCGCTCGCGAGATCAGTGAAGTCATCATCAATTTCCTGGCTTGGAACGGCCTTATCCTAATCATCGACGAAGCCCAAAATCTTAACGATGAGGTGATCGATCAGCTCCGTCATATTTATGATGAATTGCAAGAAGACGGTGGAGGCATTGGCCTCGTCCTTTGCGGCAACGCGGGGTTCAAGAACCGTTTCAACCACGCTGAAGCAGCTGCATTCGCACAGGTTACCAGCCGGATAGGGCCGAAAGCGCTCTTGGCCGAACCGACCGACGATGACATCGAATTGATCTGCGATTTCCGAAAAATCTCTGGATCGGCCGAACGCAAGTTCATTCGAAGATGCAGCCATTCAAGCGGCGCGCTCCGCACCGTCATGCGCCTTATCAACTATGCCGGAACGCTTCCAGATATCGGCAAGCCGATCACCGTCGATCATCTGAAATTGGCGGCCGGGATGATGGGGATCAATCGTCAACAATAAACATAGGGGGTACTCAAATGAGTAAACAAACGTATTTCGGAACGTCAGATCAGAAGACTGGGCCCTTGGATGCGATGCACGATGCCGCCGCTGTGGTTCACATGCTGGAAAGCTTCCTGATCGTTTCCCATGATCTATCGAACTTCGTAAGCGAGGTGGAATTTCCGAACAATCAATCGATGCGCGGCCTTACGGTCGTTCTGCAAAGCGTGCGTGAAACGATCATGCGATCGACAGAGGCCCTTGAAGCCGAGCGAATACAGCACCGGGCCGATGTCCCTCAGCGCTAAGCAACTCGCCTTAGTACGCGTGGCCAAGGCGCAGCTCGGTCTGACCGATGAAACCTACCGCGATGTCTTGATGAACGTCGCGGGGGTTTCCAGCTCGACAGAGTTGAATAATCAAAGCCTCGATATCCTGATGCGGCATTTCGGACTGATGGGATTCAAGCTCGCCCGGAAGATCCATCAATTCGGCCCCCGTCCCGGCATGGCCAGTCCGGCCCAGGTCGCCCTCATCCGCCAGCTATGGGCGACCTACACCGACGGCCAGGGAACCGATAAGACCCTGGGCGTCTGGCTCGAACACAAATTCAAAGTTACCGCGCTCCGTTTTTTGCCCGCTGAGGCGGCTCCGAAGGCCATTACGGCCCTCCGGGCCATGAACGGACGTAAAGGCCCTATTACGGCCTATTAAACCCCTTCAAAACGGAATTTCATCGTCCAGGTCGTCGCCGTTCCCGTCCTCGGGCCGTTTTTCAGGCGCCGGAAGGCGTCGTTGATTGTCCGGAGCAGGAAGGGCCGGAGTATCATCTTCGCGCTGGCCCGCTATCATCTTGATGATGCGTTCGATCCGGTTAAGCGCGGGCGACATTCTCTCATGACCTCGTTCAACCGCTTCCGAAAGGTCCAAAAAGATTGATAGCGCGTTTTCAAATCCCGTCTTTGACTGATCGACCTCACTGGCCAGGGCATTTAATTTCGCCAGAATTGCATCTCGTTTTCGGTCGCTGATCTCAGCAACCACGACGATCTTCCGGATAGTGTTAATTTGGCTATGGATTTCTTGCCGGAAGTCAGGTGACAAGACTACCGTGACTTTGAGTTCTGAATGCGACTTGGCCCGGTTCTTGAGCTGAATACGCATCGCCATTTGGCGGGCTCTGCTGCGTAGATCACGGAACCAATCTATGAAGCCGTCGTGATCATATGGAGCTTGGCGATCAAGATCTAAAGGGAAATCTTCATACGCATCCAGAAACGCGAATGTGGTATCAATATAACGTTGGCGGGTTTCATAGCTCTCCTCATGACTGATCATCACCTCCAGAGAGGCAATGATCTCCACAAATGCTAATTCTGGATCGATGGGAAGTTTCGAAACGTCGATGCCGAGTAACACGCCGCCCCCAGGCGCTATGATTATCGTTCGAAGATAACAACGAATCCCCATCGGCGCAACGTTGCGCCGTTAACGCCGATTATTACGCCGGGGAAAATGCGTCTCGATGGAGGCGCACTTGAGCGATCAGGAAACTATATTCCAGCAGATAATCGATATGGCGGGATATGACGCCGCCATGACGCTTGCCCTGAATGCTGGCGGATGCCGCGTCTATATTCCCAAGCTCTCTCCGAACAGTGACTTGGAACGTCTCGTCGGCATCGACTTCGCGGCAGCGATCTCGCGTGCGGCCCCCTCTGCGTATTTCGAAGTACCCCTGGCGAATGAACGCCTTCTTTTCTGGCTCGAAAAGAAGGGTTGGTCGCAAAACCAGATTGCTCGCCGTCTGCGTCTGGCACGCCGCACGGTGCAATATCACCTGACGAATACAGTTCACGACTTCCCTGCCGCCGGGGACCATTTGTGAAAACTTTACATAAATCCAAGATCGCGCGTCGGCGCCAAACGCCGCGCGATATGGCGCGGCGATCTCCCCGCGTCCGTGCCGGATCAGTGTTGGGCTGATCCGGCACACCTCCCTTAACTTTAGGATTAAATAAAGATGATCATCAACACTGCAAACTTGAAAACGTTGTTTATCGGCTTCAGCACGAAATTCAACGAAGGACTGGAGGGCGCGAAGCCCACCTATAAAACGATCACCATGATGGCGCCGAGTGGCACGGCCGAAGAGGAATACGCTTGGCTCGGCGCGTTCTCGAAGATGCGCGAGTGGGTTGGCGACCGCCATATCAACAATCTCGCGCTGCACAACTTCACGATCAAAAATCTGAAGTTCGAGGACACGATCTCTATCCCGCGTGAGAAGATCGAGGACGATCGGTTTGGCGTCTTCGCGCCGGTCGCGGCTGAGATGGGGCGCGCCGCAGCGCTGCATCCCGATGAAATGGTCTATAGCCTTCTCGCACGCGGCTTCACTGAAAAGTGCTATGACGGCCAGAACTTTTTCGACACGGACCATCCGTCTTCGTTGAACGAGGGTAATGGACCGATCGTTTCGTGCAGCAACTATCAAGAGGGCGCGGGCGCTCCGTGGTTCCTGATCGACGCCAGCCGCGCGATCAAGCCGATGATCTGGCAGGAGCGCATTCCTTACAAGTTCACCTCGTTGACGGATGACAATGATCAAAACGTCTTCCTGAAAGATGTATATCTGTACGGCATCCGGGCGCGCGGCAATGCCGGGTACGGTCTTTGGCAGCTCGCCTATGCCAGCAAGGCCGACCTGACCGTCGAGAACTACGAAGCGGCGCGCGCTGCGATGCGTGGCCTCAAGGGCGAAAATGGGAAGCCGCTCGGCATCGTCCCGACACACCTCATCGTTCCGACCGCCCTCGAAGGGAAAGGCCGGCGCGTCGTCAGCTCCGGGCTGCGCACCGTCGGCGAAGAAACGCCGGTCGCAGTCACGAACGAGTGGGCGGGATCGGCAGAGTTGATCGTCTCCGAACATCTCGCCAATTCGTAAGGGCCGTCGGCGATGAACGACAAGGAAATACATCGTCTAGCCCTGGAGGTCGCGCGGCTTTTGAACGGGATGTCTGTCGGCATGGCTCGGAACGTCCTGAGCTGTGCCGACAGTCTCGTCCAATTGGGCACGAAGCTCGATATCGACGCGCCCATGTTTCAGGGCGAGGTTGCGACCTACAATCAACGCTTCAGAGACGCCGCGCAGATTGGCACGAAGATCACTCTCACTGATGACCGCAAGCCTTACGGCATCGATTAACCGAGAGGTAACCGCCCGTGCTGAAACAGCGGATCTCGCTGGCCATCCTTTCGGTTCTTAAGAAGCGGCTGGCCGGGCTCGATGCGATTACCTGCGACGAAATTCTAGACCTCGCGCGCCGTATCGTGTGGCAAAAGGCGCTGGTCAAGGAAACGCTCGCAATCAAAGGCGGTGACCTTGCGCGCCACGCGGCCGATCTAGCGGACTTTTTCGAAGGCTTCGCCCTTTTCGACCTCATGCAGATCATCGAGCAATACCGAATGATGGTCTGGGCAGAGCAATATCCCGACGCTGCAAAGGCCGTGTTCAAAACGAAAGGTGGCACGCGTGTCGGTCGATAAAGGTAGCGATCTCGTTGGTCAGTTCATCGTCATGGAGGCCGACGTCTTCTTTTTTCGCCTTCGCATGGCGTCGTGGGGCGCGAGGCTGTTACCGGCGCATAAGCGCTTAGGAATGGGGCCAGCTAATGTCTGACATCGTTACCCGGATCGTCGTTAAAACGGTCGATCAGGCGTCTTCGAAGCTTGGTGGAATCGGAACCAAACTGAAAGGCCTCGTCGGGCCTGGTCGTGAGATCGGAGCGGCCTTCGGCCGTTTAGGTCAGGCGTCGGGCATGGGTCTGATCGCCGACAGCCTCGGCAATGTCGGCAAGAGCCTTGGCAACGTAACGCGGCAGGCCGGAAGCTTCGGATTGAAGATGGCCGCGATCGGCGGCGCGGGCGGATTCCTGTTCAAGGATCAGTTGCTCGATACCGCCTCACAGTTCGAGAAGTTCCGCACCATTCTGGGCACACTCGAAGGCGACAGCGGCAAGGCCGCGAGTGCAATGAATTGGATCTCTGACTTTGCGGCAAGAACGCCCTACGAGCTGGATCAAGTCGTCGGCGCGTTCGTCAAGCTGCGCTCCTACGGTCTCGACCCGATGGGTGGTCTGATGAAATCGGCGGGCGATGCCGCCGCCGCGATGGGCATCGATATCGATCAGGCGGTCGAGGCCGTCGCCGATGCCGTGACAGGAGAAAACGAACGCCTGAAAGGTCTCGGCATCACGGCACGCCAAGCTGGCAAGCGCGTTGTGTATGAATACAGCATCAACGGCCAGACGATGAGGAAGGTCGCCCAGGCGGGCAATCGCGCGATGATCCAAAGCACGATCATGGCGATCTGGAACGAAAAGTATGCTGGGGCGATGGACAAGCTATCGGCCACATTCGACGGCATGATTTCGAACCTCAGCGATCAATGGAAGCGCTTTACCCTCGCGGTCATGGACGCGGGGGCATTCGACTGGATCAAAGGCAAGGTCGGCGCTCTGCTCGACCAAGTGAACGAAATGGCCGCGAACGGACAACTCGCGGAGATCGCGAAGCTATGGGGCGAGAACCTGACCAGCGGCCTCACAGCGGCATGGAGCGCGATGAAGGAGATCGGCGCGGCCCTGACTGTTGTCGGTGGCGTGCTGATGTGGGCGCACGGGCTCACCGATAGTTGGACGCCCGTGTTGGCCACGTTAGGCACGATCCTCGCCGGGCCGTTGCTGGCCGCCGTAGTGGGTCTCGGACAGGCGATCGTCGGATTGGGTGTCGCCATCGGATTCACACCAATCGGTTGGTTCATCGGCGCCGTGGCGGCGATAGCCGGGGCCGCGTACCTCGTTACCAGCAAATGGGAGATGATCGAAAACTTCTTCAAAGGCCTTTGGACCGGCGTCGTATTCGTATTTCAATCCGCTATCAGCTCGCTCACTGGCATGTGGGATGATTTCCTGTCTGGCCTTCAATCGAAGATCGCCAACCTGACGAGCTGGATGCCCGACAAAATCCGAATCGCACTCGGTCTCAGCGACATGGAAATGAAGTTGTCGGGAACCGGTGCCCGCCTGGACGGCGCAGCCGTAGAGACCCTGCCGCCAGGATTCGCTGGACGGCAGAATGTCGAGGCCGGAATCACGGTGCGGTTCGAGAATGCCCCACCTGGAATGCAGGTGACCGACGTCTCATCCAATACGCCCGGCTTTGACGTCGATATGGACGCCGGGCCTGCGATGGTGATGCCGTGATCGTGCCAGTCAGCCGACCGCATTCGGGCTGTGGCGGCGGACATTCCGGCCATAGGGACGCGGCCCGGCCAGCCCCGCAGGTCTTTTGTAGAGCTTTAAATCCCCTCTTAGAAGCCATTTCCATACCACTATATCCCGGCTGATCCCGGCAAATCCCGGTTCCGTGGCAGCATAATCCCAGCCGCTGCAAGATATTAGTGGCCGTAGCACCGGTTTGGGCGTGGCGTAGAGGCGGTCCACCAGCTTTTGCACCTCCTCGCCCGAGACGTAGTCGATATCGATCTTCTGTTTCGCCGCTTCGGCGAGGAAGTCGGGATCCTTCAGGGTCTTGGTGAAAGCCCCGCGCATCGCCTTGAGCTTGTCGGCGGGTGTGCCCGGCGGCATGACGAAGGGACGACCGAATTCCTGCTCAGCGACCAGCAATTCGAAGAGCTGCTTGTCTGCCTCGTTCTTGGTGAAGGTGAAAATGGACGGCACCTTCATCTTGTCGAGTTCCGGCTCGGTACCGATGCCGAACTGCACGAGCAGATTGACCTGCGTACCGTCGATCCAATCGGGTTTCTGGGTCTTGAGGCTCGTCCAGGCGTAACCGCATAGCCCATCCGCCTCACCGCGTTCGACCGCCAGCACGATCTCGCGCGAGCCCTTGTAGCCGCGCACGATCTTGAACTTGGTGCCGAGCACCTCGTTCGTCAGGACCGGATAATCGGATGTCGAGCCGCCATCGGCGGAGGCCGCCATGATGACTTCGTTCTTGGTCGCCTCTTCCATCGTTGCCGCCTTGGCACCCTTGCGCGTCAGGCACACACGCACCTCGCGCGCGGCGGAGCCGAGATAGGCAAACTTGGTGGGATCGAACTTCAGATCGCCGCCCACGCCCTTGAGCGGACTGGTCACCGAGCCCGGGAAGATGATGCCGAAGGCCGAGCCGTCCTTGGCCGCGGTCGTGTAGATATATTCGGCGGCGCGGTTGCCGCCGGCACCCGGCATGTTGCGCGGCACGATGGTTGGATTACCCGGCAGGTATTTGGGCATGTGACGCGCCACCGTGCGGCCGTAGATGTCGTAGCCGCCGCCCGCGTCGGAACCGATGATCAAATCGATGTTGGATTGGGCGCGCACATCCGTGCCGGACAGTGCGCACACCACGGCAACCAGCGCCGGTACGGCATATTTCCCGTACATGCCAAAGGACATGCCAAAAAACATGATAGCCTCTCCCGTTTCGACGTTTTCGTCGTTATGCGGGAAGTCTATGGGCTGGGCGGAATGAAACGCAAGAAAACAAAAAGCAGCAAGAAAACGGCTGCCCCCAAGCCGCGCAATCCGCCCAGAAATATTATGGCCCGCGCGCTCAAGGAAAGCGGCCTGTTCAGGCCCAAGGTGGTGCCGGGCGCCAAGGACGAGCCCTATCGGCGCCGCGCCAAGCACCCCAAGCCGATCACGGACGAGGGGTCCTGAACAAGGCCCGCGCGGACGCCGCTACGGGTAAGTCTTAGCGGCGGCGTCCAGCTTTCTTCTTAAGTGGCTTCTTTGCCACCTTCTTCTTTGCGACGTTCTTTTTTGCGGCCTTTTTGGGTGCCTGCTTCGCGGCCTTCTTGGCTGTTTTCTTGGCAGCCTTTTTGGTCGCGGCCTTCTTCACCGCTTTTTTGGTCGTGGCCTTCTTCACCGCTTTTTTGGTCGTGGCCTTCTTAGCGGTTTTTTGGGCCCCCTTCTTCCACAGCTCCTTGGACGCGAGCGCCGCACCCTCGGCCAGCGCTTCGAGCTTGGCCCACTGGATGGTCTCGTGCACGCGTCGCGCGGTCGGCGCCTGAGCGAAGCCGCAATCGGTGCCGGCGATGACGTTTTCGCGCCCCACCAGATTTGCGACGCGCACGATGCGCTCCTTCACCAGTTCAGGGTGCTCGACGATGTTGGTGGCATGGCTGATGACGCCGGGGATGAGCACGCGGCCTTTCGGCAGCTTGATCGTCTTCCAGTCGTTCCATTCGTGCTCGTGGCGCGGGTTGGCCATCTCGAGCACATAGGCGCCGGCATTGATGCCGAGCACCAAGTCGGCGATGTCGCGCCACGGCACGTCCGTGGTGTGCGGACCGGGCCACGATCCCCAGCAGACGTGATAGCGGATCTTCTCTTCCGGCAGGCCCTCGATCGCGTAATTGAGCGCGTCCATGTAGAGCTTCAGCCACTTGCGGAAATCCTTCATGGTTCCCGGGGGCACCATGCGATCATAAGTGACGGCGGCGCGCGCATCGTCGATCTGGACCAACAAGCCCGCATCGATGATCGCCTTGTATTCCTCGCGCATCGCATCCGCGATGGCGTACACCAACTCCTCGTCCGTCTTGTAATATTCGTTGCGGCGGTCGGGGATCACGCTGGCGGGTGCGGCGACCGGCAGGAAGCCTTCGGTCACATTGGCCTTGGCAAGCGCCGCCTTGAAATCCTCGATGTCGCGCTGCACCTCGGCATGGCCGGTGTAGCGGATCGGGCCGGTGCAAACGACGTCGACGCTGCGGCGCGTGCGCTCCTTGCCGTCCAGCTCGTCATAGAATTGACGGAAACGCTGCCGGTCGGCGCCGCGTTCGAACGGATCCTTTTCACCGGCGGCGATGTTCACCGTGCGCTTCTCGAAACCATCGAGGCGCGTCAGCACGTATTGCGACCAGCTATAGGCCTTGCCGAACTCGCCGTCGGACACGACATCGATCCCGGCCTTTTCCTGGCGCTTCACGACATCCCTGACCGTGCGCTTCAATTCGCGCTGGAAACCCGCTTCGTCGATATGCTCGCCGTGCTGCAGCGGCAGCAGGTAATCGTCGACCAATTCCTTGGGACGAATCAGGCTGCCGACATGGGTGGTCAAAATCCGGTTGGTGCTGCGCTGCACGGGCTATCCTCCACGTATATATTTTGGCGCGGTTAAATCGCTCCTACGCGAGCTTTGCATGCTTTTCAAGCCAGTGATGCAACTGGGGGCGCCGCCGCCCCGCAAGGCCTTATTGCGGCATAGCCGGATCAATGCGATGCTTCAAATCCCATCAACAACCGAAAGGAGGTGATCCAATGTCCAGTGAGATTAAGGCCCTGTCGTCGGCCCAAACGGTTTCCTCACGTGCATTCGGTCGGCCTCGCACGGCTGCCTGAACGATTGTTGACGAAACCGGGCCGGTAACCTGGCCCCTCTCTCACGAAAGGGCCGCTCCGTCTTTAACAGACAGGGGCGGCCCTTTCTTCTATCCAGGCTGAGATTCAGGCTTGGCGACGCGATGCCAGATGATGCAGCACGATGCCACTGGTGGTCGCGACATTCAACGAATCAAAGCCGGCCGCCATGGGGATGCGTACGCCGGTGGCGCGTGCGATCAAATCGGACGCCAGCCCCGGCCCCTCCGCGCCCAGCAGGACGGCATTGCGCGGCGCCGGTTCGACGTCGGCCAGGACCAGCTCGCCTGCCGGGCTGAGCGCCAGGACGGTGAAGCCATGACGCCGCAAAAGATCGATCAGGTCGGTTCCGCGCGGCACAAAGGCGAAGGGCACCAGGAGCGCCGCACCAACTGAGACGCGAATCGCCTTGCGATACAGCGGATCGCAACAATCGGCCTCGAGCAGGATGGCCTGTGCACCGAAGGCAGCGGCGTTGCGGAAGATGCCGCCCATATTGTCATGGTTGGCGATGGCCGACAGCACCAGGACCGTCGCTTGTGAGGGCAGCGAACCGAGCAACGCGTCGGGGTCCGGCGTCGCAGCACGGTGCGCCAATGCCAGGATGCCGCGATGCAGCGGAAAGCCCGCGATGGCGTCCATCACCGGTTGCGCCGCCGCGTAAACGGGAACACCGTCCGGCACCTGGGCCAGAAGCTCGCCCAATGCGTCGAGACGGGGTTCCGCGATCAGCAGCGACAGCGGGCGGTAAAGCGCGGAAGCCAGCAGCATGGCGAGCACCACCTTACCCTCGGCGACGAATAAGCCATCGCGCCGGGCAAGGTCGCGGTCGCGGATATCGCGATAGGATGCGATGCGCGGATCGAGGGGATCGGTGATCTGGATGATGCTCGGCATCGGTTCTTCCCGACCGCCTAGCCGGAGATGACTTCCTTCACCTTGCCTGCCAATTCCTGCAGGCTGAAGGGCTTGGGGAGGAAATGCAGCGTCGGATCGCCGCTGAGCCCGCCGGGGATCGCCTCCTCCGCATAACCCGACATCAGGATGACTTTGATGGCCGGCAATTCCTCCTGCACGAGCTTCACCAGCGTATGGCCGTCCATGCCCGGCATCATCACGTCGGTGATGATCAGATCGATGGGCCCGCCGTAATCATTGATGACGTCGAGCGCCTCTTCGCCGTCGCCGGCCTCCAGCACGCGGTAACCCTTGTTACGCAGCGCGCGGCTGCCGAACAGGCGAACGGCATCTTCGTCCTCGACCAGCAGCACCGTCGCTTCGCCGGTGAGATCGCGCTCGTCCGCGGGCGCGGGATGGCCGACCCGGGTGAGTTCGGCGCCGAGCGCACCCGCATCAGCCGAGGAGAAGGCCGGCAGATAGATCGAGAAGGTCGTGCCCAGCCCGATCGCGGAATCGACGAAGATATAACCATCGGACTGACGCACGATGCCATAGACCGTGGAAAGACCGAGCCCCGTGCCCTCGCCCACGCCCTTGGTCGAGAAAAACGGCTCCCAGATGCGGTTGATGTCTTCCTTGGCGATGCCCGAGCCGGTATCGACCACGTCGATCAGGACGTAGTCGCCGGCGTGCATCACCTCGTGACCGCGCTGGATCGAATTCTCAACGCGTACCTTCTGCGTCGTGATGGTGACCGTGCCGCCGCGCTTCATGGCGTCGCGCGCGTTGACCACCAGATTGATGATCACCTGGTCGAACTGGCCGGGGTCGGTGCGGATCAAGTCCACGCCGTCGCCGTGCACGATATCGAGGCGGATGTTCTCACCGATCAGGCGTCGCAGCAGATTCGACATGTCGTTCAACGCGTCGGCGATGGCGAAGATCTTGGGCTGCAGCGTCTGGCGGCGCGAGAAGGCTAGCAATTGGCGCACCAAATTGGCCGCGCGGTTGGCGTTCTGCTTGATCTGCATGATGTCGTGGAACGACGGATCGTTCTCGGTGTGGCGGGTGAACAGCAGATCGCAGAAGCCGATCATGGCGGTCAGCAGGTTGTTGAAGTCGTGCGCGACGCCACCCGCAAGTTGTCCAACAGCCTGCATCTTCTGCGCCTGGTTGAACTGCACCTCCAGGCTCTTCTGCTCGGTCGTGTCGATGACGTGCAGCGCAATGCCACTCGCATCTCCCTCCGCGTCGGTGACCCGGCTGACATAGAGCGAGACCTGCAATTCGCGCTCGCCGCTTGCCGGCATGCGCACGTCGATCAAGGTCGCGGGCACCGTGCCCATGACGATCTTGGAAAGCTGCGCCTCGGTGTCGGAGCGGTCCTCGCGCGCGATGCGTTCGACCAGCGGACGGCCGAGCACGCCATCGCGGTGCAGGCCGAGCAGCTTGAGGAACGCGCGGTTGCAATCGACCACGTCGCCGTCGAGATCGAGCTTCACGATGCCCACGGGCGCTTCGGAGAACAGCCACGGGATGCGCCGCAACAGGGTCGGACCATCGTCAAGCACCGGCAGGAACGGTTGGCGCAGCACCACCGAACGCGAATAAAGGAAACCGCCGTCGGTATCTTCGGCTTGCGATTGCAGCAGGTAGACGGGAAAGCGCTGGCCGTCATAGGCGACGAGCATGATGGTGCCGTGCATGCCGCTGGCATCCGCCTCGATATCGTGTTCGCCGCGATCCTGAACGACGAAATCGGCGAAGCGGCGCGGTTGTCCGTCGCCGAGCCCCGGCGTGATGCCGAGCCATTCGGCGAGCGTGCGGTTGACGTAGCGCATCACCCCGTCGTTGGTCGCCGAGAAGAAGCCGACCGGCAGACGGTCCATCAGGTCGGCGAGATAGCTTTCCTCCTCGACCCGCTTGGCGAGCTCGGTGCGCTGCGCGGAGATGTCGTCGATGGACCAGATCATCAACGCGTCATCACCGTCGACCGCGCGGAAACCCAGCCGCCAGGTACGCGGCTCCCCGCCTTCGCGGCGCATGTCGATCTCGGCGACGTCGTTGCCGCCGACCAGCGATTGACTGCGCAACCGGTCGAACGCATCGGCCGATTCGGGCGCAACCAGGGCGCCAAGTGCGGAGAGATTGGCAACCGATACCACGCTGTCGCGCTTCAACCCGTCGAGCAGCGCACGGCAGAGGGCATTGTCGGTGACGATCCGGCCGTCGCGCCCGCAAATGAATTGTGCCTGATCGCTGCGTTCGATCGATTGTGCAATAGCGCGCGCACGATTACGCGCGGAGGCGCCCAGTCCCAACCGCCACAGCGCATAGCCCAAGGCACCTGCACCGGCGATGCCGACCACGGCGAGTGCTGCGGCCAATCCGCTTTGGGTATCGCGCACCGCAAACAGCAGCGCACCCAGGATCACGACCACCGAGCAGACGGCAAGCGCCATCGCACCCCATTCCTGCTCGAGGAAGGAACGGGATCGCATCGGGTTCACCCCGTCGATGCCGCTTACGGAAGTCCGCTCAGTCACGGAGACCATGTTTGCGCTATCCACCGCCAATCTTCAATAAGAATTGGCCCCAAGAATAGGCTGAGGGGATACGGTCAATATGGCCGTTCTGTGACCCGGATGGGACCTGCCGCGATTCGCGCCTATTGCGCGGCGCCGGCCTCGCCCGCCTCGAGAAGCTTCTCGCGCTCCGGGTCGAGCGACCAGTCCGGCTTGGGGGGGATAAGCCGTTCGCCCGGACGGCGCGCGAGGCGTCCGGTGAGACGGAAGACGTAAGAGATGACCTCGGCTACCGCGTGGTAATACTTGGGCGGGATTTCCTGTTCGAGCTCCACCGCGGCATAGATCGCGCGCGCGAGCGGCGGGTTCTCGACGATCGGAATCTCGTTCTCGTCGGCGACCTCGCGGATACGCCGGGCGACGTCATCAACACCTTTACCCACCAGCTTGGGCGCGGCCATGTTTTCCATGTCGTAGGTGAGCGCCACGGCATAGTGCGTCGGGTTGGTGATCACGACATCGGCCTTGGCGACGGCTGCCATCATGCGGGTGCGGGCACGCTCCATGCGCAGTTGCGCGATGCGCCGCTTGACGGCGGGATCGCCTTCGGACTGCTTGTTTTCATCCTTCACCTCCTGCTTGGTCATCTTGAGGTTCTGGATGTGGTCGTATTTCTGCCAGGCGAAGTCGAGCGCGGCGATCACCACCATCACGGCGGCCGCGACCACAATGAAAATGTAGGTGATGTCGCTGATGCGCTCCATCATCGCGTCGATGGTGAACATCGGCATGATCTCGACGTCCCGCATGCGCGGGATGAGCACGAAAGCGAAGATCGCGCCGACGGTTCCGATCTTGAGCAAGCCCTTGACGAAATCGATGAGGGCACGCGGACCGAATAGCCGCTTCGCGCCGGCGAGCGGCGAGATCATGCTCGCCTTGAAGCCGATCTTCTCCCACGAGAAGGTCCAGCCGACCTGAAGGAAGCTTGCCGCCAGTCCGATCACGGCAAACATGAGGACGATCGGAGCCAGGATCAGCGCCATCTCGCCACCGACATGCAGCATCAACAGGCGGATGTGTTCGGAATCGGTCGGATAGAGATGCGCGTCGCTGATGAAAGGCACGCTCATCATCGTGACGTGCTTCATCATCCAGGGTGCCAGGAACACCAGGGCCGCCGCAGCGCCCGCCAGCGCCGCGAAGTTCGAGACTTCGATCGAACGCGCGATGTTGCCCTTGTCGCGGGCCTCGGAAAGGCGTTTTCCGGTCGGTTGTTCGGTTTTTGAGGATTTATCTTCGTCGGCCATCGCGCGCTCCGCCCATCATTCCTATTGAATGAGGCCTATTGAAGAAGGAAGGGGCGCATGTTTTCCCCCATGAAGTTCAGCAGAGCCAGGATCACGCCCGAGGTCGTGACCATCATGAGGGCGAGCGAGGCGATGAGCTGCAATGGCATCGCCACGAAGAAGATCGGGATCTGAGGTGCCAGCCGCGTCATGATGCCGAGCCCAACGTTGTAGGCGAAGTTCGCAATGATGAAGGGCGTCGACATCTGCACGCCGATCAGGAACGACTGCGCGACATGGCGCGTCAGCATCTGGGTCGCATCGCCGATATCGGGCGCAATGCCCGGATGGAACAGCGTGTAGCTGTCGAGGATCGCGCGCAGGAAAACATGGTGCATGTCGGTGACGAAGACCGCCACCAGCGCGACCATGCCGAGGAAGCCGGACACGATGCCGCTCTGGCCCTGGACCACCGGATCCCAGGTGAGCGCGCTCGCAAGCCCCGAGATGTAGGAGATCAGCGTACCCGCGACGTGCACCGACGCGATCAGAATTAGAGGCACCGTGCCGAGGATCGCGCCGGCCAGGATCTCCGCACCGATCAGTACGAAGATCATCATCGGTTCGCCGGGGACGGCGGGCATCTGTGAGACTAGCGCGGGCGTGGCGAGGAAGCTGATGGCGAGCGCCAGCGACAGGCGGTGACGGGCATAGACCTGCACCGCGGAGAAGCCTGGCATGATGAGCATCGCAGTACCAATGCGCGCGAACACCATCATGAAGGCGAAGATGTTGAGCTGGAGCATCTCCTGAAGCATGCGCGCCTATCCCACGGCGATGCGGTCGAAGAGTACGCGCGTGAATTCGATGATCACGTTCATCATGAACGGCATGAACAAGATGATCGCGCCAAAGATCACGATGATCTTCGGCACAAAAGTCAGCGTCATTTCCTGGATCGAGGTCAGCGTCTGGAAGATCGCGATGATCAGGCCGACGACCAAGCCGGCCAGCATGATCGGTCCGCCAGCCTGCAGGATAACAAAAAAGGTCTGCCGCGAAATCTCGAGGACGTCGGTCTCGTTCATGGGACTTCGTTCACGGAACGAAAGATCAGATCGGCATCCGCAGGATTTCGCGGTAGGCCTCGATCACCTTGTCGCGCACCGCAACGACTGTGTTCAACGTCAACTCAGCTTCCGAGACGGCCATGACCACCGAATTGAGATCGGCCTTGCCGGCGGCCGCGGCCGCCGTCTGGTTCTCCGCCGACTGGCCGGTCTTCACCGCATCCTCGGCGAAGCTCTTCACCATGCTGGAGAAGTCTGCGGTTTGCGTCGTCTGCGCCGCATCCGCGCCGTTGCTTCCGCTCGCGCCGTCGGCAAGCCGTTGAAGGGCTGCTTTATAGGCATTCACTGCGCCCGGCATACCGACACTCATCTCACGCTCCTATAATTAGATGCCGGCTCTTTTTTTGTGGCCGGACTATGTCTTCCCGTTCCAACGCCAGACAAGCCAGCAGGCTTATCTCAAAATATCGATCGTGCCCTGCATCATGGTGCGTGCCGCGCGGATCGCGCTCAGGTTCGCTTCGTAGGACCGCTGCGCCTCGCGCATGTCCATCATCTCGACCAGCGTATTGACGTTCGGCGCGAGCACGTAGCCCTGCGCATCTGCAGCCGGATGATTCGGCTCGTACCGGCGCTGGAATTCACTGGTGTCGGGACGGATCTTGTCGACCCTCACCGACTGCATGCCGATATCCTTATCCATCACGTTCTTGAAGGTGATGTGTTTGCGCCGGTAAGGGTCCTTGCCGGGCTCGGTCGGCAGCGAATCCGCGTTGGCGAGGTTTTCCGAAATGACGCGCAACCGCGTACCCTGCGCCTTCATGCCGGCAGCGGAAAGCTTGAGAGAGCTGAAAAGATCATCGGCCATGGTTTACCTCGCCCCTTAACCGCCGCTCGGCGAACGGATGACCATTTTGAACAGCGCCATGTGCTTCTTGTAGAGCTGCGTCATGGTCGCGTGGTTGGTCTGGGTCTCGTTCATCCTGAGCATCTGCTCTTCAAGCACGACCTGGTTGCCATCGGGCGCAGTTTCGTACGGGCGGCGGTCCACCGTTTCCTTGAAGTCGCGCGCCGCACCCATGCCTGCCTTGGCGATATGCTTGGGGTCCGTGACCGTCATGTTCACGGGCGTGGTGGTGGGATTGCCCTGATGCTTCTCGCGGCGCAATTCAGCCTGAAAATCAAAGGCCTTGAGATCGCGTGAGGCGTAGTTGGGCGTATCGGCGTTCGCTACGTTCTGCGCGATCACCTCCTGGCGCTGATTGAGCCAGCTCAAACGCTTCTTCACGAGCCCGAACATCGGCAGGTCGGTCAATTCCATCACGCACCGTCACTTTCGGAGATTCGTTGGTCGATCCCCCCATTGATGGCGAGTATGGTCGGGCGAGTTTAAGAAACGGTTACCCCCGGCAAAAATTGCCGGGCGGACGAGACCGGAATTAGGCGAGAATCCCCACCACAGCCGCGGTCATCAAGGTGGAGAGTGTACCCGAAACGATTGATTTCAGGCCCAAATCCGCGATCTCGCGCCGTCGCTCCGGCACCATGGAGGCGAGCCCGCCCAGCATGATCCCGAGGCTGCCGAAATTGGCGAAGCCGCACAGCGCGTAAACCATGATCAGACGCGAATGTTCGGACAGCGCATCCTCGGGCAGCGCCTTCATCTGCAGATAGGCGAGCATCTCATTGAGCACGGTCTTGGTGCCCATGAGCGCGCCGGCCGTCGGCGCCTCCGACCAGGGAATGCCGATCAGCCACATGACCGGCGCCATGATCCAGCCCAGCATCCGTTCCATGGTGAGCGGCGCACCGTCGATGGACGGCAGCAGGGTCAAGGCCGCGTTGACCAGGCTGACCAGCGCGACCAGCACCAGCAGCATCGCTATTACATTGATCAGCAGACTGACCCCGTCCAGCGTGCCACGCGTGATCGCATCGATGGTGCTGCGGTCCTGTGACAGGATCGGTGTCGCCCCCTCGGCGGTCGTACCGCCATCGTCCGGCACCATCAGGCGTGCGATCATGATGGAGGCCGGCGTCGACACGATGGAGGCGATCAGGATGTGCCCCAGTGGATCGGGCACCACGCCGGTCATGATGGTCGCGTAGAGCACCATCATGGTGCCCGCAATCGTCGCCATGCCGCCCGACATGACGATGAACATCTCGCTCCGCGACAGCGCCGACAGATATGGGCGGATGAATAAGGGCGCCTCGACCTGGCCGACGAACACGTTGGCCGCGGCGCTGACGCCGACCGCGCCGCCCACATTGAGCGTGCGCCCCAATACCCAGGCGAAGCCCTTCACGATCAGCGGCAGGATGCGCCAATGGAACAACACGGCGGACAGCGCGCTCATGACCAGGATCAGCGGCAGTGCCTGAAACGCCAGCACGAAGGATGCGCCGGGGAAGCTTTCGGAGAACGGCAGCGGCCCGCCGCCGATATAGCCGAACACGAACGACGTGCCGGCGCGGGTTGCCTCGTTCAACGCACCGACCGCCGAATTGAGCCAGAAGAAGACCTCTTTGAAGATCGGCACCTTCAGGAACAGCGCGGCCAGGATGAATTGCATGGCCAGACCGACGATCGCCGTCTTCACCCAGGGTGCTCTGCGGTTCTCGCTGATCGCCCAACAAAAAACGGTCAGAACGATCAGACCAAACAAACCTTGTACGATCGACACCCCAAGCTCCCCCCGAAGCCAAAACCGGGATCAGTTTAACGAAGGATGTCGCTCGGCGCTAATCCCTCAAGTCTCGTCGCTTGCCTTATACGCCGGCGTGGCGCCCATGGTGATGCCCATACCGCTTAAGTAAGACGCGCGATCGGAGGCGACGAAGGCGACCACGTCGGCCACCTCGCGCGCTTCGGCCGGGCGGCCGAACGGATGGCTCTCGCCGTAACGCCGCCATTCGTCGGCGCTGCCGAATTCGGCGGCGGCGCGGCGGCGCCAGATGGTCTCGATACGATCGGTGAGCGTGGCGGCCGGATTGACCGCGACCACGCGCACGCCGCGCTTGAAGCTCGCGAGCCCCAGCGCCTTGTTCATGGCGATCAGCGCGGCATTACCCGAACATCCGGCGATGTAGTCGGCAAAGGGCGATTCACCCGCCTCGCCGATCACGTTGACGATCACGCCTTTGCCGCGTGCGACCATCTTGGGATAGATCGCGCGCGTGATGTTGATATAGCCGAAGACCTTGAGCTCCCAACCTTTGCGCCAAGTCTCCTCGTCGATCTTGGTGATGCCGCCCGACGGGATGCCGCCTGCATTGTTCACCAGGATGTCGATGTCGCCTGCCATCTCCACCAGCGCGCCTTGTTCCGCGCTGACGGCGAGATCGGCCGCGAAAGGCCGGACCTCGACACCATGCTTGTCGGTCAAGGATTGTGCGAGTTCCGACAAGATCTTGCCGTCGCGCGCCGCGATCACCAGATCGCAGCCTTCCTCGGCCAGAACTTCGGCGACCGCACGGCCGATGCCGCGCGACGCCCCGGTGACAATAGCGCGCTTTCCGCGAAGCCCGAGTTCCATCGCGTAACCTCCCCTTCTCTCTTTCAGCTAGGGTACCAGGATGATCGAGCCGGTGGTCTTGCGTGCCTCCACATCGCGATGGGCTTGTGCGACGTCTTTCAGCGCATAGACGTGGTTGACCTTCACCTTCACCACGCCCGACTTCATGCGCTTGAACAATTCCTTCGCGGCGTTACGACGGATCTCCGGGCTGGTCATGAAGTTCACGGAGGTCGCGCGGATGAAATAGACCGAGCGCTGGCCGAGATTGGCGTGCAGATCGACCGCCGGCGGCGCACCCGAGGCGGAACCGAAGGTCACCACCATGCCGCGACGTTTGACACTTTTCAGCGTGTCGTCCCACGTATCCTTGCCATTGGAATCATAGATCACGTCGACGCCTTCGCCGTTGGTGAGCTTCATCACCTCCTGCGTGATGTTCTGCTTCGACAGATCGATGATATGCGTGTAGCCGCACTTCCTGGCGATCTTGGCTTTTTCGGGCGTGCTTACCGTGCCGATCATGCGGGCACCGATATCCTTGGCCCATTGGCCCGCGATCTGGCCGACACCGCCCGCCGCCGCGTGAAACAGCACGACATCGCCGCGCTTCAATTTGCGCACGTCGTTGAACAGGTATTGCGTGGTGGTGCCCTTCACCAGCGCCGCGACCGCGGTGCGCTCATCCAGCCAGTTCGGCAGTTTGATGAGCTGACCGGCATTATAAAGGCGCGCTTCGCAATAGGCATCGTTGCCGCCGACACCGACCACGCGATCGCCAACCTTGAAGTCGACGACCTTCGGCCCCACCGCCTCGACCACGCCCGCCGCTTCGAGCCCCAGGCCCGACGGCAGCGGCACGCCGTGATGTTCACCCTTGCGGTTATAGGTATCGGCGAGGTTCACGCCGATGGCGGTATGACGCACGCGCACCTGACCAGGGCCGGGAGCCGGCACCTCGATCTCGACGAATTTCATAACCTCGGGTCCACCCAACTCGTAGATGCGGATGGCGTGCGCCTTGATCGGCTCGGCCTTGGCGGATTTGGCGGCTTTCTTCGCAGCAGGTTTCGCGGCTTTCCTCTTGGCCGGCATGGCCATCCCTCCCTAAAGACATCGTTGGCTCATACAATCGCGTATTGCGGACGAAGGCAATGCGAAGCGCGCAGACATTTCGCCGAACGGGGCGTGGCCGGCGCGTGATCTCAGCCGGCGGAGGATGCGCGTTCGGACCCGGCCGTCATGAACAGCAGGATCAGGACGGCGATGGCCGCGAAGAACAGATAGGATTGGAGGATGTTGAACGGCGTATCGGCCGCGCGGTTGAAAACGTCAAAACGCTGGCTCGCCAGGATGTAGGCCGCTGCGAGAACCGGCATGTTCCAGAAACCGAGGGAGCGCCGGACCAGACAGACCGGAGCGAGCAGCGCAAAGATCGGCAGCAGGATGCCATAATGATGCTCCCACGCGATCGGCGAAGCCATGGTCGCCGCCAACAACATGATGGCGAGATCGAGCGCACCCGGCCTCACGGTGTGCCGGACCCAGATCGCAGCGCCCAGAATCAGCACGCTCGACACCAGTGTCAGCACGGCGATCACCGGCCGTTCCTCGGGGAAGCCATGTATGTTGAACGTCAGATTGCCACCGTTGAACAGCAGGCGGTTCAATAAGCCGTTCACCGACTGATTAGGGAAGTAGGCTTCGCCGTGCTGGCCGAGGAACGACAGCACCGAGAGATAGTCGAGATAGTTATGCAGGCCGTAACGCGCGAGCGCCGCCAACGTGATCGCGCCGCAAACGCCCGCCACGACCGCGCAGAAGCCCCATTCGCGGCGCATCGCGGCCCACAGCAGGACCACGCCCCATTGCGGCTTCACGGCACAGCACAACCCAATGAACAGGCCCGCGAGCAATTTGCGGTCGGCCTGCCAGGCGAGCAGCGCCAGTGCGCCAGCCAGGGTCAGCAGGGTCTGGATCTGTCCCAACGCGTAGGATTTGCTCAACGGATAGAATAGCACCGTGAGCCCGAGACAGGGCCACAGCAGCCAGGCATCCTGTGACGCAGAGGGGGATGCTGCACCCTCGGTTTCGTCGCGGCTGTGGATGAACAGGCGCCAGCAGACGAAGCCGGTGAGCCAGACCGAATACCAGCTCAGCCGGTTGAGCAGCGAGATCACCGTTTCCCAACGCAGGCCGCTTGCCTGCTGAAACAGATCGATGGCGATCAGACTGCTGAGCGGATACTGGAACTTCACCTTGTCCGTGAAAAAGATGGCCTGATAGACGGGCACTTCCGGCTGGTTGCGCAGATGTTCGATGGCGATCTGCATCGGTCCCCACGAATCGGAGGCGTCGAGACTGCCCATGCGCAGGAAGTTCAGGCCGAACGACGCCGACGTCATGCTGGAGGTGAACGACGCGGCGGCAGCGATCACCATACAAAGGGCGAACAGGAGCCCAAGCCACGCCGGCCAAGTCCGCATCGGTGCGATAAGGCGGAACCGGCCGTCCGCTCGGTTCGCTGCGCGCGACCAGGTCATATGTTCATTCACGATGTCGTCGCAGCCTCCTTCAGCTTGCCGGCTCTTCAACTCATGAGTCCGGCCGCAGCGCGCGCCGAGGCTATAACGTGAGCGATAACAGTTGCGTTGTTCCAGGCGAGCGCGATCAGGAACAGGACGAATGCCCCCTCCACGATCGGCCGGACCGCGCGCGGCGCCGCCGCCAGCAAGCCTGCGATCAGCAGGAGCGACGGCGAGATCCAATGCTGCGAATAGACGAAGAATTCATCACCCCACACAAGGTGAAGAGCCATGTTGTAGCCAATCAACCCCAGCGCGACGAAGGCGGTTGCGCGCCATAGCCCACCACGTGCGACCATCGCCCCCGCACCCAGAGCCATTCCAACGACCGCGATGAGCCCCAGCAATCCGATACCCGGGGCCTCGCCCGGCGCCGGCTCCAACGTATAGATGGGATAAGGCGATTCGTGGAACGGCGGCGCCAAGGCCGGATCGTAGGGCGACGGAACCGGAATCGGCGCGACCGTACGGATATCCGACCTGTCAGGTGCCAGCGCATTACCCAGGGCGGCAAGCGCGCGCAGCGGTGCTGACCAGACCATTACATCGCCGCGCACGTAACGCGGCACGAAATCATCACGCACCGAGCCTTTCTCGAGCGGACCGTCAATGGCGAAGCCGAGCGCATAGGCACTCAGCAGAACGAACAACGCGATGGACAGCGCCAGGGTGAAACTTCTTGCGACTGTCCTGATCGCGGCATCGAAACGCAATTGCAGCGCGGTCGAGAGGTGAACGATGCCGAACGCGACAGCATTGGTGATGGTCACGCCTGCACTGAACAGACCAAGCGATATCCAGACCCACGGCCGCGCCATGCGGCGCGCACGCAACGACAGCACCGCGACCAGAATCAGCAGTGTGAGCGCCAGATTGCTGATCGCGAAATGCTCGGGGATTGCACCGAAAATAAGGTTCGAGAACGCGACGATGTTGAGCGCCGTGATCAGCACGATATGACGGATGCAGAATCCCATCGCCTTGAGCAGCAGTCCGAAGGCGACGACCTGCGCGGTCGAGATCAGCGGTATGACGAAGGTTCCGAGGACGGCGCGAAGCTGCACCTCGTTCCCCTGGCTGATGCCGGTCACGGCAGCGATCTTGGCAAGCACGCGAATGAACGGTCCGAAATAGAACCACAGATATGGATGGATCGAATTGCGCAGTTCGGGATACAGGATCGAGATCGAGCGTTTGCCCTGGCTTAATACCTCCAGCATGCTCCTCGGGTCGCTGTTGAACAGCGTGTCGTCCAGATAAAAGATGCCCATGGCGGCGAATTGTCGCATCAGCACGATACTGACGATCAAGGACGCGAGCGCGGCAACCGGCAGGACCAGCCAGAGCGGATATAGGCGAACACGGACGCCAAGCGCGCGCATCGGACGTGCGAAGCGGACCGACGTCTGTTCGAGCACCCGGGTCGTCATTGCCGTACCGGATTATGCACTGAATTACGCACTGGCAACCACATAGACGCCCATCGCGACCAGGACCGTGCCCACGATCTTGGCGAGGGTCAGCGGCTCACCCAGCACGAACGCGCCGAACAGCATCGTGATCACAACCCCCAGCCCGACGAAGGGATAGGCGCGCGATACCTCGAGCCGCGACAGGACCGCGAGCCACAGCACAACACTCGCGCCGTACAGCACGAAGCCGGACACGATTGCCGGACTGCGCGCGACGTTCCACAGCAGCGAGAAGCCTGGCCCATCGGCCAGCGCGCGTTGCACCGTAGCGCCCGACATGCCTGCCTTCAGCAGGATTTGCGCGGTCGCGGTGAGCATCACACTGATCAGGACAGCCAGATAGATCATTATCGTCGTCCGGTCCGTCGGCGTATCAGCTTATGGCGAAGTTGACGACCATCGCCACAAACAGGGCCACGCCGACCAGGACGGAGACCCAGTCCTTTGCCGCATAGATGATAGGATCATCGGTCATGTAGCCTCGCGCCGTGGCGAGCCACAACCGACATTGCCAGAACAGCATCAGCGGCACGACGAGCCACAGGGAACGAGGATCCCGCCCCGTATGCTGGATAGCGTCGCTTTGCACGAAGATCGCGAGGATCGCGCTCGAGACGAACGTCGAACAAACGCCGAAAGCACCGAGGATCGGGATATCGTGTGGGCCGTAGCCGCGCCGGGCGGCTTTCTCCGAGGGTTCGCCCATGCGTTTGCGCAGATCGTCCAGCTCCGCGACGCGCTTGATGATCGCGAGCGCCAGGAACAGGAAGCACGAGAACGCAAACAGCCAGAGGCTCACCTCGTTGCCGGTCGCGATGCCGCCGGCGTAAAGCCGCACGGAATAGAGGCCCGCCAGCATGAAGACGTCCACCAGCGGCATTTCCTTGAACTTGGCCGAATAGGCGAACGAACAGACGGCATAGATGACAACGTAGGGAAGAACGCCCGCGCTCCATGCCAGCGCACTCGCAACGGCAAACAGGATCGGCGCGACGATCAGGGCAAGTCCGATCGGCATTGCGCCGCTCGCCAATGGCCTGTGGCGTTTGCGCGGATGTTTCCGATCCGCCTCGAGATCCATCAGGTCATTGATGATGTAGATTCCCGACGCCGCGGCGGAGAAAGCCATGAAGGTGATAAAAGCGGCTTCCCAGACTGCAATCTCGTCGTAGATACCGGCTGTGATGATCGGCACGAAGACGAGGAAGTTCTTCACCCATTGATACGGACGAAGTTCGCGGACCGTCGCGAACACCACATGCGGCCGCGACGCCGCGAACGTGGAAGAGATAGACATAGCGTACGCCCTCGTTTTTTCTGTTTGGACAAACGATGCGCGCGCGCGTTCACATGACCCAGTGACCAAATGGAGATTTCAAGACGGAAATCCACTATAGACATATCGCGCCGAATAACCTTGCGAACCTTCGCTTGCGATGCGTGAAGATTTGTTCAACCCGGCAGGTCCGCTGCGCGCGGCGCACCACCGATGCCGATGCGCCGACGATCATCGCGCCGGCAGCACGCGACCATACTTTCAGATCTGTTGCATCGTTGCCGATATAGACGAAGCCCCGCTCACCGAATCGTTCGACGAGCGCACGCGCCTTATGCTCGCCACGCAGATTGATGTGATCATCGGACGCCATGACATCGTCGAACAGATTGCCCAGATGCTCGTTGATGCGCCGTGCCACGGCGATGTTCGTTCCGGTCACCAGGAAAAGGCGCTGTCCTTGCGCCTTACGCGTTTCGAGAAACGCGATCAGCGCGGCATCGTAGGGCAACAGATCGCATGCGATCGGACACAGGCGCGCGAGGCCGGCCTTGAGTCCCGCCTTGCCGCGCCAGACGAGCCGCGACAGCGCGTAAAGCGTCGTCCACGAGCGGCAGGCGAGCAGCAAACTTTCGGCCAGCACGTCCGTCTCGATCAGGGTCCCGTCGAGATCGACACAAAGTGGCAAGGGATCGGGCGATGGAGCCATCTGTTCACCGGCATACGGGCCAGCGGCATTCTTCCGATAAAGAGGCCCACCGCCCGTGGCCTTGGCGTGACAATCATTCGGAAAGACCGGCCGGACGCGGCATCCCACTGCCTTGGCCCACCGCCAATATTCGTCGCCCTAGTCAGCCTTCCAACGACCTGTTAAAACCGGACTTTCCTATTCCGCAATGCAGAAAATCCCGTGGCTGATCGTATTCGCAAAATCAAAAAGCTCCTCGTCGCCAATCGCAGCGAAATCGCCATCCGCATCATGCGCGCGGCGACCGAGCTGGGCATAAAAACGGTCGCCATCTATTCGCACGAGGACCGCTTCGGCCTGCATCGCTACAAAGCCGACGAAGCCTATCAGGTCGGCGCCGGCAAAGGCCCGATCGAGGCCTATCTCGACATCGAGGACGTCATCCGCATTGCGCTGCAATCGGGCGCGGACGCGATCCATCCCGGTTACGGCTTCCTGTCGGAGAATCCCGGCCTGCCGGAAGCCTGCGAAGAAGCCGGCCTGATTTTCATCGGCCCCACCGCCGACATGATGCGCCAGATGGGCAGCAAGGTGGCGGCGCGCGCACTGGCCGCGAAAGCCAAGGTGCCGACCATGCCGGCGACCGGGCCGCTGCCCGATGATGCAAAGACGATCAAGCAGCTCGCCAAGGATATCGGCTACCCGGTGATGATCAAGGCGACCTGGGGCGGCGGCGGACGCGGCATGCGCGTCGTCGAATCCGAGGCACAGCTTATGGACAATGTCGGAGCGGCGCAGCGCGAAGCGCAATCCGCCTTCGGCAACGGCGAAGTCTATCTCGAAAAGCTGGTGCGCCATGCGCGCCACGTCGAGGTGCAGGTGCTGGGCGACAAGCACGGCAATATCGTCCATCTCTGGGAACGCGATTGCACGGTGCAGCGCCGCCACCAGAAGGTGATCGAACGTGCGCCCGCCATGTATCTGGACGATGCGCAGCGCAAGAAACTGTGCGAGATGGGCCTGCAGATCGCGCGTGCGGTCGCGTACCGCAACGCCGGCACGGTCGAATTCCTGCAGGATGCCGATACGGGTTCTCTCTATTTCATCGAGATGAACCCGCGCATCCAGGTCGAACATACCGTCACCGAATGGGTGACAGGCGTCGATCTCGTGCAGGCGCAGATCAAGATCGCCGAAGGTGCGCGCATCGGCACACCGGAAAGCGGCGTTCCCAAGCAGGACGACATCCCTCTTTACGGCCACGCCATTCAATGCCGTGTGACCACCGAAGATCCGGAGAACAATTTCACGCCCGATTACGGCCGCCTCACCGCGTATCGTTCCCCGGCGGGTTTCGGCGTGCGGCTTGACGGCGGCACCGCCTTCACCGGCGCACTGATCACGCGCTATTACGATTCACTGCTGGTCAAGGTGACCACATGGGCACCCGATGCGGGGCGTTCAATCGCGCGCATGGACCGCGCGCTGCGCGAATTCCGCATCCGCGGTATCGCCAGCAATCTGCGCTTCCTGGAAAGCGTCATCAATCACGAGAAATTCCCGAACGCCGAATACACCACGAACTTCATCGACACGACGCCAGAATTGTTCAAGTTCACCGCGCGACGCGACCGCGCGACACGGCTTCTGGAATTCATCGGCAACGTAGTGGTCAACGGCCAGGCTGAGGTAAAGGGCACGAAATTGCCTGCGCACGCCGTCGATCCGCGCGTGCCTACTCTGCCGGTGGGTGAACCGCCAGCCGGCACGCGCCAGCGCCTTGAAAAGCTGGGACCAGAGAAATTCGCCAAGTGGATGCTGGGCGAAAAGCGCGTGCTGATCACCGATACGACCATGCGCGATGCGCATCAGTCGCTGCTGGCCACGCGCGTGCGCACCAAGGATATCGTCGATATCGCGCCCGCCTATGCCAAGTGGCTGCCCGATCTGTTCTCGATGGAATGCTGGGGCGGCGCCACCTTCGACGTCGCCATGCGCTTCCTGCACGAATGTCCGTGGGAACGGCTGGCCGAACTGCGCGAAGCCATGCCCAACCTGCTGACGCAGATGCTGCTGCGTGCCTCCAACGGCGTCGGCTATACGAACTATCCCGATAACGTGGTGCGCCACTTCGTCCAGGAAGCCGCCAAGGGCGGCATGGATCTGTTCCGCATCTTCGACTCGCTCAACTGGGTCGAGAACATGCGCGTCGCCATGGATGCGGTTCTGGAAAGCGGGAAACTCTGCGAAGCCGCCGTCTGCTACACTGGCGACATCACCGATCCGACGCGCACCAAATACGATCTCGGCTATTACGTGAAGGTCGGCCGCGAGTTGGCCGATGCCGGTGCGCACATCATCGGCATCAAGGATATGGCGGGCCTGTGCAAGCCGGAAGCCGCCCGCCGATTGGTGAAGGCGCTGAAGGAAGAAACCGGGCTGCCGGTCCATTTCCACACTCACGACACCAGCGGTGCCTCCGCCGCGAGCGTGCTGGCCGCGGTTGAAGCGGGCGTCGATGCGGTCGATGCCGCCATCGATGCCATGAGTGGTCTCACCTCGCAGCCCAATCTTGGCGCCATCGTGGAAGCGCTGCGCAACACCAAACGCGACACCGGGCTCGATCCCGCCGCGATCCGCCGCATCTCGACCTACTGGGAACAGGTACGCACGCTGTATTCCGCCTTCGAGGCCGATTTCAAATCGGGCGCCTCGGAAGTCTATCTTCACGAAATTCCCGGCGGGCAATACACCAACCTGCGCCAGCAAGCGCGTTCCATGGGTATCGACCATCGTTGGCCGGAAGTCGCCGACACTTACGCCAACGTGAACAAGATGTTCGGCGATGTGATCAAGGTGACCCCGACCTCCAAGGTCGTCGGCGATCTCGCCCTGATGATGATCACCGGCAACCTGACGCCCGCCGAGGTGGAGGATCCCGAGCGCGAGATCGCATTCCCGGAATCTGTGATTCAGTTCTTCCACGGCGATATCGGTCAGCCCTATGGCGGCTTCCCCAAAGCGCTGCAGGCCAAGGTGCTGAAAGGCAAGAAGCCACTGACCAAACGTCCGGGTGCAGTGATGAAGGCGGTCGATCTCAAGGCCGTGCGCAAGGAGGCCGAACGCCAAGCCGGCCGCCATATCAGCGATGCCGAATTTGCCTCCTATCTCATGTATCCGCAGGTCTTCCTCGATTACGCGGAACATCGCCGGACCTATACCGACGTCCACAAGGTGCCGACCCGGGCCTTCTTCTACGGCATGGAAGTGGGCGACGAGATCGCCATTGAACTGGAAACCGGCCGCACCCTGATCGTGCGTTTCCTGGTGCTGGGTGATGTCGATGAGCACGGCATGCGGACCGTGTTCTTCGAATTGAACGGCCAGCCGCGCTCGGTTCGTATCAAAGATGATGCCTCGGGCGTCGCCAAGCCCGCCAACAGGATCGCCGAGACCGCCAATCCACAACATGTCGGCGCGCCCATGCCTGGCATCGTGTCGCGGATTTCCGCCAAAAAGGGACAGAGCGTGAAAAAAGGAGATACGCTTTTGTCCATCGAGGCGATGAAAATGGAGACTGCCGTCACGGCGGACCGGAACGGAATGGTCGCCGAGGTAGTTGTAGCGGTCGGGACGCAAGTAAACGCCAAAGACCTGTTGATCGTTTTCGAGGATTAACGAGGGTTTGCAATGCATCGGGTGTGCGCCGCGATCTCCGTCGCGGTTCTCGTTGCGATGTCGGGCGGGGCCGCAGCGGGCGAAGATGCTACTGTAGCCAATCCTTTCCCCGTGCCGCCGTGCGCCGGCAATCCCAGCCCTGGCTATCCGGGCGTCAGTGATACGCCGATCGTCCGGATCTGGCGCGATGACGAGCTAAAGGGCTGGCATACGCCGGCCTGCATCGGCTTTACACCGTTCAACTCCAACACGTTGATGGCGACCAGCGGCCGTTTCCGCGCCGCGAGCATGGACGAGATCGCGGGCCGGCTCGCGCGCATCTCGTCGCTGTTGTCGGTGCGCTACTACGCCGGGCGCGACGAGAACTGGAAGAACCTCTACACCAAGGCCCATGCGCTGGCCGATGTACCCCAGCCGAACGAGGCTGCCCTGCGCCGGCCCGATTTCACCCAGAGCGACATCCAGAGCGGACATGCGCTCCGTTTCTGGCAGGAGGAGAATTCCGCCCTCAAAGGCATTGCCTACCGCCTGACGATCGTCGAGCGGACCAATGACCGTCTTGTCTATGCAATCGTCAACGAGACGCCCGCCAAGGCGTTGTTCTTCACCGCAAGCGAACCCGGCGAATTCCGCCAGTTCTATGCCATCGAACGCGATCGCGCGGACGTGTGGCGCTATTACAGCCTGGTGGAGGCACGCATCGGGGCCGGCCCCATAAGCCCATCGACGCGCTCGTTCCGCTCGCGCACCATCGCCTACTATCGCCATATCGCCGGTTATCCCACCGAGATGGCCTACCGCACCGATCCTTGAGACAGCGCCTGACCTTCAAGCGCTGACTCCCCCGCGATCAGACCCGACGGTTTATCAGGTATTAACGGCGTAGGCCGACGCCACTGCGATCGTCTGCGGTAATCGCTTCTTAAGCATGTTGAGGCAGGTTGGCGGCGAACCAGATCCGACAAGAACTGGTATTGGTGGTGGTGAAGTGACGGAGCCTAAATCGGGCGACCCAGCCGGCCTGGACATGCAGGTCGGCGCGGATGCCGCCCAGCAACCGGCCGGACGCGAGGCAGCCAAGGCAGTCGCGATCAGGGATACGAGTCAAAGCGGTACTCTGCCGCGTCTCGTCGCCTCGGGCCGCGGCGCCATCGCGGAACAGATCCTCCAGATCGCTTGGGCCAACGACATCAAGGTGCGCGAGGACGCGGATCTGGTCGAAGTCCTGTCGGCCATCGACGTGGAAAGCGCCATTCCCATCGAAGCCTTCGCCGCGGTCGCCGAGATATTATCCTACGTTTACCGCGCCAATGCGGGCGAGATCCCGCTCGACGAACCACAAAGCTCACTGACGGAAACGGAAAACGGCTGAAGATGTCCCCAATCGACCTGCTTAATGCTGCCGATGAGATCGCGAACATGATCGCGGATGCCCGCAACGCGCTTGCCAAGGGACAGGCCGTCGAACTGTCGCAGATCGAAACACGCATCGCCGAGGTTTACGGCGAGGTCTCTGCCAGCATGTTCACGCCGCAGTCCGAGCGCGCTTCGCTGCTTGCGCGCCTCAACATGTTGCTGCCTCAGCTCAATGCGCTGGAGACTGACCTTACCGCCGCCCATACCGGAACGTCGGCCGAGATATCGGCCAAGACGACGGACGACTAAGACCTCCGATGGACATCGCTTTCGCCGATTACCTGCGCTTCCTGTTCGCTCTAATCTTCGTCCTCGGGCTGATCCTGGGCGTGGCGCTCATCGCCAAGCGCTTCGGTTTCGGCAACCAGGCACCGATGCGGCTCCGGGGCGCCAAACGGCTCGCCATTGTCGAAAGCATGGCGCTGGACGCCAAGCACCGTCTGGTGCTGGTGCGCCGCGATCAGATCGAACACCTTATCGTCATCGGCGGCGCGTCGGATCTGGTCGTGGAGACCGGCATCGTCACGTCCCCTACGCCACCGTCCACCCCCACCGTTCCGGAGGCCCAACCGTGAAGCGTCTTTCATCGGTGCGCCTTTGGCCTGTCGCCATTGCCGCTATCCTGCTGCTCGTTCCCCAGACGGTGATGGCGCAGTCGCTGAACCTCGATCTCGGCGACGGGCCGACCAGCACAGGGCGGCTGATCCAGCTCTTCTTGCTGTTCACGGTGCTGAGCCTCGCACCCTCCATCCTGGTGATGGTCACCTGCTTCACACGCATCGTGGTCGTGCTGTCGTTCCTGCGCACGGCCTTGGGCACGCAGCAGACACCACCCAACCAGGTGCTGATGAGCCTGGCGCTGTTCCTCACCCTGTTCATCATGATGCCGACGCTGCAGGTCTCGTGGGATCAGGGCATCCAGCCCTACATCGCGGGCCAGATCGACGAGAACCAGGCATTCGAGCGATCAAGCGCACCGTTGCGCGATTTCATGCTGAAACACGTGCGCCCCACCGACCTTCAGCTTTTCGCCGACGCCGCCAAAGTCGACACCGCCACGGCCGAAGTCCCGCTGCGCGTGCTGATCCCCGCCTTCATGATCAGCGAGCTCAGGCGTGCATTCGAGATCGGCTTCCTCGTCTTCATCCCGTTCCTGGTGATCGACATGGTGGTTGCCTCCGTCCTCATGTCGATGGGCATGATGATGCTGCCCCCCGTCATGATCGCCATGCCGTTCAAGATCATCTTCTTCGTGCTGGTGGACGGCTGGTTCCTGATCGTCGGCAGTCTGATCCAGAGCTTCGGTTAAGGTACGCCCCGCCGATTTTCCTTGATTTTTGTTCTTATTTTGTTTCGTTTCTATTGCCGGGCAAACAAAAAGCCCCGGCACTGGGCCGGGGCTTTTGACCATCGCGAAATCGGAACGGGTTATTTCTCGAGCGCGTCGTTCATCCAGCCGGGCAGCGCGAAGGCCGCCTTGTGGATCGCCGGCGTGTAATACTTCGTCTTGAAGCCCGCCTTCTTGTAGCGCTCCTTGAGCGTCGCAAGAGGCACGTCGCGATGCTTGGGATCGTCGGTTCCCCAGCCTAAAGCCATGAAGCCGCAGGCGTAGGTCGGGACCGAGGCGAGATAGATGCTCGAATCCTTGAAGATCTTGCCCAACCGGTCACGCGTGGTCGGGAATTCATCCGGCTGCGCGAACGGCACGCCGCTCTGCGTCGCCATGATGCCGCCCGGCGTCATGCAGTTGCGGCAATCGTTGTAGAATTCCTCGGTGAACAGCACGGCACCCGGCCCGATCGGATCGGTCGAATCCACGATGACGACGTCGTACATCTCCTTCGTCTGTTTGACGAATTTGCAGCCGTCGTCGATCACCACGCGACCGCGCGGATTGTCGAATACGCCGTCCGACAGCGTCGGCAGGTACTTCTTGCTGATCTCCACCACCATGTCGTCGATATCGACCATGTCGCAGTGCTCGACATTCGGATGGCGCAATACCTCACGCATGATGCCGCCGTCGCCGCCGCCGATGACCAGCACCCTACGCGCGTTGCCGTGCGCGAAGATCGGCACGTGCACCATCATGTCGTGGTAAGCGAACTCGTCGCGCTCGGTGGTCTGGATAATGCCGTCGATGGCGAGAACGCGACCATACATCGCGTTCTCGAACACAACGACTTCCTGATGCTCGCTCTTATCCTCGAAGAGGACTCGATCGATCCGGAACCTTTGGGCGTAGCCTTTGTCGTACCACCTGGTGTAGAGCGCTTCGTCGTACCAGTCGGTCAAGCGACGAGACCTCGACGGGTCTCGTTCAGTTGAACGTATTCGGGCTTGAGCGATTCCTTCAGCGTCTTCACCGCTTCATACGGATCGCAAGAACCGCACATGAAGATATCAATCGCCGCGAAGTTGCGTTCCGGCCAGGTGTGAATCGAGATGTGCGATTCAGCGAGAACCAGCACGCCCGACACGCCGCCTTCCTCACCGAATTTCTTCAGGTGGCAATGCAGCGTGGTGGCGCCCGAATTGATCGCGCCTTGACGCATCGCGCGCTCGATAATGGCAGCGTCGCCGAGATTGGTGGCGCCCCAGAAGTCGAGCAGGATATGGCGACCGGCAAACTTCACTCCGTCGCGTTCGACGAAGTAGTCGGTCTTAACAGGAGTTACGAGTTCCGCCGTCTCGTAGTTTCCGGCAAGCTCAGCATGCAACGGGCGGATGTTAGATTTGCGTGGCATTTATTCCGAATCCCCAACCCAAAGAGGTTACAAGTCAGTAGACCAGAAGCAGCCGGCCGAGACCGGAAGCAAGAAGGGGGGTTTTAAGGCATCTGGGGCTGGACGCAAGTGAAATTCGCCCCCCGGGGGAAAATTTTTCGCCGCCTGGGATACGTAGTTTCCCGGCAATGCGACTCGCCTATGATCGCCCGGCATTTCGGCCGCCGACGCTCGCTCGCCGGCACGCTTATCAATTGATTGTTGAAAGCTTTCCTTCCTTCATGCGCTGCTTGTAGCCCGACATGAAGGTTTCGAAATTGCTCGCCGTTTTCACCCGGTCGGTGACGCTGCGGTAGTCGATCAGCCCGGTCGCGTTCGGTGTGGCGATCAGGTTGAAGGCATCCTTGAACGGCGTGGCGTTCATGGCATTGCCGAAATCCTGCTTCAGCTTGGCCGCGCCACGCTCGTTGTTACTAAGTGTAACGGCGGTAGCGAAATTCAAGATCAGGCGCGCCTGTTCCTCGTTCAAAGGTTTGTTGGCTTGGGCGCCCGATTGGGTGACCAGCTTCTGGAGCGATTTCGACGCGTCGACCCAGTTGCTCTGATCCCAATAAATCTCCGCGCGAAGCTGGTCGGCCTCATGGCTTTCGTCGCGTTCGAGCAGCCGCTCGGCATCGGGCACGCGGCCCTGGTCGACCAAGGCGCGCGCCAACAGGTGACGGCGCTGCGCGTCCAGCTCGGGCGTAAGACCATTCTCCTTGGTCTTCTCGATAGCCGCCATCGCCTCCAGCGGCTGATGGTTGAGCAGATAGAGGGTGGCGAGGCGTGCACCGACGCGGGCCTTTTCCGGGCCCTTGAGGCGATATTGCACCTGATCTTCGAGCAGCAGCGCAGCGCGGTCGAGCAGATCGATGGCGGCCAGCCGGTCGGCCAATTTGCGGATCATCTCGTCGCCCGCCTCGCCCGATGGTGCCAGTTCCTTGAACTCATCGAACAGCGCGATGGCGCGCACCGCACCCATCCCGTCGGCTGCGTCCTTGAGATAAAGATCCTCGAACGCCTTCACCATGGTCTCGGTGACCTTGGCCGATTGAGGATTGTCGCGGAAATAGGTCACCGCCTCCTGCAAGGTACGCAGGCCGTTGCGGTAGTCGCCGATCGAAAGATAGAGTTCGCCCAATTCCTTCAGCAGCTTGAATTCGAACTCACCGCCGCGCCAGGAGTAGCGCAACTTCTCCAACTCGGCGATGGCGTCCTTGGGCGTGATCTTCTTCTGGCCAAGCAGCAGGTTGGCGCGCAGCACCGTCGCCTCGGCCATGCTGGGCCGATGATCGCCGTTCTCTACCGCCTCCCAGGCGGCGACGGCCTGGTCGAAATTGCCGGACAACTGGTGGACCTTGCCTTCAAGCAGCGCGAGGCGGTCGATCTCGTTGCCCTCAGGCTTCTCTTCCGCCAGCACCTCCAGGTAGCTGCTCGCCATCTGGACGTCGGCGACGGAAAGCGCCGAATTCACGATCACCTCGCCAAGCCGCATCTTGAGCGCGCGCGGATAGGAGCGGAAGACGTCGCCCTTGGCCTTCAGGATGGGCGCCGCCTGGCGCTCGTGGCCGGAGATCGCCTGCCCGATGGCGCGCCAGAACTCGCCCTCGTCGTTATCGCCGAAGGCGGAATAGCCGAAATCATGCTCGGCCTCCTCATTGCGATCGACCAGGAAATTGGCCGCACCGCGCAACAAGCGGAAATCGGCGCGATTCTCCACTGCCGGATCAAGGGAGGTCATGGTGCCGAGCACGCCCAATGCCTCGTAGCCGAGATCGCTCGAGACCAGAAACTGGGCGTAGTCCATGCGCGCCTGCATCTTATCGGCGGACTGGGCATCGGCGATCTTGTCGAGTGCCGCGGCGTTTTCTCGGTTGAAGTCGGGAATCGACTGCACGCGGCGTGCAATACGCCAGCTGTCGGGCGGAAGGATGCGGCTGACCTGGCGGAACGAGCCGATGCGTGCGCTCGCCTGGGCCTGCGGCGTGGGCGGCGAGATCACGAGCGGCTGACCGACGCCGGACAGTTCGACGCCGCGTTGTACGGGACGGACGCGCAGATCGTCGATGCGGGGGCGCACGACGATGCCCTGCGCCGAGGGCAATATCTCGAATTGCGGCAGCCTGTACGGGCGGGCTACGCCGCTGCCGAGCGGGATGATCGGCACGACGACGACATTGTCGCCAGCCTCCGGATCGCGCAGCGGCAATGCTTCGCCAGGCTGAGCGACCGGGATCATCATCTGATAATTGCCGCCTGCGATCGGTTCCGGACTGGGCTCGATGACCGTGCTCGGCATCAGCGGCTGGTGGCGGAAGTCGAAGATCCAAGCGAAGCCGTCGCGCCGGATCGACGGATTGAGATCTGGCTCGTTGGTGATGACGCGCACGAAGGTGCCACGCGGGCTTTCGATCTGGCTGACCGAGCGCACGATCCCGGCAAGCGTCTTGGCCGCCGCCACGGTATCGATCTTGGCGGCGCGGTCAAAAACGAACCACAGGCTGCCGGCACGCCGGAACACCGCGGCGCCGACCGGCTCGGTCCAATCGACGCGCCAGGTCGCATTGGTTCCAACGGGCGCCGGCGATGCGGGCGCAGCAGGTTGTGGCGACGCAGCTGCGGGCGGCTGGAGCGCGGCCGGAGCCTTGGCTGGCGATGTGCCGACCGATGCCGGTTGCACAGCGGCAGAGGGCGCCGCGGGCGTGAGAGCGGCCGGCGTCGGAGCGGCGGCCTGAGCAGCCGTTTGGGGCGGCTGCATCGTGGGCGCGGCCGCCGCATCATTCGGACCGGTCGGATTGTAGATGTCGACGACGACCTTGGGGCCCAATTTCATGGTTTGGATGCGCGAACTCGACGGCACGTTCAGCGTCACCACCGTGCTGTTGCCGACGATTTCCGTGCTGGCACCGGCGAGATTCTTGGCCGCGCCGCGCGCCGCACCACCCAGATCGATAGTGGCCGGCCGGTCGAAGGTTACCGTCGCGCGGTTACCCTGCTGCTGGAGGCGGAACGGGACGTCACGCGCCCAATCGAAGACCAGCCGTCCGTATTGTTCGTGTTCACCGGTACGCACACCAATGCGTTCGGCGGGTTGCCCGGCCGGTTGCGCCTTGGGCTGAGCCTTCGGCTGGACCAACAGAAGTTGCGGCGCTTGTGCCGGGGTTTGAGCCTGCGGTGCGGGCGCCGGAGCGGCGGCATTTGTCGTTGTGCCGGGCGAAGCCGAGCTTGTTGTTGTACCGGGCGTGGCCGCCCGGGCTGGCGATTCGGCAGTGTCGACGATCTCGACGACGACCGCGTTGCCCTGCTGAAAATAATTGAGATCGAAACTGCCCTGCAGTGGGAACACGACAGTCCGATTGTTGTTTTGGAGGCGCGGCGCGCCGATATAGCGCGCGAGCGGCCCGGGCAGACCGGTAAAGGCCGATTCGACGGGGCGGCCGAACTGCACGATCAGTTGGCGATTCTGAATCTGCGCGACAAATGGAACGGGGCTTGGCCAGTTGAAGGTGAGCCGTCCCGCGGATGGTGTCTGGCTCGGCGAAACCGTGACCGGATCAGCCGACACAACGGGCGCCGCCAGCAGCACGACAGCCATCGCCGCACATGCACCAAACGCCCGTAAAACAGTCATTTTTTTGTTAGAATGAGCCACCGGTCGCCATTATCACGATATCGATACGGCGAGACAATATTTGGCGCCGTTCAGGCGAAGTGCCCGCCAATTCTACGTTGCGCGAACGGCCGTAGCCGTAGCTGAGGATTTCCGAGCGATAGCCCGCGCTCTTCAGCGCATTGGCGACCTGGATCGAGCGGGCGAGCGACAGCTCCCAGTCCGAAGTATAGGACGCGCCTTCGAAGCTTTCCTCCTCCGAATAGCCCGATACACCGATCTGATTCTCGATGTTGCGCAGCACGCCGCCCAACTCGAACAGTTCGGCGCGCGCCTGATCGGCGAGCTCTGCTGTTCCGGGGCGAAACAGGCGCTCGCCGGACAACGACAGGATGATGCGATCTTCCAGCATCACCAGGGTCGAATCCTTGAGCACCGCACTCTTGTTCACCTTCTGCTGCAGCACCGCCATCAGGTATTCGAGATTGATGGCGCGGCGGCGGAAGATTGTGGAGATGTTGTATTCCGCGGACGGCGCCACCTGCGGCGTGACACGCGTCGGGTTCATCGTCGTCGACAGCGTATCGATCAGATGCTGCCAGCGGTCATTCTTCACCTTCGACATGGATACGAGCATGACGAAGAAACAGAGCAGCAGCGTCATCAGGTCGATCAGCGAGATGACCCAGATCGTGTTCTGGCTGGAACGATTATCAGCCACCCTCGCCTCCCGGTGCTGTCACAGGTGCCGCCGTGGGGGCTGACGCAGGTGCCGATTGGGTCGTGGATGCCGGTGGTGCAGATATCGATTCTGGTGCGGGCTTCGCCGTGTCGTCCTCGGTTTCCAGGAGCTGCTTGTAGAAGGACGTCACCTCGTCGGCCGACCGCACATAGAACCACATGGTGATCTGGCCTGGATCGCCGTTACGCACGCCGATGGAAATGGTGTCGGGCGGCACGCCACGCGCCAGCATGTCGCGCACAAAGGCGCCCGCGCGCGCCATCTGCAGCGTCTGGCCGACGGGAAGCTGACGACCGGCCTCTTCCGGAACGCCGATCACGAATTCCATGTCGAAGTGATAACCGGGCGGACGGCCGCTCAACGAGGCGATGAGGCGGTCAACCAGCGGGATATAAGCGTCGCGGACGGTCGTGGTTTCGGGCAGGAACAGCGAATCCGCATTCACAATCACGCGCATGACCGAGCCGGGTTGAATGACCTCGATCTTCTCCACCGCGAGTGCGGTGCTGAACAATTTGGTGATCGCACCCTGGAATTCGTCATTGCCGAGGAAGCGCCCTGTCGTCGAGGTGAATGTCGTCGCTTCCATGTTGGGCGGCACGACCGATGCGAACGCGGAATTGAGGCTCGCGCGCACAGCACTCGTCTTCACATCCTCGAACGTCGACATGGAGAACAACAGGATGAAGAATGCGAACATCACACCCGTCAGATCGAGCAGGCTCATCAGCCAGATGACCTTGGGCGTTTCTTTGATCGGAGGAGCGTAACTCTCCTGCATCGGCTCCTCGAGGTGGTGGTGTGCGTGCGCCGCCTAAGCCCCCAGCGGCGCGCGATATTAGCTGCCAGTGCCGGCTGTCGGCAATTTGCGCGCCGTCGCAATCTTGTCGGTCAGCTCTTTCGCCTTTTCCGGCGAAAGCGCGGCCATGATCGGCGACAGTTTGCGTTCCTTCATGCGCTCGGCAACCAACAACAACGTGTCGATATCTAGCGCCTCAAAGACGCGGCCGGCGTCCTTCGGCTTCATGCCTTCGTAGATCTTCACCAGGCTCTGGATACGCGCCTCTTCCTGCTCGTCATGCTTGGCGATCAGCGCATCGATCGCCGTCTGAAGCGACTTCAGCTCGGCGATCTTTTTGTCGATGCGCTGCTCGGCGGCCTGCAAAAGGCCCTGGCGCACATTCATTTCCTGGGTCTGCTTCTCGATCGTCTCGCGCCGTTCGGCGAGCGATTGCAACAAGTCGATCTCATTCTGGGTGAACAGTGTCGGATCGTTGGCCGGATCCGAGGCATCGAGTGCCGCGGCAGGAACCGGATCGCCGGCCGCGCGCGCGGGCGCATCCTGTGCCGCAGCGGTAGCCTGATCCTGGGCTTGGGCCGGCGCCTGACCTTGAGCTTGCTGCCCCTGAGCTTGACCCTGAGCTTGACCTTGGGCCTGGGCCTGGGCGGCGGGCGGCGCCTGTAGCGGTGTCGGAGCGCCGCCTTTGCCTTGCGCCTGAGCGGGACGCGGCGCGGGCGGCTGCTGCGCTTGGACCTGGGCGACCTCAAAGCCGGACTTGCCAGTCAACATATCTGCCATGTCACCGATCTTCACACTGAGGATCAGGACCGCGATGAAGATCGCGACCGGCATAATGCGAAGGCGCGGAACGAATTTGGGCATCGGCAGCTCCGGCAAAACCAAGCTGGTTTAAAGCGTCATCGAGGATCGGTTAACGGACCGCACGCAGTGCCCGCAGAAGCTGGCGTTCCGCATCGGCCTTTTCCACGGGATTCACGTCGCGGCGCGTTGCCATGCCCAACACCGGTTCATTGGCAGGGCGGCATTCCTGGGCGAGTGCCGCGGCCGCGAGTGCGGTGATCTTGTTGCTGCCGCGCTGTTCGGTCCAGTCGGCCTTCTCGCCACGTTCGGCGGTGCGCACCAGGCGTTCGAGCTTGTCGGCGGTGCCGGTGCCGCGATCGATCAGGAATTCGAGATCGCGCCGCACACTTTCCGCCCTGGTCATGATCGTTTGCAGTTCGGCGACCGAACCCTGCGTCGCCGCGCGGAGCTGGGCGACGCCCTGCTCGGCCCGCTGCGTCGCCTTGCTGAAGCTCATCGCCAGCTTCTCCAGATCCTTCTGATCACGGCGCAACGCCACGATCTTCCTGTTCAACACGAAGCCATAGCCGATGGCCATGACGAGCAAGACGATCAAGGATAACTCGATGGCGATGATCACGACCCATTGCTCCGTTCTTTTGAGATGATTTTATCGACGATGCGGACGGCGATATTGTCGCCGCGCCGGCCCATGTTGCCCTTGAACATCGAAATGTCGCCGCAGCGGATATCCACCAGCGATTGCGGCGTCGCGTTCAGCGGGATCTGCGATCCGACCTTGAGGTTGAAGATCTCGCCCAGAGTCATGGTCTGCTGGTCGAGCACCGCGGTCAGATCTACGTCGGTCTTCCACAATTCTTCGGCCAAGTGCGTTTCCCAGATGGAGTCGCGGCCGAACTTCTCGCCCATGAACATCTGGAGCAGAAGCTCGCGCACCGGTTCCAGCGTCGCATAGGGGATCATCAGTTCGAGCCGGCCGCCGCGATCTTCCATGTCGATACGCAGCTTGGCGACAATGGCAGCATTGGACGGCCGCGATATGGTGGCGAAGCGCGGATTGGTCTCCAGCCGCTCGAAGCGGAATGTGACCGGGCTCAACGGGTCGAAGGCGGCCGACAGGTCGGCCAGGACCACGTGCACCATGCGTTCGACCAGGTTGCGTTCGATCGTCGTGTAGGGACGGCCCTCGATGCGCATCGCCGCGGTGCCGCGACGTCCGCCCAGAAGCACGTCCACCGTCGAATAGATCAGTGCGCTGTCGACCGTAAGCAGGCCGAAATTGTCCCATTCCTCCGCCTTGAAGACGGCGAGCATGGCGGGCAGCGGGATCGAGTTCAGATAATCACCGAAGCGCAACGACGTGATGTTGTCGAGCGAGACTTCCACGTTGTCCGAGGTGAAGTTGCGCAACGAGGTCGACATCATGCGGACCAGACGGTCGAACACAACTTCGAGCATCGGCAGGCGTTCGTAGGATACCAGCGCCGAATTCAGGATCGCCTGAATACCCGACTTCTCGCTGCCGTCGTCCTGCTCGTCGTCGAAGCCAAGCAGGCTGTCGATCTCGTCCTGATTCAGGACGCGGGTGGTCTCGCGTCCCGGCCGTGCAACAGCCGCGTTCGCAGTCTCGCTGGCGACCATGGCTTCCCATTCGGCCGCCAGATCGTCCTGCTCATCGCCCACCGGGATTTCGTCCGCCGGAGCCGTCATGTCAGATACGCCTCCTCATTGAATCAGCATCTCTTTGAACAGTACCGCGTTGATCTTGGCGGGCGCGGCCGCAGCCTTCACCCGGGTCAGCAACTCCTCGCGCAGGCGATACATGCCGGCGGAGCCCTTGAGGTCCTCGACCCGCAATTCGCGGAGATAGACCTGAAAATTATCGACGATACGGGGCATAACCGCCTGTATCTTCGGAATTTCGTCGGCGCGCGCGATTTCCAGCGCGACACGAATCTTCAAAAAGGCGGCCTTACGGTTCGCCGTGTTCAGGGTCACCACCATCTCCGGCATGTCGAAAAAGACCGACGGCCCTGCCGGACCTTTCGGCCCCTGACTGTCGCCGCTTTCGGCACTTTGCGTAGCATTCTTCCCCAGGAACGGATCGAGCAGCCCACTGAAATAAACCCCGGCCCCGGCGCCGATGAGGACAATGAGGACCGCTCCGATGATGATGAACAGCTTTTTCTTGCTGCCAGCATCGGATTGGTCCTCGCCGCTTGCGCCGCCTTCGGCGTCGTCGGCTCCATCGAAGTCGTTGTCGGCCATTTACGCCCAAATCATCACTTACATGCCGGTATCGCGGCCCCGAGAGGCCGGTCCAACTTTGGTCACAAGCTACGCGGGCTTTGTTAAAGACTCGTTGAAGGCGGCCTTTTTTGAGGGCCAGTCCGCCCGGCCCGACCCCAGCCGGGCCCATCGGCTCACTGCACCTGGTAATCCTTCAGCAGAACGGCCTTGACCTTGGCCGGATAGGCCGCGGTCTTGATCCGAGCCAGCATCTCTTCCTTGAGCCGGAACGTGCCGTACGATCCCTTCAATTCATCGACCCGCAATTCACGCAAATAGCCCTGCAGATTGTCGATAACCCGTGGCATCACGGCCTGAATCTTAGGAATTTCGCTCGATTGCGGCACCTCGAGCGAGATGCGGATCTTCATAAAGGCCGCCTTGCTTTGGGGCGGGGTGTTCAGGGTCACAATCATTTCCGGCATATCGAAAAAGGCGACCGGGCCGGTCGATGAAGTTCCCCCTTCCTCATCCGTGGCCGGCGCGAGCTCGGCCTCTTTGTGCATCTTGCCCAGCAGCGGGTCGAGCAGGCCGGTGAAAAACAAGCCCGCGCCCGCACCGATCAGCACCAATACGGCCGCGCCGATGATGATGAACAGTTTCTTCCTGCCGCTGTTGCCGGATTGTCCCCCTGCGCCGCCGCCCCCGGCGTCGTCGTCATCGTCGTCAACCATCACCGCCCCATGCTGCTACGAACCGCCGCGATCTTATGGCGCGGCGCGACCCGGCAACAAGTGCCGCCCTTACCGTGCGCGCGGTACCGCACCGACACGAACCGCACCAGCTCCGGGCCAAGAAATCCCGCGGAAATCCCACGATTATCGGAGTTGGCACGATCGATGCGTAGTGACGGACACATTCCAAGCTAATTGGAAGGAACGGGAAAATGGAAACCACATCGTATATCGCGTTGTCGCGCCAAGGGGCGCTGCGGCGCGAGATGGACGTCATCGCGCACAATATCGCGAACATGAATTCGACCGCCTATAAGGGCGAGAAGATGATGTTCGTCGAACATCTGATGAAAAGCCGCGACGATCTGAGCTTCATCCCGCGTAAGCTCTCCTTCACGCGCGACGTTGCCCAATACCGCAACCTGAGCGAAGGCCCGATCAAGAGCACGGGCAACAGCCTTGATGTTGCGATCCGCGGCGAAGGCTACTTCGTCGTGCAGCGCCAAGACGGCACCGAGGCCTACACCCGCAACGGCAGTTTCACCATGGACGCCTCCGGCCAGTTGGTGACGCAAAGCGGCGATCCAGTCATGACAAGCGGCGACGCGCCGATCTTCTTCAGCCCGCAGGACACCAACATCTCCATCGCGTCCGACGGCACGGTTTCGACCAACAACGGCCAGATCGGCAAGCTCCGCGTCGTCCGCTTCGACGACCAACAGAACCTGCGCGCCGAACAAGGCAGCCTGCTGACGACCGATCAGGCGCCGCAGGACGTCGAACGCCCACACGTCATCCAAGGCTCGCTCGAAGGCTCGAACATCCAGCCGGTGCTCGAGATGGCACGCATGATCGACGTGCAACGTTCTTACGACAGCATCCGGAACTTCATCGAAACCGAAGACAGTCGTCAGAAGAAGATGATCGACCAGCTCGGCGCCCGCGTCTGACCGGCGGAAGGAGAGAACAAACATGAGATCCTTGGCCATCGCTTCCACCGGCATGCTGGCACAGCAACAGAACGTGGAAGTCATTTCGAACAACATCGCCAACATGAACACCACCGCGTTCATGCGGCGCCGGACCGAATTTCAAGACCTGATCTATCAGAACCTGCGGCGCGTCGGCTCGACCTCGTCGGATGCCGGCACCGTCGTGCCGTCGGGCGTGCAACTCGGCCTCGGCGTCAAGCTCGCTGCCGTCTACCGCATCCACGAACAAGGCAACCTGACCTCGACCGACAATACCTTCGACATGGCGATCCAGGGCAACGGTTTCTTCCAGGTGCAAATGCCCGACGGCTCGACGGCCTACAGCCGCGACGGCTCGTTCCAGTTGAGCCCGACCGGACAGATCGTCACACACGACGGCAACCCGCTGATCCCGAACATCACGGTCAACCCGAATGCGATCGACGTGACCATCAACAACACCGGCGAAGTCCTGGTGAAGCTGCAAGGTCAGGTCGCGCCGGCCAACGCAGGCACGATCACGCTCGCCACGTTCCCGAACGATGCCGGCCTCGAAGCGGTCGGCAACAACCTCTATCTCGAAACCCCGGCATCGGGCATCCCCACCATCGCCGACCCCGGCGACGAGGGCTACGGAACGCTGCTGCAGGGCTTCCTCGAAACCTCGAACGTCAACGCGGTAGCTGAAGTCTCGGAACTCATCTCGGCGCAGCGCGCCTACGAGATGAACTCCAAGGTCATCAAGACCTCGGACGAGATGATGGGTACCCTGACGAACATGCGGTGACGCGTCATGAAACAGATCATCACGGCCCTGCTGGGCACATTCCTGGTTCTGTGGTTCGCCCCTGCGCACGCGGCGGGCGAGGTCACACTGCGCACCGCGGTCATCATCGAGGACAACTACATCACCCTCGGCGATTTGTTCGAGAACGCGGGCGTCAACGCAGATAAGAAGATCGCCTACGCGCCGGCGCCCGGCAAACGCGCGACCTTCGGCGCCAAGTGGCTCTACAAAGTCGCCAACGCCTATAAGCTGAACTGGCGGCCCTTCAGCCTGAACCAGCGCGCCGTCGTCGAACGGGCGAGCCAGGTGATCCAGAAGGACGAGATCCACGATGCCCTGTTGCAGGCGCTCCGCGAACGGGGCGCCGGCAAGGATATCGAGGTCGAACTCTCGGGCGGCGCGACCAACCTCCATGTCGCAGCCGACATCGCCTCGACCGTGGGTATCGAGGGCCTCGTCTACGATCCCGGGACCGGGCGCTTCGTCGCCACAGTGGCGGTACCCGCCGACGATCCGGCTGCAACACGCAACCGCATCACCGGACGCATCTACAAGCTGGTGTCGGTCCCGGTGCTCGCCGAGACCAAGCACCGCGGCGACGTGATCAACGCAAACGACATCCAGTGGCTCGACATGCGCGCCACTGAATTGCGCGACCACGTGATCACCGACGAGGACGAACTGGTGGGCATGGCGGCAAAGCGCGAGATCAAGGCTGACACCGCCATACACGTTTCCCAGCTCCGCCGTCCCGTCCTGGTAGCCAAAGGCGCCATCGTGACGATCGAACTGGAGCAGGGTTCCATGTCGCTCACGGTCCAAGGCAAGGCGGCCGAAGAAGGCAGTCTCGGCGACATCATCCGCGTCACCAATGTGCGCAGCAACAAAACCATCGAGGTCAAGGTCATCGGCACCAATCGCGTCGTGGTCGCCGGCAGCCGCTTCGACATGGCCAGCAACTAGAGCGGCCAAGGATGCGAAAGATGAACCAGCTTCAACGGAACCGCGGCAGGCAAATCGCGCGCCTCTTCCGTTCCGGCGTCTCGATCTTCTGCCTGGGCGCGGTACTTGCCGGATGCAACACGCTCACGCGTCTGTCCGAAATCGGCGACGGCCCTAGGATGACCGAAGTGACGAACCCGACCGCACGGCCCGGCTATCGTCCGGTCAGCATGCCGATGCCGGCACCCAAGGAGGCGACGCGTCAGGCTAATTCGCTATGGCGTCCAGGTGCGCGCGCGTTCTTTCGCGATCAGCGCGCCTCCGAAGTCGGCGACATCCTGACAGTGAAGCTTTCGATTTCTGACAGCGCCAAGCTGGACAACAAGACCGAACGCGACCGCGACGATTCCGACGTCGGCTCCTTCTCCGCGCTGCTTGGCTTCGAAGCTCAGGCGTCGCGCATCCTGCCCGACAGCCTCGATCCCGCCAACGCGCTCAACGTGGGCAACCAGTCCTCGACCACGGGCGACGGCAAGATCGACCGCAAGGAAGCGATCTCCATCCTGGTTGCGGGCGTGATCACGCAGATCCTACCGAACGGCAATCTCGTCATTTTCGGCCGCCAGGAGATCAAGGTGAACGCCGAGCTGCGCGAAGTGATGGTGACCGGCATCGTGCGGCCCGAGGACATCGATTACACGAACACGATCAGCCACGAAAAGATCGCGGAATTGCGCGTGGCCTACGGCGGACGCGGCACGCTCAGCGACCTACAGCAGCCGCGCTGGGGCACACAGCTTATCGACGTTATCTTCCCGTTCTAATTCCAACCAGAATTGGAACAACTCAGGGCCGATGGGTTTCCCCATCGGCCCTTTTTTTATCTGAATTTCTGTTCCGGCTCGCGAAAGAGAAAGCTAAGACGGCCACGCGCCAGAGAGTACGTGAGCCCACTGTCCCCGCGTGGCTCGCGCTTCTAATCGTCGCGGCGCGTGCGCTCCAGGCGTTCGTGACGCTCCTGCGCCTCGATGCTGAGCGTCGCGATCGGACGCGCCTCCAACCGCTTCAGGCTGATCGGCTCGCCGGTTTCCTCGCAATAGCCGTAGCTGTTGTCCTCGATACGGGCCAAGGCCTCATCGATCTTGCTGATCAGCTTGCGCGCGCGATCGCGCGTGCGCAGTTCGAGCGAGCGGTCTGTCTCCGCCGAAGCGCGGTCGGCAAGATCCGGTTCGAGAACACTTGTTTCCTTGAGGTTGAGCCGCGTCTCCAACGACTCATCGAGCAATTCAGTTTTCCAACGCAGCAGCTTCTGGCGGAAGTATTCCTGCTGCAACGGGTTCATGAAGGGCTCCTTCTCAGAAGGAGCATAGTCAGGCGGTAACGTAACAGTCATTCGTGTACATGCCTCCCGAGGCCTTCGAATGGGCGCGGAATATAATTTCGCCAGGAAAGCCTCTCAAGGGGCTTCTCTGGGACCAAGCCCTCGAAACCCTCCAGACACAGGCCAAACCCTACCCCGGATGGCAGAAATCCGCAGAAAGCTCGACCCTAGCGGGTTAATTTTGCGATTTCGACCGCAGCGCGCAGTTCGATTTCATCAATGATCTCGATCAGCCGGGGATCACTAACGTTGGCGCGGCGCTGGCGCAACATATGCGCGAGATTTTCGAGCCTTTCGCGCGGCACGCCGCCGGCCAGGATATCGCGGCGAATCTCCTCCAGCTTGTCGAGGATATCGGTACCGCGCTGGGCCAATTGGCGCCGCTGGGCCTTCTCGCCGTCTTCGTCCACCTCCTGCGCGCTCAGGATCGAGGACAGAGCCGACACGCCGCCCACACCGGATGCGCCTGAGACCTCGCCCTCGCTTTCCTCGGCCTTGTTGAGGTGATCGGAAAAACGCGCCCCGCCGGTATTGGCCCTGCGCTGGGTACGCTGGGTGGCGGACGTCGTCGAACTGCGGATTTCGGGGATCTTCATCGCGCCCGACCATACGCCAAATCATCCAGACCGGCTACCCGGCAGGAATTGCCGTATCGGACCGCCTGCGTACCCTGCACCAGCCGCCCGTAACGGTGGATTTCCGCGCCTTTCCGCTTCATCGAATTGGCACCCTTCTTGCGTCTACTTCGGAGCAGACGTCTGTTCACGGCTTTAAATCAGAGATTGCGGATATAGGTTCATGCCCATTTTCGGCGCCTTCGCTGCCCCTACCCTCGGGATGATGGCCCAAAGCTCCGGCTTCGGGTCGATCTCGCAGAACATCACCAATATGAATACGGGCGGCTACAAGGGCACCAATACCCGATTCTCGACCATTCTGGCGTCGACCTACTTCAACAATCTCGACATCGGCGGCCTCGTCCCGATCAACAAGCAATCGGTCAGCCTGCAGGGCCGCATCCTGTCGACCACCAATTCGATGGACCTCGCCATCAACGGCAAGGGCATGTTCGTCCTGAACACCGAAGTCGACGGCACTGGCGAGGAAATCTATACGCGCGACGGCGGCTTCGGTGTCAGAAAGAACGGGACAGCCACGAAGACCGTGAGCTACAGCGACGGCACGTCGTCCACCTTCTCCGTCGACAAGGGCTACCTGGTCGACAAGAACGGCTATTACCTGCAGGCGTGGCAACCGGACGCGAGCGGCAATTTCAGCACGAATTCCTCGCTGGTTTCCGTGCGCGTCGATAACGACGCCTTCAGCGAGGACGCAGCGGCGACCGTGACCGCCTCGCTCACGGCCAATCTGCCGGCCGAAGCCGCGGAAGGCGAAGAATACGTTACCAAGGCCAGCGCCTATGCCTCCGACGGTACGCTGAAGTCCTTCGAACTCGTCTGGACACGCGACGCAGCGGCGCAAACATGGAACATGCGCGTCCGTTCGAACTCCGCCACCGAAGGCAGCCCCGATCCGTCGATCAACGGCGCCACCACGATACCCAGCAGCGATACGCCGGTATCATTCACATTCGACAGCAACGGCCGTTTGTTGCCTGGTGCTACACAGGCTATTTCCATAGGCTACACGGACGGTTCATCACTGTCCTTCTCGCTGGGTGTCGGAGACGTCTCCTCGATCGGCCACAGCTTCGTCTACAACGAGTTCCAGAAAGACGGCCGCGGTCCCGGCGAGCTGCAATCCATCCGCTTCGACGAACAAGGCCAGATCCTCGGCAAGTTCAGCAACGGCATCGAACGTGCACTCTACAAACTGCCGCTCGCCACCTTCGTGAACGCCGACGGGCTCGAGGCGCGCCAGGGCAATATCTTTGCCACTTCGGTCACTTCGGGCAATCCGGTCTATCGTCAGGTCCGCGATCCCGCCCTGGCGGTGACGAGCGCCAACCAGGAAAATTACGAATTCGCCACCTTCGTGCCGTTCGCTCAGGAACTGTCGAACGTGAATATCGAAAACGAATTTTCGCGCATGATCCTGACGCAGCAGGCCTACAACATGTCGGCGACGGTCTTCAAAAGCGTCGACGAGATGACCCAGACCGCGGCCCAGCTGAAGACCTGATCCCCTGCCCTTTTGCCGCCCTCCTGACCCGGGGCGGCAAAAGATTCCGCCGACTCTACCCCTTAACGACAATCCGCGTTCATCGGCCGGCCTGGCCTCCGGGAAATCAGCGCGAATTCAAGAGCTTAAGGCGTCACAGGGCTTGGCACGATATTCGCATTGATACCGCCGAACAAACGCGGCTCGACCGCAAAAGGAACGGGAAATGGTGGGTCACGATCGAACGATGGACGACCGGATGGGCGAAAGATTGCGGGACAGGCGAAGCTGGCTCGGCCTGATCGCGGCAGCGATCCTGGCAGCCTGCGCGCTGTTCGGCGCGGTGGAAGCGAACGCCACCTCGCGCATCAAGGACGTCGCCGATTTCGAAGGCGTGCGTGAAAACCTGCTTGTCGGCTATGGCCTCGTCGTCGGCCTGAACAAGACCGGCGACACCATGAAGGACGGCCACTTCACCAAACAAAGCCTGGCGGCCATGCTCGAGCGCCTCGGCGTGAAGCCGACCCAGGCGGGTCTCGATGCCAAGAACGTCGCCGCCGTCATGGTCACCGCCGACCTTCCGGGTTTCGCCCGCCAGGGCAGCCGTATCGATGTCACGGTCAGCGCGCTGGGCGATGCGAGCAGCCTGCTCGGCGGCACCCTTCTCGTCACGCCGCTGCTGGGCGCCGACGGCGAGGTCTACGCGGTCGCGCAAGGCCATGTCGCGACCGGCGGCTTCGCCGCGACCGGCGCCGCCGAAACGGTGACCAAGGGCGTGCCGACCAATGCGCGCATTGCCTCGGGCGGCATCGTCGAACGCGAGCTCGGCTTCGATCTGCAGAAACTGCAACAGGTCCGCATCGGCTTGCGCAACCCGGACTTCACGACCGCACGCCGCATCGCGGAAGCGATGAACGCCTTCCTCGGCACCGATGCGGCACATCCGACCGATCCCGGCACCGTCACGTTGAAGGTGCCGCGCAGTTACGAAGGCAACGTGGTCGGCCTGCTCACCGACGTAGAACAGCTTCGCATCGAACCCGATCAGCAGGCGCGCATCATCATCGACGAAAATTCCGGCACGATCGTCATGGGTGAGAACGTGCGCATCAGTACCGTCGCGGTCGCGCAAGGCAACCTGACCATCCGCATCACGGAAACACCGCAGGTGTCCCAGCCCGGTCCATTCTCCACCGGCGGCAACACGGTGACCGTGCCACGCACCGACATCCAGGTCGACGAAGGATCCGACAAGAAGCTCGCCGTCATGCAAGCCGGCGTGACGCTGCAGGAACTGGTCAACGGCCTGAACGCACTCGGCATCGGCCCGCGCGACCTCATCACCATCCTCCAAGCGGTCAAGGCAGCAGGCGCGCTGCAGGCCGATATCCAAGTGATGTAAGGGAGGCACGGCGATGAGCGATCTTTCGATCATGGATAGCGGCCAGCTCGCGCTTCAGAGCCGGCAGATCATGCCCCGTCTCGGCCATGTCGATTCCGTCGCCAAGGCGGAAAAGGTCGCCCAGGATTTCGAGGCGGTCTTCCTGAGCCAGATGCTGCAGCCGATGTTCAAGGACATCGAGCCGGAGGAACCTTTCGGCGGCGGTCAGGGCGAAGACGTCTGGAAGTCGATGATGATCGACGAAATCGGCAAGCAAATGGCCAAGAACGGCGGCATCGGACTCGCCGCATCGGTCAAGCGCGAGATCCTGCGCATGCAGGAAAGCCAGCACAACAACGTGCAGCAAGAGGTGAAGCAATGAACCCCGAAGAACATGCAAAGCGCCTCCTGGGTGTAATCGGCCGGCTGAGTGGCGTGCTCAAAGAGGAGAACAAACAGCTCGACGTTCCAGGCCGCACCAAAGGCATTACCGAGCTGGTGAAGGAGAAAGAACTGCTGAGCCGGTCCTACGAGCAGGAAATGAAAGTGCTCGCCAGTGCCGAGCAGCGCGCCAAGCTGAAGCCGGAAATGATCACGCGTCTCGTCGAGGCCGCGACCGCGCTGGGCGCGCTCATGGACGAGAACCGCCGCAAGCTCGAAGCCAAGATGGAAGCAACCAAGACCATCTTCAAGATCATGGCCGAAGCCGCGAAGGAGTTCCGCGCCGCGTCCGGCGGATACGGTCGCAACGGCAGCTTTGGTGCCGAAGGCCAGAAGGTCCGCCAAGCCTATCAGCCGGCCGTTTCCATCGGCATCAACCGCGAACTCTAATCTCTAAGGATCGGCCCTCGTCATGTCGCTCGAAATTGCGCTCCAGAATGCCATCAGCGGCTTGCAGACCAGCAAGCAGGCGCTCCAGACCATTTCGAACAACATCGCGAACGTCAACACCGAGGGCTACTCCCGCAAGATCATCGAACAGACGTCCCGCGTCATCGACGGTCAGGGCTACGGCGTCGAGATCTCGCGCCTCAAGCGCAGCGTCGATACCGGCGTGCTGCGTCAACTGCGCACCGAAACCGGCAACGTCGAGCGCCTGAGCATCAAGCAGGAATTCCTCAAGCAGGTGAATTCCCTGTTCGGCAAGCCGGAGGACAACGATTCCATCGTTCATCAGATCGCCGAACTCGGCTCGCAGTTCGACTCACTCGCCATCTCGCCCGAGACGGAATCGAACCAATACCTGACGGTCAAGGCGGCGCAGGACGTCACGCTGAAGCTCAAGAACATGACCGATCAGATCCAGCGTCTGCGGTCCGACGCTGATCAGAAGCTTCAAAATCAGATCAATGAATTCAACCAGAAGATGGATATCGTCGTCTCGCTGAATTCGCAGATCATCGAGTTTACCGCCAAGGGCATCTCGACCGCCGAGTTGGAAGATCAGCGCGACATGGCGGTCAATCGCATGTCCGAACTCATGGACATCAAATATTTCGAGAAAAACGACGGCAGTATGACCATATTCACGGCCGGCGGTCGCACGCTGGTCGACGGCAAGGCGCAGCACCTCAGCTACAACCGGCCGTCGGTCCTCGACCCGACGCTCGAATACACACCGACCAGTGCCGTCAACTACGTCATCCCCGGCCAGCCCGGCTATCCCGTCGGCGGCATTCCCGGCATCTTCGTCGGCGAAGAGATCGCGAACCAAGACATCACATCCACCATCGGATCAGGCTCGATCCGCGGCCTGCTCGACATGCGCGACAACGAGCTGTCCAGTCTGCAATCGCAGATCGACGAATTGTCCGAGAAGCTGCGCGACGCGATCAATACCGTACACAATACCGGCGCCGGTTTTCCGCCCGTCGCAAGCATGACGGGTGACCGCTACATCAACGGTGACATGGCGTTTGAAGGTTCCGGCCTCGTGCGCATCGCCGCCGTCACCGAGGACGGCGAACTGGTGGAAAGCCATACCTTGGATCTATCCGACCCGTCGATCGCTACGATGGATGACGTGGTTTCGGCGATCAATACGGCGTTCGGCGGCGACCTGACGGCCTCGATCAATTCGAACGGCCGCCTGGTGCTGGCCACCACCAACAACAACCGCATCGCCATCAACGAGATGACGAGCACCATCAGCGCGGCCGGCGATCAGGGCAAGGGCTTTTCCGATTTCTTCGGGCTCAACAATTTCTACTCATCGTCCACCTCGTTCTCGCAGTATCGCACTGATCTGAACACCAGCGCTTCGGCCGCCGTGGCCAAGACCGGCGGCACGCTGCAATTCAGCGACGGCACCGACATCGCCACCGTGACCTACGCATCCGGCGCTTCGCTGAACGACATCGCCGCGGCCATCAACGGCTCCACCGCGGGAACCGATCCCAACGAGATGGGCATTTCGGCCCAGGTCGTCGCCGACGGCAACGGCTTCCGCCTGCAGATCACCGACGCCGACGGCAACGATTTCGCGATCGTGGAAACCGGCGGTGGCAGCCTGCTCAACGACATCAATCCGCGCGCCGATTACCGCGGCCTCAGCGGGCGGCTATCCGTGCGCCAGGACATTGCGGACAATTCCTTCTTCGTTTCGCGCGGCGCGCTGCAATCGAACGAATTCGCATCGCCGTTCGCAAACGACGTCCGGAGCACCACCGACCCGCTCAACACCGCGCCCTCGACGGTGGCAACCAGCGGCGCGCTCAACTTCACGCTTGCTGACGGTTCGACCGCATCGATCACTTACGACGTCACGACGGAATCGCTTCAGGACGTCGTCGACAAGATCAACTCGGACGCCGTCCTCAATAGCCAGGGCATCTCCGCCGAAATCGTGAACGAGACGGTCCCGGGCACACCGCCGACATCGCGCTTCAGCCTGAAGATATCCGACGGCCAATCGGACAATTTCTGGATCGACGATTCCGGCGGCCTCGGCATCACGACCGAGCAGGGTGTCAGCATCGGCGACGGCTCAGTCGCGGCCGCCCTCGCCGAGACGTTCAACGCGTCCAACACATTCCTGGCCGCGCCCGCAACCGGCGGCGGCCTCGCGCGCACGCAGGCAAGTTTTGCCGATTATGCTTCCGGCATTCTTGCGTTCAACGCAGCGCAGACAAACGCGATCGAGACCGAGACCACGTTCCGCCAGAACATGGCCGCGGAACTATTCGCCAAGAACTCTTCGATCAGCGGCGTGAACATGGACGAGGAATTGTCCAACCTGATCATCTACGAGCAGGCCTATCTTGCCGCGTCGCGCATGATCACGACAACGAACGAACTCTACAAAGCCCTGACAGAGATGTTGGGTTAAGGGAGAGGGTAGATGAGCACACGCGTATCCAATCTGGCCTCGAACCGGTTGATCCAGTCGACCATCCTGCGCACACAGGACCGCATCCTGGACCGTCAGTTGCAGATTTCAACTCTGCAGAAGTCGCAAGACTATGCCGGCATCGCCGACAGCGCGAACCAGTTGGTGGGGATGGAGGCTTCGCGCCGCAAGATCGAACAGTATCTGACCGAAGGCACGAACGTGAAGCTGCGCATGGACACCATGCTGAACAGCCTCGATTCACTCAAGACGACGCTGAAGGACGTCGAGGGCATGGTTCGCGACATGCTGGACGACGGCGCCCTACCCGACGGCGTCGACAAGAACGAGTTCGCGAACACGAAGATCGCCGAGATCGAGGACTTCCTGAACGTGAAGGTTGCCGGGCGCTTCCTGTTCTCGGGCTCGCTCACCGAAACCAAACCGGTCGACATTCCCGACATGGTCGAAGTAGCCGACGAACCGGCCAACGTCGCGACGACCCCGGGCGAATACGCCACACAGGCCGAACCCTCGCTTTATTACCAGGGCGACAACACCAAGCTGAAAGCCCGCCTCAGCGAAGGGCTCGACGTCCAATACGGCGTGACAGCCGACGACCCGGCTTTCGAGAAGCTGGTCCGCGCTGTGCGCCTGGTTAAGACGGTGAAACTCGACGATCCCGACATCAAGGCCAAGATGCAGGAAGCCGCCACCCTGCTCGGCGAGGCCAAGACCGGCCTGGAGTCTCTCGAACTCAACGTCGGAACCAAGCTGGAGCAGCTGGACCGCACCCAGACGACCCTCAAGAATTCCAAGAATTTCATGGACGGCGTCGTGTCCGACCTGGAAAGCGCCGACACGACAACGGCTGTGTCCGAATTGACGCAAGATCAGACGATGCTCGAGGCGTCCTACAACGTTGTGGTCCGCCTGAGCAACATGAGCCTCATCAAGTTCATGGGCGTCACTTAAGGCCACCTGATTGGTGTTAAATCCGATGTTAACCAAATCACACTATGATCCGAGCGTCGAAGCCTGCAGCGACGATACTGCTGGTCGTGAACTTCAATTCATGTGGCAGGGTGTGAAAAAGTTAACGACCGCAGGGGCCAACCCTGTGGAAACCCTGTCCCCCCTTGTTTTTTTGAGGGGATTTGCCTATGCTGGCATTGTGCTGGCATCAGCCCGCCAGACAATACCGGGCATTGGCACTGCATTTACATGCAGATACGAAGGCCCGGCAGGCAGAAGGGCCTGTAATAGCGACCTAGAATAGGAGACGATCTAATGGCTGAAAGTATCAATCTCTCTGGTGCGACCCGCACCAACCTGCTTGCTCTGCAGCGAACCACCGACCTTATTTCTCGTACCCAGGAACGCCTGTCGACCGGTTTGAAGGTCAACAGCGCCATCGACGACGCTATCGCGTTCTTCCAGTCGCGGAGCTTGACCGACCGGGCGGGCGACTTGGCCGTGTTGAAGGACACGATCGACCAGGGCATCAGCACCGTTGAAACCGCCGTTTCGGGTATCGAGGCGATTTCCGATCTCGTCGAGCAGATGAAAGGTATCGCGCTGGGCGCCCAGTCCGACGCCAGCACCGAAAACCGCTCGAAGGCCGCCCTTCAGTTCAACGACCTTCGCCGTCAGTTGGACAACCTGGCGACCGACGCCGAATACAAGGGCACCAACCTGATCAAGGGCACGCCGGCCAACCTGAAGGTGACCTTCAGCGAAGACGGCTCCTCGACGCTGACCATCTCGGGCGTTGCTTCGGACTCCTCGGGTCTGAAGATCGTGGAAGCGGGCAACAACTGGGGCGCAGACAGCGACATCCTTTCGTCGATCAACACCCTCGACTCGGCTCTGACCACCCTTCGCTCCACCGCATCGTCCTTGGGTTCGAACGCGAGCGTGCTCACGCTGCGCCTCGACTTCACCAAGAACCTGGTCAACTCGCTGGAAGAAGGTTCGGCCAAGCTGGTCAACGCCGACCTCAACTCCGAATCCGCGAACCTGCTGACCCTTCAGACTCGTCAGCAGCTGGGCACCATCGGCCTCAGCATCGCGCAGCAATCCGAACAGTCGATCTTGCGTCTGTTCTAATCCTGATAGGTCGCCTTCTACGGGCGGGCTGGAACGGGGAACCTTCGGGTTCCCCGTTTTCGTTTGGGCCGACGCCTTGAAGCTCCTTCGGCCCGCTCGCACGAGCGTGCGCGGCGATATTTTAGGCTAGGGAATGGGGCGCCGCCCGATTACTATCGCGGGATATGGACAGGGCGCCCCTTTCATATCTCCGCTGACGGCGCCGGAACGTTTGAAATGCCCCTTAAGCTCACGCTCAAGCCGAATGAGAAAATCCTGATCGGCACCGCGGTCATCACCAATGCGGGTCCGAAATCGGAGCTCATTGTCCAAAACACCGTCCCAGTGTTGCGCGAACGCGACATCATCACCGAGGAAAAGGCCGACACGCTCGTCAAGAAGATCTACTTCATGATCCTGAACATGTACGTGGATCCGAAGAACGAAAGTTCCTACCACGCCATTTACTTTAAGTTAGTGAAAGAGCTGTTTAATGCCTGTCCAGACCAGGTGATATTGGCCCTGGTGATGGAGATCTCCCAGAAGATTCTCGAGGGCAGTCATTACCAGGCACTGAAAGCCTGCAGGAAACTTCTGAATTTCGAAGCGGAGTTGATGGCGAATGTCTCAAAATAAAGTCCAGGCCTATGCTCAGACGCAAAAGTCATCGATGTCGCCACGCGAGATCGAAGCAATGGCCTTCACCAAGGCGGCGTTGTTGATGGAAGACGCCAAGAAGAATCTCGACGACTACGATACCTACGCGTCCGCGTTGAAGTTCAACCAGCTTCTGTGGACGATCATTCAGGCCGACATCGTCGACAAGGCGAACAAGCTGCCCGACGTGCTCAAGGCGAACATCCTGAGCCTCAGCATCTTCGTAGACAAACAGACCATCAAGGCGCTCGCCGACACGAAGGTCGATTACCTCGACAGCCTGATCAACATCAACAAGAACCTCGCCGAAGGCTTGATGACCAAGCCCGCCGGTGCGCAGCAGCCAGAACCCGCGCGCCCCGTCAGTGCGGCCGGTTCGGGAATGACTGCCTAACACCGCACGGACAAAGCGTTCTCGATTTTTCTCGGCGGCACGGTATACGTGCCGCCGGTTTCATTTGTGGCTTATCTGATCGGCGGCGAGTCGCCGATGCGGCGCGGCGTGCGGCCCTGTCTCATGACGTTTGGGCTTTGCGGATCCACAGCAGCAACGGCAGGCCGAGCAGCAGGACGACCACGCCCGCAAGCGCGTGTATGCCGTAATGGCTCAGGCTCGCATACAGGAGATAAGCACTCGACAGGCAGAAGATGATCGGCGTCAGCGGATAGAGCGGCACACGAAACGGACGTGCAGCATCCGGCTCGCGCCGGCGCAACACGAACAGAGACAATCCGACCAGCAGGAAGAACAGCCAGAAGACCGGCGCCAGATATTCGACCATATTCTTGACGCCGTCCGGGCTGAAGAACCCCATAGCCACCAGAGCCAGCGAAATCGCACCCTGAAGCTGAAGTGCGCGCACCGGCTGGGCGCGTCCCTCCGACCACTGCGCGAGAAAACGCAAAGGTGCGAAATCGCGCCCCATGGCGAAACTGGTGCGCGCACCCGTCAGGATCGTCACGTTGATGGAGGTGAGGACGACGATGATGATCAGGATATTCATGAACAGTGCGCCCGCCTCGCCCAAGACTGGGCGCATGACGTCGGCGCCGATGGTGCGTGACTGGGCGACACCTTCGACACCCAGCGCCTGCAGATAGGCGACGTTGATCAGGACGTAGAGGATGGTCACGAGCCCGAGGCCGTAGATCAGCGCGCGCGACATGTTGCGCCCGCCATCCTTCACCTCGGCCGAGATATAGGCCGCTTCGTTCCAGCCGCCGTAGGTGAACATGACGAACACCATGGCGAGACCGAGGCTGCTCGGATCCACCGGCTTGGCCGCGGCAGGAGTGGATGCCGAACCCATGGCCGAGAAACCGACCACGATCAGGATCACGAGCCCCAGAATGGCGCCGGCCTCCAGCAGGTTCTGCACCCACTTGGCCGTGCGCAGGCCGAAGATATTGACGCCCGTGAGAACGACGATTGCGAGCACGGCGTAGATCGACGGCCCGTAGGGCCCCAGCGACGCCATCTGCTGGGCATAATCGCCGAACACGAACGACAAGGTGGCGATGGACCCGGTCTGGATCACCGTCATTCGTGCCCAGCCGTACATGAAGGCGCAGTCGCGCCCATAGGCCCTGTGCAGGAAATGGTATTCGCCGCCCGGATCAGGAAAGGCGCTCGCCAGTTCGCCAAAGCAGAGACCGCCGATCAGCGACAACAGCCCGCCCGCGATCCAAACCACGGTTACCAGGTCCGGACGGCCGAGAAGCATGGCGACAAGGCCGGGAAAGCTGAAGATGCCGGCACCGATCACGATACCGACCGTAATGGCGGTGGTATCCACCAGACTGAGTACGCGCGTCGGTCCCGTCATGTACCGCTCCGGCCCCTGCCCCATCTCGGCCTTGAATATTGGCTCTTTGGATAATCTCTCGATTATTCAGCCTCATGCCGGTGATGCAAGGCGACCCGGCAATATCTTCCCGGTCGATGTATCCCATAGCCTGCCCCGCCCCCAGCACGGCCGATCCCATAGCCCAGATGCCCACATAATTTCCCTTATAAACCAGATACTTATCAGGCGATCAGGATTCTGGCCCGATCCTTGCTCTTAAGGGGCTGGCAGTTTGTGTCAGGACCCATTCGTATGACCGAGAGCGTAAAACCGAACGAACAACTGGCTGACGTGATCAACGCGACGAAACAGTCGTGGCGGCGCGACAGCAACAATCTGGCCCTGTCGGATCAGATCCAGTTTTCGACGATCATGCGAACCTTTGTCGATTCGACCGATCAGTTGATGGAGGTCGCGACCGCGCAGTCGAAGGTCGCCAAGATGGACGATGAGCGTTCTCGACCGGCCGAACGCGACGATTTCCGCTCGAGCGTGAACGAACAGCGCCGTGCCGCGGGTCGCGAGGTCGAAAACAAGGACCGCCCCGCCGAAAACCACTCTGAGCGCCCCAAGCAGGCCGAGAAGCCCAAGGCTGAAGCGCGCGATACTTCCAACGACAAACCCAAGACCGAGACGATCGCCGCACCCAAAAGCGATGACGCGCCGGTCGAGAAAACCGAAGCCAAGGCCGACAAATCCTTCCAGGAAGACGTCCTGCAAGCGCAGCAACCTATCGTCCAGACCACATCGCAGCAGCAACAGCCTGCGGCAGTTGTCGCTCCGGTGGAGCAGGCCGTGCACCAGCAGGCCACGGGCGAGTTGGACCACGGCGCGCAGTCTGTTCTGGCGGGTGCGCTGACCGACAAGAATTTCTCCCGTGCCGGCGAGGATCTGCACGACGCGGCAACCGGCACGAAGACTGTGGCGCAGAATACGCATACGGGCGGAACGACGGCCGCCAATTCCCTGCATCAGGAACAGGAAGCCGACCTTACCGACCGCTTGGCCGGCATGGGTCAGTTCAAAATCCAGGTCGACACCGGCACCGGTGCGGACAAGACGCAGTCCAATGCCTTCGGCGGACTCAACGCCAACGTGGATTTCGGCTCGTTCGACGGGCTCAATGCCGTATCGCAATCGTCCACGAACGATCTGTTCAAGGGTGACGGGGCCGGCACCGGCGCCGAGCAGAAGGCGCAGTCGACACACGCTAACCAACCTGTCGAAACGCGCAATGCCGCGGCCGGCAACGCACAGGACATCGCCGCCACCTTCGGCGCTGCCATGCGCGCGCAGGCCGCCATGGCCGGCCAGGCAAACACGACCGATGTGAAGCCGAACATCGCACCAACCGAGGCGATCCAGTCGATCGGCGCTGCCCAGCCGGCCGGTCCCAGCCAGCTGTCGCAGACTGCCAAGGCCAACCCGACGACTGCGGCGCATCAGCCCGAGAAATCGAAGGAACAGACTGCCGCCGAACAGATCGCGGTTAAGATCCGCCAAGCCGTCGGCGACGGCACCGACAAGATCAACATCAAGCTCAACCCGCATGAGCTGGGCCGCGTCGAAGTGCGCCTTGAGACCGCCAAGGACGGCAGCACCACCGTGACGGTGCTGGCAGACCGCCCGGAAACGCTCGACATGCTGCAGAAGGATGCGCGCGGCCTCGAACGCGCGCTCACCGACGCAGGCCTGCGCACCGATGCAGCGAGCCTGAGCTTCGGCCTGCGCGGCGACACCCAGCGCGACGTCGCGCAGGGCCGCGACCGCAGGAACGGATCGAATAACCGCAACTCGGATCGGGCCGAAACAGGCCGTATCGAATTCGGGGATAAAGCGGGCGTAGCGAAGAGCACTGCGTACCAACGCACGCTCGGCGCCGATAGTGGTGTGGATATCAGAGTCTAAAAATCATGGCAGACGCTATCAGTTCCATGGATTCGAACGCCGCGGTCAACAATGGCCAGGCCGTTCAATCGAAGACCTCGCTCGCCGCGGACTTCGACGCCTTCCTTTTGCTGCTGACGACGCAGCTCAAGAACCAAGATCCGTTGTCACCGATGGAGCCCACGGAATTCACCAGCCAGCTGGTGCAATTCGCGAGCGTCGAACAGCAGATCAACGCGAACGAAAACCTTGAGAAGATGATCGGCATCCAGAATGCCTCTCTCGCGGCCTCGATCATCGGCTTCATCGGCACCGACGTGGAATATGACGGCGCCAGTATCCCGCTGCAGGACGGGTCGGCCAAGTTCACCTATGACCTCGCGGACAAGGCCAAGAACGTTGTCATCACGATCTCGGATGCGGACGGCAATCTGGTCCTCACCGAGGCGGGCGAAACCACGGCCGGCCTGCATGAATTCGTTTGGGACGGCAAGGACACCAATGGCGTCCAGAAGCCGGACGGCACGTACACGATTTCGGTGACCGCGGTCGATGGCGACCAGCAGGCGATCGACACAAAGATCCATGGGTTCGGTCACATCACCGGCGTCAGCATGGCGAACGGAACGGTGCTCAACGCAGGCGATCTCGATATTCCGCTGGATAGCATCCTGAATATCGCCGAACCGGGCACCAACACGCCGCCGCCTTCGGCAGGCGACGCATAAGCAGAAATTAAAGCGAGATTTGGGTGATGCACCCGAATAAAGGAGACTCGAGATGAGTATTTACGGTGCGATGTTCTCAGGCGTTTCAGGCCTGAACGCCAATTCGCAGGCGTTGGGCGCGATCGCGGACAATATCACGAACGTCAACACCATCGGCTATAAGGCGACGGAAGTCCGCTTCCAGACGCTGGTTACCGCACAGGCGGGTTTGAACAACTACTCCCCCGGCGGCGTGCAGCAGCGCCCCTTTTCGGCAGTCGATGTGCAGGGCCTGTTCCAATCGAGCACGAATTCGACCGACCTCGGCATTTCCGGCGACGGCTTCTTCGTGATCAACGAAAACAGCCTTCATGACGGTGCGACCGGCTTCCGCTTCACCCGCGCCGGCGCGTTCAATGCCGACAAGAGTGGCTATCTGCGCAACACGGCCGGCTACTACCTGCAGGGTTATCGTACAAATGCGCAGGGCCATACGGTCGACCCCGACGGCAACGAATTCAACCCCGACCCCACGGTGTTCACCAACCTGGAAACCATTCGCCTCAACAATATCGGCGGTTCAGCCGATGCGACGGAGAATCTGACCTTCGGTGCGGTTTTGCCGGTCGACGTCGAGACCGGCCACACCGAGAATACAACGATCCAGGTCTATGATTCATTGGGCGTGGCACATAACCTCGAGTTCTTCTGGACGAAAGCGGCGAACAACCAGTGGGATCTGTCGATCGCACCACCATCGCGCGCCGCATCTGCGATCATGTCGGACGAGACCGGAAATGTTTACGCGTCGGTCGGCCGTCTGGATCTCGACAATGGCACCCTGCCGACCGCTGGCGACACGATCACTGTCGACGGCGTGACCTATACGTTCGGTACCGACATCGCGATTGGTGCCGATGCCCAAACAACCGTCGGAAATATGGCAACCGAACTCAACTGGGCGGATCTTGGCCTGACCGCGCTTCCTGCCGACGGTGATACCATTACGATCGGCGGCACCACCTTTGAATTCGACAACGACACGACGACAACCCCCGGCAACACAGCCGTTACACTCGGAACCCTGGCCGCAACAAAGACGAATCTCTTCAACGCCGCCCAGACGGCCGGCGTGTCGTCATCTCTGAGATATTCGGCAAACGGGTCCGATCCAAACCGTCTCGACATCCGCCAGACCGCTGTTACCCAGGGGGATATTGTTTTCGACGTCTCGGGGACAAGCGCCTTCAAGCAATCCGGCGCAGGAACGGTAACGCTCAACGAATTGGATCTCGATCCCTCGACCGTTGCGGCGGTCACCTTCGACGGCAACGGCGTTCCAACCGCATTTAACGTCGATCGTATTCAGATCGATCTCAACAACGGCGCATCTGACCTGAACGTCAATTTCGATTTCGGAACGGTCGGCCAGAAGGACGGATTACAGCAATCCGATGCCGCATATAACCCGCAGTTCATCGATACCGACGGCGCCGCGTTCGGCCAGTTCTCCGGCGTGACGATCTCGGAAACCGGTCTCGTGACCGCGCTCTTCGAGAACGGCGACATCCGGCCGATCTTCCAGATCCCGGTGGCGACCTTCCCGAATCCCAACGGCCTCGGGACCAACACCGGTAACGTCTATAACCAGACCGACTTCTCCGGCCTGTTCTTCCTGCGCACGCCCACCTCGGGCGGCGCCGGTTCGGTCCAGTCAAACGTGTTGGAATCCTCGACCGTGGATATCGCGAAGGAATTCACCAACATGATCACGACGCAGCGGGCCTATTCCGCGAGCGCTAAGATCATCTCGACCGCCGACGAAATGCTCGACGAGCTCGTCCGCATCAAGCGTTAAGAGTTTTCACGCCCACCACCAACTCACCCGGTACGGCTTTGGCCGTACCGGGCTTCTTTTTTTGTGGGAGACGATTTGCCTCATGGTCTGAGGCCGAAAACCGCCTCGAAACCTGTGTGCTACGTACGATTCACTAGGCAGTTTTTGCCGGGTGTTAACGACTTTTTCACGGGGGAGCACTTAAATACCCTCGGGTAATAAAATCGCACACCTTCGCCTTAGCTATCGAACCGCGCACCAAGTTGCGGCGGAATCCAAGAGGACTGCAACGTGGGCACATTCGTTTCTTTCCTGAGGAATCTCGGAGCCGTACGCCTGGGCGTCATGGGTGTCGTCTTCGTTTTCCTCGCTGTTTTCTTCATGTTCGTGATCAATCGGTTCACCGGACCTGGAATGCAGCCCTTGTACGGTAGTCTTGAGCCGGCCGATTCCACGCAGATCGTCAATGTGCTGCAGCAGCGCGGTATCCCGTACGAGCGCGCCCAGAACGGCGCCCAGATCCTGGTGCCGGGCGATCAGGTAGCCCAGATCCGCATGAGCCTCGCCGCCGAGGGTCTGCCGGGCAGCGGCACCCTGCCGGGCAACGAACTGTTCGACAACACGACCGCCATCGGGTCCACCAATTTTCTGCAGAACGTGAATCTGCGCAGAGCGCTCGAAGGCGAACTCGCCCGCACCATCAAGGGCCTGACGATCGTCCAGGCGGCACGCGTTCACCTGGTCCTGCCGCAGCGCCAACTGTTCTCGCGCGAGAAGCAGGAATCGACCGCTTCGGTCGCGCTGAAGCTGCGGTCGGCTGGCGGCCTCAACGCCGAGCAGATCTCGGCGATCCAGCACTTGGTGGCCGCCGCGGTGCCCGAGTTGAAGCCGGAGCGCGTCTCCATCATAGACGATCGCGGCAACCTGCTGGCGCGTGGTGACGACCAGAACACCGAGGCCGAACGCGGCCGCGGCCTGGAAGAACGTCGCATACAGTTCGAGCATCGCAAAGCGCGCGAGTTGACCGAACTGCTCGAGCGTCAGGTCGGCATCGGCAAGGTCAAAGTGACGGTGAATGCCGACCTCGACTTCGACCACGTCAGCACCACCGAGGAAATCTACGATCCGGACGGCCAGGTCGTGCGCTCCACCAACACCACCGAGCAGCAATCGACCAGCGAGGAAAACGAAGGAAACGAACAGGTTTCCGTGGCCACCAACCTGCCCGACGGCCTTGGCAATGAAGGTGGCGGCCCGGCATCGACCACGCGCGAGACGCGGACCGAGGAAACCACCAACTTCGACATTTCCAAGAAGGTCGTCAGCCACGAGCGTGAAAGCGGCGCGGTGAAGCGCCTGACCGTGGCCGTTCTGGTCGACGGCATCACCGAGGTCGTGAAGGGCGAGCAGGTCTACAAGGATCGTCCGCCGCAGGAGATGGAGCAGCTCGCGAAGCTTGTCTCCGCCTCGGTCGGTTTCAATCCGGCGCGCGGCGATACGGTGGAAGTCATCAACATGCGCTTCGCCGATGTATCGGTCGAGACCGAGGAACCGCTCGAACTGTTCTTCGGCTTCGGCAAAAACGATCTCCTGAAGATCGCAGAAGTCTTCGTCCTCGCGGTACTGGGCATTCTGGTCATCCTGCTGGTGGTCCGTCCGCTCGTGGCACGCGCTTTCGAGGCCCTGCCCGCCGTCGCCGCCGCCGCCGAACAGCGTCTGCTGGAAGAACAGGCCGCCGCCGCCGCGCTTGCCGCGCCAGTGGAAGGTCCGCCCGCGATGGAAGATCAATTCGAGGAGCTTATCGATATCGACCGCGTCGAAGGCCGCGTGCGTGCGTCCTCCGTCAAGAAGGTGGGCGAAATCGTCGAGAAGCATCCCGAAGAGGCGCTTTCGATTATCCGCAACTGGCTGTATCAAGAAGGCTAGGGTTAGCCTTTCATGGCGCGAGCTAAAGACAATTACCGTACTCTGAGTGGCCAGGAGAAGGCAGCGATCTTCATGCTGTCTCTTCCGCAGGCGCATTCGTCCAAGCTCTTCGGGCTCATGGACGACGAAGAGATCAAAGAGCTGTCGATGACGATGGCCAATCTCGGCATGGTCGACGCCTCGATCGTGGAACGCCTGTTCGTCGAATTCGCCGATCAATTGTCCTCGACCGGCTCGCTGGTGGGTTCGTTCGACACCACCGAACGCCTGCTCCTGCAGAGCCTGGACAAGGAAAAGGTCGATATGATCATGGAGGAAATCCGTGGTCCGGCCGGCCGTACCATGTGGGACAAGCTCGGCAACGTGAACGAGCAGGTGCTCGCCAACTACCTCAAGAACGAATATCCGCAGACCGTTGCGGTGGTGCTGTCGAAGATCAAGTCCGACCACGCCGCGCGCGTATTGTCGGTGCTGCCCGAAAACTTCGCGATGGAAGTGATCATGCGCCTGCTGCGCATGGAGACGGTGCAGAAGGACATCCTGGACGGCGTGGAGAAGACGCTGCGTTCGGAATTCATGTCGAACTTGGCGCGCACGCAGCGCCAGGATGCGCACGAACAGATGGCGGACATCTTCAACAACCTGGACCGTTCGACCGAGAACCGGTTCATGAGCGCGTTGGAGGAGCGCAACCGGGAGTCGGCGGAACGCATCAAGGCGTTGATGTTCACCTTCGAAGATCTGCTGCGCATCGATCCGGCGGGTATCCAGGTGCTGCTGCGCCAGGTCGAGAAGGACCAACTCGCCATGGCGCTGAAGGGCGCCTCCGACGACGTGAAGGAGCTGTTCTTCAGGAACATGTCGGAACGCGCCGGCAAGATGATGCGCGAGGACATGGAGGCCATGGGTCCGGTGCGCCTGAAGGAAGTGGACGAAGCCCAGGCCAACGTGGTGCAGAGCGCCAAGCAGCTCGCCGACTCGGGCGAAATCGTCATCTCCGGGTCCGGCGAAGAAGACGAGCTGGTGTTCTAGATGCAAGCCCACGCGACGCAAAAATTTCTGTTCGACCGCGATTTCGACGACCTTGAGATCCTGCGCGAGATTGTCGAGCAGGAAGTTCACGAACAGGAACTCGTCAAAAGCGAGCCGGAAGTACCGGAAACGCCGCCTGCGCCCACCTTCACCGAAGAGGAATTGGCCGTCGCACGCAAACAGGCGTTCGAGGCGGGAAAACGCGAAGGCATATCGGAAAGCTTGGCCAGCATCGAACAGCAGGTCGCGATCACGCTGGACCGGCTCGCCACCGATATCGGCGCTCTGTTCGCAGCCCAGACCACCAACAACGACGCCATGGCGCGCGATGCGGCGAACCTGGCGCTGGCCGTGGCCAAGAAGCTGTTTCCCCGGCTGCACGAGACGCACGGCCTGGGCGAGATCGTCGGCGTGACGGAGGAAATCCTCGCGAACCTGATCCGCGAACCGCGCCTTGTCGTTTCGGTGCACGAGATGCATGCCGAGGCGCTGCGGAGCCGATTCAACGAATTCCTCGCACGGCGCGGCTTCGCCGGTACCCTGGACTTGCGCGGCGAAAGCGGCCTTGGGGCGGGCGACTGCAGAATCGAATGGATGGGTGGCGATGCCGCCCGCGATACGGCCGCACTTTTCGCGGAGATCGAAAACGTGATCGAACGGCATATCGGAAAAACGGCCATGGACGAGACATCAGATCAGTCGTCTGATCAAATGTCTGGCCGGCCCACGCAAGGTTAGGAACGGATCATGGCTGATAAGGAACTACAGCTCTCGGAGCTTGAAGGCGAAACCTCGGGTATGAAGCCGCAGGCGGACCTCATGCCCGAAGCGGACTCGGACGTTCCCGACGTTCCGCGCGGCGCGCAGGATCTTGAGGCGGTTTACGACATTCCGGTTCAGGTTTCAGCGGTGCTCGGCAAATCCACGATGGAGGTGCAGCAACTCCTGAAGCTCGGGCGCGGCGCCGTCGTCGAACTCGACCGCAAGGTCGGCGAAGCCATCGATATCTATGTGAACAACCGCCTGGTCGCGCGCGGCGAGGTCGTGGTGCTCGAGGATCGGCTCGGGATTACAATGACGGAAATCATCAAAACCGAACGCCAGTAATATCCGACATACTGAAGACGACGAACGTACCCACGACCAAAGGCGCCCGATGGCGGACGACGAAATACGCATAGCCCCCATCCGGCAAGCCCCCGACCTCGCGACGATTCTAGGCCTCTTGGGCGCCTTCGGGCTGGTGTCCTATGCGATCTATATCGGCGGCTCGTTTTCATCCTTCGTCGATCTTCCCGCGATCCTGATCGTCATCGGTGGCACCATCGCAGCCACCACCGTCTGCTTTTCCCTGGCGGAGATTCGCCGCACCGGCACGGTGGTCGCGACCACGATCTTCCATACCGTGCGCGAACCGGCACATGCCGCCATCCATGTCATGCAATTGACCCAGATGGCGCGCAAACACGGCCTTTTGTCGCTGCAGGACGTCATCGAGACGCTGCGCCACGAGCCCTTCCTGCAAAAGGGCATCGCCATGGTGGTCGACGGGGTTCCCGGCGACGAGGTCGAGGCGATCCTGCGCCGCGACATGATCGCGACCACCCAGCGCCACGCCAAAAGCGCCAGCGTGCTGCGCCGAGCCTCCGAACTGTCGCCCGCCATGGGCCTGATCGGCACCCTGATCGGCCTGGTGCAGATGCTGAGCAACCTGGACGATCCCTCGACCATCGGCCCCAGCATGGCGGTCGCCCTGCTCACCACCTTTTACGGCGCCGTGCTGGCCAACATGATCCTGGTCCCGCTGGCGGCCAAACTGGAACGTAATTCCGCACTCGAGGAAACGGTCAACCATATCTACGTATTAGGGGTTGCATCGATCGGCCGGCAGGAGAATCCGCGGCGCCTGGAAATGCTGGTCAACAGCATCATGCCGCCGGAGAGCCGCATCCGCTTTTTCGATTAGTTAATACTCTGCGGGGATAATCTGCGTATGAGATTGCTCATCATCGGCGCCATGAGCGGACAGATCGGCGCGGCAAGCAAGATTGCCGTGGGCCGTGGCGCGCAGGTCGCTCATGCCGACAATATCGAAGCGGGCCTGACGGCGCTGCGCGACGGGCGCGGTGCAGACGTCATCATGATCGACGTGGCCCTCGACGTCGGCCAGCTCATCGCGGACCTCAAGAACGAACGCATCAACGTGCCGGTCGTCGCCTGCGGTATCGGCAATGACGCCCAGACCGCCGTGCGCGCCATCAAGGCGGGCGCACAGGAATACATCCCGCTGCCGCCGAATCAGGAACTGATCTCCGCCGTGTTCGAGGCGGTCAGCGAAGAATCGCACAAGATCATCCACGGCGACCCCAAGATGGCCCAGACGCTGAAGCTGGCCGAACAGATCGCCTCGTCCATCGCCAGCGTCCTGGTGGTCGGTGATTCGGGTACCGGCAAGGAATTGATGGCGCGCTACATCCACCAGCGCAGCCAGCGCCGCAATGCACCGTTCATCGCGGTCAATTGCGCGGCGATTCCCGAGAACCTGCTCGAATCCGAACTCTTCGGCTATGAAAAAGGCGCCTTCACCGGCGCCGTCGCACGCCGCATCGGCAAGTTCGAGGAAGCCAACGGCGGCACTCTGCTGCTCGACGAAATCAGCGAGATGGACCTGAAGCTGCAGGCGAAACTGCTGCGCGCCATCCAGGAAAAAGAAATCGACCGCATCGGCGGCAAGCGCCCCATCCCGGTCGACGTGCGCATCATCGCCACGTCCAACCGCGACATGGAGGCCGAAGTCGCCGCGAAGCGCTTCCGCGAGGATCTGTTCTACCGCCTCAACGTCGTCATGGTGGAGATCCCGAACCTCAGGGATCGCCCGGGCGACATTGAACCCTTGGCGCGCTATTTCGTCGAGAAATACGCCGAAGCCAATGACATGGAATCGGTCACCCTAGCACCGGAAAGCCTTCAGGTCCTCAAGACCCATTCCTGGCCCGGCAACGTGCGTGAGCTTGAAAACACGCTCCATCGCGGCGTACTGCTGAGCACTGGCGGCGTCATCCGCCCCGAAGCGATCCGCCTGCAAGGAGCCGCCGCCAATGCCCCGCAGGCCGCAGCCGCCACGTCGGCGAGCCTGGTCGGGCGTACGGTCGCCGACGTGGAACGCGACCTGATCATCGATACGCTCGAACATTGCCTGGGCAACCGCACCCATGCGGCGCATATCCTCGGCATCTCGATCCGCACGCTGCGCAACAAGCTGAAGCAATACAATCAGGAAGGCTATGCGGTGCCGCTCTCCAGTGACGGCGGATCGCGCCCGAATGCGTAGCCGTCCGTCCGTCATGCGGAGCCGCCACCATGGCTGACCAGGCGAACGAGCTCGAACCGGTCCCGGCAGAAGGTCCGATGTCCGACGACCGTATCACGCTCGATCAGTTCGAAACGCCGCCGCCGTCCGCGACCGAGGTCGCAATCGGCAACTTCGCGCGCGACGCCCTTCAGCAGGTCACCAAGAGCTTCGGGCGCGGCGATATCGCCATGGCGCTCGGCGTGGTCACGATCCTGGTCGTGCTCATCCTGCCGATGCCGAAATGGCTGCTCGATATCAGCCTGGCCTTCTCGATCACCTTCTCGGTCCTGATCCTGATGACGGTGATCTTCCTCGAGAAGCCGCTCGAATTCACGGCGTTCCCGACCATCCTGCTGATGGCAACGATGATCCGCCTCGCGCTGAACCTGGCGTCGACGCGCCTGATCCTGTCGCAGGGCCATGAAGGCACCAATGCCGCCGGCCACGTCATCGAGGCCTTCGGCGGCTTCGTCATGGGCGGCAACTTCGTGATCGGCATCATCGTTTTCGCCATCCTCACGATCGTTAACTTCGTCGTCATCACCAAGGGTTCGACGCGTATCGCCGAAGTCGCGGCGCGCTTCACCTTGGACGCCATGCCCGGCAAGCAGATGGCGATCGACGCCGACCTGTCGTCTGGCCTGGTCAACGAAACGCAGGCGCGTGAGCGGCGCAAGGAACTGGAGGACGAAAGCACCTTCTTCGGGGCGATGGACGGTGCGTCCAAGTTCGTGCGCGGCGATGCCGTAGCGGGCCTCCTGATCGTGTTCATCAACATCATCGGCGGCATCATCATCGGCGTCGCGCAGAAGGGAATGGACTTCTCCCACGCGGCCGATACCTTTACCCGCCTCACGGTCGGCGACGGTCTGGTCTCGCAGATCCCGGCGCTGATCGTCTCGCTCGCCGCGGGTATGCTGGTCACCAAGGGCGGCGTGTCGGGCACCACCGAAAAGGCCGTGTTCGGCCAGCTCGGCAAGCGTCCGAAGTCGGCCGGCATGGTCGCCTTCCTGTCCGGCGCGCTCGCCATCCTGCCCGGCATCCCCGCCCTGCCCTTCCTGGCACTCGCCGGCGGTGCGGGCGCCATCGCCTATTTCGGCCATCGGCGCGACACCAAGCGGCAGATGGAAGAAGCCGAGAAGGCGCGCATGGCGGCGGCCGAACAGGCACCCGTTGCCGAAGAGCCGATCAGCCAGGTCCTGAAGATCGATCTGCTCCGCCTCGAGCTCGGTTACGGCCTGCTCACCCTGATCAACGACAGCCAGGATGGCCAGCGCCTGACCGATCAGATCAAGGCCTTGCGCCGCCAGCTCGCCGTCGAGATGGGCTTCGTCATGCCCGCCGTCCGCATCCAGGACAACATGCAGCTTCCGGCCAACAACTACGTCATCCGCACCAAGGAGATCGATGCCGGCAACGGCGATCTTCGCCCCACTATGCTCCTGGTGATGGACCCGCGCGGCGAAGACATCACAATCACCGGCGAAGCGACCCGCGAGCCGACCTTCGGCCTGCCCGCGCGCTGGATCGAGCGCACCTCGCGCGAGGAAGCACTGTTCCGCGGCTATACGGTCGTCGATCCGGCCACCGTCATCACCACACACCTGACGGAAGTCATCAAGGACAACATGGCGGATCTGCTCTCCTATGCCGAGACGCAGAAGCTGCTCGACGACATGGACAAGGATCACCAGAAGCTGATCGCCGACATCGTGCCATCGCAGCTCGCCGTCGGCGGCATCCAGCGCATCCTGCAGAACCTGCTCCAGGAACGCATCTCGATCCGCGACCTACCGACCATCCTCGAAGGCATCTCCGAAGCCTCGGCCATGACGCGCAACATCCTGACGATCACCGAACATGTGCGCACACGCCTCGCCCGCCAGATCAGCGACGCCAATTCAACGCCCGACGGCATCATCCAGCTCGTCACCTTGTCGCCCGACTGGGAGCAGAACTTCGCTGAATCCCTCATTGGCACCGGCGAGGAACGCCAGCTTTCGATGGCGCCCAGCAAGCTGCAGGAATTCATCCTGGCGGTGCGCCAGACCTTTGAACGCCATGCTATGGTCGGCGATACGCCGGTCCTGTTAACCAGCCCAGCCATACGTCCTTACGTCCGTTCGATCGTGGAGCGATTCCGTCCTTCGACGCCCGTTATGTCGCAGAACGAAGTCCACTCACGCGCCAAAATAAAAACGGTAGGTCAAATCTGACCAGCCATTGGGTGGCCGTTTTCGGTCGCGCCACCTTGACCGGCCAACCCATTCGACCGACAGTTTAAGCGCTCGCAGTTATGCCAAGGCAATCAATGTCCACCGCCCCTTCGACCGCCGCAGCGGCAGGACCCAAACCGAACAACCAGCGCATGATCGCAATTGCCTCGGGCAAAGGCGGCGTGGGCAAGACCTGGTTCGCGATCACCCTATCGCATGCGCTCGCCAAGAAGGGCCGCAAGACCTTGCTGTTTGATGGCGACCTTGGCCTCGCCAATGTCGATATCCAACTTGGGCTGATGCCGAAGCACGACCTGGGTGCGGTCATCTCCGGCAAGCTGCCGCTCAACCAGGCGCCGATCCCGTACGAGGAAGGCGGTTTCGACATCGTCGCCGGGCGCTCGGGTTCGGGGAACCTCGCGAACCTTCCCATGAGCCGGCTGAACGCGCTGGGTGAGGACCTTGAGCTTCTCGCCTCGGTCTACGATCACGTTGTGATCGATCTGGGTGCCGGCGTCGAACGCACCGTGCGCAACCTGACCACTCACGTCGACACCGTCCTGGTGATCACCACCGACGAGCCGACCGCGCTGACCGACGCATATGCCTTCATCAAGCTCACCCATATGGAGCAGCCCGAGCAGGACATCCGCGTGGTCGTCAACATGGCCAATTCGGCGCGCGAAGGTGAACGCACCTACAATACCATCCTGAAGGCATGCCAGGGCTTCCTGAAGTTCTCACCGCCGCTCGCCGGGGTCATCCGCCGCGACGTGAAGGTGCGCGAAACCATCCGCAACCAGGCGCCGATCCTCGTGCGCTTCCCCAACACGGAAGCCGCCGTCGATGTAGGTGCGGTGGTGGATGGCCTGCTGAAATAATGCCATGTCGACGATCCTGCCGCCGCCGCCGACGCCGTTACCGCTGCCGACGGCGTCCCCGGCGCCGGTCGCAACCGTCCCCAGCCCGCCTGTCGCCTTGGTGGAGCTCGCCGCCGGCTCGACCGTGAAGGCCGAAATCGTCGCCCTGCTCGCACGCGGGCTTGCCGAAGTCGAAACCGATGTCGGCAATTTCCAGATTCGCTCCAACATCGCACTGAAGGTCGGCGCGGAACTCGACCTTCAGGTCCTGAAATCCGGCGCGCAGGTGCAACTCGCCATCCGCGGCATCGACAACCATGTCCCACCCGGCGAGCCCGGTGCAGGCGGCGGCCTGGGCGCAGGCCTGCAAGGCGGCCTCGCCTCGGGCGGACAGGCCGGAACCGCAATCGGCGTCCAGGCGACCCCAGGCGAACCGGCCGCCCAGAATTCACCCTCTACGATCGGAGGGCAGGCTTCCCTTTCGGTCCGGCCGGGCCCGCTCGTCGTCGGTGCCGCGCTCAGCGCAAGCCTGGTGCCCCGCCCACCCGGCGCCGAGCAGCCGCAAATGCCGCAGGCCGTCCAGCTTCCGCCACAGACTGCGACCGGGACGTCAGCCGCGCCGCAGACCGCCCCGACCACGGCCATCGTACAGAATGCCCAGCGCCTTGATCCCGCGGGCACCCGGGTCGAATTGCGTCTTCTGTCCATCACCACCGCAGGCGGGACGCAATCTCAACCCGGCGCTGCAGCGCCATCGGGGGCCCAGCCCAACACGTTGAGCGGTACCGTGACGGCCTTCACGCCGACCGGCAGACCGATCGTTGAAACGCCCACCGGATTGCTGACGCTGGATACAAATGCGGACGTCCGCATCGGTCATAAGTTGACATTCGCGGTGATCCCGCCCGCGCCGCCGCGCACCGACACCGCGACCGGTGCTACCGGATTTCTCGATTCCTTCCTGAACAAGAAGACCTGGCCGACACTCGAACAGGCCGTCACCTATCTGGCCCAACGCGCGCACGAGGCTGCGTCGAACACCGGAGCAGCCCCGAGCACGACACCCAATCTTCCGATCCCGCAGGCCAACAGCCATCTCGCCCACAACCTCATGTCGGCGGCCAACGCACTCACAAACGGCGACATCCGCGCCTGGCTCGGCAATCTCGCCGATGCGCTCGAACATGATCAGCCTGACATGTTCCGCCGCCTGAGCGACGAGTTCGCCCAGATCGCGCGCATCGCCGTCGAACCGCGGATGGACGATTGGCGCACAGCGCTCATTCCCTTCTTTACCGGTACCGCGATGGAACCTGTGCGGATGCACCTGCGTGGTGAGAAACAGCCCAAGGGAGAAAAGAAAAAGGGCGAGGAAGGATCACGCTTCATCATCGATCTGAACCTCAGCCTGCTCGGGCGCTTCCAACTCGACGGTTTCATGAAGGATCGTGGCGAGACCAAGAATTTCGACCTGATCGTGCGCACCGGTGCTCCGCTGCCGCAGCGCATGCGCTACGATATCAACCGTATCTTCGCTGACTTCGCCGAAGTCGCGGGCCTCCGTGGCGCGATCACGTTCCAGGCGCAAGCCCAGTTCGTCGAAGTCCCATTGCCGTCGCTGCAGCATCGCGACGGCGACCTGATCGCGTAAGGTCCCGGCATGGAAGCCATCACACGACGCGGCCATCTGGAGACGGCGGCCAATCCCAACACACGGACCGATTATGTCGTCAGTCTGGGCGGCGAGGTCGTCGGTCTCTGCCGTGTCGAGGTCCGCTATATCCCCGATCAGGCGATCCTGACGCCCGCCTCGTTCGCCGCCTATCTGAAAGGCCTCGCAGCACTGCCCTGGACGCATCTGGAGGAAATCACTGCATCCGTCGTCAACGACCTGAACAACGAGCTTGTCCCGCGCTGGGTACAGGTTTCGGTTTCGGGAAACAGCGCCGACATGGCGCATCGGGTGACGATCGAGGATCGCCAGCCACGCTGGGACAATCCGATCCTGCTGTCGCGGATCGGGTCCGCTTAAGCCTAAAGAGCTTTAAACAGTTTATTCGCCGCGTCGGCGATGCAGCTCGATGCCGATTTCGTCGAGCACCGCCTGCGCGACACGGGCGGCCTCCACAGCCTCCGCGGCATCGCGGTTCTCCTGTGCGATCTCGATGACCTTCAGCTCGCGATATTGATTGCGCAGGCCATCCTGCGCCTGCGCGATCCGCTCCTCCATGACCCGGATGGCATGGGCGAAACGGCTGCGCTGCGTAATGGCGCGCTGCGCATACTGCCCGTAGATGAAGCCCGCTTCAGCCGGATGTTCGCTGGCCGTCTTCTGCTCGATCAGGATCTGGGTTTCGAGGTCGGCCGCGCCCTTTTCGAGGATCGCCACCTCACCCAGCAGCTTGCCCAGCTCGCGCCGCGCCTGATCGACCTGATAACGTCGAAACCGGGTGATGCCTTCAAGTCCGCGTGCCATCTATCGCCTCACGCCGCGGCCGAAGGGACGTAATTCATGCCGAGAACATCTGCCAGGCGCTTGTAGCCATCCTCCAGGCTGGTCGCATCCTGCTTGCCCTGGCTGAGGAAATCCTCGATGGCGCGGTTGTAATGGATCGCCTCATCGACCTGGGGATCGGAGCCCTGGCGATAGGCGCCCAGCCGGATCAGTTCCGCCATATCCTCATAGACCGACACGAGACGCCGCGCGCGCGACACGATGGCGTTCTGTTCCGGTGTGTTGCAGCCGGGCATGGTGCGCGACACGCTGCGCAGGATATTGATCGCTGGATATCGGCCTCGCTCGGCTACCGCACGGTCGAGTACGACATGGCCGTCGAGGATGCCGCGCACCGCGTCTGCCACCGGCTCGTTGTGGTCGTCGCCTTCCACCAGCACCGTGAACAGCCCCGTGATCGATCCCTGTTCGGCCGTGCCGGGGCCTGCGCGTTCGAGGAGGCGCGGCAATTCGGCGAAAACGGTCGGCGTATAGCCGCGCGTGGCCGGCGGCTCGCCCGCCGACAGACTGATTTCGCGCTGTGCCATGGCAAAACGGGTCACGCTGTCCATCAGACACAACACGTCGTGCTTTTGGTCGCGGAAGAATTCGGCGAGCGCCATGGTCAGATAGGCAGCTTGGCGGCGTACCAGCGGGGGCTCGTCCGAGGTGGCGACAACGATGACGCTGCGCGCCATGCCGTCTTCGCCGAGATCGTCCTCGATGAATTCCCGGGCCTCGCGGCCACGTTCGCCGATCAGACCGATGACGCTGACATCGGCATCGGTATTGCGTGCCATCATCGACAGCAGCGTCGATTTGCCGATACCCGAGCCCGCAAAGATCCCCATGCGCTGGCCCTTGCAAACGGTCAGGAACGTGTTCATGCCGCGCACGCCAAGATCGATCTTGCCGCCGACACGCTGGCGGCTATGGGCGGATGGCGGATTGTTCTGGATCGTATAGGCGACCGGACCGGTGGCGAGCGGTCCCTTTCCATCGACCGGTCGGCCGAAGGCATCAATGACGCGCCCCAACCAGGAGATATCAGGAAAAATGACAGGCTCGGACGCGCCAATCTCGACGCGACAGCCCAGTCCCACGCCTTCCAAGGTGCCGAACGGCATTACGAGCGCTTGGCCGTCGCGGAAGCCTACGACCTCGCACATCAGTGAACGGCTGCCACGCGCCTGGATACGGCAATGATCGCCGATCGACAGAACGCCCTCGATCCCAGAAACCTCGACCAGCATGCCGCGGACCGAAGAGACCCGCCCATAGACGTGATAGCCCGGAATCCGGCCGATTTCGTTGACCATCGTCTGGAAAAGATTAGGCACGGGAAGGTCCGTTGGGGTCCGTCTAGAGGTCGGGGCTGTCGTCAGGCCGTGACCATAAAGGGACACCCTTTAAGCAATTGTGACCAGAAAGGGATATTCTTTTGGTTGCTGTGGCAATAAAAGGGCAATCGCCAGATATTGGTAAAATGCGCGGAAACCGGGGCGAAATCGCCCAAAAACAATCCACAGGCAGAAGGCCAGCCCCTTCCGACGCCTCGTGATGAGCCTTGGATGTTGGAAAATCACGGTTTCTTGGGCATATTGCTAATCCCTTAACTTGCATCCCGAAGTTCGGGACCGTATTGTTAACCATTGGGCCCCTGAGACTCTTACTAGGACCCTGAAAGAGCTGCCGCATGCGCGTGCTTCTGGTGGAAGACGATCCGACGACATCTCAAAGTATTGAGATGATGCTGAAGTCCGCCAACATGGTGGTGGACATCACCGATATGGGCGAAGACGGGCTCGAGATCGGCAAGCTCTACGATTATGACATCATCATTCTCGATCTGATGCTGCCCGACATGGACGGCTATGAGGTCCTGCGCCGGCTGCGCGCGGCACGTGTACAGACCCCGGTCCTGATCCTGTCGGGTCTTACCGAAGCCGAAAATAAGGTCAAAGGTCTGGGCGGCGGCGCGGACGACTATCTCACCAAGCCGTTCAACAAAGCCGAACTGATCGCCCGCATCCAGGCGATCGTGCGCCGCTCCAAGGGGCATTCGGACTCGGTCATCAAGACCGGCAAGCTCACTGTGAACCTCGATGCGCATACGGTCGAGGTCGATGCCAAGCCGGTTCATCTGACCGGGAAGGAATACGGCATCCTGGAACTGCTCTCGCTCCGCAAGGGTACGACCCTGACCAAGGAGATGTTCCTCAACCATCTCTACAACGGGATCGACGAGCCCGAGCTGAAGATCATCGACGTCTTCGTGTGCAAGCTGCGCAAGAAATTATCGAAGGTCGCCAAGGACGAGGTCTATATCCACACGGTCTGGGGCCGCGGCTACGTGCTGCGCGATCCCGATGACGTGTCGGCCGCACCGTCCAAGAAGGCGGCTGCACGCGCCAGCGCCTAAGCCGTTTCCTTCGTTCTTCCCATCAAGATTATTACTTATCTGCGGGTAACGCGGCCGCTACACGCTCGCCGATCAACCGATGTTGGCGATTGTGCAGCTCCGCAAGGATACCTGCAGGATCAAGCATCAGGGCCACGCTGCCGTCGCCCAGGATCGTGTTGCCTGAATAAAGCTCGATCGATGCCAACAGCGGTGGCTGCGGCCGCATCACGACTTCCTCCGCATCGAAGACCTGCTCGACACTGAGGCCAAAGGTCCCCTCGCCTGCCTGCATCATGATCACGATCTCGCGCCGGCGCGTCAGGGCCCGATCCATGGCAAGACCGAGAATGGTTGAGAGCCGGATCCAGGGATGGCGTTTATCGCGCAGCCGCAGGTAGCGGAATTCGTCGTTAACGATGCCCATACCGCCGCTCGGCGTCACCCAGACCAGTTCGAGCACACACCGCTGCGGGATGGCAAAGCGCCGACCGCCGCAGGACACGGTGATCGCCGTGACGATATCGAAACCGTCGGACGTTACGCCGGCGGACGGGCCCAGCACCTGCCGCCGCGTCGCGACGACATGGTTACCCAGATCGGAGGTGATGTGGCTCAAACGCTGGATCGAATCTTCCAGTTCGGCATCGTCGCGATCTCGCATCAGATGCATGAGGTTGTTGCGCGACTGAACAAGCTGGCCGACCAGCCCAGCGAAGCTTTCAAGCCGTTCGACCGGAAGCGAGACATTCGACACGACGCCCGGCAGCGATACGGAGGTCTGGGGCTGGTTGTCCGTGGTCGGGACCAGCGCACTGCTGCGTGGCGGAGGCAGAACAACATCCGGCCTTGGCTCGGGTTCAGGCATGGACCGCCGTAGCGTTTCGGATTGCGGGGAGATTTCCGGCGATGGCGCACTGACAGGCACCGAGCGCAATTTTGCGAGAAGCGCCGTATCGTCCCCGGCAAGTTCGACACCGCTCGTGGCAAGGCTACGCAAGATGCGCCGGACGACATCGATCGCTTCGATGATGACCGCACCGGCTGCCTGGCTCGGCGAAACCGAACTGGCGTGCATTCGAACCACGAGGTCCTCCGCCGACACGGCGAGGGCCTCCAGACGACCAAGCATCAGGAATCTGCTTGTGCCCTTGATGGTATGGAACAGATCGGCGAGTTGCGCCTGCGTCTTGCTGCTGCCGGGCTCGAGCGGGAAACGCGAAATCTCGCCGTCGAGTTGAGCCAGACGGTCCGACGTCTCGATCAGGAATTCACTGAGAAGATCATCCATCCGATAGGCGGCACCCTGTTAGGCAACGCTTAATTCTACCGAGGTTTGGCCGTCGTCGACTACCGTCAAGTGCAGGCCCAGTCCTTCGGCAAGTTTCCGCGCGTTCCAGGCGACCACGTTGCGAACAGTCATGTCGTCGATCGTCAACTTGGGATCGAAGCCTGTACGCACATCGTCACGTAATTTGGTGCGGCCGCCGCTGATCAGGATGATCAAGGTAGGTTTGTCGGGATTCAGTGTGGCCGAGATCGAGGCATCGCGTTGGGCACATTCGCCGGCCACCAGCATAAGATTGAGGATCAGTTTGCGAAACTGGCGCTCGAGCTGAAGATCCGTCGACGGAATCGGCTCGATCCAGCCGATTCGCAACTTGCGGTCCTCGAAATAGTCGTCGATCGCCTTGCGGACGATTCCAAAGGCGGTGCCGGCCTCCGTCCCGCCGGCACCCAAGGCCAAACGGAAATAAGCCAATCGCGACGTTCCCTGGCGTGCGCTGGAGCCGATAAGTCCCAGGGCATCATCGAACGTCGATTTGTCGCTTTCTGCGACAAGCTCGATCCCGTTGGTGATGGCGCTGAGCGGACTGATCAGATCGTGACAAAGCCGCGAGCACAGAAGCTCCGTCAGACGGTCGCTTTCGGTCATGGCCATGATCCCCCGTTGCCATTTTCGAGGTCACGGCCATACCATAATTCCAACCGCATCGCCACGATCGAAGCCCTCTCGACAGGACAGGCCATAATGAGCCTTTACGACACCCTTTTAGATCCGATTCCGGCCGCACCGATCCGCCGGATCGTGATCGGTGTCAATTGGACCTTCGTGGAAACGACAAACGGGTCGGGTCTCGCGCAAACGCCACGACGTGACGCACCGGGATGCCAGCCGATCAAGGGCGCCGGCGATCTCGCCAGGCGCGATCTGCACACGGTCGCCGAATTGATCCGATCGGCGAACCCTATGGAAACAACGCTCGGTATGGCGGCGATCAACGCCCATCACAATCGCTATGACGTCACCGGCACCAACGAGAACGGCCTGGAAGCGTTTCGCGATGCCGGCGGACCTGTCACGGTCGTCGGCCGTTTTCCGGGCCTCGAACGGTATCTGAAGGAGTTCCGCGTCGTCGAACGCGAACCGAGGGCGGGAGAATATGCGGAGAGAGATTTCGGGACCTTAGTCCGCGACAGTGCCGGCGTCGTGATCACGGCATCGACGCTCGCCAATAAATCCGCCGAACGCCTGTTCGAATTGGCGCAAGGACGGCGCATCGCGATCGTCGGCCCTGGAACACCGTTGGCGGCGGAGCTTTATGATTTCGGGGTGGAGGTTCTGGCGGGATCAATCGTCGAGAATGCAGACTTGGCGGCGATCATTGTCGCGCAGACCGGCGGTGCACCGACACTCAAACAAGCGTGCCGCTATGTGACGCTAAAAGCGCCTCGGCCTTAGCCAGATCTTCCGGCCGATTGATATTGAAGAAGGGATCGATAGGATCGGTGGGGAAATCGACCGTCACCATGCGATGGCGGCCGACCCAGGCTTCGACCTTGCGAAGATCTTCGTCGATCAAGGCACGACGCAGATCGCCGGCCAACTGAAGACCCCACAGACCGGTGACAGGGTGGATTCGTCCATTGGACCAAGCGCAGGCCAGTTCGGCCTGATTGGCCTCTTGAGCTTCACGGAATTTTGCCACAAGGTCATGGGGGACGAAGGGCGTATCGACGCTCGTGCTGACGATCCAACCCGCCGCGGGTTCATGGACCTTTGCCCATTCCATCGCCGCGAGAAGCCCCGCCAAAGGTCCACTGAAATCGGGGATTGGATCGGCGATGACAGGCAGACCGAATATGTCGAACCGCTGCGGATCGCCATTGGCGCTGAGGATCAGGCGTGAAACCTGCGGACCGATCCGCGCGATCACCCGCGCGAGCAAGGGTTGGCCGGCCAGTTCGACCAATCCCTTATCGGCCCCACCTAAGCGGCGCCCACGGCCACCGGCCACAATCACGCCGACAATATCTTTGGATGGCTCCATCCCAGGAAGATAGCGGTACGAACGCCGGGCGCCAGCCCAAACGCTCTTCAGCCCAACCGCGTGGCCTAAATCCGCCGAAACATTACCTTTTCTGCGCGTCTCGCGGGTCCCGTGACAAAGGGGGCCGCGCGAACTATCTTTAGGTTTCGATATGTTCCATCGTAGCCATCGCTTGGCTGCGTGTACGGATCGGAGCCATGAACGCATTCGGGCAAACGTCCTTGATCGATCCTTTCGGCCGCACGGTGAATTATCTCCGTGTGTCGGTCACCGACCGGTGCAACTACCGCTGTGTCTATTGCATGGCGGAGGACATGACCTTCTTGCCCAAGGCCGATCTGCTGACACTCGAGGAAATGGACCGCGTCTGCAGTGCCTTCGTGCGCCGCGGCGTCGACAAGATTCGCCTCACGGGTGGTGAGCCGCTGGTGCGCCGTGGCATCATGACACTGGTCCGCTCTCTCGGACGTCATCTAGGCTCCGGAGCGCTCCGCGAATTGACGCTGACCACCAATGGCAGCCAGCTCGTCAAATATGCCGATGAACTCGCCGAGGCAGGCGTGCGTCGCATCAATGTCTCGCTCGATTCACTCGACCCCGATAAATTCCGTCAGGCGACGCGCTGGGGTAAACTCGACGACGTGTTGGCCGGGATCGACGCTGCCAAGGCAGCCGGGCTTGAGATCAAGATCAATGCCGTGGCGCTCAAGGGCCTCAACGACACCGAATACGATCGCCTAATCGAATGGTGTGGCGAACAGGGTTACGACCTCACGCTGATCGAAACCATGCCGGTCGGCGAAATCAGCATGGACCGCGTTGACCAGTATCTGCCGTTGAATCTGGTGCGCGAACAATTGGCGAAGCGCTGGACGCTGGACGAAACCGACTATGTCACCGGCGGCCCTGCCCGTTATTCGGTTGTGCGCGAAACCGGCAAGCGCATCGGATTCATCACACCGCTCAGCCATAATTTCTGCGAAAGCTGCAATCGCGTGCGCCTGACATGCACGGGCACGCTTTATATGTGTCTCGGCCAGGACGATGCCGTCGATCTGCGCACCCCGTTGCGCGCCAGCACCGACGACGATCTGCTGATGGATGCCATAGATCGGGCGATCGGACACAAGCCGAAAGGACATGATTTCGTCATCGACCGGCGTAATGCATCGCCGGCCGTCGCCCGGCATATGAGCGTGACGGGCGGTTGATCCTCGCACGACCGACGATCCAACCTGGTCGCATCATCCGAACGACTCCGCTATACTCCGCCCAACCTCAGATTTCGCGGGCCTCATTTTCCCATGAAATTCGACAAGATCGCGATCGTTGCCGACGATCATCCGCCGGCCAGGCAAGCGCTGAGCACGCTGCAAAAGGCGTATACTCCCGTCGCGCCTGAAGACGCCGACGTGATCGTGGCGCTCGGCGGCGACGGCTTCATGCTGAACACCGTGCACCGGTTCATGGGCCAAAAGAAGCCGATCTATGGCATGAATCTCGGATCGGTCGGTTTCCTCATGAACACCTATGATCCCGAAGGATTGCCGGAGCGCCTCGCGCGCACGGAGACCATTGCGCTTCATCCGCTGCACATGACTGCGCTCACAACCGACGGCACCGAGCACACGGCGCTTGCGATCAACGAAGTTTCGCTGCTGCGCGCCGTACGCTACGCAGCGAAGATCCGCATTCAGGTGGATAACGTGGTCCGCCTCGACGAACTTATTTGCGATGGCGTGCTCATCGCCACGCCCGCCGGCAGCACGGCCTATAATCTCTCCGCTTACGGCCCGATCATTCCGCTTGGAACCGGCCTGCTTGCCTTGACGCCGATCAGCGCATTCCGGCCTCGGCGGTGGCGAGGCGCACTTCTGCCGCACAACTCGGTCATCACGTTTGACGTGATCGATGCCAATATCCGTCCCGTCAGCGCGGTCGCCGATTTCACCGAGGTGCGCGATGTGACGCGTGTGACCGTGCGCGAAACCACCGACGTTCAACTCACGTTACTGTTCGATCCGGAGCACAATCTGGAGGAACGCATCCTCAAGGAACAATTTATTCCTTGAATTGATAAGCGGATCAGCGGTGAGCCGCCCCTACGGCTTCGCTGACCGAACGGAAGCCATCCGCCTTGAGACGAAGCACGAGATCGCGCTTGATCTCCTCGACCATACTCGGGCCGCGATAGACCATTCCAGAATAGAGCTGGACCAACGATGCGCCTGCCTTGATCTTGGCATAAGCATCGGCGCCCGACAGGATGCCGCCGACACCGATCAAGGGCAGAGTGCCACCCGTCGCCTTGTAGAATTCGCTGAGCACCTTGGTCGCGAGTCCAAAGAGTGGCTTACCGCTCAATCCTCCGGTTTCCACCTTTGCGATCCCTTTTAGGGTGGCTGGGCGCTCGATCGTCGTATTGGTCGCGATAAGGCCGTCGATCCCAGTCGCCAGCGCGGCCTCGGCAATATCGATGATCTGATGCTCATCCAGATCCGGCGCGACCTTCACCAGCAACGGAGGACGCCGCTCGCCTGCGGCGGCATCACGTGCTAGAATGACGGCACTCAACAATTCAACCAGTCGCTCCTTACGCTGCAGATCGCGCAAGCCCGGTGTATTAGGAGAGCTGACGAAGGTCTACAAGTACCTGCAAGGCAAGGTCGATCAGCCGCGCGGTGACGCGATGCTGCGTCTGGCCGATGCGCTCGGCGTCACCGAAAGCTGGCTGCGGTTCGAGGTCGGCCCCGCCGTGGTGCGCATCCCGGTGGTGGGACGGGTAGCGGCGGGCGAAAGCTTCCTGCCGTTCGACGACAATCCCTTGGGCTCCGGCTACGACGAGATCGAATTCACGCTGGATGATGCCGACCCGATCGCCATCGAGGTGCGGGGCGAATCCATGCTGCCGGTCTACCGCCCGGGCGACTATCTGTTGTGTTCACGCCGTCGCGGCGTCGAGATCCAGCAATGCCTGGGCAAGGATTGCGTCGTGAAGACCGATCAGGGTGAAGGTTACGTCAAGAAACTGGCGCATGGCTCGAACGCGGGCACCTTCACGCTGGTGTCCTACAACGCGCCGCCGATCGAGAATGTACGCCTGTTGTGGGCTGCCCCCATCATCTGGGTGAAACGGATCTGACGCTCCCTCCCCTTGCGGGCATGTTGTGTTCCAACCACATGATCGTCCTGCCTTAACCGGGGGGACGATCATGCACGAGCTTCTTGCCATCGAATGTCGCAACGGCCCGTTGCCGGCCGATCAGCGCGCTATTTTACGTTTCGGTTCACGCATGGCCTACGAACGCGTGCGGGCGCGCGCCGCGATCCGCCACATCACGCGCGCCTGCACGGGCGCCATCGATGACACGGCGCTGCGGGTTTTGTTGGAACGTCAGAAAGCCTGGCGTGGCTACTTGCAGGCACTCGGCTGAGCAGAGATCAGTCAGTTTTCGTTGATGACCTTGTTGCTGAGCGTGCCGACCGAAGACACCTCGACCTCCACCACATCGCCGTCCTTCAGCCATTGCGGTGACTGGCTCTCGACGATGGAGCCGCCCGGCGAACCGGTCGCGATCATATCGCCCGGTTCCAGCCGCGCGAATTTGGAAATGTGCGAGATCAGGTATTTGACATCGAAGATCATCAGATCCGTGCCACCGTCCTGGACGACGTTGCCGTTGCGCCGCGTCGTGATATGCAGCTTCATCGGATCGGCGATCTCGTCGGCGGTCACCATCCACGGCCCGATGCCGCCCGAACGATGGAAGTTCTTGGACGGCAGGTTCTGGGTCCCCATCTTCGCCCAGTCACGCACCGTTCCTTCATTCATCACCGTATAGCCGGCCACGTGATCCAAAGCCTTCTCGGGCGAAACGTGACGCGCCGGTTTGCCGATGATGGCAACCAACTCGCCTTCGTAATCGAGTTGATCCGACACCTTGGGCTTGTGGATCGCCTCGCCATGGGGTGCGAAGCTGGATAGAAAGCGGCCGAAGATGCTCGGATATTTGGGCGCCGAGCCATCCTCGATCACCTCGTGATAGGCGCGATAGTTGCGCCCCGCACACATGATTTGACGCGCATTCGCAATCGGCAGCGCATATGCGAGCCCCTTGAGCGGCCGGTCCGCCGATGCGCCCTTCAGCACTGCGGTGGCCTCCGCCAACGCATCCGCCTCGATCAGGTCGCGCAGCGAGGCGTATGTCTTGCCGAGCCGCGCAGAAAGATCGACGACACCGTCGCCCACGACGGCGCCGTAGCGGATGTCCTTGCCGTCAAGAAAGCTCAGGAGCTTCATGGCGGATCAGTAGGTCGCCCGTCCGCCCGACAGGTCGAACACCGCGCCGGTCGAGAACGAACATTCCGCCGAAGACAGCCATGCGACCATGGCCGCGATCTCTTCAACCAGGCCGAAACGGTTCATCGGGATCTTGGACAGCATGAAATCGACATGCGCCTGGGTCATCTGGTCGAAGATCGCCGTACGCACCGCCGCCGGTGTCACGCAGTTGCAGGTGATGCCGGTCGTGGCGAGTTCCTTGCCGATCGTCTTGGTCAGACCGATGACACCTGCCTTGGTCGCGCTGTAGGCGGGCGCGTTGGGATTGCCTTCCTTGCCCGCCACCGAAGCGACATTGACGATGCGGCCGTAACTCTTGGCCCTCATATGCGGGATCACCGCACGACTGACCAGGAACGTGCCGGTCAGGTTGATATCGACCACCTGGCGCCACGCATCGATGGGATAGTCCCACGTCACCGTGTTCGGGCCCGAGATGCCCGCATTGTTCACGCAGATATCGATGGAACCGAACGCCTTGAGCGTCGCCGCGACACCGTCGTCCACCGACTTGGGATCGGCGATATTGCCGACCACGCCGATAACCGCATCCTTGCCCGCGATCTTGCCGAGCTTCTCAACGGCAGCATCGAGGCCGGCCTTGTTCACGTCCCAGATCGCGATGCGCGCGCCGGATTCGACAAGACGTTCGGCGATGCCATAGCCCAGTCCCGCAGCAGCGCCGGTGACGAGGCCGTTCTGACCCGTAAGGTCGATCTTGTTCTTGTTCGCCATTACGCGGTGACCGAGAAGCTGACCGAACCGAGCTTTTCGACGGTGTTGCGCACCGACGTGCCGGCCGCCAACGCGACCGCTTCAGTCGCACCACCCGCCATGATGATCCAACCCGCTTCGAGGCGTTCGCCGTGTTCGGCCACCATGCGCGAGGCGGCGGCCAGCGAGCGCGCCGGATTACCGAGGATCGCGGCCGAAGAGCCGATCTGTGCCGGGCGGCCATCAACCTCGAGCACCATGCCGAGGTTCGAGCAATCGATATCCGGCTTGCACCAGTTGCCGATCACGAAGGCGCTGGAGGATGCATTGTCTGCGACCACGTCTTCCAGGCTGAATTTGAAGTTGGCGTAACGCGAATCGATGATCTCGATCGCGGGGGCGACCGCCTCCACCGCTGCCAACGCCTGTGCCGGCGTCACCGGGCCTGCGAGCGGCGCCTTCAGCAGATAGGCGATCTCCGGCTCGGCACGCGGATGGACGAACTTCGCCTTCGAGATGCGTCCGCCATCCTCGACCAGCATCTTGTCGGTGAGACGGCCCCAGATCATGTCCGACACACCCATCTGCACCATCTTGGCGCGGCTGGTGAAACCCATCTTCATGCCGACGCGTCGTTCGCCTCGGCTGATGCGCAATCCGATCATCTTCTTCTGGATCGTATAGGCATCCTCGAGGGATAGCTTCTGAGTATCGGAAATCTGCGCGATCGCCGTCGCATTGCGTGCGGCGTCGTCAACATTCTTGGCCAGCGTGTCGAGATCACTCACGCCCGTATCCTCCTAAAGAAATCCTGGATCGACCGGTTATTGACCGGCCGCGAAGGCCGCGCGCGCCGAGCCGAGGCCCGAAATGCGCACTTCGTAGACCTGTCCCGGCGTCACCGCGACCATGGGCCCAAGCGCACCGGACATCACAACATCACCGGCGAGCAACGGACGGCCGCGCCGCACCATTTCTTCCGCCAGCCAGCGCACCGCGTTGATCGGATGGCCGAGGCAAGCGGCACCAGCACCAACCGACAAAGGTTCGGCCTTGCTTTCGAGCACCATGCCGCACAGGCGGCCGTCGAAATCCTCGAGCTTCACCTTGGTGTTGCCCAGCACATAAAGCGCGGCCGAGGCGTTATCCGCGATCGTATCCTGGATATTGATCTGCCACCGATCTATACGCGAGCCGCAGATCTCGATGGAGGGCGAAGCATAGGCGATCGCCTTCATCACGTCGGTCGTGGTCGGACGTTCGAGCTTCAGGTCGCGTTCCATGACGAAGGCGATCTCGCCCTCGACGCGCGGCTGCAGCACCGTACCGAACGGCACTTCCTCGCCATCCGGAACCGCCATCGTGTCGAGCAGGACACCGAAATCGGGCCGGTCGACCCCAAGTTGCTTCTGCACCAGCTTGGAGGTCAGGCCGATCTTGCGCCCCGTCAGGCGCGCACCACGCTTGATGCGCAGACGCGTGTTGGTGTCCTGCACCGCGTAGGCCGCATCGATGTCGCCTTCGGCCAGCAATGTGCGGATCGGTGCGACCGGCTTACCGCTGTCGTAGGCCTGCTGGATCAGCGCCGCCGCCTTCGCGACGGCGGCAGCGCCGCCGCCCCCAGAACGCTTGGGTGCTGGTTTTTTCTTCACCGTCGTCTTTTTCGCCATGGACTCCCCCGTTGGCTCCAAGTTCGTCACCCCCCGGCTTGACCGGGGGGCCCATCGATGGATGCCCCGATCAAGCCGGGGCATGACGGCGCAATTGCGATTACAGCTTGATGCAGATGTTGCTCTTCTCGAGGTAGAACTCGAGAGAATATTCGCCGCCTTCACGGCCGATGCCGGACTTCTTCGATCCGCCGAACGGCGTGCGAAGGTCGCGCAGGAACCAGCAATTGATCCAGCAGATGCCGACTTCCATCTTCGGCCCGATGCGATGGGCGCGCGAAAGGTTCTCGGTCCAGATGGAACAGGCGAGGCCATATTGGTTGCTGTTGGCGATCCGCAGCGCTTCCTCTTCGGTGTCGAACGGGCGGATGTGGCAGCACGGTCCGAAGATTTCCTCATTGATGACGCGCGCGTCGTCCTTGAGGCCGGTCCAGATGGTCGGCTCGATCCAGAAGCCGCCTTCCAGGTCCTTCGGCATCTTGGGGATGCCGCCGCCGGTGACGATGTTGGCGCCTTCCTTCTTCGCGATCTCGTAGTAGGACAGCACCTTGCGGCGATGCTCGTCGCTGACCAGCGGGCCCATGTTGCACGCCTTGTCGTTCGGAGCACCCGGCTTCATCTTCTCCGCGCCCGCCTTCAGGCGCTTCACGAACTCGTCGAAGATCGGACGTTCGACCAGCAGGTTCTCGGTGTTGAGGCAGACTTGTCCGCAATTCGCGAAGACCGAGCGCAGCGTGCCTTCGATCGCCTTGTCCATATCGCAGTCGGCGAACACGATGCCGTAGTTCTTGCCGCCCAGTTCGAACGACACCGGACGAACCCCAGTCGCGGCGTTGCGCATGATCGCTTCGCCCGTGCGGGTTTCGCCGGTGAAGGTGATCGCATCGACGCCCGGATGGCTGACCAGGAATTCGCCGGCCGAGTCGGGACCGAAGCCGTTGACGACGTTATAGGCGCCGTGCGGGATGCCGACCTTGTTCATCACCTCGCCCAGCAGGCTGGCGGTGGACGGCGTCTCTTCCGACGGCTTCACGACGACCGCGTTGCCGCAGGCCATGGCCGGGCCGACCTTCCAGGTCATCAGCAGCAACGGCAGGTTCCACGGGCAGATCACGCCGATGACGCCGCGCGGACGATCGGAGGTGATGTTGATGGCGCCGGTCCCATCGGGAGTCGGCATCGCGAAAGCTTCGCCATGATGCTGCTTCATCACGTCAGCGAAGATCTGGAAGTTGGCCGCGCCGCGCGGGATATCGAGGTGCGAGGCGAGGTCGTGCGGCTTGCCGGTATCGGCGATTTCGGCTTCCAGGAATTCGTCGAAGCGGTTGTTGATCTCGGCTGCGATGGCGGAAACCATCTCGACACGCTTGGGCACGGGCATCTTGCCCCATTCGCCGTCGACCGCCTTGCGCGCGGCCTTCACCGCAGCGTCCACATCATCCTTGCTGGCCTCGTGGACGACGGCATGCTGTTCGCCGGTGGCCGGGTTGATGTTGGCAAAGGTCTTGGACGACGACCGGTACTGGCCGTCGATGAAATTCAGGTTTTCGCGGAGTGTGGTGGAACCAACCGCCTTATCCATAGGATCCTCCTAGGGGAATGATTTGGCGGCACTTTAACCAATGCTCCCAGGCGAAACAACGCTTGCCCACCGTTAATAACGGGCGTCGTTCTTGTGCACGAATCGCCAGTATCTATCGGGTTTTGGGTCGCGCCTATCTCGTCTCACGGGTATCCGGCGCCTGCGCCCTGCGAGCGGCCGCCGGCCCCGGATAGAGCGCGTCCCACCCGGCCTTACGAATTGCGGCGCGCGAGAAATTCCTCGGCACGATAAGCGCCGGGGTGGCGCACCGGCACGTCCCGCAGGTCCGCGACCGTGGGGCAGCCCAATTGGCCAAGCGTCGCGCGCAACTCGTCGATAAAGATGTTGATCGCGTGCGCCGGGCCCTTCTCGCCCAAAGCGCCCAGGCTCCATAGGAACGGCTTGCCCGCGAGCACCCCATCGGCGCCAACGGCGAGCGCACGCGCGACATCGACACCGCTGCGTACGCCACTGTCGTAGATGATCGTCGCGCGGTCGCCGACCACCGCCTTGATCGCGGGCAAAGTGTCGATGGGACCGGGCAACGCATCGATCTGGCGGCCGCCATGGTTGGTCACCAACATGCCGTCGAGACCCAGCGAGACCACCTTTTCGGCGTCCTCGGGATGCAGCACCCCTTTGACCATCAAGGGCTTCTTCCATTTGTCGCGATAGCGCGCCACCTCTTCCCAAGTGAAGGCGCCGCCGCCTTCGCGCTGCTGGAAAGCGGCGCCGGCCTGGATGCTCGTCTGACCGCCCATATAGGGACGCAGGTTCACGAATTTCGGGACGCCGGTCTTCATCAACGCGCGCGTCCAAAGCGGCGAGGAAAGCGCATCCATCTTCATGCGCATGGTGAGACGGAACGGCGTGACGATGCCGCTCTTCACTTCACGCGAGCGTACGGTGCGGATCGGCGTGTCGATGGTGAGCATGAGGACATGCACACCTGCTGCTTCCGCGCGCTTCACCAGATCGAAACCGATAGCATGATCGTTGCGCGCGTAACGGTAGAGTTGGAACCACAACACGTCGGGCGCGAGTTTCGCCGCTTCCTCGACGGTGATACCGGACAAAAGGCCCAAGGTGTATGGCACGCCCGCTGCCTGGCAGGCCTTGGCCAGATAGATTTCCGCACCCGGATAGACCGTACCGGGACCCCCCACCGGCGCCACGCCGATCGGTGCGGAATAACGGCGGCCGAACAATTCGCAGTCCGCCGGTGGCGGTGACACCATCCGGCCGTAGCGCGGGACCATCTCGATCGCATCGAAGGAATTGTTGTTGCGCTGGATGCCCTGGTCGAGGCCGCCCGAGCCGCCATCGCCGTATTCGAAGGCGAAGTTGGGAAGGCGCTTGCGCGCCTGTGCGCGCAGATCCGCGATGGTCGGAAAACGGCGCTTGAGCGCCAGACGTTCAGCGAGTTCGGCCGGGGTCGGCTGAGCAATACGCGGCGCGGGCGTCGTGGCGGCGGATGTCGAATCAGGCATGGACGAGCCTCCCATTTATATATTGTCCGAAAGATCGATGGGATTTGCGTCCGGGTCAAGGAAGGACGGCCGCTCACAGGAACTGTATCGCACGGATCCGAGCGAACCCGCGGTTTTGCTGCGCAAAATCGGATAAATCGATTTACATACTTTTATATCAATATATAAATTGCCGAACGTTCCCGCCCACCCGGCCCGCCAAGAGGCTGCGCGAACGGGCGAGGCCCACACATTCCGCGAGACGAGGTTCAGCCATGCTCAGTGCAGAAGAAAACAAGCTCTTTACCAGCGTCGGCCCCGGCACGCCCATGGGCGAGTTGTTGCGCCGCTACTGGCATCCGGTCGGCTGCTCGGAACTCGTCACCAGCAAGCCCGTCCGCACCAAGGTGCTGGGCGAAGAATTGATGCTCTACCGCGGCGCGAACGGTAAACCCGTCTTGATGCAGCTTCGCTGCGCGCACCGCAGCCTCGCGCTCGATTACGGCCGCGTCGAAGGCAATTCGATCCGCTGCCCCTATCACGGCTGGCTTTATGACGAGACCGGCCAATGCACCGCCCAACCTGCCGAGCCGGAAGGCAGCGGCTTCAAGGACAAGGTGAAGCTCAAATCCTATCCGGTTCAGGAAGTGAGCGGGCTGATCTTCGGCTACATGGGCCCGGAGCCCGCGCCTGTCCTGCCGCTCTACGATTGCCTGCGCATGGAAAACGGTGCCAAGGGCGTGCAGATGCGCAACGTCAACGCCAACTGGTTCAACGCGATCGAGAACATCGTGGATATCAGCCATCTCGCCTGGCTGCACGGCTACACCTTCCCTGCCTACGGCGCGAAGAAGGTCGAGTATCACTGGGATCGCAAGGAATACGGCGCCGACAACGTGATGATCGTGGACGGCATCGCTGATTCGCACATCTCCTGCTACGTCTATCCCAACGTGAACCGCTTCACCGCTCCGCCGGTGGACGACAGCAACGAACTGGTCCATTCGATGATCTTCCGCGTGCCGGTGGACGACGCGAACACGATGCAATATTTCGTGCGCTTCTATCCGGCCGACAAGAAGTCGTTCCGGACATGGCACAGTCACGTCAATCTCGGCGAATACAAACCGTTGGAAAGCGATTGGTGGGGTATCGACGTCAGCGACCAGGACCGCATGGCCGTCGAACAGCAGGGCACCATCGCGGATCGCGAGCACGAACATCTCGGCGTGTCCGACGGCGGCATCATCCTGCTGCGCAAGATGATGCGCGAATCGCTGGCGCTGGTCGCCGAGGGCAAGGACCCGCTCTGCATCATCCGCGATCCGGCCAAGCAGAACGTCGACTTCGCCCAAAGGGCGTCGATGATGCAGCAGCGCCAAGACGATCCGAACTACGCCGGCGGCTTCATGACAGCGTCGGAATCTCAGGCTGTCGCAGCCGAATAACACTGATTATCGTTAAAGGGGACCAAGACGTGTGGGCTGTCCGCCCGATTGCCCACGCGCCTCGTATCAATGGGGAGGTTTTGTATGTTGAAGAAAGTTGGTCTCGCGGCGCTCGCGCTTGCGACGGTCGCGAGCCTGCCGCACGCCGGCCATGCGCAAACCGCGCAGATGACGCCCGAACTGAAGGCCCTGGTCGCCGCCGCCAATAAGGAAGGCGAGCTACTGGTCAAATGGTCGAGCCAATCCTTCGGCGGCCCACAAGGCGCCAAGGTGTTCGAGAAGCACATGGCGGAAGCCTTCGGCGCGAAGATCGACATCAAGTGGACGCCGGGCGGCGACATGCCTGGCGTTGGCAATGAGATCGCCATCGCATTCCGCAACAACCAACCCTCGCCCACCGACGTCTATGTCGGCTTCTCGCGCAATATGGCGACGTTCCTGAAGTACGACATGTTCCAGCCGGCCGAATACACCAAGTATCTGCCGGGCCGCATCACCGACAAGATCATCGAACGCGACACCTACGCGAAGATCTATTCCTCGACCGTCGGACTCAGCTACAACAAAAACCGCGCGCCGTCAGTGCCGGAGCGTGTGACCGACCTGCTCAAGCCCGAATGGAAGGGCAAGGTTGCGACCACACCGTTCGCCGCGGGCTTCGAGCTGCTGGGCTCCAAACAAGCGCTGGGCGCCGAGAAGGCCATCGAATTCTCCAAGGAGTTCACCAAGCAGGTCGCGGGCTTCATGCTATGCAATGACGCCGATCGCCTGGCGTCCGGCGAATTCCTCGCCTTCGCGTTCGATTGCGGCGGCGCGCGCATGGTCCAGGCCGCCGCCAAGGGTGCACCGATCGTTCGCGTGCTGACGCCGGAAGTGCCGATCCTCAGCTACTTCTATCTGACGGTGCCGAAGAACGCGACCAACCCCAACGCCGCCAAGCTGTTCATCACCTATGCGCTATCGGCCAAGGGGCAACGCGATGTCTACAATCTCGACATGAGCGATCTTCACCTGTTCCCCGAATCGGAATTGGGCAAGACCATCCGCACGGCCGAGCAGAAGTACAATTTCAAATACAAGGAAGCCGACATCGCGTGGCAGGAAATCGCCAACGACGAAGGCAACAACGCGCAGCGTCAGATCCAGGACATCCTCAAAGAGGGCCGTCTCTGATATCTCCGAGTTGAGACCGCCGCGCGTGCACCTGTGACAGGATGCCGCGCGGCAACTATTTCCCGAGCAGAGTTCCGCAATGAAGAATACCCTCCCCGGCCGCGGACGTTTCGCGATCTCGTTCCCGCGCCTGGACGGTTGGGGATGGCTCATGCTGTCGGTCGTGATCTGCATGAGCGTGGTGATCATCGTCCTGCCGGTCATGCTGCTGTGGCTCAGCTTCCGCGAAGGCCACCCGATCGATCCCGTCAGCAATTATTCGCTGATGCACTATTTCAAGGTCTTCAGCGACGGCTTCCTGTACGAGGTGATCGGTAACACGTTCGTCTTTTCGATCACGACGCTGGTTGTCGCGCTCGCCTTCGGCCTTCCCGCCGCCTGGCTGGTGGTGCGTACCGATCTGCCCGGCAAATCGCTGGTCTATACCCTTATGACCATCGGCCTCCTGATGCCGGGCTTCGCGACCGCCATGGGCTGGCTGTTCCTGCTGCATCCGCGCATCGGGCTGGTCAATCAGCTCATCATGGATACGTTCGGGCTGTCCGATCCGATCTTCAATGTCACCAGCGTCGTCGGCATGGGCTGGGTGCAGGGTCTCAGCCTCGCGCCTGTCGCCTTCATCATGAATGCTGCCGTGCTGCGCGCCATCGATCCTTCGCTCGAAGAATCGGCGTATATGTCGGGCGCGCCCTTCCATAACATCCTGCGCAAGGTGACCCTGCCGCTCGCCTGGCCCGGCATCCTGGCTGCCGGCATCTACATCTTCACCATCGGGTTCGCAGCCTTCGACGTGCCGGCGATCATCGGCTGGTCGAACCGCATCTATACTTTCTCGACTTTCTTGATGGTCGAACTGACGCCGTCGCAGGAACTGCCGCATTATGGGCCGGTCGCGGCGCTATCGAGCGTCGTCATCGTCATCGCCGGCATTCTGAGCCTGTGGTACAGCCGGCTGCAGAAGCAGGCGCACCGCTATCAAGTGGTGACCGGCAAGGGGTATCGTCCGCGCATCCTGGCGCTGGGACGCTACACCTGGCTCGGCTGGCTGTTCCTCGGCTTCTATTTCGTGATCAGCAAGCTGCTGCCGCTGCTGCTCATCGTCTGGGCCTCGCTGCTGCAATATTTCCAGTTGCCGTCGGCCACCGCCTTCGCTTCGATCTCGCTCGCCCAGTTTCAGAACGTTCCCTGGGACCTGCTGCTGGAAGCCATGCGCAACACGGGTCTCTTGATGCTGCTGACACCCACGATCACCGTGCTGATCGCGGTGTGTTTCTCCTGGGTCGTGTTGCGCTCCAAGATCCCGGGCCGCCTCGCCTTCGACTTCATCGCCTTCCTGCCGCACGCCGTACCCAACATCCTGTTCGGCGTGGCCGCGCTGCTGTTCGCGCTGTTCGTCGCCAAGGGCACCCTGGTCGGCACGCTGTGGATCCTGCTGTTCGTCTTCGTCATCGCGCGCGTCAGCTATGCGACACGCATGACCAACAGCGCGCTCATCCAGATCCACAAGGATTTGGAAGAAGCCGCGACCATGTGCGGCGTGACCACCGGAACGATCATCCGGCGCGTCATCATGCCGTTGCTCGGCCCCACCATGATCTACGCCTGGCTGTGGATCGCGCTCATGACTTTCCGCGAACTGACGCTCGCCGTGATCCTGACGACACGCGACAACCTGACCATGCCGGTCGTGGTCTGGAGCGTGCTGGCCAGCCACGGCTTCGGCGGCGCAGCGGCCGTTACCCTTATCCTCATGTCGATGATGGTGCCGCTGGTCGCGCTTTATTGGTGGATCGCGCACAAACGCGGATTAATAGGCGAAGCCTGAACGGGGAACAGCAATCATGATCGAAGTGGAGCATCTGAGCCTGACCTACCGGTCGGCGAAGCAGACGCATCTGGCGGTGAACGACGTGTCGTTCACCGTGCGCAAGGGGCAGTTCTACACGCTGCTCGGCCCGTCGGGCTG